>Ga0207901_1000001_pt1 | contig 796166 bp, 737 predicted proteins | sample LinPmetageLP46_FD_184057 | JGI IMG/M metagenome (GOLD analysis project Ga0207901, IMG submission 184057) | Marine viral communities from the Pacific Ocean - LP-46 (SPAdes) | ecosystem: Environmental > Aquatic > Marine > Oceanic | place: Pacific Ocean | collected 2011-06-12
GAGGCAGGGACGCATCTCATCAAAGTAGGTCAAAGCACAAACTTACTTCTTCAGGGTGGCCTTTTTTTATTATTTAACATTTAGTCCCTGCGACCCACTTGGATACAGTGGTCGGTTTTTGCTCCTGCAAAACCGATATACACTATATCCTTATAAATAACAAAAAAGCTCCTGAACCTTACTAATAGTAATACCGGTAACCAAATCGAGGGTGGTACCAGTATCTATTATAATAACCGTGGTAAGGATAAAAACCATTAAAGTAAAAAGGGTCATAAAATGGGTCACGCTGAACAGATTGGTAGCGTTGCCATTTATACAATGATGAAACTTTGATGATGGGCATGCTTAACTCTTTTTTATCTACTTGCCTTGTCGCCTCGCCGTCAACTTTTCCAGAGAAAGTCAGCAAAGTGCCTTCTTTGTATACAACAGGATCAATGAAGTCCGAAGTCCTGGCCAGAAAGCGGCCTTCACTCGCTTGATTTGTAATCGGTTTGCCGTAATGATTAAGTGGATATTGAACCATTTGAATAATTGAAAATTCGTGATTATTTTCAACACTGACAACTTCGCCTCCCCAGCGAACTTCCTGGTTTGAAAAGTTTTCGATTGATCCTTGTATTTCATTAAGCTGAATATCATTGGCTGGAGCAGTACTAATCTGTTTTGGGATATTGCTGCAACCTGACAATAAAGCTAGCAAAAAACTTGTCACAACGATGGCAGACATTTTTTTCATTTGCGACTCTCTTTGTAATGGTTTACTTTGTACCTACTTAGAACAAAACAGCTGTACTATAAGTTTCACAAACAATCCATCTTATCTGTACATTCTATGAACTGGGATATTTTTCCCAAAAATGCTGGACGGTTTATAATATTACTGATATTCTTTCTGGCAATTTTCCGGTTTAACCTCCCACAACTCCATAAAATCGCGTTCTCCGCGCGCATTCAAGGCAATTCTGATATAAAAACCCATTTAGGTAATACATGAATCTGACAGAACTAAAAAAGCAGTCTGCTGCTGAATTAATGGAACTAGCGTTATCCATGAATCTAGAGGGCCTGGCCCGCAATCGTAAACAAGAACTTATTTTCGCATTGGTCAAAGCGCATGCCAAACAAGGTGATGATGTTTATACCACCGGAGTTTTAGAATTATTACCTGATGGTTTTGGATTTTTACGTTCTCCTGAAGACTCCTATGTTGCCGGCCCAGATGATATTTATGTTTCACCAAGTCAGATTCGTCGGTTTCATTTACGAACTGGGGATACGATAAAAGGAAAAATCCGTCCTCCTAAAGATAGTGAACGTTATTTTGCCTTGGTAAAAGTTGATGAAATCAACTATGAAAAACCTGAGAATTCACGAAATAAAGTCCCATTTGAAAATTTGACGCCACTATTCGCCAATGAACGTTTTAATCTTGAGCGTGGTAATGGCAGTACGGAAGATTTAACTGCTCGTATAATTGACTTAGCCTCACCGATTGGTAAAGGCCAGCGCGGATTGGTTGTTGCACCACCAAAGTCTGGTAAAACTATGATTTTGCAATCAATAGCACAGTCAATTGCCAGCAATTATCCTGACAGTACATTGATCGTCTTGTTAATTGATGAACGTCCGGAAGAAGTAACTGAAATGCAACGCTCGGTTAAAGGTGAAGTTGTTTCAAGTACCTTTGATGAGCCCGCAACGCGTCATGTACAAGTTGCTGAAATGGTTATCGAAAAAGCGAAACGTCTGGTTGAGCATAAACACGATGTGGTTATTTTGCTGGACTCCATCACCCGTCTGGCTCGGGCATACAACACAGTATCACCTTCTTCAGGTAAGGTTTTAACAGGTGGTGTAGATGCAAATGCCTTGCAACGTCCAAAACGTTTCTTCGGTGCGGCGAGAAATATTGAAGAGGGTGGCAGTCTGACCATTATTGCCACCGCTTTGATCGAAACTGGGTCGAGAATGGACGAGGTAATTTTCGAAGAGTTTAAAGGTACGGGCAATATGGAAGTATTGCTTGAACGTAAATTAGCTGATCGTCGTATTTATCCTGCTATTAACGTAACCCGCTCAGGTACTCGGCGAGAAGAATTACTGACCAATGAAGAAGATTTACAGAAATTGTGGATCCTTCGGAAAATTCTGGCACCAATGGAACCGATCGAAGCGATGGAATTCCTGATGGATCGCCTCAAATCTACTAAAACGAATGTTGAGTTTTTTGACTCAATGAAACAAGGTTAAAGATAAGTTTGTCGAAAGACTTGGTTGTTTTACCCCCGGCAATTTTTTTGATGGGTCCAACGGCCGCCGGTAAAACCGATATGGCAATATTTCTGGCTCAGAATCTGCCAGTTGAAATAATAAGTGTCGATTCTGCGCTTATATATAAGAATATGGATATTGGCACGGCCAAGCCTGATGCAGCGTTGCTAAAGCAATTTCCACATCATTTAGTTGATATTATCGATCCGAAACAGGCTTATTCAGCTGGTCGGTTTCGTCAGGATGCATTAGCTTTAATGGCGGATATTACAAAGCGTGGCAATATTCCGTTACTTGTTGGAGGGACCATGCTGTATTTCAAAACATTGCAGTATGGTATTGCCGAATTACCTGAAGCCGACTTAGCAGTCAGGACCAGGCTGGAGCAGGAATCCAAACAATTTGGTCTGTCGCACTTGCACCAACGTTTAAATGATGTTGATCCTGTTTCTGCTGCACGCATTCATGTTAATGATCCACAAAGATTATTACGGGCTTTGGAAGTGTATGAGATTTCCGGGAAATCGCTTACTGAATTGACAAAACAATCAGATTTTTTGCTGCCGTATCAAGTCATAAAAATTATTCTGTCACCATTTGATAGAAAAATTCTTCACCAACGTATAGCAAAACGTTACAAAATGATGATTCAGACAGGATTTATTGAAGAAGTTAAAAAGCTTCGGGCGCGAGGTGATTTGCATGCTGCACTTCCATCGATTCGCGCAGTTGGATACAGACAAGCCTGGTCTTTTCTGAATGGTGATTATGATGAAACTACTTTTATCGATAAAGCGATAATCGCGACAAGACAAATGGCGAAACGCCAATTAACTTGGTTACGAGCTCAAAATGATGGTGTCTGGTTTGATAGTGGTAAAGATTTGCCAAAGGAACCGGTATTGGATTTTCTTCGCCGCACCCTGTCAGAATCCGATAATGCTTGACGATTCTGTGCAGCCTTTTAGAATGCCTATTAAACTTTGATGTTCAACAATAATAACAATGATGGAGTCGACAATGGCTAAAGCCCAATCCTTGCAGGATCCTTTTTTGAATGCATTACGTCGAGAAAATGTTCCAGTTTCGATTTATTTGGTAAACGGTATCAAATTACAGGGTCAAATTGACTCCTTTGACCAATTTGTCATCCTATTGAAAAACTCGGTCAATCAAATGGTGTACAAACACGCTATTTCAACGATTGTGCCTGCCAGAAATGTTCAGATAACCCAAGAAGAATAAGGGAGTTTATTGATTGTTTGACCGGCCTGATAGCAATGCAGCTTTTGAAGAAAACGCCGAACAAGAATCGGTTGTTTTGGTTCACCTTGATTTTAATGACCGTGGTTTTGATGAAACCCAACAGGAATTTCTAGAACTGGTTAATTCAACTGGCGCTAACATATCAGCGGTGGTGCATGGCAAACGCCAGCGTCCCGATTCAAAATATTTTGCCGGAACCGGTAAAGTAGAAGAAATAGCCGAATTAGTTGCTGCCAATGATGCTGCTGTTGTCATTTTTAATCATGAACTTTCACCCAGCCAGGAACGTAATCTGGAACAGCGTTTAAAATGTCGTGTGTTAGGCCGAACGGGTCTGATACTCGATATTTTTGCCCGAAGAGCTCGTTCACATGAAGGCAAGCTTCAGGTTGAATTAGCGCAATTACAGCATCTTTCTACACGATTAGTACGCGGCTGGACTCACTTAGAAAGACAAAAAGGTGGTATCGGTTTGCGCGGACCAGGTGAAACGCAGCTTGAAACTGATAGACGCTTGCTGGGTCAACGCATTAAATCACTGAAAAAGCGACTTGAAAAAGTTCGTTCGCAACGAGATCAGGGTAGGCGTTCAAGACAACGTGCGGGCGTACCGGTTGTCTCTCTGGTTGGGTATACCAATGTCGGTAAATCAACACTTTTTAACAGAATGACGGCATCAGATGTCTATGCAGATAACAGATTGTTCGCAACACTGGATCCTACATTGCGTCGACTGAGATTAGCAGATACCGAACCCCTGATATTAGCCGATACCGTTGGATTTATCCGCCAGTTGCCACATGATTTGGTTGAGTCTTTCAGCTCTACACTGGAAGAAACGCGGGATGCATCTCTCTTATTGCATGTAGTCGATGCAGCGGCTGTGGACAGAGATGAGCTAATGAAACATGTTGATGATGTGCTGCAGCAAATTGGTGCTGATGAACTCCCTCAACTTATTATTTACAATAAAATTGACCGCTTGGAAAATGTTCAGCCAAAACTTGAAAGAGACCAGCAGGGAAAAATTTGTCGTATCTGGCTGTCAGCCCATACTGGTGAAGGCTTGGATCTTCTAAGACTGGCACTACAAGAATATTTTCCTGAGCAACTCTCAGCGATTGAATCAGTCAATTAAAGCGGACTTTTGGTTGCTATCGGCACCCATGTCCGTAAAATAGATTCATTCGGTTCCCATATTGAAAATCTTAAATTAAATTTTGGAGCGGTACATGGCTTGGAACGAACCCGGCAGTGGTGATAAAGACCCATGGGGTAAGCGTGGTGGTGGAAATGATGGCCCCCCTGATCTAGATGAAGTAGTCAAAAATCTGCAGCGAAAATTTGCTGGAATGTTCGGCGGAAATAGTGGTGGTAACAGTAATAACCAACCACCAGAAGGAGGCAGTAAATCAGGATCAATTGGCGCGGGATTAATCGCTGCCGTTATTTTGCTGGTGTGGTTGCTCTCCGGTATTTATATCGTTGAACCTGCAGAACGAGGTGTTGTGCTGCGTTTTGGTCAGTATAGTCACACCTCGATGCCTGGCCCTCACTGGCATTTCCCATATCCTATTGATCGTGTTGAAGTGGTTGATGTCGCAAAAATACGATCTGTTGAGATCGGTTATCGGTCTGCGGGTGGCAGACCTGAAAGCAATGTTTTGTCTGAGTCGCTGATGTTGACGAATGATGAAAATATTGTGGATTTAAAAATTGCCGGACAATATCGCATCAATGATGCAGCTCAATATTTGTTTAACGTTCGTACTCCTGACACTATTCTTCGTCAAATGATGGAAAGTGCTGTACGTGAAGTTGTTGGGCAATCGACCATGGACTTTGTTTTAACAGAAGGCCGGAGTGAGGTGGCAACAAGAACTGAACAACGTCTGCAGGCTATGTTGGATGCACATGCTACCGGCTTAACCGTGACCAGTGTCAGTATGCAAGATGTTCAGCCACCGGAGCAGGTCCAGGATGCATTTGCTGACGTGGTTAAAGCACGTGAAGATGAAGTTCGGGCAAAAAATGAAGCTGAAGCCTATTCAAACGATATTATTCCACGTGCCCGTGGTCAGGCTTTCCGTGTGATTCAGGAAGCCGAAGCTTATAAAAGCCAGGTGGTTGCCAAAGCAAATGGTGAAGCCAGTCGTTTTGTACAAGTAATGACTGAATATGAAAAAGCACCTTTAATTACTCAAGAGCGCCTCTATATCGATGCGATGGAATCGGTTTACAGTCGTAGTCAAAAAGTGATGGTTGACGTGGATAGCGGCGGCAACAATGTTCTTTACCTGCCACTTGATAGAATGCGTGGCAGTGGTAATGCACCCCGTGTGGATTTAAATAATTTAAATTATCCAACTACCAACAACCCCCAATCGACATCGAACTCATCAGCTCAAGATGGTTCACGTAGCCGGGGAGGACGTTAATCATGAGTTCTAAATTTACTGCAATTGTATTTATTGTCGTACTGGCACTGATCACGTTAAGTTCTGCTATCTTTTTTGTCGATGAACGTGAACGCGTTATTTTATTGAGGTTAGGTCAAATTGAGCGTTCAGATTTTGAGCCTGGTCTTCATTTCAAGATTCCATTTGTAAATGAAGTGCGTCGTTTCGATGGACGAATACTGAGTCTAGACGCCACCCCGGCAAGGTACCTTACTGGTGAAAAGAAGAATGTTATCGTTGATTCGTTTGTACTTTGGCGGGTTGCTGATGTAGCCGATTACTTCACCTCCATGGGAGGCGATGAAGAAAGTGCCAAACTTCGCATATCACAAATTATAAAAGATGGATTACGTGCAGAGTTTGGCCGTCGTACCATTCAGGAAGTGGTTTCCGGTGAACGTTCAGTTATGGTCAGTGGCCTGATGGACGAAGCGAACCGTATTGCGAATGAGTTTGGTATTGAAGTCGTCAATGTTCGCATCAAACGTATTGATTTACCTACTGAAGTCAGCTCGTCGGTATATACCCGTATGGAAGCTGAACGTGAGCGTGTTGCCAAAGATTTACGCTCGCGTGGTGCTGAAGAAGCTGAAAAAATCCGTTCTGATGCTGACAGACAGCGAACTGTTATTTTGGCAGAAGCCAATCGACAGTCGGAAATGCTTCGAGGTGAAGGCGATGCTACCGCTACCCAAATATATGCTGATGCCTATGGTCAGAATGAGTCTTTCTACTCTTTCTATCGCAGATTAGGTGCTTATCGGCATATTTTCCAAGGAGATGATTTGCTGGTAATTGAGCCAAAAGGTGATTTTTTCAGCAGTTTCAGTGACTTGAATACACTGGACTAGTGAGTGACTCACTGATTCATAGCCTATGGCTCGCCACAGCATTAATGCTGATTATTGAAGGGGTTTTGCCTTTTGTGAATCCCACAGCATTAAGGCGAGCCTTGCTGCAGGTTGCTACCATGACTGATCAGCAATTACGTATAACGGGATTGCTCAGTATGGTGGCAGGCTTGCTGATTTTATATTGGGTAAATTAATTTACATGACATTAAAAGAGAGTTGGTTGCTCCCTGAGGGCATCGATGAATTAATGCCGGAAGAGGCTTCCCAGCTGGAGAGAATGCATCGGCTGCTGGTTGATCGTATGCAAAGCTGGGGGTATCAACTAGTTGTTCCGCCATTAGTCGAATATCTGGATTCCTTATTAACAGGAACAGCAAAAACACTTGATCTGCAAACCTTTAAGTTGATTGATCAGTTATCAGGTCGCCTGCTTGGTATCCGTGCTGATATGACACCTCAGGTGGCCCGGATTGCAGCACATCGCTTACGGGATAATTCGAATGTCTTACGACTCTGTTATATCGGTAGTGTGCTGCATACCTTACCGGCAGGTCAGGCGAGTTCTCGCAATCCAATTCAGCTAGGGGCAGAAATTTACGGCCATGCCGGGCCGGAAAGTGACATTGAAAGTATCCAGTTGATGATTGAATTACTGAAAATCAGTGGGGTTTCCGGATCTATCTCGCTGGATATTGGCCATGTTGGTATCTATCGCGGATTAGCAGATTTTGCTGAACTTGATGATGCTCAGGAGCAAGCGCTTTTTTCTGCGATGCAGCGCAAGGCTTTGCCTGAAATCGAAAGGTTAATAACCCATTATGCTATTGCGGAACCAGCTGGAAAAATGCTGACAGCATTGTCTGAACTTAATGGTAATTCCAGTGTGCTTGATGACGCAAAACGGATATTACAAGATGCTCCTGAGGCGGTGATAACAGCACTTGATACTCTGGTAGTAGTCGCTGAAATGGCAAAGCAGCGATTACCTGGAATCCAATTAAATTTCGATCTGGCAGAGCTACGGGGTTATCACTATCACACCGGAGTGGTGTTTGCGGCTTATCAACCGAATTCAGCCCAAGCCATTGCTCTTGGTGGCAGATACGATGATATCGGGCAGGATTTTGGTCATGCTCAACCAGCCACTGGTTTCAGCCTGGATTTGAAAAAACTGGTGACAAGTTTTCCTAAGCCAACTGAAAAGCGACAGGTCATTACGGCCAACTGGTCAGCAGATCCCTTACAGCTTGAGATGATCGCAAGCTTACGTGAGAAGGGTAATATTGTCGTATTTGCTTTGCCTGGTAGCACTGTGCAAACCGAAAAAACATTGATTCAACAAGATGGCCGCTGGCAAGTGGTCGAGACAGGAAATAACACGCGTGGCTAAAAATATTGTAGTAATAGGTTCCCAATGGGGTGATGAAGGTAAAGGCAAGGTTGTTGATTTGTTGACTGACAGCGTTTCCGCTGTGGTGCGCTTTCAAGGCGGACATAATGCTGGCCATACGCTGGTTATTGAAGGCAAAAAAACCATTTTGCACCTGATTCCTTCAGGCATTTTGCGTGAACATGTTCAATGCCTTATCGGCAATGGTGTAGTGTTGTCTCCGGAAGCATTAATCAAAGAAATGAACGAGCTGGAAGCCAATGGTATTCCAGTGCGGCAACGATTGAAAATCAGTGCAGCCTGCCCGTTGATTTTGCCTTACCACGTCGCATTGGATGTCGCCAGAGAATCCCGCCGCGGTAAAGATGCGATCGGCACAACTGGTCGTGGTATCGGCCCAGCCTATGAAGATAAAGTTGCCCGTCGGGGCTTACGCCTTGGTGATCTGGTTAATGAACAGAAATTTGTGGAAAAACTTCGCGAAGTCGTCAGCTTCCACAATTTCGCCTTAATTAATTATTATCAGGCTGCGCCGGTCAGCTTTGAAAAGGTGCGTGATGAAACCCTGGCAATGCGTGATGTACTGTTGCCAATGATTGCTGATATTCCGGCGATGCTGCAGCAATATTATCTCAATGGTGACAGGGTCATGTTTGAAGGTGCTCAGGGAGCATTGCTGGATATTGATCACGGTACCTATCCTTATGTGACCTCTTCCAATACAACTGCCGGTGGGAGTGCTACGGGTGCTGGTGTGGGGCCACGTCATATTGACTATGTACTCGGTATTACCAAAGCGTACGCAACACGAGTTGGTGCAGGTCCATTCCCTTCAGAACTCAGTTGCGGTATCGGTAAACACCTTTCTGAAAAGGGGCATGAAAAAGGCTCCACTACCGGTCGTGACCGTCGTTGTGGCTGGCTGGATATGGTGGCATTGAATCGGGCGAGCTGGATTAACAGCATAACGGGTTTATGTTTAACCAAACTGGATGTTTTGGATGGTCTGGAAACGATTCGCTTGTGTGTCGGTTATCAACGTAAAGGCGAAGAAGTCACTATTCTGCCGTTAAGTGCTGATGAGTTTGACGGCTGTGAACCCGTTTATATCGATATGCCAGGCTGGCAGGACTCAACCTTGGGTATTACTGAGTTTGATGCCTTGCCGGAAAATGCACGTAACTACATTAATAAGATTCAGGAGCTTGCCGGAGTGCCGATTGATATTATTTCAACTGGTCCTGATCGCTGTGAGACGATTATTCGCCGTGATTTGTTTAGTATTTAACGAAAAAATCTTAAAGATATAGTAAAACGCCCTCAGATAGAGGGCGTTTTTGTTTATGGGGTTATTTTCTGTCAGGTGAAATTGCGGCGTATATTGCGGAGTAGTCAGTATTGCCCAACCCCATTGCCATGGTTTTATCCAGTAATCGAGCGATACCTTCCAAAGCGGTTGTATCGAGTCGTAGCTGTTCGCCAACTTCCAGAAATAAATGGGTATCTTTTGCTAAGTGTTTGGTGGGGAAATTGGGATCACTGAAATTACGATTGCACATACGCTCCAGTTTTTTATCAAACGTAGGCGCATAGAGAGCACTTTCCCGCAAAATCTGCATAAATTGTTCTGTATCAATCTGATGCTCTTCAATCAATGCCAGACTCAATGAAAAACTTGCAGTGAGGCCAGCAATTAATTGATTGAGCGCTAATTTGACAGCGGCTCCCTGACCTGTTTCACCGATATAACGAGGTGTTTCCCCGATCATTTTCAATAAAGGCAGAGCCTGTCGATAATTTTGTTCCGGGCCCGCTGCCATGAGGATCAGCTTGCCATTGCGAGCTTCCGGAAGGCTTCCCAGCACAGGGCATTCGAGATAGCGCGCGCCGACGCTGTTTAACTGAGCTTCAATGTGCTGAGATTGTTGCGGAGCAATGGTACCCATTTGGATAAACAGCTTATCAATAAAGCTGCTGGATTCGACACTATCTAAAACAGTAGCAATGGCATCAGCATCGGTAAGCAGCAAGATGACTATCTGACTTTGCTGAACGGTTTCGCTGGCTGTCCGGAAAACATTGGCTCCCTGAGTGCTTAGCGTCGTGATTTTATCAATACTGCGGTTATAAATGCTCAACTCACATTTCTGGTTGAGAAGGTGTTCTGCCAGAGCACTGCCCATCAGACCGCCTCCAAGAATACCTATTTTCATAATGACTCCTGTTTTGTGTAACTAAATATTCTATTCTTACATAGATGCTGCGTGCGTTGTGGGATACAATATGCGGGCATTTACAGCCGCTACAGGGGAAAACTGTGTACAAAAAAAACATGAGCATCGCTGATTTTGATGACGAGTTGTTTCAGGCAATTTCTGCTGAAGAGCAACGTCAGGAAGATCATATTGAATTGATCGCTTCTGAGAACTATACCAGCCCACGGGTAATGGAAGCTCAGGGCTCATTGTTAACCAACAAATATGCAGAAGGTTATCCTGGCAAACGCTATTATGGTGGTTGTGAACATGTTGATACAGCCGAAGATCTCGCCATAGAACGAGCTAAAGCATTATTCGGTGCCGATTATGCCAACGTTCAACCGCATTCAGGTTCACAAGCTAATGCTGCTGTTTATCTGGCCTTGTTACAGCCCGGCGATACAATCCTGGGTATGAGCTTGGCGCATGGTGGGCATCTGACACATGGTGCCAAAGTCAGTGCGTCAGGAAAAATCTATAATTCTGTAGCGTATGGCATTAGCAGTGATTCCGGTGAAATTGATTTCAGTGAAGTTGAGAGACTGGCAAAAGAACATCAGCCAAAAATGATTGTCGCTGGTTTTTCAGCTTACTCACGGATTATCGATTGGCAAAAATTCCGTGATATCGCGGATTCAGTAGGTGCATATCTGTTAGTTGATATGGCGCACGTTGCTGGTCTGGTCGCTGCCGGACTGTATCCAAATCCAGTTCAGATTGCTGATGTGACAACCACAACGACTCATAAAACCTTAAGAGGTCCGCGTGGAGGTCTGATACTGGCCAAATCGAATCCTGAAATTGAGAAAAAACTTAATTCAGCAGTCTTTCCTGGTTTCCAGGGTGGCCCGTTGATGCATGTGATCGCAGCCAAAGCCGTTGCGTTCAAAGAAGCCATGTTGCCCGAGTTTAAAACCTATCAGCAGCAAGTTGTTAAAAATGCTCAAGCCATGGCCAAAGTCTTTATGGCTCGCGGTTATGATGTGGTTTCCAAAGGTACAGATGATCATTTATTTCTGGTCAGCTTTATTGAAGCAGGCCTGACTGGTAAAGAAGTCGATGCATGGTTAGGGAATGCCCATATTACAGTCAATAAAAACGCTGTTCCCAACGATCCGCAATCACCTTTTGTCACTTCCGGTATTCGCGTTGGAACACCTGCTGTGACTACACGTGGTTTCAGTGAACAGGATTGCACGGACCTCGCGGGCTGGATGTGCGATGTGATTGAAAGTCATGGTGACGAGAAAGTGATAGCGGCTATTCGCGACAAAGTAACCACTATCTGCAAACGTTTGCCGGTTTATTCATAAGTTTGTGCTGACTGATGCGCTGCCCGTTTTGCGGAGCTGAAGACTCAAAAGTCGTCGACTCGCGTCTCTCTTCTGAGGGAGATGCGATTCGACGTCGTCGCATGTGTCAGGAATGTAATGAACGTTTTACCACTTACGAAACGGCAGAGCTCAGTCTGCCACGGTTGATCAAGCGTGATGCCACACGGGAAGCGTTTGATGAAAATAAATTACGTGCTGGCATTATGCGAGCATTGGAAAAACGCCCGGTCAGTATTGATGCTATTGATAATGCGGTAAAAGCCATCACCCGGCGTTTATGGGCAACCGGCGAAAGAGAAGTGCAGAGTCGTCTGGTGGGGGACTGGGTAATGGATGCGTTACGCGAGCTCGATGAAGTCGCCTATGTTCGGTTTGCGTCTGTATATCGAAGTTTTCAGGATGTAAATGCATTTCGGGAAGAAATCGAACGCATGGAAAATCGTGCTTTATCTGATAAAGATAGCTGAATCTTACTGTCAGCCTCAGTTTATGCAAACGCATCATTCGAATGCGATTACAATCATTGCTAACGAAAACCTGTGGAGGCAACCCCAATGAGCCAACACGAACAATTTATGGCACAGGCAATACAACTGGCCTGGAAAGGTTTATACACCGCAGATCCCAATCCGCGGGTAGGTTGTGTCCTTGTCAAAAATGATCAGGTGATCGGTCAGGGTTGGCATCATCGCGCCGGGGAAGCGCATGCAGAAATCAATGCGTTACATGACGCAGGACATGATGCAGAAGGCGCTGATTGTTATGTGACTCTGGAACCCTGCAGCCATTTTGGCCGTACACCGCCTTGTGCCGATGCACTGATTCGAGCCGGAATAAAACGTTTATTTGTGGCGATGACCGATCCCAATCCTGTGGTTTCTGGAACCGGTATTCAACGTCTTGAACAGGCCGGAATAGAAGTTCATCAAGGAATACTGACCACCCAGGCTGAACAGTTAAATCCGGGCTTTATTCAGCGTATGCGCCTCGGCAGACCCTATGTGCGAAGTAAAATGGCGATGAGCCTTGATGGTCGCACGGCAATGGCGTCAGGGGAAAGTAAATGGATAACCGGTCCGGAAGCTCGCGCTGATGTGCAAAAACTCAGAGCGCGCAGTTCAGCAATTCTCAGTGGAGTCGGCACGATCATCGCTGATGACCCCTTGTTAAATGTTCGTCATGTTGACGATTTTTATCCTGATGGAGAGGCTATACGGCAACCGTTAAAAGTCATCGTTGATAGTGAACTGCGTATGCCGAAGACGGCGCAGATCCTAAATGATGAAAAAATATTGCTGTTTACTGCCTGTGATCGAATGGTGCGTGAGGATATTGAAACCATTGTTTTGCCAGCACCCAATAATCAGGTCGATTTAACGGGCATGTTATCGGTATTGGCTAAGCGTGAAATTAATGAAGTCATGGTAGAAGCCGGTGCAGTTTTGAATGGCGCATTGTTACGCTCACAATTAATTGATGAAATGATATTTTATGTGGCTCCTAAACTGATGGGTGATGCCGCCAGAGCGGTATTTCACCTGCCAGGTATGGAGCGCATGGCACAAAATATTCAACTGAAGATCACCGATATTCGTGCCGTTGGCAACGACTGGCGAATTACCGCTAAACCACACTATAACGAGGCTTTTTAACGCATGTTCACAGGTATTATTGCAGCTGTCGGTCAGCTCAAATCTCTGCAATCAGTCGGGGGCGATATACGTTTGCATATTGACACTGCGAAGTTGGATCTCAATGACGTCAAGCTGGGTGATAGCATCGCGGTAAATGGTGTGTGTTTGACTGTGGTGGAAATGGCAGCTAAAAGCTTGCAGTTTGATGTGTCTCAGGAAACATTACAGCGAACCAGTCTGGGACAATTAAAAACCGGTAGTGAAGCCAATCTTGAGAAAGCCCTTGCCGTTGGGGATCGATTAGGTGGTCATATGGTTAGCGGCCATGTTGATGGTTTGGGTGAAGTCATCAGTAAAACGGCTTCGGCCCGTTCCTGGCAATACAAGATAAAAGTTCCTGCGGAACTGGAACGGTACATTGCAGAAAAAGGCTCGATTACTATTGACGGTGTCAGCCTGACAGTGAACGGCGTGTTTGAAGGCGGGTTTGATATCAATATCATTCCGCATACCCTTGAAGAAACCATCATTAAACATTACCAAACAGGTACCAAGGTTAACCTGGAAGTGGATTTGATTGCCCGTTATCTGGAGCGTTTACTGCCGCAGGCAGACTCAACTATCAGCCGGGATTTTCTCACTCAACATGGTTATATCCGTTAATGCAAATCAATAGTACGCAAGAAATCATCGATGACCTGAAACAAGGCAAAATGGTCATCATTATGGATGACGAAGATCGGGAGAATGAAGGTGACTTAGTCATGGCGGCCGATATGGTTACTGCGGAAGCCGTTAACTTTATGGCTAAATTCGGTCGTGGACTGATTTGTCTGACGTTAACGGAAGATCGTTGTCGTCAGTTACGTTTACCTTTAATGGTGACTGATAATCAAACGCCTTATGCCACCAACTTTACCGTTTCGATTGAAGCCGCTGAAGGTGTGACCACTGGTATTTCTGCAGCTGATCGAGCTTTGACCATCAAGAAAGCGGTGGCAGCAAAAGCAAAACCAGAAGATCTGGTACAACCCGGGCATATTTTTCCGTTAAAGGCGCAACCGGGTGGCGTGTTAACCCGTGCCGGACATACTGAGGCAGGTTGTGATTTGGCGTACTTGGCTGGCTGCACACCAGCGGCCGTTATTGTAGAAATACTGAATGATGATGGCAGCATGGCACGGCGTCCGGATCTGGAAAAATTTGCTGAAATGCATCAGTTAAAAATCGGTACCATTGCAGATTTGATCAGCTACCGTCTGCAAAATGAAATGACCATCAAGGCCATGTCAACCTGTGAGTTTCCAACTGAATATGGTGATTTTACCTTGCACAGTTATCAGGATGATGTGAACGGCCAAACCCATCTTGCGTTGGTTTACGGGGATATAGATGCTGAGCAGGAAACGCTGGTCAGGGTGCATATGGCTGACCCCTTGGGCGATTTACTGGCTTCTAAACGTGAACCCACGCATTGGCCTTTACCGGATGTAATGCGACGTATTCAACAGGCGGGTAAAGGCGTTTTAGTGGTATTGCGTCAACCCGAACAGAACAAACAATTGGCAGCAAAAATTGCCCGTTACCAGCAGCAGGATAAAGGTATAGCAGCGCCGTTCAAAGCCAGCTGGGATTTAAGAACATTTGGCGTTGGAGCACAAATTTTAGCGGATCTGGGTGTGCGTAAAATGCGAGTGATTGGTACGCCAACTAAATTGACCGGTGTATCCGGTTTTGGTCTCGAGTTAACCGGTTATTTAGAAGACTGAGTCAGGCGCAGTGAGTAATCATATCTATATTGTTGCTGGTGAGGCATCGGGTGAAGCACATGCTGCCCGTCTTGTCAGTGCATTAAAACAACAACAGCCCGCTATTTATATCACCGGTATTGGTGGTGAGAAAATGCGTGCTGCTGGTGCTGATATTAATATCGATTTTGCTGAATTAGCCGTGATGGGCCTGGTAGAAGTCATAAAACGCTACCCAAGAATCAAAGGTATTTTTAATCAGGTTGTGGCTGAATTACGCCGTCAGCCACCTGATTTACTCATTCTGGTGGATTATCCCGGCTTTAATCTGAAACTGGCGAAACAAGCTAAAAAGCTTGGGATTAAAGTGCTGTATTACATCAGTCCAAAAATATGGGCATGGCGAGCGGGGCGTATTGAACAAATCAAACGTGATGTGGATCATATGGCTGTGTTATTTCCATTTGAACAGGAAATATACCAAACAGCAGGAGTTGCAGTGACCTGTGTCGGCCACCCATTAGTCGATGCTGTTCATACTGAACTATCTCAAAATGCTGCGCGTGAAAAGTTTGCTTTGGATAATGATATTCGGGTTATTGGTTTATTTCCCGGCAGTCGTCGCAGTGAAATTTCAGTGTTACTGCCTGTAATGCTTGAAGCAGCCGAACGAATACAGCAACGGCATTTTCCTGTTAGTGTTGTTATCCCCCAAGCCCCCGGGATTGATGAAACCTATCTTCATCAGTATCTGGCAGGTTCACGATTACATATCAGTATTATTAAAGACGATTTTTACGACGTTATTAAAGCGTGCGATGCTATTGTTGCGGCATCGGGGACTGTTACGCTTGAAATTGCGTTGCTGGGTGTTCCGCATTTTATTATCTATAAGGTTTCGCCTTGGAGTTATCGTATCTTAAAACGGCTGGTAAAAATCCCCTATGTGGGATTGTGCAATATTGTGACAAAACAACCGGTTATCAAGGAGTTGTTGCAAGATGATGTCACTTCTGTCCGGCTTGAACAGCAATTAATGGATTTACTGACGCATCCTCAACGCTTGAAAAATGCCGAACAAATTCGTCAGCAGGTGCGAGAAGCACTGGGACCATCCGGTGGTGCAGACAATGCAGCTAAACTTGTGCTTAGTTTGCTTTCATGACGACGATAGTCTTAATTGCCGGTATTGATGAAGTAGGGCGAGGCCCTCTAGCGGGGCCAGTTGTTACAGCTGCCGTAGTACTGGATCCGAATAAACCGATTGCAGGCCTTACAGATTCTAAAAAACTCAGTGAAAAACGCCGGGAACAGTTGGTGCCGATCATTGAAGAATACGCTTATGCCTGGGCGCTGGGACGGGCAGAAGTCGAAGAAATTGATCAGTTAAATATTCTGCAAGCCAGTTTACTGGCCATGCAACGTGCGGTGGCAGCTTTGCCATTTGAGCTGGAACATGCGTTGGTCGATGGCAATCATGCGCCGCAGTTGCCATGTCCTGTTACCACAATCATCAAAGGGGATTTGACGGAACCTGCAATAGCAGCAGCTTCCATATTGGCTAAGGTGGCCAGGGATCGTGAAATGCTGATTTTGGATCAGCTTTATCCCGGCTATGGTCTGGCCAAAAATAAAGGTTATCCGACGGCACAGCATCAACAGGCGTTACTCGATTTAGGTCCTTCGCCAATTCATCGTCATTCATTTGCACCAGTCCGCCGAGCAGTGAGATAAATTGATACAAATTCCGGTTATCGCCTGCAAGCATGGTATTATTCGCTCCTTATGCTTTCGATAAATTCACTCATTAACTCATTCAAACGGATCAAAGCCGGTAAAAAAAGCCGTGCAGCTGCTGAGGGAGCTGCGCCACTTATTGTGCCTCGAGCTGACCATAATATTTCTCGTGATCTCATCAGTCCCAGCGCACTAAAAGTACTTTATACCCTTAAAGATGCAGGTTACGAAGCGTATCTGGTGGGTGGTTGTGTACGGGATTTGTTACTGGGTTATGAACCCAAAGATTTTGATATCACCACCAATGCTTTGCCTGAACAGGTTCATCGTTTATTTCGCCGTAGCCAGCTGATTGGCCGACGTTTTAAACTGGTTCATGTACGTTTTGGCCGTGATGAAATTATTGAAGTAGCGACTTTTCGTGCGCCGCCTGAAGCGAAAAATCATGTCGATGATCAAGGCCGCATCATGCAGGATAATGTGTATGGCACATTAGAGCAGGATGCCTGGCGGCGGGACTTCACCATTAATGCCCTTTACTACAATATCCGTGATTTTTCAATTGTCGATTACACCGGTGGTATTGCTGATTTACAAGCCGGTCTGATTCGGTTAATTGGTGATAAACCGGTTCGTTATCGCGAAGACCCGGTGAGAATGTTGCGTGCTTTACGGTTTATGGCCAAGTTAGGTCTCAAACTGGAAGCTGAAACCGAGCAATTGATTGTTGATTTGGCACCCTTACTAGGCGATATTCCTCCGGCCAGATTATTTGATGAAACCTTAAAACTGTATTTAAGTGGACAGGCCGCTGTGACTCACGAGCTGCTTTGTCACTATGGTGTGTTTGATCATCTTTATCCGCAAACAGCGGCTTTACTGCATCAGGAAAAAGACGGCTATCCACGAACATTGCTGATGAAAGCGCTGGAAAACACCGATAAACGGCTGGCTGATAATAAACCGGTTACGCCGGCATTTTTATTCGCTGCATTACTATGGGAACCGCTGCGCCAACGTTGGCAGCAGTTAAGCAAAGAAATGCCGGAGATACCGGCTATGCAACGTGCAGCTGGTGAAGTCTTGTCCGAGCAAATTCAGACTGTGGCAATACCCAAGCGCTTCAGTCTTGTCACCCGTGATATCTGGACCATGCAACCCCGTTTGACACGTCGTCAGGGTAAACGGGCATTTGCTTTGTTGTTGCACCCTAAATTTCGTGCGGGTTACGATTTTCTGGCACTTCGGGCAGAGTCCGGTGAACCGCTGCAGGAATTAACTGATTGGTGGACAACTTTTCAACAAGCATCGGCAAACACCCAATCCGATATGGTGAATGCCTTAGGTGCGGGTGGAGAAGCAGAAAAACGTAAACCACGTCGTCGCCGTCGCCGCAAACCAGTTATTAAAAAAGTTGAATAATGCTGGTTTATATTGGACTTGGCAGTAATCTGGAAAACCCGCTGCAACAGATTAAAACCGCCATCAATGATTTGCAGGCAATCGCTGAAATAACCATTGTTTCAGTATCTTCCCTTTACCAAAGTCCGCCAATGGGACCAGCAGATCAGCCGGATTACATCAATGCTGTATTAGCATTGAAAACAATCCTTAATCCGCACCAGTTACTGGACGTTTTACAGTCCGTAGAACAATTGCATGGTCGAGAGCGTAAACGGCATTGGGGGGAACGGACACTGGATTTGGATATCTTGCTCTACGGCGATCAGATATTGGATGATGAGCGATTGAAAATACCGCATCCAGGCATGCATGAACGAGCCTTTGTGTTATATCCGTTAGCTGAAATAGCACCGGATGTTGAAATTCCCGGTATTGGTAACTTGCAGGAAATATTGCCATTATGTCCGCAAGGTGATTTACAACAAGTGGAACACACTAGCTTATGAAAACATTGTCGCATCGTTATATTGTTGTTGAAGGCCCGATTGGTGTCGGCAAAACTCATCTGGTCAAACGGTTGGCGGAGAGCTTTTCCGGGAGCACATTGTTAGAAGCACCGGAACAAAATCCATTTTTAGAACGTTATTATCTGCATCCCAAGCAATCGGCTTTGCCAACACAATTAAGTTTTTTGATGCAGCGCGTCAAGTTAGCCAAAACCTTACAGCAGGACGATTTATTCACTTCGCTGCATGTGGCGGATTTTATGCTGGAAAAGGATCGCTTGTTTGCACAGATATCACTGGATGATGATGAACTGGCTTTATACAACATGGTTTATGAAAATCTCACTCTGCATCACCGGACGCCAGATCTGGTGATTTATCTGCAAGCCTCTTTGCCAACATTGAAAACCCGGATTTCGCAGCGCGGTATAAGTTATGAACAACATGTCGAAGATGCTTATCTCAAACGTCTGGCGGATTCCTATGCTGACTTTTTCCATTATTACGATGCGTCACCGTTACTGATTGTCAATGCCGAGCAGATTGATCTGGTGAAAAGTGAAGCCGATTACCAGCAGCTGCTGGATCAAATTTGCACTATTCAAAGTGGTCGGCAGTACTACAATCCGCTGCCGGTGAAAGAGAAAAAAGCATGAGCCGTCTGAGTCTGAATCAGCTGCGTAAAATGAAAGCTGAGCACAATAAAATTGCTGTATTAACGGCCTATGATGCGACGTTCAGTCATGTACTTGAACAGGCTGGAGTAGATATTGTTCTGGTTGGCGACTCGCTGGGAATGGTGATTCAGGGGCAGGAAAGCACTTTGCCAGTGACAGTGGACCATATGGTTTATCACACGGCGAATGTGATTCGCGGCAGTGAAAGCCTGTTTGTGATCACCGATATGCCTTTTATGAGCTATGCCAATATTGATCAGGCTATGCATAATGCCGCCCGTTTGATGGCTGAAGGCGGCGCACAGATGATTAAACTGGAAGGCGGTGCTGAACAGGTTGAATTAATCTCGGCATTGACCCGGCGTGGTATTCCGGTCTGCGGCCATCTCGGATTATTACCGCAGTCGGTTCATAAACTGGGTGGCTATCTGGTACAGGGCAGAGAACAGGCCGCGGCAGATAAAATCTTGCAGGATGCGATCAGTCTGGAAAAAGCAGGTGCCGATATGTTGGTACTTGAATGTGTGCCTGCTACCTTGGCAAAACTCATCAGCGAAGCGTTAACCATACCGGTGATAGGTATTGGTGCTGGAGCTGATTGCGATGGTCAGGTGTTGGTGCTATACGATATGTTGGGTATTACGCCGGGTAAACGACCGCGTTTCAGTCATGATTTTCTGGCTGATTGCGGTCATATCCCTGCGGCAATCAGCCGTTATGTTGAAGCTGTTAAAAACGGCAAATTCCCCACTGCTGAGCAACAATATTAATGCAGATTGTTGAGTCTATTCTGAGCTTGCGTGGCCAGATAAAAACCTGGCGCGTGGCGGGTGACACCGTTGCATTTGTCCCGACCATGGGTAATCTGCATGATGGTCATATTTCACTGGTCAAAAAAGCCCAGACATTGGCTGATAAAGTGGTCGTCAGTATTTTTGTCAATCCATTGCAGTTTGATGACAAACAGGATTTAGCGAAATACCCACGCACATTACAGGCGGATATAAAAAAACTGATGCATGCAGGTTGTAATCTGTTATTCACGCCTGATACTGACATTATGTATCCACAAGGACAGGATTTTCATACCTTTATTCATGTACCGGGTATGGATGACAAGCTCTGCGGACTGGAACGACCTGGACACTTTGATGGTGTGGCCACCGTGGTCACCAAGTTATTCAATATGGTGCAGGCAGATGTGGCGGTGTTTGGTGAAAAAGATTACCAGCAATTATTACTGATTCGGAAACTGGTAAGCGACTTAAATCTTCCGGTGAAAATCGTTGGTGCGCCGACAGTAAGAGAAAAAAATGGGCTTGCAATGAGCTCACGCAATCAGCACTTAACCGACACACAGAAACAGCAGGCCGCTAGTTTGTATTCGAGCTTAAAGCAACTTAAACAGCAGCTGGAAACAGGCGGCCAGGATGTGAATTTTTTATTGGCCCAGGCCCATTCCCAATTAACGGCTGCCGGATTTACACTCGACTATTTTGATATTCGTCGGGAGAAGGATCTTCAAGTGGCGGATCCCGCAGTGGATAAAGCCTTGCGACTGCTGGTGGCGGGGCGGTTGGGAAATGTTCGTTTGATCGACAATATTGCCTGTAACCTTGCTTGACTATACTGAAAAAGCGATAATATACGGCTTATTGACGGAAAATTTCCCGCTATGCATCTGACACTGTTAAAAGCTAAACTACATCGTGCCTGTGTAACTCATTCCGAACTGGAATATGAGGGGTCATGTGCAATTGATGGTAAATTGCTCGAAGCCGCCGGCATTCACGAGTACGAGCAAATCCATATCTATAACGTTGCCAATGGTGAACGTTTTGTAACTTATGCAATACGTGCCGAAGACAATTCCAATATTATTTCGGTGAATGGTGCAGCAGCGCATAAAGCATCACCGGGTGATCGAATCATTATCTGTGCTTATACTGCAATGGATGCAGAGGAGCTGAAAAGCTTCAAACCGACGCTGGTATATCTTGATGAAAATAATGATATTACCCATATGCGTCACGCGATCCCTGTCCAGGCGGCCTGATTAAAACTCTTCAGATATAACGGTTTGCGAGACTGTCACCGAACAGTCATCAAACCGTTATTTTTTTGTCATATATATTCTCTAGACTTTGCGGCATGAAGTTATCAGAGAATATGTATGCTCAATATTGAACAGGCTGTTCAACAAAAATTTCCCAATTTTCAAAAGCAAAAACCCTGGGTCAGAATACCGACTTTAGGCTTTCTCCGAAAAATCACCCATGAGCAAGAAGTTAATCGTTTCCTCGAACAGCATAAGCAGCTTGAAGGTTTTGATTTCATTGATGAAGTTCTGGATTATTTTAACTTCAGTTACAGTATTACCCATCGTCACCGCAATAATATTCCTGCCACTGGCCGGGTGGTAATTGTTGCCAATCATCCATTAGGCGCGTTGGATGGATTATGTTTGTTAAAGCTGGTGGGAGAGGTCAGGCGCGATGTGAAAATCGTCGCCAATGATATGTTGCTGAACTTTTCCGCATTAAGTTCATTGTTTCTGCCGGTTGATAACCTCTCAAAATCTACCCGTAAAAGCAGCGTGGCACGTATTGTCGAGTGTTTGAATAATGATGAAGCCGTCATCGTATTTCCTGCCGGTGAAGTTTCGCGAATTCGGCCCGGTGGTGTTCGGGATGGTAAATGGAACAGCGGGTTTTTAAATTTTGCCAGGAAAACCCAGGCACCTATTTTGCCAATTTATGTTGAAGCCAGAAACTCATCGCTATTTTACAGTGCTTCTATGGTCTACAAACCTTTATCCGGCATGATGCTAGCGCATGAAATGTTCAACAAAAACTCTAAAACCATCTCAATGCGGGTAGGGGAAACGATTGCCTATCAGCAGATTGAACAGATGCCATTGGTCAAAGCGGAAAAGGCCAAATTATTACGTCGTCATTTGTATCGGCTGGCCAAAGGTAAAAAGCCATTATTTGTGACTGAACAGACGATTGCTCACCCGCAGGAACGCCGGGCGATTAAAAAAGAATTACAGCAAGCTGAATTATTGGGTGAGACAGCCGATCATAAGAAGATATATCTGTTTGATTATCAGGCGAATTCTGCTGTTATGCAGGAGATTGGCCGGTTACGGGAAATTACCTTCAGACAGGTGGGTGAAGGCACGGGAAAAAAACGGGATTTAGACCAGTACGATCGGGATTACCGGCATCTGATTTTGTGGGATGAGCAGGAGCTGGAGATCGCTGGTGCTTACCGGATTGGTGAAGTTGCTCGTATTATGGAGGCAGAGCGTGATATTTATACCAGCGAGCTATTCAGTTTTAACTCGTCGATGCAGCAATATTTTCCGGTTAGTATTGAATTAGGTCGCAGCTTTGTCAGCCCTAAATACTGGGGAAAACGCAGTTTGGATTATCTGTGGTATGGCATTGGCGCCTATCTCAAACGCTATCCAGAGATCCGTTATCTGTTCGGGCCGGTCAGCCTCAGCAATACTTATCCTGATTTTGCCAAGGCGTTGATTGTCAGTTTTTATCAAAAACATTTTGCAGATACGGAATCTCTGGCGACTGCCAGAGTACCGTCCATTTTTGATACAGAGCTGCAACAACGAGTGTATTCAACGTTAGTTAATCAAGATGCCGATAGTGACTTTACAGCGATGCGAGAGCAGCTGACACATATGAATGTGACGGTACCGACGCTATATAAACAATATGCCGATATTTGTGAGCCGAGAGGTGTACGGTTTATTGATTTTAATATCGATGCCAGTTTCGGTAACTGTATTGATGGTCTGGTGATGGTAGATTTACAGCAATTAAAGCCCGCCAAGCGCAAACGCTATTTAGGTGAGTCAAATACCTGACATCATCCGTGGCAGCGTTTCAGTTTTTTGCCACTGCCACAAATACAGTTATCATTACGACCAAGTTTTATCGGCGGTAAAAACTCGCCGTCAATATAAAACCAGTGACCTTGCTGTCGACTGAATCGAGAGCGCTCGTGTAACTGTCCGATAGGGTTATCTACATAAAAGGCAATAAATTCCACTTCCGCCTCATCATCAGTTTCAGCGTGATCCACAATGGTTAAACCTAGCCACTGTGTGGTTTCCATAGTTTGCTGCAAATTAAGCAAATCATCCGGCTGTCGTTGCGATGGGTGCAATGTCGCCTGTAAATAGCTGATATTGTGCATTACAAAGGCGCTGTAGCGAGAACGCATTAATTGCTCAGCTTTAATAGCAACCTGTTTGCCTTGATGCAGCAAGCCACAACACTCGTCATAAATAGATTGACTCTGACAGGGGCAAAGTTGGTTTTTCATTAGAAAGTAATCTTCATTAAATCAGCGTGTTGAAAGGTATAGTTTAACTTTGATTTAACTTTTTGATTGCTGATTATTTTGTACTTAATCTCCGTTTCAGTATCAAATTCCGGTGGTGACAGGCCCATTAACTTTCTGGCATAACCGTAAAACTCACGTTTGCTGGGATGTGTATCCGCACAACCATTAAATATTTCGCCCCAGGCTTCCTGTTGCAAAATGGCATTGATAATACCCAGGCAATCATCCAGATGAATCAGGTTCACTGGAGCATCGGCTTGTGGCACGCTGCGACCATTACGGAAAAATCTGCCAGGATGGCGACGGCTATCAATTAAGCCGCTGAAGCGGACTATTGTCGTTTTAAAGTGCGTATTGTTTTGAAACAATTGTTCGATTTGCCATAACACGCTGTTGTGATCTTCGGCGTTTTCATCTTCAGTGACTTCCCGGTTAAGATTCTGATACACCGAAGTGGAACTGATAAACAAGACCTTTTGAATTGGTGATGTTTCAATTTGCTCAATCAGCCTGGCGAAGCCGTTAATGTTTTTCGAGGTGATATTGATAATCAGAATTTCACTGTCCAGAAATTCACTGATTTCAGATAATTGGTCAATATCAACATGAAATGCGCGTGCACCTGTAGCGTCCAGTTCGGTAAAACGCTCATGATGCCGAGTCGAGGCTCTTATTCTAAAAGCTTGTTTATAAAGAATAGTTGCAAGCGGTAATCCCAGCCAGCCGCTACCTAAAATACTGATGGTGTTAATGATAATTTCCTTAGAGCACAATTAAACAATAAGCCTATTGTGCAGCTTGATGCAGATCAAGTGAAAGCTCATTGTTAATAAGGCATTTGTTTAAAAACGGTATGCTAAAGTTATGAGCCTTACCAGGAGCTATCTATGAACGAAGATATGCAGAAACAACCTTTTGAAAAATCATGGCATCACCTCAGCTTTGAGGAAAGTCTGTCACAACTTGATAGTGATAAGCATGGTTTAGGGGCTGAAAAGATTGAACAACGACTGCAGCAATTCGGTCCTAACCACTTGCCCCATGCAAAAGGGCGTTCGGCCTTCGTCAGACTATTAGCTCAAATGCATAATTTGCTGATTTATGTTTTGTTAGGTGCTGCGTTTTTAACCGCCATACTTGGTCACTGGATCGATTTTTGGGTCATCCTGGCGGTTGTCATCTTAAATACCATTATCGGTTTTGTTCAGGAAGGAAAAGCCGAAAAGGCGCTGGATGCCATCAAGGATATGTTGGCGCCTCATGCTACAGCGCTCCGTGATGGACATAGGCTTCGAATTGAAGCAGATCAACTGGTTCCCGGTGATGTAGTGGTATTGGAGCCGGGCGATAAAGTGCCAGCGGATTTACGGATATTCAGTGCTAAAGGTTTACAGATTCAGGAAGCCGTATTAACTGGCGAGTCTGTCGCTGTTGAAAAAAATAGTGAGCCGGTCGCGGTTGACGCTGTGTTAGGCGATAGGCTATGTATGGCCTACTCAGGCACATTAGTGACCTCCGGGCAGGGGCATGGTGTTGTTGTTGCAACCGGCGCACATACCGAGATTGGTCGAATCAGTGGCATGATTTCCGATATCGAAAATCTCACCACTCCGCTGTTAAAGCAAATGTCCGTGTTCTCCCGCTGGCTGACTTTGGTCATTATGGTCATCGCTGCTTTGGTATTCAGCTACGGTTACTGGTTGAATCAGACACCGGCTATTGAAATGTTCATGATTGTTGTCGGCGTGGCTGTCGCCGGTATTCCCGAAGGATTGCCGGCGATTTTGACCATCACGCTGGCAATTGGTGTGCAACGCATGGCCAGCCGTAATGCGATTATCCGGCGTTTGCCAGCGGTAGAGACGCTGGGCGCAGTATCGATTATCTGCTCGGATAAAACAGGTACATTAACGCGTAATGAGATGACCGTTTCCACAGTGATGAGCTTAACAAACAACTATTCGGTCAGTGGAGTGGGATATGCACCTGCTGGAGAGTTCATCATTGATAATCAACCTGTTGAAACGGAACAGCACCCAACGTTAACGTTACTTTTGCGTTGTTCAGCTATTTGTAATGATTCGACCTTAAAGCGACGTGATGATGACTGGCTGGCAGAAGGTGACCCGATGGAAGCCGCAATGCTCACCGCAGCATTAAAAGCGGATTTCACGCTGGAGGAATTGAAACAATATTATCCGCGTCGGGATGTTATTCCTTTTGATACTGCCCATCGGTTTATGGCCACGCTGCATCATGATCACCAAGGGCATGATTTTATAGCGGTTAAAGGTGCACCGGAAAAACTCATCGAACTATGTCAGTTTCAGCGTACTGATGAAGGTGATGTCGAAGTCGACCAGGCCTATTGGCATTCACAGATTGAAAAAATTGCAGCAGACGGCCAGCGTGTATTGGCGGTAGCCACTAAAACGGTCGATCACAATACCGGTGAATTGCAATTCGAGGATTTAGATCAAGGACTGGTATTGCTGGGGTTAATTGGTTTGATTGATCCTCCTCGGGAAGAGGCCATCACTGCGGTGAGTGAATGTCATAAGGCGGGAATTCAGGTCAAAATGATCACTGGTGATCATGCTGCTACTGCGGGTGCCATTGCGAAAAAACTAGGTCTGAAGAATACGGATAACGTGCTTACTGGCCATGATCTCACTCAATTGAGTGATACGGAATTGCAGCACTTGGTTCAGCAAACGGATGTTTTTGCACGAACGGCACCAGAACATAAATTACGCTTAGTCAGTGCCTTGCAGGCAAATGGTCATGTTGTTGCGATGACCGGTGATGGTGTCAATGATGCACCTGCCTTGAAACGAGCTGATGTCGGGATTGCGATGGGACATGGCGGTACGGAAGCGGCCAAGGAAGCAGCTGAAATGGTATTGGCAGATGATAACTTTGCTTCGATTGCCAGAGCAGTGCGAGAAGGCCGCACAGTGTATGACAACCTGAAAAAAGCCATTTTATTTTTATTGCCCATCAATGGTGGTGAATCATTGAGTATTATCGTTGCGGTAATGGCCGGCATGACCTTGCCAATAACGCCATTGCAAATTTTATGGATTAATATGGTGAGCTCAATCGCTCTGGCGCTATCTCTTGCATTTGAGCCGGGAGAAGAAAATGCCATGCGCCGTCAACCCAGAAAGCGTGATGAAAAAATGCTCTCCGGTTTCCTGGTCTGGCGCATCAGCTTTGTGTCATTACTGTTTGTGATTGGTGTCTACGGCATGTTTTTATGGACCCAATCTCAGGGAGCCTCACTTGAGCAATCCCGAACTTATGCTGTCAATACGCTGGTCGTTATGGAAGTATTTTATTTGTTTAATGTGCGTTGTCTAAGCAGTGCATCCTGGTCAATTAAACAATGGTTTACTTCGCATATCGTATTTATTTCCATCGGCCTGGTTATTGTCTTGCAGTTGATATTCACATACGCCCCGATAATGAATACCTTATTTGAAACAAGACCTATTGGTTTACGACACGGTATGGAAATTATTGCAGTAGGTGTGATGATGTATTTGATTTTAGAGGCCGAAAAGTGGTTACGTCGTAAAATGACAGGCATTCAACAGACTGGAACTGCCAGCTAAGTGAAAAGTCATATTGCTATGAAAAAACTATTAATGCTTTGTTTGATTTTGATAAACCCTGTTCATGCGAATGGGATTTTTACTGATGGGGATGAGTTGTTACTGCAGACCTCATTATGGACGAAGCATTATAATCCGGAGCCGGATCATAATAATCATCAAAAGCTGTTCAATCTTGAATATTATTTCAATGATGAGGTGAAGCTTTTTGTTGTTCCGAATCAAGCCAGTTGGCGTGATGATGTCCGCTGGCTGGCAGGTGCTGCGACGTTTAAAAACAGTTATGACCAGCAGACGCTCTATCTTTATGGCGGCGGTCGCTACGATTATGACTTAGGTGAAAATACCAAAGCTTATGCCAAACTGACCGCCGGGCTTTTGTATGGCTATCGCGGGGAATACAGAGATAAAATTCCTTTGAATGATCTGGGCGTTGCACCGGTCATTTTACCGGCTTTCGGTGTTCAGCATCGCAGGGTAAACCTTGAAGTTGTGCCGTTTGCTGCTGCAGGCGTGATGGTTAATGCAGGCTTTTATTTTCGCTGAATAGTATTGATATACAGTAATTTATGTCCAGTGTATTATGACTGTCCCCTGTAACTGGAGCTGTTAACCCTAATGACTTTACTTATCGCTTTTGCGGTACTTTCAATTCTTGTCTCATTTGTTTGTTCTATTCTCGAAGCGGCATTACTATCTGTCACTCCTAGTTATATTGCCCAGCAGAAAGAGCATAAACCTAAGCTTTACAAACAGCTTAACCGGCTTAAAGATAAAATCGATCAGCCTCTAGCCGCTATTCTGACGCTGAATACAGTCGCGCATACGGTAGGCGCATTAGGCGTTGGTGCACAGGTAACCGTGGTTTTTGGTAATGGCTATCTCGGTATTGCCTCAGTAATTATGACGCTATTGATTCTCATACTTTCAGAAATTCTGCCTAAAACAATTGGTGCAAAATATTGGCGGAGTTTGGCCCCCATCTTGCCCCCGATTTTAAATGCCATGATCTGGATGTTAAAACCTTTTATCTGGGTGTCAGATCAGATGATGAAATTGATCGGCGGCAAAGAACAGCAGGGTGATATTCGTCTTGAAATCAAAGCGATGACCTCTCTTGGACATGAGTTAGGGGAGCTGGACGAAGATGAGTCACGCGTTATTGCCAATATTCTGGATTTACATGAAATCCGCACAAGAGACATTATGACTCCTCGAACTGTCTCCGAATATGTTGGTCCGGATGAAACCATTGCGGAATTCATCAAACGCTCGCAAGAGGGACAATTTTCTCGCTATCCGGTTCTTGATACAAATGAGTCGCCATTAGGCGTGATTTTCCGACGCGATGTTATTGGGGCGGATAGTACTACGAAAGTTTCTGATGTCATGAAACCGATTGTAGTGGTGACTGATCAGAAAGATGTTGAATCGGTCATGACTTTGTTAATGAAAGAACGCCAGCATATGGCAATTGTTTATGACGAGTACGGAAGCTGGTTAGGTCTTGTGACCATGGAAGATATTTTTGAAACGATTATCGGAAAATCCATTATGGATGAAACGGATGATATTCCAAACATGCGTCGTTACGCCAAAAAACTGTGGGAAAAACGCCAGCGTAATACGCCTAATCTAACGAACTAATGCTTTTGTTGAACATCCAGCGTAATGACAGAGCAATAAAGCTGGAAAGACCAAATAAAATCAATATGATAGGCCAGGGAATTGGCGAGGGGCGTGGATTCACTGGTTCTTGTTGTTTTAATGATTGAGGCATATCACGTGTTGCCAATTCAATAGTGACCCACTCATCGCGATCATCTGGTGCCGTTTCCAGATATTCGCTAAAGCTATACACTGGTGCATCTCCTGATACTCGGCTTGATGGGATTTGTGGAATCCGGACAAACCAGATGGCTTCAATTGAATCTGCAAGTGTTTGTTCGTAGGGTGTCAGTGAGCGGGGTGGTTTAGTGGCAGTCAAACGGATTAAATCTTCGCCAATGGCATCAAATGCTACTGCGGGTAACAGCCGAGTTGTTTCAGTGATGAGATAGTCATAAATTTGTCTGGCAGCGTCCAAATCCATTTCGGTAATGACCGTATAAAAATAGGCTCCGATAGCCTGTACATAACCATTTATGCCCCGCTCAGGTACTTCCCAGCCTAAGGCCCGTAAGGTATCGATGCTGATACCAGTGCAATTGGCACCAGCATGGTTATAGAGAAATTCATGCCGGTAAAAATAGTTCATTACCTGATTAATTGATTGCTGAAACTCGGTGGCTGCCTGGCCGTTTTTAAGCGTGGCCACCAGCATGTAGGATGGGCGATAATAATTCTGTCCTGCATTAAGATCCGCCAGGTAATTATCCATCGGGGTGACGGCCGCAAGAATACCTTTTTCACTGATCACATCAAGGTTATAGAAATTATTCACCAGCCAGTCATGATAGCTGCCATCAGTGTTAAATTGTCCGGTGATTACGGCGAAATGACCTGCAAGTGCTTCATGATCATCACCCTGAGCACCATTCAGCATCAGTCCAAAAACCGGTTTTCCGGCAGCACCCATGGCAGAGCCGGGGGTGCGTTCCCATAATAACCGGCTTTGATGTGGTTGCCGTACGCCACCATCATCTGCCTGAATCAGGGTTTGTAAGTCTTCATCTGCATTTAGGGGGAGTAACTGAAAGTTGGTAATGACAAAATCCAGCGGCCAGACCGTGCGGGCTATAAACTTGTTGTCGATCCATTCGCCGCGTAGGCGTATATCACGTTGGTTAAAAAATGCGGTGGTATCCTGATTCCAGAATGACTGGTTCTGAGGGATTTGCTTAACGGTTTTAAATGGGACTTTTTTCCCATCTTTTATGCTGATGAGTTGGCCTGAAGCATCGAGCTGTGCAGACTCTATTAAATCTGGGGAAGCTATCCAGACGGCGATGTCATCGTTGATTTCAGATTGTTTTTCCAACCATTCTGGCAGCTTGACTAATGATGAAGCGGGGGTAGGGAGGGGAGCGATAATTTCATTGTTGAAATACCATTTAGCCTGTTCAGACAGATTACAGTCAGTACAATTTCCAGTGGTCAGTTCTGCATCAACTGTTTCAACTGAGACAGTATCAAAGAGGGTTGTTGACTGGGCAAAACTGCTGCCCAGCAACATGAAAAACAGCGAGGGTAAAAATGACATGCGCAAAGCATATCATGAGACAGCGTTATTTTTAGCCTGATGGATTTCAGCTTTTAATGCTTCATCGAGATTTAGCTGACGCGCCAGTTCATCCAGATATGCTTTTTCCATAAAGCTATCTTCATCAATCATGATCAAACTGGCGAGATACATTTCAGCAGCCATTTCCTGAGTTGACGCTAACCTGGCAATTTCAACCGGGTTGACCGGCTTTTTTAACTCTGAATCTATCCATTTTTGTAATTCGGAATCATCGGTATATTCAGCAATTTGCTGATCAATTAACAGACGCTCCTGATCATCGATATGTCCATCCGCCTTGGCGGCCCCGATCATGGCTTGCAGAATGACCTGACTGTGACGTTCAGCCTCTGCTGCGGGTAACTTGTCTATGGTTTGTGGCGTGGCTTGTGGTGCTGTTTGCAGGTTATTTTGCTGCCAGTTCTGATAGGCTTTAAATGCAACAGCCCCCAGCGCTGCTACACCACCGTATTTGAGTACACTGCCACCCATTTTGCGTGCTTTTTTATTGCCAAGCAGCAGCCCCACCGCTGTTCCCGCTAAAGCACCGCCACCCGCACCCGTTAAAAACTGACCTATTTTATTGTCACCACTGCTGGAACCATTATTTTGTTTATCGAGAAATTGCTGACCAGATTGTAAAAGTTTATCCATCAGACTGCGTGTGTTCATTTGCCAATGTCTCCAACTTGGATGTAATTTGAGCTACTTGCTTGCATAATGTCATTCTGACAGTCGTTATACTGAAATGGTTTTACCTTAACTGAAATAGCTTAAATGAAAATGAATCCCGCACATCAACAAGGCTCGTCAAAAGCATTTACCATTATTTTCTGGTTGTTATTAATGGGGTCACTGACATTGTTTTTTAATGGTTTCATTGAACAGAAACATAACCCTAACCGGCATCTGGTGGAAATGGATGCCGGTCTGGGCTCAGATGTCGTGCTATTGAGAAATCAGGCCGGACATTATGTTGCTCCGGGGTTTATCAATGGCCATGAAGTGACCTTTTTGCTGGATACCGGGGCGACCAATATCAGTGTGCCTGCAGGAATCGCCAGGAAAGCAGGTTTGAAGCAGGGGCGCCAGGCCATGGTGAATACCGCAAATGGGGTTGTACCCGTTTATGCTACGGAATTAGAGACCGTGCAGCTGGGAGCGATAAAGCTGCAACACATTCGGGCGCATATTAATCCACATATGTCTGATGATATTGTATTGCTGGGAATGAGCTTTATGAAACATCTTGATATGACCCAGCGCGAGGGGACACTAACGTTGCGATTACCGAATGTCTGATGTCGTTCGGTTACTCTCGACAGCCCATTTTTCATAATGTGAACCGGGCTCACCTGGCTGAAAACAACACGCTACCCAAAAATTACCAATCAATTCTGTTATGACTGATTTTGCGCCATCACTGCTTTTCCACCATTGTTTAAGCTCAAAATTATGTGGTGCGGCGGCATAAATACCAACGTTAACATCAGGAAAGGCCTGTTGATACAAACTGCGGGTGCGCCTGGCATGTACATGGCTGGTATGCACATTTAGTTCGGTTAGTGTTACACCATGTAAAGTGAACCAATCCCTGACCATAACGGCACTCAGATAAGTACGTTCCTGAGCCGATTCGGGGGCCGGTATCACGATCAGTTGCTCTGCAGACAATCCCTGGGTCTGCATGAAATCGCCGGCCTGCTCTGCATACGAGGCATGGGCTGGATTTACAAAACGATCATTAGGTCCGCCAGTAGTAATCATGTATTGATATTCTTCTGAATGAAACATGGCCAAGGCAGATAACAGGCTGTTTTCATCCTGCCAGCCTTCCACCACCAGGTAAGTGCGATCAGCGGCGGGCTGATTGGGAGCGAGGATAACGGCCAACTGTTTTAAAAAATACAGGCTGCCAAGTGTCAGCAACAATAAAATAAGCAAACTTCCCCAGAGTGTGGGAAACCATATTGGTCGTTTTCGAAATAAGGCAAAATTAGACAAACAGTCGATCCCTGATTAATACCGGCAATAGAGAAGAATAGATCAAATTAAGTTGAATGAATTATCCTTCCTGCCCATATCGCTGATGCAAAATCCCAACACGTTCAACATACACTTCTGTCTCGGCAAAGGGAGGGATTCCTTTGTAACGTTTCACTGCACCTGGACCGGCGTTATAAGCCGCTGTAGCCAATTTGATATCGCCGTTGAAGGTATCAAGTAATCCCGACAGATATTTCACGCCACCTTCAATATTCTGCTGCACGTCAAACGCATTGGTGACACCGAGATCCTTAGCGGTTCCGGGCATCAGTTGCATCAGCCCTTGTGCCCCTTTTTTGGAAAGTGCTTTGGCATTAAACGCCGATTCAGCATGGATTACCGCACGCACAAGCGCTGCATCTACTTTGTACTTACCCGCCATGGTTTTAACGGTATCAGCATAATCGGAAGTATTCAGGCTGATGGTATGCCAATTGATCTTGGAGGTCGGATTACAGGCGTAACAATCATAAGCCAGCACCTCGAACTCACCATTTATCGGTCTTTGATCGGAAAAGCTGAAGCTTTCACCATCATTGGAAAGTGACTTATAAATAATGGTTTTATTACTGTTAATCGACGTCGGTTTGCGTACATCTATATCGGCATTCGTAAATTCCACCACGCCATCGCTATTGCGAACCTGCTTAATATCATTGGCCAGCACACTGCTGGTTAACAGCAGTGAACACAGTGGAATATAAAAATGCTTAGCAATCATAGGATCTAAAAATAGCGTCCAGCCGAGCCAATGACAATCACAATTAACCCTAGAATGAGATTTGCTCGAACAAATTTACGAATTTTATCCAGTTCATTGGCTGAGGCTATCCAGTCGTGTTCGGCAACAGCCCATTTAAGTTTTCTGAATGGGTTAAAAAACACATGCAGGAACAATAGAATCATAAATATTCCGAGTAATAACATGATATGTACATGAACACCGACACCGCCCATGCCGCCCATCATAAACAGCATGCCAAACCCGGTAACCAGGATGGTGACAATGGATGCCCAAACCCATGGGAAAAAACGTTTAAATACACTCGCCCAAAGTGGAAAACGTTGCTCTGGTTCAAGCATGGTAGCCGCGACGGGGCGTAAAAACATAAAGGCGAAAAATAGTCCGCCTACCCAAATGACCGAAGCCAGTAAATGTAAACTTATTGCAATGCCCATAATAATTTCTCTAAGTTGTTATCGTTTTAATGGGAATGCCAGCGATTTTCTGCTGCCACTCTTGAGGACCGGTTTGATGTACTGACCGGCCTTGGCTATCCACTGCTACAGTGACCGGCATATTCTCAACATAGAACTCACGAATGGCTTCCATGCCGAGCTCTTCAAAAGCGACCAATCGAGAAGATTTAATCGCTTTCGATACCAGATAAGCAGCGCCGCCCACGGCAATCAGATAGGTAGATTGATATTGTTTAATCAAATCAACCGTTTGTTCACCACGCTCGGCTTTACCTATCATGCCTAACAGACCGGTTTTAGCCAGCATGGTTTCAGTAAATTTATCCATCCTGGTTGCGGTGGTGGGGCCGGCAGGACCGACAATTTCATTTTTCACCGGGTCTACTGGCCCGACGTAATAAATAAATCGATTATGAAAATCCAGGCCTTCAGGTAAGGGTTCGCCTCGATCCAACAGGTCGGCTATTTTTTTATGAGCGGCATCGCGACCGGTTAAAAAATGGCCGGTCAGCAATAACGTATCACCCGGTTGCCATTGTTTAATCTCACCATGCGTCACGGTATCAAGATTAATATGTCGGGTGTTTTCAGCGGCCTGCCAGGTGATTTCTGGCCAGTCATTTAAGGAGGGCGGAGTGAACGTTGCCGGGCCAGATCCGTCCAGGGTGAAATGCACATGACGTGTAGCAGCACAGTTAGGAATCATCGCTACCGGTAAGGAGGCTGCGTGGGTGGGATAATCTTTGATTTTGATATCCAGAACGGTCGTCAGTCCACCTAAGCCTTGTGCGCCAATGCCCAGGCTGTTGACCTTTTCATATAACTCAACACGTAATTTTTCAGTGGCGGTTTGCGGCCCACGTTCAATCAAATCCTGAATATCAATATCTTCCATCAGGCTTTGTTTGGCCATCAGCATGGCTTTTTCGGCTGTGCCACCAATGCCAATACCCAGCATACCCGGTGGACACCATCCGGCACCCATTTTGGGCACGGTTTCCAGTACCCAATCCAGCAGACTGTCACTGGGGTTCAGGATGGTGAATTTGGCTTTGTTTTCGCTGCCACCGCCTTTGGCGGCAATATCAATTTCTATCTTGTCGCCGGGAACCAGTTCGGTATAAATCACCGCCGGTGTGTTATCACCAGTATTTTTACGACTGCCAAGGGGATCGGTAACGATAGACGCACGCAGCACATTATCCGGATGTTGATAGGCCTGACGAACGCCTTCATTCACCATCTCTTCCAGGCTTTGGTCGGTCTCCCATTGCACTTGCATACCAACCTTGAGAAAGATATTCACAATGCCGGTATCCTGACAAATTGGCCGATTGTTTTCGGCGCACATGCGTGAGTTCACCAGAATTTGCGCTATAGCATCTTTTGCAGCAGCTGATTGCTCACGTTCATAGGCTTTGCTCATCGCATCAATAAAATCTCTGGGATGATAATTGGCAATAAACTGCAAGGCATCAGCGATGCTTTGTATAAAGTCCTGTTGGCGAATCACCGTCATTTTTAAAGTGCTAACTTCTGTTGGATGGCGGCCACTACATCATTTAAAACAAATTCATCCGCTTCGCCGGACGCACGGTGTTTATATTCAATCACACCGTTATCTAGTCCACGCTCACCAAGAATAAGGCGATGTGGAATACCAATAAGCTCCATATCAGCAAATGCCACGCCTGGACGAAGTCCACGATCATCGAGTAAGACATCAATACCGGCAGCGAGTAATTGCTGGTAGATTTTTTCCGCTTCATCGCGAACCCGTTGTGATTTATGTGCATTGACCGGTACCAATACCACTTCAAATGGTGCAATGGCTTGTGGCCAGATAATGCCATTTTCGTCGTTATTCTGTTCAATGGTTGCGGCCACCACTCGGGAAACCCCAATGCCATAACAGCCCATAGTAATCACCTGGGATTGTCCGGTTTCGGTTAACACCACAGCATTCAATTTGCTGCTGTAGTTTTCGCCGAGCTGGAAGATATGTCCTACTTCAATACCGCGGGCAATTTCCAGTGTTCCCTGACCATCCGGACTCGGATCTCCGGCAACCACATTGCGTAAGTCAGCGGTTTCGGGTTCCGGGCAGTCACGACCCCAATTTACGCCGGTCAGATGTTTTTCATCTTCATTGGCACCGCAGACAAAATCAGCGATATGTGCAGCCGCATGATCAACCACCATTGGAATCGTCAGCCCGACTGGTCCGATAGAACCGATATTGGCACCGGTGGTTTCATGTACCTGTTCCGGGGTGACAAAGGTTAATGGCGCTGCAATTAAGGGATGTTTTTCTGCCTTGATTTCATTGAGTTCATGATCGCCACGTAATACCAAAGCGACAACACTGTTTTTAGCCGCTCCTTCAACCAATAACGTTTTCAGACATTGTGCAGCCGATACCTTCAAAAAAGCACTGACATCTTCAATGGTATGTTTGTGGGGAGTATCAACGGTTTGCATGGGGGCAGATGCCGCAGGACGAGCACCGGTAGGTTTCACTGCTTCAGCCAATTCAACATTGGCGGCGTAGTCACTGGCATTGCTGAAGGCAATGGCATCTTCACCGGAGCTGGCCAACACGTGGAATTCATGTGACGCATTACCGCCAATACTGCCTGTATCAGCGAGTACGGCTCTGAAGTTCAAACCGATTCGCTGGAAAATACGGGTGTAAGTTGCATACATATCATCATAGGTTTGCTGCAAAGAGGCTTGATCCACATGGAAGGAATACGCATCTTTCATCAGGAATTCGCGGGCACGCATTAAACCAAAGCGTGGACGAATCTCATCACGGAATTTGGTCTGGATTTGATAGAAATTGACTGGTAATTGCTTGTAACTGCGAATTTCCTGACGTACCAGATCAGTAATGACTTCCTCGTGAGTCGGACCGTAGCAGAATTCACGTTGATGGCGATCGGTAATACGTAATAATTCAGGACCATATTTCTCCCAGCGCTGACTTTCCTGCCAGAGTTCAGCAGGTTGTACTGAAGGCATCAATACTTCCTGAGCACCGGCTTTATTCATTTCCTCACGTACGATGGCTTCAGTTTTACGCAACACCCGCAAGCCCATCGGCAACCAGGTATACAGACCAGATGCGAGTCGGCGTATTAACCCGGCACGAAGCATCAGTTGATGGCTGACGATTTCGGCGTCTGCAGGGGTTTCTTTTAAGGTGGAAATAAGCAGCTTCGAAGTACGCATGGAAAACGTGATTCCTGTTAATTAGTTATGGTGATGGATATAAAAAAGACCGCGCTGACAGATAGAATATCAGCGCAGTCTGCTTTGCACTTAAAAAGTGCTGTGATCCCAGCCCCAGTTCTGCCGTTCGGAGTCAGTCATACTGATATAAGTCCGACTGCCGCTGACGCCAATCTGTTCTTCAATCATCGTACATAAAGCATCAGACAGCGCTTTTCTGTCACTGGGTAAGCCGAGCGATCGATAATCCAGAATCGCTGCAGGCTCAGTGCTGCCACCAAACGACATTGCGGTTTTTGATTCAACCGCGATCATCACGTAACTTTCCGGTTTACCGGATGCCTGTGCGACAGTTTTACTGGCCACCTTCAATAACGCGGCTTCATCATTAATGGGTTGATTGGTCACAATATTTAAATAAGGCATGGTTACTTCTCCTATTCGCAGAATTGGTTAACTTGCTGTTGAAGCGTGCTTATTTTTTGCTGTCTTTCTTCTTCGGTGGGGCGGGTGACATTGCCCTGCGCATCCATCATTCGACGGCCGGGATTATTTTGGTACTGTTGCAGATTATATTTGGCAACCCGGCAGTTTTCTGCCAAAGCTTCAGCGGCGAGCTGTTCCTGTTGCTGTTTTTGTTGTTCCTCTTCACGCGCTTTATCGGTCGCCTTTTGTGCTTCAATAAGCGACTCAACTTGTTTTTTAGCTGCTTCCGGATTCATTGATGGCGGCGGTGGCGTGCCCATCTTTTCATAGGGTTTGTCGACTGGTGGGGTTTGTGAATAGATAACATCACCATCATCATCGATCCACTTATAAGCATCCGCCTGAACCGCCATGGCAAATACTAAAGCAAGACAACAACAGCTTAATTGCGGTATAAACATCGCGGGTACCTGATAAAATAAATCGTTATTCTACGCCAAAGCGCTATTTCATAAAATGTCTGATCATCATGCTCGTTTCGAGTTGAAAATCCCGGTAGAACAAGGCTCGGCAAATGCCGTCGATCTGTTAGCTGCTCACTGTGAATTATCTCGTCAGCAAATTAAGCAGGCGATGAGCAAGGGAGCTGTCTGGTTACAAAAAGGGAAACGGACTCAACGCCTGCGCCGGGCGACAAAAAAACTGAATTCGGGTGAAATACTGAGGCTGTATTACGATAAGCGTTTACTGGACCAAATCCCTGAGCCCCCGCAGCTGTTACATGATTTCGGTGTTTACAGCGTGTGGATTAAACCCGCTGGAATGCTCGCACAAGGAACGGAGTGGGGCGATCATTGCAGTTTGCTGAGGGTGTCTGAACTAGCCTTTGACAAACCGAGACAGAGTTTTCTGATTCAACGCCTGGATCGTGAAGCCTATGGTTTGATGATAATTGCGCATCAGCAAAAAGTGGCGGCTCAGTTATCCACGCTGTTCCAGCAGCGCATGATTGAAAAAAACTACGAGATCCAGGTAGATGGAGAGGTGGTCTGGCAACAACTGACAGTTAATACGCCGCTGGATGGTAAACATGCCATCAGTCATTTTGAAAATCGTGCTTATGACCCTTTACAGAACCGTACTCAGCTAAGGGTCAAAATTGAAACTGGACGAATGCACCAAATTCGACGTCATTGCGCGTCAATAGGCCATCCTGTGAGTGGTGATACACGTTATGGCAGAAAAAGTCGCGATGGATTGCAGCTCAAAGCCAGTCGTTTAGAGTTTGATTGTCCGATTACACATAAAAAACAAATATTTAGTTGCTAGGGTATGAATGATAAGCAGACCCCAGTACGTTGACAATGGTTTTTTTGCGGCGTAATGATCAGCTATCGACATCAACGGAGAAGTCTGTGATGAGTCAGTCCGAACAACAGTGTGTTCAGGATCCCGGATTCGGGCAGTATGATGGGGATGATGATCGCCGCCGATATCAACGGCGCCAGGGCATTGAGAGGCGACAACTCATTCGTTTTGATTTGACTCATATCAAACGACGTTCCGGACGCGATCGTCGGTTATTGCCTACGAAACAGCAAAGTCCGGTTAAACACCATTAAGCTGAATCTGCCAGTCGCAAGATCCTGCCAACATAAATACTTTGCGAGAGGCCTCTTGCCGCCAGGAAAATAATTAAAGCAGCCCACAAACCATGATTACCTAACGGTTGCAGCAGATAAAAAGCAGGCAAATAGCAACAAAGTGCTGAAAACAGCATGGTATTACGCATTTCGCGGCTGCGTGTCGCCCCTACAAACAAACCATCCAGCAAATACGACCATACCGCAATCAGCGGTGCGATTATCACCCAGATAAGATGCATGTTGGCGAATTCAATAACCGCATCAATCCCGGTTAATAGTCGAATAATCAGCTGACCAAACAGCAGATAAGTCAGCGAAAACAGCAGCGCCATCAATACAGACCAGAACGCTGTCAGACCAAGCGCTTTTTTTAACATCACTGGAGATTTGCGCCCAATGGCTTTGCCGGTCAGTGCTTCGGTCGCATTGGCAAAACCATCCAAAACAAAGGCCATGAAGGTAATAAAATTCAGTAAAACACTGTTGGCTGCCAATACGGTATCGCCCTGTCGGGCACCTTGCGTGGTGAATAGGGCAAAGCAGCTGATGAGCAAAAAGGTTCTGATCATTACATTGCCATGTACATGTAAGCCATGTCGGCTTTGTTGCAGTACTTTTTTGCTGAGTGATAAACGAATACCGGCTTTATTCAGACCATAATATCTGAGTAACAGCAGTCCGATCAGCAAGCCAGTGTATTCAGCAATAACCGATGCCAATGCAACGCCATCAACATCCATGCCCAACCCCATAACAAAAACGGCATCCAGCAGAATATTCGTGATGTTGATAACCAGTACCATTACCAACGCAGCTTTTGATGCTTCACGACCGATCAACCAGCCTAATATGGTGTAATTAATTAATGTTGCTGGCGCGCTCCAGATCCGGATATCAAAATATACAGCAGCAAAATGTTCCACTTCAGCACTGCTACTGACCAGCTGAAGAGCGAGATGACGAATCGGGAGCTGTATCAGCAGTAACAACAGAGCAATTATCAAAGCCAGCCAGATGGCTTGCATTAATACCGCCTGCATTTTTGGGGTGTTGTTTTCCCCATAGGCTTGAGAGGTGAGACCTGTGGTCGCCATTCTGAGAAAGCCGAATCCCCAGAAAACAAAGGTGAAAATCATACTGCCAATCGCCACGGCTCCCAGGTAATGGGCTGCACTGAGGTGCCCAACCATGGCAGTATCTACCATGCCCAACAGCGGGGTGGAGATATTGGCAATGATCATTGGACCGGCAATATGCCAAACTTGGCGGTGGGTTACAGTGTGATTCGACAATTTGATATCCGTAAAAAGCCCTCGTTCAGGGCAGGCGGTTTAAGCTTTAAACAATCTTCAGTTTGGAAAACAGCATGATTTTAGCGAAAAAAAACAGCATAACCTACGGATGTGAAGCCAATGTGGATTGAGTGGCTGAGTTATGCCTCAGCTGGCATGGTGGCAGGCACACTTGCGGGGCTATTTGGTATTGGTGGTGGACTGGTGATTGTGCCTGTCCTGGTCTGGTTATTCAGCAAACAGGGGTTACCCAGTGAATATCTGATTCATATGGCGGTGGCGACATCATTAATGACAATTGTTGTCACGTCCATGTCGTCCATATTTGCTCACTGGCGGATAGGTAATATTTCATTTCTGTCGGTTCGCAGATTGGTGCCGGGACTTATTATTGGCGCTTTTAGTGGTGCATTGCTGGCAAGCTCAATAAGTGGTGACAAACTGCAGATACTGTTTGCAATATTTGCATTGGTAATGGCACTACGTATTTGGTTGCCTAATTCAACCGCTTCCTATCCTGTTTTATTGAATCGCTTACCTTCGACTATCTATGCTTTGGGGAGTGGCGTAATAAGTGCGCTGGTGGGCATCGGTGGCGGAACATTGATTGTTCCTTATTTAGTGATGGCCCGTCTTAGTATTCAGCAGGCAATTGGATCCGCTGCATGCTGCGGTTTACCGATTGCGATTGCCGGAGGACTTGGTTTTATTATGTTTGCACCAAGCGAAATAAGCCAGCAGTCCGTGTGGCAAACTGGCTTTGTAAATTGGCAGGCATTTATTGGCATTATTGTTACCAGTGTATTTTTTGCTCAGTTTGGGGCACGTTTAGCTAAAATTTTACCGTCACATTGGTTACGCCGATTATTTTCGTTATTACTGATTTGTGTATCCGTTTATTTTTTCATTCGCTAATGACAGCATGACATCGGCTTTGATGGTAGCGCCGTTTCTTTTATAATTGCCGGGTTTCGTTTCTAACCTAATCTTATATTGGAGCAATCGCTTTATGAATCTTGACCGTGTCGGCCCGGGCAGCAACCTGCCTGAAGATATCAATGTCATCATCGAAATTCCTGCTAATGCTAATCCGGTCAAATATGAAGTTGATAAAGCAACCGGTGCGCTGTTTGTCGATCGTTTTATGAATACCGCCATGTTTTACCCGGCAAATTATGGCTATGTGCCAAATACTTTATCGGATGATGGTGATCCTGTTGATGTCCTGGTGATAACGCCATTTCCTTTAATTAACGGTTGTGTCGTTGCTTGCCGTCCAGTCGGCATGCTGAAAATGACTGATGAAAAAGGCGAAGATGCCAAAGTCGTCGCAGTTCCTCACGACAAAATGTATGACCATGTTAAAGATATCAACGATGTGCCGGAATTTTTGCTAAACCAGATTGCGCATTTTTTTGAACATTATAAAGACCTGGAAAAAAACAAATGGGTCAAAATCGAAGGTTGGGCGGGAATTGATGCCGCCAAACAGGAAATTGTTGATAGTGTTGCGCGTTATCAGAATGAAGTGAAATAACTATCATTGAATTAGTAAACACGACTGTCTTTGCATACGGCGAGCTGACATAAGTCAGTTCGCCGTTTGTCTTTTATGACTGGATAAAAACATGACACAGATTATTGTTCAGGGACCACAATTAACGCATGAACTGGCCAATGACATTGCCGAAAAACTGGCTGGAAACTGCCGTTGGCAAAATCGCTATGCATTAATTGAAAATACTCAGCATGCTGACTTAACCATGTTGCGGCAACAGTTTCCAGTAGACATTAATGTCTTACCCGTCAACTTTGTGGCAGATGATTGCCGGTTGATTGTGATGGATATGGACTCCACTTTGATCAATATCGAATGTATTGATGAAATTGCCGATTTTATGGACCTTAAACCGCAAGTGGCGGCAATAACCGAAGCGGCAATGCGCGGCGAGATTGATTTTGAAACATCATTAAAAAAACGGGTAGCTTTATTAAAAGGATTGCCCGTCGATATGTTGGATCGGGTCTATAACGAACGTTTGATGCTCAATCCTGGTGCAGAGTTGATGTTAAAAACGGTGCAACAGGCTGGTATGAAAACAGCGCTGGTTTCCGGTGGTTTTACGTTTTTTACTGATAAGCTGAAAAAGCGTTTGAATCTGGATTTTACTCAGGCCAACGTGCTGGCGGAAGCAAATGGTTTGCTGACTGGAGAAGTTAAAGGAGCCATTTGTGGGGCACAGGCCAAAGCTGACTTTTTAATAAAATGCTGCGCTGACCTGGGTATAGAAAATAGTCAGTCCATTGCTATTGGCGATGGTGCAAATGATCTTTTGATGATGGCTGAAGCCGGTATGAGTGTGGCTTATCATGCTAAACCCAAAGTACAGGAAGTTGCCGATACTACATTTAATTTTTGTGGTCTCGATGGTGTGTTGGGACTATTGCAACGATCTTAATCAAAGGCGTAATCTTGAATTAACAGCAGGTGCCCCCATCTGCTACAACTAACTAAACAAAGAGGTAACATCGATGGATATTATGGAGCGCATTAAACAGGCAATTGAATCAAATTCTGTGATTCTGTTTATGAAAGGTACGCCTGAGTTTCCGCAATGTGGATTTTCCAGTCGTTCATCACAAGCGCTGACTGCCTGTGGCTCAGAATTTGCTTATGTAAATGTACTGGCTGACCCGGAAGTACGCGAAAATCTTCATCGCTATGCTGACTGGCCAACCTTCCCACAACTCTATATCAACGGTGAATTAGTAGGTGGATGTGACATTATTATGGAACTGTATGAGAGCGGTGAACTCAAACAGATGGTTGATGCAGCGAGTTGATTTTTGCTATGGCAGAAAAACGTGATCAAGATTGGCAGGCCGAGAACGGTTTTGCGGTTGCGCCATCTAAACCTGATTTAAAACAACCACCCAAATATCGGGTGATCATGATGAATGATGATTACACGCCGATGGACTTTGTGGTGGAGGTTTTGGAAACCTTATTTGATATGGGGCGTGAAAGAGCCACACGTACCATGTTACAAGTGCACACAGAAGGGCAGGCTTTGTGCGGGATCTTTACATTTGAGATTGCCGAAGCCAAAGTGGAACAGGTAAACAGTTATGCCCAAAGACATGGGCATCCTCTACAGTGCACCATGGAACAGGATTGAGATGGCTGCAATGACAACAGGCGGATAGCAATATGCTGAGTAAAGAACTTGAACACACGCTAAGTCAGGCATTCAACTATGCTCGACAAAGATCCCATGAATTTCTCACGGTTGAACATTTATTACTGGCCCTGCTGGAGAACGGACAGGCGCTGGCGGTACTTAAAGCCTGTGAGGTGGATATCAATGCTTTGCGTCAGGATCTGACCGATTTTCTTGCCGATAACTTGCCTACTTTGGCCGAAGACAGCGAGCGTGAAACTCAGCCAACCTTGGCTTTCCAGCGGATTCTGCAACGTGCTGTGATGCATGTACAGTCTTCCGGTGGTGAAGAGGTCACTGGTGCTAACGTTTTAGTGTCCATTTTCTCAGAACAGCAATCTCAAGCGGTTTATTTATTGCAGAAGCAGGATGTCAGTCGGCTGGATGTGGTGAATGCCATCAGTCATGGTGGTATTGAAAACCTGGCCGAAGAAACCAAAAGCGAAAAGATTGAAGTTGAAGACGGAAATTCTGAAAGTAAAAGCCCCTTGGCTCTATATGCGACTAATCTGAATGCTGAAGCAAAACTGGGTCGAATCGATCCGCTTATTGGCCGTGCCCATGAGATTGAACGGACTTTGCAGGTCCTTTGCCGCCGTCGTAAAAACAATCCATTGTTTGTCGGTGAAGCCGGGGTGGGCAAAACTGCACTGGCGGAAGGTCTTGCCAAGCGTATTGTTGATGGTGAAGTGCCGGAAGTGCTTGAACAGGCCGTGGTTTATTCACTGGACATGGGCGCGTTGGTCGCTGGTACTAAATACCGTGGGGATTTTGAAAAACGATTGAAGGCTCTGCTGCGCGAAATTAAACAGCAGGATCATGCCATTTTGTTCATTGACGAAATTCACACCATGATCGGTGCAGGAAGTGCCGGTAACAGTGCGATGGATGCAGCCAACTTGCTTAAACCATTACTGGCTAACGGGGAATTAAAGTGTATTGGCTCGACCACTTATCAGGAATATCGCAATATCTTTGAACATGACCGTGCTTTGGCGCGTCGTTTTCAAAAAATTGATGTGCCTGAGCCATCTGTGGCTGAAACCATTGAAATTCTTAAAGGCCTCAAGCCAGGATTAGAGCTGCATCATAATGTGCGTTATTCCAATGCGGCCATTGAACAGGCTGCAGAACTTGCTGCGCGTCATATTAATGATCGTTATCTGCCTGACAAAGCGATTGATGTACTGGATGAAGTCGGTGCAGCACAACGTATTTTGCCAAAATCAAAACGTAAAAAAATGATTGGTGTGCCCGATGTGCAGCAGATCGTTGCCAAGATTGCCCGTATTCCGGCTAAAACAGTCAGCAATGCCGATAAAGACAATCTGCGTAATCTTGAGCCAAATCTGAAACACGTTATTTTCGGTCAGGATGATGCAATTTCTGCATTAAGCTCGGCGATTAAAATGGCTCGTTCTGGTTTGGGACATCCCGAAAAGCCGACAGGAGCATTCCTGTTTGCCGGACCGACAGGGGTGGGTAAAACAGAAGTCACCCGCCAGTTAGCACGTATCTTAGGCGTTGAACTGATTCGTTTTGATATGTCCGAGTATATGGAGCCGCATACGGTGTCACGTCTGATTGGTGCGCCTCCCGGCTATGTCGGGTTTGATCAGGGGGGGCTATTGACTGATGCGATTATCAAGCAGCCTCATGCGGTGTTATTGCTTGATGAAATTGAAAAAGCCCATCCGGATGTGTTCAATCTGTTATTGCAAGTCATGGACCATGGTACGTTAACCGATAATAATGGCCGCAAGGCTGATTTCCGCCATGTGGTGCTTGTGATGACCAGTAATGCCGGCGCACAGGAAATGGGCCGCAGTTCCATTGGCTTTACCAAGCAGGAACACCATATGGATGGCGCTGAAGCATTGAAACGTGCTTTCTCACCGGAATTCCGTAATCGTCTGGATGGCATCATTCAATTCCAACCTCTGAGTAAAGAAGCGATTCTGCGTGTTGCGGACAAAGCGGTGCTTGAATTGGAAATGTTGTTGCAGGACAAAAACGTCACTATTGAAATTGAAAATGATGCACGGGAATGGCTGGCAGAGCATGGCTATGATGTGCAAATGGGGGCCAGACCCATGGCGCGGCTGGTACAGGAAAAAATCAAACGGCCGCTGGCGGATGAACTGTTATTTGGTCAGCTCAGTGATGGTGGTCATGTTCGGGTTATCCTGAAAAACGATGAACTGGTTTTGGATATCGTCAAAGAAACCGAATCAGTCTGAGTCAATAAATGAAAGCCCGGTAGAGTAATTAACTACCGGGCTTTTTTATGTCCGTAAATTACCATCATCACGATAACGTTATGATTTAATACCGGCAAGTTATTCACCTGTTTCACAATTTCTTCATATCTTTTATAACAGATGTCGCTAACTCACTGATTAAGCAGGACCTATTCGTAAGTTATTGAAAAATAATGAATAAATAGTGTTGGTGGTTTTTTGACCATTTTGAGCAGAGTGCTTAAATATGAACAGCTTAGCAACTAACTCCAAAGTTAAACACAGAGTTATCCACAGAAATTGTGAGTAACTTTACCGTTTGATGACACAGCAAAATCCACGCCAAAACCAGCGTAAATTCTTTAGAGTTCTATGCCTTTTTGTGCCCGAACCCCATCACGAAATGCATGTTTGACATCGTCAATCCGGCTGACAGTATCAGCTGCTTCAATCACGCTATCCGGTGCGCCGCGACCGGTAATAATCACATGTTGCATAACTGGACGTGCCGCAATATCGGCCAGCACTTTGTCAGCATCCAGATATTTCATTTTCAGGACAATATTCAGTTCATCCAGCAGAATCACATGAATGCTGTCGTCTTGTAACAGGGTTTTAACAATATCCCAACCTGCTTCGGCAGAAGCTTTATCCTGTTCCAGATTCTGGGTATCCCAGGTAAACCCATCACCGACAACGTGATAACTGACCTGTTCAGGAAAACGACGATAAAAGGCTTCTTCGCCAGTACTCATCGCCCCCTTAATAAATTGCACAATCCCAACTTTCATATCATGACCCAATGCACGCGCAATCATGCCAAAACCCGACGAGCTTTTGCCTTTGCCATTACCAGTTATACACAGCAATAGTCCTTTATCCCTGCTGGCTTTCTGGATCTTCTGATCGACCACTTCTTTGTGACGTTGCATGCGAGCTTTATGGCGTTGGTTTTTCTCAGAATCAGTCATAATTTTCCTAAAATAAAACAAAAAATATCAGTAATGCCGCTTCAAGCAGTTCCACCATGGCACCCGCCGTATCACCAGTGAAGCCATTTAATCGCCGTTCCATCAAATAGCGCAGCAATAAAAAAACGATTAAGCCAAACAACAGGGCAAACAGGCCGATACTGAACAAAGCTACTACAGCCACGGCAAGTATTAATCGGCGTGTGTGCAGTGCTGATTGCTGTTGTTTGAGAATACTGCCCAAACCGTGAGGACGCACATAGTCCGTGGTTAAAAACAATAACGGTAAAGCGGTGCGGGCCAGTATCACAGACCAGATTAATGCCCACCAGTTCTGTTCGGCGAGTAAAACAGTCAGCATGACAAACTTAATCAACAGCACTAATACGATTGTCACCACCGCAACAGGACCGGCTGCAGGGTCTTTCATAATGCTGAGGGTTCTGGCCTTATCGCCAATACCACCCAACCAGGCATCAGCACTGTCAGCTAATCCATCCAGATGTAATGCACCAGTAAAAGTTACCCAGACAGCTAACACCAAAATAGCAGAGACCATTGGTATTTGAGAGGCCAGACTCCAGCCTAAAAGGCTTAAAACAATACCGATTAGCAAGCCAACCAATGGATAAGACAATAAGGAGCGGCCAATATCCTGTTCAGCAAATTCACCCTGCAATTTGATGGGCAGGATCGTTAAAAACTGCAGCGCTATCAGAAAAGATCGCATCAGCTAATGGCCCCGGCAATCGCCGCCTCTTCAAAAGTCGCCATTTGATTGTGGAGGGCACAGGCCATTCTTAATAAAGGAATGGCTACAGCTGCGCCACTGGCTTCCCCCAGACGCATATTAAAGTTGACTAAAGGCTGAGCATCTATCGCCTGTAAGATGGCACCATGCCCTGGTTCGGCGCTATGGTGACTGAACAGAAACCAGTGACGACTCTCCGGACATATCTGTTCTGCACATAAAGCGGCGACACTGCTGATAAAACCATCGATGATTACAGGAAGACCGGATTTTGCACATTGCAGATAACTTCCTACCATCGCGGCAATTTCAAAGCCGCCTAAATAGCGCAATACAGCGAGCGGCGAATCCAGATGGTTTTTATGCAAAACCAGGGATTCTTCAATGATAGTGGCTTTATGTGAGATGCCTTCTGCGTTGAGCCCCGTGCCTGGCCCTGCCAGTTGGCTTGCGGGAAGATTCAGTAAGGCACAGGCCATGGCACTGGCTGCTGTCGTGTTGCCAATGCCCATATCGCCGGCAATATAAATCCGGGTACCGTTTTGCTGACAACATTCCACGTTATGCTGACCAATCAACATGGCTTGTTGGCATTCGGCTTCAGTCATGGCAGCTTGCTGATGAAAATTGGCCGTGCCATTGGCGATGCGTTGATCCTGTACGCCTTTGATTTCTTCCAATTCTGTGACTGTGCCAACATTGATCACATCCAGCGAGGCGTGCAGGTGTTTCGCAAGGACGCTGATAGCGGCGCCACCTGAAGCGAAATTACGTATCATCGCAGCGGTAACTGATTGCGGGTAGGCTGAAATATTCTCTGCCATGACACCGTGATCGGCAGCATAGACGGTGATGTGCACATGCTCCGCTTGCGGCGAACCACCTTGCATTGCAGCAAGTTGTACAGCCAGCCGTTCAAGCTGGCCTAATGATCCTGCAGGTTTAGTTAGCTGGCTTTGTCGAACCAGCGCTTGATCAGCAGAGTCAGTATCAAGGGCTTTGACTGGCAACGTTAACCAGTGGTTGAAATCGATCATTCAGTTTCCTTTTAATGCATGCGGCAGTCCCGCCACAGTCAGGATGACATTATCCACCATTACAGCAAGCTGCTGATGTAACCGGCCGGCTTCATCACAGAAACGCCGGGTCAGCTCGCCCATTGGCACGATGCCCATACTGGTTTCATTGCTGACCAGAATGATTTCAGCTTGTAATGTTGGCAAGGTATCCAGTAATTGCTGGATTTCATCGCGAATGAATTTTTCGTCATCAGCCAATAACAGATTAGTCAGCCATAACGTCAGGCAATCCACCAAAATGCATATATTGGCAGCGTCCTGTTGTTGCAAAGCAGCGGCCAGATGCAAAGGTACTTCAATCGTGGTCCAGTGAGCAGGACGCTGCTGTTGATGCAATACGATACGTTGCTGCATTTCATTGTCATCAGCACGAGCCGTGGCAACATATAAAACGGGCAATTCGCTGTTGGTAGCGCGTTGTTCGGCCAGTCGGCTTTTACCGGATTTTACACCGCCTAGGATCAGGGTTTTAGCCATTTTCTGCCTTTAAAATCGTCAGTAGTTCTGTGGTATCCATATGCTGTTCTATCATCTCGGCCAGTCGTTCAATATCTGTTTCACGCAAAGTATGATAATCAGGGCTGCTGACATTATTCAGTCCGGCCCATTGCAGCAAGGCATCGCAGCTTTTTGGCTGTTCAAACAAGCCGTGCAGATAGGTGCCGATAATCTGTTGATCTTCGCTGATTGCCCCATCAGGGCCGTTTGATAGCTGTAACAGGGGACGCATCAAAGCTTTGCCTTCACTGATACCAGCATGGATTTCATAGCCAGTGATGGGAACAGCATTTAACAGTAACTGCCCCTGACTTTGCCTAAGTTGTTTTTCAGCATGCAGAGTGGTGATCATATCCAATAAACCCAGGCCTTTTTTAGATGTCCCGACCGTGCTTTCAACACCGTGTGGATCATCAATTTGTTGCCCCAGCATTTGAAAGCCACCACAGATACCGAGCACCTTGCCGCCATACCGCAGATGTTTATCAATCGCTTGGGGCCAACCTTGCTGTTCCAACCATTGCAGATCAGCACTGACATGTTTGCTGCCCGGCAGAATAATCAGATCAGCCGGTGGAATGGGGGAATCCGGGCCAATAAACTGCAAATTTACCTGTGGGTGAAGTCGTAACGGATCCAGATCAGTATGGTTACTGATGCGGGGAAGTACAGGCACAATAACGTTTAGCACATTTTTAGCTTTTGCTACCTGCGAAGTATTAATGGCATCTTCGGCTTCCAGATGCAGGCCATGCAGATAGGGCAACACTCCTAAAACGGGTTTGCCGGTGCGTTGTTCCAGCCAGTCGAGACCAGACTGCAACAAGCTGATATCGCCGCGAAAACGATTAATCACAAAGCCTTTGACCCGTTGTTGTTCAGTAGAAGAGAGCAGATCTAACGTGCCTACCAAATGGGCAAATACGCCGCCCCGATCGATATCGGCGACTAATATCACCGGACAATCCACCGCTTCGGCAAAACCCATATTGGCAATATCCCGATCACGCAAATTGATCTCTGCTGGTGAGCCGGCACCTTCTACCATTACCACATCATATTGATCAATCAGCCGTTGATGAGACTCAAGTACTGCCGCCATCGCAGTTTGTTTATAGTCATGATAAAACCGAGCGTCCATATTGGCGATGGCTTTACCATGGATAATTACCTGAGCCCCCGTGTCACTGTTTGGTTTCAATAAAACCGGATTCATATCCGTATGTGGCGGCAGATTACAGGCTTGTGCTTGAACCGCCTGAGCTCGCCCGACTTCACCACCTTCAGCGGTCACAGCACTATTTAAAGCCATATTCTGGGGCTTAAATGGCGCGACAGAATAACCTTGATTCACCAGCCAGCGACACAGGGCGGTAACCAAGGTACTTTTACCCGCATCAGAGGTCGTTCCCTGAACCATAAGCGTTTTGCACATCATGACGGCACAACTTTTTGCAAGGCGGTTTCCAGTCGTAACCATTCATGTTCCGAAGCGGGCAAACCAAAGCGTAAAGCGGCGGGTGCATCAAATAATCTGCATAAAATCCCTTGTTGAGCCAACTGCTGATGAATATGTGAGGCCTTGTCAGTTTTTATCCATTGAAACAATCCGCAACCACCTGTTGGCTTAAGATCATATTCAGTAAGCAAATCAAACAGGCGCTGAGCATATTGTGGCAGATATTGACGTGATTGTTTTTGCCAATCGGTATCGGCCAGTGCCTGGCTGGCTATCCATCGTGAAACTGAGGCAATAGGCCAGGGACCGGACTTTTCTGTAAGTTGATTGAGCACGACTGGATGGGTGATCACAAAGCCGACTCTGAGGCCCGCCAGGCCAAAAAACTTGCCAAGTGAACGCAAGATAATCAGGCCATTCATCACTGGAAGCGAAGCCAGACTATGCGCGGGCGCAATATCGATAAATGCTTCATCAACTATCAGCCAGCCACCACGTTTCTGCAAACGCTGATACCAATTTAATAAACAGTCTGAGCTGAAGGTTTCACCTGTGGGATTATTGGGATGAACCACAATGACTACATCAAAGTGATCAATCAGCTGATCCAGTTCAAAGCTCTCCAACTCAGATACTGCATGGCCAGCCTGTTGCCAGCAATAGCGATATTCTTGATAAGCCGGGGACAATATGGCAACCCGACAAGCGGGCCGCATCCGGGGAAGTAACTGTATGGCAGACTGAGAGCCAGCCATTGGCAAAATATGTTCACATTGATAATAGGCTTTGGCTTTTTCAATCAGGTCATCTTCAGCTTCGGGCAGTCGTTGCCAGAGTGTTGTTGGAATAAATTCAGGAACCGGCCAGCCATGAGGATTAATGCCGGTCGAAAGATCCAGCCAATCATTGACCGGAATGCCATATTGTTTTGAATTAGCCTGAATGCGGCCGCCATGATTAAGCATGGTGAATTCCTACGATAATACCTGTCACCATCAGCCATAACCCCACGCTGAAAAACACCAGACAAAGTGCACGTTGAATATCCTTTGCTTCAGCCGGATTTGATGTCCCCAGATGGGGGCGTTGATGCCACTCGCCGTGGTAGCAGGCAGCTCCGCCGAGTTGAATATCCAAAGCGCCTGCGCCGCTGGCCATTACCGGACCGGCATTTGGACTATCCCATTTGGATGCCTGCTGCCGCCAACAAATAAAGGCTTTGCGGCTATTGCCAAGCAAGGCATAGCTCAACGCGGTAAGTCTGGCGGGAATATAATTTAAAACATCATCAAGTCGTGCTGCCGCTTTACCGAAATAGAGATAGCGCGGCGTTCTGTAGCCCCACATGGCATCCAGGGTATTGACGAGTCGATAAGTGACTGCACCTGCAGCACCGCCGATGGCAAACCAGAACAGGGTGGCAAAAACCGCATCATTGCCATTTTCCAGTACCGATTCAATGGTGGCTTTGTTGACATCAATATGTTCTTTGTCACGACTGACAATACGACTGGTCAGCGTTTTGGCCTGTTCAATATCACCTTGCTGCATGGCATGCAGAATAGGTTTTGCGTGATCAAACAGGCTGCGGTGACCGATGCATAAAGTTAATACCAGGATAGAAAATAGCGTTCCCCAGACAGCAAACTGGCTAATGAAAAAACTGATAACGGCAAAGGGCAGAACGCAAAGCAGCAAAGCCAACAGGCCGAGAATAAATTGTCTGGAAGTGCTGTGGTGGTTCTGGTTAAAACGGGATTCCAGTTTGTTTGCCAGCGTACCAAAGCCCACCAAAGGATGCAGGCGTTTGGGTTCACCAAAAAACCAGTCCAGAATCAAAGCAGACAGCATCATAATAAACGTCATGATTTGGTTCTGACTGGCCAGCAGTTTTCAAAAATCAGCTCATCCAAAGGTTGACGTTGTCGCCAATTTTCCTGTTCCAGCATGGGTTGTTGGTAAAACTTATCGACATGACCCAAACAAAGAATGGCGACCGGGCAGGCACCTTCAGGAATAGCCAGTAACTCAGAGAGTTGGTCGGGATCAAACAAGGATACCCAGCCCATCCCCAAACCTTCGGCACGGGCAGCCAGCCACATATTCTGAATGGCACATGATACCGATGCCAGATCCATTTCCGGCAGGGTACGCCGACCAAAAATATGCGACTCACGTTTATCCATCAACGAAATAACCAGCACTTCGGCGCACTCCTTGATGCCTTCGACTTTCAGCTGCAGAAATTCCGTTTCGCGTTCACCCAGTGCCCTGGCAGTCAGAACTCTTTCGTTTTCAACGATTTGATGGATAGCGTTGCGGATGCCGGTATCGGTAATCCGAATCATCCGCCAAGGCTGCATCAGCCCTACGCTTGGAGCCTGCCAGGCGGCGTGAAATAATCGCTGCAGAATATCCTGATCGATGGGCTCAGCAATAAAATGCCGTATATCCCGACGCTCACCAATGGCGCGATAAACCGCCTCACGATCCTGGTCATTAAAACGGTATTTATCCAGACTCATGGGGTAAACCAGCGGGCGATTAGTTCAGGGGCTGACGGAAAGTAAAAGTGGATATAACTGGCGGTCAGGCGTAGTTGCTGAAATACGGCTTCACTGACTTTGTTGTCATTAGGGGATTCAGCATAAGCAATAGCGTCGAGTTGGTTTTCCAGCAAGGAATGGTGATAGGTATGCCCACGTAAGGTGTGATTATCAAGAGTGACTTGTTGTAAAGCCAAGGCTGTCAGTCTGGCCTGCAATTTGGCATCGGCTGCCAGCACGCCACACATTTCAGCCTGATTACCATGCTTATCGGTTAATGTCTTACAGAGATAAAGCATGCCGCCACATTCTGCGAGAACCGGTTTGTTGGCGTTAATATGCGCAAAGATTGCCTGACGCATTGGCAGATTCTGGCTGAGAGTCTCCAGATGCAGTTCAGGATAGCCGCCGGGCAGATACAGACTGTCTACTTCTGGGAGTGCTGCATCTTGTAACGGTGAAAAAAACACCAGCTCAACACCCATAGCGGTTAAACAATCCAAATTAGCCTGATAGATAAAGGCAAATGCGGCATCTTTGGCTACACCAATGCGGATACCTTTTAATAATAAAGGCAGATCCTCAGCTGGTTCGTTGTGAATAGGGTATTCAGGTAAAACAAAAGCAGGGTTAAACGCGAGGCTATCGGCCAGTTTGTCCAGACGTTCTGCTAAACCATTTATTTCATCAGCCTGAACCAGACCAAGATAGCGACTCGGCAGGCTCTCGACTTGGCGAGGCATGGTTGCCAGGCAGGGTAAATCTTCAGGTAAATGGGGGGTGAGCATTTCAGCATGTTTGCTGCTACCGACACGGTTCGCTAACACGCCTGCCAGTTGAACATCCTGACGAAAGTTGGCCAGGCCAAATGCTAAAGCAGCAAACGTTTGTGCCATGGCACTGGCATCGATCACGGCTAATACAGGAATACTCAGCGTGGCGGCAAGGTCGGCCGTTGATGGCGCGCCATCAAACAAGCCCATCACCCCTTCAATCAGAATGATATCTGCCTGTTGGGCGGCTTCAGCGATAAGTTGTCTGGAGTGAGTTTCACCGACCATCCATAAATCAACTTGATAAACCGGATGGCCGGAGGCAAAAGACAGGATCATTGGGTCCAGAAAGTCTGGACCCACTTTGAAAATTCGGACCTGTTTACCCTGACGTCGATAATGCCACGCCAAGGTCGCGGTAACGGTTGTTTTACCTTGACCTGAGGCGGGGGCAGCAATAATCAGCGCAGCGCAGGTTTGCGGCTGCTTTGACATTAACGTAGCTGATTACTGCGCTGGCTCAAATTGGCAAAACGGAAGCTGATATGAATCACCGCGGCAATAGCGATGTAAAAGCTTAATTTACTCAGGTTACCAGGATAGGACTGCACAAACCGGGTCATATACTCAGCCATGGTGGGATCAATATAACGACCTGAAAACCAGTAAAAACCACCGCCACTGAACAAGCCGGCAATTGCAGTCACCGAAACCAGTGTCAATGCAAGGGTAAACAATGCGGTCCAGTTAAATTGGTATTTGGATTGGAACCAGCGACCTGCCAGCCATAAACTGCCGTAAGCGGGTAATAAAAATCCATACGCTGGTGAAACACAAAAATTACTGGCACCACCGATGTAAACCGACATCAAATCCAACACGACAGCCATGCCTAAAAACACTGGAAACCACAATTTGGAAGCCAGATAAAACCCGGCGAGCATAAATACGGCCCAGGAAGCGCTGGGTAAAACATTGATATCGGCAAAATGATGACCGCGAGTCATCACCATTAATAAAGCCAGAAGTGCAGCCACGATCAGTTGCTGACGTTGAGATAATAACGACATTGAGGTTCTCCGATGTGCTCACCCGCACAACTTGGTTAATAGCATTTTCGGTCAACAGACCAGGATATTTCAGGCCGGTCTCCGGACTCATAAGTGGTGCCATCACCAGTTGAACACCTTCCCGTAAAAATACAGTGGCGTAACGTTCAACCTGAACTTATTTACCGTTGCGGGGGCAGTGTCGGCTTTATCTTCAGATGAAAATGCACCAACTTCCCGTTTCATCGCTTTCGCGACACCTGAAACAGCCGACAGAATAAGGATTAGCAGTCCATATTGTCAATTTGGAAATAGACTTTCTACGTTATCGCATTTGACGATATGGCGGGGGAGATCTAAGATGCGCCCCTCTTCAGGTGCTTTGATATCCATCAGAGTTAAACGGGAAGTTGGTGAAAAACCAACACTGCCCCCGCAACGGTAAACGTTGAAAATGCATCCAATCAGCCACTGCGATTCATCGTGGGAAGGCGGATGTACTGGCGCAAGCCACAACGTGAGTCCGGAGACCGGCCTGAAGTTCATCACAACCAAATTGTGTTGTGTGACTTTATTAACCTGGATCGCGGGTGAGCGTATCCCTAGGAGACAATATGAAACCTTCAACAAAGGCGATGCCTTTGCGCGTCTGTGCACGTCTGACTTTAGCGGCACTGGCGACTTCTACCTTCTCTGTTACGGCTCTGGCTGAACAGGAATCCCTTGAGGCCATAACCATTACCGCCAACCGGATGCCTACCGAAAATGCGCTGGCACCCAATAGCGTTATCACGCGTGCTGATATTGAACGTTTGCAAATCAATGATTTGCCTAGCTTATTATCACGGTTTCCAAGTATGGATATTTCAAATAGTGGTGGCTTAGGGAAAAACAGTAGTGTCTATTTGAGAGGAACAAATTCAGATCACGTTTTGTTTTTAGTTGATGGGGTTAAATGGCATTCTGCTACATCAGGCGGTGCTGCCATCCAGGACTTTCCGATAAATCAGATTGAGCGTATTGAAATCGTACGTGGACCAAGGTCTGGTTTGTATGGTTCTGAAGCGATTGGTGGTGTCATTCAGATATTTACCCGGCAAGGTAAAAAACAAGACCCGACCCCCTATGCTTCGGTTGGAATTGGCAGCCATAATACCAAACAGGCCAGTGGTGGTGTCAGTGGTGGTAATGAAACAACGCGTTATCATGCAAATTTCACGCATCAATCCACCAATGGAATTAATGCCAGAGAAGAAGATAACCCGGATCATGATGGTTATCGGAATAATAGTGTTTCAGCAAAAGTTGATCACGATATCAATAAGGACTGGAGTGTTGGAGCGAATTTTTTACGCGCTCAATCACAAAACCATTATGATAGTTTTTCTGTTACAGAAGATTTTTATGCTGATAATATTCAACAGGTTATGGGCGTAAACTCACGTTATCAGTTCACTGATTATTGGTTAATGTCACTCAATTTATCTGAATCAAGGGACGAATCGGATAATTATAAAGATGGCATTCCGGATGGCACTTTCAATACCCGTCATCGGTTTATCAGTCTGGTCAATACTTTTATGCTGACAAAAAATCAACGACTTAATGTAGGTCTTGACTATGATCATGACCGAATTGAGGGCACGATTGATTACGATGAAACTTCACGCGATAACAAGGCGTTTTTTATCAGTTGGCAAGGGCAGGCAGGAAATCACAGCTGGTTATTAAGTTCTCGACATGATGATAACGAAGCCTATGGGGAAGAAACGACCGGCACGGCAGAGTGGGGCTATCAGTTAACACAGGCACTTCAGCTTACGGCGAATGTTGGAACGGCATTCAAAGCCCCAACATTTAATGAACTTTATTATCCAGATGTTGGGTTTTTTGTTGGCAATCCCGATTTGGAAGCCGAAAAATCGAAAAACTATGGTGTTGGTTTGTTAGGTAACGCTGATTGGGGTACCTGGGGAGTCCATGCTTTTCAGAACAAAATACGTGATTTGTTGGTATATCAATTTCCCACCACTGAAAATGTGGCTGAAGCCAAAATCAAAGGTCTTGAATTCGATTTGGCTACAACGCTGCTGAATTGGCAGGTACAGTTCAATGCGACTGTGCTTAAACCCGAAGATGAGGAAACAGGTAATAAGCTACCACGCAGAGCACAGCGCCTGGCGAATCTGCATGTTGATCGTCAGTTTGGCGACTGGTCAATTGGCGGCAGCTGGAAAGTGAGTGACTATCGTTATGACGATGCCGCTAACAACACGCGTTTAAGTGGTTATGGTCTGGTGGACTTTCGAGTGGCTTATCAGATTGATAATGACTGGTCGGTTAAGCTAAATGCAATGAATGTGTTTGATAAGGAATATCAGACAGTCAATAACTTCAATACCTTGGATCGTACCTATATGCTGTCTTTACATTATCAGCCTTAAAATAGGTAGCTTATTTCATGCTCAGTCATTATCGACTGAGCATGATTTTTAGCTTTTAACGGCAAATCATTAATTTTATCTTCCTCGCATGTTCGCCGGATCATTCAGTAAGGATAAAGCTGGTCAGCTATAAGGCTTATCTTTTAGAATGGCAGGATTTTCCAGCGATATTCAGAGTTATCATGACAGATCTCAAAGACCAGGGTTTTGCCACCCGTGCAATTCGTACAGGACATGTAAGAACTCCTGAGGGCGAACATTCCGAACCAATTTTCCCCACTTCAAGTTTTGTGTTTGACAGTGCTGAACAAGCGGCAGCACGATTTGGCGGTGATGAACCCGGCAATATCTATGCACGCTTTACCAATCCAACCGTACGCACCTTTGAGCAACGTCTTGCCTCGCTGGAACAAGGTGAAGCCTGTGTGGCAACAGCTTCAGGCATGTCGGCTATTCTCGCAACCTTTATGGGATTATGTGCTGCAGGGGATCATATTGTCTCTTCACGCAGTGTATTTGGTACTACCCGGGTATTGTTTGATAAATATCTCAGCAAGTTCGGTTTGCAGACGGATTATGTGCCGTTAACCGATTTGGCGGCCTGGGAAGCGGCAATTAAACCCAATACCAAGGCGCTGTTTCTGGAAACGCCATCCAATCCACTCAATGAAATTGCTGATTTAGCGGCGTTATCCGCTTTGGCAAAACAGCATGATTGCCTGTTAATTGTCGATAACTGTTTCTGTACCCCGGCTTTACAGCAGCCATTATTGCTTGGCGCGGATATTGTGATTCACTCTGCTACCAAATATATTGATGGACAGGGGCGTTGTGTTGGTGGGGCGGTAGTCGGTGATGCACAGCGTGTCGGAGAAGATGTCTACGGTTTCCTGCGTTCAGCTGGCCCAACGATGAGCGCATTCAATGCCTGGACTTTTCTGAAAGGTCTGGAAACCCTGGATTTACGTATGAGAGCGCATTCCAGCAATGCCAATCAACTCGCCCATTGGTTGCAACAGCAAAAACAAGTGTCACAGGTTTTTTATGCGGGTCTGAAATCACATCCCGGTCATCAACTAGCCAAACAGCAGCAATCTGATTTTGGCGGCATTATTGCGTTTGAAGTCAAAGGCGGGCAACAGGCTGCGTGGAAACTGATTAATGCCACTCGTTTTATTTCAATTACCGCCAATTTGGGTGACACAAAAACAACGATTACCCATCCCGCGACGACTACGCATGGCCGTTTGTCTGAAGTAGCCCGTGCCGAATCAGGTATCAGCGAGGGCATGATACGTCTATCGGTTGGTTTGGAAAATGTTGAAGATATTCAAACAGATATCCAATGTGGGTTGGATCTACTTTAAGCTCGCCAAGCAAATAGCTGAACTATCGGCATAAAACCTGCATATTGAGTCTGAAATAAAACAATTCGCGTCAGAAAATCGCCAGTGATGACATTTTCTGCCGCTTTTCAAGCCAAACAGGTTGTTTTTATGCAGAGAATATTATGGGTAATACTGGCCCTGCCAGTCATCTGGCTTGCTTGTCCAGCGAATGCCAATGCTGAGTCAAATGCAGATGTCCGCATCATTATTGATGTGTCTGGCAGCATGAAATACAACGATCCACAGAATCTGCGATCACCTGGTCTGCGTTTATTGGGTGGGTTGATGCCGGGCGATGCCGAAAGTGGTGTCTGGACGTTTGCCCGTTACGTCAATATGCTGGTTCCAATACAGAATGCTGACGATAAATGGCGGCAACAGGTCCAGCAAAAATCCTCTGAAATTCATTCCCACGGCTTGTTTACGGATATCGAGCAGGCCCTGCAAAAAGCTACCGCTAATGTTAAGTCCACAGATCCGGCCAGGCAACGCAGTATTATCCTGTTATCGGATGGTCTGGTTGATTTACATCAGGGAAAAGCTGCCAGTCAACAATCCCGGCAAAACATTATCGATAAACTGTTACCGCAAATTAAGCAAAAAGGCTTTCGTATCCATACGATAGCGTTATCCGAAGAAGCTGATCATGAACTACTGAAACAACTCTCCCTCTCCACCGATGGCTGGTACCACAAGGTGGATAATGCCGATGAGCTGGAACGGGTATTTCTGCATTTGTTTGAACAGGCAACCCAACGTGATTCGGTTCCGTTGGTTGAGAATCAGTTCACTATTGATAACAGTGTCAATGAAATGACGATTTTGGTGTTTCGTGAAAATGAAACCGATGTCACCCAACTGGTGCAACCTGATCAGCAACGCCAACAAGCTGATAATCATGAGTCCTCGGTACGCTGGATGCAGGAAAAACATTTTGATTTAATCACGGTAGAAAAACCGATGACAGGTGACTGGTTTATTGACGCTAATATAGATCCGGATAACCGGGTCATGGTGTTGACCGATCTGCGACTGGAAACCATTGATCTGCCAAATAATATTCTGGCAGGAGAGCAATTTGATATTGTTGCTAAATTGATCGACCATGGTAAACAGGTTGAGCGAACGGATTTTCTGCAGCTGGTGACGGCAGAGTTGAGTACCCAGCCACTGGCAGGCGATCCCATCAACAACACGATGACCTTAAACAACCAGACGGCGACGTTTATGGCAAATTTGGGCAAGCTGTTTGATAGTGGACAAAATGATATTGTGATCACGGCAAAAAGTGACACATTTGAACGCCAGCGGCGGCAATCTGTCAACGTAGTAGCATTGCCGTTTGATGTTACCGTTACCCAGCTGGAAACAGACAGTCGAAGTCATCGTTTATCCATGTCAGCTGATGCCAGCATGATTGATCCTGAATCATTGCAAATCACCGCATTGCTCAGCGCCGCTGATGGCAGTGAGTTTCCCTATGATGTGTTACGCCAAGCTGATAACACCTGGCAGCTGACTTTAGCTGATCTGCAGCCGGAAACTGCGTATCAATTATCGTTGCAGATCAGAGGTAAAACCCTGACTGGCCGTAATGTTTTTTTACAGCCGAAACCCATTCAGTTACTGGATGAAATGGGGGCCACATTGACGATTACTTCAGAAACGCCGAGGGCTGCTGACCCTGCTGATAAGCCATTTGAACCGGTGATGATTGAACCAGTTACAGATGAAGAAACAACGATTATTGATGAGACTGTCTTTCGATTATCAAATACTGTCATTTTAGCCATTGGTAATGCCGTTATTGTGCTGTTGTTATTGATGGGATTCTGGTTTTGGCATCGCAGCCGTCGCCGGCAGCTATTACCTGGAGATTTATTATAAATGTCTATGACTGATCCGGTTTTTCAATGGCTGGCTTACGAGCTGGCTTTTATCTTTGCCATTTTGTTTGTCTGGGTTCTGCTTCGTGCCCGACGCAAACATAAACGTGCTCAGGCAGCGGCTGCAAAAACGGCCAAATTAATCAAAAACAATCATGAACAACGTTTTGCTGCATTAAGCAGTCAACTGAGTGAACGTTATGGTTTAAGCGGCGCTGCTCTCGATACCATGGTTGAAGAATTGATGTCGCGGGAAAAGGAAATCTTTAAATCGATAGTCAATCTGTATTCAGAACAGGACGAAAAATCACTGGGAAAATTACCGGAACAGATTACTTCGTTAACGGATGCAACGCTAAGTATTATGCAAGCCGATATTGAGCAGGATCCTGTCGAATCCGAGATGACGGAGGAAATTGCCAGCGAAACTGAATTATCCGAAGAAACGGCAGAGTTTGAAGATCAAATAGAGTCACCTGAAGCGGAAGAAGAACCTGTAGCAGACTTTGACAGTGTGTTTGATGACGAGAATGCTGAGAATGTTGTTGCACAAACCGAACTACTGGATGATGAAACTGTTGTCAGTGACGAACAGAATGATACTTCCGAGATGTTTGAGATTGAACTGGCGGATGTTGAAACTGAAAATGCGGAGGATATATCCAATCAAAACCAGTTGGAGGATGAAACGACCAGCAGCGATTTGGCTGAAGAGGTAAATGAAGAACCCGCTGCAGACTCGGAAGTGGAGATGGCTCCTGAACTGCTGGCAGAATTTGATGGCTTGGCAACTGATGATGTCAATACAGCTGATCAATTGGAACCAGACGTTCAAGACGGGCAAGATTTACAGTCCGAGGCAGTGTTAGAAACTGAAGCAGTCAAACCCGCCATGCGGATGGCGGATTTTGTGAAAAATGACTGGAACCCAACCGTTCCTGATATTTACGGTAAAGCTTCTTCAGAGTTGGCTGCTCCTTCACCAGAGATCGATGAAGCCGCAATGGAAAATGCCGGCAGCTCATCCGAACTTAACAGTATGAAGGCTTATTTAAATAAAGCCTGGACCAATCAGGTGCCGGATGTTTATGGCAAATCTCCCACCCCTGATGCAAGTGCCGATATTCCTGAAAATACGGCGGCGTTTGAACATCAGGAGCTGAAATTCCATGCTTTTGAAAGTGGAGATATCAATCCACTGGATTTAATGAATCCAGTTCAGCCTGCCGAAATTGAATTAGACATTGATCAGGCTGTTGAAATGGAGCCTGCTGGGGAAGCCGGGATTTCGGTCGCGGAAATCGATGAATTGATGCGCATCAAAGATGCTACAGATGAGCCGGAAGTTTCCAAAAAAGAAAATAATAATGAAACACCCGACAGAATCATTGATGAGATCACCACGCCAGAACAAGATGATATGGCGCAATCGGTTACTGCTGATGAAGTCACCGAAGTACTTGAACAAGCGATATCAGAAGCTGATGCAAATCCAATAGATGATGTTTCGCCTGAGGGAGGTGAGTCCTCAGCGCAATATGCTGAAAAAATGGCCGCGGTAGAACCGGCAGGTCTTGATGAAACAGCCAGTGACGCAGCGGAAGATTTGCTGGAACACACGCAACAAATCGAAAACATAACCTCCGGACCTGAACAGCCCTTGAAGCAAGAGCAAGCCGAGGTTCCAGATGCAGAGGATTTAGACCCGCTACTAACCGAGAATGCCTCTTTTGCTGATTCACTATTAAAAGAATCTGAGAATACCGGTTTGCTCGTTGAAGAGAGTGACTCGACTGTTCTGGAAAAAGAACAGGAGGAATTCACTGAAAATGCAGAATCTAACGGGCTGGAACAACGGGTTGAAACTGAGATGCCGGAAGCTGTAGCTGATGAAGTTGTTCCGGAAGAGCCTCATCAGCCATCAGAGCCAGAATCCAATGAAATGAGGGAAGCAACTCAGGATGTTGTGAATAGCTCTGATCATGAAGAAATACCGGCTGTAGATGAGTTGAGCCCAGAAACGGCTGAAGCTGGCGAGCCGGAACAAACCGCCGAACCAGCGCCAGAAGCTTTAACGGAAGAAACGGAACCCGAAGTTCAGGATTCATCCTTAGCGATGACATCAAGTGAAGCGCCTGAAGCAACACGGGATCTAACAGATCTCCCCGATGTTAAAGAAACAGTGGCTTTAGAGGAATCAACTCCAGAAACGGCTGAACCTGGCGAGCCGGAACAAGCCGCCGAACCAGCGCCAGAAGCTTTAACGGAAGAAACAGAACTCGAAGTTCAGGATTCATCCTCAGCGATGGCATCAAGTGAAGCGCCTGAAGCAACACGAGATCTAACAGATCTCCCCGATGTTAAAGAAACAGTGGCTTTAGAGGAATCAAGTCCAGAAACGGCTGAACCTGGCGAGCCGGAACAAGCCGCCGAACCAGCACCAGAAGCTTTAACGGAAGAAGTGGAACCAGCAGAGCAAATTTCTCCGTTGGAGCTGGAATTCCAAGAGGCCCTGTCCGTTGAAGATCCCAGTTCAGACATCGACAGCCAGCAATTAACTGAAGATGCGTTCAACGATTTGGTTGAAACAAACCAGACAGAAAACAATATTGCCGAAGCCGAAGCCGAAGCCGAAGCCGAAGCCGAAGCCGAAGCCGAAGCCGAAGCCGAAGCCGAAGCCGAAAGTCACTACCAAAGCGAGGAAGAGCGATTGGCTGGCATAATGTCGGCACAACCAATTGATGCAATAGCTGCCGATGAAAATATCGTCAAGGAAGCATCCAAAACGAATGAGCCTGTTAATGAGATTGAGAAGTTACGGGCTAAATTACGTGAACGAACACAACGGCTGAAAGCAGCAAGGAAACAACATCTTGCTGGAGATCATGCAATCGCCACACAACCACCCATTGAAAAAGCTGTTGATAGTGAGCCATCTAGGGAAATGCTTATTGAAGAAGCGGAAGAAAGCCACACTGTAAGCAGCGAAGCTCCCGGTCTTTCTCCAGATTTTCTGGATAAAGAAAGCAGCCTGGAGGAGTCTTTTGAGAATAAAGAAGAAAGCTATCACATTGAAGCAGCACAGTCTGACAATACTTTAAAGACTGAGTTTGATAAAGCTGATGACACCTCCCCGCAGCCAGATGCTAAACAACAAAAATCCCCATCGTCATATCGCTCTGACAGGGATGCAGAAGTGGATTTTGTTTCAACAGCAAAGTCAACTGAGAAAACTTTGGTGTCTCCTGCATCAGATAAGCAACCCTATGCATTTCATGACATGCCTGAGTTTATTGAGGAAGAAATCGAATTATCAACAGCCAATGGATACAGAATGAATTCGACTCAGGAATTAATTTCTGAAGTTAAAAAGGCACCTCTGGTTTCATTGATGGGCTCCAATGAGCATAAAAGTGAGCCACTGAAACCCAAGCTTAACGATGAGAAGACACATACGAACGATGATGAGTGGGTCTCAGATTTACTCGACAATACTTCACCCAGCAAGGTTGATGAAATTCCTGAATCAACCGTTTCCGAAAAAATTGACGTTAAAACATCAGTTCATACAGAGGCAAATCCGGATATGGACAGCCCTGAAAATGAAGCTGGAGAAATCCCCCCCGTTGAAGATATAACTCAGAAGTCAAACCTGAGCCAGGCTGAAGAGGACTTTGCTGCAGCACTTGCGGCAGAACAGGCTCAGGCAGAGTTGGATCGTAAACAGACACAGTCTGAAATTGCCGTTTTTGATATTCCTGAACAGCCCGACTTGCCTGAACCTGAGCGTTTGGAATCATTACTCAAAGATGTTGAAAAGCTACAATCGACACAAACGGATAAAAAGTTATCACTGATCCCACCAACGCAAGAGGAGCCGCTTCCGGATACTGCGCAGTTGGATAGTTTACTGGGTGAAGTGGATAAATTAACTGCTGTCAAAAAAACGGGTAAAAGCAAAAAGAAACGGAGTGAGTTACAGGCGATTCTTTCAACAATACCGTCATTTTCTGGCAATAAGAAGCCAAAATACAAGTGAGTAAGATAGATCTACTATCGCCTTATATAACTTGATGAAGTGATATTTTTAAACGGTCTGAGCAACGTTTTGCTAAAATTTCCGTCGTTTAAGCACGGAAAAATTTATGACAGACCAAATTCATCAGGTAGCCATTGTCGGTGGCGGTGTCTGTGGCACCGCGCTGCTGTATATGCTGGCTGAATATACTGATCTTAATGATATTGTCCTGTTGGAAAAATATGCCGGGGTGGCCAAGGTCAACTCGAATGGCCGTAACAACAGCCAGACAATCCATTGCGGTGATATTGAGACCAATTACACCTTGGAGAAAGCGACCAAGGTAAAAGCGGCTGCTGAGATGCTGGTGAATTTTGCTGCTGATTTACCTAATGTAGATCAGGTCATTTTCAAATATCCCAAAATGGTTTTAGGTGTCGGTGAACAGGAATGCCGTCAGCTTCGCCAGCGCTACCAGACTTTCCGTGAAGTCTTTCCCAATATGAAACTGTTGGAAAAATCGGATATTGCTTCCTATGAACCCGCCGTCGTCATGGTAAATGGTGAAATGCGGGCAGAACCCTGTGTTGCACTTGCTATTTTGGATGATTACAGTGCGGTCGACTATCAACGTTTATCGCAAGCCTTTGTTGATAAGGCCAAAGCCAAAACAGACAAACAAATCCAGCTTTTATTTAACAGCGAAGTCGATGATATTGTCGAAAGTGATGGCGTATTTTCATTGGTTACCGGCGATAAAATCATTAAGGCTCGCAGCGTGGTGGTCTCTGCTGGCGGACATAGTTTACTGCTGGCACAAAAGATGGGCTATGGCTTGGAATTCTCTTGCCTGCCTGTCGCTGGGAGCTTTTATTTCACCCCGCAAGTGCTCCGTGGCAAGGTGTATACCGTGCAGAATGATGCATTGCCATTTGCCGCGGTGCATGGTGATCCGGATGTGCTGGTCGAGGGTAAAACCCGTTTTGGGCCCACGGCATTGTTACTGCCATTGTTAGAGCGTTATAACAATAAAACTTTTTTTGAATTTCTGCGGGTTCTGCGCCTGGACAGCAGGGTGCTTAAAGTTTTCTGGGATTTGTTCCGTATCAAGGATATTCGCAACTACATCTTTAAAAACTTCCTGTTTGAAGTGCCGTTATTACGTCGCTGGCTGTTTTTGAAAGATGCACGCAAAATCGTTCCTGGCCTGCAATTGAAAGATATTGAATTCGCCAAAGGTTTTGGGGGTGTCAGGCCTCAGTTGATTGATAAAAAGAATGCCAAGTTGTTGATGGGTGAGGCCAAGATTAACCCCGGAAACGGTATTGTCTTCAATATGACGCCATCCCCTGGAGGCACCAGTTGTCTGGAAAATGCTGAAACGGATATGCGTTTAATTGCAGGACGTATTGGTGCATCCATCAATGAATCCTTGCTGAACGAAAGACTTCATAAATCAGCATAATGGCATCATCACCCTATATCACTGCTGATGGCATGTTCCGGATGAATCAGGAGCTGAGCGAGCGCTGGCAGCGGCGCAGGCATGTAGTTCAGGCCTTGGCCGCTGCCGCGGCTGAAGGCGATCGTTCTGAAAACGCCGAATATATTTATCGTAAAAAAGAACTCAGGGAAATTGATCGGCGGATCCGCTATCTGCAAAAACGTATTCCGGATTTGATGGCCATTGATCGTATCCCGGATAATCAGGAAGCCGTATTTTTTGCGGCGTATGTGACGCTGTTGAAGGATGATACGGAAGAGGTTCAATACCGGATCGTCGGCCCGGATGAGATTGATCACGCCAAAGGGAATATCAGTGTGGATTCACCTTTGGCGCAAGCGTTGTTGAAAAAACAGATAGATGACGAAGTAACTATCCAGGTTCAGGATGGTGGTCATCGTTATCTGATTCTGGACATCAAATATTAGTTTGCAGCTGGTTGTATCCGATAAATCTCGCCATCATCAGTTGATACATACAACCAGCCTTCAGGACTTTCAATGACGTTACGAATACGTTTATTCATAGTTCGTAAATAGCGTGTTTCATCGACTGCTTCGTTGTTCTGAATTTTGACCTGATTCAGATGTTGTAGCGCCATGGCACCTGAAAATAAGTCACCCTGCCATTCCGGGAAGGCTTCACCCTGATACTGCACCAGACCGCTGGGAGCGATGGATGGAATATAGACTTTTATCGGATTTGCCATACCATCCACTTCTTTGCCTTGACCGACAGAGACAGGAGCATAATATTCCTTACCATGGGAAGCCTCAGGCCAACCGTAGTTTTTGCCTGGTTCAATCAGATTGATTTCATCACCACCACGTGGACCGTGTTCAATACCCCAAAGCTGTTGTGTTTCAGCGTTGTAATGCAGGCCCTGTGGATTACGATGACCGTAACTCCAGATTTCCGGCAAAGCATTGTCCTGTCCGACAAAAGGATTGTCCTGCGGAACACTACCATCAAGATTTAGCCTTAGAACGGTACCGTTGTGATTGTTAAGATCCTGGGCCATATCACGTTCGCCACGATCCCCAATAGAGAAGAACAGATGACCTTGCTGATCAAACACAATCCGACTACCGTAATGCTGGCCTTTACTGGTGCGTGATTGGGTGACTATTAAATCCTTCCAATCAGCTATAGCATTGCCGTCTAATTTTGCACGGGCGAGTGTAGTTGCGCCCTGGCCATCTATATCTTTGCTGTAGGTGAAATAAATCCAGCCACTCTCAGCATAATCCGGTGATAAAGCCACATCCAGAAAGCCACCCTGACCTTGTGCTTTAACTGAAGGTACACCACTGATATCCGTTTTATCCCCAGAATCAAGATTGACCAGGCTTAACTTGCCTTCGCGCTGGGTCACCAGCATCGTACCGTCGGGCAAAATTGCCATTCCCCATGGGATGCCGAGGCCTTCAGCAACTTTGTCAATTTGCAGCTTTTTATCAGTGACGCTGGCAGCATAAGCCGGAACAGCAAAAAACCAAACTGATACTGCAAGCAGCACGCTAATCAATTTCATCTGGTTAACTCCTTAGGTTATGAACTACAAGACAACATTGAACAGCCGGGTTTATCTCTTGCCCAGTCGGGACGTTTAGCTGCGTAATGCTGATACTGAGGTTGTTCATCATAAGGACGGTGCATGACCTCTAAAAGTTCATGAATCAGGCTGTAATCGCCATCATGAGCTTTGTCTATTGCCTGTTGAGACAGATAGTTACGTAACACATATTTCGGATTTACCCGATTCATTCTGGCTTTTCTATCAAGGTCGCTGGTGCCATCCTGCTGCACACGCAGCTGATAGCGTCTCAACCAGTTGCAGATATCTTTTTTATCCTCTTTGGATAGGGCCTCAGGAGCGTAATACGCTTCCATTAACGGTGCCAGTAGGTCTTCATCACTGAGATCGTTTTGTTCACACGACACGTCTGCCAAATTGCGATAGAAAATCGTCATATCGGTTTCAGCCAGTAACAGAATTTTCTGTAACTGCTGATTTAGTTCATGATCGGCGTCACCCTGATAGTCATTCAATCCAAGTTTATCGGCACGCATTTTTTGCCATTTATCCGTGTAAAGCTTGACGTAATCAGTCAGAATTTGTTGCAGTGGCTCGACGTCATCAATTAATGGATAAATAGCATTGCCGAGTTGTAACAGATTCCATTGAGCGATTTGCGGTTGGTGACCAAACCGATAGCGTTTACCCGTTGCATCGGTAGTGTTTGGCGTCCAGTCGGGATCGTAATTATCAATCCAGCCATACGGGCCGTAATCAATAGTCAGTCCTAAAATCGAAGTGTTATCAGTATTCAATACGCCATGCACAAAACCAACACGCATCCAGTGCACCACCAAATCTGCCGTGCGTTCACACACTTCTTTGAACCAGGCGAGATATGTCGCTTTGGAGGGTTCACCTAAATGCGAATAATGATGGCGAATGGTGTAATCGACTAATAATTTAAGGTTGTCGATATCACCATGAGAATTAAATAGCTCGTAATTACCAATTCTAAGGAATGAGGGGGCAACCCGACAAACGATCGCACCTGGTTCAGTTTGCGGGCGGCCATCGTAAAACATATCCCGGATCACACCTTCACCGGTGGTCACCAGACTCAAAGCACGGGTTGTGGGGATGCCCAGATGAAACATGGCTTCACTACAAAGAAACTCGCGAATGGATGAACGTAATACGGCAAGGCCATCAGCAGAGCGTGAATAGGGCGTTTCACCAGCGCCTTTAAGTTGCAGCATTTGCAGCTGGCCGTGAATATCCTGAACTTCACCAAGATTAATGGCACGGCCATCGCCCAGTTGTCCGGCCCAGTTGCCAAACTGATGTCCGCCGTAGCACATAGCATGCGGCTGCATGCCTTCAAGCAGCTCATTACCGGCAAACACATTAGCAAACTGCCGGCTTTCACAATCCACTGGTCTGATGCCTAAGTCGGTGGCTAAATCCATGGAATAAGCGACCAGTTCAGGCTCGGCAACAGGCGTAGGGTTCACAAAGGTATAACAGGCACCCAGCACCTGACGGCGAACGTTTTCAGTATCCGGATCGGCGGGGAGCTCCCTTACAAAACGGTTATCGAACTGCAGCCGCGTCATTGGGGTGGTGGTAGCGTCGTTGGGATTAAATTCTTGTGTAGTCATAGTCTCTATTACAACAGATAGCAGCCGGTGAAAACACCGGCTATTAATGTTGATATTGACCGACTAGGTTATGCGGGAAGTTCCTGAACTTGACGGTTCGTTTTAGCCTAACGCTGTTCGTTGTTGCTGTAACTGACTTAACGACTGTTCCAGTTCTGTCAGTTTTTCACGTTCTTTGGCAACAACATCTGCTGGTGCCTTGGCAACATAGTTTTCATTACTCAGTTTGCCAGCGGATTGTTTGATGATTTTATCCAGTTTGCTGATTTCCTTGTCCAGACGGGCAATTTCAGCATCCTTGTCAATCAGGCCTTCCAGAGGAATCAGGATTTCCATTTTGCCAACCAGTGCGGTAGCAGCTGCAGGCGCTTCACCAGCCAGAAACTCTACAGACTCCAGATTGGCTAATCGGCTGATAAAGTCGTGGTTATCCTGTAAACGTTGTTTATCAATGTCAGCGGCATCCTTGAGCAGCACTGGTAATTGTTTTTTCGGTGCAATATTCATTTGTGAACGAATAGAGCGAATACCGTTAATAAACTGCATCACCCATTCCATATCAGCAACAGCAGTGCTATCAATTTTACTGCTGTCAGCTACCGGATAGGCCTCACGCATAATGGTTGAGCCTGTTTTACCGGCTAACGGGGCGATGGTGTGCCAGATTTCTTCGGTAATAAACGGCATAAACGGATGCGCTAAACGCAGTGTGGCTTCCAACACCCGAACCAGGGTACGGCGGGTACCACGTTTGGCGGCGTCACTGGCTGCATCGTTATTTAAGACCGGTTTGGACAGTTCCAGATACCAGTCACAATAGTTGTTCCAGATAAACTCATAAATTGCCTGCGCCGCCAAATCAAAGCGGTAGCTGTCGATGGCACGGGTAACATCCTGTTCAGTCTGTTGCAATAACGAAATGATCCAGCGATCAGCCAGGCTTAACTCAACGTCAGCGTTATCAATACCCGTATCTTGATCTTTGGTATTCATTAATACGTAACGCGCCGCATTCCATAGTTTGTTACAGAAATTGCGGTAGCCGGCAATACGATTCATATCAAAATTGATATCACGTCCAGTGGTGGCTAATGAGGCAAAAGTGAAACGCAGCGCATCAGTTCCGTGCGGTGCGATACCTTCTGGAAATTCCTTGCGGGTGGCTTTTTCAATTTTGGCAGCCAGTTGGGGCTGCATCATGCCACTGGTACGTTTGGCAACCAGTGATTCCAGATCAATACCATCAATAATGTCGATGGGATCCAAAACATTACCTTTGGATTTCGACATTTTCTGGCCATGCGAATCACGGACCAGACCATGGATATACACTTCCTTGAATGGCACCTCATCCATAAACTTAATACCCATCATCATCATTCTGGCAACCCAGAAGAAGATAATGTCAAAACCGGTGACCAATACACTGGTCGGATACCAGGTTTTCAATGCGGCATCATCAGCCGGCCAACCCAAAGTGGAGAAGGGCCATAAAGCAGAAGAGAACCAGGTATCTAAAACATCTTCATCCTGTCTCAGGCTGATAGTGTCAGCCAGCCGGTGTTTTTTACGGACATCGGCTTCATCCTTTCCAACATAGATATTGCCCTGTTCGTCATACCAGGCCGGGATGCGGTGGCCCCACCAGATTTGCCGTGAAATACACCAGTCCTGAATGCCATCCATCCAGTTATAAAAGGTTTTATCCCAGTTGGCCGGGACAAATTTGATTTTGCCTGACTGTACCGCTTCAACTGCGGGTGCTGCGAGTACATCCGCTTTGACATACCATTGATCGGTCAATAATGGTTCGATGACGGCATTTGAACGATCGCCACGCGGCACCATCAGTTTGTGATCCTGGATGGTTTCCAGTAATCCTAAAGCCTCTAAATCGGCAACGATTTGTTTGCGGGCTGCATAGCGATCCAGACCACGATATTTTTCCGGCGCATTGTCATTAATGGCGGCATCAATCGTCAGAATATTAATTTGTTCCAGATTATGACGGTGACCAACTTCAGCATCGTTGAAATCATGCGCCGGGGTGATTTTAACGCAGCCACTACCAAATTCCGGATCAACATAATCATCACCGATGATTGGAATTTCACGTCCTACCAAAGGTAGCGTGATGGTTTTGCCAATCAGCTGTTTATAACGCTCGTCTTCCGGATGTACCGCAACGGCCGTATCACCCAGCATGGTTTCAGGACGGGTCGTGGCGACCACCAGATGACCACTTCCATCGGTGAGTGGATAACGGAAATGCCATAAATGGCCAGCTTCTTCTTCGGATAATACTTCGAGATCGGATACGGCGGTATGCAGAACCGGATCCCAGTTCACCAGCCGTTTGCCACGGTAAATCAAACCTTCTTCATGCAGTTTGATGAACACATGTTTCACGGCTTCGGACAGATTGTCATCCATGGTGAAACGATCACGAGACCAGTCCAGAGAGGATCCCAGACGGCGTAACTGACGGGTAATATTGCCACCGGATTCGCCTTTCCAATCCCAGACCCGCTCAATAAACGCCTCACGCCCTAAATCATGTCGCGTTTTGCCTTCGGCATTTAACTGACGTTCTACCACCATCTGGGTGGCGATACCGGCGTGATCAGTACCCGGCTGCCACAGTGTGTTATCGCCTTTCATCCGGTGGTAACGGGTGAGCAAATCCATAATGGTGTTATTAAACCCATGACCCATATGCAAACTGCCGGTGACATTGGGCGGTGGCAACATAATGGCATAGGGCATGCCTTCACCAGAAGGTTTGAATTCGCCGTTTTGTTCCCACTGTTGATACCAGCGCTGTTCTATTGCATCGGGGTTATAGGTTTTGTCCATGCGTCTCTGCGTTTATCTGTTCGGAAAAAGAAAAGCGGGCATTATACCCGCTTAATGTGTGCCCGGTCATGAGTGAGCCGGATTGCGTTAATTGTTTATTTGATGCGTATCGAGATGATAGCCACGATCTTTGTAAAACTGATAACGGACGCGGCCCTGTTTTTTGATTTCTTCATCGCCATTAATAATTTCGGCCAGCCGTTCAAACTGACTGAAAAATAGTGGCTGAGTCGGGTTTAGATTGATCAATACATCCATTAATTTAGGTGGTGCAGTATTTTCATGGCTGATTAAAACCGGTGCATTAATTTCGTCATCAGCCGCTAAAATCTGATGCGGCACAAAACTGTCTGGCCGAAAAGCCCATAAAGCCTTATCCATGGCTTGGCTTTGAGCCTGGTCTTCAGTGTGAATAAACACTTGATGGCCTTGCTGATAAGCTTTTTCCGCCAACCGGCAGGCAAATTGCTGCCGGTCAAGCGGATCGGTTGTGCCTAAAATGTAAAAACTGACTTTAGTCATGAATGTGCTATCAGTCTTCCAGACGATTCAGAATATATTGCATCAATAAAGGTACAGGACGTCCTGTGGCACCTTTTTCTTTGCCGCCATTCCATGCCGTACCGGCGATATCCAGATGCGCCCATTTGAATTTTTCAGTAAAGCGAGACAGGAAACATGCGGCTGTGACACTGCCAGCTTCTTTACCACCGACATTAGCGATATCGGCAAAGTTACTATCCAGTTGTTTCTGATAGTCATCCCACAACGGCAATTGCCATGCACGATCAAAACTATCGTTACCGGCTTTGAGCAGGTCATCTGCCAGCTCCTGGTTGTTAGCCATCAAACCGGAAGCGTTACTGCCCAATGCAACAATAATCGCACCGGTCAAGGTAGCGATATCAATGACGGTATCGGGCTCAAAACGTTCGCTATAGGTCAGCGCGTCACATAACAGTAAACGACCTTCGGCATCAGTATTTAATATTTCAATGGTTTGACCGGACATGCTGGTCACCACATCACCGGGCTTGTTGGCATCACCATCCGGTAGATTTTCAGAGCTTGGAATGACCCCGATGACATTGATTGGCAACTGCAATTCGGCAACGGCTTGAATGGTGCCTAATACGCTGGCCGAACCGCACATATCGTATTTCATTTCATCCATGCCGGGAGCGGGTTTAAGCGAAATACCGCCCGCATCAAAAGTTAAACCTTTACCCACCAAAACGATGGGTTTGCTGTTACCGCCACCACCGTAATTCAGGGTGATCAGTTTTGCAGGCTCTCGGCTACCGCGTGAGACAGATAAGAATGAACCCATGCCTAATTCGGCGATATCACTTTCTTCCAGTACATCAACCACCAGATTGTCTAAATCTTTCCCCAGCTTTATTGCTTGTTCTGCGAGATAGGTTGGTGTGCAGATATTGCCCGGCAAGTTACCGAGTTCACGCGCCAGATTCATGCCTTTGCCAATAGCTGCACCGGTTTTACAAGCTTTCTCCAATGCGTCAATATCGGCTTCAGTAGCCATAAATCCCAGTTTGGCCAGCGGTTTATCTACCGGTTTGAACTGACTTTTGGTTTGGCTGTAACGATATAAAGCAGCTTCCGTATTGATAATGGTTTGACGGATTTTCCAGGCAGTACTGCGATCTTTGACTGGCGTTTCAGCCAGACAACTGACGGCTTGTGTGGCAGCACTGTCATTTAACCATTTAGCCATTGTAATGCAGGCTGTGTTGAAGTCATTTTCAGTTGTTTTTTCGAATTTGCCACAGCCCACCAGTAAAACGCGAGGGCTCGAAATACCTTCGATATCTTGTAACAACAATGTTTGACCCGGTTTACCACTGATATCGCCACGTTCGACAACACGTTGCAGGGTTCCATTGCTGGCGGTGTTTAAAGTGGCTGCTGCTGGACTCAGTTGATTGCCTTCAAATACGGCGACGGCAATACAGTCAATCGACTGCGTTGGCAAAACATCTTTGGTCACAAAATACTGCATGGATTTCTCCTGTTGATGTAGATGGTTTAGACTGCGCTTTTTACTGCAGCGAACTGACTGCCTATTCTAACGAAGACCACTGAATAATGCCCGCCCTAAGACGATTATTTGTTGAGCGTTTCAGCCTGATAGACCGATATATGCTGCGAGAGTTTTTACTTTCACTGACAGCGGTTATCGGTGTGCTATGGCTGATATACGTGGCAACCCGCTTTGCCCGTTATCTGGCTCAGGCCGCTGTGGGTAATTTGCCAGCTGAAGTTATCTTTAATTTATTGTGGCTTAATTCGCTGGGCGCGCTATCCATTTTGTTGCCGATAGGCACATTTCTGGCGGTGCTACTCAGTTTGTCACGAATGAGCTCGGATAACGAACTGACGGTGATTGCCGCCTGCGGTATTGATGGTAACCGCATATTGCGAAATGTTGTCATATTCAGTGGCGCAATGGCAATTATCACGGGTGTATTAGCCCTGTTGATTGTTCCTGATGTCTTATCCGGGCGCTATGAAATTGAACAGAAAGCCAAGGTGGCGGCCAATACCACCGGGCTGGTGGCGGGCAGTTTTAAGGAAAGCCAAAGTGGTGACTGGACTTTTTATTCGCAAAAGCTCAGCGAAGATAAAAGCCATATGGAAAATATCTTCATTGAAATTCATCGTGACGAGAAGCCGCTGATCTTCCGAGCCGAGCGTGGACGATTTGAGATTGAAACTGAAAGTGGTGATAAATATCTGATTCTGGAAGATGGTTATCGTTATGAAGGCAATGCCGGTGATCTGGATTTTCGTATTGCCAAATATGCAACACATAGCATGTTAATTGAACGTGGTGAATCAGTACAGGTTCGCGAACGGCATAAGTCTTTACCCACAGCCGAGCTCTGGGAGCGTGGTGAACCGCAGGATCTGGCCGAAATTCAGTGGCGTGTCTCCAGCGCGGTTATGACTGTTATTTTGAGTGTCATTGCCATTACGTTAGCGCATACAGGTCCAAGGCAAGGGCGATATGCCGGCTTTTTCCCCGCAGTATTGGTCTATGTGATTTACAGTAATTTATTAGGTGTCACCCGGGCCTGGGTGGAAAAGGGCGATCTGGCTCCCTGGTTCGGGGCGATTTGGGTACATTTATTAATGATTGGCATTATGCTGATATTACAAAACCGGCAAAATCTCAAACGACTCTGGCATCAACGTAAGCGACCCAAAACAGCATGATTCTGCAACGCTATATCAGTAAAACGATTCTAGGCAGTACCGCTTTAGTTTTAGTGGTTTTGATGTCGCTGTATACCTTTATGGATTTTATCGCTGAGCTGGATGACCTGGGAAAAGGTGATTATCAGCTGAGCAATATTTTGGCTTATCTGGCTTTATCTATGCCAAAACGAATCTATGAATTGCTTCCTGTTGCTGCTCTGTTAGGCAGTGTTATTGGGCTTGGTACATTGGCATCTCAAAGCGAATTAGTGGCGATGCGGGCAGCGGGGGTATCCGTTAAAGATATCAACAAAGCAGTCCTGATGGTTGCTGGTATTTTGATGATCATTGCATTAATCATTGGTGAATTAATCAGACCCATGACCGAACAGAAAGCCATGCAGATTCAGACCGTGGCGCAAACCGGAACAGAAGGCAGCCAAACTCAATATGGCTTCTGGACCCGTGATGGCAACCATTTCAATCATATTCAGCGTATTCATCGCGATGGCCGCTTTGAAGGTGTCAAGGTTTATGAGTTTGACGACAAACATCAATTACGTATCGTTACCCAAGCCAGAGAAGCCCGTTATGAGAATAATGAATGGCTGATGCTTGATGTGGTGCAAAGCACCATAGATGAGGGTGGTATAGAAGTCCGATCGATTGAGCGAGCCAAATGGCGTTCCAAGCTCAATCCTGGCATGTTGAATGTGGTTGTAGTACCACCGGAATTTTTACCGGTATGGAGCTTGATTGAATATGTTTCCTATCTGAAATCCAACCATCAGGCTGTTGGGCAATATCAATTGGCATTCTGGAGCAAAATTATGATGCCGATAAGCTCAGCAGTGATGGTATTTCTAGCCGTACCGTTTATCTTTGGTCCATTACGTTCTGCACCGATTGGTGGACGTATTCTGGTTGGCGTACTGGTGGGAATAGGTTTTCACTTGTTTAACCAGAGCTTTCAGCATATGGGGCTGGTATTTGGAGTATTGCCCTGGCTGGCAGCATCCCTGCCAACCATTATCTTTGCCGGTATAGGCATCTTTATGCTGAGAAGGGTGCGTTAGTTCAACGAGATATCCTGGATTTCTTTATCCAGATTATGTGCTTTGAGCAAGGTAGCAATCTGTTCTTTATGCTCTTTCACTTTTGCCTTCGCCAATTTGAATGCCTGTGGATCGTTATCGCGAAAAGCCACCATCAGATTGACAGAGACATCCCTAAGTTCAGCAAAAATCGTGGTTAATGCTTTTTCAGGCCGCTCCGCCAGAAATTTGTCGTTGGCAGCTGCAATCAGCTGATTCTCAGCATTTATCGCGCTAAAGTTCGGTGTAAAGCCCCTCAGATGCCAGACATTAAATCCCCGAGGATCGTTTTTTTGTTGGTATAGCTGAAAATATTTATTGAGCAATTCCACCTGCTCGTAATAACGCTGACTCATCTGGCTGACATACTGAGAAAGATTATCCTCAGTAAGAATCTCAAATTCAGCAACAAAGGATTCTGTGTTTTCCTCATTTGCTTTCACTGATGGCATTAAAATAAGCATCGAAAACAAACTCAAAATCTGAATGAAAGTGACTCTGGATATAGATGTGCGAAAGAACTTACCTGAAGAAACTTTGAATGTCATGTCAACCACCATTGGAAACGTTGGTTGATTATCTGTGAGCATCATAGCGAAGTAAAGGAAGACAAACATGAAAAACAAAAAAGGCGGTGAGATATCTCACCGCCTTTTTGTAAACACCCAATAAATGTAAATATTGGTTTGCCTTAATATGGCGTCCCCAAGGGGATTCGAACCCCTGTTACCGCCGTGAAAGGGCAGTGTCCTAGGCCTCTAGACGATGGGGACCTAAAACTGTTTTCTTTCGATTCTTGGTGGAGCTAGGCGGGATCGAACCGCCGACCTCTTGCATGCCATGCAAGCGCTCTCCCAGCTGAGCTATAGCCCCCGAAAGGAAGCGCATACTATAGGGATTGAGTTTTTCTCTGTCAACAGAATATTTGAAAATATTTCCATGAACTGCTGATGGTTCCACGGAGAATGTGGTGGCTGTGAAGCGAGCAGGAATGCCATAGTAGAGCTAAGTTATTGATGAATGGTCAATATATTGTTTTTAGCTATCTTAATTAGATAGGGGATTTGATGAAAGCACATTTCTGTGCGATAAATTGGCAGTTGTTTATTGAATGGAGATGGCCGATTTTTCGACCATCAAGGCTGATCGGGGATGTTGATGCGCAAACTGATAATGTTATCTGCAGGTTTTGTTTCCTGTTTTGCTCCTCTTGTTTCCGCAGAGCCATACCATGTACCTAGTCATTGTCCCCGACCGGCTGCTGATTTTTTTCTCCCCGAAGATGCGCTCACTGCAGAAAGTGACGTTGATGTTCAAGCTGACACTGCTCAGCTGGTTGATTTGGGTACTTCGGTATTTACCGGCAAAGTAGATGTTCGTCGCGGTGGGCAACAACTCAATGCCAATCGTGCAACTTATAACCAAACCACAGGTAAGGTCACTGCTCAGGGTGATGTGCGGTTGCGTGATAGCCAGATGTCGATATTCGGTGATCAGGCGGAATGGAATCTTGATGAAGATCGTGGCACGCTGATTGATGCTAAATATCAAATGAAACAGATGAATGCACGCGGTGAAGCGAGCCATGTGAACCGGCAGGGTGTGCAATCAACGCAGTTAAAAAACGCCACCTATACAACTTGTATGGAAAATGACGATTTCTGGAAATTAAAAGCCGGAGAGGTCGATCTGGATCATGAAGAGGGCGTGGGCCGGGCTTATGATGTTGTGCTTCGCATGATGGATGTCCCGGTTTTTTATACACCCTATATCAGCTTTCCATTAAGTGATGAACGTAAATCTGGTTTTTTAATTCCCTCAATTGGGAATTCCAATGAAACCGGTTTTGATGTCAGTACTCCTTATTACTGGAACATTGCACCGGATATGGATGCGACCCTGACACCACGTTATATGTCTGATCGAGGTTTGATGCTCATCGGGGAATATCGTTATTTGACTTCGCAGTCGGAAGGGATAATTGATGCTGGCTTTCTGGGCAGTGACAGCTTGCGACAAAATGGGGATGAAATTAATCCCAACTATAACCAAAACAGAAAACATTTCTCATTTCAGCAGGATGGTCGCTATGCAAATCGCTGGCGCACTCAGGTCGATTATAACTATGTTTCTGACAGGGATTATCTGGAAGATTTCAGCAACAATCTCAGCTTAAGCAGCACCACGCATTTAAATCGCTTACTCAATGTGAATTATTACGGTGATATTTGGAATTTTGGTGCCAGGGTTCAAGGCTATCAAACGCTGTTGCGAGAAGTTGAAGAACCTTATCAACGTTTACCACAATTAACACTTCGAGGTCTGTTACCTGATCAGGCATATGGTCTTAGCTATGAGTTTAATTCCGAATTTACAGCTTTTGATCATGACGAGTTGGTTAAAGGACAACGCTTAAATATTGAGCCCGGAGTTAGTTTGCCAATGGGCACAGCTGGTTTTTTTGTCACACCAAGGGTGGCGTTAAAACAAAGTTACTATTCTCTTGATAATTTAAGTGGGCAATCTCAATTTGAAGAAAGCAGTATTAACCGCACTTTGCCGGTAGTAAGCCTGGACAGTGGTTTGGTTTTCGAAAGACCGCTGAATTTTGCCGGTAACAAAATGATCCAGACACTAGAGCCAAGAGCCTTTTATCTTTACATTCCATACCGTGATCAGGATGATATTCCATTGTTCGATACTAATCTTCGTACTTTTGGTATGGGGAGTATGTTTAGTCATGAACGCTTTACTGGACCTGACAGAATCGGAGATGCCAACCAGGTAACAGTTGGCTTGACCAGTCGTTTTATTGATGAAGAAACCGGTCGTGAGAAGTTAAGTGTGACTCTGGGGCAAATTCAGTATTTTTCTGATCGCCGAGTCAATTTAAGGCCAGATGTGCGAGAGACTTCGTCTGATTCTGATTACATTGCCGAGGCAATAGCAAGCATTAGTGAAGAGTGGGCTTTGGCGGGTCAAATTCAATGGGATCCGGATACTACACAGTCAAGTATGTCATCGTTGCAATTACGTTATCGTAATGAGGATGGTGGCGTATTTAATATTGCTCATCGTTATCGTCGCGATGATGGAGATAACCAGTTTCCGCTAGATCAGATTGATGTATCCGGCAGTGTGCCGATTAATGACCAATGGAGTGTTATTGGACGTTATTATCGATCATTAAGAGACAGTCTCACACTCGAAACATTAGCTGGAGTTGAATATCATAGCTGCTGTTGGGCTACCCGCATTGTTTACAGAGATTATGTTAAAGACACTAATTTTATTGGTATCGATAATGATGAGTTTGGTAATGAAAACCGTACTAAAGCTATCTTCTTCGAAATCGAGCTAAAAGGTTTGGGGCGCTTTGGTAAGAAGTCAGATGGTCTTCTTGAAGACAGTATTCGCGGGTATGAATAATTTTCGTCCACTATATTCAACTTTCTAACGGAATGTTTTGTCTTTAATCCAGAAATCTGCAACGAAGGTTCTTTAGGCTTGAGGCCATTTGAACCGCTATAATACCGACCATCAATTTACGGAGTTTGAATAGTTCATGATTAAATATCTGCTTGTCGGCTTATTGCTTGCTAACAGCGTTTTAGCAGCACCGTTGGATCGCATTGTTGCTGTCGTCAATAACGAAGTCGTATTAGACAGTGAACTGGTTGAAATGGAACAGACCGTCCGTCAACAACTTCGCCAACGTAATGCCACTATTCCATCCTCGGACATTCTCCGTCGTCAGGTGCTTGAAAGAATAATCATGCAGAAATTGCAAATTCAGCGAGCTGAAATGGGTGGGATTCGGGTGGCTGATGATGCATTGAATGCGGCTATCAGACAAATCGCTGAAAATAATAATCTTACATTGCGGCAATTTCGTGATGCTCTGGAGAGCGACGGATATGATTTTGCTGAATTTCGCGAAACTATTCGTGAAGAGATGGTGATAAACCGCCTGCGTAAAAGCGAGATTGAGGATTCGATTGTGGTTTCTGAACGTGAAGTAGATAATTTTCTGGCAACGCAGAACCTGCAGGGTGATTCCGAGCAGGCTTTTCGTTTGCTGCATATTTTAGTCGCTTTACCCGATGCGCCTGCACCGGAACAGGTTCAGGCTGCAGAGCAGAAATTAGCTGAAATTCAGGATTTGCTGGATCAGGGGGGAGATTTCTCGGAGGTTGCAGCTGGTTATTCTGATGGTCAAAATGCCTTGGAAGGTGGTGAGCTGGGTTGGCGCAAACAAGCAGAACTGCCTACCTTATTTGCCGGTGTCGTACCAAACCTGGCTGTTGGTGAAGTAAGTGATGTTATACGCAGTGGCAGTGGTTTTCATCTGGTTAAACTTGCTGAAAAACGCAGTGAGGAAACACACTTGGTCAAACAGACCAAGGCACGTCACATTTTAATTAAAACCAATGAGCTGGTAACCGATGAAGCGGCGGAAAACAGACTTCAGCAATTGCGTGAGCGAATCCAGAATGGTGAAAGTTTTGCTGAGTTGGCCAGAGCGCATTCTGAGGATACCGGCTCTGCAATAGACGGCGGAAGTCTGGGGTGGACCAGTCCTGGCGTGATGGTGCCGGAATTTGAGGAAGTGATGAACTCATTGGCTGAGGGGGAAATAAGCGACGTTTTCCAAAGCCGTTTTGGCTGGCATCTGATTCAGGTGGAAGAACGTCGTGAACAGAATATGGCTGATGAATTCAATCGGAATAAAGCCCGGGAACAACTCAAGCAACGTAAAATTGAAGAAGAAATGGAAAGCTGGTTAAGAGCCATGCGTGATGAGGCTTATATTGAGTACCGTGACCTTTGAGTGACATTCGCCGGATAGCGCTGACAGCGGGGGAACCTGCTGGTATAGGACCAGATCTCTGTATTCAGTTGGCTCAGACTGCTCAGCAGAGTGAAATAGTCGTTATCGCCGATCCCGTTGTTTTGCAGCAGCGTGCCGATACGTTAGGCCTGCCGATAAAATTAATTGAATTTGACGCTAGTCAAACACCTGAGGCCGGTATTGCAGGCAATATTGTCTATCTTCCTTGTGAAGTAACCGGAAAAGTCGTTGCTGGAGAGTTGAATACGGCTAATGCTGTCTACGTTGTAAAATCATTACAAATTGCGTTGGATGGTTGTCTTGATAATACATTTGATGCGGTTGTAACGGCACCAGTTCATAAAGGTGTGATCAATGACGCGCACATACCTTTCAGTGGGCATACCGAGTTTTTTGCCGATGGTGCTGGTGTCAATAAAGTCGTTATGATGCTGGCAACGCCTGAGCTTCGTGTCGCCTTGGCAACCACCCATTTACCTCTACGTGAAGTGAGTGATGCCATTACTCAGGAAAGCCTGCAACAAATTATGCATATTCTGGTTGACAGTTTGCAGCACAGTTTTGGATTAAAACGGCCGCGTATAGCGGTTTGTGGTTTAAATCCGCATGCAGGTGAAGGCGGCCATTTGGGGACTGAGGAGCAAACTGTTATTGAGCCGGCCATAAACTACATGCAGGCAAAAGGATATGATATTACCGGTCCCTGGCCCGCCGATACGATTTTCGTGAAGTCCAGGCTGGCAGACTATGACGCCGTGCTGGCTATGTATCACGACCAGGGATTACCTGTTTTAAAACATCAAGGCTTTGGTGATGCCGTTAATATCACACTGGGTCTTCCATTTATTCGTACCTCGGTTGATCACGGTACAGCTCTGGATCTTGCCGGCACAGGAAAAGCCAGTGCGACAAGTCTGCAGGCAGCAATCTATATGGCTGAAACAATGTCGCAAAATAAAAATATCCCATGAGTGAGCAACGATCTTATCCAAAAGCCCGTAAACGTTTTGGTCAGAACTTCCTGCATGATGAAGCGGTAATAACCGATATTATCGCCGCGATATCCCCGCAAAAAGATCAGCACTTAGTCGAAATAGGGCCGGGACGTGGCGCGTTAACCGCAGCTTTACTGGCCGATTCTGCAAGATTGGATGTGATCGAACTGGATCGTGATTTGGTGCCAATACTTAAAAATCAGTTCAGTGAGTCAACGAATCTGTATATTCATCAGGCTGATGCATTGGAATTTGATTTTAAACAGTTGCAACAGAACGATGAAAAATTGCGAGTGATTGGCAACCTACCTTATAACATCACCACCCCTCTATTGTTCCATTTACTTGATCAGGCAACATTGATTGAAGACATGTGCTTTATGCTGCAAAAAGAGGTTGTAGAGCGCATTTGTGCCGCACCAGGTAATAAAAGCTATGGTCGTCTCAGCATAATGATTCAATATCAGTGCATGGCTGAACAATTATTTATTGTGCCACCTACTGCCTTTGACCCTCCACCTAAAGTGGACTCAGCAATCATTTATTTACAACCAAGGAAGCAATTTGTTGGGGGCGATGTCTGCATCAAAACCTTAGGTACTTTAGTCACTCAGGCATTTCGTCAACGTCGAAAAACCATCGCTAACACTTTGAAAAATAGTGTTTCCCTCTCTGAGTTGGAGAGGCAGGGTATCGATCCCAAACAACGTCCGGAAACCTTGTCTGTTGAGCAATATGTTGCTTTGGCCCAATCGGTTGGTGCTTAAAATAAGCATAGACTATATGAGTAAAGGCTTAAGTACTGATTTAGCATGAGTTTAGAGGTGGTTCACAAAAAATCGTCCATGGCGAATGATGCTAATGTTTTACTGTCTTGACACACTGTTTTTGCTGTAGTTAGATACACACAACCAATGAGACGCGCCGAGGTGTTGTGTGTCCTTTGGGACTTGAACACATAATATATAAACGACACGAGGAATTAAGCTGTGAATAAATCTGAATTAATCGATGCAGTTGCTGCGGCCGCAGACATTTCAAAAGCAAAAGCGGCTCTGGCTGTTGATGGCGTGACTTCTGCAGTCACAAAAGCGTTAAGCAAAGGCGATCAAGTTACTTTGGTAGGCTTTGGTACTTTTTCTGTTCGTGAGCGTGCTGCTCGTACTGGCCGTAACCCACGCACCGGCGAAGAAATCAAAATTGCAGCTGCTAAAATTCCTGCATTTAAAGCTGGCAAAGCGCTTAAGGATGCTGTAAACTAGCTTCTTTTTTCTGGGGTGCTTAGCTCAGCTGGGAGAGCATCGCCCTTACAAGGCGAGGGTCGGGGGTTCGAACCCCTCAGCACCCACCAGGAATATCAGGAGCGGTAGTTCAGCTGGTTAGAATGCTGGCCTGTCACGCCGGAGGTCGCGGGTTCGAGTCCCGTCCGCTCCGCCAATACAAAAGAAGGGCGCATTCTATGCGCCTTTTTTTTTGCTTAAATTAACCCACACTCGTGAAGAAGGTTCACTGCTATGTTGCATTTCATACGTGATCGCGCCCAAGGTTGGATTGCTTGGTTTATTGTTGGTTTAATCAGCATTCCCTTTGCACTTTGGGGGGTGAATTCTTATGTCACCGGACCAAGTGATACGGTAGTAGCGAAGGTAAATGGTGAGGAAATCACCCGCTCTGAATTATTACAGGCAGTTCAGCGTTATCGTGAACAAATGCGGCAAATGATGGGAGATGAATTTAATCCCGATATGTTTGATGGTGCTGAAATACGCTATGCAGTCATAGATGATCTTATTGAGCAACGCTTGATTCGTTCAGCCTCTGATAAGCTGGGGCAACGAATAAGTGACCGTCAAATTGCCCAGTTTATTCAGCAGACCCCGGCTTTTCAACGCGATGGAAGATTTGATACCGAGCAGTATCAAATGGTGTTGGCTCGTGCTGGATTCAGTCCGGCATCCTACGAAGCATCTTTGCGAAATGACCTTCTGGGGCAGCAACTTGTCCAGAATATTGAAGGCAGTACTGTAGTGTCTCAAGTTGAAGTTGAAAGACTGTTGAAACTTGAAAACCAGCAGCGTGAAATCGCTTATGGTGTGATAAAACTTGAAGACTTCCTGAGCGAAGTAGAAGTTGATGAAAGTGATGTGCGTGATTTTTATAACGCCAATCAATCAAGCTATACCACTCCGGAACAGATCTCGGTTGATTATCTTGAATTGTCACTTGATACGGTTTCGTCACAGATTGACGTTAACGATGAACAACTACAGCAATATTTTATTGATAATAAAACCCAGTTTGTCGGCCCGGAACAGCGTCGCGCAAGTCATATTCTGATTGAGGATAATGAACAAGCAGAGCAAATCCTCGCTGAAATTCAAACCAAGTTTGAAGAGGGGCAGAGCTTTGAAGAACTCGCAGAAGCTTATTCTGTAGATGTCGGTTCAGCATCTTCTGGTGGTGATCTGGGAACCATTCAACGTGATGTGATGGAAGCGACGTTCGAAGAAGCGGTATTTGCTTTAGAAAATGTAGGAGATATCTCCGAGCCGATTAAAACAGAGTTCGGTTATCACATCATTAAATTGACTGATATTGATCAATCCAGCAATGTTGATTTTGCTGATGTTAAAAATGAAGTAGCCTTGCAATACAGACGTCAGCAGGCTGAGCGTCAGTTTTATGATAAAGCTGAAGAACTGGCCAATCTTACTTATGAAAATCCTGAGACCCTGGATGTTGCTGCAGAAGCTTTAGCATTGGAGATTAATACCTCTGGTTCATTTACGCGCTCTGGTGGGAGTGGTATTGCTGAAAATCAGGCAGTTATAAAAGCCGCATTTTCTGATGATGTACTGAATGAAGATTTGAACAGTCAGGTTATTGAATTATCTGACACCCGACTGGTTGTGATCCGTAAGAACAGCTATGTGGATGCGACGTTACTGCCATTTGATTCTGTCTCTCCCGCAATTACCGAGCAAATTCGTTATCAACGTGCCAGTGATTTGGCATATATTCAGGGCGAAGCCAGATTACAGGAATTAAAATCAGGGGCCCCGGCAAACGAGGTATTTGTTGATAACTGGCAGCCGGCCGCATTTTATAGTCGTGATAGTCAGAACATCAGTGCCCAAATCCTCAATCAGGCATTTACGTTACCTAACGCGGAGTCAACGCAATATGCGGGCTTTACAGCAGATAATGGTAATTACGTTGTGGTCGCAGTAAGTGATGTGCAACAGGGGGCAATTGACGATATCGAGCCTGAAGTCCGTGATGGTTTGGTTTCAAACTTAACACGCCTGAATGGCAGTGCAGAAATGGCCGCTTTTCTCAGCGCATTACGCAGTGAGGCGAAAATTAAGATTTACGAATCGCGTGTAACCTCTGCCGATGAAGAATAGTTATTACTTCTGGAATGAGTAAAAAAAGGCGCTTATAGCGCCTTTTTTATGACCAGTGTATCAATGACTTTGGCGCCGACACTGTCACCCCATATATTGACGACGGTACGAAAACGATCCAGAAACCAGTCTACTGCCAGTAACAATGCAATACCGTCCAGAGGCAAGCCTACGGCACTGAGTACGATTACCATCGTCACCAGACCCGCTTCCGGTATCCCCGCTGCCCCGATTGCAGCCAGCGTTGCAGTGATAAACACAATCACCTGCTGGGTCATGGTTAAATCAATTCCATAGGCTTGTGCAATAAATAATACGGCTGCTGCCTCATAGAGTGCTGTGCCGTCCATATTTACTGTGCTGCCAAGTGGTAATACAAACTTGATGGCCTTATCGCTGACTTTATTTTCGCGAGCATTCTCCATTGTTAATGGCAGGGTAGCGGTTGAGCTTGCCGTACCAAAACCGGTAAATAAGGCTCGGCTCATGCCAATCAAATAGCTAAAGCCTTTACCGGCAATAAGTTGAAGTAGTAAGAATAGAAAACAAAAATGAATAAATAAGCCAGTCAATACGGTGACGACATGCCAGCCTACGGCTTGAATTTCTTTGTAAAGTTCTTCACCACCACCCGCCAGACCGATGCGCGCAGCAATCAACGCAAAAATCCCGATGGGAGCAAAATACATGATCCATATCACCAGTTTCATCATAGCTTCATTAATGCCATCAAAAACCGCAAATACCGGTTTAGAGCGGTTGCCAATAGTCGTTAGTGCCATGGCAAACAATATGGCAAAAACAATGATTGGTAATAATTGCATTTCGGTAGCTGAGGCAAACAGATTGGGTGAAATCAGTGACATGAAAATATCGGATATGCCGGTCCCCTGTTTTTCAAGAATACGCTCTGGAACTGTGGCATTGCCAAGCTCTATTCCAGCACCAGGTTGGATGATATTGACCACTACCAAGCCAATAAAGACAGCAACAGCCGTTGTAAGACCATAATAAAAAATGGTTGAACCACCTAAACGGCCCAGCTTTCTGACATCTCCAAGTGCCCCAATGCCGCTGATGACCGAGGCCACAATCAGAGGAATAATGATCATTTTAAGTGCATTGAGGAATAAATCGCCCATCCAGCCGATTTGCAATGACAACTCACCAAAAAACCAGCCAAATAAAACACCACTAATGGCACTCAAGATGATTAGAGCTAATAAAATGACGGCATGTGAGTGAGGCATGAGCTGTCCTTAATTTGCAATGGTTAAAACAAAAACAGGGCTTAAAGCCCTGTTTTTATTAACTAAATGTACATCGGTTAGATTACTTGTCGCCAATGCCAACGATGTTGTATCCACCATCAACGTAGGTAATTTCACCAGTCACACCGGATGCAAGGTCTGAGCATAGGAAAGCGGCAACATTACCCACTTCCTCAATGGTCACATTGCGACGCAGCGGTGCATTACGTTCGCCATAAGCCAGCATCTTGCCAAAATCGCCGATCCCCGCTGCAGCTAAAGTTTTGATAGGCCCGGCGGAAACAGCATTGACTCGAATACCATCAGGGCCTAAAGAGTAAGCCATATATCTGACAGTCGCTTCCAAGGCTGCTTTGGCGACGCCCATAACGTTGTAATTATCAATGGCACGTTCGGCACCCAGGTAGCTTAAAGTCAGTAATGATCCATTTCGGCCGGCCATCATATTTTTGCCTGCTTTCGCCAATGCAGCAAAACTATAAGCACTGATGTCGTGTGCAGCAGCAAAGCCTTCGCGAGTCACGCTGTCAACAAAACTGCCCTGTAACTGTTCGCGTGGGGCAAAGGCCACTGAGTGAACAATTGTGTCGAGACCATCCCATTGTTTGGCCAGATCATCGAAAACAGCATTGATCTGTTCATCGCTGCTGACATCGCAAGGGAAAATTAATGCTGGATTGGAGCCACATTCTTCAGCGATTTTTTCAACACGTGATTTGAGTTTGTCATTTTGGTAGGTAAAAGCCAGTTCTGCGCCTTCACGAGCCATCGCATGCGCAATACCGGCAGCGATAGAACGCGAGCTGGCCACGCCAACAATCAATACCCGTTTACCTTGTAGAAAACCCATGAAGTACTCCAGAAATTTAAAACCGATAAACTTACCTGATTTTGGCTGCTACTGGAAGAGGCAGGCAACGTACAATCCCGTTATACTCGCTATTTAACTGGATCCAACCTGGAATGTTATGAGCCGATTTACTGTATTGCTCTACACACTGTTATTTGCATTACTGTCAGGGTGTGACCTATCAGCTATAAACTCTCCATACCCGGCTGCAGAAAGTGAAGCAACTGTCAGTTACAGTTCATTTATGCTGCGTCCAAAGCATCTGGATCCTGCCCGTTCCTACGCAGCGAACGAAAGTCTGATTACTGCACAAATTTATGAGCCACCTTTTCAGTATCATTACCTCAAGCGCCCATATCAGTTAGAGCCTCTGACTGCAGCGATGATGCCTGAAGTTGAGCTGCTTGATAAAAATGGTGAGTTGATACCGGCATCACAACAGACTGCAGAAAATGTCGCTTTTTCACGTTATACCATCACCATTCGCCCGGGAATCGCTTATCAGCCGCATCCGGCATTTGCTCGCGATAAATCTGGACAATTGCTTTACCGGGATTTGGATGAACAAACTGCCCGTAAGATAACCACCATCATGGATTTTCCCATTCAAGCGACGAGGGAATTGAAAGCTTCTGATTATGTTTATCAAATAAAGCGTCTGGCGCATCCTGAAGTACATTCACCTATTTTGGGCTTAATGAGTGAACATATCTTAGGGCTGGGGGATTTTGCTGCAGAACTTGGCAAAATGCATCAAAAAAATCAGCCCATTGATTTACAAGCATTGCAGATTAGTGGCGTACGGGCTATTGACGACTATCGTTACCAAATTACGGTTTATGGCCAGTATCCACAACTGAAATATTGGCTGGCAATGCCATTTTTTGCCCCCATCCCCTGGGAAGCAGATGTGTTTTATCAGCAGACAGTTCTACAAGACAAGAATATTACTTTGGATTGGTATCCGGTTGGCACCGGTGCTTATCACATGATTGAAAATGATCCTAACCGCCGCATGGTGATGATTAAAAACCCTAATTTTCATGGTGAAACTTATCCCAGAGAAGGGAACCCCGGTGATGCTGCGGCCGGTTTGCTGGACGATGCTGGCCTGTCCATGCCGTTTATTGACAAGATTATTTATACCCTGGAAAAAGAAAGCACCTCGTACTGGGGAAAATTCATCCAGGGATATTACGATGTCAGTGGTTTAACCTCGGATAGCTTTGAACAGGCCATTCAGGTTTCTTCAGGCGGGTCCTTTGGACTGAGCGATGACATGATGAAAAAGGGCATAGATTTACAGTCTGCAGTGGGTACTACAACCCATTATATTGGATTCAATATGCTTGATTCGGTAGTGGGCGGTGATAGTGAAAGAGCTCGTAAACTACGACAGGCAATTGCTATTGCTATTGATCAGGAGGAATTCGTTTCTATCTTTTTCAACGGACGGGGGATCCCCGCTCAGGGACCCATTCCACCAGGTATTTTTGGTTATCGTGAGGGCAGGGAAGGCTTGGATCCCTACGTATACGAATGGCGGGATAATGCGGTACGAACCAGATCGGTTGATTATGCCAGAAGCCTGCTTGCCGAAGCCGGATATCCAAGAGGGCGTGATGCTGAAACAGGCCAGCCTTTAGTGCTATATTTTGATGTTGCTGCAGTTGGTCCCGATGCCAAGGCGCAACTGGATTGGATGCGCAAACAATTCCAAAAACTCAATATTCAGTTAGTGATTAGATCAACAGATTACAATCGCTTTCAGGATAAGATGCGCAGGGGACAAACGCAGATATTTAAAATAGGCTGGAGTGCGGATTATCCTGACCCGGAAAATTTTCTGTTTCTATTGTATGGACCAAATGCCAAAGCCATTCATAATGGTGAAAATAGTGCGAATTATCAAAACCCGGAGTTTGATAAGTTATTTGAGCAGATGCGAATAATGCCTGATGGGGAGCAACGTCAGGCGATTATCGACCAAATGGTGAATATTGTCCGGCATGATGCCCCTTGGGTCTGGGGCTTTCATCCCAAACAATTAACCCTTTTTCATGCGTGGAATAAAAATATTAAGCCCAATTTGATGGCCAATAATACGTTAAAGTATCATCGGATCGATCCGCTATTACGGGACCAGTTAAGAGCTAAATGGAACACACCAACCATCTGGCCGATAATTGTCTTGTTATTCATGTTTATTATGGCAATGCTGCCAGCGATTATTATTTATCGCCGGAAAAAACATCAACGGGCTGTGAATACTTGATACTGTTGATTTTGAGTATCATCCGGTACAATTAGTCTCGAATTTATTCTATGACTTCAGGCATGACTTAAATCAGGGAGAAAAGCACGTGGATTTGGCTACTTTACTGGGTTTTTTAATCGCCTGGAGTCTGATTATCGCCACCATTGCTCTCGGTGCTGCGGCAAGTACATTTATCAATACCCCTTCATTCATGATCGTCATTGGCGGCACTTTTGCTGTGGTTATGATGCGCTTTACGCTTAAACAGTTTATCGGCTCAATGAAAACAGCGACCAAAGCGTTTTTGCATAAATCTGAAGACCCTACTGAAATTATTACCAGTGTTGTGCAATTGGCAGGTATCGCCCGTAAAGAAGGCCTGCTGGCACTGGAAAGACAGGAGGTACAAAATCCTGCATTGGCATTGGGTATCCGCATGCTGGTCGATGGACATGAACCTGCTGTGGTCAGAAAAGCGCTGAATACTGAAATGAATGAAACGGTGAATCGCCACAGTATTGGTCAACAGATTTTCCAGCAAATCGGTGATGCTGCGCCGGCAATGGGCATGATAGGTACGTTGGTCGGTCTGGTACAGATGCTGTCAAACATGTCCGATCCAAAGTCAATTGGGCCGGCGATGGCTATTGCGCTACTGACAACGCTTTATGGTGCCATGATTGCCAATATGTTTGCATTACCTCTGGCCGATAAACTGGCGCTTCGTAGTAATGAAGAATTGATGAATAAAAGCATCATCATTGAAAGTGTGATGGGGATTCAGGAAGGACAAAATCCGAAAGTACTGGAAGAGTTACTGAAAAATTACCTTCCGGCCTCCAAGCGGGATGCTGAAGCTCCGGCTCCGGCTGAAGCCTAAATCACTCCCTGAAGCCGACTTAAATTATGAGCGAATCTGAAACGCAAAGTTTCAAAAAGCAGCAAAAAAGGGGATTGCCAGCCTATATGGCGACATTTGCCGATTTAATGTCGTTATTAATGTGTTTCTTTGTCTTGCTGTTATCTTTTGCCGAAATTGATGCTATCAAATATAAAATGGTGGTGTTGTCATTGGAAAAAGCGTTTGGTGTGCAACGTGACGTGGTGGCCGAAGCGATACCGAAAGGTACCAGCATCATCGCGCAGGAATTCAGTCCGGGTGAACCGAAACCCACTCCATTGAATATCGTCAGACAGGAAACCACGGATGAAACTCGCGATGTATTAAAAGTTACAATGGATGCTGAGGCAGTCGCAGAAGCTCAGGCAAAGCAGGTGGCTGAAGAGGTCGAGGAGTTCAAACAAGCGCTGGAATCTGAAATTGAACGTGGATTGATTGTTGTTGAAAATCAGCTGAACCGCATTGTCATTCGTATACGTGAGCGAGGCTCATTCCCTTCCGGTGATGCCACATTGAATCAGGACTTTGTGCCAATACTGAAAAAAATCAATGAAGTACTCACCCAGACGGATGGATTGATTGCTGTGGCCGGGCATACAGACAATATTCCGATTAGCACATCTCGATATCGTTCCAACTGGGAATTATCAACGTCCAGGGCAACGTCGGTGGTTCATGAGTTGCTCAGGTACAATACCATTCCGCCTGAACGGTTTGTGCTGGAAGGTTACGCCGATACCCGACCATTGGCACCCAATGATTCTGCTGAAAACAGGGCGACTAACCGTCGTGTCGAAATTGTTGTGTTAAAAGGCTCAATTGACGCGGACTTCACCCAATCTATTGATGATCTTATTCAACAGCATGATGTGATTGAAAGTGAAATTCAACCTGTCCGATAGAGCCATTTTGTCTCCCATAACAGAGACGGTTGTGAACGATAAAAAGTCTCAAACAGAATGTCATCAACCAAATATACCGATGCAAACAATGGTATTATTTGCAGGTTTTAATGACCAAATATATCACGTGCCATAACATCGCCACATGCGTCATAGAAGATTGAAAAGCCTTAATTTGAAAAATAAAACGGATGCCAAGGCAAGACCTGACCATCAAAAGGCACTGCGATAAGAAAGTAAGAGGTGAACATGCAAAAAATTTCCGTGGAAACCGGATTAGTGATTCCTTTGGATCGGCCCAATGTCGATACAGATGCCATTATCCCCAAACAGTTTTTGAAATCGATTAAACGCAGTGGCTTTGGCCCTAATCTGTTTGATGAATGGCGTTATCTGGACCATGGCGAACCTGGACAGGATTGCAGTAATCGCCCCTTAAATCCGGATTTTGAATTGAATCAACCACGTTATCAAGGCGGTACCATATTACTGGCACGTGAAAACTTTGGTTGTGGTTCAAGCCGTGAACACGCGGTTTGGGCATTGGAAGATTTTGGTATACGGGTGATTATCGCCCCGAGTTTTGCTGATATCTTTTTCAGCAACAGCAGTAAAAATGGCATTCTCGCTATAAAACTTGATGAAAAACAGGTTGATAAATTATTCCATCAGGTTGAGGCTTCACCGGGCTATAAGTTGACGGTTGATTTACCCGAGCAAACTATTCTGTTACCTGATGGTGAAAAATTTCATTTTGAAATTGATAGCTTTAAAAAACACTGTTTGCTTGAAGGCCTGGATGATATCGGTCTGACTCTCAAACATACTGATGATATTAAAGCTTACGAAGCACGCCGCCGTGAACAGGCGCCGTGGTTATTTTCCTAATAATAAATTTTAAAAGTAATAACATTCATGACAAAAAAAATTGCAGTATTGGCCGGCGATGGTATCGGCCCGGAAATCGTTGCTGAAGCCGTCAAAGTTTTAAATGCTTTCAAGCAGGATGGTTTAGATATTGAACTGGAATATGGTTTGATCGGTGGTGCCGCCTATGATGAAACCGGCAGCCCACTGCCAGATGAAACCCTGCAGATGGCCAAACATGCTGATGCCATCTTATTAGGCGCCGTTGGCGGTTATAAATGGGAATCATTGGATATCAGTGTACGTCCCGAAAAAGGTTTATTGGGTATTCGTTCACAATTAAACCTTTTTGCCAATTTACGTCCGGCCCTGTTATATCCACAATTAGCTGATGCTTCCACTTTGAAGCCCGAAGTCGTTGCTGGTCTGGATTTAATGATTGTGCGGGAGTTGACTGGTGGTATTTATTTCGGCCAGCCAAGAGGGATTCGTACCCTGGAAAATGGTGAAAAAGAAGGCTACAACACCCTGGTTTATCGCGAAAGCGAAATTAATCGTATCGGTCGCGTGGCATTTGATATTGCACGCAAACGCCAAAGCCGCGTGTGCTCGGTAGATAAAGCCAATGTACTGGAATGCACGGAATTATGGCGTGAGACCATGACAACCTTGTCTAAAGACTATGCTGATGTCGAATTAAGTCATATGTATGTTGATAATGCGGCAATGCAGCTGGTACGTGCACCGAAACAGTTTGACGTTATGGTGACCACCAATATGTTTGGCGATATTCTGTCTGATTGCGCGTCGATGCTGACGGGCTCGATTGGCATGTTGCCGTCTGCTTCACTGGATGAAAACGGTAAAGGCATGTATGAACCAATTCACGGATCAGCGCCTGATATTGCTGGACAAAACATTGCTAATCCGCTGGCAACCATTCTGTCAGCTGCTATGATGTTACGTTACACTCTTGATCAACCGGCTTTTGCAGATCGTATTGAAAAAGCGGTCAGTAAAGTTCTGGATCAAGGTTTGAGAACAGCAGATATTTTTTCCGCGGGCACGACTCGTGTGACCACTGCTGAAATGGGCGATGCCGTTGTGGCAGCGCTGTAACAAAAGAATTTAGGTGAATTGTGACTAAACAAGTTGATATTGCTGTTGTAGGGGCGACTGGTGCGGTAGGTGAAGCCATGCTTGAGATCCTGCATCAGCGTAAGTTTCCTGTAGGTAAAGTTTATGCCTTGGCCAGCGAACGCTCGGCTGGCTCAACCGTACAGTTTGGTAACAAATCGTTAATAGTTGAAGATCTGGCGCAGTTTGATTTTTCCAAAGTGCAGATCGGTTTGTTTTCGCCAGGTGCCAGTGTTTCTGAAATTTATGCACCCAAAGCGGCCGCCGCAGGCTGTATCGTTATTGATAATACTTCACAGTTTCGATATGACGATGATGTACCCTTGATTGTGCCGGAAGTGAATCCAGAGGCTGTGGTGGGGTACAAAAAGAAGGGTATTATTGCCAATCCCAATTGCTCAACTATTCAAATGCTGGTGGCATTAAAACCCATATATGATGCGGTTGGCATCAAACGTATTAATGTCTGTACTTATCAGGCAGTATCCGGAAGTGGTAAACCGGCTATGGACGAATTGGCTAAGCAAACAGCGGCGTTGTTAAATGGTCGACCTGTTGAAGCTGAAGTTTATCCTAAACAAATCGCTTTTAATGTGATTCCGCAAATTGACGTCTTCATGGATAACGGCTACACCAAAGAAGAAATGAAAATGGTGTGGGAAACCAGGAAAATCATGGGGGATAATGATATTCAGGTGAATCCTACCGCGGTTCGTGTGCCAGTGTTTTTCGGTCACTCAGAAGCAATTCATATTGAAACCAGAGATAAAATTACGGCTGAAAAAGCCAAGGAATTGCTCTCAGCATTTGAAGGCATCGTAGTGGTTGACGAGCATAAAGATGGTGGTTATCCAACCGCTGTCACAGAATCTTCGGGGCAGGATCCTGTATACGTAGGGCGTATCCGGGAAGATATTTCACATCCAAACGGTTTGAATTTATGGGTCGTCTCAGACAATGTCCGTAAAGGGGCTGCACTGAACAGTGTACAAATCGCCGAACTTCTGGTCGATAAATACCTCTAGGCATTGCTGAATTGTCAAGGAAGGGGAGTTAAATGAAACAGAAAACGTTGGCCAGTTTGTCGGTAGCTACGGCACTTGGTTTATTAACTCCCTTAACCGGGTACGCTTTTGGACTTGGACAGATAACCCTGCATTCAGCTCTGAATGAACCTTTCAGAGCTGAAATATCTGTCAATGCGCTCAGAGAGGATGAGCGTGGTAACTTACAAGTCAGGTTGGCTTCCACTCAGGATTTTGAACGAGCCGGGCTGGATAGAAGTTTTCTGCTAACACAACTGAATTTTGAAGTGGTTGAAGAGGCCAATTCGACGCGAATAATGATCACTTCTGATGTGCCAATTAAAGAACCGTTTCTGGGTTTTTTATTGGCAGCAACGACCGGCCAGGGAAAATTACTACGCGAATACACAGTTCTTTTGGATCCGCCTAAAGAGTTGTATCGTAATCAGGCAAGTCGTGCGCCATCAGGTTCATCTATTTCCCAGCGAAGCCAACCAACACCTGTAGCGTCACGCCAGGAACCAACGGCATGGACAGCAAGCCGTGATAACGTGTCTGAGTATAAGGTACACTCGCGTGACACCTTGTGGAGCATTGCAGAGAGAACCAGGCCTTCAGCAAATATTACAATGCAGCAGATGATGTTAGCTCTGCTTAACGCAAATCCCCGGGCATTTCAGCAAAATAATGTTAACAGTCTCTATGCGGGCAGTACGCTTAGAATTCCTTCAACAGACGAAATTACTCGCATTTCTGCCAGCGAAGCAAAACAGACGGTTGATCAGCAAAATGCTACATGGCGAAACCGTTCACAGGCCGTTACGCCAGTACCAACCGCAAATGAAGTAGCACCATCAATATCAGTAAATGAGGAGGCTTCTCCGGAAATTGATGCGGAAGCTGATGATAATGCTGTAGCGAATCCTGATGACGAATCAGCTTCATTGCAAGCCGATGAGGAAGATGCCGCTGCAGAGAGTGCCCGTTTGAAATTAATTGCAGCTACAGAAAACAGCCTGCTTGATGCTGATCCAGAGATTAATGGTGACCCTGATTTACAAAAAATAAGTGAGCAACTGACTCTGGCCCAGGAAACAATAGAGGCCCAATCTCAGGAAAATATTGATTTTAAAAATCGTATGGATGCGATGGAACGCCAGCTGGATACCATGCGGCGTCTTATTTCTCTGAAAGATGCAGATATGGCAAGACTGCAGAGCTTGCTAGAGCAGGATGAATCGCAGATGGATTTAGCCACGCTCGTCGATGAAGCTAATGCCATTCTGGAAGGCAGTGAAGCTGACAATATCGCAAATCTGAATACTTTATCCGAAGATGCCACTCCTAAGAGTGATGACGATAATGATTGGCAACCTGTTGAGATTAACAATGGCGAATCTGTCTCAGGCATCTCAGGTGAGGGTGAAGCATTACCAGAGTTGAATGAAGACTCTTTTGGCGTTATAGCTGAAACTGATGAAGATAATGCTGCGGAACAAATGGATACGCAGCTGGATGAAAGTACCGCTGATTCAACAGAATTGGAAACAGCCTCAGCAGAGGTTGATGTTGCCATTGATGAAGCTGCCCAGATGCTGGATCTTGACCAGCAGCAGATGGATTCTCTTTACCAAAGGGTCCAGGCTTTTGTCATAGCCCATAAGGTTGAATCCTTGCTTGCGGTATTACTGTTACTGTTAATTTTGTGGATGATCTTACGTCGCAGCCAGCGTGAAGTCAGCTGGGATGATGCCGTCAGTAAAATCCAAAAAAATAAACCTGTCAAAGCAGACCCCGAAGCGGGCACTGTCAATATTGTCGCGCCATCAGTAGATGAGATAAACACCTCGGCAGAAAGCAAAACCAAAACAGTTGAAGAATTGGTCGAACAGGCAGAAATGTTTGTCGGTTATGCGGACTATGTGCAGGCAGGGACCGCACTTGAACAGGCTCATCATCAAGCTCCCGACGATAACGATATTGCTGCAAAATTGATGTTTGTGTACTACAAACAGCAAAAATCTGCAGATTTCATTGCCTTGTTGAATACCACTGGGATTGATGAAACCCATCCTCAGTGGCCAGAGATCAGAAGCTGGGGCAATCAGTTACTGCCACATAATCCACTATTTGCTGAGCAATCAGAAGCAATGGATGAAGAAACTCATCATGCTGAAGAAAGTACAGTGCAAGAGGAAGCCAGAGTCAATATTGAAGAAGACAGCGCTACCGAACAACCACAACCACTGGATTCCTCTGCTGAGACGGAAGAATCCGATCATATAGACTTCAATCTGGATGATTATACAACCGATTCGGCTCCATCTTCACAGGGTGATGAAGTGTATCAGCGTGATGAGGAAGACTTGTTGCCATTTGATCTCAATGAAGTGGCAGAAAAAGATAGAGAAATTGAAACCGAGGAGCCGGATGTTCAGTTTGCTGAAGATGACAACGATTTACGAATAGATTTAGATCAGGATAATGTCTTGCAGCCTGATTCATCTGCCCCCGACATTCTGGATTTGGCTATTGATGAATCTGAAGAAGATGCAGAGCAAGTTGCCTCAGATGAGTCTGAGGAAGTTATATCACTTGATTCTGACGAGTTGGATTTATCTGCTTTTGAAATTGAAGATGAGCCTGCAACAGAGACTGATGATGTTATCGAAGATTATTTGAATCTGGATAGCAGTTTAGACGATGAAGAGCTGGACTTTGATCTCAGCGACTTTGATTCAATAGATGAAGCCGAAACTAAATTAGATCTGGCAGAGGCATACAAGGATATGGGCGATCCTGAGGGTGCAAGAGGTATCCTTGAGGAAGTCCTTGAGCAGGGCACTGATGAACAGAAAAAACGAGCGCAAGAACTGCTCGATTCTTTGATATAACGGTTCATCTGTGAGGATAGCCCTAGGTGTCGAATATGACGGCAGCCAGTTTCATGGCTGGCAGTTTCAGCCAGGACAGCGCACCGTTCAGAGTGAGTTGCAAAAAGCAGTTTCATTGATCGCTGATGCACAGACGGAAGTTTTTGCTGCAGGCCGGACTGATACTGGTGTCCACGCATTAAATCAGGTTGTTCATTTTGACACCGAGGCGATGCGCGAAGACCGTAACTGGTTGTTGGGACTGAATTCCAACCTTCCACATGATATCTGTATTAAGTGGGTCAAGCCTGTTCCTGAAAAATTCAATGCCCGTTTCAGTGCAAGCAAACGCCGCTATCGTTATTTAATCCTCAATCGTGACAGTCGTTCCAGCGTACATCATCAGCGGATGTGGTGGGTTTACAAATCTCTTGATGAACATAAAATGCAGCTGGCTGCTGATTTGTTGCTTGGACAACATGATTTTTCTGCCTTCAGAGCACAGGAGTGTCAGGCGAAAAGTCCGGTTAAAACCTTGGATAAATTAATTGTTACTCGACGTGATGACTGCATTGCTGTGGATGTTGAAGCAAAATCATTTCTTCATCATATGGTACGTAACTTATTAGGTGTACTGGTTCCGGTAGGTGAAGGAAAAAGACAGGCAGAATGGGCTTTGGAAGTGTTACAAAGCCGGGATCGGAAAATGGCCGGTGTCACCGCACCACCTCAAGGTCTTTATCTGACAGATGTGGTTTATCCCGACGAATATTTATTGCCGACAGTGTCAGGTTTTCCAGTGCTCTGGTAAAGTATCAGGCTAACATTTGGAAAGCTGATAACCTCAGATGAGAACCCGCGTTAAAATATGTGGCATTACGCGTCGCCAAGATGCTGAATTTGCTGTGAAAAGCGGGGCGGATGCTATCGGATTGGTTTTTTATGGGCCGAGTCCCAGAGCCGTGACAATCGAGCAGGCCGCCGCAATTACAGCGCAGTTACCACCTTTTATCAGCAATGTGGGTTTATTTGTTAATGCAACTGCTGAGACAGTCTGGCAAACGCTTGAACAGGTACCGCTAGGTTTATTGCAATTTCATGGTGATGAATCTGCAGAGTTTTGTGCGCAGTTCAAAATGCCGTATATCAAAGCAATACGTATGCAGTCAATAGCAGACTTGCAACAGGCGGATAAAAGATTCCCGGAAGCATCCGCCTTATTGCTGGATAGTTATCAACATGGTGTGCCCGGGGGAACCGGTCAGACGTTTGATTGGTCAATGATTACGGCTGTTAGCAAGCCATTGATATTGGCGGGTGGCCTGACAGCTGAAAATGTTGCACAAGCTATTCGGCAGGTTTCGCCTTATGCAGTGGATGTGAGTGGCGGAGTAGAAGAGTCGAAAGGACTTAAAAGTAATAATAAAATAAGCGCATTCATGCGAGAGGTGGCAAATGCCTGAGACACAGATTGATGATTACTTTAAACATTACCCGGATGAGTTAGGTCATTTTGGGCCCTATGGTGGTCGCTTTGTAGGCGAAACCTTGATGGGCGCTATTTATGAGCTTGAAGAAGCCTACAAACAATATAAAAACGATGCAGCTTTTCAAGCTGAAATGGATAAAGATCTGGCCGACTTTGTTGGTCGGCCTTCACCAATTTATCATGCCGAAAACTGGACACGAAAGTTAGGCGGCGCGCAGATTTATTTAAAACGCGAAGACCTCAATCATACCGGTGCGCACAAAGTAAACAACACAATCGGCCAGGCGTTGATGGCGAAACGGATGGGCAAAACCCGTATTATTGCTGAAACCGGTGCCGGTCAGCACGGTGTTGCTACGGCAACGGTTGCTGCGCGACTGGGAATGGAATGTGTCGTTTACATGGGCGCTGAAGATGTTGAACGTCAGGCACAGAATGTCTATCGCATGAAGCTGCTGGGGGCAGAAGTTGTGCCTGTTCAGTCAGGATCTAAAACACTGAAAGATGCTTTGAATGAAGCCTTGCGAGATTGGGTCACGAATGTTGATGATACTTTCTATATTATTGGCACGGTTGCCGGGCCGCATCCATATCCGGCCATGGTACGTGATTTTCAATCTGTTATCGGGCGTGAAGCGCGTCAGCAAATGATCAATACTACCGGTAAGTTACCGGATGCATTGGTTGCCTGTATCGGTGGCGGTTCAAATGCTATTGGTCTGTTTTATCCCTTTATTGAAGATAAATCAGTTGCAATGATTGGTGTCGAAGGCGCTGGTCATGGTCTGCAAACCGGCCAGCATTCGGCTCCCTTATCCGCCGGTACACCGGGTGTTTTACACGGCAACCGTACCTACCTGATTCAGGATGCTGCCGGACAAATAACTGAAACACACTCGATCTCTGCTGGACTTGATTATCCTGGTGTGGGGCCTGAACATGCGTGGTTAAAAGATATTGGTCGTGCGCAGTATGTCACCGTGACGGATAACGAAGCTTTGGATGCATTCCATGAACTAACGCGTACCGAAGGGATTATTCCCGCTTTGGAGACCAGTCACGCATTAGCATATGTTTCCAAGATAGCCCCAACGATGTCGGCAGATCAAAGTATCCTTATAAATGTTTCAGGACGTGGTGATAAAGACATGCATACGGTTGCAGCCATGGCTGGTCTGAATTTCTGAGGAATATAAAATGAGTCGTATTAAAGAATGTTTTGAAAATCTTCAGGCAGATGGGCAAACGGCACTTATTCCCTATGTCACGGCGGGTGATCCAGAACCATGGGTAACGGTACCATTGCTACATGCTCTGGTTGAAGCTGGCGCTGATATTATCGAGTTGGGTGTACCCTTTTCAGACCCGATGTCAGATGGTCCGGTGATCCAAAAAGCCTGTGAGCGGGCATTGAAGAATGATGTTACGCTGAATTCAATTCTGGATATGGTGAAACAATTCAGAGAAAAAAATAACCATACTCCGCTGGTATTGATGGGATATGCCAATCCACTTGAGGCGATGGGCTACGAAGCGTTCGCCAAAAAAGCACAGGCGGTCGGTGTGGATGGTGTCCTGACAGTGGATATGCCGCCAGAAGAGTCGGACGAGTTCAAACGTTTGATGGATGCACACGATATCGACACTATCTTCCTGGTTGCACCGACGACCTCTGCTGAGCGAATGCAGAAAATTGCTCAATATGCCAAAGGCTTTATTTATTATGTATCCATTAAAGGTGTGACCGGTACGGCTGCGCTGGAAATTAATGAAGTAACTGCCAAACTCGAAGAAATTCGTAAATACACGTCGTTACCTGTTGGCGTTGGCTTTGGTATCAGAGATGGTCGTTCGGCAGCGGCAGTAGCCCAGGTCGCTGACGCTGTAGTCGTTGGGAGTACTTTGGTACGCTGTATTGAAGAACATGCCAATCGTCCACAGGAACTGCCTGCTGCAGTTGCAAGTATATTAGCCGAAATGCGTCATGCAATTAATGCGCGTGATTTAGCAAGCGTCACGGCTTAATGAGAGATAAGGTGACAAAATGAGTTGGTTTGAAAGATTACTTCCGTCTAAAATCCGCACCAGTGGTCGCAGTCGTTCTGTGCCGGAAGGTGTCTGGTGCAAATGCCCGGCATGTGACAATGTGCTTTACCGGGCAGAACTTGAGCGAAATCAGATGGTGTGTCCAAAATGCGACCATCATCAGCGGATTAATGCCCGCGTTCGACTGGAAAGTTTTCTTGATGAAGCCAACCGTCAGGAAATTGGTACTGAAGTAAAACCCGTTGACACGCTTAAATTTAAAGATAGCAAACGGTATCGCGACCGTATCACCCAGGCACAAAAAACAACGGGTGAAAATGATGCTCTGTTAGCCATGCAAGGTACCTTAAAGGGGTTACCTGTAGTCGTTGTTGCATTTGATTTTGGCTTTATGGGGGGGTCAATGGGGTCAGTCGTCGGCGAAAAGTTTGTCCGTGCGGCAAAGGTTGCACTGGCCAAAAAATTGCCGTTAATCTGTTTCGCTGCCAGTGGCGGTGCACGCATGCAGGAAGGTCTGTTTTCGTTGATGCAAATGGCCAAAACCAGTGCGGTTTTATCACAACTTGAAGATGCCGGTATTCCTTATATTTCTGTAATGACTGATCCGACAATGGGGGGCGTGTCAGCCAGTCTGGCAATGCTTGGCGACATCAATGTGGCTGAGCCGAAAGCATTGATAGGTTTTGCCGGGCCGCGTGTTATTGAACAAACTGTCCGTGAAAAACTACCTGAAGGTTTCCAGCGCAGTGAGTTTTTGTTGGAACATGGTGCCATCGATATGATTATAGATCGTCGCGAAATGCGGGATCGTCTGAATAATCTGTTGACCATGATGCAAAACCGAATAGCTGTATAAATACGGTTTATGCGATTCAATAGCTTGCCAGAGTGGCTGGCATGGCAGGAACAGCTCCATTTCACTGAAATAGATCCCGGCCTGGATCGCATCCGTGCGGTCTGGCTGCGTATGTATGCCGATAATAAACTGCCTTTCCGAATTGTGACGGTTGCTGGTACTAATGGCAAAGGATCCTCGGTTGCTTTATTAGCCTCTATTCTCTCAGCTGCTGGCTATCGTACAGCTTGTTACACCTCACCACATCTGTTGCGTTATAACGAACGTATTGTCGTGGATGGTCAAACAGCTACTGATACACAGATTTGTGAAGCATTTGAGCGCATTGACAAGGCGCGTGCTGAAATTTCACTGAGTTATTTTGAGTTTGCCACCTTGGCCGCCGCTGATATTTTCTGTCGACAGAATATTGATATCGCAATACTTGAAGTTGGCATGGGCGGACGGCTTGACGCAGTGAATCTGTTTGATGCCGATATTGCGTTGATTACACCGATAGGGCTCGACCATACTGTGTGGTTGGGCGATACTCGCGAGCAGATTGGTGTTGAAAAAGCCGGCATTATGCGGGCCGGGCATCCAGTTGTCTGTAGTGAATCTTCTCCACCCAGCACCGTTGTTGAGATCGCGCATAAATTAGGTGCGTCAGCCTATATTGCGGACAAAGATTTCAGTGCTGAATCGCATGACAAAGCCTGGCATTGGCACAATACCCGCCACAATCTTCAGAACTTACCACTTCCCGCGTTGCTGGGGTGTTATCAAATTCAAAACAGTGCGGCGGTATTACAAGTTATCAGTCTGCTGAAAGATGCCGGAATGGAAAAAATTAACGAAACGGCAATTCGTGACGGTTTAGTTCAAGTCAGACTTGCCGGCCGCTTTCAGATGATTGATGGACCCATTATTCATATCTTTGATGTAACACATAATCAGCAAGGTGCTGAGAACCTGGCAAAACTGTTACAGGAAATTCCATGCCGCGGCAAAACCCATGCAGTTATCGCCATGTTGCGGGATAAAGATAGTCGGGCGGTTTTTGATGCACTGATTCCAGTGATAGACGATTGGTTCATCGGCGGACTTAACGGAAGCCGGGGGCAATCGGCAGAGGATTTGGCAGCGGGCCTGCAGGGTAAAATCACCGATGACAGGGTGCATGTAGCTGAATTGGTAGAAGAGGCCTATAACCTTGCGCTGGAAGACGCTGTAAACGGTGACCGAATATTGATTTTTGGTTCATTTCATACCGTTGAAGCTGTTATGCGGCATATCCCTGAATTTATCAATGAACCTTTATCTGCATCAGCTTGATGCTGCTTTATACATAGTTTCAATTTCGTTTTTAAATTGTTCCAGCACCATAGCGCGTTTTACTTTTAAGGTGGGGGTTAACAGGCCGTTTTCGATAGTCCATGGCTGCAAGGTCAGATGCACCCGTCGAATTCGAGCATAAGCCGGAAACTCGAATAACCATTGTCTGAGTAACCGGACAAAATGCTGTTGTAGCACTTTACTGTTCAGACTATCGTTAGATAGCGGATCCAAACCCAGCTGCTGAGCAATTTGTGGCCACTTCTCTCCATTTATGACCAGTAAAGCTGCTAAATAAGGCTGGCCTTCACCAACAATTAAAGCCTGTTCAATCAGTCCGTTACTGATGATGGTGGCTTCAATATCGGCAGGTGGTACTTTCTCGCCATTATTGAGTACCAGAATATCTTTGATTCGACCGACAATGTGGATGTGTCCACTTTCACTGATATGGGCTTTATCCCCAGTGTGAAGCCAACCATCAGCATCAATGGTTTGTGCTGTGGCTTTATGATTATTCCAGTATCCCAGCATATTCCCCGGACCTTTAACTTGCAGTTCATCATCCTTGCCGATACGGACTTCAACGCCTCTTATTGGTCTGCCAACGCTTGACGGATCATTGCTTGAAGGTTCATTGACACTGATAACCGGACTGGTCTCTGTGAGCCCATACCCCTGGAGCAATGTTAAATCCAGACCAATGAACATTTTAGCGGCATAGTTGGGAAGCGCTGCGCCACCGCTGACCGCTAAACGCAAACGACCACCGAGCCTCTGGTGAAATTTATGAGCTACCAGCTTATTCAATAATGGCGATAACAGAAACAATGGAGACCAGGAGTTTCGGCCCTGGTGGTAGTGAAATTTTTTCCAGCCAACGTTCACCGCCAATTTGAATATAAACCTACGCAGCACATTACTATCAGAAAGTTGCTTTTGAACACGGTCATAAATACGTTCAAAAATTCTGGGCACTGCGATCATAATGGTGGGCTGAACCTGTCGCATATCATCGGCAAGCAGGGGAATACTGCGTGAAAAAACGACTTTGGAGCCAGCCATCATCGGTAGATAATAACCACCAGTGCGTTCCAAGGTGTGTGACAAAGGTAAAAAGGATAAGAATATATCTTCAGGCAGAATTTCAAAGAACTGTAATGAGCCGTATGCAACTGACAACATATTCCGGTGACTGAGCATTACGCCTTTTGAACGGCCGGTAGTACCTGAAGTATAAATAATCGATGCCACCTGATCCGGTGCGGACGGGGAGATAACAACTTCGGTATCAGCCACATCCAGCCATTCGTGCAGCTGGGTATATGGCAGATCCGTTTCCGGGGATTCCTCATTGAAAATAATGATTCGTCTGAGGCTATGCTCTTCAGGTAATACGGCCCTGATTGCCGACCATTGCCTGGCGCTATTGACTAACAATAAACGCACATCGGCATCTTGCAGAATGTAGGCAACATTGTCAGGCCGATCATCAGGATAAAGCGGCACCACAACCAAGCCCAGACTTAACGCTGCCAGATCGAAAAATATCCACTCCTTGCTATTACGCAGATTGAGTGCAACCCGATCACCTTTGCGCAGATTTTCCTGTTGCAAGGCTTGTTGCCAGAGATGGACTGAATCTGCAACCTGCTGCCAACTGAGGCTTAACCAGCTTTGATTCTCGTTATCAAAATAGCCATAGGCCTCTTTATCAGCGCTGCGTTTTACCCGTTCGGAAAACAAGCCATAAAGCGTTTGCGCCTCATCAGGTGAAATGTAATCGCTACTGCTCATGATTAATCAAAATACCAACGTAACTGAACACCTACAATATCAACAGAATTTTTATATTTGCCCAGCAGCTGATTGCCGTTTGAATCGGTATCGTCTATGTTGGTGTCTTTCATAAATATATGACTATAAGCCGCATCAAGGACAATGTTGTCGCTGTATTGATAACTTGCCCCAACGGCGATCCATGTCCGGTCACTATCCGGGATTCGGGGCGTTCGGCGTTGTGCGTTAGGAATTGGGGTTTCATCATAGGCAACACCTGCACGCCATGACCAGCGGTCATTCGCCTGATACTCCAGACCAAGACCATAACGCATTGAATTATCCCAGTCTTCTGCTTTGACTGAATTAAGACGATCAACATCCGAATTAATTCGTAACTCTTCAAACCGGCTCCAGCGTGTCCATGTCGCGTCGGCCATCAACGCTAATTTTGGGGTTAACTGATGAAGTAACGCGACAGAGAGGGTTTCGGGTAAAGTGACGCCACCATCAATTTTGCCATCTTCAAAACCAAGTGCTGAAGCAGTGGCCTGGGCATTGTCAGGAATACGAAACTCACCATCGCCTTTTAAATCATGAGTGATTTTAGAGCGATAACTCACTCCCATGCGCGTGGCTTCTGTAAATTGATATGTCATACCAAGATTGTAACCCCAACTCCAGTCATCCGCCGTTAACCGTACTCGACCATCATTCTGTTGTGGTGTGCCTGTTAAAACACCAAAATTGGCTGCCTGACTTAATTCCAAATCAATGTATTGCAGATTGACGCCAAATCCGAGTGACAGCTTTTCGGTGGCTTTAAAGGCAATACTGGGATTGATATTAATGGTTAACAGATCTGAGCGAATAGCATGGTATCGACCCTGCCAGCTATCGCCATAGTCGGTCACCAATCCAAATGGTGCACCCACACCAATACCCACTACCGTCTTGTCATTTAAGGGATGGGCATAATAAAAATTTGGGACTGCTGCCAGTTCACCGGCATTATTGCCATCACCGCCAATTAATGGCGTGCCATTGACATTCGAACCACGATCAGAAAACTCTGCACGGGGACCAATCAGGTTTAACCCCATATTCATTTCTTTACGGGATAAATTGGTCAGACCGGCCGGATTGAAAAAGATGGTACTGGCATCATCCGCCACAGCAGCACTGCCTGAAAAAGCTCGTCCCAGGCCGGTAATACTTTGTTCAATTAAGGCATAACCTGCTGCACCAGCAGAGCTGCTGGCCGCCCCGAACAAAACATAAAAACTTAACTGCGTTGAACGGGACATAGTCATGGCGGCTTTACCTGTAAGAAAATTGAATAGTTAAATGGCGAAACTAGCTCAAGCACACAAATGAAGCAAGTTTGTCATAATTAACGGCGTTGAAAAAGTAAATCCCAGACACCATGGCCCAGGCGATGGCCACGTTGTTCAAATTTGGTCAGTGGACGAAACTCCGGGCGTGGAATGTAATCACCGGTAATACTGGTATTGATGAAATCCGAACTTGCTGACAGATCCTGAAGCATCTGCTCTGCATAATCCTGCCAGTCGGTGGCCATATGTAAAAAACCACCCGGATGAATTTTGTGTGCCAGTACGTCAACAAAAGCTGGCTGAATAATACGGCGTTTATGATGACGTTTTTTATGCCAGGGATCGGGGAAATAGAGCTGTACCCGTTCCAGAGCATTATCAGCAATCTGGTTTTTAAGTAATTCCACCGCATCGGTACAGGCTACCCGCAGATTGGTCAGATGGTTTTCTTCAATGGCTTTTAACAGTTGACCGACACCCGGACGATGTACCTCAACACCAATAAAGTTATTATCTGGCTGCTGCAAGGCCATTTCGACCAGTGAAGCACCATTTCCAAAACCGATTTCGAATATTACCGGCGCATCACGGCCAAACAGGTTTGTCATATCGATTTGCTGACCATCAGCTTCTATGCCAAATTTCGGCCATAAAAAATCTAATGCCTTTTGTTGGCCGGGTGTTAATCGACCTTCGCGTTTTACAAAGCTTTTCACCTGACGGAGGCGTTTACCTTCAGTCATTTTCTTTACCTGACTAATTTGAGCGATACATCATCAATAAGACGACGAAAAATAGCGTCACATGATACCGAAGCCCCGCTGGAAAATCCTCCTGTTGTCATGTTTTGCTATCGCATTCTGTAAATTTGTTTGTTTCGGAGTATGAATCAGATCGTGATAATGACCCATGGTCATCTGGGTTATCTTCCTGCCAAATTGGCGTAAATCTGCGATTTGCGAAGTAATACACGCAGATATTGGAATGCAGAGAATTGATTAATAAGATGACAAAAGCCCGTAAACAGTGCGAAAAAGAGTGATAAGGACTATAATGTTTTGTCTGAATAAAAAATTTCTGATGGATTAACGCTGCTGCAACCACGCAGCCTCGAATCCCGCTACTTCGACATTACAAGTAAACGAAAGAGAGACTCATTTTATGGTTCATCCGGTTTTAGACTCGCTCACTAACGAAGTGATCGAACGAAGTAAAAAAACACGTACGGCCTATCTTGCCCGTGTTGACGAAGCTGCAGGTCAAGGACCTCATCGTCTGACATTAGGCTGCGGCAATCTGGCGCATGGCTTTGCTGCCTGCGCTGCCACAGAAAAAAGTGATTTGGCAGGCAACAAAAAAGCCAATATCGGCATTATTTCTGCTTATAACGATATGCTCTCAGCGCATCAACCTTACAAAGACTTTCCACCGCTAATTAAAGAAGCTGCCCATGAAGCCGGTGGTGTTGCACAATTTGCCGGTGGTGTTCCGGCCATGTGTGACGGTATTACTCAGGGCTACCCGGGTATGGATCTGTCATTGTTCAGCCGTGATGTTATTGCGATGTCCACTGCAGTTGGCCTTAGTCACAATATGTTTGACGCGGCAATGATGCTGGGTGTCTGCGATAAGATCGTACCGGGCTTATTGATTGGTGCTTTGAGCTTTGGTCATTTACCGACGATTTTTGTACCGGCTGGCCCGATGCCAAGCGGTTTGCCGAATAAAGAAAAAGTTCGCATTCGTCAGCTGTTTGCTGAAGGCAAAGTCGGTCGTGAAGAACTGCTTAAAGCAGAATCAGAGTCTTATCACAGCCCAGGTACCTGTACTTTCTATGGTACAGCGAACAGTAACCAGATGATGGTTGAAATCATGGGGCTGCACTTACCCGGCGGAACATTTATCAATCCCAATACGCCGCTACGGGATGAACTGACCAAAGAAGCAGCACGTCAGGTACTGAAATTTACTGCGCTGGGTGATGATTATCGTCCAATCGGTCATATGATTGATGAAAAAGCGATTCTGAATGCCATTATCGGGCTACTGGCCACCGGTGGCTCAACCAATCACACCATGCACATTGTGGCTATTGCCCGTGCCGCCGGTATTCTGATCAACTGGGACGACTTCGATCGTCTGTCGCATATCATTCCTTTATTAAGCCGTGTCTATCCAAATGGCAGCGCTGATGTAAATCACTTCCAGGCTGCTGGTGGTATGGGCGTGTTGATTCAGGAGTTGTTATCCCAGGGCTTATTACACGAAGATATTATTACTGTCGGTAATGAAAAAGGCCTGAAGCAATACAGTCAGGAGCCAAAAATAATCGATGGCAAATTGATTTGGCAGGAAGGTCCGAAAGAATCATTGGATAAAGACGTTATTGGCACCGTTGAGCAGCCTTTTGCCAAATCCGGTGGTGTACATCTTATTCAAGGTAATCTTGGACGTGGCGTATCCAAAGTATCAGCCGTCGATATCGAACATCGTGTTGTAGAAGCTCCGGCATTGGTATTTGACGATCAGGATGATGCGGTTGCAGCCTTCAAGAATGGTGAACTGGAGAGAGATGTTATTGTGGTTTTACGCTTCCAGGGACCAAAGTCCAATGGCATGCCGGAGCTGCATAAACTCAGTTCACCGCTTGGTGTCTTGCAGGATCGTGGCTTCAAAGTCGCTTTGGTTACTGATGGTCGGATGTCCGGCGCTTCCGGTAAAGTCCCATCCGCGATTCAAATGTGTCCTGAGTCGGCTGATGGTGGCCCACTGACCCGAATCAAAGACGGCGATATTATTCATCTCGATACTGAAAATGGCATTATGAATGTGTTGGTTGATGAAGCAGAGTTTAATTCCCGCTTATCCTGCATGATGGCCAATACTGAACATCATTACGGTAGCGGCCGTGAATTGTTCGACAGCTTCCGTGCCGGTGTTTCTTCAGCTGAAGAAGGCGCCATTAATATGTTCAACGTTGAATAATCTATCCAACAGAATTAGGGATATCTTTTTTTATGAGCAAAACGATTCACGAAATTATGCAAGTTTCACCGATTGTCCCGGTGATGGTTATCAACAATGTTGAACATGCGGTGCCGTTAGCCAATGCGTTGGTGAAAGGTGGTCTGAAAGTACTCGAAATTACCCTGCGTACTGATGCAGCACTGGAATCCATTCGTCGTATTAAAGCGGAAGTGCCTGATGCGATTGTCGGTGCCGGTACTATTATCAATATTGAAACCTTAAATGCAGCAATTGATGCCGGTGCGGAATTTATTGTCAGTCCGGGCACAACAGATACGCTGATCGAAGCCGCTTTAAAAACGGGCGTGCCATTATTACCGGGTGTTGCTAATCCAAGTGAAGCCATGCGTTTATTGGAACGTGGTATCACGGCGATGAAATTTTTCCCGGCCGAAGCTGCTGGTGGTGTGCCGATGTTGAAATCAATTGGGGCACCGATTCCACAAATCCTGTTTTGCCCAACCGGTGGTGTCAGCCAGAAAAACGTTAAAAACTATTACAGCTTGCCAAATGTCGGCTGTGTAGGTGGTTCATGGATGTGTGCTGCGAATCTGGTTGAAGCAGAAAACTGGGATGAAATTACCCGTTTGGCTGCGGAAGCGATTGAGCTTGCTACCAACTAGACACTGAACTTGTTTCATTGACAAAAAAACCGGGCTTGTCCCGGTTTTTTTGTGTTCAAATTTACATTGATTTTGTTAAATGACAATCCCGCGTTCCAGCCAGTCCTCAATCAACTGTTTTGCCCCTTGTAAAACAGTTTCGGGCTGAGGATGCTGCAATACGTCAGCAATGGCTTCAGCAGCTTGCTGGCCAGTCTGACCACTATCAAGTAGATCAAGTAACCGTGCACTGACGGGGTTAAGCTCAATAAATTTCACTTGATCATCTGCATTTCGATATAACAGCAGAAAAAACGGCATCTCAGCTGGTTTGTCCGGCAGATTTTCCGGCGAGATTTGATGCACAGGATAATCGTAGGCAAATGTCCAGCTAAGGGGAGAACGCTGCAGAGAAAGTTGCAGCGCATTTTCCTGATCATTGAGCTCGCGTTTTGCAAAATCCGGACTGGCAATACTCAACGCCAGTTCAGCCCATTCATAATGAGCCAGTTCTGCGATAAATGGCATGGTTTGATATTGCTGAGGATGCGCTTCCAGATAACTGACAAACTCACGCGCAATATCATTAAATAGTGGTGATTTGCAGCGATGCTGACGAATAAAATCAGCTGCCAGGTTGTGCCAAGCCGTATCTCCAAGGATTTGTTTTAAGACCGGACAGGCACTGCTTAGAAAACTTTCGATATTGTTATAAATCAGACGTCGATAGATTGCCATCCGTCGAGATTCAACATCAGCCGGTTCGGCAACCGACTCCGGATTCCGAATGTGGGCGGTAAATTGTTGCTGAGTTACTTTGAAATCAGGCGCTTGCGACATGATCAGACTGATATTGTGATTGCATGTTGCGAATGAGAGCGACTTCGTCAAATAAGGTGCTGAGCGAAGGAATATTAAAATCGCGTTCCAGCAGGGTGGGGATAACACCATGTTGCTGATAAGTATGATCCAGTAATTGCCAGACCGGATCGATCACATCCGCGCCGTGGGTATCAATGATCAAATCTTCCGCTTCATTGTAATGCCCGGCAATATGCAGATAGGCGATACGGTCAGTGTTAATGGCTTCGATATACGCTCTGGCATCATAACTATGATTAATGCTGTTCACATAAACGTTATTCACATCCAGCAACAGCTCACAATCCGCTTGTTCAAGAATCGCATTGATAAATTCAATTTCGTCGATCTGCCGCCCCGGTGCGGCATAATATGAAACATTCTCGATAACCAGTCGGCGCTGCAGAATATCCTGCACCCGGCTGATCCGGTCAGCAACATGCTTCACTGCCTCCTCAGTAAACGGTATTGGCATTAAATCATACAGATGACCATCATCACTGCAGTAGCTCAAATGCTCGCTGTAGAGACGAACCTGATGTTGATCGAGAAATTGTCTGATACGTTTTACAAACGCTTCATCCAATGGCGCAGGGCTACCAAGGGATAACGATAGTCCATGGCATAACATTGGAAAGCGTTCACTGAAGGCACGCAGTTTTTTGCCCAGTCGTCCACCCATTTCCATCCAGTTTTCCGGTGCGACTTCAATAAAGTCGATAGGCGGGTGATTCAGCTGCATGATTTCGTCGACAAAGCTTCGCCTTAACCCCAGACCAGCCCCATCAACGGCGTAACCTTGTGTTCTCATGCTGTTACTCTTTTTAGATTGCGATAATAAACAGACGTTTTAAAACGCAATTTGTTACAGATAAACATCGATCAAACTCAAGGTTATTCCGGAATTTCGAACATCGATCTATCCACCCCGACATTACCCGTTTTAGCATCGTATAAATACACAACGGCTTTGTAATGACCTGGTTCAGTAATCCTGGTTTTGCCGCTGAACATGCCAGTTGGGCCAGTAAAATCCAGTGTAACTTCATCTATGTTTTCATCATCACGCATGATGATAGCCTTCGCTTCATAATTATCGGCTTGCCATAGTCCGTCTTTGGTAATTGGACAGCCACATAACAAAGAGGCTTTGGTATAAATATCCACTTGGCCGTCTTCCAGTACCCGAGTCCAGGCATCCACAATAAAGCCGGTCATAGTAATAACAATGCCATCACCTAAAATATCCTTACCGGGAACCACCCAACTGGTGACGCTGGCTTCCTGATAGGCTTGTTGATAACCATAAGGACCTATCAGTTTGAAACGTAATAATCTTGGTGCATCAATCTTCACATTGGCTAAAAAGCCAGCTGTTTTATCATTTGTCAGTGGTTCGCCGCGTTTTATCGGGTTTTCCATTAACACTGCGGTATCGCCTGTACCACCATTTATCCATCCCTGATCGAGAGTTTCAGCCGTTTCGGCATCTTCTACAATGACTCGAATACCACCAACACTGGTGCCAATAAATTTCGAATCCACGGCTTTAGCACGAACCATGATCTGCGTATCAGCTGCAATGGCTGACAAGCTGACCATCATTAAAGTGATAATTACCCAAAAGCGTGTGTACATGTTTTCCCCCTCCAAACAATATTCTCTAATTTCTATTCATCATCATACGATGCGGCACTCCAGGCATCATAACCTCCAATCATTGAGTACACATTGGTATAACCAAGCTGTTGCAATGTTGCGGTTGCCAATGCACTCCGTCCACCAGACTTGCAATATACGATGATGGGGCGCGTTTTGTCCTGAAAGTCAGGGTGGCTGGCAATTGAAAACTCCAGCATACCGCGTGGAATATGTCTGGCATCAGCAATATGGCCCATCGCAAATTCATCCGGTTCCCGAACATCCAGTGCAATACTGTCATCGTCCAGCATTTGTTGCGACTGAGAAACGCTGATTTGTTGTATAGCAGCTTTAGCTGCCTGAACGAGATCCATTGCTGTTTTTGCCATGCCACTCTCCTAAATTACTTAACGTTGTGACCATAGTAATCATTAATAGTTGTCAAAGAAACCAATTGCTTCATAACCCAGTTGAGGGTTGCGCTGTTACAATGTTTTTCCTTTAATTTGTAACCTGACTGAACCAACATCTGTTAAAGCCATAGTCCGTTATGACCTAATCCAGAATGTTTTATCAGTGTCTGAGGCAATTATGCTGGCCTATATTATCCGTCGTATTTTGTATGCTTTTCCCATTTTACTGGGCGTTAATGCACTGACATTTGCGTTGTTTTTTATGGTCAATACACCCGACGATATGGCACGAATGCAGTTGGGGGAACGCTATATTACCGAGCAGGCCATTACTACCTGGAAACAGGAGCGCGGCTATGATCGGGATCTGTTATGGAATGACTCGGCTGAAGGTATTGAAAAATTTACGGATACCATCTTCTTTGATAAATCATTGGCTTTGTTCAGCTTTCAGTTTGGTCAGGCTGATGATGGACGTGATATCGGGCAGGATATCAAAACACGCATGTGGCCAAGCCTGGCGATTGCTATTCCGGTATTTATTGTCGGCTTGCTGGTGAATATCACTTTCGCGCTGATGATGGTGTTCTTTCGTGCCACTTATGTGGATTTGGGTGGGGTAGTGCTGTGTGTGGTGCTTATGTCGATTTCCAGTCTGTTTTATATCATCGCCGGGCAATTCTTAATTGGTAAAGTTATGCAACTGGTGCCAATATCCGGTTTTGGTGAAGGGCTTAATACCCTCAAGTTTCTGCTGTTACCTGTCGCCATTGGCATTATTTCCGGTATAGGTTCGGGGTCACGCTGGTATCGCACACTGTTCCTTGAGGAAATCTCCAAGGATTATGTACGAACCGCCAGAGCCAAAGGCTTGTCGGAAATTCGTGTGTTATTTCAGCATGTACTGAAAAACGCGATGATCCCGATTTTAACCGGCGCTGTGGTGGTGATACCGACCTTGTTTATGGGCAGCCTGATCCTGGAATCTTTCTTCGGCATACCGGGGCTTGGCAGCTATACGATTGATGCCATTCATGCCCAGGATTTTGCCATTGTGAGAGCCATGGTTTTTCTAGGTTCAGTCTTGTATATCTTAGGGCTACTGTTGACCGATATTTCTTACACCTTTGTTGATCCAAGAGTACGAATGGATGGCTGATTCAAAAATTGATTTACGTGCACGGGCTTTGGAATGCCTGTTAATTTGTGATGCAACGGAAAAAGCTCGTCAAACCAGACAATTGGCTGAGGATTGTCGTCAGCAGGAATATATTATTCATCATACCTCTCTGGATGTTCCTGCTATTCCAGGCAGACCTGAAACACCGCAACTGGTTTCACCACGTGCTTTACCGCGGCGACGTAATAATCAGCAAACCGGCCACACCACGCTGATTCATGCCATTTGTCATATCGAGTTTAATGCGATCAATCTGGGGCTGGATGCCATCGCCCGATTTAAGGATATGCCGGAGGATTATTATCGAGACTGGTTGCAGGTTGCGGATGAAGAGGCCAAGCACTTTTCCATGTTGTCAGCACATTTACAACAGGCCGGGTATGCCTATGGTGATTTTCCAGCCCACGATGGCTTATGGGAAATGGCACAGAAAACACATCATGACCCGTTAACTCGTATGGCTTTGGTACCCCGGGTTCTGGAAGCACGGGGGCTGGATGTGACGCCAGGTATGATGAACAAACTGCGCGCCAGTGGCGATCTGGCTGCGGTGGAAATTCTCGAAGTGATTTTGCGAGAAGAAATAGGGCATGTAGCGATAGGCACCCGTTGGTTTAATTATCTCTGTGAACAACGTGATTTAGAACCGACATCAACTTTCACGACATTATTAAAAACTTATTTTAATGGTGAGATACGCGGGCCATTTCATATTGAAGCCCGCAAACAGGCGGGCTTTAGTGATGCTGAATTGGAATGGTTAGAGCAGAATTAATCATTGGCAGCTTCAGCGGCTTTGTTTTTCTTTTGCATCTCCGCTTTTTGACGGCGTGATTCTTTCGGGTCGGCAATCAAGGGGCGATAAATTTCTATTCGATCTTTGTTACTGAGCTTGGCATCCAGCTTGCAGATTTTGCCAAAAATACCGACTTTATCGCTATCCATATTTATTTGTGGATAACGTTCCAGAATCCCAGACCGTTTAATAGCCTGTTCGACCGAAGTATTATCCGGTACTTCAAGCGACAAAATCACTTGCTCATCGGGCAGTGCATAAGCCACTTCGACGGTAATCAATTCAGCGTTAGCGTGTTCCATAAATTTCCCTGGCGCGTACACAAAAAGCTTCGACCAATGAACCGGATATCTGTGTGAATACCGGGCCCAAAGCCAGATCCAATAGACGGGTGGAAAATTCAAAATCCATATCCAGCTGCACACGGCAACCTTCATTATCCCCAATCGGGCTGAACTGCCAGAATCCTTCTAAATGACGAAAAGGACCATCAATCAGCTCAATACGAATGGACTCACCATGTTGCAGGGTATTGCGGGTAGAAAACTCATGGTGAATACCCCCTTTAGCTATATCCAGCGTGGCACAAATCACTTTATCGTTTTTACTAATAATTTTACTGCCACGACACCAAGGCAGAAAACTCGGATAAGCCTCTACATCGTTGACCAGATCAAACATCTGATCCGGCGTATACATTACCAGCGAACTGCGCGTAATAGTCGTCATTTAGTGTTTCTGTTGACCTCTAATGAAAATAATCAAAAGATGAAATCCAATACACCTGTCAAACTCACGAACACGATAAAAATCGCTATTGGCGTAACATAGCGAACCAAAAAGCGCCATTCGTGATAAATCAGGTTGGATTTAATCCCCAGCTCTTCCTGAGTACTGCGTTGCGACATGATCCATCCGGCAAAGATAGCAATCAGCATCCCGCCCAAAGGCAACATAATATTGGCAGTCAGATAATCCAGCAACTCAAATGCGGTCATATCCAGCCAGGTCCAGTCTTTTAATACGTTGAAAGAGAACAGACTCAACAGTCCGAGTAACCATACCAATATACCCACCCAAATGCAGGCGTTAAGCCGTTTTATCTCAAAGTTTTCCACTAACCAGGTGACCACTGGCTCGACTAATGCAATTGCTGAACTCAACGCAGCAAAAACCAGTAATAAAAAAAACAAAGCACCAAAATATGCGCCGTTATCCATATGTCCAAAAGCAATGGGTAACGTTTCAAAGATTAAACTTGGCCCGGCACCGGGAGACATTTCATTGGCAAACACCAGTGGAAAAATGGCCAATCCAGCCAGAATGGCCACGGCTGTATCCATAAAGGAAATCGCCAGTGAGACTTTAAAAATCGAGGCTTTTTTCGGCAAGTAGGAACCATACACCATAATGGCGCCCATCCCCAGACTGAGGGTAAAAAAGGCATGGCCCATGGCGGTTAATATGCCTTCGGTGGTGAGTCTGGAAAAGTCTGGTTTGAATAGAAAGTTTACTGCCTGGTCAAAATACACACCGGTCTGATAGGCATAACCCACTAACACCAACAAAATCAGAAATAAAGCCGGCATTAAAAACCGCACTGATTTTTCCAGGCCGCGTTGTACACCACGACTGACAATCAGCATAGTCAGCATCATAAAAATGGTATGCCAGGCCAACAGTTTTTCCGGATCCTTAACCAGTGCCAGGTGCAGATTGCGCGCCCCATCGGGTGTGACACCCTCAAAAACGCCAAATAATAAACGGGGAACATAAGCTATTGCCTGACCGGCAATCACACTGTAATAGGAAAGGATTAAAAAGCCAGCTAATACACCGCCAAAACCAAGATATTTCCAGAGGGGAGAGGCTTTTTCTTCTTCGGCCAGACTGGCCAGACTGTTAAATGGATTTTGTCGACCCCGTCGACCAATGAGAATTTCCGCCATCATAATCGGAACACCGATGGCAAAAATACAGGCAAGATAAACCAGAACAAATGCACCGCCGCCATATTCACCGGCGATATAAGGAAATTTCCAGATATTTCCCAGGCCAACCGCTGCGCCGGTAGCTGCAAGAATAAAGGCCCAGCGTGATGTCCACTCTCCGTGAATTGATTTTAACGGTCTATCCATATCACACTCATAAGAGATAAATAGTCTCGATTCTGGGCGAAATTACAAAAATGCTCAAGCCAAGTAGCAATATGCACATGTATAATGCCGCGATGGCCACAAAGAATAAACCTCAACAAAACGACAATACTATCGCTCGTAACCGGAAAGCGCGTCATGAATTTTTTATTGAAGAAAAATTCGAGGCGGGTTTGGTGCTCGAAGGATGGGAAGTCAAAAGCTTACGTGAAGGCAAAGCACAGCTCAGTGACAGCTATGTGCTGATTCGACATGGCGAAGCCTGGTTAGCGAATGCCTTAATCACCGCATTAAAAACGGCTTCGACTCATGTTGTTCCAGAACCGCAACGCGATCGAAAACTGCTGCTCAATCGTAATGAGTTAAATAAGCTGATTGGCGCAGTTGAGCGAAAAGGTTACACCTTGATTCCGCTGAATATGTACTGGAAACGTGGCAAAGCCAAGATCGAGATCGCTTTGGCGAAAGGTAAGCAAATGCACGACAAACGCGCCACCATGAAAGAACGTGACTGGCAGCGTGATAAAGAAAGACTGTTTAAAAATATTTAAAGAGATCGTCACGGAACTTTAAAATCCGTATAATGACTAACGTACAACAAACCTTTGGGGGCGACCTGGCTTCGACGTGGGTTACGAAACCTAAGGTGCATGCCGAGTACTCCAGTTCTTCTCGTAAAAAAGATTGGAAAAATATAGTTGCTAACGATAACAACTACGCACTAGCTGCTTAATAACCAGTGAATGCCGTCCGACCAGATCCGTGCTTGTGCGTCTGGTATCGGGCGTCGACTCTCACAAGATCGTCTTGACGTATGCTTGGTACTGATAGACTAAAACCTAACAAGATCGCTTCATGTTTTCCCTGTTCATCGGGTAGCTTGAAGTTAAATTAATAGATGAAATAAGCATGTAGAGCTGAAGGCAGAGGATTCGCGGACGCGGGTTCGATTAGTAAAATGGTCGCCACGGGGAGTGATCCCCGTTGGAAAAAGAGAGCTCATACGGTGAACGCTAAGGAACAGGGGTTCTATGCCAACGCCGTCCGGTCAATGGGAAACCAGTAAGCCGGCTAGAGACTCATAGGTTCCTAAAGAGATTCGTCTCAATGGAATACTAGGGTGGGTAGAAGATAAAACCGATACTCACAAACGCTCTCCATCTGATAGCAATATCAGATGAAGGAATAGTCCAGGCCTGAATGAAAATTCAGGAGTCACTGTCCCGCCGCCTCCACCATATAGTCAAAACAACCACCTTCGGGTGGTTTTTTTGTTTCTGGGCTCTGAGCTTGAATTAAAGGGATTTAACTCATTATTATGCAAAGCATGTAAATCAGTTTTGAGAACCAAGGATGGCTATCTATAAAACGACTAAACAACTTACCCCGCCGATTGCTGCCTACATTGCTGGACTGATAGATGGTGAAGGTACTGTCACATTATGTCGAAAACATAAAAATGAATATCGGCAGTTAGCCGTGAGTATAAGTAGCACAGAAAAATATCTTTTAGACTATGTGCTTGAAGTGGTGGGGACAGGAAAAATCACGTCAAAGAAAACGATAAAAACACATCATTCCCCGAGCTTCACTTATGCCATTTACAATCGGCAAGCACTTAGTTTGCTTGGTTCCAAGCGAGGATCCTGAATCGATTATCGAGCTAGCCCGAAAAGCTGATGCTGATTCGAAATGTGATGAATATCTTGAAGCGATGGGTGGTGATGATTGCGCGCGTAAAAACCGTCCAATCAGGCGGTTCTGCGGGAGTAATTAAAGAGAATCAATACAAGACCACACACATGGGAAATTTCACGGGCTAGGTGATTCGCCCGCTTTTACTTGGAGTTCTGTCAATAACTGTACGAAGTAGTTCGATACTCTAACGAGTATTCTATATAGTACAGCTTTTGGAGTTCACTAAAACAAATCTCATCTGGATAGAGAATATGAACCGAATAAATAAGACTATTGTAGTTCGCTTCTTTTCTATAGAAGCGGATGATAGCTTTTTTGAAAACTTTGAAGCAGGAATATTAACTAGCCTAAGTTCTAACCTTAGATCCAGAATTTTTAATGTAAGGAACGCGAAGCACTTAATAAAATTATCACAAGACTCAAAGGTTTTGGACATCTCCTCATATGCAGTAACTGTAGTTAAAGAGCGTAATACATGGCAAACAAAAGCAACTAGTGATGGAACAATCACAGGAATTTCTTTAAATCAGGGGATCATAGGTGACCCTTACTTCTTTTTTGTTGTGCCTAGCAAAAAGATTCTCCTAGGATTTACTTCTGGACCTAGTGGAAGTTTAAAAACAGTAGGAAAAACTATGTTAGAGCAGTTTAAGAATGATCGTCTTAGTAAATTAAAGCTGAATCTAATACCTAAAGAAAAAGAGTTTTCTACTCTTAATGAACTACCTGCCTACAGCAGTCTCCACTTTAAAATCAATTCTTCTTCTCTTTCAGATATATCAAGTGATGCACCAGAACTCATAAAAAATTTAAGTTCAGCTCCATATATTGAGAATAATATGCAATTGTCTTTGGATCTAGAGTTTAATGCTTCTGAAAAGTCATTGTCGAAAGAAAATGTTTTAGAAATAGTTAATTATTTGTCTGATCATGATGGATGTACAGTGCTTAAACTAAAAGGCATAAACACGGACGGTACTCTAATACAATTAGATTTTGTAAATGCTTTCTTCGATTATCGAACACAACTTACTACCAGAAACAAATTTATAGATGAAAATTCATCAGTTGTAATCTTAACGGAAGCTTTGTCAAAGTATTTAGAGGAATGTGTCTAACTAAATAATTCAACAAGTTCTTTATTAGTGACTGCATGTATACGGTCTACTAACTTGCCAGATTTGTGCAGTTCAAATAATTCTTGAGATGAAGCAATGGTCTCATTCTCTAATAAGTGATCGTTTATTTCTTTAGCCGCTTCTCTAGATAGACCCATATTAATTAGAGCAATCATTTGATCTTCACACGCTCCAATCTCGATATATGAATGAATTTTTATGTTAGTCATGTCGATTTTTTTATTTACTAAAACAGAATCGAGCAAGGTGTGGTAGCAACGTAAAGCATTTGACAATCGGAACCTTATGTCATTGTTGATTACGTTAATCACATTTCTAACTGATCTATTTACACTGGGAACAGACTTTGATTCATTAACAGCGTAAGCCCTATCCCATTCTATTTGATCAGAAATAATATCTTTGAGACTGTTACCGCGAATCCATTTGACCGTGATTCGACATATATATCTGAGTGAGTAATTTTCCGTGGGTATGTAAACACCTTGTAAATTTAACCTTTCACAAATGTTTAGAAGTGTTTGATATAGTCCAGGAGCATTTGGATGGGGTAAGGTCCAAGCTTCATATTTTTCTTCTTGATAGAGCGAATTGTAAAGCTTATTTTGTTGGATATAGCCAACGGTGGGATTGGCTTCTAAAGTGAATGGGGGTACTACGAGATCATTGTATGCTGAATTAATACTTTCTTGGAGAAGTCTACGTTCGCGACTAGTTATATTCAATTCTTTAGCATTTAAAGTTTTATCTAGATTATTGTTGGCAAACTCCTTAATCAACTTGTTAGCTATTGTGTACAGATGATATTGATCGCGTTCCTCATGATTATATGTTCCACTCAATGCAATCATTACTCTACTAAGATCTTCATTTAATGACTTGAAGTACGTAGGAATTTTTTGTTCATCTATCTCAACATCATCAAAATAATCTTGAAATTTCCAGCTATTGGGTTTTATAAGAAAAATATTTCCGGAAAAATGCTGAAGCATTCTTCCCGCTCGTCCAGTGATATTACTTATAGACACATTTTCTATACGTTCTGAAGGTTGTCTAGGAATTGGTTGATAAGGGTCATCTAAAAAGAGATTTTTTGCTGGCAAATTCACACCTTCAGCAAGCGTACTTGTACAAGCAATAAATTTGATTACTCCCTCTTTCGCAAGGTTCTCAACCATAATTCGAATAGAGCTAGGAAGTGGTCCATAATGAAACGCTATCCCTTTTCTCAAATTTTCAGCTAAGGAAAAATCCTTGTGAATGAATTGTTGAACATAATCAGCAGCTTCATTTAGTAGAGGAGAGTTCTCATAAACAGGAATAAGATCAGAAATATCATTGGCTAAATTTTCACAATAATCAGTTCTGTTTCGATAGATGATATTGCTCTGACCACTACCTAATCGATAAACAATTTCTGCTAATTTTGTACCTTTAAATGTCTTATTAATTTTTTTTAAGTTATTAGAGTTATACCTTGAAATGATTAGCTCTTTTCCTTTAGGTACAACTTCCATAATTATTTTTGCCACTGGAGAGTGTTCGGTTATTTCCTTTTTAAACTCAATATCACTAAAGATTGAAGAGTAAGAGTTTTGATAGATTGATGACGGCATGCTGATTATGATTTGAGGGAAGCTATCCTCCAACATTTTTTCAATCGTAAGATGAAGGAGTACGCCGCGATTGTTTTCTACAATGTTGTGTGCTTCATCAATGAATAAATAGTCAAATGATAAATCTCCTCTTAGTAAAACTTCATGCAAACGTTCTTGTGTCATTACAAAAAAAGTTTTGGCTCCAAAGCTACCATCTCTGGGAACAGTGCAAATTTCTATTTCATCATCAAAATTATAATTTTTTGCCAGTTCATATATTTTTCCAGCAACTTCAGTTATCAATGCTCTTGTGGGAACAATAATAGCGGCAAATGAACCATCACTCTTTGCTACTCGATTTAACAAGTAATTTAAAATTATGTGGGTTTTACCTGCAGAAGTAGGCGCAGAAGTTATAACATCCTTATCTGAACGTAAATCTTCCCATAGCGAACGTTGGAAATCTGTTAGTGGGAAGTCAAGCTCTTCGACCGTGTTAAGAGACAGTCTAAAATCCATTTGAGCTTCAGAATAAAAATTATAGGTAAATTTAAGTTCTGGGTGGCGTCGAGACAATAACGCTATATTTGGAAAGTCGCCAGCGTTTACGAATACACTATTTGCAATAGGAACTAAGTCAGGATATTCATCAGCACAAATATCCAACATCATAGAAAGAAGTATAGCGCCTTCATTATTTAATTTTCTATCATCAGATTTATAGAATACTTGAGATGAAAATATTAACTTTTTGATATCGCTCTTTTCAAGGTTTATTTTTTCGCCAATTAAGTCAGATATATAAGCATCGAAAAGGAAATTGGCAGCATTTTGATAACCCTCGCTTTCGTTAATCTTGATAGCAAGTTTATTAAGAAAAGCGGTCATTTTTCAATTCCCATATATTCAATGAATTCAGTAACTAAATTGTTAACACATGAAAAAGGGAGCATTAAAATGGCTGTTTTATCGATACCAATTTCTTGCTTTTCTATTTGATTAAAGAATTCGTAAATATATGTCTTCGCGAGCTCAGTATATTTATCTACAAAGTCCTCTTCTGACAACGCATTAGAAATAAGATCGGGTTCAGAAAAACCTATAAAACAAGGTGAATGGATTAGATCTGATAAGTCCTTTTCAGAAAATGGATCTAATAGATCCAGTAGTATTGACTCCAATTCTTCATTTATATTTGGGAAGTCCATGTGGCTTTCAATCAAGTCAAATTCTTGAATATATTTTTCTTTAGCACTTTTAATTGATACGGCAGAGCTTGAAGCAGCGCCTTTAAAATCAGCGTGTAATTTTGATTCACCTAAAAATAATACGAATTCGCCATCATAGAATTGACCATGAACAGCATCAGCTCCATAGACTGGCATTCTTCGACTTGTTTTCATTGATACTTTACTTAGAATTTTTGGAGCCTGAAAGTAGATATCCAAAAGAGTGAACAGGATAAGTTCACCTAGTTCACCTTGTGCTGTATGTTGACTTAATTTCCTTGCTGCCTTCTGAAAGAGCTTTTCAGCAGATTGTTTATTTTGTATTCCAAGATTTTTTTCTATTTCAGTGCAGGTAAAAACGAAATTGAATAATATAGCCTCTTTAACTTTTTCAAAAAATTCTGAATGAGATGATTTCCCAGATGATAGCGGCAAATAGACCACTAACGTTTTTATCTCGCGACCATCTTCAAGCGTCAAAGTAACGTTCACCTCTTTTAGGATTTTTTTTAGGTCGGAGGCATTTTTGAATTGCGGTTGAAGGTGTAAGTCCATTTTTCAGCCTGTTTAAAATTTCATGTTCTCCACTTTATAACAGATTGACTATAAGACAAGCCCAATTTTTAATACTTGCTCTTGGGGATTAATACCATACAACCTAAGTCTATCGCCCTGTTTGCTTAAAGTTGACTTTGAGATAAGCTGAATACCCAAACGCTTAGCAGGTTATGGAATTTTTCTATACCATAAAGATATCAATAGTCAGATTAATTTGTGTGGAGCAACTAAATATTTATTGATTTATCCATTAATAATATCAACGACTTAATTGTCTATTAGATTGGCGCCGCCCCACCAAAACAAAAATAAACCACCTTTAGGTGGTTTTTTTGTGCCTGAAGTTTGCTCAAAATTAAATGATATTCCTCAACATATTAATATCTTAATTTCACAAACCTTATGTAGCACTGAAATTAACGTATGGAACATAAACAAGGACTTTGGAAAACAGATTGTTTTGTTTGCTTATTTTTCGAGAGAACTAAATCAATATTGTAAATACCCAATATGGGGATTATAGTACCCATATTGGGTATTTTATTAATGGTGTTGTATGTCCGTTACCTCTATCACTGAAGCATTGTTTACAAAAACACAGCAACGTGTGCTGGGTTTGTTATATGGCAAACCTGATAAAAGTTTTTATACGAACGAGATTGTTCGCATGGCTGCGATGGGCCGGGGCACGGTTACAAGGGAATTGGAAAAACTCACCAACGCTGGAATATTGATTAGCTCGAAAGAAGGAAATCAACAGCACTATCAAGCAAACCCAGATAATCCAATATTCAACGAGCTGGTGTCGATTACAACAAAGACATTCGGTGTAGCTGATGTCGTTCGCCAGGCTTTAACCTCCATTGATGGACAGATTTTATGTGCCTTTATCTATGGTTCCGTCGCAAAGGGCGAGGCAACAGCCAAAAGTGATATTGATCTGCTGGTTATTTCTGATAAGTTGGCTTATGCGGACTTGATGGAATGTCTTGTTGACGCTGAAAAGACTTTATCGCGACCTATCAATCCTTCTGTTTATGAATTAGAGCAGTTCAAACAGAAATGGCAGGAAGATAATGCATTTATTTCAAAGGTAATGGACCAACCGAAGATATGGCTGAAGGGATCAGAAAATGACATTAGTACATCTGGATAACCTGGTAAAAACCAACAATTTAAAAATAGAACCTGCTGATCAAAAAGAGTTTGATGGCATGGTGATTTCTGCCAAACGTCGTTTGCAGGATGCCAATGTGGAAAGCTTATCCGACGATAGTCGTTTTTCATTAGCTTATGGTGCAGCACATGCTTTATCTTTGGCGGCGATGCGTTGGCATGGATACCGTTCAGACAATCGTTATCTGGTGTTTCAGTGTTTGGAACACACTGTAGGCATGACAACTAGCAAGTGGCGAGTTTTAGATAAATGTCACAAGCAACGCAATCTTGCTGAATATGAAGGTCACCTGGAAATTACACCACAGCTACTGGATGAATTGATTGCTATAACGAAAGAGTTATTAACGTTGGTTGAAGAGTTGGGGCCAATTGTAAAATAACGATCAGTTGTTGCTAAAAGTGCAACAACTGATCAGAAAAATTATTTCTAGAATAGAGTCGAGGCTGGCTCAATCAATAAAACCAATTCTTTTCTTAAGACAGCTTCCAATCCGGTCGAATGTAATGGCAGGTGTATCCGGTTGGATAATGTTGCAGATAATCCTGATGTTCTGGTTCGGCTTCCCAGAAATCTCCGACGGGTTCTACTTCGGTGACGACTTTGCCGGGCCATATTCCGGATTGATTTACATCCTCAATCGTCTGCTTGGCAATTTCGGCTTGTTCATCGTTGGTGTAATAAATCGCTGAGCGATAACTCATTCCTCGATCATTGCCTTGTTGATTTGGCGTGGTCGGATCGTGAATCTGGAAGAAAAATTCCAGTAACTGTCGGTAAGTAATCTGCTCAGGATTAAAGAGGATCTCAATGCCTTCAGCATGGGTGCCATGGTTTGGATAAGTGGCATTTGGAATATCGCCGCCGGTATAGCCGACTCGCGATGAGATCACACCCGGTAATTTACGAAGTAAATCCTGCATACCCCAGAAGCAGCCACCGGCCAATACGGCTCGTTCGGTATTTGACTCGCTCATTTTGTCTCACCTAAGGTTTCTGAAAACAGCTTTTTAAATTCTCCATAGCCCTCAATATCCAGTTCATCAGCGGGAATAAATCTGAGTGACGCTGAGTTGATGCAATAACGCATGCCACCGGCTTCTTCGGGGCCATCAGGGAAGACATGACCTAAATGACTGTCACCATGCACTGAGCGTACTTCAACACGGCGCATGCCCAGACTCTCATCAAAGTTTTCGGTGACATTCTCAGTCTGCACTGGGCGGGTAAAGCTCGGCCAGCCGGTGCCACTATCAAATTTATCTATTGATGCAAACAATGGCTCACCCGACACTACATCGACGTAAAGACCGGCTTCGTGATTGTCCCAATAAGCATTATCAAACGGCGGTTCGGTGCCGCATTGCTGGGTCACATAATGTTGTTCAGGTGAGAGACGTTCAACGGCTTCTGCTGCTTTTTTGTATTTTATCATGACAATCAAACCTTTATAAAAAGTGTAATCGTGAAACTGTCCATGAATAAAAACGCTGATATCCAATCGGGAGTTTAAGTTTTGAAATTTTTATCGATGACATACTGACCTGTCCACCTGCCAGTCGTTCCCGAATAGAAACTCAGTATATAGCTCAAAGACTACATCAGCGATGTTCTGCAACGAAAGTAATATCCGAAATGACCAAACCACCGTTTTGTCAGATTAAACGTCTATTTCAGTCATCGTTAACATCAAGTGCCATCACTGCATCGTAAGCATTTAAATCAAGCACTGCTCTGACATTAACGACTTTTCCTTGCTGCATGGTAAAAAACCATGCATAGCTGTTTCGATAAATTTCACCATTGATCAAGGTCGCCTCAGCTTCAAACAAAATGATGATTTCTTCACTGTCCTGATAAATAGCATGGACGGTAGGTTTTAATCGCGTTGACAACCGTTTGTTAAATGGCTGAATCACCATCTCCTGGAAGTCAGATAGATTATAAGTTTTGGCTGACTCAGTCGGCCCCATAATGGTCCATTGTGCATCTGCTTCGAGTAAATCAAATGGCGATCCTGTGCCCTGACTCCATTGATTGAAAGCTTGTTCGACTAGCTGTTTATGATTGAGCGGCTCTGCCATCACAGAGCCACTTAATAAATAAAACCAGACAAACACCGTCACGTACTGAAATGTTTTCATCCTGAGCCCCACGCTTAAAAGGCATGGCCATAACAGGCCATAGTGCGAATCACCAACTCATTCACATCCACATTGTCAGGTTGCGAAATGGCATACAAAACGGCATCAGCAACGGCTTCGACATTTAACGACGTGTTGCGAAGCTGATCAACAAATTCAGCGGCAGCTTCATCAGTAATGTCGTGGCCAAGTTCAGTAGTGGTAACACCTGGGGAAAGAACAGTGACACGCAGATTGTTTGATTCCTGACGCAAGCCTTCACTGATGGCTCGAACCGCATATTTACTGGCACAGTAAACAGCACAGGAGGGACCAACTGTGTGCGCTCCAGTGGAAGCGGTGTTGATAATATGTCCACTGCCTTGCTGATCCATGATTGGTAAGACTGCCGCGATACCATTCAACACGCCTTTAATATTTATATCGATGATGTTGTTCCATTCATTGGTTTTTAACGCGCGCATTGGCGATAACGGCATAATGCCAGCGTTGTTAAACATCACATCCACCCGACCAAAGGTATCTTTGGCAAAAGTCACAAATGCATTCACCTGTTCTGCATTTGCTACATCCAATTCACGATAGGCAGCATGACCACCTGATTGCTGGATATCTCGGACAATGGCTTCAAGGCGATCAGTTCGACGTGCACCAAGCACAACAATCGCACCATTTTTAGCCAGTACTTTGGCGGTAGCTTCACCGATCCCGCTGCTGGCGCCGGTGATTAAAACGACTTTATTTTCTACGTTCTTCATTAGTTATCTCCATTTGAACTTGTCTTTAAGTGACGATTCAAATGGTAGTGAGGAAGCTGTTTATTTTGGATACACAGAGCTACAGGAAAATTGCCTATTTCTACAACCCACTATATTTACAAAACAGCCTCAGCCTATAATCAGCATCAGTAACTTATTGGGGTAATTAGAAAATGAATGAAACCCAACGCACAGAACTTGCGAGCCTGATTGATAAATTCTCCTCAGGGAACGGCATTCACAGCACCGCTATAACTGGCGTGAACTGCATAAAGCTCAATGAAATAAATGACCGATTGCCCAGTGTTTATACACCTTCTTTGTGCGTCATTGTGCAGGGCAAGAAACGGGTGTTACTCGAAGATGAAATCTATCAATACCAGCCTTCGGAATATCTGGTGGCCTCTGTCGATTTACCGGTGATTGGTCAGGTGATAGAAGCGAGTAAAGACAAACCCTATCTATGTTTGCAGATTGAGTTGGATCTGCATCAACTTACCGAGTTAATGGCGCAGACCCGTTTGCCGTTTAAAAACAAAATACCAAACCAGCGTGGCATTTTTGTCGGAGATGTGGATGAGTCACTGGGCGATGGTGTATTACGACTTGCCCGGTTATTGGAAGCCCCACAGGATATTGCGTTATTAGCGCCCATGATTAAACGTGAAATTCATTACCGGTTACTCAACGGTCAATATGGCGATGTCATTGCTCAAATGACACAAACCGGTAGCCACATGCAACGAATTTCAGAGGCGATTCAAATTCTAAAAGCCAATTACGATCAGCCAATCAAAATTGAGGATCTGGCTACCCAGGTAGGCATGAGTATTTCGTCTTTCCATAGCCACTTCAAAGCGGTCACTGCAATGAGCCCATTGCAATATCAAAAACGATTCAGGCTGCTTGAAGCACGAAAAATCATGATGACGGAAACGCAGGATGCTGCCAGCACGGCTTACCGGGTGGGGTATGAAAGTCCATCACAATTCAGTCGTGAATATGTAAGGATGTTTGGCCATCCACCCAAACGCGATATGAGCATGTTGCTACAGCAGCAGTCTATTGCGTGACTAAGCGAACTTAGCTTGACGCCTGACAATCCGCAGCCACTACCTCAATACGTCCGACATCTTCACTGTTCTTGTCTGAATACACATAAACAATTTTTGCACCCGCCTGCAGCACTGGCTGCATTTCCGCATTCTTACAAAGACTTGAGAGCAGTTTTGGTTTGATCTTCTCAAGCACAGTGGCTGGCTCGACTTCGGCAACCGACACCGTAGTCAGGGTATAAAAATAGGTAATCATATCGCCGGGGCCCGCTAATGCTTTTTCCAATCGGGTTTGATCATCAATTTTGATCGGTGCTTGGGCATTAATGAAAACTTCAGCTTCCATAAAGCCTTCTTCAATAGACTGCAATTCAGATAATTGCCGTTTACTGTCAGTTGCCGATGATGGAGCGTCTCGATTATTGAAAACGATTGCCAGAATGATAACGAGCGGTATCAAGCCGATGGCTAAAAGTAACTTCTTATTCATTATGCTGCCTGGGTTTTAATGGAAAGTTGAGGAACAATGTGGGATCAAGCATACCGATGGCTTGGTGAAAAACACAATAATCTGTTTTGAAATTGATTTCCCTATGGCCTCATAAGGATCGCTTCAATTAATGAGATTTATTCTGTGCGCCGAAAGCATTTTATATTCTGCACAAGCCTTATTCCGTTACGTCGCATATTTTGGATTTCGGGTTTATCTGACCTTTAGAGTGAGCATTAAGGACACCTTAATCACGCTCCCGCGCGAGAATGGGTGATTCCCACGGAGGATCGTGGGAACCAGCATTTGGTGTTGATGTTAGCGTGATTGCATACGCTCAATGGTGGTGGTCAAGACACGTTTCATTTTATCGGTCGCACCGGTAAAGGCTTGTTTGATGGTCGCTGCATCATGAGTGACCACATTGGGTTGGTGACCTTCTATGCGGGCTTCGATCAGACAACGGATATCATCAGCACCACCCCGGTTTTCACTGTTTTGATCGCTTAGATGGACTTCGACACGCGTGACGTGATCATCAAATCGTTTGAGAGAATGTTGTAGTTCTTCACGAATTGAGTCGGTGAGCGTATCGTCGCCTGGAATGTGACGATCGGTATTAACCTGAATTTGCATGCAACCTCCATTGAATGAAATAAAACGTTTGCTATTCTGAGACAATCACAATTATTAAACATTCCGCTATTTCAACCGGAATGAGCAAATCACTATAAAGACAATTTCTTGAACATCTTTTAACGCAAAGCAAGCCGAACGTTAGCTGAACCTTGTTAGACTCAGATATTGATTCTTTATTCAGGAGCACAGATATGCAGCATCCATCTATCGTCGGCGCATTTATTGGGGTTTTGGCCGTGAGCCTGACTGGCTGTGGCGATAGGGCCAAAATCCCTCCACAAGCTGATTATGGGCCTGAGCCAACCTTGGTTGCGCCTAAACAGGCTTTGATACCCACCGTGAAAATTGCACCGGCCAAAGGCTGGCCGATTGATGGTGAGCCGATTGCTGCAGAGGGCTTGCAGGTCAACCGTTTTGCAATGGATTTGGATCATCCGCGGTGGCTTTATGTGTTGCCAAACGGCGATGTATTGGTGGCGGAGTCCAATGCCCCTGAGAGCGAAAAGCCAAATGCAGGTATTAAAGACTGGATAAAAGGCCTGGTGATGAAACGGGCAGGGGCGGCAGTGCCCAGTGCGGACCGGATTACTTTATTACGTGACGAAGATGGCGATGGCGTAGCTGAAACCCGTCATGTATTTCTCGAAGATTTGCATTCTCCATTTGGCATGGCGCTGATTGGCAATGATTTTTATGTTGCCAATGCCGATGCCATTGTGAGTTTCCCTTATGAAGAAGGGCAGACACAGATCACCGCCGAACCTCAGCATATCGCGGATTTACCCGGCGGACCGATTAATCATCACTGGACCAAGAATATTATTGCCAATGATGAGGGCACATTGCTTTATGCCACCGTTGGGTCTAATAGCAATATTGGCGAAAACGGTATGGAAAACGAAGAAAACCGTGCTGCGATTCTGGAAGTGAATCCCGATACGGGCGAAAAAAGACTGTTTGCTTCCGGTCTGCGTAATCCAAATGGTTTAGCGTGGCAGCCTCAAAGTGGTGAGCTTTGGACAACTGTTAATGAACGCGATGAAATCGGTAGTGATCTGGTGCCGGACTATATGACGTCGGTACAGGATGGCGGCTTTTATGGTTGGCCTTATAGCTATTACGGTCAAACCGTCGATACACGTGTCGAGCCCCCCAGACCGGATTTAGTCGAAAAAGCCATTAAGCCCGATTATGCCCTGGGCGCGCATACAGCTTCATTGGGGCTGGCTTTTTATAAGGCGGATTTGCTTGGTGCTCAATATCAAAACGGAGCATTTGTCGGGCAGCATGGCTCATGGAATCGAAAACCGTTAAGTGGTTACAAAGTGATCTTTGTACCGTTTAAAGAGGGTGAACCTGACGGTATGCCGCAGGATATTCTGACTGGATTTGTAGACGGTAATGGCGATGCCATGGGGCGTCCGGTAGGTGTTGTAGTGGATAAACAGGGCGGCATCTTAGTCGCAGATGATGTCGGTAATATCGTATGGCGGGTGAGTCCGAAAGCGGATTAATACTGGCCTCGTTCCCACGCTCCGGCGTGGGAAGATAAATGGGGTTATCCCATGCAGTTTGATATCATGTTTCGGCTTTAATCATTAGATAATTCATTCTCATGCCGCATATTCTGCTCGACAAAACCCATCCTCCCATTATTCAGGCCGCCATCGATTTGGGTGAGTGGTTAATCACACTGGAAAATCTTTCAGAGCAAGACAAAACTGCGATTAAAGCGGTTCAGGAGGCACTGAAAAAACTGCCGGAAATCGAGGAGGATATTCTGGCGATGTATGGCTTCAGTTTTGAACGTGGTGATGCCGATAATGGACTGGTACGCGGCTGGGATATTTCACTGGAATACAATGCAAATGATCCGGAGCAGCAGGGGGGATTGGAGATTTTCAGTTCGTATATTCCACTTCCAGACACCACGGATCCTGCGGTGTTAGCTGAAAAGAAACAACGCGAAGTGTATTTTCACTGGCCGATAGGCGATATCTGCAGTTTTATTAAAGCGGAACAGGCACAGCAGTGGATTGATGAAGTCAGTCAGCCGTTGCAATTTATTGAAGCCGGAGATCGGTTAAGGATTGAGGTTGTGCATCAGCGCTTTTATGCAGAGCATGAATACCCGCTGATTTGAGCCGTTTCCAATCAACATAGTGTTTCAGACAATGGTTATTCCGTTATGAAAACCTGTCTGATCCCAGGTTATTTACAGTTGGATTCACTTAATTTTTTTATGGTCTGGCTGGCATCATATAAGTATCGGGTTTTGAGTTACTTATCCAAGACAGGAAATCAAGTCGCTTGAAAAAATTCAAACAGCTGGGTTCGCGGTTGGTCAATTCCAAACATATGCTATGGGGGGTGGCTTTTGCTTCTTTTATGGAGTCGTTGATTGTGCCGATTCCGCTGGAAACCATTTTGATTCCACTGATGCAGGCACGCCGGAAGCTGCTCTGGGCCATCAGTGCCATGGCGTTACTGGGCTGTATTATCGGCGCGGCGTTAGGATATGCGATTGGCTATTTTGTGTTTGGTCTGATCGGTGAGCAAATGATTGCGCTGTTGTCGACACCAGAGCAGTTTGAATCCATTCGCCAGCAGATTCATTTACATGGTTTCTGGTATGTCCTGAGTGTCGGCGTGACGCCGATTCCATTTCAGATTGCCATGCTGGCGGCCGGAGCAACCGGCTACGCATTTTTGCTGTATATGCTGGCTACCATCGTTTCCCGTGGGCTGCGTTATTTTGGTCTGGGCTTATTGGTCTGTCTGTTTGGTAATCAGGCGCAAAACCTGTTTGAAGAACATAAAATCGGTGCATCGGTTTTTATTATCGTATTGATTGGCCTTATCTGGAGCGTGTTGTTATTCAGCTAGTGAATTTTTCCTTGCCTGTTCGGGAAGTGATTCGTACACTTGATTAACTGTTTCAATTAATCAAGTGATTTATGACAATTCGCTCAAATACGCATGGCGGTCGGCGTGCTGGTGCCGGACGAAAGAAAGGTTCGGCTATCAAAGAGCCGACAACGGTGATGCGGATTCCTCAAAGTCAAAAACCGGTGATTGCTGACTTTCTGAAAGCCTATCGACGTTATCAGTCCACCCAGAACCAATCTCCACACATGGTAGACGAGCCAACTGTATTTGAACGCCCCGTCATTACGCCGGCCAAACGCAGCTGGCCCTTATTCAGTTCCAAAGTTGCGGCGGGTTTTCCCTCGCCTGCAGATGAACATGTCGAAAAGCGGCTGGATCCCAATGAGTTTCTGATTGATGATGAGGAGGCGACATTTTTTGTCACCATTCAGGGTTATTCGATGATTGATAGTGGTTTATTGCCGGGTGACAAAGCGGTGGTGAATCGCGCCAAGAATGCCAGTATCGGCGATATTGTGCTGGCAGTAGTTGATGGCGAATTTACCATTAAACTGCTGGCGAAAACCAAAGAGGGTGACCCACGATTACTGCCATCCAATCAGTCCGGCGAGTATCAGCCGATTGAAATCAAGGATGGTATGCAGTTTGAAATCTGGGGCGTCGTCACCGGCTCATTCAGGCGTTTTAAGTGATCATGTCACGCAGTATTGCCCTAATCGACGTCAATAACTTTTATGTTTCCTGCGAGCGGGTATTTAACCCAAAACTGGCCGGTAAACCGGTAGTGGTGCTCAGTAATAATGATGGCTGTGCGGTGGCAAGAAGTAATGAAGCCAAAGCACTGGGCGTGCCGATGGGCGCGCCGTGGTTCAAGTGCAAACCGCTGGTGCAACAGCATCAGATCATCGCTTTATCATCCAATTATGCGTTGTATGCCGATATGAGTAACCGGGTGATGCGGATTCTCAACCAGTTTTCGCCGGATCAGGAGGTATACTCGATTGATGAGTGTTTTCTGGATCTGAGCGGTTTTCAACATCTGGATTTACTGCAATATGGTCAGCAGATCCGTCACCGTGTCGGGCAATGGACAGGGTTGCCGGTCAGTGTCGGCATAGGTGCCAGTAAAACGCTTGCCAAACTGGCCAATCACTGTGCTAAAAAGCTGCCTGAATATGATGGGGTTTGTGACTTTAATCAGTTAAGTCCTAAACAACTTAACCATTTACTTGCCGATCTGGATGTAGGTGAGGTGTGGGGTGTGGGTCGTAAACTGGCAGTGAAGTTGAAAACGCAGGGCATTCTCAGCGTTTTGGATTTAAAACAAGCCAATGCTGAAACCCTGCGACGCCAATACAGTGTGTTGATGGAAAAAACCGTACGTGAACTCAACGGTATCAGCTGTCTGGAGCTGGAATATTCCATCAGTGACAAAAAGCAGATCTTGAGTTCCAGAAGCTTTGGTATTCCCGTGACGGATATGAACAGTCTGGCCGAATCCATCAGTCTGTATACCAGCCGTGCTGCTGTAAAACTGCGGCGACAGTACTCAGTGGCGCGGATGATTCAGGTGTATATCCGCACCAGTCCCTATCGAGAGGGGGATGCGTATTATGGCAACAGCATGATGGTGCCTTTGCCGATGGCTTCAGATGACACCAGAGTATTAGTCAAACATGCACTGACAGCATTGAAACAGATGTATCGTCACGGTTTTAACTACGCCAAAGCCGGCATTATGCTCACCGAATTGCAGCCGAAAAGCGGTCAGCAGCAGGATTTGTTTGCCCTCAATCAGGATCCAAAATCCGGTAAGTTGATGACAGTGATGGATAATATTAATGCCTGTATGGGTAAAGACGCTTTACAACTGGCTAATCAGGGATTCAAGCGTCCCTGGAAAATGAAACAGGAAAGAAAAAGTCCGGGTTATACGACCCGCTGGCAGGATCTGTTGTCAGTGCGCTGACAACCTGTTAGGCAGTTAGCAGGCACTCTGAAAACAGCTGTAAAGCTACTCCGCGATAATGATTTCAGCACCCGCATTCAATCTGGCATTGGGATTGAGGATCACGCGGTCCTTAGTGGTCAGGCCTGAACGGATCTCCACTTCACTATTATCCAGACGACCCACACGAACGGTTTTGATTTCAACCTGGTTCTCCGTGTTTACCAGCATCACTGAGGGTCTGCCCTGAATGGTTTTTAAGGCATTAACCGGAATAAGCACAGCCTCACCGTTTTGCTGAACCTGTATGGCCAGTTCACCACTCAAACCCGCCGGCAGATTAAGCTCGGTATTATCCAGCAGATATTCCATTCGCATGGTGCCGGTTTCGCGATTTACTTCACGCGAAATACGTGAAATTGGTACGTCGATTTGCTGATTTCCTAAGTCAGGCAAAGTCAGTTTTGCCGGATTTTGCTGATCAATAATAAATAACTGTGTTTGCGGTATATCCACTATTATCCGTAACTGATCCGTGCGGCTGATTCGAAATAGCGGCATGGCATCATTGCGGGTAATACGGTTTCCACGTTCAGCCAGACGACGGGTGATAATGCCATCAAACGGTGCCACGATTTCGGTGTAGGCAAATTCATTTTCCAGCTGTTCCAGACGGGCCTGGTAGGTCGCTAATGTCGCTTTGGTCACTGCCAGCTCAGCTTCTTTTTCATCGACTTCGGTCGCATTGACGGCACCTGAATCGCGTAGATTGATATACCGTTTGGCCACTTTCTCCGTCAGATCCAACATGGCTTTCTGCCGATTGATTTCAGCCTTGGCCTGAAGAATTTCCTGTTCCAGTTCTGGGGAGGAGAGTTTTGCCAGTAAATCACCTTGTTGAACGTTATCGCCAATATCGACATGGCGACTTTCCACGTAGCCATCAGCACGGGCGAAAATGTCCGATTGTTCGATGGCCTCTACGCGGGCGTTAAATATCAATGGCTGATAATTTGACAGCGGTTGTGGCTGTGCCACACGTACCGAGAGTATTTCAGGTGCAGCAGAGGGTTGTTCGATATTCGCTTCACTGGGAGGCTGAATAAAAAACCATACAGGTACAGCAATGACTGCGGCAACTAAGATTGTCCTGGTTATATTTGACATCGTGAGGTCCTCAAATAGTCGGCAGCTTCACCGGCTGCGGACGTTTAATAAATTGCATGATCATGCTGAAAGTCCAGGGCACTAAAAACAGTGATGCAAAGGTGCCCAGCATCAAACCACCAATAACGGTACGGGCCAGTGGGGCATTTTGTTCGCCACCTTCACCGAGCGCCAGTGCCATTGGCAATAAACCGATCATCATGGTGAGGGCGGTCATTAATACCGGTCGTAATCTGGTTGAGGCCGCTTCACGGGCGGCTTCGAAAGCCGATTTACCGGCCACCCATTGATCTCTGGCAAAGGTTGTTACCAGGACACTGTTGGCAGTGGATACGCCGATCACCATAATAAAGCCCATCAAAGCGGGAACGCTGATGGTGGTACCGGTGAGCATTAAGCCGATAATCGCCCCGGAAATGGCAATCGGCGCACCGGATAAAGCGACCAGCGGCATGATCCACGAGGCAAAGTTGAACAGCATGATAATGTAGATAAAGAATACGGCCAGTAAAAAGCCAAACAGCAGGTCCCGATAAGCCTCATCCATGGCGGCGGCCTGCCCCATGATTTCAATATCGTTGCCAGGGACAATATCTTGTTTCAGTTCATTTACAATCTGCCGGGTCGCTTGGTAAACCGAGCCTAAATCGCTGTTTTCCGTGTTAATCAACACATTGACGGTCGGTTTGAGCATGGTGCGGCCGATGCTGCCAGCAACATTGCGCGGGCTGATGCTGGCAATACTGGCGAGTGGCACGGTGATATCGGGATCACTGGTTTGTACCTGCAGATTCATTAAATCATCGGTGGTGCGTAATTTATGTAATGGCGTTCTGGTTTGCACTTCATAGGAAAAACCGAACACCGGATCGGACCAGAAGCTGGGGGAGACCGTACCCGCAGAACCTAATGCACCCAGCAAACTGTTCATTGCTGCCTGCGTGGTAACGCCGAGTTCAGCCGCCCGTTTACGATCCAGATTCACATAATATTCTGGCAGGGCAAAGACCTGCTGAAAGCCAATATCCACTGCACCTTCCACATATTGCATTTTTTCAATCAGGGTTTCAGCTTTTGCGATGCTGGCGGGCAGGTTCCGACCGGTAAAACGCACATCCAGTGCGGTTGGAGTACTGCCGGAAAGCGTTTGATTGGTGGTGTCTGCAGCTTGAGAAAATAGCGTGACTTCGGGAAATTTCGCTTTAAGCATTTGCCGAATGGATGCTTCATAGTGGCTGCTCGGCTGATGACCTTTGGCCAATTGGATCTGTAACTCACCATCATAAGTACCGATGGTAAAACTCTCTACCCAGGCACGGTTAATGGAATCCGGCATGCCAATGTTTTCAAACACAAAATCCAGTTCATCCTCCGGAATAATTTTGCGGATTTCCTGCTGAATTTGAGCAAATTTATCGGCTGTCTGTTCAATGCGGGTGCCGGGTTCGACCCGAAGATATAATCGCATCAGTCCAGCATCGGTTTTCGGAAAGAAATCACGGCCAATCTCCTGTAAGGCAAATCCGGCTGCTGTGATGATCACAATGCCAATCAGGGGGGCGATGACAATATGCCGTTGCAGGCGACCAATGGTATTTTGCAGATGCTGCTGGCCATTGTGCAGGTGTTGTTCCAGGGCAAGATGTAAATGCACCAATGGGTTTCTGGATTGTCTGGTTAAGGTTTTTTCATTGGTCAGTAATAATTTGGCCAGTGTTGGCACGACCGTCCGTGACAATAGATATGAGGCGGCCAGACAGGCAATCACCACAATCGCCATCGGCTGAAAGATAAAGCCGGCGACACCGGTTAATAAAAATATCGGTGAAAACACAATACAGGTGGAAAGGGTTGAAACAAATTCCGGGAAGGCGACTTCACTGGCACTGGTCAGAATGGCACGGCTGGGTTCCATGCCATCGGCCAGATGCCGTTTGATATTTTCAATTTCCACCAAGGCGTTATCGACCAGAATGCCAATTGCTAAGGCCAGACCACCAAGGCTCATCAGATTCAGAGTGTTACCGGTGAGGTTCAATACAAATACCGCGGTCAGCAATGACAGGGGTATTGAGGTCAGAACAATCAGCGTGGCGCGTGATGAACCTAAAAACAACAGGACCATCAGTGCGACCAGTGATCCGACGATAAGAATTTCCATTTCAATATGATGCAGTGCGGTGCTGACAAACACCGACTGATCAAAAATAGGTGAAATGGTAATACCCTCAGGTGCGGAGGCCTGAATGGAAGGCAAACGTTCCATCAGTTCGTTGATAATATCCACGGTAGAGGCGCCGCCCAGTTTAATCAAAGACACCATAACGGCGTTTTGGCCATTTACCCGGGCGATATTGGTCTGCAATGCTGTGCCATCACGTACATCGGCCACATCGCGCAGTAATATCAACTCGCCGTTTCGGGCCCGGATAGGTAAGTCCTCAAAATCGGCGACCGCCTGAGGACTGGCATTAACCGTAATCTGCAGCTCATTCTGTGCTTCACGAATGCTGCCTGATGGCAGCGTCAGGTTCTGCTCATTAATTGCGCGAGTGACATCGTTGGCTGTTAATCCCTGGGCAAACAAGGCTTCCGGATCGAGATCCACCATAATCTGACGGGTGGCACCGCCATAAGGCAGTGTCATCCGAATACCATTAATCGATTGCACCATGCCGCGTAACTGTAAACGGGCAAAGTCAGCCAGTTGGCCATCGGTCAGGGTGTCGGAAGACATGACCAGCTGGATAATTGGTGTGCTGGACTGATTATATTCTGAGACCAGTGGCGGAGAGGTGCCTTCCGGCATGCGCCGTCGAATGGTTTGCGAAACGCCGGTTACCTGGGCCATTGCATTGGCAATATCGACTTCGGGATGAAAATCGATATGAATCACCGAGGTGCCATTCAATGTTTGTGAGCGGATTTCCCTGAGATTATCGACATTATTCATAATCGCCACTTCACTGAAAGTGGTGATTTTCGAGGCCATTTCATTCGTGTTGAGACCGTTGTATGTCCACACCACTTTTATAGAAGGTATATTGACGCTGGGGAGCACATCGACTGGTAATTTAAGATAACTGATCAGCCCGGCGGCAAAAATCAGCAGGCTTAAGGCGGCAACAGAATAAGGTCGGGTTAGAGCATAGCGCACCAGCCACATAAATAGCTTCTCTTGTTGTTAATATGGAATGACTGATTGCAGCGACGTTACGCAACCAGCTTTCAGGGTCTATTCATCTTTCAGAGCCGCCTCTGCTGGAGGCTATTTTTCCGTCCAACAAGGCGGAAATGATGCAGTGTAGGTATTCTACATAAGTCATTTTCAACGAAGTGGGGCGGAAAAATAGTCCCAGCCCTGTGGGTTGTGGCTGAAAATACCTCACTCTGCGTTGCTCGTCATTTATTTAGAACGACTAAACTGCAATCCTCGCGCCTTGATTGATGCATTTTCAGTCACAACAGAGGCGGCTCTGGAAGATAAACAGACCCTGTTAGAGTGCAGCGATAAAATTAAGACAATGTTAACGTTGTCTTAATTCAGTTAAACGAACATATTGTTTTTATTCTGGATATCGACCGATGTATGTTTTGATTGTGGAAGACGATGCATTAATGGGGGAAGGCATACAGACCGGTCTCACAGCATTGGGTATTCAGGCGGAATGGGTGATGAACGCCGGTGGTGCAGAAACGGCGATGTCGACCGCCAGTTTTGATGCTGTGGTATTGGACTTGGGGCTTCCGGATGAAGATGGGATGCAGTTGCTGAGTCGCTGGCGTGAAAGAGGCAATACTTTACCGGTGTTGATTTTGACGGCACGTGATGCAGTACCGGACAGAGTCAGTGGATTACAGGCCGGGGCCGATGACTATATGAGTAAGCCCTTTGATTTAACCGAACTGGTTGCCCGATTACATTCATTAAGCCGTCGGGCTGCAGGGCGTGCCACGCAGACCATCCAACATGGCAGTCTGCAGTTTGATCCAGCAACGTTGCAGGTTACCCTGAATAACAAACCATTGAATTTATCCCGCCGGGAAATCACTGTGTTGGAAACCCTGTTGCAACATCCGGGCAGAGTGGTCACTGCCGCACAGTTACAAGACAGACTTTATGGTTGGGCTGAGGGCATTGAAAGTAATGCGGTTGCAGTGCATATCCATAATCTGCGTCGTAAATTGGGCGATGAGTGGATCGAGACCGTCCGTGGTATGGGCTATCGGTTGGGGGGTGTCAATGAATCAGGCTAAAGCCAAAGATTATCTGCGCTGGCAGTTATTGTGGCGTATTGGAATTTCGGTATTGCTGATGTGGCTGTTGCTGGCACCATGGCTGTTGCTGAGCGTGCAGAAAGAAATGCAGAACACATTGGATAACCGGCTTGCCGCTTCAGCCAAAATGTTGATGTCCCTGATGTCGCAATATGATTTGGATCCACTGGTAAACGGTACTCAGCGCAGTCCGCTGTTTGATCAGACGGACAATCTGGATTTGCCGGCCACCCTGGCGTGTAAAGTGGCTAATGTGGCGGGCGATATTATTGCCGTATCACATGATGCTCCGGAAAGCGTGCTGACCACCACACAGCAAGGCTATCAGAATCGTATGCAGGATGGTGAACCGTGGCGTGTTTTTAATTTATCGCAAGCGGGCTTGACCATTACCACGGCTGAGCGTCTGGAAACCCGGGATACTCTGATGCGTTCGGTGGTTATTGCTGCCGGATTACCCTTTTTTCTGAGTTTGGCTGGTACTTTGGCAGTTGTCTGGTTTGGCATTCTGCATGGCTTTAAACCCTTGCATAGTCTGAGTGAGAGTATGGCGCGACGCAATACTGAGGATTTAACGTCTCTGGTATGGGAACAGCGTCCGGCTGAAGTCCGCCCTCTGGTCGATGAAATAAACCGTTTATTACAGCGTATGCAGCAGTCTTTATTGCGTGAGCGCCGGTTCACCGGCGATGTGGCTCATGAGTTACGAACGCCTTTGGCCGGGATCAAAACCCAGTTACAAGTCGCCCGTTTAACAGACGGTGGCAAAGCCATGCATGCCTTATTGCAGGCTGAAAAAGCGACTGACAGATTGCAACGTACACTGGATCAATTGTTATTACTGGCCAGAGTAGAGGGCGATGGTCAATTAACCGAAACAGCACGTTTACCGGTTGCTGAAATTAACAATATGGCGCTAAGTGATGTGCAGCATCTTGCCAAGCAACATCAAGTGACCTTGCGCTTCAATGATGACGTAGATGAGAAAATTCAGGCATCCGCTATTTTACTCTCGGCGGCATTACGCAATCTGCTCGAAAATGCCATTCGCCATGCACCGGAAAATAGTGTGGTGACACTTTCTGCCACCGAGCAGCAAGGTCAGTTGCACTGGACGGTGGAAGATGAAGGGCCCGGTGTTTCGGAAAAGTTGCTTTCAGAGCTAACCCGACGCTTTGTGCATGGACACCAAAACAGTGGAAGCGGTTTGGGGCTGGCCATTGTGGATGCTATTGTCAGACGATTTAAAGGTGAGTTACATATTAAAAACGGCGTGGCAAAAGGATTATTGGTGACCATCAGTATTCCTCTGCAATCCGGCGTTTAGACATCAGTGAGAGTATCAGGAAAACGTATGCGGATTGGGGTGCTGAAAGAAATCAAAACTCAGGAACACCGGGTCGGACTGACGCCTGCGGGTGTACGGGAACTATGCGCTGATGGCAATGAAGTTTGGGTTGAGCATTCTGCCGGTAAGGCAATTGGTTTTACCGATGCGGATTACCAACAGGCCGGTGCCAATATTGCCGAAAATGCAGCAGCCGTCTTCGCCAGGGCGACGCTGATAATCAAAGTCAAAGAACCTCAGCCAGCCGAAATCGAACAGCTAACTTCTGAACACACCTTGTTCACTTATCTGCATCTTGCACCGGATCGATTACAAACAGCGGCTTTACAACATTCCGGAGCGACCTGCATTGCCTACGAGACAGTAACCGATAACCAGGGAGGCTTACCGTTATTGGCCCCGATGAGTGAAGTGGCGGGACGCATGGCGATTCAGGCGGGCTCCCAGGCATTACTGATCCATGAAGGAGGCTTAGGTATTTTACCGGCAGGCGTTCCCGGTGTTGCTCCAGCCAATATTGTGATTATAGGCGGTGGCGTGGTCGGTGTTAATGCTGCCCGCATGGCAATGGGGATCGGTGCGGATGTCACTGTATTGGATAACTCACTGACTAAATTACAGCAATTGGATCTGCAATTTGGCCCGCGGTTGAAAACCTTATATTCCAATGCAGAGGCCATTGATAGTGTCGTACAACATGCTGATATGGTGATTGGTGCCGTGTTACTGCCGGGGGCCACAGCACCCAAAATCATTGAATACCGGCATCTTGAAATGATGAAAACCGGCAGCGTGCTGGTGGATGTCTCGATTGATCAGGGAGGCTGTTTCGCTTCTTCCCGTCCGACAACGCACGATCAACCAACCTATATCGAACAGGGCATCGTGCATTATTGCGTAGCCAATATGCCTGGCGCCGTTGCCCGAACCTCCACGCTGGCACTCACCAACGCTACGTTACCGTATATTCGGAATCTGGCCCGTCAGGGGAGTAAAGCCGCTTTTTTAGCGGACCGCCATTTGCTTAACGGACTGAATATTTATCAGGGTAAAATTACGCATCAAGCCGTTGCTGACGCGCAGGGTGAAGCCTATTCTGATCCATTTTTGTTAATGAGTTCTGCCTGATCATCCCAGATACGTTGCCAGACCCAATGCAATCCATTTATCGCATTACGGGGCATCGATAATTGTTTTGGTGGCAATGTAATGACTTCATCATTTTCAATTCTGGCCAGTTGAAAACGGAAAAAATACGCTGGCTCCATCCCCATCCTCAAATCGGTTGCCAAAATAATGTTTTCCAGCTGCTGCAACTTGAAATTATTCTGAGTAAACCAGTCTAGCCGTTCGAGATCAGATTGATCCGGTAGCAGACCTTTCAGTTCGCTGCCTCGCTCATACTGGGTAAATCTAAACGCTGCATCACCATCAAATACTGAACGAAATGCTTCGTAATAGACAGCTTCATCAATCACGACAATGCGCCATAACAACGTGTTTAAAGGGGCAGGGGTGATTTTAATATGCTGATATTCAATTTGCTGTTCTGCTAAAGCCTGTTGAGTTTGCCTGGTTACCCAGTGTTGGGCTGCCAGACTCCAGCCGAGATATGCCGTAGTAAGGATCAGAGCACCCAGCATGATGAAATGGCTTAGCCGGTTTCGGGCGGCAATTAAAATCGCCAGAAATCCTGCAACGAGTGGCAGGCTATATAACGGGTCAATGATAAATATACTGCCAATAGAGACAGGCGGAGGCATAAAGGGCCAGAATAGCTGGGTCCCGTAAACCGTCATTGCATCCAGTCCACTGTGTGTGACCCATACCAGCCAAATCAGCATAAACCATCGTCGAAAATCAAATACTGGCGCTAGCTTACACATTAACCAGGCAACAATGGGAGCCAGCAGACTTTGCATGAGCCAGGAATGCGTCCAGCTGCGATGTAATGTCATGGTATCCAGGTCATTGGCATACTGAATGAATACATCAAGATCAGGCAGGATGCCGAACGTCGCACCGTAAAATATGGAAGCCCTGGGGGCTTTGCGTCCGGCAACGCTGTAAGCCACTGCACTGCCGAGTAACGCCTGCGTAATCGTATCCATGAATTAATGACTCCCTTGTTATGAATGTTAAGCAGACCTGAACAGCGTATTTTTGGTTCGGTTATCTGCTTTGAATTTATTCGGCATAAAAATCTGGGAAGATATCTTGCCTAAGTAGGAATTAGTCATGTAAATTGCAGGAAATACCTCCTGAAATTAATGGAAAACCTGCTATGAAACAGCCGATGCCAAGCCCAACGCCGGGACAGGCCGATTTACAAGCGATTATTCAGGCCTTGAACACAGGGCAAGTGGGCTTTGCTGAATCAGCATCTAAAAAATTACTTAAATCCTATCCACGTTCATTTCCGGTTTTAAATCTGTATGGCAACGCTTTGGCCGCGCAAAACAAATTTAAAGATGCCGTCATGGTTTTTCGCAAGGCAACAGAAATTGACCCTAATGTACCTGAGATTTACTTCAATATGGGCATTTTGTTGACCAACCTGAATCGCATTGATGAAGCTATCAACAGCTACAAGAAAGTCTTGCGTTTGAAGCCTGAACTGACAGATGCTTTATATAACCTTGGATATGCATTACAGACCCAAAACCGTTTTGAAGAAGCCGGTAATTATTATCAAAAAGCCATTGAACAACAGCCGAATTTTCTTGAGGCCATCGCCAATCTTGGGGTCTGCCTGCAAGAACAGGGCAGACTGGATGAAGCGGTAGCGATTTATCAGCGGGCTTTGACTATTTCTCAAGATGCCAAACTGTATTTCAATCTGGGAACGGCGCTTAAGAATCAGGGAAAACTGGCCGATGCCATTGCTACCTATAATAAGGCATTGGAATTAAAACCGGATTATGCCGAGGTGCATAGCAATATTGGTGAAGTGTTACGGGATCAGGGCCGTTATGATGAATCGGTAGCGGCTTATAAACAGGCACTGGAGTTAGATCCGTCATTGCCGTTAGCCAATTACAGTCTGGCGGTATATCTCTATGACAGTGGAGATTTGCAGCAGGCTTTGAATTACTTCCAACGATCCCAGTATGCCGATTGGCAGGAACGTTCGTTGTATTGCCTCTATAAAACTGAGCGCTTTGAGGATTTCAAACAAGGTTTGGACCAGCTTAAAAAAGCTCGTCATAGCTCACCGTTTCTGGCGACATTAGCTGGGCATTATGCCGAGAACTTCGGTACGGTGAATGACTATAATTTCTGTAAAAGCCCACTGGATCTGGTATGCCATGTTCAGGTGCCGGAATTAAAAGGTGACAGCGAATTGTTAAAACAGCTGCTGGCGGATATTGAGCAGGCCGATATAGAAGAAAAAAGTCAGGGCCGTTTACATAATGGCGTGCAATCGGCCGGAAATCTGTTTAAACGTTCGGAAGCCAGCTTTCAGCAGATTGCCAAACTGGTGGCGCGAGCCATTGACGATTATCGTGAAAACCTGAAGGGCGAAAGTGGCATTTTTGCGAAAGGTTTTCCCAAACAAACAGTGTTTGCCAGCTCCTGGTACGTCAAAATGAAAACCGGTGGTCATTTAACCTCACATATCCACGAAGAAGGCTGGGTGAGTGGCGCGTTATATCTGGCCCTGCCTAAGCAGAAAACGCATCCCGATGAAGGCAGTATAGAGCTCAGCACGCATGGGGATGATTATCCCAAACAACATGACAATTTCCCCAGTAAAACCATTGCACCGGAAGTCGGGGATATTGTCATGTTTCCATCCTCGGTATTTCATCGCACCATTCCATTTAATTCGGATGAAGAACGGATCTGTATTGCTTTTGATCTGAAACCGGCCTGATCCGAATTAATGAATGCCAGCAGACATGAAACACCGCGCTCCACTGAGTGCGGTGTTTCGTACTTGACCTGTTTTATTGGTTTAGAAACGCAATTTAAGTATTTGTTTATATACGCTTTATTTAAAGTGAATTACTTTTGATTATAAGGTTTTGATTACGTCCAACACCTCATCGATATGCTGTTTGACTTTAACATTCCGCCATTCGTTGATGAGTTTGCCTTCTGTATCAATGAGGAAAGTGCTGCGAACGATCCCCATATATTCACGGCCATAATTTTTCTTCAGCTGCATGACGCCAAACAAATTACAGACTGTTTCATCAGCATCAGAGAGTAAATCAAAGGGAAACTGCTGCTTTTCCCTGAAGTTTTCATGAACACGTACGCTGTCTCTGGAGATACCGAATATCAATGTGTTGTGGGCATTAAATGTTTCAATATGGTCACGGAAATTCTGGCCTTCCAATGTGCATCCCGGCGTGTTGTCTTTGGGATAAAAATAGATAAGCACATTGTTACCACGTAAGTCGGAAAGCCGGATGGTTTTATCGCCAGTGGAGGGCAATTCAAAATCCGGTACGGTTTGCTGTAAATTAACTGTGGTCATTAAACGTTCTCCGTTAGTGATTATTCTGCTGGCAGTACCTTAACCAAAGCAGCCCGGTCTTGTCATCTACCGGCTGGCAAAGTACCATGCCAGTTTATTTTCGCGGAGTCTGATGAATATGTTCAGCGGCAGTATGGTAGCTCTGGTAACACCCATGCGGGCGGATGGCTCGTTAGACGGTGAAAGCCTGCGCAAGCTCGTCGATTTTCATATTCAAAATGGCACCAGTGCTATTGTCGCGGTTGGTACTACAGGTGAGTCTGCCACATTAAATGTTGATGAACATACAGATGTTATCCGACAGGTAGTCGAACAGGCTGCTGGACGTATTCCGGTGATTGCCGGAACCGGTGCCAACTCCACTGAAGAAGCGATTGAATTGTCGCATTACGCTAAGCAATTAGGTGTTGCGGCTGTTCTGTTGGTCACACCTTATTACAACCGACCGACTCAGGAAGGTTTGTATCTTCATTTTAAAGCGATTGCAGAAGCAGTTGATATCCCGCAGATCCTGTATAACGTTCCCAGTCGTACGGCCTGTGACTTGTTGCCGGAAACCGTCGGTCGGCTAGCTAAAATCGGTAATATTATCGGTATCAAGGAAGCGACTGGTGATGTGCGGAGAGTGAAGTTAATCCAGGATCTCTGCGACGATAATTTTGCGCTATACACTGGAGAAGATGCCAATACCGTCGATTTTATTCTGGCGGGTGGTCGCGGGGTTATCTCTGTAACAGCGAATGTAGCTCCTGCTTTAATGAGCCAAATGTGTGAAGCTGCTTTGAATGGTGATGCTGAGACTGCTCGTGAAATTAACGATAAATTATCTTTATTACATCAGCGGTTATTTTCTGAGTCCAATCCGATCCCTGTTAAATGGGCTCTCCATGAGATGGGAATGATTCCGGAAGGGATACGTCTACCAATGACAGTTTTGTCTGAACAATTTCATCAACCGGTTCGTGAGGCGCTGGTCACTGCCGGTGTTCTGAATCCATAAGTGAGTGAATGTAATTAAATGAACACTAATCGTTTTAAGTTGAAAGCCTGTGGTGTCTTGGTCGCAGTGAGCGTTTCAGGTTGTGGGCTGTTGCCATCACTTGATGAAGTTGCTCCTGACAATACTCAGAAATACCGTAAGGCAGAAACTATGCCGCCTCTCGATATTCCACCTGATCTGAGTACATCACGAATCAATGATCAAATAGCTGGCAACGAGCAAAGTTCGGCAACCTACTCAGAATACGAAGAAGCAGGCACTAATCCGTTGGCAGCCCGCTATAACATTACTCCAGAATCCAAACCCGCTTTATCCGGCGAAGGTGCTAACCGTCATTTAGTCGTTCCGGGTGATCGTGATGAAACCTGGCAACGTATTGAAGCTTTCTGGGCGGATATCAATATGAATATCCATCGTAAAGATCAGCGTATTGGCTTGATGGACACCCAGCCTGATGTTGATGGGTATGCTTATCGTATTCGTATGGAGCGTGGTGATGTAAATCGTTCTGCCCGTGTATTTTTAACGGGTACCGACGAAACCAGTCGCAGCAATCAGAAAGACGAGGCGATGCTTCGTCAGTTAGCAGACTATCTTGGTGGTTTATATCAGCAGGATAAAGCTCGCGAACAAGCTTCATTGCCAAGTTCTGCAGCCCAACAAACGGATGCCCGTGTGATTTTACTGGATGAAGCCGAAGGTCATCAGGCTTTACTGGTTGAGCAGGAATTCACCTCTGTCTGGGATCGTGTCGGTCGGGTATTGGATAGCCGTGGCTTTGCAGTAGAAGATCGTGATCGTTCACGCGGTACCTATTACGTGCGTTATCTGGATCCATTTAACGAAGCTGAAAAAGAAGAACGTGGCTTCTTTGGCCGCATGGCTTTCTGGAAAGATGATGATGAAGTGGCACCGGAAGAGTATTACTACATCAAGCTGATTTCTGATGCCTCCAATACACGCATTACCGTACTGGATTCTGAACAGGTTCGTACCAGTTCAGATACCGCTAAACGCTTACTTGGTTTGATTCAGGAACAATTGACACAATAATGCGTTTTGCATCACTTGGCAGTGGTAGCCGGGGCAATGCAACACTGATTTCACAGGGAAAAACCACAATTCTGGTGGATTGTGGTTTTTCAGCTCGTGAAACCGAAAAACGTTTGCGGCGGTTTGGTCTGACTTCGTCAGACTTATCGGCTATTTTAGTCACGCATGAACATGCCGATCATATTGGTGGTGTTCGCGTTCTGTCGCAGAAGTTCAATATTCCGGTTTATGCAACCCCTGGTACGGCGGCCTGTTTACCTACAGAGGTTATGCCGCATATCCATGAATTCAGCTGTCATGAGACTTTTCACGTCAAGGATATTCAGGTTTCGCCATTCCCGGTACCGCACGATGCGCGTGAACCCAGCCAGTTTGTATTTCATAACGGCGATTTCCGGTTAGGCCTGTTAACCGATGTCGGTTTTATCACACCAGTGATTGAATCTGCTTTGACGTTATGTGATGGACTGATGCTTGAAGCCAACCATGATATGGCCATGCTGGAGCAGGGCGAATACCCCGAATATTTAAAACAGCGGGTCGGCGGCCGATTTGGGCACTTAAATAACGTGCAATCTGCCGAATTACTTGCGAAAATTGATACCTCGAGTTTGCAGCATATTGTTGCCATGCATATCAGTGAAAAGAATAATTCACCGTCATTGGTGAGCCCTTTATTTGCGGATGCCCTGAACTGCACAACAGACTGGATCGGCATTGCTGAACAAGATGCCGGATTTGACTGGCGCGAACTAACTAAAGTCTAAGAGAAACCATCATGCAAAAATTACAGCAACTTTATGCCGGTAAAGCCAAAAGCGTCTTTGCGACTGACGATCAGGATTATGTTGTACTCAGTTTTCGTGATGACACATCAGCATTTGATGGTGAACGCATTGAGCAGTTAAGCCGCAAGGGTGAGGTCAACAATAAGTTCAATGCTTTTATCATGGAGCAGTTAGGCAAAGCTGGTATTCCTACACATTTCGAAAAATTGCTTAGCGCCAACGAAGCGTTAGTCAAAAACATGAAAATGATTCCGGTGGAATGTGTGGTGCGCAATGTCGCTTCAGGCAGTCTGGTGCGTCGTCTCGGGGTTGAAGATGGCATGGAACTTAATCCACCCGTATTTGAGTTCTTTCTGAAAAACGATGCCCTGCATGATCCGATGGTTAATGAATTCCATATCGCCACCTTTGGCTGGGCCACTGATGAACAGGTTCAACGTATGAAAGCATTGACCTTTGAAGTCAATCAGGTGCTGAAAAAACTGTTTGCTGATGCCGGAATGATTCTGGTTGATTACAAACTGGAATTTGGTGTGTTTAAGGATGAAGTTTATCTGGGCGATGAATTCAGCCCGGATGGCTGCCGTCTGTGGGATGCCGAAACCCGCAAGAAACTTGATAAAGATCGGTTTCGTCAGGGATTGGGTGGTGTGATTGAAGCCTACGAAGAAGTCGCTCAGCGGATTGGTGTGCCTTTATAGTTGATATAACCACAGCGACACGGAGAGCACAGAGGTTTAATAGATATTTATCCGCAGACTACGCAGATGCTCGCAGATTATTAGCGTCATAAAATCGAACTGACCTTGTTTCATTAACCTTAAGATTGATGAATTAAAAAACTCCGTAGGTTGGCGCTGAGCCTGCGAAGCCCAACATCTTGTTTATGTCGGGTTACATGTTGATGACCCAACAAACAATATTTATTAATCTCTATGTCCTCCGTGTCTCTGTGGTTTGTATTCTTTTAATCTGCGTCCATCTGCGTAATCTGCGGATAAATCCAGTGGATATGAAATAATCGTTGTTTCTATCCAACCCGCCTTGCCACTCGATCATTCAGCCGACATAATCCTTTTTTGTTTATTCGCCGGAACAGGGAAGCTTATGTCGCGCCATCTCTCAAAATACCCGTTATTGCCACAACAGCCGATTGAATGGTTGTTGGCATTAACTTTTATTATTTCTCCACTTTTCTACTCAGAAAATCTTGGGGGTGCGGGTTTTGATTTGCCATTTAATATTACCGTCTGGATAGCGGCGACATTAGTTATTGCCTATTCGGTCTGGTATTTGTGTGCTCAGGAAAAATTAATTCTCCCTGCGAATTACAAAGGTTTGCTTGCGTTACCGATCGGTATTCTTCTCGCCGCAGCATTAGCCGGTGTACATGATTCAATCACCTGGCTATTTCGTATTGTGTATGTGATGGCGGGTGTGATTTTTCTTTTCGGATTATTTCAATTTCGTCTAAAAAATACTGACAGAATTCTGCTATTAATTGCTATTGCGACGTTACTGCAAAGCTTTATTGGCATTATTCAGTTATTTCAGTTTCCAGTTTTGCAACATCGGATCCCTGGATCGGAACAAGCAATTGCTTCAGGGATATTTCAACAGGTCAATGTAATGGCCAGTTTTCTGGTAACAGGCATACTGATTTCCTTCTACTTATGCCTGCGGCCCATAGTCCATAAGCGGTTTTCTCTGAAAGTATTTTTATTGATAACCATCACTGTCGCGACTTATGTAATGGTAGCCACAGGTTCAAGAATTGGCCTTTTGTCCGGGACGACAGGTTTATTAATGTTACTAAGTTTCTATAGAAATCCGATCAGGAAAAACTGGAAAACGGTAGTTGCAGTCTTGTTAATGATAGTCGTTGCTAGTTGGCTGGCAAAAGAAGGTCTGCACAAGACCCTGGATAAATCTTACCGTGTTGTGGAAGCACAGTATTCTGATCAACGCCTGAGTATTTATAGGATTTCCTTAAACACCATTGCTGAAGAGCCGATATTTGGTCACGGAATAGGTCGTTTTGTTGAAAAATGGGGAGAAGCTTCGGCAAGTTTCGCACGAGATAACCCCAATGCAGAATTACCTCAATATATTACGCATCCTCATAACGAACTTTTTTTGTGGGGAATAGAGGGGGGGGCGGTTGCATTACTAGGGATAATTATCGCTTTGTTATCCGTAACAATTTTTATTGTAAGAGCTAAATATAATCGACTTTGGATTTATCTAGCATTACTAGTTCCGATAAGTATGCATACCTTAGTTGAATTACCATTTTATACTTCATCTCTTCATTGGTTTGTTTGGCTGTTTTTATTATTCGCACTGCTCAATCATCATTGCTTAGAAAAAAGGGTTGTTCTAAGTTCAAAAATGCGACTCACAATAAAACTTGCTCTTTGTCTATTTGTTCCACTTATTTTTTTATTCCTTTTTCATTCCTATCAATCTCAAAAAGGTATTAATGATTTTGCACGGAAAAAATCATCGGATGTGGCCTTAGAAGATGGTCTAGGCAACCCATATTTTAAAGTAAAAGCAGAGAGGCTGTTGATCAATGCCTACCTCATCAATGCTATTGAAAAAGATGATGATGAAAGTGTTTTGCAAGTACTGAATCTGCTAAATAAACATGTTGATATGAGACCAGAACCGCAGTTATTCGAAGCTCTAGCTAATGGATATGAATTCCTTAATTTAAATAATGAAAGATGTTTATCAATTAAGCATGGGCTCAATATGTTTCCTGCAAATAGAAGACTGCTTGATTTATACAAAAAATGTGAGGTTTAAGTGACGTAAAGTGTCACATATTGACTCTTTTTGTATCTGTGTTCGGTACGTAAATTTCGGCGTCTATGGTTAAGTGTTTGAAAAATATGGATTAAAACTTTTGGCATGCTCAGTGCAAATGCATTTATGAGCATAAGCTTAACGTTTTTACATACAGGGGATTGGAATATGAAAAAAACACAACAAGGTTTCACATTAATCGAATTAATGATCGTAATCGCCATTATCGGGATTCTGGCAGCTATTGCATTACCTGCTTATCAACAATATACAAATAAAGCGAAATTCTCAGAAGTTGTACTAGCAACATCTGGTTTGAAATCAGCTATTGAAGTTTGTGGACAGGTTGGTGGTTCTCTAGCAACATGTAACGAAGCTTCATCAGATGAAATTGACAATCTTGCTGATGGCGCAGCAGGTGGTCCTAATGTTGCCTCTGTTACAGTGACTGGTGATGGTGTTATTCTGGCGACTGGTGCTGGTGCAGCCCCATTAAACAGTACGTACCAAATGACTCCTCAGCTTGTTAATGGTCAAATAACCTGGACCAAGGGTGGTAGTTGTGTTGGTGAAGGTCTTTGCTAAATTCACTCTCACTATGTAATTTTAAAGCCCCGATTCTTCGGGGCTTTTTTGTATCTAACAAATTTATTTTCTTCTAACGAAAATCTACTGAATTCATTTTGCAAATCAGCTTTAAATTTTATTCAGAGCTATAATTCAAAAATCCTTTTTGACACTCGCCCATAAATTGCATTCAATTGCCCCATAAAATCTTAATTGGGGAATCCCGTGGAAAATCACCCGCAAAAAATTACAGTTGGCTGGCGTGAATGGTTAAGCCTGCCAGAGTTGGGTATCGATCGAATCAAAGCCAAGGTGGATACCGGTGCCAGAACTTCCGCGATCCATGCTTTTTCGGTTGAGCCGATTGAGAAAAACGATGAGCTATGGGTACGATTTGGAGTACATCCCAATCAACATGATACCGAGACCGAAATCTGGTGCGAGGCGCGTGTTAAGGATGAGCGTAATGTTACTGACTCGGGCGGTCATACTGAAAAACGTTATGTGATTGAGACACTACTTAGCGTTGGCGGGCATAGCTGGCCGATTGAAATTACCCTGACCAATCGCGATACCATGCTTTTTAGAATGTTACTGGGACGCACTGCCATGACGACTGGTAATATATTGGTTAATCCGGCATTGTCCTATCAAGCAAGCCCCTCATTTCACGACACAACTCAAGCGCCTAAAGATGAAGCGCTTGATGGAGAATCTGCATGAAAATAGCCATTTTGTCCCGTAATTCAAAGTTGTATTCAACTCGCCGATTGGTCGAGGCAGCTGAGGCACGAGGGCACGAAGTGGATGTTCTGGATGTGTTGCGTTGTTACATGAACATCACTTCGATGAAACCCGAAGTGCATTACAAAGGCGAAAACCTTACCGGTTATGATGCGGTGATTCCTCGGATTGGTGCTTCGGTGACTTTTTACGGTACCGCCGTGCTGCGCCAGTTTGAGATGATGAATGTATATCCACTTAATGAGTCGGTGGCCATCAGTCGGTCGCGCGACAAACTTCGCGCTCTCCAGTTATTATCCCGCCGCGGTATTGGTTTGCCGGTGACGGGCTTTGCCCATCGACCTGATGATGTCGACGATTTAATCAAGATGGTAGGTGGTGCGCCGCTGGTGATTAAACTTTTAGAAGGTACTCAGGGAATCGGTGTGGTACTGGCTGAGACTGCCGGGGCGGCTGAGAGTGTTATCGAAGCCTTTATGGGCATGAAAGCCAATATTCTGGTGCAGGAATTTATCAAGGAAGCGGGTGGTGCCGATATTCGCTGCTTTGTGGTGGGTGAAAAGGTAGTTGCCGCAATGAAACGTCAGAGCAAAGAGGGTGAGTTTCGTTCTAATCTACATCGGGGAGGTAGTGCCAATTTGATTCGGATTACACCGGCAGAACGTGCCACAGCGGTTCGTGCGGCCAAAACTATGGGGCTGAATGTTTGCGGGGTGGATTTACTGCGCTCTAATCATGGTCCTGTAGTTATGGAAGTGAACTCCTCGCCGGGCCTGGAAGGTATTGAAACAGCGACCGGTAAAGATATTGCCAGTTTGATTATTGATTTTATTGAAAAAAACTCGGTTTCCGGAACCACTAAAACCAAAGGCCGTGGTTGATGGCTGATGCATTGATCATTGCCGGGCAACAGATCATGCCCGGACAAAACAAAGTGGTCGATGTACCGCTGCCAGATTTGTACATGCATACCTCTTTGAGTATGCCGGTTCAGGTAATGCGTGGCCGTCGTGAGGGCCCTGTTCTATTTGTATCCGGTGCGGTGCATGGTGATGAAATTGTTGGTGTGGAAATTATTCGTCGGCTGGTGCGAAGCAAACGTCTTAAAGGGCTTAAAGGCACGTTGATCACTATTCCGGTGGTGAATGTTTACGGCTTTATTAATCAAACACGTTACTTACCTGATCGCCGGGATTTAAACCGTTGCTTTCCTGGGTCTGAGGAAGGTTCATTAGCGGCACGTTTAGCCAACCTGTTTATGAGCGAAGTGGTGAATAAATGTACCCATGGTGTGGACTTGCATACTGCAGCCATCCATCGGGACAATCTGCCACAGATCCGTGCGGCTTTGGATAACCCTGTGGTGGAGGAAATGGCAAGGGCATTTAATGCACCGGTTATTTTGAATTCGGGATTGATTGAAGGTTCATTACGCCATGCCTGTCAGCAGGTCAATGTGCCGGTTATCGTGTATGAAGCGGGTGAAGCTTTGCGCTTTAATGAACTGGCGATTCGTGCCGGAGTCAGAGGTGTGTTGGCGGTGATGCGCAAATTGGGTATGTTGACCGAATCCCGTACAAAACAGGCAAAACCTGTCGATCCGTTTGTCGCGCGATCCAGTAGTTGGGTGAGGGCGCCACAAAGTGGTATTTTCAGGATGCTGGTGCCCATGGGGGCGCAAGTGACAAAAGGCGATATTCTGGGCATGGTTGCTGCGCCCTATGGCGATGAGAAATCCGAAACCAAAGTGATCGCTATCTGCAGCGGTGTGATCATTGGCAGAACCAATATTCCGCTGGTGAATGAGGGCGAAGCCTTGTTTCATATTGCGCGATTTAACCGTCCTGATGAAGTTGCGGATAGTGTTGAAGCTTTCAATACAAACCTGCATCCATCAACGGATACCAGCGCTCCTGAAGAGAAGCCGATTATCTGAGTCTGCGATTCGCATCCTTAAGTAGTGATACTGTCATAATATTTTTGCAATTTATCCATAAAATAGTGACAATCCCGCGATTTAACTGAAGCCAAAGGGGGTCATACTGATGACACAAACCCATGCCAATCTTGATACAAACTCACCTGACGTCGCCTCTGATGAATGGAGTGCGCAACATAGCAGTAAGCTTTATGGTGTACGTGATTGGGGTGCGGATTATTTTGATATTTCCGCCGATGGCAATGCGGTTGTCAGTTTGCAATTTGGTGAAAAGACTATCCATGTTCCGTTGATTGATATTGTTAACGGAATGAAAGAGCGCGGTCTGGATATGCCCGCTGTATTACGCATCGAGAACCTGTTGGATCTGCGCATTACTCAGTTAAACGAAGCCTTTGCCCGGGCCATCAAAACCGCAGGTTATAAAAATCACTATCGTGGCGTATTTCCGATCAAGGTGAATCAGCAATGTCACGTTATTGAGGAAATTGCCGATTACGGTCGTCGATATCATCATGGTCTGGAAGCGGGCAGTAAGGCTGAGTTAATCATTGCTATTTCTCAGCTACGTGACCACGACAGTCTGATTATCTGCAATGGCTATAAAGACGAAGAATTTATTGAATTAGGACTGTATGCACGCCAGATGGGCATTCCCTGCTTTTTTGTGTTGGAAACCGCCACTGAACTATCCACCATTTTAGAACGCAGTAAAGCATTGGGTATCGATCCATTAATTGGCTTACGCATACGTTTGGCCTCTACTGTGGAAGGTCATTGGAATGGCGATAGTGGAGATCGTTCGATATTCGGTTTATCTACCAGTGCGCTACTCGAAGTGATTGATCAGCTTAAACAGGCTGATATGCTGCATTGCCTGCAATTACTGCATAGCCACCTAGGTTCACAAATTCCCAATATTCGTAATATTCGTAGTGGTGTGATGGAAGCCTGTCGTTTTTATACCGGTTTAATCGAAGAAGGTGCACCGATGGGATATATGGACCTTGGCGGTGGTTTGGCGGTCGACTACGAAGGTGCACGTTCGAATAGCACGCACAGCATGAACTATGGTCTGGACGAATATTGCTACAACATTATTGAAACGTTACAGGAATGCCTGGATCCCCTTGATATAGAGCATCCTGTGGTTATCACCGAGTCAGGCCGGGCTTTGATCGCTTATTCTTCCATGCTGTTATTTAATGTATTGGAAGTACGTGATCATAAACCAGGAACGATTCCGGAAGTCGCTCCCGCTGATAGCCCGGACATGCTGGTGAATCTCTATGCCGTGCTGGGCAATGTAAAACTGCAGAACCTGCAGGAGTGCTACAACGATGCCATTTATTATCGTGATGAATTACGTGAGTTATTCCATCACGGTCAGGCCACTTTACGTGAACGTGCTTTAGCTGAGAATGTTTCATTAGCCATTCTGGAAAAAATCTCGGAACTACTGCCTCAGGCACGCCGGGTTTCTGCGGAGTTGGAAAGCCTGCCGGAATTATTGTCCGATATTTATTACGGTAATTTCAGTCTGTTTCAATCATTACCGGATATCTGGGCAATCGATCAGATTTTCCCCATCATGCCAATTCATCGTTTGAATGAAAGACCGACTCGTGCCGCGGTCATTGCCGATATGACATGCGACTGTGATGGCAAAATTGATTCGTTTTCTTACGAAGACGGGATTCGCAAAACGTTGCCTTTACATCCGCTAATTGAGGGTGAGGAATATTATCTGAGCGTATTTCTGGTGGGTGCTTATCAGGAAACCCTCGGTGATTTGCATAACCTGTTTGGTGATACCAACGTGGTCAGTGTGCACATTAATGAAGATGGCAGCTTTGATTTCGTTCGTGAGTTCCATGGCGACAGCATTGCCGATGTGCTCAGCTACGTGGAGTACGATCCCAAAGTGATGCAGGAACAGTTCCGTAAGCTGGCAGAACAAGCTGTGCGGGATGGCAAGATTTCAGTACCAATGCGTCAACAAATGTTACGTGCCTTCAGCGATAGCATGAATGGCTATACCTTCTTTGAAAGATAACTGCAGATTTATAAGGATTCAGCAATGTCAAAAGTGATCATTATTGGCGCCGGTGGTGTTGGCGGCGTCGTTACCCATAAATGTGCTCAATTACCGGAAATTTTTTCAGAGATTATTCTGGCCAGCCGTAATGAAGACAAATGCAAAGCTATCGCTGCTCAGCTGGATAGACCCATCCGTACTGCCAAGGTCGATGCCGACAATGTGCCTGAGCTGACCGCTTTACTGGAAAAGGAAAAACCGGATCTGGTCATCAACGTAGCGTTACCTTATCAGGACTTGCACATCATGGATGCCTGTCTGAACGCTGGTGTCGATTATCTGGATACAGCTAACTACGAACCTTTAGATACTGCCAAGTTTGAATACAGCTGGCAGTGGGCTTATCGTGAAAAATTCGAAAATGCCGGTTTGATGGCATTGCTCGGCAGCGGTTTTGATCCCGGTGCCACCAACGTCTTTACTGCCTACCTTGCCAAGCATTATTTCGATGAAATCCATGAGCTGGATATCATTGATGTCAATGGTGGTGATCACGGTTATCCGTTTGCCACTAACTTCAATCCGGAAATTAATATCCGTGAAGTTACCGCAGAATGCCGTCATTGGGAAAATGGTGAGTTTGTCACCACGCCTGCCATGTCGAAAAAAGCCAGCTTTACCTGTCCGGAAGAGGTTGGTAACTACAATATTTATCGTATGTACCATGAAGAGCTGGAATCACTGGTAGTGAATTTCCCGACTTTGAAACGTGCCCAGTTCTGGATGAGTTTTGGTGACAGTTATCTGAAACATCTGGAAGTGCTGGGTAATGTTGGTATGACCGGCATTGAGCCAATTGACTATAACGGTCAGCAGATTGTGCCGATTCAGTTCCTCAAAGCATTGTTACCTGACCCTTCAACACTTGGCCCACGTACCAAAGGTAAAACCTGTATCGGTTGTGTGGTGAAAGGCGTTAAGGATGGTAAACAGAAAATTGTTTATCTCTACCAAATCAAAGACCATCAGGATTGCTACGCTGAAGTTCAGTCGCAGGCGATTTCCTATACCACCGGTGTACCAGCCATGATTGGTGCCAAAATGATGCTGGAAGGCAAATGGAAGAAACCGGGTGTCTGGAACATCGAACAGTTTGATCCGGATCCGTTTATGGAAGATATGAATAAATACGGATTGCCGTGGGAAGTGATTGAATTGGATAATTTCAATCTTGACGATTGACCTTTATAAAGCCAGAAAAAATTAACCACAGAGACACAGAGGGCACTGAGGAAAAAAATATACATCCGCAGATTACGCAGATGGACGCAGATTTCTAATTTTAAGAGAAATGTAGGTTGGGTTGAGCCTGCGAAACCCAACACCATCTATTCTTCTGCGTCTTGTTGGGTTTAATAAATTCAACCCAGCCTACACCTTGTTAAAAAACGTAGGTAGGGTTAGCGTAGCGTAACCCGGCAAAAATAATCTGCGAGAATCTGCGGATAAAAACTCTGTGCTCTCTGTGCCTCTGTGGTTAATAAGTGTTAATAATATAAATTAACTATCATTTTCAGGTGTTTGAAAATAATGCAATTTACTGATTTTACCAAGCTGGATTTATCTCGATTGCCGTCTCCTTGTTTTGTGGTGGACGAGGTGGCTGTTGAGCGTAATTTACGCATTTTGAATCACGTTCAAACGGCCAGTGGTGCCAAAGTTCTGGCTGCTTTGAAAGCATTTTCAATGTGGTCTTTAGCGCCGTTGACGGCCAAATATCTGAGTGGCACTTGTGCCAGTGGTTTGCATGAAGCGCGACTGGGTTTTGAAGAATACGGTGGCGAAGTGCATGTGTTTGCAGCAGCTTTCAGCCAGCAGGATATTGATGAACTGCTGACTTTTGCCCATCACATTGTGTTTAATTCCTGCGGGCAGTGGCTGCGGTTTCGTGAACAGTGCCTGACAATGCAAAAACAACGTCCTGAATTGCATTTTGGTTTACGTATCAATCCGGAGCATTCAGAAGGTGCAGTACCGATTTACGATCCGTGTGCACCCGGTTCACGTTTAGGCATTCCGTTATCACAGCTGGATGAAACGGCTTTGGATGGCATTTCCGGCCTGCATTTTCATACTTTGTGTGAGCAGGGATTTGAACCATTGCAACGTACAGTAAAAGCGATGGAAGCCAAATTCGGTCATTTGCTGCCACAAATGCAATGGGTAAATTTTGGCGGTGGTCATCATATTACGGCGGATGGCTACAATATTGATGGTTTAATCCAATTAATTCAGGATTTTAAACAACGGCATCAGGTCGAAGTGTATCTGGAGCCGGGTGAGGCTGTTGCTATTGGTACCGGTATTTTGAGTTGTGAAGTACTGGATATCAGCTGGAATCATCTGGATCAGGCTATTCTCGATACTTCGGCTACCTGTCATATGCCCGATACATTGGAAATGCCTTATCGTCCGGATATTACCGGTGCCGGTTTGCCTGATGAGAAGTCCCATACTTATCGGCTGGGCGGTTTAACCTGTCTGGCGGGTGATGTTATTGGGGATTACAGTTTTGAAAAGCCATTGGAAATTGGTCAACGTCTGGTATTTGAAGATATGAGCCATTACACCATGGTCAAAACCACGACGTTTAATGGCACCAAATTGCCATCTTTGGCTATCTGGAATTCCGAAACCGATGATTTACGTGTAGTCAAAAGTTTTGGCTACAGTGATTTTAAAGAGCGACTGTCATGACAGCAGAATTAAACGAAGAATTTCCGATTTTCCTGGGATCTGAGATTGATCAGGCTGATCCTAAACAGGCGATGTTTCATGTTTTGCCTGTCCCCTATGAAAAATCAGTTTCCTATGGTGGCGGTACAGCGAAGGGACCCTCCACTATCTTGAATGCCTCATGGCAGCTGGAAAAATGGGATGGTAAAAGCAATCCATGTGATTTGGGCATTTACACCTGCCCGCCAGTAGACTGCAGCGTAAATTCTCAACAGGTGATTGATAATATTGCCAATGCCACTGCTGAAATCATCCGTAATGGCGGTATTCCCGTCGTGTTAGGCGGTGAACATACTGTCACCTACGGCGTCATCAAAGGCTTGAAGGATGCAGGGATTGAAGATTTCGGCATTGTTCAGATCGATGCCCATGCCGATCTGCGTCATGCCTATGAAGGCGATATTTTGAGCCATGCTTCGGTAATGAAACGTGCAGTGGATATGGGTATTCCGTTATACCAGCTGGGAATTCGTGCCTTTTGTGAAGAAGAAATGCAGGTACGGGAAGAGTTTGGCGTGTATTACCAGGATGCCGATGAACTGGTTCCCAATAATATCAACAGCATTACCTTACCTGATGATTTTCCGCAAAAAGTGTTTTTTACAGTCGATATTGACGGCATGGATCCCAGTGTATTTCCATCAACAGGCACACCGGTACCAGGCGGCCTGAGCTGGTACCAGACATTGAATCTGTTTGAATCGGTCGCCAAACAACGTGAAATTATCGGTTTTGATGTAATGGAATTCGCGCCGATTGAAGGCTTTCATGCCTATGACTTCGCCGCATCAATGCTGACTTACAAGTTGATGGGGATTACTGCTCGTAGTCGTCAAAGCTGATTTTTGAAAGTAACCACAGAGACACAGAGGGCACAGAGGTTTTTTTGAGTTATCCGCAGATTTTCGCAGATTATTTTTGTCGGGTTACGCTACGCTAACCCGACCTACGATCCTGTTAAAAATTATAAATCTGCGTCCATCTGCGTAATCTGCGGATCTATTTTCTTTTATCTCTGTGCCCTCTGTGTCTCTGTGGTTAATTAGTCGTTTCTGCTTTTCTTTGAAGCGTTTACACGTTAAAATTCGCGGTTTTTTTACTCTCTGGGATCTGCAACATGAGCCAAGCTACAATCACATTGCTGCAAAACTACTACGATGCGTTCAACCGTCAGGATATGGATGCGTTTTTAAATATGCTGACTGATGACGTTATTCATGATGTTAACCAGGCTGGACGTGAAGTTGGTAAAGAAAAATTCTCTGCATTTATGGACCGCATGAATGCACATTACAAAGAACAAATCGTTGATATTTCCATCACCACTAACGAAGCCGGTGACCGCGCTGCTGTTGAATTCACCGTATTAGGTGAATACCTGAGCACCGATGAAGGTTTACCGGAAGCAAACGGTCAGAAATACAATCTGCCAGCGGGTGCGTTTTTTGTGATTCGTGATGGCAAAGTGGCTCGTATCACCAACTACTACAACCTGGAAGACTGGGTGAAACAAGTCGTCGGTTAAACTGCAGGACAATCAGCCAGGCTGGAATGTATTTTCCAGTCTGGCTTTTTTATATGCCTTTCCATTGCACGGATTGAAATAACTATGCTGGAATTGAAACGTTTATCAGGTGAAGCCCTGAATCAATTTATTCCTGAACTGGCCAGATTGCGTATTCAGGTTTTCCGTGATTTTCCTTATCTCTATGATGGGGACCCGGATTACGAGGCTCGCTACCTGCAAACCTATATCGAAGCGCCTGACAGCGTGATTGTTTTAGCCTTTGATGGTGATAAGGTCGTCGGTGCATCGACCGGCATTCCGCTTAAATATGAAACAGATGACGTCAAAGCGCCGTTTATCAACGCGGGTATTGATGTCGATAGCGTATTTTATTGCGGTGAGTCGGTGTTGTTATCACAATATCGCGGGCAGGGTGCTGGTGTAGCGTTTTTTGATCATCGTGAACAGCATGCACGTGAACTAGGCGGTTATGAATACAGCTGTTTTTGCGGTGTTCAACGACCAGACGATCATCCGCGCCGTCCGGCAGGTTTCAGACCGCTGGATAATTTCTGGCGTAAGCGTGGTTATGAAAAACATCCTGAGCTGCACACCACCTTTAGCTGGAAAGAACTGGATGAAGCGAATGAGTCGCCCAAGCCAATGACTTTCTGGATGAAGAAACTCTAGCAAAGATCTGTTTTCTTAATATCCGTTCGCTTGTGTAGCGAAAGTAATTTTTACAAATAGTTTTTTTTGGCATTGAAATAAGGCTGAAATGCCCAATCTTTAATGTCCCGTTAACGATTTCCCGAGTTTGGTGTCAATGAGCAAAGTTAAAGTCGCTGCAGCACAGTACGATATCGGTTTTTTCAAGGACTGGTCGCAATTCACTGATAAATTGACTCAGTGGGTGGCTGAAGCCGTTGAAGAAAAGGCCAAACTGCTGGTGTTTCCGGAATATGGCAGCATGGAACTGGCTTCGTTATTTGGTGAAGCTATTTATACCGATCTCGGTAAGCAGTTACATTCGATGCAGGATGTGTATGCGGACTGGCAGGATCTGCATCATCAACTCAGCAAACAATACGATGTCATGATGCTGGCCAGTACGTTTCCGGTCCTGCAGGAAGATGGCACATTTCGTAACCGTGCGAATCTCTATGCACCGGATGGGCTGATTGGTTTTCAGGATAAGTTGATCATGACCCGCTTTGAAAATGAGCAATGGTTAATTCATCCAGGCCAACAGATTAAAGTGCTGGATACGGATGTCGGGCGTATTGGTATCAGTATTTGCTATGACATTGAATTTCCCATGATCGCCTATCAACAAGTCAAGGCCGGAGCGGATTTAATTCTGGCACCAAGTTGCACCGATACCCAGGCCGGTTTTCATCGTGTACGGATTGGCTGTCAGGCACGTGCATTGGAAAATCAATGCTATGTTGTGCAGTCGCCTACGTTTGGTGAAGCTCGCTGGTCAGAAGCTGTTGATGTGAATACCGGGCGTGCCAGCATTTATACACCGGTGGATTATGGTTTTACCGATAATGGCATATTGATTGAAGGCGTGGCTGACAAGCCGGGTTGGGTCTGTGCTGATCTGGATTTGACAGAAATTGCCCGCGTTCGTGAGGAAGGTCAGGTCTTTAATTACCGGGATTGGCCTTTACAACACACATTATCCGGACCTGAGTAAATTCGTTAAACACTTTAAACACCGCTGTTATAGCGGTGTTTTTCTCTGTATCAGCCAATAGCCCTGCAAGCAGTGTGGATGCAGCCAGTTTTGGCAGGGTATAAAATATTGAATCTAATTTAGCTTTGAAATATACAGGAGTCATGCATGACTAGCCCCGCGCAAATTGAGGAAATCGTCAAAAACTATCAGGATCCATCAACGCTGATAACGTTGGGCGAGACTCGTGCCACGGTTAAGGTTGTGCAGGATCACAATCAAACGCAGGTTGATGTGATTCTGGGCTACCCAGTCAAGGGTTATTCGGCTGAACTGGCCCAGAACTTAAAGCAATTAATTGAAGCTGATGGCGCAACCAATGTCAGCGTCAATATCACTACTAAAATCGTAAAGCATAAAGTACAGCAAGGCGTTCCGGCGCTGGAAAATGTCAAAAACATTATTGCCGTGGCCTCGGGTAAAGGTGGCGTAGGTAAATCTACCACTTCAGTTAATCTGGCATTGGCTCTGGCCGCTGAAGGCGCAACCGTGGGGATTTTGGATGCCGATATCTATGGCCCCAGCCAGCCACGCATGCTGGGCACTACGCAACGTCCGGAATCAGTGGATGGCAAATCGATTGAACCCATTGAAAGCTATGGCATTCAAAGTATGTCGATTGGCTTTTTAATCGATGAAGAAGAACCGATGATCTGGCGTGGTCCGATGGTGACGCAAGCCTTGCAACAAATGCTGGGCGACACTAATTGGAAATCACTGGATTATCTGGTCATTGATTTACCACCGGGTACGGGCGATATTCAGTTGACGCTGTCACAGAAAGTACCGGTCAGTGGTGCAGTTATTGTCACCACACCACAGGATATTTCCTTGCTCGATGCCCGTAAGGCATTGAAAATGTTTGAAAAGGTCAAGGTCCCGGTATTGGGTGTTATTGAAAACATGAGTACCCATATCTGCAGCCAATGCGGTCATGAAGAACATATTTTTGGTGCCGGTGGTGGACAATCAATGGCGGAACAATATGGTGTGAATATGCTGGGCAGCCTGCCATTGGATATTCATATCCGGGAAGATGCTGATAATGGGCAACCGACGGTGGTAAAAGATCCGGATGGAGATATTGCTCTGGCTTATCGAGTTATAGCCCGTCGTATTGCAGCCAACCTGGCCATGCAGGGTAAAAATTATGCAGCGGCCTTCCCGAATATAGTTATCAAGAACGACTAATCAGGCTATCATCAACATCTTTTGGGCTTTATTGACGGACTATGAGCATAAAATCAGATAAATGGATCCGCCGCATGGCAGAACAGCACGGCATGATTTCGCCGTTCGAACCGGGCCAGGTGCGTGAACGTGAAGGACAGCGCATTATTTCCTATGGCACTTCCAGCTACGGATATGATGTACGCTGTTCCACTGAGTTTAAAATCTTTACCAATATCAATTCAGCGATTGTCGACCCGAAGAATTTTGATGCCAGCAGTTTTGTGGATATCAACTCCGATGTCTGTATCATTCCGCCAAATTCATTTGCGCTGGCCCGCACCATCGAATCGTTTAAAATTCCGCGTAATGTGTTAACCATTTGTTTGGGCAAATCGACCTACGCGAGATGTGGCATTATTGTGAATGTCACGCCGTTAGAGCCTGAATGGGAAGGGCAGGTCACGCTGGAATTTTCCAACACCACGCCATTGCCAGCAAAAATCTATGCTCATGAAGGCGTTGCACAAATGCTGTTCTTCGAGTCTGATGAAATCTGTGAGACCTCCTATGCTGATCGGGCTGGTAAGTACCAGGGTCAGCAGGGTGTGACTCTGCCTAAATCCTGATTACGATTATGTCCGTGCGTAGTATCAGCAGATTCATTTTCCCGGGGCTGCTGCTATTGCTTGGCGGCTGTGAAGATCGACCACAACAGTCTTATGAGTGGCAACATAGTGATGGCAGTTACGCCGCTGTTTTTTCCGCGGATGGAAAATTTCTCTTATCGGCTGATGTAGATGCGGCTGCCAGACTCTGGGATCTGCAAACCAATCAGGTGAAGTACAGCTGGCAAAGTGAGGCTAAGGAGACAGTTCGTAGCACTTCCGTGGCTTTGGCAAAATCCAGTTCGCTCGCTGCAACGGTGGAGTTTGATACGGTTATGTTATGGAATACGGCGAATGGTATGCCGGAAAACAGACTGACCTTCCCGCTCAGAATTAAAGCGTTGGATATCTCTGCTGATGGTCGTTATTTATTACTGGCTTTGGCTGATAGCACGGCCGTTTATTTTGATATAGACGCCAATCGGGTACGTTATGTGTTTGAACATGATGGTGCCGCAGTCGATTCCCCTGTGAAGCATCCCATTAACACTGTGGCCATCTCCCCGGATGGTAAAACGGCTTTAACCGGTGGTGATGATCGTACGGCCAGGTTATGGGATCTGCAGAGCGGTGAACAGTTACAAAACTGGGTGCATAGTAATACTGTAAATCTGGTGAAGTATGATCCGCAAAGCCGATATGTATTTACTGCCGCGGATAATGGGCATGCTTATCTCTGGTCATTGGCAGATGGCCGTCTGCAATCACAATTGCGCAGTTCTTCATGGCCTAAATCAATGCCGGTTCCGGACTTTCCGGTTTTTACCACCACCACAACCGCCGTCAACTTTTCACAGGATGGCATGCTCCTGGTGACCGGTCATGCAGCAGAACGACTTTGTGTCTGGCAACTACCTCAAGGTGATAAATTACGTTGCTGGAAAGTGACCAGACAAAATCCGCTTAATCCCGGAATGGTCATACAGGCGGTGTCGTTTATTGCTAATGACAGTGCTGTATTAAGCATTGCCGGTACGGGTGAGGCGCAACAATGGCAGTGGAGGTAACACATGTACAAGCTGGTATTTTTTGTTCCGGAAACCCATAAAGAACTGGTTAAAGAAGCCATTTTTAATGCGGGTGCCGGACATTTTGACGGTTATGACTGCTGCAGCTGGGAAACACAGGGAATGGGACAGTTTCGCCCACTGGCAGGGAGTCAGCCATTTATCGGTGAAAGTGGAAAAGTTGAACAGGTAAATGAATACCGGGTTGAAACGATTTGTTCGAACGACACTATCAAAGCGGTTGTCTCAGCTTTGAAACTTGCACACCCATACGAAGAGCCTGCTTATCAGTACTGGCCAGTAAATCAAGAGGAATTTTAATTTAATGAACGCACCTGCGTCCCCAAAAACGATTCGTCTAGCGGATTATACGGTTCCATCCTACCTCGTTGACAATGTTGATCTGCAATTTGAGCTGGATGCTTCCACAACGCGCGTTATCAGCACTCTCAGTATGCGTCGTAATCCAAAAGGTCCAGGTGAGGACTGTGTGTTGAATGGTGAGCATCTTGAGCTGGTCAGTATCAAACTTGATGGCCGTTTATTAACTGCCGCTGAATTTCAACGTTCCAGTACGCAACTGATTCTGCCGCAATTACCGGAAAAATTTCAGCTGGAAATTGTGACTGAAATTCATCCAGATCAAAACACGGCTTTAGAAGGTTTATATCACTCTGGTGCGTTGGTATGCACCCAATGTGAGGCTGAGGGATTTCGGCGCATTACTTATTACCCGGATCGTCCTGATGTCATGGCGGTCTTTACGGTCACCATCACAGCCGATAAACAGCAATGGCCGATTCTGTTATCCAATGGCAATTTGCAGGAGCAGGGCGATCTGGAAGATGGACGTCATTGGGTACGCTGGCATGATCCACACCCTAAACCCTGTTATCTGTTTGCTTTGGTGGCCGGTGATTTATATATGCAACAGGATAAATTCACCACAGCAAGTGGTCGTGAAGTTACCTTGCAGATATATGTAGATAAAGAAAATCACGATAAATGTGACCATGCTTTAATGTCTTTAAAGCAATCCATGCGCTGGGATGAAGACAGCTACGGGCGTGAATACGATCTCGATGTATTCATGATTGTTGCCGTCAATGATTTCAATATGGGCGCCATGGAAAACAAAGGGTTGAATATCTTTAATGCGGCCTGTGTTCTGGCCAGCCCGAAAACAGCCACTGATAACGATTTCTATACCATTCAAAGCATTGTAGGGCATGAATATTTTCACAACTGGTCAGGTAACCGTGTGACTTGCCGTGACTGGTTTCAGTTAAGCCTGAAAGAAGGCTTTACGGTAATGCGTGATCAGTCATTCAGTGCCGATTTGAATTCTGCTGCAGTGCAACGTATTGATGATGTTGATCAGCTGCGAAGCCTGCAGTTTGCCGAAGATGCCGGCCCGATGGCCCATCCAGTGCGTCCCGATAGTTATATCGAGATCAGTAACTTTTATACCGTCACTATTTATGAAAAAGGCGCCGAAGTCGTGCGCATGATCAAAACCCTGGTTGGCGATGAAGGTTTCCGCAAGGGCACCGATTTATATTTTGACCGTCATGATGGTCAGGCAGTAACCACCGATGATTTTGTCAAAGCCATCGAAGATGCCAATCATATCGATTTAACGCAGTTCAAACGCTGGTATACCCAGGCGGGAACACCTGAAATTACGGCCACCTGTTCTTATGATGAGCGCAGCAAGATTTTTGAGCTCACCTTGTACCAGACGTGTCCTGCGACGCCGGGACAATCCGAAAAACAACCGTTTCTGATTCCGGTGGCGATGGGGTTATTGGATTCACAAGGTAATAGCCTGCCATTGCAATTGATTGATGAATCAGAGGCTTACACCTCTGATACCCGGGTATTGGAATTACGCGAAACTGAACAGAAATTTCAGTTTATCGGTGTAAAGCAAAAACCTGTTGTGTCATTACTTCGCGGCTTTTCGGCACCAGTGAAATTATCCATTGAACGAGATAATGAAGAGCTGGCGTTTCTGATGGCACATGAGAAAGACAGCTTTAACCGCTGGGATGCCGGACAAAGCCTGTTTATTCAAATCATGCTGTCCTTAATCAACGACTTCCAACAGAACAAAACCCTGAATCTGCCGGAAATTTTGCTGACACAGTGTGCTGCTGTACTGGAAGATCCTTCAGCAGATCCTGCGCTGGTTGCACGAATGCTGACCTTGCCTTCAGAAAATTATCTGGCGGCGCAAATGACAGTAGCCGATGTTGATGCAATCCATCAGGTACGTGATTTTGTAAAACGCACTTTGGCGATGCAGCTTAAAGCACAGTTTGATGCGTTATATCAGCAACATAATCTGCCAAACATACCGTATCAGTTCAATTCAGAACATATGGGACGCCGCAGTCTGAAAAATATGTGTTTGGGATATCTGATGGCAACCGGTGACCCGATGCAGACACAACGTTGTCTGAAACAGATGAAACAGGCAGACAATATGACCGACACCTTATCGGGTTTACGCTTGATGGTCGATCAGCCCGGTAGCGAACGTGAACATGCCTTACGCGCATTTTATGAACAATGGCAGCATGATCGTCAGGTGGTTGATAAATGGTTGACGGTACAGGCTTTATCCAACCTGCCTGATACCTTGATCCGCATTAAAGGTTTGATGAAACATCCTGCATTCAGTATTAAAAATCCGAATAATGTGCGGGCATTGATTGGACAGTTCTGCCGGAATAATCCAGCAGGATTTCATGCAATAGATGGCAGTGGGTATCGTTTTCTGGCTGAACAGATTTTGCTATTGGATAAGATAAATCCACAGGTTGCCTCCAGACAATTAGGCGCATTTAATTCCTGGCGTCGTTATGATGCCAAACGCCAGCAAATGATGCGTGATGCTTTGCAAAATATTGCACAACAACAGGATCTCTCATCCGATGTCTATGAGATCGTCAATAAATATCTGGCGGATTAATGAAATTTGAATTACATCCTCAGCTAGCGGCTGACACCTTTGTGGTCGGAGATTTACCTCTTTGCCGTGTATTGTTAATGAATGATGCCAGGTATCCCTGGGTGATTCTGGTGCCACGTCGCATGGATGTCAGTGAAGTTTATGATTTATCAATGCAGGATCAGCAATTATTGTGGCAGGAGTCAGCATTAGTTGCTGAAAAACTGATGAAATTGACTCAGGCCGATAAAATGAATATTGCGGCATTGGGAAACGTGGTTCCACAGTTACATATGCATCATGTGGCTCGCTTTAAAACCGATGCAGTCTGGCCAAAACCGATTTGGGGTCAGGGCAATGCCAAGCCATACACTGACGCAGAAAAGCAAATGATGCTACGCAACATTAGTGAAATGTTCAGAGGGTTTCTGGTAAGGGTCTGATGATTTTTCATAACCGCCACTGCTGGAAGCTATTTTTTCGTCCAACAAGGCGGAAATGATGAGGTGTAGTTATTCTACATAAGTTATTTCCAACGCAGTTGGGCGGGAAAATAGCTCTAGCCCTTCGGGTTGAGGCTGAAAATGCACCACTCTTCGTTGCTCGTTGTTTATTTAGAATAACTAAACTGCTCTCCTCGCGCCTTGATTGGTGCATTTTCAGTCACAACAGAGGTGGCTATGAAAGATCAACAGACCCTAAAGGACAAAGCCTTAACGTTTAGACTTCATGTCGATAAAGAAGAGGCAATGCGCTATTATCGAGGCGAAGCCTCTGCCGTTGTTGCTATAGCCGATTCGGGACAGTCGTTGCAGTTTCCTGCTTTACATGTGCGTCGTTTCATTACCCAACACGGAATTCATGGCCGTTTTAGAATCCGTTTTGATGACAATCACAAACTGCTGAATCTAGAACGTATCTCCGATTGATGGCTAATCAGTTATAGAATTTATTGCTTTTTCGGGCTGTAGATAAGGTAGCTACCAGAAGCAATGTCAGGCCAGCTGAGTTTGTCCGGGCTAATCCATAGCCACCAGTATCCCAATCCTAATGGCAGCCATGAAAATATGCCAACAACAAATCTCAGAAATGCTTGCTGCCAGTTGATCCCGGTATTATTGCCGCTGATGAGATAAACCCGCCATGCACGCATACCAAGCGTTTGTCCGCCATGGGTCCAGAACCAGCCATAAAAAATAAATGCCACGCCCAGCAGATAGACAAAAAAGAATGGATTATTGGCACCGATTGCTTCACCTCCATTAAAGGCTACGGCTACCGCTGCGGCAACTAATAATACTGAGACTAACAGCATGCTGTCATAAAGCATCACCCCCAATAGTCTGAAAAGGCCGGGTTTATGCGATGTTGATATATTTTCGGTCATGACAAAAGCTCAATTTTATTGGGCGAATTCGGGCGTATAAAGTATCATTATCGCTTTAATTATCTGTGAATTGGGTTTCAAATGCTGCAATTGGTTGGCCGTCCGGCTTTCTCTGCTTTCCGAATTGAAAAATTGCTCCGCGCCATCCGCGCAGAAGTCACCACGGTAAGCGCATTAAGAAGTGAATATCAGTATTTCGCTGAACTGGAAGGTGACGGTCAACTTAGCGAAGCTGATATTGCCACACTCAGCGAAATGCTTGAAGCAAGCAAGGGTAATAGCAAAGTACAGGATCAGGAAAACCTGTTTTTAATTACACCACGTCCCGGCACTATCTCACCGTGGTCCAGTAAAGCGACGGACATTGTGCATAACAGCGGTTTGACCGATATCGTTCGGGTTGAGCGCGGTATTGCATTTTATGTCAGCAGTAAAGCGACCTTAACCAGCGAACAGCGCTCGATTATTGCCGCGAAGCTGCACGATCGCATGATCGAAACTGTGTTTGATAATGAAGATGATGCTGAGCAATTGTTCATGCATACAGCTCCCAGACCCTTATTGTCTGTTGATATCCTCAATGGTGGCCGTCAGGCATTGGTTGCAGCCAATCAAAATCTGGGCCTGGCCCTGGCTGACGATGAAATTGATTACCTGTTTGAAAATTTCACTGCCCTTAATCGCAATCCAAATGACATTGAACTTATGATGTTTGCTCAGGCCAACTCTGAGCATTGCCGTCATAAAATTTTCAAGGCCGACTGGGTTATTGATGGCAAAACGCAGGATCGCAGCCTGTTCGATATGATTCGTTATACCCACGAGCAACACCCAGAAGGTGTTGTGAAAGCTTATAACGATAATTCATCAGTTATCGAAGGCCCGCGCAGTCATCGTTTTCAGGTGGATATGAAAGACAATCACTACTGCTACGAAGGTGAGCAGCAGCATATCCTGATGAAAGTGGAAACCCATAATCATCCAACCGCTATTTCACCCTTTCCGGGTGCAGCAACCGGTGCCGGTGGCGAGATTCGTGATGAAGGCGCTACAGGTCGTGGTTCCAAACCTAAAGCAGGTTTAACTGGATTTTCGGTTTCTAATTTACAAATCCCCGGTTTTGAACAACCTTGGGAAACCGATTACGGCAAACCTGCCCGTATCGCTTCAGCGCTGCAGATCATGGTTGATGGTCCATTAGGCGGCGCAGCATTTAACAATGAATTTGGCCGTCCTAATCTTTGTGGGTATTTCCGTACTTATGAAGCCAAAGTTCCGTCGGATAATGGTTTTGAAGTACGTGGTTATCACAAACCAATTATGGTAGCCGGTGGCTTGGGTAGTATTCGACCTCAGCATGTTGAAAAACACATTATGCAACCTGGCACCCAGCTGATCGTGCTTGGTGGTCCGGCGATGCTGATTGGTCTGGGTGGCGGTGCCGCTTCATCTGTTGCTTCCGGTACCAGTGAAGAAGGTCTTGATTTTGCTTCAGTACAACGGGGCAATCCGGAAATGGAACGTCGATGTCAGGAAGTCATAGATCGCTGTGTGGCGTTAAATGACAAAAACCCGATTGTTTCGATTCATGATGTGGGGGCGGGTGGTTTATCCAATGCCTTTCCTGAACTGGTAGATGACAGTGGCCGTGGTGGGCGTTTTGAGCTGCGGGTGATTCCCAACGATGAACCGGGTATGTCACCGATGGAAATCTGGTGTAACGAGTCACAGGAACGTTATGTGCTGGGTGTAAATCCAGAAGATGTTGAGTTATTCCAGGCGATTTGTGAGCGTGAGCGTTGCCCGTGGGCTATCGTTGGTGAAACCACAGAAGACCAGCATTTATTGCTCGGTGATGCGCAATTTGAAAATCATCCGATTGATATGCCGTTATCGCTGTTGTTAGGCAAACCACCCAAAATGCTGCGTGATGTTAAACATCACAGCAAACCCAAACCCGAACTGGATTTGAGCGGTATTACCGTTAGCGATGCCTTGGAAAGGGTCTTAAAACTACCGACAGTGGCCAGTAAAAACTTCCTGATTACCATTGGTGATCGCAGCATTACCGGTCTGGTTGCCCGTGATCAGATGGTGGGTCCATGGCAGGTTCCAGTGGCTGACTGTGCCGTTACATTGGCCGATCATCATGGCTTGCTGGGCGAAGCCATGTCGATGGGTGAACGTACGCCTTTAGCGGTGATTGATGCACCGGCATCGGGTCGTATGGCAATTGGTGAAGCGTTAACCAATATCGCTGCCGCCGATATTGAGAAAATCAGTGATGTCAAACTGTCAGCAAACTGGATGGCTGCCTGCGGTCATAGTGGTGAAGATGCACTTCTGTATGACACCGTCAAAGCCGTCGGTATGGAGTTGTGTCCACAATTAGGCATTGCGATTCCAGTGGGTAAAGATTCGCTATCGATGAAAACTGTCTGGGAAGATCGTGGTGAAACCAAAGCAGTTACTTCGCCACTATCACTGATTATTAGTGCTTTCGCGCCAGTGACAGATGCAAGCAAAACGCTTACTCCTCAATTACGTACCGATTTAGGTGAGACCCAGTTAATTTATTTGGATCTTGGACATGGTCATAACCGTTTGGCGACCTCTGCATTAGCTCAGGTATACAACCAGGTTGGTCATCGTGGTCCGGATGTCGATGATGCACGCAATCTGAAAAACTTCTTTGCGGCAATGCAACAGCTGAAACAGGATGCCTTGGTATTGGCTTATCACGATCGTAGTGACGGTGGCCTTATTACCACGTTGTGTGAAATGGCGTTTGCCGGTCATTGCGGTCTGAATATCCGCATTGATGGCTTAGGTGACACTTTGCCTGTGTTGTTTAACGAAGAACTGGGGGCGGTGATTCAGATTAGGGCCGAACATCGGGATGCTGTCTTAGAAGTCCTGCAACAGTTTGAGCTCAGCAAACATAGCCATCTGATTGGCGAAGTAACAGCAGAACAAACGATCCAAGTCAGTGTTAATGGTGAGCAGGTATTAAACCAGTCTCGTCATGTATTACAAAAATTCTGGTCGGAAACCAGTTACCGCATGCAGGCTTTGCGTGACAATCCAGACTGCGCCGGGCAGGAATATGCGGCATTGGATGATGCGCAGGATCCCGGTTTGCATGCCAGACTGAGTTTTGATTTGAAAGAACAAGTGGCAGCTCCCTTTATTATCAGTGGTCATCGTCCAAAAATGGCGATACTGCGAGAGCAAGGGGTAAACGGACAAATGGAAATGGCCGCAGCGTTTGACCATGCCGGCTTTACTGCTGTTGATATACACATGAGTGATATTGTGGAAGGCCGCGTTTCCCTGGCTGATTTCAAAGGTCTGGTTGCCTGCGGTGGTTTCTCTTACGGTGACGTATTGGGTGCAGGGCGTGGCTGGGCCAGTACGGTGTTGCATAATGCCCGGGCTCGCGATGAGTTTGCGGCATTTTTTGCCCGTGAAGATACCTTCTCTCTTGGCGTATGTAATGGCTGTCAAATGCTGTCACAACTCAAATCACTGATTCCTGGCAGTGAACATTGGCCGCGTTTCAGCCGCAACCTTTCTGAACAGTTTGAAGCACGCTTCTCATTGGTTGAAATCACTGAGTCACCATCAATCCTGTTACAGGGTATGGCGGGTTCTGTCATGCCCATCGCCGTAGCACATGGTGAAGGTCGCATTGATTTCTCTGAAGGTGGCAGCATGAATGATGCCCTGGTGGCAATGCGTTTTGTCGATCATTATGGTCAGGCGACCGAGCGTTATCCATTTAATCCAAATGGTTCTGAAAATGGCCATACCGGTTTTACCACAACAGATGGTCGTGTCACTATTATGATGCCGCATCCGGAACGAGTAATTCGTAGCGTTCAGCATTCATGGCATCCAGATGACTGGGGCAAAGATGCTCCCTGGTTACGGGTTTTCCATAATGCACGCCGATGGATAGGCTAAGTCATGGATACCCCTTTGAGTGATCAAAGGGGTATTTTTTTGCCTGTGTATATAAAACATTTGCAGTGCAGGTTATGAGTGATTTATCTATCCATAATTTATCACTAACGAGTCGTTTGGCTCGTTTGCTTTTGTTTATGGCGCTACTGGTGGCGCAGGGCGTGTTATTTGCCGCGACAACGGTACAAACCGATCTTGAAAACTGGCAATACCGTTGGGGAGATTCTCCTTTTATTGACGGCAAACCAGAATGGGCTATGCCGGATCAGCAAAACCATTCTGACTGGCTGGCTATACCCAAACCAGCACATCCCCCCAATCGACAGGGCAGAGAAAATATCTGGTATCGCACCACGCTGCCAGAAACAAATCTGATTGATCCGGTGGTGTTTATTTCCAGTATTGATTTAATTGCTGAGGTTTATCTTGAACAGCAACTCATCTATCGCTTTGGGAATTTTGATGCTGATGGCAAGGGCGATTATCAAGGCTGGCCCTGGCACATAATTGGGTTACCTGATGATTACGTCGGCAAAACCTTATATTTCCGTGTTTATTCGGATTACACGGATATTGGTTTATGGGGAGAAAAGAAACTGCTGGAACGCTCAGCCGCTTTACTGAATATATTGAAAAATTCCTATACGGATTTAATTGTTTCTGCGTTCTTTTTCTTTATTGCGCTGCTTGCTTTTGCATTTTCTGCCATGCGTGGAGATAACCGCGAATTTATTTATCTCGGTCTGTTTTCGCTGGCCAGCGCCGGAAACCTGTTAGGGGAGAGTCAGGCAGTACAACTACTGATTTATGCTCCACTGGCTAAAACCTATCTAGCGGCTATTTCGTATTTTTCGATCCCGATTTTTATCGCCTTGATTCTGAACTACTGGCTGGCTGAACAGGGCGACAAGCTTATGCTGCGTATTGCCCAAATGCATATCACGTACGTATTGATTTGCCTTGTATTGTCTTTGTCGGGCATCTGGCATCTGGCTTATTTTTACCCGATTTTTGACATGTTGTTTATCGTGACGTTGAGCATCATGCTGTGGATTTGTGTCCGTCATTTTAAGGTGATGAGTTTTGAACAATGTTTGGTCATGGGAGCATTTGGTATTTATGCCATTTTTTTCCTGATTGATATGTGCATAGCACATGGCCTCTTGCCATGGATAGATTTTCCTTTGGCCTACGGGGGGCTAATCTTTGCCCTGATGCTGGTGATGATTTCACTGAGACATTATCGCCAGACGCAGCAGGCATTAACGGAATTAAATGTCATGCTGGAGAAGCGGGTATCCGAACGTACAGCATCTTTACAGAATTATGTGCAACTTGAACAGCAGCGGGCCAATCAGCTTGCATTGATTAATGAGTTCAGCCTACGGCTGGAAAGCATTATCAGTCGGTTGCAACGATCCCAGAGTCTTGAGCAAGCTGGCAATCTGATTTGCCATGAACTACATAACGTTTTTGCGCCGATACAGTTACATGTAAACATGGTTAATGAATTTGCTGATTTATCCCCACAAGCTGTGCTCAACGATAAATATCGAATTGATGTTGAGGATTTGCAGCTTGGCAAACAAACGTTTATTACTTTCAATTTACCCGACATTTCCTCAGAAACGGCGGAGACCCGGCAATCGATTGAACAGTTTGTTTCTCGCGCTATCGATAGACTAAGCGTGACATTAAGCGGTATTAAACTCAGAGAAGATCTGCACATTATGTCGTTTGAAGATGCACTGACCGGATTGAAAAACCGTCGCTTTTTCGATGATGCCCTGCAGCGGGAAATTCAAATTGCCCAGCGCCACCGACAGGCCATTTCGCTGTTAATTTGTGATATCGATCATTTCAAAGAATTTAATGATCAGTTTGGTCACGATGCGGGTGATCTGGCATTACGCGAGGTTGCATCTTTAATGCTGGAACACTTCCGAGAAACAGATATACCTTGCCGGTACGGCGGAGAAGAATTTGTGGTACTCATGCCAGAAGCCAACCTCAACGACGCATTGGAACGGGCAAAATCCTTGTTGCTTAAAATATCCTCAAAAACAATAACCTATAATGGAAAAGACTTGAGCAACCTGACTATTTCGATTGGTATCAGCAGTTGGGACGGCAAGGGTAAATTGCCAGCGCAGTTGTTACCGGATGCTGACAAGGCACTGTATCGGGCAAAACTGGCTGGACGTAACCGTGTTGAAATTGCTACCGGAAACATTCTGTAATTTTTTCGACTTTTGCCGGTGCTTTTGACTAACGCTGGAATGAAAGTTTTTGTAAAGGTGTGGCCTATCACCGTAAAAGTAGAATTTAATCGTCTAAAATACAGTCATATTGATAAAGCGATAGTAAATATTCATAAGGAGAAAATATGAAACGACTTTTAACAATGATCTTTGCAATGGTATTTACGGTCAGTATGGCTGGCTGTCAGCTCAATAAACAATCAGTGGGCGCTGGCGTGGGTGGTGTAGCCGGTGGTGTACTGGGTTCAAATGTTGGTGGTGGTACCGGTCGAACGGCAGCCATTATAGGTGGTACTTTGCTTGGTGCGATGATTGGTGGGCATATTGGTGGCGAAATGGATGAACTGGATAGACGTCGTACTTATGAAACATTTGAGAACACCCCAACGGGTCGTACCAACTCATGGAATAATCCGGATACCGGCGCACAATACAGTGTGACTCCTACACGCACTTATGAAACGAATAATCGCCCATGCCGTGAATACGAGATGGATGCCTATATTGATGGCCAGCGTGAAGTGGTTAAAGGCACGGCCTGTCGCAACGCCAATGGAGAATGGGTTAACCAGTAAGCGCTATGCGACAACACATTGATAAAAAAACCGACTTACGTCGGTTTTTTTATGGTTGAAATATCCAACAGACCGCCTTGTGTCAGCAGGCTTATTTTTTACAGAGCGGCCCAATTTGATAAAAACGTCGACATTTGAACTCTTGTTCACATTGAGATAGTTGGCTGGAGAATAATCTGCTTCGCTCGCCAACCTGACGTGCAGTATCTATCACACGCGGTTTCTGCCGGTAACTTGCGAGACGATAGCCAGTTTGACCTTCATGATAAGCCAGATAAAGGTGAGTCGGATTATCCAGGGTGATATTGAGCCTATTTTGAGTGCGCTGGTTATACCAGCCGATAAAGTCCGTGGCATATTTCATATGCGTGCGCCTGGCCAGTGGATTGCCAACATCCTTCATATATTCTCCCCAAACCGGATTCTGTGCCTGAGCATATCCGTAGGCTGACGAAGACCTGCTCCAGGGAATAAATCCCAGTAACTTGCGCCTTGGGGGGCGGATATTGCTACGAAAACCCGACTCGCTGTGAATAAAAGCCATCTGCGTTGCTATGGGGGTTCCCCATGTTTTTTCCGAGGCTTTTGCATAGTCATACCACTGTGGTTGTTCGCGGAATATGCTGCATATATTATTTTGATTAGCCGGAGGATCAGGGGTTAAAAGCGAACAGCCTGTCAAAAAAGCAAACAAACCGGACAATATCAAGCATTGAAATGCATTGGCATAACGTCGTTTAAATAATCGGTTATTGATAAGCGGTTGATTGGTCATGTTTTGATGATGGGTGAAATAACCAGATTCCTGAATATCAAAAAAACGCATATAGTTGCAGGTTAGCAGGCTCTGGAGATTGAAGCGTCAGATTATCCACCAGCTGAAATGTTTTTATTAAAACTTATTTGTTATCAAAGCCTTTGTAAATGGAATTAAGTTTAAGTATACAGGCCATGACTGGCTTATTAATGAGCCTGGCGGTACTGGCCGCCATGCCGAGTGTCAGTGTGTTTACAGTCTCATCCAGAGCCGCTTTATATGGCTTCAGGCATGGTATAGCCGTCACTTTTGGGATTGTTCTGGCGGATATCCTGTTTATCTGTATCGCACTGTATGGCATGACTCTGCTGCTACCGTGGATTGGAGAGTGGGAATGGCTCATTCGGTTTATTGCAGCAGGCTATCTTTTCTGGCTGGCGATTCATTTATGGCGAAGAAAGCCACTACCTGTTGTTGATGAACCTGTAGATTTTGGACGACAAACGTCATTAAAAACCAGTTTTATGATGGGACTGATGGTGACATTACTGGATCAAAAAGCCATCCTGTTTTATATGGGGTTTTTTCCTGCATGGCTGGATTTGAATCAGTTAACCAGCATCGACACCGCTATCATTCTGTTGCTGACAATACTCGCTGTTGGCGGAGTTAAAAGTATTTATGCCTATCTGGCAGCAACAGCGGGTCAGACCTATCTAACCAAACGCCTGACAGGTTGGCATAAACTGGCCGCAATACTGTTATCTATCGTGGGTGTAATGATTGTTTTTTCGTTATAGGCAAAGAGATAAAAAATAGTTTATTTCAGTAATATCAGTGTTAAACACGATCCAACGAAATTCAATAATAAAAAAACGGTAGACAACAGGATTATTTTTTGTCATTTGTTATAAAACGATAAAAAACGCTTTATAAGAAACTGATCTGCAAGCAGTTCACCGGGGGGGATAATGATTGATAGAACATTGTTGAATAAACCATCTGCCATCAGGTCTTTTCTAATGTTCTCCAGTCAACGTAGGTCATCATTTCAATGATTATTGGTTTAAAGCCTATCTTGCCGTTAAGCCGATATCTTGATTTTAATGTCTTCAAGGCAATGCTGCTTGTAGGCTTTGCCTATTATTTTGGTGCGTTAATAGGGATTCATCAAACCATAACACCTGAAGGTATCGCCATTTTATGGCCGCCTAATGCAATTCTGCTCGCTGCTTTTTTAATTTATCCCTGTCGTTATCTGCCTTTTGTTGCTGTGGCCGGCATCATTGCCGAACTGATAGCGGCTATTCCGGCGTTTCCAGTCTGGTCAGCTATTGGCTTTTCATTGATAAATATTTTGTCGGTGTCTTTAGCTGCATTTTTGATTCGACGTAAAAGTGGTCAGGATTTTAATTTTGACCGGTTAAAAAACGGTGCTTACTTTTTATTCTTTGCACCCTTTCTATCGGCTGCTTTGGCTGGAATGTTCGGTGCTGGGATATATTTGTTACTTGGAAGAACGGATACCAGTTATCTGAGTTTATGGCAGATATGGTGGTTCGGTGATGCATTGGCGATGCTGATATTAACGCCATTAATCGTTGTTTTATGGCGATGGATTCAGGCAGGATTACCGCATTTTAAACTGCATTTTCTGTTGGAAGCACTATTGATCTGGATGGCAGTCATTATTATTGGGTATCAAAGCTTTAGCGTTGAATCCTATGAAAAAGCATTCCTGTTTTTTACCCCGATATGGTTGGTTCTGCTTGGTGTGGTGGCGGCCATCAGACTGGGGGTGGTTGGCGCTTCAGCGACCGTTACATTGATAACGATTTTTGCTGTTGAACATTTAATGCGTGGTACGCATCCTATTATTGTGAATACGCCGCAGAATGCCGTTTGGTTGACGCAGGAATACCTGGCCATAATCGCCATTGTTTCGGTTGGTTTAGCCCTACTGATTCAGGAAATTGCTGAACAGCGTGATGTGCTTGAGCAACACGAAAATGCGTTGAAAGCACAGAATCAATTTTTAGAAGAAAGAGTAAATGAACGTACGATAGCGCTGAAAGAAGTGAATCAGGCACTGCAGCAGGCTAATAATCTGTTGGCCAAGAGTGCTGCCACAGACGAGCTGACCGGCATATCCAATCGGCGGCATTTTCTCAGTGAAGTGAAACGCGAATTACATCGGTTAAAGCTGGATGGACAAACCGCCAGTGCCATTATGATCGATCTGGATCACTTTAAACTGGTTAATGATAATCTGGGGCATGAAGCCGGAGATATGGTGTTACGCGAAATTATCACGCCAATCAGCACTGCAATTAGACCTCGGGATTTATTTGGTCGTATGGGCGGAGAAGAGTTCCTGGTGTTTTTATCCGGTGCTGACCACCAAATGGCAGATATTGTGGCAGAGCGTATCCGAAAGGAAATCGAAAATCTGCAGGTAGTCTATCGAGAACAGAAAGTCCAGATAACGGCGAGCTTCGGTGTAGCAGAATGGGATGGTCATGCTGATCTCGATGAACTGTTCTATCAGGCAGACAAAGCGCTTTATCATGCGAAAAACCGTGGAAGGAACCAGGTTTTCAACTTGACTGAAACAGAAACCAATCCTGACACAAAATCAGTGCATGAAGACCACACAGAATTACCATAAAACCGTGTTACAAGGCCGGAACTTAACTGTTTAATTCAGGTAAACGGCTGGCTCCCCAACTGCGATGAATGCGTTCAATAACGCGTTGTAACTCTTCGGTTTTAACCAAAGCAAACTGTCCCGGTTCGAGCGGATCGTAATGAAAGATATACAGTCGCGAGGCAAACTCTTCAAATGGTAATGAAGCTTCGCCGAAACGTTCAGAATGCCCTGAAGTACTGACCTGAATGTCATCCCCCCAGTTCTGGCCACTGTCATTATTGGGATTGTAAAAATAGACCCGCATGACATTATCCGGATCCAGAGTGACCCTTAAAATAGTGATGGCATGCCAGCCTACAAAGCGCATAGCACTGTCGGTGACAGCGATACCGGCTGGCTGAGGATGAATCAGTGGTTGGTTGTCATTGTAATAGGGATGATAACTGGCATAAAAATGTCTGAGAAATACTTCAAGTTGCATTAATTTGCCTGAAGCTACATCGACATTAATACTGAAACCACGTCCACACCACCAGCCGTGAAATTCAGGGTTGACCCAGCGATGCGGATCGCCTTCGCGGTCGATACAGCAACGACCCATTTCAGCATAAATCCGATCCAGATGCGGGACCAAAATTAATGAGACTGGATCCAAATCCATTGGCAAATGACTGGCGATACCCGAAAGACTATCTTGTGAAGAGATCGCCTTGCCTTCGAAATGCATAATGATTTCATCATCACGTGCAGCCCAGACGACCATCTGCAACAGATAATCTGGATCGTTATAGGCCCACATCGACATGGCACGTGCCGACTGACAGGTAGGGTTATTACCCTGGCCAATACCTAATGGTTGTCCGAGCACGCACAACACGCCCGCCAGTAATCGATTGCTCGCACACGGTGAATCGCCAAATAAGGAATTCAGTCGTTGCTCGGCAGCGGGGGATAAAGGCAGTGATAACTGGCGCCACAAAGAGGGGGCCATAGCTGATTGATAAAGAATGCCACGCTCCAGCATCAATGCCAGACCATAAATACCCTGAGCGGTTTCAGGATGAATAGCCTTGGCAATCAATGCCCGAACCAGATCACTATAAGAAAGCAGACAATCCCGACCTGTTGAAGATAATCCTAATGCCTCACTCAGCAAATAATCAGTCTCTTCCGATAAATGACGGAGTAATACTGAATGATAGGGCGAAACCAGGCCGGTATCGTGCATCGCACGAGCAAATCCGCTGGCTTCGTACTGTAATGCGGCATTATCCATGCTCTGCAGCCGTTGCTGATAGATTTCGACACCCGGGTCTTCACGACACGCCTGAGTCGGGCCAAACAGACTACTGATCAACCGATCAGCACCCTGACCACTGTTGCCCATATCAATATCGGGACTTTGCCGGCAGATGGCAATTTGCGTGACCATCTGTTTGACATGCTCAACTTGAATAGGCCGTTGTTGCAGAATCCGCCAGATTTCATCAATCAACTGATCAATGACATGCTCATAGCCAATACTTTCTGCCAGATGTTGCAACAGACCCCGACTGATATCCGCTAAGCGTCCTTGTAACTCGCGTTCAGCTTCATCAGCCACGGAAAATAAGCGTCTCAGATTAACCGCGAGTACCTGTGTCAGAAAGTGATGTGCCTGTTCTGACGAAATCTCCGGGTGTACGAAGTCTTGTTTGGCTACCGCCAAAAACCGTAATTCACTCAAGGTTTCAATGATCACGGTATACACATCATTGCTCAGCAATGCCGGGGCACTGAGCGCCGGTATCAGGATTTGCGGTTTGGCATAATCCGAATTATCAAAGGCTCCAGCCTGTTCAATACGATCAATATACTGCGTAATAAGTTTAAAACCGTCATCTGCATGTAATACCCGTTTTACGATATCAAACAAGCGTCCAGCCTTAGTGGGTTTACTGAAACTTGGCGCCTGTTGCAGTTGTTTAATGGCTTCTTCCAGCCGTTCAATCAGCAAAGGATGATTCGGATCTGGATTTTCAATGACATTGGATTCAATCAAACTGTTTTCCTACTTTTTCTGCTTGCAACACGTAATGCCAATAACGCCAATCGACTAAATATAGAAATCCAATGATTCCTGTTCTTTTAGCAAATCACGCATGACGAGCGGATCCTGGCCAAAGAAGTATAACAAACCCCAATGGGTACCGAAGGCGGTCCGTTTGGTGACGGTTTCTTCAAGTGGTGCAGTAAGCTCATGGAAATCGAAATAGGGATGATCTTCGGTGTCTTGTGGTATTTCCAAACGACTGACTACGCGACGACGGGGGTAGACCCCGAAACATCCAGCGACGCCTTTTGCGTCAACCACTTCTTTGGGAAAGAAACTGCTGATTTCTTCTTCCGTTGTTTTTGGATCAAACGACAAAATCAAAGCGTGGTAAGCGTTAAAGCCATAAGCCCGCTCTAATAGTTCGAAAACCTTAAAACCTGGCGGGCGATAAGCAACCTCACCGAAGTACATTTCGCCATCACTCGTCACAAAGTATTCCGGATGCACAAAGCCAAACTCAATATCAAAGGTTTTAATCAGTTTTTCAATTTGTCTGGTAATTTCCGGACGATATTGTTCAAGTTCCGGGGTTGCCGGTACAAACACTGAATAACCCAAGGTCACATATTCAGAAATATTCAGAAAACGGATTTTGCCATTATGGATCCAGGCCTCGACAGCGAACTCCCAGCCATCCAGATGTGATTCCATTAAAACTGGAAACTCTTCATCCGGGATCATATCCACTTCATCAGGGGTACGAATTACCCGATGTCCAAGACATCCGGCTTTATCAAAGGCTTTAAGATGAATAGGGTCGTTGGGATCACCATCAAGTTTGAGCAAGGTCTGATTGACACGTTTCAGAAAACGCACCACATCATCTTTATCATGGGCCTCTTCGAAAATACCGACCCGGATTCCACCCAGTTGAGCGCGACGTTTCATCAGAGCTTTATCGCGTAATAACAGCGACTGACCAAATAATCTTGGGTTATCCATTAACACCGAATTGATGGCACCGGCCCATTCAACCGTTTCCTCAAACAAGGGAATCGCCACATCAACACCGGCTTCTTGCAGGGTCTGGGCAATTTCCAAAGAACGATCATTGAGTCGTTCAAAATTCCATTTGATGTAGGGAATGTTGTGCTCAGTGCAGTATTCTTCTGCCCAATCAGGCGCGACAACAACATATTGTCGGTCAAATGATTCGGCAGCTTCAACAGCGTTCAGACTCCATCCTAATAATGCAATATAACCTTTATCCGGATTGAAGCTGTGTTTCGCTGATTCTGCCATAAATTACCACCTTTTGAAATTTAATAAATAAAACAATACCTTACAGATTTTGGGGCGATATTGATAATCGTCGCAAGCAATTATAAAGTCATTGAAAGACGTCATCGTCATGCAGGGTGCCATTGTCCACGGCAGATAAAACGTGACCCTAAAGGGGACTGTTTAAGCAGTAATTGGTTTCATTTGCGCGTATTTGACAGAGTAGTACGGTAACGATTATGCGTTTTTTGAATAAATGGCGGCATATCGATGTGGATTAAAGGCACAGGCCATGAGCAGGGCGATCATTCCTAATCCAGCGAGTGCAATCCAGGCCATAGAAAAGCTCTGTAATGAATCACGAATCCAACCTGCAATCCAGGGTGCTATCGCGGCAATCATTGAACCGATACCCTGGACAAAACCAGCAAGTTTTCCCGCCAGCATAGAATTCGGTTGATGGTCCATCGTCACAATCAACGCCATTGGAAAAATGCCGCCAATTCCCAGCCCGGCAATCGCTGACCAAAGCCAAAGACTGATATCCGGTCTCAAAGCCATACCACCAAAACCGATGATTTGGAGAATACATAAAATAAACAAAATCCGTCGTCTATCAATGTTTTTTGCTGACAGAGCAGGGAACAGCAGACCGGCAACCACTTCCATCGCAGTTAATAAGCCCAGCATCAATCCGGCTTGTTTCGCGTTAAAACCCTGTTCAATGGCATAAGGCGACAACCAGGCTAACACGCAAACATAACAGCTGGAACCGAGCGAAAAAAAGACAGCCAGATACCAGCTACGAGAATTGCGCCATAATCCGGGCGTTTTGATATCCGTTGAATTTTCATGCTGAAAACATCGCGCATCAGGTTTAAAAAGCAGCCAGGCTATCAATGCCACCACGGCCAGCAGACTCCAGCTACCGAGTCCCATTTTCCAGCCATATTCCGCTTCAATAAATGGCGATAAAGAAGCCGATATTGCTGCACCAGCCATAATTCCAGTGATATAAAACCCCATCATTTTGGGATGTTGTGATCCATAAATATTCTTGATGACCATCGGCATTAACGCCTGAATTAAGGCGATGCCCAAACCCGCTAACAAAGCAGTCATAATCAGGACGCTGGCGTTAACGGCCCATAATCTTAATGCTGCCGAGACGACAAGTAACAGAATTGAAAAAATAATGATCTGATTGACCCCAAAACGTTTGGCCAGGGTATAACCAATCAAACAGAATAGACCCATCGCAAATACTGGTAATGTGGTCAGTAACGAGGCGAGCTTAAAGCTCATTGGTATATCTTGTTGAATAGCCGGAAGCAAAGGCCCAACCGAGGCAAGAATCGGACGAAGATTCAGAGCAATAATTACAATTACAGTGGCCAGAATCATTTTCTGGAAGTCTGAATATTTGTAGTCTACGGCAGACATTCATTACCTTTAATAATTTGAGCTGAAGACGGGCTATTTATCGGGATGTAAAGTTAGCTGCTTTCTAAAGTTGAATTTCTAACAGGACTGATATCATGAGCAAAATTATGCTCAGCCATGTTTTGCAGTGCCTCCAGACTATTCAACTATCGTTTGAATGACACCATTTCATTTTTTATAAGATATCTTTATATCAGGGACAGGCAGGTATTTAGTGTTGATAAGTTATCAGTCAGACAACGGTCAGCTAATTGTTTAATAGTTTCAGCTCAAAAAACAGTCTCTAAACACGTTAACTGGTCACTCTGATTCGTTTCTACTCTTCTAACGTGCTGAGTGCTACATCAGGAAAAAAACCAACGTCATTGGATTACGATCCTGTCTTTCATCATGAATGACATAAATAGGCACATTTTTGTCAGTGCCAGTGATGCTTGAACCGTCAATACTGAAGCTAATAAATTTCTTTCGCTGAGTCTTGGCCAGTTGCTGCAGTATGTTTTCTGCAATAGCTGGATCAAGTAGATCAGTCAGCTGCCATTTTTTTGCTTTTGGCTTCAATGATTTTTTGAGTTTTTCACTGACCTTTTTGATTTGCAGATTATTATCGAGTTGGATGACTGCAAATTCATCCTGGTCAAACACGGCCTGCCATTGCGCCAATGAGGTTTTCAAGTCCCTTTCAGTGTTTTTCAGATCAGTAATATCCTGATTAACTTCGATAGCACCAATGATCTTGTTGTCGTTATCACGAAGCGGAGTTGCATACATGATGATGGTGCGCTGTTCACCGTCAAATGCCTTTATATTAACTACTTCTGGTGAACTGGTTTCACCATTTTTGACGGCGCGGGCGAGTGTCCAGTCTCCAGCACCTAATTCCTGACCATTTTTTTCCCACCACCCCTTATATTCACCATATTGTTCAAGTCCCACATATTTTGCCCCCCCCCAGATGCGCTGCACCTCAGGGTTGGCCAGACTGATTTTTCCGGTTTCGTCAGCCATCCAAAGTCCCAATGGAATAATGTCGATTATTTTCTTTAAAATATATTCGTTTTTTGCAAGAGCCGTTTCTGCTTCTTTACGTGCCGTAATATCATCACTGATACCAATGACTTTAACCGGACGTTTCGCGGCATCATAAACAAGTTCAGCTCTTGACGAAAACCACCTCGTTTGACCTTGATCATCAGTCACTTCGAAGTCCCAGTTATAGGGTTGGCCGCTGCCGAAAATATCAATTAACTGTTCGATTGGTAGTTTTGTGAATGGCATTACGCAATTGGGTAAGTGATCAACCGCGACGCCAAATAGATCCGTGGCATTCTCCGAACAGGTGACCGTGCCCGTTAGAACATTCCATTCCCAATTGATGATTTGCGCCATTTCCAGCGCTGCCTTCATGCGAGTTTCGTTTTCGAGAATCTGATTCAGGTATTCCCGGCGTAGATCTTTCATTGCCCCATTTTCAGGCTCAGCAGATTGCAAACTTTCGATAGCTTCATCGCCATATCTTAGCCAAACCCAGTTTACTTCCAGAAAATCAGCCAGTGAACGCAGGTTCTCGTATTCAATCTCTCCACCTTTGGTCCATCTGTTCACAGAAGGCACAGAGGTATCAACCGCATTAGCAACTTGAGCTTGAGTTAACGACTTTTGCTTTAGTAACACCTTCAGGCGTTCGCCAAATCCGTTTTTTTTCATCGTAATACCAGAATCTTAAGGCCTTGTTATTGAAATCGTTTAATCGCCGCAAAGCATGTTACCACGAACATTTAAGGACTTTATAATCGACTGTAAATTACTTTACAAGTAATAAATTACTTGACAGGTAATAATTGTCAGGAATATAACTAATAACGCATGCAGGAGGTTTTTCCTGAAAGTGATGTGGCAAGGCAAATCAATACGGCTAAATCATTGAATGCACTTAATTAAATATTTTTGGAGTTAAAAATGAATAGCAGACTTACAACGATCGGGGCTGTAGCACTGGGGCTTTCAATGGGGAGTTTGGCAATGGCGCACGGTGCAGTTGAGCATGAAACCGAGAACAAACGTTTAAAATTTTTTGAAAATGCACAGCAAATGGAGCTTGCTTCAATGGAAGAACCGGGCGTTGCGGCATTTTTTGATGACATCGTGGGTTCAGGTAACCCGAAATCACCGATCTCGTGTGGTTTGTTCAAAATCGATGCGGGTAATCCACTTGTTTATACCTACGATTATGACGACATCAAAATGATGCTCGAAGGCAGCATTACCTTTTCTGACGGTGAACAAGAAGTGACTGCTGAAGCGGGTGATGTTTTGTTTTTTCCTAACGGCTCAACCATCACTTTTTCTACAGAAAGCTCAGGGCTTGCATTTGCATGTGGTCAACGGGCGGAGTTTTAGTCAAGGGCGTATTTCAACGGATGTTTAACAAATAAAACAGCAAATAATAATAACAATGCTGGCAAACATCCTCCTTCTGAAGGAGTGAGAAATGAATAAAATTAAATTGAGCAAAATACTTTCAATAAGTCTGTCGGTAACTGCTGCTGGAGGTGTTCTTGCAGCAGATTTAACTGATCTGACAGGTGGCGATCCGTTTTTTTATACCAGCGATCAATTGATCACTGAGGACAACAAGCAAAAAGCTTTATTAGGTATTGGTCGTCCGGATAAAACGCATTCGCAAATTCCGCATTTACCTGTTTATTTGGGCTACATGAGTACCAACTCTACCTATCGATTCGTCAATGTAGTTGAGCAAGTTTTTACAATGATTGGGGAAGGTAAACATGGTTTGTGGCGGATACAGGAAAATGGCACCGTCCGTTTTTACCTGAAAAGAGATGGCGAAGGTCTGGCCAAAAATGCAGATATTCTGGCAGCAGAAAATTATCAGCATATTGAGGATAACTACAGTCATTATCTGCCAGATGAAAGCTGGTCAGGCTATAAATATCCTGATCAAAAGTTTAATGAAGATGGCAAGTTAAACTATGTTGATTTGCCGATTAATCATCCGATTTTTGATAATCAATATGATCAGCATGAACCGATTGATTTGGCGAACTGGTATTGCACTATGTCGGGTAACGATTACCCGTATGCCAAAAAGGCGTTGGATTTTGCCTTCAGCCAGCCGGGCGCAAATCAGATTGGGCCGTTAGGTAAACGTGCGGGTCTGGATGTAAAAGAAAATTACGCAAAAGTCCTGCGGCTAAACCATTTCCCGGATGCCCGTTCATGGGTAAACGTTGGCCAACAGGGTAAAGATTCATTACACGTTGACTGGAAAGCAGTCGATGCCGCGAAAACACACGGCGAATTTTATCTGGTTGAAAGAACCTTTTTTAACAAACCTTATATCTTTCTAACAGCGGTTTATGACAATCAGGATAATGCCGATCATCGTTATGTGCGTCCAGCTGGGCCTTATTATGAATCATTAGGCGATAACACCAATGATCTGAAAAATACGGTCACAAAAGCACCTCGCTTTCATCTGGAAAATGGAGAAATTGGAAAAGCCATAGGCTTACCCATTTATGGTGTCCATCATCCGGATAGGGCAGCGTATGACTCAGGCGGCGCATGCCCGTTAAAAGGTGGAGATTGGGGAAGATACCCTGATCCTTCAGGTGGGTCATCATGGCCAACAACCTATGAAGAGGTAACGCCCCTCTGCGATGCCTTGTTGGTCGATATCAAATTCTATTCCAATCTTGATGGCCGGGACTGGACAGATCCGCATAAATACTTGGCAAATTCTGGCATGGGGACAGAAAAAGTGACCTACAAAATGCAACCTGGTCATTACGGTATTTTTAGTGACCCCTATAACACTTCGCGCGGCATAGAAAACACAGAAAGTCAGGATCTACCTGCTGAGCTAACAGTAACTTTCCCAACGGCTGAACCACCTGTCGGGTTTGTGAAACCTGCTGTATCTAATGTCGTTAAGGGCATGGTGCCTAGTGAGTTCTCTACCTGCCGGCCAGTACTTCAGGCTTCACTCGTTGAAAAGGTTAACAACAAATGAAAACGTTTAAATTAAATTACTTAGCTTTACTCGTGGCGGGTACAGTGTTCAGCTCGACCAGTTTTGCAGATTCTGGACAAGCCGAGGTTGGCCCGGCTAAAGCAGCCAAAGAATCAGTGGCATTTGTCGAGTATCTGGATCGTGAGGAAGTGCTCGGCGGCAAGTTCTCAACCTGGGTGGAGTTTGCCTCAGATTATGTGTTTCGAGGTGAATCTGAAACAAATGACGGGAAGATACCATCGTTAAAAGGGTCGATCACATGGACACATAATACTGGTGTTTATCTTGGATATTATCTGGCTAACAACTTATTTCCTGGCAATGATTCAGAGGGCAATAACCCTAAGATTAATGCCATCTGGGGACCCTATATTGGTTACACCACCCAGGATATAGCTGGCACTGGCATCAACTACAACGGTATGTTTTTCCAATACGTGTATCCCGGCGATAGTGATTCAAACTACCTTGAAATGTTCAACTATATTGATAAACAGTTTGGCAGGCTAAACTTGAAACTTGAATATTCTCCTACCATTACCGATTGGTTTGGTGTTGAAGATTTGCAATCACACAATATTGCGATTCATCCCAGTTTTTCGCTTCCAAATGGATTTACATTATCCGGTGGGGTTGGCTATCAGTTTTTTGATAATAAAGGTCCAAATCTCGATGCTAATGGAAATGGCAAAGAAGAACTCGACTGGACACACTGGAATATTGGTATCAGCAGAAATGTGTTCGGTTTTAATGTCGATTTAAGGTATCACGACACTGATATTAAAAAGGGCGAGCACGATTTTTACGGCTTTGATAATAATCACCAGATTGTTGACGAGCGTTACGTAATATCTGTATCTAAATCCTTTTAGGCCTTATTCGTCTTCAAATATTCATAATTGATAAGCGCTTTCAGCTGGAGCATTAGCGTGTTCCTTTGTCGACCGTTAGTAATAGCGGTCGACTTTTTTGCTTATAAATACACAAACGTTTTTATAATGATTTAGTCGATAGGTAATTTTGTTATTTTGCAAAGCATAAATGATTACCTATAAGCGGATACATCATTCAATTTTTCATTTACGGTAGCTCAGAAAGTCGTATTAACAATATCACTTTCATCTATCAGGAATAGATTTCTGATATAACGTATCCAGCAACGCAAATATCGCTTGTTGACTTTGTCTCAGCTGATTGGTGTTATCAAACAAGACTTGTTTGCTCTGTACATAATCTGCTTCTGTTAAACCATTGCTTTCCAGTGCCAGAAATGCTTCTACCGTGCCGGGTTCAGCTTCCAGATGAAACTGTAATGCCCAAACATGTTTGCCGTAGAAAAATCCCTGTGAAGGGGTTATCGCACTGCAAGCAAAAGAAGTGGCATTGACCGGCAATTCAAAACAATCCCCATGCCAGCTCAGAGGCACTAAATCTTGGGGCATCCAGCTGGCGGTTGCATTTGTCTTGCTGACCGGATACCAGCCAATTTCCAGTTGGGTATTGGGATACACCTTAGCGTCTAAAGCGGAAGCTATTAACTGGCTCCCCAAACAAATACCCAGGACGATTCTGCCGACTTCTATTGCCTCACGGATCAGTTGTTTTTCGGCAATCAGCCAGGGATAGTTGGTTTCGTCATAGGTGCTCATTGGCCCACCCATAATCAATAACCAGTCAAACTCATCGACTGAAGGTAAAGGGTCATTCAGATCAAGCCGGAAGGTGAGTAATTGAAAAGGTTTGTCCGCAAACCAATGTCGCATGGAGCCAATACATTCGCCATCAGCATGCTGAAAGACAGCGACTTTTTGCATTTGCAACTCCAAAATATTAAATAAATATCAGATAGCTAAATAAAGTTATCTGTCAAAAGCAATGACGATGGTTTACCACGCTACGAGCATTATGTTCACAATAACGAATAGCTCCCTAAAATCAAAGTACAAACTGATTTTGGCCAACCGTTATTATCAAAATTTCTGTAGAAATGAGCTCATAAAACTTTTAGTAATATTGTTGATCCTTAAAAAAGTATCATTGCGTCAGGCTAAGTAACTGAATTAAAAAATTAAATCCCCAAAAGCCCCGTTTTTGCTTAGTTTGCGCACAACTCTGGTGCAAACTGGTTTACAGCAGCTGATTTATAGGGCTACTATCACTCCGGCAACCCAAAAGAAAATAGAGTTATAAATAAAGTTTTGTCGAGGAACGGGTTGTTAATTTTTATAAAAATCAACGGAGAGAACGTATGTCAAAGTTAACTGCTTTATCAATTAGTATTGCTGTATTAGGTGGCATTTGGGCGTTTCTGGCATTAGGTCCATTGGCCGGTTTTGTTCTGGTTTGGGCGGGATTTATTGCCTGGGCGTGTTTCTTTCATACTGGTGCAGATATGCCAGCATTACAAAAAACCATTGTCGGTATGAGTTATGGTGCTGTGATCGCCGGTATTGCTCTATTATTAGCGACAACCAATCCTCTGGGTATTCCGGGTGCTGTTGGACCAGCTATTTATATTGCTGTGACGGTATTTTTCCTGGTTATTGTGGCAAGATTTGATTTGTTATCGGTGGTGCCTGCCAATGTCTATGGTTATGCCGCAACCGCTGCGTTTGGTTTGCAGACAGCCAATGCCGGGAGTGCCATCACCATGAATATGACTAATCCGGTTTTGATTATTATTCTCTCCACGATTCTGGGTGCTGTGTTTGGTTTGTTATCAGCCAAACTTGCTGGAGCAATCGAAAAGAAAGCATAAATTAAGCCGCTAAAGCGGTTTTTTTATTTTACCTACAGGGTCAGCATAATTGATGAATATCTCAATTATTGCTGGCCCTGAACTTTGAGTATTTTTGTTCCCCACATTGATAAATTAAAACCTGGATATTTATGCGCTCGGCTATTTTTATATTATTAATTTTAACGTCCATCACACTCGCTACTTTTCCGACTTTCTTTACCTGGGCCAATCGAATTGAACCCAGTTTGCTTGGCTTGCCGTTTGCTTTTTTATGGCAAATTGGTCTGGCGTTATTAGGTGCTTTTTTTCTGGCGTGCTGGTATTTGGCTGAGAGTCAGAGCGGTGATTTGGATATTGAGGTTGAAGCGGAGGAATTGAAATGATTCCAATGCTGATGCTGATCAGTTTCTTTGGGCTGATTTTGTGGATAAACCGACGTCAAATGGGCGTGGATACACTGAATGATTATGCGACAGCAAGTCATAGTATTGGTGTATTAGGTATTACCCTGGGTTTCCTTGCTACATGGTATGTCGGTGCCGGTTATACGGTATTTTCCGGCTTTGCAGTGAGCTTTGGCATGATTGGCATGTATGTCATTCCCTACGGCATAGTCACCATGCTGGTAATGTATCTGGTGGCGGAAAAATCCTTTATCTGGGGTAAAAAATATAACATCCGCACCCAGTCTGAATTATTAGGACTGCGCTATCGCAGTGATATGATTCGGGTGTTAACCGGATTTGCCGGTGTGGCGTTATCAGTGCCCTGGTTACTGATGGAGTGGTACACCATTGGCTATGTGTTTAACTATGCCACCGATGGATTTATCAGTCCGTTACTGGGCATGATTATCGGCATATTTGTAGTGGTGTTTTATGTCGCACTCGGCGGCATGCGATCCGTTATCACGGCCAATATTATTCAGGGCCTGTATATGCTTATCGCTGGTTCAGCCATTCTGCTCTGGGTCATCTACACACAACTGGGCGGCATTGAAGGCGCGATGCAGCGTATTCTGGAACAAAGCCCGGAAGCATTAACCTTTCCCGGGCCGGGTTGGGACATGTCACCTAATTATTGGATGGCGATTGTGATTACCAGTGGTCTGGGCGGCTTTATGTGGCCATGGGTCTATAACAAATTATTCGCTGCCGACAGCATTCGAACCATAAAACAATCGGTGTTATTCGCACCGACCCTGGGTATTCTGTCGTTTGGTTTACTATTCCTGCTGGCGATGGCTTTACATCCTTTACCCTTTGCCCAGCAAAATCCACAGGAAGCCATGTTCTGGATTCATAGTCAGGCCGGAGCGTGGCCTTTGGGCTTTTTTGCCGTCTTGGTGATGGCAGCGAGTCTGGGGACGGTCAGCAGCATTTTAAATGCCATGTCGACGGCTATTTCAGGTGATCTGGCTCAGGTTATCAATCGCAATATCAGTGAAAAAACAGCCTTGCAAATCGCGCGTTGGTCAGTGGTGTTTATGAGCATTGGCGCCTTGATTGGTGCATATATTCGTGAAGGGCAGTTAGTGTTTCTGGCATTGATGACCTATCAAGGCATGATTGTATTATCACCAGTGGTTTTACTCGGTTTGTATTGGAAACGTGCCAATAAAATTGGTGCGGTCAGCGGCTTTCTGGCGGGCATGGTTGTTTCGTTTGGTTTAACCATAATTGATCCGGCATTTATCCAGACTTATGGTTGGACACCCGGTGTATATGGTTTTTTAACTACACTGAGTATCATGCTGATCGCTGGCTATTGTCGCCCGGTTGAATCACATGTGGAAAAACTTTGGCAGGATATTGCCATGGCAAAATCAACCCCACCGAACCGTAATTTTAACCCCGTCAAATCGACATAATGTTTAAATGGATAATGCAGATCAATTGGTTATTTCGAAAAACGCTGGTGGTGTTATGCCTGATATTCCCCGGTATAATGCCATCCGTTGCTGTTGGTCAGCAAAGCGCCGGTAATGTCGTGTTATTACATGGTCTGGCCCGCACAGCAGGGTCGATGGACTCAATGCAGAAACGGCTCAGCAAAGCGGGCTATAACGTTTGCAATATTGATTATCCATCACGCAAACATCGCATTGAGACGTTGACCCGCGAGTTTGTGATACCGGAAATACAACAATGTTTTGCCAATTCTGAGAAAGCTATTCACTTTGTCACCCATTCATTGGGCGGCATTATTGTCAGACAAATAGCTGCTGAATATGAAAATATTCATATCGGCAGGGTGGTAATGCTGTCCCCTCCTAATCAGGGTAGTGAAGTAGTCGATAAGCTCGGCACCTGGGGGCTGTTTCAATGGATTAACGGGCCTGCTGGAAAACAACTTGGTACCGCAGAGGATTCATTACCTAATCAATTGGGACCTGCGACTTTTGAGTCAGGTGTTATCACTGGAAACCGATCGATCAATCTGATTTTATCGTCACTGATTCCAGGGCCGGATGATGGCAAGGTTTCCATTGAAAATGCCAGGCTGGAAGGTATGCAGGATTTTCTGGTTGTAGAGCAAGCTCACCCGTTCATTATGAGCAATGCCACAGTGCAATCACAAACATTATTTTTCCTGAAAAATGGTCAGTTTCAGCATTAACTGACGGTCATTCGTATATCCGGGCAAATATCCCGCTGTTAGCAGTCAAAAAACTGTTTGGCTTGTGGTTTGTCACTGTTATGGTGAAAGACACTTTTTTAAGGAGTTATACATGCTGTTTAGGACTCGTTCTATCAAATATTTTCTGATTTTTCTGTTAATGACCAGTACGGCTGTCGTCATGGCTGAGGATCATCAAAAACATGATTACAAAACGTTGGTACTGGATATTCTGATTACTGGTGATAGTACCGTCACCGGTGATAAAGCCGAGAATGCAGAAAAGATTGCTAAATTCAGTGAACACCTGCGTACCGAATTACAGGACAAAACACGGTTTACTATTATCAATGATGCTGACTCACTGGAAAAAGTGAAATCCGCTGATGAAAAGCAGGATCTGCATAACTGTAATGGTTGTGAAATTACATTGGCGAAAGAGCTTGGGGCAGAGATGGTTATTGTGCCAAATGTATTCCGGATGAGTCATTTGATTTCAACATTACATGTCGAATTTAAAGATGTTAATACCGGCAAAATGATTAAGCGTAAATCCTATGATTTTCGGGGCAATACGGATCAAGCCTGGGAACGTGCGATTAAGTACGCTATGCGCGATTTAAAAGACTGGGATAGAAATTGATCCGAATAGGCAATTTTACCTTATTTAACTGAACACGTTATTTTCAGTGCTACTAGATAAATAAATCTGATTTGACGCAAATTTACAATTCAACAAATCTGGTTACCGACATAATTCACTGCGTTATTTAAATGCGGAGTGAATTATGTCAAGAATCAACCAGGCAAAAGTTTATCGGCTGTTTCCTGCTTTACCTCAAGGACTTGGTTTAATAGCCGATGCAGTCGATAACACAATCCTGGACAAACGCCTGATCTGCTTGCTGGAAATCCGGGCTTCTCAGATAAATGGGTGTGGCTTTTGTCTGGACATGCATTTCAAACATGCTCGCGATTTGGGTGAAGATCAGCAAAGATTGGATGTCATCGCTGCATGGCGTGAAGTCCCCTGGTTCTCTGAACAGGAAGCAGCAGCACTAAACCTGTGTGAACGGCTTACACAACTACCATCCCATCAGGTATCCGAAGCAGATTATTCCGATTTAAGCCAGCATTTCTCTGAAACCGAACGGATTGCACTCGTGGCGACTATTGTGAAAATTAATAGCTGGAACAGGATAGTGGCGGCTTTCCATTTTATTCCTGAACGCAAAATACCCAATGCATAGGAGAATATGAGCATGTTAAATAAAAACAGTGTCTTTGCTATATTTATGCGGCTTGCCCTGATTATTGTGTTTTTTACGCCAGTCGTTAATGCGACCGAAATTACTGATCTCATGTCACACCACCTTCAGGCTCCATTTAATGAAGAAATTGAGATGATAAAGGTACGGTATGCCCCAGGAGAAAAATCTGAACCCCACAGACATCGCGCTCATACCTTGGTCTATATGCTTGAAGGGACAGTTGAAATGCAGGTTGAAGGTGGTGAGCTTGTCAGATTAGTTGCTGGTGATACATTTTATGAATCGCCTGAAGATATTCATCTGGTTTCTCGTAATGCCAGTGAGGAGAGTGATGCGGCGTTTTTGGTGATTTTTATCAAATCCCAAGGTGCCAAAACAGTAATCCCCATGAATGAACTGGATGGATAAAATAAAAATACAGGGTGTTCCAGCATGCTGAAATGGAAATGCAACCTCATGCAAACAGCTAATGACATTCAAGAGCTTGTTTATCTTGGCTATCAACGTGTTTTGCCCAGCGTCAAACTGTCGCCCTGGATCGAATGTTTCTGGTCTGCCAAAACCCAATTGCAACAACGCCACCAGGAAAAGTTATATCCAGATGGCGGCAGCAGTCTGATATTCCACTTTAAAGGTGATGCCGAGGGTAGCTGGTTTAGTGCTTTGCAAAGGTTTCACTCCATCAGTTTTGAATCAGCAGTAGATAGTTTCGGTATTCGTTTTAAACCTGGAGGTGCAAACGCATTACTGGGTTTGCCAATGAACGAAATGGTTATGGATATCTTGCCGGCGAAAGACATTCAGCTTAAAGGGCTAGATCTTTTATTTGAGCAACTGGTTCATGCCGATTTGCAAAGTCGTATCCATCTGACAGAAGCTTGGCTGCTTAAGCAATTTATAAAGCAGCGACCGGTTTCGGGGCCGGTACAACACCTTTGTCACCAATTTGAAGTTGCCGATGCAGATCTTATTTCTACCTTGAACAGAATGGGAATAACTCGTCGACAAGCAGAGCGCTATTTTTACCATCAGGTGGGTATTGCACCCAATCAGCTCAAAATGCTATTGAGAATTAAGAAAGCTCGACATCTACTCAAACTGAATCCTGAGCAACTACTGGTGGAAACGGCATTAAATTGTGGGTACTTTGATCAGGCGCATTTTACCCATCATTTTAAAAAAATTACCGGTTATGGACCAGGCCAATACAGGCTAAAACAGCAAAACCGAATTTTTAATAAAGAAATGATTATTCAGGTGGTGCATAAATAGTGATAGCTTCGAATGGAATAACCCCAGCCTGAAGCCGGGGTTATTATTAACAGATACATCAGTAAACCCTGCAAAAGCAGGAATCAATGCTATTTGATTTTTTCAAATGCCGCATTTTCATGGCGGATGATGGAGATAATCAAGCCAACAAGAATCGCCGCAGCGCCAAGGGCAAATAACACCAATGCAAATGGATTATCTGCAAAGGTAAAGTAGGCACTGACGTTTTCCCAGGTTGTAATTGAACTTCCCATAATTAAAGCTCCTTATGCTTCAGAACTGGCTAATTTATTTGGTACTTCACTGGTAGTCATTGCCGTCATTGCTGGAACGCTACCTTCAGGGTATGGCTTGGCGAGAATTTCCACTTCATCAATACCAATATCTTCACAGGCTTCAGGCACCCGCAGGATATTGGCTTTTTTCAGTAACAGCGATAAACCATACCCTGGAACAAAACCCATCAGCCCCATTACCGCCGCACCGATTAACTGACCGGTAAAGCTGATTGCAGGCAACCCTTCAATGTTGGGTGTTCCTCCAGCAAACACGCCAACCATGACTAATGCGGCCAAACCTGTAAATCCATGGACAGTTACGGCGCCGACGGCATCATCAATACCGCGTTTTTCAAGGAATTTAGCAAATTGGATAGCGACAATGCCGGTGCAAACGGCAATGATGAAAGCCAGTGAAGGAGAATAGAGATCCAGACCGGCAGCCACTGAAATAATACCGACCAGACCACCTGACATGGTCCAGAAAGGATCACGTGTTGCGATGTAGCAACCAATGATGCCACCGGCAAATCCCATCAGCGTATTGAAGGCGAATGCTGACAGGTTCGTTGGTGTACCATAAATCGTACTCCAGCCTGTCTCGCCACCATTGAAGATGATGCAGCCACCAAGGAAACCAAAGAAGCCAAAGATAATCATCATCAGACCAATCAATGTCATTGGCAGACTGTGTGGTGAAATGATTTGTGGTACGCCGTTGATAAATTTGCCTTTACGAGCGCCCAGATTCATTAATACACCTAATGTAAAGAAACCGGCTACAGCATGCACAACGCCCGATGCACCGAGATCGTGGTAACCAAATTTGGTTAATAACCAGCCATCTGGATGCCAGCCCCATGCACCTGCCATAATCCAGACCACACCTCCGAGGAAGATAGTCAGAATCAAAAAGGAACTGACGCGTATCCGTTCAATGACGGCCCCGGAGAGTATTGAGCCCGTGGTCGCACCAAATAAAGCAAACGCAGCCCAGAATATGCCGGTTCCCATATCCTGAACATCCGGTCCCATACTGGCGGACCAGGGCAGTGCTGCTGCAGCTTCAATCGGCACAAAGCCATTTGGAAAAGCGTTATAAATCCACCAGCCGAACAGGTAAAAAGCCGGAATAATCACTGCAATAGCAAGAATATTCTTGATACCGGCGGCTAACGCATTTTTACTTCGTGAAGCACCCATTTCATAAGCCAGAAAGCCAGCATGAATCATTAACATGATGGCAGTACACCACCAGTAAAAAACTTCTATATTCATGGCCTGATGCATTTCAAACACAGCTTGCTGGGCATCCAAAGCTGCCTGCAAGGATTCTAGTGTTGGCGAGTTTTCCATCTTACTATCCTCTTTTTAGTTAAAGTCATTTCCCATTCACCCCTTTTCGGTCAACGTTGTTGTCCAGCAAAAAGCTGGTTTGAACGGCGCTGCTATCAATGATCTTCTCAGTTGAACGATCCTTGATAGCAACCCCAGAACACTGGAGTCTGCGAGCTTCGCTTAGCAGATAGAGACATTTATGTGCAGCCGCAGCATAAGAAAGGCCTGCCAGCCGTACATTGGAAATGCAGTTACGCTTGTCATCGGTCAGGCCTCTTTTGGGCGACCAGGTCAGATATAAGCCAAGGCTGTCAGGTGAACTGAGACCGGGACGTTCACCAATCAGCATCAACACCGCCCGGGTGTTTAACGCTTCACCGATATCATCGCCAATGGCCACTCGGCCTTGATTGACCAGACTGATTGGCGCCAGGGAAAAGTCTGGAATTTCTTTCAGCAGTAACGGCAATAAACTGGCAATAAACTTCACAGCATTTTGGTGAATGGCCTTTGCAGATAATCCATCGGCAATCACTAAAGCCAGGTCGTAAGGAGTGTTGGTGTAATGCGGTTTCAAACTGGCAAAACCCGCTTCATCTAGCTGACGGCCATAGTCCGGACGTTGCAAATAAGTCACGCGATCAATGGCTTTGCTGTGTAATACCAGTGATTGTTGTGAATTGATTTGTGGAAATTCTTGCTGCAGTTGGTTTAGCTGTTGTTGTAGGGTTTCGATATCCAGTTCGGTATGCACGGCATCACGCGCCTGAGCATGAGCTAATTGAAATTCGAGGGTTTCACGAGTCGGTGTGCTGACACCGGCACGGCCAATACCAATACGTGCAGCCGTAAATTGTCTGAGTTGACGCCATGGGTTATGAGTGATCAGGCTATCGGCTGCCTGTTCGTCATCAACAATCAACATGTTGGTAACTTCAACCATGATAATGTTTCACGGCGGAATGACTCAGTGTGCCAGCAAAGGCGGGGGGGAAATGATTGCTCAAGCAGGCCATCCCGGCATTGCTCATGATTTGCATCTTTTCCAGCCACGCTTCGAATTCCGGTGCAGCACCCAAACCCAAAACACGGCGGGCATATAAAGCATCATGAAAAGATGTTGTCTGATAATTGAGCATGATGTCGTCTGAGCCGGGAATGCCCATCACAAATGAACAACCAGCCGTACCGAGTAAGGTCAGCAGATTATCCATATCATTCTGATCGGCTTCGGCATGATTGGTGTAGCAGACATCGCAGCCCATTGGCAGCCCCAGTAACTTGCCACAGAAATGATCTTCCAGACCCGCGCGAATAATCTCCTTTCCATCAAACAAATATTCAGGACCAATAAAGCCGACGACAGTATTGACCAGTAATGGCTTGAATTTACGAGCCACGGCGTAGGCGCGAGCTTCGCAGGTTTGTTGATCCAGACCATGATGGGCATTGGCTGACAGCGAACTGCCTTGTCCGGTTTCGAAATACATGACGTTCTGTCCGACCGTGCCACGATTAAGTGACAAAGCGGCTTGTTGAGCTTCAGCTAATATCGCCAGATTAAAGCCAAAGCTGCTATTGGTTTTTTCGGTACCGCCGATCGATTGAAATACCAGATCCACCGGCGCACCGTTTTCGATGCATTCCAGGGTGTTAGTGACGTGGGTCAAAACGCAGGATTGAGTCGGGATCTCATATAAGGAAATCACTTCATCCATCAAACACATCAAACGAGTGGCCTGAGTCACATTATCGGTTGCCGGATTAATGCCAATAACCGCATCACCAGAACCGTAAAGCAGACCATCCAGCATGCTGGCGGCGATGCCATTGACATCATCCGTCGGATGATTGGGTTGCAGACGGGTAGATAAACGTTTTGGCAGACCAATGGTGTTGCGAAAAGAAGTAACTACCCGACATTTCTGAGCCACCAGAATCAGATCCTGATTACGCATGATTTTGCTGACTGCCGCCGCCATTTCCGGTGTCACACCGGGACTGACCTGATTTAGTTTTTCGGTATCAGTTGCATCGGTCAGTAGCCAGTTACGAAAATCGCCGACAGTCAGATGTGAAATAGTCGAAAACGCCTGGACATCATGTTCATCGATAATTAATCGGGTGATTTCATCCTCTTCATAAGGCACTAAAGTCTCATTCAGAAAGGTTTTCAATGGCACTTCAGCCAACAGTAACTGGGCAACTGCACGTTGCTCTGCTGTTTCAGCAATAACACCCGCCAACCGGTCTCCAGATCGAGCAGGGGATGCCTTAGCCATCAGGTCTGCCAGGTTGGCAAATTGATAGGTTTTGCTGCCCAATTGGTAACGATAGCTCTGACCCATAAATTTCTTTAAATCCAAGTGGATGGAATAAAAATTGCCTGTGAATAAACAAAGTTTACAAATGATTAATGCGATATCTGTACCCAGCGAATATCGAAAATCGGCAAAAAAATATTAGGTTTATATTCAGTTACTTACTTAGTTGCGGGCGGCTTTATTACTAAAACAGGTAAAGCAAATGACAAACGAACTGGAAAAATTTGCACCTAAACAAAGCGAGGTTGTATCGAAATGGTGCGTTCTGGAGGCAACGGATGCGGATGAGCAGGCGCATAATCTGAAAGACTGGCAACAGCAATATGACCAGATGAGTCATGGACGTTTTTACGGCAGAATTGAAGAAGTACGCTTTGAATCAATACATGCATTTCGTGAGCACACCAGTCAAACGGTGAGGCAACAATGCAATGTCTGGCCAAACGCAATCTGGTTAGGACTGTCAGCAGATGAAAAGTCTTGTCGCATTAACGGTCATCATATTAGTCGGGATCATGTGATGATTCGGCCAGGCAATACGCAGTTTGAACTGGTCACCCCAGAGCAATTTAATATTTTTGGCATTGTAGTCAATCAGGACAACTTGAACGAAGTCGCCTGTCAGAACGGAATAAAACTGGATGACAGCCTGTTTCATTCACCATTAAGGGTATGGCACTCAGCCAAACTTAATTCTCTGCGATATTTGCTTAATAAGGTATTGAAACCTCAGCAGGACAGGCTGAGCAGACATCATCAGGAAGAGATATTAATGATGGCTGTGCTGGAAATTTTGCAACAAAACGAACAGAAGATTCCCCAAAAGCCAAGCTTTGCCAAACGTCGTGCAGTTGTGCAAAAAGTGACGACTTATCTGGAAGAACATCATGACAAACCCATAACGATTACGGATATGTGTCACCTGGCACATGTCAGTCGACGTACTTTGCAATACTGTTTTGAAGATGTACTGGGAATCAGTCCGTTGAAATGTGTACGAATTTCGCGGCTTAATGCGGTAAGACGAGTTTTGCTGCAGGGGTTACAGAAAGACGAAACCATTTCGATGATCGCGCAGCAACACGGTTTTTTTCATGCTGGTCAGTTTACGCAAGACTACACCAATCTGTTTGGAGAGAATCCATCCGTCACGGCAATGCGTCATCAGCAATTACCGCACATGAAGCTGGTTATTCACGACTAACAAAACCCCGGATTACAGAGTGTTTGGCATAGCTTTCGCTATGCATATCAACCGCCTCAACCGTTAATGTTATTGCCGACAATTTGATATTTTCCAGAGCTTGCAGGATCCCCGCTGTTAGCCGTTGCTTCTGTAGCACTGTACGGCCACTATGCAGCCTGATGGTTACATGAATAAAGTCATGATACTCACCAGCCAGTTGAAAATAATCGTATGCCAGGGCACGCGTTTTGATGTGTGATGTATCAAATAATCCCGAATCCAGCGTAGCCTGATGCACAACATCAACCAGAAGGGACGGCGACAGGGCCGATTCCAAACTGCTGGAATATTCGATGATGCAATGTGGCAACGCTAATTCCTTACCTGAGCAGTAGATAGAGACAAATCAAAATAGCTACTGTCGATAGCCCAAACGATATAAACAGCAGAGTACGATAAGTTGCAACCTGCTTTTTGGCCTGTTCAGCAGCGGTTTCAAATCCGCTAATCGCTTGCTGCATGTTCTCGGCAAGGACATGAATGGATTGGGCATTCTGCGTCGCCGCCTCCTGTAATTCTTCGATCTGCTTTACCAGAACCGGATCAGCCTTAACGGTTTCAGGTTTAGCGGTAAAGGCAGGAATGGCATAGGCCGCAACCTGGGCGACATACGGTGCGACTGCTTTGATAATGGGTAAAAATTGAATGGCCATAAAGCAACCCGTGATTAAGTAAGCGAAACGTGGTTTTTTAATAAGCCGGCAGAAAAATTAACGTTATTCTGATAAATGCCGACATTGTGATTGATCTGTTTATGGAAACTCTATCATGAGTATAGGGATTACTGTCGACATGCGTTCTCTCTCTGCTTCCGGTCAATCGGTTGTGAGTGATAATAAATCAGCTGGCCGTTCGCTAGAGTCCAGAATAGCGGCATTAAAACAAAAACTCGTCGATCTGTTTGAAGAGCTGAAACAGGCGAGTCAGGAAAGAACGCCCAAGACAGTCGATAAGATCAAAATGATTCAAATGCAAATCCAGGTCACCCAGGCCCAGATAATGCAGCTAGAAGCGATGCAGCAGCAAAAATTGCAAAATGAGCAGTGTGCCAAACGTGAAGATAATGCAATCAATCATAAAGTTGCGATTGATACAGAGCCGACATTCAGTAGAAAATTAGATACCTATATCTAATCACAGCTCATTAAGTGAAAACCGTCATTGAATTACGCTGTTTTGCCCTCATTTGTTAAGCTATCCGACTTAATAATTATCTGCATACCGTATTCCCCTAATGAAAAACGGCATTATAAATTCGATGCACATTGCGATATTGTCGCAAAGCCGTTGTCTATTGAGCTTCCGGTAGCCATCATTAATAACTGGCATTGCCCATTTTAGATTTTAATCCATCGATCTCAGACAAGGAGACATCGTGAATAAGGCACTTATTTCGGTTCTTGGCACTGACCAACCCGGCATTATGGCGGCGGTCGCCACTGTCATCACTGAACATGGCGGTAATATAGAAAACCTCAGTCAAACGTTGCTTCAATCAGTATTCGGCGCGTTATTAATGGTGTCGATGCCCGAAGAAAAACAGTGCGAAGAGCTTCATCAGGCGCTTCAGCAAGTTGGTCAGAAGATGCGACTGTCGATCCATGTCGATCCCTGGGATGAGCAATTAACCCCCTGGCAGGAAAATACACCTGAAGTTCAGCCCTACATCCTGACCGTCATCGGGCCTGATCGTCGTGGACTGGTGGCAGAAGTGTCTACCCATCTGGCGCAACATGGCGTTAATATCACGAATATTCAGGCAATATTTAAGGGCGGCAAAAACCCGATGGATAATCTGATGGTGTTTGAAGTTGATGTACCGCGTTCAACCGTTATGCAGGATCTGCGTGACGCGTTAGAGGAAGTCGGTCAAAGACTGGATATCGAAATCGATACACAGCATCGCAAGATTTTCGAATCCGTGAGCAACATCAGCAATTAAGGAAACCCTCATGCTCAACGAAAAAGATATTATTTCAACCCTGATGATGGTGCGGGAACAAAACCTGGATCTTCGCACCGTGACTGTTGGCATCAACCTGACGGATTGTGTCAGTCATGATCTGGAAACGTTCAAACGTAAAATTTACGACAAAATCACTCGTTACGCTGGCCAATTGGTCGCTTCCTGTAACCGTATCGAAAGACGCTATGGCATTGAAGTTGCCAACAAACGTATTTCCATTAGTCCAATCGGTGTGGTGGGTGCGCCTTTCAGTTCAAAGCAATTAGTGGAGGTGGCCGTTACGCTTGATAAGGCAGCACATGAACTGGGTGTGGATTTTATCGGTGGATTTACTGCGCTGGTAGAGAAGGGCATGAGTAAAGGTGATCAGGCTTTGATCGAAGCGATTCCCCAGGCGCTGACTGAAACGCAACGCATCTGCTCATCGGTAAATGTTGCCAGCACCCGTGCCGGTATCAATATGGATGCCATCCTCAAAATGGGCCAAATCATTAAACAGGCTGCAGAACTCACCGCTGATGATGATGGCCTGGCCGCTGCTAAATTAGTGGTGTTTGCCAATATTCCGCAGGATGTACCGTTTATGGCGGGTGCTTATCTAGGTATCGGTGAGGCAGATGCCGTTGTCAGTGTAGGGGTGAGTGGACCGGGCGTAGTGAAAGCCGCTTTGGAAAAAGCCCTGGCGGAAGATGACAATATGGATCTGAGCCGTGCGGCGGACGTGATTAAACAAACGGCTGCCAGATTAACTCGTGCCGGTGAGCTGGTTGGCCGCGAAGTGGCACAATTACTTAATCTGCCATTTGGTATTGTCGACTTGTCTCTGGCACCTACACCGAATCGTAATGACAGTGTTGGCGAAATCTTTGAAGCGATTGGCATACCGGCATTTGGTGCGCCAGGCAGTACCGCGTTTTTATCCATGCTCAATGATGCCGTGAAGAAAGGTGGCGCCTTTGCCAGTTCACATGTGGGCGGATTGAGTGGGGCGTTTATTCCGGTTTGTGAAGATTTGACCATTGCTGAGTCAGCAGCCAATGGCACCTTGAGTCTGGAAAAACTTGAAGCCATGACCGCTGTCTGTTCTGTCGGTCTGGATATGGTAGCGATCCCGGGTGATACCTCAGCTGAAATGATTTCAGCAATCATTGCGGATGAAATGGCCATCGGTGTTATCAATAAGAAAACGACAGCCGCAAGGTTGATTCCTGCGCCTGGCAAAAAAGCTGGTGATATTGTGCGTTTCGGTGGTTTATTGGGTGAAGGCCCGGTGATGGCCGTCAATATGGGCAGTCATGAAAATCGCTTTGTACGATTGGGTGGACGAATTCCGGCGCCGATTCAAAGTCTGGTCAACTAGCGAATGACCCCATACCAGTCAGTCAGCTGGTGTGGGGGATCAACACCCGAATATTCATCATGAAAAAACTGGTTCTGCAAATCATCATTCGGCAATGGGATAAATCTCAGCTTTCAAAACAACATATTGAAGAACGGCAAGCCTTACCCGGGCGATATCCCATTAGTTCTTCGGCACAAATGCTCTTTGATGGGCGGGTGTTGCTGGATCAGCAGGGTGACGATGTGATGGGCAATCGTATTCGTTTTCAGTTGGTAGAAAATGCTGTGTTGATTGACCGTTTCAGGTTTGATCTGGATGTCCAGACAGTCGAGTTTAAAGCCCGACTGCAGGTCGATGAACAGCCCAAATTACTCGCCACACTAAATAACGGATGGATGCAGTTTCAGTACCAATGGCGCTACCGGGTTGAGCAAGGCGGTTTTATTTACTGGCTTTATGAAAACCTGATCATCAATGCCTGTTTTGTTGAAAAAAACGAGGTAACTATTTTTATGAACTCGACACCGAATCAACGGTTTTTTCATCTCTTACCAAACTAGCCTTTAACCTATACTCCCTGAGCAAGGCATAAATATATCGTTGCTAACATGAACATGTTCAGTTGAATACGCTATGCTTAATTTTGCGATGGAGTGCATAGGTTTTTTTGATTAACAGGCTTACAATGCCATTCCATATCTACAGCCCGAAATATTTTTATTTCTTAAGGGGCAGTCTCTATAGTCAGAGAAAACATCCTTTTTTGGGGCAGGAATACCCCTTGTAATAATAGGGAAATATGCCTAATATTTCTTTAAATTTAGGTGTGTGCAGGATGCCTCAACTATATTCATTCGATTGCTTTTAAACGGTCTGACCGGACCCAAAAATCTGTATATAAAACCCTTAAATCAATAGTTAAGTTTTAATCAAAGACAAGGTGTTAACCGTATTTTTAATGAATTCCACAGCCAAAATATTTCCAGAAAGATATCTGTGAATAATCGTTTAGCAGATACGTTGCCGGTTGCCATTGTGAAGTTTTGCCTGCAGGCCAGAAATCGGATAGCCATACTCGACAGTACAGCCGGCCTAATTGATATTTTCGGTATTACCCATACCGAGATCATCAAAGATTCCTCTCTGGCCTGGGAGTACGTTCATCCTGATGATCAGGCCAATATACTGCAGGAATTGCATGCCTCGGCGCTAACGATGCAACCCGTTAACATACGGTGGCGGGTATTTAATCCTGTAAAAGGCGAGATTCTGGTGGACTGCAAGGCCTTGCCTGAAGCAGATGAAGATACCGAAACGGGTATTGTCTGGCATGGGTATTTTCAGGACATCACCGAGGCTGGACGCAATGAACAGGAACATCAGGCGCATCTGCATTTTCTGGAATCTCTGGATCAAGTCAATCGAGCCATTCAGGGCACCAATAATCTTGAAAAGATGATGAGTGATGTTCTTGAAGCGATTCTCAACTGTTTTGGTTGTGATCGGGCATGGCTCATTTATCCCTGTGATCCGGAGAGTGCTTCGTGGAGTGTGCCCATGGAACAGACTCATCCTGATTACCCTGGCGGTTTTGCGGCAGGGATTGACTACCCCATGACAACGGAATCTGCCGCGGCAATAAATGCGTATCTGAGCTCAAGTGAGCCAGTTACGTTGATTACGGATATCGAAAGTCCTGACTCGCCCGACTTTCTGAGGGATTATCAGGTGCGGTCATTAATTGGCACGGCAATCTATCCCAAAATAGGTAAACCATGGGTGTTTGGCTTACACCAATGTTCGTATCAACGTGTCTGGACCAGTGAAGAAAAACGTTTATTCAGTGAAATCGGTCATCGTTTATCGGATGGGTTGACCAGTTTGCTGATATATCGTGAGCAACGTGAAAGTGATGAGCGTTTTCGCCAGGCGTTTGAATTTGCAGCCATCGGCATGGGAATATTATCGTTAAACGGACAATGGTTGCGTGCCAACCAATCCATCTATGAAATGTTTGGTTATTCTGAAGAAGAATTGCGACAGATGACCTATCAGGAAATGACGCATCCTGACGATTTGCTAAGAGGGAAAGAGGATGTCACCAGACTGATAGCTGGCGAACTTTCCTTTATTCAGCTTGAAAAACGCTATCGACATCAGAACGGTCAGTATTTTTGGGCGAGGCTGACGACCAGTATTGTTCGGGACAGGAATAACCAGCCACTCTATTTTGTATCGCAGATAGAAAATATTGATCAGCATAAAAAGGCCGATCAAAGTATTGCCTTGCTGAACTTTGCCATTAACCAGGTAAAGGAATGTATTTATCTGTTAGACAAGAACGCACGCATTCGTTATGTAAATGATGAGACTTGTCATGCGATGGGTTACAGCCGTGAAGAACTCTTGCAAATGACGGTGCACGATGTTGATCCAGAAACGCCTGAAGATCGCTGGGGCGAGCATTGGGAAGAGCTCAAACAGGAACATTCAATCCGTTTAGAAACAAAACACCGGACAAAGTCAGGCAAAATTATTCCAATCGAAGTAAATGCTAATTATTTTGAATATAACGGCATCGGCTACAATCTTGCGCTGACACATGACATCACGGAAAGAAAGGCCGTTGAAAACGCATTACAGGAACAGGAGGAACGTTTTCGTCAGCTTGCCGAGAATATTGAAGAGGTCGTGTGGCTGTCCGATCTGGCGATGGGTCAAATTCTTTACATTAGCCCGGCTTATGAAGCAATCTGGGGCAGAAGTTGCGAAAGCCTCTACGAAAACCCCTCATCCTGGCTGGAAACCATCCATCCTGAAGATATCGATTATGTCAGACAAGCACTGACTGAAGGCAGAGTCAGTGGGGAATACGATATAGAATTTCGGATTATTCGTCCGGATCATGCCATCAAACATATTCACCAACGGGCCTTTGCGATTGAAAATGAAGCGGGTGAAATTTACCGGGTTGCGGGTACTGCTCAGGACATTACTGAACGTAAGGAACAGGAAGCCCATATAGAATATCTTGCCTATCATGACTCATTGACGGCTTTGCCCAACCGGTTACTGACCATGAATCGTCTTGAGCATGCGATTACCCACACCATCCGTCATTCAAAAACATTAGCCGTTCTGTTTCTGGATTTGGATCGTTTCAAAAACATTAATGACTCTCTGGGTCATCAAACCGGTGATTTATTATTGCAACAGGTCGGTGCCCGTCTGTCTCAGATATTAAGGGAAGAAGATACCATCGGCCGTGTCGGTGGTGATGAGTTCCTGATTCTGCTGCCCAGCCTTGTCGGCCCGGATGATGCGGCACATGTTGCCAGCAAACTGATAAATATACTGTCGCTACCGTTCAGTGTGTTGGGCCGTCAGCTGCATATTAATGCCAGTATTGGTATCAGTCTGTGTCCACGGGATGCCAATAATGCTGACTTATTAGTCAAATATGCAGATACCTCCCTGTATCTGGCCAAAGAGCATGGAAGAGGGATTTTCCGTTTCTTCAGTCCGGAATTGGATCAAAAGGTTCATGCGCGACTGCAACTGGAAAACGATCTTCGTTTTGCATTAGAGCGAAACCAGCTTTATCTGCATTATCAACCGTTGATGGATCTGGACACGGGGGAATGTATTGGTACAGAAGCGTTATTGAGATGGTCACATCCTGAAATCGGCATCATTTCACCCGCAGACTTTATTCCCGTTGCAGAAGAAACCGGGCTGATCTTACCCATCGGAGATTGGGTTTTACGCACAGCCTGCGCTCAGGCAAAAGCGTGGTTTGATGCCGGAAAAACAAATTTCAGAATGGCGGTCAACCTGTCACGCCGACAACTTGATTCAGTTGGTTTAGCGATTGATGTCAGACAAATCCTCAACGAAACCGGATGCCCGGCCCATTTGCTGGAACTGGAAGTCACTGAATCAAGTGCCATGCAAAACCCGGAACAGGCAATTGTCATATTAAACTCATTACATGAAATGGGAATTTGTCTGGCATTGGATGATTATGGCACCGGTTATTCAAGTCTCGCTTACTTAAAACGCTTTCCGTTTGACCGGCTTAAAATTGATCGCTCATTTATTGATGGTATTCCTGATGATGCGGATGATATGAGTATCGTGCAGACAACAATTGTTCTGGCTCGGCAGTTACGCCTTCATGTCATCGCTGAAGGGGTGGAAACGCAGGCTCAATGTGACTTTCTTAAGCAAAATGGATGTGATGAAATTCAGGGATACCTGTATGCCAGACCCATGTCGAGTGAAGATGTGGAAAAGCGTTTTGGGCTGTATAAAACATAGAAAAGAACCGGCGGGCCGAAGCCCGCCCTACACAATTAACGTTCTTTAATTTCACTCACATCCCCAACAGGAATCTGGTTCTCGCGACCTTCTTCGTCTTCATATTCAATCATGCCGGTTTCATCATTGACTTCTGGTTTGGTTGCACTATCAATCATGCGGCCATCATTGGTCGCAATAATGTGATCTTTGGCGCAACCTGCCAGGCCGATAAATAAAGTGGCAAATATTACAGTTAAAAAAGACTGCTTCATGGGTACCTCCCGAGTTAGAAAAACAGAAACTGCTTTTGTATGACGACCTCATGGATTTATGGTTGCGAGAGGTTTTTCCTGACTTTCAGGTGAATATTGGACCCTGGATATGGATTTATTCCCAGACTGCGAAATAGAACAATAAGAGAGCTTAACCATGAATATAAGGCGGTTTCGCTTGTCAGATGCCTGTCAACACGTAAGAATATGTCATGGATAAACCTTTTCTTGACTCATTTAGCGAATACGTAGATTTACTGCTCGACGCAATTTGTGCGGTGGATGAAGAAAGTCGCATCATCTATATCAGTAACGGAGCACAGCGTGTCTTTGGTTATCCTCCGGAAGATATGATTGGCAAGCGAATGCTGGATCTGTTGCATCCCGAAGATCACGACAAAACTCAGCAAAGCATCACGACGGTTATGCAGGATAAGCAAGTGCTTGATTTTGAAAACCGTTACATTCGTAATGATGGTCAAGTCGTGCATCTGCTCTGGTCAACCAGCTGGTCAGAAAAACATAAAATGCGTCTGGGTGTGGCCCGTGACATTACCCGCATTAAAGCGGCTGAAGCGATGCAACAATCGCTGATTTCTATCTCGGATACTGCTCACAGAACCAATAACATCAAGCCACTTTGTCAGCAGGTTTTATATCACCTTAATACGCATTTACCGGTGGCGACTTTTGGTATTGCGTTAAAAATGCCGGGGAATGAAACCTGGAAGATGCTGTTTGAAAGCGTAAGGGACTGTTTAAGCCCGCTTAAAGATGAGGTGATGTTCAGAATCGCCAGTCACAGTGATATGGCGCTTGAAACAATTGATGGCAAATTAATGCTGCTGGTCCCATTGCAATTAAATGAGGCAGGTTTTGGCCTCATGGCATTGGCATTAACCGAGCCGGATTTTTCACTGAACGAAAATGACCAGGCTTTGCTGACCTTTACCGCTTCTCAAATTGGTACAGCTGTAGAGCGTCACCAAATGCTTGACCGACTGCAATATCTCGCTTTGTACGATGCTTTGACTGGCTTGCCAAATCGCGAATTGTTTCAGGATCGTATACAACGATCCTTGTTGCGGGCCAAACGCGAACAAACGCATTTTGCCCTGATGTATATGGATCTGGATAAATTCAAAGAGGCCAACGATACCTTTGGCCATGCAGCAGGAGATTGTCTATTAAAGGAAGCCGCGCTCCGCATCACGCAATGTGTTCGTGAAACGGATACAGTAGTGAGGTTTGGCGGCGATGAATTCGTTGTTTTGCTTGATGCCGTTGAAAATCGAAATGGCGCTTTTGGCGTCGCCGAAAAAATTCGGGTGGAACTCGCAAAACCTTATGAATGGCAAGGAAACGAAATAGAACTATCAGTCAGTATCGGCATTTCTGTTTTCCCTCAACAGGGTGAACAAATCACTCAGCTCATTGCAGCTGCTGACGAAGCTATGTACAAAGCCAAAAAGCGCGGTAAAAACTGTATTTGTTGAGTTGAATTAGCCTCGTTATATGGAGTCTGAATGCAGTGATCTGGTTCGAAAATTCCAGCCTGGTATCAAAGTTGTTGAGCTTCATATATCAGCGTCAACCTACTATTGTGACAACATTATTTTGTTGCAAGCCATTGAGAAAAAGATTATTTTCATCTCAACGACTTGGAAGCAATGTGTTTTTTTACCAGAGGTAGGGAGAATGTCATGGCAGCAAAGTTCGAAATCTATGAAGACAAAGCAGGGGAGCATCGTTTCCGGCTCAAAGCCGGTAATGGTGAAATTATTTTGGGCAGTGAAGGTTACTCTTCAAAATCAGCCTGTAATAACGGCATCGAATCAGTCAGAAAAAATGCACCGGATGACAGCCGTTATGAAAAGAAAGAATCAGCAGGCGGCAAGTTTTCCTTCACTTTGAAAGCTGCCAATCATCAGGTTATCGGCACCAGTCAAAGTTATAAAACTGCCTCTGGTCGTGATAATGGTATTGAGTCAGTCAAAAAAAATGCGCCTGATGCCAAAATAGATGACCAAACTCAGTAAGCAATATATGGGCCTTCGGGCCCATTTTTTTATATTCCACTCGTTCAAATAAAAGCGAAGTGCTCCTTTCGCTCCAGACTCAGTTCAGAGTGACAAATCATGCTGTAATTTCTATTTGATTGAATACTGTAAATTTCAGCTGACTCGGGTGTTGTTGTTGTTTACAAAAGAAAGGTGTTCAAAGCGCAACCCTTTTGCCGATATTACCGGGAAAGAGCAGTGCACAGCCGCTTTTGATTTAGTCGATTCGACAGACCTGATAACTGATTACAGAGCGATCAAGGCGGTAATTCAGTTAAAAAGGTGTTTATTCTTCTCTGCTGCGCTTTAAGGGCCGTCGCCAATTCAACATCGCGCTGATACACATCCGGCCTGAATTCCACCCGGCCATCTTCATCTGCTGCTGCAGTCCAGTAGTCCATTAATATTGGTACTCTGGCAGGCAAGGGAATATTGCGAGTCTGTCTCCGTTCAATAGCGTCGATTATCGCGTTATGGGTTTGCTGACTTGCGCCAGCGAACAGCTCGTCAGCCAGGTTTCTGGCCCCTTCTACACGTACACAGCCGGAGCTGTAAGTACGTCTGTGACTGGCAAACAGACTCTGACTGGGAGTGTCGTGCAGGTATACAAAAAAGGGATTGGGAAAACGGATCACCACCAAGCCCAGGGCGTTGTTCGGTCCCGGATCCTGGCGTAGCTTAATTGACCCCGGATTTTGCCAGTCAATCGTGGCAGGGTTCAGCTCGCGTCCATCCTGATCCAGCACTCTGAGCCGGTTGGCAGCAAGATACGCTATATTCTTACGGATTTCCGGTAGCTTGTCCTGGCGATAAATGGTGGGTGGCACGGTCCAGTTAGGACTAAAAGTGAGATAGCTTACTGAGGATCTGAGGGCAGGGGTCTGGCGGCGGGCAGTTCCCACCTGCACTTTTCCTTGCCAGATGATCTGACCATCACGAGTATAGGTAACCTGGGCACCGGCGATATCAACCAGCAACAGTGTGGGCGATATTTCCCGCTCCAGCCAGCGCATACGTTCCAGGTTGATCTTAAACTGCTCCTCGCGAAAATGGCGTGACAGATTGAGCGCATCCAATGTTTCAGGACCCACAATACCATCTACCTTCAGGCGATGCTGGGCCTGAAAATTCTTTACTTTTTCCACTAACGCTGCATCGTAGTGATCACCAGGGTGAGAAGGGCGATTGTCTGGCGCAATGTCGGTGTTGGGGATTTGTATCAATCGTTGGTGCAGAACCGATACCCTGTCATCATTCATGCCGGGCCTCAACAGCGGGCCATGGGGCACATAAGGCCAGTTTACGTCACGATGTTGTTGATGCCAGATCTTATATGCTGAGCGTAATTGCCGGTAAGCAGAAGATTCTGGCCGGGCATGATCAATCGCGGTAGCGATATTCTGCAGACCTTGGCGAGCCACGACACCAAGGTTTTCAAGCGACACTGCATCGATCCCGTTGTCTTCCTCCTCAACGAGGCGCCAGATGGGAGCGATAACAGAACGATCGAGAAAACCATACTGCAAGTGGTAGAGCGCTGCCAGGTAGGCCGTGGAAGCCAATAAGTCACGACAGGCTAGCGTTTTACCATCAGTGTTCCCAATTATGCGCCATCGTTCCAACTGCAGGATGGCGTACATTTCAGGATCCAGGCCATCCCATTTCAGATCCGTCAGGGCAGCCAGCAGGGCATCATAACGTTTTTGATCGGTCCATAATGGAGCGGGGAAATGGTTACCGTAAAGGCTCTGTAGCCAGTCCGTCTGCGACTTTGATCTGCTGGTATCCGGAACGCGACAACGTTTATCGTCTGACAGAATCGGAGCAACATCGCTGGCGAACTCTGTTTGTAAATTGCTCACGGCCAGCACGTGACTGGGTAATACCGAGATGACCAAAAAGCATGCTGTCAAAGCGCACCACTTTTGTAACAAAATGTACAACCTTCTTGCTCCTTTCTTCAAGCCTGCTAGAATCCACCATTGGACTTGCTTAGCTTTCATCTCCGCCGCTGTTGTGAGCTAAACAAGCCCTAACCATAACATTGTTGATTGGCATGCGGATGAATTGTGCAGTCGCACCATTATTCCGGTTCTGGCATATTGACTCGTCCCTGAAAAGGGCACCAGAGCATTACGAGGGGAAAAAACGATGCACCAGTTCACATTCCGGCGCCTGACGGCAGCCTTTGTCTTAAGTTTTCTGCTTGTTCTTTCCATTCCCTCCCATTCCAACGATAACGCCATTAATGCAATAGGTTTCAAGTCAGTACAGCCCTCCCTCAATGAAGACCTGGTCAGGCAGGCCCCAAACCTGAATCGGGCCGTGCTGGACAAGGCCATCGCCGCCATGACGTGTGCCGTCAATCACGGTATTGATCAGGCTTCAAGACTGGCGATTATCGACTTTTCTCTACCATCCTCTGAACCACGCCTGTGGATCTTTGATCTGGATAGCCGGTCACTGATACTTGAAGAGCTGGTAGCCCATGGCCGCAATTCAGGTGACAACGTGGCCAGCAAATTTTCCAATGTAGAGGGTAGTCACAAGTCAAGCATCGGTCTTTTCCGGGCTTCTGAAAGTTATATTGGCCGGCACGGTTATTCCTTGCGGATGGATGGTCTGGAACCCGGCATCAATGATCGCGCCCGGGAACGTGCAATCGTTATCCATGGCGCCGACTATGTGAACAACCAATGGATTAAACAACATGGCCGCATTGGCCGCAGCCATGGATGTCCGGCGGTGAGCCGGGATGTTGCCGATCAGGTGGTAGATATCCTCAAGGATGGTCAATTTGTCTTTTCTTATTATCCAGATGATAAGTGGCTCGCTTCATCCCCCTATCTCAACTGCCAGCCTGAGCGGGTGGCAGCTATTGTTGCGCCACTGAAAAATTCGGGTAGTTGATGCACAAGCGTTGCCTTCCCAAAGCAGCCTGTTTGAGCTGTTGATATCAAACAGTCTTGATACCGTACCAACCGCTAATCATAAACGCCTGAAAAAACCGTATCGGCACGTCAATCCCGGCTTGTTTTAGCAGGTGTGCAGTTTCTGCTGGTGAGATGACGGAAAGCATTTCGCGTAGTTGCATTGGCAGATTCGCCAGTGATTCCGGAGTGGCTCCCATCATCGATTGCACGGCTTCCCAGTTTTTTAACATGAATGGAAATTCGGCTGAGTCCAAATCAAAGCTGATTTCAGTACTAATCAACATGCCATTAGTGCGTAAGCGGCTATACATTGCCTGATAAAAATTCAATCGGTCTTCATGCTTCACGAAGTGAGCAACCAGAATACTTAACACCGCATCAAAGCTGTCACCTTCAGGCACATCGTCAACATATCCATGAATCAGCTCACAACGATCCCGCACGCCAGCTTCGATAAGCCTTTCACGGCAGACATCCAGCATCCCAATAGATGGATCGACGCCAACAAAGGTCCAGTGAGGAAATGATTTGGAAAGGGAAATTATCTCGGCACCAGTACCAACACCCACACACAGAATACGCGCCTGCTCTGGAGCATTTTTTAAAATAAGCCGAATCAGAAAATGCATATTATCGGCAATAGGAGCCAACTGCCGGTTTCGTTCATCATAAACCATTGCACCATTTGTAAAATGGTCGATCACAGTGGAGTCGGTATTCATTCTGAAAGGCTCCTGCTAAGTTTTGCCGAGAGATTTGTTTTCCACATGTTTAAATTTGCGCTTAGTAAATAGGGTAGAAGTTAACTGAATTTTCAAGCTAGCTGAGCCCTTGAACCGCTTTTTTCGGAAGCGTTTTCTTTAATTAATTCCTAAAGGGAGGCGTACCCTTTAATTATTCGATGCAATTCTTAGAGGTTTTTTTTCAAACTTTTACGCCACTCAATGCCATGGAATATGGCAAGAACAATTAACGCAAAACTAAAAGCTAATATCCCAAGCCATCCTACCCATGGGTAAGGACTCAAGTTTGCAATAAGGCATAGATTATGAGCAGTTATAAGAAAACCAGAAATTACCAATGGAACATCTGCCCACATCAGACACGCAGCGTATTTAAAGAGTTTGTCTCTATCTGCTTCCTGCTCTTTAGTTTTGTCGAGTATTCGCCTTCTAACTGTAGCTATATAAGCGGTCAGAGCGATCACTATGCCCAGAAGGCTCCATAATTGTTCGATAATCATATCTTTTCTCCTTAACTACTCAATCAAAGGGGCAGTGGCTTCTCGCATGATGACCATTGATACAATATTTACCTTAAATATTTTTTGGTTCAATTGCTTTGAATATCCCCGTTTTAGTCATATTTCTGACTAACTCAAATTGTTCTAATGCGGCAAGAGGATCAATAACTTCAGGTGCTTCAAAATTAATATTTTTCCATTGCTCTCGGTCGACTTTAACGCTTAAAAGATATTGATCTTCATGATGACCGGTAGCAATATCCTGTCCCTCAATATAACCGGATAGCATGATACTGTTGAGCGAAGGAAGACGATGGAAGATTTCAGCGATAATGCGTAATGCTATTGCATGAACATGATCTCGATAGAGCGCTCTCTTTATAGTGGCATTCATCGGTTTGATGGAAACTTTGTGGCATTCATCGGTTTGATGGAAACTTTTGAAAGGGACTTCAATGCTTGGTAACGACTAGTAGGCAATTTATCTTCAGTAGGCAAACAAACATCGACCGCTAACGTTGTGTAATCATCACCAAAATCAAAATCTATTTCGGTTTCATAAGGCCAATCAATAGTTGAAAGGTAGTGTTCAAGTACATCACTCATTGCTTCAATATCATCCAAAACGTCGATGGTTTCTCTTTGCTTACGAAGCGTTTCGCTATTTTCAAATGCCTTTTTATCTTCGTGATAATGCTGCAGCGTAATTTCATACGAAGATTTCAGGCTGGCATTTTGTGACAGAATTTTTTCTTTAATGGTGGCCAGATTAAAGCTAATAAACCAACTTTTGTATATTTGGGTTCTTCAGGAGTTGTTTCAGGAAATTCACATTCAATGAACACAGGCTGATCTTGGGGCGGTGGAAGAGTGTGATGAACGGTTGTGATTTTACTAAGGTGTTTATTTTTATCATCGCATAACACTTGAACCATCTCAGCAAGGCTTTCTGAATAATGTCGCTTCAAATACTGCATTTCAGAACCGGTCAAATCTTCAAGCGTATCTGCATTATATAATTTCAGTTGACCATCATCTTCAATCAGACCTTTTACTGAAAGATTCCTTTGGTCGGTTCCATTCGAAAGTGATGATTTTTGTTTAACCTGTTTATTTGAGTTCAGCTTACTTCGGTATGACAGTCCAGTTCCGGGGATGCCAGTATTTCCATAAACACCTTTTGGTCCGGCACTCACACTGGCTCCACGCACCCCAGCAGAAATACCAAGGCCACTTTTACTGAGATTCAGGTGAAGTCCTTTCGCAATTTTAATTCTTCTTTGAAATCTAAAAGCCATGTTTAATCTCGCTTTTGTTTGCGTTTTTGAAGAACATCACTAAAAGCGGAAGCCAGGATGCCGGTTGGCAAAGCAATCATGCCCACACCGGTAATCGCTGTAATTGCGGCAAAGACTTTTCCTAACGCGGTAATTGGCGTGACATCCCCATAACCTACTGTGGTCAAAGTTGCGATGCTCCACCAGAGTGCTCTTGGAATACTACCGAAAGCTTCTTCCTGAATATCACCTTCTAAAACATAAAGACAGGCGCTGGAAAATACCAGTAGCACCATGGCTACGGCCATACTTAAAATCAGTTCATAACGCCTGATTGAGATGGCTTTAATAATGGCCGTCATGGCCTGTGAGTAACGGCCAAGTCTGGCGATCCTCAACAACCTTAGTAACCGAATAAGCCTCAACATAAACGCATTTGAGGAAGTAAATGTCAGCAGAAAGGGAAGTATGGCAAGCAGATCGATGATTGACCAAAAGCTGAAAACGTATCGGATTCGGCCCCGAAACCCCTGATATTTCTGTATTTCACCAACTGCATAAAGTCTTGCCAGATATTCAACAGTGAAAACTGACACGATTAAAAGTTCTACGAGATTAAACAGCGAAGGTGAGAGCTCGTAGACGGATTGTTCCGTCTCAATGATGGCAAATAACGCTGAAAAGACAATTAAGGTATAGATGAATTTATTAACAGGAGAGAGGCCTTTACCGGGCCAGGCAGCAGGAGATAAATGTGTAAACAGGCGTTTTCTTAAATCCATTTTTGTCAGCCTGCAATTAACGAAGCCAAAGCCTATAGTATGACCAAAACTCTTGATTGCCAACTGTGAGTGAAAAGGGCTATTAACTTCTTGTTCCCATGCTCCTGCGCGGGAATGTACTTGTTCATAACAACATCAAGTTTGCTGACCCCATTATCCTTCTAAATACTCCATCTTGTGCGAGCGATAATGGAGCATCAAAATGTTGCGTAAGGCGACATTTTGTCGCATAATCGATTTCAACGAGTTATCATCCTATTAATGAAATTAAAAACACTTAAAAATCAAACGAAACCAATGACATTCAATAAGACCAGCTAAATAAACATCAGTAGGTTCTCTAGAATTTAAACGACATTGATTGCACTAAACGCAACTAAGAAACTAAAGGTAATAAATATGGCTACTAGCGTAAGACTGGATGATGAGTTTGTCACGATTGCCAGAGTTCATGCAGAAGCAGAAAGCCGCTCCCTACCTAAGCAAATAGAGTATTGGGCAAAAATTGGTCAAATCATGATCGATAACCCGGACTTGTCGTATGAATTTGTGCGTGAATCTTTACTGGCGACCGAAGAAGTCAAACAAGGATTAGTTAAACCTTATGTCAGAAGAACAAAACGAAATTGATGTTTATGAATCGCGACGATTTGAGAAAGCCATTAAAAAGCTGACAAAAGCGCAACTCAAAGTGGTTGAAGATGAGATAGAAAAAATCATTGAAGACCCTGAGATAGGGGAGCAGAAGAAAGGCGATTTAGCTTTTTTGAGAGTGCACAAATTTCAACTTGATAAACAACTGGCACTTTTAGGATACTCTTGGTTGGAAGACAGGCTTGAGATATATCTGCTGCAACTGGGTTCTCACGAAAACTTTTATAAAAAGATGAAAGGGCAACGCAAAGTTGATCAGAAACTGATTAAATCTTAGTAAGTTAATGCTGGTGAAGAAGTCTGTTTGAGTCGGACTAATTGATTAGATATATCCTTTCAAGTTGGCTGACCCCTTGATTTGCTCCCCTTGATTTGCTTTGGCCTATCAATGTCACCCTATACGAGGAATGAGCTGACGTTTAACTGGGCTCAGGCATGAGCCCAGTTCACCAGCTTAACAAACAGACCTTTCAGTTCTGACTGCAATGCAGCAGCCCGGTCAGCAGAATACGGAGCAGGAGCGTCACCTTGAACTTCGTGCATGTAGCTTTGCTGAGCTATTTCTAACTGCAACCCGTGAACCTGACTGGAAGGCTTGCCAAAATGACGGGTTATCCAGCCACCTTTAAACCGACCATTATGCACGAAAGAAAAATTACCACCGGATAAATGCTTTTCGACCAGAAGGGCAAGGTCTGGAGCGCAGCTTCGACCACTATTCGTACCTAGGTTCAAGTCGGGCAAAGTACCGTCGAACAGTCGTGGACATTGTGAACGAATCGAGTGGGCGTCAAACAGAATGACAATGTCGTGATCCAGCAACAACCGGTCCAACTGGCCCCGAATAGCGGCATGGTAGGGTTCAAAATACTGCTTTTTACGACGTTCAATCTCTGCGTCGTCAAGAGGCGCTGAATACAGCGGCTGACCATCAAAACGGGTTGTTGGACAAAGCTCTGTGGTGGCCTGGCCAGGGTACAATGACTGACCGGAAGGGTCCCGGTTTACATCGACCACGCAGCGGGAAATAGCAGTACGAACGGTGGATATTCCCATTGAGCTGACAAAATCATACAACTGGTGCACATACCAGTCGGTATCTGTCAGGGCTTGTTCGGTCGAACAGGCAAGCTGAGATTGGATAGCATCGGGTATTTGCGTTCCGGTATGCGGTAAGCTCATCAGTACGGGGGCGCTGCCCTGATTGATTTCCAGCCATTCGGTTGTCATCATTGAAACTCCAAAATAAAACTTTGTGTTTTGGCCTTTCTCAGACCGTTAGCCAAAGGAGGGAGAAAACCGTGCAACCAAATCGTGCATCAATGGGGTCAGACACCATTGATTGTGAAACCGTTGATTGTTGCTTGGAGCGACTAGAAGTGAAGTCAATTTCAATTGTCTCTAATTTCAATCTACTCTGACCCTATTGATTCAAGTTTGCTGACCCCTTGATTTTGCAAGCTCCTGCGAGGGAATGGACTTGTTCCAATAATGATCAGGTTTACTGACCTCTTGATATTGTGTTCTCAAGTTCTTTAATTAAATGTTTTGTAATGGGTTCAAACCATTTTTGGTTGAATTGGGCGCATCTTTGGTAATGTGTTGCTTTGGGATAATGTCCACTGTCGTAGTCAATATTTTTCCAATTAGAAAGTACATCATTTTCAATTATTGAAAATGGGCCTATGTTAGATTTTTTTATACTATTATTCAACACGTCAATGATTGCTTTCGCTGGTAGAAAAATTCCTTCATTAATATAAGTTTTACTTTGCACTAAAAAACCAACTTTCATAACTAAATTAAAATTTTCTTTTTCAAATATAGTAAATTCATAAAAATGTTCACCACTACCTAACTTAGATATATTAGAGTTGAATTTCGCAATAAATTCCAAAAATATTTTGGTATCAAGTTCTTTTAAAACACCATGAATAAATTGCAACTCTTCAACTCTACTAAGTGAGTGCTGTCCTTTTGTGGTAAAAGATATGTTAAGTTTATTATCAACATTTGAATAAGTTACTTTAATCGGAACGTGTAACTTATTTCTTATAATCTTGTTTTCTGAGTTGATAAGTGAATAAAGCTCAATGTGCCCAAGTCTTTTTGCTCTTGATATTGCATTTTTTGAAAATCCAGAGTTTGATACTATAACTCCAATATTTGCGCCAACATCATCAACTTTTCCAACCATTTCATCGACTATTTTTACTCCTATTTTTGTTTTGTGATCTTTACATTCGATTATCATATTTACTGGTGCTCCGAGTAAATATGATTTCACCTCAACATCTATTTGCCGTTTTGTCCCTGAAGCTCCAGTAATAAATGTATTTTTAAATACTTCTGCATCACCGGAAAATAGTTTTACTATTTCATAAACTGCTTCCTCAAAAGATTTTCCAGTGTTTTTCATGATATTCATGCTTCCTTGTATTATTAGATAAGATAGGTGATATCTATATTAATACTGCCTCTTCAACAGAACATACAAAGCCCCAGTCCCGCCATCTTCTATCGTTGCACTGCAAAACGCCAGTACGGCATCACTTTGTCTGAGCCAGTGATTCAGTTTGCTTTTTAATACCGGTTTGTTATCGCGTGATCCCCAGCCTTTGCCGTGAATGATTCGTACGCATCTAATCTTTTCTTGCTGACATTGTTCGAGAAAATGGGAGAGGGTGGGTTCGGCTTTGGCTAGGGTGAGGCCGTGCAAGTCCAGTTCGGCTTCGAGATGTACTTTGCCGTTTTTAAGTTTGGCGAATTGGCGGTTTTGAATGCCGTCACCACGATATTCGAGATATTCTTCGTTACCCACGGTTTCCGGGGAGAATAGGCTGGAAAACTCGCTAGTGTCATGGGTGAGTTCGGCTGCGGAGGGTTTTCTGACCTTTGGTGGCGGTGGTGGTTTTCGATGCACTAAACGGTCGTGTTTGATCGGCTCGGCGTCGCTCATTTCATTGCGAAACAAGGAAAAATCGTCGTCATCATTTTTATTTTTGTTATCTGCCATGGCCGATGTTGCCTGATTTGATGCCGTTTGATGTGACCCATTGTGCCAGATGATGCTTGTGTAAAAAATCATTTTTAGTTTAGGATTATTTCCACTTGTCGGGGTGCCACTCTGAATTTTCAGAAATGGCTGAGATGAAACCCGTTGAACCTGAAGAGGCTAGAACCTCCGTAGGAAACAAGCCGGAATGCCGGTACGTCTGATTGTCTGACTGTAGCCGCCGTGTATCTCCATCACCTTGTTCGCGAAAGCGCAACGTCTTCATTTCCCCCGACCTTTTTATTCTAATCAGGGGAAAGCACATGTCATCAGCCAGTCCAAAAGTTATTGATATTACGGGCCGTAGCGGCATTACTACCAAGCCGTTACCGGGTTCTGAAAAAATCTATATTACCGGTAGCCGTGATGATCTGCGGGTGCCATTTCGTCAAATTGCTCTGACCGATACTCCGAACCGTGATCCGAATCTGCCGGGCGAGCCGAATGATCCGGTCATGGTGTATGACACGTCGGGTATTTACACCGATCCCACTGAAACCATCGATCTGGAAAAAGGCTTAACGCCGATTCGTCAGCAATGGATTGAAGAGCGTGACGATACCGAAGTGTTACCGGCGTTCAGTTCTAACTTTACCCGTGACCAGGATGATCAGGAATTTGATATTCCATTGTTCACCAATCGTCGTCTGCCACGCAAAGCCAAACCAGGTAAGAATGTCAGTCAGATGCACTATGCCCGTCAGGGCTTGATAACACCCGAAATGGAATATATCGCTATTCGTGAAAGCATGGGCCGTGCAGCCTTGCAAGCCAAAGGCGAGTTGCCTGTCGATAAACCCAACCACATCACCTCGGAATTTGTCCGTAAAGAAGTCGCTGAAGGTCGGGCGATTATTCCAGCCAATATCAATCACCCTGAAGCCGAGCCGATGATTATCGGTCGTAACTTTCTGGTGAAAATCAACGCTAATATCGGTAATTCTGCCACCACATCTTCTATTGAAGAAGAAGTTGAAAAAATGGTGTGGAGCACCCGTTGGGGTGGCGACACCGTAATGGATTTGTCGACTGGTAAACATATTCACCAGACCCGTGAATGGATCATCCGTAATTCACCAGTGCCAATCGGTACCGTGCCGTTGTATCAGGCATTGGAAAAAGTAAACGGCATTGCCGAAGATCTGACCTGGGAAGTATTTCGCGATACGTTGATTGAACAGGCCGAGCAGGGCGTCAGTTATTTTACGATTCATGCCGGTATCCGTCTGGCACATATTCCACTAACCGTAAATCGTACCACCGGCATTGTGTCGCGTGGCGGTTCGATTATGGCGGCCTGGTGTCTGGCACATCATGAAGAAAGTTTTTTGTACACGCACTTCGAAGATATCTGCGAAATCATGAAAGCCTACGACGTGTCGTTCTCGCTGGGTGATGGTTTACGTCCGGGTTCACAAGCGGATGCCAACGATGAAGCCCAGTTTGCTGAATTGCGTACTTTAGGTGAATTAACTCATATTGCCTGGAAACATGATGTGCAGGTAATGATTGAAGGACCGGGTCATGTGCCGATGCACAAGATCAAGGAAAACATGGATCTGCAACTGGAAGTCTGCCACGAAGCGCCTTTCTATACCTTAGGGCCATTGGTTACGGATATTGCTCCGGGTTATGACCATATTACCTCGGGCATTGGTGCGGCGATGATTGGCTGGTTTGGTACGGCAATGCTGTGTTACGTGACGCCTAAAGAACATCTGGGTTTACCGAATAAAGATGACGTTAAAGTCGGCATCATTACCTACAAAATTGCCGCCCATGCCGCTGATTTGGCCAAAGGCCATCCAGGTGCAAATGAACGTGATGATGCGATTTCCAAGGCACGTTTTGAATTCCGTTGGGAAGATCAATTCAATCTGGGCCTAGACCCGGATACTGCACGGGCTTTCCATGATGAAACCCTGCCAAAACCGAGTGCCAAAGTGGCACATTTCTGTTCTATGTGTGGGCCGAAATTCTGCTCAATGAAGATTTCACATGACGTGAAAGAAGCCTTTGCCGAGAAATCGGAAGAGTTTAAGGCGGCTGGCAGCAAAATCTATCATCAGGTTTGATTGGATCGGATCTCGATCGCTATGAAGCATTATCTGATTATCGGTAGCGGTCTGATTGGACGCCTGACAAGCTGGCGTCTGGTTCAGGCCGGTCATGCCGTGACGATTCTGTCATCAGACGATAAAGCCGGTACCGACAGTGCCGGTTTTATTGCGGCTTCGATGATTGCGCCATTTACTGAAGCGGTGACGGCAGATAGGTCGATTCGGGATCTGGGCATTCAAAGTCAGGCGCTGTGGGATAAATGGCTGGCTGAGTTTGATAAGCGAGTGTTTTACCCGAAAACCGGAACACTGGTGGTGGCACATGAAGGTGATAAGGCTGAACTTGCACGTTATCAGCGTCGTGCAGTGCATATTCTGGATACGACTGATTATCAACAGATTGATGCTCAGCAGTTGCAGAATCTGTCACCTGAACTGGCCGAAAATTTTCAGTCAGCATTGTATTTTCCGGAAGAGAGTTGTCTGGATAATCGCCAGTTTTACCAGCAGGTAGGTGAGTTTCTAACCAAACACGCTAACTGGAAAACCATTGAATCGATTGAAACCTTGACTAACGCCACATTGGAACAATTGTGTCAGCAAACGCTTGGGCATTCGCTCGATAAATTTACCTCGGTGATTGATTGCCGGGGTAATGGCAGCAAAGCGGATTTGAAAGACTTGCGTGGTGTTCGCGGTGAAGTTCTGCGTGTTTATGCACCGGAAGTTAATCTGCAACAGTGCGTAAGGTTAATGCATCCACGTTATCCCCTCTATCTGGCACCTCGACCGGATCAGCAATATGTGATTGGGGCAACGGTAATTGAATCCGAAGATCGCTCGCCGGTCAGTGTGCGCAGTGCCATGGAATTGCTATCAGCGCTTTACAGCATTCATAAAGGATTTGCCGAAGCCCGGGTATTGGAAATGCGGGCACATTGCCGTCCTGCATTACCTGATCATTTACCCACCATTCGCCAGCAGGATTGGGGTTATCAAATTAACGGACTGTATCGGCATGGTTATTTGCTGGGGCCGGTGATGGTCGAGCAATTACTGACAAAATTATCAGAACACACAGATTCGGGAGTGCGTTATGCAAACTGAGTCGATTCAACCTATTTCGCTTATTTTGAATGAACAGACCGTGGAAACCACAAGTACTAATTTGCAGGTTTTTCTGGCTGAACATGGCTGGACAGAAGGCCGATTTGTGGTGGTGATTAACGACAATGTTATCGCCAAATCGGCACATCCAACCTATCAATTATCAGAAGGTGATCGCATTGATGTGCTGTCGCCAATCAGTGGAGGCTGACATGCAGGCATCTGACTGGACCGTTTACGGGCAAACCCTCAGCAGTCGTTTATTTATCGGTACGGCGCTTTATCCTTCACCGCAGGTTATGTGTGATGCCATCAAAGCCTCAGGCGCTCAGGTGATTACCGTTTCACTGCGACGGCAAAGTGCTGGTCAGGCCAATAGCGGTCAACAATTCTGGAATATGATTGAAGCGATGGGCTGTCATTTATTACCCAATACCGCAGGTTGTTACAGTGCCGCCGAGGCAATTAAAACAGCCCATATGGCACGAGAGTTATTTGAAACTGACTGGATCAAACTGGAAGTATTAGGTGACAGTTTTAATCTGCAACCGGATCCGTTTGCCTTATTGGAAGCTACCAAAACACTGATTGCCGATGGTTTTAAGGTGTTTCCGTATTGCACCGATGATCTGGTGTTGTGTCAGAAACTGGCTGATGCCGGTTGTGAAGTGTTAATGCCGTGGGGTGCACCAATTGGTACTGGACAGGGATTACTCAACCCTTATGCATTGAGAACATTAAGAGAACGTCTGCCGGAAATTACCTTACTGGTCGATGCGGGCATCGGCAAACCTTCTGATGCAGTGCAGGCGATGGAACTCGGTTATGACGGCATTTTATTAAATACCGCCGTGGCCGAAGCGCTGGAACCGGCACTGATGGCCGAAGCGTTTAAACAATCCATTAATGCCGGACGTCTGGCGTTCGAAGCGGGCATTATGCCAAAACGTGATTCCGCCAAGCCCAGTACCCCAACTCTGGATCAACCAATTTGGCAGCACCATGGCTGAGCAAAATCAAACGGCAATCCTATTAATTGGTGGGCTGGATCCACAAGGCTGTGCCGGACTGACGGCGGATATTCAAACTGTCAGTCATCATGGTTTTCATCCTGTGCCACTGGTGACCTGTGTCACCGAACAAACCCATAATGGTATGCGTGCGCTGAATCCGTTATCTGCTGAGAAATTTCTCAAGCAATACGAAAGCAGCGTGGCTGATTTTGACATTGCAGCAATCAAAATTGGGTTGATTCCAAATCTTGAAATTGCCCAGGCCATTGAACGTATTCTGACAAACCATGATGTGCCGGTGGTGATGGATCCGGTGATGGCTGCAACAAGTGGTGGTCAACAAGCATCACCTGACGTACTGGAGTTTGTTCGCAAGTCAGTTTTACCAAAGATCACATTGCTCACCCCAAATCTGCCAGAGATGCAGTACATAACCGATAACCCTGATTGGTCAATTGAAAAACAGGTGCGTCATTTAATTGAAGATGGGTTATCCGCTTGTCTGGTCAAAGGTGGTCATGGCGATCAAAGTTTCGTTTCAGATTATTTTGCCAATGCATTTAGTCAATTTTATTGTTATCAGCCACGACTGAATAAAAATGTTCGCGGTACCGGCTGTGTGCTGGCATCCAGTCTGGCGTGTTATCTGGCGCAGGGCGAAGATATCCGTGATGCGGTGATTTTATCGCGTAGTTATATCAATCGCGGTATTCGGCAATCACAGTCACTGGGCCCTTATCAGCTGTTCTCTCACCAAAGACAACCCTTTGAACTTCGCGATATCCCCAGGCTGAGTTATACCCCGGATTTGATTGGCAAAAGTTTCAGTTTTCCTGAATGCCCGGAGCGACTGGGGATTTATCCTGTGGTCGATAGTGCGGATTGGGTTAATCGTTTGTTAACCATTGGTATCAAGACCCTCCAATTACGATTAAAACAATCAGATAGCGCTTTTCTTAATGCAGAGATTGCCAGTGCGGTGGATATCGCCGAGCAGCATGGTGAAATTCAGTTTTTTGTGAATGATCACTGGCGTATGGCGATCGATAATGGCGCTTACGGTGTGCATCTGGGGCAGGAAGATTTGCATGATGCTGATTTGCTGGAAATTGAACAGGCCGGATTGCGGCTGGGGATTTCAACCCATTCATATTGGGAACTGGCCAGAGCATTAGCAGTAAATCCCAGCTATATTGCTTTGGGCCCCATTTTTGAAACCGACAGCAAACAGATGCCGTGGCAACCGCAAGGGTTTGATCGTTTAGCAGAATGGATACGCTTATTAGATGGACATACGCCACTGGTTGCCATTGGTGGGATTGATCCGCCGCGTGCCAGTGAATTGCATAAAACTGGTGTGGGTTCAGTGGCGATGATTTCAGCGATTACCAAAGCATCTGATTATCAACAGGTGACCCGTGAATTGCTGGCTTTGTGGGAATAGGTATTTAACGAATCAGCCGTATTTCAGAACGACGATTCTGTGCGCGTCCTGCGGGTGTTTTGTTATTAGCGATGGGTTTGGTATCACGATAGGAGTGCGTTTCGATAATCCCTTCATCAACCTCAGCCTGTTCGATTAAAAAGCTTTTCACAATTTGAGCCCGTTGTTCGGATAACTCAGTATTGAGTTCACGTCGACCAAAGCTGTCGGTATGAGATTCGATAATGATACGTTTGATGCTGTCGTCAATTTTGAGATAGTCAGCCAGTCGTTGCATTTGTCCGGAAGCTTTATTATCAAGAATCGCTTTTTCGGATTCAAAATAAACATTGAAATATTGCAGATCAGTAAAGCTGTCGGGGTGCATCTGATCTGAACAGGTCTGAAATTCACGCATGGCCGGCACGAACTGAACATTGGACAGAATAATACTGACCGGTTGGGTGTTGCCTTGCGTGGCATACTGCAATTGCACAAACTGACCCAATTGTAATGCCGACAAGGCTTTTCTGGCCGCATTACCTTCAATAACAAACTCACGCTGTCCGTAAGTTACCGGCAAGGTCAGCAGTTTTTGACTAACGTCTTCGCTTTGCCACGGGGTATTGGTAATGACTAAATCGACAGTGTTATGTGCAGCCGGGTGGTCTTGTGTGGTAATGGTTAATTTGATGGCCTCGCCATTGTGTCGATGAAAACTGACATGCCCATAATCGGTCACGTCATGGTGTAAGGCACAGGCCAATGCTGATGCTTCAGTTTCCCATTTGGCTTGATGAACCGCCGATTGAAAAACAGTATTAGCGATAGCGGGTGAAGCGAACAGCAAAAAAAGTAAAAATTTCATCAGTATTGAATTACGCTATGAACATTAAAATCGGTTAACAGGGAACGACCATTCAGGGCAGTGATTTCCATCAGAAATGCACAGCCAACCACATTACCACCCAGTAGCTGGATTAATTCACAGCTTGCTTTGGCCGTGCCGCCGGTCGCCAGTACATCATCAACGATTAAAATATTGTCATTTTCAGCCACGGCATCAGCGTGAATTTCCAGGCTGTTTTCACCATATTCCAATTGGTATTCGACCTTGTGTGTAATGTGTGGAAGTTTGCCAGGTTTGCGCAGGGGAATAAAACCGACCTCCAACATGGAGGCGGCCAGTGATCCAAAAATAAAGCCCCGTGCTTCCATACCTGCGACGGCGGTAATACCGGAATTTCGATAGGGGGCAATCAGTAATTCGACGGCCTGTCGCAGTAAGACAGGGGATTGCATAAGTGGAGTGATGTCTTTAAATAAAACGCCGGGTTCGGGAAAATCTGCAATATCACGGATCTTGGTTTTTATCTCGTCCATCTGACGCCTAAATTATTTGAGAAGGGATAGTCACCACCAGTATTATAACGACACCAATTACAAGATCTGTAATGCAATTTCCCAGAAATTTTTTCAGGAGTACAACATTTCGTGAGTAACAGATGGCAGAGAGTGCTGGTTATTATTCTGTTCAGCTTTTTAACAGGTTGTTTCGGTTTCGGAGGTTCAGACAAGAAAGCGGAAAATATTGAGCCACGCTTTTATATAGTCGATGTCGATCGCGGCAATGTGGCCGCTCAGTTTGCCCAGGGTCGTGTTTTACGCATAAAGCCCATCCGCATTGCACCACATTACCGGACAGAAAATATTGTATTTCGTGTTGGCGAAAATGAATACCAACCGCAAGCAGGCCATTTATTACTCACCGATCCACAGGTGATGTTTACTTCTCAATTGCAGCGATGGTTATCCAAAAGTGGTTTATTCAGCGATGTGATTACCGATGATTCGCAACCAGCAGATTTGGTACTGGAAGCCGCCGTGACCAAGCTTTATGGTGATGATCGTGCCGAGTATCCGCCGCAAGCTGTTTTAGAAATGCAGTTTTTTATGAGTCCAGGCGATGCTGATCGCAGCAAAATGCTGTTTCAAACCGGTTTTCGTGTTGATGCATCCATTGATAAAACAAGCCCGCAAACCGTTGTAACTGGCTGGCAAAATGCGCTGGAAGAAATTCTCGCGACTTTGGAGCAGGATTTGAGCGATTATTTTGATAAAGCTGGTACACCCTAGCAGTAACTTATAATCGTGCAGGAAATCGCTCAGAGTGGTAGGATTACTGCTTTGATATGCTTGGCGCCTGTTTAGGTTTTCTCAGCAGAGTTTTTTGCCTGAAACTTCAACAAGCTAGGCTTGCTTTTGTTCATTTTGGAAGAATATTAAATGTCTGAGATTGCTCTGGAACTGGACTCGATCAGTATCGAAGATGAAATGAAACAGTCCTACCTCGATTACGCTATGAGCGTTATCGTAGGTCGCGCCTTACCGGATGTCCGGGACGGCCTGAAACCTGTTCACCGTCGCGTCTTGTACGCCATGCGTGAATTAGGAAACAGCTGGAACAGCCCATACAAAAAATCTGCTCGTATTGTCGGTGACGTTATCGGTAAATATCACCCACATGGTGATACAGCGGTATATGACACCATGGTGCGAATGGCTCAGCCATTTTCGATGCGCTACATGTTGGTTGATGGTCAGGGTAACTTCGGTTCGGTCGATGGTGATCCTCCTGCCGCAATGCGTTATACCGAAGTACGCATGGCGAAAATCGCCCACGAAATGCTGGCCGATCTGGACAAGGAAACGGTCGATTTCATTCCCAACTATGATGAATCCGAATCTGAACCTGCTGTCCTGCCAACCCGTTTTCCGGCGTTATTAGTTAACGGCTCATCCGGTATTGCCGTGGGTATGGCAACCAATATCCCGCCACATAATCTGACTGAAATTCTCAATGCCTGTATTGCGATTATTGATGAGCCGGGTGTCACTACCCGTGAGTTAATGCAGTATGTACCGGGCCCGGATTTTCCAACCGCCGGTATTATCAATGGTGCCAACGGCATTGCCGAAGCCTATGAAACCGGTCGAGGCCGTGTTTATATGCGTGCCCGCGCTGAGATCGAAACCAATGAAGCGACGGGCCAGCAAAGCATCATCGTTCACGAGCTGCCTTATCAGGTAAACAAAGCCCGCTTGCTGGAAAAAATCGCCGAACTGGTCAAAGAGAAAAAAATTGAAGGTATTTCCGCACTGCGTGATGAGTCTGATAAAGATGGCATGCGGATGGTGGTCGTCATTAAACGCGGTGATGTTCCTGAAGTTATTCTGAACAATCTTTACCAGCAAACTCAGTTACAAACGGTGTTTGGTATCAATATGGTGGCGATCGTTGATGGTCAGCCACGCACACTGGGCCTGAAACCGATTCTTGAAGCCTTTATCCGTCATCGCCGTGAAGTCGTCACGCGTCGTTCGATTTATGAACTGCGTAAAGCCCGTGACCGTGCCCATATTTTGGAAGGTCTGGCCACCGCACTTGCCAATATCGATGAAGTTATTGAGCTGATTAAAGCGTCACCAAGCCCGTCTGAAGCCAGAGAAGCCCTGTTATCCCAGGGTTGGCGAAGTGAAATGATTCTGGAAATGCTGGGTGCCGCTGGTGCACAGGCTTCACGTCCTGAAGATTTGGCCGCTGAGTTCGGTCTGGTTGATGGCCAATATTATTTATCACCGGTTCAGGCGCAAGCCATTCTGGATATGCGTTTGCACAGATTGACGGGGCTGGAACAGGACAAAATCCTGCAGGAATACCGTGAGGTTCTGGATCAAATCCGTGACCTGCTGGCGATTCTGAGTGACCCGGATAATCTGATGGCTGTTATTCGTCAGGAATTAGTGGCCATTAACGAAGAATATGGTGATAACCGTCGTACCGAAATTCTGGATACCCATCTGGATTTGACGCTGGAAGATCTGATCACCGAAGAAGAAATGGTGGTGACCTTATCGCATGCCGGTTATGCCAAAACGCAGCAGCTGGATACCTATCAGGCACAACGTCGAGGCGGAAAAGGCAAAGCAGCGACCTCAATGAAAGATGAAGATTTCATTGAACATCTGTTTATTGCCAATACCCATGACACCTTATTGTGCTTCTCCAGTGCCGGTAAGGTTTACTGGAAGAAAGTCTACGAATTGCCGCAAGGCGGTCGTACAGCCCGTGGTAAGCCGATTGTGAACCTGTTACCACTGGATGAAGGCGAACGTATTAATGCGGTATTGCCAATCCGTGAGTTTGAAGCAGATAAGTTTATCTTTATGGCAACGGCGAGCGGTACCGTCAAGAAAACCCCATTAGTCGATTATTCACGCCCAAGAGCTAACGGTATTATCGCCGTGGATCTGAAAGATGATGACCGGCTGGTTGGAGTGGCATTAACCGGTGGTGAATCTGACGTCATGCTGTTCAGCAGCAACGGTAAGGTTATTCGTTTCCCTGAAACCGATGTGCGTTCCATGGGCCGTGTTTCTCGCGGTGTTCGTGGCATGCGTCTGGCCGATGGGGAACAGATTATTTCACTGATTATTGCCCAGCAGGAAGGTGCCATTCTGACCGCAACCGAATTCGGTTACGGTAAACGTACTAACCTGGAAGAATACCGTGTCCAGGGTCGTGGTGGTCAGGGCATTATCTCGATTCAGACCTCTGCCCGTAACGGTCAGGTGGTGGGTGCAGTGCAAGTCTGTGAAGAAGACCAGATCATGTTGATTACCAATGGCGGTACGCTGGTTCGTACCCCGGTTAAACATGTTTCTCTGGTGGGTCGTAACACGCAGGGTGTTCGCCTGATTAATCTCAGTAATGATGAAAAACTGGTGGGTCTGGAACGTGTTATCGAAGACGAAGATGAAGATCTTGATCTGGATGACCTGCCACATACTGATGACTTAACGGAAGAATAAGCACTTTGAGAGCCTATAATTTTAGTGCCGGCCCAGCGATGTTGCCGGACGAAGTGATGCTGATTGCCCAGCAGGAAATGCTGGACTGGCATGGCACAGGCATGTCGGTGATGGAAATGAGTCACCGGGGGCCGGAATATACTTCTATCGCAGAACAAGCCGAAGCTGATTTACGTGATTTGATGGGAATTTCAGACGAGTATGCGGTGCTGTTTTTGCAAGGCGGAGCATCAAGCCAGTTTTCGATGATTCCGATGAATCTGCTTAATGGTAAAAGCCATGCAGATTATTTTAATACCGGGGCATGGTCAGAAAAAGCCATTGCTGAAGCAGGCCGCTATACTAAAGTGAATGTGGTCGCTGATGCCAAGCCATCGCATTATCGAACCATTCCCGATGAAACAGAGTGGCAGTTGTCTGATAATGCGGCTTACGTGCATTACACGCCCAATGAAACTATTCATGGGCTGGAATTTGCTGACATTCCGGAAGTAGGGGATACCCCTTTAATTGCTGATATGTCATCAACCATTCTGTCACGTCCGGTTGATGTCAATCGTTTTGGGCTGATTTACGCTGGTGCACAGAAAAATATCGGTCCTGCCGGTTTGTGTATTGTCATTGTGCGTAAGGATTTGATTGGTAAAACCTTGCCGGGAACACCTGTGATGTTTGACTACAAAATTCATGCGGACAATGGCTCAATGTATAACACCCCGGCTACTTACAGCTGGTATCTTGCTGGTTTGGTGTTTCAGTGGCTGAAACAGCAGGGTGGTTTACAGGGCATGGCTGAAATCAATCAGCGTAAAGCGGCCAAATTGTATGCGGCTATTGATGGCAGTGATTTTTATGCCAATCCAGTGGATATACGCTATCGCTCATGGATGAATATTCCGTTTACGCTGGCCAACAGTGATCTGGATAAACAATTTCTGGCAGATGCAGCCAAAGAAGGCTTATTAACGCTTAAGGGACATCGGGATTTGGGTGGAATGCGAGCCAGCATATACAATGCTATGCCTGAAGCCGGTGTTGATAAACTCATCTGGTTTATGTCTGAATTTGAGCGCAGGTTTGGTTAACCATGTCCGAAAAAAAAGCCCTTCAAGCCGTTCGTGAACAGATTGATAAAGTCGACAGGCAGTTACAGGATTTATTAAACGAACGTACGGCTTTAGCGCATCAGGTTGCCGAAATAAAACAGCAGTCCGGCGAACAAACCGATTTTTATCGGCCTGAGCGCGAAGCGATGATTTTGCGACAGGTAATGGAACGCAATACCGGCCCGTTATCAGATAAAGAAATGGCCAGATTGTTTCGTGAAATTATGTCCGCCTGTCTGGCGGCAGAAAAAACCTTAAAAGTGGCTTACCTAGGCCCTGAAGGTTCGTTTACCCAGGCCGCAGCGTTAAAACATTTTGGTGGTTCCGCTGAGTTACATCCGGTCAGCACCATTGCCAATGTATTTCGGGCCGTTGAAACAGAATACGCTTGTTATGGGGTCGTACCGGTTGAAAACTCCACAGAAGGCATGGTCAACCATACGCTTGACAGATTCGCCAGTTCGCCACTGAAAATCAACGGTGAAGTGACCTTGCGTATTCATCATTACTTATTGAGCAATGCATCGCAATTATTTGATATAAAAAAGGTTTATGCTCATCCTCAGGCCTTGGCACAATGCCGCCAATGGTTGGGTGATCAACTTCCCCAAGTGGAACTGATTCCACTGGACAGCAACTCCGAGGCGGCGAAACGTGTTGCTGAAATGGGTGAGGATTGCGCTGCAATTGCTGCAAGTACGGCCGCTGAAATTTATGGCTTGCAAGTGCTGGCCAGTAACATTGAAGATGAAGCAGGGAATACCACCCGCTTTCTGGTGATCGGTAATCAGGATGTTGGCCCATCAGGCGTGGATAAAACAGCGTTACTGGTTTCGACAAAAAATAAACCGGGTGCGTTACAAAACTTACTCAAACCTTTGGCTGACAAAGGTATTAGTATGAGTCGTATTGAGTCCAGACCTTCACGGAAAGGTATCTGGGAATATGTGTTTTTTATCGACATTGACGGCCATTGTCAGGATCCCGTAGTTGCCAGTGCGTTACAGGAACTGGAATCGGAATCCTCAGTTTTTCGTGTATTAGGTTCTTATCCAAAGGCAGTGTTGTAAATGGCAAAACTGGTTTTAGCCAATCCTCGGGGGTTTTGTGCTGGAGTGGATCGCGCTATTGAGATTGTAGAGCGTGCCCTGGAGCTATTTGGTGCGCCGATCTATGTACGTCATGAAGTGGTGCATAACCGAACAGTCGTTGAAGACTTGCGTAATAAAGGCGCGATTTTCATTGAAGAATTGTCTGATGTACCCGATAACAGCACATTAATCTTCAGTGCGCATGGTGTTTCCAAAGCGGTGCAGGAAGAGGGTAAACAGCGTGGTCTGAAAGTATTTGATGCGACCTGTCCTTTGGTGACTAAAGTACACCTTGAGGTCGCCAAACATGAAAAAGTGGCTCGTGAATGCATTCTGATTGGGCATGCCGGGCATCCCGAAGTGGAAGGCACGATGGGACAATATACGGCTGATCCCACAGCAATGTATCTGGTCGAGTCACCGGAAGATGTGGCGAAATTAAAAGTCAATGATCCCAATAATCTGTCATTTGTAACCCAAACCACCTTGTCTGTGGATGATACCAAGCTGGTCATCGATGCGTTGCGAGAGCGTTTTCCAAACATCATTGGCCCAGGTAAAGATGATATTTGTTATGCCACACAGAATCGTCAGGATGCCGTAAAACGTTTGGCTGAAAATTGTGATCTGGTACTGGTGGTTGGCTCAATCAATAGCTCAAACTCCAATAGACTCAAAGAGTTAGCTACCAAACTTGGTACAGAATCTTATCTTATCGATAATGCTGATGAAATACGTCTGGATTGGTTGAAAGACAAACAGAATATTGGTTTGACTGCCGGTGCATCTGCGCCTGAATCATTGGTCCAGGCTGTGGTTGATAAACTCAAAATGCTGGGCGTTGAGGCGGTTACTGAAGATACCGGCCAGATTGAAAATATTGCTTTCTCGTTACCGAAAGCACTTAAAGTGGATATTTCCAGCCTCAGAAAATCAACCTAAGGACAGCCATGCCCTTTCTGCCGGTATTTTTGTGGACCGACATTCTGATTTTCATTCTGCTGGCTGTTATAACGGCTGGGATATTCTACCTGCGTAGTAAACCGCATTTACGTGCTCCCTGGATTATGGTGATGCAGCGTAAACGCGGTGTCATTTCCATCATTATCCTATTGAGTTATGTCAGTATCGGTTTTCTGGATTCATTGCATTTTCGAACGGCATTAGCGTCTGAGAGCAATACACAGCAACATTATTCAACTGAAGTGCTTAGTGTACTGGACTGGCTGATAACGCCCATCCGTACTCAGGTTGAAAAAACTTATTCTGCGCCGTTTGCAACCCATTTATTTGTCAAGGAAATGCAAGTCGTGCAGGGCGGGCAGTTGGAATACAACTATCCACGGTTACAGCATTCCGCCCAACACCTGGCAACTGAAACAGAAAAATGGGCTGATGTCAGCAGGATTGTGGCGAAAAGCACGTATACAGCTGTCATCTTCACAGCGCTGCTGATCGTTTTTTATATTCTGTATTGGAAGATACGTTACCGGCATCCCGCTTTTGCTAAGCTCAAACGGCTGCTGCGCGGAGAGTCCGATTATCCGATCCGCACCTTTTATCTGATGATTTTTCTGCTGAGCTGGTTAAGCATTACATTGATAATGCTGAGCCAGTATTACCATGTGTTTGGCACGGATAAAGTCGGGCAAAGTGTCCTGTATCAGGCGCTGAAAAGCATCAGAACAGGGCTGGCGATTGGCACGTTGACTACACTGATAATGTTACCGCTGGCTATTTTCCTGGGTATCAGCGCGGGTTATTTCAAAGGCTGGGTTGACGACGTTATTCAGTATATTTACACCACCTTAAACTCTATTCCCGGCGTGTTATTAATCGCAGCTGCAGTATTAATGTTGCAGGTGTATATGAATACGCATCCAGAAAACTTTGCCACCATTGCCGAAAGGGCAGATATCCGTTTGCTGTTTTTGTGTTTGATACTTGGTGTCACAAGTTGGACAGGCCTGTGCCGTATCCTGCGGGGTGAAACACTCAAATTACGCGAAGCCGAATATGTATTGGCTGCCCGATCATTAGGGGTAAGTAATCTGAATATCCTGCATCGCCATATCCTGCCAAACCTGATGCATATCGTTTTGATTACTGTGGTGCTGGACTTCAGTGGACTGGTGCTGGCTGAAGCTGTGTTGTCGTATGTCGGGGTCGGCGTTGACCCATCAATGATCAGTTGGGGCAATATGATTAACAGTGCACGACTTGAAATGGGCCGTGAACCGGTGGTCTGGTGGTCTTTAACTGCAGCATTTATCTCGATGTTCATGTTGGTACTGGCCGCTAACTTATTTGCCGATGTGGTACGCGATGCCTTTGATCCAAGAATGCAGAGGGCACGATGAGTTCGACGGCATTATTGGAGGTTAAAGGTCTCAAAACCTGGTTTGCCAGTAAAGATCAGCCTTTTAAAGCGGTTGATGGTATCGATTTTACCCTCCAGCAAGGCGAGACCTTTGCCTTACTCGGCGAATCAGGCTGTGGTAAATCCATCAGTGCATTGTCCCTGTTGAGGTTGAATCCTTACCCAGCCAGTCAGATTGTGGCAGGTGAAATCAATTTAAATGGTCAGGATCTGCTCAAACTTTCCGAAGCAGAAATGGAGTCGGTTCGGGGCAGACGGGTCGCTATGATCTTTCAGGAACCACAAAGTTCTCTGAATCCAGTATTGACCATTGGGCAGCAGATCGGTGAAACATTGCGCTGGCATTTCAAATTATCGCCACAGGATATACAGCAGCGCAGTGTGAACTTACTGGATTCTGTTGGTATACCTGATCCTCTGCGACGCCTTAAAGAATACCCACATCAAATGTCTGGTGGCATGAAACAGCGTGTGATGATCGCCATGGCATTAGCCGGTGAGCCGGAGTTATTGATTGCGGATGAGCCCACCACAGCATTGGACGTCACCATTCAGGCACAGATACTGGATTTACTTAAACAGATTCAGCGTGATACCGGGATGGCGATTTTACTTATAACGCATGATCTTGGTGTGGCAGCCCAGATGGCGGATCACATTGCTGTGATGTATGCCGGACAAATTGTAGAACAGACAGACAGACAGACATTTTTTGAACATCCCCAACACCCGTATTCACAAAAACTCTTTGAAGCTTTGCCCGGTGAACAAAAACGTGAACAACGTTTAACAGTGATTAAAGGCAATGTCCCGCCGTTAAATCAGAATTTTGTTGGCTGCCGGTTTGCTGAGCGTTGTGATCATGCCTGGGAGCATTGTCATCAGCATGAGCCACGATGGATTGAAACGGAACAAACAGGTGTCCGTTGTCATTTATATGACTCTGCGATAGTTTCTTCACGAGCTGAAGCAATCAAACCATTACATGCTTCACACCTATCAGATGTGGTTCCCTCACAGGTGCATGCGCTTGATGTCAGGGGATTAAAAATTCATTTCCCCATTCGCAAAGGTATTTTGCAGCGCACGGTGGGTCACGTTAAAGCGGTGGATGGTGTCAACCTGACATTACATAATGCTGAAACGCTGGCACTGGTGGGCGAATCCGGCTGCGGCAAGACCACGGTGGGTAAAGGCATTTTACAGCTGGTTAAGGTGACTGCTGGTGAAGTGAGTTTTCAGGGGAAAGTGCTAAACCGGCTATCTCAACGTGAATTAAAACCTTACCGGGGTCAGTTGCAGATCATTTTTCAGGATCCATTTTCATCAATGAATCCAAGGATGACCGTTGAGCAGATTATTGAAGAAGCGATAGACAGGTCGAGGTTTCGAAAAGATCCTGATGCCAGATCTGAATATGTTGATTCATTACTTGAACGTGTCGGCCTGCGTGCGGATATCCGACATCGTTACCCCCATGAATTTTCCGGGGGACAACGTCAACGGATTTGTATTGCTCGTGCGCTGGCGACTGAACCTGAAGTCATTATCTGTGATGAGCCTACCAGTGCGCTGGATGTCTCAGTGCAGGCGCAAATTCTGAATTTACTGCGTGATATTCAACATGAGTTTGGGCTGTCGTTTTTATTTATTACGCATAATATCGGTGTAGTGGATTATCTGGCGCATCGGGTGGCTGTAATGTATCTGGGCAGAATTGTCGAACAGGGTACTCGCAAGCAAGTGCTGGATTCGCCTAAACATCCCTATACACAGGCTTTATTAGCCGCTGTACCGGATTTGAATAAGCAACATCTGCAGGTTGCGGTCAGGGGCGAATTACCTTCGCCCGCCAATCCACCTGCAGGGTGTCATTTCCATCAACGCTGTCAGCAGGTGATGCCAATTTGCCATGATCAGTATCCATCCACTACGGTGCTGGAAAATGGCCATCAGGTTAATTGTTTTTTATATGAAGAGGATGAAGATGGACAAACAAACACAAACTGAACTGGAAGCTGCGGCATTTCGCAGATTGGTTGCACATTTACAGGAACGTACTGACGTACAGAATATTGATTTAATGAATCTGGCAGGTTTTTGCCGTAATTGCCTGTCTAAATGGTATCTGGCCGCGGCAGAAGAAAAGGGCGTGGAAATGGATTATGATGCTGCCCGTGAACATGTCTATGGCATGTCTTATGACGAGTGGAAACAAAAGTATCAGAAATAGAGATTATTCAGTGCCAGCAGACATTTATTGTTTGCTGGCGTTTTCCTGAAGATGTTTGGCCAGAGCTTTCATTTTGTCGTCAACAATCACCGCATGGGTTGCTGGCAATTGTCGGATACTGAGTATGGTGGTTTTTAACTGACGTACATGGTTTCGGCAGTTATGGCAAAGAAACAAATGTAACTTGAATGCCATGCGTTGCTGAAATGACAAATCTTTATCCAGATAATCACTGGCCATTGCTTCGATGTCACGGCATTTAAGCATATTAACTATTTTCCTGATATTGATGGATTTTTTGCTGTATCGCAGAGCGTGCACGATGCAATAACACTCTTGCATTGGACGCAGAGATATTCAGAATGTTACAGATTTCCTGCATTGACTCACCTTCCAGATCATACATAGTTAATACCGCTTGTTGCTGTGGCGGCAGTTGGGCAAAGGTTTGCTGAATGATTTCCTTGAGCTGATGATTGGCAATGATTGCTTCAGGGGTATCAATATCCCATTGTGAAACTTGCTCTCGCCAGTGATCTTTATGATTAAAACGGTCATCTGTATCAAGCTGTTGCCAGTTTTCATCTAATGACACCTGGCGTTTTTCCCGGCGTAACCTGGTTTTGGCAGCATTTGCTGTAATTTGCACCAGCCAGGTATACAAACTGCTTCGCCCCCCAAAATCTGCCAGTGAGCCGATAGCCGAAATCCACGCATCCTGAGCGATTTCTTCAGCAAAGGCTTCACCAATGATAGCTTTGGCGATCATCACCATTTTGGGATGGTACAACGCTACCGCTATTTCAAATGCCGTTGAGTCACCGGCCAGCATGCCTTTAATTAACGCTGCATCATCGCCAAAGTCTTTCTGGTCAAACTTCTCCGTCATGTTGTTAGATACATAAATAAAAACATGCTTAGCTGCTCGTATAGGATATTTATCTGAGTTTAGACATGTTTACTGGATTTATCTTTACAAAATTCATCGATTGAGAAAAATTTTACTTTAGTTTGTAACAAACGTTTTACTCGTCAGTCTATGCTAACAAGCCCGGGCTATAGAGACGGGCTGATGATGTGATTTAAAACATAAGGAATTTAAGACATGGCTATGAACAAAAAAACCTCTATTGCATTGGCTGCCAGTGCAGCAATGACTGCGGGGCTGGCTTTATCACCAATGGCTGCGGCTGATAGCAACCCATTCCAATCTTCTGAATTAACCAATGGTTACATGCAGTTAGCAAAACATCACGAAGAAGGTAAATGTGGTGAAGCAAAATGCGGTGAAGACAGCAAAAAAGATAAAGAAGGAAAATGCGGCGAAGCCAAATGTGGTGAAGACAGCAAAAAGGATAAAGAAGGTAAATGCGGTGAAGGTAAATGTGGTGGTAACTGATTCAATTTATCGTGATTAACCAAAATAGCAGGGGCGTTAAGCCCCTGTTTTCCTCTGAGAGGTTATAAAAATGGTTAAATTCATCGCTAGTCTGCAGCATTTATTGAATACCACTCGAAACGTAGATTTTCTGGCACCCTTGTTATTGAGAGCTTACTTGATACCGGTATTCTGGGTAGCTGCCAATAACAAATGGAACCCCTTTAATCCTGACAGTTCTTTACAGAATACCATTGACTGGTTTGCCAATCCGGATTGGGGCCTGGGTTTACCGTTTCCTGAACTGATGGCCTATCTGGCCTGGGGGGCTGAATATTTTGGTGCCATTCTGTTATTACTGGGTCTGGCAGTGCGCTGGGTCAGTATTCCGTTAATGATAACGATGCTGGTTGCGGCTTTCAGTGTGCATTGGAAGAACGGCTGGCAGGCGATTCACGATCCGATGAGTGCCTTTGCTGCGGAAAATGCTCCGGCGGCAATCGAACGGTTAGATCGTGCGAAATCTATCCTGCAGGAACATGGAAATTATAGCTGGCTGACGGAACATGGCAGTCTGGTTGTACTCAATAATGGTATCGAGTTTGCTGCAACGTACTTTGTTATGTTGCTGACATTATTTTTTATCGGGGCTGGTCGATATATCAGTGTGGATTACTGGTTGGCCAAACGCTTTAAACCCAATGAGGTGAATCATGTGGATTCGTAAAAAACATTCCTGGGATATTCCTGAATCTGAAGTCACTGACTATAAGGTCTATCTGAATCGCCGACAATTTATCAATGGTGCAGCCGGATTGGCGGCAGCAAGTGCCATGCCGCTAAGTTTTGCAGCAAAAGCGCCGACAGGTGAATCTTTTGACAATCTCGGAAAAAGTAGTTTTTCTACTGATGAAAAGCTCACCACCTATGAATCCATTACGACATACAATAATTTCTATGAATTTGGCACCGATAAAGAATCACCATCGGCGTTAGCCGCTGATTTTCCGGATCGCAGTGAGCCCTGGATAGTGACGATTGATGGTGAATGCGACAAGCCGGGAAAATATGACTATAACGAACTGATTCAAGCGCAAAGCCTGGAAGAACGGATTTATCGTCTACGTTGTGTGGAAGGCTGGTCGATGGTCATTCCCTGGGTGGGATTTCCATTAGCGGAGCTTTTAAAACAGGCACAACCCAACTCCAAAGCCAAATTTGTTGAATTTACGACATTGTATGATCCCGAGCAAATGCCGGGTCAGCGTCGCCGGGTTTTAAACTGGCCCTACCTTGAAGGCTTGCGAATTGATGAGGCAATACATCCGTTGACATTACTTGCCGTGGGGTTATATGGCCGGGAAATGCCTGGTCAGAATGGTGCACCGATTCGTCTGGTCGTGCCCTGGAAATATGGTTTTAAAAGTATCAAATCGATTGTACGAATTCGCTTTGTAGAAGAAATGCCGTTAACGGCCTGGGTGCAGGCTAATGCAGGTGAATACGGTTTTTATTCCAATGTGAACCCGGATGTAAACCATCCACGCTGGAGTCAACGTCGCGAAAGACGTATTGGCGAATTCCTCAAACGTGAAACGCTTATGTTTAACGGTTATGGTGAAGAAGTCGCAGCGTTGTACAACGGCATGGATCTGAAACGCTATTTCTAATGAGAAAGCATGTTGCCGGGCTGAAAATACTGGTTTTCAGTATCTCATTACTACCTTTATTCTGGCTGAGCTATGCACTGATATCGGATCAATTGGGAGCTAACCCCATTGAAGCCATTACCCGTGATACAGGCGTATGGGCATTACGGTTTATTATGGTGACATTATTCATATCACCTTTACGCAAGCTCACAGGAATCAATGAATTTATCCGATTTCGCCGCATGTTGGGTTTGTTTGCGTTCTTTTATGCCAGCCTGCATATGCTGTTGTATCTTGGACTGGATCAGTTTTTTGATCTGCATGAAATATGGCTGGATATTGTCAAGCGTCCCTTCATTACCATCGGGTTTATCAGCTTTATCCTGCTCATTCCATTAACGATAACGTCTACTGATAAGATGATAAAGAGGTTAGGGGGGCGTCGCTGGAAAAAACTGCATTACTTAATTTATCTGATTGTCGTGCTTTCTTGTGTGCATTTTTATATGCTGGTCAAGCAAGATAAAACCGAGCCGTTAATTTATTTATTGATTGCTATCCTGTTGTTGGGATTCAGAGTGTTTAGCCAGCGTCGGCGTCATCAGGTAGCAGGTTCCTGAAGCCAATTTCATTGGCTTTTACGGCTTTTTTTCAGTATTTAATTTTTCCACAAGGTTTTGATTTTCTTGCCAGAATGGCGCTGTAGCAGGCTTTTGTCCTCGCATCTGAGTGTGAATTAAACAAAAACTGTTACAATGTGCGGCTGTAATTTATCGCGTTGAGATTTAAGAAGGTATATATGACTGATTTTGTCGATCACGATCCACAAGAAACGCAAGAATGGTTGGACGCTCTGGAGTCTGTGCTTGAAGCGGCCGGTGACGAAAAAGCCCATTACATTATTGAAAAACTCATTGATAAGGCCCGCCGTAGTGGTGTCAATCTGCCTTATAGTGCTAATACCGCATACGTAAATACCATTCCGGTGGATCAACAGGAACGCATTCCTGGTGATCAGGCAATGGAGCATAAGCTCAGATCGTATATCCGTTGGAACGCAATGGCGATGGTGGTTAAGGCCAATATGAAACCCGGTGCTGTCGGCGGACATATTGCGAGCTTCTCATCTGCGGCAACACTTTATGATGTAGGGTTTAATCATTTCTACAGAGGTGATAACCATGAAGAAGGCGCCGATATGGTGTTTGTTCAGGGTCACTCTGCACCGGGCATCTATGCTCGATCTTTCCTGGAAGGCCGTCTGACGGAAGACCAATTGGATAATTTCCGCTTTGAAGTCGATGGTAAGGGGTTGTCTTCCTATCCGCATCCATGGTTAATGCCAGATTACTGGCAGTTCCCCACCGTTTCAATGGGCCTTGGTCCAATTCTTTCCATCTATCAAGCGCGATTCATGAAATACATGCATCATCGCGAAATCGCCAAAACATCAGGTCGCCATGTATGGGCGTATCTGGGCGATGGTGAGATGGATGAGCCGGAATCTTTAGGCGCTATTACACTGGCTGGTCGTGAAAAACTCGATAATCTGATCTTTGTTGTCAACTGCAACCTGCAACGTCTTGACGGTCCGGTTCGTGGTAATGGCAAAATAATCCAGGAACTTGAAGCTTTATTCCGTGGTGCTGGCTGGAATGTATTAAAAGTTATCTGGGGCAGTGGTTGGGATCAATTACTGGCAAGGGATACCAAAGGCTTGTTGCTGAAACGCATGGAAGAAGTCGTCGACGGCGAATACCAGAATTACAAAGCAAAAGATGGTGCTTATGTACGTAAGCATTTCTTTGGTAAATACCCTGAGCTGCTGGATATGGTTTCAGATATGACCGATGAGGATATCTGGCACTTGAGTCGTGGCGGCCACGATCCGCGTAAGATTTATGCCGCTTATAAACGTGCAGTGGACCATCAGGGGCAACCCACTGTTATCCTGGCGAAAACCGTTAAAGGGTATGGACTGGGTCAGGCGGGTGAAGGTCAGAACACGACTCACCAGCAGAAGAAAATGGAACTGGAGCACATGAAACGCTTCCGTGACCGTTTCAATATCCCCATTCCAGACGATGAAATCGAAGAAATTCCGTATATCAAACTGGATGATGACAGTGAAGAGAAAAAATATCTGCTGGAACGTCGAAAAGAGCTGGGTGGGTTTATTCCTAAACGCAGCCATAGTGCTCCGGCACTGGAACTTCCGCCATTAAGCATTTTTGATGCAGTACTAAAAGACAGTGGGGATCGTGAGTTATCTACTACGATGGCCTTTGTACGAATAATTACCGCATTAATTCGTGATAAGAAAATCGGTAAAAACATCGTACCAATCGTGCCGGATGAAGCGCGTACCTTTGGTATGGAAGGTCTGTTCCGTTCTATCGGTATTTATTCATCTTCCGGCCAGATGTACGAACCCGAAGATTCCGGAAAAGTCATGTGGTATCGCGAAGATACCAAAGGCCAGATCCTGGAGGAAGGTATTAACGAAGCCGGTTCAATGTCCGAGTGGGTTTCTGCGGCCACGGCGTATTCAAACTACAACGTTAATATGGTGCCGTTCTATATCTATTACTCGATGTTTGGTTTCCAGCGTGTAGGTGATTTGTGCTGGTTGGCCGGTGATATCCAGGCCAAAGGTTTCCTGATCGGTGGTACTGCAGGCCGTACAACACTGAACGGTGAAGGTTTGCAGCATCAGGATGGACACAGTCTGATTCTGGCAAACACCATTCCTAACTGCATCAGCTATGATCCGACCTATGCTTATGAAATGGCTATCATCGTACATGAAGGCATGCGCCGAATGTATGAACAACAGGAAGGCGTGTTTTATTACATCACCGCGATGAATGAAAACTATACCCATCCTGCTATGCCAAAAGGTGTGGAAGAGGGCATTATCAAAGGTCTCTATAAGCTTAAATCAGGTGGCAAACACAAGATTAAAGCGCAGCTTCTCGGTAGCGGCACTATTCTCCGTGAAGTGGAAGCAGCTGCTGAAATGCTGGAAAAAGACTGGAATGTTTCTGCCAATGTGTGGAGTGCGACCAGTGTGAATGAACTGGTTCGGGATGGTATGGATGTGGATCGTTATAACCGTCTGCATCCAACTGCTGAGAAAAAAACCAGCTATATTTCACAATGCCTGGATGACCAGGAGGGCGTTGTAGTGGCTTCCACAGATTACATGCGTCTGTATGCGGAGCAATTACGTCCCTGGATCAAACAGCGTTATGTTGTACTGGGTACCGATGGCTTTGGTCGCAGTGATACCCGTGAAAGATTGCGCAGCTTCTTCGAAGTGGATCGATATCACGTGGTTGTCGCCACCCTCAGTGCATTGGCTGATGAAGGTGCTGTTAAATACGATGTGGTTGCAAAAGCTATTAAGCAATACAAAATTGATGCTGACGCAACGAATCCAGTTAAGGTTTAAAACATGGCAGATTTAATCGAATTAAAAGTCCCGGACATTGGTGATTTTGATAGCGTTGAAATCATTGAAGTATTAGTTGCTGAAGGTGATTCAATCAATGCTGATCAGGAAGTGATCACCATTGAATCCGATAAAGCGATGATGGAAATTCCATCATCGCTAAGCGGTACAATCAAGGAAATGAAAGTCAAAGTCGGTGATAAGGTCAGTGAAGGTTCAGTTATTGCCTTGATTGAATCTTCTGATGCCGGCGCTGAAGAAAACGAAAAGCCGGCTGAAAAAGCAGCAGAAAGTAAACCAGCAGAGAAAGAAAAACCTGCTGCGGCTGAGAGTAAACCGGCACCGACACCTACAGTAGCGAATCCTGAGCCAGAAAGAACTGAAACATTGCCTTATGCACCGGATACCGGTTCAGCTAAAAAACCTTCACATGCCTCACCATCTGTAAGACAGTTTGCTCGTGAATTAGGTGTGCCTTTGGCTGCGGTTGTCGGTAGTGGACAAAAAGGCCGTATTACCAAAGAAGATGTCCAAAACTTTGTTAAACAGGTCATGAATGCACCAGCACCAAAAGCAGCCGACGGTGCCGGAATCCCATCTGTTCCTGTAGTCAACTTTGAACAGTTCGGTGAAATTGAAAGCAAAGAACTGTCACGCATCAAGAAAATTTCCGGCAAACATCTGCATGCTTGCTGGTTGAATATTCCACATGTAACGCAATTTGATGAAGCCGATATCACTGAGCTGGAAGAATTCCGTCAGGAAAATAAAGAAATGGCTGCCAAGAAGGGTGTCAGTCTGACGCCGTTGGTGTTCATTATGAAAGCAGTTGTCGCCTGCCTGCGACAGTATCCGGAATTTAACGCCTCGTTAAGCGAAGATAAACAAAGCCTGATTTACAAAAAGTATTACAACATCGGTGTAGCAGTAGATACACCCAATGGTTTGATGGTTCCGGTTATTCGGGATGTCGATAAAAAAGGCTTCCTGGAACTGGCCGGTGAACTGGGTGAAATCAGTGTCCGTGCGCGTGAAGGAACCTTAACAGCGAAAGATTTACAGGGTGGGACCTTTTCTATTTCCAGTCTAGGAGGTATTGGCGGTCAATTCTTTACCCCGATTGTCAATGCACCTGAAGTCGCTATTCTGGGGGTGAGTCGCCACCAGATGAAACCGGTGTGGAATGGCAAGGAATTTGAACCTCGTTTGATGTTGCCACTGTCTATTTCATACGACCATCGGGTGATTGATGGTGCAGCAGGTGCTCGATTCACTGTGATGTTGAATCAGATGTTATCGGATATCAGAAAGGTCTTGTTATGAGTTTGATTGAAGTCAAAGTTCCGGATATCGGCGATTTTGATGCGGTTGAAATTATTGAAATCCTGGTTTCAGAAGGAGAGTCAGTCACCGCGAATCAAGACATTATCACGCTGGAATCTGATAAAGCCGCAATGGAAATCCCTAGCTCTGATGCTGGTGTCATCAAGTCATTGAAAGTCAAAGTGGGTGATAAAGTTGCTCAGGGTGATGTGATTCTGACGCTGGAAACCGAAGCAGATTCCGCCGCAGAAGATAAAGCGGCAGAAACGAAAACTGAAGCTGCTAAACCTGCTGACACGGAAACAGAAAAACCTGCTGAAAAATCCAATGCAGCACCGGTTGCTAAAAAGGACATCCCAACCGATGCCGATATGCATGCCGAAGTCGTTGTACTGGGCTCTGGTCCTGGCGGTTATACCGCGGCATTCCGTGCAGCAGACTTAGGCAAGCAGGTGATATTGATTGAACGTCATCAACGTATTGGCGGTGTGTGTCTGAATGTTGGTTGTATTCCTTCAAAAGCTCTATTGCATACCGCTCACGTTATTAATGAAGCGAGACATATCGCTGATAATGGTGTGACCTTTGGTGCGCCGAAAATTGATATTCGCAAAGTCGCAGATTGGAAAGACGGAATTGTTTCCAAGCTGACTGGTGGATTATCAGCGTTGGCCAAGCAACGTAAAGTGGCTGTGGTACATGGTGAAGCACAGTTCTCCAGTACCAATTTAATGCAGGTCAAGACAGAAGATGGCGATAAAACCATCAGTTTTGAAAATTGTATTATTGCTGCGGGTTCACGTGTAACGAAAATTCCTGTCTTCCCCAATGATGATCCACGGATGATGGATTCCACCGATGCATTGGAATTGGAAGATATTCCCAAAAAACTGCTGGTGATTGGTGGCGGTATTATCGGTCTGGAAATGGCAACGGTATACAACGCTCTGGGTTCTGAAATCAGTGTTGTCGAATTACAGGACAGTCTGATTCCCGGCGCGGATAAGGATCTGGTCAAACCGTTGCATAACCATATTCAGAAACAGTACAAAGCGATTTATCTGAAAACCAAAATCAGCAAAATTGATGCGCTTAAATCCGGCTTGAAAGTCACGTTTGAAGGTGACAAAGCACCGGAACCGCAAACGTATGACAAAATTCTGGTGGCAGTAGGCCGTTCACCCAACGGTAAATTGATTAATGCAGAAGCTGCTGGTGTGAACGTCGATGATTATGGCTTTATTGAAGTCAATCAGCAGATGCAGACCAACGTGCCTCATATTTATGCGATTGGTGACATTGTCGGCCAACCTATGCTGGCGCATAAAGCGACGCATGAAGGCAAAGTGGCAGCAGAGCATATCGCCGGTAAAAAAGTGGCTTTTGATCCCATGACGATTCCTTCTGTGGCTTATACCGATCCGGAAGTTGCCTGGATGGGATTGAGTGAAGATGACGCTAAAAAGCAGGGCATCGAGTATGTTAAAGGTGCGTTTCCTTGGGCAGCCAGTGGCCGTAGCTTGAGTGTGGATCGTGATGAAGGACTCACCAAAGCCTTGTTTGACAAAGAAACTGGTCGTTTACTTGGTGCCGGTATTGTTGGACCAAATGCCGGTGAGTTAATCGCCGAGGCGGTATTGGCGCTTGAAATGGGCGCTGATGCAGAAGATATTGGTTTAACCATTCATCCGCATCCTACTTTGTCAGAGACTTTTGCGTTTGCAGCGGAAATGGCAGAGGGCAATATTACCGATCTGATGCCGCCACGCAAAACATTGCATTCCAAGTAATATCAGACTATCCGTTCGGGGCCGATTCAGCTTCCGAACGGATAGATAATCTCAACTCAGCAATCAGTAATGAACTGCTTTTCATGCAGCGGAATCGATCGGTGACAATTCAGCTATGACCAGAGAAGCTTCTTTGCTTAAACCGCCATTGAAATGGGCTGGTGGTAAACGCTGGTTAATTCCCAGATTACGCGATTTGTGGAAACAGTTTCCTGATTATCGTCTGGTAGAACCGTTTTGTGGTGGCTTGTCTGTGGCGTTAGGGCTAAATCCTGATAAGGCATTACTGAATGATTTAAATCCGGCGCTGATCAATTTTTATCAACAATTGCAGCAAGGTTTGACAATCGATTTACCACTGGCAAATGATGAGCAGCTTTATTACCAGTACCGTAAACAGTTCAATGATATTGCAGCACATACCGATGCCGAACGTGCTCAGTTGTTTTATTATCTGAATCGCACTGGTTATAACGGTTTATGCCGTTTTAATAAAAGCGGCGGTTATAACGTACCTTTTGGACGTTATAAAACGATTAATTATGTCAGCGACTTTGCGTCTTACCAATCGGTGCTGAATAAATGGGAGTTCAGCAATACGGATTTTGCTCAGATCGACATCAAGCCAAATGATTTCATTTATGCTGATCCACCTTACGATGTACCTTTTCGACAATATTCCCAGCAGGGTTTTGACTGGGATGATCAAGTTCGGTTAGCCGAATGGCTGGCCAATCACAATGGGCCTGTAGTGCTGTCCAATCAGGCTACAGATAACATTAAAAAACTCTACCGTGAACTTGGCTTTACATTGAAATTTCTTGATGCTCCGCGGACTATCAGCTGCAAAGGAGATAAACGTCAGGCGGCAAGAGAAGTGCTTGCTTTACGTGGATTTTGATACAATAACGCATTCTTTTTTACATTCTTCGATACAGGATTTCCCCACTTATGTCTGACATCAAAAAAGTCGTTCTAGCCTATTCAGGTGGTCTGGATACTTCCGTTATTCTTAAATGGCTGCAGGATAAATATCAATGTGAAGTGGTGACCTTTACAGCCGATCTTGGTCAAGGTGAAGAAGTCGAGCCGGCGCGCGCCAAGGCGCAATCTCTGGGCATCAAAGAAATTTATATTGAAGATTTGCGTGAAGAATTTGCCCGTGATTATGTGTTCCCGATGTTCCGTGCCAATGCCATATATGAGGGTGAATACCTGTTAGGTACTTCGATTGCCCGGCCGTTAATTGCTAAACGGCTGGTTGAAATTGCGGCACAAACGGGTGCCGAAGCGGTCTCGCACGGCGCCACAGGTAAAGGCAATGATCAGGTACGTTTTGAATTGGGTGCCTATGGCCTGAATCCAAACATTAAAGTCATCGCCCCTTGGCGTGAATGGGATTTGTTATCGCGTCAAAAACTGCTGGATTATGCCGAAAAGCATGGTATTCCAGTGGAAATGAAACAAGGTAAAAAATCACCTTACTCAATGGATGCCAACTTGCTGCATATCTCCTATGAAGGCGGCATTCTTGAGGATCCATGGGCTGAAGCGGAAGAAAGCATGTGGCGCTGGTCTATTTCGCCTGAAAATGCACCGGATAAACCGACTTATCTGGAACTCAGCTATGAAAAAGGCGACATCGTTGCCATTAATGGTGAGCGTATGACGCCTGCACAAGTGATGACGTATCTGAATAAGGTTGCTGGTGAAAACGGTGTTGGACGATTAGATATTGTTGAAAATCGTTATGTCGGTATGAAATCCCGCGGTTGCTATGAAACCCCTGCCGGCACAGTCATGTTAAAAGCGCATCGTGCCATCGAATCACTGACGTTGGATCGTGAAGTTGCTCACTTGAAGGATGAATTGATGCCTCGTTATGCCAGTATGATTTATAACGGTTACTGGTGGGCTCCGGAACGTCTGATGATGCAGACAATGATAGATGCATCACAGACTAACGTGAACGGTGATGTCAGAATCAAATTGTATAAAGGGAATGTAATAGTAGTGGGTAGACAATCTGCTACAGACAGTCTGTTTGATGAATCAATTGCTACATTTGAAGATGATGCAGGTGCCTATGATCAGAAAGATGCAGAAGGGTTTATTAAACTGAATGCGCTACGATTGAAAATAGCAGGGAAGAAGAAAAAATAGGCATGCGGACTTTGCCGGAGTAATTATGAAATACAGCGAGCATGATGAGCGAACAGCAGAATGGATGCGATTAGCGCTCTCTAAAATGAAACAATTTGACATTGCTCCGACGCCGGCAAATTATGCGCTATGGTTTGAGTATGTTTCCGGTACCAATCTCGCTTTGACCGAAGCTGTAGATAACGAAATCGGCATGACAGGAAAACTGACTGCTCAACAAAGCCATTTGTTATACGAGCAGTTTTTTGATGACGATAAGGATCGTGCTGCGATGTTTGAAATGCGCCAGGAGCTGGCGCGTTTACTTAAACAGGTGTTGAATTACGTCTACACAGGTGTGACCACTACAGATCGTAGCAACAGTCATTTACAAAGCATGCTGAGTCGCCTGCAACCGGATTTAAACCGGCAGCAACTACATACACTTATCGAAGAAGTACTGATTGAAACCCGGTTGGCTGTTTCTTCAGGTGAATTACTCAATGAGCAGTTAAACGGTGCAATGACCGAAGTTGCTGCATTGAAGAAAGAATTAAGTGATTCCCGACGAGAAGCGATAACCGACAGTTTGACTGGTTTAGCCAATCGTAAGCACTTCGACGAGCTCATCAATAAAATGACTCTGGATGCGGATCAGAATGGCATGGATGTTTCTGTCATTTTTACTGACGTGGACATGTTCAGCGTTATTAACGAAAAACATGGTCAGTTGGTGGGTGATCAAGTGTTAAGAGTAATTGCTGAATTAATGAAGAAATCTTTGAAAGGGCGTGATTTGGTTGCGCGATATGGCGGTGAGGAATTTGCTGTTATTTTGCCAAATACCAGTATGCAAAATGCCCGTAACCTTGCTGAAACGATACGTCAGGATCTTGCCAGTAAACGTATTCAGCGAAAAGATACCCATGAACCACTGGGGATGATAACCATGTCATTCGGGGTGGCTCGTTATGTACGCGGCGAGGGCGTCGACAGCTTTCTGCAACGGGTCGATCGTGCGGTGTATCTGGCTAAACGAAGCGGGCGCAATAATGTGTGTGATGCGCCCCCGCCGGTTATCTGATCTGATTAAAAACTATCGGTAAAAAACACTTCCTCGAGCGGTAATTGTCCTGCTCGGGGGCGTGCATCTTCCAGTTTCTTGCCCACCGTAATCATCATCACAATAATGTGGTCGTGAGGCAGATTGATGATGCGGGCTACTTTATCAAAATCAAAACCATCCATCGGGCAAGTGTCATAACCCATACCCTTTGCCATTAACATGATATTCATTGCCGCGATGCTGGCTGAACGCACGCATTCATCACGTTGGCCCTGATGATGATTGGTGTAGTAATTCTCAATGGCAGGCAAAATGGCTTTCTGTGCGGCTTCAGGCGCATGCTGCCAATAGCGTTCAGGTTGTTTTTCCCATGCATTCAAATCGGCACATAGCACCAGTAACATAGAGGCGTCTACAACCTGCGCCTGTCCCCAGGCGGCTTCCAGAATCTGTTGGCGTTTTTCAGCGTCCTGTACATGGACAAACCGCCAGTGCTGAATATTAAACGCAGTGGGTGACAGGATGGCATGTTCCATCAATTCGTTTATTTCTGCTTCGGTCATTTGATGTGCCGGGTCATAATGTTTGACCGAGCGACGAGTTTGAATCGCTTCTTTTATATCCATTTTTTCGGAAAAGTACTCAGTTAAGTTCGATTTTAAGATACAGCCATTGTTGTTCATCTTGATGACTGCGATAGGTTTTTGCATTTTGTTGCTGACGTTGCTGTTCACCAATCTGGCCGATCAATATCCATTGATTGACCGGACCATTTACTGTGGTTAACAGACTGGTTGAGGTGATATCACCATTACGATGCATTTCAGAGAACAACGGGAAAATATCGACCCGGGCTTGTTGATTGCCGAGAATATTGACTCTTGCCTGAAAGCCGTTATCCAGCTGAATATACTGAGTCGACTCCTGCACAGCGATTCCACCATGCGGATAAAAAATAAGTTGTTGCTGATTATCGGCAACAGCACGACCCATTTGAATATCGATAGGCTGTCCGGCAATACCACGCGCCTGATATTGCTGATCCCGTTCACGACTGTTTTTGGTTGACCAGCGATTTATCTCTAGCGATGAATTCTTAGGATTTTCTAAATCAATATTTAACTGATCATTGGAAAAACGTTCATCGTTAATTTGTTGCTGGGTTCGCAACACCGTGACAGTCAGACTTTGCACTCTGCTATCCAGCTGCTTGACCAGTTGTTCAATCTCATTAAAACTCTGTGACGAACTTTTTATAATCAACAGATTATCGTGCCCATTAATAGTGGTGTAATTATCTATCATGGGTTCAATCATCGGTAATATTTCTGCTGCAAGACGATGCTGCAGCTGAATCGTTCTGATCTGATCGGCAAAAGCCGGCAATGCCAGACAGATAAAACATATCGACCAGAACATTTTCATAAGTGTAATCGCCTTGTGGTCACATCGGCAGTGCTGTGATCCCAGTATTCCTCAAACTGTTGTTTGAGTTCACGTACCGTCAGGGGATCGTGCAAATTTGCCTGTCCCAGATAACGTTGATTATTAAGACAACGTAAATAGCTGGAATCATCCACCAGTATGACGATATTTTTGGGACGCTGGTGCTTCTCTGACAGGATATTCAGACTGATCGAACTGGTCAGCCTGGAAATAAGTGGCAACAGTCGATGAGAATTCGTCATACTGCTCTGCGTTTCATCCACTAAAAAGCGGATTCGGGTGCGTGCACTTTTAATACAAAGTTTTTTGATGACTTCGATTACAGCTGGCTGATCAAGTAATACTGCTTCCAGATTACTACCCAAAAAACAGATTTCCCGTTGAGCCGATTCCACCAATGTGAGGGCAGCAGCAGCTGCCTCATGTTTACCATCAAACACGATGATTTGATTGGAATGGTCATTAGTGGAATGCTCAGTCATTTAGCAGTTTTTCGCCTGTTCAATGGCATTACCGATGTAGCTCGCTGGTGACATGTCTTTCAATGCAAACTTCACAGCATCTGGTAACTCAAGTGTATCGATAAAATCATGCATTATTTGTTTATTAACTCGCTGTCCACGGGTTAATTCCTTGAGTTTTTCATAAGGATTCTCAATGCCATATCGACGCATAACGGTTTGAATTGGTTCCGCCAGCAATTCCCAGTTAGCATCCAAATCCGCTGCCATTACTTCCGGGGCGGCTTCCAGTTTGCTGATACCTTTAAGTGCCGAGCTGTAAGCCAGCAAGGAGTGGGCAAAACCCACACCGATATTCCGTAAAACGGTTGAATCCGTCAGATCACGCTGCCAGCGTGAAACAGGCAGTTTCATGGCCATATGATCAAAGGTTGCATTGGCTATACCCAGGTTGCCTTCAGCATTCTCAAAATCAATCGGATTAACCTTATGCGGCATGGTCGAAGAACCGATTTCACCTTTTACGGTTCGTTGTTTGAAATAGCCGATTGATATATAGCTCCATACGTCGCGGCAAAAATCAATTAAAACGGTATTAAAACGAATCATCGCCTGGAAAAGTTCGGCGACATAATCATGCGGTTCAATCTGAGTAGTGTATTTGTTCCAGCGCAGTCCCAGTCCAGTGACAAATGCATTCGCCATCATGGGCCAGTCAACATTTGGATAAGCCGCATAGTGGGCATTGTAGTTACCAACCGCACCGTTCATTTTTCCGTATAACAATACGGCAGCGACATGGGTACGCTGCAGCTCCAGGCGTTTTACTACATTCGCTAATTCTTTACCCAGAGTTGTCGGAGAGGCCGGTTGACCATGAGTACGTGACATCATCGGTGTTTCAGCCTGCTCCAGAGCCAGTTTCTTCAGTGCGCCAATCAACGTGTCCATTTCTGGCAGGATAACCTGTTCTCGGGCGTTTTTAAGCATAATGCCATAGGCCGTATTATTGATATCTTCTGAAGTACAGGCAAAATGCACAAACTCATTTACGGCATCCAGTTCGGCATTGTGTTTGAATTTACGTTTGATAAAGTATTCAACGGCTTTGACATCATGGTTGGTTTCCCGCTCGATCGCCTTGATTTCAGCAGCATCCTCAACCGAAAAGTTAGTCATTAAATCGTTAAGAAATTGTTCAGCTGTTTCGCTTAATTTAGGGACTTCATGAATATCAGCATTGGCGCCGAGTAAATGTAACCAACGGCACTCGACCTCAACACGGGCGCGCAGCAAACCATACTCACTGAAATAGGGGCGCAAAGCCTTTGTTTTATCGGCATAACGGCCATCAACCGGTGAGATGGCAGTAAGAGCAGTTAATTCCATGAAAACTCCATTAAAAATAAGCTGAAAATTGGCCGAAATTATAGCAGAACTCGGCCCTGTTTCTGGATTTGATTCAGTTTGATTTGTGAATTTGCGTTAAAATAGCGCCCATCTTAGTTTCAACTTCGGAGCGTTTTCGTGCTGCAAGAATATCAAAAACATGTTGAAGAGCGTGCTGCTGAGGGTTTACCGCCTTTACCGTTGGATGCAAAACAGGTGTCTGACATTATTGAAGGGCTTAAACAACCTCAAAACAGTGATAGAGAAGTATTACTTGAGTTGTTAATTCACCGCGTTCCACCGGGTGTAGACAAATCGGCCTACGTAAAAGCAGGTTTTTTAGCCGCTATTGCCAAGCAGGAAGCCCAATGTGATTTGATAACACCGGTTCATGCCACTGAATTGCTTGGCACAATGATGGGCGGCTATAACATTCAGCCGTTAATCGAATTACTGGATTTAGATGAAACTGCGGAGGCGGCGCAGTTAGCCTTATCCAAAATTGTCATGGTCTATGACGCTTACCATGATGTTGTGGAAAAGGCAGAAACCAATTCATATGCAAAACGCATTCTGCAATCCTGGGCTGAGGCCGAATGGTTTCTTTCCAAACCCATTCTTCCCGAATCGATAACCCTCACTGTATTTAAGGTTCCGGGTGAAACTAACACCGATGATTTATCACCTGCGACTGAGGCATGGAGTCGTCCGGATATTCCCTTGCATGCCAAAGCCATGCTGGTCAGCAAAATGCCCGGCGCATTAGAGAACATTATTACTCTGAAAGAAAAAGGCTATCCACTGGCTTATGTCGGCGATGTCGTCGGAACGGGTTCATCACGTAAATCTGCCATTAATTCTGTGCTCTGGCATATGGGCAACGATGTACCATTTGTGCCTAATAAACGACAGGGTGGTGTCATTTTAGGAAATAATATTGCGCCAATATTCTTTAACACGGCAGAAGATTCGGGTGCTTTGCCGATCGAATGTAATGTCGATAAGTTAGAGATGGGGGATGTCATTACCATCAAACCTTATGAAGGCAAAATTTATAATGAAGCCGGTGACGTGGTTTCTGAGTTCACTTTACGGCCGACCACTATTGCTGATGAAGTGCGTGCCGGTGGTCGTATTCCTTTGATTATTGGTCGTGGTTTAACCGATAAAGCCCGCGAAACATTGGGAATGCCTCCCTCAGAGGTCTTCAAACGTCCCGTTGAACCTGTCCACAGTGACAAAGGTTTTACACTGGCGCAGAAGATGGTTGGTGTTGCCTGTGGTGTGGAAGGTGTGCGTCCCGGTGCTTACTGTGAACCCAAAGTCACCACTGTTGGCTCCCAGGATACAACGGGTGCCATGACCCGTGATGAGTTGAAAGAATTAGCCTGTCTTGGATTTTCGTCTGATTTGGTGATGCAGTCTTTCTGTCATACCGCAGCTTATCCAAAACCGGTGGATATAAAACTGCAACACGAATTACCAGAGTTTATCAGTACCCGTGGCGGCGTTTCACTGCGTCCCGGTGATGGCGTTATACATTCTTGGTTAAACCGGATGATTTTGCCTGATACCGTCGGCACCGGTGGTGACTCACACACCCGTTTCCCGATCGGTATCAGTTTTCCGGCTGGTTCAGGTTTGGTGGCATTTGCTGCAGCACTGGGTGTTATGCCCTTAGATATGCCGGAATCCGTTTTGGTACGTTTTAAAGGTGAAATGCAACCGGGAATTACCTTACGTGACCTGGTTAATGCCATTCCTTATGCAGCGATTCAGGAAGGTTTGCTGACGGTTGAGAAGAAAGGTAAGAAAAATATCTTTAATGGCCGAGTACTGGAAATTGAAGGCCTACCGGATTTGAAAGTTGAGCAGGCGTTTGAGTTATCAGATGCCTCTGCTGAACGTAGTGCCAACGGTTGTACCGTGAGATTGAATAAAGAACCGATCATCGAGTTTTTAACTTCCAATATTTCTTTAATGGAATGGATGATTGCCGAAGGTTATGAAGATGCCAGAACCCTGCAACGTCGGATTGATGCCATGAAAGTCTGGCTGGCTGATCCTCAGCTGCTTGAACCGGATGCTGATGCGGAATATGCGGCAGTTATCGAGATTGATTTAAATGACATTAAAGAACCATTACTGGCTTGCCCGAATGATCCGGATGATATCAAACCGTTATCTGAAGTGGCGGGAGCCAACATTGATGAAGTGTTTATCGGTTCCTGCATGACCAATATCGGTCATTACCGTGCGGCTGGAAAAGTACTGGAAAAAATGGGTAATTTACCGGTCAAACTATGGGTCGCTCCACCGACCAAAATGGATCAGCATCAACTGACCGAAGAGGGGATTTACAGCATTTTCGGCCGGGTGGGTGCTCGTACTGAAACACCGGGTTGTTCATTGTGTATGGGGAATCAGGCGCGTGTTGCTGATAATGCCACTGTAGTGTCAACTTCAACCAGAAACTTCCCGAACCGACTGGGTAATGGTGCTGATGTGTATTTATCCTCAGCTGAACTGGCGGCAGTGGTTGCCAGTCTCGGAAGAATCCCAACGGTTGCAGAGTATCTTGAAAAAGTTGCCGGCATTCAGCCAATGGCAAAAGAGATATACCGTTATCTGAACTTTAATGAGCTGGAACACTATCAGCGTGCTAAAGCCAGTTAATCTGGTAAAGTGCAGAAACAAAAAAGGGCTGTTATGACAGCCCTTTTTTATATGGGTGACCCGTCCTAAATAAGGTTGACACTTTTCAATAAAGACAATTGGAGAGTGTCAACCTTATTTAGGACAAGACAGGGTTTTACTAAAAGTTTTCAGGTTTGAGCGTGTAATTCTGTTGCTGCCTGTAATAATTTATTACTTTGTAATAAAAACTGCCAGCGCCGGCCACCTTTCTGCTGCCATAAAACCGCGGCTCTTATGCCAGTTAATAATAACGCTCGAATACGATTGACGTTGTCAGCTTGTTGCAAAAATCCTGAATCACCGAATACCTGAATACGTGGTGTAAGTTCACTGAGCGTACGCTGATAGATATCGGCAAAACGGGCAATGACCTGTGGGCTGGTGATACTGCCGAAATACTCAATCTGCTGCGGAATCTGGTCCAGTTCACGGGTAATAAGATCCAGCATTGCTGGACGTTTACGCAACTTTCGCTCCAGATGTAAAATGCCAATCGCATAGCGCAACACCACGATATCGCCAGGTTGTTTACGTTTAGATAGCTGATTATTAAACTGACGAATACCGGTTTTTAAATTGCTGATACCACCATAAACTGTCTCCGTATCCGGTGCATCCATTACCAGTAAACTTTGCAGCATGGTTTGCATATCGTCGTTATCAACCTGGCCTGTTTCAGCAATCTGCTGAACCAGCGTAACCGATTGCATTACCGCGGACAGGGCGATTACCCGATCATGAATGATTGTTCTCTGACTCATGGATGCATCCCCGGCGCATTGGTATCCACAATAATGCCGCCACCCAGGCAAACATCATCCTGATAAAACACCACAGATTGTCCCGGCGTGACGGCGCGTTGTGGCTCATCAAATTCAACCTGAATATTGCCCTGTTGATCCTGAGTGATGAGACAGGACTGATCTGGTTGACGATAGCGGGTTTTGGCACTGGCACGACATGGCAATTTCGGGGCTTCGTCTGCCACCCACGAGAGTTGCTCAGCGGTCAGTTTAGTGCTGTAAAGCCACTCATGTTCACCTTGAACAACATATAAAATCCGCTTTTCCATATCTTTACCTGCGACAAACCAGGGCTCACCGCTGCTGTTTTTACGACCACCAATGCCAAGGCCCTGGCGTTGGCCGAGGGTGTAATACATTAACCCTGAATGTTCGCCAATAATTTCTCCCTCGGGGGTGCGCATTTCACCTGGCTGGGCTGGAATATAACGTCCGAGAAACTCACGGAAGCGGCGCTCACCGATAAAGCAGATCCCAGTGCTGTCTTTTTTATCATGATTAATAAAACCGGCTTTCTCAGCAATTTCACGAACCTCGGTTTTTGGTAACTCTCCAAGAGGGAAAAGGGTACGGGATAGTTGTGCCTGACCGAGTGTATAGAGGAAATAACTTTGATCTTTGGTGTTGTCGAGACCTTTTAATAACTGAAATTTTCCATCGCGCTCCCTGACCCGTGCGTAATGTCCGGTTGCAATCAGATAACCACCCAATTCCATGGCGTGATCCAAAAAAGCTTTAAATTTAATTTCACGGTTACACAAAATATCAGGGTTAGGCGTTCGTCCTGCCTGGTACTCCTCAAGAAAATGTTTGAATACATAATCCCAGTATTCCATAGCAAAATTGGCTTCGTGAAAAATAACACCAACTTTGCCGGCTACGGATTGTGCGTCTTTACGATCTTCTTCAACCGTACATTCACTTTCATCCGCATAGTCGACCCAGTTTTTCATAAACAGGCCTTCGACATCGAAACCTTGTTGCTTCAGTAACAACGCAGCGACAGAGGAGTCCACACCACCGGACAGACCGACGACTATTTTTTTGTGTTCAGACATAATTAATCAGCTAATAAATCAAGTGGGTAACGCTTACCGGAAAGATAGTCCTGTAGACACTGCTCGACCAAAGGGCTGCGATATTGTGCCCGCCGTTGCTGGATGGTGGGAGCATCCAGCCAAACTGCCTGATGAATATCACTATCCAATGGCCTATCAAGGTGTTCTCCAAGGCTTCCGCTAAAACAGAAACGTATGTAGGTATTCTGTGTTTGTTGATGTCGCCAGCGATAAATACCTATCAATGATTCAGGAATGAACTGCCAGGCAGTTTCTTCAAGTGTTTCCCGGATAACGGCTTCAACCAGGCTTTCGCCGTCTTCGAGATGGCCGGCTGGCTGGTTGAGTTTGAGTTCGCTGCCGATCATTTCCTCGACCATCAGAAATTGCTGGTCGCGTTCTATTACGGCGGCTACGGTGGTTCTTGGAGTCCAAATCATCGGCGTATTTTATCACGGTCTGAAAATTAACTTCGCACCATTGTCCCGGTTGCAGATCATTTAATTGCCATTGACCAATCGCGACACGGATCAATCTTAATGTTGGATGACCAACGGCTGCGGTCATCCGGCGTACCTGACGGTTTTTGCCTTCACTGATTTGCAGTTCAATCCACTGGGTGGGAATGGATTGCCGAAAACGAACTGGTGGATGTCTTTCCCATACTTCAGGTGGGTCGATCAGTCGAGCTTTTGCAGGTTTAGTCACTCCATCTTTTAGCAGAACGCCTTGTTGCAATTGTTTAATTGCAGAGGCATCCGGGATGTTTTCCACTTGTGCCCAGTATGTTTTGCTTAATTTATGACGCGGATCGCTGATATGATGTTGTAATCGGCCATCGTCGGTCAGCAATAATAATCCTTCACTGTCACGATCCAGGCGTCCAGCCGGGTAGACATCCGCTATATCAATGTAATCTTTTAACGTTGTTCGACCGTCTTTGTCATTGAATTGTGTCAGTACATCGTAGGGTTTATTAAAAGCAATTAATTTGGTCATGGTTATATCAGTGCCAGAGATCATGTAAAATGCCACTTTTATTTTCAGGAGCCGTGCATGGCATATCAACACATTAGTGTACCGGAACAGGGTGCAGCCATCGGCGTTAATGCCGATTATTCATTAGATGTACCAAGTCAACCGATTATTCCTTTTATTGAAGGTGATGGCATCGGTGTTGATATCACGCCGGCCATGATTGATGTGATTGATGCAGCAGTATACAAAGCTTATAGCGGCGAACGTAAAATTGCCTGGATGGAAGTCTATGCCGGTGAAAAAGCGACACAGCTCTATGGCACAGAAACGTATCTTCCAGAAGAAACCATTGAGGCTTTGAGAGAATACTCTGTCTCAATTAAAGGCCCGTTAATGACTCCGGTGGGGGGGGGGATTCGCTCTTTGAACGTTGCATTGCGACAAACGCTGGATTTATATGTTTGTCAGCGTCCGGTTCGTTACTATCCAGGTACACCGAGCCCGGTAAAATCGCCTGAAAGTATTGATATGGTTATCTTCCGGGAAAACTCTGAGGATATTTATGCCGGTATTGAATGGCCTGCAGAAAGCGCTGAAGCAAAGAAAGTCATTGCTTTTTTACAGAACGAAATGGGGGTAACCAAAATCCGATTCCCGGATACATCCGGTATCGGCATCAAACCCGTTTCACAGGAAGGTACCGAAAGATTGGTGCGCAAAGCTATCCAATACGTTATTGACAACGATCGTGATTCGTTGACCCTGGTACATAAGGGAAACATCATGAAGTTCACTGAAGGCGCTTTTAAACAGTGGGGTTATGATCTTGCTGAGAAAGAGTTTGGTGCAACACCGCTGGATGGTGGTCCCTGGAAAACCTTTAAAAATCCAAATACCGGTAAAAAAATCGTTATCAAAGACTCGATAGCCGATGCTTTTTTACAGGAAATCCTGTTACATCCTAAAGATTATGATGTGGTTGCCACATTGAATCTGAATGGAGATTATATTTCTGATGCTCTGGCCGCACAGGTTGGAGGAATCGGCATCTCACCGGGTGCAAATTTAGCGGATGCCGTTGCGATGTTTGAAGCAACACATGGCACAGCACCAGCCCTGGCTGGAAAAAATAATGCGAATCCGTCATCATTAATCCTATCGGCCGAAATGCTTTTACGGCATTTAGGTTGGGTCGAAGCGGCAGATCTGGTCGTTTCCGGCGTCTCAGGCGCCATTTCAAATGCACGTGTCACCGGTGATTTAGCTCAGGCTATTGGCGTCGATGCGTTGAGTTGTAGTGATTATGCTGCAGCTGTTATTCAAAACATGTAAGGAGTTTCCATGAAAGTTGCAGACAATAAAGTAGTCGTGATTGACTACACGCTCACCGACAACAGCGGCACAGTCATTGATAGTAGTGAAGGTGCCGGCCCGCTGGCGTATCTGCATGGTGCAGGCAATATTATCCCTGGTTTGGAAGATGCCCTGATGGGCAAAGAAACTGGCGATAAAGTTCAAGCCAGTATTGAACCAGCCAATGCTTATGGCGAACGCCATGAAGCATTAAAACAAGATGTCCCTGCTGAATTGTTCAGTGGTGTTGAAAAAGTTGAAGTGGGTATGCAGTTCCAGTCAGAAACTGAGCAAGGTCCGGTTTTAGTCACTGTCGTTGCCATCAACGATGAAACTGTTACTGTAGACGGAAATCACCCACTGGCGGGTGTTCATCTGAACTTTGATGTAGAAATACGTGAAGTGCGTGAACCGAGTGCAGAAGAGCTGGAACATGGACATGTTCATGGTGAAGGCGGCCACCAGCACTAAAAGCTAGATTTAATACTTAGTCTCAAAGGCGGGCATTGTGCCCGTCTTTTTGTTTCAGACGTAGAAATACATGCAAACTATCGAACAATTAAAACAACAATTTGCCATAACTGATCGCCTGGACTTTTCCATGGGATCTTCCGGGTGTGTGATGATCGATATTGATACCCCTTGTGCCAAAGCGCGAATAGCACTTCAGGGTGCTCAGGTTTTATCTTATCGACCAGCTGATGCAATACATGATCTCTTGTTTTTGAGCCAGTTGAGTCGCTATGGCGACAGGCGTGCAATTCGCGGTGGTGTGCCCGTTTGCTGGCCCTGGTTTGGTGATGATCCCAGTGGTAAGGGGCGACCTGCACATGGTTTTGCGCGCAATCGTATCTGGGATTTGACCGCTGTTCAGCAAACTGAAAATGATGGCATTAAATTAATACTGTCATTAACACCCGATTCACAGGATGAAATACTTTGGCATTGTGCATATGCGCTGAAAATGACAATCGTGATTGATGAGCAACTCATACTCTCTCTGACCACGGAAAACCTTGATAAAGAAAGTTTTGTTATTTCTCAGGCGTTACATACGTATTTTGCGGTAGGTAATATAGAAAAAACCCAGGTAAGGGGGCTGAGTAATCATCATTATCTCGACAAAGTCGAGAATTTCAGTGAAAAACTGCAAGCTGGCGAAATACTTTTTAATGGCGAAACCGACAGGGTTTATCTGAACAGTCCTGAAAAACTGTTTATTGAAGATACTGAATGGTCACGCCGAATTATCGTTGAGAGTGCGGGATCCAGCACCACGATTGTCTGGAACCCCTGGGAAAGGGTAACGGCGCTGAAAGATATGACTGATGATGCGTATCATTATTTTGTCTGTGTTGAAACGGCAAATGCCGCTCATGACAGTATCAGTCTTTCACCTGGACAATCTCATACTATTTCAGCAAGTTACCGTATTATGCCATTGGAATAACCCGTTACATTCTTTTGGCAGTATTCTTGGAAATTTAACGTTTAAGCCCAACGCTGACGCAACTCATCCTTATGTAATGCCAGCCATTGAATGGCAATAATCGGGATAGCCGAAATGATTTTACCGTCTTCCAGCAATGAATAGACTTCATCAAATGATAAAACACTAACGGCGATATCTTCATCTTCTTCATCTAAACCGTGCAACCCACCGATATGGGTACTATCAATACGTCCGCAAAACAAATGCAATAGTTCAGAAGTGCCACCGGGTGAGGTAAAAAACTCGTTGATTTTAATCATCTCTAAAATCTCACAGCCGGATTCTTCAGCGGCTTCACGATAGGCGACAGACTCAGGTGTTTCACCCGGCTCAATCGCACCGGCAACAATTTCCAGTAACCAGACACGTTCATCGTCCAGCTGCAATGCACCGGGACGAAATTGTTCGATAATCACCAGGGCATCTTTTTGCGGATCATAAAGTAATACGGCAACACAATTTTCTCGGTGAAATACTTCACGAGTGAGTGGAGCACTCCAGCCACCTTTATAAAGGGTATGTTTGACTGAAACAATTTTTAAACTAAAAAAACCGCTGTAAGCGGTTGTTTGTTCGATGATTTCAAATTGTTTTTTGCTCATCCGTTTTCCTGTTATCAGCGAGAAGATTAATTGTCCTGAACAAATACAGAATCTGAAATGCCATCCAGTTCATGAAGTATTGCAGTGAATTTTGTGCCGTCTTTCTCGATATGTTCAAGTTTAACCGGCAAATAATCCAGCTCTGGTGCACACCATAATGTCGTTTCCCGATCTTTATCGCTATCGCGATCCCGTTGCCGTTTAAATTTAACGGTTGCTATTTTGCCTAGCGGTGTCGAGATTGTTTCCGGTTCCAGTCTTTCAATCTGGTAGTGTTTGATACGTCCACCATCGGCGATTGCGTAATTAAAGACTTGTTTAGTGGGGTCCTGTAGTAAATCCAACCGAAGTTGCACCTGATAAATATGTTTTTCCAATGTTTTGGGATCGATTTCAAGATCCCATGGGTGAACCTTATCATCGATATGAACTGAATTCTGTTGCCAGTCAAAATCCATACGCAGGTATTTATCCTTTTTGCCACCGCTGCGTTGATAAAGATATTGATGGGGAATAATCTGCTGTTTGGTCAGGGTCCATAAGCTGGTTTCTTTAACGGTATCACGTCTGAAAACAGCAACCAGTCCTTTGGCTTTGGTGACTGAGCGAAAGCGATGCAGTCCATCCGTTAAGGTTTCAAGTTGCTGAGTTAACTCACCTGCCTGCAGACCGTTCATTTCTATTTGATAGTGAGCTGAATAGTCATCCAGACCCTGAGCAAATGACATCGATGACAGTAAAAGCAACATTAAACCGAAAAAATAGCGCATGGGTAATTAGCTCTGATGTTGTTGGATTAACAACCTTAAGGCATCGGGATAAAGCTTATGTTCCTCGAGCAATACTCTTGCTGCTAATGTTTCTTCTGTATCATCAGACATAACCGGGACTTTGGCTTGTAAAATGACCGGGCCGGCATCTAATTCTTCGGTAACAAAATGTACGGAGGCACCATGCTCCGTCTCGCCGGCATCAATTGCTCGTTTATGCGTATGCATACCTTTGAATTTGGGTAACAGTGAAGGATGTATATTAATCAGGCGATTGGCATAGTGCTGGACAAATTCCCTGCTGAGAATGCGCATAAAACCTGCCAGCACAACATAGTCGGGGTCAAAAGAATCAATCAGCTGCATTAACTCCTGATCAAAGGCTTCGCGGGTAGTGAAGTTTTTATGATCCAGGATCTCATTAGCAATACCGGCATTTCTGGCAAACATTAAGCCAGCGGCATCTGGTCGATTACTGATGACTGCGGTGACCTCAGCATCCAACTCATCTGATTGAATTGCGTTGATAATGGACTGCATATTACTGCCACGACCTGAAATCAGGATGACGAACTTAGGTTTGAAGGTTTTACTCATTTAATAATGACTTGTTCTTCAGTATTGCTGACGTCGATATGACCAATTTGCATGGCTGTTTCACCTAATGCAGTGAGTATCTGAACCGTGGCATCAGCATCTTCTTCTGCGACACAAACCACCATGCCAATACCATTATTGAAGGTTCGGTACATTTCACGATCAACCACATTTCCCTGCTGCTGCAGCCAGTCAAATACCGCAGGTCTTTTCCAGTTTTTGCTGTCAATCACAGCAGTCACATGCTCTGGCAAAACTCGGGGGATATTTTCCAGTAAGCCGCCACCAGTAATATGAGACAAAGCATGAATGTTAATTTTTTCATGTAGTTGCAATAATGACTTAACGTAGATTCTGGTTGGAGCCAGCAGCTTTTCGCCTAATGTTGCGCCATCAAACGGCATGGTTAAGTCAGCATTACTGACTTCAATAATTTTACGGATCAGTGAATAACCATTGGAATGTGGACCAGAAGAGGCAAGCCCAATAATGGCATCACCGGCTTTTACCTGTGTGCCATCAATGATGTTGTCTTTTTCGACAATACCGACACAGAATCCCGCCAAATCAAAATCGCCATCCTGGTACATGCTTGGCATTTCAGCCGTTTCTCCGCCAACCAGAGCGGCGCCTGATTGCAGGCAACCCTCTGCAATCCCGCTGACTACATCGGTAGCGACATCGATATTCAGTTTGCCCGTTGCATAATAGTCCAGAAAGAACAAAGGCTCCGCACCAAGAACCGCAATATCGTTGACACACATGGCAACTAAATCAATACCAATGGTGTCATGTATTCCAGCCTCGATTGCCAGTCGTAATTTGGTGCCGACACCATCCGTTCCTGAAACCAGAACCGGTTTTTTATATTTATCGAGTGGCAGTTCAAACAGGCTGCCAAACCCGCCTAATCCGGCCATCACACCAGATCGACGGGTTTTGGCGGCAAGCGGCTTAATTCGTTCTACAAGGGCGTTGCCGGCTTCTATATCGACACCGGCATCGCGGTAACTGAGGGCTTGGTTTGATTTGCTTGGTGGAACGACGGGATCGGTCATGCTGGCTTCCTGATTATTTGGACATCACACACAAAAAACAGCGTGTTAGAATACCACAATGCCTAGATTATTTTTCTCACTGATTTTCGTTTTCGCTGCGTCGATTGCTTCCGCTGCGGAAGTTACTGATTTGTATCAGGCGCAAGCGCCTGCAGAGTCGCAAACTGAAGAGGAACGTCAGCGACTTGCGCCGGATTTACTCAAACAGGTTGTGATTAAAGTGGTCGGTGATCGACGTGCAGTAGAACAGGCGGATATTTCTGCCCTGGTCACTGATGTAGAACGTTACATCGATCAGTATTACTATCAACAGATTCTGAATATGGACAGTGATCCACCAGAACAGCAGCTTATGCTGACTCTGGATTTCAATGCCAATGCTATTAATACTGCTTTGCAACGTATTGGTTTACCTGTTTGGGACAAAATACGGCCTGAATCGCTAATTTGGGTTGCCATAGAATACGAAGGTAATCAGCAATTGATTGGCGAGGGTGATGAGCATTCATTACTTTTGCAGATTGATAAAGCGGCTAAAAATCGAGGTATTCCTTTGTTGATACCTTTAATGGATCTGGAAGATCAGACTCAACTGACTTTCAATGATGTTTCGACCGGTAATAATACCGCAGTGAAACAGGCTTCTGAGCGCTATGGTGCTTCTGTGCTGGTGACGGCACGATTGCGAGGTAATGCCGAGTCAACAGAGATTAGCTGGCAAGCTATTTTGACTGACGATGTTGAACGTTGGTCAAGTCAGGGAGACGTGCAGACTGCAATTCGTACGGGGGTGGATGCTCTTGCTGACCACTTGGGTCGGCGGCTTAATATGTCAATCAGCACTTCGGGTGAAGCTGAGCTGGCTATTCAGGTCTCAGGGGTGAACGATTATGAAGGTTACAGCCGAATCATGGATTACCTGGAAAGCTTACAGGCGGTCTCTGATATCAAGGTGGGCAGTTTGGGCAGTGAGTCGCTTGATTTAGTGATTTTTATTCAAGCTGAACCAGAAAGATTCCGACAGTTATTATCCATTGGAGGGGTAATACAGCCTGAGATAAATGACACTACTGGTTTGCAATATCGGTTATTACCTTGAGTCCACGGGATATTCCCAATCTCATCTGTCTGTTTAGAATTTTATTGGTTGGGCCAATCGTCTGGCTGATGCTGCAAGAAAACTTTTCCGCCGCATTATTTCTGGTGGCGATTGCCGGTATCTCTGATGGCCTGGATGGTTTCCTGGCCCGACATTTTCATTGGCAAAGTCGTCTGGGTTCTATTCTAGATCCTCTGGCAGATAAATTACTGCTGGTTGCTACATTTACTACGTTAACCTATATGCAATTATTACCTTTATGGCTATTATTGCTGGTGTTTGGTCGGGACTTGGTCATTGTAATAGGTGCCTTGGCCTACCATCTTAAGTTTGGTGAATATGAACTGACTCCGCTCTGGAGCAGCAAAATCAATACAGTATTTCAAATTGCTTTAGTCTTGCTGGTGATTGTGCAACAGCAATGGCTACCGCAAATTGCGACATGGAGCACAACCATGATCTGGTTGGTGGTGGCGAGTGTCATCATTAGTGGCAGTGAATATATTCTGGTTTGGGGGACAAACGCGTGGCGTCAGATGAAAAAAAGCTGATAAGTGATACGAATAAGTTCCTGTTATTAGGGCTGTTAATACTCTGTGGTTGGCTGGTGATGGAGCTGTCAACGGTATTAACACCATTCTTTATTGCTGCTCTGTTAGCCTACCTTGGCGATCCATTGGTCGATAGGTTAGAAAAGTATCGTTTATCTCGTACCGTAGCGGTGTGCGTGGTGTTTGCCGCATTTCTGCTTAGCGCAATAATTTTATTACTGATCTTTATTCCTATGCTCGGTGCGCAGCTCACATCACTGTTTGAAAAGTTACCTGATTATATTGATCGGTTGCAGAACACAATTGAACCATTACTGGCAAATGTCGGTATTACCACAACGATGCTTGACTTTGATACGTTCAAAACGGCTCTGCAGGACTATTGGTCTGAGGCAGGTCAAATGGCCGGAAATATCATGGGTTATATGACACGTTCTGGCTTAGTGCTATTGCAGTGGCTGACAAACCTGGTGCTGATTCCAGTGCTGACATTCTATCTATTACGCGATTGGGATGATCTGGTGGCCAGATTTCGTGAGTTACTACCTCGTACACATGCAGACAAGATCACGCAAATAACGGTGGAATGTGATGACATGCTGGCTGGTTTTCTCCGAGGTCAGTTGATGGTTATGCTGGCATTATCAATTATCTACAGTATTGGTCTTACATTTATTGGTCTGGATCTGGCGTTGTTATTAGGTGTTATCGCCGGCATTGTCAGTTTCGTTCCCTATCTGGGGTTGTTTGTGGGAATTACCCTTGCTGGTTTGGCAGCGTATTTACAGTTTCAGGAATGGTTACCCGTTTTACTAGTCGTCCTGGTATTCAGTTTTGCTCAGGCTATTGAAGGCATGGTTTTAACCCCACGATTTGTCGGTGAACGAATTGGCCTGCACCCGGTGGCGGTTATATTTGCTGTGATGGCCGGTGGTACTTTATTTGGGTTTGTCGGCGTATTACTCGCACTGCCGGTGGCAGCTGTTGTGATGGTTTTATTACGCCATGCACATTATCGTTATCTGAACAGTCATTTGTATTCTTAACCGCTCTGTACCGATGAAGAAGCAAGAAATACAGCTGACACTGCACCTTACGCAGCAGGAAATCTTTCGAATAGATAATTTTATATTTGAAAATGATGAGTTAGCCTCAGTAGTTGACGTTTTCTGCCGCGAAAGAAAACCCGATTTTCTCTATCTTTGGGGAGAGTCTGGCGTTGGCAAAACGCATTTAAATCTCGCGATTGCCGAACAATTACAACAGCGTGGACGTCAGGTAAGTTATATCAACCTTCAGGAGTTACTTGATACCGCAGACCCAGAGGTATTAGCTTCGTTATTTCATACTGATGTTGTTTGTCTGGACGACCTGCAGGCAATTTGTGGTGAATCAGCCTGGGAAGAAGCATTGTTTCATTGCTTTAATCAATTACGTGAACATGAGCATAAATTATTGATTTGTGCTGACCAGAATCCGGCTCAACTGGCTATTCAATTACCAGATTTGCGTTCCCGACTTTCTACAGGGTTGATTTATCAATTACCTTCAATGACTGATGTGCTTAAACAACAGGCATTGATAAGCCATGCACAGAGCCGGGGGTTGATTCTGCCTGAAGAGGTGGCTCAATACCTTTTGCGTCATTACAGCCGTGATATGCCATCGCTGATGCTGGTCCTGAAGCGACTTGATAAGGCGTCTTTACAGGCCCAGCGTCGTTTGACCATTCCGTTTGTACGGGAAGTGATCCACCATGGCTGAAAAGCCATCGGTAACGATTATATGGCCCGGTTTAGCCACTGTAATGCAGGAAATCAATCAGTCTTTAGTGCCCGAAGCTCTGCAGAAATTATTTAAAAAAGCTAACTTTACAGTCAGCGATAATTCCTTTGAACATGAGCTTATCCAGTTATTCAGCACTAACATGCTTTCAGGACCTGATTTACCCACCGCGCAATTACGTAACCCGGGCCAATTGAGTCTGTGTGCTGATCCATGTTATCTGCATGCTGATCGTGATCGGCTTTTATTATTTCCCATCACTGATTTAACAATGGAAGAGGGCACTCAGCTCAGAGAAAGCATCCAACCACTGTTGAATGATTTCGACGCTCAACTGGTGCCCAATGATCTGAACCACTGGTCGATTTGGTTAGAAACTATGCCGGACATTAATCTGACAGCCATGTCATCCTTAATTGGTAAATCGGTTGCATCAGCATTACCGAAAGGGGCCGAACAAAATGATTGGTTACGGTTAAGTAATGAAATTCAGATGGTGTTATTTGAACATCCGGTTAATCAACAAAGGCAGTCCGCTGGCAAATTACCGGTCAACAGTCTCTGGTTCTGGGGGAAGGCTGATTGGCAGCCACAAGCAAATACCTGGCAACAGCTTTATGGTGACGCGGCGTTATTAAAGTCGCTTGCATCAGCGACTTCAACGAGCTTGCAACCCATGACTGAATGGAAATCTGAAAACACGATGACGGGTCAGCAGTTACTGGTATTTCCTGAACTGGATTTACAAAGTAACTGGCCACAACGACTGGAGCAAAATACAACGCAGCACATTTTGCCTTTGCTACGTAAATTACGTCGTTATCAAATTCGTCAATTACGTTTAATTATCCCGCAACATGGCCAGTATGTCTGGCGTTGCTGGGATGTCTGGAAACCGTGGTAATCCGATGAACATTCAACAACGAACAACAGAAGATTTAAGCGCTTTACCCAATGACTGGCCAGAGTGCATTCGCAAAATCATGGCCGCACGCGGTATCAAAAAGGCTGATGAATTAACCTTTGATTTAGCTGAGTTGCCAAAACCCTCGGAAATGTTGGGGATGGAAGCTGCCGTAACATTATTGATCCAGGCATTACAGCAGCAATGGCGAGTCATGATTGTGGCGGATTTTGATAGCGATGGCGCTACCAGCTGCGCCGTGATGATGCGTGGTTTACGCATGATGGGTTTGCAACAGATTGATTTTACAGTGCCGAATCGCTTTGTCCACGGCTATGGTTTAACCACTGAATTATTGAATGAAATTGCTGCTGAAGATCAACCGGATTTATTGATTACCGTAGATAACGGCATTGCCAGTCTGGATGGGGTTGCTCTGGCCAAACAACGTGGGATGCAAGTGTTGATCACTGATCATCATCTTGCGGCAGAACAATTGCCACAAGCCGATGCCATCGTTAATCCTAATCAACCGGATGATAACTTTCCCAGCAAAATGCTGGCAGGGGTTGGGGTGGCGTTTTATGTTCTGCTCGGTTTGCGGCAGGGCTTACGTGATATTAACTGGTTTGAATTACAAAAACTGGCAGAACCACGTCTGGTGGAATTACTGGATTTGGTGGCATTAGGCACCGTCGCCGATGTTGTGCCTTTAGACAGGCTCAATCGCACATTGGTAGATCTGGGTCTGAAACGCATGCGGCAGGGACGCGCCTGTGCAGGCATTCGTGCTTTATTACAGATTGCCGGTAAAGATCTTGAGCGATTATCTGCACAGGATTTGGGCTTTGCCATTGCGCCAAGATTAAATGCCGCCGGTCGTATGGAAGATATGGGGCTGGGCATTGATACCTTGCTGACGGATAACTTTGCCATGGCTCAGCAAGCTGCTCAGTTGCTGGATCAGATTAATCTTGAGCGTCGCTCGGTTGAACAAGGCATGCAACTGGAAGCTCTGGCGATGCTGGAAAAACTTCAGCTTAATGAAACCAGCCAGGCAACTGCTTATTGTTTATATGAAGAAAGCTGGCATCAAGGGGTAATCGGGTTACTCGCCTCTCGAATTAAAGAAAAACTGCATCGGCCGGTCATTGTGTTTGCACCGGGCGAACCTGGCGAAATCAAGGGTTCGGCACGCTCCATAACAGGCGTTCATATTCGTGATGTGCTGGTTAATGTCGCTGCTAAATATCCGGATTTAATTTTGCGCTTTGGCGGACATGCGATGGCAGCAGGGTTAACATTAAAGCAGAACGATTTTTCATTATTTGAGCAGGCATTCAGAGAAGCTATTCAGCTTGCAGCCGATCCCACTGTATTTGAACGCGCTTTGTATTCTGATGGTGAATTATCGGCGCAGGAAATGAACATGCAGCTGGCAGAGCAATTACCGGTTCTGGCGCCATGGGGACAGGCTTTTCCGGAACCACAGTTTCATGGCCAGTTTGTGTTGCAGAATTACCGTCATGTCGGTCAGCAATCGGACCATCTGCGGTTAACCATCAAACTTGATGATGGACGTGAAATCACGGCCATGGCGTTTCGGCAGACCGCCCCGGTATGGCTGCAAATCGGCCAGAAAGTTGGCTTGCATTATCGCCTGGATGTGAATGAATTCCGGCAAACAAAATCATTACAATTGCTGGTTGATAATATCTTGCCGATTTAAATATCCAGAGTGTGAATCGTCACCTGCTGTCGGAAATCGGCCAGTTCATGACCTTGAAATAATTCTGTTCCGGCGTGCATTACGGTACCGGCTCCACAGGCGATACCATAGCGCAATGCCGTTTCGGGCTGATCATCAAGACTAAACCCGGCCACCAGACCCGCCACCATGGAATCACCTGCACCCACGGTAGTATTCACTGGTACCGCTAACGCTTTCGCATAAAAACTGTTTTTCGGGCTGACTAATAAAGCACCTTGATCGCCTAAGGAGACACAGACATGGGTAACCCCGGACAGTTGCAGTTGTCTGGCGCATTCGGCAATAGCTTCTATAGTGTTGAGTTTTATTTGCAGCAGGGTTTCCAGTTCATACAGATTGGGTTTAATCAAAAAAGGTTTCGCTTCAATTGCCAAACGTAATATTTCACCATGACTGTCAACGACAGCGCGTCCGCCATGTTGCTGGATTTTATTAACTAAATCAGCATACAGAGAGGCAGGTATATTGGGTTGGCATGACCCGGTAAGAATGCCATAACCATTTCCTACGGCATCGGCAAAATTCTCCACCAATTGACTTAACTGGGCTGCCGGGACAGGTGTGCCAGCATCAGTGATTTGAAATTGAGATTGTGTATCAAGCTCAATAATCGTGCTGTTAATGCGTGTCTGTCCTGAGACAGGATGAAACATAACATTGGGTAGCTGTTCAACAAGCATGTCTCGCAGAATCTCACCAACTGAACCGGCAATAACACAGTACGTTGTTGCATCTGCCTGCATACGAAACAAAGCCCGCCCAATATTGATACCATTACCCCCTGGATCATGACGGGCAGCATCGGAACGTGATTTTTGATCGGGGATTAACTTTTTGACATGGTAAGTCACATCCAAAGCAGGGTTTAAACATAACACATGAATGTTTCCCGATGACGGCGTCATGACTGTCTCCGATAATAAAATTTGTTCGATAAAATGATGCTCAGCTGACCAATAATAAACTGCATTTCTGATAAAGGCTCCAAATGAAACCAACGCATGTCGCGGTATTCAGCGCAAAACCCTATGATCAGGCCTATCTCACGGGAATGGCCGATGAGCGCGTATCTTTATGTTTTTATGAAATGGCGTTAAATCCAATGACAGCAGCATTAGCCAAAGATGTTGAAGTGGTCAGTGCGTTTGTTAATGACGATATATCGGCTGAAACACTTAAAATGCTGGCAGAAAACGGTACCCGTTTAATTGCGATACGCTGTGCCGGGGTTAATCAGGTGGATTTAACGGCCGCTGACAAGCTTGGTATAACCGTGGTCAATGTGCCAGCTTATTCACCCTATGCTGTCGCGGAACATACCATTGCGCTGATGCTGGCATTAAGTCGGAAGATCCCTAGGGCTTATAATCGCGTTCGCGATGGTAATTTTTCTCTGGATGGTTTGCTGGGTTTTGATTTCTTCGGTAAAACCGCGGGCATTATCGGTGGCGGTAAAATTGGCTTGTTAGTAGCTGAGCGTTTACGGGCATTTGGTTGTCAGGTTTTGATTTATGACCCGCATAATGCTGAACCGGCTAAAAAAGCTGGTTTTGACGTAGTGACACTCGACAGCTTGCTCGGTCAAAGCGATATTATCAGCCTGCATTGTCCATTAAATGATGCAACGTATCATATTATCAATGCTGCCAGTCTCAGGCTGACCAAACCGGGCGTAATGCTGATTAATACCAGTCGCGGAGCTTTATTGGATACAGTCGCCGTATTAGATGCCCTGAAAGCGCTGCATATAGGCTATCTGGGAATCGATGTGTATGAACAGGAAGGCAGTCTGTTTTTTGAAGACCATTCCACCGATATTATTCAGGACGATATATTCCAGCGTTTATTAACCTTTCCAAATGTGCTGGTCACCGGACACCAAGCCTATTTCACCCGGGAAGCATTGCAGCATATCGCGCACACAACTTTGCAGAATATTGATGATTTTATGGCTGGTAAGGCACTGAAAAACCGAGTGGAAATACGTTAAGTGTTTGATGAAATATTTACCAGTATCAATAAGTTGATGCCGGACTTTAAAGCCAGATCGCAACAAGTTGAAATGAGTCGTTTTATTCATCAGCGCCTGCAACAGTCACAAAATAGAATGGCGGTAGTGGAAGCACCAACCGGCGTGGGGAAAACGTTGGCATATCTCAGCGGTGCCATTGAAACAGCTTTGAACAGTAAAAAATTGCTGGTTATCAGTACCGCAACCGTCAATCTGCAACAACAATTGATTCAGAAAGATCTGCCACAGTTTTCAGCGGCTTTGCCACAACCGATACGCTTTATGCAGATCAAAGGCCGCCGCCGTTATGTGTGCCCCAGTAAACTGGCACAACTGGCAACCACACCGGAACAGCAAGATTTGACGTTTGATGTAGATCAGAAATACCAGCAGGTATTGATGCAAACTCAGGCGAAAAATCTGTTTCAGGATTGGGATGAACATCGCTGGGATGGTGATCGGGATAGCCGTACCGATGCCATTGATCCGGCTCTCTGGCATGAAGTCTCTACGGATTCAGAAGGCTGTGCCGGAAAGAGCTGCCGATATTACATTAGCTGTCCATATTATTTGCTGCGCAAGGAAATGCAGCTGGCACAGGTTGTCGTGGTCAATCACGATTTATTACTCAGTGATGCTGACTTGGGCGGTGGGTTGGTATTACCCAATCCTGAAGAGCTGATTCTGGTGTTTGATGAAGCACATAATCTGCCGCAAAAAGCGCTTGGCCATGCGGCCAAAGCATTGAACTTTGCACAGCTTTATCAAACCGTTGAAACCGCCGACAGTCTGATGAAAAAGCTGCCAACTGCATTGGCATTCCGGCAACATGATTTTGGTTATATGTTTAAGGAAATCCGTCAGGATTTACCAGCAATTGTCAGCCTTTTGCAACAGTTACTGGATATTTTGGGCAGTGATGCCACAGTAAATGAAATGCTGGAAGGACGCATCAGTGAGCCACGTATTTTCTGGGGCAGTCCGTTACTCAATGCCTTGTTTATTCCCTGTCAGAACCTGTTACAGCGCGCCAATTCTATTTATAAACACTTTTCTTTGATTGGCAAATGGATTAAAGAAGGGCTGGAGAAAACCCAGCTAAGTAATAAAGTGGGCGAGGCGTTGCTGCCTCAAGTGGGAACTGTACAGAATATTTTTGGCTATCTGATTGATTTTATGGCGCTGTTTCTCGATGAGGATAAAGCCGAGCGCCCGCCCAATGTGCGCTGGCTGGCACAGGAACAGTTTGCCAAACAGCAAACCCTGGTGGTTCATGCCGGGCCAATGACCGCCGCAGGTTTTCTGGATCACAGTTTATGGCAGCGGGCCTATGGAGTAGTGATGACCTCAGCCACTTTACGGGGCATGGGATTGTTCCAGCGTTTCCGGGCGGACTGTGGCTTACAGCGTTACGATGAAAAACACTTTCTGGCGTTGCCTTCACCGTTTAAATATCAGCAACAGGCGGTGTTAAAACTGCCGATGATGCAGTATTTACCCAATGAAAATCTGCCGCAGTGGCAGCAGGAAGTGGTCAGTCAACTCAAATCAATTATTGATATTCAGGCGGCGACGCTAGTGCTATTCACCTCACGCCAGGTGATGTTGCAGGTATATAAGCAATTGCCATTGTCCTTGAAAAATTTGATTCTGTTACAAGGTGATCAGCTGTCACCCAAAAATATGATCGTCAAGCATATTCAGCGGATTGAAGCAGGGCGGGGCAGCATTATTTTTGGCATGGATCGGTTTGCAGAAGGCGTCGATTTACCTGGCAATTTATGCACCCATGTCATCATTACTAAACTACCATTTCCGGTATTTACCCGCCCGATTGAACAGGCACGTCAAGAGTGGATCCTCAAACGTGGCGGCCAGCCGTTTATCAGCTTGTCATTACCGGCGGTCAGCGTGAAGTTGATTCAGGCCTGTGGTCGATTGTTAAGAAAAGAAACTGATTCCGGACAAATAACTATTCTGGATCGTCGGCTGTTAACTAAAAATTACGGCAAACAATTACTCTCGCATTTACCGGATTATCAATTAATAACCGAATAAAAAAGCCCGGCGGAGCCGGGCTTTCGGGGTGTATCAGCTAACTTATTCAGTACGGCTGGTTACTTCCAGCAAATGATAGCCAAATTGTGTTTTAACCGGGCCCTGAACGGTGTTTACCGGTGCGGAGAACACAACTTTATCGAATTCCGGCACCATCATGCCCGGCCCAAACTCACCCAAATCGCCACCTTGGCGGCTGGAAGGGCAAGAAGAATTTTCTTTGGCGACAGCGGCAAAATCTGCGCCTTCTTCAATTTCGCGTTTTAGTTCCAGACAGATTTCTTCGCTGTCTACCAGAATGTGTCGTGCGGTTGCTCTAGCCATAATAGTTCCGTAATTGATTTATAGATGCTGACTCTCAAGCCAGCTGTTGTAACAGGGCTTTAGCCGTAGCCTCGGAGGAAGCCGGGTTTTGACCTGTAATAAGTATGCCATCGGTAATAACGAATGGAGTCCAGTCATCACCTTTGCTGAAAGTAGCGCCACGTTGTTTCAGGGCATCTTCCAGCAAAAAGGGTACAACTTCTGATAAGCCTACCGCATCTTCTTCACTATTTGAAAATGCAGTGAGCTTTTTACCTTTGATCCACGGATCGTCACCAATGGTTTTAATATTTAATAATACGGCGGGTGCATGACACACAGCCGCCACTGGTTTGTTGGCCAGTACAAAACTTTCAATCAGTGCAATTGACTTTTGATCCTCGGTTAAATCCCATAACGGACCATGTCCACCTGGATAAAACACTGCATCATAATCTGCGGCATGAACGTCCGCTAATTTAACCGTGTTAGCCAATTGGTTTTTAGCTTCAGCATCATTTTCAAAACGGCGTGTGGCGTCTGTTTGAAAATCAGGCTGATTACTTTTAGGATCAAGCGGTGGTTGTCCACCTTGTGGAGATGCAAGTACGATTTCAGCACCGGCATCTTTCATAGTGTAATAGGGTGCGGCTAACTCTTCTAGCCAGAATCCGGTTTTCTCGCCGGTATTGCCGAGCTTATCATGTGAAGTCAGTACCACTAATATTTTCATGGTTTTATCTCCTGAAATGTGTGGTTTGATATCTTTTTTATTGCTGTCTGATTGAGATGGGGATAGAGCGATAAAAGTTCAAGCGATATTGCATTTCATTCCTATCGTCGTAAACTCACATCAGGGTCTGCTGATCTTTCAGAGCCGCCTCTGCTGTGGCTGAAGATGCACCACAAAGCTAGGGGGAAACTGTTCTACAGACACCAAAATAATAACAGCGAGAGAAAACTATGAAAAAAGAAACTATTTGCCTTCACGAAGGTTATGAAACTGATCCCGTTACAAAATCCTGCGCGGTGCCAATTTATCAAACCGTTGCCTATGAATTTGATAATGCACAGCACGGTGCTGATCTGTTTAATCTCGATGTTCCCGGCAATATCTATAGCCGTATTATGAACCCGACATGGGATGTATTGGAAAAGCGGGTCGCAGCGCTGGAAGGCGGTCTTGCAGCGTTGGCAACATCAGCAGGGAGTGCTGCTATTCATTATGCCATCCTGACGATTGCCGAAGCGGGCGACAATATAGTGACCACGCCGCAGCTTTATGGTGGAACCTACACGTTATTTGCCCATATGCTGCCTAAACTAGGGATTGATGTACGGTTTGCTGAAACCGATCAGGCAGCTGATCTGGAAAAGCTGATTGATGCAAAAACCAAAGCGGTTTTCTGTGAATCAATCGGTAACCCTGCTGGCAATATTGTTGATATTGAACCAATTGCCACGATGGCACACAAACATGGTGTGCCGGTGATAGTGGATAACACCGTGGCTACGCCGGTATTACTCAATCCGATTGAATATGGTGCTGATATTGTGGTGCATTCGCTGACTAAATATATGGGCGGTCATGGCACAACATTGGGTGGCATTATTGTCGATTCCGGCAAGTTCCCCTGGGCCGAACATAAAGAAAGATTTCCGGTTTTGAATCAACCCGAACCGGCCTATCACGGCGTGGTCTATACCGAGCAGTTTGCAGAAGCAGCTTTTATTGCCAGGGCGCGGACAGTGCCATTACGTAATACCGGTTCTGCTTTATCGCCAATGAATGCCTTTTTATTATTGCAGGGTATCGAAACCTTATCGTTGCGTATGGAACGGCACTGTGAAAATGCCATTGCAGTCGCAAAATATCTACAGCAGCATCCCAAGGTTGAGTGGGTGAACTATGCTGGACTGGAAGGGGACAAATATTTCGATTTGGCTCAAAAATACTTTAATGGGAAACCATCCTCTATCCTGACCTTTGGCATTAAAGGTGGCTTTGATAACGGCGTTAAATTCTATGATGCGTTGAAGTTAGTTAAACGCCTGGTGAATATTGGTGATACCAAGTCACTGGCATGTCATCCCGCTTCGACCACACATAGACAGTTAGAGGAAGCTGAATTGAAAGCAGCTGGAGTGACCCCCGAAATGCTTCGACTGTGTATTGGTATCGAGCATATCAATGATATTCTCGGAGATTTGGAACAAGCTTTTTCTGCGGTTTAAAATCAATAATCCCGGCCTGTAACAGGGCCGGGATTTTTTAAATGAGCTTCCAGCGAATACTTTCACCTGCACGCATGGGTACCAATGTCTCATCAGCAAATTCCAACGTGTCGGGAACCTGCCAATCCGCTTTTTGCAACGTGATTTGCCGGGTGTTTCTGGGCAGTCCATAAAAGTCTGCGCCATAGAAGCTGGCAAAACCTTCCAGTTTGTCTAAACATTCGTGCGTATCAAATACTTCAGCATACAGTTCGATAGCTGCATGTGCGCTGTAAATTCCGGCACAACCGCATGCGTTTTCCTTGCTGTTGCGGGTATGAGGCGCACTATCGGTTCCCAGGAAGAATTTTGGATTGCTGCTGGTGGCTGCGACAATCAATGCTTTCTGATGGGTATTGCGCTTGAGTACAGGCAAGCAGAAATGATGGGGTCGGATTCCGCCTACCAGCATATCGTTACGATTTAGCAGCAAATGATGAGGTGTAATGGTCGCGGCCACAAAATTACTGGCCTGGGCAACGAAATCAGCCGCATCTTTTGTCGTTATATGTTCAAAAACAATTTTCAGTTCCGGAAAGTCACGTAATAACGGAATCAGCTTTTCATCGATAAAAACTTTTTCACGATCAAAGATGTCGGTTTGACTGTGCGTGACTTCTCCATGCAGTAATAAAGGCATGCCAGCCTGCTGCATGGTTTCCAGTGTTTTATAACAGTTGCTGATATTGGTTACGCCAGCATCTGAGTTGGTTGTCGCGCCAGCAGGGTAAAGTTTCACTGCTTTGATAAAACCAGCTTGTTTAGCCTCGACAATATCCTGAGGCTGAGTATTATCAGTCAGATACAAGGTCATTAATGGTTCAAAGTCAGACGCTGCTGGCCGGGCATCAAGGATTCGCTTTCTATAGGCCGCGGCCTGTTCCACATTGGTGACCGGTGGACGCAGATTGGGCATGACGATGGCCCGATTAAAACATCTTGCTGTATCGGCAACGGTGCGTTGTAATGCTTTATTATCGCGCAAGTGAAGATGCCAGTCGTCAGGCTGAGTAATCGTAATCGTGTTCATTGCTTGTTTTGTCATACAGCAAATTATGCCATAGCTATTTACTTTTGCTGCTGAAAAATTGTTTTGCGTTGAATAGAAAGGTAGCATCAGAAGGTGGTTTTTCTTGACCTTGACGGGCATTCACAGTAACTTTACCCGTTTGATATTTTGAAGCAGATCGCGTTAGCGATACGAGAGAGGAAGACGTGGAATTAAGCGGTGCCGAGATTCTGGTCCATTGTTTAAAAGACGAAGGGGTTGAGTATTTGTTTGGCTATCCGGGTGGTGCAGTGCTGCATATTTATGATGCGCTGTATAACCAGGAAGAGGTCAAGCATATCCTTGTGCGCCATGAACAGGCAGCGACTCATGCTGCAGATGGTTATGCGCGCGCTACCGGTAAGCCGGGTGTGGTGCTGGTAACTTCAGGTCCTGGTGCCACAAATGCGGTTACCGGTATTGCTACTGCTTATATGGACTCCATTCCAATGGTGGTTATTACTGGTCAGGTAGCCACGGCCAACATCGGCAGTGATGCTTTCCAGGAAGTGGATTCCGTTGGTATTACACGTCCATGCGTTAAACATAACTTTTTAGTTAAAGATATTAACGATCTGGCGGAGACCATCAAAAAAGCTTTTTATGTAGCAACTACAGGTCGTCCCGGTCCGGTTGTGGTTGATGTACCGAAAGACATTACGGATCCGAACATCAAGATTCCTTATGTTTATCCCGAGAGTGTTCATATGCGCTCTTATCAACCCATTACCAAAGGCCATCCGGGTCAGATTAAACGTGCAGTGGAGTTATTGCTTACTGCCAAAAAACCAATGGTTTATACCGGAGGGGGGGTAGTGTTAGGCAATGCCGCTGAGCAGCTACGGACTTTTGTCAATACTTTAGGGTATCCGGTTACGTCAACACTGATGGGTTTAGGCTCTATACCATGGGATGATAAACAGTTTCTCGGTATGTTGGGCATGCACGGAACCTATGAAGCCAATATGGCGATGCACGATTGTGATGTGCTGATTGCCATTGGTGCGCGTTTTGATGATCGCGTTACCGGAAAAATTGCAGAATTCTGTCCACACGCCAAGATTATTCATATCGATATTGATCCGTCTTCGATCTCCAAAACTATTTCAGTAGACGTTCCGATTGTTGGCAATGTTGGAGATGTTCTGGCTGATATGAATCATTTGCTGGAAGTAAGCAAAACACAGCCGGATCAAGCAGCCTTGGCGGAGTGGTGGGCTGTTATTGATGGATGGCGTGCCAAAAGATGTATGTCTTATGATCGAAGTAGCGACCAGATCAAGCCTCAGGCAGTAGTTGAAATGATTCATGAGATCACCAGAGGCGATGCTTATGTAACATCAGATGTTGGACAGCATCAGATGTGGGCGGCCCAATACTATGGTTTCAGCAAACCGAATCGCTGGATTAATTCGGGCGGTTTAGGAACCATGGGTTTTGGTTTACCCGCCGCAATGGGTGTTCAATTGGCATTCCCTGAAGAGACAGTGATTTGTATTACTGGCGAAGGCAGTATCCAGATGTGTATTCAGGAGCTGTCTACCTGTCTGCAATATGGTTTGCCGGTTAAAATTGTTGCATTGAATAATCGTTACCTAGGCATGGTGCGTCAGTGGCAGGAATTTTTCTATCAGAACCGTTATTCGCATTCTTATATGGAATCGTTACCTGATTTCGTCAAATTAGCCGAAAGTTATGGTCATGTTGGTATTCGTATCGAACGAGTAGAAGATTTGCGTCCTAAACTGGAAGAGGCCTTTGCGCTGAAAGATCGACTGGTATTTCTGGATATAGTCACTGATCAAACCGAAAATGTGTATCCGATGATTGCACAGGGCAAAGCCCACAATGAAATGCACATGTCGCCTTACTGCGATTTACCCCAGGATCCAGAACGGGAGCTGTCATAATGCGTCATATCATTTCGATTTTGATTGAAAACGAAGCCGGTGCTTTATCACGTGTTGCAGGTTTATTTTCTGCGCGTGGTTATAATATTGAGTCGTTAACTGTTGCTCCGACTGAAGATGCGTCCTTGTCCCGTATGACAATTGTGACAACCGGAACCGACCGGATTATTGAACAGATCACCAAACAGCTGAATAAGCTGGTTGATGTGGTCAAGCTTATGGAATTGTCTGACGGGCCGCACATCGAACGTGAAATGATGCTGATCAAAGTCAAAGCAGCCACCATGGATCAGCGTGATGACGTAAAACGTCTGGCGGATATTTTCCGTGGACATATTATTGATGTGACGGCATCAACCTACACGATTGAACTGACCGGTGCCGGAAGCAAACTGGATTCGTTTATCGAAGCACTGTCCGAGCATAAAATACTTGAAACTGTACGCAGCGGTGTTTCCGGGATTGCCCGTGGCGAAAAATGCCTGCAATTGAATTGATTTAAAAACGAAGGAATTAATAATGAGTTTGAATATTTATTACGATAAAGATTGTGACCTGTCGCTTATTCGTGGCATGAAAGTCACCATTATCGGCTATGGCTCACAGGGCCATGCTCACGCCTGTAACCTGAAGGATTCCGGTGTGGATGTGACAGTTGCATTGCGTTCCGGTTCATCTTCGATTGCCAAAGCTGAAGGCGCTGGTTTGAAAGTCGCTGATACGGCTTCTGCAGTCAAGCAAGCTGATCTGATCATGGTGTTAACGCCGGATGAATTCCAATCATCTTTATATAAAGATGAAATCGAACCGAATCTGAAGCAAGGTGCTGTTCTGGCTTTTGCTCATGGTTTTGCAATTGTTTATAACCAAATCCTGCCACGCAAGGATTTGGACGTCATCATGATTGCGCCTAAAGCACCTGGTCATACTGTTCGCAGTGAATTTACTCGTGGTGGTGGTATTCCTGATTTGATCGCTATCGAACAGGATGCTTCCGGCAAAGCCAAAGCCATTGCTTTATCCTATGCCTCAGCCATTGGTGGTGGCCGTACAGGTATTATCGAAACCACTTTCCGTGATGAAACTGAAACTGATTTATTCGGTGAACAAGCCGTGTTGTGCGGTGGTGCAGTTGAGCTGGTTAAAGCCGGTTTTGAAACGTTGGTTGAAGCCGGCTATGAGCCGGAAATGGCTTATTTTGAATGTTTGCATGAATTGAAACTGATTGTTGACTTGATGTATGAAGGCGGTATTGCCAACATGAATTATTCGATTTCCAACAATGCCGAATATGGCGAATATGTTACTGGTCCTAAAGTCATTAATGAAGAAAGTCGCTGGGCGATGCGTGAAGCGTTGAAAAACATTCAGGAAGGCAAGTATGCCAAGCAGTTTATTCAGGAAGGTCAGTCAGGTTATCCTGAAATGACGGCAATGCGTCGATTGAATGCAGAACATCCAATTGAAAAAACCGGTGCAAAACTGCGTGAAATGATGCCGTGGATTCAAAAAATCGTTGATAAGTCTAAAAACTAAAAACTTTTTTTGGTTGTCCCTGACAAGGGCAGGTTGCTTGGCAACCTGCCCTTGTTTTGTTTATTAAGGTGCGGATGTCATAATGCAATCACTTCTTCTCTGAATACAGGAAATTTATGGTTAATCATGAAGAACAACAAAAACGTGGCATATATCTGTTACCGAATTTATTTACCACAGCCTGCCTGTTTGCCGGTTTCTACGCTATTGTTGCTGCCATAAGAGGCGACTTTACCACTGCAGCAGTAGCGATCTTTGTTGCGATGATTATGGATGGCCTGGATGGGCGTATTGCTCGTTTAACCAATACCCAAAGTGCTTTTGGTGCTGAATACGATAGTCTTGCAGACATGGTTGCCTTTGGTTTGGCGCCCGCATTAGTTATGTTTGAATGGGCCTTGAATGGTCTGGGTAAATTTGGCTGGATGGTGGCATTTATATATGCGGCTTGTGGTGCATTGCGACTGGCACGTTTTAATACTCAGGTGGGTATTGCTGATAAACGTTACTTTCAAGGACTTCCAAGTCCCGCGGCAGCAGCCTGTATCGCTGGTTGGGTGTGGGTAGGACATAATAATCAACTGGATCCGGCATTACTGTCATTTGTAGGGGTGCCATTGACCTTTGCTACGGCTATTCTGATGGTCAGTACTGTTCGCTATCATAGTTTTAAAGAACTTAACTTGCGGGGCAAGGTACCTTTCATGGTGATGTTGGGGTTAGTCCTGGTTTTTGCGCTTATTGCTACTGATCCGCCAATCGTTTTATTTACTGCCTTCCTGTTGTATGCGATTTCAGGCCCAGTATTAACTCTGGTACAGCTTCGGAAACATCGCAACGAACGCGCACAATCAAAATAAAATTAACAAGATACTGAGGACGTACTGTTACTCAGAATAGCTTGATAATGGGTATGGACTTTACAGAATAAAAATTTATTGAAAAATCTTCTGTAGCCCTTACCTATCCTAATTATAATGACAATAAATACTTGCTCAGTGATGAGCAGAATGTTCGGAGCGAGCGAGATGAAAGACCAACTAATCATTTTTGATACAACCTTGCGTGATGGTGAGCAGAGTCCTGGCGCGTCAATGACCAAAGACGAAAAGGTACGAATTGCCAAGTCCCTTGAGCGTATGCGCGTGGATATTATTGAAGCCGGCTTTCCCATTGCCAGTATTGGTGATTTTGAATCCGTACAAGCTGTTGCCAAGGCCGTTAAAGACAGCCGTGTCTGTGGTCTTGCGCGGGCGTTGGACAAAGATATTGATCGTGCCGGCGAAGCGCTTAAATCAGCTAATGCATCACGCATTCATACGTTTATTGCGACCTCGCCAATTCATATGCAGATGAAATTGCGGATGCAGCCCGATGAGGTGATTGAAAATGCTGTTAAGGCGGTTAAACGTGCGCGCCTGTATACAGATGATGTTGAGTTTTCTCCTGAAGATGCTGGCCGAAGTGATCTTGACTTCCTTTGCCGGGTGCTTGAGGCGGTCATTGATGCCGGTGCCAAAACCTTAAATATTCCGGATACGGTGGGCTATAACTTGCCACAACAATTTGGTGAGTTAATCAAAAATCTGCGTGAGCGCATTCCAAATTCGGACAAAGCCATTTTCTCGGTGCATTGTCATAATGACTTAGGGTTGGCGGTAGCTAATTCCTTATCCGCAGTGATGAATGGTGCGCGTCAGGTGGAATGTACTATTAATGGACTTGGTGAACGCGCAGGTAATGCTTCTCTGGAAGAAGTGGTTATGGCAGTACGTACCCGCCAGGATATGTTTGATTGCGATACCCGTTTGGACACGACGCAAATACTGGCCGCATCCCGCTTAGTCTCTGGTGTAACCGGATTTGTCGTACAACCAAATAAAGCTATCGTTGGTGCGAATGCCTTTGCGCATGAGTCCGGTATTCATCAGGATGGGGTACTGAAAAACCGCGAAACCTATGAGATTATGCGTGCTGAAGACGTGGGCTGGAATACGAATCGAATGGTGCTCGGTAAACATTCTGGACGAAATGCCTTTCGTTCACGGTTGAAAGAATTAGGAATTGAACTGGAGTCAGAGGAAGATTTAAACAGTGCCTTTACCCGGTTTAAAGAGCTCGCCGATAAAAAGCATGAAGTTTTTGATGAGGATATTCAGGCACTTGTCAGTGATACATTAACTGAAGATAACGAGCGTGTACGTTTGATTTCGATGCGCGTATGCAGTGAAACGGGTGAAATACCCGTTGCCAGCGTGACCCTGGCAGTTGATGATAAGGAAGTCAAAACTGAAATGAGTGGCAGCGGACCGGTTGATGCCGCTTTTAAAGCCATAGAATCAATGGTGCAGAGCAATACTGAGTTACAGCTGTATTCAGTAAATAATATCACCAGCGGTACAGACTCTCAGGGTGAAGTCAGTGTCAGACTGGAAAAAGGGGGACGAATTGTCAGTGGGCAGGGTACCGATACTGATATCGTGATTGCCTCGGCAAAAGCTTATATCCATGCACTGAATAAAATGTTGCTGCCGGCTGATCGGGCGCACCCGCAAGTCTGATGCAATTATCTGCCGCACAACAGTTTGCCTTGAGTGAGATGGGTATCCCTGTCTGGGTCCAGCGTCAGGACGATGTTAGTATTTCGGCTGCGTTGAGTAGTGATAATGATATTGTCAGCCAACTTGATTTTCAAAAAAACTGGTTGGTCATCGCGGATGAGTCAGTCACAACGGCAGAAAAACGGTTATTAAAAGCGATCTTCGCCAGTATCGATGTCGGACTTGGCGATGTACTGGTGATTAATCCGCAGCAAGCCACATTATTGGCAAAGTGTTCTGCGGACAAAACTGTCGTTCTGGTTTTAGGTGAACAATGGTCGAGAAAACTTAATGTTCAGCCTCATAATTCGTTAAGCTGTCAGCAAATTGGTCATGGTTTACTAACATTGACTGGCCCCTGTTTGCGAGATTTACTGGATCAGCCTCAACGTAAATTTGAAATGTGGCAGGTTGTACTAAAATTACGGAACTTAAGGGCCGCGCATCTTGACTGAGTTAGCGGTTACTCAAATGCAATTGGCGGACATTGATAAAGTTTTTCATATTGAAAAGCTGGCAAACCGTTTTCCCTGGACAAAAGGCAATTTCGAAGATTGCCTGAAAAGCGGTTATCGAACCTTTCTTTATTCAGCTGATGATGAGTTGATTGGGTACAGCGTTGTACAATCGGTGCTGGATGAAGTGCATTTACTGAATATTTGTGTAACCCCCGCTCATCAGGGAAATGGTTATGGCAGAAAGATCCTGAGTCATATAATTGATGTTGCTGTGGAACAGTCTGCTGTAATTGTCGTGTTAGAAGTGCGAGCCAGTAATTTCAGGGCTCAACAACTTTATCTGTCGACAGGGTTTAATGAAATGTCAGTGCGCCGGGGGTACTATCCTGCCGAGCAGGGCCGGGAGGATGGTGTACTGATGGGTTTGGAACTTGGCATGTTATCTCAGCTTGGTCAAAGCTTGCTATAAGACATGCCCTCACATAAACTAACGTGTTTACGTTGGTTATTATCAATCAAGGAGATTTATTATGGCTTTTGAATTGCCACCACTTCCATATGCAAAAGATGCTCTGGAACCGCACATCTCTGCTGAGACGCTTGAATATCATTATGGTAAACATCATCAAACGTATGTTAATAACCTGAATAATCTGGTTCCTGGCACCGAATTTGAAGGTCAATCATTGGAAACCATTATCACTAAATCAAGTGGTGGTGTTTTCAATAATGCTGCACAGGTCTGGAATCACACTTTTTACTGGAACTGTCTGACACCTAATGGTAAAGACGCTGTATCTGGTGACCTGGGCGCTGCAATTGATGCCAAGTTTGGTTCTTTTGCTGAGTTCAAAGAACAATTTACTAAATCGGCTACCACTAACTTCGGCTCCGGCTGGACATGGCTGGTAAAAAATGCGGATGGTAGCATTGAAATTGTGAATACCAGCAATGCGGGTTGTCCGCTGACGGCTGGCCAAATCCCCTTGCTGACTTGTGATGTTTGGGAACATGCTTATTATATTGATTACCGAAATGCCCGTCCTAAATACCTGGAATCATTCTGGACACTGGTAAATTGGGACTTTGTTGCAGCAAACTTTGCAGCATAAACTATAGAATCAGTCAGTAGTCTTATGACTACTGACTGATTCGTTATATAATTTACAGTTTTTGGAATATGGCAGTTTTCTTTTGAAACTGCCATTTTTCGTTTTAACCAGCAGAAATAACTGCTGACATTACGCCTTGAAATACAGGCAGGGAGTTAAATGCCATGACCGAATCTGTCATGCCTACTTATGGTCGTTTAGATATTTCTTTTGCTAAAGGGGAAGGTGCTTGGCTGACTGATACCCGCGGCGAGCGATATCTGGATGCATTAAGTGGTATTGCGGTTTGCAACCTTGGGCATTGTCACCCTGCAGTGACGCGTGCTATTTCTGAGCAGGCAGCAACCTTGATACATACCTCAAATATGTACCATATTGAAAAGCAGCAGTTATTGGCGGATAAGTTGACCCAGCTCTCCGGCATGGATCAGGTGTTTTTCTGCAATTCCGGTGCTGAGGCCAATGAAGCGGCTATCAAACTTGCACGTAAGTATGGTCATAGCAAAGGTATTGATAAGCCAGTCATTATAGTGATGGAAGGTAGTTTCCACGGTAGAACAATGGCCACGTTGACAGCAACAGGTAATGCCAAGGTTCAGGCCGGGTTTGAACCCTTAGTCCCCGGGTTTGTACGTGTCCCATATAATGATTTTGATGCAATTCGTATGGCGGTCAGTCACTGGCCTGAAGCGGTTGCGATTCTTGTCGAACCTGTACAGGGAGAAGGCGGCATCAAGGTTCCGGACAGTGAATATCTGTCTGCTATACGGGATTTATGTACACAACGTAAATTACTGATGATGCTCGATGAAGTGCAGACGGGTGTTGGCCGTACCGGTAAATGGTTTGCGTTTCAGCATAAGCAGGGGGTGTTACCGGATGTGATGACCTTGGCAAAAGGCCTGGGCAATGGTATGCCGGTGGGTGCTTGTTTAGTTGCGGGTCTGGCTAAAGGTGTTTTACAGGCTGGCAATCATGGCTCAACATTTGGCGGTAACCCGTTGGCCTGCAGTGCTGCAATAGCCGTACTGGATAGCATCGAGAAGCAGCATCTGCTGGACCATGTCAGCAGGCTTGGTGAGCAGATGCATCAGCACTTTAAACAACAGTTAGGTAAGACAGATGGTGTTAAGGATATTCGTCATTTGGGATTTATGTTTGGTATTGAATTAACGGTTCCGTGTGGTGACTTGGTCAAATTGGCTCTGCAGGAAAATATCCTGATTAATGTAACGGCGGAAAAAGTGATTCGTTTACTCCCACCATTGATTATTAATGCTCAGGAAGCTGAATTGATCGTGACTAAAGTCAGTCAGTTGGTCAAAGCTTTTTTAGCGACTCGCCCCATTGAGAGCGTAGCCTGATATGAGACATTTTCTGACGCTTAAAGACTTATCGCCGACTGAATTGACCCAATTGATTACGCGGGCTTCTGAACTCAAAAAAATGCACCAGGCAGGTGAGATTTATCAGCCCTTAAAAAACAAAGTGCTGGCGATGATTTTTGAAAAATCATCAACCCGTACCCGGGTATCATTTGAGTCTGCCATGGTGCAGTTTGGTGGTGGTTCAATCTTTTTATCGCCGGATGATACGCAACTGGGTAGAGGCGAGCCGATTGAGGATTCTGCCAGGGTTATTTCCAGTATGGTTGATGCGGTCATGATCCGTACATTCGAGCACAGTAAAGTGGAAACTTTTGCCAAATTCTCGTCAGTACCGGTGATTAATGCGTTGACCGATGACTACCATCCATGTCAGTTATTGGCCGATATGCAGACCTATCAGGAACATCGGGGTGATATTCGTGGCAAAACCGTTACATGGATTGGTGATGGCAATAATATGTGTCATTCCTATATCAATGCGGCGCAACAATTTGGTTTTACCTTAAACATTGCGACACCGATTGGATATGAACCTAAAGCTTCTATTGTCAATGACGTTGATGCACCGATTCATCTGTTTAACGATGCAATTCAGGCTGCAGAGCATGCTGATCTAGTAGTGACTGATGTCTGGGCCAGTATGGGCCAAGAAGAGGAACAGCGGAAACGTGAAGCTGCATTTGCTTCGTTTCAGGTTGATAAAAAGGTCATGCAACAAGCTGCTGCAGATGCATTATTTATGCATTGTCTGCCAGCACATCGTGGTGAAGAAGTCACCGCGGAAGTGATCGATGGTCAGCAAAGTGTCGTTTGGGATGAAGCTGAAAATCGTTTACATGCCCAAAAAGCCTTACTGGAATTTCTCTGCGCTTAATGTGCTGTTAAACGTCGAGTTGCTTAGCCAATGCGGTTAAGCGCTCGACCGTTCCAATATCAGACCACTGTCCCTGATAATGCTGTCCAGTGACTTGCTGATGCTTCATTGCTTCAACCAAAAAAGGTTTCAAGGCCAGTTTGGCGACCGGATGATCTGCAAACATCTCTGGACGATAAATTCCAATACCACTGAACGTCAGTTTGGGGTCACCTTCGATTGATAGCAAACCATCGGCATTAAGATAAAAATCCCCATCAGGATTGTGCGCAGGATTGTTCACCATAACCAAATGGCATAGTTGCTCTTTGATAAGAGTGAGCTTATTCAGAGCTGCAAAGGGAAAATCTGTCCAGATATCACCATTTACCACCAGAAAAGGTTCATTGCCCAATAGCGGTAACGCCTGAATAATTCCACCAGCCGTTTCCAGCCCGCCAGTGATTTCTGCTGAATATTCAAAATTAGCGTGGTAACGTTCACCATTACCTAATATGGGCTCAAATTGCTCACCAAGGTGGGCATGATTAATCACAATATCCTTAAGTCCGGCATCGACTAGTTTCTCAATCAGATATTCAATCAAGCGTTTTGGCCCGGCATGCAGCAAAGGTTTGGGCGTGTGATCAGTGAGTGGTCTGAGCCGTTCACCGCGACCTGCTGCGAGAATCATTACTTTCATTTAATGGCCATTATTTTGGGTTGTTCAATAAGATATTGATAGAGATCCTGTAGCTCTGGATAGCGCTCACATACTTGATAAACGTAATTTAAAGTCAATGCTAAATCATTCATATAATTAGGTTTATTGTCGCGGTAATTCAGTCGGCAGAAGATCCCCAGTATTTTAAGATGGCGTTGTAAGCCCATTAAATCAAACCAGCGAGGGAAATGTTCTGCTTGCTCGCAAGTTAACAATCCATGCTGTTGTGCCTGCTCTATATAATATCCAACCCACTGCTGTTGTTCAGCCGGAGACCATTGAATATACACATCACGCAACAATGAAACCAAGTCATAACTAATGGCGCCAATCACTGCATCCTGAAAATCAATGATACCGGGAGCTTGTCCGGGTAAAAACATCAGATTACGTGAATGAAAATCCCGGTGCACCAGGACTTGAGGTTGAGACAAGGCATTGTCGATTAACAAATCATAGGTAACTGTTAACCAGTCAGGTGGTGTTAACTGTAAATGTTTTTGCAGAAACCACTCATCAAATAAACGCATCTCACGATATAACAAGGCTGAATCATATGTAGGTAATTGCTGATGATTACCAGGAATCTTCTGTAATTTAATCAGGCTATCAATGGCTTTTTTATAAAGCGCATCGGCTGTGGTTGCCGATAACTGAGAAAGATAGGGTGTGGAACCAAGATCGCTCAGGATAAGAAAACCGGAGTGCGTATCCTGCTGATAAATATGCGGGACATTCAGGCCATATTGTTCCAGTAATGTGGCCACTTTGATAAAAGCATGATTATCTTCATGCTCCGGAGGTGAATCCATAATGATCTGGCTGCTATCGTTTTGTGTCAGTCGGAAATAACGTCGAAAGCTGGCATCACTGGAGGCGGGCACTAAAGAATAATTTTTATCGGTTACAAAGTTTTGTAACCATTGTTGCAACTGTTGAAAGCGTATATCTTGTGTGTTGTTCATCTGGGATGTGCGTTATGAGTTTGAAAAATCAGACTGAAAAGCCTGATTACTGATTTGATTATGTCGGCAGATTGTAGCGTATTCACACACAATGGGATAATTTGCCTACTGTGCCAGTCCTAGTTTGGCACCAAAAAACTATAAATATCTGGAGAGGATGAAATGATTAAGCACTACCTGGCTGCTGGCTCACTGGCCGTCTTATGTTCAACAGTTTTGGCAGAAGAGTCTATGTTGACTCCGGGCGATATGCCACAGGAAGCAATTAATGAAATGACCAATAATATTACCGCCTACAATAAATGTATGATGGAGTCACGTTTAAAAACCAGTAAAAGCGGTAAAGACGCCACACAGAATGCTGATGAAATTCTTCAGTCATGTGAGCCTCGGCTGGATGAATTAAAGCAATTATTGACAGATAATAATGTTAATCCCGGACTCACAGAAGGCATGGCCAGAAACTTACGTTCAAAGGCTGCTCGCCAGTTAATGGGACAGGCAATGAATAATATGGCTGCCCAGGCTGCGGCCATGGAAAACGCTGAAAAAAACAAACAGCAATAATCCAGGTCCTGAAATCGCAACAAATCCTAAACGGACTGCTGCGCCAGCACATCGACACCTTCGTTGGCCAGCAGTTCAATTAACCGGATCAGCGGCAGTCCAATCAGGCTATTGGGATCCTGACCACGAAGCTCCTGAAACAGACTTATTCCAAAACCTTCTGATTTAAAACTGCCGGCACATTGATAGGGCTGTTCTGTCTGTAAATAAAAATCAATTTGTTCTGCCGTCAGATTTCTGAATATCACCTCATAATAATCTACCAAAGACTGCATTTTGTCAGTTGCTGCGTTATATAAAGCCAGGCCGGTGATAAAGATAACCTTGTTTCCAGCGGCTGCACAAAGCTGTTCAGTGGCTTTGGTATGATTTCCGGGCTTGCCCATTATCTGCTTGTTTAAAACGGCAACCTGATCCGAACCAATAATCAGGCTGTCTGGATAATGTTCTGCAATTTTACGGGCTTTGGCTTCCGCCAAACGTTTTACCAGTTGTTCGGGGTTTTCATTGGCTAGCGGGCTTTCATCAATATCCGGTGATACAGTAATGAATTTCAAATGTAATTTAGCCAGCAGTTCAGCCCGAAAAGGCGAGCTGGAACCTAAAATCAATGTTTGCATGAATAAACCTAAGTAATAACAGTCGGCGCATTACGGCCTGTAAATAATTTGATACCCGCTAAGCTATCGGCCAGCTCAATGAGATCTTGCAGTCTTGTCTGGGTATCTGCAAACAATTTATCGGGATTATCTTCAATCGCTTCAATATAGACCCTTAATGTTGCGCCTTGTGTACCGGTACCGGAAAGTCTGAAAATAATACGACAACCATCGGTAAATCCAATACGAATGCCCTGATTTTCAGCAATGCTGTTATCCACCGGATCGTGATAACCGAAATTATCAGCATATTTCACGATATATCCGTTCATCTTTTGTCCCGGCAGTTGTGGCAGTTGCAGTTGCAATCTTTCAATTAACTGATTCGCTTTATTAGTGGGGATTTCTTCATAATCATGGCGAGTGTAATAATTACGCCCATATTTCTGCCAATGCTGGCGCACAATATCCAGTACCGACTGCTGTCTGACGGCCAGAATATTCAGCCAGAATAATACCGCCCACAGACCATCTTTTTCACGAATATGATTTGACCCGGTTCCAAAGCTTTCCTCACCACACAATGTCGCCAGATTTGCATCAAGCAGGTTTCCAAAAAACTTCCAGCCTGTCGGGGTTTCATGCAACGGAATATTCAGCGATTTTGCGACTTTATCTGCAGCCTGACTGGTCGGCATTGATCGGGCGATACCTTTGAGTCCTTCTTGATAAGCGGGAACGAGATCTGCATTCGCTGCCATAATAGCCAGACTGTCTGAAGGTGTGACAAATATTCCATGGCCAAGAATCATGTTTCGGTCGCCGTCACCATCTGATGCTGCACCGAAATCCGGACCATTTTCGGCGAATAATTCTGCCACCAACTCAGGTGCATAGGTAAGATTAGGATCTGGATGGCCGCCGGCAAAATCAGCTTGTGGGATACCATTAATCACTGTACCAACTTCTGCGCCCAGGCGTTTTTCGAGGATTTCTTTTGCATATGGTCCGGTAATGGCATGCATCGCATCAAAACGCATTTGAAAGCGGCCGTTACACAGCAATGCACGAATGGCCGGAAAATCGAAAATATTGGCCATCATCTCAGCATAATCAGTAACCGGATCGATGATATCGATCTGCATATCCTGTAGATACTGGGTTCCAATATCAGACAAAGAAATGTCCTCACATTCGAAAATACGATAGGAAGAAATTTTCTGACTTAGCTGATAGATAGCTTCTGTAATACTTTCCGGCGCTGGGCCACCATTTCGAATATTGAATTTGATACCAAAATCACCCTCCGGACCTGCAGGATTATGGCTGGCCGAGAGGATAACCCCGCCAAAAGCCTGATATTTTCGAATAATGCACGATGCTGCCGGAGTTGAAAGCAGACCATGCTGACCGATAATCAATCGTTTGAAACCATTGACTACTGCCATTTTCACAATGGTTTGAATCGCTGTTTCATTGTAAAAACGTCCATCGCCGCCGATGACCAGGGTTTGATTCCTGGTGTTCCCAATGGCATCAAACATCGCCTGTACAAAGTTTTCCAGATAATGTTCCTGCTGGAATACCTTAACTCGCTTACGCAGACCTGATGTGCCAGGACGTTGATCAGTAAACGGCTGACTGGTGATGTTGATGATCGGCATGATATTTCTTTCCTGAAAAGGCAGTTAATCTGTTGGTAAATGCAGTTCATTACCGCTTTGCACAAAGGTTGGGTCTCACTATACTGACAACATGTTACGGTCTCAACAATTCAATAATGCAGCGCTCATGCGTATCGCAAGCTACGCTTCAGTTGTCACTGCATTATTGCTGATTACAGCCAAGCTTATTGCCTGGTATAGCTCGGACTCCATCAGCATTCTGGCAAGCCTTATTGATTCCAGTCTCGACTTGCTGGCATCGCTCGTGAATTTGCTGGCTATCCGGCACGCCTTGCAGCCGGCCGATAAAGAACATCGTTTTGGTCACGGTAAAGCAGAACCTCTGGCGGCGTTAGGCCAATCAATGTTTATTGCTGGTTCAGCAATTATGTTGTTGTTTCAGGCAAGTGGCAGGTTGGTCAATCCTCAGCCTCTGACATCTGGAATAGAGTTCGGTGTGGCGGTAATGGTCATTTCGATGATTGCTACTATTGGGTTATTAATGCTTCAGCGTTATGTCATCGCCAAAACCAATTCATCAGCCATTCGTGCGGATTCATTACATTACAAGTCAGATCTGTTGGTCAATTTCAGCGTGATCATTGCTTTGTTATTAACGCAGTTCGGCTTGCTCTGGTTCGACCCATTAATGGCGGTAATGATTGCCATGTATGTCTTGTTCAGTGCATGGAAAATTCTCAGGGATGCCATTGATTTATTGATGGATCATGAAATCTCTGAGGCTGAGCGGCAACAGATAATACAATTGGTATTTACGCATCCCCAAGCCAAAGGTCTGCATGATTTAAGGACCAGACGTTCAGGCACGACGGTTTTTATTCAGTTGCATCTGGAATTGGATCCTGAGCTGAGTTTACAGGAAGCGCATAATGTCAGTGATAAAGTGAGTCGCGAAATTCGTGGGTTATTTGATGATGCCGAAATCATTATTCATCAGGACCCGCAAAACGATAAGGCAAATGCACAAAGCCTCATCTGAACGCCGTATAATGTCTGAAAAATTTAGGAGTGGTACTCGTTTGCTTGAAGAATTTTCTATAGAAACGGCCGGTGCACTGGGCGTATTTGTTATATTCGTTATCTGGTTATTCTATCGGCATTTTGTTCGGAAAAGTCATTCAGAGATTCAGATTGAGCAAGTGTTAAAACCCTATAAACAGGACGAACTTAAGAATTTGGTCCTGCCGGATGGATTAGGCGGTTTGCTGGAAATTGAAAAGCTTTTTCTGTTGGAACAAGGCATATTGATTCTGCGTGATTACCCGATAAGTGGTCACCTGTTCGGGGCCGAAAAAATTGAGGAATGGACGCAAATTGTCGACGGTCGGAGTTATAAGTTTACCAATCCGTTGCATCATCTCGAAAATGCTCGTCAGGCTGTCCGTTCGATAATCCCCAAAATGCCGGTGTTCTGTCATGTGGTTTTTACCGCTGACAGTGATTTTCCTAAAGGCAAACCGGCATCGGTATCTGTACTGACCAGTTTTGAACAGGATATGCAAAGATTATTTAACAGCCCGAAGTTACCAGCTGAAGCCAGAGAAAAAATGTGGAACGTCATTAAACAGAATGCTCATTTAGATGCTCAATCATTAATCAGGGAGTAAACGTGGAAACGCCGACAAAACCATTGGTGGTGGCTATTTCATCGCGTGCATTGTTTGATTTGGATGAAAGCCATCGAATTTACGAGGAGCAGGGTACTGAAGCCTATTGCCAGTTTCAGATTGAAAATGAGGATGTGCCATTATCTCCGGGTGGTGCGTTTAATCTGGTGAAGAAGTTACTGGCTTTAAATGATAATAATCCCAATACTCCACGTGTTGAGATCATCTTGTTATCACGTAACAGTGCCGATACCGGCCTAAGAGTGTTCAACTCGATCCAACACCATAAATTAGCCATTATCCGTGCTGTGTTTACCTCTGGTAGCAGTCCTTATAGATATGTAGCACCGTTCAGTGCCAACCTGTTTTTATCCACTAGTCCTGAAGATGTTCGTATGGCGCTTGAAGCGGGTATCGCTGCTGCGACAATATTGCCATCCAATCTGGGGAATAACTCTGAATCCGAGCAACTTCGTATTGCCTTCGATGGGGATGCAGTTTTATTTTCGGATGAGTCCGAGCGGATATTTAAAGAGCGTGGACTGGAAGCTTTTACTCAGAACGAGCAGCAAACGGCCCGTCAGGCATTATCGGGTGGCCCGTTTAAAGACTTTTTAATGGCATTGAATCAGATCCAGACGCAATATCCGGAAAACAGCTCACCGATTCGCACCGCACTGGTAACAGCTCGTTCTGCGCCCGCTCATGAAAGGGTAATCCGTACCTTACGTGAATGGGGGATTCGAATTGATGAAGCTATTTTTCTGGGAGGTATGGAGAAAGGTCCGTTTTTGAAATCATTTGGTGCCGATATCTTTTTTGATGATCAGGAACGTCACTGTATTTCTGCAAGAGATCATGTTGCTACCGGCCATGTTCCACATGGCATCGCTAATCAGCTGGTTGCGAAAGAAGACAGCGAATGACACTGACGCCAATACCTGTCGCAGCTCAACGGTTTATCCGTCAACTGACAGATAAGCATATGCCGGTATTTCCCAATACCATGCTGGAAATCAATCAAATTCTGGAACAGGAAGACAGTGCCGCGGTCGATGTGGCACAGGTTATTCTACGTGATGCGGCTTTGACCGGGCGTTTATTAAAAATGGCCAACAGTGTGTATTACAATCCGCAAGGTCATCACATTAATACCGTTTCCAGAGCCTTAATGCTGCTAGGTTTTGAGCAGGTCAAAGTGTTGGCACTGACACTGGTGTTAATTGATTCATTAAAAGCCAGTAAACGACATGAAAAAGTATTGAAGGAAATGGCTATATCTCTGCACGCTGCTGTGCAGGCACAAAATATGGCGACGCTTTGTAAATCGGAAATGCCGGAAGATATTTTTATTGCCGCGTTATTGTCACGACTGGGACATCTGACGTTTTGGGCCTTTGCTGATGAAAAAACCGTCGCAGCATTTGAACAAACCGAATCAAATGTATCCGCCGAAACAGATACTTTAGGATACACCCTGAATCAACTCACACAGGGACTGGCGGAAGCCTGGGCATTAAATGACTTATTAATTGAAAGTTTTCGCCCTCATGTAAAGACCGAAGCGGTAAAGATCATTCGTTACGCGGGGCAATTGGCAATTGATACCAGAAAATCATGGAATGTCAGTAAGTTAGCGCCATGGTTTGACGGTGTCGCGGAGCTGACTCACAGTAAAACTGAAACAGTAAAACCAACTGTCTATGCCAGTGCCCTTGCTGCCCAGCAATTACTTAACCTGACCGGTATAGAGCGTGCACATGGATTGATCCCTTTGCCTGATGAAGTCCAGGCCGAAGGGGAGTCAGAGAACTTCATCAGTGACATTGAACTTACAGCCATTTATCAGGTACCGGACCAATCTATCCAGCTACGCATTCTGCAGGATATTTCGCAAGCGATTCAGGAGCATAGGGGAATTAATCAGATACTTGAAATGGTGATGGAAGGTATTTATCGTGGTACAGGCATGGATCGCGTGATTTTTGCGGTGATATCAGCGGATAAAAGCCGGCTGAATTGTCGTTATGCTCTTGGCAACCAGGATGAACAATTCTGTGAGTTGTTTCAGATAGACATTCTGAGTAAACCGTCAATATTTAGTGATTTACTGTCTGCAGAAGATGCTTTGTTGGTCGATTCATCACAGCAGAATGCGTTAAAAAAACTGCAAACAGAAAGTAAAGATTTATTAAGTGTCAACGCAGTCCTGGCAATGCCATTAAAAAAAGCCAATAAACCCGTGGGGTTATTTCTGGCTGACAGACAGGCATCCGGCAGGGAATTAGATCGACAGGATCTTATCGCTTTTCGCCAGTTTTGCCAGCAAGCAGCCCTGGCATTCGCATTTTTGACAATACAAGGCTAGTTTTGGTCAGTTTATCTGGCTATAATGGCCGACTTAATTAGATATGTAAGCATATCTGTAACGATTTGCGAGAGTGGCGGAATTGGTAGACGCGCTGGATTTAGGTTCCAGTAGGGTAACCTGTGAGAGTTCGAGTCTCTCCTCTCGTACCATTTACAATTGTCGGCGCTAAAATGTCTGACGATGCGCTTAATCCCCGTGTTTGAGGTTTAAAGAATGCAAGTAACTGTAGAAAATGTCAGCGAACTCGGTCGTAAAATGACCATCACTGTGGAAGATGCGAATATTGAACAAGCCGTTCAACAACGTTTGTCATCTATCCGTCCATCAGTTCGGATGGCTGGTTTCCGTCCCGGCAAAGTTCCGATGAAAATGCTGGTTAAAACGCATGGTCCCTCAGCACGTCGCGAAGTGATTGATCAAATAGTCCAGGACAGCATGCGTGAAGCGTTCACTCAAGAAAATGTCAATCCTGCCAGTCCACCTCATATCGACAGCATGAAAGAAGAAGAAACAGCGTTAATCTACACGTTGAATTATGAAATCTTTCCTGAACTTGAAGCTGTAAAGCTGGATGACATCAAGCTGGAAAAAACCGTTGCTGCAGTCACGGATGAAGATGTCGATAAAATGCTTGAAACCTTGCGCGAGCAGCGCATGACTTGGGATCCCCTCAAACGTGCAGCCAAGGAAGAAGATGGCGTGACCATTGATTTTATCGGCAGTATTGATGGTGAAGAATTCCAGGGCGGTAAAGGTCAGGATGTATTAGTCGTTATTGGCAATGGCAGCATGTTGCCTGAATTCGAGCAACAACTCGTAGGTGTGAAACAGGATCAACAGCTGACTATTTCAATGACTTTCCCTGATGACTATCGTGCAGAACATTTACGTGGTAAAAAAGCGGATTTTGCTGTTACGGTTAAACAGGTTGCCAAGAAAAAACTGCCTAAATTAGACAAAGAATTTGCAGAGATGTGTGGTGTTGACGGTGGCATTGCTGCATTGAAAAAAGAAGTTCGTTCAAATATGGAACGTGAACTTGCCGGTGCATTGAAAAATGTGAACAAGCGCAAAGCGATGGATAGCGTAGCAGCGAATAATGAAGTTGCTTTGCCGGAAGCTCCGGTAGAACGTGAAGCCAATTATTTGATGGAACAAGCAAAAAATAATTTACGTAACCAGGGTGTGAACGTTGAAGGTTTACCTTTTGAGCTGAGCAACTTCAAGGAAAATGCAGAAAAACGTGTCAAACTCAGCCTGCTGATCGGTAAGATAATTTCCGATAACAAAATTCAACCTGAAGAAAAACGGGTTCGCGAAGCAATTGAAGCGATTGCCGCCAGTTATGAAGATCCAGAAGACGTTATGAATTACTACATGACCAATCAGGATAAATTATCTGAAATCCAGATGATGGTTGTTGAAGACGCCGTAGTTGAATGGATTTACGATCATGTTACAGTTGAAGAAAAAGCATCTTCCTTTTCAGAAGTGATGAATGCTGTAGCCTAAAGGCACAAGCACGTTTTTTACAAAGACAGCCCGTGCTCAAACTTTTGGGCACGGGTTATTTTTTATTTGGCATGAAAACAGGACCGCTATGAGCAATATATTTTCTGAGCATCTCAATCCAGTTCAAAATGCATTGGTTCCAATCGTCGTTGAGCAGACTTCACGTGGTGAACGTTCCTACGATATTTATTCCCGGCTGCTGAAAGAACGTATTATTTTTTTAGTGGGTCAGGTGGAAGACCATATGGCGAATTTGATTGTCGCCCAGATGTTATTCCTCGAATCTGAAAACCCTGATAAAGACATTCACCTTTATATCAATTCTCCAGGTGGTGCTGTGACCGCTGGTCTGGCAATTTATGACACAATGCAGTTTATCAAACCGCAGGTCAGCACGTTATGCATCGGTCAAGCGGCCAGTATGGGCGCTTTACTCTTAACGGCCGGAGCCAAAGGCAAACGTTTTGCATTACCAAATTCACGCATTATGGTGCATCAGCCGTTAGGCGGTTTTCAGGGACAGGCATCGGATATTGATATCCATGCCAAGGAAATTTTAAGTATTCGTGATCGATTAAATGGAATTATGGCCCATCACACTGGTCAAGATATTGAGAAAATTGAACGTGATACTGATCGTGATAACTTCATGAATGGTGAACAGGCAGCAGAATATGGTTTAATTGATGCTGTAATGAATAGCCGACCTGCAGAGAAATCTTGAGCAATCACAAAAGTTAGGAAAGTAGAGCGATGAGCGACGACAAAAAAAACGACGACAAATTACTTTACTGTTCATTCTGCGGTAAAAGTCAGCATGAAGTAAAAAAATTGATCGCTGGCCCTTCGGTATTCGTCTGTGATGAATGTGTTGAGCTTTGCAACGATATTATTCGGGAAGAGTTACAAGAAAAAACCGATGAAAAAGCGGATTCCAGACTACCATCTCCTCATGAAATTGATTCGGCACTTAATAACTATGTTATCGGCCAGGTCAAAGCAAAACGGGTGTTATCAGTAGCGGTTTATAACCATTACAAACGTTTGCGTCATGGTACTAAAAATGATGATGTGGAATTATCCAAAAGCAACATTCTGCTGATAGGGCCAACCGGTAGCGGTAAAACCTTATTGGCTGAGACGCTTGCCAGACAATTGAATGTACCCTTCACTATGGCCGACGCAACAACATTGACCGAAGCTGGCTACGTTGGTGAAGACGTTGAAAACATTATTCAGAAATTACTGCAAAAATGTGATTACGATGTTGAAAAAGCTGAAACAGGAATCGTTTATATTGATGAAATTGATAAGATTTCAAAAAAATCAGACAATCCATCAATAACGCGTGATGTATCTGGTGAGGGCGTTCAGCAGGCATTGTTGAAATTGATTGAAGGTACGATCGCTTCTGTTCCTCCTCAAGGCGGCCGAAAACATCCTCAACAGGAGTTTTTGCAAGTTGATACCAGCAAAATTCTGTTTATTTGTGGTGGTGCCTTTGCTGGGTTGGACAAAGTTATCCGCAACCGTACTCACAAAGGTGGTATTGGTTTTTCTGCCGATGTTAAAAGTGTCGATACCAATTCGCCTTCAAGTGAGGCGTTACGTGTAGTAGAGCCAGAAGATTTAATTCAGTATGGCTTGATACCGGAATTTGTAGGCCGACTGCCGGTAGTTGCCACGCTTGAAGAACTTGATGAGGCCGCTTTGGTACAGATTTTAACTGAGCCAAAAAATGCATTAACCAAACAATATGAAAAATTGTTTGAACTTGAAAATTGTGAATTAGAGTTCAGGGCGGATGCTTTACGGGCGATTGCTCGCAAAGCCATGGAGCGTAAGACCGGTGCTCGTGGTTTGCGTTCAATTATTGAAAATGTATTGCTGGATACTATGTTTGACCTGCCGTCTTTGGATAACGTCACCAAAGTGGTGGTTGATGAAAGTGTTATCAATGGTGAAAACACGCCTATTTTGATTTATGAAGATCAACCCGCTGATCTCGCTTCAGGTGATAAATAGTTCCTACCTGATTGATCTTTAAACACTTCGGCTGATTTTAACGCGTCCGGTTTCTCCGGACGCTTGATTTCTTTATGCCTGTCCCCATATTGTTTTCACGAACACGATAACCGTGTCTGTTGACTCCCTAAAGAGGTCTGCATTGATGGAAAAAGAATTTGAAGCTACATCAACTGATGACAATGCATTGCAAAAAGTGCCTGTATTGCCACTACGTGATGTTGTTGTATATCCGCATATGGTTATTCCTTTATTTGTTGGACGAGAAAAATCCATCAAAGCACTGGAACACGCTACGGATGAAAATAAACAAATCCTGCTGGTAGCCCAAAAAGATTCTGGCGAAGATTCTCCTGCGCCAGAAAATCTGTATGAAACAGGAACCCTTGCCAATATTCTGCAGTTATTAAAGTTACCGGATGGCACAGTAAAAGTATTGGTTGAAGGTACACAACGCGCTAAAGTTGCTTTATACGACAATACCAATGCTTTTTGCGAAGCTGAAGTTGCCAGTTTTATTGATGAGCATCCTGATCAGCGTGAAGCTGATGTATTAATGCGGACACTGCTGGGACAGTTTGAGCAGTACGTTAAACTCAATAAGAAAATTCCACCTGAAGTGATTGCTTCTTTATCCAGCATTGAAGATCTGGCTCGTATGGCAGATACCGTTGCTGCGCATATGACGCTCAAGCTTGAAGACAAACAGCTTTTACTTGAAATGTCTGACGTCAAAGACCGAATTGAAAAGTTGATGGCATTCCTGGAATCGGAAATCGATATCCAGCAAATCGAAAAACGTATTCGTAACCGTGTTAAAAAACAGATGGAGAAAAGCCAGCGCGAGTACTATCTGAACGAACAACTTAAAGCGGTTCAGAAAGAACTTGGTGAACTGGATGACAGTGGCAACGAAGTTGAAGAACTAGCGGAAAAAATTGCGGCGGCGGGTATGAGTACAGAGGCTCGTGATAAAGCTGAGTCTGAACTGAAAAAATTGAAAATGATGTCGCCAATGTCTGCAGAAGCAACAGTGGTTCGAAACTACATTGAATATTTACTTGAGGTACCGTGGAAAAAACGCTCACGGGTGACGCTGGATCTGGACCATGCACAGCAGGTTCTGGATGAAGATCACTATGGACTGGAAAAAGTTAAAGAACGCATTATTGAATACCTCGCGGTACAGAAACGTGTTAAAAAGCTGAAAGGTCCTATTCTTTGTCTGGTTGGACCTCCAGGGGTCGGTAAAACCTCTATTGCGCAATCTATTGCCCGTTCGACTAATCGTAAATTCAGCCGCATGGCATTGGGTGGTGTGCGCGATGAAGCGGAAATTCGTGGTCACCGCCGTACTTACATTGGCTCTATGCCGGGTAAAGTGATTCAGAATATTTCCAAAACAGGTGTACGTAATCCACTGTTTTTATTGGATGAAATCGACAAAATGGCTCAGGATTTCCGTGGTGATCCGGCTTCTGCCTTATTGGAAGTGCTTGATCCTGAGCAAAACTCAACATTTGCCGATCACTATCTTGAAGTCGAATATGATTTGTCGGATGTAATGTTTGTCTGTACTGCAAATACATTGAATATTCCGGATGCACTGCGTGATCGAATGGAAATAATTCGTCTTGCAGGGTATACCGAAGATGAAAAATTGAATATCGCATTGCAGTATTTGTTGCCAAAAGCGATAAAAGACAATGGTCTGAAAGCGAATGAGATTGAAATTACCTCTGATGCAGTGATGGAAATCATTCGGCGTTATACACGTGAAGCAGGTGTGCGTAATCTGCAACGTGAAATTTCGAAGATCTGTCGCAAATTAGTTAAGCAAATCCTCAGTGAATCACCAACCGAGAAGGTTGTTGTGACAGCAGATAATCTGGAAGACTATTTAGGCGTCTATCATTATCAGTATGGTGTTGCTGAAGAAGATGATCGCATTGGACAGGTCACTGGTCTGGCCTGGACCGAAGTGGGTGGTGAGTTACTGACTATCGAATCGGCGGTAATGCCGGGTAAAGGCAAAGCCAGCTATACAGGTAAACTGGGTGATGTGATGCAGGAATCCATTCAGGCGGCTACCACCGTTGTTCGTTCTCGGGCAGTAGAGTGGGGCATTGCCGAGGATTATCTGCAAAGTCACGATTTACATATTCATGTACCCGAAGGTGCGACACCAAAAGATGGCCCAAGCGCAGGTATTGGTATGTGTACTGCACTGGTTTCAGCGATAACCGGTATACCGGTTAAATCCAATGTGGCCATGACAGGCGAGATCACGTTGCGTGGCGAGGTGTTGGCCATTGGTGGTTTGAAAGAGAAATTGCTGGCCGCACATCGTGGTGGCATTGATACCGTTCTGATTCCTAAAGATAATGTGAAGGACTTACGGGAAATTCCGGATAATGTAAAATCCGGGCTGGAGATTATTCCTGTACGCTGGATTAATGAAGTATTGGAAAAAGCCTTGCAGCATATGCCAACCAAGGTATTACCTACTCCGGATACTGCGACTGTAATGCCACCAGATCAGGCCAGTTTTCACGAAGTCAATACACAAAACCGGCATTAACCTGTTTAAAGCGAGCAACGGAGATTTATGATGACTCAAAAACAACAACAGCGTTTAATCGGGACGCTTTTGCTTGTCTTTTTCATCGCCGTGCTCGCTTATATCGTTTTATCTAAAGTCAGTCAGACAGAATCAGGGAGGCAAGTTCAAGAAGCAGAGCCGATTCAGTTTTCTTCGGTGATTGAAGCATTACAGGAAGAAACTGATGATGAATCCCTGATGGGAGATGAGACTTCTCTAGCTGAAGAAGCTTTTGTTGATATTGGTTCTGCTGATACAGAGAGTATTCCTCAATCTTCCGTATCTGATAAGCCGGTAGAAACCGATTCTTCAACAGAAAAAACGCCAGAACCAGAAATTATTTCAGAAAAACCGGCTCCTGCTCCTAAACCAGAACCCGAACCTGTTGCTGAGACGCCCGAACCGTCTCCGCCACCAGTGAGCCAACCTGAACCTTCCACATCAGCTGACTCAGCTTCACGATGGATTCTTCAATTGGGTAGTTTTTCGGTAGAAGCCAATGCAACCAGCCTGAAAAAGCAGTTGGAAGATATTGGATATAAACCGATGATTGAACAAACCCGGTCAGGAGAGACTGTAATCTACCGTGTCAGGCTTCAACCAGATGCTGATAGAGCTACTTTGGAACGAACCGCGGCTTCAATTCGTGAACAATTGAATTTGAATACCCAGATATTTCCTTATCCATGATGAATTCTTTGGTCATCTTTTTGTAATCGGATAAGCGTAAATATATTGGGTTAGCTTTCGCAATTCTGATAAAATTCTCTTTTTAACACGCTGCTCGATGCGGAGTCATAATGAACTGGGTAGATTATTTAATAATCGGCATTATTTTGATTTCGTCGGGCATCAGTATCGTTCGTGGATTTATAAAAGAAGTACTTTCATTAATCAGCTGGATAGTGGCGATTTGGGTCGCCTTTATGTTTTATGCAAATTTCGCCAGCTTGTTAACGCCCTATATCGATACAGTTACCATACGTTTATTTATCGCTTTTTTTGTCTTATTTGTTGTCACATTAATACTCGGTGCCCTGGTTAATCATTTGATTTCACAATTGGTTGAAAAAACAGGGCTTAGCGGTACAGACCGGGCACTCGGGGTGATTTTCGGTATTCTTAGAGGTGTTGCAATCGTTACACTTTTGGTGTTGGTTGCAGGTGTAACACCCATGCCATCAGATAGTTGGTGGCAAAACTCATTATTGTTACAACACTTTGAAGATCTGGCGGTTTGGGTCAAGCAGCTGTTACCGGCTGATGTTGCTGAACACGTTAACTTCAACTAATCCTGACAGGGTGTTTTTATGTGTGGAATTATTGGTATCGTTGGTCATTCAGAAGTCAATCAAGCGTTATATGATGGTCTGACAGTTCAACAACATCGTGGTCAGGATGCTGCGGGCATTATGACTTGTGACCAAACCGGACGGTTTTATCTTCGTAAGGATAATGGTCTGGTAAAAGATGTGTTTCATACGCGTCATATGATTCGGCTTAAAGGCTCGATGGGAATAGGACATATTCGTTATCCGACCGCGGGATGCTCCAACTCAGCTGAGTCCCAACCTTTTTATGTCAATTCACCTTTTGGTATCGCACTGGCACACAATGGCAACCTGACCAATACGCAGCTCTTATCTGATCAGTTATTTAAAAGCGATCGTCGGCACCTGAATACCGGCTCCGACTCGGAAGTTTTACTGAATGTACTGGCTCATGAGTTACAGACTTCTGGAAAACTCAAACCACAACCAGAAGATATTTTCAACGCTGTTGTCGAAGTTCATAAACGCTGTAAAGGGGCATATGCTGCCGTCGCCATGATTGCCGGTGTCGGTATGCTGGCATTTCGTGATCCTTACGGTATTCGTCCTGCGGTTATCGGCAAACGTGAGACCGAGCAAGGCACCGAATATGTTGTGGCTTCTGAAAGCGTTGTCATGGATACGCTGGATTTTGAATTTATGCGTGATGTGCAGCCGGGCGAATGCATCTTTATTGATATGGAAGGCCGTTTCCATAATAAGCAATGTGCCGAAAATCCAATTAAATCACCTTGTATATTTGAATATGTATACTTTGCTCGCCCTGATTCAATGATGGATGGTATTTCGGTACATAAAAGCCGCATGCGTATGGGAACCAAACTGGCGGATAAAATTAAACGCGAATTTCCTGACCATGATATTGATGTGGTGATCCCCATCCCCGACACCAGCCGCAGTGCTGCATTACAACTGTCTTATGATTTAGGCGTGGTATACCGCGAAGGTTTTATTAAAAATCGTTATATTGGCCGCACCTTTATTATGCCAGGTCAACAACAGCGCAAAAAATCGGTTCGGCAGAAATTGAACGCAATCGATCTGGAGTTCCGCGATAAAAATGTTCTGCTGGTTGATGACTCAATTGTTCGTGGCACTACTTCTCAGCAAATCGTGCAAATGGCCCGGGATGCAGGCGCTAAAAAAGTCTACCTGGCATCCGCAGCGCCACCGGTTCGTTTCCCTAATGTGTATGGTATAGATATGCCATCACCATCTGAATTTGTCGCGCACAATCGTAACGTCCAACAAATTGCCGAAGAGCTGGGTGTGGATTGGTTAATTTATCAGGATTTGAAAGATCTGGTCGAAGCCATTAACAAGAAAAGTGATGTTGAACGTTTTGATACCTCATGCTTTGATGGCGATTACATTACCGGTGATATTGATGAGACCTACTTGTACTATATTGATGCGCTGCGTAATGACATGTCAAAACAGAGTGCTGAAGAAGGTAACGTGACCATTGAGCTGCATAATGACGTTTAAAGTCATCGTCCATCGCAACAATTCTAAAAGTTCACTTCCTGCTGAATTCGGCAGGAATAAACAGCTTTTTGCTGTTTGATACCAATTCTTATATAATCCCGTCGATTATGCATCAGCAATTGCCAAAAGAGTTAGATCCGTTTCGTTTTGCTCATAGCGGTTTACAGATAGCGGGCGAAATCCCGGTCAGTAAAATGTCGCGCTTGAGTGAAATGCTTTATGACGATTCGGGGACGGTGAAAGTCGATATGCTGTTTGATATTGATACGACCGGCACACCTTTTATGCGTGGGCAATTTGCTGTAACAGTCAAACTGCTATGTGAACGTTGTATGGAGCCTATGGCCCATACAATGGATATAGTCACAAAGCTGGCCTTGGTACGACACGAAGGAAAGATTGAAGGACTGGCTGAACAATATGAGCCTTGGATCTTGAATGATGCAAAACAAGTTGATCCGGCACAGATTGTGGAAGATGAGTTGATACTCGCTTTGCCAATCGTGCCAAAACATGATTATCCATGTTTGCCTGAAGAATTATGGCAAGCGGGGGAAGAAGAAATTGAGGCTGAGAAACCGGTCTCACCATTTGCAGTGTTATCTGCATTGAAATCGAAAAAGTAATTTATTTTGGGTTTAGGAGTTTAAGCCATGGCTGTTCAAAAGAGTAAAAAGAGTCCTTCACGTCGCGGCATGCGTCGTTCACATGATGCATTGACAGAGTCAACATTATCTGTTGATTCAACTTCAGGTGAATTACACCGTCGTCATCATGTAACCGCTGACGGTTACTATCGTGGCCGTAAAGTCATCGCTGACAAGAGTGAATAAGGCTTAACAGAAATTGACTTTAACAATTTCGATCGACGCTATGGGCGGGGATCACGGACCACAAGTCGTGATCCCCGCTGCCATATCAACGCTGGAAAGGCATACCGATGTAGAACTGATTCTGGTGGGCGATGAAGCCACCATATCAGCAGAGTTAGCCAAACATCAGCTTGCTGACAAGCACCGGATTAAAATTCACCATGCTTCTCAAACGGTTGGCATGGATGAAGCCCCTTCATCAGCACTTCGCGGTAAAAAAGATTCTTCAATGCGGGTGGCCATAAATCTTGTAAAAGAAGGGCAGGCTGCTGCCTGTATCAGTGCCGGCAATACCGGCGCATTGATGGCAACGGCACGTTTTGTATTAAAAACCCTGCCAGGAATTGAACGTCCAGCCATCATTACAGCCTTGCCCACCATGCGTGGACACACCTATGTTCTCGATCTTGGGGCCAATGTGGACTCCACAGCCGAACATCTGGTGCAATTTGCATTAATGGGCTCCGTGTTGGCCGAGTTGATTGATGGAAAACCAAATCCGACAGTGGGCCTGCTTAATGTTGGTGCTGAAGAAATTAAAGGTAATGAACGGGTAAAAGAAGCGGCTCGTTTATTGGCTAAAACAGACTTGAATTATTATGGTTATGTTGAAGGTGATGGTCTTTACCATGGCGAAGTTGATGTACTGGTCTGTGATGGGTTTGTTGGTAATGTGGCGTTAAAAGCCAGTGAAGGCGTCGCGCATATGATTCGTCATTATCTGCGTCAGGCATTTAGTCGTAATATTTTCACTAAAATTGCCGGTTTGATTGCCTATCCGGTTTTGAAACATTTCAGTAAAGAACTCGATCCTCGATCATTTAACGGAGCCAATTTGATTGGTTTACAAGGCATCGTGATCAAAAGTCATGGTGGTGCTGACGCGTTTGCGTTCGCCAATGCGATAAATATTGCCATTCTTGAAGCCAGAAAAGACGTACCGAAGAATATCACTAGACATCTTGAAACTCTTCTAGAGGAACAAGTATTGTGATTTATTCCAGAATTGCCGGGACGGGCAGCTATTTACCGGAAAAATTTCTGACAAACATTGATTTAGAATCAATGGTTGAAACCAGTGATGAGTGGATTACCGATCGTACCGGTATAAAAAAAAGACATATTGCTGCCACTGACGAAACCACAACTGATTTAGCGTACTTTGCTGCCAAAAATGCCATCTCTTCTGCAGGATTAAAGTCTCGCGACATTGACATGATTATTGTCGCAACAACAACTCCGACACGCATTTTTCCAAGCACCGCAGCACTGGTTCAGCAACGGCTGGGGATTCATGGCTGTCCAGCGTTTGATATTCAGGCCGTTTGCACGGGTTTTGTTTACGCATTAACTATTGCCGACAAGTTTATTAAGTCAGGCAGTGCTAAAAATGTACTGGTTATTGGAGCAGAAACCTTGTCGCGCATAGTCGACTGGACTGACCGCAATACCTGTGTGTTATTTGGTGATGGGGCGGGTGCCGTCGTGCTTCAGGCTTCTGTTGAGCCTGGTGTACTGTCTACACATATCCACTGCGATGGCAGCTTTAATAATCTGTTACATGTGCCGACCGGGCCAGGCAGTGCTATAACCGAAGATCCAGCTTATATCGAAATGCAAGGCAATGAAGTTTTCAAGGTGGCCGTCAAAACCCTTAGTAAGATCGTCGACGAAACACTTGAAGCCAATCAATTAGATAAACACGATATTGATTGGCTGATACCGCATCAGGCGAACATCCGAATTATTGCGGCGACAGCCAAAAAATTGAGCATGTCCATGGACAGTGTTGTCGTTACCGTTCAAGACCATGGTAATACCTCTGCGGCATCTATTCCACTGGCTTTAGATGTAGCCGTGCGTGATGGTCGTATCAAGCGCGGCGAAACATTATTGTTTGAAGCGTTTGGTGGTGGGTTTACCTGGGGCTCTGCGCTCATCAAATATTAATCTGAGGTGTTTTTAGCAATGCATTCAGCTTTTGTCTTTCCCGGTCAGGGTTCTCAATCAGTATCCATGTTAGCCGAGTTGTCTGAAAGGTTTCCGCAAGTTCAGCAAACATTTTCAGAGGCCAGTGAGGCCCTTGGTTATGATTTATGGTCACTTGTTCAAAATGGACCTGAAACTGAATTAAATCAAACTGATAAAACCCAACCAGCCATGCTGGCCGCCGGTATTGCTGTCTGGCGTTGCTGGGAGGCGACGAGCCAGTATAAGCCAGCTTATCTGGCAGGTCATAGCCTGGGTGAATATACTGCACTGGTAGCAGCACAGGCTCTGGATTTTAAAACAGCCATTAAGCTGGTCGAAAAACGCGGTCAATTGATGCAACAGGCCGTTCCTTCAGGTGAAGGCGCTATGGCGGCTATACTTGGTCTGGACGATGATGTCGTCAAAGCTGTCTGTCAGAAAGCCAGTGATATAGGCGTCGTTGAAGCGGTTAATTTTAACTCACCGGGCCAGGTAGTGATTGCCGGAACTAAATCTGCCGTTGATAAAGCTGTTGAAATTGCGACTGAAAAAGGCGCAAAACGTGCTCTGCTATTACCTGTCAGCGTACCCTCGCATTGTGCGTTGATGCGTCCGGCTGCTGAAGAATTACTTACAGAGCTGGAATCCGTCACTCTTCAAGCTCCCCAAATTCCTGTAATTCATAATACAAGTGTGAGCACAACTGCCGATCCTGATGAAATTCGTCAATTATTAGCACAACAGTTATACAATCCGGTTCGTTGGGTTGAAACGGTCGAATGGCTTGCTGCACAGGGTGTGGATACGCTGGTTGAATGTGGGCCGGGGAAAGTACTGGCTGGCCTGAGCAAACGTATCGATAAATCTTTGCAGGCTTTACCGGTATTTGATTCAGTAACTCTGCAGAAAACTCAAGAAGCGTTAGGAGAATAATCATGAGCCTACAAGGTAAAGTTGCTTTGGTAACGGGGGCCACCCGTGGTATCGGACGTGCCATTGCATTGAGTCTGGGCGAGCAGGGTGCAACGGTTATCGGCACCGCCACCTCAGAAAATGGCGCCGCTGCCATCAGTGAATATTTGCAATCAGCAGGCATTCAGGGCAAAGGCATGGTATTGAATGTCACGCAGGATAATGCGATTGATGAGGCCGTCACAGCGATTGAAACAGAATTTTCTGCGCCGGATATTCTGGTCAATAACGCCGGAATTACCCGTGATAATTTACTGATGCGCATGAAAGATGAAGAATGGGACGATATTATCAATACCAATCTCACACCTATTTTTAAACTGAGTAAACGCTGCGTCCGCGCGATGACCAAAGCCCGTTGGGGCCGAATTATTAATATCACCTCCGTTGTTGGTGTGATGGGGAATGCTGGTCAAACTAATTATGCCGCAGCTAAAGCGGGTGTGATTGGATTTAGCAAATCTTTGGCTCGTGAAGTCGGGGCACGCGGTATTACTGTAAACAGTGTTGCGCCAGGGTTTATTGATACCGATATGACCAGTGGTCTGCCAGAAGCGCATAAAACAGCGTTACTGGAACAGGTTCCGATCAAACGCCTCGGTGAGGCAGAAGAAATTGCCGCTGCTGTCAGCTTTTTGGCCAGTCCTTTAGCAGGATATATTACCGGCGAAACGCTGCATGTAAACGGCGGCATGTATATGAATTGAGGGCCTGAATCTGCAGAGACTCAGGTTTTTTTATTGTGGAGATATTTTCGGACAAGGCTTCCAGCTTGTCTCCGCAGTGCTCGCACTATAAAATGCCAGCACGTTGTTTGTACTTAACCACCAAAGGAAACAGATGTTATGAGTGATATTGAAGCTCGAGTAAAAGAAATTGTTGTCGAACAATTGGGTGTAAACGCCGATGAAGTAACTGCCGATGCTTCATTTATTGATGATCTGGGTGCTGACTCGCTGGACACTGTTGAGCTGGTTATGGCACTGGAAGAAGCATTTGAATGTGAAATTCCTGATGAAGAAGCTGAAAAGATCACCACAGTAAAAGAAGCTGTCGCTTATATTAATTCTGTACAGTCTTAATATTACAGATTGCTTCAGATGTAGCCGTCTAGCGTGCAAGTCATGCTAGGCGGCTACGTTGTATCTATAGAGAAGATTCGCAAGAGGAAAGCTGATGTCTAAAAGACGCGTTGTGGTTACCGGGCTGGGCGCGGTAACACCGGTCGGTTTATCGGTGGCAGAAAGCTGGGATAACATCCTGGCAGGCAAAAGTGGTGTGGCACCAATCACATCATTTGATGTAACTGATTTTCCAGTTCGTTTTGGTGCTAGCGTCAAAGACTTTGATGTTGAGACAGTTATTTCTCGTAAAGACGCCAAGAAAATGGATACTTTCATTCACTACGGCATTGCAGCCGCAGTGGAAGCAATTAAAGATGCTGGTCTCGAAGTGACTGATGCCAATGCTGAGCGTATTGGTGTTGTTATTGGTTCGGGTATTGGCGGCTTGCCTGGTATCGAGGCCGGCTATGACAGTTTTCTGAATGGTGGTCCACGTAAAATTTCGCCTTTCTTTGTGCCTAGTAACATTATCAACATGATCTCCGGTAATTTGTCGATCATGTATGGCATGAAAGGTCCTAATACCGCTATTGTTACTGCCTGTTCTACTGGCACACATTGTATTTCGGCTGCTGGTCGCATGATTCAGTATGGTGATGCTGATGTGATGATCGCCGGTGGTGCCGAAATGGCTACATCGAAAACCGGTTTAGGTGGTTTTGCTGCAGCGCGTGCCTTATCAACACGTAATGATGATCCACTTGCTGCAAGTCGTCCGTGGGATAAAGATCGTGACGGGTTTGTCCTTGGTGATGGTGCTGGTGTGCTCGTATTAGAAGAATATGAGCATGCTAAAAAGCGTGGCGCAACGATTTATGCTGAATTAGTCGGCTCAGGTATGAGCAGTGATGCCTATCACATGACCATGCCGTCACAGGGCGGAGAGGGGGCAGCACGTTGCATGGTAAATGCAATGAATGATGCAGCCATCAACCCGGAAGACATCAGTTATATAAATGCTCATGGCACATCAACACCTGCTGGTGATGTGGCTGAAACCCAAGCGATTAAAACCGCTTTGGGCCATTCAGCACAAAAGGTAGCTGTCAGTTCAACCAAATCCATGATTGGTCACTTATTAGGCGCGGCCGGAGGCGTAGAAGCGGTATTCAGTATTCTGGCGATTCGCGATCAGGTGGCACCCCCCACTATCAATCTGGACAACCCGGATGACGCTTGTGATCTGGATTATGTACCACATACTGCCAGACAAATGACTATTGATATTGCCATGTCGAATTCATTTGGTTTTGGCGGCACCAACGGTACTGTTATTTTCAAAAAACTCAGTTAGTTGACACGACATGATTCTGATTAACGGCCAACCCGAAAACAGAATCGATGTCGCGGATCGTGGCTTGCAATATGGCGATGGTTTATTTGAAACCATCGCCTATCGTCATGGTGGACTGGAATTTTTATCTGATCATCTTTCCCGTTTAAAAGAAGGTTGTGATCGCCTGAAAATTGGTTTTTCAGCAGAACAACAACAGTTACTGATTCAAGATATACAATCTGTCTGCCAGCAGTTAAATCACAATGCCGTAGTCAAGATTATTCTGACTCGTGGCTCAGGTGGCAGAGGCTATCGTTATGAAGCTGATATGCAAACTACCCGCATTATCAGTAGCCATGCCATGCCGGTTTACCCTGTTCATAATGTTTACGGCATAAAAGTACGTATCTGCCATCAGCGTTTAGCAATCAATCCAAGCTTAGCGGGAATCAAACATCTTAACCGGTTGGAACAGATCCTTGCCCGAAATGAATGGCGGGATGAGACGATTGCCGAAGGTTTAATGTTGGATTATCAAGATCGGCTAATCGAAGGTACCATGTCAAATGTGTTTCTGGTGAAGGACAATAAATTATTCACGACTGAGATTTCAAGCTGTGGAATCGCTGGTATTATGCGTAAGCAGCTAATTAACCTGGCTGAAAAACTGGAGATGCCCGTTCATATTACCTCACTTACTATCGATGATATTAACTCAGCTGATGAAATGTTTGTTTGTAACAGTCTACTGGGTATCTGGCCGGTTATACATATCACAGACTTCAATAGGGATCTTGGTCACGGTCCGATCACCCAGAAGCTGCAGAAGGCTTTAAATTCATTAGACAGAAACCAATGAAAATACCTTTAACTATCAAACTACTTTTTTTACTGCTGTTCATAGCGATTATTGCTTTGATAGTCTGGAGTGAATATCAACGATTTCTGCATCAGCCAGTGAATCTGATCGAAGATGATACGATTTTTACTATCAATCCCGGTGATAACATCAGTAAAGTCAGTCAACGTTTATACGATAGTGGTTTGAGTCCAGTTCCCAGTGTCTATCTGGATATCTATGCTCGACTCCAAGGTAATGCGCAGCAGATCAAAGCAGGTGAGTATAGGGTTCAAGCTGATGCTACGTTGCCGGATTTATTAAACCTCTTTATTAGTGGCAGAGTCGTTCAATATTCGCTGACTATTATCGAGGGGATGACGGCAAATCAATTATTTGAAAAAATGCTGGCCCATCCAAAACTCAAAATCACTTTGAACGAACTGAACAATGAAACAGTGCGCGAAGCCTTGGCTATTGAGAATGAACGGGTTGAAGGCTGGTTTTTACCTGAGACTTATCACTTTCCTGCCAATACCACGGATGTACAGTTTTTACGTCGAGCGCATCAGAAAATGCAGAACCAACTGGAAAATGCCTGGCAACAGATGTCAGAAAAGTTACCATATGAATCGGCGTATGAAGTCCTGATCATGGCTTCTATTATTGAAAAAGAAAGTGCCATTCCTGAAGAACGACCAGAAATTTCCGGTGTGTTTGTCAGACGTCTGGATAAAGGTATGCGTTTACAGACAGACCCCACGGTTATCTATGGAATGGGTGAGAGTTATGATGGCAATATCCGTAAAAAAGATCTGCAAACCGATACGCCATACAATACCTATACCCGTTTTGGTTTGCCACCGACGCCAATCTGTTTACCCAGTAAAGAGTCTATTGAAGCAGCGATGAATCCGGCGGAAGGAACCAGTCTGTATTTTGTAGCGGGGGCTGAAAATGGTGGTCATGTTTTCTCAGATAATCTTGAAGACCATAATCGTGCCGTCAGGCAGTACTGGAATAATATGCGGTTAACCCAATGAACGGAAAATTCATCAGTATTGAAGGCATCGAGGGTGCTGGTAAATCAACGCAGCTGCAATTTATTGCTGATTATTTACGATATCAGGGTAAACACGTTGTCGTCACCCGTGAGCCGGGCGGTACTCCGTTGGGAGAGAAAATCCGTGAAGTTCTGCTTAAGCCAACGGATCAGGCGATGGCAGAAGATACCGAATTACTGCTGATGTTTGCCGCGCGTGCCGAACACATCCAACAGGTCATCCTGCCAGCGTTAAAGCGCGGCGATTGGGTCGTGTCTGATCGTTTTGTTGATGCCACTTTTGCCTATCAGGGCGGGGGCAGAGGGATTGACGAACAGCGAATTCGTCAATTGGCTGAGTGGACCTTGCAAGGCTTTCAGACCGATGTGACATTTTTATTTGATTTACCGGTTGCGCTTGGGCAAACACGTGTTGAGCAACGCCAGCAGCAAAAAGATCGCTTTGAACAGGAAAAAAAGGCTTTTTTTGAACGTGTGAAAAACTGCTATTTGGCTCGCGCAGAGGCTGAGCCGGAGCGCATCAAGTTAATAGATGCCAGCCAGAGTATTGCTGCTATTCAACAACAGCTTAGTCAACAGCTTGATCAGCTAGTGGATAAATCAGGTTTATGACGGAGCTTTTTCCATGGCAGCAAACACTTTGGCAGCATGTTGTTGTCAGAGTCGATAAGCAGCGCCTGCCGCATGCCATTTTAGTAACCGGTGTTGCAGGCTTAGGTAAAGCACAATTTGCTGCCAAAATGGCTGAAAGCCTTTTATGTTTAAACGTAGACAATCAATTTCACGCCTGTGGTGTCTGTCATAGCTGTCAGATCATGCAGGCGGGGAATCATCCGGATCATTTGACGATCAGTGTTGAAGAAGCGGGTAAATCAATCAAAATAGAACAAATCCGTGCGCTGAAAGAAAAACAGTCATTGACGCCGAGCATCGCCAAATGGAAAACGGTCGTTATTGAAGCGGCTGATGCGATGACCAATAGTGCCGCCAACAGTTTATTAAAACTGCTTGAAGAGCCTCAGAACAATACAATTTTGATTTTAACTACGGATGCAGTGCATCGGTTGCCTGTCACTATTTGTAGCCGCTGCCAGCAAATGCATATGTCGGCACCTGACTACTCAATAACGATGCAATGGCTTGATTCAGCAGGAATTTCAACAGATGTCGAGCAACTGCAGAAAATCTCGTCATTAACCCAGGATGCCCCGTTTGCTATCGTTAAAGCCCTTGAAAGTAATGAGTGGCAGGCGTATCAGCAGATTCAGCAGGATTTTGATCAGCTGCTGCTGCAACAGACAAATCCCGTCCAACTTGCTAATCAATGGCAGCAGTTAGATCTCTTGAAAGTCATGCACCAATTATTATCAACGATTAAAACCCGGCTCAAAAACCATTATTCGGGATATGCTGAAGTCAGTGAAACACAGCAATACTGGCAGATCGTTGATTGCATAGTGAATACAATAAAGCTAATATCGTCTCAAAATAACTACAACAAGACATTGTTAATAGAGGACTTTATGGTTTCAGTAATGCGTATCTCAGATACGAATTCAGTAAACTGGCAGTCTCGTACCGGCAAATAATTAAAGAGTCTTTTTATGGGTATGAATCCACGTAAAGGTATCCTCTCGCTGAAAATAAGCGATCAGAACATGTTGTATCATTCTTTTATGCCGTTTCTCAAAAACGGTGGTTTATTTATCCCCACGAATAAACATTATGAAATGGGCGAGGAAGTTTTTATTCTGCTGACCTTATTGGATGAGGCTGAGAAAATTCCAATTGCCGGGACCATTGCCTGGATAACCCCGAAAGGTGCTCAAGGAAATCAGGCTGCAGGCATAGGCGTACATTTCAGCGAAGGTGATGGCGGCGCGAATGTCGTTCGCGGCAAAATTGAAAATCATCTGGTCGACAAATTAAAGTCTGATAAAGCTACCTACACGATGTAAGACAAACATGACGGTATCCGCCGTCACCAACTGAGTTATTTATGTATATCGATTCACATTGCCACCTGAATTTACTGGCTGACCAACCTGGCGGCATTGCTGCGATGGTCGCAGAAGCTACTGAAAACAATATCGAACATATTTTGTGTATTGCGATTGATAAAGATAGCATTGAAGCCGTTCGCCAGCTTGCAGAACAATATCCTCAACTTACAGCGACTGTTGGGGTTCATCCAAATGTGGATGAAGCTGCGACCCTGAGTACGGAACAGCTTATTGAGCTGGCTAATCACCCTAAAGTTATTGCAATTGGGGAAACTGGCCTGGATTACTTTCGCAGTGAAGGCGATCTTACCTGGCAGCGCCAACGTTTCAGTTATCACATTGCCGCTGCGAAACAAACACAAAAACCATTGATTATTCATACCCGTGAAGCACGTGAAGACACAATGACGATGCTGGAACAGGAAAATGCCAGAGATGCGGGTGGCATTATTCATTGCTTTACTGAAAACTGGGAAACGGCAAAACGTGCTTTGGATATTGGCTTTTATATTTCTTTATCTGGAATTGTGACGTTCAAAAGCGCTCGTGAATTACAGGATGTCGCCAAAAAACTACCTTTGGATAGGATTCTTATCGAAACAGACGCACCGTATCTGGCACCGGTACCGCATCGAGGAAAGACCAATAAACCTGCTTATGTAAAACATGTTGCTGCTTTTCTGGCCGAGCTTCGTGGCGAATCAGAAGAGCAGATAGCGGCAACCACCACAGAAAATTTCTATCGATTGTTTCCGACCGCTAATAAGGCTGCCTGAAATCATGGATGCTACCGGTGTTCAAAAAAAATTATTGCTGATTTTTGTTGTTGTTTTTGGATTAATTGGCTGCGACCAGCCTTCAGTCAGCCTTAAACCCTTAAAACAAGACGCTGTCATTCTGGCATTTGGAGATAGCCTGACTTTTGGGACCGGTGCTCAGCCCGATCAGAGTTATCCAGCAGTATTAGCCGAACTAACCGGCAGAACAGTGATAAATTCTGGAGTTCCAGGTGAAATCAGTAGTGCTGGTCGGGCACGTTTATCACAACTGCTTCAGGAAACTAAACCGGATCTGGTTATTTTGTGTCATGGAGGTAATGATTTGCTTCGCAAGCAAAGCCGTCAACAATTACAGGCTAATTTGCAGGCGATGATTGATGAAATTACCGGTTCCGGTGCCCAGGTTTTACTTGTGGCTGTTCCTGCATTTAGTCTTAATCTGGCGCCGGTGCCTCTGTATCTTGAAGTGGCACAAGTTAATAAAGTGCCAGTTCAGGCAACTGCGCTGAGTGAAATATTGACTGATTCATCTTTAAAAGCGGATCAGGTACATCCCAATGCGCTTGGATATCAGCAGTTTGCTCAATCAATCTATCGTTTATTGATTGAAACGGATGCCATAAGGCCTTAGGGGCTGTTTATCTTTCGTCGCTAATATTGTTTTTATTCAATCACAATACGACGGGTTGTGATTGAAAACAGATCTCATTTTTTTACGGTTTTTTCAATGTGATTTTCTAAAGTTTTGATACGGGAAGACGTTATCTAAAACAGTATGATAATTTCCCGATATCTTTGGAGCACAGCAACATGAAGTCATTATCCGTCCAAGCAAAAATGTTGCTTTTAAGCGGTCTTATGGTTACCGGTATCGTTGTTCTGGCGGCAATGCTAAGTTTTGGTATGCACTCACTGGTGCAGATTGGTCAGTCGAGCACACTGAGCAGTCAGGCAGAAACAACCATGCAGAGCTTACGGATCAATGAAAAAGACTTTTTCAACCGCCTCGACCTCAAATATCAGACGCAATTTAATGAAAACCACCGCATTATCAAACAACAGCTTTCTGATTTAGATTCACAGCTTAAATCAGAGGATATTCAGCTTGAAAATTTCTCACATTTATTAGAATTGCTCCAACAATATCATGCTGGTTTTAATGAAATAGTAGCAACTCAGCAAACCATTGGCCTGAATCATACAGATGGACTTTATGGCACATTACGCGCATCGGTTCATGAGGCCGAACAAATGCTGGGCAAATTTCAGGATGATACTTTATTAAAAGATATGTTGATGTTACGTCGCAATGAAAAGGACTTTCTATTACGTAAAGACGTGAACTATCTGGATACATTTAACAAAAATCTGCAGGTTTTTTATCAGAATCTGCAACAAAGCTACCTGAGTGATTTCGAACAACGTGAAATATCGGGTTTAATGCAAAACTACAGCAGCGATTTTACCACTCTGGTGAAAACATACGAGGAACTTGGATTTAATGAAGATCTCGGACAGATTGGTTCAATGAGAACGATTGTATATGAGATCCAGGATTTGCTTCATGATACTGCCGAACAAATCGCTGACGAACTCCTGATGCATGAAAAGTCGATCTTTATCAAAGCGATAATCTCCATCATCGTCATTCTTGCTGCCTTGGTAATACTTTCTCAATTAATCAGCCGTAGCGTCGTTAACCCAATAAATTTACTGGCTGAGGTAATGAAACGGGCACAGCAAAATAAAGATCTGACCCAGCGTGCTCATGTTGAAGGCAAAGATGAAATCGTGCAGATGGCGGATGTGTTCAACCAGATGATGGGCGCTTTCAGTCAACTGATTCAGGAAGTATTCGACTCTTCTCGCCAACTCAATGTTGCCGCTGAAGAGTTAACGGTCATCACCGGTCAAACCAGCCGCGGCGTAATGAGTCAACAAAGCGACAGCGAACAGGTTGCCACGGCCATGAATGAAATGGCGGCTACCGTTCAGGAAGTCGCCCGTTATGCTTCACAGGCTGCGGAGGCTTCACGTACAGCTGATGATGAAACCAAAGCAGGCAAACAGGTGGTTGTTGAGGCCATTGAGGGGATTAAACAACTCGCTAAACAAGTTGAAATGGGCGCAATATCCATAAAAGACCTGCAAAAGGAAAGTGAGAACATTGGCAGTGTTCTTGGCGTGATTCAGGGGATTGCGGAACAAACTAATTTATTGGCATTGAATGCGGCAATTGAAGCAGCCAGAGCAGGTGAATCGGGCCGGGGTTTTGCTGTGGTTGCCGATGAGGTCAGAACCCTGGCCAAACGCAGTCATGACTCAACAGAAGAAATCAAAAAAATTATTGATCGATTACAAACAGAGGCTGAGAAAGCTGTTCAGGTTATGGACGAAGAACTTGTACAAGCCAATCAAAGTGTGGAAAAAGCAGAAAAAGCAGGGCAGTCGCTGGATATCATTGCTGAGTCAGTCGCTTCTATTCGCGATATGAACACACACATTGCCAGTGCTGCAGAGGAGCAGTCGGCTGTCGCTGAAGAAATAAATCGTAATATTGTCAGCATTGCTCAGGTTGCCGAAGAAAATGCAGAAAGTACCAATCAAACGACATTGACCAGTCAGGAACTGGCCAGATTGGCAAACGGATTGGAAACCCAAATCAGTCAATTCAAAATTTAGAGCAGATAAAATTTCACTGGCGGCTCGGGCTAACTCTGTTATATGGTGGTGATGGATATCATTTAATCTGATCTTTATAGACAAGCGAGCGAGAAAGTGAGCAACAACACTGAGGCCGAGGACTATTTATTAAGAGTGCTGATGAATCAGCAATCGCAGGCCGTATTTATTTTTAAGGATAATTTATTACTCACAGCCAACTCCGAAGCCTTACGACTAATCAAAGCCTCAGATGAAAACGACATTGTCGGCCTGCCATTTGAGGCTTTTTTTTCTGATGAGTTTGATAAAACGGCTTTTCAAGCAAGAGCACCATTTCAATCGCCTTTAACGCTTATCTGTCAGAGTGAAGCTCAACGTTATCCGGCGACACTCGTGCTCGATGATGATGACAATAAATTACTGGTTATTTTATCCAGCGAGGTTCTGCCAGGTCCGGCACAACAATGGATTGCTGCAGATTTAGGGGCATCCCCCACACTGATAGGCCACTGGATATTTGACACCACCACTTCGCATTTATGGTGGGGGCCACAGACATTCGAAATCTTTGCTAAATCGACAACGAATTTTTCACCAACTTTGCCGACCATGCTGGATTTGATTCATCCAGATGATAAACAACATGTGAAAAATGCTTTTAATCTGGCGTTCACTAATCAGACTCACCTTGATGTGTGTCACAGGATTTTAATCGCCGGCAATGAATTACGTTACCTCCGACAACGGGCCACCTGGATTCCTGAAAAAAATGAGCTGTTTGGCACCGTATTGGATTTGACTGATATCCGACAACAAATCAGCCATACCGATCACTTGTTACGCTTAATGGATGAAACACAGCGTATTGGTCATATGGGTAGCTGGGAAATAGATTTGCTTAACGAAAAGGTGATTTGGTCTGAACAGACTGCAGTCCTGTTCGGCATCAGACTGGATGACTTCCCGGGCACAATTGAAAGCTTTCTGCAATTTATTCTGCCAGAAGATAAAGCCAACCTGCATTTATCCAGCGCCAAACCGAGTAATGCCGGTATCAATGAGGCTGAGTATCGAATTATTCGGCAAAGTGATGGGGAAATTCGTTGGCTATCCGAATGTGGAAAATCGGTTTTCAATGCCAGTGGCCAGGAAATACGCCGCCTGGGTATGACGATCGATATCACAGAGCGTAAGCGTCTGGAAATGATACAAAAACTGGAATCCAGAATGATAGAAGCTGTTGCCTCCAATATGGATTTGCATCAGATCATGGATCAGATCGTTTTGGGTATTGAGGAGATTTTACCGAACACCATTGCATCAATCTTACTGATAGATGAAGAAGGTAAACGTTTGCTTAATGGCTCGGCTCCTAATTTACCCGTTAAATATAACGAAGCCATTCATGGAGAACCGATAGGCCCCAAAGCAGGGTCCTGTGGAACAGCCGCTTTTCTGAAAAAGCCGGTGATTGTCTCCGATATTGCTACCGATCCGTTATGGGAAAATTATCGGGATTTAGCGTTAGCTTATGATCTGCGGGCTTGTTGGTCTCATCCAATATTTAATGAAAAACAAAAGGTTATTGCTACCTTTGCCATTTATCATAATAGGATAATAAGTCCTGGACCAGAGCAGCAGGACACCATCGAGCGAATTTCAAAAATTATTTCCATTGCGATTACCAAACAGCAAAATGAAGCGCGTTTGCGGGTCAGTGAAAGTCGTTTTCGAAATGCCTTTCAGGATGCGGCTACCGGTGTGGCAATTACCACTATTGATGGTCGACACCTTGAATGTAATCAAGCGTACTGCGACATGCTGGGTTATTCGAATGACGAGCTCATGCAACTTGGTTTTCAGCAACTGACGGCTCCTGATGATAATCCCCTCAATCAACAGAAAATCAATGACATTCTGCTGGGGATCTCTGACAGTTGCATCCTTGAAAAAAGATTCATCAGTAAAACCAAAGACACAATCTGGGCAAGATTGAGTATTACCGTACAACGTGATGACAATGGTCAACCACTGCATCTTATTGCGATTACCGAAAACATTACCGCTACCAGGCTCGCAGAAGAACAGCGTTCTGAAGCGGAAAGATCGCTGATGCAATTATTACGAAACCTACCCGGAGTAGCTTACCGGAGTTTATGTGATGAGCACTGGACCATGTTGTATGTCAGTGAAGCCTTTTATCGTTTGACTGGGTATAACGCCGAAGATGTTATTGGTAATCAGCATATTGATTTTGCCAGTATTATCCATCCGGATGATCGTGAGGCGATGTATGCTGAAACCTTAAAAGCACTCGATCAGAACCAACCATTTCAGGTCGAATATCGCATTGTCCGAAAAGATGGAGCTGTACGTTGGTTCTGGGAGCAGGGCAGTGGTGTGCGCGACAGTGATGGCAATTTGCAAGCCATAGAAGGTTATATCACTGATATAACCCGACAAAAAGTGGCCGATGCCAGTATCCGTGAGAGTGAACAACGTTTTCAATTATTATCCAAAGCCACCAATGATGCGATATGGGATTGGGATCTTATTACCAACAATCTCTGGTGGAGCGATAGTTTTGCAACACTGTTTGGTGTCTATTCAGGTGAGGCAGAACCCTCTTTGAAAGACTGGGAAAAACGGATACACCCAGATGATCGCAGCAGAGTGGTGAATAACCTTAACAGAGCAATTGATACCCATCAGCAGGGCTGGTCGGATAATTATAAGTTTCTGCGCCAGGATGGCAGTTATGCTGACGTTCTCGATCGTGGATATGTCATTTACAATGATACGAATGATGCCATCCGTATGGTTGGTGGCATTACCGATATTTCCGAACGGCTGGAGATGGAAGAGAAGCTCCGCCAGTCACAACGCCTTGAAGCGGTTGGTCAACTGACTGGTGGTGTAGCACATGATTTTAATAATTTGCTGACGGTAATTGTCGGCAACGCCGAAATCATTACTGAATCACTTGATGCAGAGTCCAGGTTACGAGGCTTATCTGAGATGATTCAGGAAGCCGCCGATCGCGGATCGGATTTAATTCAAAGTTTACTGGCATTTGCCAGACGACAGCCGCTGGACCCAAAACATATTGATGCCAACCAACTGTTAAAAAACTTCCAATCATTACTGAGTCGATCGATTGGAGAAGCTATTCAGCTGGAACTGGCCCTGCAACCGGATCTCTGGCTGGCTCAGGTGGATCCTGGCCAATTGGAAAATGCCTTGTTAAATCTCGCACTGAATGCCAGAGATGCAATGCCCTCAGGTGGACGGTTATTGATTGAAACGCTGAATGTTTCGCTTTCCGAAGATTATGGCTCACAGCATGATGTGTCACCTGGAGAGTATGTCATTATTGGCGTTTCTGATACGGGTGTCGGCATTGCTCCGGAAAACCTGGACAGAGTTTTTGAACCGTTTTATACCACCAAAAGTAAAGAGAAAGGCACCGGACTTGGCCTGGCAATGGTGTATGGTTTTGCCCGACAGAGCCTGGGGCATATCAACGTATATTCTGAACTTGCTCAGGGAACAACCATTCGACTTTACTTGCCCAGATCCCCGGAAGAAGTCACAGCAGCGGAAAATTCTGCCGTTTTGCCAACTCAGCCAAAAACCGGACAAGAGCATATTTTGATTGTCGAAGATGATGATTTGGTCAGAAGTTATGTGATCTCACAGTTGGAACTGATGGGCTATCAGGTCATAAGTGCTTCAAATGGTATCGAAGCCATGGAAATTATTCAGAGTGATACAAAAATCGATCTTCTGTTTACTGACGTAGTCATGCCCGGAGGCATGAGTGGCCGGGATCTGTCAGACAAAGCTCTGCGGATTCGGCCGCAATTAAAAGTGTTATTCACCTCTGGATATACGGAAAACTCTATTGTCCATCATGGGCGATTAGACCCCGGAGTCATGTTACTGAGTAAGCCCTACAGCCGCGATGAATTAACCACAAAAATACGTCAGGCATTAGATTGAGAGAAATAAATCACCAAGTTGATTTAATCGCTGATTTGCTATTACTAATTAAGTGTATTCTGTGACAATGAACGAACTTAAAGTACTTATTCTGGATGACAATAATCTTACTGCAAGAGCGATAGCGAATGTCGCAGAGTTTATTGGTCTGTCAGCCAAAGTCACCTCTGATTTTCAAAGTTTTCTTGAAATCTTTCATCAGTGGAAGCCGCAGTATCTGATTATTGATTTGATCATGCCGGATATGGATGGTGTCGAGGTCTTGGGAAAATTAGGGCAAATGCAGGTTGATGCCCAATTAATCATTACCAGCGGTGCTGGACAGCAGTTATTGCATGCGGCTGCGCGTTCGGCAGGGGCGCATGGTCTGAATGTATTAGGAATCCTGCCCAAACCATTCAACCCAAAAGCATTTCGGGATTTGATTAATGCTGAGTCTGTCAACACGGCTGATAACACCTTTGGGCAGCAATTGCGAGAGGAAAGTCAGGCAAACACCATCAGTGTAACTGAGCTGGAACAGGCGATAAATGCGCGCGACATTTATATGGTCTATCAGCCAAAAGTCTCTTGTATCAGTGGTGCATTAACGGGATTTGAAGCACTGGCAAGATGGCATCATCCGGAAAAAGGCTTTATTTCACCGGAAAAATTTATTCCATTAGCCGAACAGAATCATCTTATCGATCAATTAACGTTGCAGGTTTTTGAACAGGCATTACCTTTTTTAACGCAGCTTCAGGCAGCAGATGCTACGTTAAACGCGCAAAACCGTGACCTGTTGCTGTCAGTGAATATTTCTGCTGTATCACTAAAAAATCTGGCCTTATTCAAACAAATCGAATTGCTTTGTGAAGACCACAATATTAAGCCCGATCAGTTGATTTTGGAGTTAACCGAAACCGCCGCTATGGATGATCCGGTCATGTCACTGGATATATTGACCCGACTGCGTCTTCGTGGCTTTCGGTTATCGATTGACGATTTCGGCACAGGATTCTCGTCCATGCTGGCTTTGGTTCGAATGCCTTTTTCAGAAGTCAAAGTCGATAAAACCTTTGTAATGACATCAGCTGATTCCCGTGAATCCAGACTGGTTATCAAAGCCATTATTGAGCTTGCCCATAGCTTGAATATGCAAGTGGCTGCCGAAGGTATTGAAGATAACGAAGCATTGGAATTACTACGAAAAATGGGTTGCGACCAGGCCCAGGGGTATTTTATCGGACGGCCAATGTTGCCTGAAGCTTTTATCGACTGGTCAAGGAAAAGCTCGGAAAACATTGATTTATATAGAATTAAGCATTTGCAGGGGCTGGGGCTTCTGGATAGTGAACCTGAGCATCGCTATGATCGCATTACAAAGCTCTGCACGCGGGTATTTAATGTGAATATGAGCATGATCTCATTGATCGATGAAAATCGGCAATGGATAAAATCGTCCCAGGGTTTTAGCCAACGACAAACCGAACGATCCGTAGCATTTTGTAATCAAACCATTGCTCAGGACGATATTTTTGTTGTTGCTGACACATTACTGGATCATCAATATGCCAATAACAATATGGTGATTGAAGCTCCGCATGTGCGCTTTTATGCGGGATGTCCTATTCGTGCCAGGTCATCGGGTACGAAATTAGGCGCGCTTTGTCTGAAACATTCTGTACCTAAAACATTTTCTGCCATGGACAAGGCATTATTAAAGCAATTAACAGAAATGGTTGAGGATGAAATTGATTACAACCCGTTACTTGATGAAGATAAGCTCACCGGCTTAATCAATCGTGATGCATTTGAACGAAGAGCACAAAAGTTGCTCAATATTTTTGTACCGCTTCAAACAGCACTGTCAATGTATTATTTTGATGTCAATAACTACAAACGTATTATCCAGGCGCATGGTATTTCGGCGGGTGATGAATCACTCATTCATTTTTCAAGATTATTGAGTGAAACCTTTACCGACACAGAATTAGTAGCCAGACTGGTTGATGATGAGTTTGTTGTTTTAGGCATCTGTGAACAGTTGGATAACAAATTGGAAATCCTGGCAGCAGCAGTGGAAAATTATAATGCCAGTGTAAGTCCGCACCTTAATATTGAATATACATTTGGTACTGCTTCAAGCGATGCAATAGCTAATGTCGATTTACAATCCTTATATATGTTCGCTGATACCGATTTGAACGAACATAAAAGCCACTCAAACAGTTGATATTGACTGTTTTGTAACCATATTGCTGTTCTATATCGTATTTTCGATATGGTGACGGCAAAAATTTCACAATAATTTACAGATCATCCATTAGACTTATGGAATGGGATAATCTGTTCTTATATTTATATAAACTATATAGAAATAAAAACATATAGTTTCTGTTTATATATAAAGTTTGTTATTTTGTGCAGTGCCTACAGCTAATTTTTTAAGAGATAACTCAAAACCATGAATATCAGGTTGCCAAACGCACCATTAACTGATGAACAATTGCAGCAGCTGAATAACTTGCTTAAAGGCCTTGAAGGCTGGCAGGTAGATTGGCTTTCAGGCTATTTATCCGGTTATCGTGCGGCCCAAAGCAGTTCTGTCGCTGCAGAAATAGCACCTTCTTTATCAGATCAAACTATCAAACTCACCATTCTTTATGGCTCACAAACGGGTAATACAGAGGCTGTTGCCGGACAACTTGCTGAGAAAGCGAAAGTCAGAGGTATTGAAGTCAAGCTTTGGGATATGGCTGAATACAAGGCACGAGAACTCAAAAACGAACAATATCTGGCCGTTTTAACTTCTACGCACGGCGAGGGCGAGCCACCGGATAATGCGATGGATTTATATGAGTTTCTTGGTAGCCGAAAAGCGCCCGGATTAAAAGGTTTGCAATACAGCGTGCTTTCACTGGGTGACTCCAGTTATGAGTATTTCTGTCAAACTGGTAAAGATTTTGACGAGCGTCTGCAAAAACTTGGCGCAACCACTGTTATTCCGCGAGTAGATTGTGATGTGGATTACGATGATCTGGCGGAAAAATGGATTGCTGAATTTGTTGAGTCTCTGACCAGCTCCATGCAGGCCAGTGCAGCTCCACCTTCAGCCTCTGCGGGGCTGAGTCAGGTAGAAACATCAGTTCAATATGATCGTAAAAACCCATTTCCCGCACCATTGCTTGAGAACCAGATTCTTAGTGGTCGTGGCTCCAGAAAGGAGGTCAGACATATTGAAATTTCATTGGAGGGCTCTGGATTACAATACCAGCCGGGGGATGCTTTAGGTGTTTATCCTCAGAATGATCCTGTTCTGGTGGCGATGCTGATTGATGCGCTGGAATTTGATGCTGACAGTCCAGTAGAACTTGATGAACAAACAGAAACCTTAACCAATGCATTGATGCATCATCGTGAAATTACTGTTTTAACCCGGCCATTAGTTGAAAAATGGGCTGAACTGGCCCAGTCCGATGAACTTACTAAACTGATGGAAAACAAAGCCGCCGTCACTGAATGGATCCGTGGCCGTGATGTGTTGGATTTGGTACAAAGCTACCCATTAGCTGACATAGATGCCAATGGCTTTATTAAATTGCTGCGTAAACTGCCGCCAAGATTATATTCGATTGCCTCCAGTCAGGCTGCGGTTGATGAAGAGGTGCATATCACCGTGGCAACGGTTCGTTTTAACGCCCATAACCGTGAGCGGGGCGGGGTAGCCTCAAGCTGGTTAGCTGATCGCTTAGCCGAAGATGCCACGATTCCGGTGTATATCGATGGTAACAAAAACTTCAAATTGCCTGCCGATGATGATGCACCGATAATTATGATTGGCCCAGGTACCGGTGTGGCGCCGTTCAGAAGTTTTATGCAGGAACGTGAAGAGCGGGGCGCTCGTGGAGCTAACTGGCTGTTCTTTGGCGATCAGCATTTCCTGACTGATTTTCTGTATCAGACGGAATGGCTGGCCTGGCGCAAATCCGGGTTGTTAACCCATCTGGACGTCGCATTCTCGCGTGACCAAACCGAGAAAATCTATGTGCAGCACCGACTTCGTGAAAAATCCATCGAAATCTGGAACTGGCTACAGGAAGGGGCATACATATATGTCTGTGGTGATGCCGATAATATGGCGCCGGATGTCAATGAAGCCCTGATTGATATTATCAGTCAGCAGGGTAATAAAAGCCGTGATGATGCTACTGAATTCCTGCGTCAATTGACGCGTGACAAACGTTACCAACGTGATGTGTACTGATGAATACTAAATTACCTGAAGCAGAACAACTGAAACTCGACAGTCGCTACCTGCGCGGCACTATTGCCGAAGGGCTGGAAGATGCTGTTACCGGTGCGATTTCAGAAGATGACAACAAATTAACCAAATTCCATGGCAGTTATATGCAGGATCATCGGGATTTGCGTGATGAGCGCCGTCGTCAAAAACTCGAACCACTCTATTCGTTTATGGTTCGGCTGCGTATTGCCGGGGGTGTTGTCACTCCGCAGCAATGGCTGGGTTTGGATGCGATTGCCGATGATTGCTCCAATGGCACTTTGCGGATCACTACCCGGCAGACCTTTCAGTATCATGAAGTATTGAAAAAAGATCTGCGTTCCTTGATGCAACAGGTCAACGCCGTGGGCTTGGATACTAAAGGTGCTTGCGGTGATGTGAATCGCAATGTGGTGACCAACGTCAATCCACATCAATCTTCAGTGCATGCGGAAGTGCATCAGATTTCCCAGGCCATCAGCGATCATTTGTGCTGGCAATCCGGTGCCTATGCCGAAATCTGGCTGGGCGAACAATGTGTTTATCAACCGGGAAAATCTGAAGAACCGTTCTATGGTGATCGTTATTTACCGCGTAAATTTAAAATTGGTATCGCCATTCCACCGGAAAACGACAGTGATGTATTGGCCAACGATATTGCGTTAATTGCCATTATTGAAAACGATGAATTAATCGGATTCAACGTCGCTGTTGGTGGCGGTATGGGAATGACTTATGGTGAAACAGCAACCTTTCCACGCTTAGCCACCATGGCCGGTTTTGTCCCTAAAGATAATATCGTCAAAGCCTGCGAAACCATTGCCGCCATTCAACGTGATTTTGGTGATCGCAGTGTCAGGGCACATGCTCGTTTTAAATACACCATTGATGATCATGGTATTGAGTGGTTTAACGATAAATTCACCGAATACCAGGGTGAAGCGATGACGCATGCCAGACCGTTTGAATTAGTGCGTAATGGTGATCGGTTTGGCTGGATTCAGGGTGAAGATGGTCAATGGCATCTGACTTTATACATATATAGCGGCCGTGTTGCCGATACGGATACACTGTTGTTACGTACGGCGTTAAGGGAAATTGCCAAGGTGCACACTGGCGAATTTCGCATGACCTGTAATCAAAACCTGATTATTGCCAATATCAGTCCAGCACAAAAACCTGTGATAGAAGCATTGGTTGAGCAATATCAACTGGATATCGGTGATCGTCGTCCGGCATTACGTCTAAATGCAATGGCCTGTGTGGCGTTGCCCACCTGTGGTCTCGCCATGGCTGAATCCGAACGCTATTTACCGACTTTTCTGAGTAAGCTGGAACAGATAATGAGTGATGTGGGTCTGCCGGATGAGCTGATTAATATTCGTATTACAGGTTGTCCCAATGGCTGCGCCAGACCTTACTTGGGTGAAATTGCGTTAACCGGTAAAGCCGTGGGGCGCTATAACCTGAATCTGGGCGCGGATTTCAGCGGGCAGCGATTGAATCGCTTGTATCTGGAAAATGTGGATGAAAAAACTATTCTGGCAACATTGAAACCGATGATCGAACAGTTTGCTGCTGAACGTGAGCAAGATGAGCATTTTGGCGACTTTCTGATCCGTGTCGGTATTCTCGGCACCGAACGGACACCAGAAATGATGCATAAGCCTTTGGTTGATTGAAATCTAACCACAGAGACACAGAGTACACAGAGAAATTAAATAAGTTTTTTTCATGGGTAGGTCGGGTTAGCGTAGCGTAACCCGACAAAATCCGTTTTAAACCTCTGTGCACTCTGTATCTCTGTGGTTAATCATTCAAAACCTAACGTTAATTCATTCGGCGGTATTTGATACGTTCCGGCTGATGATCTTTACCAAAGCGCTTGAAGTAATCTTCAGCATATTCGCTATAGTTACCTTCAAAAAACACCACGCTGGAATCACCTTCATAGGCAATCATATGTGAACAAACACGATCCAGAAACCAGCGATCATGCGAAATAACTACCGCAGAACCCGGGAAGGAGAGAATGGCTTCTTCCAAAGCGCGTAACGTTTCGATGTCCAAATCATTGGTCGGTTCATCAAGCAATAACACGTTGCCACCTTCTTTAAGCAGTTTGGCCATATGCAAACGATTACGCTCACCGCCGGATAAATCCTTAACGAACTTCTGCTGATCAGAACCCTTAAAGTTAAAGCGTCCACAATACGCACGAGAAGGGGTTTGATAATTTCCGACAGTAATCATATCGGCACCATCAGCAATTTCTTCAAATACTGTTTTTGTGCCATCCAGTTCACGTGCCTGATTTACGTAGGCCAACTGCACTGTGCTACCAATTTCAATTTCACCTGAATCGGGTTTTTCCTCGCCGGTAATCATTCGGAACAAGGTGGATTTACCTGCACCATTCGGCCCGATAATGCCAACAATCGCACCGGGTGGAATGGTTATATTAAGGTTTTCAAACAGCAGTTTATCGCCATACGACTTGGTGACGTTACGCAGTTCAATGACCTTGTCGCCTAAACGTGGGCCAGGTGGAATATAGATTTCCTGAGTTTCATTACGTTTCTGGAATTCACGCGAATTCATTTCTTCAAACTGTTTCAAACGGGCTTTGGATTTTGCCTGACGCCCTTTGGCCCCCTGACGGACCCATTCAAGTTCAGCTTGAATGGCTTTATTATGCGAGGCTTCCTGCTTGGCTTCCTGCGCCAGACGTTGATCTTTTTGTTCCAGCCAGGAAGAGTAGTTGCCTTCATAAGGAATGCCACGACCCCGATCCAGTTCCAGAATCCAGCCAGCGGCGTTGTCGAGGAAATAACGATCATGGGTAATCGCGACAACGGTACCCGGATATTCCTGCAGGAAACGCTCAATCCAGGCAATGGACTCGGCATCCAGATGGTTAGTCGGTTCGTCCAGCAATAACATATCGGGGTTATCAAGCAATAAACGGCATAACGCAACACGGCGACGTTCACCACCCGATAAGACACCCACTTTGGCATCCCATGGCGGTAAACGTAGTGCATCGGCTGCACGCTCCAACGCATTGTCCAGATTGTGTCCATCTTTGGCGGTAATCAGGTTTTCCAGTTCACCCTGTTTTTTGGCCAGTTCATCAAAGTCCGCATCCGGCTCAGCGTATGCCGCATAAATTGCATCCAGTTCATCCAAAGCGGCTTTGACATCGGAGACCGATTCTTCAACGATTTCGCGAACCGTTTTGCTGTCATCCAGTTCCGGTTCCTGGGGCAGATACCCCACCTTCATATTAGGCATCGGCCGAGCCTCACCGATATAGTCGTTATCGACCCCTGCCATAATGCGAAGCAGGGTGGATTTACCTGAGCCATTCAAACCTAACACACCGATTTTGGCGCCAGGAAAGAAGGATAGGGAAATATCTTTTAAAATTTCGCGCTTGGGCGGCACAATTTTGCCCACGCGGTTCATGCTGTATACGTATTGAGCCATTTTAAAATCCAATAAAAACAGGAGTTCAGTAGAAGCGGTGATTCTACCTGAAATTGCTTTTGGATTGGCGGGCGGAACGAAAAACTTTTACTTATTTCGGCTTATCATCAGACCTGAAGATTACTCGCCGATTAAAATCAGTTTCCCAGTTTGTGGATCACGATAAACCTGACCTACAGCTTCGTAGCCACTGCCATCCTGCATTTGTTGCTGCATATTTTCTGGCATTGTTGGCAGTTCTTTGCCCAGGGTAATTTCCTGAGGCTGTACGTCGAAATGGTCCTGTAGATCGGTGCTGAAAGCAACCAATGCAGCGATTAATCCACAAGCAAATACCAGGACAATATCAATCAAATTGGCCAATGGACCCAATGGATCTTCATCGGTATCAAGAAAGGCACTGCGCCGCCATTTATCCATTTTGCTGTTCCAGCTGCGTGAGTGCTGCATCGTACCAACGACGACGCATACGGCCAATCACAAAACCAATCATGCCAGCCAACAAACCAATGACGGTGGTATCAAACGCCACTATCATCGCCGTCGTCAGAATTTTTAGTTGTCCTTCACCTAATGCGGCAAGTCCTGGGCCTAATGGTATTAAGGTACCCATCAAGCCCAGCATCGGCGCGAGCCGGGTAATAAAATCAGCCCGTTCAATACGACGTTTGCCAATGGCGATCAGTGATTGACTGTCTGATTGTTGTGCCAAACGGGCAATACCCCAAAAACGTTCGCCAATGGCAATTCCAGATTCATATACAGCCAGCCCCACAAAGAATAATAAGGCCCATACCACCGGCGTTAATAAAAAACCGGTAAGTTGGTGCATTAATTCCAATGAAAAATGCGGATACATTACATAGCTCCTTTACGACCGCGCCATAAACCGGCAGCGACAATGACCGATAAAGCCATCAACGTCCATAACCAAAGCAGATTGGTATCATTCGAACTTGAGTTATCAGCTTGATTATCATGATCGTTTTGCTGGCTAGCATCCTGATTGAACTGTAATTCCTGAATGTGCGTCGGTAAGGTTTCACCATCTGAATTTTGCATTCGACTTCGGGCCAATACGGCCTCCAGAGCTGTTGCCTGATCAGTATCAATATGCGATTTCACAAAATCATACATCGGGTGATTAGCATGGGTGTGACCACTGCCGGGAATACCTTTATCAATAATATTGGCGGCAAATTGCTCAGCCAGTTGTCGTTTTGTCGCCATATCGGCATCCCAAAAGCCTTTATCAATCGCCACCAGCATGACTGCCAGAATATTAGTTTGAACATGCTGTCGATGACTTTCACTGAGAAACGCATCCAGCCCCAGTTGCAGACTGTCATCCACATACACCGCTTTAACTTCTTCCCAAACCTGATCGGTAATGATCTCTGGGCTGGTAACCTGCCAACCCCACAGGTATTCAATAAACTCACTGCCCATCGTGCGGGCACCGGCATAACCTTCGTTCATCAATGGCTTAATCCATTGTGGATTAAGATAGCGGGCACGCAACTCACTGAGCAATGCCTGAGGCAAATTATCGATACGCAGATTATCGTTATTGCTGTGATTTATCACCGCGCTGCCGGGTTGCTCGCCACTCACCATTTCCACCGCCAGATTGAAACCGCCGAGATAATCAAACGCATCATTGTTATCCATCAGACCGTAGAGATTACTGGCACGTCCCAGAAAAGTCTGTGACACCCCGGCAAGCTGCTGTTTGAACAATTCCGGTTGTGATTCTCCCTGCAGACCACTGCCATAGGCATGGGCCATACGTTTGATAAATACATCGGCCAACTCGCTACGATCTTCCCAGGCAGATGAACGTTCGGCTAAACGATTAATACCAGCACCATATGATCCCGGTGCAATACCAAATACCCGCAAACTGGTTTCTCGACCTAACAGCGCCGGAGCAATATTCGGTTGTTGGGCCAGACGTTGTCTGGCTTCCTTAACCCAATTTGATGCCACCAGATTTTTATCCAGCGCTTCCTCGCCACCTTGTTGCCATTCGCCTAATGGTTGCAAAGCTGCTTTAAGCGCAATGGCCAGAGCAGGGTAATCGCGAATGATCAAATCACGGCTGGCATCCAGAGCCAATAAGCTGGCTTTATCCAATAACACCAGATGTTCACCATATAAATCCCTGAATAAACCTGAGGTGGTAAACAGCACATCCAGTCGCTGCGGTTGTTCTGAGTTTAATGGCAGACGTTCCAGACCTTTTATTATGCCCCGACTGTTCCATATTGGGCGGACACCCAGCAGTTTCATGCCAAAGGCAATCATCGCACCTTCATCACGCACTGAATCTGACGCCCATAAAATCACACCTTGTTTATTACGATCGCCGATTTTATGCCCCTCAATATGGCCTTTCTCAGCCGCTAATACCGGTGCAGCCAATTGCTGGCCAATTTCAAAACCCAACCGGGTGGGTAATAAACTGCCATCCAAAGCATAAAAATTTCGTCCTGTGGGCAAAGCATCCGGAGTACGGATGGGATCGTTACCTTTACCCGGCGCAATGAAATGACCATTCAAGCCATTTAACAGCGCTTGAATTTCAGCGGCTGGCGATATTTTCAGCTTTTGATAGATAGCTTCACGTTGCTGGTCAGTGGATTCACTGTTATCTATCATCGAAGTCATCATGGTATCCAGCCCTTCAGCGGACCAGTCACGGCCAAATACATGCAAGCCAAGCGGCATAAAGGTTTCCTGGAAATGGGTCAGATAATGACCGACTTCATGCAATAGAAAATCGTCATCAATGTCGTCAAAACCGGCGCCGCGAACCAGCAATTCTTCATCCATGCTGGCAATCAATTCATCACGCAGGCCCATGGTTTCGATTTGTTCACGTAAAGTGACAATAGCGCGATCCCGGGTGGCTTTGTCTGAAGCGGCTTCCGCGCTTTCAATCAATTGACGTAGTTGCAGCAGATCGTCATACAGTTCAGTGACGGCAAGCGGGGGAGTTAAATGATCAATGATAACCGCCTGACCACGCCGTTTGGCTTGAATGCCTTCACCCACACCATCGACGATATAGGGATAAATTCCGGGCACCTCACCGGCAATGATGCTGGGGTAATCATCTTCGCCCAGGCCAACACTGCGTTTTGGTAAAAACTCATAGGTCGAGTGACGACCGACATGTACCATGGCATCAGCATTAAATTGCGACTGGATAAAATGATAAAACGCCAGATATTGATGCGGCGGCGGGAAGGACATATTGGCATGCAACAATTCTTCATGGATTTCCCAGCCACGCGGTGGTTGTGGACCAATAAACACATTGCCAAATTGCACGCCGGGAATCAGTAACTGATTATCCCAGACCATCACTTTGCCGGGTACTTCACCCCAGCCACGAATACCTTCTATCTGCATTTCCAACAGGGCATCATGTAATGATTCGCTATGTTGCCAGTCAGGTTTTTTACCTTGAGCAGCAGCGGCGATGATCTGCTGATAATCCTGTTCCAGCTGGGTTAATAAATCCAATGCCCGACTGCGCCCGGGATGACGCAAACCATCCAGCGCGTGATGAATATCCGTCGTAGTTTGCTGCATAAACCCTGACAACAAATCCAGTTGAGACTGTCGAACGCTTACATTTTCCAACGCCAGCGCCTGCTTAATAGCATCACGCATCCGCTGCTGTAAAGCTGCCAAAGGACCATCAATCATTTCAGCCTGAACAGTTGCCGGTAACTGTTTGAACCAGCGTTGATAATCATCAGCTGTCATAGTGTTAGCAACCTTGGACATTGCTGATAATGCTTCAGCGTCTTCAGGTAAATTCACCCCTTGAAGTTGCAGCATATCCAGCAAAGATTCCGCATCTTTTGGCAGCTCACCTGTCTGATAACCTGCGTTTTTAAGCGCATTTAATATTTCCAATAAACTTTCCGGCACATTCAGATTATCGGCGCCGATATTGTGTCTGCCGGGAGGATGGTTGTAATAAATAATCGCAACACGTTTATCAGCATTGTCTTTTTGTTGCAGGTCCAGCCAGCGTTGCATGCGTATTGCCTGGCGGTTAATTTCGCTGGTGACAGGCAGACTTTGCGTAAGCTGTGCACCGGTTTGCTGATCAAGCTTTGCCGGCTCCGATAAGGCTAATATCTGCGGCTGACTAACCCCCTGTAACTCGGGCATGGCGATTCGGTAATGAATCGAGTCGCGTGGAACACCTTGTGCCGATAAATCATAATCAGCTTGAGTCAGCTCCGTTATACGGATACCTTTTACTACCGGCACATTCATTTCGGTAAACAGCTGTTCCACCTGTTCCCGACCATCACCACCACCAATCACAAAATCCTGAATGGAAACCAGGCCCCATGGCGTATTTTGCAAGTGGTTGTTCATCAGATTGTGGATAGTTTGAATCGCCTCAACACTGGGTTCCCCCCAGGCGGCCAAAACTGAAATGCATTGGCTGTTCAATGCCTGGCAGTATTGTTGATGCAATTTCCATTCACCGGTTAAATCGCCAGTATCGTGATCCAGTAACCAGACAACGGGTTGAGAAGACTGTAGTTGTTTTGCAAGTTCAGTAGGGGAAAGCCATTGTATTTTTTCAGGAGTATGCAAAGCAAAGCGCAGGGCGCCGACCAGTTGCATTTCGGCTATTCTGCTGCCATCTGACAGCAACATATCCAGTAAGTTACGGGCATTTTCGGTTGAACGGTTCACCCAGTAGGCACGAGCCTGTAACCAGTTTTGATAGGCGGGATACTTATCTTGTTTGGCCTGTAGCATTTCTGCCGAGCTTAATGAGGTTTTATCGCTAAGCACCTGTTCAGGAATGAATTCTGCAACGGGATCACTATTTAATTGAATGAGTCGCTGATCACTATGTAATACATAGCGTTTTTGCTTAAGCTGATATTGACGACTCAGTAAACGCTCAACGGCATCACCAAATACCCCCACTATTAATAAGCTGCCGCTGTTATCAAGTAATTGCTGAAGGTCATTATCATTCAGCGAATTAAGCTGACTGACGGTACGAATTTGTATCTTAGCATCAGCCTGCTGTTGCAATAGCTGATGCGCGCCAGCCACCAGGGTTGGAGCAGATCGGTCCGACACGATAACGGTGACACTTTGCTCTGTTGCATGCGCTGCTGATATCGCGGCGGTCACTGCAATAATAAGGAAAAAAATCTGCTTCAGCAGTCTGAGGGAGAATTTGAAAATAAAAGACATAAAGCATCCTGCCGAAGCAATAACAGCGATCAATTGGTCAATAGCGGGCAGGGGACAGTATGAGTGTAATCTCGGAACGTTCAGGCACCCCGCCACGACTCCTTAGTTAGCTTCGGGCCGGTCTCCGGACTTACAGCTTAGCCATGCGATCTGTTTTCTTTCAATCGATGGCGATGAAAGTTAACAGACCATAGGCATCATTTCTCGTCTTCCCATACCGAAGTACAGTGACTGTCGATCTATCAGGCAGATAGCGACCAGAGCTATGAAGTAACTGTTTACCGTTGCGGGGGCAGTACAGGCATAACCAAACGAGTGGGTCACCTGTTTCCCGTTTAACCTTTATCACATGTTGTAATAAAGGCACCTGAAACTGCCAGCGATAATACAGACAATTGTTATTCAAGCAAACCAGACGATATTTTAGTAATACGAGTCAGCTTGCAAATGTTGCTTGATTGGCTTCAAAAGTAAGTCCCAAAATGCTATTGAGATAATATTTGGCTGAACATTAATAGCCCTTAGCTTTCATAGTCAGTAAGCTGTTTCGAACTGTGGGTAACTAATTCATAATTAATCACGACATTAAGTTCACTATAAGGAGAGTCAATATGGAATGGGTATTACTAGGGATTGCCGGCTTACTGATTTTATATGTGATTATTGAATACAATAAATTGGTGCGGCATCGAAATATCTTTCAAAATGCATTCAAACAGATAGACGTCACACTTAAACAGCGTCATGACATGATTCCGCAATTGGTGAGCACCGTAAAAGGCTATGCCAAGCATGAACAGGAAACCCTTAATGGGGTCATTGAAGCTCGCAATCAGGCAGAAAAAATGCGTGATCAAATTGATTCGGGCGATGCGAAGTCCATGCTGGCGCTGGGGCAGGCTGAGAGTGTTTTAGGAAAAGCAATGGGTGGCATTTTTGCGTTATCAGAAGCTTATCCAGATCTTAAAGCAGATGGTGCTTTCCGGGATCTGATGGAACAGCTGACCAGCATTGAAAATAAAGTCGCAGCCTCACGCCGCGGCTACAATAATACGGTGCTTGAATATAACAATGTTCTGGAAACTTTTCCGACCAATATTCTAGCCAATATGTTCAGCTTTACTCGCGCATCAGAGCTGGAGTTTGATGACCGTGAAGCGATTCAAGAAGCTCCCAAGGTTGAATTTTAAAAATGGCTGCAATGAGCAGCTATCAACTTGGAGCAAATGCCCGAAAACAAAGTCGGCTGATAATGACTTTGTTTCTCTTTTCCGTGGCATTGATTGCCGCCGTCATTGCCGCACTGGCTTCTGTCAGGATGAGCGGCGACAGCATTAATCAGACTGAACAGATAATGGTTAACTGGCCATTATTTGGGCTGGTTGCTGCCGGCGTTGCTACGGTAATTGTTCTCACCTCTGTCTGGAAAATTGTCACCATGGGAGGTGACGGTGCGAAAGTGGCTCATGCTTTAGGTGCAACCGAGATTAATGAGATAACGGGTGACCACTTGGTTACACGCTATAGAAACATTGTTGAGGAAGTGGCGTTGGGTGCCAGCCTCCAGACACCGCAGATTTTTATCATTGAAAACGAACCCGGAATTAATGCGTTCGCGGCCGGGAGCTCCCCCGATAATGCGGCTATTGCCGTGACTCGTGGCGCATTGACGTTATTAAATCGCGATGAACTGACTGCTGTTGTTGCTCATGAATTTGCCCATATCCGTAATCTGGATATGCGATTAAATCTGCGGGTCATTGGCCTGATTCATGGCTTAATGGCTTTGTATGTTTTGGGACGTATTTTGATGCATTCCGGCGGCCGGGGCAGAAAAGGGGGAGCCCAGATAGCCTTAATAGGGATTGCTCTGATCCTGTTGGGATTATTAGGGGCTTTTATGGGAAAAATCATGCAGGCAGCAATTTCTCGTCAACGTGAATATCTTGCTGATGCTGATGCTACACGCTATACCGGGGATCCTATCGCTTTAGCCGGTGCTTTGAAAAAAATAGGCAGCCTGAGCCAAAAAGGTATTAAAGAACCCGTACATGATGAATTGGAAGAGGCAAGACATATGATGTTTTCCGAGCTTTCTAACAAAATGTCCGGATTATTATCAACGCATCCTCCATTGGTTAAACGTATTCAGGTGCTGGATCCTGCTTTTGACCCAGAAAATAATGGCTGGCCTGTAATCGAAACAACCGAACAAAATAGTTAGCGCGTAATAACCGTGCAGATCATCAAATATTTTTCACTGCTGATAATCCTGCTTTGGGTCATATTCTATGCTGTGGCCAGATGGCAGGATCCTGAAGTGCTGAACATTGAAGACGCTCGCGATCCAGCTTCGTCTGGTCAGCTTGCCAGACTCAGTGCCGGTAACACTTTTTATGAATTGCAGGGACCTGAAAACGCACCATTGGTGATCCTGGTACATGGTTTTGCTATAGGCTCACACCTGTGGGATGGCACTTTCGACAGACTGGTTGCAGATGGCTTTCGTGTATTACGCTTTGATTTATATGGGCGAGGTTTTTCAGATCGACCAGACGTTATTTACGATAAAGATCTGTTTGTGAATCAGTTGCGGGCTTTGCTACAAACATTAGCCATTACTGAACCGTTTCATTTAGTCGGTATCTCAATGGGGGCGTTGGTTGCCGCTGAGTTTGCAGCAAACGAACCATTAAAAATAACCACCCTGACACTGTTATCGCCGTTAAGCCAACGCCAGGATGTTGCTTTATTTCAACTCCCGTTATTAGCTGATCCGTTGGCTATTGTGCTGATGAGAACCCAGTTGACGAAGCATATTGAAAATATGGTTTATCTGCCAGTGGCTGAACTGGATACGATAAAAACCCGTTTTTTAGACGAAATCATGGTGAAAGACACTCGAAAAAGCCTGCTATCTACAGCACGTCATTTGTTGGCCGATAACCATCTGGACACATACCAGCAGCTAGGCCAGCAGAATATTCCGACCTTATTAATATGGGGCAAACAGGATATCGTTACCCCATATTCAGAATCAGCAAAACTGTTGGCTATCTTGCCAGGAGCAGAGATGTTATCTCTCGACAATGTTGGTCATGCTCCACACTTGGAAGCCTCTGAGCAGGTTGACGACCGGTTACGACAGCACTTGACTCAGAAAGCTACTGACTAGTCACTTGTGCATTACTTATATCGCCGCTGTAATAAATCATTTATCAGGCACAGCAATACATAAAAACCAACTAAAGGTGCTAATCCATAGATCAGGACGGTTTGTAAATCTTGCAGATAGGGCAGGGATAAGGCTATTGCGATGGTAAACCACACATAAGCAACATATAACAGCAGGAATAAAAAGCCTTCGAAACGATTTAACGTGCTGCCGAGAAAGAACAATGGCAAACATAAAACTGCAACTGCAACCATCACCGGAAAATCGATTTGGCTTAACTGCTCGCTAGCCAGTAATGGGGTAGGTGATAGCAAACCTGACAAGCCTAATACCGCCAGAATATTAAAGATATTACTGCCGACCACATTGCCAATAGCGATATCTCGTTCACCTTTAATGGTGGCAACAATAGATGTCATCACTTCGGGTAAAGAAGTGCCAGCCGCAATGATGGTTAACCCAATGACTGCCTCACTGACACCAAATGAGGAGGCGATTGTCACGGCGCTTTGCAACAACCATCTGGCGCCCAGAACCAGTAACGCGAGGCCCACTATCAGTAGCAAAATATTTTGCCATATAGGTGCTGTTTGGCTGCTGGATGCTTGTCTGTCCTCGATACCGGTTTTTTTACCCTGATAAAACAGAAATACCGTATACAGAATGACTCCCAAAAACAGCAAACCAGCTTCCGGCTTGCCGATACTGCCGTCTTGAATCATCCATAAAGCAACAAAACTGACACCCATCATGATCGGCACATCCTGACGGATCAGCTGTTGCGAAACCATCAGCGGCATAATCAATGCAGCTAAGCCCAGAATAAACAGAATATTAAAAATATTACTGCCCACCACATTGGCAATGGCCAACTCGGCTTGTCCGGAAAATGCCGCTTTTACACTGACCGCTAACTCCGGTGCGCTGGTACCAAAAGCCACCACCGTAAGACCCACGACTAAAGCCGGAATACCAAAGCTGGTTGCTAAACGAGAAGCACCTTTAACCAGTAATTCGGCACCGACAATCAGCAAAACGAATCCTGCCGCTAACATTAACCACGTCATCTTCTTTATCCTTGATTAGGGCTTGTTTATCTTTCATATCCACCGCTGCTGGAGGCTATTTTTGTGTCCGACAAGGCGGAAAGCACGACGTGTAGCCTTCCTACATTAGTGATTGACAACGCAGTCGGCCGCAAAAATAGTCCCAGCCCTGCGGGTTGTGACTGAAAAAGCGCCACTTATGTCCACGGATGGACTGTATGCCGGCGCGCCAGGGAGGCGTGCGCCGGTCTGCGTTGCTCGTCGCTTATTTAGAATAACTACAAAAACGCCGGGAGCGTTTTTGAGCGTATAAGCCCCAATGGGGTGAGATACATGGATGTATATCACAAAAGGCGCTCCTCGTGCCTTGATTGACGCTTTTTCAGCTCACAACAGAAGCGGAGATGAAAGATAAACAAGCCCTACTGCTTTATGGTGAAGATAATCACCATAAAGCCTTATTTATTAATCGATTACAGACACTTTTTGAACAAATCTACATGATGGCATCCAGTTTCTTTTGCATCTCTTCAGCCGAAGGCCGTAACTGTGACAGCCCTTTACGCATGCGATGCTGTCCCATCCAGAAAACGATTGGTGCCGCGATAAATACCGACGAGCTGGTGCCGATCACAATGCCAAATAACATCGGCAACGCAAAGCTGGCAACAGCACTTCCACCGGCAACCGCCATCGGTATCAATGCCAAAAATGTCGTGACAGAGGTAAATACCGTGCGGGTCAATGTTGATGTAATACTCTCATTGAGCAACTGTAACATCGGCTTATCAGGCGTGAGCCGAAGATTTTCGCGTACCCGGTCAAACACCACCACTTTGTCATTAACTGAATAACCAATCAATGCTAACAAGGCTGCTACGGCGGTCAGATTGAACTCCACTCCTGTCAGTACAAAAAAACCAATCGTTTTAGTTAAATCCAAACCAATGGTTAAGGTCGCTGCCAGGGCAAAGTGATATTCAAAGCGGATCCACAAATAGGCCAGCATTCCCAGCCCAGCAAAAACAATGGCCAGGATAGTGGCGTCACGGAAATCGCCACTGACTTTTGGCCCAACCATCTCAACCCGAGGGAAACTCGCATCTGCCGATATTTCCTGTACCGCAGATTTAATATTTTCAACGGGTTCACCGCTAGCTACCTGTTCTGCACCCTCCATTGGCAAGCGAACCAGATAATAGTCATCATCGCCAAATTCCTGAATCGATGCCTGAGCAAAACCTTTTGCCTGCAAGGCATGACGTACTTGTTCTACATCCGTATTGGGTGCCTGAACCTCCATTACAGTACCACCACTGAAGTCGATACCGTATTTCAAACCCGGCTGCATAAACAAGCCAATCGCGGCCAATGACAAAATGGCAGAAATGGCAATACCAACAAAACGGCCTCGCATAAAGTCGATTTTGCTATTACTCAGACGATCCAGAACCCTAATACCTGAGATATTCAGATAAGCCTGTTTCGGCATACGACTGACCCGCCATTCCATTAATAATCGGGTAAATGAAATGGAGGTAAACATTGATGTTAACAAACCAATGGCAATCGCCACCGCAAACCCACGTACCGGGCCACTACCAAACATAAACAACAGACTGATAGCGATTAAAGAGGTGATATTGGAGTCCAGAATCGTGCTGTAAGCGCGTCTGAAACCGGCATCCAGAGCTATAAGTGCCCGTTTACCGCGACGGGTTTCTTCCCGGATCCGTTCATTGATCAAAATATTGGCATCCACCGCCATACCGATACTGAGAATAATCCCGGCAATACCCGGCAAGGTCAGCGTGGCACCTAACAGGCTCAATACACCAAAAATCAAACCGATATTAATGGTTAGACTCAAACTGGCAATGAATCCCCAGCTGCCATAAATTGCCAGCATAAATATCAGCACCAGGATGGCACCAATAATGCCGGTACTAATGCCCATAGCAATAGAATCGCTGCCTAAATCCGGCCCAACCGTACGTTCTTCGACCACATTTAACGGTGCTGGCAAGGCACCGGCACGCAGTAACAACGCCAGTTCATTGGCTTCAGCAACGGTAAACGAACCACTGATTTCGCCACGACCACCGGCAATCACACTGCGAATTACTGGTGCAGTAATGACTTTATCATCCAGAACAATTGCCAAAGAGCGGTCAATATTGTTTTTGGTCATTTCACCAAATAAACGTGCGCCTTCCTTATCCAATACAAAACTGACAACCGGTTGACCATTTTCCTGACTGAAAACCAGATTGGCATCGGTAATATGTTTGCCTTCCAGTGCTACTCGACCTTCTAATGAATAGCTTTCATCTTCATTAACACCTTGAACGCTTATCACATCAGAAGATTGAGCATTAGCCGCCCAATGAAAGGTCATTTTGGCGGTGGTACCCAGCAGAGTGCGGATAGAACCTGGATCATCAACACCAGGCAATTGCACCAGAATGCCATCACTGCCTTGTTTGGTAATGGTCGGATCCACCAGGCCGCTCTCATTAAGACGTTGTCTGACCACCTTCAAGCTGTGCTCAACGGCATCTTTAGTGAGTCTTTCACTATGCGCTTTGGTCGGAGTGATGGTGAGTTTATTTGCCTCATCATCAAGCGAGAACAAAGCCAGGCCACCTTTGGGATCTTTAATAAAGGTCCGCACAAGCTGCTTGATATCCGCTAACCGGCCAGGATCTTTAGGTGTGATGACCAGCTGGTTTTTCGATACCGAAATCGGCTGAATAAAGATGCGTTTTTCGCGCAATCCATCGGTGATCTGTTCGGCTAACTGCTGATGATCGTTGAGTTGTAAATCATTGGTATCGACTTGCATCAGCAAATGGGAACCGCCACTCAAATCAAGCCCTAACTGAAAGGTATTGTCGGTAAACCAGGAAGGTAGATGTTGTGTCGTCGATGCTGGCAACACATTAGGCAGTGCACTGAGCAGGCCCACAATAATAATCAGGCTGAATACAACAGCCCGTGAAACGAATGAACGCATACATAATCCTCGAAGAAAGCTTCGTTAAACAAAATGTTTTAAAAGGATTATGGGTATGGTGGGGCTCGGGTGCGGGGTAAATGGTATTTGGCATCGCTGAAAATCAACAATGTCAAATAACGCAAATCATCGGTACCAAGTACCGCGACAGGAAGCGATAGCAGGTTGAAGTATGCTAGCCAGTGCGGTTCGTTATCACTTTCACCTGAAGAGGATGAAGCCAGATTTTTGATATCCAGCAGTGAACGGAAATGATCACGATGATTGGCTAAAGTAAGCTGATTAAACTCAGCGACAAAACCGGAATTGCTTGAAACCGTTGCCTGACGGAAATCTACCCAGCCGGCAAAGGCCAGACTATTAAGCAACAACAGCAATACGCACAGCTGCCAGAAATTGGCAGGGCACTGATCAAGCTGCTGTGTTTGGAGATGTCTCATGAACTTATTCGCAATGAAGTACACAAATTGTGAGCTTAGCTGGTAAAACAGTCAATCAAATTCCACTTTTTTTAAGGAAGGTATTTTATGGGTTTATTAATGGAAGGCCAGTGGGTCGATCGCTGGTATGACACTGATTCCAACCAGGGAAAATTTATTCGCAGCAAATCACAATTCCGCAATTGGGTGACCGCTGACGGCAGTGCCGGACCCAGTGGAGAAGGTGGTTTTAAAGCCGAAGCGGGGCGTTATCATTTATACGTTTCCTTAGCTTGCCCATGGGCACATCGCACTTTGATTTTTCGCAAGCTGAAAGGCTTGGAAAACTTGATTTCATTCTCTGTTGTGAACCCATTAATGCTGGAGCATGGCTGGACCTTTGATGATGCCGAAGGGGTGGTTCAAGATCCGTTGCATCAAGCCAGATTTTTGCATCAGGTATATACCACTGCTGATGCAGAATACAGCGGTCGTGTCACCGTACCGGTGCTTTGGGACAAACAGCAAAACGTGATGGTCAGCAATGAGTCTGCGGAAATTATCCGCATGTTCAATTCAGCGTTTGATGGTATCGGTGCCAAAGCCGGTGATTATTATCCCGAGACATTAAGATCAGAAATTGATGCTCTCAATGATGAAATCTACGACAACATCAATAACGGCGTTTATAAAGCGGGATTTGCCACCACGCAACAGGCCTATGAAGAAGGCGTATTTCCGTTATTTAAAGCGTTAGATAAAGTGGAGGAACGCCTCAGTAATAATCGCTATTTAGCAGGCAATGAGATTACTGAAGCCGACTGGCGGTTGTTTACCACTTTGATTCGTTTTGATGCCGTGTATCACGGCCATTTCAAATGCAACCTGAAACGGATTGAAGATTATCAAAATCTTTCTGAATACGTTCGTGAGTTATACCAGTGGCCTGGTGTTGCAGAAACGGTAAACATGCAGCACATCAAAGATCATTATTACCGCAGTCACAAAACCATCAACCCTACAGGTGTTGTGCCGGCTGGACCAATCATAAATTTCGACAGACCGCATAGAAGAAGCTAGTCAATATCTAGTTGCAAGATAAAACATGACATTAGGGCGTATTGATCTTTCATATCCACCACTGCTGGCGGCTATTTTTGTGTCCGATAAGGCGGAAAGCACGCAGTGTAGCCATCCTACATAAGTGATTGACAACGCAGGCGGCCGCAAAAATAGTCCCAGCCCTACGGGGTGTGACTGAAAAAGCGCCACTCTGCGTTGCTCGTCACTTATTTAGAATAACTAAAAGGCGCTCCTCGTGCCTTGATTGACGCTTTTTCAGCTCACAACAGAAGCGGAGATGAAAGATCAACAAGCCCTAACATCAATAAAACCAAAGGCAATAATACCCATCACCAGATAGTGCCAGAAAGTTAGTTTGGATTTCATAAAGCCACCTTTTAACAAGTACTGTTCACATCTTGACAAGCTGCAAAACAAAAAGACTGACGAATCAAACAAAATTCAATTCCGTAAGGTTTAGTTAAGTATTGGCGGCGTAGCATTAGCCTCATTTTGAGTAATGGGGCAATTTTGTGGAAAAACAAACTGGATGCAAACGGCTGTTTTATGCTTTTGGTTATTCAATGCAGGGGCTTTTCGCCGCACTGCGTTATGAAACCGCTTTTCGACAAGCCTTTCTGCTGTTATTAACTGCGGGTATTGGAAGTTTCTTTTTCGATGTATCACCAGTTGAACGACTGGCCATGATCACGGTTTTATTGCTAGTGGTGATGGTTGAAGCACTGAACTCAGCGATTGAATGTACCGTTGATCGCATCAGCACCGAACACCATCAGCTGTCTGGTCGAGCGAAGGATTATGGTTCTCTGGCGGTCTTTATTGCCATTATTATTGCTCTGGCGACTTGGCTGACTATTCTGTGGCCATTAGTAGGACGGGGCTGATGATGTCAAAATTACAGTCTTTTTTTGGCCCTTATTTGATATTTATTCAGCTGCTGCTGACGGGCTTAGTGATTCTGAGTTTATCGCGTCTTGGCTTAGTGGTGTGGCAGTGGGAGAGGGTGACAACAGCTGCCTCACTCCCCACTATTTTCTGGCAAGGCATTCGTGCCGATTTGATTATGCTGGGGATGTTACTCGCGCCATTAGCGCTCGGACTGCCCTTACTGGCAAATCGACCTGGCTGGAAATTTTGGCAAAATCTGGTGCTCGTTTGGGGCGTAATGGTTATTGTCATTATCAGCTTTATGGAAGCATCCACTCCTGCTTTTATCAGTCAGTATGATCTGCGTCCCAACCGGTTATTTGTAGAATATCTGAAATATCCCCGTGAAGTGTTTGCGACCTTATGGCACGGTTTTCGAATGCCTTTAGTGACAGGACTCTTACTGACCGTCGTATCAGGATGTCTTGCCGTTAAGTTATTGCAACGTTGGTTGAATAACACTCAAAGGCCCTGGCCGCTTTGGAAATTATGGCTTACCTGGCCGTTGTTGATCATCGTACTTGTTTTAATGATTCGATCGTCTGTTGGTCATCGGCCTGCCAATCCGTCCAGCTTTGCTCTGACACCGGATGCGATGGTGAATAGTCTTATGCTTAACTCCGCCTGGTCAGTGTATTTTGCTATTTACAATATGCAGCACGAATCAAATGCTGCTGAGGTCTACGGCACAATGTCTAATGAAGCCATAATGGCTGAAATACATGAAAGCTACCCGTGGATTGGTATAGACAGTAAAAGTAAATTTCCAACCTTAAATACCCGGCAGGCAACGGTAAAACGGGATAAACCACTCAATCTGGTGATTATTCTGCAAGAAAGTATGGGGGCAACGTTTGTTGAGTCTCTTGGCGGTGAATATGCCGTCACCCCGGAACTTGAACGCCTCAAACAAAAAGGTTGGTGGTTTGAACAGCTTTATGCCACGGGCACTCGCTCAGTAAGAGGTATTGAGGCGGTAATCAGTGGCTATTTGCCGACGCCAGCTCGCAGTGTGGTTAAGCTTTCGCTGTCTCAACAAAACTTTTTTACCATTGCCGGTTTACTCAAACAGCAAGGCTATTTCACCGAGTTTATCTATGGTGGTGAGTCACACTTTGACAATATGGCGAGTTTCTTTATTGGCAATGGCTTTGAATCGGTCATTGATCAACATGATTACCCACATGCGGTTTTTACTGGAAGTTGGGGTGTATCTGATGAGGATTTACTGGATAAAGCGCACCAGCAGATTCAACAAAAAAATGCCCAGGGTCAGCCTTATTTCAGTCTGGTATTTACCTCGAGTAATCATTCGCCTTATGAATTTCCCGATGGCCGTATTGAACTGGATAACCCTGTCAAACAAAGTAATACCAATGCGGTGAAATATGCCGATTATGCGCTAGGGCAGTTTTTTGATAAGGCGATGCAGAGTGATTACTGGGACAACACCTTATTTCTGGTGATTGCTGATCATGATTTAAACGTTTATGGCGATGCACTCGTGCCCATTGAACGTTTTCAAATTCCCGGTTTAATTTTAGGTGCCGATATAAAGCCACGGAGCATTTCTACCGTTGCCAGTCAGATTGATATGGCACCAACCTTATTGTCATTAATGGGAGTCAATGCCGAAACGCCGATGATTGGACGTGATTTAAGTCTAGACAGTGAACAGCAGTCCACCGGTCGTGCGTTGATGCAGTTCGCTGATTATTTCGCTCTGATGCACGGTGAAAAAGTAACGGTACTCAGGCCGCAAAATTCTGCACTTGAAGGCTATTACTCACCGAAGTCCCGTCAACTGGAAATTGTAGGACCGGCATCAACGGCAGATGAACGCAAAGCGCTGTCACATGTTTTATTGCCATCCTGGTTATATCGGGAACAACGCTATGATATGCCGCTGGGTCGAACTGACTTGACTCCTTAAACAGGATATAAATGTATAGGCCTGAAAACTTTCAGTCAGATAGTTTTCAGGCTTTTTTTATATTTTTCTTAAACCTGAATGCATTAAAAAATAGCTTAAGTTTTTCTTAAGTAACGGGCTTTACTCTAGGCAACCATAAACATCAGGAGATGATTTATGGAAGCCACCAAATTAAATAGTTCGACACCCTCCGCAGCGAGACATTGGCAACAACGTTTGTTGTTTCCGCATAAATCACTGTCTTTAATTGATAATCAGTCAATTGAACATATAGCGGTGCAAGCCTTTATCAGCGAGCGTTTTAATCAGACTTTTGGCGCTGAAATACAGCATTTTTTACCGTATTTTATTGCCAGTCAGATGAATGATGTAATTGATTCGGCGATTGGTTTCCAACCGGTTCAGCAGCAACCATTGTTTCTTGAACAGTATCTTGCATACCCCATCGAAAAAACACTGAAACTGAATGGTATTCAAACCAGTCGTTCGGACATTGTGGAAATCGGTAATCTGGCTGCCAGTTTCAACAGTGGCAGTCCATTATTATTTATTTTGCTGGCAGCCGTATTGCATCAGGCCGATTATCAGTGGGTTGTGTTTACCGCAACACGTCAGGTCCGACATCTCATCGCCCGGCTACAGCTCACAACATTCACTTTAGGCGAAGCCGATCCTCAACTACTGATTGATAAAACTCAGCAGTGGGGAAGTTATTACTCTCATCACCCCGTCGTTCTTGCCGGCAATCTGCCGTCAGCAATCGAGCATTTGCTACAACATCATGTCATTCAATCGCTATTGGATACCCATAAAGATTTTGTCCATAACACCGCCAGGATGATCCGTAAATGAGCAGCAAAATTTTACAATCTCTGGAAATGCTGGCAACAGAGCAGCCCGACAAAATATGTGTGGGGGATGGTCTTCAGCAACTGACGCGGCAGCAATTGATGCAGCAGGTTGAATCAGTCGCTGCAGAATTAATGGAATATCAACATCAGGTTATCGGATTACTGGCAGATAACAGCTTGCAATGGTTGATCATGGATCTGGCCGCACAACGCGCCGGTATTATTTTATTGCCTTTGCCATTATTTTTTACCCCGGATCAGCTACAACATGCCTTGCAGAGTGCTGGTGCTGTTGGGCTGGTTCATGATCGCCCTTTAACGATAGACGCCGATGTTCTGGCTGAAAGCCATTTTGTGAACAGTCTGATGATGCGCTTTACGGCCTGTCGAGGTAAGTCTTACATCACATTACCTGCAGGCACAGCAAAGATTACCTTCACCTCAGGATCAACAGCCGATCCAAAAGGAGTCTGCCTGAGTAATGACAATCAATACCAGGTCAGTCAGAGTTTATTAAGCGTACTGCAAATGCAAAATGTACGGCATATGGCATTACTGCCATTAAGTACATTGCTGGAAAACATTGCCGGACTTTACACACCCTTATTAAGTGGTGGAGAAGTCATATTACTCGGCATGAAGGAAACCGGCTTTTCCGGCAGCCTGTCAGGCAAGCTTTATCAATTACTCACCACACTTTCCTATTACCAGCCAGAAAGTCTGATTCTGGTTCCGGAATTATTATCAGCTTTAGTCCTGGCAGCTGAGCAGGGTTGGCAACCACCAGGATCCTTACGGTTTATTGCTGTGGGGGGAAGCCGGGTTGCCAGCGAACTGATTGAACGTGCTCGCCAGTTTGGGCTGCCAGTGTATGAAGGCTATGGCTTGTCAGAGTGCAGCTCAGTAGTCAGTCTCAACACACCAGTACAAGACAAGCCTGGAACAGCGGGCAAGCTATTGCCACATGTCGACATCCAGATTGAAGAGGGTGAAATCATGGTCACTGGCAATGCTTTCCTGGGATATATCGGCATCAACTCACCTCAACAAAATAGAGTATCTACCGGAGATATGGGCTATCTGGATCAGGATGGATTTTTAGTCATTCATGGCCGTAAAAAACAGCTGCTGATTTCCAGTTATGGCCGAAATATTAATCCTGAGTGGGTGGAAAGCGAGGTTTTGGCACACCCGGAAATCCTGCAATGCGTTTTATTTGGTGATGCGAAACCGTACTGCACGGCATTGATTTATACCCGTTTAAGCGATGTCGAACTTGAACATTGGCTATTAAAGGTCAATCACAAGCTGCCTGCCTACGCACAAATTATCAAATGGCTGCGGGTTAAACAGCCAATGACAGCGAAAGCTGGTCTGCTCACAGCCAATGGCCGACCACGGCGCAATCAAATTTTTTCTTTGTTGCAAAATGAATTGGAATCCATCTACCAGGAGCCACAATATGGGATTTTTTGACACCCTCTGCCAGCAGACAGATGTTGAACGACAACATTTGTTTTCTGCCCCGATTATCGAACAAACAATGCGTGGGGAAGTAACGCTGGATCTGTATATCGCCTTTCTGACCCAGGCCTATCATCATGTAAAACATACCGTGCCGTTACTGATGGCCGTTGGATCGCAATTGCCAGAGCAATACGAGTGGTTGCGTGAAGCCGTTGCCGAATATATTGAGGAAGAGCTGGGGCATCAGGAGTGGATCCTGAATGATATCGCTGCTTGTGGTCACGATAAGGAATTGGTGCGAAACAGTCCTCCCAATCCTGCCACCGAGGTGATGGTGGCCTATGCCTACGATACCGTTTTTCGAGTTAACCCACTGGGATTTTTTGGCATGGTGCATGTCCTTGAGGGCACCAGTATTGCTACCGCAGATAATGCCGCGACAGCGATTCAGAATGCGTTGTTTTTACCTGACAAAGCCTTTAGTTATTTACGTTCGCATGGTGCGCTGGATCAGGAACATGTGAAGTTCTTCGAGGGGTTGATGAACCGAATAGACGATCCATTGGCACAACAGCAGATAATTCACAGCGCAAAAATGTTTTATCAGTTGTATGGCGATATTTTCCGGAGTCTCACGCTATGAATACGCCACTGAATTCAAAACCAATTACGATCGTTTTAACAGGGGCAACCGGTGGTCTGGGTTCAGCACTGGCCAAAGTGTTGTCTGCCCAAGGTGTTGTATTGGTTCTTTGCGGACGGAATCATCTTCAATTGGAGCAGCTTAATCGAACATTGGGTGGTCAGCACCATTGTGTCGCCAGCGATTTGACCACCAGTCATGGTCGTCAGGCTGTGCTTTCCTATTGCCAGCAATTTCCCGCTGGCATTGATGCATTGATTAACAATGCTGCCAACAATCATTTCGCCCCTCTCAAAGAGATGAACGAAACTACTGTGCAACAAATGCTTATGACGAACTTGCTGGTACCTATCGAGTTGACACGATTATTACTTCCCATCCTGGCAAAAGCGGATAACGCTCAGATCATCAATATCGGCTCGGCATTCAGCCGACTCGGCTTTCCGGGGTTCAGTGTCTACAGTGCCTGTAAATTTGGGTTGCGAGGTTTTACCGAAGCGATGCGTCGTGAATTAGCAGATACCACCATCAAGGTACGTTTGTTTGCACCACGCACCATTAGCACCGCGATGAATGATGCCAATGTGACAGCCATGAATAAAGCGCTGGGTAATCATAGCGATAAAGTTGAAACCGTCGCAAAACAGTTCATCGACTTTTTTCAGCAAACACATCGCAATGAGCAGTTTTTAGGCTGGCCGGAACGCTTTTTCGGTTGGCTGAATTCAATTAATAGTCATTGGGTGGATCAAGGCTTAGCCAAAAAACTTCCCGTGATTCAGCGTTATTGGACAGGAGCAGCAAAATGAAAAAAGGTTATGTCATTCTTTACAGTGTGGTATTTGGAATGTTCAGTTTATCCGCTCAGGCGATCTCGCCTGAAGCATTGCCTTTGCAATCGGCCTGGGAACATGCCAATTATGAATTAACAGACAAACAGCAGATTGACGCATTTGAGTTATTAACAGCAAAGGCTGATGAAATTAAAAAACAATCGCCACAACAGCCAGACGTATTAATCTGGCGGGGGATTATCTATGCCAGTTATGCCGGGATAAAAGGGGGGCTTGGCGCGTTATCCATGGCCAAAACAGCCAAAGCTGATTTGGAAAAAGCCATTGAAATTGATGAACAGGCCTTGAATGGTTCGGCCTATACTACGTTGGGCACCTTGTATTACAAGGTACCAGGTTGGCCGTTGGGCTTCGGGGATAAAACCACCGCAGAAAAACTATTAAAAAATGCTCTGAGATTAAACCCACAAGGTATTGATAGTAATTATTTTTATGCCTTGTTTTTAATGGATAAAAAACACTATAAACAAGCTGAATCGTATTTGTTATTTGCTAAAAAAGCGTCTCCCAGAGCTGATAGACCACTGGCTGATAAAGGGCGTTTAATGGAAATCGATAAAGCACTGGCTGAAGCCAATAAACATATGAATGACCAAACCCATGCAAATACTGCTCATTGAAGATGATCTGTCATTGGCGCAAGGCCTTATCCGCTCGCTGCGCCAAGATCGGTTTACCGTAAATCATCTGAGTCTGGGGCGTCAGGGAATTAATAGTATTAAAACCACCCCGCCAGATATTGTGATTCTGGACTTGGGGTTACCGGATATGGATGGCACAGCTGTACTTGCCGAAATCCGCAAGATTAATGCCGCCTTACCGATACTGGTGTTAACAGCACGCGGGAGTATTAATGATCGGGTTATTGGACTGGATGCGGGTGCCGATGATTACCTGGCCAAGCCATTTGATATTGATGAGCTGCTCGCCAGATTAAGGGTTTTTGAACGTCGATTAAGCAGTAAGCAACACGCGGCATTACAGATAGGCTCCGTCATCCTGGACAGCAAAACCATGCAGCTGAATGTTGATAACGCATTGGTTGAATTACCACGGCGTGAATTTATGTTGCTGAAAATCCTGATGGAGAACGCTGGACGGGTCCAGACCCGGGACAGTTTGGAATCCAGGCTCTATAGCTGGGGTGAAGAAGTGGCCAGTAATGCTATTGAGGTACATGTGCATCATTTACGCAAAAAACTTCCGGAAGGGTTTATTAAAACCATTCGCGGAGTAGGTTATCAAATTAGCAACACATGAAATCTATTCGATTATATTTACTGCTGATATTAGTCGCCACACTAATATTGGTGATGTTTGTGTCATTACTGAAAGGCTACCAGTCCAGTATCGAAACCGCACAAGATTTATTTGATGAACGGTTGGTTAACACCGCTGAATTAATTGCATCAGCAAATGTTGCTCAAACCACTTCTGATTCGGCTCAAAGCCCCACCAGTGATTATTTGTTTTTTCAAATATGGGATGCTAAGGGTCAACTGTTAACTCGTTCGAGTACCGCGCCACATATTGCACTCAGCCCCTTTAAAAAAGGCTTTTACGACGTTAATTTTAACGGCTTTCGCTGGCATAACTATGTCTATCCGGATCCACAGCTTCAACGGTGGATTATCGTCGGAGAGCGGAGCGATGTTCGCAGTTCTATGGCAGAAGATATCGTATTAGCCACCATTTTGCCGGCTTTTTTCGGCATTGTTATCGCGGCTATTTTAATCTGGTGGTTAATTGGCACGGGTTTGAAACCTCTGAAAAATCTTTCCAGACAACTTGCCAGCAAACAGGCGGATGATTTAAAGCCAATTCAACTGGCAGATCTGCCAATTGAAATGAGCCAATTGGTCAAAATTATAAATCAGCTATTCTGGCGACTTGATCAGAGTTTTCAACGTGAACAACGATTTGCTGCAGATGCAGCACATGAATTACGTACCCCTATCAGTGCTCTTCAAATACATTTACATAACCTGCGACAAACCTATGGTGATGACAGCGAAGATTGGCAACTTATGCAAGCGTCTGTCGATAGAATGGGCCATCTGGTGAATCAGATCCTGATGCTCTATCGCACTGCGCCAGAGCAAATTGCCGCTAAGGATGAATCAATCGATTTATATAAAATAACCAGCGATGTGATTGCACGGGATTATCAGCAATTTGAAAAAAGACAGCAGCATGTTGAATTAATAGGTGAATCCGCGATGATGCAAGGTCATGTTTTCGCATTGGAAACACTGCTACAGAATCTGCTGAATAACGCCAGTAAATACGCTCCAGCAAACGGACATATTCTGATTCAAGTTCACCCAACTGAAAAAGGCGTGCGTTTAATTGTTGAGGATGATGGACCGGGCATTCCAGCAGACCAGTATGAGCGGATTTTTGACCGGTTTTATCGCTACCAGAACGAAAACAGTGATCTGCAATTACCCGGTTGCGGTCTGGGACTGGCTATTGTTCAACATATTATTGAAATGCACCATGCTGATATCAAACTTACCAATTCAGCATTTGAAAGCGGCCTTAAGGTCGTGATTGATTTTCCCGCAGCGTTGAATAAATGATGAAAAAATTATTGACATGCATAGCTATCTTTATGATTTCATTAAATAGTTATGCAGCACCTCCGGTTTTTGAAATAGTGATAAAAGATCATCTGTTCTATCCCGATGAATTGGTTATCCCAGCCAATACCAAGGTGAAATTACTGGTTAAAAACCAGGATGCGACACCCGAAGAGTTTGAGAGTTATGAACTCAATCGCGAAAAGGTCATTCCGGGAAATACCCAGGCAATTATTTTTATTGGGCCCTTAAAACCTGGCGTTTATCCGTTTTTTGGAGAATTCTTCCCCAAAACAGCTCAGGGCAGAATCATTGTCAAAGAAGATGGTAAATAACCATGCTGCTTAATAGCGTCATTCTGGTGTTACGGGAAGTACTTGAGGCGGCGATGGTGGTCAGTCTGTTTATGGCATTTACCACGGTTAGCCAGCAATCACGTCGCTTTTTGATCAAGGCCATTCTGCTGGGTCTGATTGCCGGTGCCACGTATGCGTATTTCTTACCGGAAGTTTCAAACTGGCTGGAAGGGGTTGGTCAGGAAATAACCAATACCGCTATTCACATAGGTATCTATTGTTGTCTGACGGTTTTTTTATGGCTTATATCAAGGGATATTAATTTACCCAATCAACTGGTCAAAGGCATGATGATGACAGCTATCATTCTGGCCATTAGCCGGGAAAGTGCCGAAATCATGTTATATATTTCCGGCTTTCGCAGTGACCACTTTTTAATGCAATCTGTATTGTCAGGCAGTTTGATTGGATTAGGTATTGGCGTCAGCTGCGGTATCTTTCTATATCACCTGATGATTGCTTTAAAGCCCGCTCCCGCAGCCAAATGTATCTGTATTCTGGTTGTGATTGTAGGTAGCAGCATGATGTCTCAGGCCACCCAGTTTCTGATTCAGGCGGACTGGCTGGCATCATCAAATCCCGTGTGGGACAGCTCTCATCTTATCAGCGAACATTCCTTACCTGGTCAGTTACTGTATGCCTTGATGGCCTATGAAGCGACGCCAACATGGAGTCAGATTCTGGTTTATCTGACAAGCTTGTTACTGATGCTGATTGTTATTGTTTCCGGACGATTTTCCAGGTCTATTCAACATGATTAATCTTCGAATCACCTTTGTTTTTTTAATCCTCATCGCATCAGCCAGCTATGCTGACGGTAATCCGGTCGATAAAGTCTATTCTCCCTATGTTCAACCGCTGGAACGTGAAATTGAATGGCGAATGACGGACTCTGACGGAAAACAGGTTCAACGACTGGGTATAGGCAAAAGTCTGACGGATCGTCTGTTTATTGAAGGTTATTTGATCGGCGAAGATAACCAGAATAATGACTTTCGCTTGCAAGCATTTGAAGTTGAAGCGCTCTGGCAACTCACAGAACAAGGTGAATATGATATTGACTGGGGATTGATTACCGAACTTGAACGACAACGTGATGATAATAACTGGGAAGTGTCTGCAGGATTAATTGGTTTGAAAGCGTGGGGCCGATGGGTGGGTACGGCAAACTTCTGGCTTAAATATGAATGGGGACAAACTCAGGAAAGTGAGTTTGAAACCGCTTTGTCATTACAAACACGCTACAGGCATTCCCGCTATTTTGAACCTGCCATTGAATTTTATGCGGGTGAAGATACCCGTGCTCTGGGGCCGGTTTTTCTGGGGGATATCAGTCTATCTCCAGGCAAAAAACTGCATTGGGAAGTGGGTGTGCTTACTGGATTATCATCCAAAACTGCCGATACCAATTGGCGAGCCTTGCTGGAATATGAATTTTAAAACTTATTCCATTTGTGAAATGCAGTCTCCATAAGTCTGATTTTTAAAATTATCTATGGCTTGCTGCTTCCCTTCATTGGTTTCCGCAACGGGTTGCTGATACGCACTGAGCAATAAGCCACGAGTGACATTGCCCATGGCATTTTCCATGGCTTCATAAATTGGCGTATTCATCTGCCTGAACAACATATAGGAACCGGCTTTACTGGCCCATTCTTCACATACTTTGGTATCGCCTGGAGATTCCGCATAAGTGGATAAGGGAAACAGCCACATTCCACCAAATAGTATTGCAGTATAGATATTTTTCATGATGCATCCTGTTATCAGTACAGAATGCTTTTACGCCAATGCAGATGAAGATTGCGTCAAGATGTTCTTTTTAAAAAGCAGAAAAGTGGAGAGCAGGCGTTCGCTCTCCACCTGATTAACTGTTAAATATCACTATGCGGACCAAACACTTCATAGTGAAGTTGCTCGGCCGGAACCCCTAAATCAGTTAGCTGCTGTTTGGCAAAACGCATAAATTCAACCGGACCACAGAGGTAAAAATGACCATCCGTTAATGGCAACTCAAATTGCAGCCGATCTAATTGCATTAAACCGCTCAGGGCCTTTTCATCATCAGAATCATCCTGTTTATACCAGTAATAGTAATGCAGTTTATCCAATTGATCTGCCTGGCTTTTTAACTGATTAGCATAGGAGTGCTGATGTTTATTTTCACAGGCATGTAAAAACCAGACAGGTTGACTGGTTTGACTGGCCAGCAGTGTTTCCAGCATCGCCATCATCGGTGTAATGCCTACACCGGCAGAAATCAATACGGTTGGTTTATCCACATGTGCCAGATAAAAATCCCCGGTGGGTGGCATTAATTCAATCTGATCACCCACCTGAACTTTATCGTGTAAGTAGTTGGAAACCAAGCCTGCTTTTGGCTGAGATTCACGCTTGACACTGATTCGGTAACTTTCACCATTATATTTATCGGAAATGGAATATTGTCTGATTTCAATATTCTCTGCCTGCTCCGGTTTTACTTTCACCGCCAGATACTGACCGGGTTGGTAACGGGCAATCTCACGGCCATCCACCGGCACAAACGTAAAGCTGGTCACCAGTTCCGATTCCGGCGTTTTATCCTTCACTTCAAATAAACGTGGACCGGTCCAGCCACCCGTTTTGTTTTGGTAATCACTGTAGATATCCTGCTCACGGCCAATTAACACTTTTGCCAGCAAACCATAGGCTGCCACCCAGGCCTCGGCGACTTCATCAGTGAATTCTTCCGGTGCCAGCTCACGCAGTGTTTCAATCAAATGATGTCCGACAATCTGATATTGATCCGGCTGAATATCAAAACTGACATGTTTATGCGCCACTCTTTCAACCAATTCACCCAACGCACCTAAGTCATCTATATGCTTTGCATACATTGCCACCGCACTGAACAGGGCAAACTGCTGTCTTCCGGTCGCCTGATTAGCAAGGTTAAAAATATCTTTTAATTCTGGGTTATGACTGAACATACGTTTATAAAAATGATCAGTGACCTCAACCCCTGCGTTTTCCAGTAACGGCAGGGTACTTTTTACAATTTCGATGGTTCTGGTATCTAACATAAATAACCTCTTTGCGATTATGAATAATACATTCACTATGCTGTTTGCAGAGGTTGTGCCAGTTATTTTTATATAAACAAATCAATAATGTATGAAATTATTCGAAAACAAATAAGTCAAAAAGACATATATAAAAACATGTCTTTTTGACCTTATCGTGATAAATTGACATTAGCTAATTAATCGAGCTCGCGTTATGCAGGATTTTGATTCAACCTTATTACTCGAAGTAGCCTTGGATCTGGCAAACAGCATTAACAATGATGATCGCTTTGATCGCCTGCTGGCGTCGATTCGTAAAGCCATTAAATGTGATGCCGTTGCCTTGTTGGGATTACATGACAACCTGCTGACACCTCTGGCAATTCAGGGTTTGTCCTCAGAAGTATTGGGGCGTCGCTTTCATCTTAGTGAACATCCGAGACTTCAGCAGCTATGTAATAGCAGCAAACCCCTCATTTTTCCGGACAATTGTGACTTGCCCGATCCCTATGATGGGTTGTTATTGGCCAGATCCGGCGATTTGCCCGTACATTCCTGTATGGGATTACCGTTGTATTCAGATCAGAAAGTCATTGGACTGGTCACCATTGACAGCTTGCAAGCCGGCAGCTTTAACCAGATCAGCCCCAAAACACTGGAACTGATAGCCGCACTGTCTGCAGCCACATTAAAAACAGCACTCGAATTTAAAAAACTCGAGATCAGTGCCCAGCATGCCAATCAGCTGGTCCAGGAACTGACGCAGGAAGCCTTATTAAAAGATGGCGGAGAACTGATAGGCCAAAGCCATGCCATGCAAACATTGAAAAATGAGATTCAATTAGTCGCTGGCTCGGACTATACCGTGTTGATCACCGGTGAAACCGGCGTGGGAAAAGAGCTGGTAGCACGTACTGTGCATCAGTTATCGTTAAGAAAAGATAAACCTTTAGTCCACATAAACTGTGCTTCATTACCGGAATCGTTGGCCGAAGCCGAATTATTTGGCCATACCAAAGGCGCTTTCACTGGAGCCGATCGTGAAAGGGCGGGTAAATTTCAATTAGCCCATGGGGGCAGCCTGTTTCTTGATGAAGTTGGAGAGTTACCGTTAGCCGTGCAAAGTAAGCTTTTACGCGTATTACAAAGTGGTGAAATACAACCAGTGGGTAAAGATAATGTCGAACAGGTTGATGTTCGCGTAATTGCCGCTACCAATAGAAACCTTGAGGAAGAGGTCAGCGAGGGACGTTTCAGAGCCGATCTTTATCACCGTTTATCGGTTTATCCCATCAAGGTTCCACCGTTAAAAGACCGGGATCAGGATGTGTTATTACTGGCTGGTTACTTTCTGGAAAAAACCAGTCGAAAATTAGGCATCAGGCAATTACGACTGTCTCAGGATGCGGAGCTGGCGTTACGGGAGTATCACTGGCCGGGCAATGTGCGCGAGCTGGAACATGTCATCAGCCGGGCCTCATTAAAAGCCAAAGCGAAACCGACCACTACCGGAATTATTTCGTTAAATAGGGAGTTTCTTGAGTTACCAACATCAAATATTTCTGTGAATTCAGTTGAAAAAACGACTGAATTGAAACCCATGCTATCTCCCGGCATGGATCTCAAAACCGCTACTAATGAATTTCAAAAACAGTGCATTTTAACGGCTGTTACGCAAGCTGATGGAAACTGGAGTGAAGCGGCCCGATCGCTGAAAACCGATCGGGCCAATTTGGTCAGAATGGCAAAACGTCTAGGCATTTCGATAAAAAAATCTGTTGTAAATCATTAACCAGGTTATGCACTTAATGAAGCCATATCAATGACAAAACGATAACGCACATCGGACTTTTCCATACGATCAAACGCTTGATTAATCTCATCCATTTTGATCATTTCGCACTCCGGTAAAATGTTCATACGCCCACAGAAATCAAGCATTTCCTGCGTTTCAGCAATGCCACCAATCAATGAACCTGCGATACGGCGACGGCCAAAAATCATTGGTGCGGTATTAGGGCCTTCAATCGGGCCAATTTGTCCGACTAAAACTAATGTTGCATCGTTATCCAATAAGGGAATGTAGGGATTCAGATCATGGTTGACCGGAACCGTATCAATAATTAAATCAAATGCTGAACCCGCGGTGGTCATGGCTTCTTCATCTTTTGACACCAAAAAAGCATGGGCACCCAGATCTTTGGCACTTTGTTCTTTTTTCGGCGAGGTACTGATAACAGTGACATGGGCACCCAAGCCAACGGCTAATTTAATCGCCATATGGCCCAAACCGCCCATTCCCACAACGCCAACACGGCTGCCCGGTCCAATATTCCATTCTCTTAACGGGGAATAAGTCGTGATGCCAGCACATAGCAGTGGGGCGGCTAATGCCAAATCCAGATTTTCCGGGATACGCAATACAAATTCTTCACGAACCACCAGGTGTTTAGAATAACCACCTTGAGTCATATCCCCAGTAATTCTATCTGGTGAGCCGTAGGTCAATGTAAAACCATTGCGGCAATACTGCTCATGATCGTTATGGCATTCATCACATTCCTGGCAGCTATCCGCCATACAACCCACGGCAACATTTTCACCCACTTTAAACTTGGTGACCGCAGACCCCACTTCAATCACCCGACCAACAATTTCATGGCCGGGAACGACAGGATAGGATGATCCACCCCAGTCGTTTCTCGCCACATGTAAATCCGAGTGACAAACACCGCAATATAAAATTTCGATTGCAATATCATTCGCTCGTAATTCACGTCGTTCAAAAGATAAAGGTGCTAAGGGAGAATCAGCAGAATGAGCGGCATAACCGATAGTTTTCATGAGAATTCCTAATTAGATAAAAGGTGAGATAGTAGGGTGCGCCAAGTGCTGACACTAATAATGGGGATAACAATAGACGAATACCATTAACGCTTTATTAATTTTGATGATTAACCTTCTTTATCATACCTTCATAGAAGGTATTGCATTGCTTCAATACACATCGTTTTATGATGATTAAAACCAAGGTTCAGTTGTTTTACCCGCTCTGAATAACGCATCAAGAACGCTCTGGAAATTAGCATTTTTAGTTTGTTTTTTATGCATCATATACACAGGAAATGTGAATTCAGGGTAATTATCAACCTTAATCAAATGGCCTGAATGTAGATATTTTTGGACGACGCGCGTTCGAAAATAACCGCTCCCACCATTTTCCAGAATGTGCTGAAGCGCGAGCTGGCCAAGATTAATCGTCAGCTTGGGTCTTGCCAGATGGGGCAGAGCGATATCATGCTGTTTACGGAAATATTCTCCCCAATCTACATAGATATAAGGTTCTGCTTGGCTTTTAGCGGAGACAAAGATCAGTTTTTCTTCCAGAACTTGTTCGACCTGAATTCCGGGACCGTATTCTGGTTGATGCACCACAATAACATCGAGTAAACCTTGCTGAAGTTTTTGATGCAACGAGGTTCGTTCACCAATTTCTGCACTAATCGCCGTTTCGGAAATATCCTGACGAAGATTGTTTAACCATTGGAGCATTAACGGACTCCAAAGACTGATTTCGCCAGCAATGTTGAAAATAGTTTCGGTACCCGTCGGTAACGGTAAATTTCGCTTGGCTCCTTCCCATGCCTGCACCATCGCTACCGCATGCTCAATAAACTTTTCCCCATCAAGCGTCGCCGTAGCACCGGAGCGATTCCTGACAAATAACCTGCAGCCAAGCTGATTTTCGAGATTATGTACACGAGCAGTAACAGTCGTTTGAGTCACATTTAATGTTTCTGCCGCAGCCCCGAAACTACCCAAGCGAATGATTTCCAGAAAAGTGCGTGCCTGATTAATATCCATCAATATCTTTGATAATAAATAAAGATATTATTCATTATACATATCTATATTGAGGGTCCAAACTACTCGCAACAAAGGTAATGGAAGAGTTTGGATAGTTGTATGAATGCAAAAGAACATCAAAATTACAATTATGATGTGGTGAAGTATTTCAGTGTCAGTGCGTGTATTTATTTAGTGCTCGGCACGGCAGTCGGCGTTTGGATTGCATCGGAACTTGCCTGGCCGTTCCTCAATTTTGATAATCCCTATATTACCTTTGGACGTTTACGTCCGGTCCATACCAATATTGTTGTCTATGGTTTTGGTGGTTCAGTGTTAATGGCTACTGCCTATTATGTGATCCAACGAACTTGCGGTGTTCGACTCTGGTGCGATGCCATGGCGTGGTTCACTTTCTGGGGTTGGAATTTATATGTCATTGGCGCCATGATCACTTTGCCATTAGGCATAACGCAAGGTAAGGAATATGCAGAACTGGAGTGGCCCTTGGATATTCTGCTCGCCGTAGTGTGGATTGCGTACACTATAAATTTCATCATGACGCTGAGTCAGCGTAAAAGCAGCCATATATACGTTGCCAACTGGTTTTTCCTGGCCATGATGATCATGTTTACGTATTTGCATGTCATCAATAGTTTGTCGATACCAGTAAGCATGTGGAAATCGTATTCCATTTTTGCCGGGGTCCAGGATGCGATGGTTCAATGGTGGTGGGGACATAATGCTATTGGCTTCTATCTGACAGCCGGCTTTTTAGGGATCATGTATTACTTTGTTCCTAAACAAGCTGAGCGACCAATCTATTCTTATCGTTTATCTGTCATCCACTTTTGGGCATTGATTTTTGGCTATGTCTGGCTCGGTGCTCACCATCTTCAATACACCGCTTTACCTGATTGGACGGGCTCTCTGGGTGCGGCCATTTCATTGGCGATGATCATTCCGTCCTGGGGCGGGGCGTTAAATGGGATGTTTACACTCAGTGGGGCGTGGGACAAACTTCGGACAGACTATATTCTGCGTTTTTTAATTGTATCGCTCGCCTTCTACGCCATGTCCACTTTCGAAGGGCCGGTGATGGCTTCCAAAACGGTCAATGCGTTATCGCATTACACAGACTGGACAATTGGGCATGTGCACTCAGGTGCTCTTGGTTGGGTGGCGATGGTTTCTATCGGTGCGCTTTATCATATGGTCGAACGTATGTGGAATACCAGTATGTTCTCTGTGCAATTAGTGAATGTGCATTTCTGGTTAGCAACCATCGGAACCGCTATCTATATTACGTCCATGTGGGTTGCCGGAATTATGCAGGGGTTGATGTGGCGAGCCTATGATGACTATGGCAACTTGTCTTATACCTTTGTTGAATCCGTGGCACAGATGCATCCTTATTACATTATGCGAGCAATGGGCGGATTTATTTTCTTTACTGGTGCGGTGGTGATGTTAATTAACGTGCTGGCAACGATTTATATTGCTAATAAAAAAGCGTCAGAAACAAAAATAACATTGCAAACTGGTTAAATGCTATGGAAATTTTTCTGCTGTTTCTAAAATTCATGCTGGTTTTTTTAACATCTAACTGGCTCGTTATTGTGACGACACTTATTGGTGTTTGTTGCATGCTGCTCATTGGTTTATGGGTATTTCATCCAGATAACAAAAAGGTATATGAGTCCTATGCAAATATTCCTTTAGAGGATTTATTAGAGGATGAAACGAGCAATGAAAACGATTCCAAAACATACTTTTCCATATTTCTATAAATGCGTATTTTAGGGCTTATTTTATTATTTTTTGTTATATTCCTATTCAGTAATCTCTGGCTTTAATTAATACAAGCCTATTTGAAAAAAATAGGATCCATAATGAATTTACACCGACTCTCCAATATTTTGGTTATCACCGTGATCACGGCATCAGTACTCAGCCTGATAGTGATATTAGCGCTCGGTGGTTTTTCCTTACTGACCTATCTCAAGACCACTTTGATACAGATGTACGGTTTTGTGATCGCCGCTACAGCGTCGCTGTTTTTCTTTATGCGACTGATTCATCAGATGCATTCCCGTGCTTTTGTTATTTCCATGGTGATATTTATTGTTGGTATAGCCCTGTTTCTGTCTGTTTCGATTGGCAGAATGTATATGTTTCAGTACCCGATGTATGTTGAATCCTATGGTCCGGGGAAAGGTCCGGGTCTGCCATTAAATAACGTGCTGACATTTTTTCGGCATATCGGTCAGTTTGAATGGATTGAGGACATTGCCCATGATCCCAATAATGTGCCTGAGCCAATTGCTTCTGAGGCAAACGGTCAAGGTAATGTAACGAAAGTCACCCTGGAAACCAAAGAAGTTCTGGCTGAATTAGCACCGGGAATAACCTTTAATTACTGGACATTCAATGGAACTGTGCCAGGGCCGATGATTCGGGTTAAAGAGGGTGATACGGTTGAACTTACCTTACATAACCATATAAGCAGTTTGCATCAGCATAATATCGACCTCCATGCCGTAACAGGTCCGGGTGGTGGTGGCGAAGCTACCATTGTTGAGCCGGGGGAGAGTAAAACCATCCGGTTCAAAACGCTTAATCCGGGACTATTTGTGTATCACTGCGCGGTGCCTAATATGGCTGTCCATATGGCTCACGGTATGTATGGTTTGATTCTGGTAGAACCCAAAGACGGGTTACCGCCGGTCGATAAAGAGTTTTATCTGATGCAAGGTGAAATATACACAACGGGTGCTATAGGGCGAAAAGGCTTACAGGTGTTTGATGCCCGGAAAATGCTCGATTCACAACCAGAATATGTGGTGTTCAACGGTCGTACCGGTGCGTTAATAGACAATATGCAGGTTAAGGCAGGAGAGACCGTCAGGCTCTATATTGGCAATGGTGGCGTTGCGATGAATTCATCTTTTCATCTGGTGGGTGAGATTTTTGACACGGTGTACCCGGAAGCCTCAATGAACGGGGCACAGTTTAAAAATGTTCAAACCACCAATATTCCGGCAGGTGGCGCCACAATTGTTGAGTTTAAAGTGGATTATCCAGGACATTATGTCTTAGTTGATCATGCTTTGATGCGAACTGATAAGGGTGCATGGGGTGTGATTGAAGTGATAGGGGATAAAGATCCCAGTATTTTTGAGGAAATTGAAAGCACTTTGTGATTTTTAACCCAAGCTTATTGCCGGATGAACCATGACGCAGCCAAATGAATTATCAGCGAGTGAACAAGCCATCCTGCTCTTATTTCGTCAGCCATTCAGAACGTTATTTTTATTTGGCGCCAGCTTCAGTGTGCTTGCAATATTGCTCTGGGGATTGGTCTTAAACGGTATATTGAACATGATTTCTATGGCAACTCCTTATTTTGGCATCGCCATGAAATGCTGTTTGGATTCGTCGCAGCCATCATTATCGGTTTTTTATTAACCGCGGTTCAGAGCTGCACAGGACAGCGGGCACCGCATGGCAGAACCTTGTCTATCACAGCATCGCCATGCCTGCTTTATCAGCAGGCGCTATGGGTACAATGATCCTGAGCGGGATCTCCAGAGTATCACTGGACCATAGCGGCAGAGCTTTATAACCAAAACGATTAATTTCCTTAGCATTTGTCTTAATTATTGCTGTCGGTTTATTTAATTTGGTTGTTACCAACGCAAGTTTCTTTTTGGTTATGTTTCAGCGTTATTGCTTGGGTTACGGCTTACACTCTGTATGTCATTATTTATTACGATGCCCAGACCTGACGGGAAACCAGGTTAGGCCGTCTTCAGCCTAACCTCTGACATAATCCAAGCCAAGCTACTTGATTATTTACGCCAGTAGTCGTTAGCAATGGCTATGGTTTTAAATTCAATTGCAACAAGCTCGGCGGCATCCATTAAAAGTGCAGGATCTTCTGCGTATTTTGCTCTTACACGATGTTTCGCACCAGCATCCGTTTGAATAGTACCAATAGTTTTTCGCACCAATTTAATGGCCAGCTGACGGCCTTCATAGGGGGTATCTGTCATTAAACTTGGTACATAATTGTCGTCAGCTGCCATCTCATTCGCTGATAGTTGGATTGGCATTAACAAAGGCAGTGTCATTAAAAATATTGAATAATAAGCTTTCATGTGCGGTATCCTAATGTTTGATTACGAAATGTTCGTACACTAACAATATTCTCGCAAAACAGGTATGTCAAGCACCTGTTTAAAATACAGGATACCAATGGGACCATTACTAAAAGATCAGGTTTGTTATGCGCTCTATTCAACAAGCGGAGAGGTTACCAAAGCCTATGCAGAGCTCTTAAAGCCGCATCAGCTAACGTATCCACAATTCGTAGTGATGATGGCTTTGTGGCAGGACGATGGCGCTTCACCTACCAATCTCGCCAAAGCTGTTGGTTTGAGTAAAGCGACATTGTCACCTGTTTTAAAAAAGCTTGAGTCACACGGATATCTTAAAAGAGAGCCGGTTCCGGGTAATGACAAGGCGAAATCAATGTCATTAACCAAAAAAGGTCGAGAGCTTGCAACTGAAGGAGAGAACATTGCCAGGCTGGCCTTATGCGCTACTGGTTTGAGTGAAACTGAAGTCAAGCAGCTGATAACTATCTGCAATAAAATAAAAAATAATCTTTGAGTATAAAATTTCTACTTAGATTGTCTGTACAAATTCTGATCATCCCTCGAAACCGATTATGAAATCATTTCGCAGAGGCAGGAGCTTGAAACTTACTTCAATTTAAAATCAAAAGCTTTTAAAGATGCCTCCGGCACCTACACGGATGGTATTGGTACCAGCGGCAATATGGGCAATGACGATGGAGGTAGCGGCTGTGCTAACACCCGGCATATTATGATGCTCCGCTACCCAAATGCGTTTATAGCCCAGACGTTCAGCTTGCTGAGCAAGTATTCGCGCGTCATCAAGCGCAGTTCGGCGGTCAGAGCCCTGTCGTACACGTCCAAGTTCCAGAATAGGCAGTGGAATCATCTGTAATCTCAACTCATTTTGTGTTGTTCTCGCATACCAGGTTAACTTTTGAGAACAAATTTTAAGGCTATCGATAAAACAAATAGCATTGCCTTACAAAAAAACTACGACCATACACTGCAAAAAATATGTGCGTAAAATGTTTAACTATAAATTCGATCATAAAAACAGAACCCTATTCTGTGTTTAAATTTAATGTTTCACCCCAGGGTCTGTTGATCTTTCATAGCCGCCTCTGTTGTGACTGAAAATGCACCAATCAAGGCGCGAGAAATGTCGTTTGTGAGATACATCCGTGTATCTCACCCCTTCGGGGCTGACGCTCAAAAACGCTCCCGACGTTTTTGTAGTCGTTCTAAATAAATGACGAGTAACGCAGAGTGGTGGATTTTCAGCCACAACCCGAAGGGCTGGGACTATTTTTTCGCCCTACGGCGTTGGAAATGACTTATGTAGAACAACTACATCGCGTCATTTCCGCCTTGTTGGACGAAAAAATAGCCTCCAGCAGTGGTGGCTCTGAAAGATCAACAGACCCTAGGTAACCAATCATCCGGAACTTGCTTTTAATTTAGGCTTCGGATTAATGCATACACTCAAGCAATAGTGGCTCATTTATTAAGAGTTGTTCCTAATCGTGGAAGTCACGGATGCGACCGAATAATAGTGTTGAAGCCGCTTTTCTACCTGGACATCAGGAGCCAAAATGATACATCGATTGCCCCAGCAAACCACATCCCTTGACGATTTTGCAACGTTGGTCAGCTACTCGTTTATGGATACGCTGAATGCTGATCCTGATGCGACATCAAACGGAACCGATCACTATCCGCGACAAGTTTTCTCTGGCCATTATGTCCCTGTCAGTCCCACACCACTCGAAAACCCTGAGTACGTTGCACACAGTAAAACGCTATTTCGTGAACTAGGCATCGCCGACAGCATGGCTCATTCGGCTGACTTTATGCGTGTTTTCTCTGGAAACCTTACAAGCGTTCCGGAATCGATGCGTAAGGTGGGATGGGCGTGTGGTTATGCACTATCTATATACGGCACTGAATACACTCAGCAATGTCCGTTTAATACCGGCAACGGATATGGTGATGGTCGAGCTATTTCAGTGCTGGAAGCTGTTATCAATGGTCAACGCTGGGAAATGCAACTCAAAGGAGGAGGCCGGACGCCTTACTGCCGCGGCGCGGATGGACGCGCTGTATTAAGGTCGAGTGTTCGAGAGTTTCTGGCACAGGAGCATATGCATGCACTCGGGGTTCCAACGTCACGGTCTCTGAGTCTTTATGTGTCGAAAACCGAAAAAGTAAGACGTCCATGGTACTCGCAAGGCTCACGTTCGATGGACCCTGATACGGTTATATTGGAACCGGTTGCCATCTCAACACGGGTTGCACCGTCGTTTATTCGGGTAGGCCAAATTGAGCTCTTCGGTCGTCGTGCCCGTAAGAACGCATACCCACAAGCGATGGAAGAGCTGGAGAAAATAGTTTTATATCTCATCGATCGTGAGTATGCAGATGTTATTGACCCAAATCTGGGCACTCCTGAAAAAGTATTGTTGCTGGCGCGCGAGTTCCGAAACCGGCTGACGTCACTCATTGCGAATTGGATCCGGGTTGGCTACTGTCAGGGTAATTTCAATAGCGACAATTGTGCGGCAGGCGGATTCACACTTGATTACGGCCCATTTGGATTCTGCGAACTGTTTGATCCGCTCTACCAGTCATGGACGGGGGGAGGGCAACACTTCGCATTTTTAAATCAACCCGTTGCTGCGGAACGCAACTTTGCCATGTTTTGTAAGGCATTAAAGCCGTTGCTGACATCGCATCCGGACACTCTGCGAGAACTGGATGAGATTCAAAGCAGCTTTGCATCGAAAATGCAGATGGAAATGGAAACAATGTGGGCAGCGAAGCTTGGACTCGATAGCTTTAACGCAGAGTTGTTTGGCGAGCTTGCATCGCTGATGATGCATACATCTGTGGATTACACCATTTTCTTTCGAGAACTCTCAACAGTGCCTGACGATATTGGTCCACTCAAAAAAAGCTTTTACCAGAACCCGACGTATAACAAAGCCCCCAAAGAGATGAATAATCGCTGGTCAGAGTGGCTCGATAAATGGAAAGCACTTATCTTTAAGGACCACACGACTTCAAGTGAGGAGCTTTCAAGCCAAATGAAACGGGTCAACCCAAAATACAGTTGGCGAGAGTGGTTCGTTGTACCCGCTTATCAGCAAGCGATGGCGGGGGACTACGCTCTACTTCGGGAGCTGCAAGAAATCATGACCAACCCATACGACGAACAATCCAAAGAGGCAGAAGCGAAATACTACCGGCTGAAGCCAACAGAATACTTTGAGGTCGGTGGCTTATCCTATTACAGCTGTTCGTCCTGACAAGTTGCTTACGCCAAATTGCCTGAGCCAGTTGCCCTATTACTTATCTTCCGGGCGGGGTTATCCTGAATAAAACAAAAGGATCTTCTATTCAAATTGAAAATGTTGTCGAGGTATCACAATCGCAAACGCTTAGATTGCTAAATTCTGAAACAGCTTTGAATCGATCACAGTTGATTTGTATAAAGCATTCATCATCATCCGGAATCAATAGATCAGAATCTGAGTCGACCTGTTGATATTTATTTAACATTCGCAAGCTCAGACAAGCATTGACGCTCAGCCAAAACCGGTTGGCATGAAGAAAGTTCTCAAGCTTGTCAGCCGGGGTTCAATCGGGGAGAATCAGGCCCCTGAATTTTACAATTATAAAAAGTCATAAAATGGTCACCGGTGAACTGAAAAGCCAAGTCGATAAAATATGGGAAACATTCTGGACAGGGGGCGTCAGTAATCCACTGACTGTTATCGAACAATTCACCTACCTATTGTTTTTACGCCGGTTAGATGAAACCCAAAATCTGGAAGAGAAAAAAGCCAATATGATCGGCGGGCAAGTCAAAGCGCCGTTGTATCAACCGCAGCATCAACTGTTTCGCTGGCATAGTTTCAAAGATCGCGATCCCCAATCGATGTTTGCCTTGTTTACCCAACCCCAACCGGAAGCCGACAACCTAACGGTATTCGAGCATATGAAACAGGTGGGTAATCAGGCCGGTGTCTTCGCCCAGTATATGAAAGGCGCGACTTTTATGATCCCGACGCCAAAGTTGCTGGATCAGGTTGTGCAGATGATCGACAAAATCCAGATGGATGATCGCGATACCAAAGGCGATTTATACGAATATCTGCTCTCCAAAATTGCCTCAGCCGGCACCAATGGGCAATTCCGTACCCCACGCCATATCATCAAAATGATGGTAGAAATGATGCAACCCAATCGCGAAGACACCATTTGCGATCCAGCCTGTGGCACCGCGGGATTTCTGGTGGCGTCGGGTGAATATATTTACGAGCACCATCCCGACTGGCTGCATGATCAAACCTTCCGTGACCACTTCAATAGCGGTATGTTTACCGGAATCGAGTTTGATAGCACCATGCTGCGTATTGCCGCGATGAACCTGCAACTGCATGCCGTTGATAAACCCAATCTCATTGGTCTGGATGCCTTAGGTGAAAGCAATGCCAGTAGTCGTGAACAATTCAGCCTGATTCTGGCTAATCCACCGTTTAAAGGATCATTAGATTACGATGGTGTCGAAAGCTCGCTACTGAAAACCGTCAAAACCAAAAAAACTGAGTTGCTGTTTATCGCGCTGATTTTACGCATGCTCAAAGTCGGTGGCCGCAGTGCGGTGATTATTCCTGATGGCGTGTTATTCGGCTCGTCCAATGCCCATAAACAACTACGGCAAACTTTGGTGGAAAAACAACGCCTCGAAGCTATCATTTCCATGCCCAGCGGTGTATTTAAACCTTATGCAGGTGTCAGTACAGCAGTGGTGATTTTCACCAAAACCAATAATGGCGGCACTGATAATGTCTGGTTTTACGATATGCAGGCCGATGGCTATTCGCTCGACGATAAGCGTAGCCCGATTAAAAATGATGATATTCCGGATATCATCCAACGCTTCAAAAACCGTGATAAAGAAGCAGATCGAAAACGCACCGAACAAAGCTTTATGGTGCCCTTCGATGAAATCAAAAAAAACGACTGGGATTTAAGCATTAACCGCTATAAAGAAGTGGTTTACGAACAGATGGAATATGACTCACCAGCAAAAATCATTGCTGAAATAGAGCAACTGGATAAAGAGCGTAGCCAAGCCTTGCAGATGTTGAAGGAGTTGCTGGGGTGAATAATGTTTATATTGGTGATGTATTTGAATTTGTTCGCAATGGCGCATCAATTAAGCAGAGCGAAAACGCTTCGGGTATACCTGTTACTCGAATAGAGACGATATGGAATTCAACTATTGATTCTGAACGGTTTGGTTATGCAAATATTATTGATGCTTCTGAGTATGAAAACTATCTTCTAAAAGATGGGGACATACTTATGTCTCATATTAACAGCCCTAAACACCTGGGTAAGTGTGCTTGCTATCAAAATAAACCCGATAAATTAATTCATGCTATGAATTTGTTAAACCTCAGGCCTAATAGTGATTTTATATCTTCAAAATTTATTTACTATTTTTTTAACACGCCTAAGTTTAAGGGAATGATTAACAAAATCAGTAACCAGTCTGTAAATCAGGCAAGTTTTTCTGCCGGAAATCTAAAGAAACTTCAGGTTCCACTCCCACCACTGGCAGAGCAAAAGCAGATTGCTGCGATTTTGGATGCAGCGGATAGCCTCAGACAAAAAGACCAGCAACTGGTCGAGCATTACACCGCTTTCAGCCAATCCCTGTTTTTGGAGATGTTTGGTGATCCAGTCACTAACCCACTCGACTGGAATACAAAATTACTTGATGAAATAACAGATTTCATTACTAGTGGTTCAAGAGGTTGGGCTAAATACTATTCGGATACTGGTGATTTATTTCTAAGAATACAGAATGTTGGTGAAAATCGACTATCACTTGATGAGATTGCTTATGTTAAGGCTCCAAATACTACTGAGGCTAAACGAACTACTGTGAAGGCTGGAGATATTCTCTTATCAATAACTGCTGATTTAGGAAGAACAGCGGTAATCCCTGAGGGGCTTCCAAAAGCACATATTAACCAACATCTAGCAATTATTAGGCTCAAAAGTGGCTTTGTGCCTTTTTATGTTAGCGAATATATCTCGTCAATTGGTGGTAGAAGGCAGTTAAACCAGTCAAATAAAGGTGGTGTTAAAGCTGGACTCAATTTTAATGATATAAAAGCATTAAAAATACCTATACCACCGATTGAACTCCAAAACCAATTCGCCGAACGCATCGCCATCATCGAAAAACAAAAACAACAAGCTCAAGCCAACCTTAAAAAGTCCGAAGCCTTATTTAACAGTCTGTTACAACGCGCTTTTACTGGTGAATTAACGGCAGATAAGGCAGCATAGCGTTATGGACCAATAGCAGGGAAGCATTGATGAGTAATTTTCAGTTTCTGCAAAACGATTTTCCGGCACTTTATGCCGATGCCGTTGAAGCAGAACAACTGACGTTTCTTTCCCCCAAAGCTTCTGCGATTTTCTGCCGATCCAGCCTCGAAAATGCCGTGAACTGGTTGTATGACCATGACCGATCTTTGAACCGTCCATGGCGTGCTGACTTAAGCACCTTGCTGCATGATCACAGCTTTAAATCTTTATTTAACAATACCTTATTTAACGAACTTAATCTGATTCGCAAAACCGGTAATATCGCTGCCCATGGTAAAAGTGTCAGCCAGCAGGATGCGCTTGCCTCGCTAAAATACCTGTATCGCTTTATGCGCCATCTGGCGATTTATTACGGTAAACAAACACCCGAACTACAGGTTTTTGATGAAGCCTTAATCCCACATGGCCCAGCCACTCAGCCCAATGCACAACAACTGGCCGATACCGTGGCCGATGTGGCCGCCAAAAACGCCATTGAGCGCGAAGCTGAAACCCGGCAACGTGAACTGGCTGAACAAAACACTCAATTAAAACAGCAACTCGAACACCAAAAAAGCGTATTGGTCGAACGCAAACAGGCGCGTGAACAATCGATAAATATTGAAGCCGCTGTGCCTTTGCTGGTTTCCGAAGCTGAAACCCGCCGTCGTTATATTGATTTATCCCTCAAAGAAGCCGGTTGGGATGATTTGCAGGAGGGATATCACCTTGAATATCCCGTGAACGGCATGCCAAAAAGCACCAATCCTTCTGGCAAGGGCTATATCGATTATGTGCTGTGGGGAGATGATGGTTTGCCACTGGCGGTGATTGAAGCCAAAAAAACCATGGTCGATTCACGTAAAGGCAAGCATCAGGCGGAGCTTTATGCCGATTGCCTGCAACAGTTAAAAGGCCAGCGGCCGATTATTTTTTATAGCAGCGGCTTTGAAACCTATATTTGGGATGATCAGTTTTATCCGGAACGTGAAGTTCAGGGCTTTTACAGCAAAGACGAATTACAGTTATTAATAGAACGACGCAGCACCCGAACCGATTGTCGTGATTTTAAAGTCAACGAAGCCATTGCTGGACGAGCCTACCAATTAGAAGCCGTGGCCCGGGTGGCTGAAAATTGCGTTACCCAAAATAGTCAGGGCGAATTACGGGGCAGGGCACGGCAAAGTTTATTAGTGATGGCGACAGGCAGTGGAAAAACCCGCACGGCCGCTGCGATTGTCGATATGCTTACCAAATGTAACTGGGCCAAGCGTGTGTTGTTTCTCGCCGATAGAAATGCCTTGGTATCTCAGGCAAAAAACAACTTTAGCGAGCTGCTGCCACATTTATCCGCCATTGATTTAACCAAAGAAAAAGAAGATAACGGCACCCGATTGGTATTTTCGACGTATCCGACCATCATGAACCGCATTGATGGCATGCGAAACACCGATACCCGCTTTTACGGTATCGGGCATTTTGATCTGATTATCATCGATGAAGCCCATCGCTCGGTGTATCAGAAATACAAAGCGATTTTTGATTATTTTGATGCCTTGCTGATTGGGCTGACCGCCACACCCAAAGCCGAAGTGGATCATAATACCTATGGTTTATTCGGCATTGAAGATAATAATCCGACCTTTGCCTATGAACTGGATAAAGCCGTCGAAGAAGGCTTTTTGGTGCCACCTAAAGCGATATCGGTACCGCTGAAATTTATGCGTGAAGGGGTGCATTACAATCAATTATCTGACCATGAAAAAGCCCAGTACGAAGAAAAGTTTGGTGATCCCACCCAGGGTGAAGCACCTGATGAAATTGAAAGTGCGGCACTGAATAAATGGTTATTCAACACCGATACCGTGGATAAAGTGCTTGATTATTTAATGACTTACGGCATTAAAGTGCAGGGCGGTGACAAACTCGGTAAAACCATTATTTTTGCCAAAAGCCATGCCCATGCGTTGTTTATAGAACAACGCTTTAATAAAAATTATCCTGAATATGCCGGGCATTTTTTACGGGTCATTGATAACTACGAATCGAAAGCCCAGGATCTGCTGGAAACCTTTGTAGACCCTTATGAAGAACATAATCCGCAAATCGCCGTATCGGTCGATATGATGGATACCGGTGTTGATGCGCCGCGTGTGGTGAATCTGGTGTTTTTCAAACCGGTGAAATCACCGACTAAATTCTGGCAGATGATTGGTCGTGGTACCCGTTTATGTACTGATTTGTTTGGGCCAGGTCAGGATAAAACCCACTTTGTGATTTTTGATTATTGTCAGAACTTTGAGTTTTTTGATGCCAACCCGGATGGCGTGCAGGGAAGACTGGTTAAAAGCCTGATTCAGCAAGTATTTGAAGCGAAACTGGAAGTCGCCATGCTGATTCGTGATGATAGTGATAGAAGCGAGGAGCAGGGGGCATTAGCCGAAAGTTATATCAATGAGCTTTATCAGGCGATTTCCGGACTGGATAGAAACCGTTTTGTGGTCAAAGCCAAGCTCAGATATGTGGTTGAGTTTAGTGATCAACAACGCTGGCAGAATCTATCCAAAAGCGATTTGCTTGATATCAACACCGAACTGGCCAATCTGGTGTTAGCCGATAAAAATGATGATGAGTTTGCCAGACGTTTCGATATCCTGGTGCTGAACTTTCAGGTTGCTTTATTAACCGGCTCGCATAGCTTAAGCCAGTTTATTAACAAATTGAGCAGCACCGCTAATGCCTTGTTAAAAAAGCAGAATATTCCTGCGGTGGCCATGCAAAAAACGCTGTTAAATGAATTACAAACAGAACCATTCTGGCAATCTATCAATGTGAATCGTCTGGATGATGTGCGTATTGCCTTACGGGATTTGATGAAATATCTCGATAAAGATCAGCAACCTGTAGTAGAAACCTCTTTTGAAGATACGTTGGATCATGATGGAGTCAGCATAAAGGAGCCAATCGGCACTTATATCACGCTGCAAAGCTATAAAGACCGGGTAGAGTCCTATGTGCGAAGTCACAGTGATCATCTGGTGATTCAAAAGCTGAAAAGCAATAAAGCCATTACCGAAACCGAAATCAACTTACTGGAAAGTATCCTGTTTGATGGCAAAACAGTCGGTACCAGGCAGGATTATATTGATACCTATGGTGATAAACCCTTAGGCGTGTTTATTCGGAATATTGTCGGTCTGGATATGGCTGCCGCACAAACACATTTTGCCGAGTTTATTCAGGCGGGTAATTTGCGTGCTGATCAAATGACCTTTATCAATAACATCATCAGCTATCTGACTAAAAATGGTGTGATTGATAAATCCATGTTGTTTGAACCGCCATTTACCCATATTCATGATCAAGGCTTATTGGGTGTGTTTGACGATGCCACAGCGACCAAGGTGATTAGTTTAATTGATCATGTAAATGGCAATGCCTTGGCGAATGTTGGTTAGATACTTCTGAACGACAGTCTTAGTACTAAACTTCAAAAAATCATTCTTCGAAACATTCCAAAATAAACAAGTAAGAAAAGCTGAGTATATTGATTATTCAGAATTTAAAATCTTGTGAGGATTGTATGGTAAAAATCCTCAGATTTTAAATTCTGGACCATCTTAGAAAAACCTCCGTTTTTGTCATAACACCACATTATAGGAATACATGTCCAAACTGATTTTCGGGTGTGTTCTGGTCAATTTCTTGGCGATCTATGAGTTCGTATAATGTATATTATGTTAAATAATGTATCGATTAATAGTGGTTATAATGAATGTGAGTACTTAGTAACTAGAATTTGCAGCAGCATCCCTATTGTCTGAATACAGCAGTGGACTTGAAGTTTTTGAGTTCGTCCTAACCTATGTAAAAGCAGCGTTTGCTTTTAAAGCGTTACGATGAAAACTCTATTTATTAACCCGGAGAATAATCATGGCCGTAGATTTTATAAAAGATGCGAATTCTATTGAGCAGATTGTCGATGGTATTAATACTGCTGAAGAATCACCGGAAATAAAATACTTTGGTGAATACAAATTAGATAGCGGTGAAAAACTGGCCGCCCACTATGCCTATGAACAGGTCTCTAACTATGATCACATTAGCGATGATGAAATTAAAACTCATCTTCAAGAGCTGAAATCCAAAGATGCTCACTTCGATTTTAATGAGGCTCTTCACATCGCTAAACAATTCTGTAACAAGTGCGAAACTTAATATTGGTTTACACTTACAGTTCATTAACTATTAATTATTAATCGAGGTCATTATCATGAGCTGGAGAGAAACTGAAAACGAGAAAACATACACTGATGAGGAAGTTGAGGCTCGCCTCAAGGCCGAATTACCTAATTGGTATCTGGAGAATGGCTGGATTCGTCGGAAATATAAAACCAGTGGTTGGAAATCCACGCTGATGGTAGTTAATACCGTGGGGCATTTGGCAGAAGCCGCTTTTCACCACCCTGACCTCACGGTTTCCTATGCGTTTGTTATCGTTAAACTCACCAATCATGCAGCCAAAGGCATTTCAGATAAGGATTTTGAATTGGCCAGCAAGATTGAAGAAGTCATTATGTGGCAACCGGGACTCATTGAAGGCGGTGCACTTGTCGGCACACCTGATGATGCCCGTTTCAAATACATTAAATACGATTAGTCATGGAATTGGATATCAGCCCTTCTTTAAATGTACTGGGTGAACCATTACAAAGCTGTAACCACGAACCTGTTACGGGCTTTTTCCGTGATGGATGCTGTAATACCAGCGATCAGGATTTTGGCTCGCACACAGTTTGTGTTGAACTGACCCGGGCGTTTCTTGAGTTCTCCCGTTTCAGGGGAAATGATTTAAGCACCCCTGTTCCGGAATTTGATTTTCCAGGATTAAAACCGGGTGATCGGTGGTGTTTATGTGCTCAGCGATGGCTTGAGGCTGAGCAGCATGAAATGGCACCTAAAGTGATTTTAGCCAGTACCCATCAACGTGCAACAGAAATAATTCCATTGGCATTATTAAAGAAATATTCCTTAGATTTAATGTGATGTTTCGTCTGTTAGCTATTGATTTGGCTAACACTTTTAAGTTGTCGATTGCTAAAGAAATCTTCAACTTGTGTAATGTCCTGTGTGATTGGCATGGCGGGCAGACTGCGCATAAACACTTTTCCATAAGGTTTATTCAGCAACCGCGGATCACACAGGATTAACACACCATGATCTTGCTCATCACGAATTAAACGACCTATTCCCTGCTTTAACTGAATCACAGCCGAGGGGATCTGGATACTGCGAAATGGATTGCCGCCCCGCTCTTTTAGATTGTTAATTCGTGCTTCCAGCACCGGATCGCCCGGTGAAGCAAACGGAATCTTATCAATTAATACGCAGGATAAGGCTTCTCCTCTGACATCAACACCTTCCCAGAAACTATTGGTGCCCAATAATACCGCATTGCCATGCTGACGGAACTCTTCCAGTAGGGTGGCCTTTGCCCCACTCCCCTGCACCATTAATGGATAGTCCAGATCGGACAGTAATTCAGCCACTTCATGCATTGCCCGGTAGCTGGTGAATAACAGAAATATACGGCCCTGACTGTGCAAGATAACTTCTTTGGCAATATCAGCTACATATTGGTTATAACGACGATCAGCAGGTTCCACCGGAATGTTGGGCAAATACAAAAGACTTTGCCTGGCATAATCAAAAGGACTTTCCCAGCTGGCATATTCTGCATTTTCAATACCCAAGTGCTGGCAGAAATGATTAAATTTACCCGCAACGGTCAAAGTCGCTGAGGTGAATATCCACGCCGCGGGTTTTTCTTCCAGCCATTGTTGAAAATGCTGGCTGATTTCAAATGGTGTGGCGTGCAATACAAATCCTGTTGGCCGATTATCCATCCATAACACCAGATTATCGTCATTTTGTTCGGCAAATAACTGAATGAGATTCAATAATTCAGTGGCTCTTACATGGCATTGAGACAGGCCGGGGCTGCGCACAGCTAAGGGTTCAAGCTCTGACTCAAATACTTCAAGATAATCTACTAACTCATTGAAATTATTTTTAATTTCATCATTAAATAATTGCGTTAACCAGGGTGTACGTTGTTCGATATTGCCAATATGTAACCGTAATGTTTGCAGTTTGGCTTGCAGTTTCTCGGCATGCAAAGCAAGTGTTTGACTGTCGGCAGCATGATCCTGCATTTCCTGCACACTATCACGACATAATTCAACAATTTGATGACTACTTATACGGTTGCCGAGAAACTGACCGGCGATAGCGGGTAATTGATGTGCTTCATCAATAATAAATGCATCGGCGGTGGGTAATACTTCGCCTTGCCCCGCACTTTTCAACGCAAAATCAGACATTAACAAGTGATGATTAATTACCACAATGTCAGCTTCCTGCGCCCGGCGACGCGCTTCCACAATAAAACATTGTTGATATTCAGGGCATTGTTGCCCGAGACAGTTATCGACTGTGGAAGTGACTCTGGGCCATAGATTGGATTGTGTTTCCAGTAAATCGGACTCACTTAAATCACCATTTTTCGAACTTTCTGACCATTCACGCAGTGATCGTAACGTGTCACTTTGTGACAGTAATAAGGGATCTTGTTCGGCTAAGGTCAATCGATGATGGCAGAGATAGTTGCCTCGTCCTTTTAATATAGCGGCCTGAAATGGCACAGCCAAGGCTTTACGCAAAGTGGGCAAGTCGCGTCTGAATAATTGATCTTGCAGATTTTTAGTGCCGGTGGAAATAAACACTTTTTGGCCGGATAAAATTGCCGGTGCTAAATAGGCAAAGGTTTTACCGGTGCCTGTACCGGCTTCGGCGACTAATACCGTAGCGGATGCCAGGGTATCAACAATTCGTTGCGCCATTTCCTGTTGCGCCTGACGTGGATGATATCCTTTGATTTGCCTGGCAAGAATACCGCCTTCAGCAAAAATCTGTTGTAAATCATCCTGCATAACTACTTCCGAAAAACTCCGTTAACGTGCCGAAAAATATCATCACCTGGCTTGGTTATCCCATATTTCAGGTTCTGCACCGTTTTCAGCCGTCCAGACGCGTTCACCGATAATTTTGAACTGAGCAATCGACATGGCACCGCGTTTTTTACGATTACTCTCACGATCATTCAGTGCTTCCTGGATAACCTGCTTGGAAGCATAAAATATTTCTATTGGCTGATATTCATCATCAAACAATACCAGTAACACCCCATCCCATTCCTGAGCCGGGTTTAATTGACCGATTCGTGGGGTGGATTTACTGGTATCAAAAATGGCGCGACCTTTAATCACCAATTTTTGATCGGTTAATGCGCCACTTTTACCAACGGCGTCATAACTGGAATTCAAATTATCCAGCAGCTGCAGATCCAGAGATTTTGCGGCATCAAAACGCGCTATTTCACCAGTAACCGGCAAGGTGCTGCCAGTCGCCTGACGATAGCGTGCGGCCAGTTGTCGCGTTTCATGCATTAATGTATCGATGGAATATAAATCCATTTGTCTCTCTGACCGCATTTATTCACATTGAAGCATTATACATGGCAAAAAAAAACGGTCTGCCTGCTTTCGCAGACAAACCGTAAATTTTGTCGAGGCTGTGAATAACCTACATAGCTACGACTACAATTTTTGCAAAAAAATTCATTTATGATTTTTTCGCATCCAGTTCTTTTTGATAGTACTTGTGAACCAGTTTGTCCTGGTTTTCCAGCAGATAATCAATGCTTGGTTCATGATTCATCGCTTTCTCGATAGCACGAGTAGTCGCACGACGATGTACATCAAATAATGCTTCATGATCCAGGTTTTCAACCGTGGTGATACCAGGGTTTAACCAGACAGAAACGATGATGCCTAAATCATTGGCTTTTTCTTTAGGAATTGTACCGTTACGTACGGCATCCAGAACGCCATTAGCAATCGCGCCTTGTACTGTACCCATCAGGATATTGGTATAGGCGGTGTTTTTAACAGTCACTTTACTGACCATGATAGTCGCAGGACGAACCTGAACATCGGTATTCATCAGCGCCAGTACGCGCGAATGACCTTTGACCTGATCACCCATTAAGTTGGCAAATGCAGTTCCTACTGGTCCATCCAGTTCACCGATAACAACTTCCGGTTCTGCGGCAGTTAATGGCGGGCCATCCGCGATCAGTGCTTCACCTGTTCGCATTACAATTCTTTCACTCATAAGCTATCGCTCCTTTATTTAGTGCTAAGAAAACGACTCATTATCCCGGTCTGAACCTGATGCCGCAACCTTATAACCCTTTATGAGTACATTGATGCAGAGTAAACTGTGACGTTTTGAGCTTGGATTCAGCATGGCCGAAATCGCAACACCTTATGAACGCATTGGCGGCGAACCTGCCGTCAGAAAACTCTGTCATACTTTTTATAAAATCATGTGCGAGACGCCGCAAACTGAGGTAATCCGTGGCTTACATCCACAAAACATCCAAATCAGTGAAGATAAACTCTTTATGTTTTTAAGCGGTTGGCTGGGTGGCCCTTCCTTATATATAGAAAAGTATGGACATCCCCGATTGAGAGCCAGGCATCTGCCTTTTTCGATTGGTATCGAAGAGCGGGATCAGTGGTTGTACTGTATGGCGCAGGCGCTTAAAACCATGGATCTCGATCCATTATTTGCTGAACAGTTGATGAGTTCATTTGCCCAGACCGCAGATTTTATGCGTAATCGACAGGAATCGGAGTAAACATGCATATTGGTGCGGTCATTATTGGTGATGAAATCCTCAGTGGTAAACGTCAGGACAAGCATTTTAATCAACTACAAATTATGCTCGCCAAGCGCGGTCTGGAACTCAGCTGGACGTTGATTGTAGGTGATGATCCACAGCAGCTTGAGCGAGCATTACGCTATAGCATGAGCAGCGAAGATCTGGTGTTCAGCTTTGGTGGAATCGGTGCTACTCCGGATGATCGAACCCGGCAGACTGTTGCCAAAATTGCTGATGTACCCTTAATTCCACATCCAGATGCCATTGCAGAAATTGAAGCCCGTTTTGGCGAATCCGCTTATCCCAATCGGATTTTGATGGGGTATCTGCCAGAAGGGGCTCGGATAATTCCTAATACAATTAATCAGATACCGGGATTTTCTTATGCAAACCATCACTTTACACCTGGCTTTCCTGAAATGGCCTGGCCAATGGTGGAATGGGTTTTGGATAACCGATATGCACATTTAAAAAATCAGCGGCCCGCAGCTGAACAGACTATTTTTGTGCAGCGCGGCCGCGAGTCCGATTTATTACCGGTAATGAATCAAATCGTACATGACTATCCGCAATTGAAGCTTTCAAGCCTGCCCCATCTGGGTGATCCCCCACATATTGAATTCAGTCTGCGGGGCGAACTCGATCAGGTTGAACAAGCCATGCAACTAATCAAGCAGGCGATTGATCAGGCCGGTTTTGTCTGGTCTGATCAGTTAATCCAATAAAACCACAGCGGTAAACTCACCATGCATAACACGGTCGTTAATGTCACGGCTGCCGCATAAAGTGATGTATCCAAACCGTAGCGTTCACAGATCACTATGCCAAACACCATTGTCGGCATCGCAGCGGATAAAATCACCGTGGTCATAATGTCGGCTGGTAAATTGACTATTTGCGTGAGCAACCAGACACCAGATGGCGCAATAAATAAGGTAATAATGGCCACGGGTAACAACAAGGGTAATAAACTGAACCGAAAACTTTGCCAGCGAATGCTCATACCTAATGCAATCAGCATTAAAGGAACGACACCACCAGAAAGTGTTTGCAATGCCGCATGAATAAATTCGGGTCGGTTAATATTCAGTAAATTCAATAATACAGCGATAGTTACCGCCCATAAAGGCGGGATTTTAATCAGACTTTTTAATGGATGCGTTGACTGGTCATGACTGCCGTAATAACCCGCCATTAACATTCCAACCGTCATCAAAACCGGTGTACAGGCAAATAAATCGTATTGCAGAATAATGGCATTCGACCAGCTGCCGAGTACCTGATCCAATACCGGCAATCCCAAGTAAGTGACATTCGGAAATGTAGCCGCCAGTATTAATGCGCCCTTTTGCGTATTGGTTACCGATGTATATTTCAATACCAGCCAGATAAAAAAAGCGGCTGTCAGCAGACCACTCATGGCCAGCAGCGAAATTTTCATGGAATTGATATCTAAAGGCGCTTGCCAGATCACATCAATCACCATTGCCGGTAACAGGATATAAAACACCAGATCCGTCAGTGCACGCCGATGCGCCAGCGCAGGGATATGTTTGGGCGCCAGAGCCTGCCAAAGCGCGCCACAGGCAATTAAAACAGCCATTTGCGCCAAAACAAGAAACATGGGAAGACAACCTTCAAGGAGTATTGACGGATCGTATCAATGCATAGCTGAAAACAAAAGCATAATCCTTCCCGATTTTGACCAATAACTCAGTATTTAGCTTGCTTGAGCGTTGATGCACAGGTAATGTTAGCCCGATTACTGGATGAAGCAGCAAAACGCTTGTCTCATGCTGACTCCAGCCTGATGATACCTTTCAAATTGAGGTTGTATCTTATGTCTTTATCAAAACAGTTACTTATTCTGTTAACACTGATTTTTCTGATTGTGTTCTCAGTAAATTTTGTCATGAGCATGGACAATATCCGTAGTTATCTGCAAGGTGAATCGGAAGTGCATGTACAGGACACAGCAACCTCTTTGGGATTATCCCTCAGCCCGCATATGGCCGATGAGACAGATCCGATTCTGCGAACCATGATGAACGCTATTTTTGATACCGGCTATTACAAGGAAATGCGTTTATTGGATGTCGATGATAATGAGCTGGTTCGGCTGACCAATCCGGATGAAGTTCGGGGAGTTCCTGACTGGCTTATCCGCTTCCTGCCAATCGAAACCGTCACGGCCGTCAGTGAAATCAGTACTGGCTGGAATATCGCCGGCACCCTGCATGTCACCAGTAATCCTGGTTATGGCTACCTCAAGCTGTATGAGCAATTTAAATCTACCCTTAAATTTTCCCTGTTAATCCTGCTTGGCGCTATTTTATTGCTGTTGATCGTATTAAGAATGACATTGCGCCCATTAAAAGACATTACCAAACAAGCCGATGATATCTCTGCCGGAAAATTTACCGTTATCGATGATTTGCCCTGGACCAAAGAAGTGCGTTCTGTGGCCAAATCCATGAACAGCATGTCGACTAAAATCGGCAAGACCATTCATCATTTGAATGCCCGTCTGGATAAACTCAATGACAACCTGAACCGTGATCCGCTGACCAATCTGTTAAATCAGCAAACCTTTAATGTAGATATCAAACAGGCATTATCAATTGGTGAATTTGGTCATGTCATCTATATCAAATTTGATGATTTAAGTGCGGTGGTGAAAAATCATGGTAAACAGGCCGTAGATGAATTACTGCAAGCTTTTGCCAGCCAGTTACGGCAGCTACCTTTCACGAATACACGCAGTTACCGTTGGTATGGTTCCGAATTTGCTGTGTTAACAACTGACAGCAATATCGATGATATCACCCTGATTGCTGGGCAGATTCAATCGATTGCCAGCGAATTAGGTCAGCAATACGATCAGAGTGATTTGCTGCATATGGGGATTGTGTCGTTTGAACGAAGCAGTGAGTTCGAACGATTGATGCCTGCTTTGGTGGAAGCCTATGAACAGGCACGTTTGATCGAAGCCAATGCATTTTATATCAAGGAAAACATTCTGAGTTCGATGACGGAAATGAGCTGGAAAGCGACTATCGAACAGGTCATTAAAACCGATTCAGCCGTTATCACTTTTACCAACCAGGCTTATAACTACAGTGATACCGCCAAACCCCATCTGGTGATGCGCGAAGCCTTTACTGAAGTGCGGGATGGAAATGGAGATCTGCTGCCAATCGGCACGTTATTCTCAATGGCTGAAGCCTTTGATCTGGTGGAAACACTGGATAAACATATTGTGCAGAAAGTGCTGAAACTAATGCAGCAGGAAGCTGAACCCGCCCCTGTTACCATCAACTTATCCCTGGCTTCTATTGCTTCCGCTGACTTCAAACAATGGCTTGGCAAAGAGGTTATTCAGTCCGGCATTTCCCCGGCTCTGCTTGCCTTTAGCGTAACGGCTTATGCTGCGGCCAAGGATCTGGATACGTTTACGAATTTCAGCATTTTTGTCAGACAATTGGGTGCACATAGTTTGCTCAAACGTTATAGCAGTGATGTCATTCCAGTGAATCTGCTTAAAGATCTGCATATTGATTACATCCGACTGGCGCGTGATTTGACCACTGAGATCCGTAGCAATACCAGTAAGCCCGATTTGCTGGATATTATTCAGGAAATTGCCCGTTTAATTGAAGTGCGGGTATTAGCGGAAAGCGTGCAAGATGAAGAAGACTTCCTGTGGCTGCAACAGGCTGGTTTATTCGGGATCAGTCGTTAATCAATGTTACAAAGGCTAAAGCCAATTGTTTTAGCAGCTATCCTCGCATGGCTGCTGCCATTTTCGGTACCGCTGTTAGCGGAATTACTGATTTCGGAAGCGTTGTTGCAAAAGATTGAAAATGAATATGACAGTGATGCCAGACAACGGGTAGAAGCATGGCAGGCATTGATGCTGGAAGGCAAGGATCTGACAGATCACGAAAAACTCACTGTGGTGAATGATTTTTTCAACAGTAATGTCCTGTTTGTCGATGATATTTTGCTGTGGAATCAGGAAGACTATTGGGCCACACCGATAGAAATGCTGTCGATTGGCGCCGGTGATTGTGAGGATTATTCGATTGCCAAGTACTTCACGCTGAAACAGCTGGGAGTAGATGAAGATAAACTACGCATCACATACGTTAAGGCCACCAACCTGAACCAGGCTCACATGGTCCTGACCTATTTTGAAAATCGTCGTGCTATTCCATTGGTTCTGGATAATCTAATCAATGAAATAAAACCGGCAAACCGTCGTCAGGATCTGATACCGGTTTACAGTTTTAATGGGACGGGTCTGTGGCTGGCCAAGTCACGCGGTGAGGGACAACGTGTCGGCGATGCCTCACGCTTGTCTTTATGGGAAGATTTAGCTGCCAGAATGCGTGCTGAAAGTGCTATTTCCAGATAATCCGGCAAACCATTATAAATTCCGTCCCGCTATCTGGTTTATCATCGAAATTTGTTGCTGAATCTCAATTTCCAGCTGCAACAACTGATGACGATGTTTATCCGCGACTTCCTGACTACGTAAAAAAGTCGTTAAATCAATACCGCCCATATCAAAACTGCGTTGTTGCATCGAAACATATTGTTGACTGACCTCATACTGCTCTTTAAGCAGGATTTGGCGTTGTTGCAGGGTTTTATATTTATCTTTCGCGGCAAGCAGCGCCGCTTCAAGCTGTCGTTTCTGTTGCTGTTGCGCTATTTGCAAATCAGCTAACAGACGACTTGCCTGAGCAATTGCCGGCTGTTGATAGCGGCTGTCATTCAGCGCAAAACTCACACCCACACCAATACTGTTATTGTATGGATCGGCATGAGCATCACGTTCACGTTTGACGCCCAGCGATACGCTGGGATGGCGGGCATTGTCATAACGCGCATTGGCCATTTCACTGCGTTGCCGGGCAATCTGCTGTTCAAGTTCCGCTAACAAGGGGTGATCTTTGTCAATTTCCAGCACCATGGGCAGTGTTTCTTCGATCACATCAGGTAACACCTGCTGGCCTGTCAGAAATTGATACTGATTCAAGCTTTGCTGCAAATCCATTTTGGCTGAAGCCAGCTGGGACTGCATTTCCAGATGATGACTTTGTGCCAGTAAAGCCTCCGAACGTGACAAATCCCCGCCTTCGACCCGGTTTTGAACATTTTTCAATAAATTCCCGGCATTTTCCTGCAAGGTTTCAGCATGTCTGACCTTGGCAGCAGACAGCATTACCTGCCATACATGTTCACGTACTTGTGCTGATGCATCCAGACGGATCCTTTGTTGATAATACGGTACTTCTGCTGCCAGATGACGTGACAGATTCTGTTGCTGACGCTTTTCGCCCGGCAGCCAGATAGGCATTTCAACGGAGGTTTCCCATTCCTGCAGTCCATCACTGCTGCCAATGACATCATTAAAATGATTAACCGATAAACTTAATGGCTCGGCAAACAGCTGCCCGGCCAGTGTGGATCGGCTTTCTGCCAATGCATCCATACTGGCCTCTGCCTGACGTGCAGGATGATTGATAAACACATGGTCAGTGAGGGTCTGTAAGGTGACCGGGGCTTCCTCAGCAAATACCGAATTGCTTAATACACTACTGCCAAATCCCAACAATAAACCAATAAGCCGCCGTTTCATGTTTTACCTCTTATTCAGTTTGTGTCTTGCTTGATCGAAAGCCAGTCATGGACTCGGCAATGCTCTCATGAAATGACAATAATGCGGGGATCACCAGTAACACCAATACCGTAGCAAACATCAGACCGAACGAAATCGATACCGCCATTGGAATCAAAAACTGTGCCTGGGGTGATGTCTCAAATAACAAAGGAGTCAAACCGCCGATAGTGGTCAGGGAGGTCAATAAGACTGCTCTGAGGCGCAAAACGGATGCTTCAATGATGGCATGTTGAGTCTCCAGCCCTTTTTCCCGTAAATTCTTGAAAAAAGTGACCAGGATGATCGCATTATTCACCACAATGCCTGACAGACCAAAGATGCCGAATAAAGACAGAATTGTCAGATCGATGCCGAGCAACCAATGCCCGACCAGTGCACCAATCAAGCCAAAAGGAATAGCCGTCATCACCACCAGTGGCCAGCCATAAGAGGCAAATACCCAGGCAAGAATAATGTAGATCAAAGCAAATGCCAGCAACACGCCCTGTTTCATGTCCCCAATCGTATCAGCCTGCTCTTCCGCCCTGCCCTCAAATACTACCTGAATGCCATAGCGTGACGTCAGATCCGGTAGAAAATCACGCTGTAAATCAGCCAGAATGGTGTTGTTATTGGTTACCTGACTGTCTACCGTAGCCGTTACATGCACAGCCAATCGGGTATCCGTATGACGCAGCACATCAAAGCCACGTCGTGAATCAAAATGTACTACCGAATCCAGCGGCACACTGCCCCCATTGGGAAGTCGAATCATAAAGTCATCCAGTGAAGCCTGGGTATTACGTTGACTATCCGGAAACATCACCCGCACTTCGACTTCGTCATCACCATCCTGAAAAATCTGTACCAGACGTCCATCATAGGCTGCACGTAATTGCCTGCCGACATCATCAACTGTCAGCCCCAGTACCTTGCCTTGCTCTTTGAGTCGATAAATCAATTGCGACTGGCCATAAGGCAAGTCATCTTCAATGGCACTGACACCGGGATAACGTTGCAATGCTTCGATGACTTCTTTGGAAGCAGCTTTAAGAATATCGGTATTGCCTCCGGTAAGACGGATATCAATATCACTGCCCGGAGGTCCGCCACGACGTTCGGAAATGGTGAAAGTCTCTATTCCGGCGGGCAAAATAATTTTTTCGCGCCAGGCATTAATAAAGGTTTGATTACGCACATCACGCTGATCCGGTGACGTCAGTTCGACCTGCATGGAAGCAAAACGATCATCAATTTGTGATTCGGACATCCCCCCGGCGGTACCGGCAGCCCCCAGTTTGCTGGTCGCCACATCAACCAGGGGTTGCTCCCATTGCTGATCGGTCTGTTCCAGCGTGGCTGAAATATGTTGCAGAAATTTATCAACCTCACTGCGTGGCGTGCCTGCCACAAATCGGGCATTGGCTAACACGGTGGTACCTTCAGGCGACGGGAAAAAATTAAAGCTGATACGACCGCCTGCCAGCAAGCCAAAACTGATAATCAATAACGCCAGCGCAGCACTGACCGTTAAGCCACGATTTTTAACGGCATGGGTGACCAGTGGCCGGAAAAGATCATCCCGCAGATAATTAAAGGCCCTATCCAGTTGCGCTCTGATAGCTGAAGGCTTGGCGTGATGAATATTGTGAAAACTATGCCGTAAATGCCCCGGCAGGATCAAAAAACACTCAATCAACGAGGCGATGATCACGCAGATCACTACGAATGGAATATCAAACAGAATATTGCCAATTACGCCACTGATTAACATCAGTGGAATAAAAGAAGAAATAGTGGTGAGTGACGACGATAGAATCGGTGCCAGCATTCGTCTGGCGCCACCTTCCGATGCAGTTAACGAAGGTTCACCGCTCTGGTAGTGGGCGAAAGCATCTTCCCCTACTACAATCGCATCATCAACAATAATCCCCAGCGACATAATCAGCCCAAACAGGCTGATCATGTTAATGCTGCCGCCGAGTGCATATAACACGGCCAATGCCGCCATAAAGGATACCGGAATACCAACCGCCACCCAAAAAGCTACCCTTCCATGCAGAAACAGAAACAGAATGCCCAGTACCAGCAGTAAGCCACCCAGACCATTTTTTAACAGCAGATTGATACGCTCTTTGATCAACTGCCAACTGGCATCATAGACTTTCAACTGAACACCTTCTGGCAGACTGCCAGCGTTATCGTCCAGCCATTTTTCAAGAATACGTGCGCTTTTTAGCGAATCCGCATTTTCAGTACGTTGCAGTTCCAGCTCAATGGCTGGCTGACCCTGATAGAACAGATTCATTTGTTTACGCAAAGGACGGCGTTCTATGGTCGCGACATCTTCCAGTTTGACCAAGCCGTTGGCAAAGTCTGATTGCAACGCAAATTCGGCAAAAGCCTGTACATTACGCCCTTGATCCAGACTGCGGATTTGTCGTGTGCTCTCCTCATTACCGATTTCACCAGCCGGTAAATCCTGACTTAACCGGGCAATACGATCCGCAACCTGATCCAGCTCCAGCCCCAATGCCTCCAGCTTGGCTTTATCCAGTTGTATGGCAATTTCTTCCAGCGGCAGTCCGCTGATATTAATCCGTGAAATGCCCCGATCAAGAAGATCATGTTCAATATCATGGGCAAGGTAACGCAGCGATGCCAGGTCGCCGGTTTCACTGGTGATCAGAATTCGCGCCACGCTTTCGTAATTTGTCACCAATGAAACTTCAGGTTCTTCACTGTCAGTAGGCAGATTACGGATCTGCACAATGCGATCCTTGACCTGATCCAGTGCCTGCCCCATATCACTTTTTTCGATAAACTCAATGGTGACCAATGACATTCCGTATGACGAAGTGGAAGTCATCTTTTTCACATAATCAACACTGCGTAATTCCTGTTCTACCTGCCGGGTAATTGATTCGGCAACATCCTCAGCACTGGCGCCACGCCATTCAATACTGACGGTGATAATATCCAACGCAAATGTGGGAAAAAACTGGGTATTGATACGGTTTAAAGACAAAATTCCGGCGAGAATCATCACCAGCATTAACAGATTGGCCGCCACGCGATGTTGGGCAAAGATGCCGATAAAGTCGCGTTTCACCGGTTCACTCATCCTTAACACTCACCGATAAACCATTGATAGCATTAGGTAATTGAGTCGTAATAATCAGATCACCCTGTTGCAGGGCATCGCTTTGGATCAGCAAACGGCTTTTGCCATCCTGATCTGCATAATCACCGATTTTGGTTACGCTTACGGCTTCAAGAAGATTGTTTCGAACCCGATACACTCTATCCAGACCATACAGGGCGCTGTAAGGAATGGCGACCGTTTTTTCGCGAACCGGCAACGTCAGCTGAGCACTGACAAACTGCCCTAATGCCAGTGGTCCCGGCTCACCTTTCAGGCGAAACAGGCCGTCACGTCCTGCGACATTCACATTTACTTCGCCACTGAGACGGCGCAATTCAAATTCATACGGCTGACCGGCAAGCTGTGCAATGGCAGTCAACCGCTGTTTTTCAAACACTGGATAAATATCGGCCAGATAACGCTCAGGAATCGACGCACGTAATTCCAGTCGCCGCATATCATAAAGTGTCACTAATGCATCACCGGTTTGGACCCGGTCACCGATGGCGATTTGCCGGCTACTGATACGACCGGAAAAAGGGGCTTTGATAATGGTGCGGCTGAGATCCAGCTGCGCATTATCCAGTCTGGCCTGAGCTTGTTTACGATTTGCCTGCAGTTGTGCCATACGGATCGGATGATCCTGGATATCAAACTGCAACTGTTTCAGATTGAGACTTTGCTGTGCCTGTAGCGAGATGGATTCATCTAATAACGCTTGCGATGATAACTGGCTTTGTTGCAGTTTTTCAGCACGGCCGACTGCCGCTTTTGCCAAATCTACCAATTGTTGTTGAGTGGCAAACAGTGCTTCATTGCGTTTAAGTTGCGACTGTTCAGCAGCAATCTGGGCATCTATCAATGCCAGTTCGCCGGCAGCCTGATCAACCGCCAGTTGAGCTTCCTGCTGATCCAGTTCGACCAGTATTTGGCCCTGTTCAACCATGTCGCCATCAAATACATAAACTTCTGCTACATCAGCATTGATTGCAGCACGCAGGTTGGCCATTTGTGGTGCTTCGAGACGACCGTATAAAGTAAGTGTCGGTGACAACGACGCAAAATCAATTTGCTGAGTATCGACCAACACACCCTGAGCCGGGCGATCCTGAACCGGAGCCTGTGGGCGAGTACTGATCAACGTACTGAATATCACTATGGCCAATGCCACGACCAGTAATGGTGGTAACCAACGTTTAATCAAAACCCTACTCCGTTATGTTTTTGATCCGTGACTTTGGCAGATCACTCCGCTTCTGTCACGATGATTAAGCGTAATGCATCCAATTTCAATTCTGCATGTTGCAGATACTGTTGCAGTTGTTGTTGCTGTGATTGCATGGCTTCAATTTCTGAAGATTTAATATGCGTATTTTTTTCAGCAAGATGCTGCAGGCGCTGTATTTCATTATCCGTCAGCTGTGTCATTTTACTGATGGCTTCATCGATAAGCTGCTTTTGATATGTGGCAGCCATTTTTTTACTGGAATCAATTAATCCATCAATACGTTCGCGGGCCACCTGCACCATCTGCTGGGCAGTATGTTTGGGAATACGACCAGCCTGTTGATTCATTTCCTGCTCGGTCAAATGTTCATCCAGTCGTCGCCCTTTCTCATCTATGACGATCCGCAGGTACGATTCAGGTATGTATCGAGTGATATTATAGTGTTTGGGTGCCGGGCAATGCATCACAAATGCCACTTCCAGCAATAAACTGCCAGCAACCACCAGATTACTTTTCAACTGACAGAAAGCGGTATTGCCCAAATCAGAGCTGATGACTGCATCCATTGCCGATAGCACTAATGGGTGTTCCCAGCTTAAAAAGGCCATATCTTCACGTGATAACGCTCTGGCACGCTGATAGGTTGCCGTTAACCCATCTTCAGGCAAATCAATTTCATCACTGCGCAGCTCATCACCGCGTTGCAGAATAATGCTGTCAGCACTATGCGCCTGCTGTTCAATACCATAGGCATCAAAGAAATCATCCATAAAAGCCGCCAGTTCCAATGGACTGCTGGCTTCCTCAACCTGCATCAGAATCTCTTTTGCAGCGGATTCATCAAAGGAGTTCAGCGTCAGTAAACGATCCCGGCCCTGGCTGAGATTTTCCCGCAATTGCTGCTCTGCTTGCCGGGTATCATCAAGCAATCTGGCAAAGGCTTTTTTATCTGCAGGGTCACGCAAACACTTTTCCAACTGTTCAGCAAATTGTTCACGTAATGCTGAACCCGTTTTACAGACCGATTCAAAGGCATTCAAGCCTTGGTGATACCATTCGAGCAGCAGTTGCTGAGCGGTATCCTGATAATAAGGCACCACGATATTTACCGTATTGCGTTGACCAATACGATCCAAACGACCAATACGCTGTTCCAGCAAATCCGGATTCAGTGGCAGATCAAATAACACCAGGTAGGAACAGAATTGGAAATTCCGTCCTTCGCTGCCGATTTCAGAGCAAATAAGGATCTGTGCGCCTTCTTCATCATCCGCAAAGAATGCAGCAGCCCGATCACGATTGATCAGGGTCATGTGTTCATGGAACACGCTGCTGCGTATTCCATGTTGTAACCGCAAATGCAATTCCAGCTGCTGAGCGGTTTCAGCATTGGCAGTAATTAATAAGGTTTTTTCACCTCGGTGTTCTTTAAGCCAGTTCACCAGCCAGTCGACTCTTGGGTCTAACGTCAGCCAGTTTTCACCTAATAGAATTTCGGGTTGCAACAATTCGGTTAGATTATTGCCTGTTTGAAATAAATAATGCTTGGTAGGCACTAGGGCATGTGCAGTTAATTGGCGCTCAGGGAAACCTTTAACTGTCTCGCGGGTATTACGGAATAAAATCCTCCCGGTACCGAATTGATCAACAAATTGCTGTTTTGCCTGTTCGCGTGCCGATTCAAACTGCTCTGCGTCAGCCAGTCCGTCCAGCAGCGTATCATCCAGATAATTTTTTAATTCTGTTTTCAGGTTGTTTTTAGCGGCAAATTCAGCGGCTGATTCAATCGCCATCAGTTGATCCAGCAACTGACTGATCTGCTGATATTTCTGCTGTTCTTCACGAAACTGTGTCAAATCATAATAACGATCCGGATCCAGCAAGCGCAGACGGGCAAAATGACTGTCCATGCCCAGTTGCTCAGGGGTAGCTGTTAATAACAAAACTGACGCAATCTGCGCGGCCAGTTTTTCAACCAGCTGATACCCCTCACTACTGTGATCTGCATGCCACTGCAAATGATGGGCTTCATCCACTACCAACATATCCCAGCTCACATGCAATACATCCTGTTGCATTTCGGGATGGGTTTCCAGCGTCTGTAAATCAGTTAACACCAGCTGCGCGCTATCAAAGGCATTACCTTCATCCAACTCAACCAGGGCCTCATAGCGCTCGGCATCAATCACCGTAAAGGCCAGATTAAAACGCCGTAGCATTTCCACCAGCCATTGATGCACCAAAGCAGAAGGAACAATAACCAATACCCGGCTGGCCCGTCCCTGCATGATTTGCTGGTGCATAATCATGCCTGCTTCGATGGTTTTACCCAGACCGACTTCATCGGCCAGTAATACCCGGGTTGAAATACGGTGTGTCGTCTGTGAAGCAATATAAAACTGATGGGGCAGACATTGCACACGGCCCCCCAACAGACCAAATACGGGTGATTGATGTAACCGATGAAAATATTGATGGGTTCGGAGTCTTAGCTGAAATTTGCGATTTTTGTCTATCTGCCCGGCAAACAGACGATCCGTTGCCTGGCTGAATTGTACAAAGCTGTCCAGATCCATTTCATGGATACTGATCGCTTCTCCCTCAGCGGTTTCGCCCTGATAAATCACACAACCATTTAACGGATGTTTTTCGCTGATAGTAAATTGCTGTCCCTGACTGGTTTTAATCTGTTCGCCCACTGGGTAGTCGACCCGGCTTAACGGTGCATTATTCGCCGCATAACTTCGTTGTTCATCGGCAGCCGGAAAGGCGATTTCAATTCGTCTGCCGCTGACTTCGGTAATGATACCCAGACCTAATTCGGCCTCGCTGTTGCTGACCCAACGTTGACCTACTGCAAAACTTAATTCTGACAAACTGTATTACCCGATTTATTAAGATGAATTTGGACATTGCCCCGCCTGGCCTGCGAGCAAAAGATGGCAATATGGTAAATTGTCAGGCTGTATTTTCCTATAGTAAATAAGATGTCCAACCAGTTTTTTGTTGTTCGTACGCCGGCCAGTGTCGAATCTGAAATAAAAAAATCACGTTTTATTGGTGTCGCCATGTCCTGTGACAATGAGCAATCTGCCTTAAAGCAACTCAGGCAGTTAGCCGCGCAACACCCTTCGGCAAATCATTTGGCCTTTGCCTGGCGAATAAGAGCGCCCGAAGGATTTATCACTGAACGATTTTTTGATGCGGGTGAACCCTCCGGCACCGCAGGAAGGCCAATTCTGGCACCGTTACAAGGTGAAGACTTAATTAATACCGTGGTAGCGGTGATTCGTTATTTTGGCGGCGTTAAATTAGGCACAGGCGGTTTAACCCGTGCCTATGGCAATGCCGCCAAACAAGCCATTGATGCGGCCGGAAAATTACCCTGGGTTGAAATGGCGGGGTTAAGTCTGCAGATAGATTACAGTCAGCTGCAAATGCTGGAATATCAACTGAAACAGATCCATGGTCGCATCCTCGACCAACAATTTACCGATACGGTCAGTGTCGTAATCGAATTACCAGCAGAACATCTGGCCGCTATTCGCGAACAATTCAGTTAGTAAAGCTTATTAATCGCTGATTTATTTCAACTGCACTGAAGGCAAATTGTTTTTGAATGAAATTCAAACTGTCGCGATGATAGAAAAAAACATGAGTGATATCGTTTTTGTAATGCCAACTGGCAAAATCAATGCTGTTATCTAACAGTTGAGTCATGCAAAACAATTTTCCACCAGGATTTAACAACGATTTAAGCCGGGCAAATTCCACCGCCGGTTGATGGAAATGCTCAATAACTTCGCAGCAGATAATAAAATCATATTGTTCGGATAACACGCTGATATTCGGATGGAAAACCGGGTCATAAAGCCTTGTTTGATAGCCTTTTTCGGTGATGATTTTGCTGATGACGGGCCCAGGACCTGCACCAAAATCCAAACCAATTTTGTCCGGTGGTATTTGGCTTAGGATGGCCTCTGTGATTGGGGAAACAAACTGCTGATAACGCGGATCGTTCACATCATTTTCATGGGTCAGATACAGTGCTTTTTCGCTTTCGCGATCCGGCAGATGCTGATTGTCCATCTGTACTGCATGACATTCACTGCATTGCCAGTAATCATGTCCGCGCCAATGATGATAAAACGACACTGGCGCGGCACATAAACGGCAATTATGCTCGATCCAGGAGTTCACAACGGTAAAAAGCTGGTCATCAATCCTATCAAGCCACCAAATACGCCCCCCCATACGACCAGCCAGCCCAGATGCTGACGGATTAAATCCTGAACCATCTGTTTGACCATCTGCGGTGTCAGTTCATCCAGTCGACTATGAACGATAGTGTATATCTGACGGTATAAATCATCACTGACCGGCCCACTGCTCAGTTTTTCTCGCAGATGCTGCTGAAAATGTTCGCTGTGCGCAATATCGTTGAGCGACTGCTGCATTTTACGAACAAAAGGTTCTTTCAATGGTTTAAGTGCTTTGGCGCCACCCACCATCGACAACATGCTGCCAAACGAGGATTCCATAATGGTGGCCACCAGATTGTCAAACACGGGATCCAGATCGGTTTGATCAATGATTTCTGAAAAATCCAGTTTATTTTCACGTTTATCATCAAGCATTTGGCTGACAAAGCGATCCAGGCTTTGCTGATTGAAGAACTGTTCCATGACCAGTTTTTCGATGGCAACACGAAATTCGTTAAAGCGTGCCGCAATAACACCCGAACCATATAGCCCAGGCACTTTTTCAAACAGCATATGAATGGCCAGCCAGTTGGTTATACCACCGGCCAGGGCAAACATACCTGTGGCCAACACTGGATCACGCCAGGGCGTATCAAGCAATAACCCGACGCTAACCAATGCAGCAGCGCAGAGATTAGTCAATAAACTCTTATTCATAGGCAGCTATTTAATCTTTGGTCCAGCGTGTTAACGCCTCAATAATTTGCTGCGCCTGGTCACGACTTGAAATATTAAATTTTGAACGTTGACCGTATTCGCCATTGCGTTTTTGATAACGGCGGATGGTGTATTTATCCGGACCAAATTCACCTGTTTTACGATCCAGATCCTGATAGCGAAACATTACTGTCGCCCAGGCACCTTTGGTAAGAACGACTTTATCCAGCTCTTTTACCGTAGTGACATCGCCTTCCTGATAGGTCACCGTTAATTCATCAACTGTTTCTGACATAGTGTATGTATTCCTTTGATTATTAATTGAAAAATTGTTTTAGTGCGTTATATAAATGCCAGGTATCCAGGCTGCCAGCGAGTTCACGAATTGAATGCATGGCAAATGTGGGTACACCAATATCCAGGGTCTTCACCCCCAGATTACTGGCCGTTATAGGCCCAATCGTACTGCCACAGGCCATATCCGTACGCACCACAAAATCCTGCACCGGCACATTTGCCAGTTCACAAATCTGTCTGAACCGTGCACTGGTTTCACTGTTGGTGGCATAACGCTGATTGGCATTGGTTTTAATAACCGGGCCTTTATTCAAAATTGGCCCATGTTGCGCGTCATGCCGGTCGGCATAGTTGGGATGTATTCCATGTGCATTATCAGCAGAAATCAATAAAGACTGTTGAAGCATACGTTGGAAGCTTTCATTATCCTGAGCTAAACGTTGCAGAACTGCAGGGAGAAATGTGCCCTGGGCGCCACTGGTTGAAACACTGCCAACTTCTTCATGATCGGTGCACACCAACAGAGTAGCTTTATCGGCAGTACCGGTCAGTAAAGCCTGCAAGCCAATATAACAACTGAGTAAATTATCCAGCCGTGCCGCACTGATAAAATCTTCATTGAGCCCCACCAATGCAGCTGGTTGAGTGTCATAAAAGCAGATCTCATAATCCAGAACTTTGCCAATAGCCATATCACCATGTTCGGATCGAAGTTGCTGCTCCATTAAAGCACGAAAATCAGGTTTATCACCCTCTTCACTCTGCAGCAATATCGGTGGCAGATGCAGCTGTGGATTAATACTGCGATTCTGGTTCACTTCCCGATCCAGATGAATCGCCAGACTTGGAATAACCGCCACCGGTTTTTTGAAATTGATCAAACTATGGCGTAATTGATTTTCGGCATCGACATAACTGACCCGGCCGGCCATGGATAGGTCACGATCAAACCAGGGGTTTAACAGTGCACCACCATAAACTTCCACTCCAAGTTGCCAGAATGAATGACGTACTGTTCCCGGTTGCGGTTTAACTTTTAAACACGGACTATCGGTATGCGCTCCCACCATTTGAAAACCTGCTTCGGCAATAGCCTGTGCAGGCAGGTTAAAGGCAATCAATGAAGAATCGTTACGAGTGACGAAATAACGACCGGCGGGTAATTTCCCCCAGCTGTCCTTTTCATCAAGCAACTTGTAACCAGCTGATTTTAAAGCCGACTGCATATTTTCTACTGCGTGAAACGGTGTGGGTGACGCATCAATAAAATCGAGTAAACCTCGATTGAGATCTTGGGGAGAAATGTTACTCATGATGAATTCCGGAGTCTGCAACGTGGCGATATGTTAACGATTTTGGCGCAATCAATGTGACAAATTATCTGAGTAGTTTCAATCTTCAATCACTTGACCACGATAGATACGTTTTTTTTTGCTTTTTTTCGACGGTATTTTTTGACTGGGTTCGACAACTGATTTAGCTGGTTTCGGCGATAGATCCTTTGGTTCCTGTTCAACAATCAAATGCCCGCGATACATTCGCGTCGGTTTCGCAACTGTTTGTGAAAGTTTCGTTTCAGTGGGCGCCTGACGGCGAAATCCCAGTGCGGCAAAAATATCAGCCTGATCTTCGATATTGGCCCGTTCACTCAATGGCATTCTGAGGGTACTGTTAAAACTGGTTCGTTCTATCAATAACCTTGGCAACAAATTAGCGACGGCTAAGCCTTTGACTGAACCAAACGCCATGGCTTCAATACGACCGTTTTCAAAAATAATATGACAGGCTTTGTTGTCTGCAGTGGTTAAAAATAGGGTGCCGCTTTTTTGCTCGTTACACAGCGTCAGCAATCGGTTCAGAATTTCCGTTGTCTCAAGCATAAGTCCCTCATTCTGTATCGTCCTCAGTTTTAGAACGAATAACGCGCCGGGCATTTCCGCCATGCAGGCGACAACGATCGGCCAAAGCACCTAATGACCAGGCTTCCGGTTGGCGTATCGCCACTGAACGTTTGCACTTTTTGCCACCCGGCAGACGTGCGCCACATGGCGGACGATAACGTTTAATCTTTTCCCATCCTTCCAGCGTTTGCGTCGCTTTACGAATCACTTTGACTTCGCGTGGTGACAGGCTGTTTTGATCGACTGGACGCGTTTTTTCATCGGTTTGACGCCACCAGTAACGGACTACCGGTAATGGCAATCCGAAACGTCGGGCCAAATCATCTGGTTTTCGGTAAATTTCCATTTCAAGCAGCGTCAATGCAGCTTGTTCAAGGCGGGCGGTAAATTCGCGACTTTGCTCAGGTGTCATGTGGATAAACGGGGGGCTGCAGCGCAATGACCTCTTCGGTTAAATCAATATCATCGGATTCACTGATGGCAATATGTCTTACGGAGACACCTGCATCAATCACACTCTGTGGATCACCGGTAATCAAAGGGTGCCATTCCGGCAGGGGCTCGCCTTCTGCAAGTAAACGATAGGCACAGGTATCGGGTAACCAGTCAAAGAAATGTGCCTGCTCGACGCTGAGCTGAATACAGTCTGGCACCGTCTTCTGGCGATTAGCATAATCCTTACAGCGGCAAGTTGAAACATCCAGCAGTTCACAGGCTACCCGTGTGTAATACATGCGTCCATCAGAATCATCTTCCAGTTTATGCAGACAGCAACGTCCGCAGCCATCACACAGGCTTTCCCACTCGGTATGTGTCATCTGACCCAGTCGTTTGTGTTTCCAGAACTCGGTAGATGTTTTATGCTGGTCAGTCATGAATCAATCAGTCTTATTGTCTTCGCTGCTCAGCACGCTGATACAGCAATTTGAACCGCAATCAATATTGGTTGCGGGAGATGTTGCCAGGCTATGCCTGAACGATTGCCAAGATACCAGATCACAGGCTCTGACAACACCATTTGAACAATCGCAATTACAGCAAATTCATAGTGTGGATCTGGCCGTTATCAGTGATCTGACTGAAACCTTACCATTGCAGGCAGGGCAACAATGGCTGGGATATTTACGCAACTTACATGCGCCGCATATCATTTTGATTGCCGATCCTGCGCAAGCACAACAACAGGGCTGGCAGTTCCGTGATTATCTGGCCATGGGGTTGCATCATATCGCTGGTACTAACGATGGATTACAGGTATTCAGTTATGCCATCGAAAATTATCAGCCCAAGCGTGACTGGCTCAACAGTCGCTTCTGGGCCAATCCGGAAAACTATGACAAATATCGGTGGTAAGCTGTCATCAGATTGTCATCAAACCGTTCTAACGTGCTGTAAGGTTTGTTTTTGTCATCCAAACTTCATTTGAAAACCGCACTAAAATATACAATAAGTCTAACGTTCATTAACCTCTTAAATTTAAGCCATCAAAATGGAAAACATGGAAACACAAATTGATCTGAACAGCTCCGAGCTTTACCTGAATCGTGAGCTGAGTTTGCTGGAGTTCAACTGGCGTGTCTTGCAGCAGGCACTGGACCCCAGTGTGCCATTACTGGAAAGGCTGAATTATTTGTGTATTTCCAGTACGAATCTGGATGAATTTTTTGAAGTCCGCGTAGCTGGCTTAATTCAACAGATTGAAATTGGTGATCCTTACCTTGAAGCCGATCAAATCAGTGCTCAGGAAGCATTGAGATTAATCAGTTTACGTGCCCATGAGTTGGTAGATGAACAATACTCGGTACTCAATAATGAGTTGTTGCCTTTATTGGAACAGGAAGGCATTAAAGTACTGCCAAGACCGATGTGGACAGCCGAACACAGTGCCTGGCTGGAACAGTATTTTCGCGATGAAATCCAGCCGATTCTCAGTCCAATCGGGCTGGACTCATCTCACCCCTTCCCGAGATTACTCAATAAGAGTTTGAACTTTATTGTATCCATGGATGGAAAAGATGCCTTTGGGCGCAGTATTGGCTATGCCATTTTACAGGCACCACGGGCTTTACCTCGTGTGATTCAGTTGCCTGATGAGTTATGTGAACCGGGCCAATATCACTTTGTGTTTTTATCATCAATCATTCATGCATTTGCCGATGATTTGTTTTTCGGCATGAAAATTAAAGGCTGCTATCAATTTCGGGTAACACGGAACAGTGACCTGGCCATTGACACTGAAGAAACCAGCGATTTGCTGGCGACTATTGCTGATGAGTTGACCCATCGAAATTATGGTGACGAAGTACGTCTGGAAATTGCGCATAATTGCCCTGAAGAAATGGTTAACTTTTTACGTGACCAATGTGCAATGCAACAGGAAAACGTTTATCTGGTGAATGGCCCGGTGAATTTAAGCCGTTTGCAAACCTTGCATTCAATGGTGGAACGGTCTGATCTCAAATTCAAACCATTTACTCAGGGACGTCCGACTGGACTGACTTCGGATGCGGATATTTTTGATTTATTAAAACAGAAAGATGTATTACTACATCATCCCTATCAGTCATTCACACCGGTTATTGATCTCATTAAACAAGCTGCAGCAGACTCCAGTGTGCTGGCAATAAAACAAACCTTATACCGGACCGGGGCCATTTCGCCGATTGTGGATGCCCTGGTTGCAGCGGCTCACGCTGGTAAGGAAGTTACCGTAGTGATTGAATTACGAGCCCGTTTCGATGAAGCAGCGAACGTTGCATTGGCGTCCAAACTTCAGCAGGCGGGAGCCCATGTTGTGTATGGTATTGTAGGCTATAAAACACATGCCAAGATGCTGCTGATTTTACGTCGTGAAAACAATAAATTACGTCGTTACGTGCATTTGGGAACCGGTAACTATCACCGTAATACTTCAAGAATTTACACCGACTATGGTTTGTTGACCTCAGACAAGCAGATCGGTGAAGACGTCAATAACCTGTTTATTCAACTGACCAGCCTTGGCAAAATCCCCAAAATGCATAAATTGATGCATGCTCCTTTCAATCTGCATCAGGGGTTACTGGACAAAATTGATCGGGAAATAGCGCACGCTGAAGCTGGTAAAGCAGCCCATATCATTATCAAGGTCAATGCCGTGGTTGAACCGGAAATGATTCAGGCGTTGTATCGCGCTTCTATTGCCGGTGTTAAGGTTGATTTGATTGTCCGCGGCATCTGTACCCTGAAACCCGGTGTTGAAGGTATATCAGACAATATTCAGGTACGCGGCATCATTGGTCGGTTTCTGGAACATACGAGGGTGTTTTATTTCGAGAATGCCGGAGACATTGAAGTCTGGGCTGGCAGTGCCGATCTGATGAAACGTAATTTGTTACGTCGTGTGGAAACCTGTTTCCCCATTGAATCCAAACGACTGCAAAAACGTATTATTGCTGATCTGAATTTGTATCTCGCTGACAATACACAGGCGTGGATCTTATCTGCCGATGGTCGCTATCAGCGTGCTGCACGCAAAGAAGGCGATGAAATGATCAGTGCCCAGACAGCGCTGCTCGAAGAGTTGGCAAAAACCATTTAATCATGCAAATCATCGCATTTTTTAATTTGAAAGGTGGCGTGGGTAAAACGACCTCAGCGGTTAATATTGCCTGGCAGGCTGCAAATGAGGGAATCCCTACCTTACTCTGGGATCTTGACCCGCAGGGAGCTGCCAGCTGGTTACTGCAACGTAAAAGCAAGTCTAAAGCAGAACCCAAAAAACTGCTGTCGGGTAAAACCGCCATTGGTGAGTTAGTTAAAAATACCGATTATCCATCACTGGATATCATTCCCGCCGACTTTTCATTTCGGCAAATGGATTTGGATTTGGCAAAAGCCGGGGATAATAAAAATCAACTGGCCAAACTGTTAGCACCATTTGGTGAAAGCTATTCGTTAATCGTGCTGGATTGTCCACCCAGCTTTTCGGAACTGACTGAGCAAATGTTTGCGGCAGCTGAAGCGATTTATGTGCCGATTATTCCCAGCCATTTATCGATGCGTACCTTCGAACAAACCCGAGATTTTTTTAAAGATAACAATCTCAGACCCAAACGATTACACGCCTTTTTTACCATGGCAGATCGTCGCCGCAGTCTGCATCGCGTGATGCTGGCTCATCCACCAAAGATGTTAAAGCATGGCTTGCAAACAGCCATCCCCTACGCCGCCGTGGTAGAAAAAATGGGTGATATGAGAGCACCATTAGCCACATTTGCGGCAAACTCAGCCGTCAACAAAGCCTACCAGGCGTTGTGGCAGGAAATTAAACTCACACTCGACAGTTCAAGCTGATTTCTGTATTCGCCAGCAATAATGGATTTTTGAATTACGTTCAAAATCAATTGGTAATGTGGCCTTGCTAATGTCCTTTATATCCAGACCTTTTAATGCTTCGGCATCCAGTTTGAAGTCACGGCGATTGGTAGAAAAGAAAATCTCCCCACCTGGATTCAACATCCCGGCGATTTTATGCAGCATATCGATATAGTCACGCTGAATATCAAAGACCCCTTCCATTTTGTTGGAGTTGGAAAAAGTCGGTGGATCGACAAAAATCAAATCAAAGCGTAAATCCTGGGTGGCTGGTTCGTTTAACCAGGCCAGTACATCCGCACGGATATACTGATGCTGTTCACCGACAAGGTTATTCAACTGCATATTATCTTTGGCCCAACCCAGGTAGGTATTGGACATATCAACCGTGGTGGTGGATTTTGCCCCGCCTGCTGCTGCATAAACTGTCGCGCTGCCAGTGTAAGCAAACAGATTCAGAAAAGCTTTGCCTCTACTGATTTCAGCCAGCATCTGCCGTGTAATGCGATGATCCAGAAATAAACCGGTATCAAGATAATCCGTCAGATTAATCCAGAACCGCAAGTCATTTTCCCGTACTTCAAAACGCTGGCGTAACGCCGCCTGAGATTCGTATTGGTTTGAGCCACGCTGTTTCTGACGTAGCTTCAATGCGACCTTATCATTGCTCACCCCCAAAACGACCGGAATAATCTGCATCACTTCATCCAGACGTTCACTGGCTTTGAGCGGATCAATATCGGCTGGCGGAGCATATTCCTGCACATGGACATAGTCACCATAGATATCAATGGCCACGGCATAATCCGGCAAATCAGCATCGTAGACACGATAGCAATCCAGATGATTTTTACGTGCCCATTTCGCCAGATGGCGAATATTCTTTTTCAATCGATTGGCAAACATTTCTGCTTGCGGGGAAATCTTTTCAACCACAGATGATTTAACAACAGGCTTTGGTTTGGTCTTTGATGTTTTATCCCAGGGTGAAGGAGAAGTAGTCATTTCCTGCTGCACGGGTTTGGCATCACGGCGTAATGGTTTAGGGGCACGGTATGACAACACTTCACAGGCAATCGGCCCGTTATCAAATGGTTTGCTGTCAAATAGGGTCAGACCGGTCAATTTACCCAGTTGGGCATTGTCGGTAATAATAGTCGTGCGCCATGCCGGTAAATGCTGATTAACTAAATCACCTAATGCTTCATACAACTCATGTAATGCATCGGTGTCACCAATACGTTGGCCATAAGGCGGATTCGACACGACCAAGCCCACTTCCGGCAATGTTTGCGCCACCGTAGCCCAATTTTGCAGATCCCGATGAATGACCTGAATGCGATCACTGAGTCCTGCTGCTTCAATATTAGCCTGCGCCGCTGTGACAGCAGTTTTATCCTGATCGCCGCCCATGATCATCGGCAAACGTGCTAGACCACTTAAGCGCCGTCTTTCGGCATCAGCTTTTAATTGCTGCCAGGCAGTTTTATCGTGTTGTTTCCAATAAAGAAAACCAAAATAATCACGTTGCAACCCGGGTGCGATATCGGCAGCCATCAGGGCCGCTTCAATTAAAAAAGTACCGCTGCCACACATAGGGTCCAGCAATGCCCAACCTTCCCGAGCCAGCTTTGGCCATTCGGCTGAAAGCAAAATCGCAGCAGCCAGATGTTCTTTAATCGGCGCATTAGTTGGGCTGACGCGATAACCACGTTTATGCAGGCTCTCACCTGACAAATCGAGACTGACAATTGCCTGGTTATGCTTGAGATAGACATTGACCCGCAGGTCCGGCTGATGCAAATCCACTGAAGGCCTTGTGCCGAACAGATCACGTAATCTATCCACGATGGCGTCTTTGACTTTCTGTGCACCAAATTGTGTGTGGTGGATTTTTGAACGAAAGCTATTAAAATCGACGGCTAAAGTGGTGTCTTCAGCATCAATATGCTGTTCCCAGGCCAGTTCTTTAATTCCGTTGTAAAGTTGCTCGGTCGTTTCGGCCGAAAAGTGGGCAATTGGCATCAAAACCCGGACCGCAACACGCGACCACAAACAGACCTGATAGGCTTCTTTGAGACTACCGGTAAAACGAATACTACCTGCTTCTGTTTTGTATTGTTTAATGCCGATTTGTTTGAGTTCTTCTTCGAGCAGAGGCAACATGCCACGAGCTGCAGTAACGGTGAACTTATGTTTAGTCATGAAACTATCCTGATATAATCACGGCATTTTAATACAGGTAGCCCTACTCATGGCAGTCAATGATAAACAACGCCGATATCTGAAAGGATTGGCCCATCCACTAAAACCCGTTGTAATGGTCGGTAACGCTGGTCTTTCTGAAGCCGTTCTGGCCGAAATTGAAAATGCACTGGCTTATCATGAGCTGATTAAAGTACGCGTCAGCGGACAGGAAAAAACAGAGCGCAAGCAAATGCTCGATGAAATTGCGGAAAAAACCGGCGCAGATTTAGTCATGATGATTGGTCACATTGGTGGTTTTTATCGCCCGGCAGAAAAACCAGTCATTCAATTACCGCGTTAATCTTAGTCACTAAGCTATACGGGATATCATTTTGATTCAAAAACCCGCTGAAACTGAACAGAAACTCGCCAGCATTATCGCTGAGCGATGGAGTGGCAAGGCATTCGATCCAACACAAGCTGTAAGTGACGATACTATTACAGCCCTTTGTGAAGCTGCATTGTGGGCGCCCTCTTGTTATGGCGAAGCGCCATGGCGCTACATTATCTGCAACAGATTCAAAGATGAAATAAGCTGGCATAAGACACTGGACAGTCTCTCACCAGGCAATCAAACCTGGGCGGTTAATGCACCGTTATTAATTGTCACCGCTTCACGCCCCCAGTTTTCCCAAAACGAAAATGCGAACATATGGAATGGCTATGATACTGGTGCTGCAAGTCTGAATATGTGCCTGCAGGCGACAGCAGCTGGATTGATGTCTCACCAAATGGGTGGCTTTGATGTCGACAAACTGCGTGAAGCCTTATCAATCCCATCAGAAATAAATTTGTGGTCGGTGATAGCGATTGGTTACCCTGCTCCACTTGATAGCTTGAGCACTGAAGCATTGGAACGGGAACTAAAGGCAAGAGAACGACGTCCTTTAAGCAAACATTTTTTTGAGAACCGCTGGACAGACTAACGCTAAATCAATGAAGTTGAGGGAAACATAATGAAATCAATGGTGATTATCACAGCCCTGAGTTTATGCAGTACAGCAGCCTTCGCCTACGATAAAATCTATCTTAAAAGGCTACTCGAACAAAACCAGTGCCATCACTGTGATTTAAGCGAAGCCCCCTTGGAAAATCATGATTTGCAAGGTGCGGATATGAGCGAAGCAAACCTCAAAGGCATCATCCTCACCAATGCGAATGTTAAAGGCGCCTGGTTTACTCACTCCCGTATGCACGGTGCTCAGCTGGAAGGTGCCAATCTCAGTAATTCATTAATGGATTACACCCAGTTAATTGATGCCAATCTGAAAAATGCTACCCTGGACGGAGCGCATTTAATCTTTTCCGACATGTCTGGTGCAGACTTAACTGGTGCATCAATGATTGGTGTACATGACAGAGGGATCAAATTCTGCAATACCACGATGCCCGATGGCACTGTAAACAATGACGGGTGTTAACATTTAGGGAAAAATTTCCCTTAAATATCAACTGACATTCGACCTGGTTATCGCTAGTATATGGCAGTCAAAATCTGCCATAGGAAATCATTTTGTTTCTGAAAAAAATCGTTTTTATTTGTTTACTGGCTCCTGTTCTATCCCACGCAGCACCTGTCACATTGATTTTAACCAATGGTGACCGACTTCAAGGTGACTTATTAGAGCGTAATCAGGAATCTCTTACTATCAAACATCAGCTTCTCGGGGAAATGGTCATCAATACTAATACCGTTGCTGATATAAAAACCAACTATGAAGCTCTGGCTCAACAAACGCCATCCGAGCAAACGTCTGCCGCCCCCACTATCGAACCAGCTGAAATCGCTCAGGCAGAACCTGAAGATAACGGTTTATTTGGCACCGGCTGGCTATCTGATTGGGAAAGACGTTTCGATTTAGGGTTGGCAGGAAGTCGCGGAAAATCAGATAACAGTAAGGTAAACGTGGCATTCAATGCTGATCTTGCAACTGAAAAAACCCGTATTAACAGTCGCACGGCTTATTTCTATGCCAAGTCAGAAGAGGAAACTTCTGACAACAGCTTTTTTAGTTCAATTAACCGTGACTGGTTAAAACCAACCACACCCTGGTTTACCTTTGCCGGTGGACGTTTTGATATCGATCGATTCAAAGATTACGATTATCGTGTTAATGCCAATAGTGGTTTTGGTTATGAATTTGCCAACTCCGAAGACTTTTTATTCGTTGGTCGTTCAGGTGTGGGGTTTAATAAAACATTTGGTGGAGAGCGTCAGGAATTTACTCCTGAGGGGTTGTTGGGTCTTGAATCACGCTGGCGCATTAATGCAGCGCAACGCTTGGCACTAGCCAATACTTTTTACCCAAGCTTTGACTCTTTTGATGCATATCGTAATGTGACCACTTTTGACTGGATCCTGGATCTGGACGAACGAGCTGGCGTGGCATTAAAAGTCGGTATGTCCAATGAATACGATTCTGAAACGGAAGATGACATCAGTAAAAACGATTTCAAATATACTTTGTCACTTTCCTGGAGTCTGTAAAAGCACCTAACCAGACATAGTAGCGCCGGCTCTGTATGATATTTGCCGCTGGGACTATTAATGCGTACGGATAAATTGAAGATCAGTGAACAACCTACAGCAACAATTAAAGTCTCAGATAAAACAAACAATGATCGCCGACCAGCACAAGCTGCGTCGGCGGTCATTACAATTGCAGAAAAAATCCGCCAATGAAACTGAATGGCTGAATCTGCAGCAGCAAATTGAACGTTCAAACCAGCGCTATCAGCAACGTCTTAATAATATTCCGAAGCCATCATTGAATGCAGATCTTCCTGTTATAGAACGACGGGAAGACATCGCTAACGCTATTCAGCAAAATCAGGTCATCATTCTTTGTGGTGAAACCGGATCAGGTAAAACCACTCAGCTACCTCAAATCTGTCTGGATCTAGGCCGGGGTGTCGGCGGTCTGATCGGTCATACTCAACCACGACGAATTGCGGCAAGGACGGTTGCAACCAGGATTGCCGAAGAGCTTAAATCTGAAATCGGCGAAGTAGTCGGATATAAAGTACGTTTTCATGATCAGGTAAAAGCCGACAAAAGTTATATCAAACTGATGACAGATGGTATTTTGCTGGCTGAAACGCAGAATGATCCTTTTTTAAATCAATATGACACACTGATTATTGATGAAGCTCATGAACGCAGTCTGAATATTGATTTTCTGCTGGGCTACCTCAAACAACTGCTTCCCAAGCGTCCAGATCTGAAACTGATCATCACTTCAGCCACCATTGATACCAAAAGGTTTTCAGAGCATTTTAACAATGCGCCGGTGATTGAGGTCAGTGGCCGAACCTACCCTGTCGAAATTCGTTATCGTCCTCTATTGAGTCGCGATGATGATAGTGAAGATCTGGATTTCGTGGATGGCATTGTTCAGGCCGTAGATGAATTGTGCCGTGTCGGACCGGGTGATGTGCTCATCTTTCTTTCCGGTGAACGTGATATCCGTGATGTGTCTGAAGCACTGCGTAAACATCATCCACCCAATACGGAAATCCTGCCATTATTTGCCCGCCAGTCAGCCAGTGAACAGAACCGGGTATTTAAAACCGGTGGTCCGCGGCGCATTATCCTGGCAACCAATGTCGCTGAAACCTCTCTGACTGTGCCCGGTATTCGTTATGTTGTCGATCCCGGTCTGGCACGAATCAGTCGCTACAGTGTGCGGAATAAAGTTCAGCGATTACCGATAGAAAAAATTTCACAGTCAAGTGCCAATCAGCGTTCCGGACGGTGTGGACGTGTAGCGGCTGGTGTGTGCATACGTCTTTATGATGAAGAGAACTTCACTGCCAGACCCGCCTTCACCGATCCGGAAATACTGCGTACTAATCTGGCTTCAGTCATTCTGCAAATGACAGCATTAAAACTGGGCGATCCGGCAAAGTTTCCGTTTATTAACCCCCCGCCTCCGAAGATGATCAATGATGGTTACCGGTTGCTGGAAGAACTTAATGCCGTTAATGATAAACGCCAAATCACCGAAATCGGCCGCCAACTGGCAAAACTGCCTATTGATCCGCGTATCGCCCGGATGATTCTGGCAGCAAATGATCAAAACAGCCTGAACGAAGTATTAGTGATCGCCAGTGCTCTGAGTATTCAGGATCCACGTGAACGGCCGATGGATAAACAACAGGCTGCCGATGAAGCCCACAGCAAATATAAAGATGAGCGTTCCGATTTCCTGGCTTTTCTCAAATTATGGGATCTGTACCACGATAGACAGAAACACCTCAGCCAGAATAAATTTCGTAAATACTGTAAAGAAAACTTTCTGTCATACCTGCGATTACGCGAATGGCATGATATTTATCAGCAGCTGCATGTTCAAACCACCCAGATGGGCTTTAAGCCGAATCAGCAAGCAGCTGATTACCAATCCATTCACCAGGCTTTGCTCAGTGGTTTGTTAAGCAATGTCGCCGTGAAAGCTGATCAGCACAGCTACGCCGGCACCCGAAATCTTAAACTGAAAATTTTCCCGGGCTCGGCATTACATAAAAAAGGTCCCAAATGGATCATGGCGGCCGAATTGGTCGAAACTGGCCAGCTTTATGCCCGGATTGTCGCCAAAATAGAACCCGAGTGGATCGAGCCGATTGCCGGAGATTTGGTTAAACGCCAATACAGTGATCCCCACTGGGAGAAAAAACCGGCACAGGTGGTCGCATTTGAAAGCGTCAATCTGTATGGGCTACCCGTTGTTAACCGCCGCAAGATTCATTACGGACCGTTAGACCGCGTGATTTCTAACGAAATATTTATTCGTGAAGCGCTGGTAAATGGTGACTTTAACTGTCAGGCGAAATTTTTCAGACACAATCGCCAACTGGTTGATGAGATAGAACTGCTGGAGCAAAAATCACGACGCCGGGACGTCCTGGTAGATGAGGACACCCTGTTTGCTTTTTATCAGCAACGTATTCCTGACGATATTATTAATGGCCAGGGATTTGAAAAGTGGCGCAAACAGGCTGAGAAAAAAGATCCTCAATGCCTGTTTATGAGTCGTGAAATTCTGATGCAGCACAATGCTGATCAGGTGACAGTGGAGAGTTATCCAGATCAACTATTGGTCAACCGTGTTCCATTGCCTCTGGAATATCATTTTGAACCTGGCAAGCAACATGATGGTATTACCCAGACCATTCCACTTTCACTACTCAATCAAAGTGATCCGGAGCGCTATGAGTGGTTGGTACCGGGATTGCTACGTGACAAGGTGATTTTTCTGCTGAAAAGTCTGCCAAAATCCTTGCGTCGACATTTTATTCCTGTGCCGGATTATGCCGATCGTTGCCTGAAAACCCTGACAGCATATGAAGGCGCTTTATTGCCGGCTTTAAGTGAACAACTACGTAAAATGACCGGTGTGGAAATCAAGCCTGATGATTGGCGACCAGAAGATTTACCTCTCTATCTGAAAATGAATTTCAAGCTTGTGAATGAACAGGGTGAATTGTTGGCCGAAAGCCGTGATTTGAATCAGTTAAAGCAGGATTGGTCGAAAGAAGCGGCTGCCAGCTTCCGTCAGTTACCGGATTCAGATTATGAAAAAACCGGCATGACTGATTGGGCTTTTGACGCGTTTCCTGAACAGATTGTCATGCAACAAAACGGTTTGGAAATGACCGCTTATCCTGCTCTGGTGGATCGTATTGATCATGTTGATCTAACCTTGATGGATACCTTGCAGCAGGCAAAAACCTTTTCAGCCCTGGGACTGAGAAGGCTGTTTATGCTGGCCGAGAAAGATAAAGTCAAATATCTGCAGAAAAATCTGCCGGATATTCAGAAGATGTGCCTGCATTACGCCAATGTACCGGCTGCACCGTTTGATGAAAAAAACACTCGGCAAATCACCCCTTGCGAACAGCTCAAACAGGACTTGATTGCGGTAGCGTTCGACCGTTGCTTTCTTAAGGATCAGGAATGGCCTCATGATAAACAGCAGTTTGAACAACGTCTGCAACAACAAAGTAGTGAGCTGATCAACATTGCCAACCAATTGGCCAGATTGATTGCTGAACCGTTAAGTGAATATCATGCAATTGCCAAACGGCTGTCCGGAAATATTCCGTTGGCAGCAATACATGCCGTTAAAGATATCCGCGAGCAATTAGCTCATCTCCTCTATCAAGGGTTTGTTCATTACACACCGGATGATGCATTACAGCGTTTACCGGCATACTTCCGGGCTATTGGCGCCAGGCTGGATAAGTTAAAAACTGATCCGACTAAGGATCGTCAGCGTCAACAGGAAGTCCACCCATACTGGCAACGTTATCTGCAAAATATCAAGCGTGCTGATACTGAAGCGATGCAACAGTACCGCTGGATGATTGAAGAATTCCGCATCTCGATTTTTGCTCAGGAAATTGGCACCGCCTACCCTGTCTCCGCTAAACGGTTAGATAAACAATGGGCTGAATGTTAGGGCCTGTTGAAACTCATGGCTCAGGCGTCAAAAAATTAACAAAACATTACTCAGCCATTCAGGCACAGTTCAGTTAACCGTTGCTACTCTGAGCTCAACTTCAACGAGTGGAGTAGCTCATGAAAAAAACAATAACAAGCTTAAGCCTGGTCACAACGTTAGTACTTTCTGCACCAATGGTGATGGCTGGCGGAAAACACCATAAACAGTATCGTGGTGGTGAAATGGCTAAAGTCACCTATGTGCAGCCCGTTTATCGTGAAGTACGTGTCAACTCACCCAGCCGGGAATGCTGGGATGAAGCGGTGCGACATCCACAACAGCAATCCTATACCAGCACCATTGCCGGTGGCATTATCGGCGGCGTGGTTGGTAATCAATTTGGTGGGGGAAATGGCAGAACAGCCATGACGGTTGCCGGTACATTACTCGGCGGTTCTGTTGGTCGGGATCTGGGCAACCGATATCAAAATGATGATTACCGCTATCAGCAACAATGTCAGGTGCATGATCGCTATCATACTGAAAGGCATATTGAAGGTTACGATGTCAGTTATCGTTATAAAGGCAGAGAATATTCGACTTTTATGAATTATCACCCCGGTGAATATGTTCCGGTCGATGTCGTGGTAAGCTCATCACCACGTCGTTATTATTAAATTAGGTTAACCGTAGAAATGTCATTACGCCTGACGACATTATTGGTTTTATGCTTTACCGGCCTGTGGTTTGGGCCGGTACAAGCTCAGGCTGGTTATAAAGTGACTGAGGGAAACAAGCTGGATCCGCAAACCTATCGAGGCTATGTACTTTATCGAAACTGGTGTGCACGCTGTCATGGCACCTTCGCTCAGGGGTTAGCAGGCCCCAATTTAGCTAAAAGCCTGAATCAGGCCTCCAAAGAAGAATTTATGCAGGTGCTGATAAAGGGTAAAAAAGGTCGAGCAGGTGTTATGCCAGCTTTTCAGGATAATCCACAGGTTATCAATGGACGTGAACAACTCTATAACTATTTGCGCGCCAGAGCTGATAATGCCATCGGTCCGGTCATGCCAGAACAGGGACCCAAGTGATGCTTTCACCGACTGCTGACCGTTTGTTATTATCCCTCCATAACAAACATACTAATTATAAGGTTTTTACATGAAATTTTCCTGGTATCTACTAATTGTGGTGCTCACGCTACCATTATCTGGATATACTGATCATTTGCCGCCAGAAGCGGAAGCAGGAACAAGCATTAACGACATTGCTTTACCCCTGACAAAAAAAACCGCCGCAGAATTAGCTCAGGTTGAAACAGGTGGCAGGGTTTTATCGGTAGACCAGGAACAGTATCAAAATCATACGATTTTTCGCGTCAAAGTCTTACATCAGGATGGTAAAGTGAAAACTTACCGACTGGATCGGGATACCGGATATCAAATGCAATAACTTATGCGTGTTTTATTAATTGAAGATGAACCTCACCTGCGTGAACAAATTGGCCAGCACCTGCGTCAGCATCAACTTACTGTAGATATGAGCAGTGATGGTGAGGATGGTCTGTTCCTGGGAACAGAATATCCCTACGATGTCGCTGTTATTGATCTGGGACTGCCAAAACTTTCGGGTATTGAGGTCATTAAACAGTTACGTCAACAAAACATTACTTTTCCTATTTTGATATTAACTGCACGCGGTCGCTGGCAAGATAAAGTAGAAGGTCTTGAAGCCGGTGCGGATGATTATCTGGTCAAACCCTTTCATTTTGAAGAGTTAGTAGCGCGCCTGAACGCACTGGCACGCCGCGCTGCCGGCTGGTCAAATTCCACTATGCGTTGTGGCCAGGTTGAACTGAATCCGGCTTCACAGCAGGTTACAGTAAAAAACTTCCCGATTGAATTGACTGCCTTCGAATATCGATTATTGCATTATCTTATGCTGCATGCCGGGGAAGTTATTTCTAAAACTGAATTGACTGACCATATTTATGAACAGGATCAGGATCGGGATAGCAATGTCATTGAAGTGTTTGTCAAAAGACTGCGTAATAAACTGGATCCTGAAAAAGTGCTGAATCCGATTGAAACGTTGCGTGGCCGCGGTTATCGACTGACTTTACCACGTGAATAGACTTAATTTATCACTGACCAATCGACAGTTAATTGCCGTCACCCTGGTATTAACGGCTTTTCTGGGGATCTCCGCCTTCAGTTTATTTAATGCGTTTTCAGGTAGCGCTGAAACGGCTCAAAAACAACGTTTATTAAACTATGTCTACACGTTACTGACAGCCGCTGAGATCAGTCACGATGGCAAATTAATCATGCAGGATAAACTTGCCGAGCCAAAATTTTCTATTCCCAATTCCGGTTTATACGCTCAAATTACCAGTGGCAATACGATTGTCTGGCAATCACCATCTGTTATCGGTTTGTTTCTGGCGCTTCCCTACCATCCGGGTCCATCAGAACAGTTATACAGTCAGATCAACCTTGATAACGGCATGAAGCTGCAGAACCTCGCCTTTGGTATTGTCTGGGAAAATGATGATGGCGAACATTTTGATTACACCATCAATGTCTCTGAGGACCAGCATATGCTGGAAGCACAAGTAGATGAATTTCAGTTAAATCTCTGGTATTGGCTTGGCGGAACCGGTTTGATGCTGCTGATTGCACAATGGCTGATTTTCCGTTGGAGTTTACAACCATTGCATAAAGCCGCTGCTGATTTACATGCGATTGAAGCCGGTAAACAACAACGTTTAGGGGATGACTATCCCAGTGAACTGCAACAACTTACCCGTAATATCAATAATCTTCTGGATCATGAACAATCACGCCGCCTACGCTATAAAAACTCGCTTGCTGATCTGGCACATAGTCTGAAAACGCCACTGGCTTTATTACGTTCCGAGCTGGAAAGCTGTGATGATGTTACGGCCTGCAAACTGACCGGTGAAGAACAGTTAGACCGCATTAATGCCCTCGTTGATTATCAACTACAGCGGGCAGCCACAGAAGGCAAAAGTAATTTACTGGCACCAGTTTCTATTGGGGAAATCATCAATAAACTGATGAATTCACTAAAAAAAGTCTACCAGAGCAAAAACATTCATACCCAGTGTGAAATTGAACGGGATGCCATGTTGCATGCCGATGAGGGTGATATGTATGAGCTGCTCGGCAATCTGCTGGAAAATGCATTTAAATACTGTAACCAACAGGTCAATATTGTATTACGCCAGCAAAATCGGCGGATTATTGTGCGTATCGAAGATGATGGCCCCGGTGTACCAGCAAATGCCAGCGAAGATATTATCAAGCGTGGTAAACGTATGGATACACAGATTGAAGGCCAGGGCTTAGGGCTGGCAATTGCCAGCGATATCGTCGAGGCTTATCAGGGGAAAATCAGTGTTCAGCAAAGCTATCTGGGGGGGGCCTGTTTTCTGATTGAACTGATTGATCACTGATTCTGCTGCAGCTGCTGCAGATACTTAAAGATCAATCGAGCCGATTTTGGTGGCTGCTGTTTAGCTACTTCCTGTTTCGCATTTCGCACCAACTGCCTGACATGCTGATTATCAAAATCTTCAAACTGTTCGCGCAGCTCCGCCATCACCGTATCGTCTTCAGCTAATAATCGATCCCGCCAGTTTTCCAGTTGATGAAATTGCTCTGTTTGTGCCTGTTGCGGTTGTTTCAGGTTATCCAGCTTCTGTTGTATTTCGTCATGATCAAGACGGGCAATAATGCCGCCGATATAACCGGTCTGTCGTTTTAATGCACCCTTGCTCATTGATTGGGCTTTAAGTACTGCCTCGGTTAAATCTTCGTCCAGTTCCAGTTTTAACAAATCTTTTTTGGGCAAGTCTATCAGATCCTGGCCTAATTTTTTCAGTGCATCCAGTTCACGTTTGATACGCGATTTACTTTTGGGAATTGACGACCAGTCAAATTCCTCATCAAGGTGATCCTGTTCAAATTCTTCATTCATTATTATTCACCCTGTACTGTCACGATCACCCGACGCTGCTGGCGATGCGTGCGGTGTTCCCATAAATAGATTCCCTGCCATATTCCCAGGGCACATTTGCCATTGCTGACCGGTACCACCAGATCCGGATTGGTCAGTACCGTTCGGATATGCGCGCTCATATCATCCGGACCTTCATCCTGATGTAAAAACATGGGGTCACCATCCGGAACGATATGCTGCATATAGGTTTCCAGATCACGTCTGACATCCGGATCGGCATTTTCACAAATCATCAACGATGCACTGGTATGTTGAACAAACACATGGCATGTGCCGGTTGTAATACCCGATGCTGACACAATTTTGGCCACATCATCGCTGATATTCAGCGTGCTGCGACCATTCATTTCAAATTGTAATTGCTGTTGCAGAATCATTTTGTTTGCCCTTTTTGAAATGTAGCAAAGGCTTTACCCGAGTCCAGAACATTTCTGACTAAATCGCCGGCTTTAGACTGACCACTGACGAGTCCACAATGCCAGATAGCCATCGCTGCCCCGTAAACCAGCAGATCGTAAGCCACACCTTTTTCACCCTGCAATGCTGCCAGACCACGTTGGGCAGATTCGGCGGCCGTCAGTTTTTCCAGTTCAGGCATCACCCCACGGGTTTGTTGATCTACACCAAAAGCCTGTGGATCTAATGCGCAGGGTTTTAATGCGCCATCTATCAGTAAAAAATTATCAGATGATTCACGTAGCGTCGGCACAATGCCACCTTCCAGGCCACGTACAATCAATGCACTGTCAAAACCACTCTGCTTTGCCAGATACGCCAGAACCGGAGGATAGGCTTTATGCACAAAGCCAATTTGCAAATGCGTTTTTTTAGCCTTAACCGGCATCACCAGTTTTTCCAGCGTAGCCAGACTGGGGCGTTTAATCATTAATCGACGTAAATCCTGTAAAGCAAACAAGCTGGGCGTAGTAATTGCCTGATCCAGATAGGCCCAACCTATATCAGCATCATTTAATTGCTTGACTGCTTCAGCGACACTGAGTCGGATATTGACCCCAGCCGCTTCGAGAACCTGTGCATGGGTGACACCGAATTTCGGTGCCATTTCATAGACACCTTGTGATAAGGCCGGTAATCCACACGCGGCCATTACCGAAGGTAAAAATGCCGCAATCGGACAATGTCGGCTGAAACCATTAAACGGATCGGAAAGCAGCATGACATTTTCAACATCTAATGGCTGCTGACCGGTGACTTCCTGCATGGCCAGTAATAAGCCCAGATTTTCCTCATCGGTCTCACGTTTCATGCGCAATGCAATCAACATCACTGCCATTCGCACCGGATCAACCTTTCCGGACAGAATCTCCAGCATCGCCTCGCGACTCTCCTCCAGACTGAGATCTTTACTCAGATGGGGGCCGGTAGCGACTTTTTTGATGGCATCGGCAACTGCACTCATTTAATTAATCCACTGTATTAAGGTCGCTTCATCGACCACTTCAATCCCGAGGGATTGGGCTTTATTCAATTTTGAACCGGCATCTCTTCCGGCAACCACATAATCGGTTTTGGCAGACACGCTGCCAGCCACTTTGGCACCTAATGCTAATAATTTCTCTTTGGCTTCACTGCGTGACAGGTTTTCCAGCGTGCCTGTCAATACAACGGTTTTACCAGTTAATTCCGAATCAGCGTAAACCGGTTTTTCTTCTGGCCAGCTCACTCCAGCATCCAACAACCGCTGGATCACATCAAGATTATGTTCCTGACGGAAAAAGGTATAAATATGGTGAGCAACGACCGGCCCCACATCTTCAATTTCAATTAATTCGTCTTCTTTGGCTGTGGTTAATTTGTCTAATTTGACAAAGTGTAATGCCAATGATCGCGCAGTGGCTTCCCCTACTTCCCGAATACCTAAGGCGTATAAAAAACGGGCAAAACGGGTATTTTTTGCATGGTTTAACGCATTCACCAGATTTTCGGCAGATTTGTCGCCCATACGTTCCAATGCCGACAACTGTGCTTTGGTCAGATAAAACAAATCGGCTGGATCTTTGATTAATTCTGCATCGACCAGTTGTTCAACAATCTTATCGCCCAGGCCATCAATATCCAGCGCTTTACGTGAAGCAAAATGTTTAATAGCTTCCTTGCGTTGTGCGCCACAGAATAATCCACCACTGCAACGGGCTACTGCCTCGCCTTCAACCCGTTCAACTTCGGCACCGCAAACCGGACACTGGCTGGGCATCACAAATTCGACAGCATTGTCAGGACGTTTGTCTTTGACTACCTGAACCACTTCTGGAATAACATCCCCTGCCCGTCGAATAATGACTGTATCGCCGATGCGAACATCCTTACGGCGAACTTCATCTTCATTATGCAGGGTAGCATTACTCACTGTAACGCCTCCGACAAAAACTGGCTGTAATCGAGCAACCGGCGTTAACGCACCGGTACGACCCACCTGTACTTCAATATCCAGAACCTGAGTGCTTTCTTCCTGCGCCGGAAATTTATAGGCAATGGCCCAGCGCGGTGCACGGGAGACAAACCCCAGACGTTCCTGCAATCGGCTGTCATCAACTTTAAACACCACACCATCAATGTCATAAGGCAGAGTGGCGCGACGTTCGCCGAGCTCATGCAAATATTCCAGACAGGCTTCAACACCCTGCAATTGTTTAGTATCCGGACAGACTGCCCCACCCCATTGGCTAATTATCTGCATGGCTTCGGTATGACTGGCCGGGCGTTCCATACCCTCGATTTCGCCAAGTCCATAACAGAACAACGCCAAAGGACGGCTGGCTGTTACAGATGAATCAAGTTGTCTTAATGAACCTGCAGCAGCATTGCGTGGATTCACAAACAATTTTTCATTGTTTGCCAAACGCTGTTGATTCAGCTTTTCGAAACCTGCTTTTGGCATATAGATTTCACCACGGATTTCAACAACTTGAGGAACATTGTTACCATGAAGTTTTAAAGGTATATTCCGGATAGTGCGAACATTTTCGGTAACATCCTCCCCTACCGCACCATCCCCACGGGTGGCTGCCTGTACCAGTAAACCATTTTCATAACGAATGCTGATGGCAAGACCATCGAGTTTTGGTTCGGCAGCATAGGTAATCACCGCATCGGTATTCAAACGATCACGCACCCGCTGGTTAAAAGCTGTTAATTCCGCTTCGTCAAATACATTATCCAGCGATAACATCGGCATCGCATGGGTAACTTGTGTGAATTTATCTAACGGTGCCGAACCGACACGCTGTGTGGGCGAATCAGGCGTGACTAATTCGGGATACTTGGTTTCCAGCTGTTTTAATTCGGCAAATAAGCGGTCATATTCAGCGTCAGTTACTTCCGGATCATCAGCGCTGTAATACAGGAAATTATAACGGTTGATTAAATCTCGAAGTTGTTGTGCCCGTTCACTGATTTCAGGTGAAATCGTCATCAGATTTATTGCCTGCCTGCAAAGATAAATTTAACTCAAAAATCCGGTTGCGAATGGCTTCCAAATGCTTGTCAGTTATCGGTTCACGCTTTTCATCACAAAGAATCCCCCCCAGATAGGCGGTTAATTGCTGAGCGGCATCAAGCATGGAATCAAATACGGTCAAACCATTTACCGGACCGGGAAGTCTTGCAAACACTAATAAACCGGGTGTTTTAATCGAAATCAGCTGATCCGGCAATAAAGTGCCGGGATCGAGAATATTGGCGACGCTGAAAAGTGTTTGGCGTCGATTATTCACGGTATAACGATGATAAATCTGCATATCTCCAAAATGCATTTCCTGCTGATCCAGCGCAGATTTGATTGCTCGACCGGTAAACATCTGTGATTCCGGAGCCATTATGGTCAGCGCAACCACCATTTCCCAATCTGGTGCTTCGTCAGCCTCTTCATCATCGAACTCGTCTTCATCCGACTCAACGGCTACATTAGGATCTTCGGCTTGATCCGAATCCAACCGCACTTTGGGTCCGTCGGATAAATCCACGGTATCTTGCGCAAATACCGAATCAAATCGCGCGTGAAAATCACTATTATCAGCTTCATCGAAGCGATCCAGTTCGCGCTCAAATTCCTGGGCACGCTGCTGTTGCCGCGAATGGGTATACCAACCGCCGATAACCAGCGCCACTAAAACAACTACAGACAGGAGAATGATTTCAAACACTTAATTAAATCTGCCAACTCAGGGATAATAACGGTTTTATAAACCTCTCAGAGATTACCTATGTCTACGCTACCAAGCAAACAACTGGAAACCTTCGATAACGCCGTACCGGAGCGGGATTATACCATCCACATCGAAACACCTGAATTTACTTGTCTGTGTCCGAAAACCGGTCAACCGGATTTTGCCACGATTAAGATCGATTATGTACCGGATCTGAAATGCGTCGAACTGAAATCCCTGAAACTGTATTTCTGGTCATATCGTGAAGAAGGTGGTTTTCATGAGAAACTGACCAATCAAATTCTCACCGATCTGGTCGCGGCAACTGATCCCCGGTTTATGCGGGTAACCGGTATTTTCAATGTACGTGGCGGTGTCTACACCAATGTGGTTGCTGAATATCGTAAAGAAGGTTGGGTTGCACCAACACCTGTTCAGCTTCCATAAAGATGCGCGACAGCGCATGGATTGGCATTGATTTCGGCACCTCCGGGTGCCGGGTTTGCGCCATTGATAAATCGGGGGCTATTCTCGCCCAAACCGAACTGACACTCCCCGCATCTCCGCAGCCCTATCCTTCCGCAAAACAACAATCTCACTTTCTTTTTGCCACTTTAAAAAACCTGTTATGTCAGATTCCCGATGTTGAAGTTGAGTCCATTGTTATTGATGCTACATCAGGTTCAGTCATGTTGTGCGATCTACAGGGACGTCCACTTAGTGAGATGTTGATGTATAACGATCAACGCGCCATAAATGCAAGTCAGCAAATTGACAAAACGGCACCAGCTGACTCAGCAGCGCACGGTCCCGGCAGCGGACTGGCAAAATTACTGTACCTCCAGAGAACCTTGGCCTTACCGGAAAAATACTATTTAGCACACCAGGCGGACTGGCTGGCAATTCAATTAGGAGCCAAACCGGGCACCACCGATTATAACAATGCATTAAAGTCAGGGTTTGATATCGTAAACAATCAATGGCCGAGCTGGATAGAATCGCTTACTTCAACTGACGTTTTACCCAATGTCGTTACACCTGGCACGGTGATTGGCAAACTGTCGGAATCATCGATGCAAAAAATTGGGCTGAAACAGTCTTTTTCACCGATTCTTAAAGCCGGTACAACGGATAGTCTTGCCGCATTTATCGCAACAGGTGCAAATGCGATTGGCGAAGCTGTTACCTCTCTGGGTTCCACGCTGGTATTGAAACTTATCTGCCAGAAACCGGTATTTGATGCAAAGCGAGGAATTTACAGCCATAAACTGGGCAAATTCTGGCTTTGTGGTGGCGCATCCAATTCTGGTGGTGCAGTATTAAGACATTTTTTTAATAATGAGCAACTGAGAACGTTAAGTCAGAAAATTGATTTACAACAGTCACCACCCGATTATTATCCGCTGCTTAAGTCCGGAGAACGCTTTCCAATAGCGGATGCAGACTACCCGCCAAGAATGCAGCCACGCCCAGCGGAAGATCATGTGTTTTTATATGGGTTGCTGGCTGGTATCGCCAGTATAGAAAAAGCTGGATACGATTGTTTGCAACAGCTCAGTGAGTCAAAATTAATATCCATTCGCAGTGTTGGTGGTGGTTCAGATAATTCTGTATGGACCCGATTACGTCAATCTTTATTACGGGTGTCATTTAAACAAACCCACCAAACCGATGCAGCTTATGGCAGTGCATTACTCGCTAGAGACGGCCTCAGGTTATTTGAATAAGGTATTGATAAATGGGTGATTTCATTCAAGGCTCGCGTTATTTATTAAGTGGATTCAAACTCATAAATCAACCTGGTGTACGCCGTTTTGCCTATATCCCTATATTCATTAATACGCTACTGTTTGCCGGTGCAATCTGGTTTGGTATCACTCAGTTTGAAGACTGGATGACCCAATTGACACCGACCTGGTTACCGGAATGGTTATCCAATGCATTGATGTGGATTCTCTGGCCATTGTTTGCGATCTTGATTGTGTTAATGGTGTTTTTCACTTTTTCCATTCTCGCCAATATTGTTGCCGCACCGTTTAATGGATTGTTAGCTGAAGCGGTTGAAAAACGACTTTCCAATCAACCACCGCCAGAACAAACCCTCTTGCAATTAATCGCCGATACGCCGCGAATGATTTTCAATGAATTACGTAAACTGGTTTATTTGCTGAAGTGGATGATTCCATTATTCATCCTTTCATGGATACCAGGCATTAATCTGATTGCGCCCTTGTTATGGCTGTTTTTTTCCAGCTGGACACTGGCGCTTGATTACCATGACTACCCGTTAGGAAATCATCTGATGGGGTTTAAACAACAGCGTGAACTGCTCAAAACCAAACGTTCATTAGCTTTAGGGTTCGGCATGACAACGCTGGGAGCAACCATGATTCCGGTAGTGAACTTTCTGATTATCCCGGTGGCTGTTGCTGGTGCAACAGCTTTGTATGTCGACCAATTACAAAACAAATATCCTCTAGATTTACACAAGAATGCTTCATCAAATTAGTCAAAAAAAAGCGCCTGAAGTAACCCTCCAGGCGCTTTTATAACTGTTATTAAGAAACTTTTATAGCTTAAAAGTCAATAATAATACCAGCATAGACAGTCCGCTCAATATTCGGCCGAGCACCAAAAGGTTGACGAGCAATAATTTCTTGTCTGTCGAATACATTCTCAACCTTTAAAAATACTTCAGGACCATTCACGAACTGATAACGACTAATTAAATCCATAGTAAATAAAGCGTCGGTGCGATCAAAACGACTATCTGATTTATTACAACCTACATCTACACAAGTTTCATCTATGTATTTTGCCACGGCGTAATTATTCCAACCGCTGCTGTGCTCTAAACCAACTCTAGCACTGAACATGTTTTCAGGAATATTTTGCAGCTCTAAACCACTAACAAGTTGATCTCCAGATGTAGTCTCGCCGTCAGTATAAGTGTAGGTAATATCAACCGGGATCATAAAGTTACCGGCCGTGAATAATTTGCCTGCTTGAAACTCAAGACCTTTAACCTCTGCTCCACCAAGACTAAATGAACCAGAATCAGCGCCATTACTGCAATTGGAAGCTACCGAACATTGCTCAACAAAGTTACTAAAGTCAGAATAGAAAGCAATTGCCTCACTGTAGAATGTACCTTGAGTAAAGCGCACGCCGAATTCGTAATTATCACTTAACCCCGGATCAGTACCATCTTCGGCATTTGCACTGATAGGCAACATACCTTCGTGATAACCCGCTAAAACTTGCCAATTATCGGTTAAATCATAAGTCGCCGAAATACCCGGCAAAAACTCACGATAATCATTTTCAACTCTGTTCGTAACTGATGAGCGTGCAGGTTCCCCATAGCGACGAGCTTTGCTTTCAACATCTTCCATGCGTAAGGAAAGATTTACTAACAGTTTATCGGTAACTTGAAAATTATCGGTTATCCAAATACTGAGAGCCTGAGCCTCTTCCAGACGATTATCACCACCACTCACCGTGTCAGCATTGCTGCCTTGAAAAACAAGCTGTCCGTTTATTTGATCATATGTCTCGACAGGTTGAAATCGGTCTGTTTCATCGAAATGTTGTCGCACACCAAAATTCAAATCATGTTTACCGAGCAGCCAATTGAAATTAGCTTGAACACCATAAGAATCATACTCTCGATTATTATTCTTGTACCTAAGACCAAATGCATCTTGGTCTCCATCCAAAACTGCCTGAGCACTAGCATCCCCAGCATTTGCTGCGTTGATAAGATCACCAGTATTATCAAACTTAAACCAATTACGTTTGAATTCATTGTGATAAAGCGTCACGGTGGAATTAAACGTTTCTGACCATTTAAAATTATGACTGAGATTAACCCCAGTATGGTCATTATCCATATTATCTATTTCTGTCAGTCCATAACGACGGTTTTCATCACGTCGAAAGTCTGCATCAGTCAGACCTGCATAGGTTTCATCAGAATCTTCAAAGGAACGTTGGAATTTAAAAAGCACTTTATTGCGTTCATCTTCCCATGATAATTTGCCAACATAATCCTGAATTTCAAATCCACTATCTTGTCCGCTCCGATCAATGTCCTTGAAACCTTTGTTATTGCGTTGAACCGTTTCTAAAAGATAACCAAAACCACCTTCTTTTCCACCGTAATAAGCGTGCGTATCAAAAGAGCCTTCATCGCTGAGCATAAACATAGCCCGGCCACGATTACTTTCTGGAATTGGTGTGGATACCAAGTTAACCACACCACCGACTGTTTGTGGACCATAACGTAGAAGGGGGGCGCCTTTCAGGACTTCAACCGAATTTAAACGTAAAGCTGTTGGAAAATAGTAGGCTGCAGGATTGGAATAAGGTGCTGGCGCAATTAAGACGCCATCTTCCATCAGCGTAATATTTTGGCTTCGTTCCGGCGCAGCTGCACGAACACCGATATTTGGACGTAAACCTAATCCATCCTCTTCAAGAATATAGATTCCTGGAACAGTTTTCAGGACTTGATGAATGTCTGTAGTTGCTTCAGTTGTAAGTTGATCGTTGTCAACATAATAAGCCGATCCTGGCAACTCACGTGCAGCTTGTTCACTACCTATTACAGTTACGGAATCTAATGATTTTACATTTTCATCTGCCAGCACCTGTGAACCATGCATTGTACCCAGTGCAACTGTCACAACTGAAACGATAGGTTTGAACTTAAAATTTCGCGACTTGCGAATACCATTTTCCATATTGTTACCTTTAATTGCTATACGTAAAGAAATGTAAAGGCGAATAGTAATGGTTCTTATTACCGAGTCAAGCACTTTCACAATAAGAAAGGGATTTTTTCCTAATCAACTGATGATGGTATGGGAGGGATCTATCAGAAAGTTATATAAAATAGGTATTTAACAACAGTATTGGACTAATGTTGCAATTTAGCAACAATGTCATCCAATAGCATCTCAATATCATAATCACAGGAACCACAGCCAGAAATTGCGCCGGTTTTACGTGAAATGGTATCGCTATCCACAATTCCCTGCTCTACCAGGCTGATAATCTTGCCACGGGTCGTTCCACTGCAATCGCAAATTACTTCGTCAAGATTCTGGTGAATATCATTGTCGTTTTTCATCAAACTTGCCTGGCAATAAATTTTAATGCATAAAATTTCAGATTCAATCATGCATATTCATACATGAGTTAATATTAACTCAAGTTATTGTTACACCGTATCGAATCTGAAATAGTAACTATCGTTGAATCCAGTTTGGTTCGACAGAGTCTTCCCTATTTTTATCCCCATATAATTCCGCAATAAGGATTTAGCCGCATGTTGAGTAATCTATCTCTTCATCCAAAAATCGACTATTCATTCACTATAAAGATCTTTTACGGGTTATTCATTGCCATTTTTATACTGTTGTTTTTCCAAACAAGCCATGCTGAAACGGCTGTCGAAAATGAACTCGAAAGCAAACCTTTTTCGCGGGATACAGTGATTGAAAATGCTCGTCAACTTGCTGAACAGCCGTTTAAAAAACCAGCATCAGCCCCTGAAGAATTGAAAAATCTTGACTACTCTACCTATCGGCAAATAAATTTTCAGCAAAATGCGGCCATTTGGGGCGGCACCCCCACCAGGTTTTCAGTGCAGTTATTTGCACCGGGATTTCTCTATCAGGATTTGATTGATATTGATGTGGTAGAAAATGGCGAGTCTTTTCCAGTTGAACTTTCTGAAAACTCTTTCAGCGTGCCGAATGACGATATTGGCAAAAAAATAGCTGAAGTCGGTAAGTATGCTGGCCTGCGTTTGCACTATCCCCTGAACAGCGAGGATCATCACGATGAATTTATCGTTTTCCAAGGGGCAAGTTATTTCAGAATCGTATCGCAAGGACAGCTGTATGGTATTTCAGCTCGCGGACTTGCCATTGATGTAGCACAACCCACAGGTGAAGAGTTTCCACTATTTAAAAAGTTCTGGATTGAACGACCTTCATCAAAACAGAACGCCATTGTGGTACATGCATTACTTGACAGTAAAAGCATCACAGGAGCCTATCGTTTTGGCATTCATCCAGGCGCCCCCAGCAGGGTTGATGTCGACGCTATATTATTTCCGCGAGCAGATATCAAACATGCCGGACTTGCACCGTTAACTTCCATGTTTATGCATGGTGGTATGGATCGCCCCGATCAGCTTGATTATCGTCCTGCAGTACACGATTCCGAAGGACTGCAAATGCTAAATGGTCAGGGTGAGCGGCTTTGGCGCCCCCTGATTAATCCACAAACTTTGCAAGTCAGTGCTTTTATCGATGAAAACCCGAAAGGTTTCGGTTTAATCCAACGACACCGCGACTTCAATTATTATCAGGATTTGGAAGCTAAATATCATCAGCGTCCCTCCGCCTGGGTTAAACCGGCAGGTGACTGGGGTAAAGGTCAGGTAGAACTGGTTGAAATCCCATCGGCTTCTGAAGAAAATGACAATATTGTTGCTTATTGGAAACCCGCGGATGGTCTTAAAAAAGGTGAACCTTTTAAATTTTCCTACACGTTAATATCGCCCGATGATGTGCCGGCTGATATGAATGAAACTCGCATCGTCGGCAGTGCCAGTGGCCTGAAACTGTTTGATGGTAATAAGGAAGTATTGATCGATTACAGTAATATCAGCAGCGAAGATCTGGATCAAATTGAGGTTATCGCCAGCATCAGCCAGGGCAAGATTATGGAAAGTCGTATTGAGGCAAATCCGCATATCAATGGTGCAAGGGTATTTATCACGTTTGATGCTGAAGATGCTGATGTGGCGGAGTTACGGGTTCAGTTAAACAAGGATGATGTAAATGCTGCTCCCACATGGCTTTACAGATGGATTAGCAGGGACTGGAACAATTCTCTATGACCCTGGATTTACGGATTAACAATACAGAAAAGCGCATTCATTACGAACCTGCTCTGCCCCCCGAATCGCCATTGGCAATGCCGCGCCATGGTGTCTACGAACAGGGACTCCCAATGCGCCCTGGCCAGCGGACATTTTTCTACATCTTGCGCACACTCATTTCCCGGTTATTTGTGCTTGGGGTGATGTTGGGTTTGTCATATTATGGTGTTTCTGAAATCTATGGTGTGTTAAGCACAACCAATGTCGTCACTAATCTGCAGTGGCTGTTTTTAATCCTGTTCAGCATCAATTTCCTTTGGGTCTCGTTTGCTTTCGCCCAGGCATTGCTCGGCTTCTTATTACATCTCAAGCCAAGACTGATTAAACAACCCGAACGGGAACCCGACTTTACTACCGCCATATTGCTGCCCATCTATAATGAAGATCCTATTCGTATCAAGGCAGCACTCAAGGTGATGCGTGATGACTTACTGGAAAAGGCACCGGGAAAATATGCATTTTTTCTGCTCAGTGATACCAACAAGGCAGATGCCTGGATTGCTGAAGAGCAGGCATTTTTTGATCTCTTAAACAAGGATGAATCAGGCTGTCCGGTTTATTACCGCCGACGTCAGCAGAATACCGAGCGTAAAGCAGGCAATATCGGAGATTGGGTACAACGCTGGGGCGGTGCCTATGACGCTATGATCGTGCTGGATGCGGACAGCGTGATGAGTGCAGAAAGTATGCTGACGCTATCCAGGCGGTTGGCGGCATCACCCAGTGTGGGATTAATACAAACCTTACCGACCATTGTGCGTGCCAATACGCTCTATGGCCGACTACAGCAGTTTGCCAATCATTGTTTTGGCCCAATTTATGCCGAAGGCTTATCCGCCTGGCATGGCCTTTCGTCTAATTTTTGGGGGCATAATGCCATTATCCGTACTCGTGCATTTGCCGAGTCATCACATTTACCTCTCTTGCCGGGTAAACCACCTTTTGGTGGTCATGTATTGAGTCATGATTTTATTGAAGCCGCATTATTGCGTCGTGCTGGCTGGGGAGTTCGATTTGATACGGATATCCAGTCTACTTATGAAGAGTCTCCCCCTTCACTGATTAATATCATGATTCGGGATCGCCGGTGGTGTCAGGGCAATCTGCAACACACGCCATTTATGTTTGCTCAGGGGTTTGTATTACCCACCCGTTTACATATATTTTCCGGACTGATGTCCTATTTAAGTGCGGTTTTCTGGCTGTCTCTCATCGTTGTCGGCCTAGCCATTGCTGTTCAGGCCAGATACGTCCGTCCGGAATATTTTGCTAATCCTTCACTCTTTCCCACCTGGCCCGTATTCGATTCTGAACGCGCGCTAATGCTGTTTATCGTCTCAATGGCTATCGTTATTGCACCAAAAGTATTCGGCTGGTTTGCAGCACTGATAAATATTCCACGTTGCATGAAGTTTGGCGGCCCGATTCTGCTGACGTTTAGCGTTATTCTGGAAATACTCATGTCTGCTTTGTATGCGCCAATATTAATGGTGCATCAGTTTGGTGTGGTCGTTGGAATTTTTCGCGGTAAGGACAGTGGCTGGATGCCACAGTCACGAGATGATGGCGCGTTGAGTTGGTCATCTGTGGCCAGAGCTCATGCGGGACATACATTGTTCGGCATCATTCTCGCCGTTATTGCTTTGTTGTTGAGCATTGAACTGTTTTACTGGTTACTGCCGATTACCGGTGGATTGATGTTGTCTATTCCCTTATCCTGGATAAGTGGTGGTTCAAGACGCAGTAAACTGATTAAATGGTCTGGTCTGCTTCGTTGCCCGGAAGAAAAAAGACCATCCCCCATTCTGGTGGCTTTGGATCAACAATTGTCAGCGCTCCCCGAACAACCCAAACAACATGCATTCATCAGACTGATCAATGATCCACAGTTGTGTAAGTGGCATATTGCCCAACTACCGGAAAATGCTGGGCAACCTCCAGTGTTCCATGCACCTCGGATATTGGCAGAGTGGAAAGTACGTCATGCTGAAACTATGCAGCAGCTTGAGTCCTGGCTTGAGAATCAAGAGGAACTGGCCTTTTTGAGTCAACGTGATTGTTTACAGCAACTCAAAAGTCTGGAAAGCAACTTAACAAAGAAGGTGATTTAGTTTTAATTAAGTACTCAAACAGCAAAATACTGCTGGCTGAATCAACTTCTCAATTGGGTTGAATTTCCTCTCTGCTGCTCCATGTATTTTATGTGAGCCTGTGTTTTGGGCTGACCCTCATCTCAAATGAGACAATCTAAGGAGAAATTCTATGTTGCGAGTGAAAGATGTGATGACGAAACAACCTTTTTATCTTGATGCCGACGTCAGCATTCAGGAAGTTTCTCAAATTATGCGCGATAAAAATTTGGGTTTTGTGCCATTGAGTAAAGAGAACCGAATCATTGGCGTAATAACCGATCGTGACATCGCGCTCAGAGTAGTTGCTGAGGCGAAAGATCCTCATCAGAAAGCCCGAAACATTGCTACTGAACGGGTTTTGTATACCTATGAAGATAAACCGATTGAGGAAGTCGTTCAGAATATGGCTGATCAACAGGTTCAACGTTTTTTAGTTTTAAATAATGCTAAAAACGAAGAACTGGTGGGCATTGTAACGTTAGGTGACATTGCTGATCGTTGCAAAGATGAAGCCATGGCAAAAAAAGTGATTAACGCTGCCCGACATTACCATTAATTTTTACGGAAAAGATAAACATCAGTCTTTTGGTTCGACTCAGAGTATAAACAGGCTTTGAGTCGAACCATGGATAATCAGTCCAGTGCTTCATCTGGTTTTTGTACAATCAGATAAAGGTGTAACTCCGGATATTGATCATATTCCAGATGCCGACAGACCGCACCCGCTTCATCAATGACCCTGAGAGTCTCAGGAATTCCCAAAACACTGTAATACATTGGCGGCCCCATGGCCGAATCGGTTTTTTCAGATGCCTTATCCATAGCACCAGTGGTAAAAATCAATACACCACCAGGTGTCAGGGCATCGATTAACCTGGTCATAACAGGTTGCTGCTGATTTAATGGCAAATGCCAGATGCTGTCCCAGGCTGATATAAAACTGTATTGCCTGGGAATTTTCCATTTGCTGATATCGGCATGGTAAAAGGTGTGCTTTGGGTGTCTCTGACGAGCAAATCCAAGCATTTTTTCTGAGATATCCAGCCCTTCAACTGCAAACCCATGACGAATTAACAAATCGATAATTCGTCCACTGGCTCCACAGCCAATATCCAAAGCATTTGATCTGTGTTTTACAAATGCAATTGCCCGTTCATGTTGGTTGATGCCATTGTCACGGTTGAAGTTGTCACTGTTCCAAACGTCAGCAATTTGATTATAACTATCGGCAACTTGTGTTGGTTTCATCGTTGGAGTAATGCTCTAAAACTTACGTAAAGCGTTATAAATCCGCTCAACAGCCTGTATTAACCGTGACTCATCTGTTGTGTAGGCAAATCGCACATGCTGATCAGCGAGATGGCTCCCAAAATCATTACCCGGCGTAATGGCTACTCCTGCTTCGCTCAGTAGATAGTTAGACAATGCCATACCATCAGGGATGGTGTCGTTTAAAAATTTACGACAATCCGCATATAAATAAAACGCACCCTGGGGTTTGACCGGTATCGAAAAACCTAATGTTTGCAGAGCTGGCAGCAATACATCCCGACGTTTTTCAAATGCCTGACGACGTTGTTCCAGGATATCCTGAGTTTCTCGGTCAAATGCGGCCAGCGCAGCATATTGTGCCGTAGTCGGTGCAGCCAGAAACAGATTCTGAGCCAGACGATCCATAACCGGCTCGAGACTTTCCGGCACCACTAACCAGCCTAATCGCCAACCGGTCATACCAAAGAATTTGGAAAAACTGTTGATCACGATCGCTTCGTCATCTACTTCCAAAATGGAGGGTAAATGCACGTTATCGTAATTTAATCCATGGTAAATCTCATCGACGACTAATACTCCCCGTTTGGCTTTTACAGCCTTTGCAAGGGCTTTTAAGCTGTCTTTATCAATAATGGTGCCGGTTGGGTTAGATGGTGTAGCAACCAGGGCCATTTGCGTGTCCTGATTCCAGTATTTTTCAATATGCTCTGAGGACAATTGATAAGCGGTATCTGCACCGACTGGAACCGAAACGGCTGAGGCTTCGACGAACCGGGCAAAATGGCGATTACAGGGATATCCCGGATCGGTCATCAGTAAATGTTTACCGGTTTCTAACAAAGCGCCCATCACCAACAGTAATGCACCGGATGCTCCAGGAGTAATAACAATGCGGCGGGGTGAAATGGTGAGCCCGTATTGTTGTTGATACCAGTTTGCAATTTTTTCCCGTAACGCCATCAACCCAAGCGACGGCGTGTAGAACGTGTCGCCTTTTTTTAAGGAAGCCATCGCTGCATCAATAATTGGCTGAGGCGTCAGAAAGTCCGGCTCACCAATTTCCAGGTGAATAATATCCCTGCCCTGCGCCTGCAGAACTTTCCCCTGCGACAGAATATCCATTACCTGAAACGGTTTAATATCCTGTGCACGTTGTGTGATGTTAATTGGCTTGGGCATGTAACTCCAGAATTGACTGGGCGCTTATGTAATCATTATCGATAGGTAACCCCGCTAAAACTGAACAGGGAGCGTTGGGTTCGCCGAGTTGATCAACGACGCAAACAGCATCGCTGAAATCTTCATTGGCAGTATAGGCGTTCATGGTAACCAGTGTGGTTAAACCGGCAGACCGGGCTGATAACAAACCGTTTGCCGAATCTTCAATCGCCAGGCATTGATCAGCCATAAGCTGCAACTGTTGCATACAATAATGATAAATATCAGGAGCAGGCTTTTTGGCTGGCACAATATCTCCCGCCGCGATACAGTCAAACCAATTCAAGGCATCTTCCCCCAATGTCGCTGAAATCAATGCTGTCACATTCTCAGGAGTTGTCGTTGTTGCAATGGCCAGTCTGATATCTGCCATTCTTAATTCTTCCAGCAATCTTTTAACACCCGGCCGTAACTGAATCGACTGACTCTCCAATAATTGCACATAGTGTCGGGTTTTCTCTGTATGCAATTTGGCAATCATTTCACTGTGTTCACCAGCATATCCGCACTGCAAATGGAAATTTTCCAGGTAATATTGAATACGCTCTTTGCCTCCGGTAACGGCCAGTAATTGACCATACAAATGCTCATCCCAATGCCAGTCCAGACCCGCATCGGCAAATGCGCGATTGAAGGCAATTCGGTGCCCATGACGCTCGGTTTCGGCCAAGGTCCCATCCACGTCAAATATAACGGCTTTTAAATGTTTCATCTGTCTCTTAATGTAAAAAATGCGTTAAAATAACTCGATTATTTTGCACATGCCAGAAGCTTCTGGTATAGATGCGCCCTTGTTTTTAGAAAGTATGAGGTTTGCCAACATGGACCCGAACCAAGATGATGTGAGTTTCACCCCGTACCAACCGGGTAGTGATGAAGAATACATGAGCAAAGATATGGTAAAGCATTTTCGGGGCATTCTCGAAAAATGGCGCTCACAACTCATGGAAGAAGTTGACCGTACTGTGCATCATATGCAGGACGAAGCAGCAAACTTCCCAGACCCAAATGACCGTGCAACTCAGGAAGAAGAGTTTACTCTGGAGCTACGCACGCGTGATCGTGAACGTAAACTGATCAAGAAAATTGAAGAGTCACTGATTGATTTGGATAAAGGTGATTACGGTTACTGTGAATCATGTGGTGTTGATATCGGTATCCGCCGTTTGGAAGCACGTCCCACAGCCACACTGTGTATAGATTGCAAAACACTGGATGAAATTCGCGAAAAAAATCGTGCCTGATTTTATCTGAAGACTCACCTCATACTTGAAAAAGGTAGGTCCTGAAAGCCCTGTGACAACACAGGGCTTTTTTTATCTTTCGTAGATATACAACAAATCCACCCCGCTTTGCGTGCCGGATTCAGCCTGCAGAGTCCAAATCTTGCTTAATGTATAACGCAACTGAACCGTGCTCACCGGTTCAAAAATCCCGATACCATATCCCAAATAAAGTTTCGGAGACAAATATTTGCCAATTTGCACGGCGGCGCTCTCCGGACTTTCTCCGGTAAATTCGACCGAATCCAGACCAAAGGTACTGGCAATCTGATCGCTGATAGCATTGCCGTTGGATATCCCCAGATTAGTCGCTGCCGATGCCAGCAATGCTGCGTCGGCAGCACTGGCTTGCCCCAATGGACGACCAAGCACAATATAAGACAGGATGTCTTCCTGGCTCATCGACGGCACGGAAAACAGGTTTGCCTGAGGATTATTTGCAGGACCGGTAATATGAATACCCGCCTGATAGTTAGTGCCTTTACGGATAGCCTTGATATCCAAATCCGGATTGTCTATGGCCGCTCCGGAAAAGCGAACCTTACCATTATCAACGGTCAGTTCCCGCCCATAGGCGGCGTAACTGCCTTCATTAACCGTTATTTCACCATTACCCAGCAATAGCTGACCAGCATCACCGTATATGCGTAAATCTCCTCCCAGGCGTCCACTAAAGCCTAATGCCTTAATCATGACTTTATCGCCAAGCTGAACAGTGATATCCAGGTCCGTTGCCAATCGCATTTTTTCCTCATCAGTCTCTTGACCGATTATCACCACATCCTGACTGGGTGACACGGTGGTATTAAAATCCATGGGGGCCAGTTCTGCATTGGGAATTTTAACCGCACCACTCAATTTCGCCGTTTGTGGAGAAACCATTAGCTTCAGGTCTGGTGAGGCAATGACATAGGCTTCAGGCAGATTCATTACTTCAAGCTGCTCACCTTTTATGGTGGCATTGAACAGCCAGTCTGCATCCGTCATGGTGAAATCACCCGCCACTTCCAGCTGGCCTTCTGCAGAATCGGCCTGTAACAGCATTTTCAGTCCTGATAAGGGATCGCCATTAATATCTGCGTTGATAGCCGACAAGGTAATACCCATATCTACCAAAAATATTTGCCCATCACGCAAACTGATTGCTGAGGTTAGTTGCGGTTTATTGGCCGTACCCTGCATATCGACATGCAGCTCCAGTTTTCCTGCCAGTTCATCAAAAGCCAGGGTTTCCAGATTTAATGATGCGAGATCTTCAACGGCTGTCTGCAATTGCAAGTTAAGCGGCGTATCCATAGGTGCAGCTATCACTTTTTTGACAGCTGCTGTTTGTAATCTTGCCTCTATCGGTTCTACACCGGCAATATCCGGTGCAATAGTAATGGCCACCATGCTCTCTTCGGCGGTAAGCTGATAACGTAAATCAACCGTATCAAATTCGATAGGTTCCTGTTGACTGATCGTTTCAGACTCAAGTTTTAAAATAGCCTCGTTCAGCGATAGATTTCCTGTACCGGTAATCTCTCCCTCATTTTCCATTGCCAGTTGCAATCGGCCGGAAATAAAACCGGATAATTTGGCATATTCCTCAATCCAGGGTTTCAGGATTTCCATGGAGAGTTGATTGATTTCCACGAGTGCTTGCGCGCCGGGCAAGGCATTTTCACCTTGAATACAAATTTGTGCCTGTTCAGCCGATAGCCAGCAATGCTTCGACATAATCTGTTTATCAGCCGACAATTGAATATCACCGGCCTCACCTAATTGCCAGTTGCCAGCCATGTCATTATCAATTGTCATTGACTGTAACCGGCCAGCCCATTGATTGTCTTTATTCAGGCTGCCTTGTAACAAACCTGATAACGAAATTATTGCAGACTGGAGCTCCAGACCCAGCTGATGTTGATCACGTTTACCCGTCAGACTCAGATCAACTGAATCAATAGTCTGCTCTGCCACTTTAATGCCGGTTGACTGTACGTTGAGTTTACTTTGCTGATTATCTGTAAGGTCTATTTGGGCATCAGCGTTAATGGTGCCGATACGCATTTCGTCAGCCCAACTAATTGAAGAACCATCGAGATCGGCATTTAATTTTAATTTAGCCAACTCACCAAATAATCGCCCCTGCCCATTTAAGCTGCCAGATAAATCAGGGTGAAAATCCTGCAAATTCGGCGAGTTGAGTTTCCAGGTTAAATCCAGTTGTTTCTCAACTTTGCCATTTAAAGATAATTGCGAGTCGCCTAAATTCAGCTGTAAATTTTCAATAGCAACATCGGTGTTGACGGTTTTCAGGTGACTGTTCAGGGAAAAGTTACGTTCCCGTAAAACACCATTTAAATGTAAATTCTGCAGACTTGCTTCGAAATCGGCCTGCCCCTTATCCTGAAAACTCAGTTGCGCCTGACCACTTATTCGGCCGGGCCATTCATTTGCAAATACGGCCGGATCAACTTGTCTGAGTGTCAGTTTGCCATCAACCATCAGATTCTCTTTCCAATTGATACGACCACTAAAGCCGGCACCACCATCTGCAATTCTGGTATCTGCACGAATATCCGTTATGCCGGCTTCGGGACTGGTTGCCTGGAGTTTCAGAATGAGTGGAATTTCATCAATAATAAAATCCGAATCAAGTGTGATTTCAAACAGATGTTTCTCACCTTTCAGATTGAATAATCCCGTATAACTTTCTACTGACACGCCAGTTAAACTGGCGGGAAGCTGCAGGTTTTGCCATTCACCACTTAATTGGTAATTTAATTGAGGATCCCAGCTCACATCACCACTAACGTCGAGTTCGGCTAACGCAGACTTGATTTCGAGGGAGTTGATACTCGCCTGTTGCAGATCTCCACGCACATAAGAGTTAATCGCCCAGTTCTGCTCCAGTGCCGCAATAGAGCTACTGAGAATCAAACGATAATCCTGCAGATTTCCGTTTAGCGAAAGTTCACCTGAAGTTTCAGCAACTAAAAGCTCTGCATCCTGTTGCCATGGCCATTGAAGTTGTGACCAGCTTGCATCAATTGAAAACCCACTCGCCATGGGATCTTCCGCAACCTGAATATTGCCATGGATCTCGGCAAAACCGTTTTGACTGATCGCCGTCATCAAATCTACACGCCAGTTTTTTAAGTCAGTAGAGTTCAGACTCAAACTGGCAGAAACTGGTGGATGTACTTCTTCAAATTCCTGTAACTGAAAGTCCAGTTCCATTCGGGCAGTTTCCCGAGTGCCTTTAGCTTCCAGATTAATAGCCGTCACATCACCCATTTCAGTATTAAGAATTCGGGTTAATGACAGGGATTCACTTTCCAGGCCAAGGCGCCAATCCAGGTCATCAAGAATATTACGCACCATCAGGGTTTGTTCTGAGGCAAACGGTTCACCCAGCTGCTGTCGTAACGTCATTTGTTTGATATCCCCGGTAATCGTGCCGGTAGCTGAAATCAATCCCCATTCGGAATCATTCAGCCTCAACCCGTAATTCAGGTTAGTAGCAAAGGGTTCGTTAAGATGAACGTTCCCGATCAAGGTAAAGGCCAGCACATTACGATTTAATCTTAATGAGGAAATAATTAACCGGTCGTAATTCAATCTTATCGAGGTATCGAAACGATCAAACAAAGGCGTCACAATACCCTGATTATCAATAACTTCTGCATTTGTAACACGCAGCGATCTGAGGTGAACTGCCAGCGGAAAACTGAACTGAGGAATAGTGAACAATTCATCTTCTTCAGGCTGAGTAATCGTTTCAGCCTGTTTGATTGCCAGCCTGTCAATATGAATCTGATTGATAATAAATCGGCTTGAAAGCAACGACCATAGCTGCCAGCGCGCATCAATGGTATTTATGTGTATCGCATCGCCATCTTCAGGCTCATAGGTAATGCCCTTCAGATAAACGCCGTCGTAAAGTCTGCCGCTAGCTTCGTTTATAGTGAGTTCGGGAAGTGTTTTCTGAGTGAAAGTCAATGCTGTGTTAAAACCTGACTTGGTCATTAGTAACCAATATAAGCCGGCCGGAATGAGCAGCAGCAATACAATTGCGATTATCCATAATGCGCGTTTCATCACAAATCAGGCCCTATCATGATATGCAAACCAAAGGGTTTGTCTTCATCTGAAATACCACTGGCCACATCAACACGAATCAGGCCAACAGGAGATCGCCAGCGAATACCCACCCCTACACTATACTCTATTGGATCTGACCAACTATTGAAGGCGTTACCAAAATCGGTAAATATCGCAGCGCCCCAGTTTTTGACAAACATATGTTCATATTCAACGCTTCCAACAGCCAGATACCGGCCACCGATGACTTCATCCAAATCATTTTCTGGTCCCAGTGATTGATAGTCAAAACCACGGATACTATTGTCCCCACCGGCAAAGAAACGCAATGAGCTGGGTAATTTTGAAAAGTCACTAACTTCCGTGGCCCCCACAGTCGCTCTGGTAATAATCCGGCTGGAGTCACCAACCCCCTGAATGTATTTTCCACGCAGGACTAGCTGACTAAAGCTGATATCGGAGAGAATACCTTCTGCCGCTCCGCTCAGTTCCATACTTAAACGACCTCCCTGCCGGGTATAGATAGTGTCATCTGCCCAGGTACGGGCATAGGCAATTCCGGGAATCAATAAGGTTGTTGACGCAGAGTCATCTGAAACATCAAAGCTTTCATTGAGAAACTTGATGCTACCGGTTTCTTCCCAGCCCCAGCGCATACGGTTGTAATAGCTGCCTACCGCTACCGAACGACTTTCACTGGTATCTGTATCTTCCTGTTTATATTCTGAATTAAAACCAACCGTATTAATATTTTCACTCCAGAACGGCATCTGGTAATCGGCACCGATTCGATTGGCAATTTGTGATAAACGGCTTTCAACAGACAGTCTGTGTCCCCGATCATTTACATAGCGATTTTGCCAACCCAGACTCATCCTGGCCCCGGTATCCGTACCATAGCCCACACCGGCGCTGTAGCGATGTTTCAGATTTTCATTTAATGAAACATCAACCGGAACCTCATTATTTGCTCGTGCAGAAGTCATTGCCTGAGTGGATACAGAGGCAAAATAGCCACTATTTTGCAGATTATTTCTCAGGGTGAGCAATTTACCTGAATCAAACGGTTCACCCGCTTTGATGGGTGACATTGCATCAAGTAATCTGTCATTCACAACCGTATCAGGGAAGGTGATCTCACCAAATCGATAACGCTGCCCGGCATCATAGACCAGACAGATGTCTGCAGCACTTGCTTCGACATCAACACTGACTCTGCTACAACTGAATGCGCCATCAAAATAACCACGCTCAGCAGCAACTCGGAGCAATGACTTTTTTGCGTTTTCATAACGTTCATGATCAAACTGGTCACCTACGTTCAGCGGTAAACTGCTGAGCAGCTTAGTAAATACCGGATCAGTTTTAGCATCACCCTCTACCGCCAGATTGATTTTACGAATGATGACCGGTTGACCTAACTCAATTTGATATTGAGCTTGCCAGTTATTTTCATCCGTTTCTGTTAACTCGGCAGTAATTTCGGGAGAATAATAACCATACACCGTGAGCATATGCTTCAATTCATCGATGGCTTGATTGTGTAACCGGTTTACACTTCGAGAATCCAGACGTGGACTTTGCTTCTGCCGATTGATGCTCAAACCATTCAACAGGGTTTCGACCAAATTTTTATCTACGCCCTTTATCTCGATATTGATATTTTTTTCCGCGTCGGCCCAAACCATATTGGCAGCCAATAGACACAGAGTAAATATCAGGATGACCCTGTTGTATAGAGAGTGTTGGCATAACGGCATACAAGTTTTGTCATTACTAAAAAGTGAGATTCGTTAGAACTGAAATCAGTACCAACGAACTCAGATTATGACAGCTTCAGGCCTTCAGCGTTCTTAACTTAAGCTAATTAATTAGTTTGATCCGGGAGGTTTTCTTTACGAAAAGCGCTTGGCGAACAGCCAAAAAAATGACTGAAACGACGACTGAAATGACTTAAGTCGTTGAAACCATAACCATAACAGGCTTCAGTAATACTCTGACCACGACGGATAGCATCGGCAGCTGATTTCAGTCTGAGTTGTTGATGAAATTCTCCCGGTGTACAACCCAGTTGTTTTTTGAATTCAACATATAAACGACTGCGGCTCATACAGGCTTGCCGGCACAACTGTTCTATATCCAATGGTTCACTAAGGTTTTGTTCCAGTGTATGGATGACGGCCGTCATACTGCTGGCATCTGGCGCCCGCTGGCAATAACTCAACAAAACTTCTCGCCCCTGTTCACGAAGCAACCTTATCACCAGCTCCGATACACCTAAATCGACCATCAGCTCTTTATCAGGATCATTGCGAATATAAAATGAAACCATTTTTTCCAGTAACTGCTGGGTATCGCGAGTGTGATGCTTGTGAATGATACGAGGCTGATATTCCCAAGTATGCTCCGGCGCATCAATTTTTACCAAGTCCTGCATACGATTAGAGATGGCCTGAATACGCTCTCTGGAAATCTCTATGGTCAGACAAGTTGTTGGCTGCTGCTCATTTGCATCCGGAAAATCTATTTCAACATGTTCACCGGGTGGCATAACGTAGGATTCGTGCGGCACAAACAATTCGCCCGACGCGTTGTAATGGTCATGCATTACCTTGCGACCGCTGACCATTCCGCAATATAACAAGTGGTCTGCATTAAGTGCTACACCCGTTGAGCTGCGGTAGGTATCGTAAATACTCAACTCTGTTTCCGGACCATTAAAGGTCACTTTGTTTTCAATCAGCAACTGGCGATTTTCTCGCCGACCGCTCGTAGGCAATGTATTCAGGTTCATAATGCAGACCTTAATAAGTGATGATTGATTTTGTGTCTCAACTCTATGCGAAGTCAAGTGAATAGAAAATATTACTTAAGTGAGAGTATCCGCGCATTTGATATGAATTTTTCATTTTTTCAAAATAGCAATCTTGTCGAACCATGTGTTAACTTTTTTGTCACTTCTGGACTATCAGTCAAATAATTGGGATTATCAGTCAAGTAAGATTTCTGCTTTAGGATTTATGCTTGGTCTTTAACCATAACAATATATAAGAGAGAGATTTATGATTTACGCAAAACCAGGTACACCCGAGTCGGTGATCTCATTCAAATCACGTTATGAAAACTTTATTGGTGGCGAGTGGGTTGCCCCTGTTAAAGGCGAATACTTTAACAACATTACTCCAGTGACCGGCGAAGTCATTTGTGAAATTCCGCGTTCAGGGGAAGCTGATATTGAATTAGCGCTGGATGCAGCTCATAAAGCCCGTGAAGCCTGGGGTAAAACCTCCGTTCAGGAACGCAGTAATATCCTGCTGAAAATTGCTGATCGTATCGAAGCCAATCTGGAAAAACTGGCTGTTGCAGAAACCTGGGATAACGGTAAAGCGGTTCGCGAAACACTGAATGCCGATATTCCTCTGGCCGCGGATCATTTCCGCTATTTTGCCGGTTGCCTGCGTGCTCAGGAAGGCACGATGGGTGAAATTGACGAAAATACTGTCGCTTATCACTTCCATGAGCCACTCGGGGTTGTCGGTCAGATTATTCCCTGGAACTTCCCGTTATTAATGGCGGCATGGAAACTTGCTCCGGCATTGGCTGCTGGTAACTGTGTTGTTATGAAACCGGCTGAACAAACACCAGTATCTATCCTGATTCTGGCCGAATTAATTGCTGATTTACTGCCTGCTGGCACATTAAATATTGTTAACGGTTTTGGTCGCGAAGCTGGCCAGGCATTAGGCACAAGCAAACGCATCGCCAAAATCGCGTTTACCGGTTCAACACCAGTCGGCTCATTAATCATGAAATACGCGGCTGAAAACATTATTCCTTCAACCGTAGAGTTAGGCGGTAAATCGCCAAACATCTTCTTCGAAGACATCATGCAACAGGAACAGGATTACATTAATAAATGTGCCGAAGGCATGGTCTTGGCGTTCTTTAACCAAGGTGAAGTTTGTACCTGCCCTTCCCGTGCCGTGATTCAGGAAAGCATCTACGACGAGTTCATCGCTGTGGTGATGGAACGCGCCAAAATGATTAAACGCGGTAACCCGCTGGACACTGAGACACAAGTCGGTGCCCAGGCTTCACAGGAGCAGTTCGACAAAATCCTCAGCTATGTTGAGATTGGTAAACAAGAAGGTGCTCAATTACTGATGGGCGGTGGTATCGAGCAATTAGGACCTGAATTCAATAACGGTTTCTACATCGAACCCACCTTGATGAAAGGCAATAACAAAATGCGTATCTTCCAGGAAGAAATTTTTGGACCTGTGGTTTCGGTAACCACCTTCAAAGATGAAGCTGAAGCACTGGAAATTGCCAATGACACCGAATTTGGTCTGGGTGCCGGTTTATGGACGCGCGATATGAACCTGGCCTATCGTATGGGACGTGCTATTCAGGCAGGCCGTGTATGGACCAACTGCTACCATCATTATCCAGCGCATGCTGCCTTTGGCGGTTACAAAAAATCCGGTGTCGGTCGTGAAACACACAAGATTGCTCTGGAACATTACCAGCAAACTAAAAACCTGTTGGTCAGCTACAGCACAAGCCCGCTCGGCTTCTTCTAAAACGTACTGCCATTAAATCAGACTCTCCCCTAAGCATGCCTTTCGGGAGAGTTTTTTATTGGCTGTTGACTACATTTAACGCTGGTAGCGGACTATACTCAGAAAGAGAGAATAATAAGGTAAGGTATTTATGGCTCAGAATAATATTGAATCAACCCTTCACGAGAATCGGCACTTTCCGCCTTGCGAGAGTTTTTATAAAACATCTGCGCTAACCCCAAAAAAACTTGATGCGCTGTACACCAAAGCGGACGAGGACCATCTAGCTTTCTGGGGCGATTTAGCCAGGCAGGAACTCGATTGGATAAAACCCTTTACCCAAACGCTGGATGACAGTAATGCACCGTTTTATAAATGGTTTGCTGACGGTCAGTTGAATGTTTCCTATAACTGCCTCGACAGGCAATTAACAAACAATGCGGAAAAAACGGCCATTATTTTTGAAGGCGAACCGGGTGACGTCCAACATATTACGTATCGTGTTTTGCACGAAAAAGTATGTGTGTTTGCCAATGCGTTAAAAAATCAGGGCATCCAAAAAGGCGATCGGGTCATTATCTACATGCCGATGATTACTGAAGCCGTAGTGGCTATGCAGGCCTGTGCCCGAATCGGCGCCATTCATTCCGTCGTATTTGGAGGCTTCTCGGCTGAAGCCCTGAAAGATCGTATTGAAGACACCCAAGCCAAACTGGTGATTACCGCGGATGGTGGTCATCGTGGTGGCAAGATCATCCCGCTGAAAAACACCGCTGATCAGGCATTAGCTAAAGGCTGCGAAAGTGTTGAAACAGTCATTGTCTTCAAACGCTGTGGCAACGACATCACGCTGCAGAATGGTCGGGATATCTGGTGGCATGATGCGGAACAGGATCAGTCAGCAGAATGCGACCCTGAACCGATGAATGCCTGCGACCCGCTTTTTTTACTTTACACATCAGGTTCGACCGGCAAACCGAAAGGTATTCAACACTCTTCAGCGGGTTACCTGCTGAATGCCATTACCACCATGCGCTGGGTGTTTGATATTCAGGCTAAAGATGTCTTCTGGTGTACTGCAGATGTTGGCTGGATTACCGGCCATACCTATGTTGCCTACGGCCCGCTGGCCGTCGGCGCCACCATGATTATTTATGAAGGTGTTCCTACTGTTCCGGATGCCGGACGTTTCTGGGATGTCTGTGCCCGCCATCATGTCACTGTTTTTTATACCGCACCGACAGCCATTCGGGCATTAATGAAAGCCGGTGATGATATTCCTCAACGCTATGATCTGTCTCACTTACGCTTGCTTGGCACGGTAGGTGAACCGATTAATCCGGAAGCCTGGATGTGGTATCACCGGGTGATTGGGCAAGAGCGCTGTCCTATAGTCGATACCTGGTGGCAAACTGAAACTGGGGCTCACATGATTGCACCGGTTCCTGCTGTAACGGTGACTAAACCCGGTTCCTGCACCCGTGCCCTTCCCGGTATAGATGCTGCCGTAGTCAATGAGCAAGGTGAAGCACTTGGCGCCAATCAAGGCGGTTTTCTGGTGATTCGTAAACCATGGCCATCGATGATCCAGACTATCTGGGGTGATGATCAACGTTATAAAGACACCTATTGGCCTTATTTCGATGGCAAATATTATCTGGCCGGAGACAGTGCGCGTCAGGACGAGGAAGGTTACTTCTGGATCATGGGCCGTATTGACGATGTGCTCAACGTCTCCGGTCATCGATTGGGCACCATGGAAATTGAATCGGCATTAGTCGCCCATGAAGCGGTTGCTGAAGCAGCGGTGGTAGGTAAACCCCATGATGTGAAAGGCGAATCAGTTTTTGCCTATGTTGTATTAAAAGGTGAGCGTCCGGCGGGCGGCGTTGATGAAGATATGACCAATGAATTACGCGCCTGGGTAGCAGAGCAAATCGGACCTATCGCCAAACCCGATGAAATCCGTTATTCCGATAATCTGCCTAAAACCCGCAGCGGCAAAATCATGCGTCGTTTGCTGCGCACCATTGCCAAAGGTGAGGAGATCACGCAAGACACCTCCACCCTGGAAAACGAAGGCATTTTATTGCAACTGCAAGGTAAGGCTTAATGGCGAAAGCCGAACCCGAAAGTCAGGAAAATCAACGATTGGATAAGTGGCTCTGGGCTGCGCGGTTTTACAAAACCCGCAGTCTGGCCGTTGAAGCCATTAATGGTGGTAAAGTTCATGCAAACGGTCAGCGTGCCAAACCCAGCAGAACAATCCATCCTGGTGATCAATTAACCATTTCACAACCACCTTATGAATATGTCATTGATGTTTTAGGCCTACAAAAACAACGTCGACCGGCCAGCGAAGCCCAGTTGCTCTATCAGGAAACCGCAGAGAGTCGTGAAAAACGCGAATTGTTGCGTGAGCAGATTAAAAATGAACCTTTAGGTTTTCGTGACCAAAAAGGCCGGCCCAGCAAACGTGATCGCCGGCATATCATTAAATTTACCCGAGGCGACTGATGAGCATAGACAAATCTTCCCTGCTCGCGAGTGCAGATAAAGAACTGCCGGCACTGCAGTATGCTGTTGAACTGCAAAAAACTGCTGCGCAGATTGGTTTTGACTGGCCACATATTGATGGCGTGATTGCTAAAATTCATGAAGAACTCGATGAAGTAGCAGCCGAACTGGATGACAGAGATCAGACTAAATTACAGGAAGAAATTGGCGATTTGTTATTTGCTATTACCAATCTCGCCAGACATCTGAATATCGATCCGCAACAAGCCATCCAGCAATGTAATCAGAAATTCCTCCGCCGCTTTCGATACATTGAAACGCAGATTTTCAAACAGCAGAAAACATTAAAAACCGCCTCATTAGATGAGCTGGATGCATTGTGGGATGAAGCGAAAACTATTGAGAAAAAGAATTAGGTTACGTAGGTAATTATTTGTTTTTAAACATCTAAAAATAACCTATATGTCAGCATAGATGATTCCGTGAAACCATGCTGTTCATAAAACCGATGCGCGGGATCATTGTCATGATCCGTGAGCAAGGTGATACGTTTACAGCCCTTTTCTCTGGCAAATTCAATCGCATGTTTCAATAATGCCGACCCGACTCCCTGTCCGCGGTTTTGTGGTGCGATAACCATATCCTCCAGAATCGCTACGCGACTGCCCAAAGCGGTTGAAACGGTATAGAGCAAATTCACCATACCGATAATCTGGCCCTCTGCTTTTGCGACCAGAATATCGCCGATACCATCGTCATCAATAATCGCCCCCAGACCCAGAGCCTGTAATTCGTGATCCGGTTTAAATTCGGCTTCCTGACTGAACAAGCTATCGAGTAACAAACACAACTGCGGTACATCCGTGCTAACAGCTGTCTGAATTTTCATGCTTTACCCTGCGGGAGTTAATAAATTTTCGGTTTGGAACTGCTCCTTGCCGGTATACACCAGAAAGTGTTTCCCTTTCGCTCGGGCAACCATTCCAATCCCAATATCCAAAGCGATACTAAGCCCCATTTCGGTCACGCCACTGCGCGACAACAATAAGGGCACCTGCATCTGCGCCACTTTTATCACCATCTCGGAAGTCAGCCGACCCGTGGTATAAAACACTTTTCCGTCGCCATGGATATTGTTCAGCCACATCCAGCCGGAAATCGCATCAACGGCATTATGTCGTCCGACATCTTCCACAAAAAATAACACTTCATTTTGCTGGCACAGCGCACAGCCATGTACGGCCCCGGCCTGTTTATACATTTCGTTGTATTCGTTTAACGCATGCAACACGTCATAGATAGACTGAGCACTGAATTCCGGACATTGCAGTTTCAGTTCTGAAAGCGAATCCATCACATGCCCAAACATGGTGCCCTGCCCACAGCCACTGGTGGCAATTCGTCTGGACATCAGCGAATCAAGATTGTTTTTCTGCTGAAAGGTGGTCACAGCGACGGCATCGACATCCCAATCCACCTGGATGGATTTAATATGCGTTATTTCGTCGACAAGTCCCTGATTACGCAGATAACCCAGCGTCAATAACTCCGGCTGTCCACCCAGCGTCATCAACGTAACAATCTCACGATTATCCAGATAAATGGTCAGTGGTCTTTCACCAGTTAATGAGACTTCGCGGGATGCGCCTGACTCATCTAAAACAGTGGTAGTATGCAGGCGATTAATGCCCTGATTGGTCATTTCCGGCTGATAACTAGCCACCGGTGACACTCATATGGCGAAAGATAATCGGTTGTTCTTTGATGTTAAAGTCATGGCCTTTCGGTTTGATATCCATTGACTTGATAATGGCCTGTTTGAGTTGTTCGATATCGCCCGGATGACGTCGGATAATATCGCGCAAATCCATCGAGTGCTCCTGCCCCAGACATAACAGCAGACGACCCTCTGTCGTCACTCTGACACGATTACAGCTTTCACAGAAGTTATGGCTATGCGGGGAAATAAAACCGATTTTGCTATTGGTACCAGCAACCTTGTAATAACGCGATGGGCCACCGGTATTGGCGATACTGCTTTGCAAATCAAAATGCTTTTGTAATGTGGCAAGCACTTCATCACTACTGCAGTAGCTTTCATTACGACTATGCGTTACCTGGCCTAACGGCATCTCTTCAATATAGGAAATATCCAAATCTTTATCGATAGCAAACTGTGCCAGATCGATAATTTCATCATCGTTACGACCTTTCATAATCACCGCATTTAATTTAATGCGTTTAAAGCCGGCTTGTTTAGCCGCTTCAATCCCATCCAATACCTGAGTTAATTCCCCAGTACGGGTTAATTCACGAAAGCGCTCGGCATTTAATGAGTCCAGACTGATATTAATACGATCCATACCGGCTGCAGCGAGCTTTTCAGCGTACTTGGGTAACTGCGAGCCGTTGGTGGTTAAGTTCAGTTCTTTAAGCGACGTAGTGTGCTTTAACGCGCCAATCTGCTCTATCAGCCAGTCAACGTTGCGACGTACTAATGGTTCTCCACCGGTAATACGCACTTTTTCAACGCCTAATTCGCAAAAGGCTCTGACCAGAAAAGCAATCTCTTCCAATGTCAGCAAACGTTCACGCGGCATGAAGGTCATTTCTTCATCCATGCAATACACACAACGAAAATCACAACGATCGGTGATCGAAATGCGTACATACGACACACGCCGTCCGAAATTATCGATTAATTGTGTTTTTTTATCCGTCATGATGTTTATTATGCGCTAGTTACGCTCTTTATCAGAAATATCGCAGGCCTTTGCGGTAGAAAAGCCAAACAAAGCATACCCACCGCAGCGACCACTTAAACCATTAATCAGCAGCCCCAATCCGAGCAAGGCCCACCAACTTTGGTAATACAATGCAATCGCTATTATAAACAGACCGATTATGATGCGTAACGTTCTGTCTGTTTTGCCAAGATTCTTTTTCATTACATTGCTCCAGATACAAACAAGCCCCTTTGCAGGGGCTTGAAAGAATAACGCAATTGACTGGCTAATTAATCACTGCTTGAGAAAGCGCCAATCAGATGTAACAGGCTGGTGAACAAGTTGTAGATACTGACATACAGGGTAATGGTTGCCATGATGTAGTTCGTTTCACCGCCGTGAATGATGTTGCTGGTTTCATACAGAATCAGACCAGACATCAACAGTACAAACATGGCAGAAACTGCTAATGACAAGCCAGGCATGCTGAAGAAGATTGCCGCCAAACCCGCCAGGAAAGCAACCAGAATACCAACAAACAGGAAGCCGCCCATAAAGCTGAAATCTTTCTCAGATTTAATCGCATAAGCAGACAATCCTAAAAACACAATGCCGGTCGCACCCAGAGCTTGCATAACGATTTGCGGGCCATTCGGTAATCCTAAATAAGCATTAACAATTGGTCCCAGTGTCAGGCCCATAAACCCTGTTAACGCGAATACAGAAGCGATACCCCAGACACTGTTGCGCAATTTAGCTGTCAGGAACAACAGACCGAAGTATCCGATCAAAGTGATGATAATGCCGGGATGCGGCAGGTTGAAAACCATTGAAACACCAGCTGTGACGGCACTAAAGCCGAGCGTCATTGCCAGTAGTACATAGGTGTTACGCAATAACTTGTTGGTTTGCAGCGCAGACTCGCGCGAGCGTACAACTGTTGATTGTGTATCGTAGTTCATCAGTTTATTTCTCCATTACTCAGTAAAGTATTGATGATTGGTGGTTCATCCAATGGACATCATCCTACCGGATAAGTTCTAAATGGCAATAGCTATATAAATTTTGCATTCACTGTTGTCAGATCAGGTCATTCCTAGTAATATGCCGCGTCTTGGAGGGATGGCAGAGCGGTTGAATGCACCGGTCTTGAAAACCGGCGTGGGTTTATAGCCTACCCAGGGTTCGAATCCCTGTCCCTCCGCCAAACAAACTAACGGACTTCGGTCCGTTTTTTTGTATCTGGGGTTTGGTAATTGCGGTTTTAACCGTTCTGTATTTAGAAATTATTTCAGGTTATATCGTCGTATGATGCAGTATATTTACTGTTGATTCTGCTCAGGCCCCGCACGCGTATCCCGGTAACTCTTTTCAGACATACAGGCATGCCATTCTTGATTTAGACGCACCTCCGTCTGCCGATCTGTTTCTTCGGATCTTTGGGCGGCTTTAATTGCGTTGGAACCGAATTGTATGGACTCATTTGGGGGCCCGCCGCATTCCGCAGAGTCCTGTCGCCGAGTTTCCGACGTCCAGCCCAGTATTTTGTACTATTCCAGGTGATGTTTGCTTTCACCTAAGCTGGTAGCAACCAGAATTGTCGTATTGCACCCTGTCAGCAATAAACCTACAGGGTGCAACACACATACCAACCGCTTCATATGAACGCTTCTAGCATAATTGAAATGGCATTCCATACATCTGGCGGTAACAAAGTTGCAGCTGCAAAAGGAGCTGATGGCGCAAACAAAGCGGCGAACCACGCGCCATAATTTTTGCTTCCAATTGTTATTCAGGTACTGCGTTAAAATTCCCTCACCAACCACCACGATATCCATTTGTAGCACATGAGGAAATAAAGAAAATAATTGGAATTAGCCAAGAAAATCTAATAAAGCTTTTTGATAACATTTTTTCCATGGAATATTCATGGCGCTCCACAAAGAGGCCGGGCTTGCATATATTTGCTGGAACAATCGCCGGTGTAACGATATCCTTCGCTTATCATGCAGCGTTGAAATGTATAATCTTGTCGAGTACGACTATCTTCATCATTCTCATTAGGCAGCTGCTGTTTGACTTTCCATGAAAAGGTTCCATTCTCATTCCCCCCACAGGCTATCCAGACCTCCAATCGACTTTCCTCTGTCATTCCGCTCTTCTCCCAATAGGCGATGAAGGGTTTGATAGAGTCCAAGTACTCGTCACGACCTATGGTGAGCCCCGGCCCCGCTTGAAACATCAGCTCACACCCAACCAAAAACCAGCTTATCAAGCTCAATGTAGCCCAGTGGGCAAAGTAACGCCTCATTTCGTTGATTCCAACATAATCGAAATAGCCTTCCATACCTCGGGGGGTAACAGTCTTGCAGCTGTAAAAGGAGTGATAGACGCAAGCGCGACGGCACATAATACTTAATTTTCTGCCATAGGTAGGGCTAGCAGTAGATATAATTTCATTTTAAGGATACTGACATCGCTCATCGCAATATTCCAGATAGACGTACCCTCTATCACGCATACATTCAGCCCAATCTTTGGTGAGCCTTCCCATCGCTTTTATGTCATTAGGATCGTCTGGTTGTTTGGCGGCTTGTATTTCGTGAGGAAGGAAATTGACACTTTCATTGCCCTTGGCTCCGCACTCCGCGATATCTTCTCGTCGACTCTCTTTTGTCATTCCTTCCTTTATCCAGTGTGCGCCGTAAGGTTTGGGGTATTTGAGTCTTTAGTAGGCTTGTTTATCACAATGCACTGCTGGTGTTTGTGGTCCACAAATACGGCCATTACCAATCGTACAACCTGATAATAGGCAACCTGCATATATAACAAACAAAAGCTTTATCCTTAAATTCATTTTGCATTCCTTAAAAAAATGGAAATGGCCTGCCAAACTTTGTGAGGCAACATCTCTGACATTGCAAATGGTGCCGAAGGAACAAGAGCGACGGCACTCCATGTATCGTGGAATTTAACCAATGCTTCTGTTCTGCCTCGCGTTACATTTCCTAGTTCGACATACCTACCGCTAATCTGAACCCCAACACCATCATGCAGTCTGCAAAATGCCATCGATAAGATGGTCAGCCAGTTAACGGCAGAATTAGATATACAAAAGTATCGAACTTTTTTGTCTTGAATGCAGAGCTGCCCGAGGCTTAGAAGTCTTCATGGTGCATCACAGGCAGTCGAATTTTAGCCAATCTTTGGAGCAATCTCCTGTATGTCGATATCCATTACCAAGCATGCAATGCTGCCAATCAGCCATAAGAGGTTATACGCCACACTCTGTTTCTCTTGGAAAAAGTGCTTTGTCGAAGTCAAGTTTATAAATACCTCCGGGCGTACCCCTAGTGTGGCAACTCAATGAGTCTTCTTGACGAATATCTTCCGCCACTCACTCCTTATCCCAATAAGCGATGTTAGGTTTAGTATCAGATTTGTAGAAGGGGTAACCAGTGATCCAATGGCTTACTATCCCACATCCTATTTAATTGAAACAATTGGTAGGGGGCAGACGTAATATTTTGAATTTTAATCTCATTTTCCACCTTAATAACATTCTCAACGAGCTCCACAAAGAGGTCGGGCTTGCATATATTTGCTGGAACAATCGCCGGTGTAACGATAACCGTCACTTATCATGCAACGTTGAAATTCGAACTCAAGTCGAGTGCGGAAAGTTTCGTTGCTTTCGTCTGGAAATTGCTTTTTTCGATCCAATCCAAAAGTACCGTCAGGTAATCCTCCACATGCTTTCCAATCCTCCAGTCTACTTTTTTCCGAACCCCCATCTTTCTCCCAATAGGCGATATAAGGTTTGATAGATTTCAGGTATTCATCACGTCCTATCGTGAGCCCTGGCCCCGCCTGAAAAATCAGTTCGCACCCTACCAGCAGACAGCATATTGAGCTCAATGTGAGCCAGCATGTAAAATTTCGCCTCATTTTGCGGCTCCCAACATAATTGAAATGGCCTTCCAAACTTCAGGAGGTAACAATGTTGCCGCCCCAAAAGGAGCCGATGGCGCAAGCGCCACGGCTGACCACGCTCCGTAACCCTTTGCTTCCACTTCCGTCATCCCACGTTTAGCATTCCCTTGTTCGTCATATAAACCGCTAATCTGGCCCCCAATGAAATCATGTGACCCGCCAAATGCCTCTACAAGATGGTCAAGCCAACTCCCAGAAGTATATGGTATGCTGAAAATTGAGCCTTTTATGCCTTGGATATCACCGAAGGGACCAGCCATTTTTCGGCCCTCATCAGTATCCACCAGCCATTCAGAGAGGGATTTACCATTTGCACCATCGCGATTCCATTGCACTTGTCTTTTGTCGTTAAGTGCGAGACTTCCGTCATCATTTTTCACACACCGCTCATTATCAGCACCACACAATGCATCGAGGTCAACCCTTGTACCACCAGTCTTGGTGGGGTCTAGATCCCATTTTCCACCAACACTTTTACCTGAAACGTTAGATAGAGTGAATGGCTCGCCATCACCGGTATCATCGACTACTCCTGGAAATAGTCTGGAGTTTTCAATGGTGATCTTGCGGAGTTCTTCTGAAGCAGCCACAAGGCTTTCGCGAGTGAGTGTCGTACCACCTAAACCTGTAACTGCTCCCACAAGTACATTGAGCACATGGGTTTCAAGACGCAATTTGTCAACCTCGGTCTGCAGCGCCTGCTTTTTCTCTGGATCAGATTCTTCTTCATATTGGGCACGTAACTCATTCATCTGATTTTCCGCATAACTATCGATCACTTGACTTGCCTGTTGGCCAAATTCTTTTGTTATTTTCACCTGCGCTTCAATTTCCTTGGCGACTTTTTCCGCATCAAAAATTGGGGCGATGGTATTAGCGGTTGAATTTCCTTGGCTGTCGACTGCCTCTCCTTGCTCATTAATATGTACATCCCGATTGAGCACGGCAACCGTTGTGGCAGCATCCTCGCCAGTGAGGTTTTGTTGGCTATCATTATCGGTGATAGTTAATGCACCCTGACTGATAGCGCTGACTGTTATGCTTTCTGTTTTATCGCTATCTTTTCCTATACCGGCTCCTGAGAGTTGCGGTAAGCCTCCCTGAATACCACCGCCTATGGTTGCTGAGGTGGCCTTGGCATCATATTCTGCTTTGTTATTGATATCCGATACTGTGAGCGTTTCAGTGGTGAGACTGTTTTTGTTTTCCTGAATGGCTTGCTCAGTCGATGCGATTACAGCACCATTGAGATTAGTATTGCCCGCCACGTTGACTTGAAAGCCTTCATCACCGGCGAATATCCCCGCTTGTTCATTGACGCTGGCGTAATCACTTTTGATTTTGCTTTGACTTGAACTGAAAGAACCGCCAGCCATGCCAGCTCCTATCGGAATGCTGACACTAATACCTGTACTTTTCTGTTTGCTATCGTAGGTGCTGGTATCTTGCAAACTCTGGATATTGAGATTGCCCTCGCCCGAGGTGCCAACATCGGCCACTACTTGATTACCCTTCACTTGTGCACCAATGAGATTGGTATCGGTGCCGCTTTCCAGCCTGACTTTATTGGCCGCTTCTACCATGGTTTCCTTCCAGCTAACATCAGTACCATTGGCTTTACCTTTACCTTGGAATGCGCTGGCTGTAATAGCAAGTCCATTTGTGCCAATGCTGATTCCAACACTGGCACTACTGTTTTTATTTTTGCTGTTGAGTGTGTCGGTGTTTTTAGCAGCAATCAGATTGACTTGATCATCAGCTTTGATTGATACGTTTTCTCCCGCATTGATAGTACTGCCGATCACATTGACATCGGAATCTTGCTCGGCCCCTGTGGCGTTGATAGTGACATCTCCTCCAGCCATCACTTGACTACCTTGAACGTTGGTACTGGTTTGTGTGGAGGTACTGCTGCTTTTTGAGGTGCCGATGGAAAGGCTGAGGTTAATGCCACCGGCTTGATTGGCAGCATCCGTCATATCATTGCCGGTAGGCGCGGCAGATAATGCTTTCTGGGTAGAATCATATGCATTCTTAGCTGCCAGTGCTGTAGCGCCTGCCGCCAAGGCCTTCATACGTCCATCAGAGGTATCACTGGCAGCTTCAGTCATTTGTTGTGCTGTTTGAATAGCAGAGATAATTGGACTGGTAATGGCAAGTGTTAAGCCACTTTGTTTGAATTTAGTTTCATGGGTGGTATTACGAGTATTTTGCCCGGCAACGATATTGACCTGCTCGGCACGGATATCGATATTGCCTTGCGGGGCTAGCACGTCACTGGCTTTTTGGGTGTAACGCTTGCCTGCTTCAATTGCCACATCACCTTCAACACTTCCCACGGTGCTGCCAGTTTGCTTTGTACTATTGTGAGTCTGGGTTGTATTGAGTGAGCTGGAACCCAGAGTGACACTGGCACCACTGGTACTTAGGCCACTCGTTTTGGTTTTACGCATATGAAATTCGTAAGCTGTATCCTTTGCAGCAGTGATATTCACATTATCTACTGCGCTTAATGTGGTGCCGTTATCACTAATAACATTGCTGCCACGAATGTTTAGATCATTACCAGCTTCTAACATTACGTTATCACCACTAATGGTGCTACTGATGCTGTTGTCTGCTTTAAACACATCTCGTTGAATCTTGGTTTTACTGCTGAAGGTGCTGCTTCTTTTTACTTTGCGTGCAGTATCAAAGTTGCTGGTTTCACGGCCTTCGATGATGTTGACGCCCTGCATGGCAGTAACATTGATTGCGCCAGCTTCACTGGTGATGCTAGCGGCAGTTGCATTAACGTTATTTCCCGCATTGAAGCTAATATCGCCCGTTGTTTGAATATCGCTGCCAATCTCCTGCGTGCCGCCATGTTTTACATAGTTTTTCGCATTACGAATGCTGCTGTTCTGTTCGGCAATCTGCACTGTGCCAAGGTTGATATTTTCTTCAGCAGTGATCTGTGTAACGCCACCTTCACCACGATTGACGATACTGGCCGCCATCAAGTTAACGTCATTACCTGCTAAAGCAATGAGAATCGCATCGGGATTACTGAGATAAAGTCCGGCAACTCGATCTATATTGGTACGACTAAAACTGCTGGCCCCTTCTCTTTGTTTGCTTCTGTGTGTTGTGCTTTGAAGGTTAATGTCATTGCCGGCCTCCAACAGCATGGCATCTCTGGCAATGACTTTACCACCGATGTTGTTGATATCCTTATTGGCTTTTAATAACGTCGAATCAGTCACTATTTGACCGCCCATGTTATTAATATTGTCAGCATTCAACTCCACTATCTCGCGACCGGCAATTGTCCCTTCACTGATAACATCCGAAGTGAGGTTCATGGTGACCGTATTGCCAGCCATCATGCCTGTAGTCGGCTGCATATCCTCTGTCTGAGGTCTGATATAAACTTTAGGAACCAATGCCTGGGTGACTGAGCCATCAGGCAGCGTAACCGTTTGTTCAACCAGCCAGACAATATCGCTGGTGAGTTGTGCCATCTGCTCGGCTGAAAGTGCTACCCCCGGGATGAGCTGTAAGCCACTGACTTGTGTAAGGGCCGACGTCATCAAAGCCTGATATTGCGCTTCATCATTAGCGTGTCCATCAAGGAAACGACGTCCGGTTAATTGGGCAACTTGTTCACGCACCAACCGTTGCTCATAGAAACCATCCCCCAAACGCTTTTGCATAGTCGCGGGATCAAATGCCAGTTGCTGCAGCATGTAATTAGAACTTAACCAAGAGCGATAATTGGCAAAGCGTGGATTGGTTTCAATCAGATAATCTGCTGCGACATCAGGATTGGGTTGAAACAGGCTGCTTGTAACAACAGGAACAGTTGCTGAGTTAACACTGGTTTCGCTGCCCGCTGGAGTCGTATTACCATCCAGCTGTGTAGTAGAGAGGTTATACGTAACGACATGATTGGCGGGTTTATAGGGACCGATAACATCAATATCGTAATCATTGTCGTGGCCATCCCAATCATAATAGTAGGCGGTACCACTATAGCTTGTAACAATTCGGCCCTCTGAATTCAGGTTTTGTACGGAGGCGCCAGTAACATCAAGGTTGCCTCCGGCGATGATCTGACTGTCGCTATTGATAACAGAGCCGCGGAAAGACATATCGCCACCCGAGAGAATCTGACCGGGATCAGATGAGACGATTTGTTTTTCGTAGAACCGTCTGGTTCCTAAAAAGCGTGTGTATTCGCGGAATGTGTATGGCCCTGCTGAACGCCATTCCACATTAACGTTACCGATATGGGCACCCGGATAATCAGAGCTTTCAAGTATAGCGCCAGTCCCTGCAGGATTAAATCGATCAAAGCTGCCGGAACCAGTCTGCACCAGTTGTGTGACCAGATTGGAATTTAAGTTTTGTAAATCGGTGATAGTAAAAGTTGCCTCACCCAATGCCTCAATAGTCGCGCCATCATTAATAAGTGAATCTGCAGTTCCAATGGATTGATTAGCACCATCGAGACTGCCGGCTATCGCCAAATCGCCTGCGCTGAATATCAAGCTATCATCACTATTTTCAATAGTCGTTGCGCCCATATCAAGCCGGTTACGAGCAGCGATTACAGCACCTGCATCATTGCCAAGGTTAGCAACCTGAATAGCGACTTGATCAGCAAAGATACTGCCGGCTTCACTATTGAGCAGATTATCTGCGTTGATGAGCGTATTTACGCCATCAATCAGGCCCTGGTTTGCAATCTTGTCCACGGCGGTAATATGAGTATCAAGGCCGACTATTTCCCCATTCAACATATTGTCAATGTTGTTGGCGCTAAGGTGTAGCGATTGACTTGCAAGTATGGTCGATTGATTAGTAATGTCACCACTGGTATGTAAGTTAAGATTAGCGCCTGCTTGCAGCTTACTGGTGTGAATATAATCAGAAGCCAGCTTGATGCTAATGTCACCATCTGCTGTAACACTGCCATCACTTTCCAGACCTGCAACATCCAACTGGATATTGCTTTTAGCACTGATAACGCCGATATTTTGCAGCACCCCATCGGCAGTAATACTGACACTGCCAACGCTTGCTCCGATATCACCAGCATTCCTTACACCCAAACCAAATTCTGTTCCAACCATGTGAATTTTGCCCGCGTACATGCCTCCTAGTGCAGCAACGTCAATGGCAAAGGCTGGGGTAGCAGCTCCTGCATCAGGGGCAATAGGTCTTACGTTGGTCTGATTACCTTTTTTATCGATACTGATCTGGTTGGTACCGGTGGTAATATTAAGCGTATTCGCCCAAATACCAGCGTTTACATTGACTGCGCGTGCAATCACATCGGTGAAGTTAGTTTGTGAAGTATCGAGTCCATTCCCTAAAAAGTTAATCTTCCCGCCCCCGACGCGATAACCTAGCAGGTTGCCATTATTCAGGATGGGTTTCCCCGTCGTCAGCGTGGCGCGATTCGCATTGATAAAGCCACAACCACTGCAGCTGATACCTGCCGGATTGGCAATAACAACCTGAGCGCGACTACCGGCCACTTCAATATAGCCGTTCAGCAAACTCGGATTTTGACTGTTAACCTCATTCAATATTACTTTAGCTGTGCCCCCGGCAAGGTAGGGATTGCCTTGAACCCAGCCGCCAAGTTGGGTTTGGGTATTTTTATTGCTGTTATTGAGGATAGCGCCTTTCGACTTTACATCGAACTGGCGATAGGAGTTACGTGAGACACCCTCAGCGCTGGGGGACTGAATATTGACCAATGGCAAACCATTTGCTGTTTCATTAATAATCGGTTGCTGAGTGGCTGGAGCATTAGGATCGGCAATGATGTCTGCATAGGTTGGGCTGGTCATTATTACCAGACTACTCATGACAAGCATTGAGGAAATCAACGGACGCAGAGTCGCGAGGACCATAGGGCAAGGTTTTGTTGTTACGATTGAGTTACTTCCCGAAGAGTGACATCCGACGTTTTCTGCAACCACCATCATCAAACCGCGTGCTCTGTTAAACACCACCTTGAATTTATTTTTGTTCATCTTTTTAATCCCTTATCTCAGATGATTCAACGAAACATAAATCAAAAGGTCAGGTTCAAATTAAACCCTGTTGCCGTACTGGCTGTTTCAAACCCTCTGGGCTTTTTAAGTGCTTTTCCCATAAACACGTCATAACTAAATCCGCCAAAGCCCCCTCTTAACCCCATTACAATTCCTGCCAGCTGCCTGCCTAATAAAAGATCACTGGATTGACCGCCGACTTCGCCATAATCTAGCCCCCAATAAACGGTCTGCCCCGTGTTTGCGAGTAATGCACTCATTTCATTACGTAAGAACCAGCCGTTATCCGCACTTAAAGACCATTGCCCGTCAAAGCCGCGAACGGTGTAACGATTACCAATAGACAGGCGATCCTGTGGTGTTAATGGTGTGAAATTGTATTGCCCACGAAGTTGGGTTGAGTAACGCAGAGCCTGCTCACCCCATGGGGCTTTAACGGAAAATGGCAGGTTGAAACCAAGATCAGCCGTGACTATTTCCATACGTGATGTTCCTTCATCAAAGGCCTCTTCAGGCGCTTTGAGAGCATTCCATGCCCCTGTCCCCCGTTTATATGCGATGGTGTAATCCAGCAGTGTCTGTCCTAAATACCAGGTTTGGCTGAAACCGAACTCCCAACCCGCGGTACGCCGTCTTTGCACTTCAATCTCTGTGTCGTTTATATAGCTAGAGGATTTTCTGAAAAAACCTCGAAATGAAAGATAGGTTTTATTGATGGCATTACGATAAACGAGTCGGCTGGCCTTGATATCTGAGTTTTGGCTGCGACCACTGTAGGTATAGGATTGATTAAGACCTGAAACCATTTGGTGGTAGTCATAGTTGGAAGTGGTAAACCCAAATAACCAGTAACCAACGGGAAACGAATAATGAACCGTCTGACCATCTGATCCGCGCTTCCCTGATTCGCCTCCACCCAGATCATGGTTGTAATTAACGTAGAACAAGTCATTGAGCATCAACAGATTGTCGCCAGATATGGTAATGCCAGCTTGATATTTTCCGGTAGAATCGAACCCAGCATCATCGGCGCTGATAGTCAGTCGAAACGGAAAACGCTGCTGATATTGAATCACCACATCACTTTCACCAGGCATAGCATCTGGCCCTTCTGCCGGCTCTATCTGGATATCGACTTCTGTAGTGGGTACTCGTTTAAAATTCTCCAGACCTTGCTCAATATCCCGCAGATTCAGAATGTCACCCCGATGAACAGGGATCGCATTCCATTTGGTCGCTCTTGCAGATACGCCTTCAGCAAACTGAACCTTTCTGACTCTGCCTGGTATCACCGTAAGTTGTAATAAACCGGAATTAAGATCCTGTGGAGCTGCCAGCACCCGGGTAGTTACAAAGCCCCGGGCAATAATGGCATTTTGAATACGACTCATTGCGACATTAATGCCTTGTGCCCCAAGACAACGTCCTATGGCGGAATCATTGCCATCCGTTACGGCGGATAAAGCAAACTGAAATTCTGCAGCGCTTTCGCCAATCAGTGAAACGCTGGAGATAGTGAAACAGGGAGATTCACTGTCTGGATAAACGAGGATTTCTGGCGGAGAAGTTGGATTTGGTATTCGTACATCAGGAGAGATTTCCTGTTGCTCGCGAAGCTGACGCTCGCGCTCCTGCTGCAGAAGCAGCTCTTGTGCAGCGCGATCAATAACTGCAGCACCAGCATATGCTGCTACAGAAAATAAATTCCATATAACAAACACCCATAGCAGAAGATAGGGCGCTCGTCTTCCGTGACGATTATCCATTTTTTTCTTCTTGAATTCCTTTCAATTACGAAAAATAGTAATTCAAGAATAAAGATACAGGCAACGCTCATGCCGAACCGTATGGGAAAAATGTGCGCTACTTCAAATAAATTTCAGACTTTTTAACCATTAGTTTTGATCTAGTTTGATTTCAAAAATCTGCTGATTATCTACATTGGGGTAAAAGTCTGGCCGTTCATGCATCAGCATGATAAGCATTTTATCCTGCCACTGCGGATACAAACGCTGCCAGATGCGTTGTGCCATTTCTGTATCAATGCCATTAAAAGGCTCATCCAGCAAGATCAGTTTTGATTCTTTTAATAACAGTCTTGCCAGACAGACCCTTCTGGCCTGACCACCGGATAATTGGCTGCCGGTATCACCCAGCCAGCTGTGTAACCCGGCTGGTAGCTGTTTGGCCCACTCATCCAGCTCAACTAAAGTCAGTGCCTGCCAAAGCTGTTGCTCATCGACTTCATAAAGCCCTAAGGTCAAATTGCTATATAACGTCGCGGCGATGATGCTGTTTTGCTGCGTCAGATAGCCAATCTGCTTATGCCAGGCTTGTGTTTGATCTGTACGCAGTGGAATGCCATTTATCAACAACTGATAAGGCGTTATAAATGAATCCGGTATTTCCAGCCCAGTCAGCATATTAGCTAATGTGGATTTTCCGCTTCCTGATCGTCCCGTTATCAGCAGACATTGTGTGTCGGTTAATTCAAAGGCGATAGCCGTATCAATACTGCTGATAACTTTGGGATGATCGGCCAGCATAACGGATAACCGTTCAAGCTCCGGCAAAGCCTTTTCCTGCATCTGCTGACGCTGGGCCAGGGGTTGCAAACGCTCAGCCGCATAGCGCGTTTTGCCCCATTGGCCTAATTGTCCCGGCAGGTTTTGCAGTAACTCGCCTAAACCAAACACAGCCAAAACCAACATAACGGCAACCGGTCCACTGAAAATAGCATTCTGGTATGCACACATTGCTGCCAGCGCCACACCTATCACCAACAACCCATGGCAGATACTGACCATGAACTGTGCATTGGCAATCTGTTGATTCAGTTTTAATTGTGCCCTGCCAATCTCAGCAAGCGACTGCACCAGTCGCGTTTGATGTGCAGCATTTAAATGGGCTGCCTGTAATTCCAGCTGTCCCTGTAAATGTTCAATGGTCCGCAAACGGGCATGATTGATCTGCTCAGCATAAAAACGGCTGATTTGAGCGGTTTTACGGGTTAACAGACTGAAATAGACAATACCCAAAAACAATGTGACCGCGGCAAATGACAAGCCGAGGGTTATCCAGAAAAAGCTCATAAACAAGGCGAGCAACAACACACTGCCTATTACTGTTATGGGGGGTAATAACAGACGTAATACCAGACTGTCCAGATTATCCAGATCAGCGGTTAACCGGCTCAGCCATTCGCTGTCCTGCGTATCGCGCAGTTGTTGAACCGGTAAATCGAGTAATCCGTCAAACAACGTGCTTCTGAAACCGGCAATGACCCGCAGCACCATATCGTGGTTATGCAGCCGCTCAAAATAGCGTCCTACCGTGCGACTTAATGCAAAAAACCGAATCCCCCCGCCCGGCCGGTAAATATCCAGCAATGTGGCACTTCCAGCGGTAATCGCCAAACCGGTTATGGCCGTGGCCGTAATCAGCCAGCCAGACAAGGCTAACAGGCCCATTGCCGAAACCGCTGTTACTAATGCCAGCAGCCACCCGATTACGAATCTTTTCTGCTGATTTTCCAGCACTTTTTTGAGCCAGAACGGTATACCTGAATCGCTGCGCTTTGTGTTAAACAGCATGTTTAACCGCCTTTCGAGACTCAAAGCAAAGCGGCTGATCAGCAAGTGCCAGCACATCGGTATCATGACTCGAAATGACTAAAATACAGCGGGGTTTTAATGCGGCAAGTGCCGCCAGAACATAGTGACGACTTTCCCTGTCCAGACTGGCTGTCGGTTCATCCAGTAATATCATCGGAGCGGGTGAAAGCAACACTCGCGCCAGCGCAAGACGTTGTAGCTGCCCACCGGAAAGCCCTTCACCATGCTCATTAAGTTGATTGTTCAAGCCATTGTTTCTATTTGATATTAAGGTTTCAAGCCCAAGTGCTGTCAGTACATTATGCATCTCTTCAGCTGTCGCTTGTGGTGCCAGCACTGACAGGTTTTCGGCCCAGCTTCCATTGATGACCCAGGGCTTTTGCGGCAGGTAGCGAATGGCTACTTTGCCCATCATCTGGCCATTCAATTGCAGCTCACCGGAGACGGGTGGCAGATAACCAGCCAGCGTATGCAATAATGTGGTTTTGCCGCAACCTGAAGGCCCGCTAACCACCAGACACTGCCCTGTGGTTAATTCAACATTCATCGGGCCTTGTATCGCATTCCCCTCGGTATAACCTATGCTCAGTTTTGTTAGAACTAACCGTGATAACGCGTGCTCTGCTGAATCCGTCTGTGAAACCTTACCGGTCGTTTCCACCTTATTTTTGTGATGTAAAGACGTCGCAATATGACTTGCGGCAGCCAGAGCCGCAGCACGGTCGTGATAAAACTGCGACAGGTTTCGAAGAGGCTGAAAAAACTCGGGGGCCAGTAACAGAATAAATAATCCACTGAACAAGGTGATATCTGCCGCCGGTCCCCAGCTGATTGAACCGAACAAGGCAAAACCGATATAGATAGCAATACTGGCAATGGCGACGCTGGTAAAAAACTCCAACACCGCGGACGATAAAAACGCCAGTTTCAGCGTTTTCATCACCACCTGACGATAATCCTGACTTTGTGTTTCGACTGCTTTACGTTCAGCCGTATCTGCAGCAAATAGTTTTAACGTCGTGAGGTTTTTAACACGATCCAAGAAATGCCCAGCCAGACGCTGGCGTTGTTTAAAAAACGTTTGATTAATACCTTCTGCGCCCAGCCCGACCAACACCATAAATAACGGAATCAATGGCGCTGCCAAAACCAGAAACAAGGCGGCCAGCCAGTTGTAATAAAACACGACGATAACGATCAGAACAGGTGTCAGAACAGCCAGCAACTGCTGCGGCCAGAATCGGGCGAAATAACCATCCATCGCTTCGACATCTTCAATCAATTGGCTGGCAGCCGCGCCGGGAGAATGTTGACTATGCTGCAATGCACTGGTTTGCCGCCAAGCGTAAAGAATCTGCTCTCGCAAATCCTCCCGCGCAGTCATACTGGCCCATTGACTGTAATGCTCCTGCACTCTGACAAAAAATGCGCGTAAAAGCAGACTCAGCAGCATCAAAGCAATCAGCATGAACTGTTCTGTAAGTGGTTGCAGCTCAATGATTAATGCATAAGTCAGTTTTGCCAGAGCAAACCACTGAACAATCATCGCGATCGTTGCCAACACCCCCACAAAAACAGCTAAAAGTAATCGGCTTCGCTGTTTCTGTGAGAGGTCTTTTAACAGTAAACGACCAGTTTTGGCTCTCGCTTTACTTATCGAGTCATCAGGCATTAGCTAGTGATAACCACCTTTCACTTTGCCGCGGAAGACCCAATAAGACCAGGCGATATAGCCCAGGACAAACGGAATGACAAACAGGAAGCCCAGCAACAGGAACAGTTGCGATTCATAGGCCGAAGCGGCATCCCATAATGTGTAATCCGGTGGAACCAGATAGGGCCATTTACTGGCCAGTAATCCCAGATAGGTGAACAGAAACAATCCCATGGTGGCCACAAACGGCAAGCCTTCCTGCTGTTTTTTCACTGAGCTATAAATGAGATACGCACTGTAAAGGGCCAAAAGCGGTAAGAACCAAATGAGAGAGAAACCATGGAACCAGCGCTCCATCACACCCGCATCAACAAATGGCGTATAGATGCTGACAATGGCAAACACTAACAACACCAACACCAGCAGGCGAAGTGTCACACGATAGGCCCACTGCTGCAGTTCGCCTTCGGTTTTCATGATTAACCAGGTACTACCCAACAAGGCATAGCCAGCTACCAGTCCCAGACCGGTAATAATGGTGAAAGGTGTCAACCAATCGAATGCGCCACCGACATAGACAAAGTTACTGGTTTCAAAGCCCTGAACATACGCACCCACAACAGCGCCCTGAGCAAACGCGGCGACAAAAGAGCCTCCGGCAAACGCCCAGTCCCAGATGTATCGGGTGGTATTTGCCTTAAAGCGAAATTCAAATGCCACGCCGCGAAAAATCAAACCGGCCAGCATCAGAAACACACCTATATATAAAGCAGGCAGAAAGACCGAATACACCAACGGGAAAGCTCCTAACAACCCTGCACCGCCCATCACCAGCCAGGTTTCATTACCATCCCAGACCGGTGCAACCGAGTTCATCATAATGTCTCTTGAATGATCATCCGGCGCAAAGGGATACAAAATACCCTGCCCCAGATCAAAACCATCCATCAACACATACATCATCACCGAAAAGCCAATAATACCGGCCCAGATAATCACTAAATCAAATGGCTGTTCCATTACAGACCTCCGTCTAAACTGGCATTGGCGGCTGATATTGGCCGTTGGGCTTTTTCCTTATCGTCATCCAGCTGATCGGCATTGGCAGTTTCCAGGCCACCCCGGAAGACACTCATCAGATAAAACACTCCGGCACTGAATACCATGGCATACACAGCGACATAACCAATCAAGGTAAATAACGCCATACCGCCTGTTAACGAAGGTGTTAACCCCTGCGCATGCGTCATCTGTTCATAGATTAACCAGGGTGCCCTACCGGTTTCGGTGACAATCCATCCTGCTAACACCGCGATAAACGGTGACAGACTCATCACTCTTAACCCGTTCAGGAAAGGTTTACTCTCAAGATAGCGATCACGTTTGCGTAGCCAGAGTCCTGCCAGCCCAAACAGCACCATCAGCATGCCCATTGCCACCATCACCCGGAAGGCCCAGAACACAATAAATACCGGCGGCTGCTCTTCAGGTGCCACTTCATTTAATCCCGGCACTTCACCATCCCATTCATGTGTCAGGATAAAACTCGCCAGTTTAGGAATTTTGATTTCAAAATGATTCTGCTGGTTTTCCTGATCCGGCAAGGCAAATAGCAACAACGGCACACCGGTTCCTGTCTCCCAGTTACCTTCCATCGCCGCCACTTTCATTGGTTGATGTTTAAGGGTATTCAGGCCATGAAAATCGCCAACCAACACTTGTGCAGGCGCCAGAATCAGAATCAACCACAATGAAATGGAAAGTGCCTTTTTATTGGCCTCCATTTCCCGTTTTTGCATGATAAACCAGGCCGTCACCCCCGCGACCACGAATGAGGCTGTCAAAAAGGATGCCAGTGCCATGTGCAGGAAGCGATAACCAAATGACGGATTGAAAATCGCATCCCGCCAGGAAACGACGTAATACAGTCCATCGCGCAATACCAAACCATCTGGTGTATGCATTAACGAGTTGGCGGCCAATATCCAGAAAGAGGAAATAAACGTGCCTAACGCCACCATGATTGCAGCAAATAAATGCACACCTTGCGGGACTTTATCGCGGCCAAATAGCAGCACACCAAGAAAAGCCGCTTCTAAAAAGAAGGCGGTGATAACTTCATAACTGAGTACCGGCCCCAGAAAGTTGGCCGTCGCGTAAGAAAAATTACTCCAGTTGGTACCGAACTGGAATGACATGACAATCCCCGACACCACCCCCATGCCGAACACCACAGCAAATACCTGAATCCAGAACTTCGAAAGTCGCTGCCAGAGCGGGTTGCCGGTCTTTAATGACAAGGCTTCCAATACGGCGATAAAACTTGCCAGACCAATCGTAAAGACCGGGAAAATGGCGTGAAAACATACCACGAACGCAAACTGAATTCGTGACAGTAAAAGCGGATCGAGTTCCATGGTGACTCCAATTTGGTCAGTACTATTTACAGGCCCAACATCACTGGGGGGTTAACATACATTAATTGCCCAGCTTTCAGACTATAAATAGCACAAGAAGTGCTTAGTAAAAATGATAGGGATCAATTTTTTTTCAGTTTTACAAATTCACTGCAATTCAACATAGGTTAAACCCCATCGTTGATGAATTGTTTAAGCTATAAGCTGTCATGTTTATATAAGATGTCGTTATGAACAGCATCTGTCGTTATCCCCATTGTGAAACTTTATTAATTCAGATAACAGCGTTAACCTGAATTTAATTCACCGAATGAATAAACGTTTTTATGTGTATCAGGAGGAACGAATATGGAAGTAGAAATTCAAGATGAAAAACACACTGGTCGTGTTGCAGCTATCTATGGTGATGAAGTTTCCGCCAATGCCGCCAGGCAAAAACTCATTAATAATGGCCTTTCACCCGCCGTAATCAGTATTGTTAAACCGGATGACAGCGCCATTAGCCGAAAAATCGAACCTGAAAGCCATGGCATAGCCAAAACCATCGTTAAATCCCATGGCTGGCTTGGATTGATAGGTATGATTGTCGGTATTGTCATCGCAACATTTTTAGTGTCCAGCGGTCCTGAAATGACTCAGTCCAGCCCCATGTTCACGTATCTTGTGTTTATCTTTTTCGGGTTGGTTTTTGGCATGATGTTGGCGGGCGCGATTTCAATTCGTCCTGATCACGATCCCTTAATCACCAAAACCGTTGAAGCCAGTCATGAACAAAACTGGACGGTGGTTGTACAAACCGATGAGCATGATGAAATTGATCTAATCAAAAAACTGCTTGAAGATTCGGCTATTTCAATGAGTGAAACATTCTGAGCATTTTGACGATTTGATATCCCGGCGAGTCGATCTTTTCCGGCTCGTTGGGAAGAATGACCACAAGATATTCACCGGCACCCATTCAAACAAAAAAATATTTTTTTCTTCACCATATTGGGGCAAATTCGGTGATCGCGCATGGCGGCTCAGTTACCGCCTGATCGCTCTGAAGTTATCCACATCTAATGCACAATTTATGTGCAACTTATCCCCTTGCTAAGACTTCAAAAACACATTATCTTGTGGTTCAATCATGTTGCGACCACAATTTGTTGTGGTTTGCCGTTTTTAAAGTCTTACCACACAAAGCAGGGAAAATCACTATGGCGAGCGAAGCAGAAAACTACATCCAACCCTCCTCCGAATCCGGTTACAAGGTTATCCGTCGTAACGGCAAGGTTACTGAGTTCAACAGCAGCAAAATTGCTGTTGCTTTGACCAAAGCTTTCCTGGCCGTTGAAGGCGAAGCCGCAAAAGACAGCCGACGTATTCACGAAACGGTTGCCGAACTCACCCGACAAGTCAGCGATAATCTGCTGCGTCGTCTGGATGAAGGTGGCACCGTACATATCGAGGATATTCAGGATCAGGTTGAACTCGCTCTGATGCGTGCCGGTGAATACAAAGTTGCCCGCTCGTATGTGGTTTACCGTGAACAGCAATCGCAAAAGCGTGCGGAAGAAGAACGCAAACACCCGCAACCTGCCAATGAAAGCACATTGCACGTCACGTTGAATGACGGCACTCGCCAGCCGTTAGATATCGACCGCCTGCGTAACCTGATTGATGAAGCCTGTACGGGTCTTGCTCAGGTTGATAATGCCGCCATTCTGCGTGATACCCAACGCAATATTTTCGACGGTGTTTCTGAAAAAGACGTCGAAAAAGCACTGGTCATGTCAGCCCGTACCTTTATCGAAAAAGATCCTGCCTACAGCACCCTGGCTGCTCGCCTGCTGATGGACAGTATCCGCCGTGAAGCATTGAGTTTTGTCTACAAAGCCCCTCGTCAGGCATCGCAAAGCGAAATGGCCGAACAATATAAAGACTACTTCAAAACCTACGTCCACACGGCGATTGAAAACGAACTGATTGACTCAGAACTCGGCTTATATGATCTGGAGCGTATGGGCGCAGCACTCAAACCGGAAAATGATTTCAGCTTCACTTACCTTGGTCTGCAAACCCTGTATGACCGTTATTTCATTCACTGCGATGGCACCCGTTTTGAATTACCACAAGCCTTTTATATGCGTGTGGCAATGGGTCTGGCGATTAATGAAATCGATCGTGAAGCCCGCGCCATTGAGTTCTATAACCTGCTGTCGTCTTTCGACTTTATGAGCTCAACGCCGACCCTGTTTAACTCAGGCACATTGCGTCCACAATTATCGTCTTGCTATCTGACCACCGTACCGGATGACCTGAGCGGCATTTATAACGCCATGCGTGATAACGCCCTGCTGTCCAAATATGCTGGCGGTCTGGGTAATGACTGGACCCGTGTTCGTGGTCTGGGTGCCCATATCAAAGGCACCAACGGTAAATCACAAGGTGTTGTGCCGTTCCTGAAAGTCGCTAACGACACGGCTGTTGCGGTCAATCAGGGTGGTAAACGTAAAGGCGCGGTCTGTGCGTATCTGGAAACATGGCATATCGATGTGGAAGAATTCCTCGATATGCGTAAAAACACCGGTGATGATCGTCGTCGTACCCACGATATGAACACCGCTAACTGGATCCCCGACCTGTTCATGAAACGTGTGGCCGAAGAAGGTCAATGGACGTTGTTCTCACCAGAAGAAGTGCCGGATCTGCATGATCTGACCGGTCTGGCGTTTGAAAAAGCCTACAACGAATACGAAGAGAAAGCGGCACGCGGTGAAATCCGTAACTTCAAACAAATGCCGGCTACTGACCTGTGGCGCAAAATGCTCGGCATGCTGTTTGAAACCGGCCATCCCTGGATTACATTCAAAGATCCTTGTAACCTGCGCAGCCCGCAACAACATGTTGGTGTGGTTCACAGCTCAAACCTGTGTACTGAAATTACCCTGAACACCTCTGATCAGGAAATCGCGGTGTGTAACCTCGGTTCGATCAACATGGTTCAGCACATCGACGAAAACGGCAAACTGGATAAAGAAAAACTCAACCGCACCGTGAAAACCGCCATGCGTATGCTGGATAACGTTATTGAGTACAACTATTACAGTGTGCCGCAAGCGCGTCATTCCAACCTGCTGCACCGCCCTGTTGGTCTGGGCATCATGGGCTTCCAGGATGCATTGTATAAACTGCGTATTCCTTACAGCACCGAAGAAGCAGTGAAATTCGCGGATGAGTCAATGGAAGCCGTCAGCTACTACGCGATTGATGCATCTTCTGATTTGGCGGCAGAACGTGGCAAATACAAATCTTACGAAGGCAGCTTGTGGAGTAAAGGCATTCTGCCAATAGATTCCATCAAGATCCTCAAAGAAGCCCGTGGCGAGTATCTGCAACAAGACGAAAGCAAAACCATGGACTGGGATGCACTGCGTGACAAAGTCAAACGTCAAGGCATGCGTAACTCCAACACCATGGCGATTGCACCGACAGCCACGATTTCAAACATCTGCGGTGTCAGCCAGTCGATTGAACCGACTTACCAGAACCTGTTCGTGAAATCGAACCTGTCCGGCGAGTTCACAGTCATCAACCCGTACATGGTTGAAGATTTGAAAGCACGTGGCCTGTGGGATGATGTCATGATCAATGACCTCAAATACTACGATGGCAGCCTGCTGGCGATTGACCGTGTACCGGCTGAACTGAAAGCGCTGTACACCACCGCCTTTGAAATGGATGCACGCTGGTTGATTGAAGCGGCATCACGCCGTCAGAAATGGCTGGATCAGGCACAAAGTCTGAACCTGTACATGGCAGAACCATCCGGTAAGAAAATGGACAATCTCTACAAACTGGCGTGGGTACGTGGCCTCAAAACCACTTATTACCTGCGTTCAATGGGCGCAACCGGTGCCGAGAAAACCAGCACCGCACCCACCACAGCAACAACAGCAAAACCGTCTGCACCACCCGTGTTAAAGCCGGTTGCCAAACAAGAAGATGACTTTATTTCAGGCGAAGGTATCGACGCACCGAAAGCCTGTTCTATCTTGGAACCAGACTGCGAGGCTTGCCAATAATGTTTAACTGGGACGATCCACTTGCCGAAAAACCGGCAACCGACAAAGTCGACAATGAACTGCTTCCGCCTATGCAACAAGCGGCCAATGAACTCGACACACCTGAGCCAACCACGGCCAGTGTCAGTGAATTGCCGCCATCAAACGCAAAAGCCGTTAATGCTGACGACAAACGTGTGGTGAATGGACAAGCTGATATCAATCAGCTTGCGCCATTCAAATATCCGTGGGCATGGAATTACTTTTTAAATGCCAACAAAAACCACTGGACGCCACTCGATATCAACATGGCACAGGACGTTCATGACTACCGTCATAAACTGACACTGGAAGAGCGCCATGTTTATGAAAACGTGCTGTCCTACCTGACCACCTCCGATATTCTCGCCATGCGTAATATCGGTCTGGCGGTGATGGAAAAAATGACCGCACCGGAACTGCAGATTTATCAGGCCCGTCAGGTCTATGAAGAAGCATTGCATACCTGGACTTACCAGCACTGCATCGAGACTATTGGTCTGGATCAAAGTGAAATCTACAACCGCTACCGCGTGGTGCCGGAGATTTATCAAAAGATCAAACTGGCCAATGAACGTCTGGATACCGTGATGCGTAGCGATATTGATTTGCGTGATAAAGACGAACTGGAAAACTTCGTCATGTCATACGCGTTCTTCGCCGGCATTTTCGAAGGCAGCTGGTTTTATAACGGCTTCTCACCGATCTTTGCATTGCAACGTCGTGGCTTGATGAAAGGCACCGGCGAACAGCTGCAATACATCATGCGTGATGAAGTTATGCACGCCTCGTTCGGTATTCGGGTTTGCAAACAAATCATCAAAGAAGAAAACGTCAAACTGGATCCGAAGAAAATCCAGGAGATGTTTGAAGAAGCTGATGCGGCTGAAGCAACCTATGGTGGCTACATCCTGCGTGACCCGATCTTAGGTTATTCAAAAGAAGCCCACCACGGCCAATTCCGCTACACCGCTAACCGTCGTGCTAAACAACTCGGCTTTGAAGAACCCTTCCCCGGCGCCGAAGCCACCCTGCCTTGGCTGGATGAACAAGCCAATATGCGGAAGGAGAAAAACTTCTTCGAAACCAAGGTCACCGAGTATCAAACCGGTGGCGGTTTGAAATGGGATTGATTGATTTAAAAAAAGCCGACTTTATGTCGGCTTTTTAAAAGGACAATGTCATGAGCAAATGGATTGAACAATTGAAAAACCACCCAGCAGTAGACTCTTGGGTGAAACTTCAAACGTCTTTGCATAGTAAAGATTTAGAAAAGAGAGTAGATGAACAATCCGTAGAAGATATTGCAAGAATTCAAAAGGTTATCAGTTATCTAAATAACATATTTAATAATTTTGACCCTGAATTAACAACGTCAATCACATTAACAAATATAAACAAGAATGCCACAGCATGCCTTAGTGAAATTAATTCATTTATTGGTAACGGAAATATTGGACATTTAACTAATGCTAATAATTATGTAGATAGTCTTTTAGCTGTATTTGAAAGTACTCATGCGTCAAATTTTTCAATCACAAAAAAGAGTATTAGAGAGTCAATTAGTGCCTATTCTGATGCTTTAAATGCAAGTTTAGATAACTATACTCAAAAAACGCAAAAAAACATTACGGAATTTTCCGATAGCTTTAAAGAGTTAAATAAAAGACTTCATGAACAGGAAGCTCTGCTTGCGTCTATAAAATCTGATGCAGAAACAGTTAAACAAACGATCCAGATTCAAACATCTGAATTTAACACCCAATTTCAAAGCAGTGAAAAGGAAAGAAAAGAGAAAAACGAGCGAATACTCGAGCGGCTTAATGACGATGTAGATGAAACTATAAAAATTCTTGAGTCAAAAATGGATGAAAACTTTAAAGATTTATCTATTAAGTCCTCAAAAATTATCGAAGTTCTTGTCAAACTACAAGACGATGCCGAAAAAGTATATGGCGTTACATTAAATACTTTACAGGGCGGTGCATATTCGTCATATGCAAATGAAGAAAGAAAATTAGCCAACAAGTATCGTAGATATGCATCACTTCTTATGATTACTGGTGTAGCCTTTTTGGTTGTTCCAGAGTTATTTTCATTATTTAAACCTGAAGACTATACTTTCGAATGGTTGAAGGTCCTTGGACGAGTACCATTAGCATTAGTCGTGTTTGTACCAGCTTTCTATTTCGCTCGAGAATCTGGTAAGCATCGTAACACTGAAGTAATCAATAGACGTCGGCAACATATTCTCACGACATTGGATCCATATCTTGCTCTTATGAATCCGGATAGTGCACAAGAACTTAAAAGCCATGTTGCAAAAACAGTTTTTTCTGAATCAGTCTCGTCAACCAACGAGTCTGATAAAGACACCGGTAATATAATTTCCCTACTGACAAACTTTGCTAAACAGATAAAACATTAGCCTCTAGCCAGATGGGGTTGAAGAATGAAATCCAACATGCAAAGTTACCAAAACATTTCAGTTTATTACTTTAATTCATAACTTAACTTTCTAAGTAACTAAGAGGAAAAGATATGGAGCCCTCAGATGAAGGAAAAGCATATTTCTTAGAATACGGTGAAAAGTACGAAAACCCTTATCCGAGAGGAATATATGAACATAATGAGTTTGAAAGAGGTTGGTCACAAGCATTAAAAGCTAGACCTGATCTATTAAAAAAACACAGTAGTACAACAAAATTTAATAGAAATGGAACATCCGCTGAAGATTACAAAAATGCTCGAAAAAAATGATCGGTAGGTTGGGTTAAAGAATGAAACCCAACATTTTATAAATGAAATAACAGCCGTGCTTCGTTGGGTTTCGCAAGCTCTACCCAACCTACTGATGTTGTTTTATTCAAGAGCCCGAGAAAAATCAAGGGGTCCGCAAGGTAGGTTGGGCTGAGGCACGAAGCCCAACAATCCAAATTATAAAAATTCTTTCACATTTCAAGGTGGTTCCATAAAACTAGCCTATCCGTTGGGCTTCATAAATTCAGCCCAACCTACCAAATCTATCTTTTTTTAGATCTGACGAAATCACGCGTTAAGTCCGCATGGAAAAGAAAATTCTTAATCGTTTTTTTGCTTTCTAATAAGATAACTATCTAATAAAGGCCACACTTCCAACTCATCATTAAAAATAGCAATTCGATCTTGATTAGCTGATATAAGAATGCCTTTTGCAAGGATTTTATTGTCACTGCTGGTATCAATTAAATAAGAACATTGGGCGATTTTTTCTTCACTATTACAGCCGGATTCTGCATATATTTGTATTTGCTTTTCAGCATCTTCTTTCCCTCTTTCATATGGAAAGGCTGTTAATAATCCCACGAAACAAAGAATGACAAACGGATAATAAAACCACGATGTAAGCTCTTTAAACATACTACCTAGTTCACACCAATGCCATTGGGTTATACCCCAAATTTTTCTACCTTGATTTTCTTTGCTCAGTTCTTCAAATAGCCAATCTTTGCCACTTTCTTTTGCGTATCGTGCAGAAAAAAAAGCAATCAGCCCAACAATGACTAATAAAACAAAAAAGCCAAGCCAGAATGGTAATTTAGTAAGTAACCATGCAATAGCCAAAACACCGACATACCAGCTCTCAACCAGTACATCACTCATATCTTTATTTATCAGTTCGTAACTCAAACCAAACGTAAAGATATGACCAATATGGTAACTAAAGCCTGATAACAATATACATGGCACTGTAATAGCCACCACAGAAGCAGCCATTTTTAATAATCGTTCATACTTTTCCATAGATACATCCTTGTTTATCTTATAAATTAGCCCGTAGGTTGGGCTGAGGCACGAAGCCCAACATTTTCAAATATGACATAAAACCTCATCATAAACTAAAATTACAAATCGCTTGTTGGGCTTCATAAATTCAGCCCAACCTACATTTATTTTCACAAGGATTGTGATGAATGCGTTATCGTCGTACTGAGGTGGCTGGCGCCACTTATTTCTTTACGGTTAATTTGCTGAACCGAAAACAAACCCTGCTGACGGATCATATTGATACGCTTCGCGCCTGCATCAAAACGGTGAAAAAACGTCATCCTTTTCACATAGATGCCATGGTCATCTTGCCCGATCATTTACATGCGATCTGGACTTTACCACCCGGTGATGCTGATTTTGCCAAACGCTGGATGTTAGTCAAAACAGCTTTTTCTCGATCATTACCCAAACACGAAATCATCAATCAAAGTCGAAAATTGAAACGAGAACGCGGTATCTGGCAACGCCGTTATTGGGAGCATTTAATCCGTGATGATTTGGACTATCAAAGACATGTTGATTACATTCATTACAATCCGGTGAAACATGGTTATGTGGATAAAGTAGTTGACTGGCCTCATTCCAGCATTCACCAGTTTATTAAGAAAGGCATCATTTCAAGTGATTGGGGAGTTGGTGAAACGACTCTATCAGCTTCCCCCCCCTTATACATCCGAATTTTGAAACTCGTCAGAATCGAAATCGCGCGGTCAACTCGATGAAGTCGACAGGTTTGCTTTCTCCGGTTTCGCGTATAAAAGAACCTGGTTCTAGGTGAGTGTATATGGCAGTAAAATCCAGGTGCGTTGTAGCGGCCCAGGCCATTTCGATCGAAAGCCCTGTGGCGACGTATCGGGCATCGCTGTCACCGGGCACTCGTATGATTTGTCCTGAAGGACTATAGACGCCGTCATTCTTTTCGAGGCGCCAATAAAAGTTAACATCTGTATTGAGGGACAATTTATCTGTTATCTGAAGTTGCAGATGTGGATTTATATTAAAAAAATTGCGTGGTCCTAAAACAGCCGCCTGACTGAAGTAATTACCGCGAGGAAACAGCGGGTTGAAGGTCTGAAGCATCGAATCTTCTGGATCCTTATCACCGCTTGCGATGTTTGCTCTGAGCCCAAAACGCGGTTGCAGGGACGCGTTTGAAAAAGTGAACCCAGTGTCACTGGCAAGCGTCCAGGCTGAGATTTTATTATCACCGAATGAACCGAACTGATATACGGCTTCCCAATTCCAATCCCAACCCTTCGCAGCCCCCCACAATCTTATGCCTACGGTGTGCCGTGTTTCTTTGTTAACACCCTGCACGAAACTGCCTATATCATCACGAAAGTCGAGATAGTAAAAATCGACGTTACCCTGAGGCAAAAAGCTGGGCTGTCCAACAGCATAAATTCCCCACATACTTTCATCGTGATTGGTTTTATCGTCGAATATCCCTTCCCTGTCACGCCTGGGACGAACTGCCACGGCGGTTAACTCCCAATCAGCGAGGTTCAATAGCCCTCTAAAGCCGTCGAACGTTCTACGGACATTCGTACCTTCACGGACGTCGACCAGACGGCCGGACCCAAACTCAATTTCCTGACGGCCGGCACGAATTGTCAGGTCAGTACTGTCGTTTAAGTCAAACGAAAAGTCGGCAAAGGCGTTTTGAAGGTCGAGCTTGTTTTCATCCACTGGACTTGGTCCCTCAGCTCGGCCTTCGGACAGCGCGCTCGTCAATTCGCCGAATAGACGAAGGTGTCGGCCGAGTTGCATATCAGCATGAAGATTGATGCGCTGAAGCCAGACGCCGTCTTCGTCTTGCGGAGCATCACCGAATACTGGATTGCTCGTATATTCATAGCGTTCGCGAAGAGATCCGCCAAGGCTAAGGTAACTCTCCCTGCTACTCGTTAACGGGATATGCTTCAGCCTGTCGTACAGATTTGATCGTATGGCAGAGGCGTTTTGATAATCATGGCTTTCATCAAAACGAAATTTTTCAAAGGTGGGTCGTGAGTATTCATTGGCGGACGCCTGCAACGAAATGAATATAAACACTACCGCTGCCATGATCGTCCGCAACATGATCATTAGACAAGTTCAAACAGAAGCACTTCTGCTTGATGATCGGTTTCGAGGTAGATTTGAGGCTCGTCTGTAATAGCGGCGCCATCCCCTTCGCGAAGCTCTTGACCATTTAGTCGCAGGTTCCCTCTGGCAACATGCAGCCAAGCTCGATGTCCATTAGTTATCTCATGGATAAGAGAGTCGTTTTGAGTAAACTGCCCTGCATAAAGCCGTACATCTTGATGGATCGTCACAGCACCTTGTGCGCCCGAACGATCACCAATTAGTCGTAATTGACCTTGTCGCTCCCCGGGCGGGAAGTGTTTCTGCTCGTAACTGGGCGCGATACCTTGCGTCTCTGGAATGATCCATAACTGGAGAAAATGCACGGGTTCGCTTTTCGAGGCATTGAACTCACTATGGGTTATCCCGGTGCCCGCAGACATGCGTTGGACATCACCAGGAACGATAACGGAGCCGTTGCCAAGGCTGTCGTTGTGCTCAAGCGCGCCTTCTAACACATAGGTAATAATTTCCATGTCACGATGACTGTGCTGGCCAAAGCCACCCCCAGGTGCGACACGGTCGTCATTAATGACCCTTAGAGCGCCGAACCCCATATTGTTCGAGTCATGAAAGCCGCCAAATGAAAATGTGTGATGGCTGTCGAGCCAGCTAATTTTCGTATGCCCACGACGTTCACGGTCTCTGATGACAATCATTCAATCTTTTCCTTTTAAATTCAATCATGACGCCCTGTTAATATTAAGGGTGTCAAACCCTACTTCAGGAAAATTATTCAGGATTTAATCTTCTGCCAAAACTGATGGCATAACTTACCGGGCGAGCTAAAAGAATGGGATCATTGGTGGGGCTTATACCTTCAGGAAGAGCTAAAGGATTAAACATATTGGCTTTTGCATAACTTTCACCGTCCGTCATGATTTCAGTAAGTGTCAATGTTCCGAGCTGAACAATTTTTCGCTCTGGTGGCCAAACTACAGTGGGATCAGTAATTGAATCGCCCTCTTCAGCTACCTGCAATGCGATATTAAATTTAGCCTCACCCGCATCACTTAATCTCACTGGCAACTCATCCAATAGATAATTATTGGCGGCATTTTCTCTCTCTTCTACTGAGAGATATTCAGTGCCATTCACCGGCGTAATGAGATAACGTCCATATACCGTTTTGCCCTGTTCATTTTCAAACTCAAAGGCATTAATGCCATGGAATTTTTCTGTGGCATAACTGATTGGAGCTGGTTTGGCTAATTGCACATAGCTTAACGTCTCAGGGTGTTGCTCCAGAAAAGCTTCTATGGGTGTCGGTTTCGTTTGTGCATTGGCAGAATCTTTAATCGCTGTTAATAATCCAAGAAAATCTTCCGGTGTCTTGACCGGGAATCGTTCTACCGAAATCACCACAATATCGGTGTATTCCTCCTCCGGGAGCATAAACCTTATCGCCATACCTTTTGGAAAGCCATCCGGGCTTGAATCGGCAATATCGGGCACTCCACTGGCATTCGAAAATCGAACCAATACGTCTGTTTTAGGCAAATTAAAATGAGGTGCATAAGTGATATCAGAGGCTGCTTTTGAGGCTTCAAAATAACCTGTTGCCATTAGCCCTTTTGCATGATTTGAACGAATGCCAGCATGGGGCCCGCCGGCAAGGTCGGAAAGTGTATTAACCAACCTTTCAGTGACCGGCAGTTCCTCAGCGCTAAGTGAATAAGAGGACATAACGACCATTAACAAACTGATATTAAGAATCATTTTTTTCATGACATATCCCTTTAAATAATTAATCAAAAAATTTCTGCCATTTGGCACGTCTCTGTACCAACTTTAAAATCATTTTTAATTCTAATCTTCTCCTCTTGTTGTCGCTTCCCTTCCGATGCGATCTTGAGGAAGAGTAATAGACCTAGGGTAATGTCATCCAATGTGGCCTTTTTGAACTGGCACTTTTACCAACGCAACATTGGGCCCGGGTGCGAGGAAATGCCTCACGACCGGCGAACTATCACCGACATGCAAGGCAAGAACTTTTTCTTGAATGACACGGTCAGATTCGCTCACATGTTCATGGTGACGCAAATGGGCAAGCCAGGACTCTTCAGTGAAATACTCCAGATATCGGCCTGGCTCAGCGACATCCTCAAATAAGCCCCAAGAGTAAGCGCCATTGCGGCGGCGCTCAGTTTTGAATTCGTCCATTATGGAAATGAAAGCGGCAGTTGATTTGAGTTCTATTTGATATTCGACAGTTACCAGAACCGGGCCGCGATCGAGTTCGATCTCACCTGAAACAATGGGCTCTGGCCAGTGTGATGAGGGCGATAAATCTAAAACTTCGTCCAGTTGTAACTTGGCAGGCCAGGACAAAATCGCGCCGACAATGGCACCAGTAGCAGCGATTAGCAATGTCATTGATATACCTAGCATTGACGCCACTTGGCCCCATAAAATACTACCGAGTGTCATCGCACCAAAGAAAACCGTGATAAAAATCGACAATCCCCGGGCGCGCACCCAGTCAGGCAGTGCCACTTGTGCCGCGACGTTAAGACTCGACAGTACAGCGATCCATGAGGCCCCCGCGACCAGGCTTGCAAGCGTCGCTGCTTGTGGATGCTTGATGAGCGCGAAAACAATGAGAACCAATGCGGTACCGACGGTACCGGCAGCTACCAGAGAATCGGCACCTAGACGGCCCTTGAGCTTCGGCAAAATCAGTGCACCGACGACGGCACCAAGCCCGACTGCTCCCAGCATAATCCCATAAAGTTCAGGCCCGCCCTCAAGCTCCTGTCGAGCAATAAGCGGCAGTAATGACCAGTAGGCACTGGCAAAAATGAAGAATGCAACGGCCCGAATGAGTGTGGAACGTAATGGGCCACTAAATCTCGCGTAACGAAGACCTGCAACCATGGCACTCCAAAATCGTTCCGCTGGAAGATGACTTTGCTTTCTGGGTGGAGGCCGCCACCAAAGAAGTGCAGCAATGACGACAACAAAACTCAGAGCGTTTAACAAATATGGCCAGGCGATTCCCACGCTTACAATGATAAGCCCGGCGAGTGCAGGCCCGATGGCACGGCTGATATTGATACCTACGCTATTTAGCGTCACAGCGGGTTGCAGCGTGTCGCGGGGAACAAGCTGCGGAACGATGGCCTGCCAGGCCGGGGCGACAAAAGCAGCTCCAGCTCCTGAAATGAACGTAAAGGCGAGCAGCGTCCACGCACTTATTTGCCCAAATAAAACTAACAGGCCAAGTGAAAGTGTGGAGATTGCCAGGATTGCCATCACCACGATCAGTAATCGGCGACGGTCGACCAGATCCGCAATTGCGCCAGCAGGCAGCGCAAATAAAAACACGGGCAAGGTCGTGGCAGCCTGAACTAGCGCGACCATTAAGGGTGATGGAGACAGCGACGTCATCAACCAGCCAGAAGCAACATCATGCATCCAGGTTCCGACATTTGAAATAACGGTGGCTGTCCAAAGGACCACAAATGAAATATGGGCGAACGGTGCCCAGGATGAAGCCTGACTCTTTGGTTTCATGTTTTCCATCGTCATTTATTCATATCGCGAAGCATGAGCAGCCGAGCACGCCCCAGAAGGCGCGCTTATCCTCAGCCGGAATCGGCTGATTCCATGCAATCTGATGATCGTGACCATGTAAACCGCATGCTGATTCACAACCATCATGACAGGCACGAGCATACTGTGAAGTGCCTGCTGCAAATCTCATTGCCGGAGTGGGTTCAGTGTTTACAGGGCTCCATCCCGGGGAAGCTGGTGGTAAGGGAGGAGCAAGATCCTTGTATTCATCATCGCCATGAACAATCCGTCCACCGGTCACGGTGAGAACGGCGTTAATACGGCGAATATCTTCCGGTGGAACAGTCATAAAGTCAGCTGAAAGCACGGCCAGATCGGCGTACATGCCCTTCGCAAGCGTGCCTTTGACATCTGCCTCTCCTGAAAACCAGGCCGAGCCATTAGTCCAAATTCTGAGCGCGTCTTCTCGGCTTAACACATTTTTCTCGTCATAGAGAGAAAGGCCACCCAGTGTCTTGCCCGTGGTTAGCCAATATAGCGCTACCCAGGGATCGTAAGAAGCGACACGCGTCGCATCGGTGCCACCGCCGACGGGTAAATCCATTGCCAGCATTTTCGCTATTGGAGGTGTGCTCTTAGCAGCCTCTTTACCATAACGCTCAACAAAATATTCTCCTTGAAAGGCCATACGATGTTGAGTGGCAATGCCGCCGCCCAGCGCTTTAATACGTTCAAGGTTGTGTTCGCTAACTGTCTCAGCGTGGTCGATAATAAAGCGTGTCTGGAAGGGAGTTTTGCCGTTGACTCGCTCAAAGACACTAAGGAAACGGTCGATTGACTCGTCATAGGTGGCGTGAATACGAAACGGCCACTTATTGGTTGCCAGCAATTCTACGATAGGCTCAAGTTCGCTCTCCATATGAGGCGCCAGATCTGGGCGCGGCTCCAGAAAGTTTTCGAAATCAGCCGCCGACCAGGTGAGGTTTTCCCCGGCGCCGTTCATACGCAACATTGCAGAACCAGCGCCCGGCGCAGTCATCGCGACCCAGCGTTCATAGTCAGACAACTCATCATCCACATTTTGAGCAAATAGATTGTAGGCGATTCGTACTGTGAGTTGATCTTCGTCGTGCAGCCGCTGAATAACGTCATAATCTTGTGGGTAGTTCTGCCCTCCGCCGCCCGCATCAATGACGCTGGTTATGCCAAGGCGGTTCATCTCGCGCATGTAGTGACGCGTTGAATTGATCTGATCCTCGATGGGAAGTTTCGGGCCTTGTGAAAGTGTGGAATACAAAATAAGCGCTGAGGGTTTCGCAATCAGCATACCGGTGGGCTCACCTTTCGCATCCTTCTGGATCAAGCCGCCCGGTGGATTTGGTGTATGTTTGGTAATTCCTACCGCTTTCAGGGCGGCGCGGTTCAGCAGTGCACGTGAATATAGATGGAGAACAAAAACCGGGGTCTCAGGCGCCGCTGCGTTGATTTCATCAAGTGTCGGCATTCGCTTTTCAGCGAACTGAAATTCCGACCAGCCTCCTACTACTCGCACCCATTGTGGTGCGGGTGTCCTGTCAGCTTGATTCTTCAGCATGCGAAGTGCGTCCGATAGCGAGGGCACGCCCTCCCAGCGTAATTCCATGTTGTAATTCAGCCCGCCACGAATAAGATGTGTGTGACTGTCATTCAAGCCCGGAATCACCCGCTTTCCTGCAAGGTCGATAACTTGAGTTTTATCGGTTGCCAGGCGCATTATTTCCTTAGTCAAACCTGTTGCAACAACTAATCCCCTGCCGATAGCAATTGCTTCAACTTCCGGGTTTGTTCGATCGAGGGTTGTAATGCGTCCATTCATTAAAATCATATCAATCATTTTGCCCTCCTCCTGTTGTTGAGCTCCTACCCATCGCGGTCCGAGCAGGGCAAAAAGCCCTGCTGTTGACGCGCCTTTAAGCACTTTCCGCCGAGCGGGAGAATCAATCAGGGGGTTCTGTTTTGGTTTTGAATCATCAGACATAGATCCCTCTCCTAGAAGTTTCTAAGTTGTGTTGAGCAGGCGTTTTCCCTATGCAAAGTACTTACGCCTCCTCGATTGTTATTTATTGAGCTGGTACAGGATCGAGTAGCGGACCATGTTTCACACGTTCATCAGCCTTGTGAACCATGGTGTAGGCATAGTCAACACCCATGCCATAAGCACCAGAGTGCTCTTTCACCAGTTCCATCACAGCATCATAAGTATCGCGATGAGCCCAGTCGCGCTGCCATTCAAGCAATACTTGTTGCCATGTAACAGGCACCACACCTGCCTGAATCATTCGCTGCATCGAATAATCATGGGCGTCTTTTGACGTACCCCCAGACGCATCTGCCACCATATAAATTTCATATCCAGCATCGTGCATCGCAGATAAAGCAAAGGTGTTGTTACAGACTTCGGTCCACAGACCGGAAACAACTACTTTGTTACGTCCATTCTTCTTCAGAGCGTCACGTACTTTCTGGTCATCCCAGGAGTTCATTGATGTCCGTTCCAATATCGGAGAATCTGGGAACACCGACAGCAGCTCCGGGTAGGTGTGGCCGGAAAAGGACTCCGTTTCCACAGTAGTAATGATGGTAGGGATATTGAAAATCTTCGCCGCTTTGGCCAGACCGACGGTGTTATTTTTCAAAGTCTGACGGTCAATGCTCTGAACGCCAAACGCCATTTGTGGTTGTTGGTCGATAAAGATTAATTGGCAGTTTTGCGGGGTTAATACTTCAAGTTTTGGGTTACTCATGTTGATTTCCTTTAGGTTTACCAATGTTCAGGATCATTGATTTCATAATTTTCAAATTCTCATGCTTGTGGTCAGTGAATAATCGCAGTTACACGAATTTCGAAGCGCATTGTCGGCAAACCCAATGCCTCAACACCCAGCTGTGTCCAGATCGGTGCGTGGGAAGGCATGTACTGTCGGTAAAGTTTGACAATGGTTTCGTTGACTACTGGAGGAAATCCGCCGACATGGTAGGTGTTGACGTGAATAACATGCTGCCAGGTCGCACCTGCTGCCGCCAAGACCAACTCAATGTTGCGAAAAGCGGCGGCAATTTCTTCTTCGATAGCTTTGGGGATTTGCAAGTCATCATTCCAGCCACCCTGACCGGATGTCTCTACCCGATTCCCGATCTTGACTGCGGTTGAGAAATGCAGGGTTTGGCGGAAAGTCTCACCAAACCCCGGTGTGACGATAAATTCAGGCTTTTCCATCACACAAACCTTTCCGGTGACATAGGTGGGGCTGGCTCTTCAGGCAGTGGGATGAACTCTGCATCATCGGCATCCGGCAGTTTCATCTTGCCCGCCTTCCAGTCTGCTGCAGCCTGTGCGAGTCGATCTTTCGATGAGGAAACAAAGTTCCAATAAATGAATCTCTCACCGATGGGCTCACCACCAAGAACCATCACATTTGAATGTTCTAATGCTAGTAAACGTGATGCTGCCGAGCCGAGCACTAACATCCTGCCGCTCTCGTAGCGCATTCCACCCAACTCCACCGCACCGGTCGCTATGTAAAGCGCACGCTCGCTGTAACCGTCTGGAATCTCAGCAGTCGATCCCGGTGACATGTCGAGATGTGCATAGAATAACGGCGAATGTGTTTCAGCACTGGCAGTCAAACCATAGGCGCTACCGGCAATAAGTTGCCCGACCACACCTTTATCATTCCATTGCGGTAAATCGCTTCCTGCATGGTGAGAGAAGGACGGAGCACTCTCCTCGTGTTCAACTGGCAGTGCGACCCATGCTTGTATTCCATGCAGGTGATCGCCATGTGCCCGAGCGTGTTCGAACCGCTCGCTATGTGTAATGCCTCGTCCCGCAGTCATCCAATTAACTTCCTGAGGGCGGATTGTCTGTTCGTAGCCAAGACTGTCGCGATGCATTACCTCGCCTGAAAACAGGTAAGTTACGGTTGAAAGGCCAATATGTGGATGAGGACGAACATCGATGCTCCGATCCATACCTGGCATGATATCGAGGGGCCCCATATGGTCAAAAAAGATAAAGGGGCCAACCATACGATGCTTTGCAAACGGCAGGACGCGGCCAACTTCCAAGCCGCCACCAAGAGCGCGACGTCGTTGTTCAATGACAATTTCAATCATATGATTTGTTCCTGACCTAGGCAGCTTGTTTGGATAATGCTTCAGTAAACGCCGACGATGACTGAGAGCTGGCACTATGCAGCTTTCGCCAGCTTTGCGGCGACATGCCCGTTTTGAGTCTGAATACACGGCAAAAATGTGATTGGTCGTAGAACCCATTACTGAGTGCGATTTCACTCAAGGATAACCTCGTACACATCATTTCCTTCCTTGCGGCCTCTATTCTTAAGGCAGTGACATACTTCTGCGGAGTGACACCTGTCGTGTGTTTGAATGCGTGGGAAAAATGACTCACACTCAAATCCAGTAGGGAAGCGAGTTCAGTTGTCCTAATACAATGTTCGAGATGATCCTTTATGTAGTCGTTTACACGAGAGATCTGCCAACGAAGCAAGCCTCCCGTGTTTTTAGATGGCAAAGCTCCATTCTCACTTTCAACTGCCAGTAAGTTGATTGCCTGATCCAGAAACATTGAAGCGATGTCAACATCACGATGGATGACTCGCTCGGTCTCCTTCAATAACATCAGCAGTTGCCTCGACTGTTCCATACCGTTAGCAACCAGAAAGTCTGAGTTGTCCAATAAGTTAGCTGTGCTAGCATTGCGGTTCATAGATCACACTCCATGGATTGAATAAGATCCTGCTGGCATACTTAAGTCGTCGCATTGAGCACAGGATGATGTTTTTACGACGTCTCAAACAGGCCCAAACGAGTAGGCATTAACCAACACTAAAGAGGTGGTAATTCATGGCTATTCAGGTTGGCGAGTTGGTAGGGCTGGTGGTCAGTCAGTACGAGCACCGGGTCTTCGGGACGAAGAAGAGAAGTCAGGCCGTTACAAAAAGTCATGAATATATCCTCCGTTTTCATTGTGAGTGAGATAATTTTTTCAGGAGACACACGTTAGTGAAGACGTTTCCTTGAATAACATTGTGCTGTGCCTATACTCGATTCGGTAGTACCATTCGGGGGCAAGCTGTGTCGCTAATTGGGGAACGCTGAAATGGACATGGAAGAGCTAGAGACCTTCGTGCAAGTAGCTGATGCCGAGGGGATTTCGCCTGCTGCACTCCGGCTAGGCGTATCCAAGTCGATCGTCAGTCGTCGGCTCGTCCGGCTAGAAGCAGAACTTGGTGTCCAGCTGCTTGCACGAACCACACGCGGAGCTGCTCTAACAGAAGCCGGAGCCATATTCCGAGTCTATGCTGCCAGAATCTGTAACGAGATCGATGAGGCTAAAGAGACGATTCTGCCCGCCGGTGACCTTCGCGGCCGCTTACGTATTTCTATGCCACAGTCTTTCGGCTCGACGCATTTCGCTCCCGTACTTGCGGAAATGGCGCGACGTCACCCCCAGCTTTATATCCAAAGTAGCTACACTGATCGCAGAGTAGACATGATTACTGAGGGGTTTGATTGTGCGATCCGAGTGGGCTACCTTCAGGATTCCAACTTGATAGCCAGACGCATTGGACCTATCTATGGAAAGCTCGTCGCGAGTCCGGAATATATCAAAGCGCACGGGTCACCTGAGACGCCTGAAGAGCTCGTTACCCATCAAGCCCTGATGCAGGGCACCGAAGCCTGGAAACTCATGGATGGCAATAAGATTATCACCGTCCATCCACAGGGTCGCTTTAAGGCCGACAACGGCGCGGCGCTGGTAGCAGCAGCAATAGCAGGACTTGGTATTGCTAATCTCCCGAATGGCCTTACCGATGAGTATTTAAACTCGGGGGCGCTTGTTCCGATCATGACCCGCTATCCACTACCTCCAGCAGGTGCATATGTGATCCGACCACCAGGCCAGCATCCCGCTCGAAAGGTTCGGGTTCTTACCGAACTCCTGATCGAATATTTCGACCAGCCTCCGCATATAGGTGGAGCTGCTTCTACCTGAGTGGGGCATTGACTATGCCAGGTGATTACTTTGATCTCTGGTGATGCCCACAACAAACCTATCAATCTATTGAGAAAAATCGATAATTCCTCGCTGAATACCAATAGTCACTGCATGCGTCCGGTTATGAGCTGTCAGTTTTTCCATAATGTTCCTGAGGTGCCCTTTAACCGTGTCCTCGCCTATCGCCATCGCGAGGGCTGCCTCCTTATTCGACAAGCCGTTGGCGACATGTTGGAGTACCTGAACTTCTCTGTTGGTAAGACCATTCTGGTCCACATAAGCGGCTAACTCAGCCGCAATCTCCGGCGGGAAGCGACGTTTCCCGGCCGCCAATACGCGAATGGTTTCAATAAGTTCATGGCGCAACGAGCTTTTCAAAAGATAGCCCCGCGCGCCTGCTTTGATAGCTTTTAAGGTTCTGATATCCCCACGGTAGGTAGTAAGCACAGCGATACAAGCTTGCGGGAACTCCGAAATGATGGAGCTGATTGCGCCAATACCATTAAGTTCAGGCATTTGCACGTCCATAAGGGTGACATCTGGTTGAATTTTTCGGTATAAATGGATTGCCTCCAGACCGTTAGAGGCTTCCCCCACCAGAATAATATCTTCAGAACTTTCTATTAATGATTGAATGCCCTCCCTTATCAAGGGATGATCATCTACTATCAAAACAGTGATGGGCCTATTGGTATCTGCCATAGGTTTACCCTACTCTTTTCGAATGGTTTTGTTTTTCGTCAACATCATTTTCATAGGCAAGTAAGCCAGGTAATGAAAGTTGTATGTGTGTACCGTCATTACCGTTACTAACGATCATCAGGCTTGCGTCGATTCTACCGGCCCGTTCGTACATGCCTCTAAGTCCGCCATGTTCAGGCCTCCCTTGTATTCGCTGATAAAGTGGATCAATGCCAACCCCATCATCAACAACAAGCATCTCGAAAGTGCGTGGAGAATATATGAAGGAAACTCTAATCTGAGTAGCCTCTGCGTGGCGAAGCGCATTGAAGACTGCTTCTCTCCCTACCTGATAAAAAACATCACGAACTTCATTTCTAAGTACTCTTGGTTCGCCCTTATTACTAACCTGATAGATCGCAGAAAAAGGGGCGCCAGCCTCCAGCTTTAAAGACTGAAACGCTACGGCTAAATCCTCAGTTGGAGCCATCTGTCCACGCAAACCCGTAATTCGGTCTCGACCCTCAGCAATGACATGCTCGGCCCGGTCCATCGCCTTTTCCATGGAATATCGGGCATGAGATTGCTGAGGCAGACTATTAGCGATAGCCTGAAAGCTGAGCATCATTCCCTGAACACTTTGTAGCAAGGTGTCGTGCAGTTCGCGCGCGATGCGCTCGCGCTCCTGAAAGCGCTCTTCAAGACGGTTTCTAAGAATTGACTTTTGTCGATGCGTATAAGCGCGGGACATCCATAACACAAGCATGAGAATTGTTAACAAAGAGAGCAGCTGGAACTCTGGGCGCAGATAGAAAACTTGTGGAACAATTATATTTAAAGCCTCATCAGGGAGATGTAAATGCCCATTTTCACCAAGTGCACGTACCTGGAATTCGTAATTCCCCGGACGCAGACGTGTGAAAACCGCTTGCCTTGAGCGTCCAGCGTCGACCCATTCCGAGTCATGACCGTTAAGCCGGAATTGAAAGCGCATGGCCTCTGGCGCAAGCAGGTTCAATGCTGAATAGGTAATCACGAGTTTATCCGGCTCAGTTGATAACCGAACGGGCGCGGCGGTGATATCTAAGTCAACGCCATCGACTGTCAACTCCTTGATTTTAACGACGGGTGGCTGTGCCATTCCCCTTGGTTGGTATGGATCAACGCGAACAACCCCATTACCGGTGGAAAACCATAGCATGCCTTCTTGCGTGAAGACCGCTGTGGGCACCGGCATTACCTTATACAGGTCCATAGGCAGCCGGCCGATGTGATCATGCGAGCTGTACATGAGTGTGTCGCCACCGGCTATTACGCGTTCGATCTCAGCTGCGGGCAGTTTATAGATGCCACCACGGCTATGTACCCAGATATCCATCCCGGATTCTTTTTTGTCTTTTTCAGCTGGCACAGCGACTAACCCGTAGATATTCTGAAATGGCCCAGCAGCCGGCAGCTCAAGGGAATGAAACCGTCCGTCCTTGAAATATGCCAAGCCATGCTGGCCACCTATCCATGTGCGTCCGCGCAAATGCAACATTGCTGTGACATGGCCAATGTTCAAACCTTGCTGATCACTCCAGTGAGAGATCTTCTGCTCATCAACAGACACGAGAAGATTATCCCGGTAGCCGAACCACAGCTTGCCTGCTAAATCTCGTGAGGCAGTGACAGGCATCACTTGCCGATTGGAATCACTCACTGGCTCTATGCGTCGCCATTTCTGATCAGACCAGACGAAAAGACCCGCCCGGTTAATTGAGACCCATATATCACCATTCTTACCAACCGCTATGGCCCTTACCGCAGATTCGCGGGCAGACTCGACCGGTAATGCCGCGATGTGCCGTAGTTCGTCGTCTTCAAGCGAAAAAATCCCCCGGTGCCCACCAACCAGCAAGCCGTATTCCTGACTATTTATCAATGTGGTGATCGGCATGTCCAACTCAAAGATGGCCGGACTATTCTCACGGATGTTCCCTAGCTGGCCATTATCTGAGCCAATCCATAACGAACCAGTACCATCCACCGCCAACGCGTGACCGCCTGGCCCCCCGGGCAAAGCGAAGGGAGTCATTGTTTTTCGTGTGAGTCTATCTAATCCCGAATCCGTCCCCACCCACAAAGTGCCATCACGGTCGATAAACGTAGCCATGACATTATTAGAGCTGAGTCCGTCACGAACCGTGAATGAGTTAATTACACCCTGCTCTTCGATAGACCTGGAGCGCGCCCCGGCAGCAATGTGGTGCACACCGTAGCCTAGCGTGCCGAGCCAAGCGCCGCCCTGTTGGTCCAGAACAATACTAATTGAGCGTGAGGAAGGTGTCTCTTCAACCTCAATATTGTCATAAGCGTTTTTTTTCAAATGGAGCAAATGATCCTTGGCACGATCAGTTATCCATATATCGCCTGCAGAGGATGACGTTATTTTGCTGATTGATTGGCTATTGGTGCTGATTTGTGTGAACGACGATACCCCTGGAGAGAGCATATATAATTGCTCTTCGCTTGCTGCCCAGACATAGCCATCTTTATCTACGTGAACCGCTTGGGCATGAGGTTCATTAAACCCCTCCTCCTTACCAACTGAGTGCCAATTTGTGCCGTCATGTCGGGCGAGACCACCATTCGTTGCAGCCCAAACTTGTCCTCGCTGGTCTTCGGCAAGGCTGAAAACCACCCCGCCCGGGAGACCTGGGTCAATCGGTTGAATCACTCCATTTGCCTTGATCAAGCGGACTCCGCCGGCACGCAAACCTACCCACAGGCCATCGGTGGAGCTTAGCAGCGAAGAAACCGCACCGAGCTGCTCACCGTTAGCAGGATCGAATTTCTCAAACTCAAAACCATCGAAGCGATATAAGGAATCCTGAGTACCTAACCAAAGGTGTCCATCAGCAGTTTGTTCAAGCGCTAACACAGAGCTGGGGCTTTGGTCGCTGCCACTCCAGCGGCGATGATCCATTTCGTCAGAGATGCTTGCCAATACACTTGAGCATAGTAAGCTTCCAAGTAAGAGACTCAGCAGCAAACTCATATATTTCCGCATGGAGTACCACCTCCATAATGCGCCATCACACGCTTTGAAATGTTGGCCTACAACCACTAGAGGTATCAAAACCTACCTACCTGCTGTTGGAGCCATTCAATAATTTGATCCGCTACATGCTCCCAGCCCGGCTGCATCATAAGCAAATGCCCATAACCAGGAAACGAGATGTAGTCAGTAGGCGCTAACGAGCGTCTCTGATGATAATAATTGGCTAAAATTACAGAACTATTTACCAAACGATCGTCACCACCAGAAATCAATAATAACGGCCCTCGTTCCTGATTAAACAACAATCTGCTTCCCAGTCCCAATGATATTGCGATCATTAGTTTTCTTGGAATCTTAGAAAGAATTTTATTATAGGGTAGTTCTATTGTGTGTGGCGACACCGGATGTGCGATATGCCGTAAAAACTGCGCTGACGTCATTTGCACAAAGCATATGCCATTCAACTGATCAGTTTTTGCAGTAACTATATGTAACAGTGAACGTAAATTCGGGAAAGATCGTTTTGGCGGTCGTGAAGCAATTGCGACACCGGCTAAGCCAATACCTCGGTCAAGCAGCAGTTGAACGACCATTCCGCCCAGTGCATGGCCAATCAGAATTGGTGGTGAAGGTAAGGCCGTTATCTGGAGCGCATAGAAATCTACCAGACGTGTTAATACATCTTTACCATTCAAGATGTTATACCACCCTAGTTCACTTTGGTCTGGTAGCGAGAGTAGACTGCAGGTATATCCGCAGGCCTTGAAATGACCCTCGAACTTTTCCCATATCACCGGAGCTAACAAGTCGCCTGGAACAAAACATATATAGTTGCCCATGATCTGAAATCAGTCCCGCCCTACATGCATCTGATAGCGATTTATCTCAATCTCCAATTCTATTGCTGCTAACGTCTCGCAGTTGATTCGATACGCCGCTCTGCCTTGGTGATACTCAGATGGCTCCAGCCCAGGCATGTTCACAAGTATTGGACGCCAAGATAGGAACCTCAAAGAGGTTGGGCGGTATGCTCACCATTAACGTACTCAGGAAGTTATTTCTGTTGTGAGTCGAAGCTCTGCATCAAATTAGCGTAATGGGGGACATGGCTAGCGAGAATTCCACCAAAGCCCTCAATATCGTTGCGCCAATCACGATGTAATTCCCCTGCTACAGCAAACCAGTTAACAAGTTGAGCGCCGGCAGCCTGCATTCTGCTCCATGCACCATCCCGTGTTACTTGGCTGTGAGTACCCGACGCGTCAGTGACAACAAACACATCAAAACCTTCTTCAATTGCTGATAGCGTTGGAAACGCCACGCAAACCTCTGTGACAATGCCTGCGATGAGCAACTGTTTCTTACCCGTGGCTTTTACCGCATTTACGAAGTCTTCGTTGTCCCAAGCGTTTATCTGGCCGGGACGAGCAAAATAAGGCGCATCAGGAAATGCCGCTTTGATCTCCGGAACCATGGGACCATTGGGGCCATCTTCGAAGCTGGTGGTTAGTATGGTTGGAATATTGAAGAACTTGGCGATGTCTGCCAAAGCCAGAACGTTGTTCTTGAACTCATCAGGGGAGAAATCTCGCACCAAAGTAAGTAGTCCAGCCTGATGATCTACCATCAGCAGGGCTACGTCGTTTTTATCCAAACGTTTATATTGAAAAGCCATCGTCATTTCCCTTTAAAGTTACTGGTTGAGTTTTCCGACCAGAAGTACCCAATCTTATGAAATACCAAATTGAATACCGTGCATGCTGAATGTTGCGGATGGTGTAAGAATTCATTTCGAGCTCTGAATCACACCCTAAATTAAGTCTCAGTTATCGTGAAACTCTAATGCACCCACCTTAGCTAAACACCGCCGCTGATTATTGGATGAAAATGAGATTTTTGTATGGTTGTGTGATTATCGAAAGTTTAGGGTAGCGTAGTACAACTACCCATAATCTTTCGAACAAGTGCTTAAACCGATTGGCTTGGCAAGAACATTAATTCGTAAAACGCAAATAGAAAGTCGCTTAAGATTCTATTTCGTTCCAGCGAAAGCGAATTGAACATCTAGCTTTTGAGTTTAACCGCAATGGTGGCGACATATTCGCCCTGGTGGCGGGCAATCTCCAGCTCACGATCATCAGGTTGCCGAGAGCTATCAGCGCCCGCAATGGTCGATGCACCATAAGGCGTACCGCCACTCACCTTCGAGATATCAAATAGCGCGGGCGTGGTGTAGCCGATCGGTACAATAACCATGCCGTGGTGCGCCAATGTGGTCCAGGTAGAGGTAATGGTCATTTCCTGACCGCCCGTTGTCCCGGTTGAGGTGAACACGCTCGCTACTTTACCTGCCAGGCTTCCCTTGGCCCAAAGACCGCCAGTCTGATCGAAGAAGGTACGCATTTGCCCTGACATATTGCCGAAGCGGGTTGGCGTACCGACGATGATGGCATCATAGTCACTCAGCTCTGCTGGCGTCGCCACTGATGCGTCCTGGTCGACCTTTCCACCTGCTGCCTTGAAGGCTTCGTTATCCATGGTTTCAGGGACACGTTTCACAGTGACCTCTACGCCATCGACGCTACGAGCGCCCTCAGCAACTTTGTTCGCCATGGTTTCGATATGACCATACATGGAGTAATAGAGAACAATTACCTTTGTCATTTTCGCTTCCTCTTTAGATGAAAAGTGTTTTTCGTTTGCTTTGCCCGTCCTTCGGGCGATGAGCGCAATGTGTTTACTGATTCAAAACGATCGAGAAGCTTGCTGTCTGACGCGTGATGAAGCCATTGGTCACTATGAACGTATCAGTTCCAAATTCGACCTTTGACCTGCCAGACTCACATGCCCATTCCACATAAGCCAAATCTTCGTGGATCACAGCCACGTCAGTGCGCCATGTTGCGTCGGGGAGATCATTCAACAACCTGGCATACATCTCCGCGATCTCTTTCGGTCCACGATAAGTGTCGCCATTCACCACGACCACGGCGTCTTTGGCATAGTGGGTTGATACTTTTTCGGCATTCTGCTCACCCAAAGCGGCTTCATGACTGGCAAGAACTTGTTCGGTCGTCGGCATAGCGTTCTCCCTCGTATAGGGTTTGGTGGTTGCCTGTTTTCAGCTCAGTGAAACACTGAACACCCTTTTTCCCACCGCCGTTCCTGCACGAAACTCCTTATGCGTAGCTTCCAGAGTTTCAACATTGAGACTGCGTACTGGCCCGTTCACTGTGCTCTGCAAAACCCCGTCATCTATTAGCTCTGCAACGCGTTGAAGCAAGCGCCCTTGCTCGTTCATGTCATCTGTTTCAAACAGGGATCGGGTGAACATCAGTTCCCAGTGAATTGAGATACTCTTGCGTTTGAATCCCCGGATATCCAATTGTTCAGGATCATCAATTAAACAGAATGCACCCTGAGGAGTTAAGATGTCAGCGCTTTTAGCAAGATGCTCTCCACTGGCCGTCAAGCTCGCGATGTAGTCGACCGAGTGCACGTTCACCTTGTTGAGTTGCTCACGCCAGTCGGCGCGGGGATCAATGACGTGGTGAGCCCCCATGGAACGCGCCCATTGAGCACTTTCTGGTCGAGATGCCGTGGCAATCACCTTTAGATTGGCGACCTTGGCGGCAAGCTGCGTCAGGATTGATCCAACGCCTCCACCGGCTCCAATGATCAGAATTGATTTCTGCTGTGTTGGCGGCGCTAACTGGACCTTAAGTCGGTCAAATAAAATCTCCCAGGCAGTGATGCTGGACAGTGGAAGTGCTGCTGCTTCCTCATAGCCAAGGCTTGAAGGCATATGACTGATGATTCGTTCATCAACTGCCTGGAATGCGGCATAGGCGCCGTCTCTCGAAATGTTTCCGGCGTACCAGACTTTGTCGCCTGGTTTGAAGCTCTGCACGTTATCTCCGACGCTGTGTATCACCCCGGCGGCATCCCAGCCAAGGATTCGTTTGTCACCTGTAGCCATGCCATCCCTGACTTTGTAGTCCACAGGGTTTGCAGCTACCGCCTTTACCTGCACCAATACATCTCGCGGACCGAGTGTGGGCATCGGGACATCAATCTCGATAAGACGGGTGGCATTTTCGCCTACTTCATAGATCGCCGTGATTGATTTCATCCTATGGTCCTTTACTTTATTCATGTGAGGGAAAATGTGGCAGCACATGCTCTGTAATCTCTTCAATCACCTCTAAAGCGGGTCTTGAGCCATACTTTAGGTTGAGTGCGACATGTGCGATACCCGCTAATCTGAGCAGGGCCAGAAGTTCCTTCAGGCGGTTACGTCCAACTCTATAGCCAAGGTGAATAGGAGTAGCTGCTGCATTCGGATCGCTGGTGAGATCCAAATAGAGAGACTGCATGACTGGTTTTATCCGCCCTTCCCTTGTGCTATCGACAGCCTCATTCCATTGATTCACAATCATCTTTTGCTCTGGCGGGTTTCGGTGATACGTCATCCAACCGTCTGCGTTTTTGGCCAACCAGTCTAGGTTCTGTTGAGCGAAACCTGTAATTAGAATAGGCACGCTGGAACCAACGCTTGGCTTGGGCAGGAGTTCAAGAGGATAATCCAAGGTGTTTCGAATGTCCTCAATAGGTCCTTCGTTCAGGTACAGTCCTCGAATATCCGTCAGTCGAGTGCGAAAGTCCTCCCCTCTTATGGCGTGTTCATATCCGTATAGAGAAAACTCGACTGGACGGTCGCCGGATGCCACGCCGAACAGAAACCTTCCCCCCGAAAGAACGTCAACGGAAGCGCTCGCCTTAGCAAGGTCCACCGCTGCCCGCAGTGGCAGAATCACTGAACCCGTGCCTATTGCAATACGGTGGGTTACCGCAGCAACATAAGCAGTGAAGACCCAGGCATCATAGATCTGGCCTACATCACCAAAATATGGGTCACGAACCGGAACATCACGTGTCCAGAGAGCAGCGTAACCCGCCTCATCTGCAACACGAGCCAGTTCCAGCTGATTTTGCATTTTTGGCAGATCCCCAGAAAATGCTTCTATAGGAAAAAAGATCCCCAGAGTGAGATGGCCTTTCCGGAAGGTTCGGCGAAATCCGGGATGTTCAGAGAAATCGTGTTCGATTGTCATAATGAATATGCTCAGTTGACCCTAAAGGTGAAACTAGCAGGGCGTATTTTGATCAAGAGACTGAAATGACCACTTTTCCTTGAAGCCGCTTGCCATTGACCTCTCCTCGCTCCAAAGCGGTGTGCGCTTCTGGGATTTGTGCAAGAGAGAACTTGGCACCAATAATCGGGCGGATCTGGCCGCTTTCCAATAATGTCTTGAGAGCCTGTAATTTGCCCCGGTTTTGGCGAGTAAATACAAAGTGGTACTCTGCATTTACGCCCCAGGCTGCAATGAGGTTCTGTGGGGTGGCCAGATCGACAATGGATACAACTCGGCCGGCGTCACTGAGTACATTAGGTGACTGACTCAGCGTCTGCCCTCCAATTGTGTCGAACACCACATTTACACCTTTGTTGCCCGTCAGGCTGGCGATTTCCTCTATGTAGTTTTTGCTGGTGTAATCAATGGCATGGTCTGCGCCCAACTCGCGTACAAACTCCTGGTCACTGCCCCGGCAAGTCGTGTAGACAATTGCACCCATCGTTTTTGCCAGTTGAATCGCAATGGAACCTACGCCGCCCGCTCCTCCGTGAATCAGGATGGACTCGGCCGGATTCAATTTTGCCCGCGATACGAGGGCTTCCCAGGCTGTTCCGCCGACCAGCGTAGTGGAAGCCGCTTCTTCGTGTGACAGGTTCGCAGGCTTGTGAGTCACCAATGATTCCGGCACGACATTGTACTCAGCATAAGAGCCACCTTTTGGGCCAAAGATTTGGGGCGTGTAGAACACCTCGTCGCCCACTTTAAAGTCAGTTACCCCAGGGCCCACCTTTTCGACTACCCCGGAGACGTCATGTCCGGTAATGGCAGGAAGAGGAACATATTCCGGATAATCACCCCGGCGAATCTGGAAGTCGAGAGGATTGATAGCGGTAGCCATTACGCGCACCAGCAGTTCGCCGATACCCACTTCAGGTACTGCCACATCCTGCAGCTCAAAGCTTTCAGGGCCGCCAAATGATTTCAATATTACTGCTTTCATTGAATATTCCTTTTTTCGATATAACGAAATTATGTGTTGAATAACACAGAGACTGTCACTTACCTTAACTAAACATCACCTCTTGTTATTGGATGAACGTGCGAGTTTTGTATGATTGTGTGATGGATAAAAGAGGGTCGAAATAAACAAAGACCTATGATGTGATGTGCAGGAGTAATGACGACATTGAAATGTTTTACAACACCAAAAGGCTTCATCGTTTCAATAAAAAACTATCGACGTTGGCGTTTAAAGTGGATTTTCAAAACGGCTGATTAGTGTCTCAAGTATTAGCAGCGTTTCATTTATTTTTTTTGGGTTAAGCTAAATTATTAGATGAATGAGTAGTCCTACTGAATGATTGACTGTTATCAAAACCAAATAGGATTGTCTCTTGCCAAAAATCTCCCTACGAAAAATTCTAGTCACCAGCACAGCACTACTAACCATGGCCCTGACGAATGGGACCGCCCTGGCAAAGCCTGATTTGAAACCAATTACAGTAAAGGCGAAAAGTCTCGAACAGCTTCATTCGTTGGTGATACATCAAAATGGTGAACGAGTATTCGCTAATGCTTTTCGTGGTGCTGCTCTCAATACGCCTGTTAATATCAAGTCGGTTTCAAAGACCATTTTGGCCCTGCTGACGGGGATCGCCATAGACCGAAGCATCATAGAAGGACCGGATCAACGTGTATTGCCGCTTCTTGGAAAAGATAATTTTGGGGATGATCGGGACAAGCTGACTATCGACCATTTATTAACTATGCAGAGCGGGCTGAAGAGCACATCAGGCCGGAATTATGGGCCATGGGTCAACAGCAACAACTGGGTCGACTTTGCTCTGAATAGTCCCTTAGTGAATAAGGTTGGTGGCCAATTCAGCTACTCCACCGGCGACTGGCATATTCTTGGGGCGGCACTCACACAAGCCTCCGGGTACAGCCTGCATCGTCTGGCACAAGACTGGTTGGGGAATCCGCTTGATATTGTTATTCCACCCTGGGTTGCCGATCCGCAAGGGCGTTACATGGGCGGTAACGAGATGACAATGAGTCCGCTTGGACTGGCTAGAATTGGCGACATGGTACTAAATGGTGGAAAAATTGATGGTCAGGATGTGGTCAGCCCAAATTGGCTTAAAACGTCCTGGCAGCCTCGTGGTCGGTCACCCTTTTCAAATGATCTGTATGGTTATGGCTGGTTCCTGACGGAATATGCGGGTCAACAAGCAGTTTATGCTCGGGGATATGGTGGTCAGATGCTGGTTCTTGTTCCAGAACTGCAGTTATCGATTGTTATAATCTCTGACCCCACTCTTCCGGCCCGCAGTGATGGTCACTTTGGTGACTTGGAGCAGTTGCTTGAGAGCATTATCGAGACTATCGAAAATGGCGGATGATAGGATCTCAGGTTGGGCTGAAGAACGAAGCCCAACAATTTATAAATGACATAACATTATCGAATCGTTGGGTTTCGCAAGCTCTGCCCAACCTACCCTACATTTATTTATTTTTATAATCACATGGATGGTGATTGATGCAATATCGACGGGCTTTTGTTGCCGGTGGTAAGTATTTCTTTACAGTTAATCTGCTGGAACGAGATAAATCATTATTTACTGATCATATTGATCTGCTTAAAACTGCATTTTGCAGAGTTAAACTCACCCACCCTTTTGATATTGATGCGATCGTGGTGTTACCCGATCATCTGCATACTATCTGGACACTCCCTGAAAATGACGCCGATTTCGCCACACGTTGGCGTTTAATCAAATCACATTTTTCTCGCGGCCTTCCCTCTACCGAGCTAATCAATAATTCACGAAAACAAAAATCTGAACGCGGCATCTGGCAGCGCCGTTATTGGGAACATTTAATCCGTGATGATTTGGATTATCAAAGACATGTTGATTACTTTCATTACAATCCGGTGAAACATAGTTATGTGGATAAAGCAGTTGATCGGCCTTATTCCAGCATTCATCGGTTTATTGAGAAAAATATCATTTCAATTGATTAGAGTGTTGGTGAAACGATGATTTTTACCAATATAGGGGAACATTGAGTTGTTGGGCTTGGTGTCTCAGCACAACCTGCTAATTAAATTCATCGATTGCTCGCCAAAGCCTAATTTGTGTTCATGCCCAAAGGCGTTACAATCGAAACACATCAACTTTGTTGCTAACTCACAAACACTGCGGCATCACTTCAAACGCAATACAACAATCTCTAAGAGTGGTTATGGAAAATAAAATCTTATCGACTGGCGCTAAGGCGCTTGCAGTAAACCTTGATGCTATCCGCTATGGTTCATTTGCTGAAATAGGTGCGGGTCAGGAGGTAGTTCGCTGGTTCTTTCGGGTTGGCGGTGCAGCAGGGACGATTGCTAAAAGCATCTCGGCTTACGACATGAAGGTCAGTGATGATATTTATGGCAAAGCCTCCCGGTATGTCTCGCGTGAGCGTCTGGAAGACATGCTTGAGCATGAATATAACTTGATTGTGGATTGTTTAAGCGAGCAACGTGGTGATAACACGGCCTTTTTTGCATTTGCTAACACAGTATCCGCTCGTAACTATCATGGCACCAACGAATGTCATGGCTGGTTGGGGATTCGTTTTCAAACTGAACCTCATGCCGCGCCAAGTGAAATCATTATTCATGTCAGAATGCTCGATCATGAAAACGCGCTGCAACAGGAAGCCCTGGGTATTTTAGGTGTCAATCTGGTTCATGGCGCATTTCATCTCAGCCAAAACCCGGACATGCTGGTGAAATCACTGCTGGATAATTTGACTACTGATCGTATTGAAGTTGATATGGTCGACTTTCATGGTGATGCTTTCCTGCATGTTGATAACCGCGTCATCAGTCTACGACTTGTTCAGCTTGGCTTGAGCGGTGCAGCGATGTTTTCGGCAGATGGCAAAGTGCTGCAACCTTCAGAACATTTGCGTAAGAAGAATGTACTAGTCGAACGGGGCCGTTTCCGGCCTGTTACTCACGTCAACATTGATATGTTGAATGCGGCCAGAAAACAATTTGAAGCCGAGGATGATTCCGGCCCGGAAGATACTATTTCTATCATGGAAATCACTATGCATCACCTGCGGGATGATAATGATAGTGTCGATCTCGAAGATTTTATCAGTCGTGCCGAAGTGTTAGAGGCCACCGGTCATACCGTGATGATTTCGGACTATCCTGAATACTACCGTCTGGCCACCTATTTATCCCGTTACACCAACCGTCGAATTGGTATGGCAATGGGCGCGCATAGCTTGATTGACCTGTTTGACGATCGGTATTACGCAACATTACACGGCGGTATTTTGGAAGGCTTTGGCCGGCTGTTTAAGAATAACGTCAAACTCTATATCTATCCTTACAAAGATGCGGCGACCAATACCCTGTTTAAAGTCGACAATCTCAACGTGGATGAAAAACAAACCTATCTATACGACTATCTGAAACAAGGTGATCACATCAAGCAGATTGAAGCGTTTAATGAAGATTATCTGCACATTTTTTCACCGGATGTACTGAAAATGATCACCAGCAATCAGATGGGCTGGGAGAAATTAGTGCCTGACGTGGTGGCACAGAAAATCAAAACACAGCAGTTATTTGGTTACAAAGCTGTTGAGTAGATCATAGGTTGGGCTGAATATTTCTGCCCAACCATTCAGATATTTTCTAAACCAGCCAGTTACTAAGCTTAGGATTTTACTTTTCGATAGTGTTTGGAGACCTTCGCCCTATTCCCACAAGTGTCCATACTGCACCATCTGCGTTTATGACTGCGTGAGTTGTCGACAAACATCAAAACACAATCCGGATTTAAACAGCGTTTAAGATACATTCTTTGCTCGCTGGCGAGCAAAGTAGCGACTTCGAATGCAAACAGGCCGATAAGCTCTTCCGTTGAGCTATAGGTTTTTGGATTATTTAGCTGATACCCCTCAGAGGACATCTCAAGCTGATAATGCGTTTTGTAGTTTTTCAGGTCGTCATTCAGCGATGTAATAGCTTCGTCATCCAGGCTTTCATTATCAATAATCCGGGTAAGAATATGTCTTGCCTTTTTCCTGAATTCAAGCAATTTTCCTAGCTCAACCCCCTTGCCGAGATCAGCGTCAATGTTGGCTTGATCCAGCCATTCCATCACATCACTGTCGGACATCAGTAAATCCATTAACTCCCCTTTTACATTGACTTCAGTATTAATGAAATCAACACCCAGGTTGTTACCCACAAATTCGTATTTCTGTTTCACTTTATTCATATAACCACTATACATGCATTTGACAGGTTAGTTAAGTGCTGTTAATTTATAACCTGTATAAATAATTTATACAGGTTAGTTTTTTATTTTATAACAGGAGATGACGATGAAAAATCATGTATTAAGTAGTTATAACCAGAGCGCGCATTGGAATAGAACAAAATTTACATGGGGGAATGTGTTAATAGATGGTGGAGAACGCGATAACAATGGGAAAACACATATTTCAAATATGAGCCAGGGAGTGATGGCATGGCTGACAAAGACTGGGAAAATGATGAAGCGTCTGCCGTTTTTATTGCTGTTAACCCCTCAATTGGCGTTAGCCACACAAGCTGAGGCTCATAACAAATCGAATGAAGTGACTAAGCCCTACTCCGCTGAGAGTTCACCAGTGAGTTATGGTTATGAAACGGTAGAGGGACTGGATATCTTTTACCGGGAAGCTGGAAAAAGAGACAAGCCCGTTCTTGTTTTGCTTCATGGCTTTCCTGCTTCGTCACATATGTACCGGGAGGTTTTGGCTGGTCTGGCAGAAGATTACTATTTAATTGCGCCTGACTATCCTGGTTTTGGCAATAGCAGCTTTCCCGCTCCTGAAAGTTTTGACTACACATTTGATAATCTCGCCCGGGTGATGGAGCTGTTTTTAGCACAAAAAGGCATTGATCAATTTTCAATGATGATTCAGGACTATGGTGCTCCCGTGGGCTTCAGACTGGCGGTAAAACACCCTGAGCGTATTCAAGCCATCATTACACAAAATGGAAATGCCTATAAAGAAGGCTTGTCGGTAGAAGGTTGGGGACCGATATTCGACTACTGGAAACAAAAAACGCCAGAGCTGGAAACGACGATTGCTGAAAACGTTTTCACATTTGAGGGAATGAAATGGCAGTTCACGCATGGAACTCAACAACCGGAATTCGTCCTGCCAGATAATTGGGTATTGGCTTATGCTAATCTGACTAAACCCGGACAAACCAGGGCTCAGTTGGATCTGTTTTATGATTACCAAAACAACGTGTTGAAATATCCCGAATGGCAAAATTACTTGCGTACTCATCAACCGCCAGTACTGGTGGTATGGGGCAAAAATGATGCTTTTTTCCCTGAAGAAGGGGCTGAGGGATTTAAAAAAGATGTGAAAGATATCGACTATAACATTTTAGATACCGGACACTTTGCGCTTGAGGAAGAGGCCCCGTTTATCATCAACAAAATCCGGGGGTTTTTATCTTCAAGAAATATTCGTTAGTTCTTTTATTTATGACCGTGGATTTCAAATGTAATTATTGGGCAAGGATGCCCTGTTTTTGCTGTTTTTCTGTTTTTGCCGTTTTTAGTTTTCTATTAAGTTAAGAACCATACTTAAGCGAAACATTTGATCATGCGCTGTTTGACTTTAGCAAACCAGAAACCAGTAGCAAAAAGCCATCTACCGCTCGGCGTGATGCAGCGTGTGGGTCCTCTGCATTAGCAATCCATAAAGATGCACCAAACAAGGCACCATTAATCAGACGTGCCATCGCCAGCGAGTCAACGTCTCGCAAAATGCCCTCTTCCATCAGCTTTTCAATACTGAGCTGTGTACTGCGAATACAACAGTTTTTACGTGGCCACTGCGAGGGATCACCTAATACAGCAGGACCATCTAAAAGCGTGATGCGTTGAATTTCCGGTTCACATGCCATATTGAGATAGGCGATGGAGCCATTGATAAAGGCATCCCAGGTGGTAGGACTCTCCGACTTTATAGCGGACAGACGTGTCGTCATTTCTTCTTCAATCTGTTGAATGACGGCTAGAAGTAATCCTTTTTTACCGCCGAAATGATGGTAAAGCGCGCCACGTGTTAAGCCGGCTTCTGCCGTCAGATGGTCCATGCAACTCTCCGCGAAACCATGTTGAGCAAAAGATTCTCTCGCAGATTTAATGAGCTTAGCCTGGGTTTCGGCAATCATCTCTTCACGTCTTTGTGCCATTTTTTTCTCCAAATCTTTTACATACGTAGCGCATGCAATTTGACATACAGTACGTATGCGAAATACTATACATCACATACGTCTCGTATGAGTAAGTATTTCCGCACTAATTTTAAGGCAATTATACATACGTTACTTACGCTATCAGACATACGAAACGTATGTTAGTTGCCATATGACAGAAACAACCGGGCAAGCCTTTTGTAGCAACGTCCTGAAACGAGTGGAAACAACATGGAGGAACAAGATCATGAGTACAAGAAATACCATCAGAATGTTTATGTTAGGAAGTATTTCCGCAATGGTGTTGTCCGCCTGTGGGAGTCCGGAAGCTGCTGGCCAGCCAGAAGAACCCGCAGCTCCTCAGGTCAGTGTGGCGCAGGTCGTTAACGAACGAATCACTGAATGGGATGAATTTACGGGTCGCTTACAAGCACCGCAAACGGTCAATCTTGTACCACGCGTATCCGGTTATATCGAACAAGTACATTTCCGTGAAGGTGCTTTGGTAAACAAGGGTGATTTATTAGTACAGATTGACGCAAAGCCTTTTGCGGCCGAAGTCGCCAGACTCAAAGCTGACCTGCAAAGTGCACAAAGCGCCGCAGAACTGGCTGAAAGCGAATACCAAAGAGCAGAAAAACTGAGCGTGGCACGCGCGATTTCTGAGGAGCTGCTTGATACCCGTTTAGCTCGTAAACAGCAAACCGCTGCAAGTGTTGCCTCTGTGAAAGCGGCACTGCATCGTGCTGAGTTGGATTTAAGCTATACCCGTATTACCGCACCTATTAACGGCCGTATGTCGTATGCACTGATAACGGTAGGTAACTACGTTAATGCCGGTCAAAGTCAGTTAACCAGCTTAGTGTCGACCGACAAAATGTACGCCTACTTTGATGTCGATGAGCAAAGTTATCTGAAATATCTCCGCTTAAGTGAAGACGGAAAACGGGCTGATACCCGTGATGCCACAGCAAATCCGGTATATATGGCCCTGGCCGACGACAGCGATTACCAGCACACGGGCAACATTGATTTTGTCGACAATAGTGTGAACCAGCAAACCGGCACGATCCGGATTCGCGCCACTTTTGCCAACAGTGACAATAGCCTTCTACCAGGCTTATTTGCTCGTATCAAATTGGTCGGCAGTGACTCCTATCAAGGCATTCTGATTGATGAAAAAGCTATCGGTACAGATTTGAACAACAAGTATGTGCTGGTCGTGACTGCTGAAAATCAGTTGGAATACCGCGCAGTTAAGCTGGGGGAAAAGGTAAACGGGCTGCGAATTGTGCGTGAAGGTTTATCTGCAAATGACAAAATTGTTGTGAATGGCTTACAACGCGTGATGCCGAATATTCAGATAGAACCCAAACTGGTGGATATGGCCACTAAAGAACAATTAGCAGATTTGCGTAAAACTCAACAGTTATTGGATAAAACCAACACCGAACTGGCTGCTGAGACTGACAACACAGCAGATCAAGGATAAGGAAAGATCATGTTCTCGCAATTTTTTATCAAACGCCCTATTTTTGCAGCGGTTATTTCACTATTCTTTTTAATAACCGGTGCTATTGCGGTCTGGCAGCTGCCGATCACCGAATACCCGGAAGTAGTTCCCCCTACTGTGGTCGTAACGGCTAATTACCCAGGAGCTAACCCTAAGGTAATTGCTGAAACGGTGGCATCGCCATTGGAGCAGGAAATTAACGGCGTAGAAGAGATGCTCTATATGTCATCTCAATCCACCTCCGATGGCCGGATGACACTGACTGTGACATTTGCCATCGGAACCGATGTTGATTTGGCCCAGACGCAAGTTCAGGCACGGGTGGATCGTGCCATGCCAAGGTTGCCACAGGAAGTGCAACGCTTAGGTGTCGTCACCGAGAAATCATCACCCGATTTAACCATGGTGGTGCATTTAAGCTCACCGGACGATCGCTACGATATGCTCTATTTGTCTAACTATGCGCTTTTAAATGTCAAAGATGAACTGGCACGGATTGATGGTGTGGGTAATGTAGAGCTATTCGGCGCTGGTGATTACAGTATGCGGATCTGGCTGGATCCAAATAAGGTGGCGGCATTAGGCTTATCTCCATCACAAATTACGGCAGCAATTCGCGAGCAAAACCAGCAGGCTGCCGCCGGGAGTTTAGGTGCACAGCCCAGTGCTGAAGCAGAATTTCAACTGCTGATCAATGTTAAAGGACGGTTATCAACCGTTGAAGAATTTGGCAATATTATTATCAAGGTCGGCGACAACGGTGAGGTCAGTTACTTAAAAGATGTCGCCCGTATTGAGCTGGGCGCCTCCACTTATGCACTGCGCTCGTTATTAAACAATAAAGATGCCGTCGCGATTCCTATTTTTCAGGCATCCGGTTCTAACGCGATCCAAATCTCTGATGATGTACGGGCGAAAATGGCGGAGCTATCAAAAGGCTTTCCGGACGGTCTGGCCTACGATATCGTCTACGATCCGACGGTATTTGTACGCGGCTCTATTGAAGCGGTAATAAAAACCCTGCTTGAAGCATTGCTGCTAGTCGTTTTGGTGGTCGTGCTGTTTTTGCAAACCTGGCGCGCGTCGATTATTCCATTGGTTGCCGTGCCGGTCTCATTAATAGGTACCTTTGCTTTTATGCATTTGTTAGGCTTTTCGCTTAATGCCCTATCATTATTTGGTTTGGTATTAGCCATCGGTATCGTCGTCGATGACGCTATCGTGGTGGTCGAAAATGTAGAACGTAATATCCGGGAAGGCTTATCGCCGGTTGCGGCTACACAAAAGGCGATGACAGAAGTCACCGGACCTATTGTTGCTACCACCCTGGTTCTGGCAGCGGTGTTTATCCCTACCGCCTTTATGTCAGGCTTAACCGGACAATTTTATAAGCAGTTTGCCTTAACCATTACGATTTCTACCTTTATCTCGGCGATTAACTCGTTAACCCTCAGCCCTGCCCTGTCTGCACTGTTGTTAAAAGCACCTGGCGAGAAAAAAGATCTGTTAACACGTGCCATGGACAAACTCTTAGGCGGTTGGTTATTTGGTCCGTTTAATCGTTTCTTTGCTCGTCTATCCAAAGGCTATGGTTGGTTAGTTAAAAAGGTGATTCGCTTTGGGGCACTGGTTGGCATTATGTATGTTGCAATGCTTGGCTTAACCGGTATGCAGTTTGCCACTACTCCTTCCGGATATGTGCCAGGGCAGGATAAACAATATCTGGTGGCCTTTGCTCAATTGCCAGATGCGGCGTCGTTGGAACGCACCCAGTCAGTGATTAAAGAAATGTCGAGTATTGCGCTTGAACAACCTGGCGTCATCAGTTCTGTTGCATTCCCTGGCCTGAACATTAATGGTTTCACCAACAGTCCGAACTCGGGCATCGTGTTTACCACCTTAAGCGATTTCAACGAGCGTACTGATCCATCCATGTCGGCTGATGCGATAGCTGCAGCGTTGAACCAGAAATTTGCCGGTATTGAAGATGCCTTTATTGCTATCTTCCCTCCTCCGCCAGTACAGGGTCTTGGCACGATTGGTGGCTTCAGGTTGCAAATACAAGACCGCGCTAGTCACGGTTACGAAGAGCTCTACAACGTGACTATGCAGGTTATGCAAAAAGCCTGGGCTACACCTGAACTGACCGGCATCTTCTCCAGTTATCAGGTCAATGTGCCACAACTGGATCTGGATATCGACCGGACTAAAGCCAAGCAACAAAATGTGGCCATCGATGAAATATTTCAAACACTGCAGGCTTATATGGGCTCGGTCTATGTCAACGACTTCAACCAGTTTGGCCGTACCTATCAGGTGAATATGCAGGCTGACGAGCAGTACCGTCAGAACGCCTCACAAATCAGTCAGTTAAAAGTGCGTAACGGTAATGGCGAGATGGTTCCACTGGGTTCCTTTATCAATGTAACTGATACCGCAGGTCCTGACCGGGTCATGCATTACAACGGCTTCACCACGGCTGAAATTAATGGTGGCCCCGCCCCCGGTTACAGTACCGGTGAAGCTCAGGCTGCCATTGAAAGAATACTGGCTGAAACGCTGCCCAATGGTATGACCTATGAATGGACAGAGCTGACCTACCAGCAAATTCTTGCCGGTAACGCCGGGGTATTTATCTATCCTTTGGTGATTATGCTGGTGTTTATGGTGCTGGCAGCCCAATACGAAAGCTTAAGATTGCCATTGGCGATCATTCTGATCATTCCGATGACCTTGTTATCAGCGTTAAGTGGCGTATTAATTTATGGCGGGGATAACAATATCATGACCCAGATAGGATTAATTGTTCTGGTGGGGCTGGCGACCAAAAATGCCATTTTAATTGTCGAGTTCGCCAAAGAACTGCAGGATCACGGCATGAGTGCAATGGAAGCCATTTTAGAAGCGGGACGTCTCCGGTTACGACCGATTTTGATGACCTCTATTGCCTTCATTATGGGCGTGGTGCCAATGGTATTTTCAACCGGTGCCGGTGCCGAAATGCGTCAGGCAATAGGTGTGGCGGTGTTCTCCGGCATGATTGGTGTCACCTTCTTCGGATTAATCCTGACGCCTCTGTTTTATTACATGCTGGCTAAACGTGGCGAGAAAAGAACACTGCCATCGTCAACTGCAATAACCGATAAGGTGGAGACTACACATGCGTAACTCACTCAAACTTACGACAATTGCCGTGTTGGTGATGTCATTAAGCGCCTGTGCTGTGGGGCCGGATTATCGGGCTCCTGCAAAAGTAGCAGATATAAATATTAATAGCCCTTACCAGCAAGCAGCGTTAGCACAAAGCTGGTGGCAAGCCTTTGATGATGAATCACTAAATCGGCTGATTCAACGTGCCCTGAACGAAAACCGAACTTTGGCGCAAGCCAGAGCCAATGTAGACAGAGCGTATGCTGTGTTTCAAGATGTTGATAATGACATTCTGCCAAAAGGCACGCTGGATGCCGGCTATCAGGCCAGTGAAAACGCTATGTTGCAGCCGAATAATGACAATGTTATCACGCGGAGTTATAGCACCGGTGCCAATTTAAGTTGGGACTTGGACTTGTTTGGCAAATTACGCCGCGCCGCAGAAGCCGCAGAAGCCCAAGCTCAGCAGGCTGATATTTTGTGGCGCGACGCACAAGTGCAGTTAATTAGTCAGGTAGCAATCAGTTATGGTGAATACCGTGGTGCTCAGCTGCGTTTAGATGTATCAAAACAAAACCTGCAAAATCTTCAGCAAAGCCGTGATATTGTCATGGCTCGACTAGAGGCCGGAATGGCTTCAGAGCTCGAGCTGACACAAATTGACGTGCAACTGCATCAAGTGAATGCTTCTATACCGGCCTATCGCGTAGCCCTGTTAACTGCAGATGCCACTTTGTCCGCTTTGTTAGCACAACGGCCCGGCCAGCTGGATCTCGATGATGTACCCCGTTTACCGCAGTTAAAACAACCCGTAGCTGTTGTTGAAGGTGAAAACTACCTGCGTTATCGCGCGGATGTGGCTAGCAGCGAGCGGTTATTGGCAGCTAGAACAGCAGAGATTGGTGTGGCTACCGCCGATTTATACCCGAATGTATCGATAAGCGGTTTTTTAGGCTTTTTATCTGGCCCCGGATTATCGCTGGGTAGCGATACTAAAAGCTGGTCGATTGCCCCCAGTTTAAGTTGGCAGGCAGCCGATTTAGGATCCGTCAGGTCGCGTATTCGTCAGGCTGAAGCCAGCTCACAAATGGCACTCGCAGAGTTTGAGCAGCAAGTGTTTAACGCGATTAATGAAATGCAACTTGCTCTCAATAGTTACAACCTGAGTCGTGAACAGCAATTAAGCACCGAGCTACAGTGGCAGGCCAGTAGCAAAGCGGTAGAGATTTCCCGCGAGCGTTATGATGCTGGTACTGGCGAATTTCTCGACCTGCTCGACTCAGAACGAGAATTGCTACGCAGCCGCGATCAGCTGGCACAATTGCAACAACAAAGCTTTATCCGTTTAGTTGAGATTTACCGAAGTTTTGGTGGCGGGATACAGTTGATTTAGTACTGGTTGTTATAGCTTTTATTCCGAGAGCGATTTCTCCAGCAATTTGCGTATAACGGAACATTTTTGATTATTGGAAAGTTTGTCTCTGCTGAGACGGCAATTGATTGCCTATCGACGGCAAAAATTGCCTGTGGTGAAAACTCACTCTGCTGCACTTCACTTATTAGAATCTTCAGCATTCGGCTCATGGAACATGTTTTGCTTTATATCAGGTGGACTCTCTTAAAACATAGGAATGGATTCAACCATGATCATTAATAATGTAGTCAATCAACAAAACCTCAGCCAAAAGCTGAACAGTAATTTGTATAACGACTCAGTCTCTTTCACCAGTATTATGCAATCTCAGACGGAACAAGCTCAGCAAACCGATGCGATTGATGCTAAAGATCGTGATCAAACTGATTTTACAAACATGACTCGGCAAGAGTTGTTTGATTGGATGAATAATCAAATCCGCAACGGAAAAATGACGTTGGACGAGAGCTCACCTTTCCTGGGGATGACAATGAAAATATCGGTAGAAACAGGACGCCCCATTAACATGGCTACTGACCCAACACGCATCAACTTTATTGAACGTGCTCGCTTGGGAGTAGATGGTGCGCTTTCGCGTAACGATCAACAGCTAGCCAATAGATTACAAACCGTATTGGATATCATGCAGAAACATCTGGCGTAGCTGGATAAATTGGCTGCGTAATTATGGGGCTTATGATAATCCTTAACCGACTATTGGAATTTGCTGGTATTTGTTTCCCACAGTGGCCGAACTCCCGGATTAATTTGTTAGGCTTTGTGCATCGCAGGTTTCAAGGTATCCTCTGCTCTGCTTATTTTTATCTGACACAAGGGAATCCAACTCGATGAGACATTTTGCATGGCTGCCTGCCTTTATCCTGCCCATTCTGCTCACCGGCTGTGGCTATGATGAATTTGAGGGCAGATTTATCAGTGCGGATGGTAATGTGAGTTATGAGTTCCAGCCGGATGGGACGCTGGAAATCATTCAGGGAGAAGATATCACGACGGCTGATTATCAATATAAAAGCCGTGAGCAAACCATTAAATTGCTCGGTGCTCAGGAGTTACCTACTGATACACTCGCTGTTGAAGATGAAAATCATCTGCAAAGTGGTGATCTCATCCTGACTCGCGGTGTTGATTATGCGATGTTGACTGACACTACCTGGATAGGCAGCCAGGGCCAATACACATTTGCGTTAACCTTCACCATGACTGAACAGGGCTTGGAAACCGTTTCTGAGCTAGTGTCTTATTATGATGAAAATATGATGTATTTGTCACAGACTGATGACAGTATTACCCGCCTCGATGGCAATAAACTGTTTCTTGATCAAACTCAATACACCGTTTCAGACGTGACACGGGATAGTTTCAAAATATCAATCGGTGAAAACAGTATGGTGCTTGAAAAACAGCCTAAAGGCACTGAAATCACGATTCGCGATGGTTATCAGGCGATAGATGATCAGCTCTGAGCATTTTCATTTCCTGTTGAAAAATAAAGCAATGGCAACAAATAAAACAACACTTAAAATCCCTGCTTTTGAGTCGATATATTCAGCATGACCAACGGTATTATCGCCTTGCAGATGTCGATTGAGTCACATCTTTGAATATGAATTATCCTAACCATCCAGATAGTTAGGAAACTAAATTGCCTGTGATTTAAATTCTGTGTAAATATACTTGGGAAAACAGGTACAAGGCGAAATAATGGATATTATCTTTCAGATTATCAGCCTGGAAAACCTGATAAGCTGAACAAAGGAGCCAGGGTTGAAGGAAAGATTGTTTTTATGGATGATAGCGACAAGAAACAGCTTTGTAGCACTTTTACCTTTGACTTTCCTGCGTGTTATCGGTGAATTAATCCTGAATTTACCCTGGCCAGACTATCAACAATCAATGGATCTCTGGTTCGGCACAGAATGGCGTGTTCTGTTAAGACAAATGATCGACAGTTCTTTTGCATTATTTGGATTGTTGTTAGCCGTTATTGTCTCGGTACAACTGGTTTATCGTCTTCCCAGCTCGACCCGGCAAAGAGAAATTGCCCCTCCCCTGATGGTCGCAATTAGTGCGGTCATTAACTATCTGATCATAACCGTTTTACTGCCCAATACTTCTCCAATAGAGTTCAGTGCGGATATCATGGTTTTAGGTATTGTCATTGGAATACTCTCAGCAGAATTCATTATTTTTGCTGTTAAACGCCCTTATCTCGACCTGCTCAACTTGCCTGTGGATTCTGATACCACCTTTTATCACGCTATGCGTATGAGCCCTTCCATCATTTTCATTGGCATCACCTTTTTTATGTTGGGTTTGGCCCTGGCGGCAACACCTGCCTTTCCAAGTATTTCACAGCTGATTATCGACTGGGCAAACGCTAGTGGCAATGCCACCTGGATAATCAGTACGTTTTCTGTGTTGGTCAATCAGTTGTTCTGGTTTTTTGGTGTTCATGGCAGTGTTTTTCTGGAAGGAACCGCTCTGGCACAAGGCGCTTTAAATGGCACGGCTACTGGAGAACTCAATTCCAACCTTGCTTTAATAAAAGTGCTGTTCAGTAATTTTATTTTGTTAGGGGGATCAGGTGCTACGCTGGGTTTAATCATCGCCATTTTTATCGTCACAAGACATGGCACTCAGAATAAAATTGCCAAAGTGTCTGTTATCCCCTCTGTATTCAATATTAATGACATTCTGATCTATGGACTGCCAATTGTCTTAAACCCGTTTTACCTCATCCCGTTTATTTTAGTACCGCTCCTGCTTATGGTGATTACGCTACTGTCAGTTCAGATTGGTTTTATTCATATCTATAACTCTGCGACTGTAACCTGGACCACTCCGCCTTTGATGTCAGGCTGGTTGTTAACGGAGTCCTGGCGAGGCGTTGTTCTGCAATTTATGTTAATTGCTCTCAGCACAGTGTGCTATTTGCCTTTTGTCAGAAAAGCAGAAAAAAACCATCGACAAAAAACCGTGGAAGCATTTCAACTGGCATCAGATACGATTATTAAGGTGGGCCATAACAGACAAAGAATTGTGTCCAGGCAAGATAAGGTTGGCATGATCGCCCGCGATCTGATTGTGGATCTGCAAACAGCGATAAAGCAAAACTCACTGACACTGGCCTATCAACCCAAACATGATCGTCAGGGTAACGTCGTCGGTGTTGAGGCACTGCTCCGCTGGACACATCCCCGATACGGCATGATCTCACCGATTGTCATTGTCACGGTGGCCGAAGACGGTGATCAGATAAATCAACTTGGCAGATGGGTTATTCAACAGGCCTGTGCCTGTAAAGCCCGCTGGAATAAAGCCGGTTATCAGGCATTGACTATCGCCGTCAATATTTCACCCAATCAGTTAACCGACAAAGATTTACCGTTTTATCTGATGAAATATATTCAGGAATATGGCATCACCGCTGAGGAAATAGAGCTTGAAATCACTGAATCATCCGAGATCCCCGATACCAATCTGACCGATATCATTTTGCAACAACTTGTCGATACCGGTGTGCAGCTGGCAATGGATGATTTCGGTATGGGCTATTCATCGTTACTCTACATGCGCCGTTTTCAGGTGAATGCGATCAAGATTGATGGTTCCATCACACGCGATGTGCTGCTCAACGATACCAATGCCGATATTGTCAGGACGATATGCTCGCTGGGGCAGGCCCAGAAAGTTCATGTGGTTGCCGAATATGTTGAAACCGAAGAGCAGCGCGAGGCGTTGGCTGAAATGGGCTGTGACCTTTTTCAGGGGTATTACCATAGCCCACCAATAGCCGAAGCGGATTGTATCAATTACTTCAAAATGCAGTTTGATATCGCTGCCAAGCAATTTGAGCTTAACTATAAGGTATGATTGGCTGACACCGTTATCTGGGGGTGACACAAAATGGATTTTTCACCAGTGTTTCAATCACTCTTCAACTTCTGGTATTTCATTCCGCTTTTTATCCTGCTTGCTGTTTTAAAATCAGCCTGGTTCAAAGGCCTATTCGGCGAATTTATTGTCAATGTTTTTGCTCAATGGAAACTGGATAAAGACACATATCATTTAATTAAAAATGTGACGCTGCCGACACAAGATGGCACAACTCAAATCGACCATATCATAGTGTCGGTGTATGGCGTATTTGTGGTAGAAACCAAAAACCTTCGAGGTTGGATATTTGGTTCTGCCAATCAGAAAATGTGGACACAGCAAATCTTTAAACATAAAAACAAATTTCAAAATCCTTTACACCAGAATTATAAGCATACTAAAACCTTACAATCGCTTTTAAACCTTGAAGAAAACCAGATACATTCGCTTGTGGTCTTTATCGGTGACAGTACGTTTAAAACCGATATGCCTGAAAACATCACATACGGTATGGGGTATATCCGCTATATTTTGTCCAAAACCGATAAAGTACTAAATCCAAGGCAAGTGCTGGATATTACTCAGGCCATCGAAGCAGGTCGTTTAGAACGATCCTTTAAAACAAATCGTGAACATGTGCGTCATGTTCAAAGCATTATTGCTGAAAAAAAACACCAGCATCTTTGCCCGAAATGTGGCAGTGAAATGATCTTAAGAAAAACAAAAAAAGGGGTTAATGCCGGCAAGCAGTTTTGGGGCTGTTCTGAATTTCCAAAATGTCGCCTGATGCTTCCCGTTAGCCAGGAAATCATTTAGTCATTGAGTCGTTGTACAATAGCGGTTTTATTTTCCAAATAACTTTTCAAGGGAGCTTTCATGAAAATCCAAAGCCATTTTGCCGATCTTGATACACCCACCGGTGTGATGCGTACATACATTCACCGCCCTATCGGCGAAGGCAGCTACCCTGTCATTTTGTTTTATTCTGAAATTTTCCAGCAGACTGGTCCGATTGAGCGCGCTGCCAGATTAATGGCCAGTCATGGCTATGCCGTATTAGTCCCTGAAGTGTTCCATGAACTGAATCCTATCGGTACGGTATTGGGTTATGACGATGCCGGTCGTGATAAAGGCAATGCCGATAAAGAAAACAAAGATGTGCAGAGCTATGACACTGACAATGAAGCGTTAATCAAGTATGCCAAGCAACAATCCTGGTGCAATGGCCAGTTTGGAGCGATGGGTTATTGCATCGGCGGCCATCTGGCCTTCCGTGCAGCTTTGCAACCCGAAATCAAGGGTACCGCCTGTTTTTATGCTACCGATTTACATATTCAGAAAATCCCGAATAAACCGGGTCAACACAGTATGGAACGTCTTGCTGATATCAAAGGTGAATTACTGATGATTTGGGGTAAGCAGGATAATCATGTGCCATCAGAAGGCCGAACGTTGATTTACAGCAAATTGAATGAAACCGACATTCCGTTTACCTGGCACGAATTTAATGCGGAACACGCCTTTATGCGTGATGAAGGTGATGGCGGGCGTTATGATGCTCAAACAGCACAAATCGGTTATCAACTGGCGTTGAATTTGTTTGGCAGAACGTTGCGCTAGACGCAGCGTTCCCACGCAGAGCATGGGAACGAGGTTAACAAAATTAAATGAATACAGCTGGCTCCCATGCTCTGCGTGGGGGCCTCTTTAAGTAATTCTCACGGTCTCTCATATATCACCCAACCGAACTGTTTATCTAATGCAAAACACCACTAAATCGGTATATACCCTGTTCAACTGGAACATTCTGATCCTGCCAACCGATGAAGAAATCTTTGTTGGATTATGCAGTCGGCCGGAGACAGTACCGCCATTTGCACCACCTGATGCAGCAGATGATTTACTGCCGTTTATTTTGCAAAACAGCAGTTCCATCACTGAGTTTAATGATAAAACCGGGGTTGGCTTCGATAAAGATGGCAGTCGTTATGTGGTGCTTGGTAAACCGTCAGATCCGACAAACATGATTCGCTTTAGTGTCGGGCAGATGATGAAGCCGGATGAGATTCGCTGGAAGTATGAGTTTATTGATTAGGCCATTTGCGTTCCCACGCAGGAGCATGGGACGAATTTGCTGACTTTCTGACTTATACTGGCGCTCAAAATCCACCATGAGTCATGCATTACCAAAGTCTACGGTGGTAACGCAATATAGGTACCATCATTACGTTTAGTCAATTCCCGCATCAGTATGCTGTATCTGTCGGTGCTGTTCATTGATAAAAAGCCGACACCATGAATTCTGGCCAGTCGTCTTCCATCACTGAGTTGTCTGTTCTGTCTGGTAATTCTATCGATTACCGGATCATAGGATGAACCAGTGTAATCATCACCAAATACATAAATGGACGTGGTGATATTGGGTTTGGCATATTTACGCAGTGCCGTTTCGACACCTTCGACGGGACTGCTATTGGATACCACTGACCAGTTTTGAAACATTCGGATAGCACTGTTTCTGGTGGAAGGTGTATCAGGCATCCAGCGACCATCATAACCCGAGATCATGGACGTCCCCATATCATTAAGTATCTGAAAACCTTTTACTTCGGGATGTATATTCAATACATTTACCACTTCCTGGGAAACCCGTGACCAGATCTGTTTCATACTGCCGGAAGTATCGATAATAAACACGACATAATCACTATCAACCGGTATGCCACCGACTTCTTCAGAACGCTGATCGGCCGGCTTTCGTGGTGTCGGCAAGGCAGCTTGTTTTAACCGCGATTCCACCAGACTCATTCCACTAATACTTTCTTCCAGCGCTGCATTCTGTTGCTGTAGAGCTTTAAGTCGGCTTTCCAGCGACGATTCGGCCTGAACAATAGATTGCTGTTCACTGGTTAAGGCATCAAGGGTAGAAAGCTCCTGCTGAATTTGCTCACTGATTTCGGCTGCCGAGTTTTCAAGGCCAATCAATGATGCCAGTAAACTGCTCACATCATCGGCACCGGCAATGGATACATCCACATCGGTTTTGGCGATCAGGATCAGCATCACCACCGCACCAAACCCACATGAAATCACGTCCAGAAAAGACAGACTGAAAATATCCAGACCTTTTTTCCGATATTTCATGGCCAGTTACTCGCCGGGCTGATCAGTAATCCGCCGGTAGTGGCAGCCCAGACCCAGTATTGATTGACCGCATCAGGATCACCTTCCAACGGCAGCATAATGACATCAACCTGCATGCCACGTTTACCACTTTCATTAATGGTTTGCTGAAACAGTTTTACCCGACATTCTCCGGAAATCGTCTGGGCATTTCCGGTCAGCGAGCTGCAACTGGAAAACGGATTCAGGCTGCGATATTGCGATTCGCCTTTGGTCGGCAATCCATCGGTAATGACATATAAGTTGGAGGGGGAAAACTGATTAACGCTATTCAAGCCTTTTTGAAGATTGGTCGCGCCTTCAGGAATAACAGTATTCAAGTCACGTAATATAGATGTTGCCGTTTGTGGTGAACTGGCTTTTTGCCAGCCTTGCTGATCACCTAAAATCCTGGCGTCTTCGCTAAAAGCGACCACCAACACGTCACTGTTTTCCGGTAAGCGAGCTAATAACCATTGCACTACATTTTTGGTTCTCAACCATTTTGCAGCGTTCTGTTTATTCTGCTGTGAACTGCTTTTGGTGCGGATAATATCAATCAGTTTTTCATTGGTCATCGAAGCGCTGGTATCCACCAGTATGGCAATTTTAGGCCCCTCAACCTTGAGGCCTAACAAATAGTTTTCTTCATTTATTCGCGGTGCTTCTACCAGATCAGCCTGCTGTTTGGGTATTTCAATCGAGGTAATGCTTGATTTAAGTTCTTCTAACGCACTCTCTGAGCGTTGCACCTCTTCGCTCTGGCTGGCGAGTGTGGATTGCTTTTCATCCAGTTGTTTTTTTAATGCCTGATAACGGGCATTTTCGCTGCTGAGTTGTTGGCGGATCTGTTCCAGAGTCGATCCAGCATCATCTCTGGCCTGTTCCAGCTGACTGATATCCTGTTTAAGATTGTCTATTTCAACCGGTGTTTCATCAATTTTCTGCTTGACCAGCATAAACACCAGAATAACTGCGCCGAGGCCACAGGACATGATATCCAGAAATGCCAGACTGGAACCTTCGGCTTTTTTGCGTCGGTAAGCCATTTTCTGTTAACGAATACGTCTCAGCAGGAATTTGTCGCAATAGCTTTGCGTATCGACAATCTGACTGTCCTGCAAACGCTGCAACTGATGAAACAGAAACATCAGAAAGATACTGATAAGCAAGGCCACTAATGTCGAATTAAATGCCAGCCCCAGACTATCGGTCATACCCGAAATATCACCGGCAAGCGCCTGATCAGCTTGCGAAAGCGCCTGACCGATACCACGTACTGTGCCGATAAAGCCGATTGAGGGAATGGCCCAGATCAGATAACGGATCATGGTGTTTTCGGAATCCTGCCTGACGGCCAGGGCTTCCAGGTTACTTTCAATCGCATCCGACAAGTTTTGAACGTTGTTGGTTGAACTGTATCGCCATAAAGATGAACGTAGCGTCTGCACCAGAGGTGAAGACATGCAATCCTGAGGAATCTCGGTATCCAAACGATGGATAATATGGTTCACATCAAGTTCTTTATGCCCCGTGTTTTCAATTTTCTCTTCATCACTGCTTTGCGGATCTTCAATCAAATCGACGCTGTACAGATATTTGGTTTTCAGAATCTCACGATAAGCGTTGGCAATGAGAAAACAGCCCCACATCATTAATATAAAACAGATTTCCTGCTCGTAATCTTTGATGATAACCACAATATTGCGAGGCGAAGACTGTTGCTGTTGCAAGGCTAAATCAATTAATTGAGCGGCTTCAGGCCGGATATAACCGATATACATCATATGCACCACAATGATCGATACGATCAGTGCGGCAAAGCTTTTCATCAAGTCACTCATTATTAAATGTCCACCGGGAAGGAAACGGGAGAGTTGAGGCTGATCACCGACTTACCGCCGGCCCAGGCGTTATGAATCATCAATGTCAGGATCACCACCAGCACGATCGAGATGCCTATTAACATGGCTTTTTTTAAACTCATCATTATTCATTTCCTCCATTCAGAAAACGTCCGACTCTGAAACCAAGCGTATCACGGGCCTGCTCGGCACCGCCCCGGTAAGATGCTCTTAATTCACTTAACGAACCTGAGCGCCAGTTTGCACCTTTTACGACTCGCATGCTGATTGTCGTACTATCCAGTATATGTGGATAAATAGTATCCAGCTTGGGTGCCGTGAGTGAATAACTGTCATGTGTCCATTCACTGACATTGCCGCCTAAGTCGTAAAGCCCGGACTTTTCCCGACTAAAACTTTTCACCGGAGCGATTCCGGCAAAACCATCATAATATCTGGGAACGTACAGGCTGACACTGCCTTTGGCAGCTTCATCGGCGATATTTACGGCTTTGGTTGGAATTACCCGTTCATTGCCCCAGACAAACAAAGTCTGTTCTGGTTTGCCTGCTTTACGGGCCAGCCATTCCCACTCGGCTTCCATCAATAAACGGTACCCATCGGCATTGATATTAATACGATTTAACTGATTTCCCTGCACATCATAAATCGGGGTTAAACCTTCCTGCTGACTTAGCCAGTTACAGAAATTAACCGCTTCCAGCCAGGTCACATTGGTGACGGGTAATTGAGCATCGCCGGATTTAGTGCTATCAAACTGCTGATATTCGGCATGGGTGACTTCATTTGTGCCGGCATAAAATGGTCGATTGAGCCTGACCTGTTTTAGAAACTCGTTGGCACGCTGCCCCGGCTCATCTCGCCCTGCTCCCATTTTGATAATGTCATTGGGAGAAAATAAAGCCATTTCACCACCGGCTTTGTTTTTATATTGTCTGGGGGCTTCGGCTTGTTTAGCCTGTGCTTCCGGAATCAGCGTTACTGAAAGTTTCTGCGCTTCAGCAGCCGATGGTGTAATAGATTTCTCGACCGTTCGGTAACCCTTCAGACTGAGCTGAATATCGTGAGAAACTGCCTGTAAATCCAATTCAATAGGCGTATTACCCATGGGTTTACCATCAACCGTGACTGTCGCCGGTGGTGTAGAAAGCACTTCTACCTTGCCCATTTCAGGTTGTAACGTGATATCGAAGCTACGTTTTTCATTAGTCGACAGTGTGAAGGTTTCGCTCTGGCTGAAAAATCCGGGTTTGGCATAGGTCAGCCGGTGTGATTTACCGGCTTCAACTGAGATGAGTTGGGAGTTTTCAATTCGTAAACCATTTAATGTCAGCTGACCACCGGAAGGTTTAAGGTTTAAATGCACACCAGCCGTTTCCGGTGATAAACGATAATTTCTCTCTAACTCGGGTTTACTATTTTGTATCTCAATGGTTTCTTCGGTGGTTTCATATTTTGCCAGTGACACTTTGACAGTATGCAAGCCACCTTGCAGCGGCAAGGTCAGCGGTGTCTTACCCGCTTCCGTCTCGTCAATGGTCACCATGGCACCACTGGGAACCGAATTCACCGTTAATTCGCCATGCAAAGGTTGCAATTCAACATCCTGAGCCACTGTTTCACCGCGATTGAGTGATAAGTCGATAGTCATGGTTTGATAGTGAGGATGCTGAACCTTTAGCTGATGCTCTCCGGCTGGCAGTTCATATTCGAGAATATTGGCCACTGCAATAATTTGCTCATCCATCAACCAGGCGGTTTGATTATCTTCCAGCAGAGTTGAAAGCAGGATCTTGGCAGGTAATGGCGTGAGCGTAATGCGCAGGACTTTACCGGAATCAGTCTGCTCAATAATTTGCTGATAGGGATAAAAACCATCTGCAGTGACTTCAATTTCAGTCGTGTCGGCAAGTGAGTAAACCGAACCGAACAGCACCATTGCCAGCCAGGAATCGGCATTAATCGATACGTCAGTTGCATCATCCGGCTTAATTTCTATACGTGTACCACGGGAGGCAAAAATAATCGTCAATATAATCAGGAAAAACACAACAAAGGTTGTCAGCAACCAAAGATACATTCTGTGCTGACGTTTTCTGGCAAGCTCCAGCTGCTGGTTAAATGGGCTCATCACACACCAGCGTCAGACTATAACGACTGACATCATAAGGAATGGTGACTTCAACCAGCTTGGACTTGAACCCCGGACGTTTGCCTTCAAAGGTATATTGACCGGGCTTGAGCTGAATCTCTTTTGCATCAATGACGCCAACATTACCCACCCCGCGCACCTGAATATGGGTTTTATTATCCGAACGCACTTCTACCGGGATGGTTCTGTTCACAGCCGTTAACACATTCTCAAGTTCGCGACGTTTAGTGGTGAGCGACGGGCTTTGATTACGATAGTTGGTGGCCTGGTTAATTGCCGAACGCGCCTGTTCACTGAGTTGACCATTTGACAGGCGATAAGGTGTTTTAAGGTAGTCATCAATCTTATTATTAAGTGACAAAATAGCATTTGCCATCGCCAGCTTGTCTGTTGCTGTCTGGTTATTAGGAGTTTCCTTAATAACCTGTTCAAGGTTGGTTTTGACAGTCTGCCAGTCGTCTTTTGTCTCGGCTTGTCTGGCGTTGCTCAGCGCGGTCTGAACCCGCTGATTTTTTTCGTATTGCAGTATCGCCGAATTGACATCACTGATCTCGGCGCGATTAGGGTGAATATTTCTTGCCTGATTGAGTGCTATTTTAGCCGCATCAATACGACCATTTTCAATTGCAGTATAGGATTGAGCGATAAAAGACTGAAATTTTTGATTATCAAGGGTGGAATGTAACGTTTGAGCGCGCTGTTTCAGGGCTTCACTTTCCGGTGTTAACGTTAATAACTGATTGATTAATGTCAGTTCAGTTTGCAGATCATTTTCCACTTTCGCCACATTGATTTGCTCAACTAACGACGCAATTTCAGGTAACTGCTCGATTCTTTCAGCCAAATCAGTTGCTTGCTGAGAACTTGTATCCAGCATTAACGCTTTGGAAATAGCCAGTTTTGCCGGCTGGTATTGGTTGTTATCAAAAGCCTGCCGGGCATCCTGGATGGCAGTTTTAAATTGATCCTGGCTGTCAGTAATTGTCGTTTCTGCAAGTTTAATAAGTGTATCCAATGTGGCTTTCGCCTGAGCATATTTCGCTTCACCAAACTGTTTGATTGCCGACGTTTCTGTGGTGTTCAAACGCTCAGCCAAGGCTTTATCCCATTGTTGCAGTTCAATCTTGTTCAGCTCGGGCTTCAGTGTGTTTTCATAATGAGCATAGGACTCAAGATAAGCCTGCCGCAGCGTTTCATTATCCTGCGCACTCTCCGTTACCACTGGGATATCCACAATATCCAATGTCTGCGACGATTCGGCTTTGCTGCTGTCGTGTATGGTTTTTGGCATCGAAGCCCAAACAATTAACAGCACACACAACACACTGAGCAGCAAAATGATAATCAGTGTTTGGAAAAATAGCTTTCGTTTGGCAAGTTTAGCTTCAGCGATTTTCTGCGTGATCATGCTTATCTCTTACAGCTGAACATCTGGCGTGGCTTCCAACTGATACATGCGATTCAAAAATGCACGCCATTGACGGAACTGCTCATCGATATCACCGGTTAACTCAACTGATTCTTCTTCATAAGTCATCACCTGGGGAGCCATTTCCAGATTAATAGACTCTCCCAATTCATTTAATGCATCCTGATGAAACTTGGCTTCTTCACGTGATTTAAAGCCACTGGTCAGCAGCACGGCACCACCAATCCCCCCTGCAACAGTAGCAATATCTCGGGCAAAGCGAGGGTCATTGGAATTGCCTGATGTAGCGGCAGCCACCGCGGCACCGATTAAAACTGCCCCGCCTATCATTTTCCAGATGCTTTTTGTTTTGGCTTCTTTACGCAGCTGCATTTCAGCCGCACTGGCTTCCTGCCACGCCAGATAACTGTCATCCATTTGCTGTGAAAACGCGCTGTAGTTCTGTTGCAGATTATCGATAAACAGCTGTTCTCTGACCTGAACCGATTTCACCCGTTCAAACATCGGATCAGCATCACTCGGCATACTCACCAGTTTGATTTGCCGACCGCTGGTATCCAGATGCTCCATAAACGCCTGTTCGTTAAAACTGGCAGCAAAACGTAAATCGGCAATATTCTGCAGTTGAGCAAGCTCGCGTTGCTGTTGCTTGAGTAAGGCGTCTACAATCGCTTGAGCGGCTTCGGCAAAAGCCGGATCATAAGGATCTTTGCCATCATTACGAGGATTTTTGTAGAAACCTTCATTTACCTCGTGATCTATCGTTTTGTTGAGCCACTGTTTACCACTGGCATCCACTACATTAAGTCGAAACTCAACTTCCTGACCAGTAGATTCGATAATTTCGCCCACCGTATATAAATCACCTGAAGCCGTGCTATTCGGTGCAACACGTACGGCACCAAACTTACCGGTTTCATCCAGGGCAGTTTTTAACTTATAGGCAAAACGATTGGCTTCAGCTCGTCTTAATTCCGGCCAGATACCTTCTTCTTCATAATCGGCGGCTTTATCTGAAAGCCCCGGTGAAAAGACCGGAATGATGACATCCAGTTTAATTCCCTGATAAGGGATCTCTTTGGGTTCATCCTGAGCTGAGGCAAGCTGTGGTCCGGTTTTCACATCACCGGCACTACCGGAGGTCGTCGCGCAGCCCGTAAGTACATGCATCATAATGATCATGTAAATCAGAAATTTAGACGGTGATCTGAAATTTTCAATCTTCAACAACGCTCATCCCCTTATATTTGCGATACTCATTCCAGAGTTTCTTTTTGATTTCCGGATCCTGTTCTGCTTCTGCCGCCACTCTGATTTGTGAAGCGATGGCATCATCATTATTGGCTGATGGAATATCTTCTGGAATAGCACCATTATTCGCGGCAGTTACCGGAACACCAGATTGGCCATTAACAGTGTCTTCTTCATAATCTGTTCCACTCATTTCAGGTGGCATTGATTCCTGAGTTTCCGGCTCGGTTCCCTGCATATCCTGACTGGCGACTGAGTTATTATTGCCATTGCTGCCTTCAAGTCCACCGCCTCCCTGATCGGCACCATTGCTACTGTCAGCAGATGTATTATTGGGATCGGTTAATTTGCATAACTCGAAGCGGTTAAGTGAATCAAAAAAAGCTTTTTCCATTAATGCTATCCGTTCTGCCCTGGTAAGCTCCGGACTATCAATGTAACGAATATCCGCTTCACCACAATCATCAGCTGGAGTTGCCACCTCCTCCGCATGAACCGTGATAAATCCGGGCACCAATAGTGACAGGAGCAGGCTCAACAGTTTATTCCATGCGAATAAACTCAAAAAATCCAGATAACACTTTGAAAGTTTTTTCATAGGAACAGGCACGAGTCCGTTAATAGTGTTTTAGAAAAAATAGAACAGCAGAGTCAATATGGCTTTTATATGCATTTGTCAGCAGATGACAGGGATAAGTTTTCACTGCTTTTTACAGCCTACATTTTGAGGCGACATATCATGGTATCTCTAAGCTGTCCCTGGCTTTTTTCATAATAACAATAAAGCACTATATATGAATGCCGACTGAATAGGCTGGCCAGTGAATCCGTTTATAAAACCTTGCATATTGATCTCAGGAATTGCTCCCAACGTAACCCGCTATTCTGTCTGCTAAAGTAGCATCATTTTTATGGCAGGGTGTTCAAAAATGAAATGGGCAGTGTTTGTCGTTATTTGGCTTTTCAGTTATCAGGTATTGGCACAACCGGTTCAATACGAAGTCAATGGAGAACAATTTGAAAGCTACTATGTCAGTCCCGCTGATGCTGCACCATTAGTCATTCTGATTCATGACTGGGATGGCATTACCGATTATGAAATTAAACGTGCCAATATGCTGTATCAGGCTGGTTATGCCGTTATTGCAGTTGATATCTACGGAGCCGGTATTCGGCCAGCTGAAATAGCAGACAGGCGCCATCATACCGGAGAATTGTATCGGGATCGGCAACGTATGCGGGATTTAATCAATGGGGGCATCAACCAGGCAAAACAGCTCGGCGCGGCCACCGATAATGCGGTGATGATCGGTTATTGCCTGGGCGGTACCGCAGTTCTGGAAATGGCTCGCTCTGGTTCACCAATGAAGGGTTTTGTTGCCATTCATGGTGGTCTGGGGACGCCAGAAGATCAGGATTATAAGCATGTTCAGGCTGAAATTCTGGTGCAGCATGGTGCAGCGGATGCCAATATCTCTATGGAAGAATTCAGCATGTTGAGTATGGCCATGGAAAAAGATGGTGCCCCTAATGAAATGATTGTTTATGGTGGAGCTCAGCATTCATTTACCAAAGCAGGAAACCCGCATTTCGATGTACATGCAGATGAAAAATCCTGGCACCGTCTGTTAAGTTTTCTGAATGAGAAACTGCGTTAGATTCGCCAGTTCCAGCTGTTATCTTTCATAGCCATCATTGCTCGAGGCTAATTTTTACCCAACATGACGACAATGCTGTTGTGGTGTCGATGTTTTCAATCAGTCATCTCCAATGCCAAAGTCGGAAAAAATAATGTCAGTACTCTGCAGTGTGGCTGAACAATAAGCTAGAGAACTGTTTTATTGAATCCTGCAGAAAATAAAATTCACTTTTCACACACAAATTTCACACTATTTAGCGGATACTTGATAAATGAAAACATCCGCTTTGGTGATTGGTGGCAGTGGGCAAATTGCTCAGGCCATTATTGATAAACTTTTAACTTACTTAAGGGCAGAAAACATTGTTGTTATCAGCCGTGGACTTCCACCTGATAAGTTTTCCGAAGTTATCTGGCATCAATCGAAATATGACGAGGCCAGTATGAACAAACTGGCCATGCAGTTTTATGATGAACAGCGTAATTTTGAAAAAGTCTTTATCTGTCACGGTGTATTACATGATGGTGACATAAAACCTGAAAAACGGCTGGAAGAACTCTCTGCAGATTCGATCAGCCACATCCTGAATATCAACACCATAACGCCAGTGCTCTGGCTGAAACATCTTTTACCGGTACTTAAACAGTCAATGAACTGTCAATTAATCATCTTCAGTGCAAGGGTCGGTAGCATCAAAGATAATCATGCAGGTGGCTGGTACAGCTACCGAGCCAGCAAAGCAGCGTTGAATATGCTGTTAAAAACGACGGCTATTGAATATACACGTCGGGCCAAACAGGTAAAATTAATTGCCTTTCATCCAGGTACCACTGATACCCCGCTTTCCCGCCCGTACATTGCCAACGTGCCCGAAGACAAATTATTCAGCCCTGACTTTGTAGCCGACAGACTGTTTGAGATATTAAAAAACCTGCCTGCTGACGGTGAATTGTCCTTTGTTGACTGGCAAGGCAAGTCGATTAAATGGTGATATGTACGCTTCAGCCATCTCTTTTCTGTTCTCGTGCATCCAGTCGGGCATACGCTTCTTTTTCATGATGGATATCGCTGATCAATCCACGATGCATGGCGACAGAAATGGCTTCCTGATTCTGAAATCGCTCGCCATCTTTAAATAGCAGGTCGAGTAAATCCCTTGCTGGCATATCAAGATATTTAGACAGCTTTTGGGATTCATTGGAAAACTTCTCCAACACTTCCGGATGTTGCTGCTGAACATTCAAAATCGCCAGATTATCAATGATAGCAAGCTCTTTTGCTGTTGCAGGACTCAGCCCATTATCCTGTACAAACCGTAAACTGGTTAAGCCGGTCAGCTGATGAAAGGTATTTTGTACCAGATTAAGGTCAGCATCGCGTCCTGCTAACGCCACCCTCAACCATTTCAACCGATGTCGGGCCAGAATGATCATGCTTTGTTCGATCTCTTTGCTCATAGAGCTCAGCTCCTTTCAATGCCTGTTACCTTGTTAGCACAGCAGAACCATTTCAGACAAGTCATAAAGGTCCGATCCGGGACATGTGAATTTTCTCAAGCTACCATTCAGTGATGTGATCTCTGTATATTATTTCCAACAAAAAAAAGTTTTAATGAATTGAGCGGCTAATATGCTGTAAACACGAATGATTTCCATTTTCCTTAGTTTATACAGGCAAAGTTTCCCAACATAAAGGGAATTATTCATTTACTGTGACGTACAAAAACTTGGTAATAATAAGCACATAAATTACTGCTTAGACACACTCTAAAAGTAAATTTAATATCGTTATATTCAGGGAGATAGCATTATGGCGAGTTATTATCTGGATTCAAATCCCAACCTGACCAGCAACACATGTGAAATTCATCGTGTTTGTCCTGAAACCTGTCCAAACCTCCTCCGTTCTGCAGACTGTATTGCACTGGGAGACCTACCCGATTGTAAAACGGCAATTTACGTAGCAAGAAGAAAGTACTACAACCGGGCCCAGTATATTAATGCCTGTGAGCAATGCTCAAACGCTATTCCTCATTAATCCATACTTAATCGACCTGGTTCTAGGATCCCCCCTTCCCCACTTTAGTTTTTTTCCATTGTTGTTAAATTTAAACTTTTGATATCTGCCCGCAAAAAGATTTATCCTTTGCGGGCAGATTATCAAGGAACTCAACATGTCTGAACCAAGCGTTATTCCAAATTCCGAAAAACCAATTAATCCTGTTCCCAATCAAGCCAAAACACTGACAATCGTGATTTATGCTCTGCAGGCCGCATCATTTATTGTCGGTTTGACGTTTTTAGTTGCAGTTATCATCAATTACATCAAACGCGATGATGTAAGAGGCACCTGGCTCGAGTCACATTTCCGCTGGCAGATCCGTACATTCTGGTTTTGTTTGCTATGGGGTCTGATCGGTGCTTTATTGAGTGCTGTCGTTATTGGTGTTTTTATTCTGCTGGCAAATGCCGTCTGGGTAATTTACCGTATCGCCAAAGGCTGGATAAATGTAGCCGACAACAAACCGATGTACTCTGAAAGCTGATATGAAAATGCCGTTAAAGTGAGGGAGTCACTTTGACAATGGCATTTTGAATTTAAATCAAATGCCATTTTTCATGTTAGGCTTTGCAGTCTTTCAACGCTAACCTCTCGTATAACTGGATTGTATGACCAAATATCTCACTCTCGCATTGCTGCTTTTTACTGCTACTCCTAGTCAAGCGACACAAGTTTTCACTGACCCTGGCCTGAATGGTAAACCGACACCCGAAGGGGCCGATATCGCCGTATATGTCGTGGATTCTGCCAATGGTAAAGCGCTTTACTCGGAACGCGCCGAGCAATTCCAGCAACCCGCCAGTCTGCAAAAAATCATTACCGGCCTGGCTGCTCGGTTAACACTTGATAAAGATTTCCGTTTTGAAACAACGGTAGAAACATCAGATAAAGATATCATTATTAATTTCAGTGGTGACCCGACATTCACTCGGACGCATCTGCGTGTTCTGGTAGAAAAACTCAAACTAAAACAAACGACAATTGAAGGGAATCTGTATTTAAACGGCGGTGCTTTTGACACGTCAGAACGCGCTATTGGCGTGCCGTGGGATATTATGGGAGTCTGTTACAGTGCTCCTTCAAGCAGTATTACCATGAATGGCAACTGTGTTTACGGAAAAATTGAAGGCACCACACCGGCTCCGGTAAAAGCATTAAGAGCCAGTGGCTCTCCCTATATCAATATCAGTGCTGACGATATCATCATCCGGGAAGGTTTGGAGAACCAGAACATAGATTGTGACCTCAAACTTACCGCAGATAACTGGAATCAATATTCACTCAATGGCTGTGTAGGATCGCATCGCTTGCCAGTCAATTTCCATCTGGCCGTACAAAACACCACCATGTACCTGAGCAAGGTTTTGCAGGAAGAACTCGATCGCGCCGGTATCCGTCTGAAAGGGAAAATTATCCGCAACGATAAGGCTACAGGTACGGTCATTGCTCTGCATCAATCGGAACCATTACTGAAACTGATTGATGTCATGATGAAACGGTCTGACAATCTGATTGCTGACAACCTGTTGAAAACGGTTGGCCGTGTTTATTACAAACAACCCGGCAGTTATGAAAATGGTGCAGCCGCTGCCAAGGCAGTACTCAAAGACAAAGCCAATATTGATTTGTCACGCGCTATCATTCTGGATGGTTCGGGTTTATCGAGAAATAACCGCGTCACCGCAAAACAATTGATGCAGGTCGTACAATTTATCTTCAGTAACAAAGAACTGGGATTAATCGAAACCCTGCCAGTGGCAGGCCAATCAGGCACCCTGCAGTATCGCAGCAGTTTGGTTAATGCACCGTTGACCGGAAAAGTGACGGCAAAAACCGGTTCCATCTATGGTGTGTACAATCTGGCCGGTAAAATCAACACTAAATCTGGTAAGTCGTTATATTTTGTTCAGTTGCTTTCCAATTATCATTCGGATAGTGATAACCGTAATGTTGCCCGCAAGCCATTAAGAGATTTTGAACGCGGTTTCTATGAAAAGTTATATAACGATAATTAAAATTCATCTTGGAGAGCAACTCTCAGATATTAGGGTCTGTTGTTCTTTCAGACCCTAGTTATAAAAAAAACCCTCTTTGCGCACACAAAGAGGGTTTTTTATTGCATAAAGCGTTAGCTTACCAGGCAGATTCACCCGTTTCAGGATCATACATTTCATGGTGGATCTTGTTACGGTTGGCGCTCAGTTCATCAATCGTCGGTGACCCCGACATAGCACGTTTAATTGCCAGCTTCATGGCTTCGTAGTTAGTACGATACAGATCCTTACGATCCACATCCGGGTTTGCTGCCGCATCCGGGGCAATCCAGATCATCGCTACAATACATAAGTCATCGGCATGTTCTTTTGGTATCACACCTTCGATAACACTATCCAATACGGCATCAGCAATTGCCGACTGTACCGGACCACCAAACAAGGCGACATAACTTCCTGATTTAATTGTGACTTTAGGCACAATCATGGTGGCTGGTTTAACTTGCTGGTTGGTCGCGCGAATGGCAAACATACGTGTGTGCCCTTCAGTCTGTCCCATCAAATTAGCAAAAGCCTGACCTGCAGGTCCTTTGGTACTGCCAATCAAAATTTCCGGCATTGCATCCGTGCCTTGATCTTCACTGGCAAAGACGGTGGCTTCTCCGGTTCTAAACCATACGGGTTCTGACATTGTTACACTCCAAATAATTATTAAGAAAAAACGCGCCATTCTATGTTGATGCTATCCAGGCCCGCAAGCAATAATCCTTAAGGCGTAATTCCCCCTGTTAGCCAATATGCGAACACTGGGAGTTCATACCCAATAGGGTCCTAACCATTTGCAAAGGTATTACAACTTGCAATATCACCCGATTCAAAACCGGCTTTAAACCAATGCATCCGTTGAGATGCACTGCCATGGGTAAACGAGTCCGGGCTGACATAGCCTTTGGATTGTTTTTGCAGGGTGTCATCACCGATTGCGCTGGCTGCACGTAAGCCTTCTGCGATATCTCCGGTTTCCAGCAACTGTCTCTTTTCGTTGGCATGATTGGCCCAGATGCCAGCAAAACAATCCGCCTGCAGTTCCTGTTTCACTGAAAGTTTATTGGCATCTACTTCACTTAATTTACTGCGCGCGGCGTGAACCCTGGACGATATGCCCATCAATGTTTGAATATGATGTCCCACCTCATGGGCAATCACATAGGCCTGCGCGAAATCTCCCGGGGCACCAAAACGGTTTGCCAGTTCATCGAAAAAATTCAAATCCAGATAAATCTGCTGATCGCCGGGACAGTAAAAAGGCCCGATGGCTGATTGGGCTGTACCGCAGGCTGAACGCACCACCCCACGAAATAATACTAACCGCGGTTCCTGATAGCGCTGGCCGTTATCTTCAAAAATATTGCTCCAGGTTTGTTCTGTATCCGCTAAAACTACGGAGACGAACTCAACCAGTTCCTTTTCTTCCGGAGATTCATTTAATGTTGTTGAGGATGCTGTACTGGTTGGACTTTCACCAAGACCAACAACATTCAATATATTGCCAAGGTTACCGGTAAATAAGCCATAAGCCACTACTCCGACAATTAACAGCAAGGTGCCTTTAAAACCAAGAAAACGAAACATCAGTGGCAATAATCTTAAGCCACCACCGCCCATACCACCTGCACGAGAAACACGCATTGAGCGCCTATCCTCAATATTACTGCTCTTAGGTCTACCCTTCCAACGCATAATTGATTCCTTTAAAAGCAGATTGAATTTTTGATGGGGTGACTGTTTTCTGAATGCCAGAGTCTGTTCCGCTATGTGAATAACATAATCATAATTTATACGTTAGAAGCTGAAGGAAATATTTTCTTCAGCAAACGATATTTCAGGGCCTGACAGGCATTTACCCCTTGCTATTTCACACCGTATTCACTTTACGGGCAGTACTTTGTTCTGCAGGTAATCTTAAGAGTAAAGGCAATGTGCGATAGTAAAGCTGAAGATAAAATAAAAAACATTCCGGAAAGTCGACGACTGCCTTGCAGAGGCTGCACGGCGGATTGTAAGAATTACGCTTTTTGTGAAGGGAAACCGTGGAGACAGGAGCCACAGGGGGGGCAGGCGGACAAAAAAATTCATTAACAGCCACAAAAGCCCGGTAAACCGAATGCGGTTACCGGGCTTTTAATGTTCCGTTTCATTACCGGCTATTTTGTCTACTGGTTGGCTAGTCCAATCAATATTGCTGGCTTATGCCCTGCTCTGCAGCCTCTTCCAAACCAGCCGGGTCCTCATCAGGGTAAGGTTCGTTCAGATCATCATCATCTTTGTTACGGTTCATTTCATCGGTTGATTGAGGGTTATCGGCATCTTGACCTTCCTCATCACCATAAGGGTTTTCACTCCACTCAGGATCTGCATTGAGTTCATTATCCTGGCCTATGCGTTCTTCCTGCTCATCTGAGCAGCCAGATAACATAATCGAAGCGAAAGCAAATGTTATGGTAAACATGATGGTTTTTAACATAGTCACTCCTTACTGATTAATTGATAAATAATGGTCATATAAACTTTTTACTCCGGCGACCTTTGGTTATGACTTACTAAAGTTGATACCAGTGAAATTAAACAGGTTTACCACAGGCACTGGTGAGCCTGCTTTTCATTCATTGGCTGTGTGACATCATTTGCGGGGTCGTCTTCATAACTTTCAGGAATATTCGCCGTAATCACTTCTGCAACCGTTGTCTTGTATATGTTTTTGCCATCAGATACAGCGTGTAAAATAATATCTGTAGCGCTAATGGTTCCAATCAACTCATCATCACTGGCGACGACAAGATACCCGACATGCTCCTGATCCATTATTTCTGCTGCCTCTCTCAAACTGACAAAACCAGGCACCGTCATTACTGATGAATTCATAATCTGTTTTTCGTTCATCCCAAATCTCCCGATTAAACATTCAGCGATAAATGAATAGTCCATGGTATTCAGCAAGCCCTATGCCAGATGACAAACAGCCTGGTTTTTAACATATTTCATGAGCTCCGGCAGAGTCATGCAACTCGGCAAACACAAAACCTATAATTTTTTCTCTGTATCTCAGTAATTTTTACCCATATTACATTTTGTTTTATAACGTCATCACTTTTACAACATAGATCAATATCAGCAATGACAAGCCTTCGCATAGGATTCATTATCACGGGTATACATATTGCAATACCGTTCTATCTTTTATTGAATCCAACAGGACAAAAATATGACTGACTCGCAAGTGCAAGTGCAGCGTACAGATGCCATAAGCTTGTTAAAAAACGATCACCGTAAGGTTGAAAAGGCCTTCGCTCAATATGAGGAATTAGGGCCATACGCTTATATTGGAAAGAAAAATCTGGCGGATGAAATCTGTGCTGAACTTATACTGCATACACAGTTGGAAGAAGAAATTATTTATCCGGCTTTTCGTAAAAAGCTGGCTGACTCGACCGATCTGGTCGATGAGGCGCTGGTTGAGCATGACAGTGCCAAACTTCTGATTAGAGAAATTCAACAAATGCAGGCTGACGAAGAACTGTTTGATGCCAAAATCAAAGTGCTTTCGGAATACATTGAACATCACGTCAGGGAAGAAGAAAAAGAAATATTTCCTTTAATGAAAAAAAGCGACGTGGATCTGCTATCACTTGGCGAGAAGCTTGCTCAGCGCAAACAACAGCTAAGCTCTGAGCATAAAGTCTAATTTAAATAGCCGTTATTGGTGATTTATGGCTAACAACCACGCAAAAAAAGCATCCATGGAGTGGGCCTCCCTGAAAAAGGAAGCATCGGTATTTCCGATCTATTCAATGCGTAAAGCCTGGCATGTGTTGGAAAAGGAAATCTATGGAATGCCGAACGCTGATAGGAAGAATAAGAACGAGTCGGTTTTGCTAGGCAAAATTGAAATCGGAAATCTGACGGTTCTGGATCCACGACTGGGAAATCTAATACATCGTCTCGAATATACCCGCTTAAGTATTGAAAGCATCCAGTCACCGCCCACAGTCATGATCCTGGAATATATTCAGGCATGTGAGAGGGTACACCGGATTATCAACAATTATCGGAAACTCCCCAGCTAATTATCCAGGTAATCAAAAAAGGGAATATTTATGGCAAGACTGGTTAAATGCAAGGTTTGTGAATACCAAGTCGCTCGTAAGGCCAGAACATGTGTTCAATGTCATGCCCGAAACCCGGGATTAACGGCGACCGATTATCTGATTTACTGCATGTTTATCGTCATTATTATTGCGGGCATCATGCTGAGCTACAAAATCACTTTCAATGACCAGTTGATTAGAATTAAGGATGTCGAAGCTGCCGGATTTGAAAAACAGTATCAACGTCAAACATTAATTCAAAATGCTGAAGTTGGCTGGGTGGGTGAATGGCACAGTGAACGTATCGAAGTTTACCAGTTTGCCAATATTAGAGCCGTTGACCTAGGGGTTGTTTATCTTTCTCGCCGCCTCTGTTGTGACTGAAAATGCACTAATCAAGACGCGAGGAGTGCCGTTTAGTCGTTCTAAATAAATGACGAGCAACACAGAGTGGTGCATTTTCAGCCACAACCCGTAGGGCTGGGACTATTTTTCCGCCCTACTGTGTTGAAAATGATTTATGTAGAGTAACTACACCGCATCATTTCCGCCTTGTTGGACGAAAAAAATAGCCTCCAGCAGTGGGGGTGAGAAAGAGAAACAGCCCCTAGAGTTTTTCCAAACATGCTGCCCCGGACAATGTATTCGGATGGACGGACGCCTGCATTCATAAAAACATCATTCTACTAAGTGAAGGGCGCAATGCCTGCCAGATACTTAAACAGCTATAAAAAATGTAAGTCTTTATCTAACGGGAAAGTTCCGGATTGCTATTGCGAGTCTGAGGTTTGAATTTCAACATCTAAGCGGATATCAGGATCTGTATTTATGAGGGATGTTTCAGGAACAAGCGTTAAGATTATCAAACACATTGAAAGGTAATGAAAACGTAGCGTCACATCCTTGAATGAATTTTCCAGCCGACACTGAGAAATCGGCCAGAAAATCTTTCTTCCACTAAATACACTACATTCTCATTAAACTGATAAATCTAGAGGATACTATTGGCCTTGTTCCCTGGCAGGGTCACCTTCACCCATTTCATGGGCAGGATGTTTAGCATTTTCATCATCCGATTTGTTTTTGTCATACGCTTTTTTATCTGGCGTCACTTTTTTATCATCTCTATCGACATTGTCATATGTCTGTGACTCACCTTTAGCATCATGTTTATCATGATCGCCAGCGAGTACAGGTGTCGCGATAAAAGCTGTCGCCAAGGCCGTTGAAAGAAATAGTTGTTTAAACATTTCATTCTCCTATTTTAATTATCGGCATACTTTTTAGTGAACTTGATGACTAAAAAAATCTATCAAAGAAAGTGCCGATGAAGCTTTCCTTGTAACAAGCTCCATCGCAAACCTTGTGCCAGATTTATCAGGAGCGGTTCAGGAATAAACAGTACAGCCAAATATACTATTTAATATCATAAACTTAAAGCTTAAATATAATGTTATTGTTCACTATAAAACTGGCGTGTTTATTATGAAATTTTCATGCGAGCACAGTGAATTAATCATGTAATTTTTACAAGATAACCGGAAAACTTTCAGGCTAAGCGGGTTGGATTGCCACCAACAGGCTATAAACGATAATCCACAGGTTAAGCAGGTGACACATCTAGCGCCATTCTAACTTTATTCGCCAGTTCTTCACGACTGTAGGGTTTAGATAATAACAACACACCAGGATCCAGTCGGCCATGGTGCACAATAGAGTTTTCAGTATAACCAGAGGTATATAACACTCGCAGCCCGGGCCGTAACTTAAGTGCCTGTTCGGCAATTTTCCGTCCATTCATACCTTCAGGCAAAACAACGTCGGTTAACAGCAAATCAATAGTCTGTTCGGATTCAAGAATTTGCATTGCCTGCTTGCCGTCTGCAGCGGAAAGCACTTCATATCCCAGGCTTGTCAATTGCGAGATGACATACTCACGAACCAATGGATCATCTTCAACGACCAGTATCTGTTCATTTCCCTTCTTTAAATCGGTGGTAACAGACGACACGTTATCCGAAGGAACATTTTTATTGGTCGCAACTGGCAAATAAAGCCTGACTGTAGTGCCTTGTCCTGGTTCCGAGTAGATATTAACGTGACCATTACTTTGTTTGATAAAACCATAAACCATGGCGAGTCCCAGACCCGTACCCTTATCTTTTGTTTTTGTGGTGTAAAACGGTTCAAATACTTTATCAAGTATCTCTGCGGGTATACCGAAACCTGAATCTGAAATAGCAATAACGACATAATCCCCCGTATTAATCTCATGCTCCTGTGCATACCGATCGGGTAAATGCGTATTTTGTGCTTCTATGACAATGCGTCCTCCCTTCGGCATGGCATCTTTGGCGTTCAGGGCAAGATTCAGCAGAGCATTTTCAAATTGACCGGAGTCAATCAAGACCTGATGAAGCTGATCATCGGCCATTAACTGAATTGAAATTTCAGCCCCTACGGCCCGTTCCAGCAATGGCCATAGTTGCTGGATTAATTGCTTGATTTTTACCGGTTTTGGTTCAAGCGGTTGTTTTCGGGCAAAGGCTAATAAACTACGGGTTAACTCTGCCCCTCGATACCCCGCTTGCAGAATCATATCCGCTAACGGTTTGAGACGGCTGGATTCATCCAGTGACTCGGTAATAATTTGTGAATTACCAATAACGACCGTTAACAGGTTATTAAAGTCGTGTGCCACACCGCCAGTCAGCTGCCCGACAGCTTCCAGGCGTTGAGATTGACGCAGACGGTTTTCCAGTTCAATACGTTCGGTAATATCCTGAAAAGCACCTTGCAAGGCAGTGATTTCGCCTTCGCTATTACGTACAGCCTCACCAGATGAACGAACCCAAATCAGCTCCCCGGCAGAATTGATGATCTGCAATTCCACATCGAAAGGTGTTCCGTGCTCTGAGCAAGCATGAAACAGTTCTTTAACCCGAGATTGATGCTCTGGAATATAAAATGAAAACCCTTCATCAAGAGTAGGAGAATAGCCATTCGGTTTGCCATGAATGTTAGCCACCATATTGGACCATTTCACTTGTTTAGTCGTCATATCTATCGACCAGCCACCAAAACGGGTAACTCGACCCGCTATCTCCAGTAAATGAGCCTGTTTGCTTAACTCGCTTTGTTGCTGGAGGATCTGTTGATTCGAATGATCTTTTTGATCCAGAAGTGCATTAAAGGCAATTGATAACTCAGCCATTTCATCTTTGCCGATAACTTTTGCACGTGCTTTGTCATCGTTTTGAGACACTTGTTGTATGGTGCTGATAAGATTTCGGGTAGGTACAGCAATACGCTGATACATCATACTGAAGGCGATCACACACAACACGCCAAACAATAGCGTAGACAGTATAAACAGCAATAAAATACGATTTATATAGCTTTGAATGCTCTGCTGATTCTCCAGCATTAACTGATCTATCGCGCTCTCTATGGCAATGCCATGATCCGCTACCTGATTGATAAGCAGTCTCGATCTTAATGGCAGGGTCAATGGATTAATCCGGTAATCATTGCTTATCAGATCGATATTTTCCGGCAGTGTTTTATAGGCATCTTCAACTGATTTAATCAGTTGATCTATATGCCGCACTGCAAGCTGAGCATTGAATCCACCATTTTCCAGAGCGGTAAGATCGGCCTGAATCGCTCGGGCATCACCTAAAAAAATCTGCCAAAGTCTGTCATCGGGACGAAATATCAACACATTATCGCTGCCAACAGATAACGCATCGATTCTGTGTTTTATTGAGCCCAGGTAGCTCAGTTCATCCCGTTTTAATTCAACCTGATGATAACTCCAGGCACCTAACACGATTAAAAACAATAATCCCAGCAGGCTTGTACATATAAAAATAATGGCGATTTGAACCAGCTTCATGGCTGACTCTCATCAATCTGCATGGTGGGAATCTTGACTGAAAACGGCTGAATAGTACGCAACGGTTCCGGAGCAAACCAGGAAATTACATCCGTCTGTATGTCTGTTTCAGCAAGCCCTCTAAGTTTGGCCCATTGAATACTTTGATGAAGTTCAGCAATTAATGACCAATTCAGATTCAATTGATGCAACGCGGGCTGGTATTTGATGAGAGGCATTTCATCTGTATTGGCTTGCTCGCTATACATCTGCATCACGTTGTCAGTGTCCGACTGAATCAACCTGATTGCTTCAACATAGGCCTCAAGCAAATGCTGACAGTATTCCGGATTTTCCTCAGCCATCTGCCGGGTCGTCACCAATAACCATTTAGCACTGTATACATGGCTGCCATCTACTTGCTCAATTTGATCGGCATATTCATCAATATATCGGTTTGTCCATGGTTGCCAGGTCACAATGGCATCAACTTTTCCCTCAACTAATGCCGAACCCAGTTCCGTAACCGGCAAATTAATAAGCTCCACACTGTCGGCATCTAATTGATAAAAAACGGTATATAACCACCATAAATATTCGGCATTGGTGCCCTTACTAAGCCCTACCTTGCCTCCCTTCAGCGCATTGACTGTCTGTATATTCCTTCCCTTCAGCGTTAATATCTGGTTCATCCGGGTGGAGTGCAGGAGATTCCCTAAAATGACCGGCTCATTACCCTGACGCGGGGTATCCGCATTGGCTAATTTGTCCAGCGTAAAGGGGGTTGGTGCCATTAGAGCAAAATCAACTTTGCCTGCGAGCAAGTCATCCAGGTTTTGCTTTCCAGACTCGGAAAGAGACACTTCAAGATTTAAATGATGTTTTTGAAACAGATTGTTTTTACTGGCCACCAACGTCGGCAAATCACCCAGATAATTCACTCCAGCCAATTGTAATGTCGGTTCTGCAGGCTCTTCAGAGCGACAGGCGACAAGGAAGAAGACAAGTAAGCTTAATAATATTTTCAATCTCATGCTGTCTTCCATAATTGCGTTGGTGCATTTATAGTCTTTATTACGCCCGTTTAATGGCTAACTTTAATCTTTTCACGCACATTTGCAAAATAGACCTACAAAGATTTTCACCCTACAAAAGTGAAGAAACTGTCCGCGAAACATCCTCAGCACCCTGCAATATTTCCGTCATAACTGATGAAACGGCAGTCAGCTGTTCATTACTGTCCATAGCCTTTTGCTTCACACTATCCATTCTTTGTGTCACATCATGTGTCAGCATACGATTTTGCTTGACCACTTCTTTTATTTCATCAGTGGACTCGCTGGTTCTGGAGGCCAACTTTCTGACCTCATCAGCTACTACCGCAAACCCCTTGCCCTGCTCCCCTGCACGTGCCGCTTCTATGGCAGCATTTAATGCCAACAGATTCGTCTGTTCGGCAATATCGTTAATTGTAGAAACGATATTTTCAATGTTTTTAGATTCTTTATTCAACTGTTCAATGTTCGCCGACGTATCTGATACATCCTGCAGGATAGTATTGGACATTGCTACAGAGGTATTAAGTAAATCAACACCATTTTTGGCGATTTGAGAGGTTTCCTCCGCGGTGGAGAATGACATTTCTGCTGCACGCATTACTCTATCGTTATGTTCTATACGTTGGGTAATATCACTGGCAAATTTAATGACTTTTACAACCTGGCCCTGATCATCAAACACAGGATTATAAGAGGCTTCCAACCAGACGGATTGTCCGGAAGCTGTTTTCCTGACGAATTGATCGGAAAAGAATTTTCCCGAACTGATGTCTGCCCAGAAATGTGGATTTTCTTCATAAAACTGATCGAAACAGAAGATACGATGATGATTGCCAACCACCTGCTCTGATGTATATCCCACCACCGAAAGAAAGTTATCGTTGGCTTTTAAGATCTGACCATCAGGAGTGAACTCAATAATCGCCATCGAGCGGTTTAATGCACTAAACGCTGCTTCAAGATCGCGCATGTTGTTATGAGACTGAGTGACATCTGCTGCAATTTTAAGGATACCGGTAACCTTATTATCCTTGTTAGTTATCGGAAAATAGGAAGCTTCCAACCAAACTACTTGCCTGGATTTAGTGAATCGTTTGTACGTACCCGACTTTTGTTTACCATGAGTAAGTTGCTCCCAAAAACTTTTATATTCAGCAGACTGGATATAATCCTCATCACAAAATATCTGATGATGCTTGCCAATCAGTTCAGATTTTTCATAGCCCACAACGGATAAAAAACTGTCGTTAACCTCTTCGATAATTCCTTTATTATCAAATTGGATGGTTGCCACTGATGACTGGATTGAATTCATCAGACTATTCATTTCATTATATTTACTGTATGTCTCAGCTAAATCTCTTTTTAATTTTTTATTAAACATCTAAACCCATCCAATTTTTATAATGTGATCAATATGAATAAACACCAACTAATCACTGCATTTTGTAAGGAATTAAAACGGATTTATTGTGAATTTTATGTCAATAAAATTAGTGTCTTAAAAGAGTGCATTTGCATTACTGACTATTGCTGAATATAAAGCCATGTTGAAAAATACGTTAAAACAGTTTGCCAGGGGTCTGAAACTGCATATCTCAGCTCTGTATTTAGCCAGCAAGGACCCGGCAGTACCTGAAATGGCGAAATGGTTGGGAATTGCTGTAGTAGCGTATGCATTAAGCCCTGTTGATCTTATTCCGGATTTTATTCCTGTCATCGGTTATTTGGATGAACTGCTTATTCTGCCGTTGGGTATTTATCTGACCGTAAAACTGATACCGGAGGAGGTATGGGCTGACTGTCTGACAAAAGCTGCAATGAAGCCAATTCAATTACCGGAAAATCGTTATGCTGCCGTAGCGATAATCTGTTGTTGGTTACTCTTTTCAGCTGTGCTTACGTATGCTGTTTGGTCACTGTTTTATCAATGAATATCCCAAAGCATTTGTGACACCCATTTTATGTATCTTTCAATTCATCCCCAGATGATGAACGCTCAACAGGCCCCAACATCTTTTCTGCCTGGATAAGTTCATCAAACGCTTTTGCACTGATATAACCAGAGCGTATCGCCTCCTCCCGTAATGTGGTTCCATTAGCGTGCGCCTGTTGAACGATAAAACTGGCGTTATCGTAACCGATCACGGGAGATAAGACCGTAACCAGCATCAGCGAATGGTTTAATAAGGCGTCGATGCGTAGTCGATCAGGTTCCAGCCCAATCAGGCAATACTCCGTAAAGCTGTTTACGGTATGCACCAGCAATCGTATCGACTGCAGCAGGTTATGAATGATTACCGGCTTAAACGTATTCAACTCTAATTGTCCCTGAGCCCCGGCGAAGGTTATCGTCATATGGTTGCCCATTACCTGGGCACAGACCATCATCATTGCTTCACATTGAGTGGGATTGACCTTACCCGGCATGATGGATGAACCGGGTTCATTTTCAGGTAACTTTAATTCCCCTATACCGCAACGCGGTCCGGATCCTAATAGACGAATATCGGCAGCGATTTTATTCAGACTGACCGCCAGAGTATTTAATCCCCCCGACACATTGACCAGCCCATCGTGAGCAGCCTGCAAAGAGAGTTTGTTTTGACTGGCGGTGAAAGGTAAACCGGTAAACTCAGTTAAATATTCAGCAAACTTTTCGGCGAAACCGACGGTACTGTTTAGCCCTGTTCCTACAGCCGTTCCGCCTTGAGGGACCGAATATAATTCACCCGTGACTTGTCTCAGCCATCTGATATTAGCGTTAATTTGCGAGGCATAAGCCGAAAACTGCTGGCCCAGAGTCAGGGGCGTGGCATCCTGCAGATGGGTACGGCCAGTTTTGATAATGGCTTGCCATTGGTCTGCATGCTGCTCCAGTAGCTGTTGCATATTTTCCAATGCAGGCAACAGTTGATGATGAATTTGTTCAACCGTCGCAATATGCATTGCAGTCGAAAAGCTGTCATTAGTGGATTGACCGATATTGCAGTGATCATTGGGATGAATTTGACTGGCAGAATCTAATCGCTGTGTGGCAAGGTTGGCAATGACCTCATTCATATTCATATGGGTTTGTGTACCGGAACCGGATTGCCAGATGCTTAATGGAAACTGCTGATCATGTTCGCCGTTTATGACTTCAAGGCTCACCTCAGAAATGGCCCGGCCGAATTGAAAATCTAGTTGGCGAATATCCATATTGGCCTGGGCAGCACAACGTTTTACGATAGCTAATGCACGAATAAATTCCCGGGGAAAGGTTTCTTCACCGATAGAAAAATGTCTGAGGGCAAGCTGTGTTTGCTTACCCCAACGTCTTTCACTGGACATAAAAACGATTCAGGGTTAAACCATCAAACATGTTTCTGTAAAGAAACATTACTGGCGTAATTGAACATTAAGCTGATCAACCACTTCTGCCCAGTCCGAGTCTGAAGCCAGACATTCTTTAATAAACGCTGCCTGGGATGCTGACCAGAAGCTGGCATCTTCCAGTTTTTCATCTTCCTGCAATGTATGATCCGCCATAAAGTCTTCAATGGCCTCCTCATTGCTCTCCAACCCCAGCTGCATAAACAGATTTTCCATATTGTGCTGCGACATATCCATAGCCAATATCCTCGAATTCACAAGCGTTGAAACATCATAACTGAACTTACATTACGCTTAATCGGCTGCTTTTCAAAGAGTAGACTGGAATTTCAAATTTGCAGGAAAATCATTGTTTCTGGCGTGTTAATCTCCACGGTGATTTTCGAACTGATTAAGCAACCGTGACCAGCCAGTCCTGATAACTTGGCTTGGCTTGGGCGTGTAAACCGGCAGAACTAAATGCACTTTCACTATCAATTAATTCACCGTTATGTTCAAACACATTATGGTCTGCGTAATGTCTGACCCAAGTCTCTAGATCCTGCATTTCCGTATTCATTCTCATCATCTCAATCCCAATAGTTATAGAAAAAACTGTTAATTGAAGCTGTTATCACTCAATTAATACGTTTTCATTTTATTAAGATGATGTGTAATTCATGTGAAGAATCAATGCTTTGTCGTCGACATGTGAGCTGATTCACATTTATATCGGCCCGTTATGATTTGCATTATTTTTCGTTTAACGGCGCTAACCACTGCACGCCACCAAGCCTGCGTTGCTGCTGTAAATTCCATTCAGCACGTTTATGCAGATGCTGCGCTGGCCTCGCTGGATTGTAATTTAATGGGCTGGGTAATGAAGACGCGAGTAAAGCCGCCTGCATGGGGGTCAGATTCGCTGCCGGAAGTCTGAAGTGATATTGGCTGGCGGCCTCGATGCCAAATACCCCAGGCCCCCACTCAGCGATATTCAGATAAACCTCAAGAATACGTTGCTTACTCCATGAGAGTTCGATCAGTAAGGTAAACCATACTTCCAAGCCCTTTCTGAACCAGCTGCGTCCAGTCCAGAGATACATATTCTTCGCCACTTGCTGACTGATAGTGCTGGCACCACGCAAGCCTCCCCTACGCTCTCGCTCTTTCAGCGCCTGCTGAATCGCCTTTAGGTCAAACCCACTGTGTAAGGGAAATTTCTGATCCTCAGAAGTGACCACCGCTAACGCCGCGTGTTTAGGAATCGCTTCCCAGCTTAACCAGGATTGTCGTAATTCAAAGTCTTCCGTTGAATGAATCCATCTATCAGCCATCACCATGGTGATCGGTGGATTCACCCAGCGAAATGGCAACACCAGCAATAAACTCAACAGAACAAACGCCAATATCGCTTGCAGTAATCCCCGTAAAATAAACCGATAAACTCGACGCACAGCCATTCCTAAACAAAACAGGCATCTTCAAAGATGCAAACCCGCACATAATGGGGCGTTTATTTTTGCCATGCAACATTCATTAATACAGTCAATGCGGATAACGTTATTCCGGGCATCGTTATTCCAGTCTTCTGAGTAACAACATGGGTGACACGGTCAATACCGGCGTTAATTGCCAGCGTCCTAATAACGCCAGTATAAAAGCACTGATAAACGGCAAGTTGACCACTACCGGCCAATGCCAGCGAAACTCGCCATCAAACATACGGCTTTGCAAAGCCCAAACCGCTATTTCTGCAGCAAATACCCCTAGAATACCGGCTAGAAAGCCAATCAATGCAAACTCGATCATCGTGGCTCTTACCAGTAATTGTTGTTGACCGCCTAAGGTACGTAATAATGCCCCCTCACGTTGTCGTTCAGACATCGTCGCGCTGACAACGGCTACCATCACCGCAATGGCAGCCAGCAGAATCATTAATAATATTGCTTCAACAGCCTGCGTGACCTGGCGGATGATTTGCTGAATACGTTCGATAATATGATCAATTTCCAGTACTGAAATCGTTGGGAACTGTCGCACAAAATCATTCAACAGTGCTTTATCCTGCTCTGCCAGATAAAAGCTGGTAAGCGACGTACTGGGCAATCCATCTATCGCACCATTGGGTGGAAAGATAATAAAGAAATTCGGCCGCATACTGTCCCATTGCACACTGCGAATACTGGTGATTTTAGCCGTCACTTTTTCAGCACCCACTGTAAAACCCAGTTCATCGCCAACCTTTACTCCAAGCGATTCAGCTAATGACTGCTCAATTGATAAGCCCTTGGTATCTCCCGCCTTAAACCATTGTCCGGCCACAATTTCATTATCATCCGGATAACTATCTGAAATCGTCAGGTTTAATTCCCGCCGCAGTTCATCGTCATCTTTGTTTAACGCGACTTCCTGAGCCGGCTGTGCATTTATCTCGGTCAGTCTGCCTCGGATAATCGGGTATAGCGGGCTTCTGTTTAGATCATGCTCAGTAAAAAAAGCTTCAACTTCATTAACAGATTCCGGTGCAATATTAAGCAAAAAGTGATTTGGCGCATCTTCAGGCAACTGTGCCTGCCAGTCAGCTAACAAGGAAGAACGCACCAGAACCAAGGTAGCGGCCAGCATAATCGTCATGGCAAACACTGACATTTGTGACAAGGTGGCGTTGCGATGTCGGTACAAAGCGATGACCGCTAACCGCCAACTACCCTGTCCTGCCGTAAATTTGCGTAACAGCCAGATTAGTCCGGCACCTACGATAGCCAGAGTGACGACTAGAGTGATAATGGCGCCCAGTAAGGCTATTACCAATTTAAGATCGCTGACATAGATCCACAACAGACCCAATATTACCGCAACAGCCAACAACAAATCTTTGGCTAAAGCACCTTTATCATTGGTTGGCAGGCTGCGAAACACACGCATTGCCGGGGTATTCCGTAATCGATCTATTGGCGGATAGGCAAAGGCAAACAACGCGACCAAAGCCGTTAATATAGCTGGCCACAGTTGCCAGAAATCCAATTCAAACTGTAACGGTTGTTCCATCAATTGAGCTGTCATCGAGGCCATTAACCAGGCTGCCGGTATCGCTAACAATAAGCCAATCACTGTCGATATCAGTCCCCAGATGACGAGTCGGGATAAATACAACTTGCGAATACGTTTACCGGTCAGACCCATAGTTTTTAATAAGGCCACCCGATCCCGCTGACTAAGTGCATATTGGCGGCTGGCAACGGCAATGGCCACTACAGCCAGTAACACGGCCAGACTGCCGCCCAGCAATAAAAATCCTTCTGCTTTATCCAGAGATTCCCCCAGGGTTTCTCCCTGACGAACATCTACCCAGCGGTAATTATCGGTTAACTGTGGTTCCAACCAGGTTTCAAAATCCGCCAGATTGGTGGAACCTCCGGCAAACAGACCACGATGACGCACCCGGCTACCCTCTTGTATAACCCCGGTAGACGCTACATCGTCAATATGCATCATAACCCGTGGCGCCAGATTGGAAAGTCGAAAGCCGCCATCTGGCTCACGCATGATCACCCCAGTCACTTCAAGTGATGTAGCCCCGACTTCCAGAGCATCCCCCGGACGTAATTCCAATAAGCGCATTAAACGTGGATTCAACCAGACTTCACCAGGCTTGGGCCCTGATGTAATAATTTGCCGTGCCGCCTCCAGATCGGCCTGCCATTCAAGTTCACCTCGCAACGGGTAAGTATTATCAATCGCCTTAACCGCAACCAGTTGAAATTGGCTTTCATTAGACACCATGGTGCCAAACTCAATCATTCGACCAATTTCTAAACCAAAATTTTCTGCTTCTGCATACCACGCCTCTGGAATCGGTGCATTGGTTCGGCTGTTTAATTGACGATCTGCTGTCAAAAAAGCACTGGCAGACGTCATTAACGTACGTTGCAGATGATCAGCAAAGGCATTAATGGTGGCTACCGTAGCAACCGCAATAATCATAGCCAGCAACATGACTTTAACGTTTCGTTCGCGTAAATCCTGACTAAACGAAATGACTTTACCTGTCACACTCATGCAGATATAACCTCTGCATCAGCGGCGTGATGTTCATGTAATACACCCGCATCAATTACAAAATGTCGCTGACAACGATCGGCAAGTTGCTGATCATGTGTCACCATCACCAGCGTGGTGCCCTGTTCACGATTCAGTGCCATTAATAAATCCGTAATAGCTTCACCGGTACGCGTGTCCAGATTGCCAGTGGGTTCGTCCGCAAATAACACTTTCGGTTCAACGGCAAAGGCTCTGGCAATAGCCACCCGTTGTTGCTCACCTCCCGATAATTGCCGTGGTGTGTGCTGCATACGCTCGCCAAGACCGACACGCTCAAGCAGGTTTTCAGCTTGTGTTTTAGCATTAGACAGTCCTGCTAACTCTATGGGAAGCATGACATTTTCGATTGCAGATAACGTCGGTAATAATTGAAAAGACTGAAATACAAAGCCAACACGCTGCGAACGGAGACTGGCACGTTCATCTTCCGATAATGCACTGATAATATGTCCATCAAGCTTAACCGTTCCACTGGAGGGTAAATCCAGTCCTGCCAGTAACCCCAGTAAGGTGGTTTTACCTGAGCCGGACCGGCCGACGATAGCGGCCGATTCACCTTTACGGATATCCAGATTCACATGCTGCAAAATCGATAACTTATCAGTGCCTAAATCGACAGAGTGCGACAGATTTTGTACCTGTATCATGAAGTCGTTTGAAAGATCCGGTTGTCTATCAGTGGACATGCTTTCCTCACATAATTAATGGGTGGTTATGAAAACCTTATTATCGTCACAAAAATTGTTTATCTGGTTGTTTTTAGTACTGATCAGTTTTCAGTCACAAGCTGCTGAACCACAGCGAAAAAACCTGTTAATTGTTGGTGACAGCCTCAGCGCTGCCTATGGTATCGACAGTGATGCCGCCTGGGTTGAGCTGCTCAAAAATCGTCTGGAAGATAAGACACCTGGCACCTGGCATGTGGCCAATGCCAGTATCAGTGGTGAAACAACCGACGGTGGTCTACGCAGACTACCCGATTTACTGGACAAACATGGGCCCACCATTGTCGTTATAGAATTAGGTGGTAACGACGGCTTAAGAGGTTTTCCACCTGACGTTATTCGAAATAATTTAGCCAAAATGATCCAGTTATCCCAACAGCACGAGGCAAAAGTTTTATTGGTCGGCATCGAAATTCCACCGAACTATGGTCCCCGTTACACAACAGCATTTGCCAATGTTTATTCCAGTCTGGCAAAAGAGTATAACGTGGCTTTTTTACCATTCTTTCTGGCCGATGTTTATGATGGTGAAGCAATGATGCAGGCAGATGGGATTCATCCGACGGCAAAAGCACAACCGCAACTACTTGATAATATCTGGTCTGAGTTACTTGCATTACTCGAACAGTAGATTAACTTAATTAAACCTTGTATCTGACCTGATTAATCGCTGAAATGTTGCCGAATGTTTAAACTAAATATGCTTCATTTGAAGCCAAACTGCCATCATCATGGAAATCGTTATGATTAAAGCCGTTATTTTTGATATGGATGGCGTACTGATTGATTCCGAGCAGATTTGGGATGATGCTGAAAAAACTGTTTTTTCCAGTTACGGAATTTCAATTACTGAAGCCGATCAATTATTGACCCGCAATATGAACATGCAGGAAGTCTCGGAATTCTGGTCGGCAAAAGCACTTACATCCTTTTCGCTTCAAGCTGCCGAGCAACGTGTCATTGAAGAGGTTTGCCTGCAGATTCAAAAAAGCCCCCGTGCTATGCAAGGCGCGCTCAACTTACTTGATACGCTTTTTAAGCCCGGTCAATTACCTATTGGTTTAGCGACGAATGCACCACGTCCAGTTTGCAACACCGTGCTGCAATGCCTGAACATCGAACGCTACTTTGACTCCGTACATACCGCTGATGATGTTGAAAATACCAAACCGCATCCGGAAATATATCTTAAAAGTGCTGAAGTCCTGCAGGTAGATCCCCAACACTGTCTGGTATTCGAGGATTCACCAACCGGCGTCAGGGCAGCGCATGCAGCTGGAATGCAGGTAATTTATGTTAATCCAATCCGGGCTGCAGATTATGTAATCAATACTATGACCAGAACCACTTTTCAATCGCTCATGCAATTTAATATTGATGACATTGAGTCTTTATCATTGTGCCAATAAATACGATTTATCGGTCTGGTGATCTTAGGCCATGGAGACAATGGTTTTGCGAAAACGGCTCAACGATATACCGAACAAAGCCGCCCCAAGCAGTATCAAGGCAAGGAACTGTGGCCAAACGTCACTGAAACCTGCCCCGCGATACAGAATCGATTGGGCCAGCATGACAAAGTGAGTATTAGGCGCTATCAACATGATGTGCTGAATAATCTCCGGCATGCTCTCACGCGGGGTGCTGCCGCCGGATAACACTTGCAGAGGTAACAGAATCAGCACCATCAACAAACCAAATTGAGGCATTGATCTGGCTATCGTGCCCAGAAAAATGCCTAATGAAGTGGTTGCAAATAAATGCAGCAAGGTGCCCAGCAGAAACAACCATACGGATCCATGGATCGGCACTGATAGCCATGTCTGAACCACCAGCCACAATGATAAAGCTGTGGCGACTAATACCACTAATGCCATCGACCAGACTTTGCTGGCCATGATCTCAAACGGTGTGACTGGCATCACCAGTAAATGCTCGACCGTGCCATGCTCACGCTCCCGGATAAGCGCAGCCCCAGTGAGAATAATTGACAGCATCGTAATGTTGTTAATCAACTGCATTACCGCGCCAAACCATTGGCTATTGAGTTCGGCATTAAATTTTGCCCGCAGTACCAGATCTGCTGGCGTCGTGCTGATTTGACGATGCCGTTCAACAAAGGCTGTTATTTCTCCACTGACAATGGACTGTACATAACTATTTCCGGTAAACGCCTGCCCCATTCGGGTAGCATCAATATTTAACTGAATAACGGGTTGATGACCAGCCAGTAAATCACGTTGAAAATTAGACGGAATATGCAAAGCAAAGGTATCAATTCCCATATCCATACGAGCATCTATTTCATGCTGTTCAACCAGTACAGGAGGCATAAAATACGGTGGATAGAAAGCATCTACAATACGCATAGATAAGGGTGAACGATCATCATCAACAATGGCTATCGGTGCATTATTCAAGGAATCAATCATCGCTGTCGCAGCGGTATAAATTGATAAACTGAATGCGTAAACAATGAAAATCATCAATACCGGATCACGCGCCAGACTTCGTAATTCTTTGATGCCTAAATGCAGCAGATTGGCGACACCCATCTCAGCGCTCCTGCTTTTTCAGTAACATCACGCCCATAAATAATAAGGCTGGAGCCGCAATAAACAAAGCGATAAAGGCAGATTGTAAATCGGTGTAAGACAGCCCTTTGGAAAACACACCACGAGAAATGGTGAGAAAATGCGTCGCCGGATAAATCTCACCAATCCATCTGCCGGCACCTTGCATCGAAGACACCGGATCAATCATGCCGGAAAATTGTACCGCGGGTACCAGCGTTAGTAATGCTGTGCCAAATAATGCCGCAATCTGGCTGCGGGTAAAGGCCGATATCAACAACCCTAACGAGGTTGCACAAAATACATAGAATAGTGCTGCAAACGACAAGGTAAGAAAACTGCCGGTAAAGGGCACTTGAAAGATAAAGACAGCAAATAACACCAGTAAAAAATAATTCAGCATGCCCAACGCCATGTAAGGTAGTTGTTTACCCAACAGAAATTCCAGACGACTGACCGGGGTGACATACAGATTTACAATCGACCCCAACTCTTTCTCACGAACCACCGAAAGCGCCGTCAACATGGATGGAATCAACATCAATAGCAAAGGAATCATCGCGGGTACCATTGCCACCAAACTTTTCACATCGGGATTATAACGAAAGCGGGTTTCAATCGTCGCCGGCTGAGCGAATATCGCCGAGCCCAGTATTTCTCTTGATTTAGTGGTGAGCCAATGGGCGTGCATCCCTTGCACGTATCCACGAACATTTTCACCGCGGGTTGGCATTGAACCATCAATCCAGGCAGCAATTTCTACAGATTGACCACGTGCCAGATCCCGGCCGAAACCATAGGGAATCTCGATCGCCAGACTCAATTCACCTGACTGCATGCGCTTTTCTATTTCAGCATGGCTATATAGCGCAGGCTGCTCAATAAAATAACGTGAACCGGATAAATTCAATGTGTAATCACGACTGGTAGCAGATTGATCAGCATCCAGCACAGCAAATTTGAGATCTTCAACATCCAGACTAATGCCATAGCCGACTACAAACATCAGTAATAAAGTCCCCACCATCGCCAGCGTTAAACGCACAGGGTCACGGAGCAATTCGAGTGTTTCACGTCGGCTGTAACTATATAAACGTCGCAGGCTGAATCGGTTATCCGTATTCGTAGCAACAGCTGTTTTAATGAGTGTTGGCAGAGTGTTTTCAGCAGTTTGTTCGGCAACCGCTTGCTTTTTCTCGTGTCGATCGACTTCTTCCTGCAGATAATCGACAAAGGCATCTTCAAGTGATGTGGTTTTCTTGAAGGCTTTTAAGTTATCGGGAGTATCTGTCACTAATACCCGTCCGGCATGCATCAATGAAATCCGGTCACAGCGCTCCGCTTCATTCATAAAATGTGTGGAGATAAAGATAGTCACCCCATCATGCCGCGCCAAATCCGCCATGATTTGCCAGAACGCATCGCGGGCAATCGGATCAACACCTGATGTCGGTTCATCCAGAATCAGCATTTCCGGACCATGAATCATCGCTACCGCCAGCGATAATCGTTGTCTTTGTCCTAACGGTAACGACTCCGGCAAACTATCCATCACCGTTTCAAGTTCAAAACGTTTTGCCATTTCGCTGATTCGACTCGCAATATTCTGCGATGGCAGTTTGAATAAACGTGCATGCAGATCCAGGTTTTGCCTGACTGTGAGTTCGCCATACAAAGAGAAGGATTGCGTCATATAGCCCACGCGTTGTCGGGTTGTCAGATCATGAGGATCAATGGTGTTGCCAAACAACCTGGCCTGGCCTTCAGTGGCGGCCAATAAGCCAGTGAGCATTTTCATCGTGGTGGTTTTGCCACAACCATTGGAGCCGAGAAAGCCGAAAATCTCACCACGCGGTATACGAAAACTCACCCTATCGACCGCTGTAAAATCACCAAAGCGCATAGTGAGATTATCCGCTTCGATCGCAAAACCATCCTGAATAGATTCATTACGCGGCGGAATCACAACTGCTTGGTGGCGACCACGTTGTATCGCCGGTAGTAAGGCAATAAAAGCCGATTCCAGTGAGGTGGTAGAAGTTTGCTCAAGTAGCTGCTGCGGGGTTCCGGTAGCCAATACCTGACCCTGATTGATAGCGACCAACCAATCAAAATCTGCGGCCTCTTCCATATAGGCGGTGGCCACTAAAACACTCATTAGAGGATTGTCTTGCCGGATGCGATTAATCAAGGTCCAGAACTGGCGTCTGGATAACGGATCCACACCCGTTGTTGGTTCATCCAGAATCAATAAGTCCGGATCATGAATCAGCGCACAGCATAATCCTAATTTCTGCTTCATACCGCCGGATAGTTTGCCTGCTGGACGATTAGCAAAAGCACTCAGTCCGGTGGCTTGCAATAATTGTGTGATGCGTTGTTCACGCTCAGCCCGATCCTGGCCAAATAAACGAGCAAAGAAGTCGACATTTTCGAATACAGATAACGTGTGATAGAGGTTTTTACCCAGACCTTGTGGCATATAGGCGATCCGTGGGCAAACCGATTGACGATGCTTTTTTTGCTGCATATCACCGCCAAGCACCTCTACCTCACCATGCTGAATGGCATGTGCACCAGATATCAGCGAAAACAAGCTGGATTTACCGACGCCATCAGGACCGATGACGCCAACCATCACCCCTGCTGGAATATCGAGATTCAGATTTTTCAATGCCTGTGTTTTGCCATAGTCGAGACGAACATTTTTCAGCACTACAACTGGGCGCTTGCTGTTAACCTCCGTCAGTGGCGACCAGGTCATTAAGGAATCCTCACCGCCATATGTTCTGGCCACTCTCCTTGTGCATTTTCAAGAATAAACGCCATGCCTGGCAAACCGGTTTTTACACGAAGAATATTCGCATCCAGCAAATCCTGAGGAATTTGGGCACGCACCCGAAACATCAGTTTTTCCCGTTCACTGGCAGTCTCGACTGACTTAGGTGTGAACTGGGCGACATCGGCGACAAAAGATACTTTGGCTGGAAAAACATAATTCGGTGCTGCATCGATAATAATTCTGACCTCTGTACCTAATGCCAGACGTCCGGCACTGCTGGTCGGTAAAAAGAAGGTCATATATACATCTCGCAGATCCACCAGATTCAATACGCGTCCACCAGCAGCAATGACTTCTCCAGGTTGGGCAATACGATACTGGACTCGACCATCACGGACAGCTTTAAGCTCACTATCAGAAATATCTGCCTGAATACGATCAATACTGGCCTGAGCACCTAATAAAGCCGATTCGGCTCCAGCCATTTGAGCTCTGGCTGTGACAATGGCAGCATCGGAAGCGGCTACTTGTGCCTTTGAAGCACTGACCGCGGCTATGGCACTTTGCTGACGAGCAAAATCATCATCTGCTTCCTGTTGGGATGTTGCGCCACGTCCTGCTAACGACGAAGACCGCTCATAACGCTTACGAGCTACATTTAATTCGGCCTCGCGCTGAGCAACCAAAGCTAATGCCGCTTGTTTTTCTGCTTCGCGCTGTACCAATTGACTATTGGCAATAGCCACGGAGCTCTCGGCTTGATGAAACAACGCCTGGGCCTCACGTAACTGGGCCATCAGGTTTTCAGTATCCATTCTGGCCACTACCTGACCTGCTGTGACAAAGTCACCTTCCCGAACCAGGATATCCTGAATACGCCCAGCCATTTTGGCTGCCACATCAATTTCTGTCGCTTCAATCCGGCCATTTCCATACACCAGACCGGCATTTGGATCAGGGGCCAGATACCAGCGCCACAAGAAAAATATCGACAATGCGATGAAAACTAACAATATGGCTGCGCGAAGTAGTTTGGAATTTCGGTTAGGTGGCATCCATTGCAGTCCTTATTAAAAAATCAAACCTGCCGGCAGCTGAAAAATAACGATTAATACGCCGGATTATTGGTGATCAGAAGCCCCATTGCCATACCGTTTATCGGTGAGGGATGTATTGAAGGTTTGGTCAATAACAAGCCATAAATATACGCATTAATATTTTACACCGTGGTAGTCAGTGTACGACAAAAATGCCTGGTTAAACCGAAAGTATAAGTTTATCTGCTGTGTGTTTGATTCAGATCAAGGGTCACACCACCCGCATCAGTGCTGGTGCTGTTCGCAGCCCTTAAATACTTGCTGTTCAACGGCTTCTTCCGGTAAGTCATCGGGAAAGGTATAAGCCAGGTTAATCGCCAGATCGACCACCCGTAAAAATTCGTCGTTTGCAAACTCAGGACGCATGGTCTGCTCTACGTCCTGTTTCGATTTACCGGATTGCTTGTGGTGATAGTAATCTCCGGTCAGATTGGCGATCAGTTCACACTGTTTATTGTTTTCCATTTCATCTGCAAAAAGCGGGAGACTTAAAAAACCAAGCAAGGGTAAAACCAAAATAGTAGATGTTTTCATCAGTTGCTCTGCGAGTGTTGTGTTAAAAGATAAACTTACGACTCGCCATTAAACAGTAAAAATCCAGCAGCTTATAAATAATTATTCTTTGGTCTGTTTATCTTTTATCGCCGTCTAAGGTGTGACTGAAAACATGCCAATCAATCCACGATGAATAAGATGTTTGTGACAATAAAAAAACGGTCTGTTAAGACCGCTTTTTTATTTGAATTGATTGTTTATCTAACTCTATGGCTGTGGGGTATTGAATATTTTTACTACCAGACCATTTTTTATAACAACATGAGTTTCCTGATTATCTACGATGCGATATAGCCATTTTTCGAAATGGTCGTTTACCTGATCTGAGTCAGCAACCTTCCTTAATACGGGGCGAGTATGTGAACTGATAAACGCTGGCTCCCAAAACTGACCGCATATTGTTTTTATGTCATCAGTGCTCATACCAATGGTGATGCTGTTACTTCCACAGGCCATACTTTCTTCGTGTGAAGAGGCATTCCCTGCAAATGCAGGGCCAGAGAGCAGGAGTGTCGCCATTGACACTGAAATAAGGTTAGATAAAAACATGATTTTTCTCACTATTCAGCCGCGGGCATCTGTAAAAACTCGTGACAATATGCGACTTTAAATAGCCTTTAGTCAACCGGTAAACCTGACTTATATCCAAAAAATATCTACTCTTTCACGAATTGCTCCGTGTATCTGGTTCATAAAGTCCGTGGTGACCCGGAAATTTAGATTTGAATCTTGACTGTGACTGATGTTTATATTGATGCTGAATCACCATTAACCGGATCGTTAATCAAATGTCGCTTAAACCAATATATATTCCTTACGCTGGCCCGACCCTCCTGGCAACATCACTTCTTAATAAAGGTACTGCATTCAGCGAAGCCGAGCGACAGCAGTTCAATCTCAGAGGCTTGATTCCGCAACGTTTTGAAACCATAAAACAACAGGCTGAACGGGCCTATCAGCAATATTCCAGTTTTATTGAACCGATTAACAAGCACATTTATCTGCGGACGATTCAGGATAATAATGAAACGCTGTTTTATTACCTGCTGGAACAGCATCTGCAGGAAATGATGCCGATCATTTACACCCCCACTGTGGGTGATGCGTGTGAGCGTTTTTCGCAAATCTATCGACGGGCAAGAGGCTTGTTTATTTCCTATCCGGATCGTCACAACATAGATGAAATACTGCTCAATGCCACTAAACGCAAAGTCAAAGTCATTGTCGTGACGGATGGCAGTCGTATTCTCGGTCTGGGGGATCAAGGCGTCGGTGGTATGGGTATCCCGATTGGCAAGCTTTCCCTATATACCGTCTGCGGTGGTATCAGCCCGGCGTATACCCTGCCCATCATGCTTGACGTTGGCACGGACAATGCTGAATTACTGAATAATCCCCAATATATTGGTTGGCAACATCCACGTATTGATGCTCAGCAATACGATGAGTTTATGGACTTGTTTATTAGCGCCATCAAAAAACGCTGGCCCAAGGTATTGTTACAGTTTGAGGACTTTGAACAACGCAAAGCCCTGCCGTTACTCAATCGTTATCGCGATGAATTGTGTTGTTTTAATGATGATATTCAGGGAACAGCAGCTGTCACCGTTGGTTCATTACTGGCCGCCTGTCGTGCCAAACAACAAACACTCTCGGAACAGACCATTGTATTTGTCGGTGCAGGCTCTGCTGGATGTGGCATCGCCGAGCAAATCGTGGCACAAATGATGACTGAAGGTACCAGTGAAGTTGATGCCCGCAAACACATTTTTATGATTGACCGACCGGGACTACTGACCCAATCGTTACCCGGGCTACCGGATTTTCAACAAAAACTAGCTCAACTCGATCTGGTTTGTGCTACCTGGAATATGTCGGGTATCAATGCCAACTTGGCCGAAGTGATTGAAAATGTAAAACCAACCGTGTTGATTGGGGTTTCAGGACAGGCAGGAATCTTTACCGAGGCAATAATCAAATCCATGTATTTGCATTGTCCAAAACCAATTATTTTCCCGTTAAGCAATCCATCCAAACAGATTGAAGCTCATCCTCAACAACTTATCGAATGGACAGATGGCAATGCACTTATAGCAACTGGTAGCCCTTTCACGCCGGTCGTTTATGATGGAAATTTTTACCCTATCGCTCAATGCAATAACAGTTACATTTTCCCGGGGCTGGGTCTCGCTGTGGTGGCAGCGGGTATCGAACGAATTACCGATGATATGTTAATAATCGCCAGTGAAGTGCTGGCGGCTGCATCGCCAATGGCGACCAGTGGTCACCAGGAACTTCTCCCCCCACTGACTGAAACGGCAGAACTCAGTAAAAAAATTGCTTTTGCAGTGGCCAAACTGGCTCAGCAAAAACGACTCGCCCCTGAAATGACTGAAAATACTTTATTACAGGCCATTGAAGATAACTTCTGGCTGCCACGTTATCGTGATTATCAACGGGTGAATGTTTAAAAAGCGAACATAAAAAAACGGCTTGCAAAGTTGTATCTGCAAGCCGTTTTTTTAAACTGATATTGCTTAGTTTAGAAGTCCATTGTGGCGCTTACCATTACGGTGCGAGGTGCACCAAGCGCCAAATAGCCTCTTCCCGGGAAACCACCCACCGAAGCCCAGTAGTTACGGTCAAACAAGTTGTGTACACGTGCCCTCAGCGTCACATCCTGATTTCCAACAGCCATAATATAACGGGCGCCAATATCAACCGTGGTCCAGTCATCGACTTTCAGCGTATTGGCGTCATCAGCATAACGTGAACCGGTATAAGTCACCCGGGTATCCAGCGCCAGACCATCCAAGTGCGGGACTTCCCATTCTGCACCGAGATTGCCCTGCCACTCAGCTACACCAATTACTTCATTGCCATCAATTAAGGCATCCCCGGTGTCTTTCTGTTCTGTATCCAGCCAGGTCACGCCACCCAAAACTTTGACATTGTCAGAAGCTTTGCCGTAAACGGTCAGTTCGATACCTTTATGTTCATCTTCTCCTGACTCTTGAAAGATATTATTTTCAATGACCGCTCTGGGTTTTGACGTTGTGAAATAGGCCAAGCCCAGACCTAACTGCCCCGTCTCATATTTGACGCCCACTTCTTTTTGTTCCGAAACATAGGGAGATAATGACTCTCCGACATTAATCACACCGGTGCTCGGTGCCGTCTCGCCTTGCGCTAAACTCTCAATATAGTTGGCATAGAGTGACACTTGATCAGTGACCCTGAACACGGCGCCGACTGCCGGGGTGATCTCACTGTCCTCATAAGAAGTCCGCACCCCTGCTGTCTCAAATTCTGAGTCACTACTATAGTTATCCACCCTGATTGACTGATGCCGGGCGCCCAGCGTCAATAACAAACGCTCATCCATAAAAGAGAGCGTGTCACCAATGGCAAAGCTATTCAGTTTTGTTCTGCCAGTTAACCCAGGCGAGTCGAGGTCATTGCCAAAGAATGTTCCGGTGGCAGCGCCACTACCAAATCCGGGTCTGTTGTAATAAACCGGATTGTATAAATTACTGTCCAGACGGCGCTCACCAAACTCACCAAGGAAGGCATTCTTTGTTTCCAATTGGAAATACGAATATGACACCACCCATTCATGCCCGACGGCGCCGGTATCAAAATTGCCTCTGAAGCCGATTTCCCCGGTATCAACCCGATCTTCGCGGGTATTATCAAATCTGCCCATAACACCCGCTCCGGAACGGGCATCCTGAAGCGTAAAATTAGCCAGCGAATTATCCTCATCAGTCCGACGCAGACCATACGCTGCCCAGGCAGTCACATTGTCATTGAGATCATATTCTGCCCGGAAGGTGCCAAACACATCCTCTTCATTGGAATAGCTCCAGGGCTGTGCCCAATTCTTGCTCGCATCTGGCGCTTTCGGTACGACATCCGTTAAACCGTTAATCGCTACATTGGTTCGGGTTTCATCTAATTGATGATTTTGATACCCCATATCCGCCGATAAACGCAGTCGATCACCCCGATAATCCAAACCGACGCTGAACAGGCTCAGCTCCGCATTTTCATCGTCAATCGAGGTACCACCATTGTGATGGGCAGCATTGACTCGAATACCAAACTCTTGATTTTCACCGAAACGACGTGCCACATCCGCAGCGACATTGCGTTGATCATTGTGAGATGCACCGACAGTGATTCGGTTCAAATCATAGTTTGGAGCTCGTTTAGGGAGTAAATTAATCACACCTCCGATACCGTTCCCACCCGGAGCGGCACCTGTCAGAAATGCTGAGGCACCACGCAATACTTCAACGCGTTCAAATAACTCTGTCGCAATATATTGACGGGGTAACAACGAATACAGACCATTATAGGCAACATCATCTGAATAAAGAAGAAAACCCCGAATGAAGTAGGTTTCCTGAAAGTTACCAAAGCCGCGAGCAACCCTGACACCGGGATCGGCTTGCAGGACGTCTCCGACGCTCTGCGCCTGACGGTCCTGAATAAATTCGTTGGTATAGCTGGTAATACTAAAAGGGGTATCCAGATTATCTTTAGTCCCCAGAATACCTGCACGTCCCCCCTCAGCAACTTGACCACCTGCAAAGGCTGGAGATAGACCTTCAGCAGAAGCATCGGCACTGGCTGTAACAGTAATGGCATCTAACACTGCAGAATCATTATCACTTTCTGCAGCCATTAAAGTCTGTGTTGCCAATAAAGCTAAACCAATGGATATCGCTAAAGGCGATAATTTTGTTTGCATCGGGGGTCTCCGGGGTAGATTTCAAAGGAATATATGCTACGCCCGAGACACGCTAATGTAAACACTAATCATTTTCATTTAGATAGACAAGAACACCTGTGCAGCAGGTTAAACTGATACATTTAGGATTTAAAGAGTCAGGTTTGCTATTATTTGCCGGTCAAATACTGACATGTTGCCGTGTGATAGGACATGGACGACAGTAAAAGCAATTGGTTTGTCGCATGACAACCAGGATCATACTTTTTATATATCAGGATTTTTATGCCAGAGATTATTATTGAAAAAAACCCCAGTGAAGCTCGTTTACAAGAACTGGGTGTGTCAGGTTGGGAAATTTGGGATTGCCCGGTCACTGAATTCCGTTTGGATTTTGATGAAACCGAAAAAGCCTACATTCTGGAAGGTGAAATTGTCGTTACACCAGACGGCGGCGAGCCAGTCACTATCGTTCCTGGTGATTATGCAATTTTCCCAACAGGTTTGAAAAGCATGTGGCAAGTCACTAAACAGCTGAAAAAACATTACAGCTACGATTAGTCAGTAATACATAAAGGCATCCTCGGATGCCTTTTTTACTTTTGCAATATGAACAACTTTTCGACAGGCTACCTGTCACAAAACTGAGTTTCAATTAATGGAGATTTTATGAAAGTCATCGCTTTTGCAGCCAGCAGTAGTAAACAATCCATCAATAAGCAGTTAGTCACTTATGCGGCAAGTCTGGTAGACAAGGCAGAGGTAGAAGTACTTGATCTGAATGATTATGAGCTGCCTTTATTCAGTGTTGATATAGAAAAAGAACTGGGACAACCTGCTTTGGCACAAGCTTTTATTGCTAAATTGGGCAGTGCTGATGCATTGGTTATTTCGTTTGCAGAACACAATGGAAACTATTCAGCGGCATGGAAAAACCTGTTTGACTGGTGTTCTCGCATCGAACAAAAAATCTTTCAGAAAAAACCCACTATTCTTCTCTCAACATCTCCTGGTGAACGCGGTGGTGCAACAGTCATGGATATTGCGCTGAACGCCCTTCCTCGTTTTGCTGCAGAAATAAAAGGCAGTATGTCATTACCCTCTTTTTATGAAAATTTCGATCCAGACAGTGGGCGGGTTATTCATACTGACTATGATAAACAGTTGCACGAAACCATGAATAAACTGGCCTAAGGTCTGTTTGTCACATTTTTGAAATACAGTTGCAGTAATGTCGAAAAATTAAGTGTTTTAGATCATTTATTCATTATTTTGGGGATCCAGCATGAACGACTCAGCAGTTTTATTGGAATTAAAGAAAAAAGCCCAAAAACAACTTCGTAAAATCAGTGAAAAAAACTCCGTAAATAGTGAAAGAGCAAAGGCTTTATTATTACTTTCAGAAGGTGCCACTCAAACTGAGACGGCAGATCAAACTACATTAAGTCTTGGGCAGGTTCGATATTGGCTGGGACGTTACCGCACAAATGGAATTGACTGCTTTCCCGAGCCAGTTAAGACCAAACTGGACACAGACAACAAAGACAAAACTAAAAAAGACAAAAAATCTGCAAAAAAATTAAAAGCCAAAGTCAACAAATCCAAAAAAGCCGATAAGAATAAAAAGAAAGCCAACAAAAAAACAAAGTCCAAATAAACTGGAATGCTAACGACTGCAAGTGAAACGGTTCTATCGTTTCTGAACCTTTAAAGATAAGCTATCAAACCTGCCATAGCGAAAAAATCCTCTCACACAGGCTCTTGTTCCTGTAGAGCTTGGCGACATCTTTTTTTCAGCAAACCCATTTTTCCTCTAAATCAACAATGTGACTTATGTGTCATTAATTCAGGTTTTTTCTAAAGGTTTTCCTTAGATTGTCGACAACATTGCTGTACATAAGTCCTTCTGCAAGGAACTACATGTATAAGCTGGTAATTACACGATTTTGCGGTCTCTAAGGACATTGATATGAACATCCACAGCATTCGAACCAAAAGCTCATTACCGGTATTGGTCATGGGGTTAACCATTATTATCGTCATCTCGATGTTCTGGTGGATGATGTCATTACAAAACAATCTTATTGAAATTCAGTCTCGAAGCTTTATGCCAGCAAGTGAGGTTATTCTGAATGCTGATCGTGATCTTTACCAAGCCAAGCTAGCGCAATTAAATATTCTTTCCGGACAATCTGATGCCGAACAACAGGAAGCAGACCGGCAGGAAAATATCCAGCAAGTTGCAGCACGTTATGCTGATTACAGAGCGTACCTGAAAGACTTTCCGGAAATTGCAGGTGATCCGGCAGTATTTGATCAGGCTTATCAGGAGTGGGTAAGATCATCCAACGCTTTAATTGAAGCTTTTAATAACAAGCTTTCATTAAATCGCCTTGGACAGGTTGAAGATCAGGAGTTTGCCGAATTGAGGGATATTCTTGATAAATCAGGTGAAGCAGTTATTACCGGTTTTGAGGTCATCGAAAAAGAATTGGCTGCTGCTATCCGTACCAAAATGACGTTTACTTTTATTGCTGTTGGTATTGTCTTGCTGATTGCCTTAACGTTCAGTTATCTGATTCCTAAAAAGCTGACAGATGATATTAACTACCTGGTGAAACGTATCAATGAAATCGCTTCAGGTGATGGTGATCTCACCGCAAGAATAGACGTGTCTTCCAAAGATGAATTTGGCAATCTGGCCCAAGCCTTTAACGTATTTGTTTCCAACCTGCAGGATCTGATAAAAAACATCCTGTCACAAGTCGGCAACCTGGGAAGTCTGACTGCCAGTCTCTCAGATGCCTCAGAACATACTAAAAGCATTAACCATAAGTTAAATTTATCAACTGAATCCATTGTAAGCGCCGTTCATGAAATGACTCTGGCCAATAAGGAAATGGCACAGGTTGCTACGAACTCAGCATCAGAAGCCGATAAAACTGCTGGTTTAGCGGATCGGGGTATGGCCGTTGTCAGAACATCGAATGAAAAAATTTCGGCCCTGATCCGTAATATGGATTTGGTCTTGAATTCGTCTCAGGAACTGGAAACCAACTCAAATAATATAGTGACGGTATTGGATGTTATTCGTGGTGTTGCCGAACAAACCAATTTACTGGCGTTGAATGCAGCCATTGAAGCCGCTCGTGCTGGCGAACATGGCCGTGGCTTTGCCGTTGTAGCAGATGAGGTCCGCACCCTGGCGACCCGAACTCAGCAAAGTACTAATGACATAGATAAAATCATTCAGCAATTACAGCTTTCCGTCAGTGCATCTTCCAAGGCTATCTCTGAAGGTAAAGTGAATGCGGATGAAACCGCGAGTACTTTTGTCGAAGCCGATGTGGTCTTCCATGAAATCCAGGAATCTTCTAACCGTGTTAACGACATGGCAACTCAAACTGCTCAGGCAACTGAGGAACAAACCTGTGTTGCCGAAGAGATCAGTAAAAATCTGCATGGCCTGAATGAACAGACAGAATCGGCCAGTGAAGTCGCTGAAACCGGTGAAGAGCTCTCCCAGGAAATCAGACGCTTTTCAGATGCTATGAAACAAATGATGAGTCGCTTTAAGGTTTAGATATTAATCGGGAGTGGGCCGAAGACCACATTGTTCCAGCAAATCCTGCCAGGCTTCAGTGTGCGCTTTAACTTGTTGCTGATACTTCCCCCAAAGCCCTTTATCATTATCCCAACGTAAACTTTGATCGTAATAGGGCCGAAAAGAGTCCGGCATGACATGCTGTTGGATGTCAGCCAGTTCGGCTAATGGTTTGAATAACTGTTCGGCTCCACGATTCACGCTGGACAGATATGGCTGAACGTTAGCGATGTAGACATTGAAGAACACCGACTCTACAGTTTTTGCCTTATTATTGGGTTGACCTTGTGGACATAAGGGTTTTTGATGAATTCGCTGTTTCAGGATTTGTGTTGCATCATCAAGCCTGCTGGCCAGTAATCTCACACTATTGTGCAACTGACCTGCCCTGCTACCATATTGCCAGCGCTGTTGAATATCACCCACGTAATTCAGATCATCTGCATAATCACCAGCTTGGAGCTTTCTGACAACCGAATTTAAATAGTTAATATCATTAGAATATGTCGATATTTCATGCTGGCTCTGTTCGGGCTGATACAGCCCATTGGACAGGCTCATCAATCTGGCTATTTCATCAGTTCCCCAGGTAGCATTCCAGATAATTAGTGGTAAAGACTGCTGTTTTGTTTCAATCGCTTCTGAAACTTTTTGTCGCAAGTTGTCGTTATCAATCTCTGCTAAACATACCCTGGCCGCTTCAATAAAACGTAATTCATAACGCAGATTATTCAACGGCTGCATGACTCGGCCCATAATCGAGTTTTTCTCACCGACAACAAATTGCAATTCACAACCATACAACGCCAAAAAGTCGAGCATATTTATCTCGGTTTCCGGGATTGATAACTTGCGCTCCCGAGGTCTGGGTATTCTTTCAATATAAATTAAATCAGAGTATTTCGGCTCAACATCCAGTACATGGCCTAACCTTTTTACATACTCATCCATCATGGTTTCAGGTTTAGCGAACGGGTCGCAGCCAATCAACCCGAACAGGCAAGTTAACAGGAATGTAATTCGATACGGAACAGACATTAATAATGCGTTTTTAACCAAAAACCGGGAACCTATTTTTCAGACACTTTAAATAGGTTAAAGACTCGTTTTAAATTTATTGTATGCTTTTGATTAGGTGTAAAAACAAAGGATCAACTCCTTGACCAATAAATTGAATATGTCTCATCCGATTGTAAGCGATGATTATTTTCAGCAATGGCAGGATCTGATTGATTTGTTAGCTGAGTTTATGGAAGCACCAGCGGCTTTGTTGACGTGTATTAACAGCTATGATCAACTTGTTGTAAAAGTAAAAAATCGAGCACCTGAAAACCCTTATCAAATCAATAAACAATTTCAATTGACCGGTTCAGGAAGGTACTGCGAATTTGTTATTGATCATCAGCAAACCCTGTTTGTCGCCAATGCCAATGAGGACGATAACTGGAAAGATAAGTATGATTCCAGATTAGGCATGATCAATTATCTGGGCGTCCCCGTCAGCTGGCCTAATGGTGATCCGTTTGGTTCATTGTGTGTTCTGGATACAAAAACGCATTATTACAGTGAATTGCAACGCAAAATGCTGGTGCAGTTACGTAATATTTTTGAAGCCCACCTGGATATTCTGGAAAAGAACTTTGAACTGGAAGAAGTCGCAACAACATTAGAATATCTTGCCAATACGGATGATTTAACTGGGATCTGGAATCGCAGGGCATTTATTGCTCAAGCAGAAACCGAATTGCAACGTACCTCCCGTCATAATCGAACATTATGTTTATTGATGTTTGATATCGATGACTTTAAACGTATAAATGATCTGCATGGCCATAACACCGGCGATGAGGCCATAAAGTTATTCAGCGAATGCATTATGAGTTCAAAGCGTTCGTACGATATTTTTGGTCGTATTGGTGGTGAAGAGTTTGCCATGGTTTTACCGGAAACCGATCTGGCTTCAGCGCTGACGCTAGCAGAACGGATGCGTGAGTGTGTAGAGCAATTAAGTCTGCCGTTAGTCAGTGGCGAAAAAGTAACCTTTACCGTCAGCATTGGTCTGACCGAGTATTGTGAACAGGATGATGGTATTTTTGCCCTGCTCAGCCGAGCAGATCGCAATCTTTATGCTGCGAAGCATCAAGGAAAAAACTGTGTTGTGTCGTGATTTTTTTAGTAATTCTGCTATTCTCAAATAGCATTAATTCCTGTTTATATAGCCTATGTTAAGTCTGCGTTAATTCTCGAACGTTATACTCATCAGCATTTTCTACAGCAGGAGCGATGTATGGCGAAGGCCAAAAACCGACTGCAGGCACTTGATGCATTGCGAGGAATTGCAGCGTTAGGCGTAGTTCTTTTTCATTATTTTCCTTATTACAACGAATTGTACGGTCATGCATTCACTCCGCCCGATGTGCTGGAATTTGGTCGTTATGGCGTTCATTTATTTTTCATGCTTAGTGGTTTTGTCATTTTCATGACTCTGGAGAGAACACAACATGCAGGCAAATTTGGTTTAGCCCGCGCTTTTCGATTATTACCCGCTTTATGGGTTGGCATTATTCTGACTTTCATGGCTGTTCATCTACTTGGCCCTCCTGATCGAACTGTTCCGTTGAGTTCAGCCCTGATGAACTTCACGCTGCTTCACAGTTATTTTAATCATGCCCATGTAGATGGAGCCTACTGGAGCCTGGTGATTGAGGTCACATTTTATGTCTGGATGGCGTTACTGTTTTATACCTTGAAAAGCTGGCAATTGTTACGCATCGTTTTATTCGGTTGGATCATAATCAGTTATCTCGCTGTGATGAATATGGAAAATTTATCTCACACAATGCTGTTCATTACTCACGAATTACTGTTTGTCTTGTATGCACCTTTGTTTATCAGTGGGATTTTATTGTACAACTGGCATAAATCAGGCAGTTTGCCTGCAATAGACGTTTTTTTTCTTGCGCTGGCAATGAGTCATGCTCTGATTGCCTATCCTGCACCGTTCAATATTTTTGTATTAGCGTGCTATGGCGTGTTTGTTATGGCCATAAGCGGTTATTTGAATTTTATTGTTAACACCATCACCCTCTGGTTAGGTAGCCTGTCATATTCGCTGTATTTGATACACCAGAACATTGGTTATGGAATCATCGATCAGAGCTACGCAATGGGTTTATCAGGGTTAACAGGCGTAACAATGGCTGTTGTTGTATCGTTTCTTCTGGCAACACTTATCCATTATTACGTCGAGAAACCGTGCCTGACATGGTTTCGTCAAAGGCGACAAAAGCGCACACCTGTACCAGTAATGAATTAGCATTGTGACTTGAAGCCGAGAACAGTGTTTACTCAAGCCCCATACTATTTCGTTTTTTACAAAAATATGTTTTGACCTTTACAAATAATCTCTATATAGTCAATTGTGCTTGCAAGTACGACAGATATTTGTTTTCAAGTTCGATGTTTCCGCTTTAATGTTAGATCCAAAGAGTACTCGTCCTGTTTTCAAAATACCCGCTCCACTTACAGCAAACCCGCCCGCATGGGCATTTTTAGATTTACAAAAAATAGGATGATTTATGTCTTCAACTGGAACAGTTAAATGGTTTAACGAAGCTAAAGGCTTTGGTTTTATCGAACAAGAAAACGGCCCTGACGTTTTCGCACATTTCCGTCAAATCCAAGGTGACGGTTTCAAAACATTGACTGAAGGCCAACGTGTAACATTTGATGTTACTCAAGGTCAAAAAGGTCCACAAGCTGAAAACATCGTTCCTGCTTAATTGCACACGATATAACAGTTTGTCTTTCACCTCTGGGTGAAACGAAAAGCCCCTTAACCGGGGCTTTTTTGTATCTGGGTGTTATTCAACACTGTCAGCTTCCACAACATTACGGGCAAAACTCTGATATTGCATCCACATGTCCTGTGCCATAGTATCTGGAAACACATGAAATTGCCCCGCTTTAAGGCCATCAATAATTGCTTTTGCAACGGTATCAGCAGTTTCTGCAATATCATTAAACCCGGCCTCTTTTGCCATATCGGTTGCTATTGGCCCGGGATGCACACTCATTACTCTGGTACCTTGTTCAGCAAGCTGCTCCTGTAAGGCCTGAGTTAATGGATAAGCTGCGGCTTTAGAGGCTGCATAGCTTGAAAAGGCCGGGAAAGATCTTAATGAAGCAATTGAATTAAGCTGAACAAAGGCCCCCCCACCATTTGATTTCAATACAGGCGCAAAGGCCTGAGCCATATAGAGCAAACCGTTTACATTAACTGCCATCTGCGTTTGTAAGGCTTCAACCACACGATCATCTAACGGCATTGCCATTAGCAAAATACCTGCATTATTTACGACCAGATCAACATCATTGGCTTTTTTGGCAGCAGCAAATATGGTTTCTGGCTTTGCTAAATCTACCGCAATGGCAACAAGCTGTTCGGGATATTGCGCTAATAATGCATCAGCTGATGCGACATCACGAACGGCCAAATAAATTTTGCTGACACCTGCGTGGATAAAAGCCTCGACAATCGCTTTACCAATACCCCGGTTAGCCCCTGTCACTAAGGCTGTTTTACCTGTTATGTCATAGGTTACATTCATCTAACTCCCTCCCGCTTTTCACTATAAATCAGCTATTGTATTTAAAAGTCCTATTCAGACCCGCTTGATTCGACGCTTGTGCTCACCTACATTAGCAGTCTTTTAGCACAACATACGGAATGGTCATGGATATCCAGCAAATTGAAACCCTCTTTTTTCAATCACTGAGCATTGCCATGGACTGGGCAAGTAGTCCGAAATTTTATTCCCAAATCGGGTTGATTGTTTTAGCCAGCCTGCTGGCATATTCCATTGCCAGTTTTTTAAAAAACCGCTCACCGCTATTAAGACAACTTCCAGCGTCAGGTCCTTTACTCAAATTTCGTAACAGCATTTATCGCAGCCGCGATTTGATCCTGCCGTTAATGTTGATCATGGCGTTTTCAGTTGCTGCTGATATCAGCCATTTATGGATCGGCCAAAGCTGGTTAATTCAGGTTTGTATGAGCTGGGCAGTCATTTTTATGCTCTATAAGCTGATCGATCGACTCGTACATAAAGCCCTATTCAAGAAACTGGCGCTTTGGGTTATTTTACCTATTGCAATTCTGCATCTGTTTGGCTGGCTTGACACGGTCATTGCTTATCTCGAATCCATGTCGTTTCAGGTTGGCAATATCAACATTTCCGCTTATGGGATTGTCCGGGTATTGATATTCGGCTCGATTTTGTTCTGGTTAGGCCGTATTTCAAGCAATGCCGGACAACAAATTATCCGCAGTCAGGAAGATTTGGATATTGGTACCCGTGAGGTATTTGCCAAACTGTTTCAAATTGCCCTGTTTTTCATCGTATTTATTCTGCTATTACAGATTATGGGTATTAACCTCACCGCTCTCGCAGTATTCGGTGGTGCGTTAGGTGTGGGGTTGGGGTTTGGTTTACAGTCTATTGCTTCCAATTTTATCTCCGGCATTATTCTGCTACTTGAACGTTCTTTAAGTGTTGGCGATTACATCGAAATGGAAGACGGACGTAAAGGTATTATCCGCGAACTCAATATGCGTTCAACCACACTGGAAACCTTTGATGGCAAAGATATTATGGTGCCTAATGAACAGTTTATAACGACCAGTTTTACCAACTGGACGCACAAAAATATCAAGCAACGTTACGATATTGAATTCCAGGTCTCTTACAAAACTGATTTGCACTTTCTATTTGAATTATTACGTGAAGTCGTGGCCAGTCATCCAAGGGTTATTAGTGGTGATGATATTCCAATTGAAGAACGCCCTGATGCTGAAATTGCAGGCTTTGGTGACTCAGGGGTCGATATCCTGATCGAGTTCTGGATGGAAGGCATAGATGATGGGGAAAATCGAGTCGGTGCGGATCTGTTACTGATGATTTGGGATGCTTTAAAGGAACACAATATCGAAATTCCTTATCCACAGCGTGAAGTTAAAATTCTTAATGCAGATGAAAGACGGTTTAAGGATTCAGGAAAATCCTGAGTATCATTGAGCTAATTACTGATAAAAATAGTTTTCCTCAAGCGTATCATTTAATTCGTAACAAGAAATCATTTCTTAAAAATTTGGAGAAATCGACATGTGGACTAAACCAGAATACTCAGATATGCGTTTTGGCTTTGAAGTTACTATGTACATCTGCAACCGTTAATCTGCAGACAAGCTAAACATCAAAAAGCCCCGACATTGTTCGGGGCTTTTTTTTTGCCTGCCATTTTTACGTTATGCTAGGGTCTGTTGATCTTTCATAGCCGCCTCTGTTGTGACTGAAAATGCACCAATCAAGGCGCGGGAATGTCGTTTGTGAGATACATCCGTGTATCTCACCCCTTCGGGGCTGACGCTCAAAAACGTTTATCTCCATGGATGGAGTGTATGCAAAAGCAATGTCTGGAACATTGCTTGTCCCGACGTTTTTGTAGTCGTTCTAAATAAATGACGAGTAACGCAGAGTGGTGGATTTTCAGCCACAACCCGAAGGGCTGGGACTATTTTTCCGCCCCACGGTGTTGGACGAAAAAATAGCCTCCAGCAGTGGTGGCTATGAAAGATCAACAGACCCTAGTCCTGACCAGTTATTGGAGAGGCATCATGACTCAACATACTGATTTACAGCAGGAGATTGTTGATAGCGCAGTCAAACTGGCTTCTGCCACATCATGGGAATCCCTTCGTTTAGTCGAAATTGCAGCTGATTTGAATATTTCACTGGCTGATATGTATGGTTGTTTCGCTGAAAAAGAACAAATCAGCGATGCCTGGTTTGATCGGGCCGACCTGAATATGCTCAACTCAATCCAGTCATCCATATTTCCAACACTAAACAATCAGCAGAAATTTCATCATTTGTTAATGGCCTGGCTGGAACCCCTGGCATTAAATCAGCGTGTTACCCGACAAATGATCGTGAATAAACTGGAACCCGGGCATCTGCATATCCAGGTACCCGCTTTGCTGCGGATCAGCCGAACAGTTCAGTGGTTACGGGAAGCTTCAGCACAACATTCCACATTGCCATGGCGGGCCGTTGATGAAACGGTGCTGACCGGTATCTATCTGCTTACATTCTGCAGTTGGCTTACCGATAATAGTCCACAATTTAATCGAACCAGACGCATTCTTGATAAACAATTGATGATGGCGAAAACATTACGATTCCTTAAATAACTAAGGTTACGTTCGGGTAAGTTTCGTTATCAATCGCCAGGCAACAAACAAAAAGCCAATCGGCAAAATCAGCATAATTAATACAAACTCAGCTAATAAATAAATGGCAGCATTAATGCCCTGCTCGGCTTTTTGTTGAATATCCTGCAATCTGGCTTTTACATCCAGGTTATCTTTAAATCCTTGATACCATGTGCGTGACGGTTCCTCGGGATCAGGATGCAGTGCAGCCACTTGCTGCCGGGTGGTTTGTAAAACGGCTATCGCGTCTTGTCTATCGTGTTCCAGCCAAACCTGCACCTGATTGGATGCCATGATCGTCAATGGAATAGCCAACCTCAGTAAGGTAATTACCAGCACCAGATTGAACAATCTTGCAGACCAGCGTTCAGGTAATTTTTGCCAAAGTACCAGCACCAAGACAATGGCTGCAAAGCCAGCTAGTAGCCAACGGAATATGGCAATATCTCCCATGGATAACAGGATCTTCTGGATACCCAATGATGCGGAGGCCATTAAGAGCACCGTAGAAAACTGTTCAATCAAATCATTCAGCGGGTCCAGTATTTGTCCCGGGGTAAGCGTCAGGCCAACCCCCATTGGTTCGATGGACAATTCCGTACCCTGAGCAACTGAAATGACGGCATTCAGTCCACGTGCAATGGCATACACCGTCAGAGTGACTTTAAGCATCTCACTTAGTTGGTTTCCCGCATTTGACTCAAATGGAATGAATGCCAATAGCACGCAACTGAACATAGTCAGTGCAGCAATACTCTGGCTGCGATGTAATGCTGTTTTCAACAATAACTCCCGTTTGTATATTGGTATTTGTTCATACCCGGACCGACGTGGCAAAACCTATTCCAGTAGATTGTTACATTTGATTGTTATTGTTAAAAGAAATTAAACATGCTTGATGCGCGATACATCTTCACTAAAGTTATCCGGTAAGTCATATTAATCATAGGGCTCATAATTTTTATCAGGTTTATCATCGCGAATCGAGGGTTGTTTTGAATCATGAATCCCCAGAAAATAGAAAACCAACAATAACAGATAAAAAAACAGTAACCCATCATCAGACACAATACTCAGAATGGCCCAGGCTGGAACAATATAAAACACCAGATTCAACATCACCGTTAACACTTTTCCCAGTCGGCGTTTTCCCAAATCGTATAAATATCCGGCAAACAACCCAGTCATATATCCGCCAACTACTGCAAGAATCAGCAACAGAATCACGCCTATGGTTGAAAACTTATCCATTGATACCCTTATTTAAGATGGCTCCATACAGATAATGACCTGATAAAAACAATTTGTCATTGCCTGTTGATCAGCAATTAATATGACCATCAAAGGTTGGTGTTTGAGCTCAAAAGCAGGCAATATTGTTCCAACGAATATTGCCGTGGAGTTTGCCAATGCGACATCAGCTTTTCATCCTCAGCCTGGTCGGCTGTTTGCTGGGTTGTAATGAACAAACAGACAAGGTTGAGCAGGATAAAATTGATCCTGTTCTGCAATTAACTCACTGGTGTTTTGAGCACTGGAAAGATCAGCAATGGACTATGGGTGAGTCGGATTTGCTGGCCGTGGATAACCTCGCGTTCAGTGAAGGTATTCGTAAAGTTTGCCGGGCAAGGGCAGAACTTTATGCAGAGGGTTATGAAATTTATCCCTTCATAACCGATACCATGCAACGAGAAATTTATGCTTTGGTATTTTCAGCTGATATTGAAGACATCAAATCACATTTAAAACAGCATCTGCCAAAACTCAAACGCATTTGAGCTACAGGTTTAATTGCTGATGCAGGCCTTGTCGATAGGCACTGATTGCCGGAATCAGCGCCACCAGAAAACTCGCGATAAGTACTATTGGCAACATAAACAGAAACTCATTAATGATGGATAATCGCGTCAGCAAAATCCCATACTCCTGCAACAACCAGTCTTTCAGTACATACATACTTAATTGCAAACTGATAAAGGCTGAGATTGCCGCGGCCAGACTGATTAATAACGCCTCAATCTGAAGTAAGGCAAACAAAAAGCCAGGCCGATAACCTAAAGCCCGAAGCACTGACAACTCATGTCTACGCTCACGCATTGAAACCAGAAGCATATTGGCCATGCCAATCAAAGCACCTAACAACACAAGTGAGGCAATCAGTAATAATATCTGCTCTACGCTGCTCAGCATCGACCATAAGGACATCAGTGTCGCACCTGGCAGAATTGCCTGTAATGGTTCTTGCCGATATTCATTGATTTGGCGTTGCAGATTAAAGGTCTGTATCCGCGAATTAAGTCCCAGCATAAATGCCGTAATGGTTTCTGGCTGTAAATCTTCTAACTCGGGCGTGGCTGTGTCCGGCATTCGCACCCCGCCCTGCCAGTTGAAATGAATGGCTTCAATGCCTTGTAAACTCACATACACAGATTGATCGACCGGTGTGCCAGTCGGGGCCAGAATACCGGTAATTTTAAACGGATGATCGTCATGTTTACTAAAGCTGGTACTGGCAATACCATGTGCCAGCACAATGGCATCATCTACTTGATAACCCAGTTGTTTGGCGACTTCTGAGCCAATCACCGCATCAAAATGTTCATTAAACGCTTTGCCATGCTGAAAGGTGAGCGTTTGTTTATTCCCAAAGCGGAAAAATTCAAAAAAGTCAGTACTGGTTCCCACCACCCGATAACCTCGATGTGAATCCCCGAGAGAAATTGGAATACTCCATGCTACAGATGGATTAGTCGCAAATTCCTGATAACTCTGCCAGGAAACATTATTGGTCGGCACACCAATGTGGAATACCGAATACAACAGGAGATTCACCTGACCGGTACGAGCGCCGACAATCAAATCGACACCCGAAACCGTTTTAGTAAAACTGTCCTTGGCCTGATAACGAATCGTTTCCACGCTCAATAAAACAAAAATACTCACAGTCATCATCAAAATAGTAAGTAACACGCTGACTCGCCGGGCCAACAAACTTTTCCAGGCCAGTTTAAACAGCATGATTTTCTCCTGCGTCTACAAATGACTGAATATCCAACTGTCTGGAAAAATGCCGTGCCAGACTGCGATCGTGACTGACAAAGAGTAGTGTTGCCTGTGCCGCTTTGATCTGATCCAGTAACAAATCAACAAAACTGTCACGTGCATCACTGTCCAGAGCTGATGTGGGCTCGTCGACAATTAGTAATTCAGGTTCATTGATAAGGGCACGGACAATGGCCACTCGTTGCTGCTGGCCTACACTCAGTTGAGATGCAGGCCGCATCAGTATTTCAGGATCAAGTTGCAACGCATTCAACAACCCGTCTCTGCGTTGTTGCAGATACTGTTTATCCCTCAAGGAAAAATGACTGGCCAGTTTGATATTGTCTGCAACGGTTAAATACGGGATCAGGTTAAACCGCTGAAACACCATGCCAATATGCCGGGCACGAAACGCATCACGTTTTCGATGACTGAGCCGGTTGACGATCACATTATCAAGACTGATATTGCCCTGCTGGGGTAACAAGATGCCTGCCAACAGATTCAATAAGGTCGATTTACCTGACCCGGATGGCCCATAAACAAACACCGTTTCACCTTTTTCCACCCGCAAGTGAGCAATTTGCAATAAGGCCTTGTCTGAGTCAGGGTGATAACGAAATTGACAATTTTCTATTTGGATAGCGGGACACTGGGTCATACGTTTACCGAATTGAATGATGGATAATTTATGTCAGTCACTTTATTGTTATAACATACCATTTTCGTTCGAATTTTAACTTCCCGGATACATCATGACCGCACTGAAATATGCAAAGTTCTGGCTTGTTTTTTCCGTCATAGCTGGCCTGACAATAGCTCAACCTCTGTTCGCAAACGACAAATACCAGGCCATCGATTGGGTCGACCTGATGCCAGAAGACGACCTTGAAGCATTAATGAATCCACCGGAATATCTCAGTGAAATCGAAGATGGTTCATTTGAAGATCAAATCAGCAGTCAATTGGTCGGTGCCCTCGAAAGTTCTGCCGATGATCGCTATCAACAGGCCTTAACGTCTGCCAAGGTCAAACCTGAATATGATCAGCGGCAGATTCGTCTACCCGGTTTTATGGTCCCAGTCGAAATGAACGAAAAGCAACTGGTGACCGAATTTTTTCTGGTGCCGTTTTTCGGTGCCTGCATCCATTATCCCCCGCCCCCGCCCAATCAGATTATTTATGTCACATCCAAAGAAGGTGTCGCTCAACAGAATCTGTACGATCCTTATTGGGTTGAGGGCACTCTGACAACCACCATCACCGAAAATGAAGTGGCCGTATCAGCCTATTCGATGACAGCCGACAATATTGAGTTATACGAGGAATAATCCGCTAACACTTTATTGCAGCAAACCGCTGAGGTTGATCCGCAAGCAGATCCTCCTGCACCCCATAATTAGATAATTTCATCGAATAAAAACGATCGAAGTAGTCTTTCACTGTCGATTCAATCTGCCGATCAAAATGTGGTTTAACGGTCATGGTTTGCCCAAACTGGCGATGTACAAACTCACCTTTTTCGATAATCAACTGACCGTTTTTGAAGACCCATTGGGCTTTTCTGAACATCGCCGCTTTATCATCCTGCTCCCGATAAACCGCAATATCAGCCAATGCGCCAGGTTGCAGATGTCCACGGTCATTCAACCCAAGTAATTTTGCCGGGGCCGCCCGCGTCATAATGGCAATATCATATAAGCTGAATTCCTGTTTCAGATCTTTGAGCAAGGTCAGCTCCATGATCTCAGGGTCAAGTTCGGCCAGACAGGCCATGCGAAAATCATAATCCATCAATAGATGCAATAAATCCGGGTAACGGGTAAACGGTGCACCATTGGGGTGATCGGTGGTGAAAAACAAACGCCAGGGATCGCCGGATAACAGGAAAATCTCCAGACCAATAGCCCACTGCAAACCATTTACAAAACTGGCTTTTTTGTATTGATAAGGCACGATGCCACCACTGCCCTCATCTTCGGCATGCCACATTACCCATTTATGCGGACTGGCATCACCACGACGGGAAAATTGAGCGATGATATCGCCAGACATAGTCACGGTCTGACCAAATAACACCTGCCCGACATCCATAGTGATATTGGGATGGCGATTAAACGCTTCCATTAGCTGTGCCGCGGCTGAAGAAAAACCACGAGTGCCTTCGGCTCCATAGCCATAAAATTGCACATGTGCCAGATGCATCGGCAAGCCTTGAGCGGCTTCCATGGTATCAATGGCGGTTTGTACATTGCCGGGCACACCAAGGTTATTACAATGCACATGTACCGGATGCGGAATACCCAGCTGATGCACAGCGGTCTGTAATGAAGTCAGTAAGCGCCGGGAACTGATGCCATAATCCGGTACTTCATCATCCAGACCAAACTGTTCAACACCGGCTTTAAACGCCTGTGAACCACCGGCATTAATCACTTTCAATCCTAATGCCTGGGTGGTATTAATCGTCCAGCTGACATAGTCATTAATCTGATCCTGCGAAGCACCACTTCGCAACATGGATACCAGCAAATCATCACTACCCAGAATCGCCAGCGCAGCCGTATCGATGATCGGAATATCCGCCATTTCACGGTGAACCTGCGGCGCATTGACCGGCAACATCGCCGGTTCAACCACCATGCTGTAGCCCATTTCTGTATAGCGATAACCGGTTTCAAAACTAGACCAGCGGGCATTATAGAATGGCAGATTTTCCTGTCGTTGCAGATGATTACGATGTTGATCCGGCAGTAATAAACGGGCTGTATTCACATTACCCCCTGCAATATGGCTGTGAATATCCACACCGCCCGCCATGGTAATAGCCCCATTTAAATCATAGGTAATAGCCGAATCCTTATCACTTATATTTTTCGGATCAACGATTCGATCATCACGGATCCACAGATCCATGAGTTCACCATTTAACTTTTGTACCGGGTCGTATACGCGAGCGTTTTTAAGACGGGTTAACATGCTTTATCCCACATATCTGTAATAGTTGGTTTTCCATTTTTTTTGCATCAAGTGGCATATCGGTAATGAACTCAATACGGCTTTCTGCTGCCTGAGCGGGCAGTTTTCCAATGGTTAAATTGTCATCAGCTTGATTGATTGCAACAAAACCCTCTCTGGTTCGAAAAACAGCTTTAAAACGCACCTGTTTAAATTGCTCCAGCCATGACATCAGCGGTTGGTAATCAAAACTGAATGTTGATTTGAACCGCCAGCCATAGCTATACCAGCCACTTAACTTTTGTGTGACCACCAGGTAGCCGCAATCTGGAATAAGTTGTTCTTCATTATCAACATTAAACTCCGCTGGCTGTTCCTTCCAGACAGCCTGATTAAATTTAGCTTTTGGTTTTAGCCATTCAGGATTAATTTTGGCTTCTTGCGTGATCTGTAAAGGCAATTCCTGAAGATGCAGCTCATTGATGTATCGTTTTAAAGCATCAACTTCGCTCTGGTCATACATATCGGCCTTATTCGCTACCAACAGATCAGCAATCTGCAATTGCTGCTGAAACGTCTCATGTTCACGATATTTCGCTTCAGCCATATGACGAGCATCCACCAAGGTCAGCGTGGAACGTAAATCAATAATTGATTGATAAAATTCACCTGACAGCACGGCGATCACTTCTTCCGGGTGCCCCAGACCACTGGGTTCAATCAATAACCTGTCGGGTTTGGCTTTTCCAATAAGCTGATTGAGTGCCACCTTCATTGGTAAACCGGCAGCACAGCACATACAGCCACCGGGCACTTCACGAATGGTGATTTCGCCTTCAGCAGAATCATCAGTCTTTAACAACTGACTATCTATGCCCACTTTGCCAAATTCATTAATTAATACCGCCCAGCGCTCACCTGCCGGTTTGGTCTGTAAAAGGTGCTGGATCGCTGTGGTTTTACCAACCCCAAGAAAACCGGTAATCACATTGGTCGGTATCGCCTTTTGAAAAAGCTTAAATTGGACGGTTGGTTCAGCCACGATTACGCCGAGTTTGTAGCATAATCAAGCCGACAAAAAACAGGCCGATCAAAACTAAATTAATTAAGCTTTTTAACGTATAGCTTTGCATTACCGGCTGATATTCAAATACAGGAATATTAGCGAAATCGGCTTCCGTAAACGACTTGTCAAAAAAATAGAAATCAAAGAAGTAATCGCGCAATTGCTGGTGATAATCACCAATCTGATCCAGAAATGTCTGACTTGCCAACATATCGGTATCGGCGAAACGATTCATACTGTATTGCAAACGCATCACCGGTGATAACCAGGCAACTTGATTGCCAATCTGGTGGGAATGCACACGACTCTCACGAAACTGCGCGACCGCCTCTGCCACAATCACATCGCTCATATGCTGCATAGCATAATACCAGCGCCAGTCGAAAGGCTTTTGCAACGTCGGTTCAGTAGTTTGCCACTGAGGATAATCCTGCAAATAAACATCGAAATCCGCTTGCTGATCCCTGTCCCAGCTGTCATGCATAAACTCTCGTTGATCAAAGATCATGGAAACATGTTCAGCGGGTTGCTGTTGTTGTGTTTGATACAGATATGCTAATCCGGGCAGCACAAAAGCAAACACAATCCACAGGCTGATAAATAACAAACTGTTAAAAATAGCTGTGCGTTGCAAGCTGATAATCCAGCCAGTGATTAAAAACCAGCAGAGTTGATAAGCCAATAAAACCGCAGCAACCTGCAACCATATTGAATCAAAATCAATATCTGTCATGACCACTGCTGCAAGCAGAATCAGTAAATTCACCACTGCCAGCAATCCTGCTGCAATCAACATCTTTTTAGTCAGTAACATGCCACTATTTGCTACCTGCGATGCCAGTAATGACCAGCGGCCACTGGCTTTTTCCTCGGCCAGCAAATTTAAACTGAGTGCCGCAATTAATAACGGCATCAGGTAAATCCAGATAAAACTCAAGTCCAGCTTACCAATAGGCATGGCAGCAATATTACCGGTCGCGGTATTGCTTAACTGGCCTTGCAAGCCTAATAAACGCACACGTGTATGCGTGGCTGCTTCACTGCGTTCACCGTGAATCAACGCTGACCAGGCAGAAGGTGTCTGCCAGACTGGATGAAACTGGTAATATCCCAGATAACCCGCTGCATAAGGATCCAAGGGAGCATCATCACGATATTCTGCCAGTTCTGTCTGGTAATTCGCTTCACTGATAGTCCGCTGTTGATATTCACGTTGCAGACTCATCTGACCCCAGATAATGGCCAATAAAACTGCCAGAACATACCCCAGCATCAGCCATTTAAACAAACGGTTTTGCCATAACAGACGTAATTCAAATTGAATAAATCTCACCTTAATCGACCTCATTACGGCTGCGTGCGAGTAACACTAATCCGATAATTAACCACAATAGCAACATCAACAATGACGGATAAATTCGATCGTTCGCGTCTTGCAACATGGGACCGTGATAATCGAATTGACCCAATTTTGACCAGTGGTCATGTGAGACTTTCTGTTCACGATCATTTTCCAAATCAATTTCTTCGGCATGTAACTGATTCAGTTGTGTAATAAAATTAAACCGATATTGCTCAGCTGCGTTTTCGTAATGCAAAAAACTGTCTGCATTAGTCGCTGCAACAATAGATGACAAATTGTTTGCTAATAAATAAGGCGAGAACAACGCGACCTGTCTGACCAGTTCATTCTGTTGCTCAGCGATTTGCATCAAGTTTTCATATTGCTGGGTAAATACTTCGCTGGTAATGCGCTCGCCTTCCTGCATCACGACACCGCGCCAGTTCACCGGAAGATCTTCAACACGTGAGACGCCATATTCTGCTAACACTTTTTCACGAAACTCGGTGAAATGGGGGTCGTCAGGGTTATGTGAGTCACCTACTTTGGCAATTTCCTGCGCCGTCTGAATATCAAACACCGCACGATCCGGCATCGGATATTGCATCTCTGCCACACTGTTAGCCATTTTAGGCATCACAATAACCGTCAATAACCAGAATAGTAACAATGCGGAAAGGCTTTGCTGATTGGTGCGACACCAGTTAGAAAACAGCACCACCGTGATGGTCCATAACAGGCAATAAAACAGATATAAAACAAACATCAAGCCCATGCGTAACACATCGCTGCCATGCACATGCGATAACAGCATAAAGCCAATAGCAATACTGAAAATCACTAACAGAAAAATCAGTGAGATCAGACTGTAAGCCAGCGTTTTGCCGAATAAAAGCTGCCTGACACTGATGCCTTGCGAGACCAGTTGACGTAATGTGCCATGACCACGTTCACCACTCACACTATTAAAGGCCAGAGCGATCAATACCAGCGGCCAGATCACCAGAATAATCGTCGCCCCTGACAGATAGCCCAGTCCCATATAGGCCGTGCTGCTGACATATTGTTTAAAGCTGCTGCTGTTTTGCCGATGCGCTTCCAGAAACAAGGCATTACCGACAAACGGATTCACCCCGCTATCAATAAAACTCAGTGGTGAGATGATGCGAAACACCATCGTGCCGTAATGTGCTGCACGATGCGGATGTCGATCTGGCTGTGCTTCCCATTCAGCATCATTCTGCTGCTGCCAGATGGTTTGCGCTTCAATAAAATCCTCCTGCTGTTGCCAATGGGAAAACGCAATTAATGCCGTTAACACCAATAACAATGGCAACAGGATTTTCAGGGTCTGGCTGCGCCATTGGGTGATCAGCTCATGACGAGCGATTTCGACTATCGGATGTTTCATAATCAGAATTTATAAGCTACTGAGACACTGGCATTGACGCCATCACCCGGTGAATAAATCACCCCATCAACGCCACCATTGTCGTAGACATACTCATCGTATTCGTTGAACAGATTATTGACCTGGAAGTTAATATTGCCCCAACTGGTTGCATAATCCATGCTCGCATTAACCAGATTGTATTTACCAAACTTGCCACCACTATTGGCTTCGTTGATATAAGACGAGCCCTGAGCATCGTAATGCAGACGCCCGGTCAGTGCCGGGGTAAACAAGTAACTCACACCTGTTGAAGCTGTGTAGGATGGAATACTGCGTAAATCATTGCCGCGATCAGCACCAGGACTTTGAATTTCTGAATCCACGGCGCTGAAGTTACCCCATAGAGTCAGTTTCTCAGTTGCCATCCAGCTCATACCAAAGTCAGCTCCCTGACGCAGGGTTTTACCTACGTTTTGAGCCAGGCCATCAACCAATATAAACTCATCCTTAGCCTTTTGTTCCCAATAGGATAATCGTAACTCGAGGCTATAGGTTGGCATCCACTTCACCCCCAGTTCCCAGCCATCATTGACCGAGACATCACGTGCAGAACGATCGCCATCGGTATAGGCACTACTGCTGACCGGGTGTTGAAAACTGCGTCCAGCATTGGCAAATAACGTCAGTTGATCAGTTGGGTAGAGGAACAGATTAAATTTGGGTTGCACAATGGTGCCATAGTCATAACTATCTTGATTACTGATCACCTCCCCCGCTGCATTACGCTGTTTAAAATCCCCATCAATTCGATCAGCCCGAACAGCTGCATTCCAGGCTATAAACTCATTCGGTGCGTGAGATACCTGCAGATAAGTGCCTTTGCTGACAAAATCATAATCAAAGTTACGCGATACATTACTGGTATCACGTTCGCGGACATTGCCGATGGTGCCGAAGCGCTGCTCCAATACATCCTGGCGCTCGATATCCAGCCCCCAGTTTAATGCCCACTGCTCATTGATATCCCATGATAAGGTTGAGATAAAACCATAATGATCCTGCTCATCATAACGATTGGCCAATGAACCAGCCTCACTGAACCTCACCCAACGCTCACGCTCGTAATAGTTGTAATAGGCTTTGGCTGACCAGGTCAGATCATTACGTAAGGCGGTATCAAAATGCAGACTGTAGGATTGGGTTTCCTTATCACCGCCATCCTGTCTTGCATAGGCAGCTGATCGGGTCGGATGTTTACGGGCTTCTTCTTGGGTCAGATAACCCGGCGCATCGGCATCATACTCGGCGACTCGGGCAATAAAACCGAGCGAGGTATCGTCAGATAAATCATAAAACCAGCGGCCACCCACACTGTATTTATCAATATCGTAATTATCCCGGTAACCTTCCGATTCACGATAACCGGCAAAATAGCTGTGTTGCAGGTTACCGGTTTGTTCTCCCCAATAGCCTTGTATCTCACGTGCGTTATAACTGCCAAGGGTGACTTCAACTTCACGCGCTATATCTGAGCGAGTGGCAATATTGTAATTACCGGCTACGTTAAATGTGCCATAACGCGGATCACTATTGCCTTTATAAACCTGAATGGTGTCAATATTACCCGGAAACAGTTGATCCATCTCGCTGTAGCCGTTATGCAGATTGGATGGAATACCATCGATTAACAGCTTGGCGTGCGGAGTACTTCCCTCAGCGGCAAAGCCACGAATGCCGATATCGGTGTTGATAATGCCCTGATTGTATCGGGCAAAATAAACACCGGGAATTTTGGTAAACAGCTCCATGGTGTTGTTCACATGACTGATGGATAACTCTTCTCGCGAGATAATATCCTGTGAACCGGCCAGATTTTCATCGGCATAATCCGGACGTGTACCTAATACCACTAAAGGATCAATACGGGCGGCGGGTTCATTATCAGTCTCGGCAAAGACCACAGATAACGGTAGAGCAGACACAATCAGGCTGCTAATAAAAGTTTTTTTCATCATAAATTCCTTAGGCAGCAAACTGATCAAAGTAACGTTGCGTTAGCTGATCCAGTGTTAACGATTGCGTGGTAATGAGATCGGTTAAATGACCTTGTTTCATAATGCCAATCCGGTCAGCCAGTTGATGGGCGCATAAAAGATCATGTGTGACGATCAACACTGCCGCACCGCGAGATTTAATCGTATTCACTACTTGAATAAAATCCTGAGTGGCAACCGGATCCAGACCGGATGTCGGTTCATCCATCAATATCAAACGAGCGTGTTTTAACAACGCAAAGGCAATGGCTACTTTCTGCCGCATGCCTTTGGAATATTCTGCGAGATGCTTGGTAAAGTCAGCCGGTTTGAGTCCGGCACTGAGCAACGCTTCGTGAATTTGCTGGTCAGTTAATTTCATTTTGGCCAGCACAGCCAGATAGTGAATATTTTCAATGGCATTAAAACGCGGATAAAGATTGACGTTTTCCGGCACATACATGATTTTCTGTCGGCATAAGGAGGCCTGCTGATAGAGGTCATCACCCTCCAGCGTGGCGCTGCCACTGCTTGGTGCAGTAAAGCCAAGCAACATATTCAACGTTGTTGTCTTACCCGCGCCATTGGCACCCAATAAACATAAAACCTCACCGGAAGCGATTTTGAAGTTGAGATGATCAACGGCAATTCGATTGCCAAATGATTTGGTTAACTGGTTTACTTCCAGCATGGTTTCTCCTGAAGCGTTTTATCAAATGGGTATCGGGCAAAACGATCACCATAATAAATACGATATATCACATCAATTTAATGCAAAATACGTAAATCTGCGAATGAAAAAATTTCTATTTAACGTTGTTGTTGGCAGGCTTCACACAAGCCATGCAGTTCAAGCTGTGGGCTATTAAGCTGGAAATGATTGTGCTCAATACTCTCTTCCAATGCATGAATCAATTGTTTATCTACACCGATTTCCCGTACCTGCTGACAATTGTCACAAATCAGAAATTGAGGCGTCTGGTGTGAATGTGAACAGGCAATATGGGCACAGGCAATAAATTTATTATTGGAGGCCAGCTTATGAACCAAGCTGTTCTGCATCAGAAAGTCCAGCATCCGATACACTGACATCACCGGAATATTTTCATTGGTTTGCTGACGATAAAGTTCAGCAATCTCATACGCTGAACGCGCTGCCTCAGCTTTCAGTAATACTTCAAGAATGTACTTACGTTTACTGGTTAATCGGGCGCCATGCTCAACGCAACTACGTTCGGCCTGCTGCAGAACATTCTCTATATCGACTGTCGTCATTAGTTGATCCGGATAGTGGTTCGTTGTGGATTTAATTCCAGTTGCTGCTGACCGGTAGGTAACACCATTTGAACCTGCAACGTTTCCAGACGGTTATACACATCGAATAAATTGATTTTCAAACCGGTTATGTTATCTGGCTGTTCGCAACGCACAAAATAACTGACATCGAGATCCGCATGCCCTGCTTGACCTTGACTGTCAAAAGGCTCATCGATTTCGATTGACTCGGCTTTACAAGTTGAACCTTCAACGGTCAGCAATACATCCAACATTTCCAGTTGTTGCAACATATCGTGGTAAATGGCCTTTTGCTGCTCTGTTTCGGGTTGGTGCTCAAAACCTAAAAAATTCATCAACGGCGATTGTAAATGCAACATCAATTCCTGACCATCCATCACTAAATCCAGTGTTGCCATGCCATGAACATGCGCTCCATGATGGCGATGTCCCTCATGTTGGTGTTGTTCATGATGCTCGTGATGTTTATGCCCATGAGACTCTTCATGGGCGTTTGTGATGGGCATAACAGCGAAGCCACAAACCGCAGAAAATAAATATGGTGCTATCCGCATTTTTATCTGTCTCCCAATCACTCTGCAAAATCCAAGGTTAACAATAATCGTTTCTCAGATTTATGAATATGTGGTGAGCGATGCACAATGCCGCTCACCTGACTATCCATCCAACCATCACCTTTCAATAATGCGACATCACCCTGATTCAATTGTTGGATATCCACTTTATCCTGGTATATCCCCGATAAATGATCCGCTAAACCTTGTGCACCGGGCCCCAGTTTTGAACGATCTACAGCTTCCTCTGTTAACCATTCACTCCCCTGCCCATGATAAGTGGTTACCAGTCTGCACGCCAGATGATCAGTATGAAATCTGGGACACATAGTCTCGTGTATCAGACTCAGGCGCAAGCCAACCGAGTTTAACTCAAACAAATCCGCATACATTTCCACTAATTGCCTGACATCATCAACAAACAAATTTCGCTGTGGTTTATCAGGTAATAAACCGGTTAACCAGTCACTGACTTCGTCTGGGGTAATAACCGTACGTAATTGTAGCGCATTGAGTCCTTGAGTTACTTCCGCAATATAATGGTCAAGCGCATTACTTAACTGGCGTTGCCAGACCACCAGATTAATGTGCGGCTCATAAATTGCTGTCATCACTAATGGCGAATCTGCCTTGAGTACATGCTCAAACAATGGGTTTACGGCTAATGCACTCTGATTCATTTTAAGCCGCATCCCATGCTGGAAATGGATCAGGTAACGACTCCCATAATGGTTTACCTGCCAGTAACTCGATATCGCTTAACAGACAATCATCCAGCTGGGCTGTCACGGCTTGGGGATTTAAGTTCTGGCCGATAAACACCAGTTCCTGACGCATATCACCAAACGGTTCCTGCCAATTCTCTTTGATGGTTTGCAGACTTTCGGCATCCTGCGGCCAGCGATTCTCCGGGATGGCTTTCCAGAACATGCCGGCAAATCCATAACGGGCAATGCCACCAGCCTGATTCCATTGGCCAGCAAACTGTGGACGGCTGGCCAACCAGAAATAACCTTTGGAACGAATTAACTTGCCACAAGGCCAGTCCTGATGCAGAAACTCAAAGAATTTCTGTGGATGAAACGGTCGCCTGGCAACATAGGTGAAACTGCTAATGCCATATTCTTCAGTCTCAGGAATATGTTCACCGCGCATTTCTTTAAGCCAACCCGCCGCTTGCTCGGCTTTTTCAAAGCTAAATTTATGTGTTCCCAATACTTTATCCAGTGGGATCTGACCATTTTCGATAGCAATCAACTCTGCTTCGGTATTAAGGCTTTTTAAAATACCTGTTAATTCCGTTAATTGTTCAGTGGTGCATAAATCGGTTTTGCTGATTAATATCACATCGCAGAACTCAACCTGCTCTACCAGCAAATCGGCCACACTACGCATGTCCTCTTCACCCAGACTTTCCACCGTTTCCTGCAGATTTCTGGCCTCATTAAAATCACGCAGAAAATTTATCGCATCGACCACTGTAACCATGGTATCCAGCCGGGCAATCTGTGACAGGCTTTCGCCATCTTCATCGGCAAAAGTAAAGGTTTCAGCAATGGGTAAAGGTTCAGAAATGCCCGTTGATTCGATGACAAGATAGTCAAAACGTTTTTCTTCAGCCAGTCGACGTACTTCAATTAACAGGTCTTCCCGTAAGGTACAGCAGATACAACCGTTGCTCATTTCCACCAGCTTTTCTTCAGCACGGTTAAGTTGCACATCCTGCTGAATTTGCTGAGCATCGATATTGATTTCACTCATATCATTCACTATAACCGCCACCTTCAGACCATTACGGTTATTCAGAATATGATTCAGTACCGTCGTTTTTCCAGCGCCCAGAAAGCCGGACAACACCGTTACCGGCAAACGTTTATCGGGTTTTGTGCTCATAAAGCCCTTCTTTTTGTTCATTAATGGTTTTCACATCAGTGCAATATTCTGCGGTTGGACGAATCAATAATCGTTCAATGCCGATTGGTTCACCGGTTTGCAAACAATAACCATACTCCCCTGAGCGGATTCGCTGACGTGCTGCATCAATTTTAGGAATCAGCTGACGTTTCCGATCAGCGATCCGTAAAGCAATTTGTGACTCTTCTTCCTGTTGTGCCCTGTCCAGTACATCACTGACCTGACTATTACCCAGTATTTGGGTCTTTATTGCTGTAATTTCGTCTAATGTTTCGGTTCTGAGTTGCTGAAGTCGATTGTCAAAAAAGATCAGTTGCTCAGCATTCATGTAATCCGCTTCCTTAGCCGCTAATAAAGCTTTTTCATCCATTTGCATGCTCTCTTTGAGGTAGCAATAATCTTAAAGATAACTTGCGATTCCACAGATGCGCCGTAATCAGCAACAGACCACCGCTTATCGTTATCCAGGCTTCCAGGGATTCCGGCCCTAATAACGCCGACACCATGGTTAAAACCCCCATTACACCAAGCAATAAGGGCCATTGATTTTTATGTACTCTGTAGGAGCCAGGCAAGCTCAATAAAGCCAGTAAAACAACAGGCACCAACATCAGTCGGTGAACCCATTCCGAGCTTAACCATTCTCCCACCAGTCCTGCAGCACCAAAGCCGATTATCATCGGTGTTAACAAGCAATGAACCATGCAGGCTCCGGAACAGGCTATCGCCAAATCATCTTTCATTAAACGCTCCAAATTATGATATATCATATCATTTCAACTTCCCGGCCTGATGTCAAGACTTGTTTATGGCGGGCTTATTCAGACATTCGTCTGATTAGTGAATGCAATTCTGCAAGGGTTGTCTTGAAAGTGGTTTCAAGAGCGTTATAGCCTGCTCGGCTGGCATGAATATCACCCGCCAGGTAACTGGCCAGCAAATCATTCCCCGAGTGAAAAATGTATTGATGATAATGACTGATTTGGTCTAGCGTTGTGTTATCCAGGTAATGATGATAACGGGCTTTCTCCAGCCAGATCCCGCAATGAGAATCCGCTAATTGTGTTATCGGCCACTCCGTTTTGATCTCCGGTTCAGCGAACAGTCGTTCCTGAAGCTGATGTATCCAGTGTTTTAAATAAAAATAAAATAAACTCAACCGGGCTTGTTTATGATTCTTCAACAGACCTGATTGAGCACACCATTGGCTGAAAGGCTGATAAGCACTTAAAAATGTCATCAGCTGCTCAATCGGCATCGGTCTGGCTAACGCGTAGCCTTGAGCCTGGTTACAGCCCATCGCCAATAGCACTTCACCGTGAGCAATAGATTCAACCCCCTCAGCAATCACCTGAATATTAAATGATTGGGCAAGCGCTATGACGCCTTCCACAATTTTGCAGTCTTCGGGTTCTGTCAGCATCCGCCGGACAAAACTTTGATCCACTTTCACCACATCGACCGGCAATACCCGAATATGAGTGAGAGAGGAATAACCTGTACCAAAATCATCCAGCGCGGTGGTAATACCAAACTCCGATTTACAGAACTCGACCACATTGTTGATAAGACTCAGATCACTAAGACGATTACTTTCCAGGATCTCAATCTGAAAACGACTGGTATCCAGTTCGGGGTATTGTTTAATCTGAAACTGCAACCAATCGAAGAAGTCGCTGGTAGACAAGTGATAAGCCGTCAGATTAATACTTAACTGATACTTATGACCAGCTTGCTGCCATTGGGAAAGTTGTTTTATGGCTTTCTGGATAACCCATTGACCAAGGCTGACTTCCAGTTCCGTATCATAAACCTGGTCAATAAATCTATCCGGCGTCAGTAAACCTTTTTCAGGATGTTGCCAGCGAATCAAAGCCTCAAAACCGAAAATATGCCCTGTACTGAGGGTAACTTTAGGTTGAAAAAATAAAACAAACTGATCTTCCTGGATTGCTGTGGCAATTTCACGAAGTTGCTGATTGCGTTCGGTAATCTGCTCTTCTTCACCCGGATCATAGGCGAACAAGGTTGATTTTCCGTCAAGCTTGGCCTTATACATACACTGATCAGCATGACGGATTAAGGTATCCAGACTGCCCTTGTCATCTGGATAAAGTGTATAACCGATGGATGCCGTGATCATCATTGGCACTTCGTTCACAATAAACGGACTGGCAATTGTCGATAATACCCTCTGGATTGTTTGTGATGCGATAGCATCATTTTTGATACCACCAATTATCAAAACAAACTCATCACCGCCATAACGCACAATACAGTCTGTTTCCGCTAATACGGTTTTCACACGATTTGGTACCTGGTCCAGCAGATTATCTGCAACCGCTTTGCCATGAATATCATTGATTGTTTTGAACTCATCCAGATCCATAAAGGCAACTACCAGTTTTTCATTATTCTGATCAGCCATTGAGCTCATCTGACCAAAATCATTTTCCAGCTGGTTTTTGTTGAGGATTTGATGCGAATTACGGTTGAGAATCAGATCAGAAAGGATAGCGCGATATTTTCGGTCAGCAGTCACATCACTGAGATGCACCAGATAAAACAGTTTGTTGAAAGCATGAATACGTTTCACACTCAAACGGGCAATATAGTGCGAACCGTCTTTCCGTTTATTTGACACTTCACCCTGCCAGAAACCGTTGCGATGCAATGATTGCAGGATGGTCTGATTTAAAATTTTATTTTGGCTTTCAGCACTAAGGAATTTGGGATTGCTGCCGATAAGTTCTGATCGTGAATACCCGGTAATGTGTTGAGTCGCTTCATTGATATCAACAATTTTCTGATGTTCATCCGTGATGACAATGCCTTCATGTGCAAACCTGAAAGCATTTTCTAATAATGTGTTTCTCACACTACCTGCCTTGTCCTTAACGTGGATTTTCAGTCATAAGTTTCGTCAGCTGTTTACCCTTTATTCACGGGGATTTCACAGTAATAAGGACTAAACTTTATTTAACTTTATACCACGGTGATAGATACCAGTGGTAATGAAACTACAGATGGTAACTAACTATGTCAATAACAACTGTTTACACTCTTTAATTAATGAGCGCGAGAAAAGGACCTTTTGGCCTCCGACTGCCTGCTGAGCTTATGTCTTGGCTACGTTATGAGGCGACACAACACAACCGGAGCACGACCAGCGAGGCTTTGTTTTTATTACAGAAAAGTCTGGCCCATCGCTTCGATAAAACGGCTGTGCGAGAATTTCTGAAAAAGTGCCCTACAAGCACTAATACCGAAGCCTTTGGTTTACGCATCCCTGATGATCTCAAGATACTATTGCGCGATTTCAGTCAGCAGCATGAGATTAGTCTGAATCTGGAAATCGTTATGCGACTATCCCACAGTTATGATAAGTACCGTCGACATTCAGCCGCCGCAAAAATCAGTCACAACGATTACCGCTCAACATCAGCTAAAGAATTTACGATTACAGATTCTGAACAACGATTGCTGGATTTATTCCGTGGTCTTAATGAAGCGAATAAAAAGGTTATCCTTACCCTTATCAATAACCTTGCTGATAACGATTAACAGCAAATTCTGCAGCGTTTAGCTAAACATCTTTGACCCACCATAAATTCCGATTATGATCGCGGCCTTGATTTACTTTTGGCCGCTATATATATGCAAACCTCAGCACCCTCTCCAATATCTTTTCAGACCAAGCTGGAGAACCTGCGACACAACCGTTTATTTGAAGTTGTCGTTGTCAGTGTCATTTTGTTTTCTGCAATGGTGACAGGTGTAAAAACCTATGAAATCCCTTTTCAGATCCTACGGTTAGTCGACTGGCTGGACTACGCAATCACCTTGTTTTTTGTCATGGAAATCAGCGTACGATTTCTGGCCGAACCCAACAAAAGGGATTTTTTCAAAAGCGGCTGGAATGTGTTTGACACGCTTATCGTCGCTGTCAGCCTGATACCGGTTAATGACAGTGAACTGGCCTACGTTGCCCGATTGATTCGTATTTTCCGTGTATTACGGATGGTATCAGTGATTCCGGAATTACGACATTTGCTTAACTCATTACTCAAAGCCTTACCCCAACTGGGTTATGTTGCATTGATGATGTTTATCATCGTTTATATTTTTGCGGCCATCGGTACCACGCTGTTCGCAGACGTCAATGATTTTTTATGGGGCGATATCGCGGTATCCATGCTGACGTTATTCAGGGTTATGACATTTGAAGACTGGACTGATGTCATGTATGAAACCATGGAGGTATACCCTTTCAGCTGGATTTTCTATCTGATATTTATCTTCCTGAATACCTTTGCTTTTCTAAATATGCTGATAGGTATTGTTGTGAATGTAATGGAACAGGAACGTGCTGAAGAGCATGAAGAAGCACATAAAAACGATATGACAATTGAAGACTTATCTATGCAAATTGAAGAGTTGAAACTGTTGATCAAAGCCAAAACCTGATAGCAGCCGACTCATCTTAAACAAACCAGAACTTTCACATCCAGTTCACACCTGCCGATTGATCATATGTACTCCAATCAGGAGTGATGCCGATGTCTGGTCGTAAATTATCTCTGTTGCTGTTTATCACGCTATTAGCAGGATGTCAGTCAATGTCACAACCCATTCGCACGGAAAACTATGTTGATATTAATCGCTTTATGGGCGATTGGTATGTCATCGCCAATATTCCAACCTTTATTGAGAAAGGTGCGCACAACGCTGTTGAAACTTATGAACTAAATGAAGATGGCACTATCGCCACCACCTTTACCTTTAATAAAGACAGTTTCGATGGCGAACAGAAACAGTACCATCCCAAAGGTTTCATTCTGGATGACGAATCAAATGCTGTCTGGGGTATGCAGTTTATCTGGCCAGTCAAAGCCGATTATCGAATCGTTTATCTGAATGAAGATTACACGCAGACGATTGTCGGTCGTGAAAAACGTGATTACGTCTGGATAATGGCCAGAACACCGCAGATTCCCGAACAGGATTACCTGCAGATGCTGCAGTTGCTCGCTGAGCAGGGTTATGACATTTCAGAGATTCAGAAAGTACCCCAGCAATGGCCAGATTAAAAAGCCATTGCCGTGTCATTATTGCGTAATCGCCACGACCATGGCTTCTTCCGGCAAATCCGGTACACAAAGCTGAATAAAATCATAGGCAAACTGGCGCATGTAGTGCCCTTTTCTGACGGCAATCTTGGTGATGTTTTGTTCAAATAAATGACTGGAATCCAACAACGTTAATTTGATATCACGTTCGGCATCGTAGGCCATAGCCGCGACAATGCCGACACCCAATCCCAATTCAACATACGATTTAATCACATCCGCATCCAGTGCGGACATCGCAATATCAGCATCAATATGTTGTTTGAGAAAGGCCTTGTCGATAGTGGCGCGTCCGGTAAACCCCTCGTGATAGGTGACGATGGGATACTCTGCAATATCCGCCAAAGTCAGCTTCTGTTGTTTTATCAAAGGATGCTCTTTGGGCACAATCACCGCATGTTGCCAATGGTAATAAGCAAAACTGACTAATTCGGGAATATTCCCCAACGCCTCTGTGGCAATACCAATATCAGCCTCCCCTTCAATCATCATTTTGACGATCTCATCCGGGCTGCCCTGATGCAGTTTTAAATGTACTTTAGGATAGCGTTGCTTAAACTGGGTAATCACTTCCGGCAACACATATCTCGCCTGCGTATGGGTTGTCGCAATGGTTAATTTGCCGGTATCCTGCTGACTGTAATGCTCCGCCAGGCGTTTGATATTATTCGCATCGAGTAACATGCGTTCAACAATCTTCAACATTTCTTTGCCTGGTTCGGTCAGGCCGGTCAATCGTTTCCCTTTTCTGATGTATAGCTCAACGCCAAGCTCGTCTTCCAAATCTTTAATGTGTTTGGACACACCTGACTGCGAGGTAAACAAATGATTAGCTACCTCTGTCAGGTTGAAATTGCGTCGGACTGTTTCGCGGATAATTCTTAATTGTTGAAAGTTCAAGCGTGATAATCCTTCTGTACGCTATCTCGTTGAAACAGCTTTAATTTTGATGGCACTAATTTAACAATCTGACCTTGTATTAATGATAATTCATGCACCCGTTGAGGACTTAATTCCACCTCAAAATGCTGGCCGTGAGCACTATTGATACCATCCAACTCCACCCGTGAATTAAGACCAAACGACAAAACGCGATTCACCTTGGCAGATAATCCACTGACTTGTTGTGTATCGACGACTATATCCAATTCATGCGGTCGTGCGAAAGCGTAAACTTCTGAACCGGGGCCGTAATTTTCACCTTGGTCATGCAGCACATCATCACCGACATGCAGATGTCCATCGTCTACCCGGCCATGAAACAGGTTTACCGATCCTAAAAAACCATAAACAAACGGCGTTTGCGGATGGTTATACACTTCATCAGGCGTGCCTACCTGCTCAACTTTTCCATGATCCATTAACACCACTCGGTCAGCTACTTCCAGTGCCTCTTCCTGATCGTGGGTCACAAAAATTGAGGTGATGTGTAACTCATCATGTAATTTACGTAACCAACGCCGTAGCTCTTTACGTACTTTGGCATCCAAGGCACCAAATGGCTCATCCAATAATAGAACTCGAGGTTCTACCGCCAATGCTCTAGCCAAAGCAATACGTTGTCGTTGACCTCCAGACAGTTGTGAAGGAAAACGGTCCGCCAGCCAATCCAGTTGCACCAACTCCAGCAAACGATGGACTTTTTCGGCAATCACTTTTTCACTAGGTCTGGATTTACGCGGTTTCATCCGCAAACCAAACGCGACGTTATCAAATACGGTCATGTGTTTGAACAATGCGTAATGCTGAAACACAAAACCCACTTGCCGCTCACGGACATGGGTATCTGAAGCATTTTCACCATCCAGAATAACTGAACCTGAATCTGCCTGTTCAAGACCGGCAATAATTCTCAGTAATGTCGTTTTACCGCAACCTGATGGCCCCAAAAGCGCAACCAGTTCACCTGACGGAAAATTCAACGAAATATCATCAAGTGCTGTAAAACTGCCAAATTGTTTGTGTAAATTTTTAACTTCTATACTCATCTTCGTATCTCTTTTAATTAGTGTGCCGAAGCATTGGTTTCAGCGCGGTGTTCCACCCAGGTCTTTAATACCAACGTGACTAAAGCCAGTAATGCCAGTAATGAAGCCACTGCAAAGGCCGCCGCGAAGTTATATTCGTTATAAAGAATTTCAACGTGTAACGGCATCGTATTGGTCTGGCCTCTAATGTGTCCGGATACCACGGATACCGCACCAAATTCGCCCATCGCTCTGGCATTACACAGAATCACGCCGTATAACAAACCCCATTTGATATTCGGTAACGTCACATACCAGAACGTCTTCCAGCCACTCGCGCCCAATACCACAGCCGCTTCCTCTTCTTCTTTGCCTTGCGCCTGCATCAACGGAATCAACTCACGCGCGATAAACGGAAAGGTTACAAAAATGGTGGCCAGCACAATGCCCGGCACAGCAAAAATAATTTTGATGTCGTTGGCCACCAGCCATTCACCAAACCAGCCATTCACACCAAAAACCAGCACATACACTAAACCCACAATGACAGGTGAAACGGAAAAAGGCAGATCGATAAAAGTAATCAGCAACTGCTTGCCTTTGAATTCAAACTTGGCAATTGCCCATGCGGCCGCCACACCAAATACCAGATTTAATGGCACAGCAATCAGTGCAGTCAATAAGGTCAATCTAACCGCAGATAAGGCATCTGAATCGCTTAACGCCAACCAGTAAACTTCAAATCCCTTGCGTAAGGCCTCGGTAAACACAGCCACCAAAGGCATGACTAAAAATAAGGCGAAAAAAGTCAGAGCAATACTGATCACACTGATTTTTATCCACTTGGATTCTTGTGTAGCGACATTTCTTTCATATTTTGTTGGTGATACCCAAGCAAAATTGCTCAACGGTCTATTCACCACAGCAGCATTATTCATCTATCGATCCCTCCCGGTTCGTTTGCCAGCCCACGCCTGCAACGCATTAATAATCAGCAACATCACAAAGGACACCACCAACATCACTGCCGCAATGGCCGTGGCTCCGGCGTAGTCGTACTGCTCTAATTTGGTAATGATCATCAGTGGGGTGATTTCTGACACCATCGGAATATTGCCGGCAATAAAAATAACTGAACCGTATTCACCTACCGCACGTGCAAAAGCCAATGCAAAACCCGTCATTAACGCCGGCAGCAGGATGGGTATCAGCACATAACGAAAAGTCTGCCAGCGATTAGCCCCCAGACTGGATGCCGCTTCTTCCAATTCGGTTTCCAGATCCTGAAGCACTGGTTGCACTGTTCGGACTACAAACGGCAAACCGATAAACACCAATGCCACCAGCACACCTAACGGTGCAAAGGCCACTTTTATGCCTAAAGTTCCTTGAATAAACTGGCCTATCCAGCCATTTGGAGCATACAAAGCTGTTAACGCAATACCTGCTACCGCTGTGGGCAAGGCAAAGGGTAAATCGACTAACGCATCGACAATTTTCTTACCCGGAAACGAGTAACGTACTAACACCCACGCCAGCATCAAACCGAAAACGGCATTAATGGCTGCAGCGGCTAATGAAGCGCCGAATGAAAGTTTATAAGAGGCCACAACTCGTGGCGCGCTGACAATTGCCCAGAACTCTGCCCAAGTTAATTGGCTGGTAAAAATGAACACGGCACTTAATGGAATCAGAACAATAAGCGACAGGTACACCAAGGTGAACCCCATTGATAAACCGAAGCCGGGTAAAACGGAAAATGATTTTATTGAGGTCATCAGTCATTCCCCTCATCACGGTTCAATGAACCGCTAGCGATGACCTGCCTAGCCTTTTTCAGGTGGTTGCGTAACATGTTTATTCCTTGTTAAAACAATGTTCGCAAAGTGTAGAGAGGCAGTTTTAGGCTGAGAAATAACAAAATATGCAAAGCTTATGCATAACACTGGATTAGAGTTTTTAGTATTAATTTACAGTCACTTAGTTAAGCCAACCGCTTTTTTAGCATTTAAAAAAGTTAATGTTTTGTCTTTAAATATCGCTTTTAGCAACTAAAACAATTTGTGCTGCGCCTTGGCTATTGGTTTTAGATAATAAAAAGCCAGTAGTCCGATAAGAACTACTGGCTGATATCACAAATGGAATAGCTATTTATAGCTAGATTAGATCACTTTAACTTTGTAAAACGCAAGTAAGGTCGCACGGCTTCATAGCCTTGAGGGAAACGACTGGCAAGTTCTGCTTCATCTTGCAGAGATGGCACAATCACCACCCGGTCACCCGGCAGCCAATTACCTGGCGTCGCTACTTTTTCATTATCGGTTAATTGCAGCGAATCAATTACTCGCAACACTTCATTAAAATTCCGTCCGGTACTGGCCGGATAGGTAATGATTAATCTGACCTTTTTCTGCGGATCGATAATAAATAATGATCGTACTGTTAGTGTCGCGCTGGCATTGGGATGAATCATGTCGTAAAGCTCAGACACTTTACGATCGGCATCGGCCAATATTGGAAAATTCACCGTGGTATTTTGTGTATCGTTGATATCGTCAATCCATTGGTGATGCTTATCCACGGGGTCAACGGATAATGCCAATGCCTTGACATTTCTAGAGTCAAACTCGGCTTTTAACTTGGCGGTCAAACCAAGCTCTGTTGTACACACTGGGGTAAAATCCGCTGGATGCGAAAATAAAACACCCCAACTGTTTCCCAGCCACTGATGAAAACGAATATGCCCTTCTGTTGAATCTTGTTCAAAGTCAGGGGCTTCATCACCCAATCGAATTGACATGTTAATTCTCCATTATCCAAGCCTGCATATCAGGCGTATTGTAAAAATGCACTTTGCTGCGTTGTTAAACCAATTGTTGAATATGTTTTAGGTATAAGACGTTTACGAGCGCTGTTCCAGCTACTTAATTGAAAGACCTCATCACCAGGTAAGGGTTCAATAGCTTCCAGCATGGCTGAAACAAAGTCTTTAATTAATGGCCATGCGCCATAACCTGACTCACTATTTATATGTCCGGCGTTTCCTGCATTGTAAAATGCCAATCCCCAATCACGACTCAGTTGATCAGCTTGAACAACTGACATCCATGGGTCATTTTTACTGGCTACCAATACCCCTAACATATTTAAATGTTGGTCAGGCAATGTGCCCGCGATGGTTTGTAAATTCTTTTGACTCTCTTTAATCGCCCCATAAAGCGAAAAACGCTGTGGAGCGGCTGGTGCCACTAAAATAACGCCTGCCACCTTTTCAGGACGCCAGGAAGCTATCAATGCACTCACCAAGCAACCAAAACTGTGAGCGACTAAAATCGCTTGTCCCGGCATCGTATCAAGCTGCTTCTCCAGCGCTTCTGCCCATGGATAAATTCGCGGCGATTCCCAATTAACGCCGGTTAAGCGTTCGCTGTCTGGAAATTGTTGCTCCAGCCATGTCTGCCAGTGATTTTCATCACTGCCATGGTACCCTGGCACAGTTAAGATTTTGGTTTTCATTGATCTTCTCCTCGGCTTTGTTTTTATATTTTGCTAAAACTGGCCAGAGCAACTTCAGTGGATTTAAACAAAGCAATGACTTCAAACCCTGGCTTTAGACCCAGGTCATCAATAGAACTCGTTGTCACCACCGAGGTAATCACACCCGCACCGGTATCCACTTCAACTTCACTGACCACATCACCGCGTTTTATTCGCTTGATAATGCCTTTAAATTGATTTCGACTGTTTATCGCTTTAATTGTCATGATAATTTCCTTTACTTTTTAAGGTCCGGCCTGAACCATTTCAGGCCGGATTTACTGATTTTATTATTGAACAGAATAGATACTGTCAAACACACCGCCATCGTTAAAATGAGTCTTTTGGGCGTTTTGCCAACCCCCAAATGCTTCATCAATTGTGAAGATTTTCACTTGTGGAAAGCGAGCAATATCCTGCGGATCAGCATGCTCTGGAGACAAGGGGCGGTAATAATGTTTGGCTGCCAAAGCCTGGCCCACCGGTGAATACAAATACTCCAGATAGCCCTTAGCCACTTGTTGTGTTCCGTTTTTTTCAGCATTACCATCGACAACTGTCACTGGTGGCTCTGCCAAAATTGAAACCGAGGGAACAATGATTTCAAACTGATCTTTGCCCAATTCGTTTATCGCTAGAAATGCTTCGTTCTCCCAGGAAATAAACACATCACCAATTCCACGCTGCACAAAGGTGTTAGTTGAACCACGTGCTCCAGAGTCCAAAACTGGGACGTTTTTATAGATTTTGCTGACAAACTCTTCGGCTTTTTCTGCACTGCCATACTTTTGTTCAGCAAAGCCCCATGCCGCCAGATAGTTCCAACGTGCGCCACCTGATGTTTTCGGGTTAGGTGTGATAACTTCCACGCCCTCTTTGACCAAGTCATCCCAATCTTTGATGTTTTTCGGGTTGCCAGAACGCACCAGAAAAACGATGGTAGAAGTATACGGCGCACTATTATTTTCGAGACGTGACTGCCAATCCGCTGGAATTTTGCCGGTTCTTTCGGCAATGGCATCAATGTCATAGGCTAATGCCAAGGTAACAACATCGGCTTCCAGGCCATCAATAACGGCCCGCGCCTGTTTTCCTGCACCACCATGAGATTGTTGTATCTTAACGTTGTCACCGGTTTTTTCTTTCCAATACTTAGCAAAAATTGGGTTGTACTCTTGATACAGCTCACGAGTCGGATCATAAGAAACATTGAGGATTTCAATATCCTTTGCCAGTGTGTTTGCCGAAAATATTGCCAGGCTCAATGCCAAAGGCAGGGTTTTCAATACTGTTTTAAATTTCATTTTTTTCTCCAAAAAGTTACGTGATTAAGATTTAAGTTTTAAAAGTCGACCTGGGCCCGTACGGCAAAAATATCGCCATCGAGATCATCATTGGCATTGCCTGGGCGATCTACGTCCAGTACCTTGACGTAGTTGGCGGCAAACCGAATATTGTCAGTTGCATACCAGTTGACACCTAAAGTGGCATTGTCCAGTTCTCCACCTGTTACCGTGTCATCATTTAAATCCAGCGTACTGTAGCGAGCAGCGACCTCCCAGGCTCCATAGCCGCCTTTACCCACTGGCGATTTAGGTTTGGTACGATCAAAGATGCCGTTTTTGTAAGCACGTGATTCTCCGGTCAGGAAATAACTGGCGTAGGCGTACCAGCCATCAAAATCCAGGTCAGACGCACCATCTCGTTTCAGCTTGGTTTGGATGTATTCACTTTGTACGGAAAAAGGTCCATAAACAGTGGCAAACTCAAGCCCGTAAGACTGAGAATCATCTACGCCGGCAATACTGCCGGTATCGACTAAACGGGCACCATCCACGCGTACTTCAGGCCGTTCGCGAAAACGAACCGTGCCATCAGTATCCTGTGCCCAGTTCTGACGTGCCGCCAGACCAAGGTGAATAAAGCCGTTGTCGGTTTTAACCGGCGTCGCGGTCAGACGACCAATCAGGTTCCAGCCCTCATCTGAATCATTACTGGAATTGTCTTCACTTTCTTCTGCCGGACTGCCAAAACCACCCACGGCAAACGTCCAGTTATCGTTTGCGGTATCAAAACCGACACCGATACGCCTGTCAGGGGTAAACACATGGTTGAGGCCGCGTTCGAGGAAAGTACTATTGAGGCTGCTGGTCAGATGCTCAAGGCCAAATGGCGCCTTGAACTGACCAACGGTGATGTTACCAATATTGAGCCCGGTATATTTGAAGTAGGCATCTCTGACACCGCGTGTTGAACTGCTGCCATTTGGACGAGCAAAGTCGTATTGAAAGCGATAGTCCCAATCTTTGTAGACGGTGCCACGTAAATCGACAAACAGACGACGAAAATCAGTACCATCCCCACTGGGAATTTCACTATCATAAAAAGCAGCATCAGCTTGAATACGGCCACCAATTTGTGCCTTGAAATCACCATCGGCTGACTCAAATGACAGACTTCGTCCATTAGTTTTGGCGATTACTGCATTTTTAGTTACTGCTTTAGTGGATTGAATATCTTCTTGTTGTTGGTTAAGTTGTACATTTTGCTGTTCAAGTTTTTCCAGCAGCAAATTCACTTGCTGTTCGAGCTTTTCGATGCGCGCATCGGCATCATTATCAGCCGCCTGGGCCGCTAACGGAGAGATGCTTATCAATCCGGCCAGCAGCAAATGCTGTGTTAAAGGTTTAAGTTTGAATGACACTGTCTATCTCCTGTTTTTGTGAAGTGCAGGCAGATAGTAGAAAGACAGGGTTATAAAGCGAACCAAGTAAAAAAGGATTGTTTATTCATTATCTTGTTAAGCAAGTAAAATTGAGCATTCCGCTATGATTTTATCTGTTAAAAAAAACAGTGCAGATACTTTTTCAGCAAGCTTTTCAGCTTCGGTGAATTTGATTGGGCGCTAGCAAATAAAAAATGCAGATGATTTTTCTCCTTTCATACAAGTGGATAATGACCTTTAAGTTTTGTTTCCAACTAAGCAGTGCCATTTTCCATATAGCTTTTAAATATATGTATATTCCCTCTTATTAATTCCACTTATTTATAAACCTGTCATTATTAGCACTTTGAAAAATAGCTTGAGGTAGAAAATGGGTTGGCAAGGCTGGTTTACCATAGCCGTTACTTTATCGGTCTTACTGGTGCTGACATTTAGCCGAGTGAGACCTCATATCGCCATGATAACGGCGATGACAGTGTTGTTAGCCACCGGTATTCTCAATGGTCCACAGGCATTGGCAGGATTCAGTAATGCAGGTTTGATTACGGTTGCCGCCATGTTTATTGTTGCCGCCGGTTTGCATGCTTCAGGGGGCGTGGATATTTTTGTGAAATCCTTGTTAGGCTCGCCAAAATCTATTCGTGGCTCTTATCTGAGAATGTTTACCCCGGTCGTTTTTCTCAGTGCATTTTTAAATAACACGCCTGTGGTTGCCACCATGGTTCCGGGTCTGCTCGCCTGGTGTAAACGGATAAACATCAATCCATCAAAACTCATGATTCCTTTGAGTTATACGGCTATTCTTGGTGGAACTCTCACGTTAATTGGAACCAGTACCAATTTGGTCTTAAACGGTCAGTATCAATCGTTAACCGGTGAAGCCGGTTTCTCAATTTTTTCCATCACGATTATAGGGTTGCCTGTCGCTATCTGCGGCTTGATTTTTATGTGGTTGTTTTTTCCTAAATGGTTGCCGGATATTGGAAAAAGTCATGCATTCGAAAATGTACGGGAGTTCACCCTGGAAGTGATGGTCGAGGCCAATGGGCCATTGGTTGGGCAAAGTATTCAACAAGCGGGCTTACGTGAACAGAAAAGTGTTTATCTGGTGGAAATTGAACGTAATGGAACAGTATTAACGGCGGTCACGCCTGAACAGCGTCTGCAAGGTGGTGATCGTCTGGTATTTGCCGGAGATACTCAGGGCATTACTGATTTGTTGCGGATTAGAGGTATTGTCGCCTCAACCTCTGATGCAGAAAGCACAGTCCTTTCTGCAGATCGTCCTGAACGTAGTCTGGTAGAAGCTGTTGTTTCACCGCACTGTGCCGCTATTGGCGAAACCATTCGTGAAGCAAAATTCCGTCAACGATATGGTGCTGTCATTATGGCTGTCGCCAGAAATGGTGAACGTATCGTGGGCAATTTGAGTAATATTGTTTTAAAAGCGGGTGACTCGCTATTATTGGAAGCCAGACCCGCTTTTGTCAGCCGACAACGTTACAACAAAGACTTTTTATTGATTAATGATTTGGGTAAAGAATCACCCAATCACGATAAAGCGGTTCTTGCCTGGGTGATTTTGATAGGCTTGGTGGCTGCTGCAGGATTCGGTTTTATTGATATGCTCCACGCCTCGTTGATCGGTGCAACACTAATGATATTAACGGGTTGTTGCTCCGTTAGTCAGGCGGAACGCAGTCTGGATTTAACGGTTATTTTAACCATTGCTGCATCGTTTGCTTTGGGTGTGGCATTACAACAGACCGGCGTCGCAGACTATTTGGCTACAGGCATTGTTTCGGTCAGTCAGAATCAACCCTGGTTGATGTTGATAATGACTTATATTGCCGTTTCAGTGCTGACCGAGTTGATCACCAATAATGCAGCGGCCGTGTTAATGTTACCCATCGTGCTTGAGCTTACTGAAAAGGCAGGATTGCATAATGAGCCATTTGTTTTTGCCATAATGATGGCGGCCTCAGCTAGTTTTGCAACGCCGTTGGGTTACCAAACCAATTTGATGGTATACGGTCCGGGCGGCTATCATTTCCGTGACTTTTTAAAAGTGGGTATACCAATGAATTTATTTATTGGTGCAGTAACGCTTGCAGTAATAATGCTGATCTGGCCACTGAACTGACATTATGCAGATGGTTAACGTACAAATTCAGCTTGCTTGTCAGATAGATATTCCGGACCTTGTTTCGCTATTAAACCACTGTGCCAGAGATATGCATCAGCAAGGTATGTCGCATTGGCTGAATGTTTATGATGAGCAATCCGTCAAACAAAATCTGCTGCAAAAAACAGTCTATGTTCTCAAACAAAAATCACAGCTTATTGGTTGTGTGGCATTAGGCGTTCAACCAGCCAGTTATTACACTGACTGCTGGCCACAGGCACCTGATGCTGATTTTTATCTCACCCAACTGGCAATCCACCCACAGCATCAACAATCTGGTTACGGACGATTTTTGCTGCAGTACTGTCTCGAACTGACTGAAGGGCGAACACTGCAGTTAGATGCAGTAGCACATTACCCCGAGCTGCTGAAATTTTATCGGCAATCAGGTTTTAAGCAGATTGCCGAAGGTATTGGTCTCGGTGATCGTCGGTATCTGTTTGAGTATGGTGATTTAACCCAATAACGTATCTAATAACATGATGGCAAACAATCCCCCCATCAGCCCCATTGTGGCCCTGGTCTGATGACCATTACGATGCGTTTCCGGTATGACTTCATGAGAAACAACAAATATCATCGCTCCGGCTGCAATACCTAATCCCAGAGGGTAAGAAACTGGCAAACCACTTGATAGAAAAATCCCCATCACTGCTCCCACCGGCTCTACCAATCCAGTTGCGGCAGCAATTGTTACGGCTTTGCCAGCTGAAATATTGATACGTCTCAGCGCTAATACAACGGCCAGTCCTTCAGGAATATTCTGCAACGCGATTGCAGCTGTCAGTGGAATCCCGACAGCCAGATTTCCATCTGTATACCCGACACCAATTGCCATGCCTTCAGGAAAGTTATGCAGCGCAATAGCCAAAACAAACAGGCTTACCCGTCCCACTTGTTGATGTCCCGCTCCACATGGACCGGAGTGCTGATGTTCATGCGGCAGATAATAGTCCAGCCCTAACATCAACAACACGCCCCCCATCATACCCACAATAACAATAACCACACCGCTGAGAGCATGGCCGGTTAATGCAGTTCCAACGTCTATACCTGGCAGAATAAGTGAGAAAAAGCTTGCTCCCAGCATCATGCCGGCAGCCATGCCCAACATCGTATCTTCCGTTACCGTGGGAAGTTTTTTAACAATTAATCCGGGTGCGGCTCCCATTGCCGTTGAAAGCGCTCCCACACCACCGCCAATCAATGCCCATTTCAGGAAAAGCGGATCAACACTGGTATGTGTACTCAGAAAATTCATGAGCAGCATACCGACAATCGCCATTAGCGTTAACAGGATGAACGCTGACATAATGGGACGACTATTGAATTGTTCACGCCAACTGATAAGAAGTGCAGAAAAAGTTTGCTTTATTGCCTGTTGCATCCGGATTTTCCAAAAAGATTGGCCATAGGTTTATCACACTCAATACCTTTAAGATATTGAACTAATCCATCCCCATATATTCATAACGATAATAAACAATTTTGGAGTATGACGATGCAAGCTTTACAGGAACAATCTGTTATGTGTCCTTACTGTGGTGAAATTATTGAAGTTTTACTCGATGCCAGTGTGAATTTTCAGGAATATATTGAAGATTGTTTTGTCTGCTGCCGGCCAATACAGTTTTCGGTTTATGTGAACGATGACGGTTCATTTCATGTTGATGCCGTTGATGAAAATGCGTGAGATTAAAGCGTTTTACTGGAGCTAATTGTGTAAATGAAATGTCTCATTTCTGAAGCCTCAACTATATGACCAGGTTGCAAGATTAGGGATTGCTAAGTAATGTTTTTTGGGTGGTTAAACATCGAAAAAAAATAAGCATATGGATTTAAAGGAAAAATATCCTGCTTAAACAAGGATAGTTTACTTATTGAAGGATGGTATATTTCGGTTTCTAATGGACTTAAACCAATGATGGGAATGCACATTGAATCGTATTTGGCACAATACTTTATATCCGGCCCTGCTAATGGCGCTGTTAATACCACAAGCTTATGCATCACTCGATCTTTTAGCGGGTGTCGAGGCCGGTATTGAAACTGATACTGCGATGACGACTATTGATCTGGACAGAACCCAGGAAATCCTCTCGTCAAATGATTTCGAGTCCGAGCATGGCTGGATTAATCATCACACCGGAATTCACTATCAAATCCAGCTTTTACGCAGTTATTCTTACGGTCATTACCCTTGTCTGGCCTATCAGTTGAAAATTAAAAATGGCGACGATATACAGGAAAAATCGCTGGATGCCTGTCAGCATCGAAGTGGTAAATGGATTTCAGTTTCCCCTACCTCAATGGCTTTTTAGAACCTGTTTAGCCTTTATTAATAGCCGCCAGCAGTGGTGGAGATGAAAGATAAACAAGCCCTAGGGCGCATCAGCGATAAATATGGCCCGCTTCGGTGCTGGATAACCTTCAATTGTTTTATTGATATCGTCAGGATCCAGAAAATCCTGCAATGATTCAAAGGTCATCCATTCTGTTGCACGCTGCTCTTCCAGACTTGTTTGATTTTCATCTACACAGCGTACATTTTTATAGCCGCATTTCTGCAACCATATCAGCATGGTCGGCACCGAGGGGATAAACCAGACATTACGCATTTTCGCGTAACGCTCTTCTGGCATCAGACTCATGCCTTCTTCCCCGTCAATAATCAACGTTTCCAGCACCAGCTCCCCCCCCGGGCGAAGACAATGGCGTAACTCCAGTAAATGATTTAGCGGTGAACGGCGATGATATAAAACGCCCATCGAAAACACCGTATCAAACAGGTGCAGTTTTTCCGGCATATGTTCAATTCCAATCGGCAAGACAAAATGTCTGTCACTTTGAATAAAGTGTTGCATCAGTTGATACTGCATACTGAACACCAGTGTCGGATCTATGCCCATCACCATGCTGGCACCCTCACCCACCATGCGCCAGCCGTGATACCCATTGCCGCCACCGACATCAAGTACCTTACGACCTTGCAATGAACTAAGATGCGGCAATACGCGCTCCCATTTCCAATCCGATCGCCACTCCGTATCAATGTGTATATCAAATAATTGGTACGGGCCTTTGCGCCAGGGATGAAAAGTTTTGATCAGCTCAATAAATGAAGCTGAGTCATAAGCCGCCAAATCTTCTTTTGAGCCAATAGCCACCTGTTGTTGAAGTTCTATAGCGGAAGGCTTTATGGAGGGTAAGTCAGCCAACACTTTTTGCCATAACGGCATCTTGCCATGAAAATCATCAGCCAGTCGCTGGTCAGTAAATTTGGCCAATTGTTTGGCCCAGTCAGCTTGTCCAACGGAGTCAAGCCAACGATAAAACGGTTCATATACGGTCATTTAAACGCTATCAAAGAGGCAAAATTAAAACATTGAAACCAGCATTCACTGCTGGAAAAACCCGCCTGGCTGAGACGTTGCTGATGTGCTGTCTGAGTCTCGGGGATTAATACATTTTCCAGGGCGCTGCGTTTCTGGCTGATTTCCAGATCACTGTAGCCATTAGCGCGTTTGAAATCATGATGTGCTTCAGTAAAAAAAATCTGTTGCGCATCACTGTCAAAAGCCAGTTTTTCCGACAGGATAAATACACCACCGGGTTTCAAGCCCTGATAGATTTTATCAATCAACTCATCGCGTAAATCTGGTGCAATAAACTGCAGCGTAAAATTCATCACCACTACTGAGGCATTTTCAATAAGCGTCTGGTTAATATCTTCACAGCGCAGCTCAACCGGTACTCGATTATTATCAGCCGCAATGATTTTCTCTGCTCGTTCAATCATTGCGGCCGAATTATCAACCGCAATTATCTGACAGCCTTCAGCTTTTATACGCTGGCGCATTGATAAAGTAACCGCTCCTAATGAACTGCCCAGGTCATAGCATCTGCTGTTTGCCTGAGCATATCGAGCGGCCAGAATGCCAATATTGGAAATCAGGGTGCCATAGCCTGGTACCGAACGCTGGATCATATCGGGAAATACATCCACCACGCGCTCATCAAAGCGAAAGTCCACCATCTGTTCCAGCGGTGAAGCAAAAATGTTATCGGCTTTTTTGATCATCCCTGTTGCGCCTTCTTTTTGGCCACATCGTTGCGCAGGTAAACGGGTAAAGCTTTTTCCGCACTGACATATTCGCCCCGTGCGTATAATTGCCCGGCAAGTTTCAAAATAATCGCTGCTTGCGGATAAATATCAGGTTGCTGACCAATTAACTGTCCGGAAAAATTGCTTTGCAATGTATCTGCATAAACTTGCCAGCCAGTGCCAGCACCAAACCACATCTCAGTATTAGCTGGCAGGAATTGTTCTGCCGGACAGACTTTTTCTTCACCCAGCAGCACAACGCTCCCACCTTGTACCTGAAAACTGGCTGCATAGATTTCATCCATCCGCGCATCCATCGCTACCGCTATATTGTGTTGTTGGGTCTGCTCATAAGCAGCCTGGGCGACTGCTGCTAAAGTCGAGACTGGAATAACCGGAAGCTCACGAGCAAACGCAATTCCTTGAGCAACCCCCACCCCGATTCTAACCCCGGTAAACGAGCCGGGGCCGCGCCCGAATGCCAATGCGTCAATATCAGCGATTGACGCATCTGCTTGCTTGAAAAGCTGATCAAGCATCCCCAGTATTAGGGTTGAGTGACCCCGCTGAGTCATTTGCTGCTGCTGATACAACACGCCGTTAATGGTTATTGCGGCAGAACAACTTTCGGTACTGGTATCAAGGGCAAGCAAATTCATTGGCTGGTCATCATCATGTCATTTGAACGTCATAGACGCGCATTATAATTCAACCGTCGACTACAAAGGAGGTTCGCTATGGGTTATATCGCTGATTCCATCTATATTTTTCGTGAACTGATGAAACTGTTGTTTGTGGTGGTAACATCACCTTTCGCAGTAGTGGGTAGTTTGCTGATGCTGGGTAGTGTTACCTGGCAGTCATAAATAGCGAGGAAACCAATGAGCGTCATACATCTGCAAGCACTGGATAACATTCGCGAAAAAGACTGGAATAGCGCTCACCAGCTTATTCAGCAATACAATGATCCGATGGCATGCTTGATTCATGGTTACTTGCATCGAATTGAAGGCGATATGTCTAATGCTGCTTACTGGTACAACCGAGGTCACGAAGTTGTACCAGCAAACAGTTTAGATGACGAACTGGAGCGTTTGTACGCGCTAGCCAGTCAAGAGTAATTTATTCAGTTACTGTCTGATGCCTTCAATAGACAAGGTCAGAAAGACTTCCTGCGAGCTTGGTCCCAGCTTGCTGACATCAATGCCATAATCTTCAATGATAAAGCTGGTTTCACCATGGAACCCCACACGGTAACCACCCCATGGATCTTCACCTTCACCAATTTTTTCCACCGGAATAGTCATCGGTTTGGTCACGCCATGCAAGGTGAAATCACCTTTCATTAATAAAGTGCCATCTGCCTGCTGCTCAAAGCTGGTTGAAGTAAAGCGTGCTTCGGGATGCTGGGCGGTGTTCAGAAATTGTTCACGCAAGTGCTTATCACGTTCAGCAAAGTTGGTATCCACACTGGCAACATCAATCTTCACATCAATTTTTGATGCTTCCGGGTTTTCTGCGTCATAGTTGAATGTCCCTTCAAAGTCATTAAAACGCCCGCTCATCCAGCTGAAACCCAGATGCTGAATGCGGAAATCAATAAACGCATGAGCTTTTTCCGTATCAATCACATAATCAGCCGCCTGCGCGGGTAATATAAAAGCCGTACTCATCGCCAAAGCAAAGATGGTTTTTTTCATGGTAACTCCTGTTGGTTTAAAGATTAAGCATGCGACGCAAAGTGGCGTCCTTATTGATGAAATGATGTTTTAATGCGGCCAGCGCATGGAGAGAAGCCAACCCGATAATGAAATAGGCAGACCATAAATGCAGCTTGCTCACCAGCTCACTGGTCGGGACACTCAATTGCGTGATGGAAGGGATATTGAACCAGTCGAAAATTCCCAGAGGCTGACCTTTCGCGGTGACAATCAGATATCCCGTGACAGTCAATACAACAATGGCAATATTCATCAATTGATGAGCTACTTTAGCCATCCATTGTTGCCAGACAGGTATTGATTCAATCGAGGCGGGTTTACCTGCAACCGGACGCCAGATCCAACGCAGAATGACTAATATAAAGACGATAAATCCAAGGCCTTTATGCCACCAGGGTGCCTGATAGTACCAGTCATCATAATAACCAAGATCAACCATCCATAATCCGAGTATGAATAAACCGATCGTCAGCAATGCGACTGACCAGTGGAGCAAGAAACTGATCAGACCATAACGTTCAGGAGTATTGGTTAAACGCATTTATTCCTCTCCATAGGAAACTATCAGAATGCATATCTGACCCAGCTTTTGATGGCTGGGTTCCATCTAGGGCTTGTTGATCTTTCATATCCACCACTGCTGGAGGCTATTTTTGTGTCAGACAAGGCGGAAAGCACGCAGTGTAGCCATCCTACATAAGTGATTGACAACGCAGGCGGGCGCAAAAAAAGTCCCAGCCCTTCGGGTTGTGACTGAAAAAGCGCCACTCTGCGTTGCTCGTCGCTTATTTAGAATAACTAAAGGGCGCTCCTCGAGCCTTGATTGACGCTTTTTCAGTTCACAACAGAGGCGGAGATGAAAGATCAACAAGCCCTAACGTTTGCGGGAACGTTGCGTTCCACTTTTTACTTTTTTGGATCTGACATGCTGGGTACGGAAAGCCGGTTGCGTTGATGGCGTTTTAGCCTTACGGGTAATGCGTTTGCCTTCACCCATTTCGCCAGTGCCTTTAGGTTGAAAGCTCGGAATCAGATGCTTTTTGCCATTACCGATCAAATCAGATCTGCCCATACTTTTCAGGGCTTCACGTAACATCGGCCAGTTTTCCGGGTCGTGATAACGCAGAAATGCTTTGTGCAGGCGCCTTACTTTCAAACCTTTTGGAACGGTGATATCGCCGCCCTGACGGCGTACTTTGTGCAAAGTGTCCTTGCCTGAGTGATACATGGCTGCTGCAGCTGACATCGGTGAGGGCAAATACGCCTGAACCTGATCAGCTCGAAAGCCATTATGTTTTAACCACAACGCCAGATTCATCATGTCCTTGTCAGTCGTACCCGGATGAGCCGCAATAAAATAAGGTATCAGATACTGTTCTTTGCCAGCCTGTTTGGAATATTTATCAAACATCGCTTTGAACTTGTCATAAGTGCCAATGCCGGGTTTCATCATCTGCGACAGTGGACCATCTTCGGTATGTTCCGGCGCAATTTTCAGATAGCCACCCACATGATGCGTGACCAGTTCTTTAACATACTCCGGAGACAGAACCGCGAGGTCATAACGCAGACCGGAGGCAATCAGAATCTTCTTGATACCCGGCAGACTGCGCGCACGACGATATAGATTAATTAATGGCGTGTGATCGGTGTTGAGGTTTTTGCAAACACCCGGAAAAACACAGGATAAACGACGGCAACTGGCTTCGATTTCCTCGCTGTTACAGGCCAGCCGGTACATATTGGCGGTCGGTCCACCCAGATCCGAGATAATGCCGGTAAAGCCCGGAGTAGTATCGCGGATTGCCTCAATCTCACGAATAATCGAATCTTCACTGCGACTCTGGATAATGCGACCTTCATGTTCGGTAATCGAACAGAATGTACAACCGCCAAAACAGCCACGCATAATGTTCACTGAAAAGCGAATCATCTCGTAAGCCGGAATATTGGCTTTGCCATATTCCTTATGCGGTAAACGGCTATAAGGCAGATCAAACACCGCATCCATCTCTTTGGTGGTCAATGGGATGGGCGGCGGGTTCAGCCAGACATCCTGATCGCCATGTTGCTGAACCAGCGCCAGTGCATTGCCCGGATTAGTCTCCAAATGCAGAATCCGCGAGGTATGTGCATAAATAATCGGATCATCTTTAACCGTTTCATAACGCGGCAAACGAATCACTGTTTTATCGGCATTTCGCGGTGAGACCCGATGGATTTTAATGACATTAGTTGCTGGTTCCGCCGGAGCAGCATTTTTCTCGGCGGTTTCCGCTTTGGATTGCTCGCAACTCTCTTCCGTCTGCATCTGATAAGGATCAATCGGTGGATTAAGCTGGCCGGGCTTATCAATACTGGTAGAGTCCTTTTCCCACCATTCTTCACGTCGACCATGACGACGGGTATAAACCGTGCCGCGCACATCTGTCAGGTCTTTAACCGCTTCACCCTGTGCCAGCCGATGGGCTATTTCCACTACCTGGCGTTCACCGTTACCGTAAACCAGTAAATCCGCTTTGGAATCCATAATCACGCTGCGACGGACTTTTTCAGACCAGTAGTCATAATGTGCAATACGACGCAGACTGGCTTCGATGCCACCAATAACAATTGGCACACCTTTATAGGCTTCCCGACAACGCTGACTGTATACGACGACGCTGTGATCAGGGCGTTTGCCACCTTCACCATCAGCAGTGTAAGCATCATTACGACGAATTTTTTTATCGGAGGTGTAACGATTGACCATCGAATCCATATTGCCGCCGGTGACGCCAAAAAACAGATTCGGTTTACCAAGTCGTTGAAAATCTTTGGTGCTGTTCCAATCCGGTTGCGAGATGATGCCGACTCGAAAGCCTTGAGATTCCAGCAAGCGACCAATTAATGCCATGCCAAAACTGGGATGATCCACATAGGCATCACCGGTAATGATAATCACATCGCAGCTGTCCCAACCCAGAGCTTCCATTTCACTGCGTGACATTGGCAATTGTGGTGCAATGCCGAAGCGGTGAGCCCAGAATTTGCGGTAGGAAAAAATATCAGGAGCGGCTTGCATAGAACCTCAGATCAACAACAGCGAAAAATCAACGGCTTATTGTAACAAACACAGGGCTGTTATTTTTGTCTTTTGCTCACCGCTGTTTGCTGACGAACCATGCCTTGATTTAATGAAAATTGATTTTGAGGATTCTAAAAAGTATTAATGATGGAGTGATATTAGGGGTTTACAGCCGCTTTAAATGACTCCAAAGAATCAACGATAATAACCGGAGTACCTTTTTCCACCCACATGGCTAATTCCCGAACTTCCGCATTGCGCATCGCAATACAGCCCTGAGTCCAATTGGAAACCTCATGAATATCGAGTTTGTCAGGCGTTTCATCGCCAATTCCATGAATACCAATCTGCCCACCTAAAGGCGTATTTTGGGGTGGCGTTTCGTTATAGATAAAAGCAGCCAGAATTTGGCGATATTCCTTACGAGTGATGCGTCCTTCCTTGAGGGCCTGTTTGGCATCATCCATATTTGGATAATCCAGATGCATAAACAGATAAAACCGGTCACTACTGCGAATATCCTTTATCCGATAATGACCTTTGGGGGTTCTGCGATCACCCTCTTGCATCTTGGGCTGCCGGCCACCACTGCCTAAAGCCACTTTAAAGCTACGCAACGTTTTATCGTCTTTTCTAACCAATAATTTGTTTTCTGAGCGCACGATAACCAATTCTATCTCCCCCGATGCCGCCATCGTGACCGTTGGGAAGTGAAGTAAAAGGGCTATGAAAAGCAGCCTGAACATAGGGCAATTAATCCGCTAAAAGATGTGAACTGATTTTTATCATAAAACGCCTTAATTATCACCTGTAAATAAATATTTTTAAAGAAATAATCGATTTAAAAATGAAATGTTCTGCTTTATCAGATCATGCAGGGATTGTGGTAAATCAACATCAAATTGCAGATTCAGTGAATCGGCCAGATCACGATGCCTTTTCAACTGGCTCACATTGAACCTTTGTTTCAAGGCCAGACCAATCACATTGCCCTTATCAGCAACTGGCAACACCAAGGTCTGATCAGCAAAGCTTTGGTTAATTCGTTGCATCGATTGACTGAATCCCGGACGATCGGTTCCCCATAAATTAATACTCATTAGACCATCATCATTTAAAACACCGGCACAGGCATCAAAAAAGGCCTGACCACCAACGCTGGCAGACATACCCAGATGATCATAGGCATCGACCAAAAGCAAATCATAAAATGCACCATTACTGAAAAACTGGTCACTGACAAACTGGTAGCCATCACCATGATGAATTCGCAATCTGGGATCATTATGCGGCACATTAAAATAACGTTGTGCAACATCAATCACATCCTGCCGGTATTCAATGACATCAATCTGACATTCATTAAAATGATGTAATAAAAACTTAACCAGCGAGCCGCCACCTAAACCAATAACACAGATATTCCTTGGCTTCGGCTGAAACAATAAGCCCGCCATCATGGCACGTGTGTAACTCAGTTCAAGCAGATGTGGTGATTGCAGTGACATACTGCTCTGCCGAGGATAGGTACCAAAATGCAACGATCTTTTATCACCAATATCAACGACTTCAATGATGCCTTCATCAGATGCAGCTTGATACACTACAAAGCCGCCATAATAGAGTTGCATTATTGAGAAGCCTCTTCATCCAGCAGTTGTTTGACTAACCAGCCATGAACCTGGTTGGTTAACTGTTTAGGCGCACTACTGAAATAATGATCCGCTCCAGTAATCTGTCGTAAATGATAATTGGTTCTCTGTTCGGTTTTCATCTGTGTCTGGCGTTGGAGAATGGCTTGTTTAACCTCGTCTTTCTGCCTGCTGCCCATAATTTCTAACGTTGGAATGGTCACATCAGTAATACCGATGCCTTCTGATAACGCTCCAGTATTAATCATAACCAAAGCGGTGACTGGAACCGCTGTTTCATTAAGCGCCTTTAATGCTAGCCGACCGCCTGCTCCCTGACCAATCAACACGATATTTTCGTGGCCCTCTTGTTGTAACTTAAGTAACGCTGCATCTATTCGCTCAGCTGTGGTGACCATTTTATAGATTTCCGCAGATGACTCCGCTGTTAACGAATCAACTGGAGCTTCAGCATCATCGGCAGGATTATCATCTGATACTTCCGCCGTTTGAACCGCTTCAACTGGATCCACTGTAGCCTCAGTTTCAGCTGTCAATTGAGACTGGTCGGTATCTTCACTAAAGCGAATAATCTTAATGGCCAGAGTATTCCAGCCATAACTTGGTAGCTGACGTCTCAATAAACCAACAGCAGCGCTATCAATATGCTCATTAATATCATGTAGCAATAATACGGCACCGCGAGGTATGCCAAGGGTTTGCGATAAATATGCGGCGGCAATAGTCTGCTCACCAACTGGCAATGCTTCATAACCTTTTGTTACTGATCCCTGACGCAAAATTTGTGGCTTTTCTGCGGAAGCATCATCCACAGCTCCAGCATAGGCTGCCGGGTTCGTTAAAAAAAGTATGCATAATGTAAGAAATAATCGTCTCTGGATTTGCACCGGTTTTCCTATTTGTGTCGGTTAGGCATCTCGCGCCAGTATAATCAGCGATAGTGAATTTCAAAAGCTGAAAAAACCCATGTTTTGCGGTAGAGTAACGGGTTTTGACAGTAAATTTTTAACTAACTTAGAGAGAATCCGACATGGCCGAATTCAAAATTGCCCCATCAATCCTCTCCGCTGACTTTGCCCGTCTTGGCGAAGAAGTGGTAAATGTACTGGCCTCAGGTGCTGACATTGTTCATTTTGATGTCATGGATAATCATTATGTGCCCAACCTGACGATCGGACCTTTAGTCTGTGAAGCATTGCGCAAACACGGTGTTACCGCCGAAATTGACGTGCATTTAATGGTTAAACCGGTTGATCGCATTATTCCAGATTTTGCTAAAGCGGGCGCCAGTTTCATTACTTTTCACCCTGAAGCATCCGAGCATATTGACCGCAGCCTGCAACTGATTAAAGCCGAAGGCTGTAAAGCAGGTCTGGTATTTAACCCGGCCACACCACTGACTTTAGCAGAACATGTTCTGGATAAAGTGGATCGTATTCTGCTGATGTCAGTTAACCCGGGTTTTGGCGGCCAGAAATTTATTCCTCACACGTTGGAAAAACTCCGTCAGGCCCGCAAAATGATTGATGAAAGTGGTTACGACATCGATCTGGAAATCGATGGTGGCGTAAACGTACAGAACATTCGTGAAATTGCTGAAGCCGGTGCCCGTACATTCGTTGCAGGTTCAGCAGTATTTGGTGCAGCTCAGGACAGCGATCCCAATAAATACGAAACCGTTATCGCAGCACTGCGTGCAGAATTAGCTCAAGCTAAAATCTAAATAATGGCTTTAATCAAGCCGGATCTGGCACTCATCGATCTTGACGGCACGCTGGTTGACAGTGTGCCGGATCTGGCCTGGTGTACTGATCAGACTATGCTGACACTTGGTATGCCCGTACACGGAGAAGCCAAAGTCAGAACCTGGGTGGGGAATGGTGTTGAAAGACTGATTAAGCGCGCCCTGATAAATCAGTTGGATGGTGAACCGGCAGAAGCACTTTATGCTAAAGCCGCACCCATCTTTATGGAATTGTATGCCGAGAACACCAGCAAACGCAGTCAGTTATACCCTGCTGTAGAACAGGGATTGCAATGGTTAAAACAACAAGGCATACATCTGGGCTGTGTAACAAATAAAGATGAACAATTTACTTTACCGATATTAAATAATCTGGGGATCCATGATTATTTTGAACTGGTTGTCAGCGGTGATACCTTACCGCAGAAAAAACCGGATCCTGCACCACTGCTTTATGCCGCCAGTTATTTTAACATCGAGCCACGAAGAGCATTGATGATTGGCGACTCGGTAAGTGATGTCAAAGCATCGCGCGCCGCAGGTTTTCAGATTGTTTGTATGAGTTATGGTTACAACCACGGGAATGATATCCGCTCTGCTAATCCAGACGCGGTTATTGATAGTTTTGCCGAGTTAAATACTCTTTTTTAGAAGCCGGACATGAAACAGGCACAATTCGACCAACTGGCCAGTGAAGGCTATAACCGCATCCCTCTCTATCGCGAAGTACTCGCTGATTTAGATACGCCATTAAGCACTTATCTTAAACTGGCAGATGCACCCTACTCCTATCTCTTTGAGTCCGTTCATGGGGGCGAAAAATGGGGTCGTTATTCGATTATTGGTCTGCCCTGCGAATCAGTGATTAAAGTCTTTGGTGATCAAATCAAAGTCTATCAGCGTGATGTGCTGATAAATGAGATACAACATGAAGATCCCTTAACATGGATTGCCGAGTTTCAGTCGAAGTTTCATGTTCCCTCACTGGAGCATCTGCCTAAATTTAATGGTGGACTGGTTGGCTATTTCGGTTATGACACAGTCCGTTATGTTGAAACTCGTTTAGGGGATGCACCGCAGAATGATCCATTGGGTTGTCCTGATGTGCTGCTGATGGTGTCTGACGAATTAGTGGTGTTTGATAATCTCAGTGGGCGGCTGTTTTTGATCGTACACGCCGATCCAACGCTTCCTGATGCCTACGACAAAGCGCAGGAACGTTTGGATCAACTGATTCGCAAACTACGTGAATCCACTCCCAAGTTCAGTGAGAAACGGCCTCAAAATGCGGTTTCAGAACAGGATTTTGTTTCCGGTTTTACCCATGATGGTTTTATTGAAGCCGTCAGCAAGGCCAAACAATATATAAATGATGGCGACATCATGCAGGTTGTCTTGTCACAACGTCTGTCTGTACCGTTTCATGCTGCGGAGATCGATTTATACCGTGCCTTGCGCACGTTGAATCCATCACCGTATATGTATTACCTGAATCTTGAGGACTTCCATATTGTCGGATCTTCTCCGGAAATTCTGGTACGCATGGAAGACAATGAGGTAACGGTTCGCCCGATTGCCGGTACACGTCGTCGTGGTGCTAACGCTGAGCAGGACAAAGCCTTGGAACAGGAACTGCTCAACGATCCGAAAGAGCTGGCTGAACATTTAATGCTGATTGATCTCGGACGCAATGATGTAGGTCGTGTCAGTCAGACCGGTACCGTCAAACTGACCGACAAAATGGTAATAGAACGTTATTCGCATGTCATGCATATTGTTTCCAATGTCACTGGGCAGGTATTACCGGGGATGACCGCAATGGACGCCCTCCGAGCCACCTTCCCTGCCGGAACGGTCAGTGGTGCACCGAAAGTAAGGGCAATGGAAATAATCGATGAATTCGAGCCGGTAAAACGCGGGGTTTATGCGGGGGCAATCGGTTATCTGTCCTGGGCAGGCAATATGGATACGGCAATCGCCATCCGCACCGCCGTCATCAAGGATAAACAACTGCACATTCAAGCCGGTGCTGGAATCGTCTATGACTCAGTTCCGGAAATGGAATGGGAAGAAACCATGAATAAAGCCCGTGCAATATTCAAAGCGGTTGCCATGGCAGAGGCGGGTCTTGAGCCGCCAAAACCGACTGAATAAATAACAGGACCGACTATGCTGTTAATGATTGATAACTATGATTCGTTCACCTACAACCTGGTGCAGTATTTTGCTGAACTGGGTGCTGAGGTGGAAGTACAGCGTAATGACAAGCTGACGATTAACGACATAGAAACACTTGACCCTGAGCTTATTGTGATTTCGCCAGGTCCATGCACCCCTAATGAAGCGGGCATTTCACTGGATGTTATTCATCATTTCGCCGGAAAAAAACCCATTTTAGGAGTCTGTCTCGGACATCAGGCCATTGGACAGGCCTTTGGTGGTGAAGTGATCCATGCACGGGAAATCATGCATGGTAAAACTTCCCCGGTACATCATAAAAATGTCGGTGTGTTTCAGGGACTGAATAATCCGTTGCAGGCTACTCGTTACCACTCTCTGGTCATCAAAAAAGAAACCCTGCCTGACTGTTTTGAGGTGACAGCCTGGACCGAAAATCCCGATGGCAGCATAGATGAAATCATGGGTATCCGGCATAAAACCCTTCCAATTGAGGGAGTGCAGTTTCATCCTGAGTCCATTCTGACCGAACAGGGCCATCAATTATTGAAAAATTTCCTGGATGAACATCATGGTTGATACTGAGTTCACGATGCAAGCCGCAATAAAACTTATTACCCAGCATCAGCATTTGTCCGAGCAGCAAATGACCGCAGCAATGCGAATGATCATGACCGGTAAAGCCACAGACGCGCAGATTGGTGGTTTTTTAATTGGCTTACAGATGAAAGGCGAAACCATTACTGAAATTGCCGCAGCGGCATCCGTGATGCGTGAATTAGCCACACCAGTATACGTAACCGGTGAACATGTCATTGATACCTGTGGAACAGGTGGAGATGGTGCCAGCAGTTTTAATGTTTCAACCGCCAGTGCCTTTGTGGTAGCTGCGGCGGGTGCCAAAGTTGCAAAACATGGCAATCGTTCAGTCAGCAGTACTTCCGGCAGTGCCGATGTACTGGAAACGGCCGGTGTCAATCTGGAATTAACACCTGAGCAGGTTGCGCATTGCGTTGAAACCACAGGCGTTGGTTTTATGTTTGCCCAACGCCATCATGGTGCAATGAAACATACTGTCGGACCTCGCCGTGAAATGGGTGTACGCACCATTTTCAATTTACTCGGCCCACTAACCAACCCTGCCAAAGCCAAACATCAGGTGATGGGCGTGTTTGATAAAAAATGGGTTGAACCTATCGCTCAGGTTTTACAAAAACTGGGCAGTAAACATGTAATGGTGGTGCATGCCGAAGACGGTATGGATGAGATCAGTATTGGTGCAGACACCTTTGTCGCTGAACTCAAAGATGGCGTCATTTCCACCTACACTATCAAGCCCGAAGATTTTGTCATGCAACGTACCGATATCAGCCAGCTGACGGTCTCCAATGCACAGCAAAGTCTCGATATTATCAAACACGTGTTTGCCGGTGAGCCCGGTCCGGCACGCGATATTGTCGTGCTGAATGCCGGCGCTGCCATTTACACAGCAGATCTGGCTGACAGCCTTGCTGAAGGCGTTCGTCAGGCAAAACACTTTATCGATAATGGTATTGCCCACCAAAAACTAGATGCACTCATCACCTGCAGCCAACTTTAAAAGATCGTTTATGACTGACACACCCGATATTCTGAAAAAAATTCTGCAACGCAAACAACAGGAAATTGCTGAACGCAGTAAACATTTGCCAATTAATCTGTTGCAGCAACTCGCCGAAAATGCTGACCCGGTCCGCGGCTTTGTCGAAGCCATTGAACGTAAACTGGCTGCGGGACAAAGTGCCGTTATTGCCGAAATAAAAAAAGCCTCGCCCAGTAAAGGTGTTCTGCGGGCTGACTTCAAACCGGCCGAAATTGCGTTATCTTATGAAAATGGTGGCGCAGCCTGTTTATCCGTTTTGACCGATCGGGATTTTTTCCAGGGCCACGAGGATTATCTCAAACAGGCGCGAACGGCCTGTCAGTTACCCGTTATTCGTAAAGATTTTATTATCGACCCCTACCAGGTATTTGAAGCCAGAGCGATTGGTGCGGATTGTATTTTACTGATTGTCGCTGCTTTGGATGATGATCAACTGGAACAGTTGAGTCAGTTGGCCATTCTGCTGGATATGGATGTGCTGGTTGAAGTGCATAACGAAGAAGAATTACATCGGGCACTGGTATTGAATCTGCCCTTAATCGGCATTAATAACCGGGATTTACATACATTTGAAACCTCGCTAGAGACCACTATTAAATTGCTCAACTTTATTCCGGATGAGACCATTGTGATCACCGAGAGCGGCATCCTTGGCAAGGCAGATGTGGCTTTGATGCGTGAGCACGGAGTAAATGGCTTTTTGGTGGGTGAAGCCTTTATGCGCGCAGATGAACCGGGTGAAGCCCTAGCCAACCTTTTTAATTAATGCATTAACGCCGCGATGCTCTTCATCAAATAGCACCATGGTTTTACCATGAGCCCATAAGACACCGCGTTCCTGCAATTCTTTAAGCACCCGACCGACCATTTCTCGCGAACAGCCCACAATGCGACTGACTTCCTGACGGGTGATTTTGATTTGACGGCCATGTTCATGACGCATGGCATCAGGCTGTCCCGCCAGATCTTTCAAGGCTTCTTCTACCCGGCCCGATACATCCATAAACGCCATGTTGGTGGCTTTACGGGTCGTGGTCAGTAAACGTCTGGACATCTGCTCACCCAACGTTTCCAGTAAATACGGATAACAACCTTTCAATTCTGTTTTGGAAAGCGCTTTCAGTGTTTGATAACTGATTTCTTCTGTGCGGCAATCGGTTCTGGCTTTGACCACCGACATGCGGTCGTTGATGGTATCGTGAAAATACCCCACTTCACCGATAAAGTCGCCCTGGTTAAGGTAGGCAACTATTAATTCCTCACCTTCTTCATTTTCAACACAGATGCTGATAGAGCCTTCGCGTATATAATAGAGCTTGTCAGGAATATCACCCGGTCGGGCCAGCATCGTTTTGGCAGGATAAACTTTGCTGTGACAGTGTTTAAAAAATTCTGCCAACTGCTCTTCTCTTTCTTTATGTTTTAAATAATCCATGTCATGAAGGCTCAGCTTTATTTTTATAGGGATTAATTCTGCCCAATTCCGATGAATATGGCAAAATTAAACGTTATTAAATGTATTTTATGCAGGATGAGTTAAATGAAAGCAAGAGTAAAGTGGGTTGAGGATGTTTTATTTGTCGGTGAGTCTGGTACCGGCCATACCATCGTAATGGATGGCCCGGAAGAAGCCGGTGGCCATGGCACAGGCATGCGCCCCATGGAGCTATTGTTACTTGGTCTGGGCGGCTGCACCTCATTTGATGTTATCGATATTCTGAAAAAATCGCGTCAGGATGTGACGGACTGTGTGGTCGAGGTTTCCGCAGAACGCAGTACTGAAGCCCCCAAAGTGTTCACCAAAATTCATGTGCATTACACGGTAACCGGTCGCAACCTTAAACAGAACTTTGTGGATCGCGCAGTCAAGCTGTCGACCGAAAAATATTGCTCAGCGTCAATCATGCTGGCAAAAACAGCGGAAATCACTCACGACTATGAAGTGATTGAACAAACGTAATTCTTTGATTTTTAAAAAGGGAGCATAACCATGCAGCGCCCAACTCGAACCGGCGGTTTACGCCATGTGGCATTAACCGTCGATAACCTCGAAGCCTGTGAACAGTTTTATGTGGATTTATTGGGCATGGAAGTCGAGTGGCGACCCGATGCAGATAATGTGTATCTGACGTCAGGTAATGATAACCTGGCCTTGCACCGTGGTGAAAATATCAATAAAACCCCGGTTCAGCCCCTGGATCACATCGGCTTCATCATTCCAACCCCTGATCAGGTTGATGAATGGTATGCTTTTCTGGATCATCATGCCGTTCCCATGCGCCAGCCACCTCGCACCCATCGCGATGGTGCCCGCAGTTTTTATTGTTTTGATCCCGCCGGAACGGTTGTGCAGATCATCTATCATCCACCGATTTCGTAAATCAGAGTTATTATGAAAGCCTATATCTATAAAAGCCGAAAAAAAGAAGAGCTGTATCTTTATCTCAGCAAAAAAGATGATTTTTCAGAAGTCCCGCCAAGTCTCTATGGGTCAATGGGCAACGAACCAATATTTGTGATGGAACTCGAGCTTAGCCCGGAGCGAAAGCTGGCTAGAGAAGATGTAAATAAAGTCATTCATAATCTGGAAACACAGGGCTTCCATGTACAAATGCCGCCGACCAATGATTTATTGTTACATCGTGAGCGCACAGGCCAACTGCATTAATTTAAGTCAAACCAGTTTTTTCAGCTCGTAAAGTAATTCCAATGCGGCCTTGGGTGTTAATTCATCCGGATTGATTTGCCCGATTTTATGAATCAAAACGGCATTATCCGGTTGGGCAAATAAATCCTGTTGCGGTTGTAGCTCCTGGCCCTCCGAACCAACGCTGCGTTGTGACTCTAACGTCGCCAGTTTATGTTTGGCTGCCTGAATAACATCGTTTGGCACCCCAGCCAATTGTGCAACCTGTAATCCATAACTCTGATTAGCTGCACCCGGTTTTAATTGATGTAAAAACACAATTTTGTCGCCATGTTCAATGGCATCCAAATGCACATTAGCCGCTTTGCCATATAACGCTGGTAGCTGGGTCATCTCGAAATAATGTGTCGCAAATAAGGTATAAGCACCAATATCCCGTACCAGTTTTTCAGCGCAACTCCAGGCCAGCGCCAGCCCATCGAATGTACTGGTCCCACGCCCCACTTCATCCATCAACACCAGACTTTGTGCCGTCGCGTTGTTCAGAATATTGGCCGCTTCATTCATTTCCACCATAAACGTGGAACGACCTGACGCCAGATCATCACTGGCACCGATACGGGTAAAAATCTGATCTATCTGGCCAATTTTGGCTGATTCCGCCGGTACGTAGCTGCCCATATACGCCATGATCACTATCAAGGCAGTCTGACGCATATAGGTGGATTTACCGCCCATATTTGGTCCGGTAATCACCAGCATCGACTGTTCATTTAATTGCAAATCATTGGGGCAGAAATGGGTTTTCTGCACTGCCTCAACCACCGGATGCCGACCAGCCTGAATCGATAAGCCTTTATCGGTGGTTAACTGCGGCGCAACATAATTGAGTGTTTGCGCTCGCTCAGCCAGATTTGCCAAAACATCAAGCTCAGCCAGTGCCGCAGCACAATGGGTCAATGCTGCAAGATCAGGATGAATCAGTTTAAAGAGTTCTTCATATAAAGATTTTTCCAATGCCAACGCTTTTTCGCTGGCACTGAGCACCTGATCTTCATGGGTTTTTAATTCAGCTGTGATATAACGCTCAGCATTTTTCAATGTTTGCCGACGCTGATAATCAGCGGGCAATTGAATATTGTGGGCACGGCTGATTTCGATATAAAAGCCATGCACTTTGTTATAACCGACTTTTAAGGTGCTGACCCCGGTCCGTTCCCGTTCACGCTGTTCCAGTTCACGCAAAAAATCATTGGCATTCAGATGCAGATTGCGTAATCGATCCAACTCCGCATGGTAGCCTTCAGCAATGACTCCGCCATCGCGAATCAATACCGGCGGTTCTTCAACAATGGCTTTATTTAAAAGCTCAAGTAATTCCGGGAAAGTGCCCAATTCCCGATCAATCTGTTTCAGTAACCTGGCTTGAACATCTGATAAATGCAGATGCAGATTCGGCAGCGCAGTCAGCATGCGTCTTAATTGCACAAAATCCCTGGGACGGGCGCTACAAAGGGCTAAACGGGTCACAATACGCTCGATATCACCCAACGGTTTTAACAGGGTTTGAGCGAAAGCAATGACATCTGCTTCAATAAGATTGCCAATTGCCTCCTGACGTTGCTGCAAAATCGTTAAATCGCGTTTGGGTTGCAATAACCAACGCCGAAGCAAGCGTGTTCCCATCGGAGTAACAGTGTTATCGAGTACTGATAACAAGGTATTTTCACGACCACCTGACAGATTCTGTTCCAGTTCCAGATTCCGTCTGGACTGCGGATCAATACGAATACTATCAACGGGTGTTTCCACACTGATTTTGCGTAATTGCGGCAGTGCTGTCCGATGCGTTTGCTGAGCATAATTCAGTAAACAGCCTGCTGCCATAATGGCCAGCGGCAGCTCCTCACAGCCAAACCCTTTCAGGTCTGTGGTTCCAAAATGCTCACATAAACGGCGACGAGCCGCGTCCAGACCAAAATGCCATTCCGGGACAAACCGCAGTAGTTTGTTATAGCTATTAAATGATTCGCCATGACTGTCATCAATCAAAATTTCTGCGGGTTGCAGTCTGGCTAAATCTGCAAGCAAATCATTTAATGACTCATGCTGACAAACTTCAAAACGACCACTGCTGATTTCAGCGACGGCTAATCCGTATTGATCCTTTTGCCGGGCTATCGCCACCAGTAAATTGTCTTGTTTGCTGTCGAGTAAGGCTTCATCGGTTAACGTACCGGGTGTCAACACCCTGACTACCTTACGTTCAACCGGACCTTTACTCGTTGCCGGGTCACCAATCTGTTCGCAAATGGCCACTGGCACACCCGACTTAAGTAATCTGGCCAGATAGCCTTCAGCAGCATGATAAGGCACACCCGCCATTGGAATGGGAGCACCGTTACTATTACCGCGGGCAGTCAGCGTGATATCGAGGAGCTCAGCAGCCTTATGTGCATCATCGAAAAACAACTCATAAAAGTCGCCCATTCGATAAAACAATAATAATTCCGGATGTTCAGCCTTGATCCGCAGATATTGCTGCATCATTGGCGTATGATTGTTTTTTTCGGTCATTTTTATAGTTTAGCGTATGCAAGATTATTCTGACGCAACACTTTATCAGCTTACCCAGCAACTGGCACAGGCGCTTCAATCAAAAGGCCTGCGATTAGTCACCGCCGAGTCGTGTACCGGTGGCTGGCTGGCAAAATGTTGTACCGATTTACCGGGAAGCTCTGCCTGGTTTGAAGGTGGCATCGTCAGCTACAGCAATCAAATCAAACAGCAACATCTTGATGTACAGCTCAGTACGCTTGAAAAATATGGTGCTGTCAGTGAGCAAACCGTGATTGAAATGGCCTCTGGTGCCATCCAAAATTTCTATACCGATATATCTGTAGCAATAAGCGGAATTGCTGGCCCCGATGGCGGTTCAGAGGAAAAACCTGTTGGAACCGTCTGTTTTGCCTGGGCCGATAAACAAAGTGTGTTTTGTAATACCTTTTATCTGCGCGGCAATCGCGAATTCATTCGCCGCCAGGCCGTATTTATCGCACTTGATGGTTTGGTGAAAAAATTAGCTTCCACCGAATATTACGCCTGAACCCGACTACAAAATTAATATCCACTAAATGCCTGTTTGAAACCGCAATCGACGCTGGTGAGACATGGCTATCTGTGTGATAATCCATAGTTTTCTGATATCAGCTAAAGGGCACACCAAATGGATGAAAACAAGAAGAAAGCGCTTGGCGCCGCCTTAGGTCAAATCGAAAAACAATTTGGCAAAGGTGCCGTAATGCGTTTGGGCGACGGAACGGCCCACCGTGATATCGATGCGGTTTCAACGGGCTCAATTGGGCTAGACGTTGCCCTGGGTATCGGCGGTTTACCACGTGGTCGTGTCGTTGAGATCTACGGCCCGGAATCTTCCGGTAAAACCACGCTGACGCTGCACGCCATTGCCGAAATGCAAAAACTGGGGGGCACCGCTGCATTTGTCGATGCCGAACATGCGCTTGATCCCCTTTATGCTGAAAAACTGGGCGTTAATATCGATGATCTGCTGGTCTCTCAACCTGATACTGGTGAGCAGGCGCTGGAAATCACCGATATGCTGGTCCGTTCTGGTGCCGTTGATATTGTCGTGGTCGACTCAGTTGCCGCATTGACGCCTAAAGCTGAAATCGAAGGTGATATGGGTGACAGTCATATGGGGCTTCAAGCCCGTTTGATGTCTCAGGCTTTACGTAAACTGACGGCCAATATCAAACGTTCCAACACACTGGTTATCTTCATCAACCAAATCCGCATGAAAATCGGCGTTATGTTTGGTAATCCTGAAACAACTACCGGTGGTAATGCGCTTAAGTTCTATGCTTCAGTCCGACTGGATATTCGCCGGATTGGCGCGATCAAAAAAGGCGATGAAATTCTGGGCAACGAAACCCGTGTGAAAGTCGTAAAAAATAAAGTCGCTCCGCCGTTCAAGCAAGTCGAATTCGATATTCTCTATGGTGAAGGCATCTCTCGCGAAGGCGAATTGATTGATTTGGGTGTCAGCGAAAATATCGTCGAAAAATCCGGCGCATGGTACAGCTATGACGGCAATCGAATTGGTCAGGGTAAAGACAATCTACGTATTTACCTGAAAGAACATCCGGAAATGGCGAAGGATATCGAAGCGAAAATTCGTGCTGTGATGATGCCAAAGAACATCAAGGTAAGCGCTGAAACCCCTGTGGATGATGAAATCGACGCGTGAAATCCCGCTCTGCAATCGAACAGGCCATTGGTTATTTAGCCAGACGGGAACATAGCGCCGCCGAATTACAGCAAAAACTTCAACAAGCCGGTCATGAAACAGATAAAATTCATGCCGCTTTAGAAAAGCTGCAACAAAGTGGCTTGCAGGATGATCAACGTTTTGCCGAAGCGTTTATCCGATCCCGTACCCTACGGGGCTATGGTGAGTTGCGAATTCGGCAGGAAATGAAACAAAAAGGTGTGGCGGATGAACTGATTAACTCCACCATACAACAGGCAGAAACTGATTGGTTTGCGCTTGCTATCGAAGTTCGGTGCAAGCGTTTTGGCGAGCAGAGCCCCGATGATTATAAAGACCGTGCCAAGCAGATGCGGTTTTTACAATATCGGGGCTTTACTCATGAACAAATAACGGAAAGTTTTGAACTGAACTAATGAAAACGAGCGCTGATATACGCAAATTATTTCTGGACTTCTTTGCTGACAAAGGTCACGAAGTCGTTTCCAGTAGCCCATTAATTCCGGCCAATGACCCGACATTGTTGTTTACCAATGCCGGCATGGTTCAGTTTAAAGAAGTCTTTCTCGGTCAGGAAACCCGAAAGTACACGCGCGCGACAACAACTCAGCGCTGCGTACGTGCCGGTGGTAAACACAACGATCTTGAAAATGTCGGTTATACCGCCCGCCACCATACATTCTTTGAAATGCTCGGCAACTTCAGTTTCGGTGATTATTTCAAGCGTGAAGCGATTCAATACGCCTGGGAATTTCTGACTGAAACATTACAGCTGCCAGCAGATAAACTATGGATCACGGTATTTGAGGAAGATGATGAAGCCGCTGATATCTGGTTAAACGAAATTGGTGTCGATGCTTCACGCTTCTCCCGTATCGGTGCTAAAGATAATTTCTGGTCAATGGGTGACACTGGTCCATGTGGCCCCTGCTCAGAAATATTCTATGACCACGGCCCGGAAGTAGCTGGCGGCCCTCCTGGTACACCGGAAGAAGATGGCGATCGTTATATCGAGATCTGGAATCTGGTCTTTATGCAGTTTGACCGTTCTGCTGATGGCACGCTGACTCCCCTGCCTAAACCGTCGGTGGATACCGGCATGGGTCTGGAACGTTTAGCCGCGGTGCTCCAGCATAAACATAATAATTACGACATTGACCTGTTCCAGAATCTGATCAAAGCGATTCAAAAGCTGTCGGGCACCACTGATTCCAGCAACACGTCGTTACGCGTTATCGCTGACCATATTCGCTCATGTGCCTTTATGATTACTGACGGCGTGCAACCGTCTAATGAAGGCCGTGGTTATGTGTTGCGCCGTATTATTCGTCGCGCCATTCGTCACGGACATAAACTGGGTTTAAAAGAAGCATTCTTCTACAAACTTGTTCAGCCATTGGTCGATGAAATGGGCGAAGCCTTCCCCGAACTTGCCAAGGCACAAGCGATTGTTGAACAGGCTTTGCAAATTGAAGAAGAACGTTTTGCCGATACCTTGGATAATGGATTGAAAATTCTGGATCACGCGATTGACGAAATGGCGGATAAAGAAATTCCTGGTGAAACCATTTTCCTGCTGTATGACACCTACGGCTTCCCGATTGATTTAACCGCCGATATCGCCCGTGAACGCGGTTTGACGATTGATGTGGCAGGTTTTGAACGTCACATGGAAGCACAACGTAATCGTGCACGCAGTGCCAGTCAATTTGGTGGTGGTTTATCCGAAACACTGATTATTGATGGCGAAACCGTTTTTTGTGGTTATGACCATGTGCGTAATGAAGGTGTTATAACTGCTCTGCTCGTTGATGGCGAAAATGTCGATAAACTGCATGCCGGGCAGCAAGGCATTATCGTTCTGGACCACACGCCTTTTTATGCCGAATCCGGTGGTCAGGTGGGCGATCAAGGCGAAATCAACACGGCTGGTGCGCACTTCATTGTTAAAGACACACGCAAACAGGGCAAAGCCTTTACACATATTGGTGAATGTAAGGATGGTACCTTTGAAGTAGGTCAGCCGGTGATTGCCCACGTAGATGAATATAACCGTCAGGCAACAGCACTTAACCACTCTGCCACGCATCTGCTACATGCTGCTTTGCGTAAAATTCTCGGTGAACATGTCACGCAAAAAGGTTCGTTGGTCGATTCACAACGACTGCGTTTCGATTTTTCACATTTTGAACCGGTTTCGGCTGAACAATTACGTGAAATAGAACGGCTGGTTAATCAGCACATCCGCGTAAACCACACGGTTGAAACGCGCCTTATGCCAATTGAAAAGGCTCGTAAAAGTGGAGCAATGGCATTGTTCGGCGAAAAGTATGATGATGAAGTTCGGGTACTGAGCATGGGTGAATTTTCGGTTGAACTTTGCGGTGGCACACATGTTGGTCACACGGGTGATATTGGTCTGTTGAAAATCACCAATGAAACCGGTATCGCTTCAGGGGTTCGTCGTATTGAAGCTGTCACCGGTGAAGCGGCACTGAACTATATTGAACAGTCTGAAAACCGTCTCAACCGGCTATCTGATTTGGTCAAAGCCAAACCAGAGAATGTCGAGGAGAAAACGCAGCAACTGGTGCAACGCACTCGTCAACTGGAAAAAGAACTGGAATCCCTCAAATCAAAACTGGCCAGCAGTGCAGGTTCGGATTTAGCTGCTTCAGCAGCGGAGATTGGTTCTATCAAAGTGCTCGCTGCCAATCTCGAAGGCGCCGACGTTAAAAGTCTGCGTGAAGCCGTTGATCAACTTAAAAATAAACTGGGTAGCGCCGCCATTATTCTGGCTGCGGTAGAAGGTGAAAAAATCACCTTGATTGCCGGTGTCACGAAAGATGTGACCGATAAAATTCGTGCTGGTGATCTGGTATCACATGTCGCCGCACAAGTCGGTGGTAAAGGTGGCGGCCGACCAGATATGGCTCAGGGCGGTGGTAGCGAACCACAAAAATTAACTGCTGCACTCGACTCCGTCACCACTTGGGTGGCATCTAAGCTGGAAAATTAAGTCATGGCACTTATCGTACAAAAATACGGCGGTACTTCAGTAGGTTCTGTTGAACGTATCCAGGAAGTCGCTAAAAAAGTTATCCAATATCGCAAAGATGGTCATGATATCGTCGTTGTGGTATCCGCTATGAGTGGCGAAACCAACCGTTTGCTGGCTTTGGCAAAGGAAATAACGCCACATCCGCGAGGACGTGAACTGGATGTTTTGCTGTCAACGGGTGAACAAGTCACTATCGCTCTGCTCAGCATGACATTGCAACAAATGGGTATGCCCGCACAATCCTATACCGGATCTCAAGTAAAGATCCTGACTGACGATGCGCATAATAAAGCCCGCATCATGCAGATTGATGATGAAAAAATGCGTGAGGATCTTGCAGAAGGCAAAGTCGTTGTGGTCGCCGGTTTTCAAGGTTGTGATGAACAAGGCAACATTACAACTTTGGGGCGCGGTGGTTCTGATACCACGGCAGTAGCATTAGCTGCCGCCCTGAAAGCAGATGAATGTCAGATTTATACTGATGTGGATGGCGTGTATACCACCGATCCACGTGTTGTCCCGGAAGCCCGCCGACTGGATCGCATTACCTTTGAAGAAATGCTTGAAATGGCCAGTCTGGGAGCAAAAGTTTTGCAAATTCGCTCAGTCGAATTTGCTGGAAAATACAACGTGCCTTTACGCGTACTTTCATCCTTTACGGAAGGTGGCGGCACATTAATTACCTCTGAGGAACCCTCAATGGAACAAGCGCTTATTTCGGGTATTGCCTTTAATCGCGATGAGGCAAAATTAACCATTCTGGGCGTGCCTGATCAACCAGGTGTCGCTCATAAAATTCTGGGGCCAATTGCCAAACAGAATATTGAAGTGGATATGATCATCCAAAACACCGGACATGACTCAACTACAGACTTTACTTTCACAGTGCATCGTAATGATTATCAAACGGCATTGAATCTGCTCAAAGAAACATCGGTATCTCTGGGGGCTCGTGAAGTTACAGGCGATGAGCATATTGCCAAAATTTCACTGGTAGGTGTTGGAATGCGTTCACATGCAGGTATTGCCAGCACCATGTTTGAAACGCTGGCACAGGAAAATATTAATATCAGCATGATCTCCACCTCTGAAATCAAGATTTCAGTGGTTGTCGATGAAAAATATTTAGAGCTAGGTGTCAGAGCGCTACACAAGGCTTTCAAGCTTGAACAGAGCAACTAAACCATTGATATCAGGAAGTTTTTCCTATCGATAAGGTGCTAATATCCTGATATACTTTTTGCACTTGTGATATATGGATAATTAGTTGTCCAACGCTGTCATAGAGGAAGAGAGGCAAAGATCTCTCACAAGGAAATAAACGGAACTGGCACGAGGCCTAGCTCATCGAAAGGAGTCAATAAATCTCCTCCGCTCGTCGCCAGAATTTACACTGCAAGGGGAATAACATGTTAATACTTACACGTCGCGTTGGAGAGTCACTCATCATTGGTGATGATGTTGTTGTAAATGTGCTTGGTGTTAAAGGCAATCAAGTCAGAATTGGTGTTGATGCACCAAAAGACGTCACGGTTCATCGTGAAGAAATCTACGATCGTATCCAGGCAGAAAAAGATCAATCAAACGCAGGTTAATTAAGCAAATCGACTAGCCAAATGAATCATAGCTGGTATAATGGCCGGCTTGATGGAGAGCTGGCCGAGTGGCTGAAGGCGCGCCCCTGCTAAGGGCGTATAGGTTAACCCCTATCGAGGGTTCGAATCCCTCGCTCTCCGCCATTTTTTTCTGAATTTATCCTTGTGATAGTCAGTAAAAAACAGTACAATTTCACGCTTTAAAGCGCCTGTAGCTCAGCTGGATAGAGTACCTGGCTACGAACCAGGCGGTCGCACGTTCGAATCGTGCCAGGCGCACCAAAAATTGAAAGTCAATCAAGCAGTTATCATTAATTTGGTAACTGCTTTTTTGTTTTCTGTCCTTAGGTTTTCTCTAAATTACTCGTTTGATATGCTCGAATGCGTACCTTTACAATCACATCTTTCCGATATGTGCATACCACAGCTTTTTTCTGGACAATCAGATATTCGTTTTCATATCTAATGCGTTCGGGTAAAACCTGTCAGCTCTAATTACTGTTATGGCTGCATACATAAGTAATCAAGAGTTTCAAAGTTTGTTTTCTGCCGACTTAACTTCATACATCCGCTTATCAGCAGCATTTAAAAGTTCGTCTGCCGAAGTAGCGTCCTGTGGACAGGCAGCCATACCGATACTCGCCGAGACTGATAAACTTTTACCATTATGAATCAGCGGTTGTTTGATTGTTTCAATAATAGATGTAATGACCCGTTGCGCCTGGCTTGGTGAGGTTTCCGGTAATAAGACTGCAAATTCATCACCTCCGAGTCGGGCCACAGTATCTGTTTCACGCAGGATTCTGCTGAGCTGTGTGGCAGTATGTTTAAGGATTTCGTCTCCCACATGATGACCATAGTTATCGTTAATTTCTTTAAATCCGTTTAAATCAATAAACAAGATAGTAAATTCGCGTTTATTACGCCGATAGTTTTGTACCAGTTTATTCAAAAACTCGAAGAACATCAGACGATTTGGAAGCCCCGTCAGTCCATCATGGAATGCCTGCCATTCCAGCTTCAGTTCAGCCTCTCTTCTGCTGGTGATATCAATAATAAACGCCAGTACATGCTTATCATCCAGAGCCGTTAGCCGTTCCAGAAAATAATATTCCTTACCATCTAATACCAACGGATATTCGATCGTTGCCGGTTCGCCAGTGTTTATTGTTTCAGCCATCAAAGCGAGTTTCTTTTCGACCAGATCGGCATCTAGCAGCTCACTGATATTCATTCCATTTAACTTAGTCGCATCAACCAGCAATGGAAAACTATCCTCTACTTCATGGTCGATTATTTTGCCATCCACCCTCATGGTGAGCAGCAAGTCGGGCATCGCATCAATAATGGCTTTATTGCGATGATTAAGCACCGCCAACAGTTTTCTGGACTCAATCTGCTTGAGCAACTGGTTACCTAAAAAAAGTAACAACAGGGTGAAAACTATCAAGATAATAAAATTTCTGGTCACCATCTGCTGTTCATATTGTCTTATCGACTGTTCAGCAGACGCACGGTTTTCAGCAATAATGGAGAACATTCCCCATTTGTTAAGAAATTGAAAATCACATTGCGCATTATTCTGGAGCTGAACGCGATGTATGCCAAGCTCGGTAGATGTCAGGTATCGATGATCCTTGCACAGGCTGTAAATATCATTTTTTTGCAGCCCTTCGTACAGACTGGAAGACCAGATGAGTTTGCCCGATTCGTCGGTCAATACAGCCGAAATATTTTTGTTTTTGGTAATATTGCCAAGCTGAGCTGTCAGATCTTCACTTTTCAAGGCTGCCACCGCCACACCGGTAAACTGATCATCAGCATCTCGAATGGGATAACTCATCGCAATATAGAGTGCGCTTTCCTGAATAATGGATTGCCTCGGTGAGGAAATGAAAAATTTTGTCTGCTCATGTTTGGTGTGCTCAGTAAAATAATCTCTGAGCGAGATCGGTGATTGATATCCTGGACTGGTAGAAAATGTAACTACCCCTTCGTTATCAGTGATATAGAGCTGCCATATAGTGGGATTCAGATTTGTTAACCTTTCAGCATAAGTCGCGACCTGCTCAGGAGCTTCCATGCTCATCGCGGCAAGCTGTTTAAGGTTGGCTCCTACAAAAGAAAATTCTTTATCAATCAGCTCGGCTTGCAACACGGATAACATACTCACTCGCTGACTGATTTGCTCATTAATCGGGTTTTGATAACCAGCGACTTGTTGGTGGTAAAAAAACCGTAAACTCAACGCACCAATGATCCACACTACAAGTAGAATAAACACTACAAACGTGCGATTAAAAAACAAATTATCGATATGTTTGGTCATACGGACAGAATAGCGCGTGAAGAATCAAAGTACACTAAAACTCTTTGCAATTCGGATAGTTGCGCACAGTTTAATAAAATACCCAGTCGGCATTAACGTTGATTGATAAGTTAAAATTTATTGTCTGACACGACGTGACAAGTGAGGTTAGATTAGGAATATCGATACTAGCTTTTGGTCGTTGCCTAATCACTCAAAGGTATCTGACAAACTATCAATCTGATTACACGTTTAGCATGATTCAGTAAAGCCAAGTTAGCGGGCAAATCAACATATCCTTGCACAAAAAAAGGCTTATCAAAAATAATTTGATACTTTTAATAAGCCTTTATTGTTATTTAATCGCCAATATTTACGAATTATAGCAATGACTCAATGGCATCAGTCACTTGCTTATCACTTGGCTTAACTTTGCTGGGAAAAGCGGCAACGACTTTACCATCAGCATTAATCAGGTATTTACTGAAATTCCAACCAGGCTCTTCACTTTGCTGGTTAATTTCCTGAAATACCGGATTAGCATTCTGACCCGTCACAAAGCTCGGCGCGATCATGGTGAAGGTTACACCAAAATTTTCCCGGCAAACCCGCTCAGCTTCGGCCTCGTCTTTTGCTTCCTGATTAAAGTCATTACTGGCAAAGCCAACCACCATCAAACCGCTTTGCTGATACTTCTGATGCAATGCTTCAAGGCCTTCAAACTGACGAGTATAACCACAGTGGCTTGCCGTGTTCACCACCAGCAATGGTTTTCCATTGGCTACTTCACAGAGATTAATGGTTTCGTTTGAATGCAGTTTGGGAAGTTCATAGTCGAGAAATTCAGGGCAGGATTCTGCTGCCTGAACCGAAAATGAAAGCATTAAACTTGATATCAATAATAATATATAACGCATCTTAAAATCCTTTGGCTATCAGTAGGTCGAGCTCGGTCACCACTCAGATGTTATTTATGCAGACCTTAGGAACGACTAAAAGTTGATAAGCGGCTGAATTAATTGTCTCTCAGCGTTAAACGGCAGAGGCCATATAATTATCATCCAGCCTAGGCACGGCATCCAGCAGGTTCCGAGTATGTTCATTCTGTGGTGATTTCATGATGTCATGTGTATTACCGGATTCGACTAATTGCGCTTTATGCATCACCACCATGCGATCGGCCAGATAATCCACTACACCCATGTTGTGTGTGATAAACAACATGCCGATGCCCTCTTCATCTACCAGCTGCCGTAACAACCTTAAAATACCGGCTTGAACTGATACATCTAAAGCTGAGGTAATTTCATCACACAAAATAAACCGAGGTTCGAGTACCAGAGCTCTGGCAATCGCCAGTCGCTGTCGCTGTCCGCCAGAAAATTCATGTGGATAACGCCATAAACTATCGGTTGGCATTTCAACCCTGTCCAAAAACCGCGCTGCGATTTGAGTACGTTCGGCATCGCTACTGCCAATACCATGTACCCGCATCGGTTCAATCAAAGTAGTATGAATTGGCAGGCGTGGATTTAAACTGGAACCCGGATCCTGAAACACCACCTGCATTCGTCTTCGAAGGGGCCGCATCGCTTTGGCTGATAATTGGGTAATATCCTGTCCTTCCAGAAAAATACTGCCTGAAGTCACTTCCTGCAGTCTTAGTAAAGCCCGGCCCAAAGTGGTTTTACCGCAGCCTGATTCACCCACCAGAGCCACGACTTCACCGGCATTTACCTGCAAAGAAACGTTTTCAACGGCATGGAAATGATCGACTACCCGCCGCATCAAACCGCGACGTACTGGAAAATACACGGACACATCTTTGACTTCCAGCAACACTTTTTCTGATTTCACCATTCTGTCAGGTCTGGTCAGGCGTTCCGGTAATGCGGCTATCAGGCTCTGGGTATATTCATGTTGCGGGTTACGTAAAACATCTGCCGTCTTGCCACTTTCGACCAGTTTGCCTTTGCGCATCACCCCAACCACATCGGCAATTTGTGCCACCACGCCAAAATCATGGGTAATAAACAACATGCCCATTCCGTATTTGGTCTGTAAATCACGCATCAGCTTAAGAATCTCAGCCTGTACCGTGACATCAAGGGCAGTAGTCGGCTCATCCGCAATCAATAATGCCGGTTCACAAATCAGCGCCATCGCGATCATCACCCGCTGACGCTGGCCACCGGATAAACGATGGGGATACTCCCGAATACGACCTTCCGGGTCCGGAATCCTTACCTCTGTCAATGCTGCCAGAATCTTCTGTCTACGCGCTTCTTCATCAAGTTCCGGTCGATGGATCACCAATACTTCTTCCAGTTGCTGGCCAATTGTCTGCACGGGATTAAGTGAGGTCATTGGCTCCTGAAATATCATCGCAATACGACTGCCACGAACAGAGCGCAACGTTTCATCATCTGCATTGAGCAATGCTGTTTCAGGTAAGTGTCCCTGAGGGTCAGTTAACTGAATATGACCATCAGGATGCCGGTAATGACCATGCGGCAATAACCCCATGATCGATAACGCTGTTACTGATTTACCACTACCGGATTCACCGACCAGACAATAGGTTTGGCCGGGCTCAACAGCGAGACTGATATTATCCACCGCCCGTAACCAGTTATCGCCCTCACCCAGCTCTGTCACCAGATTTTTCACTTCCAGCAACTTCATGACTGCATACCCCGACTGGTATGGGGATCTACCGCATCACGCAGTGATTCACCCAACAAATTATAGGCAAATACGGTCATAAAGATTGCCCCACCCGGGAAAACGGCCAACCACCAGTTAAATGTCGAAGATTGAACGGCCTGATTCAACAATTGTCCCCAGGAAGGATCATCAACCAGCCCCAACCCCAGAAAGCTTAATGTCGCTTCAGCCAGAATCGCAGAGGCAACACCAAAACTGGTAGCGACCAGCAACGGCGCCAGACCGTTGGGCAGCATATGGCGGAATAAAATCGATCGTAATGGCAAACCACTGGCGATTGCCGCTTGAACAAAGTCCTGTTGACGCAGTTTGAGAAACTCCGCGCGTACATACCGTGCATAGCCTGACCAGGCGGTGATGCCGATAATGACCATCATCATGTAAATAGATCGTCCGAAAAAAGCAACAAATGACAACAGCAGGAACAAGGTCGGTATAGCTTCAAAGATTTCCACTAGGCGCATGCCAATGATATCGACAATGCCGGAAAAATAGCCCATCAAACCGCCAATTATTGTGCCGATAACCAACGCAATACCGGTAGCAATAAAACCAATCCCCAAGGCAATCCGTGATGCATGAATCATCCGCGATGCTACATCTGCACCATTTTCATCGGTACCCATCCAGTGTGTTCTTTCTCCAGCAGACAAAGGCGATTCAATGCCGGTATCCGCATAATCACGTAAATAATCTTTTGCCGAGTACGGAATCGGTACACGGATGATGTTTTCAACTTTACCAGCCGTTTCCAGTTCACGGTACTGTTCATAAACCACCAGAACAGGTGGTGACACAGTCGAATAGGCAATAAATGAAACCATCGCCATGCTCGCCAGCCATAACAAAATCTTTTTCCACAGCACAACTGAAAACGCAGAAATCACCAGCGTAATAAAAAATCCACTCAGCCAAATCCAGTCCAGTGCTTCCATATGCTTGAGTAATGGACTGGTCGCCTGCCCATCAACCACCAGGTAAAGTGGATGACTGTTTGCCAGAAACGGTGAAAACGTGGCGATAACAACTAACAAGCCTATCCAGGCCAGACCTATTTTGGCACTGGTTCTTTTCAATAATGATGAAGCAACCTGTTGAGTCCAGGATTTGGATGGCTGCTTGACTGGAACTTCGACGACTTGCTCAGTCATAACTGACCCTCGGATCAACAATTGCGTAGGCAATATCAGCCAACAAATAACCAACTAGCGTCAGCAGACCGGAAATCAGTGTCACCGATAACACCAGCTCCCGATCGCGGGTCTGGACAGCTTCAACCGCCAGCTTGCCCATTCCATCGATACTGAAAATGCTTTCAACGATGACCGAACCCGCCAATAAACTGGGTAGTAATGTTGCTGAAACAGTGATCAACGGTAAAAGCGAATTCCGAAATACATGCCGCCACAATACGGTTTCTTCATCCACACCTTTGGCTCGAGCGGTACGCGCATAATCTGCGGCCAGATTTTCCAGTAGCGATGAGCGTGTCAATTTGGCCAGAAATGCCAGACCTCCATATGACAGGGCAATTACCGGTAACACCAGATGCCATAGACGATCCAGCAAATAGCCCCCCTGTACCACCTGCACACCAAACAATCCGGCTAAAGCCAAACCAAACCCCACCGCAAATCCACCGGTAATGACAATTCGCAGTGCGATATTACCCAATCCTGCGAAGAGTCTGACCAGCATAGCCATTGAAGGAATAAGCAACACATGCAATAAGCCAAACAGATCACCATTGAGATTAAATGCCATGGCATAACCCAATAAACCACCGACAATAAGACCGGCGAATTGTCTGATTTTCAATGAAAAGGTCACCACGGCGCTGATAAGCAGAACGGTGAGCAATGCCACACAGGCAAACGTAATGAACACATCACCCATACTGGTCATTAACGGCAGGAAAGTCTGGTCAGCAGTCTCTCTTCGCATCAGACCACCGGTAGGAAACCATCGCCAGTATTGTTCCGACGCAAAAAAACCAATAAACAGAACACCGGCCAGCATGCTAGGGACTGACCACAGTCCAAGCAGCAGAATATTCGATGTCACATCAAATCGGCCGCCACGTTGGCGTGCGGCCTGCACACCAATTCCAATGGCCAGGGCGTATATGAGCGGGATAGAAATCAGATTGAGTAACAAGGTGATTGGCAGCCGTTCAGCAATCATATCAGTAACCGGTCTGCCATAACGGAAACTGGTACCCAGATCAGTGCCTTTCCACAATGAAAATTCGCCAAAGGTGCCGTCCGGCAGGCGTTTAAATCCAATTGGTGAAATATTATTCAGCCAGCGAACATATTGCACCGGAGCCGGTTTATCCAATCCGTAAAGTTTATTGTAATAGTCTTCCAGCGCCTGGCGGCTTTGCGGCTCCAGCTCCATGCCGTCCACCAGCGATTGGGCACTGATCCCTCCCGGTGCAGCAGCCATCACGGTAAACACAACAATAGTGATACCGAGCAAGGTCGGGATCATCAACAAGATGCGTCTCAGCAAATAATTCAGCATGATGGTCTTGGCCTGCTTAACTAACGTCTATGCTGCAGTTCAGCCGGCACATATATCTCTACCGGAACACTCATCAGATTCAGACCCAGACCGGTTTTTTGCAGGTTATGGATACGTCGATCAATAAATGCCATGGTATTACGGCGGAACAGGAAGGTATAGGGTTGCTCATCCACCAGAATTTTCTCTGCCTGATGCCAGAGTTTCATTCTTTCTTCTTCTTTTACTTCTGCACGGGCAGCATCAATGATGGCATCAAGCTCAGGGTTGCGATAATTGATAAAGTTATCACCACCTTCGACTGTCTGGCTGGAATGAAACATCTGGTAAATATCGATTTCAATGCCCGAGGTCCAGGCCAAAGTAATGGCATCAAAGTTTTTTTGTTGAATGTTTTCCACCATCACCGACCACTCAGTTGGATTCGGTTTCATGATAATGCCGGAGCGCGCATATAAATCGCGTAGAAACAGCACCATCCGCCGGGTATCGTCACTGTCCTGAAAATAGGTCAGCGAAAATTCAAATTTCTCACCATCTGGTGTTTCCAGAATGCCGTCATTATTACTGTCCTGAAAACCAGCTTCCAGCAATAACTCTCTGGCTCTATCGATGTTATGACCGATCGCCTGATTGGCTTCATCGTGCTGGGCTGAACCCGGCATAAACGGACTGGCAGCAGGCTGACCATAACCGAGGAAAATCTCTTCCAGCACTCTATCTACATCAGTCAGCATGGACATTGCCATACGCACCCGTTTGTCGGCAAAAATGGTCTTTTCACCGCCACGTTCCTGATTCCAGGCAATAAAGCTGTAACCGGCTGTTGGACTCATATATTCAAAATTCTGACTACGCTCTGTAATGCCCTCGTCATCGAGCAAATTCTGATACTCACGTGGACGGGCGCTATAAACATCAATATCACCGTTACGGAAAGTAGTCAGTCGTGCGCTGTCGTTTTCGATAATGCGCCAGACTATTCGATCAAATGACGCACTGACCGGTCCCCAGTAGCGAGGATTACGCACCAGCTCAACGACACCTTTATCCGGAGACCAGCCTTCAGGGTTACTTAAACGGAACGGACCTGAACCAAGTAATAAACCACGGCTTTCATTAAAGGTTTGAGGATCATCGAGAAATCGACCATAAAAATGTTCAGGCAAAACATCAATACTGCCCGCTAGTTGGAGACTATTGAAATACGGTTCTTTGAATACAAATTCCACATGATAATCATCCAGCGCAGTAACACGCTCCATTCTGGATAAGTAGGCACGACTGCGAGGAGCGGCAATCGCCTCGTTCATGATGAAGTTAAAGGTAAACTCGACATCCCTGGCAGTTAATGGCTCTCCATCGGAAAACGTAATATCCCGGCGTAATGCAAAAGTAATCGTCAGACCGTCTGAAGACGTAGACCAGTCTTCAGCCAATAAACCATTCCATTCCAATGTGTCCGGGTTTCTGACCAGTAATGATTCCAGGACATATTGTTGCACTTCTGAAGAATAGGCATCCGCGGAGACTAATGGGGTCAGTGTGCGGATGTTACTGGCGAAGGCCATCATCAGCCAGTCACCTTGTGCATAATCTTCTTTTTCAGCGGCCAGACGCGCTCGTTCAAATGCATCTGTGCCTCTGATATCTTTGGGGCTGACCGGCTGGCTGTTCGGGTTACGGCTAAACTCCGCCGTACGCAGCGTTTGCTCCAGATTACGCAAAAGCCCCCGGGTTGCACGAATGTCTTTAGCCTGCTCCTCCATGATCCGCGTCATTTCATTCATCCTGGTCCATTGTCTGTCTATCTGAACCATCAATAGCAGAAACATCACTACAAACAGACTTAATGCCAGCCAAAACCAGAGCTTACTGATCCCCTCAATTCCATTTTTCATGCTTTATTTGCCTATATCTCTGTAGATTTGCGTTATTTTTGTTGATTGTTTTGCCCAGACTGACAGTTTGTGCGACCGCTGTCAGCAGGTTTCTACTAAAAATCCAGCTTCACGACATGACAGTTTCAAATTTAAATTGGTTCTTAACACTTGCTAAATTTTTCACAGCAGACGAATCAGCTAATCACGTTGCCCCAGACAGAACTGAATTTCCGCCAGGTTTTTGTCGACACTTTTTGCCCCAGCCTCTATGGCTTCGGCTGCCCGGTAAAACTCCAGCAACCCGATATGTGATAAGCGCGGCTGTAATAACACATCCGGCGGGTCACCTGCCATGCGACTGCGGGTGATCCTGTCCTGAGTTATATTCACTGATGCAGCAATCGCGGCAAACATATCCGGCACATCTTCTTTGGGAGGTTTATCCTCAGCAAAAAGATTTCCAGTGTAATTGGTTATAAATTCACTGATACGGTTACCAAGCAAACTGGCGCTCTGATCATTCTTTGTAACGGGAGGATTTTGATGCAGATGTTTCCCTAAAATATCGCCATTCAGATTCACTGCAATCACGATATCGGCTCCCAGGGCACGGCATACAGATACAGGGACAGGGTTCACTAGTCCACCATCGATCAACCAGCGACCATGATGTTTAATCGCCGGAAACAAACCAGGCAACGAAATTGACGACCAGACAGCTTCCAGTAATTTGCCCTCGGTGTTCCACACTTCCTGTCCCGAATGAAGATGCGTTGCAACACTGGCATAACGTTCTGGCAATGACTCAATTAATACTGTTTCGTCAGCAACATATAGCGTTAGAAATTCATGCAATTTGTCTTTATTGACGACGCCGTTAAACGGAAATCCGATATTGAAAAAACGTGCCGTTTCGAGCTTGGTCAGTTTAAGCAATCGCTGTTGCAGATCAGGTAATTTGTTACTGAGATAAGCTGCTCCAACCAACGCGCCGATAGAAGTTCCCACCACTACATCGGGTTTAATCCCAGCATTCTTCAGAGCATTAATCACGCCAATATGTGCCCAACCTCGCGCCGCACCGCTCCCTAAGGCCAGGCCTATTTTCAGCGAATCTTTCATTTATTTTCCATGTCTCAAAGGTTGAAGTCAGCGTTAACTTGATGAAAAAATTAAAGATATATTAAATCAGACCGCTATGATTTAAGCGTTAACAAAAGTTAGGTCAATATGATGGATATTTCACGAATTTATCATAACAATTTTTTAATAACCTATAGCACACATCCGGTAAACCCTGGGCAACCTGCTGCGGATAAAACCCAGCCTAGCATTCAGGAAGACCGGCGGCAGCGTCGTGAACGGCGCAAACGCAAGCAGAAAACCCTGATTGAAAGACGGGTTTCATCAGAGCGGCGCGGCCCCTCATTTGATGCTGAGGCGTAAATTACAGTTTTTTTAACGTCTTACGATCAAACAGGCCCCATCTTCCTGTTTTAACTGCGCCACGCCTGATGCCATTCACTGGCGAGATATAAAACAGATCACCATTCTGACCCAGTAATTGCCGCCTCACCCCGCTGGCTTTGGCGATTTTGGCATTGGCTTTCATATGCATTAATTCGCCATGTACCGGAATCGCACATTGTGGCTGAACCCACTGATACATGGTTTTCAATTCTTCACTGGCAGGGTGTCCCGAAGCGTGAATGGGCAACGCACTGTTGTCCATATCAATCACATCCACCTGCATGGCCTTGAGCCGTTCAATCAATGCAGCAATAGCCAACTCATTACCGGGAATCACTTTCGAGCTAAAAATAACGGTATCACCAGGTGACAATTGCAAATCCCGAAAGCTGTTCAGACTTAATCGATTGAGCGCTGTTCGAGGTTCACCCTGACTACCGGTCGCAACCAATAAAACCGTATGCGCAGGCAAGTACCCCAAATGAGCCGAATCTACTGATGTTTTTACACTGGTCCAGAGACCAACATTTTTGGCTGCTGAGACGGTATTGATTAAGGAGCGCCCTAATAAACCAAGATGCCGACCGGTTTCTTCAGCGATACCGGCCAGGGTATGTAATCTGGCGATATTACTGCCAAAACAGGCAACAACGACCCGGCCTTTCGCTTGTTCTACATGGAATTTCAGCCCTTTATAGAGATTGGCTTCGGATTCAGACCACCCCTGAACATTCGCATTGGTCGAATCACAGACCATTGCATCCACCTGATATTCCGCCAGTTTCTGAAATGCAGCTGCATCATAAGCCTGACCAACAACCGGGGCATTATCGAGCTTCCAATCCGCAGTATGAAAAACCTTCCCAACCGCGGTGCTGATTAATAATGCATATGGCTCCGGAATCGAATGCGTCAATCGCAACCATTCCACTTGAAACACACCAATCTGCCGTTTGGCGTCCGCTTCGACGATAATGACCGGCACTTTATCTGCGATACCCTGTTCGACCAGTTTGCGTCGCAGCATTTCAGCCGTAAAAGCAGTGGTATAGACCGGACAGCGGAAATATTCCCAGAGATAAGGCACTGCGCCAATATGATCTTCATGGGCGTGAGTAATAATCAGTCCATCCAGTTGTTGACGGCGATCAATCAGAAATTGTGGATCTGCCATCTGAATCGGCGGGTTTTGACTGTTAAGAGGCTCCCCAAACTCATCCACTTCTGCCTGAAAAGTAACGCCACAATCTACAATCAACCAGCGCCCGTTATGTCCATATACGTTCAGGTTCATACCAATTTCGCCACAGCCTCCCAGCGGCAGGAACCAAAAATCATCTTTTCCAGGTGTCATCCAGACCTCTTAATTCAGACTCCCCAACAGAAGTCAGTGTTCATTATTATTCGGGGCAAAACGTGTCGTGATGTGACTGGTAATACTTTTTGCCAATTCGTCTTCACTGAAGAAAACTGTACCAATACCATCTTTGGTCAACAATTGCGCTTCTGCTGCATTATACGTCCGCAACACTATTTCAATTCCTGGATTCAGCTTTCTTGCGGTATCGGCCATTTGTCTGATATCGACCGGATCCGGTGTTGCGATCACCAGCATGGCGGCATTGGCAATATGCGCCTGAATTAACACAGCCGGTTCTGCTGCATTACCGGCAACAGCAGCTATCCCCTGTTTGCGCAAGGCTTCTACCTGCTCACGATTCTGTTCCGCAACGACATAAGGAATATCTCGTGCATTGAGTGCTTCTGCCACGCGGCTGCCTACTCGCCCAAACCCGACTAACACGACCTGGCCTTTAAGAAATTTACTCTCAGTCGACATCGGCAGTTCAGCAAATGGATCTTGTCGCCGTTCAAGTCTGCGAGCCAGAAATGAACGCATCAATATCCACTTCCTCAACGGTTTTACAGCCGAGAATAATAAAGGATTGACGGCTATTGAAATAATGGCTCCTGCCAATACCAGATTCATACCTTCATGAGGCAGCAGTCCCAGCGTCACCCCAAGCCCTGCCAGAATAAACGAAAACTCGCCGATTTGCGCCAGGCTGGCGGCGACGGTTAACGCTGTATTAAGCGGATAGCGAAATACCAGAGTCAGTGCCATGGCTGCCATGGATTTACCGACAATAATGATGCCCACGACGGCCAGCACATGCAGTGGTTCTTCTATTAAAATAGCCGGATCAAACAACATGCCTACGGCTACAAAAAACAGCACCGAAAATGCATCGCGTAATGGCAGTGATTCCTGGGCAGCCCGATGACTGAATTCAGACTCACGCATCATCATACCGGCAAAAAAAGCCCCCAGAGCAAACGACACGCTGAACAGCAACGCGGCCCCATAAGCAATACTGATGGCTGCGGTAATGGTTGCCAGAGTAAACAACTCACGCGAACCGGTGCCAGCCACCTGCCAGAGAATCCAGGGAAACAGTCGGCGGCCAACGATTAACATCACCGCAATAAAGGCTGTTACCTGCAATAAAATCTTACTGATCGTTTGCCAGAGTGGCGCATCAGACAGGGCAGCATCACTAGAGCCCAAAATACCTGCTAAAGCAGGTAATAACACCAGCATCAATACCGTTGCCAAATCCTCAACAATCAACCAGCCTACGGCAATACGTCCATTCATCGTGTCCAGCACGCCTTGGGCTTCAAGGCCTTTTAATAACACCACCGTGCTGGCACACGACAAGGACAAGCCCAACACCAGCCCCTCACCAAACGTCCACCCCCAGCTCATTGCCAGCATAGTGCCTAACAGCGTTGCAATGGACATCTGCACTATGGCGCCGGGCACTGCAATCCGTTTAACCGCCATTAAATCTTTAAGCGAAAAATGCAACCCGACACCAAACATCAGCAGCATCACACCTATCTCGGATAATTGAATGGCAATATCAACATCGGCATGAAATCCCGGGGTACTGGGGCCAATAATGATGCCGGCAAGCAGATAGCCAACCAATGCAGGCACATTGATTTTTTCTGCAATAAAGCCCAGTACAAGCGCCAGGCCAAAGCCTGCAGCTATCGTGCTGATAAGCGGGACATGATGCTCCATAAAACTCCGTAAATTTCCCTTAGATACGTGTGTTAATTTTCTATCGTTTTATTATTGTTTACCGAACAATCCTTTTTCTGAGTTTTACCGACCAAGTTATTAAAACACAAGCTATTTTGAATATTCCTTTACCCTGCTACGCTACATAAGAAGTCGCTTTTTGCGTAAAGGAAATATGTGACTTAAATCAACAATGCTATACTAGGCGGCTGTTTACAGTTGAAAACGCTACAAGCTTTTAACGACCCAAATCAATCAGAGGCAAACAGATGGATGACACCACCCTTATGTCAGAAGGATTAACGCTCATGCTGACCGGCATGGGTTTTGTATTTGTGTTCTTGACAGTGTTAGTACTCGTTACAACATTGATGTCGTGGGTTATAACCCGCTACGAGAAAAGCGTAGGCGCCCTTCCAGCAGAAGGAATTCCCGCCCCCACTGCCGTTCTCGGTCAAAATAAATCCACTCATAATCAAAATCAGTCCCAGCCTTCCCAACAAGATCACACATTGCTGACAGTCTTATCCAGCGCAGTCCATAAATATCGAAATAAAAAAAATAAGTGACGCCAAGTCATCATAAAAATCAGTTTAATCACAAGGCCATAACATGACCGAAGCAAAAAAAACTCTTGGCATCACAGATGTCGTTTTACGTGATGCTCATCAATCCTTATTCGCAACTCGCCTTCGTTTGGATGACATGTTGCCAATTGCTGACAAACTTGATCAGGTCGGCTACTGGTCTGTCGAAACCTGGGGCGGTGCGACATTTGACGCCTGCATACGTTACCTCGGTGAAGACCCCTGGCATCGCATTCGCAGTCTGAAAGCCGCCATGCCCAATACACCCCAGCAAATGCTGTTACGTGGTCAGAATTTACTCGGCTATCGTCATTATGCTGATGATGTTGTCCGTAAATTTGTTGAAAGAGCCGCTATCAATGGCGTAGATGTATTCCGTGTATTTGACGCGATGAATGACCCGCGCAATCTGGAAGTTGCCATTAAAGCCGTTCTGGAAAACGAAAAACATGCACAAGGCACCATGGCGTACACCATCAGCCCGGTACATGACTTACAAATGTGGCTGGATATGGCGAAACGTATCGAAGATATGGGCGCACATTCCTTATGCATTAAGGATATGGCTGGTTTGCTTAAGCCTTACAAAGCTTACGAGCTTGTTAAAAGTCTTAAGCAAACCATTGATATTCCTATACATATGCAATCTCATGCCACGACAGGTTTGTCGACTGCAACGATTATGAAATGTGTTGAAGCAGGCATTGATAATGTCGACACAGCTATCTCTTCGATGTCGATGACTTACGGCCATTCAGCAACTGAATCGGTAGTTTCCATCTTTGAAGGTACGGATAGTGATACCGGGTTGAATATCGAGTTGCTGGAAGAAATCGCTGCGTACTTCCGGGATATCCGTAAAAAATATGCCAAGTTTGAAGGCAGTTTACGAGGTGTTGATTCCCGTATTTTGGTGGCACAGGTTCCCGGCGGCATGCTAACCAATATGGAAAGCCAGTTACGTGAACAAAACGCACTGGACCGTATGGATGAAGTGTTACATGAAATCCCGCGTGTTCGCGAAGATCTCGGTTTTATTCCACTGGTTACGCCTACTTCACAAATTGTCGGTACACAAGCCGTTATTAACGTATTAACCGGTGAGCGTTATAAATCCATCACTGAAGAGACACAAGGGGTATTGCGCGGTGAGTACGGTTCAGCTCCTGCACCATTTAATGCAGAACTGCAAAAACGTGTGCTAAATGGTGAACAAGCGATTACCTGTCGACCAGCCGATTTGCTGGAAGATGAAATGGATAAACTGACCGCTGAGCTAATTTCTCTTGCAGATCAGGATGATTTCAAACTGGAGGAAGGTGAAAGACAGATTGACGATGTATTGACTTTTGCGCTTTTCAATCAAACGGCGGTTAAATTTCTTAAAAACCGTGGTAATCCCGATGCATTTGAACCATTACCAACCGCAGAATCTACTCATGCACCGTCAGCCCCGGCAAAAGCAGCTGATGCGCCAGAGACCTACACCATCACCGTCAATGGCCAGCAATATGTTGTTGAGGTCAATGAAGGCGGTGATATCAGCCAGATAGACAGTTCACAAGCCCCTCAACCGACTAGCCAGCCGAGCTCTGGTGAAGGTATTGCTGTTAAAGCGCCATTATCCGGGAATATCTGGAAAATCATGGTTTCAGCAGGACAAACGGTTAAGGAAGGTGATGTTTTACTCATCCTTGAAGCGATGAAAATGGAAACGCAGATCGTAGCTGAGCATCCAGGTACGGTGACTTCTATCAATGTTAAACCCGGTGATACCGTCAAAGTTGGCGACTCACTGGTTTCAATCGCTTAAGGGCTAGTCAAATGGATAAGTTATTGCATCTATGGGAAGCCACGGGTTTCCAACAAATGCAGCTCGGTCAGGCTGTGATGATCCTGATCGGTATGTTGTTGTTATATCTGGCAATCAAGAAAAACTTTGAACCTCTGTTACTTGTACCCATCGGATTTGGTGGTGTACTGGCAAATATCCCCGGAGCGGGCCTGGCTGATCCTGGTGGTATTCTGTATCTGTTTTATACCATTGGCATTGAGAGCGGCGCATTCCCACTGATTATTTTTATGGGGGTTGGCGCAATGACCGATTTTGGTCCTTTACTCGCCAATCCAAAAACACTGTTTTTAGGTGCAGCTGCTCAGTTCGGTATTTTTGCAACCTTAATGGGCGCCGTCATACTCTCGACGTTTGGCATCTTTGACTTCAGTCTGGCTGATGCTGCAGCAATTGGTATTATCGGTGGTGCTGATGGTCCGACGTCAATATATGTTGCCAGTAAACTGGCTCCAGATTTATTAGGTGCCATCGCCGTTGCATCCTATTCATACATGGCTCTGGTGCCATTAATTCAGCCCCCGATTATGCGGGCGCTGACCAGCGAGAAAGATCGTAAAATTCGCATGCATCAGCAACGGCATGTGTCACAACGTGAAAAAATTGTCTTTCCGTTAGTTTTGTTGATTCTGGTCGCATTGTTTCTACCGGATGCTGCACCACTGTTAGGGATGTTCTGTTTTGGTAATCTGATGAAAGAATGTGCGGTTGTAGATCGTTTAAGTAACACAACCCAGAATTCACTTATCAATACTGTCACTATTTTCCTTGGCCTGGCTGTCGGCTCAAAATTAAGTGCTGAAAGCTTTTTGAATCACATGACTTTGGGCATTCTGTTACTGGGTATGGTGGCCTTCTCAATCGGCACTGCATCAGGTGTCATTATGGCGAAAATACTCAACAAACTCACCAAAGAACCTATTAATCCTTTGATTGGCTCTGCAGGTGTTTCAGCTGTGCCGATGGCAGCAAGGGTTTCCAATAAGCTGGGACTGGAAGCGGATAAACATAACTTCCTGTTAATGCATGCTATGGGGCCAAATGTAGCAGGTGTTATCGGTTCTGCAGTGGCAGCAGGTATTCTGATTAATTACGTCGCCAGCTGATTAGGCTCTGCTCCCTGAAACCTGATGTTTCAGGGAGCAATTTGCTGACCTTTAACAACTCTGACGCCCGCAACCTGCTGACCAAAACCTCTTACTTCACAGGCATAACCGGCAAAAGAAGCTTGTGATTCAACCAGACCTAACCATTTATCACCTTGGGTATAATCACCACTCATCCGGCTAAAGCTGAGTCCGGCTTCTTTCAGGTTTGAGACGATATCGTTATAGGACATGCCGGGTTTGATTTGCTGGCAAGCGCTTTTTATCCTGTCAGTTTCCCAGACATAATAGAGCGGGTATAACATCACCACTACAATTGAGATCTGTAGCAACTTTACCAGGGTCTGTTGATATTTCATGGCCATGTTTCCTTTCATTGAGCCATTTTAAGTTCGTTGATTTTAGAGCTATTCACGTTACTAAAACGTGACCCATCGAATGTTTTTCACTAAATAAAAGGTTCTCCTGATGACCGACGAAATCACCACCGTACATATCACCAAAAGTCCGGTTGAACTGTTCAAAATCCTTAAGTTTGAAGGTATCGCCAATAGTGGTGCCGAAGCGAAAAATATTATCGCTGAGGGTCACGTTAAAGTGAACGGTGAAGTTGAAACACGTAAACGCAGACAGATGGTTGCAGGCGATATTTTTCAAATCGGTGAAGATAGCTGGCAATTAATCGATTGACATAATTAAACTTTCATATATGATTTATCGAATATACTATTTACCAAATATTAAACTGTTATGGATTTACTGAACTTTCATAAATGCCTGGCCGATGAAACCCGTCTGCGTGTTGTATTACTGATCGCGGATCAGGATGAACTGTGTGTATGTGAACTGATTTCAGCGCTGCAGATTAGTCAACCTAAAATCTCCCGGCATCTGGCTCTATTGAGACAGCATGGAGTGTTACAGGACAGGCGTCAGGGACAATGGGTCTATTATCGACTTAATCCGAATCTTCCTGCCTGGGCGATAGAGTCCATCAACGCCGCTCACCATAGTAAACCAAATTTTCTCGTTGCCGACTTAGCCAAGTTGCAACGTCTGGATAATTGCTGCTAAAAATTTTCATTAAATATATATGGATATTCATATATCATGACCCATGCACCGCTCAAACTTTTATTTATCTGCACGCATAATGCCTGTCGCAGTATCCTGGCAGAAGCCATTTGCCGTCAGCAAGCCGGCGACACATTTATCGTGACCAGTGCCGGCAGCCACCCTGCCGGTAAGATTTTTCCTGAGACACTGACTAAATTAACCGAATACGGGTACAACACCGACGGTTTGTATAGTAAATCCTGGGATGATTTAAGTGAGTATCAGCCTGATATAGTTATCACCGTCTGCGATCAGGCGGCGGGTGAAAGTTGTCCAGTCTGGTTTGGTAAAGCGGTTAAAGGACACTGGGGACTCACTGATGCATCAAAGATAGTGGATCCTGCTCAGCGTCAGCAAAGCTTTGAAGGATTGATCAAGCTGCTGGAAACCCGTATTGACGCACTCCTGCAATTACATCCGGCTGAACTATCGGCAGCCAACCTCAGTATCGAACTCAAACGTATAGGAGCCATGCACTAATGGGCATATTTGAACGTTATTTATCTGTTTGGGTGGGACTGAGCATTCTGGCTGGCATGTTTTTCGGCAACCTGTTTCCTGACATATTCAATTTGATTGCCAGTCTGGAATTTGCGCATGTGAATCTGCTAATTGCTGTATTTATCTGGTTAATGATTTACCCGATGATGGTGCAGGTGGATTTTACGGCGATAAAAGATATCGGCAAGCGCCCCCAGGGAATATGGCTTACTTTGATTATCAACTGGTTCATCAAACCGTTCACCATGGCCGCATTAGGCTGGCTGTTTTTTAAAGTGTTTTTTGCCGGCTGGGTCGATCCGCAATCGGCCGATGAATATATCGCTGGCATGATTTTACTCGGCGTTGCGCCGTGTACTGCAATGGTATTTATCTGGAGTCAACTGGTCAAAGGGGATGCCAATTACACCCTGGTTCAGGTCTCGCTCAATGACATCATCATGATTTTCGCTTTTGCACCAATTGCCGCATTTTTACTCGGCATAACCGATTTAACCGTACCGTGGGAAACCTTGCTGATTTCGGTGGTTTTATATGTGTTATTACCCCTGATAGCAGGCTTTTTCACACGCCAACATATCCTGAAAAAGCATGGTTTACCAGCCCTCACCAGTTTTTTAAGCCATATCAAACCCTGGTCAATTATGGGGTTATTGGCCACAGTGGTTTTGCTATTCGGTTTTCAGGCTGAAACCATTATGCAACAACCTTTTGTTATTGTGCTGATTGCTATTCCCCTGCTGCTTCAAACTTATGGGATTTTTGCTCTGGGCTATCTCGCCGCCATCAAAATGCGTCTGCAACACGATGTTGCTGCTCCTGCCTGTTTAATCGGTACCTCAAACTTTTTCGAAATGGCCGTCGCTGTTGCCATTTCATTATTCGGACTGCATTCAGGTGCCGCGCTGGCAACCGTAGTGGGTGTTCTGGTTGAAGTACCTGTGATGCTGACATTAGTTTATTTTGCCAATCGTACAAGGCATTGGTTCCCAACAAATTGATTAAGGATTCAACATGACAATCAAAGTAGGTATTAACGGTTTTGGCCGCATTGGACGTTTGTGTTTACGGGCGGCCTGGGACTGGCCAGACATTGAGTTTATACAGTTAAATGATCCGGCTGGTGATGCCGAAACCCACGCGCATTTATTAAATTTTGATTCGGTACATGGTCGATGGCAGCATCAGGCCATCGCCAGTGGCAATACGATTACTATTAGTGATAAAACTCTGAAAGTGACAGCCAATAAAGCTATTAATGACACAGACTGGTCTGGTTGTGATGTGGTGATAGAAGCTTCCGGCAAAATGCGTGATAGCGCTTTATTACACACCTATCTAGATCAGGGTGTTAAACGAGTGGTGGTGACAGCGCCGGTAAAACAACCCGGCATTTTGAATATTGTAATGGGGGTAAATGATGACTTATATGATGCGGGTAAACATCCTATTGTCACCGCTGCTTCCTGCACCACCAACTGCCTGGCTCCCGTGGTTAAAGTGATTCATGAAGCGCTGGGCATCAAACACGGCATGATTACCACGATTCATGATTTGACCAACACTCAATCAATTCTGGATACACCGCATAAGGACCTTCGCCGTGCCCGTATGTCAGGCACTAATCTGATACCGACAACGACTGGCAGTGCCACCGCTATCACCGAAATTTTTCCAGAGCTGAGAGGCCGCTTGAATGGACATGCGGTACGCGTACCTTTAGCGAATGCTTCATTAACCGATTGTGTGTTTGAAGTTGATCGAGCTACCAGCGTTGAGGAAGTTAACAAGTTATTGAAAGCCGCAGCAGAAAATGAACTAAATGGTATTTTAGGCTATGAAGAAAAACCCCTGGTCTCCAGTGATTATCGGGGGGATCCGCGTTCCAGCATTATTGATGCGCTGTCGACCATGGTGACCAATGAAACCCAAGTGAAAATCTATGCCTGGTACGACAATGAATGGGGTTACAGCATGAGGACCATGGAACTGGTTCGTAAAGTTGGTCTAAGCTGAGTTACCTCGCATGCCGAAACGTCAGGTTATAACGATAAGGCCCGGTCAATGCATGTTGCCCGGGTTTTAACGCTAAAACGCCATGATAATAACGCCTCGCAGCCCTGCCCCAGACAATCACATCACCATGTTCCAATGGTATTCGCTGCTTTGGATCATTTCTGTTGCCCCCACCAAACTGAAACACGATTGGCAGTCCCAAAGAGACAGAAACGATTGGCTGTGAAAAGTCCTGCTCATCCTTGTCCTGATGTAATCCCATTTTGGCACCGATTTCATAGCGATTCATCAGACACACATCAGGAATAAAATCATTAAACCCAGCTAACAGAGCTGCCTGTTGAGCAAGTTGCTCAAAACATACCGGCATCGCTGGCCAGGCTTGCTCGGTTTGCGGGTCAATTTCACTGTAATGGTAACCCTGTCGATCCGTATGCCAGCCAACTTCACCACAATTGGTAATCGCCGCTGACATGAGAAAACCGCCCGGTGTCTGCATTTTGCGAAAAGGGGATTGTGTTTCGATAGCTGAAATAGCTTTAAAAAGTTGTTCGGCTTGCACCAGCGCGAAACCTTTTAATAAAAATACATCTGGCAATATCTGTTGCGCATCAGTGGGTATCAAATCGGCAAATAAATCTGCCATCTTCATTTTGTCAAAACAAGCCTTTCACGACGCAGCAGTGCTTGTTTGCTTTCGACTCCCCACCGATATCCTGAAAGCGAGCCATCTTTACGAATCACCCGATGACACGGAATGAGTACGGCAATATTATTTGCTCCACAGGCACTGGCAATAGCTCTCACCGCTCCCGGATTATTTAATTTTTCAGCTATGTCACTGTAGCTTACTGTGGTTCCTGTCGGGATTTCCTGCAAGGCTTGCCAGACTTGTTTCTGAAAAACCGTTCCACGCAAATCCAGAGAAAAATCCCTATTTTTTTGGGGGTTATGAATAACTTCAATCACTCTGGAAAGTGTATTTTTAACCCCCTTTCCACCATCTATACACTTCGCATCCGGAAATTTTTTTTGCAGACTGGCCATCATCAGTTTTGGGGATTTACCCAAATAAACGGCACATATACCCTTGGCAGATTCCGCGGTAAGCACATGTCCTACCGGACTGATACCAATAGCAAAATGAATACTCTCAGTTACTGGCACAACGATTCTCAATTCACTGGCCATCATTGACTGTCCCCTGTTCACGTTGCGTTCACCTTAAAGTTGTTAGTTTACATTTTAAATAGCAATTCCTTTAGCAGTTTATCAGTAAGGAATTTGCCGATGCACACAGTTTAAAAATCCATTAAGCTGTGATTACTATGGGAATTTTTCCTGGACACTGCTATGAAACTTAAAATAATTCTGCTGTTACTTTGCATGCCCTTGCTGGCTAACGCCGGTGCTGTTTCTCAGCTTGGTACGGGCGATCCACTAAAACTGGTTTATCAGGAAATGCTTTACCAATATCAGGTGGGCCTGGAACTGCATCAACAATACGACTTCAAGCAGCCGATTGATGTGATGCAGTGCAAAAATCAACATGGATATATTCAGACCCGAGCCAGATCGATGGTGGGTACGGCAAATCAGGTAGAGGAAGAAATTCGCAGCGATGTCATTGATGCGGCATGGTTCGCATTAAATTGCTCACGTTGCGGAAGTGCAGTAGACAGTTGCGACGCTGTTCCGGAAAAACTGGAATTCATTAAATCTTTACTTGAAGCAAAACAAAAAGCGAAAAATCTACAACAATAAGATATTAGGCCAGAACCAATCAGTAAAAAGCTTTGCTGAACCATCCTGCATGATCGTCAATGATTTGCAGCCGGTAACGTTTGGATCTTTAAATAAGTCCAATATCAACGCTAACTGCACTATTCCCCTTAATTTTCTTTTATGCCAGAGGTATTCATGAGCGAATCGCAGGATATTACGTTACTGTCTCCAATTAAAATAGGCCGTCAGACCTTAAAAAACCGCATGGTCATGGCCCCCTTAACCCGCAATAGAGCAGGTGATGGTCTTGTGCCCACCGAAATGAATGTCACCTATTACCGGCAACGTGCCAGCGCTGGCCTGATTATCAGTGAAGGTTCACAAATTGCTGATGATGCACTGGGTTATCCACTCACCCCCGGCATTCATTCTGAAGCACAGGTAGTTGGTTGGAAGCGTGTGACTGACGCAGTACATAAAGAAGATGGCTTAATCTTTATGCAACTTTGGCATTGTGGAAGGGTTTCGCATAGCTCCATGTTACCAGATGGCATGAAACCGCTTGCCCCCTCTGCAATAAAACCGGCTGGTGAAGTTTACACCTATGAGGGTATGAAACCTTATGAAACACCACAGGCGATAGAAACAGCAGATATCCCACGTATTATTGAGCAATATCGTCACGCAGCTTGTTGTGCCGTAGAAGCCGGTTTTGATGGCGTAGAAATTCATGCAGCAAATGGTTATCTCCTAGATCAGTTTTTACGTGATGGAACCAATCAACGCCAGGATCAATATGGTGGCAGTATCGAAAACCGATCGCGTTTGATTATGGAAGTCACTGCCGCTGTCTGTGAAATATGGGATCCCGAAAAAGTCGGTATTCGTCTTTCACCGCTTCAGCCATTTAATGATTTATATGACTCTAATCCCCAAGCTACTTTCAGCTACATGGTCAAAGCCCTGAATAAATTCGGGCTGGGCTATTTACACATTACAGAAATGGGTGCAGAAACTCCGGGTATTGCGGGTCCGTATTTTGATATCAGCTCATTGCGTAGCTTATGGGATGGCGTCTATATGACCAACAGCAATTACGACTATAAATCTGCGAATGCAGCACTACAAGAAGGCAAAGCGGATCTGATTTCTTTCGGAAAATTATTCATTGCCAATCCGGATCTGCCTGAACGGTTTGCCATCGATGCCCCTCTCAATAAACCAGATCCGGAAAGCTTTTATGGTGGTGATGAAAAAGGTTATATCGATTACCCTTTCCTCAAACAGGCCTGACTCTGTTTAAAATGCACAAAAAAACCGGCGATTGCCGGTTTTTTTGTATTGCCAATAAGCAGCGACACTGAACAATAATTGTTGCTGAAACACTTAATCCTTAAAAATGCAACCGACGAGTATGTAATAATTCTCTTTACACTTGTTCAAGGTTTAACATGGATTTTATCAATACACTGTTCCTGCTCGGCGGCCTGCTCATTGCTTTGAGCATTCTCGGCAGTCGACTTTCATCAAAATTTGGCCTGCCTTTATTGATTATCTTTTTGGCCCTTGGCATGTTGGCAGGCGAAGAAGGTATTCTGGGTATCCAGTTTGATGATTACTCAATGGCATTTCTGATAGGCCATCTCGCCTTAGCCATGATTCTGCTGGATGGTGGTTTACGCACAAGACTCAAAACCTTTCGCGTTGGTTTTAAACCGGCATTATCCCTTGCAACGTTAGGCGTGCTTTTGACCAGTGGCAGTGTCGGTTTTCTTGCCATGTGGGTGTTTGATCTGAGTGTATTTGAAGGATTATTGATTGGCGCTATTGTAGGTTCCACTGATGCAGCGGCTGTCTTTTCCATGCTTAGTGGTCGCGGTATCAACCTAAATGAACGAGTCGGCGCTACACTGGAAATTGAATCCGGCACCAACGACCCGATGGCAATTTTTCTGACGATTATGTTGGTGGAAGTACTGGTTGGCGAAATTGGTGCACCGCTTGAGACCATTTTATTTTTTGTTCAGCAATTTGGTTTTGGCCTGATTATCGGTATCGGAGGCGGTTGGTTAATAGCCAGATTACTCAGCTGGCTGGACCTGGCGCCGGGGCTCTATGCCATGCTGGCACTAGCGCTTGGATTTAGTGTTTTTGGTCTTACCGGAGCGGTTGGCGGCAGTGGCTTTTTAGCCATTTATCTTTGTGGCCTGATGATTGGCAATCGGCCGGGACGGCATTTAAATTTCATACTCCCGGTACATGATGGCCTGGCCTGGCTCAGCCAGATTGGCTTATTCCTGATATTGGGCCTGTTAGTAAATCCAAGTGAATTGCTGCAATACGCACTGCCCGCTCTGGTTATCGCATTAGCATTAATTTTTGTTGCCAGACCGATTGCGGTAGTTCTCTCAGTTAAACCTTTTTTTCGCTTCCGCTGGCGCGAAATCGGTTTTATTTCCTGGGTGGGTTTACGAGGCGCGGTGCCCATTGTATTGGCTATCTTTCCGGTGATAGGTGGTGTGGAAAATGCGTCTTTATATTTCAACGTTGCTTTTGTGGTGGTGTTGCTGTCACTGTTAATTCAAGGCAGCACATTATCGTTAATGGCACGTTGGATGCGCGTTGAAGTACCGGTCGGGATTAAACCAAATCATCGGGGTGCATTGGGTATATTGCCGCAGAATGATTATGAGTTGTTTGTGTATCGCATTGAAAACGAACAGCTGGATGGTCAACCTATACGGTTAATAAGGTTTCCATCGGGTACGCTGATTTCCGCATTATTTCGCAATCATGTCATGCTGCATCCTAAAGGCAGTACTGAATTGAAACTTAATGACACGATATGCGTGATCAGTCGTAATGAAGACTTGGACGCACTGAATCAAATCTTCAGTGGTCATTCCAAACTAAAACAGAAAGAAGCGTTTTTTGGCTCATTCAATATTCGCGGTGATGCATTACTTTCTGATGTCGCCAAAGCCTATGGACTGGTTATCAGCTCTGCCGAATATGGCATGACTGTAAGTGACTTTATTTCACGCCGTGTGGGAGGACACCCGGTAGTTGGTGATGATGTGGACTGGCATGGCATCCATTGGGTAGTCAATGAGGTGGAAGGCGATAAAATCATCAAAATCGGATTGAGGCTATACTGATTAAAGACCAGCGTATATCTCCAGCACGCCGTTAATTACAAACTGTACAGCAATCACTGAAAGAATAATGCCGAAGATCCGCGTGATAATCTCTTTGCCGGTTTCACCCAGATAACGCACCAGAAAATGTGAATAAACCATCGCCAGATAACACGAACCTGTTGTCAGAATAATCGCAGCAAACACCAGTAATAAATGCCAGGCAGTTGGCGCTTCACTGGTCAAAATCATCACTGTGGCGATAGCCCCGGGGCCACTCATAAAGGGAATAGCCAGAGGAATCACAGAAATATCCTTGGCAATCTTGCCATCAATAGCCGGATCAGAAGCATTGCTAGTTTCGCTTTCATCCAGTCCTTTATGAATCATGCTCATGGCAATACCGAATAAAATCAGACCGCCGGCAATGCGAAATGCCTCAATCGTAATACCAAAGATCTTGAATATCAGACCACCCAGCAAAGCAAAGACAAAAAACACTCCCGTAGCAATCAGACTTGAGCGTTTAGCGACGGCTTTGCGGGTGGCTTCTGAAGTTCGTGGCAACAGTGAAACAAACATAAATGCTGTTGTCAGCGGATTCACAATGACAAACAATGCGGCAATCGTAATGATCCAATAGTCGAACAAAACACCAGCATTCATAGCGAACTCCATAATTTAAACGCTTATCCTCTCATAAATTAAAGAACATTAAACGACTGAGCAGTTCGTTATATCAGGCAAACTGGCCACTGCGATAGTCTGTAAATGCCTGCTCCAGTTCAGCACGGGTGTTCATCACAAAGGGTCCCGCCCGCTCAACCGGTTCGTTAATTGGTTTGCCCGCCACGATAATAAAAGTACTGTCCTGCTCTGCTTCTACTTTTACCGTATCGCCTTCTTTTAATACTGCCAGCTGCGAGGCGCCGATGGAGGTCGGTTTATCACCAATGTTGACTCGTCCTGCTGCCACATAAACAAAGGCGTTATGTGTTGCAGGTATATTGTCTTCAAACACACTGCCAGCCGGCGCATCAATCACGAAATACACTGGCTCGACAAAGCTGTTATCTATAACGCCTTTGGTGCCATTGATGGTTTCACCGGCAACGACTTTGACGGTCAAACCAGCTTCACGAGTTTCTATTGCGATCTCATCGGCCGCTTTTTCCTGATATCGCGGTGGCATCATTTTCTGCTCGGATGGCAGATTCACCCACAACTGGAAACCTGCTAACAACCCATCTTCCTGCTCAGGTTTTTCCGAGTGGATAATGCCACGTCCTGCTGTCATCCACTGCACTCCACCACTTTCAATCACACCGGCATTACCGGCACTGTCTTCATGCCGCATCTTGCCCGCTAACATATAGGTAACCGTTTCAAAACCACGATGCGGATGTGGCGGGAAACCAGCGATATAATCTTCCGGTTTATCGCTGCCAAATGCATCAAATAACAAAAACGGGTCCAACATATCAATTTCATGCGAGGCAATTAACCGTCTTAACGTTACCCCGGCTCCATCCGAAGTCATTTGGCCACGGATCCATTTTTTTACTTCACGTTGTTGTGCCATGATGGCCTCCTTACGCCGCAATTAATGCAGCCAATTTATCGCTGCTATCCGGCTGTTCAAAATAGTGATTGGCATTAACCAGTGTGACATCACTAATACCAATAAACTGCATAAAAAATTTCAGGTAATTACTGGCAAAATCCACATCACTTTCTAACGGTACTCCACCTGATGCCATCACCAGATAGACCTTTTTATTTTCCAGCAATCCGATCGGACCCTGTTCAGTGTAACGAAAGGTTTCACGGGCTCTGGCGACCAAATCGATCCAGGCTTTCAAAGCAGCCGGTATGCCAAAGTTATAAATAGGTACTGCCAGAACCAGTACATCCGCCGTTTTGACTTCGTTAATCAGCTGATCAGAAAACCTCAGAACTTCTTTTTGTGCTGCATTACGATCAGCGGGGTCGGTAAAGTTGGCGTTGATCCAGTTTTCATCAATAAACGTGAGTCCTGAAGCCACATCACGTTGCTGCAATGTCACTTCATTTTGTCCCGCAAGGATTTCTGTTAATTGTGTTGAAACCGCCCGGGTCAGTGAACCGTCATAACGGCTGCTGGCGTTAATATGTAATACGTTTAATTGTGTCATTTTCAAATACCTCTGTTATGTGTGGCAAAAGCCGCATCAATAGAAAAGCGTTTCGCCCCATGGCTGACCAGTACTAAAAAACCACCGGCAATGGCGATGTTTTTCATAAACAAAATGCTTTGCATCTGATCGGCAAAATCAAGATGGAAAAACAAGGCCGATAACATCGAAAATCCAGCCAGTAAAAAGGCCACTATGCGAGTCTGAAATCCAACAATAATCGCAATTGCCCCGAGGATTTCAGTGGCAATCACCACCGGTAGTAACGCTGATGAGATGCCCATTGCAGTCATGTATTCGGCAGTGCCGTCATAACCTGCGCCAAGCTTGCTTAAACCTGCCGTGAGAAAAAGCAGGGAAAGAAAAATTCGTCCCGCCAGATCGGTAATATTGCTAAACATTTTTTTATATCCTTTATTAGATAAGTACGGTGCCATTTTATAGTTCTTTATATTTAGATAAACAATGCTATAAAGAAATTATTGTTGATATAAAATGAACAATAAAGGAAGCGGCAATGAACCAGATTGAAGATATGCAAACCTTTAAACGGATTGTGGAAGCTGGCAGTATCAGTCTCGCAGCTGATCAACTTGATACGGTTAAGTCAGCTGTCAGCCGTAGGCTCAAGGACTTGGAAAAACGGCTGAATGTCACCTTGTTGCAACGCACCACCAGACGACAGACGCTCACAGAGGCCGGACATCGTTATTATCAACATTGCCTACGTCTGCTGGATGATATCGCCGAAGCAGAAGCACAGATCTCTGATATTGAAGCAGAACTCAGCGGTAAACTGCGGATTTCGGCCCCGGTATCATTTGGTCTGATGCATTTGGGACCCGCCTTACAGGAATTTCAGTTGATACACCCATTAATTGAAATGTCGATCGACTTTAATGACCGACTGGTGGATCTGATTGCGGATGGATTTGATTTAGCGATACGTATATCCAGGCTTGAGGATTCAACGTTGATTGCCAAAAAACTGTCTTCTACCCGTTTGGTGGTCTGTGCCAGTCCGGAATATCTGACCTATCATGGAACCCCCATCATCCCAACCGATCTCACTAACAATCACACGGTTCTGCATTATAGGAATACCTCTGAAAGCTGGCAGTTTCAACAAGATGGAAGCCTGATTAACTTGCACTTACAAGGCAAACTTACGGCTAATAATGGCAATTTTCTATGTGATGCCGCCATTGCCGGGCAAGGCATCATCACCTCACCAGACTTTATCTGTTATCAGGCAGTACAGTCTGGACAACTGCAGGTTATCCTGCGGGATTATATGCATGACAATGAGCTGGGTATCTTTGCGGTGTATCCTCAAACACGTTACCTGCCACGGCGTAGTCAGATTCTCATTGCTTATTTACAAAATTATTTCGCACGAAATGCGCCCTGGCTGGATTGTTGACCATTTGACAGTCCACCAAGACAATGCTCAACTGTCGACCACTCAAAAATCAAACAACAGAGAGAAAATTTATGACTGAAATCTATGGCGCACAACATCGACAGCTACAACAGGAATTCAATAAAGAGAAACTCGCCGATCGGGTTGGTGAAGCCATTATCACGGACTACATTACTGATCAGCATCGTGAATTTATTGCCAGCCGTGATTTCTTTTTCCTGTCCACAGTCGATCACCGTGGTTTTCCAACCTGTTCACACAAAGGCGGCGATATTGGCTTTGTAAAAATTCTCGATGACAAAACACTTGCCTTTCCAAGTCTTGATGGTAACGGTATGTATCTGTCGATGGGGAATATTGATGCCAATAAAAAAATCGGCATGCTGTTTATCGATTTTGAAACGCCGCATCGCGTTCGGGTTCATGGTATTGCTGAACTGAGCCGTGATCCTGAAGATCTCGCGTTATTCCATGAAGCCGAACTGGTGGTTAAAGTGACCATTGAAGATATGTTTCAGAATTGTCCGCGTTATATTCATCGTTATAAACGTATCAGCGAATCACGTTACGTACCCAAAGCTGAATGTCAGACCCCCTTACCCGTTTGGAAACGTCTGGACGCGGTTCAGGATGTCATCGATGATGCGGAGAAAGCCAAAGTGGCCCTGGAAGGAGGCATTATCACCATGGAAGAATATGAACTATTACTGCAAAAAGGGGAAGCGTAAATCATTGAAAAATAAGTGGTTTGCGCACCACTCTGTCTCATCTCTACCACAATAATATTTAGGGAAAAATTCCTGTAAACGATCAATGCCCAGCAACTCTAGCGTCCGGGGATTGATCGTTTTGAACGGCAAAAAGCCCGCTTGAAAATCATCAAATTGAAGCGAATACTCGATCATCCAAAGCCTTCGTTAGGGTATGTTTTCTTTCAGAGCCAGCTCTGTTGTGGCTGAAAATATATCAGGCAAGGCGCAAGGAATGCCGTTGAGTTGCTCTTAATAAATAATGAGCATCGCAGACCATAGACTTGAGGATAAATACCATGATTTCGATTCGCCCGAGTGCAGTTGCAGGTTTGTATTATCCCGCCCGTTCAACAGAGCTTGAAGAGTTGTTGGACAAACAGTTTGATAAACCCTCAGACCATATCCATCATCGTGCCAAAGCACTTATTGTGCCGCATGGAGGATATTTTTATTCCGGTCAGGTGGCCGCCGCAGCCTATCAGTCGCTGGTAGAGATTGCCGATGATATCGAACGTGTCATCTTAATTGGTCCATCTCACCGAACAGACTTTAAGGGCATTGCAATGAGTGAGGCTGATTATTTTGCAAGTCCTATGGGTAGTGTGGCGATAGACAAAAAAATCTACCCACATTTAAGTCGGATTAAAGGTGTAGAAACCTACGAAAGTCCGCATGACAACGAACATTGTCTGGAGGTACAGTTACCTTTCTTGCAGTATTCATTAAATAATTTTGAAATTGTGCCTTTGCTAACCGGCAAGGCCAGTACTTCACTGATAGCTGACGTTTTGGGAACAGCCACCAAAGATGCTAAATCGTTAATTGTGATCAGTTCGGATCTTAGCCATTATCTGGATTATGAAACGGCACGCAAAATTGATCAGTTTACTTCTCAGGCCATTATCAGTATGGATAACCATGAGATAGATAAATTTCATGCCTGCGGATGTGACGCTATCCGGGGATTTCTGGAATACGCCAGAAATGAAAACATGTCAGGTCAAATCATGTCCTTGAGTAACTCGGGTGATGTGGTTGGCAAAAAAGACAGTGTTGTCGGCTATGGCGCTTATCTGTTTGAATGAGATTAAGGTTGTTTCACCGCTCGACTAACAGCATCGACAACGGAATGACAGACCCAGGCACCAGGCTGACGGATTTTATCTTCGTCGCCTGGTGAATACTTGCCTGTTTGCACCAGACATGCCCGCAATCCTGCTGTCAAAGCCCCTTCTACATCAGCAAAAGCATCATCACCAATCATCAACACTTCTTCTGCTGTAAATCCGGTTGACTCAACCGCTGTCTGAAAAAAGCCTTTGGCCGGTTTCCCCAAAATCTCGGCTTCGACATCACAGGCATATTCCAGCGCAGTTATAAAAGGGCCTGCATCCAAAAGCAGTTGTTCATTCTGGCGAAAATAACGATTCAGTCCTATACCTAATAAAGGCGCGCCATCCATTATCAGCTGAAATGCCCGGTTCATATTCTCGTAGGTAAAACCTTCAGCCGCATCCGCTACCACAACCGCATTAGGCAAATTCTGATCCAAATCGGCAAATTCCGGACGCAGTTTTTCATGCACCAGACAATATGGACGTAACCCGCGTTGCTGCAATGCTAATCTCACAGCACCCGGTGCGGTAAGAACTTCATCAACGCTTAAATCAAACCCCATTCGCAGTAAGGATTGCAGTGTGTCGGTACTGGTGCTACGGGAAGTATTGGTCACAAAACGCACCACCAATTGCTCATTGCGTGCCAGATGAAGTGCTTCAATGGCACCGGCAATCGGCATGTTATCCATGTGTAATACACCACTGATATCAAATAAAATCGCTTTTATCATCACAGTCACCTCGGGTATGCCACTGGTACTGTAAATTATGCGCGGATAAACCAGGACACACAATTGCTCAGTACAATTTGGCTGCTTTGCATTTATGGATTTGCAATCAACGGAAGTCCTGTTGATATTTGATCGCCACACTGCCGGAGACCATGAAAAGATCAACAGATCCCATCAAACGCGATAGAATAGCGGCCTTTTACACTCTACCAGTCACAGGTTACGCTTATGAAAGCTCCACAGGTCGGATTTGTCAGTCTCGGTTGCCCCAAAGCGCTGGTCGACAGCGAACGTATTATTACCAAACTGCGTTCCGAGGGATATGAGATTTCTGCAAATTACGACGATGCAGATTTAGTCGTGGTAAATACCTGCGGCTTTATCGACTCCGCGGTGGAAGAATCACTGGAAAGTATTGGCGAGGCCATTGCACATAATGGCAAAGTTATTGTGACCGGCTGTCTGGGCAGCCGTGACAACACCATTCGTGAAAAACATCCTCAAGTGCTGGAAATCACTGGTGCTCATGCGCTGGAAGAAGTGGTGGGAGCAGTGCATAAACACCTTCCTCAACCCCATGATCCGTTTATCAGTCTGGTACCACCAGAAGGTATCAAGCTTACTCCCCGCCACTATGCTTATCTGAAAATTTCCGAAGGCTGTAATCATCGTTGTACCTTCTGCATTATCCCGTCAATGCGTGGCGATTTAGTCAGCCGCCCCGTTAATCAGGTGGTGGCAGAAGCCAAACGCCTGGCGGATGCCGGCGTAAAAGAAATTCTGGTGATTTCGCAGGATACCAGTGCTTATGGTGTAGATCTGAAATACGCTGAATATGAATGGCAGGGTGAAAAAATTGCCACCCGCTTTACCGCCATGGCCAAAGCTTTAGGTGAACTCGGCATTTGGGTAAGGATGCATTATGTCTATCCATATCCGCACGTTGATGACGTCATTCCGTTGATGGCTGAAGGCAAGATTTTGCCGTATCTGGATATTCCATTTCAGCATGCCAGCCCGCGCATCCTGAAATTAATGAAGCGTCCGGCCTCCTCTCAGAATAATCTGGAACGGATTCAAGCCTGGCGCGCTATTTGTCCGGAAATTACCTTACGCAGTACGTTTATTGTTGGTTTTCCAGGTGAAACCGAAGGTGAGTTTGAAGAATTACTGGATTTTCTGGAGCAAGCCCAATTGGATAAAGCCGGAGCATTTAAATACTCACCGGTAGATGGTGCAGTGGCCAACCAGCTTCCTGATCCGGTTCCGGAAGACGTTAAGGAAGAACGTCTGGCCCGTTTTATGGCCAAACAAGCTGAAATCAGTGCTCAACGTTTGCAACAGAAAGTCGGCAAACGTGATTTTGTAATTATTGATGAAGTGGTTGAAGAAGGTGCGGTCGGTCGTAGTCGTGCTGATGCGCCGGAAATTGATGGTCAGGTATTTATCGATCATGCAACGCATTTAAACGTCGGCGATATTGTAGAAGTTGAATTTGAAGAAGCCGATGAACATGATCTCTGGGCCAGGCTAGTTTAAAGCTTCTGTTGTAACTGAATAAAGCGCCACTTATTTCCACGGATGGACAGTATGCCGGCGCGCCAGGGAGGTCTGCGCTCTCGTCGCTTTTTCAGAATAACTACAAAAACGCCGGGACAAGCAATGTTCAAGACATTGCTTTTGCATACACTCCATCCATGGAGATAAACGTTTTTGAGCGTCAGCCCCAAAGGGGTGAGATAGATGGATGTATCTCACAAACTGCGTTCATCATGCCTTGATTGAGGCTTTTTCAGCTCACAACAGAGGCGGAGATGAAAGATCAACAATCCCTAGGAGCTGATTCGGTTTTTTCCGGATTCTTTAGACTGATACAGAGCGTTGTCGGCACGAATCGATAAGCGCATGGCGGACTCGCCCTGACGTAACTGTGCCACCCCAAAACTGGTTGTTATCGTCGCACGTTTATCAAGATTGGCATCAACAATCAGTTGACGTAGTTTTTCGGCGGTATGTGCTGCGGCTTCAAGCGCGGTATTTGGCAACAGAATCATAAATTCATCACCGCCCCAGCGCGCCAGCAAATCAATTTCACGGATATTCTTTTTCAACAACCGGCTCATTTGTACCAGAACCATATCGCCATTGGCATGACCAAACTCATCATTGACGATTTTAAAATCATCTATATCAAGTGCAATCACCGATAACGGTTGATGAAAACGTTCAGCTCGTTCCACTTCCAGTTCCAGTGTTTTTTCCAACCGATAACGATTGGCAACACCAGTGAGTGTATCTGTTTCGGCCAGACGTTGAACTTCAGCAATTTTACTTTCCAACTCGGCATTGGTTTGGATAAGCTGGTGAGTTCGTTCTTCTACCAAATCTTCCAACGAATGATTCTGCTGCGCCAGTCGCTCCAGATTGAGTTTACGCTCGTTGATATCACGGTGCGCTCCAATCATCCTCGCGACCGAGCCATCTTCATTCCATTCAATGATTCTGGCGCGATCCTCTATCCAAACATAATTATTATCAGACTTACGCAGGCGGTATTCAATCTGGTAGGTGCTTGCATGGTTATGAATATAATTATCAAAATGTTCCAGAACACGCCCAGAATCTTCCGGGTGCAGGCATTGTTCCCAAAATGCGACAGTAGCAGGTGTATTTGCGGCAGTATAACCCAGCATCCGAAACCATCCAGGGCTACGGTATACGTATCCTGTGTTTGCGTGCCAATCCCATACGCCATCACTGATTATGTCCAGTACGACCTGTAGACATTCATCATCTACGTCGCCAAGCCCCGTCTTCATACCCAATCCTTAGTAATCAAACACTTAAGAGCGGGAGTATCTTATAAAAATTTATGTGATGCAAGTCACAAATATATTTGGGGCTGCAAATATTTCAAAGCGACCAATGCTGGAGATGCAAGATCAACAAGCCCTAGTGCTGACTCAATTTGGTGTTGGCTTCGGATTCAGGATCATTTTGCTTTTGCGAAACGGTTAAATTATCGGCAAGCGTCAGCACCCGCTGAGGGAATGGAATTGTCAATCCAGCCGCTTCAATTTGCTCCTTGACAATCTTGTTCAACTCCCAATAGGTATTCCAGTACACATCAATAGTGGTCCAGGCTCGCATATGTAATTGAATCGAGCTCTCGCCCATTGAAGAGACAAAAATCTGTGGTGCGGGCGTTTCCAGTAAAGCTGGATGGCTTTTCACAATATTGTTGAGAACTTCCAGCCCCACATCAATGGGATCGCTATAGGAAATACCAACAATCACTTCCAGTCGCCGTTTACTGTTACGGGTAAAGTTGGTGATGGGAGCTCCCCACAAACGACTGTTGGGTACTGAAATATACAAACCATCCGGTGTTTCCAGAATAGTCGTAAACAAACCGATTTCACGCACGCCTCCGACCAGTTCACCACATTGAATAAAATCATTGAGCCGGAAAGGTTTTAAAAACAACAACATGATTCCGGCAGCAATATTGCTCAGTGTCTCTCTCAACGCCAGACCCACTGCCAATCCTGCCGCACCAAGCAAAGCAATAATACTGGTCGTATTAAAGCCGAACATATCCAGAATAATTAAAACCGCAACGGCATAGACCAGATAAGCCATGGTTGAACTGAATAGTTTGATGACCGCCGGATCGATGCTATTAAACTTGAAATTGGCATTATTAAATACACGTCGTATCAAACGGGAAATGATGGTAGCCGCTATCAATACCACCACCGTCATCACCAGCTTATAACCAATGGCCAGAATTAATGCCGAGTTCTGTTCCCACAGTTGTATTAACCAATCCATCATGTCTAGGCCTGCTCAGGTAACGATAGTGCTGATTAGATAAGCAGTATACGAAACAAAGGCCAGCATGAAAAAGCCGCCTTCCAATCGGTTGATTCGTCCCTGTCTGCCGATACCAAAGCCAAAGATAAACAACAGGATAGTTAACCCCGCCATCATCGCTACATCACGGGTCAATATTTCATCTGGCACTGCAAACGGATGAATCAATCCGGCAATACCTACTACCGCCAGCGTGTTGAATAAATTGGAGCCAATCACATTGCCTAACGCAATATCGTGCTCACCTTTTTTTACCGCAATTAACGAGGAGGCAAGTTCAGGCAATGATGTACCGATAGCGACAACGGTTAAACCAATAATCAAATCACTGACGCCGAGAACCGTGGCAATCTCAACCGCACCCCAAACCAAAACCCGTGAACTGATAATCAAAAATACCAGACCGACAAATAACCATATCAGGGCTTTTTTCAAAGACATTGATTCGGTATTAAATTCCGCTTCCATCTCAGTGCCGAATGCATCCGGCGATTTCTGCATTCCCTGATAAATGGTCCAGCCCATCAATACAAAAAACACCAGTATCAAAATACCGGCGTCAAATCTGGATAATTCACCATCGGCTAATTGCCACGCAGCAAGCGCGGTTACCGCGATTAATATAGGAAGTTCTTTGCGTAAGACCTGCGAATGTACTGCTATAGGACTCAATACGGCAGTCAATCCTAAAATCAATGCAATATTGGTTATGTTTGAGCCATAAGCGTTGCCTAGAGCCAATCCCGGATTTCCCTGGGTTGCAGCCAAAGCAGAAACCACCATTTCAGGGGCTGAAGTGCCGAAACCAACAATCACCATACCGATTAACAGCGGTGGCATTCCAAAATAGCGTGCCGAGACGGCAGCACCATCAATAAATCGATCCGCACTCCAAACCAGCAAGGCAAGACCGAGCACCACAGCAGCAAAGGCAAGTGTCATATATTCTCCGGATAGCATTTTGAGGTATTTACAGCAATTATCAGTGTTAGAACGCCGTAATGGCAATTCAAATATGTTACTTATTGGTCAATCTTAAATGACGCCGCATTATACGTTGATTTTTTTGCTGTAGATGGTCATGGCTTTGTTATCTCAAACACAGTGTCATTGTCTGGGAGGTGGCATAATTGGCCAGTCAGCAGCATCGACAGAATCCAGGGGAATAATATCAATATCACCCTGCCAGCGGCGGATAAACTCCCCTTCAGGATCATACTGTCGCGTTTGTTTTTCAATATTAAATTGTCGTCCACCACGCGGGTCAGCCCCCACTCCAGCGATATATTGCCAGTTGCCCCAATTGGCAGCCACATCATAATCAAGCAATTGCTGTTCAAAATAGGCCGCGCCAAACCGCCAGTCCAGGTTCAACTCATAAATAAAATAACTGGCGACAATCTGTCTGCCACGGTTGGACATATAGCCCGTTTCATTTAACTGTTTCATACAAGCATTCACTAACGGATAAGGCGTGTTGCCATTACACCATTTCTGATATCGCTCCGGATAATAGCAACGGCGGCTTCTGGTGTTTTTGATACCGTCAAAACGAAATAATCTGGCACCATATCGATGGGCATACCATTGAAAATATTCACGCCATAACAGTTCAAAATAAATCCAGTAAGTTGAATCATTACTGACTTTCTGCTGTTCGTATTGTTTGAGTCTGGAAAGCAGATGCCTGACTGAAAGACACCCCTGAGCCAGCCAGGGTGAAAATTTGGTCGAATTGTTCCAGCCATCCAGTTCATTTCGGACATTTTTATAATCTGCCGGCAAATCTGCTGCAAAATACGCACTGATATGCATTAAGCCAGCCGTTTCTCCACCTTTAAAAACAGATTTTTTTAAAACGGGTGATGACAGAGCCTCGATTGCCATCGGCCCAGGTGGAGGAGGTAACTGCTGTGGGGATGACATAGGTCTTGGCAGTGGCAAATCTTCAACCTGTTTGCGAAACTGCGTAAAACTTCCTGGAAGATCTTTAACAGCAAATGGCAGATCTTCGGCAGTAAATAACGTATGACTGACTTCAGTGAAAAACTGATGATCTGGAAATTGCTGCTGCAACAAATGCCAGTGCCGGTTTTCATAGACGCCAGCATGCTGGCTACGGCCAATTACATCGACCTGATACATTTCAATTAATTCTGACAGTGCGGAATGTGGCGTTTGCTGCCGGATAATCAGCACCTGCCCTACTGCTTGTAATTGCTTGTTAAGATCCGACAGGGATTCATACAGAAACTGGTAACGACGCTCACCCATCGCTTTAGCATTTAATCCATTTGGTCTGAACCACTGAGGATCAACACAAAACACACAGATAAGTTTATCGACCGACTGCATTTTCCATAATGCAGGCTGATCATGCAGTCGCAGATCATTGGTAAACCAGAATAATCCTGTGCTCATGATTCTCAAAACTCCAGTGAAGACAAAAACGTGTTCAGTTCAGAGACTGCGCCACCTGGCATAGGTTCGGCCCCAGAGAACTAAGCCGAGGAAATAACGTCTGATTGGCACATGCTTTCAACCGAGAAAACAAGATGCATCAGTTAACGGTATTTTTTGATGGACAATGTCCTTTGTGCAGTAAAGAAATTTCGATGCTAAAACGCTTGGATAATCGAAAACGACTGCATTTTGAAGATATTCACGCCATCGACTTTGTGTATCGTTATCCCTATATCGATGTGGTCGCCGCCGATAAACGTTTACATGGTCAATTAGCCAATGGACAAATCATCACTGGTCTGGATGTAACTGCCAGGGCTTGGGGACTGGTCGGCCATCATAAATGGTTGCAAATTTTGCGGTGGCCGGTCATTCGCTGGTTCGCAGATTTGGCCTATCTGTTTTTTGCCCGCTTCCGACATCCGATTTCGCGTTTATTTGGTGGCAAATCCTGTCCAGACGAAAATTGCAAGTTATAAAAACCAGATCAGACTTCGGTTAACCAGTAAAAACCAAAGCGTGGAATCACCACGGTATTACCGAATTTTTCCGGAGTTTGTCCAGTAACGGCATCAACTAATTGTCCTTGATGGGATTGTGACCATCTGGGTAATTGGTCCAGATCCAGCCGTTGTGATTTACGGTCAAAGTTCGCCACTACCAACACTCGATCAGCCGGTTTTTGCAAGTGATAGCGTTCAAATACAAATAAATGCGGATTATCTACATCCACCAGATCGCGGTTATTAAAATCCGCAAACGCATCCAGCTCTTTATGCACGGCAATCAAGGTTTTCAGCTGATTGAAAATCAGATACTCAACCGTACCAGGCACATTACGTTTTTCTGCTTTTTGCCAATCAATAAATGGTCGGTGCACCCATCGTGAATCATCCATTTTGACCGGATCATTACGATAGCTTTCATCATTGGTCGTACCGATTTCATCCCCATAGTAAAGCAATGGCAGACCGCCAAATGAAAGGATCAGACTATGTAATAACACAATGATGCGCACAGCATCATCAATTGCCTCTTCATCGCCGATATCCATCGCATGCTGCAGTCCGACCAGAGATGCCAAAGAACCGGAAATACGGGCATCACCGGTTTTATCATTCTGACCGAACGGCACACCTCTGGCATGTGAATCAGCAAATTGACCGGTGAAGTAGTCGATCAGAAACCGTCTGTGGTCTCGCGGCTCATAACCCGCCAGCTCGATATCCTTGTCATCAAAGCCCAAACCGATATCATCGTGACAACGTATGTAGTTTAACCAGGTGGCACGTTCCAGTTTCACAGGCAGACTTTTAATGCCCTGATTTAATAACCTGGCATTTTTAGTCGCCACGGCATCCCATAACAAAGCCATAAATGTGGCGTTATAGGCGATTTCACATTCCTTGGCGATAACGGCATCTTCCCCAAAGTATTTGGTGACTTCTACCGGGGCGACAATGGCTTCAGCAATAAACAGCACACCCGGCGCCGTAACCTGACAGCAGTCTTTCATCAATTGCAAAATCAAATGCGCTTCACGTTCGTTCTGACAGGTACTGCCAATTTTTTTCCATAAAAAAGCCACCGCATCAAGACGCACGATATCAGCACCCTGATTGGCCCAGAACAGAATAATATCCAGCATTTCAATAAATACAGTGGGATTGCTGTAGTTCAGGTCCCATTGGTATTCATTAAACACCGTCATGACCCAGCGTTGCATTTCCTTATTCCAGGTGAAATTACCCGGTGCGGTTTCCGGAAACACTTCCGGCATGCTTTGTTCAAACATATCCGGGACATGACGGTTTTCGAAGGTATAAAAGTAATCACGGTAAGGCGAATAGCCATCACGGGCTTTTTGTGCCCATTCATGCTGATCCGAGGTATGATTTAACACCACATCCATCACCAGCAACATATCGCGTTGACGTAAATCGTCAGCTAATGCCCGCAAATCATTTAAGTCACCGGCACGAGGATCAATTTCCCGGAAATTACTGACCGCATAGCCGCCATCACTTTTACCTTCAGGACATTTCATAATCGGCATGACATGAACCAGATTAATACCCAAATCCTGAAAATAATGCAGATGCTCACGCATGCCTTGCAGGTTTTTGGCAAAACCATTGCAATACAAGGCCATACCAACCCATTTCTGACTAAGAAACCAGTTGTAATCCTGTTCCCGCTCTATATCTTTGGCACGTAATTCATCAGAGCGATCAATATATTGTCTGGCCAGCGTTTCAACCAGTCGTTGCGCCTGTTCAGCAAAATCCGGACGTTTACCATAGAGCCTTTCAAACAACGAATGAATGGCATAAAAATTGGCACCAAGCCGCGTATAAAAATAACGCAGATCCTTTTTGGCAAACTCAGGTTCAATCTGATTCAGGATGGCATTCAGAAGCGAATGAGATTGCTGTTCGTACATGTAATTTCCTGATTTAAGAGTCGGATAATTCTGACAAATCGTTATGTGAATTCAGAATAAAAGGCAGGGTCTTCGCTGACCGCTCCACGTAATCCTATCACCTTGCTGGCAAACTGCTGGGCATGCAGCAATATTTTCTGCACTGGCCAGCCGGCTAGCAGACCATGAATATACATGGCACTAAAGGCATCGCCAGCCCCAACAGTATCAACCAACTTATCAGCAGCAATACGTTTTTGCTCATAAAACGTTCCATCATTGCAACGTACAATGCCACCGTCTTCACCCCGCGTCACGATAAGCTGTTCCAGCTGAAAATGCGTTTGCATTCTAGTCATATCCTGCTGCAAATCGGCTGAATTAAAACCAAGTTCGACTAACTCATGCTGATTAAGCTTGCACCACCGAGCCCGCTCCAGACATTTATAAATATCTTCTTTATTCCACCAGGGAGCGCGTAAATTGACATCCATAAAGACGGAAACGGATGCTGGCCGTGTCAGAAACTCAAAAGCTTCCTGCGATACAGGATTCCTCAAGGCTAATGAACCATGATAAACAATGGCATCATTGCGCAGACCAGGCAGCTCTGCTGTTCTAATAAAGTCATAAGCCCGATCGGCTGTTATCTCATAGGAGGGCTCACTGCCTTGCAGACTGACCTTCACTTCTCCCGTACTGTGATTTTTATCAGTTTGCAGGCCGTCAGTTGCAAGTTGCCATTGTTGCATTGCCTTGCGGATCTGCTGACCCTGTTCATCATCGCCCACACTGGATATAAATAAAGGCTGATCACCAAACGCCTGTAAATGCCAGGCAACATTAAACGGTGCCCCTCCCAGTTTTTTTGCACCATCCGGAAAACAATCGAATAAAACTTCACCAAAAATGGCTAATGCGGGTTGCTGGCTCATGAATGATCTCTCGCTTCTAGTTGCTGTCTTAACCCCTCGATGTAATGCCAGACACCTTGTAAAACGCCGGCACTGTAATTGCCGTTCATCCCAAGTGGACCTGGATCGACAGCAATATAGAGTGATTGTGGATGACCATTTTCGGCGACCAGTTGTTGCGCCATGGCTTTGATTTCATCTGATGCGTTATGGACCACCACTGATTGTATGGGGCTCGCCAATACCGGCATGTCATTGCCACTGTCTCCGGCGAAAACCACCTCATTATCAGCATAGCCCAGCCGGTTTTGCAGAAATTCAATCGCATGTAGTTTGGTGGCATTTTCTGGTAACACATCCAGCAAACCGACATTAGTAAGTTCATCAATACTCCACATCACCGAAGCGTTAATGCCATTTTTTTGCAGGTGGCTATGCACCTCATTTATGACCTTATCTTTATTGAGGTAGAGCGGCAGATAAAAACTCAGCTTGTGTGTGTTTTGCTTACTGAACTCCTGCAATTGCAGATCTTTAATATCACTCAGTAAGGCTTTCAGATCTGAGTGTGACCGCCCGTTCCAGTCTTTTGCAATTTCATCACACCAACTCTGCACTTCTTGCCAGTGTTTATCTTTAAACTGAAATATTTTGGTGCCTACATCACTGATAATATAATCCGGTGAAGGCAGGCTGTAGGTACGAATCGCTTTTTCAACCAACTGGCGATGACGCCCAGTCACATAAACCAGACAAACCTGCTCAGACTGACAGAACTTACGGAACCGCCGGCGTGCATCAGGATGTTCTGCCTGCATTCCATTAGGGATCACCGTGCGATCCATATCGGTACAGAGTAATAGTCTTGCACTCATTTAACGTGAACCTGTTGCTTGTTCAGAATGGATTTCAAAAAAATTGTAATACTCAATTGCTTCCATAATCCCTGCAGCAAATGGTTTATGGGCGAAATAAATATGTGAGAAATCCTCCAGCTGTGACAGTTCCTCATGATGTCTGTTTGCCACTACGACAGCCAGGGTATTACCACGCATCATATCCTCATCCGCCCCACTACCACCTGCGACACAGATACGTTCCAATGGCATTTGCCAACGATCAGCCACAAACCGCAAGGCCATGCCCTTCGACGCCCTTAACGGCATAATATCGAGATACTGACCAAATGCTAATTGTACATGCACTGATAATTCTTCACGGTGCAACAACGATTTGACCTCTTCAACATCGACCTGCTCACGATTGATGTAGTAGCTCAGCTTGAACTGGCTTTGTTCTGACTTGGGCTGACGCTCCAGACCGGGAACCTCATCAAGTAGTTTGCTGACCCGGTGTGGCAACCATAAATGATCAATATGTTTGGTCCACGCCGTATCCGGTGTCAGTTTGGGTGCGTAATAAATCTCACTGCCACTACTGGTTATCAGAATATCCGGTTCTGGAATACGATGTTTTTTCATCAACTTCAGAGCCTGATCCAGCCGCCGCCCTGTAGCAATCACAAACTTGGTACTTTTACGATGTTCACGAAGCAAATTCACCAACGCCTGCAAGGATTCATCATCACCCACCAGATTCAAGTCCAGATCGGTGACCAATGCCCTCTCATCGCGTCCGGATTCACGACGTTCAACCGGAAGGCGTAACAGTTTCTCCGTCCGGGCGGCTATCGGTTCAATGATTTCCAGATAACGTTTGGCATGGGCATGCCAGGAATAATGTTGCGTTACGCCCTTTAATCCATTTTGCTGGCACTGCTGCCAATATTCCTGGTCCAGAATCAACTTTTCAATCGCTGAACTGATGCTGGAAACTTCCAGAGGATCAATCAATTCACCATTTAAACAATTGGCCATGATATCTCTGGGGCCACCGTCTTCAGTGGCAACAATCGGTAAGCCGCTGGCAGCCGCTTCAATCAGTGTCAGACCGAAAGGCTCAGTCAGGGCAGGATTGACAAATACTCCCATGGTGGCAGCAGCAATACGGTAAATCAGTGGCACTTCATCACGACGATGATGTTTGGGGATGGTGACTTTGCCATAAAGATCATAACGATCAATCGCTACCAGAAGTTCATGGAACACTTCCTGCGCACCACGTTCCAGATCATCAATATCATCCCGGTTACCGGCAATAATCAATATATTGGCATGTCGCTGCAATATTTCAGACTGACCATAGGCCTCAATCAAACTGACAATATTTTTACGTTTATCTGGACGGGATAACGCCAGAATTATCGGTTTTTCCGGTTCATCCAGATGCTGGGTAATACGTTTGAATAATTCACTTTGCAACTCATCGCCTTTTGGCGGGGTAAATTGCTGAACATTGGTACCCGGCGGCACAATACGCATTTGTGCTGGCTGATAATGATCATACAGCTCGTATTGCTCTTCAATTTCCTGATGGGTACTGGTTATTACCCGCTCTGCCGTCGCCAGGGTAATTTCTTCCGCCTCGATGCGCTGAGTCATTTTGTACTGCTGTTCCAGTTGGGCAATATCCACGCCACTGGCCAAGAGTCTTCTGCGTTTAACACGTCCCAATGAATGACCGGTATGTATCAGAGGAATGCCTAGTTGGTTGGCGATATGTGATGCCACCAACCCGGAGTCAGCGTAATGACTGTGCAAAATATCCGGTAAAAACGCCTGTCTGCGGAAATAATCCACCAGATTATCGGCAAACGTATCCAGATGTTCCCAGATCTGTTCTTTCGCCAGATAAGCATCAGGTCCGGCATCAATGCGAATGATTTTTAGTTTATCGTTAAGCTGTTCGACAGGACGGGCATAATCCGGTGAGACTTCTTCGTCTACAACTCGCCGGGTAATCAGTAACACTTCACCGACTTTTTCCTGTTCGGATAAGGCCTGGGCCAGTTCAAGTACATAAAGTGTCTGACCACCGGTATCGGCATCCCGACCAAGTTCCAGGTCGTGGCCACGAATCAAGCCATGGATGTTTAATAAGGCAATTTTCAGTTTATCTTTGTTATCTGACATATTTGTTTATATCTTAATCACAATGAGTTTACTCTGGACACACTTGCGACAGGCAGATACAGAATATCAGTGTGTGGCGTATGGTGGTCTTCCCTTTCAAACTACCCGCTAAGTTACCAGAAGACAAATTTAAGCCGGAAAACGTAACTATTTCCAGCAACCTTGAGCGTATCATGCAGTCAGTTAGTAATGTATTAACCTCGATTTAAACAGGAAGTTCATTATGTATGTGCAACGTATCTTTTCTATTGTGCTCTTTGCGGCTCTTCTGCCTTTCAATCAAATAGCTGGTGCTGACGATTCATTGCAAAGATCAATTGATAGTCCTCAACGTGCTGAAAGCAACAGACTCAGGGATATGTTTCGCCATCCATCAGCAACCTTGATGTTCTTTGGCATTACTGCTGATATGCGGGTCGCTGAAATATGGCCTGGACGTGGCTGGTATACCGAAATCCTTGCTCCATGGTTAAAACATGGTAAAGGCCAACTAATCGCGGCGGGATTTCCTGCTGACACACAATCTGCCTACAGACAAACACTTCGTGAGGAATATAACACTTGGCTGAAAGCCTCTCCAGAACTATATGATGAAGTGCTGGTGACCGAATTTGGCCCGGAAACTGACTGGCAGTTTGCTGAGCCAAACAGTGTAGATGCTTTACTGACATTCAGAAATGTCCATAACTGGGTTCAGGGAGATTTCGCTGATCAGGCATTTACCGCTATTTTTAATGTTCTGAAATCCGGGGGCATTCTCGGCGTAACAGACCATCGGGCCAAACCGGGCACACCGCTGGCCGTGATGAAAAAAAGCGGTTATCTAACCGAAGAATATGTCATTTCAATGGCTGAAAAGGCAGGATTCGTACTGGAAGAAAAGTCCGAAATCAATGCCAACCCTGCTGATACCGCTGATCATCCCAATGGTGTCTGGACATTGCCACCAAACCTGCGAGTCGATAACGAAAAAGACAAAGCAAAATATCAGGCGATTGGTGAAAGTGATCGTATGACCTTACGTTTTCGCAAACCTTAATGATTGACAGCTCAGACCCTGTTTTTTTCTGGGGTCTGAGCTGTTTTTTATCGAATCACCCTGACGGCAATTTCCAATACAACCGGCTGCTGTAAACGGCGTTCAATTTCCTGTTTTACTTCATCCATTACCGCATCATCCACTGCGGTTTTCGATACCATCGTCAAACTGATAATGAGTGGATCTCGTGGTCTGACATTGACATCCACCAGCTTGACCCCTGCTATTTCCTGACCATCCAGCTGACGTAACACATTGTTTTCCGCCACCATTCTCTCAAAACCAATGGCCAGTGGAATAGCCAGAATGGCGACCATGACCAGGGTCAGCATCAAACCACGTTTAGCGCGATGGAATGGACTATATCCCAGAACCATAAAGGTAATTAACGCCGCCAGAATAATGCCCACCAGGTTGGTCAGATATAACAGAAATGCCCCGAAAAACACGGTAAAGTCGAGCCACCCCAGACCAATACCGGCAACAGCTAATGGCGGCACCAAGGCCACCGCAATCGCCACACCGGCCAGACTTTTGGCCACTTCAGCACGAGCATGCGCATAAGCACCGGCAATACCAGACACCACCGCGACACCTAAATCCAACAACGTCGGACTGATACGAGCTGCAATTTCGGTATTAATATTATTGAGCGGAATGAACCAAGCGATAAGCATGGCACATAGCAAGGAAAGCCCTGTACCTATCGCAATACTTTTACCGCTTTCCAGCATCAAAGAATCATCCTGACGCAGAGTGCCCAGTGACATCGAAATAATTGGTCCCATTAACGGTGCCAGAATCATTGCCCCAATCACCACTGGAATGGAATTGGCAAATAAACCGAACGCAGCCAGTAATGTAGATAGCACCATCAGCGTTAGATAGGCAGGCGTTGCCTTGGCACTCTCTCGCATCATCATAAATAAATCTTTGAACTCTTCCGGAGCCGCATGATGCATCCATGGCAATGGATAACTGATCAGTTCATTACGAGCTTTGCCCAATGGCAATGCCTGTGTTCGAACGATTTCCTTCTGCTCTCCGCCACTTTCAGCTAATGCCAGCAAACGTCCGGGTATCAGGCGAACGGCCCTTCGCTCAACGTTAAATTCCAATTGCTCTGCTTCAGATACCATTTCATCATGGTTGTATTTAATAGGTTTACTGGTTTCCAGCTTTAACTGGCTGCTTTTAATAAAACCTATAAACGGCGGGTTATTTCGGCTCCAGATATTGCGCATGAACAATGAAGCAAATAAAAACCGTAACATTTCAAATACGCTTCGCGGCGCCAGTACTAAAGCATGCAACATGCCATCATTGGCGTTGGAGTCAGGCATAAAACGACGTGATAAAACTGAACTTCTGCCATGCTCAACCGCCACGATTCCGAAAGCAGCGGTTTCAACAACCTTTTCTTTCTGCGTGGTAATGGTAAAGGGGGTAAAACGCACTTCTTTCAGACTGCGCATTAAACGCCAGAAACGTCGAACGCGAGCCCAGAATGGCTCAACCATTGCTTCACCGGGCACCAGAGTAAAAGTTTGTCCCACAATGACCGAATTGAAAACCGGACGTTGATTGCATAGCAACAAATCCAGTTGCGATGCATCGTTATTCATAATATCGCTGAGGGCATCATCTAAGTTGGCAGCAATGCCAAACCCGTAACGTGCGTGTTTCATTCCGGGATGCGGTAACAGGCCTATTGTCCACTCCTGTTCACGCGCCTGTAACATCAAATCTCGCAGACATTCATCATTGAGGTAGCTGATCACCAATTGATCATCAGCAAATTGATACTGTTGTGCTGCCTGAAAATTGCTGAGTTCGATTTCCCATTGCTGCTCGGGTAATTTAGGCAATATCTGATCTTGAACTTCCTGCTCATCTTCGGCCGAAAATATCAGCACCACCCGACGTTTATCCGTAATTGAATCAAGTTTGCTGAGCAGATCTTCTACCATCTAGAGGCTCCGGAAGGGGGTTAAGCGCGTTATACAATGATGTAACAGAACTTGCCGTAATGGCAGATTCCGGGGTTATTTAATCATGAATGTTGCCGGGGTTAACGTTGGTATAACAGTTTATTCATTTTGCTAATGGTATCTGTACCGATCTGTTTAGGGCAAACCCGCTCACATTCCCGGTAATTACTGCAACTGCCAAAGCCTTCAGCTTCCATACGGGCTAACATTCTGGCGGGACGCTTTGTGTCCAGCTGTCCCTGTGGAAGACTACTCAAATGACTGACTTTGGCTGCGATAAACAATGTAGCTGAGGCATTGGGACATACCGCCACGCAAGCACCACAGCCAATGCAGGTTGCTGCATCAAACGCTTTGTCAGCGACGGGTTTAGCGACTGGCTGAGTGTTGGCTTCCGGCGCAGCGCCGGTTCTGACAGGGATGTAGCCCCCCGCCTGAATAATACGATCAAACGCACTGCGATCCACCATCAAATCCTTTATCACCGGAAACGCTGTAGCTCGCCAGGGTTCAATCCATAATTCATTCTGATCATGATAGTCACGCATATATTGCTGACAGGTCGTAGTGGCCTGATGCCGTCCATGCGGTTCACCGTTAATCACCAGACTGCAACTGCCACAGATCCCTTCACGACAGTCATGATCAAAGACAATCGCTTCTTTTCCAAGACCGATAAGCCGTTCATTCAAGGCATCAAGCATTTCCAGAAAAGAAGATTCTGCTTCCACTTCCAACTCATGCTTTTCAAAAAACCCGTCGTCTTGGGGAGAAGCCTGACGCCATATATGCAGAATAAAATTCATTGGTAATTCCGTATCCCGGGGCTGACAAAATCAAAATGCAAAGGCTCTTTGATCAGTTTTGGCTGCACAACGTCACCGGTAAATTGCCAGGCAGAAACAAATCCAAAATCGTTATCACGCCGTTGCACTTCACCGTTGCTGGTCAGATGTTCTACACGGGCATGACAGCCACAGGACTCTTCACGGCTCAGGGCATCAATACACATTAACTCACCCAGTTCCATAAAGTCGGCAACCCGGCCTGCTCTTTCCAGGGTTTGATTCAGCTGTTTATCGTTACCGCTGATTTTGATTTCACGCCAAAACTGTTCACGTAGTTGCTGAATCTCTTCAATCGCCTGCTTTAAAGCAAATTCATTACGTGCCATGCCGCAGTGATCCCATAAGATCTTACCCAGCCGACGATGAAAATGATCGGGCGTTTGTTTAGGTTCAGGCGCATTTAACAGTCGATCCAGACGCGATTGCGAATAGTTCATAGCCTGCTGCACTTCGGGATAGTATTTATCTTCCAAAGGCGTTTGTCGGGCAAGATAATCGGATACCGTCGTCGGCAGAATAAAATAGCCATCTGCCAAGCCCTGCATTAACGCACTGGCCCCCAAACGATTGGCACCGTGATCGGAAAAGTTGGCTTCACCACCGGCGAACAGACCATCAACTGAGGTCATCAGATTGTAATCCACCCACAATCCCCCCATGGTGTAATGTACCGCAGGATAAATTCGCATTGGTTGTTTAGTAGGATCTTCAGAAGTGATCCGCTGATACATATCAAACAGGTTGCCATATTTTTCATTGATGACATCGGCACCCTGTTCTTTGATGGCATCAGCAAAATCCAGATACACACCCAGCTTCTGACCATTGATTTCATGCCCAACGCCACGTCCATCATCACAAATATGTTTGACCGCCCGTGAGGCAATATCGCGTGGCACCAGATTGCCAAAAGCCGGATACATGCGCTCCAGAAAATAATCCCTATCCTGTTCCAGAATATCCCGTGGATCGCGTCCGCAATCGGCAGGATTTTTCGGTGCCCAGATGCGACCATCGTTGCGCAATGATTCGCTCATTAACGTGAGTTTGGATTGCAGCTCACCATGTTGTGGAATGCAGGTGGGATGTATCTGTGTAAAACAGGGATTGGCAAATAACGCGCCGTGTTTATGGGCACGCCAGATAGCCGAGGTGTTACAGCCTTTGGCATTGGTCGACAGGTAAAAAGCGTTACTGTAGCCACCAGTACAAAGCACTACACAATCGGCCAGATGCGAACTTAATTCCCCGGTCAGTAAATCCCTGACCACAATCCCTTTGGCCTTGCCATCAATTTTGATCAGATCCTGCATTTCACAACGGGAAAAATGTTCGATATGACCTTCAGCAATCTGCCGGCTCATCGCCTGATAGGCACCAAGTAATAACTGCTGTCCGGTTTGGCCGCGAGCATAAAAGGTTCGGGATACCTGCGCACCACCAAATGAACGATTGGCCAGATAACCACTGTATTCACGGGCAAATGGCACACCTTGCGCTACAGCCTGATCAATAATCGACGTACTCAGTTCCGCCAGACGGAATACATTGGATTCACGGGCCCGAAAATCACCGCCTTTAATCATGTCGTAAAACAGGCGCCAGACACTGTCCCCATCATTATGATAATTCTTGGCAGCATTAATACCGCCCTGAGCCGCAATACTGTGTGCCCGGCGCGGACTATCCTGAAAACAGAAAGTCTTAACCTGATACCCCATTTCGGCAAGTGACGCCGCTGCAGAAGCGCCTGCCAGACCGGTTCCTACCACAATCACCCGGTAACGTTTTCGATTAGCCGGACTGACTACTCGCAGATTGTATTTATGCTGGGTCCAGCGTTGTTCCAGCGGACCTTTCGGGGAAAAGCTGTCTAATGGTTGTTCGTCAGTCATTTATGCTTTCCAGTAGGCCACTATTGGCACGATGGCAAATCCCACCACCAATAACACGACAATTGCAGTGCTGATCCAGTAAAACTGTTTTGAGGTTTTGCCCAGGGTTTGCAACACATTGGTTAACGAATGCTGCAAATGCAGTCCTATTAATAGCACGCCCCCCAGGTAAATCGCTAATTGCCAGACTGAACTGAATAAGGTGACTGTCTGGCCGTATATATCAGCACCACCAAATGACCACATTTGCGCCATATGCCAGACAATAAACAGCAGAATCAGCGTGATAACGATGGAGACCAGCCAGGCGGGAATAAAATGATGCTGCCGGTGATGATAGGCATGAACTCTGGCCTTGCTGTTATGCAGTCGGATTTGCACCGCCACAATCACATGAAACACCAATGACGCTGCCACTAATAGCCATAAAGGCCAGCGAATCAGCGGTTGATTATAAAAATCATAAAACACCTGATATTGCTCGGGACTGAAAAAGCTCAGATTACTGAGCATATGAAAGATTAAATACACGGTCAGCACCAGACCGGCCATCGCCATCAGGCGCTTTTTAACTTGCAATAAGGCCATCAGCTTTCCCGGCTCATAACAATCTGATCAGTCTCCGACAACGGTTCGAGTTTTTCACGCTGAATGGTACGCACACAGCTGTTCCAGCGCAGAATGGCTTCATCATTGTGATCCGGACGCATTTGCTCAGCCTGCTGATAGCACTCTAACGCTTTAATAAAATAATCGTAGGCAAAGGCCCGCGACATAGGCTGGGTCAGCATAAAGCGGGCGCGCCGTTCCAGCACAATCCCGGTGTAGTAAATCTGTTTATATTCGCTGCTCAGTTTTGCGATCGCTACTTCAATGTCCTGAAACGGCGACTGACTGCCACTGATACTGATCTGATCCGTGAGTGCCAGGATGTAAACCACTAATGCGGCCTGATTTTCCGGCTCGATATTAAGGATATCCAGACAGATACTTTCCGCGATTTCAGGCTCTAACAATGAGCGATATTGTCGCGCCCGATCCAGAGCCAGCTCAATTGACTCGGCATGTATGTCATGTAAATTCAGGTCCATCAGGCTCTCTTACTGCTAGGAATTGCCGTCACGGCAGATATAGCCTCAATCTAAAGCAATTGGCATGGCTTTTCAACGCAACCGTGCCACATAACTGAAAATAGAGTCTGAGAGGGTCTGTTAACCGTTCATGGTGCCCATGAAAGATTAACAGTCCCTGGTTAATCTGTTATCTTTGACGGTTTTCTAACGGCTTAATTCCGGTTTATTTATGCAACGAAAGATTCTGGTCACCAGCGCACTTCCCTATGCCAATGGTTCTGTCCATCTGGGACATCTTGTTGAATATATTCAGACAGATATCTGGGTGCGGTTTCAAAAGATGCAAGGCCACGAATGTCATTATGTTTGCGCCGATGATGCGCATGGCACCCCCATCATGTTGCGCGCACAAAATGAGGGCATCACCCCGGAACAGTTAATTGCTGACGTCAGTAAAGAACATCAGGCCGATTTTGCCGATTTTGCGATTGGTTTTGATAACTATCACAGTACCCACAGCGAAGAGAATCGCCAACTGGCCAGCCAGATTTATCTGGCGAATCGTGATGCCGGACATATTGAAAGCCGTACCATCAGTCAGGCTTATGATCCGGAAAAAGAAATGTTCCTGCCGGATCGGTTTATTCGTGGTGAATGCCCAAAATGTGGTGCCGCCGATCAGTATGGTGATAACTGTGAAGTCTGTGGCGCGACCTATGACCCGACTGAATTAAAAAATCCGGTTTCTGCCGTTTCCGGTGCCACCCCGATCACCAAAGAGTCTGAACATTATTTTTTCAAACTGGGTAATTTCGAACCATTATTACGTGAATGGACTCAAGGCGATCATCTGCAGGCCGAAGTTGGCCGCAAACTTGGTGAATGGTTTGACAGTGGTTTGCAGGACTGGGATATCTCACGTGATGCACCCTACTTCGGTTTTGAAATACCCGATGCGCCAAACAAGTTTTTCTATGTGTGGATGGATGCACCGATTGGCTATTTAGCCAGCTTCAAAAATTACTGCGACCGTAGCGGTGTGGATTTTAATGAATTTATGCGTGCCGACAGTCCGACTGAAATGGTGCACTTTATCGGTAAGGATATTATTTATTTCCATGCCTTGTTCTGGCCAGCCATGCTGAAAGGTGCCGGTTTCAGATTACCGAATCGTGTGTATGCCCATGGTTTTCTGACGGTTGACGGCAAAAAGATGTCCAAGTCACGTGGCACCTTTATCAAAGCCCGCACCTATCTGAATCATCTGAACCCGGAATATCTGCGTTATTACTTTGCTGCCAAGCTCAATAACACCATTGAAGACATCGATCTGAGTCTGGAAGATTTCCAGAGCCGGATTAATTCGGATTTAGTCGGTAAGGTCGTGAATATTGCCAGTCGCTGTGCCGGCTTTATCAATAAACGCTTTGATGGAAAATTAAGTGATGCACTGACTGATGAAGCCTTATTTAAGACTTTTACCGATCAATCCGAGTCGATTGCCAGACGTTATGACAATCGCGAGTTCGCTCAGGCAATGCGTGAAATCATGGCGCTGGCTGATAAAGCCAATCAGTATATTGATGAACAAAAACCCTGGGTGCTGGCGAAAGAAGAAGGCAAGGATGCTGAAGTTCAGGCCGTTTGCAGCATGGGCATCAATCTGTTCAGAGTGCTGATTGCCTATCTGAAGCCGGTATTACCCCGCACAGCAGAACAGGCCGAAGCCTTCCTGAATATTGACTCGCTAAGCTGGGCGGATATAGCTCAACCATTATCGGGCCACACTATTGAGCCTTTCAAACCGCTAATGACTCGCGTTGAGCAGGATAAGATTGATGCCATCATCGAGGAATCCAAAGAAAATATGACCGCAACTGCTACACCAGGAAAGCCAGTTGAAAATGTAGATCCGATTGCCGATGAAATTCAGTTTGATGACTTTGCCAAAATTGATTTACGTATAGCCAAAATCGTCACTGCCGAGCATGTCGAAGGTGCTGAAAAGCTGCTGAAACTGACTCTGGATATCGGCTTGGCTGAAAAACAGGTATTTGCCGGTATTAAATCGGCTTACGCCCCTGAAGAACTGGTCGGTAAATTAACCGTGATGGTCGCCAACCTGGCACCACGTAAAATGCGCTTTGGTTTATCGGAAGGTATGGTGCTGGCCGCCGGCCCCGGTGGTAAGGATTTATTTATTCTCAATCCTGATGATGGAGCAAAACCTGGAATGCGTGTTAAATAAACTAGGGGCTATTGCTCTACCACTGATGTAACGCGCATAAAAAAGCCGGCTTGATAGCCGGCTTTTTAATGTTACCTGAACTGATCTTACTGTTTCAGTTCTTTTTCCATACCAATTTCGTATAACTCTAAATTGGCTTCTTCGATCTCACCCGTGATGGCATTAACATCGACTTTGTACTCACGACCGTGAACATTCACAATATCAAACTCATAAGTGACTGAACCATCGAACCCTAGTTCATATTCATTGGCCACCACTTCACCTGGAATAAAATCTAAAGCAATTTCACGGGCTTCAGCTTCGGTGATTTTGGCATATTTCTGGAACGTAGGATCGTTGGCTTCTACTTCACGTTCAATTTCGGTGACAAAACCTTCTTCGGCATTACATTCAACATTGTATGTGTTGCCATCTGCAGTTGCCTCAATATCAAACTCGTATACAGGATCATCACCTTCCATTTTCATTTCCAGCTTACGCACGTTACCCGGAATGGTATCCAGGGCAGCATCCATACACGTTTCCATTTTGACGAGTTTCCAGCCACGGATGTCATCAAGATCATAGTTGTCGTTATCAGCCAGTGCCATTGAAGATAATGACATGGTGATTGCAGCAGTTAAAAATTTGGCTGTATTTTTCATGATTGCTCCTTAGTTAAAAAATCCGGATGTTCCATTCTCTACCCGCAAGAGCAATGTTACTTAATCTTTCTTGTCGTTCAGGTATTTCCAAGAGCCATTATATTAGGAATTTTTCCCATACACAAAAAAGGCTCCACAAATAATTTTGGGAGCCTTTTTTATTTAACTTACTGCTGAACATTCACCTCAATGCGTTTGGGTTGAAGTTGCGCCACTTTAGGAATAGTCAGCTCCAATACGCCATCCCGCGAAGAGGCGTTGATATTATCGACATCAGCGGTTTCAGGTAAGGTAAATCGACGCATAAAAGTGCCACTGAATCGCTCAATGCGCTTGTAATTTTCTTTCTCTTCCACTTTGTTACTGTCGCGAACACCTTTAATTGTCAGCAAACCATTTTCGGCAGTCACTTCAATATCTGCGGCTTTAACGCCCGGTAAATCAGCGTGAATAATATAACTGCTGGCAGTTTCCTGAATATCCACTGCAGGGGTCCAATCTTCTTCATTAAAATTGGCTTCTGTTGCAGACGATTGCAATAAAGACGACATTTCGCGTTGTAGATTATCAAACAGACTGTAAGGTCTGTAACGTTGAATAGCCATAAAACACCTCCATAATTCAGTTCATCATGAAGACGAATATTGTCTTCTGATAAAGAAGATGGGATGTCTTTAAAAGAATTCAAGAGGCTTGAATATTTTAAAATAAAAATATAACTATCAATAACTTGCCACAAAGGCTATTACTCAACTGTGTTTTTTTTGGGACAATTGATATTGTCAGATAAGCTCATTAAAAATAATGGCTCACGGCATCAAAGCACCGCACTGATTAATGTTTGATAATACCCAAAACAACCGCAATATTTGCCAAATCCGCAGTAGTGTTTACATTCAACTTGTTTTTAATCTGTGTATTGTAGTTAGCCACGGTTTTGTAGCCTAAGTGTAATTCTGCAGCGACTTCATGTGCCGTCATGCCTTTAGCGGTCAGGCAAAATACATCAAACTCGCGCGGTGATAACAGCTCGACAACCTGACCGTAATGCAAGGTGTCGGAAGGATGTCTGAAATCATCAATATTCGGCAGGATATCCTGTTCGATATAGCGTTTACCTTGTGAGACGGCTAAAACGGCTTCCGCCAGCACTTCCGCCGCACTGTTTTTAGTGACATAGCCTTTAGCGCCGGCCTGAATGGCACGTTCTACATAGATAGATTCATCATGAATACTGTAAACCAGCACTGTCGCCTGAGAATCCTGTTTTTTAAGACGACGTATGGTTTCCAAACCGCCTATCCCCGGCATTGATAAATCCATCACCACGACATCAGGGCGCTGACGTTCGTATTCATGACAGGCTAACTCACCCCGATCGACATCAACAATGCTGCCGATAAAGGGTTGTGAATCCAATAACATTCTGAATCCTGCACGTACTACCTGATGATCATCCACCAGCAAAACACTAATCTTTTTTTCATTCATTATCTGATTTCTCAATAATTGGCATCCATGCGCTTACACAAACGCCTTTACCCGCTTCAGATTCAAATCTAAAGCGGCCTCCCATATTTTCAACCCGTTCTCGCATAGCCAACACGCCAAACCCATGCCCTGATGATTCACCTCCCTGACCATTATCACGAATTCGCATGACCACTCGAGGGGAAGTGTGTTCTCCCTCCTGTCGGATGACTAATGTTACCTCAGTTGCATTGGCATGGCGCACGACATTTGTCAGACATTCCTGTGCAATTCGGTAAACATGAATCGCCAGTTCATGAGCCACCTGATCCAGCCGTTCGTCATAATCCAGTTTAATTACCAAATCAGGATAGCGACGTCGCCATTCATTTATTAAATCGGACAAGGTTGCCCCGAGTCCTAAATCCGCCAGACTCAGTGGATGCAGGGTACGCATCATTGATCGCACGACTCCCGCCAGATGATTGCATATATCAGCAATGGATTCGGAAATTTTAGCGACATCAGCACCTGGCTGACGAATAGCTGTAGACATGGCTTTTACTGCTGTCAGTGATTGCCCCATCTCATCATGCAATTCCCGGGATAAATTGCGTCTTTCGGACTCCTGGATCTGCATGGTATGCCGTGCCAATGCCTGATTATTATCTTTGGCCAGTTTCAACGCATCTGACAAGTGATTGATCTCAGTCGCAATTGCATCAAACTCACTGATTTTAAAAGGCGGTAATTTACGTCCATATTGACCGGACTCAACTCTGCGTAGCCCCACAACAATACTTCGAACCGCCTGCAACATCGAGTTAAACACAATATTAATGGCCAGAAAAATCACCCCGATCATTGTCATCACCGACCAGAAATAAGCGACTGACTCTTCCCATGTTTCAACAATCTCATCCAATGGATCAGCACGAACAATAATCTGCTTCAACCGGCCATCAGCAAGTCTGATGTCATAATTTGCAGAGGGATAAGTCGTTTTGACAGCCCTCACAAACCATTCGGGTGGCCGTTCGTCCTCAATGCTGTCCGGAACAAACCATTCCACCTCTTCTCCTTCTTCATTGAAAATACTGATATGCAAATGCCGGGTATGCTGAATCGCGCTGATCTGCTGTAACCATTCATACTCTGTCATCGACGTACGGGATAAGTGACTAAAACCCAGGTCCATCATCTGCAAGGCGAGATTGAAAGAAGAATTCACTTCCCGTTCGACAGATTGTCGGGCCTGCCAAATCGTTAATACGCTACCGAACATGCTAATAATGATTACCGAAAACAAAATCCGGCTATTAATCAGACCTCTTAAACTCATGTATTTCCCATGACAATATTTTTATAGTTAGTTTCTTCCATAAGTCATCAACCTTTGAAACAGCAATATTCCAAGATAGTAACAGACTTATAAATACATATATGCAGGGGTATGCATCAATCAACAGCCCCTGAAATGTAAAATTTTAAATTTGTCGTTTCAGACGAAACAGCATAACTGAATTTTAAAAATCATAGTTCAAACCAAGACTGATGCCATAACTTTCCCATTTTGCCTCATTAAACTTCAGTTTCACGGTAGAACCATTTGCAAAATTGATTTTATCTTTGCCATTTCTGTCTGCAATCCACTTTTGGTAATGCACATCCAAGGTAAGGGCTAACCGAGGCGATAAGTGCCACGCCCCCGTCAGTTCGGTGACAAATCCGCCCCCCTCAGCTTCATGGGTAAAACTTTCCGGTTGAGCAAAATCACTACGCAAATTCCACTGCGCAGTAGCATCATAAAAAGCATAGTGATATTTAAAATTTAACCCCAGCTCAAAGGCATCCTGTTTGATAAACAGGTTTTCCATGCCAATCCATGGTCCATACCAGGTCGCATCATAACTGGAATCCAGTCCGGAAAATGGCCCTACTGGTGGTATGCGAGGATCTGCTGAAAGTGTCTGATATCCATCAACTATTTTTAAATCCTGTGAATAGTAATAAAGACCCCCCATAGGTCGCCATTCAAAGCGAGTCCGTGTTGATTCGTTTACCAACCATTCATATCGTTTGCCGATACCGATAGACAGATCCATTACACTGCCTTCATCGGCCCCGTTATTGGATCTTGAAAATTCCTGAGTCCGATTGTTTCCAAAATAATCCGAATCCTGATTTTTACCGTCATAAATTTCGCCATACAGGAAATCCAGATTCAGCAACCAGTTTTCTTTGGTAAATAACGTTGCCCCCAAATTAACAGTGGCAATATCAAGATCTTCCCAGGTCAGTTCCGACAGGATGTTTGGTTGCCCACCCAATCCTGCTTTATTCCAACGAAATTCATCACGCCGATAACCGGTTTTGAAATAAATATCCGCTTTATCGTATTGCAACCAGGGCGTCTTTTTTTCAGCTATTTTCTGGGGGCTCTCATAGATATGTACCCTCAACCGTTGCGGTTCCACGGCCTGGCCGACAACCTGATTGGCCGGCGGCAACTGAGCAGGCACTTCTTCGTAAACGTGCATCTGCAGGGCCGGTACCGCCAATATGGTGGATACCGGTAAAGCAAATAAGCCCACACCTGATAGCAGGACAACCGACTTAACGCGCATTAGCCACAACCTCATCAAATGGCAGAGCCGAAATCACATACATATAAGTTGAACTCTCTGTCTGGCCCACTGGTGATAATTGACTGCTTTCAACAGATGAAGCCAGCCAGCGGCCTTTAATATTCTGATAATCGACCGGCAAACTCTGAGAGGCCCGATTCACAACAGAAAGCGCAGTGACATGCATACCACCACGATTCCAGCTGCCCACTGGTGTGGCACTGATACGGTTATCTGCAAACAATGGCAGACTGTTTTGTGTGTTGACCCGAACCGGACTGTAATTTTTATCACGTATACGCTCAACCTCAGGGATACGCACCATTTCAGCCGCATACTGACTCATTTCCATATACACCTGATGACGTTCACTGACGACAGGTGCTGTATTGGTATTAGCTGAAGAAGTTTGGGAACCTGTCTGTTCGTTATCGTTATCGCGTTCAATAAATCTGTTGGGTGCAGGAGCTGGTGGTGGATAGCCTGCATTATGTGAACGATAATAGGCGTTGTCTGCCTGGCGAATTTTTTCACTTTCGCCCGGCGCATTCATGATTCTGGGCGTGATCAGCAATACCGTTTCAGTATCCTCTTCCGATTCAATCGTGGAACGAAATACCCGGCCAATCACCGGAATTTCTCCGAGAAGCGGTACTTTACGTTCATTTTTATTGACACTGGTTCGAATCAGGCCGCCTACCGCAACTGTCAGGCCATCTTTGGCCATAACGGTTCCGGTTAACCTTGCTGTATTAATAGTGTCTACTGATAAATTGGTTACACCGCCCTCACCGTCGGTCACCGGAATCGTACCGCCACCACGATTAACCGTTGAGCTTTCCTGTTCGAGTTGCAGGCTGACCGTGCTGTCAGAGTTTATCCTTGGCGTAATCCGCAGCGTAATACCAATATCTTCACGATTGACCAACGCCTGCACATAAGCTGGCTGTATCACTACCCCGTTATCAATGACGGAGGCAAAAAACTGAAAGCCTTCGGTGACCAGTGTTTCTTCACCGATAAATAATTCAGCCTCACGATGATTTGATGCCACAACCATCGGGTTGGATAACACCCGAACCCGTCGGTTTTCTTCTAGAAACTCAAGATTGGCACGCAGCCGGTTGTTGAGAAACTCGTAGATAAATGTACCAGAGTTCAACAGGGCATTATTACCCAGCAAAATGGGTTGTGAGGATTGATTGCTACCGCTTGGTTGTAACTCGAAATTAAAAATGGAATTAAAATCCTCGCCCAGAATGACACTGAGGATCTGCATTTCCAGCATGACCTGTGGCACCGGAATATCCATTTGTTTTATCAGTTTTTCGATTGCTGATAGCACAGCCCGATCATCCGTACGCACAATAATCATATTGTGTTCATTGTTAACGGTGACATAAATCGGTTGTGACTGGATGGTCACCTGTTTGAGGGTTTCCTGACTGATATTGGTCGACCCGGAAGCTTCCACGGAAGCAGCCAGTTGAGAAATCTGATCCACCGTCAAAATGCTTCCATCCAATTGGGAACCGGCGTTTGTCAGGGTATTGCCAGCACTTCCTCTGCCACCTGATGAAAAACGATTGGTTGAACGTCCTACTCCACCCAGGTTTGATGAACGTACATTGCGAACCGTGTTGTTGCCTCGACTACTACCGCTCCGTCCACCACTGCCAAATACATCTTCACCGGGCGCCTGACCCAGTGACAGAACGACGCGCTGTCCATACAAATCTTCAATGGCCTGAGCAATAATCTGTACATTCGCATTTAATAAGGTAAACACTTCAATATGTTCACTCTCCCGCACCACCAGATCCTGACTGTATTCCTCGCGCGTCATAATCCGATAGGTATTGGTATCCTCGTCATAGCGATACCATAAATTGCTGATGCGGCTGATGGATTTAACAGCATCAAGCACACTGACATTTTTCAGATGGATGGTGAGCCGACGATTAGTGGCATCCGGTGTGGCGATGATGTTGGTATCGGTTAATTCAGACAATGTCCGCACCACATCAGCAAGCTGCGTATCATTGAATTCAACCTCATCAATATAGTCTGCAGCCTGAACCGCATTAAGCGGTAATAAAACCAGGCAGAACAATTGAATAAAAAAGAAAAATTGCTTCATAGTCATTTATTTCAACACCCGGATTTTGCCAATCGTGCCGGTTTCCACCGTCACCCCTAAACGCGTAATACTGGTAATCCGAATCGCCTCTGAAGGGCGTCTTGGATTGATATTGATCTCATCGCCTTCCCTGACCATATAAACCCCGCGGCCGACGACTTCCAGCAACGCCAGCATTTTCTCGCTGTCATCAGAAACAAAACCACGCAGACGCATATCGGGAATATCCGTAGCAACCACATCATTAGGATTAAATGTTCCTGCCCTGGAATAACTGCTTAACTCTGTTCCACGAATCTGATACATCAACTGACTGGGGGTAAACGGATCACGCATCAAAGCGATGTTGTCCGTGTCAGCATCACCGTTTTCAACGGCAGTAACGACATTTGTCCAGACAGCAAAAACCATCATGACGTTGTAATAACCTGTTCTTCGCAGCACGTGTTTACCTCCCACCAGCCAACGCAAACAACGCCTGGAAAAAGGCGTAATAGACAAATCCCACCATGCCGCCGATCACCAGTATCATCGCGGGTTCAATTAAAGCTGTGAGTCGTTTGATTCCGGTTTCCAGCACCTTTTCATAATAGGTGCCAAGTTCCTGCAGAATATGGTCCAGCGTACCGGTGCGTTCACCGACCGCAATCATTTGTGTGACCAGAGCCGGTAACATTGGATGACGAATACTGGATGACAAATCGTGACCAGCAAAAACCCTCTCTGCAGCTTGTTTGAGCTTGTCGGCATAGACACGATTAGGCATCAAGTCTGCTGTAATTTTCAGTCCATCGAAAATATTGACACCACTGCTCAGCAAAATTGACATGGCCCAGTTCAACTGGGCCATTGAACCGTTAATCATCAATTTACCCATCACCGGAATGCGTAATAAAAGCTGATCCATCCATAAACGCCCCTGCGGCGTCCGATAAAACAGCCAGATCGCGATCAGTATGGCGATAGCAGTAATGACAAGTTGTATGCCGTTTTCACGAATACCTGCGGAGATATCGATAAGCGCTTGAGTTGATGCCGGTAACGCCTTGCCTTGTCCCTGCAAAAACGTCGCGAATTTGGGAATAATGCTGACCACCATGAATATCGCGACACCAATCGCCACCAGCACAACGATGACCGGATAAATCAATGCCGTAATCATTTGTTTTTTCAGTGCTGAACGTTTCTCCAGATGGCTGGCCAGCCGTTCCATGATCACATCAAGCTCACCGGTGTTTTCACCGGCCACGATCAGATTGATGACCATGTGGCTGAACACATCGCGATGTTTTTTCATTGCGGCAGAGAGTGATTGCCCTCCTTCGATATCTTTCAGCATGACTCTTATCGCCAGATTAAGACGACTGCTGGAAATTTGTCCGGCTGACAATTCAAGCGCCTGAGCCACAGGTAAACCGGCTCTGAGCATGAATGCCATCTGCCGGAAATAGAAAATCAACGAATCCGTTCCGACAGAACGCTGGGTGGCCAGCCAGTCAGCAAAATTCGCCTGCCCCAGGAAACCACCCTGTCCTTGACGTTCACGAATATCCAGTACGCGTAAACCCTGTGCCCGTAACTCCTGTGCTGCCATGCTTTCATTGGCTGCCTGTAATGACCCTTTCTGTTCATTACCAGCACTGCTCAGGGCGTTATAGCTATACAGCGGCATCGTAGATCACCTCATCCCCGGCAACATGTTTCACCACGGCTACTTTCTGTATTTCATCCAGCGTGGTCATACCGCGCAGTACTTTTTCACAACCGTCCTGCCACATGAAACGAAGTTTGTCGCCCGCTGCCTGCTCCAGCGTTTCTTCATCTGCCCCTTTTGCCACCATTCTGGCAAGCTGTTCATCAAACCAGAGGGTTTCAAATAGGCCCAAACGTCCGCGAAAACCAGTTCCCTGACAGACTGCACAGCCAACCGGGTCAAATATCTCTATTGATTTATCCTCATAGCCCAATGCTTTGCTTTCAGATTCAGTCGCAAACCGCTTACGAGCACAATGCCTGCACAAACGCCGCACCAGTCGCTGTGCAATCACAGCAGTCATGGTGGAACCTATCAAAAACGGTTCACAGCCAATATCGATAAGACGGGTAACCGCGCTGACGGCATTGTTGGTATGCAAGGTAGAAAAAACCAGATGCCCGGTCATCGCCGCTTTCACCGCGACATCAGCCGTTTCGGCATCACGGATTTCCCCGACCATTAATACATCCGGGTCATGGCGTAATAAGGAACGCAGTGCATCAGCGAAGCTGATTTTGGGGCCGGTCTGTATCTGCGACACCCCTTCCATCACGTATTCAATCGGGTTTTCTACTGTCATGATATTGATGTCAGGTTGATTGATTTCCTGCAGCGCGGCAAACAGCGTGGTGGACTTGCCACTTCCTGTCGGACCGGTCAGCAGAATCATACCGTAGGGATTACGAATGGCTTCGTTAAAGCGGGCCAGATCCTGTTCCAGCATGCCTAAATCCGTCAGTGTCAGACCGCCGGACTCCTGACCAAGCAGACGCATGGTAATCCGTTCACCCAGACGGGTGGGTGCAGTTGCCACCCGGATATTGAAATCCAGATCAAATGGTGCCGCGAGGTGGTAGGTAAAGCCGCCGTCCTGAGGTTGCCGCTGTTCAGCGATGTCCAGACCAGCGAGTACCTTTATTCGTGACACCAGACCGGATGCCACACTTTGATCCGCAGCCAGAGGGTAATCAGACAGGCTGCCATCTATCCGTAAGCGAATTCGCAGACCTTCCTCTTCCGTCAGTAAATGAACATCTGATGCTCTGGTCAGATAGGCTTCTGTCAGAATGGTGTCCAGCAACCCCACCAGATCCGTTTCCTGAGACGCTGTTGCATTTTCTTCAACGGCTGCCATGACACTGGTCGCCAGATAATTGTCGACAAGCAGTTGTAACCGTTTCGGTTCCGCCATCACGATGGGTAACTCAGCGCCCATTAAACGTGTTGCCGAGGTAATCCCGGCCATATCATCCGGATCCGCAGTAATCAATAGCAGATTTCCATCCATCTGTACCGGTACAAAATACTTACGTTTGATCAGACTGCCGGGCAGTTTTTTCAGTAATTTCCGTTCAATGGAAGCTTTCGTCAGATCAATAAACGGAATATTCCTTGATTCAGCCACCGCACGGTGCAGTGCTGAAACAGGTATACGGTAATGTGCCAACACCTTGCTTAACACCGGCACCCGCTGACGTCTGGCTTCCACTTTTAATCGCTCGACAGTCTCCCCATCAAGTAACTCAGTGGCCACGCCTGCCTGCAATAACAGTTCGTCAGTTAACGCCATACCGCCTCATTCACCAATGGCAAACGTCCTGGTGCATCGCTGACCGAACCTGGATGTTTACAACTCATAACGACAGAATCACTTCTACAGATAAGGGTTGAGGCATACCGCGTAAAGGCGAAACAGGAAGCTTGGTAATATTCATCCGCAGTACCGAGACTTGCCATGGCAGACCGTCAAGACCATGTAAAAAACGTCTCAGAGATTCATAACTGCCTTCCAGCTGAAGTTTTTGCAAAGGTCTTGCATACATTGACCCCGGCGACATTCGGGCAATCCAACCAGCTGTTGCAGGCAAAATAACATCCTGAGCGGGTTGTTCGGCTGTTTTTCGATTACTGTTGCGACTGGCCTGAGCAACCTGCGTCACAGGTGACGCCTGGAAGGATTCATTGGTGCGAATACGGATACCGGATTCCATTGCCAGTGATGAAATCATCACGCGTAATTGTTGCGAGTCGCGGCTGGCCAGACGATTTTCAATCACGGCGGCACTTTCCTGCAATGCAGCAACATCGGCTTCCTGTTCATCAAGTTGATCGAGAATATCTTCAATCACCTCATCGGATTCTTCCGGGATTTCCAGCTTACCGATACGGACCTGTGTTGCCAGGACTTGCTTCTGAAGTGATTCAATATTGGCTTTTGCTGGCTGATATCGTATCAATCCATAGCTAACCAGCAATATCACCACTGCAATAGCAATTGCCAGGATTCGCTCACGTTTGTTCAGCTCTCTCAATGTCATTGGTTCTGCTCCGATTGAGAGATTTGTAACGGTCTGGGTTTCACCTTGACCAAGCTCAATGCCACCGCATAGCCATCCAGATTCAGCGGGCCGGAACGCTCAAGAATCTGCACATCTCTGACGATCAGGTTCCAGGTGGATGCTGAATCTTTAAGGGCCTGAATAAATTCCTGTGCAGCGCTCTCTGTGAGTGACCAGGCATCAATATTGAAATTATCCAGTTCAATAAAATCACTTTGAACGGGCTGGTTTGCTGCCATCATTGGCAGACGCTTGCCCATTTCATCAATACTATTGATAACGATATGGTCATTAAGTGCATTTTGCAGAGTGCCTAATACCGCCTGCAGCAGCATGTTACGTTCGGGCAGCTCTTCACCGAAAAAAGCCATCCGGGCTTCCATTCGCTGCTGGCTGGTCTGCTGTTGTTTAAGCAGGTTCTTGCGCGCTTCAATTTGTTCATTGATGGCGGTTATGCGTCTGACCGCTTCATCCAGTGTTCTGGCACGTTCATCCAGCACCGTTTTTTGTTCAACCAATCGCGTTTGCTGAACATGCATGGTCACTTCTGATGCCATAATAACTAACAAAAGTATTGCTGCTACGCCGGCAAACTGTATTTCCTGACGCTGAATAAGAGGTGGTTTTTCCCCACCCACCCGGACAGGAACACAGGCCGTACCGGTATAAATCCCTGTAACATGAGATGCAGCACCGAGTATGCCGGGCGTAACCCCAGTCGAAGCATCAAGCCCACTCAGAAAATGGATCGGTTTGGTTAATACTTCGCCCAAATTTTGATAAAGCTGATTATCGGTTTCACTATGACAACTCAGCCAGGCTTCTTCTATCGAATCGGTATTGGCGGCATGGTAGGCCTCAAGGCACCCGTCATAAGCCTCCAGAGAAGCGGAATGGTGCACCTGAAACTGATTAACCAGGCCTTTGGATAAACCCGTTGTGGTGACAATTCCCGGGCCTGATTCGATTAATAATTGCTCATTATTGGTTGCTTTCAATAAGCTATTAGACGCCCCGGTCAACGGGAATACTTGCAACAGGTTTATTCCATGTGTTTTAAACGCATCCACCCAACGGTTTATCACTGATTTATAAACACAGCTGATTAGCCAGTTATAAATACCTGGCGCATCTTTCACCGCGCCCTGTGGTTGCCAGCCACATTCAATCTCTTCTTCATCGGAACGCAACCAGCTCTGGCATTGAACAAAGCCATTCAAACGTTCCTTATCTACATAGCCATGTTCCAGAGCAAGCTCACCAAATCGCTGAAAATTAGAACGCTGCTGAGTACCAATCCCCATCCCCGCCGGTTTATTCGCCTGTTGAATGCCGCGGATATGATTGACCTGTTCCGCTGTCATCAAACCCTGCTTGATCATCAGATAACCGATGCTCCACTGGTTTTGCTGTTGCATCAGCAAAGGCTCGGCCTCCCAACGAATCAGCGCCTGCATCTGTGCCAGCGGTTTCGGTTTTTTGGGGTTAATCGGTAATTCAATCAGGCTCGACATAGCCGCGGGTGTTAATAATACGGCCTGATTTCCCGACCAACCATTGGCACGGATGGTATTTATTACTTCGGTTAGTGCAAGTCCCGGATCCAGCAGGTTGGATAACGCATGCTGATGTGTGACCAATCGACTCCCTTCGCGACTGATGACCGCTGCTCTCAGGCTCAGGCCATCACTCTCGCACACCAGAATCTGGCTGGGTTTACCAAATGAAATATTTTTCAATGCAGAAAGCGTATTCAGATTCATGGCGTTGGGATTATCCAGTCAAGTTGCAGGTTCAGGCTGTTTCTGGGAACAACAGTGAAAGTTCTTATAGTCGATGAGTCTGGTTTTGAGTTGCCCGGCGGTGGCACACAGTCACCATCAAAGATGACATATTCATCTGGATCGCCAGATGGAACCTCATAACAAACTATTGCATAGGTCCGAATACCCTGCACAATGGCGCTCGACTCATCAAAAACAAATGTTTTAGTTAATGTATCCTCAGCAAAAACATCACTAGCTGCTAAAGTTATTGGGACTTCACTATTAGAAAATCCGCCATCAACATAATCTGAAAGTTCAGAGTTAAAAACTCTCAGTAAGAGTTCACTATCATCATCTGGAAGATTTTGCTCACTGATATTGTTGAATCTGACCTTAATATCTTTTATTTTCCAATCATCATTAACAATGAGACTTGGAACTACCGCACTGATAGGTTGAGGAAAGTCATCTAAAGATGAAACGGGATCAAACCCAAGACTCTGAAGTTGAACACTTGATGTTGCAGCTGAAATATTAAAGATCCATCCAAAATCTTTATTATCCTGAAGAGTATCCGCATCAACATTCCCATAACCATCGCGAAAGCGTGGTTTGCCATCACGATCAGCAATTACTTGAATATAAGGGCCTCTCCAACCAAACCCTATTCCGGTATCTGTAACTACTGACCACGGCTCTATAGTTACCCCCTCACAGGTCTCATTTACCAATAACTCTTTGATACATTGAGGTAGACGGCCCATATCAGCAGCAAACCCGCTAACTTCCGGCGCACCATTAATTGTGCGTGTGGTATCGCCTACTATTGCCTTACGAATCAACTCCATCCGCCGTTTGGTTTCATCGTATTTGGCCTGATCCTCGACACCTTCAGTGAATAGCAATCCGGCTGAGGCCAGTAAGCCAATCAGGAACAGTACAAGCACCATTTCCAGTAGAGTGAAACCGGATTGAAAATGACTGTTAGTCAAATTCTGTAATTTTGCAGACAGGAAATTTTTATTGGGCAGTTGCATTAATCAGCCTTTGTTAACGCAACAAACAGAGAACGATATCATCACCTTCAGCTACGCAAGGATCTGATGCAGCTTGACTATCATTCTCGTTATTAGGACCCATACTTATTATTCGGGCAATATCACCAAATTCTGAATAGGAGGCAGGACTGGCTGTATATTCCTGATCATTGATTGAACGGCATTCATAAAACTGGGCTGAGGGTTCTGGTGGAATACACATAGATGGTGGCCGGGCAAAATCCAGTTCGGGATTAATCAGCAGATAGCGATTTCCCCATGCATCTGTTAAACCTTCACGTGAAATATAGGCCCCATTCCAGCCGCGTTTTGTATCAGAATTCCATAGCTGATGTTGAATAGGCTCTTCAAGTTCAAACGGATACTCCGTCAACATACTCAAACCATTTTGTTCACACCACTCGGATTTTTCGTCGGCTTCTGCCGTTGGGTCAGGCATATCCGAAAAATTCATATTGTTTACGTCCAGAGTATAAGCACGAACATCACCATCAAGATTTGGTTCGTGATAAACACCGCAGGGTAATGCCCCCGTGTCACGCCGGAATTGCAATAAAGCAGTACGAAGTTCGGACATTTCCATTTTGGTGACGTCAATTCGACCTTGCTCATCGATACCATCGTAGGCAACCATTGCACCTGTAGCCAAAATTGCTAGCAAAACAATGACAGCCAGTAACTCAAGCAGTGTAAAACCCGCCATTTTGGATTTTGGCTGCGAGAAACAGATTGAATGCTGCCGATTATGTGCAGTATGGCCGGGCAGACGCACTTGTTTGCTCGGTTTCAGTTGTCGGTAAAACAATAAACACCTCATTTACTTGTTCCCGATGTATGGCAGACCATCAATTCAAATTGGATTTTTGATTTCCTGTTTATCAAAAACCTGTGGTTGTTATGGCTGATACTCCTGTATCAGGGTTTTGTTGGATTTTGCCTTAAACCAACCTACGACGTTTTATGCACAAACTTTTTGTTTGTTGGGCTTCGTGCCTCAGCCCAACCTACCTAGATCATTCTGTTAAAGATGGTTGGCTTTAACGCAATGAACTGTTTTTCCGGTTTAAATAAACAAGGGGCAGGCAGCGCCTGCCCCAAGGTTTATCTGAACTTTTTCATTTAAAGAATTAGTTCACTGTTGCTTCAGCAACGTTTTGGTCAATTGGTTTACCTTCAGTATCGATAAAGCCAAGCAGACGTGGACGTTGTAAAAACTCCGCTTGAGTCAAATCATCAACACCAGGGTCACCGATTGAACCTTTGTTACCTCTGGCTAAATGGAATAACCCAACAAACCGTGCATAACTATCGGCAGGGTTGACGTTTGCACTGCTATAGGCAGGTGACTGAATTACACCAGCAGAAGAGTTAACAGTGCTATGTGCCGCATCACCACCAAAACCAAGTGCCAATACCAGATTGCAACGCTCAGTACTTAACGCATCATTAATTGAGTTAATCACTAATGGATCTGCTGAAGCAGCACCACCTGCAAAAGTCCCGTTCATAAGTTCACCGCCCACTTTACAAAGCAGTGGTGTACCAGCATTATCATCGAATGCTTCAGAAGCCAGAATTGAAATGTAAGTTACGTCGGCACCGAAATCACTATATTCAGTTTCAACAGCACCACCGTCAGTTGCATCAAATGGATTAGCCCCCTCGTTGTGATTACGGTTTGGTGCTAATCCAACTCTTATTCCATTACCAGTTGTTCCAGCCTGGATATGCTGAATTTCTTCCATGCCAAAGTTGTCATCGAAATAATCTTCAAGAAAGTCTGGAACATCAGAAGCGGCTACAGAAAATGCAGTTTGAAAGGCTGTAGCCAAATCAATACTGGTTAGAACTTCTTGGAGAGGTTCAGGAAGGAATTCTGCATCTGTACCACCTGCGGGTGTATTTGCATCATCGGGATCAGCCAAGTTATCCCATTGGTCCGGATATGCGTAAGTTACTGCACGAAAGGCACGGACGCCCTGATCAAGTGTGGCAGCAGTTGAAGCAGCACGAGCGGCCTGAGCGTTTTCACCTACACCGTCATAGGCAACCAAAGCACCCGTCGCCAGAATAGCCAACAGGGTGATAACAACCAATAATTCCAGCAGCGTAAAACCTTTTTGTTTTGCTTGCAGTTTTTGGGCTTTTGCACGCATTGCCGGGTCTTGTACACCTGAGAAATCAGCGTGACGGAAACGGCTGACCATAGCTTTCATTTGTTTAATGTTCATTTTTTATATCTCTCTGTTGAATGCCGCAGCTGCCCCATACAGCCTGTTGGTCATCTGGATTTAATTTTTTTGTACGTGATGTGCCCCACACACATTCAACATTCACCGAAAGATTGAGTCTTTTCGCTTTGTCATGAGCAGGCTTTTTACGCATTTTGTTCAGAACTGGGAGATTCATAAGAACGACGTTTAATTTGATACTGCACGATGTTTGGAGGTATGTACCTCCGCTAAATCGGGCATGTCGACCACAAAACGGTACTGCTTACCACAATGCAAAATCACCTCTTTCTGACGGCGTTTGAGGATTTTCACCTCAATCCGAATATCACCAAAACCGTCATGCGCCAATACATCATCGACCAGCTCCATCAATTTGTACTTAAGTGGTTTGACGGTGGTGTCAGTTGTACTTGTCATATCTCACGGCTCTGATTTGTTTCGGTGAGTGGATAGTAGTGAAACGGGAATTTATTCCCTATAGGAGATTTTCCTTATTTTGCAAAGGAATTAACAACTTACTTAAAAAATGCAGGTAACATACTGTTTTAAATAGTTAACTACGTCACAAAAAAAAGTATTCTTTTTTTTATTGAAAAGTTCCAAATAAACATAGGAAAGGGAAATTTTTCCTGAACAGCGTAATTTCCCACTAAAATTCGGGAAGAAATAAAACAGTCGTATGCCGTAAAAAAGAAACTGCCGAACGAGCCTGCTCATCCGGCAGTCAGTGAATGCATTTATAACTCAGGGTTCTAATGGGTAAGCCGTATCCTGATAGTTTTGCAACTGCTGTATCAGTGGAAAGAGTTGCTTATGCCCCCCCACAAGTAACCCACGGGTGGCGACTTTCCAGTACTTGTCCATGTATTTCGGATAATGTCGCATCGCCAGATCAAGTTGATGAGAAGCCGCTTCCGGCTGATCGGTTAAGGCAAGCAATGTCACCTGGTTATAGACTTCCTCCTCGCCGGGAAGATATTTCATTAGCTGGGTATTCATCGCTAATTTGTCAGGTAAAACTTCCTGCGTATCGGGAAGCGCCCGAATAATGACTAAATCCAGATAAGGTGCAAACAACGATTTATCACGGGTTTCTGCCATTTCATAGAGCAAGGGAACGGCTTGATCATTATTGAACAAGCCCATTCTGCCTTTGGTATACCAGTTTTCCACTTTGCTGTATTGCATGAAAGTATTGCTCAGCATAAATAAACTGAAAAGCAGCAATGCCGCCGAAACGACGATCCCCAGATTCAACTTCAATGTGATGTTTCGTTCAGAACTGATCCCCGTTACGATAGCGGCAAGCCCCAGAAAGTAGGCATACCACAATGGATATTCCAGCAAACTGTGTACAGCAAACACGGCCAGGATCGCATACAGCCACCAGCGTTCAGCTGATATCACCACACCCCGTTGTTGCCAGAACCAGAAAATAATGCCCGATAGCAGAATCAAACCACCGAAAATGCCTGTTTCGGCTAACAGATGCAACAACATATTATGAGCATGATCGGCATAGCCGTTTAATCCCGGGTAACTTTCTGTCATTTCAAAGTTGTGCCAACCGAACTGTCCCCAACCGATCCCCCACAGCGGATGATGGATGAACATTTCCCAGGCCTGCTGGATTAACAATAAACGTATGGATTCCCCTTTCACATTTTCAGCCACCCTCTCCGCAGGCATCGCAGGCATATCGGCACTGAACAATGGCAATACTAACTGCACCAGAATAAACACCGGGATCAGCCAAAGTAACCGACTTGAGATGAAATGGATTTGCCATTGAGTGGACTTCCTGGCGATTAACCAGCCACCAACAGAAAGTAAAATCACATATAGCCAGCTCATTCGCTGCCCGGTTAAGGCCAATACCATCAGAAATACAATTGCAGTAATGGCCAAAGCCCAGAAATTAATCCGCTGACTCAAATAGAGATATAACAAAGAGCCCAATGCCAGCGCCATATATGTGGCCAGATGGTTGACCTGCCCCAGATTGGCAGCAAAACCACCCGACTTATAACGCAGTATAAGTGGCGAATCATCCCACCCAAGGTATTGCAGCGTGACAATAACGGCTGAAATAAGCCCGCCGACAACCAACGCCCAGGCCAGCGTGGGGATTAGCTTCTCCAAAGTTAATAGATGTTTTAGCTGAGCGCCCAGAGTAATCAACAGACTTGCCCATAGCAGATACAGGCAAACCAGAAAGCTTTGTTGCCAGTAGTTGAATAAACCAAGTTTGTATTGAATCGCCACAATCACCAGTAACCCCAGCGGCATAAGGGCGAACCAGGGAATCTGCAGTTCCTCCCAGGATTGTTTCCGCAACAGAAAAATCATGGCCAGGACGCCAAGCGCTATCGCTGACCATTGATTATAAAACGTGGTCAGGGGTATTCGATGATGCGGAATCAAGAATGGCAGAATACAGAGCAAAGCCAGTAAACCACAGGTAATCAAATTAATTTTGCTAATTTTATTAGGGGGGGCACCCGCCGCTTCACTCACTTTACATTCTCCTGATAGTGTCATTCATCAACCAGCAAAATCTTTGCTGGCAAAAAGTGCGCACATAATAGGAGAATTACTTCCCGCAAAGCATTAGGAAAATATCCCTATTTATTTTGGGAGGTTTATTTAGATCGAAATGATGGTTTGTAAAAAAGCGATTTTAAGTTAGCAATAAATGATTTTTTCGGACGACTGAAATAATGGCCATGAGAATGATAAAAGGAATTCCTCCTATATGCGGCATAGCGTTAGATGACTATGATTAGCTCCAACAGCTTGCTAATGAGATTCTCTTGGGGCGACGCCCTGAACTAGTTGCTAACTGTAGCCTTAAAGTTTGTTACCTCTTCAGATTTGTCATGTGATCTGATTAACCGTGGATAGACCTGTCCACGGTTTTTTTTTGCCTGATTTCGAGAGGGTTCAGGTTTTCAGTAGCGTGAACAGTTAGAACATACCCAGTTGTAATTGAGCGGACTCACTCATTTGATCCCGAGTCCAGGGTGGATCCCAAACCAGCTCAACATGCACTTTATTAACACCGTCTATGCTGCTGATTTTGTTTTCCACATCACCCGGAAAGGTCTGTGCCACCGGGCATCCTGGCGCAGTTAAGGTCATTTGGATAACCACATTTCCGGAATCACTGACATCAATCTCATAGATCAATCCGAGTTCATAGATATTGACTGGAATTTCAGGATCGAAGATGGTTTTAAGCATCTCAATGACGTCTTCCTTCAAATCTTCTGCCGTAAAAGGTTGTACCTGATTATCATTCATAAAATTACTCGGTGCTAATCGAAATATCGTGGTCGCTGTCTATCGCTGCATGTACGGTATGCCAGGACAAAGTCGCGCATTTTACCCGTGCCGGAAACTCTTTGACACCACTTAGCACTTCCAGTTTGCCCAGCAGGTTGCGATCTGTCTCTTCTCCGGTCATGGATTTATGTACCTGATCATAAATAGCCTGGGCTTCATCAATCGTTTTACCTTTCAGGGCTTCTGTCATCAAAGAAGCAGAGGCCATTGAAATGGCACAGCCACTCCCTTTAAAGCTGACATCTTCAATCACTTCGCCATCGAGCTTGACGTAAACTACCAGCTTATCGCCACATAATGGATTATTGCCATGCGCCAGATGGTTGGCATGATCAATTTCACGAAAATTACGTGGGCGTTTGTTGTGATCCATGATCACTTGCTGGTAAAGCTCTCTTAAATCACTCATCAGGCAAAAAGCTCCTGTGTTTTTTGTATCGCGTTAATCAATGCATCGACCTCTTCTTCTGAGTTATAAAACGCAAATGAAGCACGGGCTGTCGCCGGAATATCATAAAACTCCATAACCGGTTGAGCACAGTGGTGCCCCGTTCGAATAGCCACACCTTGCTGATCAAATATGGTGCCGACATCATGCGGATGCACGCCTTCAATCATGAAAGAAATCACGGCGGCTTTCTCAGCGGCCGTGCCAATGATTCTGACACCGGGCAATGCCTCAATTTTACGGGTAGCAATATCCAGTAAGTGGTGTTCCTGAGCAGCAATATTATCGATGCCAATCTGCCACATATAATCAATTGCCGCACCGAGGCCGATAACGCCGGAGATATTCGGTGTACCTGCCTCAAACTTGGCGGGCAGTTCGTTGTAGATAGTTTTTTCAAAACTGACCGAGAGAATCATATCACCACCACCTTGATATGGCGGCATCGCGTTCAGCAAATCTTCACGACCATACAATGCGCCAATACCAGTAGGGGCAAACATCTTATGGCCAGAGAACACATAAAAATCACAGTCCAGATCCTGCACATCCACGGTCATATGCGGCACCGCCTGCGCACCATCAATTAAAACCGGAATGTTTTTGGCGCGGGCTCTGGCAATCATGCTTTTGACCGGATTGATAGTTCCCAGCGCATTAGACACCTGACCAACCGCCAGAATCCTGGTGCGTTCGGTGAGCATCGCATCAAAGTCTGTCAAATCCAGCTCACCTGACTGCGTCATTGGGATGACCTTCAGTTTGGCACCGGTTTGTTCACATAATATCTGCCACGGCACTATGTTGGCGTGATGTTCCAGATGACTGATCAGAATTTCATCATCCGGCTGCAACATGGGCCTGACAAAGCTTTGAGCAACCAGATTGATTGCCTCTGTTGCTCCACGGGTAAAGATGATTTCTTTATCCGAGTTGGCATTAACAAATTGGCGTACTTTAGCGCGGGCCGCTTCATATAGATCGGTTGCCCGTTGGCTAAGTTTATGCACACCACGGTGAATATTGGCATTGTCATGCAGGTAATAATGACTGACAGCCTCAATCACCTGTCGCGGTTTCTGGCTGGTCGCGGCATTATCCAGATATACCAGAGGAAAACCATTGATCTCCTGGTGGAGAATCGGAAAATCCGCACGAATCGTATTAATGTTCAAATTGCTCATGCGCCTCCCCTGGGTAATCGTTTTTCAATTACTCCGGTTATGGATTGTTTGAGTTCCTCGTTGGATATACGTTCAATCACATCAACAGCGAAAGCAAAAGTCAGTAAACTGCGCGCGCTAACTTCATCCAGACCACGAGCTCTGAGGAAAAACAATTGATCTTCGTTGATTTGGCCTACGGCACTGCCATGTCCACATTTGACGTCATCGGCGTAGATTTCCATTTCCGGCTTGGCATCAATTTCACAACCACGGGATAACAGTAAATTACGGTTACTCTGATTGGCATCGGTTTTCTGTGCGTCTTTATGCACAATCACTTTGCCATTAAATACTGCATGGCTCTGCTCATCCAGCACGCCTTTGTAGACTTCTTCACTGGTCGTATTCGGCACCGCATGATCAATACGTGTGTGATTATCAATATGTTGTTCGCCCGTCACCAGATACAGACCATTCATTGTCACGTGGGATTGCTCACCCAGTAATTGACTGTGAACATCATTTCTGGCCAGTTTTCCGCCAAGCGAAATATTGGTGTTATGCCATTGACTGTCAGCGGCCTGCGAGGCAGCCATGGTGGCAACATGATAATGGTCCAGGGATTCACGCTGTAATTTGTAATGAAACAATTCCGCTTTGTCAGCCAGACTTATTTCAGTAATCACATCGGTTAACCCATTGGCTTGATTATTACCGGCATAGGTTTCGATAAATGTTGCCTGACTATCTTTTCCAAGCACAATCACATTACGTAAATGCATGGCATAGTGTGCCGTATGTCCACTGTTTACCACGATTAATTCAATGGGTTTATCTACCTTGGTATTAGCTGCGACCTCAATGAAAATACCTTCATTCATCAACATGGTATTCATGGCATTAAAGCCTGGCTTTTCCAAATTGACTTGCTGATTGAGAAATTCGCTGGCGCGATCGATTGATTGTGAGAATGGCGTCACCGTAAGACCTTCGGGCAGCCCGTCAAGATATGAGGCTGTTAAATCCACTCGACCATCAACAATCACCAGGCGATAGGCATCTTCCACCAGTTTCAGCTCATGAATATCCGCATACCCTGGTTGGGAGACCTGATGAACAAACTGTTCCTGACCTAACGACCAAAGGCTGGTGTATTTCCAATCTTCTTCTTTTCTGCCCGGCAAGCCATTTCGCTCAAACTGTTCCTTGGCTTGTTGACGCAATGTTTTCCAGTGTGCATTATCAGCCACCATGACATCACGGCTATTGGCCACCGCAGCAAAATCGGTATGGATGTCTGTTAATACTTTCATGCAGGCTGCCCTTCTGGTTCCGGTGCATCATGCACCCAGCTATAGCCGGATTTTTCCAGTTCTTTAGCCAGCTCTTTATCACCAGACTTCACAATGCGACCTTCAGATAAAACATGAACAAAATCAGGCACGATGTAATCCAACAAACGCTGGTAATGGGTAATCATCACAAATGAACGTTCAGGGCTACGCAGCGCATTCACCCCTTCAGAAACGGTTTTCAGGGCATCAATATCCAGTCCGGAATCGGTCTCATCCATAATGGCTAATTGGGGTTCCAGCAAGGCCATTTGCAAAATTTCATTACGTTTTTTCTCACCGCCGGAGAAGCCTTCATTCACACTGCGGTGCAAAAACTGTTCATCCATCTTAACCAGTTGCATTTTGCTGCGTACCAGCGTCAGGAAATCAATGGCATCCAACTCATCCAGACCTTGATGTTTGCGAACAGCATTTAATGCCGCTTTAAGCAGATAGATATTGCTGACACCAGGAATTTCTACAGGATATTGGAACGCCAGAAACACACCGCGACGGGCACGTTCTTCAGGTTCCAGTTCCAGCAGGTTTTCACCTTTGTATATGACTTCACCCTGGGTGATTTCGTAGCCTTCACGGCCCGTTAACACATTGGATAACGTGCTTTTACCGGCACCATTTGGCCCCATGATGGCATGTACTTCACCCTCATTGACCGTCAAATTAATACCACGCAGAATTTCTTTGCCCTCAATTTTTGCGTGTAAATTTTTGATTTCCAACATTTTCATAATTATTCTCTATTCATTTTTATAGGTTGAGCAGCCTGACCCGCCCAACATGTAGTTATATTAGGGAACGACGTTTAACCAACTGAACCTTCCAACGATAAACCGAGCAGATTCTGAGCTTCCACCGCAAATTCCATTGGTAATTCGCGAATAACCTGCTTACAGAAACCATTGACGATCATCGATACCGAGTCTTCCACATCAAGACCACGTTGTTTACAGTAAAACAATTGATCTTCGCTGATTTTCGAGGTTGAGGCTTCATGTTCAACCTGAGCGGTCGGGTTTTTCACTTCAATGTATGGGAAGGTATGTGCGGCACATTTATCGCCCATCAATAACGAATCACACTCGGTGTAGTTACGGGCATTTTCCGCATTGGGTCCAATACGCACCAGACCACGATAGGCATTCGACGAACGCCCGGCGGAGATACCTTTTGAGATGATGGTTGAACTGGTGTTTTTACCCAGATGGATCATCTTGGTACCGGTATCAGCCTGCTGCATGTTATTGGTCACAGCCACCGAATAAAATTCACCGATAGAATTATCGCCTTGCAATACCACACTCGGATATTTCCAGGTGATAGCTGACCCGGTTTCTACCTGAGTCCAGGATACTTTTGAACTCTCACCACGGCAGGCAGCACGTTTGGTGACAAAGTTATAGATACCACCTTTGCCATTTTCATCACCGGGATACCAGTTTTGCACGGTGGAGTATTTGATTTCAGCGCGATCCATAGCGACCAATTCCACTACCGCCGCATGCAGCTGATTTTCATCACGCATCGGTGCGGTACAGCCTTCCAGATAACTTACATAGGAATCGTCATCGGCGATAATCAACGTACGCTCGAACTGCCCGGTATTCGCCGCATTAATACGGAAATAGGTCGACAACTCCATCGGGCAACGCACACCTTTTGGAATGTAAACAAACGAACCATCGGTAAACACCGCTGAATTCAAGGCCGCATAATAATTATCTTTCTGTGGAACCACGCTGCCCAGATATTTTTTAATGAGTTCCGGGTGTTCCTGAATGGCTTCGGATATCGGCATAAACAAAATGCCCTGCTCGGCCAGTTTATCTTTAAACGTATTGGATACGGATACGCTATCAAAAACCGCATCTACTGCGACACCGGCTAGACGGGCACGCTCATCCAGAGGCACACCGAGTTTTTCGTAGGTACGCAATAATTCAGGATCAACTTCATCCAGACTTTTTGGCCCGTCGGTTTTTTTCTTCGGTGCAGAATAGTAACTGACCGCCTGATAATCGATTTCCGGATAATGTACATGTGCCCATTCCGGAGTCTCCATGGTCAACCAGTGACGGTAGGCTTTTAAACGCCATTCCAGCATAAACTCCGGCTCACCTTTAATGAGTGATATCTGGCGGACCACGTCTTCACTCAATCCGGGTGGCAGACTATCTGACTCAATATCAGTAAAAAAGCCGGCTTTGTATTCTTTCTGCGTAATTGCTTCAAGTTGTTGTGTTTGATCATTCATGTTGATCACCATCCTGTAAAGAAACTGCTTTTGCCCTGTAGCTGGGCGGGTAAAATTGAACTGGACGAGCCGCTGAAAGTGTCGGTGTCAGCATATCGGCTAATTTCACTTCATCCAGTGCATGGAAAACGGCGTTATTGATTTGGTTCCAGTTTGTCTGCACGGCGCAATGGGTTTCCTGATCACACTGCGATGCACTGCTGACACATTCAGTCAGTGCAATCGGTCCTTCTATTGCGGTAATGATCTGCGCAACAGAAATATCGGCTGGATCACCACTTAAAATATAGCCACCTTGCGCTCCCCGCTCGGAAGTTAACAGACCTCCAGCTGACAACACTTTTAATATTTTTCTGACCGTAGGCAGCGGCATATGCACCGCATCTGATAACATATGCGCGCTGTGCTGCTTGCTACGGTGTTCGGCAATGTAGCTCATCAGTACAATGCCGTAGTCTGTCAGTTTACCCATGCGTAACATGTCACGCCCTCCTAATTGATACCATTATAGTATCATTTAACTGAATAACCAAGTGTATTACTCGGCTATTCAATCTGAAACCGGCAGAAAAATATGAGACAATCGCGTAGCGAACTTCGCGGCTGATAATATCTCTAAGCCATGGCAGCCTATTTTTATAACAATATGAGAGTCTTAAGACATGAAACTGAAATATCTCGCTTTCCTTCCCGTTTTATTTGGAGCTAATGTAATGGCAGAAAACGCCACCCTCGATACAGAACAACAAAAACTCAGCTATATCTTCGGCATACAAGTCGGTCAGCAAATGATGATGGAAAACGTAGAGCTTGAAATGGATGCGTTTAGTGCCGGTGTAGCCGACATGATGGCAGGTCGCCAACCACAAATGGATCAGGCTACTGCGCAGGAAATTATCGGCAAATACCAGCAGAAAAAGTCGCAGGAACTGGCTGCGCTAATGAACAAAAAACAGGCTGAATCCAAAGCTTACATGGAAGAAAATGCGAAAAAAGATGGCGTTGTTACCACAGATAGTGGTCTGCAATATGAAATCATCGAAGCAGGCGATGGCGCAACACCAACTGCATCTGATCGCGTTATTGCTCATTACGAAGGTACCTTATTAGACGGTACAGTTTTTGATAGCTCTATCCAACGGGGTGAGCCGGCTACTTTCCCTGTTAACGGTGTTATTCAAGGTTGGCAGGAAGCTCTGCAAATGATGAAGGAAGGTGCTAAATGGCGTGTGGTCATTCCGGGTAACCTGGCTTATGGCCCACAAGGCGCCGGTGAAATGATTGGCCCTAACGAAACATTGATTTTTGATATTGAGCTGATTGCAATCACTCAGTAACCATTATTAGAAATCATTTTGAAGCCGCCCACGGGCGGCTTTTTTATGTCTGCAATAATTGCTTCAGCTGCGCCCAATCAAAATAAGGACCCGGATCCGTTTTACGACCAGGAGCGATATGTTCATGGCCGGTTATGCGCTCACTGGACAATAATGGATATGCAGCAAAAATAGCCTTGCTGACTGCCGCCAGCTGCGAATATTGAATTTCAGTAAAAGTTGTCTCATCATCACCTTCCAGTTCAATACCTATTGTAAAATCATTACATTTTTCACGCCCATCCCAGCACGACACACCTGCATGCCAGGCGCGTTTATGAAATGGCACAAACTGCTGCATCAAACCATCACGTCTTATCAGTAAATGCGATGACACCCGTAAATGAGCGATCTCTGCAAAATAAGGATGCGCATTGGGATCCAGTTGGTTCAGAAACAAGTCGGCAATCCAGCTCCCACCGAACAGGCCTGGAGGCAAACTGATATTGTGAATAATGATGCCGCTGATATCGGTTTCATCTGGCCGATCATCATAATTTGGCGAAGGTAAAATTTCTGCCGTATCAAGCCATCCACTCTGTCTGTCAATAATCACTTTTTGCTCCAACTTGGGTTTGTGAATAGATTATCAGAGCTTTAACAGTTACCCTATCGGCTGTTTAAACTGAAGCTCGCAAAACTATGACCATCCACAATTTCATTCCGGCAAACTTTATCAGCTCGCAGGTCAAACTCTCTTTATTAGAAGATCTTGGCCAACAGGATCTCACCGCGGATCTTATTCCGGTCGGGGCAATAGCCAAAGCCAGATTAATCAGTCGACAGACTGCTGTTTTATGTGGCCAGGATTGGTTTAATGAAGTCTTCAATCAGCTGGATCCAGACATCCAAATCCACTGGTTTTTTAAGGATGCTGATTTGCTGCGTGAAAATGCAGTGATATGTGAGCTTTCCGGAAATGCCCGGGCATTATTGAGCGGAGAACGCACCGCGATGAATTTTTTGCAGACGTTTTCCGGCACGGCCACTCAGACCAAACGCTATGCTGACCTGGTCCAGGATTTACCGGTCAAACTGCTGGATACCCGAAAAACCCTGCCAGGCCTGAGACTGGGACAGAAATATGCTGTTCGTTGCGGTGGCGGAGTCAACCATCGTTTCGGTTTGTATGACGCCATATTGATCAAAGAGAATCACATCCTTGCCACAGGATCTATTGCAGCAGCCGTTGCCCAGGCCAAAGCCTTGCATCCCAATGTCTCGGTTGAAGTTGAAGTCGAATCCATGAATGAACTTGAGCAGGCACTTAATACCGCTGCTGATATTGTATTACTGGATAATTTTTCGTTAACGATGTTACGAGAAGCCGTCAGCTTTACCAATGGCAAAGTCGCTCTTGAAGCCTCTGGTGGAGTCAGTACGGATACGATTCGTGGCATTGCAGAAACAGGTGTTGATAGAATTTCGGTCGGTCAATTAACCAAAGACTTGCAGGCTGTAGATTTATCGATGCGGTTTATTGATTAAATTAAAAAAGAAAGGCCGCCTATAGCGACCTTTCTTCTTATCTAAACGATTGAATTAAAGTGTAACTTTAAAGCCAATCCAGCCAGCTCTTGGCGCACCGGCACCAACAAAACGCGGATCATCCAAGTCCAGACCTGGCGCTTCATCCGGTTCGCCATATAAACCAAAGTTTTCATATTCACTGTCAAACAGATTATCGACTTTGGCAAAGAACTGAACATGTTTGTTCAGCTTGTAACGACCGTGCAGATTAACCAGCCCATAGCCACTGATTTTCTTGTCTTCGTTGGCTTCATCACCGCGGTAGTACTGACTTGAGTGATAAGACGCCGTTGCACCTAAAGATAATTTCGGTGTAAACGCATAATCGACACCAATTTTAATATTGTGCTCGGGAATTCCCGGCAGCCGATCACCTTTTTTCACTTCAAAGGTTTCTACCTCGTCATCAACTTCACGAGCATAGAGGAAAGAATCTTCAAACGTTGCCCGAACATAGGAATAGTTGGCAAACCACAGTAATTTATCCTGCTGACCATTTACACCCAATTCCAGACCAGCACGAGCTGTTTTATCGATATTGTCAAAATTACCCAGTGTTAAACGCGGGTCATTTACTTCATCTTCAACATCGGGGAAGAAGAATAAATCATCTTTCAACTCGGTATAAAACACACCGGCATTCCAGTTCATAGTGCCATGTTGACCACGTAAACCGGTTTCAATGGTTCTGGCAACCACATCATCCAACGGCGGATCGGCCAAAAATGCGTTGGGATAAGAGCAAGGACTGCTTTCTTCAGAACAGGTCAACTCAGATGGTGTTGGCGCACGATTTGATTCGCTGTAGTTACCATATACCGTCAGGTTGTCCCGCAAAGCATAAGTTAAACCGACCGTCGGATTAAAGCGTTTGAATACATGCTTGTTACCCGTTTCGTTCAGGTCCTGTTCACCGCCTTCGCTGGTGCCGGAAATATCAATCTGGATCCAGTTGTAACGGCCACCAACAGTCAAATCCAAACGTTCAGTCAACGAATGTGTATTGGTAAAGAACAGACTAAAGGTATCCGTTTCAATATCACCATCAACCACTGTCTCATCGATAATAAAACCGGTACCGTCGGTGCCACGGCTATCGGTAAACTGTGCGATTTCAGATTGTGAAGCATGTTTTACATCTGATCTGTCGTAGGAAGCGCCCACAATCAGCTGGTTTTCACGTCCAAACAAATCATCTAGAAAAGTGGATTGTAAACCAAAGCCATAGCTGTCCTGCTTAGTCTTACTGGTATTGTTTAATGCAATAAATTCTTCACTGCCATCAAAACCCAAAGGTGCAAACGGCGTAACCACTTCACCATCATCGTCTACAATATTGGCACCATCAATTTCCAGTTCTGAACCATCACCATTGAAGGTAGAACGATCACTGCGTCGATAATAAGTGTTGGCCGATAGCATCATGGTGTCATTTACCCAATGTGAACCATTGAGGGTAAACATTCGTAATTCATTTTTGGTATTGTCGGGATGAGTAAAGACCGCTTCACGATCCTCTCTCACCAGTTCAATCGGTGAAGCCCCATTGCCATTCAAATCACTGTCTACGGCTGTAATACCAAAATCCAAGCTGCTGGTTTCGTTACGATAGCTTAAGTTGGAAAAGAACTGTTCAACTCTGGAAGGTGAAAAATCCCGCCAGCCATCTTCTTTGGTAATGGAACCGGTCACAAAATAAGCCAGGTTACCATCACTGCCACCACTTTCTATAGTCCCGGAATCACGGCCGAAAGAACCGGTATAAGCTTCCAGACTATGTCCAGGATGGGTAAAACCATTTTTGGTTTGAATCGATAAGGCACCACCCAATGTATTCAAACCGAATAATGGATTTGAACCAGACATCATATTCATACTGGCAATAGCTGATTTTGGTAATAATTCAAAATTAACCGCATCACCAAAAGGTTCATTAATACGGACACCATCCTGATAAACAGAAATACCCTGCGCATTACCCACTAATGGAGAGGCTGTAAAGCCACGGAATTTCAAATCAGGTTGGAACGGGTTGTTTTGTGCATGGTTGATACTCATGCTACCCATTGTCTGATTCATAAAATCAGAAATATCCAACGCCTGATTTCGTTCGATATCTTCAGCTGTAGCCGTTTGAACATTGCTTGGAATCTTATCAGCCTCCAGTCCCACACCATGTAATGGTGTGAGACTGATGACTTCGATGTTTTCCAGTTGCAGATCCGGTTCAGCAGCTAGACTGAAACCGGGACTTAACGCCGTTGCTAATAACGCAGGCAGGACGCTGCGTCGAAATGGAATCGCCATTTTTAATCTCCCAGATTAATATTTTGTAGTACTTTTTTAATAGCTTTCTATGAAGCCTATGGCGATGCTAGCATGGCGTTTCACACATAGAATTAGGAAAAATTCCCAAAACAATACGGGAAGATTAATCTGTTGATTTTATTGGGAAAACCAGGAAAGTTGATTATGCAGTTGGACGACTTCACCAATGATTAGTAGCGTAGGTGCGACAGGTTGTTGTTTTTTTGCCAACTCAGGAAGTTCAGCGATCGTACTCACCCATACCTTTTGATTCTCGGTAGTACCCTGTTGAACTAACGCCGCTGGCATATCGGCGCGCATACCATGTTTCTGCAGCTGTTGACTAAGAATATCAAGCCCGGCCAGGCCCATATAAACCACTACCGTCTGCCGAGGTTGTACTAAGGCCTGCCAATTCAGATCAAGCTCGCCTTCTTTTAATTGACCGGTAACAAACACACAGCTTTGCGAATAATCACGATGTGTTAATGGGATACCTGAGTAACAGGCAACACCTGAAGCGGCTGTGATTCCCGGCACTACCTGGAAAGGAATCTTTTTCTCGGCTAAAGTGGCAATTTCCTCGCCGCCGCGGCCAAAAATAAACGGATCGCCACCTTTCAATCGTAATACGCGTTTTCCAGCCAGGGCATGCTCAAGCAGTAACAAATTGATTTCATCCTGACGTTTACTATGCCAGGCACGCTGCTTACCGACATAAATCATTTCGGCTTCTTTACGCACCAAAGCCAACACTTCCTTGCTGACCAGTCGATCGTAAAACACCACATCGGCCTGCTGCATTAAACGTAAGGCTTTAAAGGTTAATAAATCAGGATCACCGGGCCCGGCTCCGACCAGATAGACTTCACCCTGCTGCAAGGCATGATCTGCGGTCTCTTCAATTAATGTTTCCAGAGTTTTGATGGCTAACTGATCACGACCGGCCAATACGTGATCGGCGACCGGCCCCTGTAAAACGGCCTCCCAGAAACGACGACGCTGCTTTAACTGAGTAAACTTCGCTTTGACCCTTTCGCGATACTCGCCAACCAGCAGGCCCAGCTTGCTGTAAGCAGGTGGGATAAGTGTTTCCAGCCTGGCGCGAAGTTGTCTGGCCAGAATAGGTGATTGGCCACCACTGGAGATGGCGACTACGATGGGTGAACGATCCAAAACTGACGGCAGAATAAAATCACACATCTCAGGTTGATCGGCCACATTGGCCAGAATTTTTTTTGCCTTGGCCGCCTGATACACTTCAAGATTCACACTCTCGTCATCTGTTGCGGCAATAACAAGTGTCTGATCATCAAGGTAATTTGGCGAAAATTTGTCATTAATCCAGTTTATCTTGCCCCGATAGTCTGCATCTTCCAATAACTGACGCGACATCTCGGCAATTTCAGGGGCAATAATGGTGACCATTGACTGAGCTTTTAATAATAAGCCGGCTTTGCGGGCGGCAATTTCGCCACCACCAACTACCAGACACTGACGATTTTTTAAATCAATAAATATAGGTAAATAGTCCATCTTACTTCTGTTGTGTTAAAGGTAATTCAACGGCTTGCAAGATATAACCGTCGGATAAATTTTGAATAAGTGCCACGAGTTTCAGTTTATCCTGCTGCCAGTCTGGAATAAGTTTCAGCTGATGTTCGATAAATGTTTCACCGGAAGGATCCAGATCAAACGGACCAAGCCATTCCCTAACCAGATTTTGATGGTTGAATGTTCGCCCGGCATTATCTCCGCCCTGCACATCACTGAGCACATCATCTTCAGTGATCGCGATATATAATTTACTGTGTTGACGATTTTCTTCACCAGTTACCTGACTACGACTATCAATCATGAGTGCATCATCTATCAGATAGGCTCTCAGGCGAATCTGCGCCTGAGCATCAAACTCATTGAGAAAGCTAACCGCCTCATTGAAATTCTCTCGCCAGTTTGGCAAAGACTCACCGCTTAAAACAAACTCTGGCGTATAAATGGTCTGATATCGATTCAGTAAAGCCAGTTGTTTCTGTCGTTCGGAAAATTCCGGCTTGGCAAAAACATCTACCCAACCTTTTTTGTCATTCAGGTAATCAATATGAAAGCCTAAAACAATATAATTAAGCTCAGTTTGCTGCTGATATAACCAGCGTTCCGCGGGAGGACAGAGACCACAACCTTCCGAGGTAAATAATTCCAATACTGCGGTATGTTTAGCGTTACTCGAAGCCTGCCAGCGATCTACTGCCTGAGCACTTAATGGCAGAAAGACCAGAGCCAGCCAAAAAAGCCTATGCATGGAGAGATTCATATCAGCCTCCTTCAGTTCACTGAATCCTATTCACTAAGACTCGGTAATACTGTGGAAATTTTCTGCGACATATCCTGAATTTCAGCCAGTTCACGCAGAACAGCCGTAGCATAACTGCCCGGTCCCAACTCAAACTCTAACAGCAAACTGGTTTCATTGATAAATTGCCATTTCAATTGTTGCGGAAATAGTCGCAGTGCCCGACGTTCCTGATTTAATCCCAGCTTTTCCAATTGTCGCTGCCAATCCTGCCAATCTGTCAAAACGGTTTGTTCGAGCATAAGAGTCTCTGCCTTGCTGATGGCTTCGCCTTTTCCCCACAAAGGACCGGTCGGATGAATGTCCATGTCTTTGATCCGCTGTTGAAGCACAGCATCTTTGATTTCTGCGACAAAATAACTGGCCCGTGTGCCGGCCAGCAACATCACATCGCCTGCAAGCATTTCATCCCAGTTGCCTTGTCGGATTCGTTCAGCCAGCACCAGATTAAACAACCAGGAACGTGCCGCTGAAATAATAATACTGCGTTGATTACGTTTTTTCGGCTCTGTTCCCTCGATGAACCATTGCTCAGCTTTTTTCAGATTGTTGCCAAAATGGCCAAAGCGTTGTTCAGCAAAATAATTTGGTACGCCCTGCTCAGCGATTGTTTGCAGATTTTGTTCCCAGACAGTCTGTTCGCCCGTAATGTTGGTTAACCGCAGTCGAAAACGATTTCCGGCAAGTGCACCTCGCTTGAGTTTTTTGCTATGGCGAACCGCTTTAAGAATTTTGATTTGCTCATTTTCAAATGCTAACCAGTCAGGTTCCGGCAATCCCTGTAAATTGACACTGAACCATTGAGAGGTCACGGCATGACGGTCTTTGAGTCCGGCGTAACCAACAGCAACCGGCGAGACACCTGCGAAACGGGCAATTTCCTGTGCCAGCCAATCGGTATTGGTATCGGTTTTCTGGACATACAACCAGACATGCGATCCTTCACCTTCGGGTGAAAACGGCAAATGCTCTTCTACTTCAAAATAAATGGCTTTTTCGCGCAATTTTCCCGTGCAACCAGCTGCACTGGCTGATTGCCGCGGCAAGGATAAATAATCAAAATGTTTCAAACCGATTCAGCCTTTTTAATCAGCGCAACAGCATGGGCAGCAATACCTTCTTTGCGACCAGCAAACCCGAGTTTTTCGGTAGTAGTGGCTTTTATATTAATTGCTGAGGATTCAATATGCAGATCCGCGGCCAGCAGCTCACGCATCTGTGGAATATAAGGCGCCAGCTTCGGTGCCTGTGCTACCACTGTGGCGTCCACATTGCCAACCTGCCAGCCGGCATTGGTCAAATCATCATATACTCGCCGTAATAACACCCGACTATCGATCCCGGCATATGTCATATCATTATCTGGAAAATGATGACCGATATCCCACCATCCGGCAGCTCCCAGCAAAGCATCACATACCGCGTGAATAAGTACATCACCATCAGAATGTGCTTCCAGACCATGAGAGTGCGGAATAGTTACGCCACCGATAATCAGTACACAGTTTTCGGTAAAACGATGTACATCATAGCCATGACCAATTCTCATGGGGCTTCTCCATTTTCTTGTTGCTGTAAAAACAATGCGGCTAATGCCAGATCCTGCGGCAAGGTAATTTTGATATTGTCAGCATGACCTGCAACCATTTTCGGGTTATACCCCATAAATTCCATGGCGCTGGCTTCATCTGTAATCCTGATACTGGCCTGTTTAGATTGACTTAAGGCTTCAGACAAAACATTTAAACGAAACATCTGTGGGGTGGCAGCTCGCCATAATCCGCTTCGATCCACTGTCGCCTGGATAGTGTTATTTTCATCGACACGTTTGACAGTTTCCGTTAACGCTACGCCCAGGATACCACCCACCGGGTCATTGCCTAGCTGTTGTAACATCTCATCAATATCGCTATGCCGTATGCAGGGACGCGCCGCATCATGCACTAATACCCAGGGATCATTTTCAGTCAGTGTCTGTAAAAACTGTAAGGCATTGCTGACCGAGTCAGCCCGCTCCACGCCCCCTATGGTCGTATGGATCTGCCAGTGTGGTGGTAAATTCAAAGAAGGCCAATATGGGTCGTTAGCGGATAAAGCGATAACAATCCCTTCAATTCGTGGATGGTTAGCCAGCCGACTCAACGTATGAAATATAACGGGTTGATCATTGAGCAATAAATACTGCTTAGGTCGATCAGACTGCATTCTGCTGCCAATACCCGCTGCCGGGACGACTGCCCAGACTTTATTGCTCATCATCTGGAATATCGATTATATGAAAAAAAGTCTCTTCGGGTTTGACCATACCCAGTTCACTACGAGCACGCTCTTCGAGTGCATCCAGTCCACTTTTCAAATCAGCAACCTCGGCCGCCAGAACCTGATTACGTTCTTCCAGTTTAGAATTATCAATCCGTTGTTTTTCTACTGTGTGATGCAAACGTAACAGGGCTGGCAAACCGTCATGACTTAACCACAATCGATATTGCAGCATTACAAATATGAAGGTCAGTACAATCAGTACTGTTTTCATGCAACGAATATCATCTAGATGGAAATGCCTGCAAACCAGGGTAAATCGCGGTTGCCCCCAGCTCAGCTTCTATACGCAAAAGTTGATTATATTTAGCCACACGATCAGAACGCGACATCGAACCCGTTTTAATCTGACCACATTGCGTGGCAACCGCCAAATCCGCAATGAAGGTATCTTCAGTTTCACCACTTCGATGTGAAGCAATTGACTTGTAGCCAGCTTCAGCTGCCAAATTCATTGCATTAAGCGTTTCACTCAACGTACCAATCTGGTTCAGCTTAATCAAAATGGCATTGGCAACATTGGCCTCAATACCTTGCTGCAGAATGGCGCTGTTGGTGACAAACAAGTCATCCCCTACCAACTGAATACGGTCACCCACACGTTCAGTTAGTAATTTCCAACCTTGCCAATCGTTTTCATCCATTCCGTCTTCAATGCTGATGATGGGATACTTATTGCACCAGTTTTCCAGCAAATCAGTTAATTCAGCGGCGGTGAGACTACGCTGTTCGGATTCGAGGCGATATAAACCGTCTTTATAAAACTCGGAACTGGCAACATCAAGTGCAATCATGACATCACGACCCGGTTCATAACCGGCCTTTTTAATAGCTTCCATAATCAGTTCCATAGCGGCTTCATTGGAAGCCAGATCCGGTGCGAATCCACCTTCATCACCTACCGCAGTATTCAGGCCTTGCGACAATAAAACTGCTTTTAACTGATGAAAGATTTCAGCACCGGCACGTACCGCTTCCTTAAAGCTTTTGCTACCGACCGGAACTATCATGAATTCCTGGAAATCCACACTGTTATCAGCATGAGAACCACCGTTGATAATATTCATCATCGGCACAGGCAAAGTCACCGCTTTATCGCCACCCAGGTAGCGGTATAAAGGCAGTCCTTTTTCTTCGGAGGCAGCAACAGCGTTCGCCATAGACACAGCTAAAAGAGCATTGGCTCCAAGACGTTTTTTGTTCTCTGTACCATCACAGGCGATCAACTTATCGTCCAGTGCCTTTTGATCAAAACAATCCAAACCAACAACGGCAGCACGCAATTCACTATTGATTGCCTCAACAGCCTTAGTCACACCTTTGCCCAGGTAGCGCAGTGCATCACCATCACGTAACTCAATCGCTTCACGAGCCCCTGTGGAAGCACCAGAAGGCACAGCGGCTCTTCCCATTGCACCACTTTCAAGTATGACATCCGCTTCCACTGTCGGATTGCCACGAGAGTCAATGATCTCACGACCACGAACATCGATAATTTTACTCATTGTTGTCTCCACCTAAAATAAGCTGAAAATGCCAGACACTATTCAACCTCGAATAGTGTTACCTGTTACAGGTAGGCGTCTTCGATAAAATCCTGCTGTTTCACTGTTTTGTCGATAGCAATCAATGTTTCCAGTAAGGCCTGCATTTTGGCTAATGGCCAGGAGTTCGGGCCATCACTTAATGCTTTTTCCGGATCAGGATGGGTTTCCATAAACACGCCGGCAATACCGGCCGCAACCGCAGAGCGTGCCAGTACTGGAACGAATTGTCTTTGACCACCACTTTTGCCACCTTGTCCACCGGGTTGCTGCACAGAATGTGTGGCATCAAATACGACAGGACACCCCATATGACGCATTGTTGGTAAACCACGCATATCTGAAATTAACGTGTTGTAGCCGAATGACGTGCCACGTTCACATAACATGATCTGCTGATTACCGGTGGATTTGGCTTTATCCGCAACATGCTGCATATCCCATGGTGCCAGGAACTGGCCTTTTTTAATATTGACCGGCAACCCCTGGCTTGCCACATTGATTATAAAGTTTGTCTGGCGACACAAAAAAGCCGGCGTTTGTAATACATCGACCACACTGGCGACTTCAGCCAGCGGTGTGTCTTCATGAACGTCTGTCAAAATAGGCAGACCGAATTCTTTTTTGACCTTTTCCAGAATCGCCATACCCGCTTCAAGGCCGGGACCACGATAGGTTGTAGTGGACGTGCGATTGGCTTTATCAAAAGAGGATTTGTAGATAAACGGGATCCCCAGTTTGTCGGTCATTTCTTTTAACTGCCCAGCCACATCCATGGTCATTTGTTCGCTTTCGATAACACAGGTTCCGGCAATCAAAAATAACGGCTGTTTGCCACCCACTTCATGACCACATAATTGCATTACTGCTGTCCTCGTTTTTTATGATTCGCCACTGCAGCGTTAATAAAACCTTCAAACAGGCGATGGCCATGTCTTGGCGTGGAAGTAAATTCAGGATGAAACTGGCAGGCAACAAACCAGGGATGACCGGGAATTTCGATCATTTCTGCCAATGAGTTATCTTTCGACATGCCAGAAAACACCAGACCGGCATCTTCCAGTTTCTGTTTATAATTGTTATTAAATTCATAGCGATGACGATGTCGTTCAATAATTTCATCGGCACCATAGATCTGTTGTGCCAGTGACCCCGGTTTCAACACACAAGGATACCCGCCCAAACGCATGGTGCCTCCCAGATCCGAATCGTGATCACGCTGTTCAACGCTGCCATCTTCTTTTTGCCATTCAGTAATTAATCCAATGACCGGATCAGGCGTATTGGCATCAAATTCGGTGCTGAAAGCCTTGTTTAAACCGGCTTTGTGACGAGCATATTCAATCACCGCGACCTGCATGCCCAGACAAATACCCAGATAGGGAATATTATTCTCACGGGCAAACTGTGCTGTTGAAATCATGCCTTCAACACCGCGTTTACCAAAACCACCCGGCACCAGAATCGCATCCATATTGGCAATGCTGTCTGTGCCATTTTTTTCGATCATTTCTGAGTCGACATAATGCACATTAACCTTGGTACGGGTATGGATGCCCGCATGTATCAAAGATTCTGAAAGCGACTTATAAGCTTCAGTCAGCTCCATATATTTGCCGACCATAGCGATGTTGACTTCACCCTGAGGATTAGACAGATTTTCATAAACCTGTTGCCACTGACTCAAATCGGCCGGTTTGGCATCCAACCCCAGTTGTTTCACCACAATGTCATCAAGCCCCTGCTTGTGTAACTCCATTGGAATCTTGTAAATACTGTCAACATCAATACAGGTGATAACTGATTTTTCCGGTACGTTGGTGAACAATGAAATTTTACGCCGTTCAGACTCCGGTAATGGACGATCCATGCGGCATAACAAAACATCCGGCTGGATACCAATCGTACGTAATTCTTTAACGGAATGCTGGGTCGGTTTGGTTTTGATTTCACCTGCTGAAGCAATATACGGCACCAGGGTAAGATGTATAAACAGCGCTCTGTCGCGACCTAATTCGGTGGCCATTTGACGAATGGTTTCCAGAAACGGCAGTGACTCAATATCGCCTACTGTACCGCCGATTTCAATCAATGCCACATCAGCATCGCCAGCACCTTCAAAAATGCAGCGTTTAATTTCATCAGTGATGTGCGGAATGACCTGAACCGTATTTCCCAGATACTCACCACGACGTTCTTTACGAATCACATTTTCGTAAATCTGCCCGGTAGTATGGTTATTACGGCTGGTCATATTGGCATCAATAAACCGCTCATAGTGACCCAAATCCAAATCGGTTTCAGCACCATCATCCGTTACAAATACCTCACCATGCTGCAGCGGGCTCATTGTTCCCGGATCGACATTGATGTACGGATCGAGTTTTACCATCGTGACCTTCAGACCACGGGCTTCAAGAATCGCTGCCAGTGAAGCCGCCGCGATTCCCTTACCGAGAGACGACACAACACCACCAGTGACAAATATAAATTTAGTCATATTATGGAGAGTTTTTGCAATAGCGGCGCAGCCAGAATAGCCACACTCAAAAATATCGACATAAAGTATCAGAATTGCCTGATGGCCTCAATCAAAATCTCCCTGAGAAATACGTTCAATCGTTGGCACCCAGCCAGTTTGGTCCGATTGTGGCTTTACTGTTTTGGCGCAGACATAGCCAACAATTGCGACCAACTGTTGATCTGCAAATAACAATGGGATTGTGTCACGCTGCCAAACCGGGATTTGCCACTCCTGGAACAATTTTTTCAATGATTGGTGATGTGTCTTTCCTGGCAACTGAATTTTTTCGCCCCCCTGACGAAACCGTATCGATAAGCCAGCCTTAAACAGCTCGTCAGATATCCCCTGACCTTTGTGAGCTTCCCAGACTAAACGGCGTTCCATATCTAATATTTGTGGCTGTTGATCGTAAATCAAATCGGGTGATGTCACGCTTACCGATTCCGGTTCAGAACTTAAATACAGTTTGTTTTGATAGCGTCTGGCAATATAATGATGCCATCTCACTTGCGGTTGACTATCCGCCGCCGCCAGACAAACTTCATCCAGAATACGTTGCAGATTTTTACGTGATGGCAATGCCATGTTTAACGTTGTCATAAAAAAACGCAGTACATTGCGCTGCCGTGCGGCATTCAGCAGCAGTAATTCACTAATCTCTAAGCTGCCTTGCGTGGGATTTGCATCGATGGCAAGCAGGTCCTCTTCAGCCAACGCATCCAGCAGCGTTTGGCTTTCTTGCAGATTTTGTGCTGAGCGCGCCAGATTCTGATTTATCGCGGGCCAGCGCTGCTGTAACAAGGGCCAGATCTGATGCCGTAAAAAGTTACGCTGGATATCCGTATTCTGATTGCTTGGATCGTCGATCCACTGGAGCTGATGTAACTTGGCATAGTCCAGTAAATCCTCTCGGGAAATTGCCAGAAAAGGCCTGACGATCTGCATTTTCTGCCATCGTGAGATCACTTTCATCGCTCCTAATCCACGAGTTCCTGCACCGCGGAGCAGCTGCAGCATCAGGGTTTCGGCCTGATCCTGTAAATGCTGGCCGGTTAACAACAGATCATCTTTGCCAATCAGATTATTTATCGCCTGATATCGTGCGCTACGCGCAGCCGACTCCATTCCTGATTGATTGATATCTTTTACTGTTACTTTCAACAAATGAAATGGCAGTTGTAATGACTCAGTGATTTTCTGGCAATGTTCAGCCCAATTGGCCGATTGTGCCTGAAGTTGATGGTCGACATGTACGACCTGAATTTTTTGTGGAAATTGATCTCGATGTGTTGCCAGAAAGTGCAGCAACACGTGAGAGTCCATGCCGCCACTGTAGGCAATCCATAAAGTGGACGATCCGCAATATTCGCGGATCGTCTTTACAACTAAATCAGTGTCAAAAGACACTTTGGGGGGCGGAGACAATGATGTTCAACAGGCACTAGCCTTCAAAGGCACCATAATCCAGCAAACGTTGTTGACGACGTTTCACCAGTTCATCAACCGGCATCGCCTGGAGTTGTTTAATTTTGGTATTGATTGCTGTTTTCATGTTTGCCATCAGTGCTTCAGGATCACGATGTGCGCCGCCTAAGGGTTCTTTAACGATTTCATCAATCAAACCCAGAGATTTCAACCGATCCGAGGTCACCCCGAGCGTCGCGGCTGCATCCGAAGCCTTTTCAGCGCTCTTCCAAAGGATTGAAGCGCACCCTTCGGGGGAGATAACTGAATAAATACTGTATTGCAGCATCATTAAATGATCGGCGACGCCAATTGCCAATGCACCGCCGGAGCCACCTTCACCAATAACAGTACTGATAATCGGCGTTTTTAATTTAGCCATTTCAAATAAATTACGTGCGATGGCTTCACTTTGACCACGCTCTTCCGCACCGATGCCGGGATAGGCGCCCGGGGTATCGATAAAGGTTAAAACCGGCATGCCAAAACGTTCTGCCATTTTCATCACACGCAAGGCTTTCCGATATCCTTCAGGGCGCGGCATACCAAAGTTACGCGCGACTTTTTCTTTGGTATCACGGCCTTTCTGATGACCAATAACAATAACCGGTTGATCGTTAAAACGACCCATTCCGGTAATTAATGCCTGATCATCCGCGTAAGCACGATCGCCATGCAGTTCTTCAAAATCAGTGATCAGATGTTTGATGTAGTCGAATGTATAAGGACGCTGTGGATGACGAGCCATTTGGGTTACTTGCCATGGTGTCAATCCGGAAAAAATGGAACGCGTCAGCGATTCACTTTTTTCCTTAAGCTTCTGAATCTCTTCGGTGATATTGAGATCGCTGTCATTGCTCATGTAGCGAAGTTCATCAATTTTAGCTTCCAGCTCGGCAATAGGCTGCTCGTAGTCAAGGAAATTCAACTGCATTAAAAATTACCTTCGAATCAAAATAGGTCGATTATACACGCACTAGGGCTTGTTGATCTTTCATATCCACCACTGCTGGTTACTATGAAAGATCAACAAGCCCTGTATTTACGCTCAGCTGAGGATTAATTCATCTTCCGCATCGTTATCATCGTCGGTTGCACCCATACGGATTTCCAGACTGAGATCATTGCGTGAATCAGCATTGCGCAGTGCATCTTCCTGAGAAATTTTGCCTTCACGATACAGTGTTAATAACGCCTGGTCGAAGGTAATGGTGCCGGGCTCACTGCTCTCTTTCATGGCGTCTTTAATCGCGCCTATCTGGCCTTTGTTAATCAATTCTGCGATATACGGTGAGCTGAGCATCACTTCAACTGCTGGGACCAGATTGCCATCTTTAATGGAAGGCAATAAGCGCTGCGAAATAATGGCACGCAGATTCAATGATAAATCCATCAGGATTTGCCGATGCATCATTTCCGGGAAAAAGTTAATGATCCGATCCAACGCCTGATTCGCATTATTGGCATGCAATGTCGCCAAACACAGGTGACCGGTTTCAGAGTAATTAATCGCATGTTTCATGGTGTCCATATCACGGATCTCACCAATCAAAATCACATCCGGCGCTTCACGCAATGCATTTTTTAATGCATTTTCATAAGATAAGGTATCAATACCGACTTCACGTTGCTGCACAATTGATCGCTGATGGGAATGCACAAATTCCAAAGGATCTTCAATGGTCAGAATATGCGATCCTGAATTGCGGTTACGATGACCAATCATCGCTGCCAACGTAGTGGATTTACCACTGCCCGTGGCCCCAACGACCAGGATGAGTCCACGCTTTTCCATCACCACATTCCCGAGAACGGTCGGCAAACTCATTTCTTCAAAATTGGGGATATGCGTACGGATGTAACGAATAACCATTGAAACTTCGCCACGCTGCCGGAAAATATTAACCCGGAATCGACCGACCCCATGGACTGGAACAGCAAAATTCATTTCCAGATTTTTTTCAAATTCGGCGATTTGTTGCTCATCCATCAGCGAGTAGGCCAAATCTTTGACTTCGCCTGTCTGCATTTTCTTACTGCCTACCGGACGTATCACCCCCTGAATTTTGACTTGTGGTTCAGTGGCAGTACAAAAAAACAAATCCGAGGCTTCTTTATCCGCCATCAGTTTCAGGTAAGGCATCATTTCCACGTCAGCAATCCTTAAAAAACGTCTAATTTTCAGTAATCCTACACGATTGCATCAAGCCAACAAAGCAGACTTACCCCGTTAATAGCGCACTGTCACAGTTTCACTGACGGGCAGGTCTGCAAGCTCTTTTAACAGGGTATCGGATGGTGTAATTTGCCAGTCATGCCCCAATCGGATCATCACTTCCGCATTCTGATTGTGATATTTGAGTTCAACCGGTACGACGCCACCACAAAACGGTGTCATCACGGTTTGCATCTGACTGATCCATTGCGTGTCTTCGCCGTTATGTTTCACAGTGAGTTGCAGGACCTTACCGAATAATTCACGGGCTTTCTGCAAGTCATAAACAGACTCGGCGGTACCGGCGAGCCCACCACTAAAATTATCCTGGCCGATCTTGCCCTGAATCACCACCAATTTATCCGGTTGTATAACGCTCTGATACTGCTCATACACATCGCCAAATACCCGTACTTCCAGACGGGCGGTCTGATCATCCAAAGTAATGAACGCCATGCGACTGCCATTTTTGGATTTCATGGTACGAATTGCCACAATCAAACCAGCAGTCAGTAAAGGAATTTCATTACGCTGATAACCTTTGGATTCCGGTGCATCCAGTTCACTGATCTTTTTTGGAATAAATTGAGCCAGTTCATCGGCATAGCGATCAATCGGATGTCCGCTTAGATATAATCCCAACGTTTCTTTTTCAGCGCGTAATAACTGTTCTTCCTGCCACTCTGGCACGATTTCCAGCAAATCTGTCTGCGGTTGATCGGCATGAGACGGCTCGGCCAGACCAAATAAATCATTCTGGCCACTGGCCGCATCACGGCGGTGCTGCTCTGCAATCTGCATTGCCCGACTGAGACTGGCTTCCAGACTGGCGCGATGGCCACCTAATGAGTCGAATGCACCGGCTTTGACTAAAGATTCCATCACCCGACGGTTGATTTTTTTCAGTTCGACCCGGCGGCAGAAATCAAATAATGAGGTAAAAGCTTCCCCTTGTTCACGCTCTGACACAATCCCCGCCAGGGCTGATTCACCCACGCCTTTAATAGCGCCCATGCCATAACGGATAGTGGTTTCATTCTCCACCGTAAATTGAATTTTGCTGAAATTAACGTCCGGTGGTAGCACCGTAAGATTCATATCACGACATTCATCAATCAGGCCAACAACTTTATCGGTGTTATCCATATCCGCTGATAAAACTGCCGCCATAAATGCTGCCGGATAATGCGCTTTCAGCCAGGCTGTCTGATAGGCGACGAGCGCATAAGCAGCCGAATGCGATTTGTTAAACCCGTATTCGGCAAACTTTTCCATCAAATCGAAAATAGGTCCGGCAGTATTTTCCTCAATGCCACGATTTTTGGCACCTTCGAGGAAAATTTGCCGTTGCTTAGCCATTTCTTCAGGCTTTTTCTTACCCATAGCACGGCGCAGCATGTCAGCTTCACCCAAACTGTAGCCAGCCAATACCTGAGCGATTTGCATGACTTGTTCCTGATAAACGATAACCCCATAGGTGGGTTTTAAAACAGGTTCAAGATCCGGATGCGGGTAATCGACTTTGGCACGACCATGTTTACGATTAACAAAGTCATCAACCATGCCCGATTGCAAGGGCCCTGGGCGGAACAGTGCTACCAAAGCAATAATGTCTTCGAAATTATCCGGTTGCAGCCGTTTGATAAGCTCTTTCATACCACGCGATTCCAACTGGAATACCGCCGTGGTTTCACAACGTTTCAACAAATCGTAACTGGGCTTGTCATCCAGTGGCAAAAGCGCGATATCAATTTTGTCGGCATCCTCAGCTGGCAACATTGCTTTAACGTTTTTAACCGCCCAATCAATAACCGTCAGGGTTTTCAGACCCAGAAAGTCGAATTTAACCAGACCGACACTTTCTACGTCGTCTTTATCATATTGCGATACAAGCCCGGCTCCGTTTTGCTCACAATATAGGGGGGTGTAATCGGTCAGTTTTTTTGGTGCAATGACCACGCCACCGGCATGTTTACCGACATTTCGGGTGAGACCTTCCAGCTGCAACGCCAAATCAATCAGCGTACGAACTTCTTCTTCCTTGTCATAACGCTCTTTCAGCTGCGGCTCTTGTTCCAGCGCCTTACTCAGTGTCATTTTCAGTTCAAATGGCACCAGCTTGGCCAGTTGATCAACCATGCCATAAGGATGACCTAACACACGACCTACATCGCGCAATACCGCTTTGGCGGCCATGGTACCGAAGGTAATGATCTGCGAGACATGATCCCGGCCATAATGCCGGGACACATAATCGATAACCCGATCCCGACCATCCATACAAAAATCGACGTCAAAGTCAGGTAACGATACCCGTTCCGGATTCAGGAATCGTTCAAACAGCAAGTCGTACTGCAACGGATCAATATCAGTGATTTTTAAAGCATAGGCCACCAGAGAACCGGCACCGGAACCCCGTCCCGGTCCGACCGGAACGCCATTATTTTTAGCCCAGCGGATAAAGTCGGCAACGATTAAAAAGTAACCGGGAAAGCCCATTTCATTGATAACGTCGAGCTCAATCTGCAATCGCGACTCATATTCAGCGCGTTTTTGTTCACGTATGGTTTCATCCGGAAACAACACCGGTAATCGTTCAGCCAGACCTTCAAAGGATTCTTTGGAGAAGAATTCCGCCAATGTCATGCCATCGGGCACAGGAAAGTCTGGCAGGTAATGTTCGCCCAGTGTTAACGGGACATTACAACGTTTAGCGATTTCAACTGTGTTGGTGATGGCTTCCGGAATATCGGAAAACAAGCGCACCATTTCTTCCGGACTTCGCAGGTATTGCTGTTCGGAGTACATCCTCGGTCGACGAGGGTCATCCAGTAACCGGCCTTCGTTAATGCACACTTTGGCTTCATGGGCTTCAAACTGATCGGGTGTTAAAAAACGCACATCGTTGGTGGCGACCACTGGCAAGTCGAGTTGACTGGCAAGCTGTAATGCCTGCTGAATATAACGCTCTTCATCTTCACGGCCAGTACGGATCAGTTCCAGATAAAAACGATTGGGAAACAACTTCATCCAATGTCTGGCAAGTTGTTCAGCTTCTGTCTGGCGACCACCGAGCAGATCACGGCCTAACACACCTTCACGCCCACCACTGAGACAAATCAACCCATCGGTTTGCCCATCCAGCCATTCGGGTTCCAGCATGGGTACACCCAGATGTTGTCCTTCGGTATAGGCTCTGGAAATCAATCGTGACAGATTGTGATAGCCCTCCATCGTGCTGCACAACAACACCATACGCAGGCTTTTTTTACTGTCGTTACTATCGCGCAGCCGGATATCGGCACCCAAAATCGGTTTGACCCCGGCTTGCATGGCAGCACTGTAAAGTTTGACGGCGGCAAACAGGTTATGTTGATCAGTAATAGCAATTGCCGGCATGCCAGACGCAGCAGCGGCTTTGACCAGCGGTTTGATACGGACCAGTCCGTCAACCAGCGAATAATCGGTATGTAAATGAAGGTGTACGAATTGCGAAGTCATGAGACCGTTATTTAATTCAAAGCAAAATGATAACACCACCGGTTGGTGGTAAAAGAGGAATCTCCCGAAAATTTATCAGGCAAGATCCAGTTGTCGATCGGTATCAGGCGCATAGTTGGCTACGGTATAAACCGCCTGTTTCCATTGCTCGCCGGCCATTAATGTATCCCGATCAATCGGATGTCGACCGTGTAGACGAACCAGACGCATATGTCTTAGCGGATCGGCTTCACATTTAAGATTATCCAGCACACTTTCTACCTCCGACGGATTATTGCACAGCAGCAATAAATCACAGCCAGCAGCCAGAGCCGCTTCGGCACGGGCCGTACTGTCACCCATAATTGCCGCACCCGCCATGCTCAAATCATCACTGATGACTGCGCCTTGAAAGCCCATACGTTTACGCAGAATTTCCTGAATCCAGTATGGCGAAAAACCCGCCGGCAGACTGTCACACTTTTCATAAACAATATGTGCCGGCATGATGCCAGCCAGAGTATGTGAGCAAAGTTGTCGGAACGGCAACATATCAGCCTGCCACATATCTTCCAGATGACGTTTATCAACGGGTAATCCCAGATGGGAATCGACTTCCACTGCCCCATGACCGGGAAAATGTTTGCCGACTGCCGCCATTGAAGCCTGTTTCATACCGCTGATATAGGCTGCAGCCAGTTTGGTGACCGCTTGAGGATCACGATGAAACGCCCTATCACCAATCACTTCGCTAACGCCATAATCCAGATCCAGCACTGGCGCAAAACTGAAATCAACACCGACTGCCCGTAACTCTGCCGCCATTAACCAACCCGTCACTTCTGCCTGTTTAAGCGTTTGCTGGGGATGTTGCATGTAATGCTGCCCCAGCGTACCAACAGGTGGTAGTCGACTAAAACCCTCGCGAAAACGTTGAACACGCCCGCCTTCATGATCGACGGCAATAATCAAATGTGGTTGGCGTAACGCATGTATTTCAGTGGTTAACGCAGCAATCTGCTCGGGTGACTCATAATTACGACTGAACAGGATGACACCGCCAACTAATGGATGTTGAAGAATTTCCTTCTCTTTCTCACTGATCGTCAAGCCGACCAAGTCCACCATTAACGGGCCTAATGTCATGTAATTACCTTATTCGTGAATAAAGACTTTCAGGCCTGGTTTGACCAAATCAAACAACGCCAGCAAATCCTGATTATGCATGCGGATACAACCGTGAGATTTGGCGATGCCCATTGGCTCGCTATCCGGTGTGCCATGTATATAAATATAGCGACGCATTGTATCAACATTTCCCAGCCGATTCTTGCCGGGCTCCAATCCGCTTAACCAGAGAATACGGGTTAAAATCCAGTCCTTATCCGGAAACCGTTCAGCCAGCTCCGGGCTGTAGATTTCACCTGTTGGACGTCTGCCGCGAAATACCGTATTAACAGGTTGCCCGGCTCCGATACAGGCGCGAATAATATGCCAGCCTCTTGGAGTAGCCCCTGAATTATGCTGCTCACCAGGACCATTTTCCGCTGTTGAAACAGCCGCCGCAAACAACAGCCGATCATCCTGCCAAAGCTGGCAGAGCTGTTGCTCTATTGAAATGTCCAGATAATGATTTGACATAAAGTTTCGTGAGATTCAGCCTGGGTTTGAGAACGATACCATCAGTGTTTTGAACGGTAGGCACGAGTTACGCCCAGCCAAGTGTATATCTGTGATGCACTAAGCAGCAACAAACTGACAAGAGCAACCCATAAGAAATAATCAGCTAAAGACTCTCGCGGCATTTTCACATCAAGCAATAAAGTCTGATAATGCTGCTGATCAATCGCTTTCATTGCTTCAGCAAACTCTTCCAACGAACCCGCTTCAAAAGCACGGTAAGGCACATTTAAGTCTTTAAAAAAGCTATGTAACTGTCGTTCAGGTGCGCCCTGCCACAAAATGCTTTCGCCGGGCATTTCGTCTAAAGTCATGCCGGTCACTGATCGCAGATAAATCCAATATAAGCTCAGATTGTTGTCGCGTAATAACTGACTGATCTGCTGTTCCTGTTCAGTGGATAAAATTTGTCCGCCATCAGATATCAGCAGCACAATCCGTGCTCCGCGATAGACCTCACCCTCAAACATTTCACCGGCTTTTTTTAATGCAACAGAGATATCTGTTTTTGACAAGCCACGGCCCAACCCACCGGCTTCTATGGTCGCCAGCGTAGTTTCCTTACTATAGGTGAGGGACAAAATTCCCGCAGCCTGTTCGCTGAACAGGACATAACCAAACCGATCATCCGGACGGCTGTTCACAAACTCGGTTAGATAATATCGGGCAACACTGCGCTTACTTTCTTTGAAGTTCATCTTGGTCGACAACCGGAAGCTGTGACGACGGGCAAAGGGTTGATCCATACTACGACTGCGATCCAGTAAAACAATCACCTCTGCCCCTTGTCCACTGCGCTGTACAGTGTGTTCAGGAATATGCGGTCCTGCCAAAGCCATGATTAATGCAGCCAGTGTTGCTGAAGCTAAGACATGTAATGTCAAACCAATGACAGCAGAAACACTATCCCGCGGTAATAAGGCCTGCCAGACAATTTGTTTTTCCGTATTGCGACTCAGCCATGGCAAAACTGCCAAAGGCAGCAGATAAAGCAGATATGGATAAGACCAACTCATGCTTTACAGCTGGCTAACCAAATCAGAGGGAATTCATATCGATAAAATCCATTTCATCGTTATATCAAGTCCAGCCGCAGCTTAATCATGCTGTTTACTGAACAGGCTATAGGGCAAAAAGACCAAAAGCAGCAGAACCAGAGCAATCGATGCCAGCCAGACAAACAGATCATATTTAACCGGCTGCTGACGCATTTCAGAAATTTTCTGCATCTCTTTAATCAGATTCTGTGGTGATTTTGGTGAAGAGATAAACTCAAAACCAATACGTTTAGCAACCGTCTCCATATGGGATTTCTTTTGTGAAGATAAATGCTCAGTGCGCGGCCGATTTTCATTCAATTCGGCGGCATCACCTCGACTTGAAGCATAAACATCACGATGCATGACTTCGTTGATCTCCCAGTATCCATCTATCTCACCAGACTCATTGGTTTTTGGAATCGGCATCAAATCACTGCCACCGATACCAATAATTATTCCCGGGACTTCACCGGGGGTATCGGTAAACTTAGGAAACAGCGTTTCATGTACCGGGGGAGCCTCATGACCATCTGTCAGAAACACCACTGTCGGTTGAGGAGTAATTTCCTTGGCCTGACGAATAGCGGTATAAAGTGCTTTAGACACTTCACTGGATCTGGCCCAGGCCATAGTCGGCTGGAATTGCGACAGCATTTGCATCAGATCATGGTAATTGGCACACACTTCGACCGGCGTCATTAAAATCAGACTACGTGCCTCGGAAAAAATCGCCAGACCTGCATGTGAGCCACACGGCATACTGAGGATCGCCTGGCGGGTGTACTCCTTGGCCCAATCCAGTCGATTAATGTTTTCGTTAGCAAAACTGACATCTTGAACATTCATACTGTCGGTGATATCAATGACAAACAGGCTGTCCATTACGTCCACTTCACGATCAACCGGCGGCAACCACAAGGCTGCCATTATCATTAACAGCCCGAACAACATCACCAATGCGGTTAAAAATATGCGTTTGGGATAACTCAAACTCATGGCAGGTCAACCTTGAATGCCTTGGTTTCAATACTCCGTTCGCTGTAAATTTCTTGCTTTTTGAAATCGCCATCCATATCAGGATCTTCTGGCACTAAACGTAATGCCACTTCAAGATTGAAACGCGCATCCCAGAATTCCGGTTGTTGCCTTAATGCACTGCGATAATCCTGTTTGGCCAACTCAACGAGAGGGATCATCCGAGGATCACTAACCTGCATAGTCATGGCTTCACGCAAATTGATATTTCCACGATTGAAGTAAGCTGCAGGCAACCACTGAGCTTGCTGACTGCCCAGCACCAGGGTGTATTGTTCCAAAGCAGCGTCCGTTTCTTCCTGACTCACCAGGTATGCACCCTGAGCAAAATGTGCCCGGGGATGATCAGGTATGGATTCAAAATCCTGAGGCGCGGCAACAAAGGCTTCAATTTTGGCTTGGCGCCATATTTGCCAACCGGTAAAAGCCATCAACAGTAAACTGATAGTCAATGTTGCCAGTAATGCCAGTCGAAATAATTTCAATGTGTTACTCATGTGCTTTTCGAACTCCCCAGTAACTGTATAGATGTGAACTCGCCAACGGCAGCATGGCAAGCAATGCTAACCATAAAAACCAATCGGCTTTCGGCTCGTGAGGCACCAACTCTTCAACAATAAGTGTTTGATATTGCTGCTCATCAATTTCATCCATCGCATCAGAAAACTCTTCCAATGAACCAGCCTCAAACGCACGGTAAGGCACGCCGATAGTTTTGAAAAACTCGTGGACTTTGCGTTCAGGTATATCGGTATACAAAATATTGTCATTCTCTGAGGGTTCCAGCGTCATTTCCTGTCTGGACTTGAGATAAATCCAATAAATACTCAGATTCATTTCTTTGTATCGCTTAGTAATCTGTTCCATTGCCTCATCTGTCATCAATTGACCACCATCAGATACCAGTAATACGATACGAGCACCACGGTAAGGCTGATCTTCAAACATGATGGCTGAATTCATTAATGCATCGGCCAGATTAGTATCGGAAAGTCCTTTACCTAAAGAATTCGCTTCAATAGTCGACAGAATGGCTTCCTTACTATAAGTGAGTGGCAACAGATTAATTGAATTGGTACTGAAAAATACAAAGCCAAAACGGTCATCCGGACGTTTTTTTACAAATTCGGTCAGATAAGTTTTAGCAACACGACGTTTGGAGTTATCCCCGGCAACCGAGTAATTTGCCGCCTGTGTGGTGACCGCAAAGGCATCATCCATACTGCGACTGCGGTCCAGCAACAGAACAATCTCTGCCCCTTCACCAAATCGTTCCACAGTGCGTTCCGGTATGGCCGGACTGGCGACAGCAAGTAATAAAGCAGCAATGACAACAGAAGACAGAACTTTCAGGCTCAGACTAATAGTTCGGGATAACGGATCGTGTGGCACCAGTGCTGTCCAGGCCACTGTCTTATCCAGATTATTGTTAAACCACGGCAACAATGCCACTGGCAACAACAACAAAACCAGGGGGAAAGCCCATTCAAGGCCAAGCAGCATCATGCCATCTTCTCCCTCGCCCGGCAGGCACGAGCCAGTTTGATTAAACTGTCAAAATCTGCCGATTGCATTGGATTCCGGCTGAAATAATGGGAGGCTGACTGTTGATAGAACCGGGTGATTTCCGGCTGTAAATCCACCAGCCAGGGGCAGCTGTCCCACAGGTGTTGCAGCTGACTGTATATCACTACCGTGCCGGCACTTTCATTGAACGCGTGGTGCATGACCCGGGTAGCCGAATCGACATCTTTATGACCGAACCAGCGTAGTTTATTCATCGAAAACACAGCCTTAGCAAAGGGTAACCGTTTGCCGGGACGCAGACCTATATGCCAGATTAACCAAATTAACGTTGTTAACAGTGCAACTAACGTGGCATAAGTCAGTTTTTTATGTAATGGGCTGAAATCAGCAGCCAATAACTGATGATCACCACGCAAGGTCACTGTAGCCGCATCATCTGTAGCGTTCAAAAAAGAACCGGCAGAAAAACTCGCAGAAGGTATCGTCAGTAAATCACCCTGCGAGGTTCTCAATGTATGCGTCGGTGTTTCCAGTTGCCGGGTTTCAGCTGGCACATTGACCAGCAGATAATGTAATTGCAACTGTTCGCCTGTTGCGGCAACTTCCTGCAGATATAGCCAGGGACCATGACGTTTTTCAAGTTGCGGCAGACTATCCTGATCAAGTTCACTGGCATTGACCGGCAAATTTACGCTGGCGATAATCTGGTCACCAATTAACAAACCCCAACTGCGATCCAGTTTGATGGTGACTTCTTCAGCCATAAGCTGGCTGCTAAATATAAAACTGATAATAAGGATCAAGCGGCGCATTGTGTGCATTCCTATGATTTTTTCATTGCGGAGAAATACTGTGTCAACTGTTGTGGTGTCACTTCTCCGGAGACAAAAAGCGGCTTGACGCGATAACGCATAAAACAGGCCGTCAGTTTCTCAAAGTGATCATCCAGTTGCTGTTGCCAGCGTTTCTTGATGCCGGGACGTATCCATACGCTATGGCGTTTACCGGTTTCAGAATCGCGCGTCTCCGTCCAGCCCGCGTGCGAAGGTAAATGATCCACCTCATCATGCTGCCAGACGATAGGCACCACCGTGTAATGCGCCAGCTTGCGTAAGGTGCGATCAACCAGATCGATATCACAGCAAAAATCCGAGGCCAGAAATACGATTGCCCTTTTACTACTGATTAAATCGGCCGCATCAAACAAGCCCTCTGCACCCGGTGCTGTCGGAGGTGCAGCGTTGATAATTTTTTCTGCCGCAACCGCTGGCATACTGCGTTGCCTGGTTGGCATTACGGATACATCTTTACGCCAGATATCATCAAATCCGGCCATGGCAAAACGATCACCGAATCTGATCGAGCTATGCGCAATCATATGCGCCAATCGGGCAACCCGTTCATTACTGACACTGGAAACCGACATCGATCGGCTCAAATCCGACAGCAGCCATAAAGTGATGGACGAACGTTGTTGATAACGTCTTACCAGCCATCGTTCCTGATTTCCCAGAGCGGAATCAGCAATATTGGTACGTAAACTGGCGCGTACATCCAGACGCCGTGGATCCGGATAATCAAATAAATCAGCGAAACCGGCAAAACGATCACCGCTGCCCAGCGCTGTTCCGCTATGTGCACCGGGCACATGACCAAACACCTTATCCGGAAAGCGATAGCTAAACTCCTGAGGTTGTATAGGCTTCATCAGAATGCCTTCTTACGGTGTGGCTATATGATCGCGTAACGCCTGAATAAATTGTGGCATCAGCTGTTCACGGCGGCCGTCATAGACCGGAGACAGGAACACACGATGTGTAAGTGAAGGCAGTAAAACAAAATGGATATCATCCGGCAGCACATGATCGCGTCCTTCCAGCCAGGCACAGACTTTCGCCGCCCTTACCATTGCTGACATACCTCGCACACTGGCACCAGCAACAACAAGATCTTCAACATAGACATCCGTCAGCGTAATACCGAGTTTATGTGGTTCCCAGCTGGCATCCCAAAGACGCACTACATAGTTTTCAATTTCCGGTGAAACATACACACTATTTTGAATATCACGATCCAGTTCATTGAGATCACGATAATTTAATATTGGGGCACCAATGGAACTGAGCAATGCATCCACATCATGGAAGGCTGGATCAAAAATCAATTTACGGCGTGACTCGTCTTCCAGTGGACGGCTGATGTTGATTTCAAACAGAAAACGGTCACGGGCGGCAGCACTCAGTTCAAAGGTTTCTTCTTTTTCGACAGCATTTCGATCAGCAAACACAATCATATGCGGGAATCGGTATTCTTTACCGAATGCTTCAGCACTGCGTTCTGCCATCGCTCTCAGCAACAAAGATTGAACTTGTGGACGGGCACGGTTGATTTCGTTAAAGAAAAACACGGCGGTTTCTTCACCTTTGGCAATCAGCGGGCCAGGTTCAATGACCGGTTTACCATCCGCATTCACCCAGGCGCTGTAAAGCAGATCGTTAGGCATTAAATCAACACTGCCCTCAATACGGCCAAATGCGCCACCCAATGCTTTGGAAAAAGCACGCAGCAAAGTGGTTTTACCCACCCCGACACCACCTTCGAGTAATACATGTCCGCGAGCATGTAATGCGATGAGAATCAAACGAATGGCCTGTTGCTGACCAATCACCACATCATTGACCACTTTTTCCAGTGCCAAAGCGTGTTCACGAGCAGTATCCAATTGCTGCTTATCCGACATTCTCTCTCCCCTTTTAATAGGTATTTATATATTTAAGTTTACTCACCCAAACTGATTGCGTAAGTAAGTTTCTTTAGCTTTTTATACATGACGCCTTATCAGGTGACGACAGCAAAAGCACAAAAATCCCGTTGTTGTGTCTTTGCCTGTGAACTCACCATTGGCTAATCAAGATTATGCTTTTGATTCATGCAGGAATCTATCACCAAACAGTCTGATATGAAACCAAGCTGATGATACGAAACTGAACGTATAACTTAATGCTTGATGAGGTAAGCCGACTGCTTAACTTTCACATAGCTTTTTTATGATGTTCATTAAACCTTGAAAGCGCAATCAGCACATCAGATATTTGCCCATGGACATCGGGCAAATTTCCCGTGTGTCGAAACCAGGCTTTGCAGCGTGGATATCTGCGCCTAGACTGTGTTGATTGTAAATACGGATAAACCATGAATCTCAGACTGCAGCTTTTCTTTAGAATCATGTTGATAGGCTTTATCTGTCTGGTGTGCAGTGCTGGATATGTTCTGTACCAGACCGACCAACAGGCTAAGCTGGAGGCTGATTTAACCGCGCAGCGAATAGAAAAACAGCTCACCCAGCAATTGTTAAAAATGTTTTCCCGTTATGACTATTCAGTTGCCTTTCCCGATACGGATATTCTGCAACAACTCAACGGCGTGCCTGGTTCCTGTGTGCAGTTTTTGTCTCGTACAGAAAGCCGCCGTCGCAGCTTGTGTAATGAAGTAGTACACGATGAAACGCGTTGGCCAAATTGGTTCGGCGAAATTTATCAACAGTTGTTTAATCCCAGCTACGAAGCCAGCCGGCGTTTTTCATTTAACGCTATAACCTATGGCAGCATTCTGGTTTCGTTGAATGTTGAAATGGAAATTGCCCGGGCCTGGAGTAATCTGCGGGCAGTCTTCGGTATTTTATCTGTAAGTATTCTGGCGGTATCGTTACTGGTGTTTATGACAATTAATCAACTGTTACGTCCGGCACAATTGATTGTTCGAGGCCTGGAAAAAATGCAACAGGGCGAGCTGCAAACCCGTATTCCCAGTTTTGAAATCGGTGAATGGCGCCGTACCAGCGAAGCGATTAATGCACTGGCATCTACCCAGCAACAGATCATGAATGAAAACCGCCAACTGGCACTGAAACTGATTAATGCACAGGAAGAAGAACATCGGTTTATCAGTCGTGAGTTACATGATGAATTCGGTCAATGTCTGGCCGGTATCAATGCCCTGACCACATCCATCAGCCAGACAGCTCGAAAGGATTGTCCATCCATACTCAGCGAAACCGAGGGTATCAGCCATATTACGGCGCATATGATGTCCGCCCTACGTGGATTACTGACACGTTTACGTCCCGCTGATGTCGATGAGATTGGACTGACACGAAGTCTGGATAAGCTGATTAAAAGCTGGAACCAGCGGACAGGCGGTGAAACACGATTTACCCTGCAGATTGATGATGGAATGGATATCCTGCCTGAACCATTGCCCGTCAATTTGTACCGTATTGTGCAGGAGTCATTGACCAATATTGCCAAACATGCCCGAGCCAGTGAAGCCAGTATCCAACTGAAATATGTTGATCCACATCAGCTTATCCTGGAGGTAGAAGATAATGGCAAAGCCAAGCGGGAAACGTTAAATCAGAACATGGGAGTGGGACTACTCGGTATCGCAGAGAGAGTAACTGCGCTCGGCGGTAAAATAACCATGGATACTCACAACGACGGTGGTTTAAAACTGCTGATCGAGTTACCCGTTAATCCGCCAGCAGAATCACTAACAGAGAACTTGCATGACTGAAAAAATGATTCAAATCTTATTAGTGGATGATCACGCCATTGTGCGGGAAGGATATCGTTCATTATTGCAAAAGCAACCTAATTTAACCGTGATAGCCGATGCTCGGGATGCTGCTGAAGCCTATCAGAATTACAAAACCTTTCAGCCGGATGTGGTGATCATGGATATCTCGATGCCGGGACAAAGTGGTTTGGAAGCAATTTCACGTATTCGGCAATATGATGCTCAGGCACGGATTCTGGTGTTCAGTATGCATCAAAACCCCAGCTTTGCCTTGCAGGCCATCCGCGCAGGCGCATTGGGTTATGTCACCAAAAGCAGTGATCCAACTTTATTGATTCATGGAATTTATGAGGTTTACGAAAATAACCTCAGTCTCAGTCCTGATATTGCACAGGCGCTGGCCTTGGAAAAACTGGGTCAGGACAAAGCCAGATTAGATGATTTAACGGTGAGGGAGTTTGAGATTTTACGTTTATTGCTGGAAGCCAAGAATAATCAACAGATAGCCGATATTCTGAATATCAGTCCGAAAACGGTTTCCAATTCACATTACATTATCAAACGTAAACTTGAGGTGAACTCGGATATTGAACTCACCCGCCTCGCCATTCGCATGAAGTTATTAAACTTGCGCGATTTAATTGACGAAGCGGAGTGAATCCACATTTATCGTTAAGCTGCCTGATCCTTCTCATCAAACTCGTTTCTGATCAGATAATCAAACGCACCTAATGCGGCTCTGGCACCCTCACCCATTGCCATAATGATCTGTTTGTATGGAATGGTGGTCACATCGCCGGCCGCAAACACGCCCGGCATTGATGTTGCCCCGTGAGAATCAATTTCAATCTCACCATATTTACTTAACGTTAGGGTATCTTTCAGCCAATCGGTATTAGGCAGCAAACCGATTTGAACAAACACACCTGCCACATCAACATGATGTGATTCTTCTGTGGCCCGATCTTTATAATTCAGACCGTTCACTTTTTTGCCATCACCAGTGATATCCATGGTTTGCGCGCCGATAATGACCGTAACGTTGTTCAGACTATGCAATTTTTTCTGCAATACCGCATCAGCTTTCAATTGATCTGCATATTCCAGCAAGGTGACATGACCGACAATACCGGCCAGATCAATCGCCGCTTCCACACCGGAATTACCGCCACCGATAACCGCAACATGTTTGCCTTTAAACAACGGGCCATCACAATGCGGGCAGTAAGCCACACCATGCCCCCGATATTCACTTTCTCCGGGCACACCCAGCTCACGCCAGCGTGCACCGGTCGCGATAATAATCGATTTACTGAGCAACTTAGCGCCACTTTCCAATTCTACTTCAATCATTTTGCCTTGCTGGCGTAACTTGTTAGCACGCTGCAGTTTCATCACGTCAACTTCATATTCCTTGACATGTTCTTCAAGTGCCGCGACCAGCTTCGGGCCTTCCGTTTCTTTAATCGAAATAAAGTTCTCAATTGCCAGGGTATCCATGACCTGTCCGCCAAACCGCTCAGCCACTATGCCAGTACGAATACCTTTACGTGAAGCATAAATGGAAGCTGAAGCACCTGCCGGACCACCGCCAATAATCAACACATCATACGGTGCGCGCTGGTTGATTTTTTCAGCTTCACGCTTGATTGCACCGGTATCCAGTTTGCCAATGATTTCGGCCAGCCCCATTCTTCCCTGACCAAATACCTGACCATTCAGATAAACAGTAGGCACAGCCATAATCTGACGCGATTCTACTTCTTCAGGATATAACGCACCATCAATCATAGTGTGATGAATATTCGGATTTAACACCGCCATCAAATTTAACGCCTGTACTACTTCCGGGCAGTTCTGGCATGACAGTGAAATATATGTTTCAAACACAAACTCACCGTCGAGTTGTTTGATTTGCTCGATGACTTCAGGCTCGGTCTTCATTGGATGACCACCGGTGTGCAGCAATGCTAAAACCAGCGAGGTAAATTCATGACCCATCGGAATACCGGCAAAGCGGATGTGCTCCTGACCTTCCGGTTGTTTCACCCGGAATGATGGTTTACGCGCATCGTTGTCTGCATCGGAAAAACTGACTTTGTCAGACATCTCTGCAATTTCAACCAGCAGTTCTCGCATTTCCTGAGATTTTTTGCCGTCATCAAGTGACGCAATGATCTCTACAGGACGTTGCAGATTCTGCAGATAAGTTTTTAATTGTGCAGCAATATTTGCATCCAACATAAGGCACCTGCCTGTGTAAAATTCTATAAATATTTGGGTGTTGTCCGGACCGATCGGCCCGGACACACGTGATCCAACGGATCAAGAAATTCTAAATTCAGATTTTCTTTAGATTTTGCCAACCAAATCCAGCGATGGTGACAAGGTTTCTTCACCTGGCTGCCAAGAAGCTGGGCAAACTTCACCATCATGTGAGGCAACATACTGAGCAGCCTGGATTTTACGAACCAGTTCTTTTGCACTACGGCCGATACCCAGATCGTGAACTTCACACACTTTGATCACGCCTTCCGGATCGATAACAAATGTGCCACGCAGCGCCAGACCTTCTTCTTCAATCATGACTTCAAAGTTACGGCTGATCGCACCAGTCGCATCACCCAGCATCGGGAAGTTGATTTTCTTGATGGTTTCAGAAGCATCGTGCCAGGCTTTATGAGTGAAGTGGGTATCAGTTGATACTGAATAAACTTCAACACCCATTTCCTGCAATTTTGCGTAATGATCAGCTAAATCGCCCAGCTCTGTAGGGCAAACAAAAGTGAAATCGGCTGGATAAAAGAATACAACTGACCACTTTCCTTTCAGATCGGCATCAGTAACCGGTACGAACTCGCCTTTGTGAAATGCAGTGGTTTTAAACGGTTTAATGGTAGTATTAATCAAAGTCGACATGGTCTACTCCTTGTTGATTGTCAAAAGCGACAGGGTCATTCTAGGGCTCGAAAATACAACGGTCAAACAACTTAATTCTATTAATATAATCGGAATTAGCGATTTGAGTTGAGGCTGTATAAAAAAAGCCCCTGGAGCTTAGCTCCAGAGGCTTTTTAAGTACATTTGAACCGAAATTAACGGTTGCAGATATACATGGTTACTTCAAAACCGAAACGCATATCTGAATATTCTGGTTTAGTCCACATAATCATTTCTCCATTCTATTTTTAAGGGTATCGCAATCCGCTTTTCTGGATAGCGTGAAAAAGATATTACGCCGCAAAAAACAGAACACTATCAGACATACTCTTGATCGGTCTCAGGATTTTACTGATTCACCCAGTTTATTGACGATAACTTTTATCGCCGTAGTTAATTGGGTTAACTGTTCTGAGCTGATGATATAAGGCGGCATCACATAGATCATTGAACGAAATGGCCTTATCCAGACACCTTGCTCCACAATAAATCCCGGCAACCAGTCCATAAAACTGTCGAGAGGCTGGTTCAGTTCAACCACCCCTATTGCCCCTTTGACCCGAACTTCTTTTACTAACCAATGAGAAGCTAATTCACTGAGTTCATCAGTCAGTTGGGATTCAATATTCAACACCAGTTTTTGCCAATCTGATTCAAGCAAAACATCAATACTTTCACTGGCGACCCGGCAGGCCAGCGGATTTCCCATAAAGGTCGGACCATGCATCAACACACCCTGCCCGTCGGCTGAAATACCCTGTGCCACTTTAGTCTGACATAAGGTGGCTGCCAGAGTCATATAACCGCCAGTTAACGCCTTACCAAGGCATATAATATCCGGCACCACACCGGCAGCTTCGTAAGCAAACAAATGTCCCGTGCGACCAAAGCCTGTGGCGATTTCATCAAAAATCAGCAACACATTGTGCTGGTCACATAACGATCTGAGTTCACGCAGATATTGCGAACAATAGAAACGCATGCCACCAGCACCCTGAACCAATGGCTCAACAATCACCGCAGCTAATTGTTCATGGTTGGCTTCGATTAAATCACGCATTTCGGCAATATCACTGTCCTGCCAATCGGCGTCATTACGACAGGTTGGCGCCGATGCAAACAGGTGCTGAGGTAACACATTGGCAAATTGGGAATGCATACCATTGACCGGATCGCAAACCGCCATCGCACCAAAGGTGTCGCCGTGATAGCCACTTCTCAATGACAGCAATTTTTGTTTATCCACTTTACCTTGAGCAAACCAGTATTGAATCGCCATTTTAATGGCAACCTCAACAGACACCGACCCGGAATCCGCCAGAAACACATACTGCAACGCATCATCGGTAATATCGATTAAGCGTCGTGCCAGACTGACAGCGGGATCATGGGTTAATCCGCCAAACATCACATGCGACATTTTATCGAGTTGATCTTTAGCAGCCGCATTTAATCGTGGATGACCATAACCGTGAATGGCGGACCACCAGGAAGACATGCCATCAATAATTTGCCGGCCATCCGCCAGCGTTAAATAAACGCCTTTTGCTGAAACCACCTCGTGCAATAATGGTGGGTTTTGCACACTGCTGTATGGGTGCCAGAGGTGTTTCGCGTCAAATTCGAGATTATTAAGTTCAGTCATGGAGGAGATTCAATCACAGCTTAAGCGCCGGGTAAAACAAAACTGCCCGTTAAAACTTAACGGGCAGTTTGAGGTACGAATTTAGTGAACAGTTTATTTGGTCACGCTAAAGCTCTCACCACAACCGCATTCAGAAGTGACATTCGGATTTCTGAATTTAAAGCTTTGGTTCAGGCCTTCCTTAACGAAATCCAGAATCATGCCTTCCAGTAAAGGCAAGCTGTCTTTATCGACAACTACTTTGACATCGTCCTGCTCGATTATCATATCGTTAGCCGCAATCGCATCGGCATAATCAAGCGCGTAGCTGTAACCCGAGCAACCACTTTTAACCACACCGATACGCAAGCCGATTCCACTATCACGTTTGGCGACCATATCACGTACGCGTTTTACTGCTGATTGTGTCAATGTAATTGTTGTCATTTCATTACCTGTTCATCAAATGGTTAAAACGACTGGCTTCTTTCTCAATTACGACAGCCAGCTGTTCGATTTGTTCTTTAGTATTTTCCAGTGCAACACTGACTCGGACAGCCCCCAGGGCCGTCATATCATCTACTCCCATTGCCTTAAGCACATGACTTGGTATCTGCCGGCCGGTACCGCAGGCCGAACCACTGGAAACCGAAAAACCTTTTCGATCCAGTGACATCAGCAAAGTGTCTGAATCGAAGCCTTGCAACGAAAAAAACACTGTATTGGGCAAACGTTCTGTCGATTGGGCAAAAATGGTAACGCCCGGGATCACTCTTAATCGTATTTCCAGTAAATCTCTTAATTCACGGCAATGCTGTTGATAATGGGTTAATTGCTGTTTGGCTTTTTCAGCCGCTGCTCCAAAGCCCACGATTGCAGCAACATTTTCGGTACCACTGCGTTTTTCATGCTCCTGACCGCCGCCTAACACATATGCAGGCCAGTCGAGTTTTTTATCGACAATCAAGGCGCCGATACCTTTTGGACCGCCGAATTTATGCGCCGACAAACTCATCATCTGAATACCGGCAGCCTGAAAATCAATATCCAGTTTGCCAGCCGCCTGGACAGCATCGCAGTGAAACACGATATCGCGGGCTTTGGTCATCTCGGTTAACTGTGCAATATTCTGCACCACACCCGTTTCATTATTAGCCCACATAACGGAGACCAAGCGGGTATCACCGGTTAACAGGGTTTCGAATATCTCGATATTGATCAATCCATCAGCATTCACCGGAAGGAACAACACTTCAAAGCCCTGTTGCTGCAAGCGTTTTGCCGGCTCTAAAACAGCGGGATGTTCAGTGCTGCCGATTAAAACGCGCCCGCTATCGAACAGCTGGGAAACACCACTAATGGCCTGGTTATTGGATTCAGTGCCGCCGCTGGTAAAAATGATTTGATCAATTTCCACATTTACCAAATCAGCAACTTGCTGACGAGCATGGTCAATCGCCGCATGGGTATACCGACCAAACCGATGGCTGCTTGAGGGATTACCCTGTTGCTGTTTAAGGTACGGCAGCATGGTATCCAGTACACCTTCAGCCAGGCCGGTTCCAGCATTGTGGTCTAGATAAGCAAAAGACATGAGACTCAGTCTGTTATTTCAGAGTGCATCAAACTTGATGACTTTTTCACCGCTATTTCGGCTGTTCAGGCTACGCTCGTAATCACTTACGACATGATGCAATGTAATGCCAGCAAGATAAACACGGATCTGATCACTCAGGCTCTGCCACAGTTCATGGCTGAGACATTGCTCTTCGGCATGACAGTTATGTTTTCCCTGACATTGCGTACTATCCACTTTTTCATCAACCGCTGAAATCACATCCAATACTGTAATTTCTGTCGCCGCACGACTCAATTTATAGCCACCGCCCGGTCCACGTGAACTGCTCACCAAGCCTTGCTTGCGTAATCTGGCAAACAATTGTTCCAAATAAGAAAGTGAGATGCCCTGCCGCTCGGAAATATCTGCTAGCGTGATCGCGCCAACACCGTAATTAAGACTTAAATCGAGCATCGCTGTCACAGCATAGCGACCCTTAGTCGTTAAGCGCATATTGATTTCCTATCACAAACTATTTGGATAGTTTTTCATGTCCGACTATTTTAGTCAACTTTAGCAGAATCAGACTCTTTATCCAGTTCGCAGCCATCTAATTCCGGCATGGAAACCTCTGGTATTTCACCGCCAAGACGGTGAATTGTCTGGCACATGGCATCCATGCGTTTTTCCATTAAATGAATGTGCTCAATCAAACCATGAATCGCTGAGGCAACAGGATCAGGCGTTTGTGTGGAAGTGCCGTAAGCATCAAATCCAACAGACTGTGCCAGCTTTTCCTGGGCTTTCTTATCCGGATTTTTCTGGCTTCGCACCACTCGGCCGGGAATACCAACAACAGTTTCGTTGGCCGCAACATCCTTGACCACAACCGCATTTGAACCAATCCGGGCACCTTCATGGACAGTAATCGGACCAAGCACCTTTGCGCCGGCACCCACCACCACATTATTGGTCAGGGTTGGATGACGTTTACCGCCTTTCCATGAAGTACCGCCCAGCGTGACCCCGTGATAAAGAGTGCAATCATCACCAATTTCAGCGGTTTCACCAATCACCACACCCATACCATGATCGATAAAAAACCGTCGGCCAATTTTAGCCCCCGGATGAATTTCAATCCCGGTCAGCCAGCGACCAATAGTCGACATAAACCGAGCCAGCCACATCCAGCCCTTTTTCCATAACCAGTGGCTGAAGCGATGCAGGGTTAATGCGTGTACACCAGGATAGGTAGTAACGATTTCAAATACATTGCGCGCGGCGGGATCTCTGTCAAATACACAGTAGATATCTTCCTTAAAACGCTGCCAGCGGGTCACATGTAATTGATCGTTCATTTTGAACTCCTCGCTTTGGTCTCTGCTGCACGCAAAATGCCATGCAAAATCTGAACTTCGTTTCGGTCAAGATCTGCCCGGTTAAATAATCGGCGAATCCGCCGCATTAAATAGCGTGGATTACTCGGATCTAAAAAGCCTATTGTGGTCAGGCTTCGCTCAAAATGGTCATATAAATGCACCAGATCTTCAGCATTAATCGCTTCCCGTTCCTCACCAATGCGACCACGTTCAATCGTCGGGTTGAAGCTCATGCGTAATTCATAAGCCATCACCTGGACAGCGGCCGCCAGATTCAATGAGCTATATTCCGGATTCGCCGGAATATTCACCAGTGTATGGCATAGATCCAGTTCATCATTTGATAAACCCGAATGCTCGCGACCAAATACAATAGCAATATGGGTGTCATCATCATATTTTTCAAGCGAGGTAACCGCTTCCCGCGGATTCATTAATGGTACGGCCAGATGTCTTAGCCGGGCGCTCATGCCAAACACATGCTGGCAGCCAGTTATAGCTGACTCCAGGCTGTCGTGAACGACGGCTCTGGCAAGCACGTCATCCGCTCCGGATGCCCGCGTAGTGGCTTCAGCACTGGGATAGATTTTCGGTGAGACCAGATGCAGATTGGTTAAGCCCATGGTCTTCATTGCCCGGGCCGAGGCACCAATATTGCCTGGATGTGTGGTGCCTACTAATACAAAGCGAATCTGATCTAAAAGCTTCATGCAGTTTTCCTGGTGATAAACATCGCGTCACCGTAACTGAAAAAACGGTAACGTTGCTCAATGGCGTGATGGTAGGCTGACATTATATGCTCGCGTCCGGCAAAGGCTGAGACCAGCATCAATAAAGTCGATTCGGAAAGATGGAAATTGGTGACCATCGCATCGACCGAACGAAATTCATAGCCCGGATAAATAAAGATATCGGTTTCACCGGAATAGGCGGCAATTTCACCACCTCGTGACGCACTCTCCAATGCTCTGACACTGGTGGTACCCACGGCAATCACTCGTCCGCCTTTTTCCCGGGTTTGACGAACCTTTTCACAAACAGTTTCACTGACTTCAATACGTTCAGAGTGCATTTGATGGCTACGAATATCCTCAACCCGCACGGGCTGAAATGTTCCTGCACCAACATGCAAAGTGACTTCGGTCATATCGATACCGTTGTCCCGTATACGCTGCATCAGTTCATTATCAAAATGCAGTCCGGCAGTCGGGGCAGCTACTGCACCAACTTGCTTGGCATAAACGGTCTGATAACGATCCAGGTCACTTTTATCAACTTCACGTTCTATATAAGGTGGAAGCGGTAATCGGCCGTATTGCTCAAGTGCTTCGATGACATCGCATTCGATATCAAACTGAAGCTCAAACAAAGCCTCATGACGGCCTAAAACTTGTGCACGAAGCTCAGATTCCAGAATTAATATCCGCCCTGCTCCGGGTGATTTGCTGCTGCGGATATGCGCCAGAACCCGTTTATCATCCAACACCCTTTCAACCAATACTTCAATCCTGCCGCCGGTTTCCTTTTCGCCCAGCAAACGGGCGGGAATTACTTTGGTGTTATTGAATACCAGTAAATCATTGGGTTTAAGTAAATCCAGAATGTCACTGAACTGGCGATCGGCCAGTTCTCCATGGTTACCATCTAGTGACAGCAAGCGGCTGGCAGTTCGATGTTTGGACGGATACTGGGCGATTAACTCCGGCGGGAGTTCGAATTGAAAGTCGGTACGATGCATGGCGAGATCATAGCAGAGCTACTACATATTTCGTTAGGTAAAATCTCTTTCGAGATTTAAAAATATCATCAATTACCTAAATCGGACTTTCATATTCAGACAGCTCTCGTTATAATGCTCGGCTTGTTGCCGGGGTGGCGGAACTGGTAGACGCGCCGGATTCAAAATCCGGTTTCTTCGGAAGTGCGAGTTCGATTCTCGCCCTCGGTACCAACATTAACCTAGTATTATCAATAGGTTACCCAGAATATTAAAGCCCCATCAGTTATGCTGATGGGGCTTTTTATTTGCAATCAGTAAAGTTAAATTTCACTTATTTTGCTGATTAGCGCTCTAACACAATGCGATAACGCACATCGCCTTTACGCAGTTTTTCAATTGCTTCGTTTATCTGCTCAAATGGATACATTTCAACCACTGGTTTCACCTGATGACGCTGTGCAAATTCCAGCATTTTGTTGCAGGTTTGTATGCTACCGGTGTCAGAGCCAGAGATACTTCTTTGCGCTTCTGTCAGGTTAAACACTTTGATATCCAATGGCTCCATCGTGGCGCCGACAAAGTGCAGCCGCCCTCTGGGTTTTAATTTACTCAGGTACAGGTTCCAATCCAGTTTGAAGTTAACTGTAGAGAGAATCATATCGAATTTTCTGGGCAGTTCTGCCATGACGTTTTCATCACGCGAGTCCACGCTGTAATGAGCGCCCATATCCAGAGCTTCCTGTAATTTGGACGAGCTGGTAAATGCCGTGACTTCACAGCCCCAGGCTTGCAGAAATTGCAATGCAATATGGCCTAATCCACCAATACCAATCACGCCAACTTTATCGGTTGGCTTGATGGCAAATTGAACCAAGGGATTAAAGACGGTCAGCCCACCACACAGCAAAGGCCCGACTGATTTGAGATCAATGTCTTCAGGCAGTGGGATCACACTATTGGCATTGGCCCTAACCTTATCGGCAAAGCCGCCATGATGCCCAACGATGGTGGGTGTGAGATCCGGACATATATTTTCATCACCGTTATGACATTGTTCACAGCTTTCACAATAATCTGCATACCAGCCTAAACCAACGGTTTGGCCGACTTCCAGATTGGTCACAGCCGTACCTAGCTGACTTACTGTTCCGACCACTTCATGTCCGGCCACAACAGGATATGAGGACATTCCCCAATCATTATCAATAATGCTGATATCGCTATGACAAATGCCACAATAACGCATCTCAATCTCGACTTCATGATCGCCAAGCGGACCAGGATCATATTGATAAGGGGTGAGTTTAGCCCCCGCTTCCAGTGCCGCATATGCATTAATCATCAACTGTCCTTTTAATCAGCAAAGCAATTTATAAAGAGGCATTATATTGACTAATTCATTGAATAATTATCGTGAAATGGCAATAGTTAGAGCAGTAAGTAACACGCTAACGCTAAGTGCTTTTTACCAACAGTATTGTGCAAAGCTTTCTCTGGAGATTTTTATATCTCAAACCAGACATTTTCGGCAGGCAGTTTTGGATGATATAGTAATTAAAAATGACAACCACGCCATTTGCGCTGCATTATTATTTGTAGAACTTCTCAGCTATTTCATGTCACATTTCTTTTATCTCCCAAACCGGGAGAACGTTTTCAGGGAGATTTTATGCACTGGAAATTAATGATTTCGTCTTGTTTATTTATCCTCACCGCCTGCGAACAGAATAATGCGAAGTTAACCTTTGCTGAGCTTGAGGCAGCGGGCTTTGAAAAATATCAGCAACAGTTTTTTCAATTGGTTGGCGCAACCAATGCCTGGTCAGGTAGCTGGGCCAATGAGGAGGTCGAGGTATATACCGTTGATGATCCCGATCTTGAAAACTCAGCTTTTTATAAATCGATAAGAACAAACAGACCGGATTCAACGTGGAATGCTAAATGTGTTCATAAAAATGTCATTATGCTCAGTAAAGGTGAAAAAGCCTGTGAACAACTTGCGAAGCTTTAATTATCGAAGCTGACAAGGCGTATGAATACATCTGTTGATTTTTCAAGAGAGGTGAAAAATGAGCGAAGAATTTGCCCAACAACTGATTGATATTTTACTTTTATCAGATAATTTCCAGATGGAGCTGGAACCTCTTAATTATTAAAGTTGCTGAATTTGATACTGACTCAGATGCCGATAGAAAATGTTTGGCAGAAGCTTTCGATATGCTGCTACGTGAGCAACTTATCTGGATAGAAAATGACCCACTGTACGAGAATCGAGAAGGTCATATTCATTTTAATAACATGCAAATTGGATTAACCAAAACCGGCTCCAATGCGTCAATTAATTAGCCTGTCATTAAAAAGCCCCACCAGCAATTGCTGATGGGGCTTTTTTTCAATAAAGCATTATTACTCGGCTTCTTTAACGATTTGTGCCTGATGGTAATTTTCAATACCCATTTTATCAATCAGACTCAGCTGGGTTTCCAGCCAGTCGACGTGTTCTTCTTCTGATTCAAGAATATTCCTGAATAAGTCACGGGTAACATAGTCAGCAATCTGCTCGCAATACTGAATACCCTCTTTCAGATCCGGAATCGCATCCAACTCTAAAGAGAGATCCGCTTCCAACATTTCACGGGTATTTTCTCCGATACGTAATGCACCAAGATCCTGCAGGTTTGGTAACCCTTCCAAAAACAGAACCCTTTCAGTCAGTGCATCCGCATGTTTCATTTCATCAATGGATTCATGATACTCATGCTCATAGAGATTTTTCAGGCCCCAATCCTTATACATTTTGGCATGCAGAAAATATTGGTTAATAGCAACCAGCTCATTGCCCAATACTTTATTTAGCAACTCAATAACTTTTTTATCGCCTTTCATCGGATTATCCCTCTCTCATTGCTCGATAGTGTTGATTATCGTTAATAAGCCATAAAAGTCAAAGATAAGTTATTGATATTAAAGACAAATGATAACAATTATCATCTGCATTGCATTCCTCGCCCGGATCTAAATCAGTAATCAAGATTAAAGCTAAACAAATTAATAACTTGTTGAACAGAGAAAAACCATGAAATTTTTATGGTTTTGAGAAAGGAATCAGATTAATAAATGCGGGAAGTTTATGCTGTTGCGATATCTGCGCAACTTTAATGAGAGGCGTTTACAGTCTGAGCAACCAGATAGCCATTCTGATCATCGAGCTGTGGCGCGTGTTGCTGTAAAACACGGTTCACTTTGAACTGGCATTTACCGCAGCATGCTGCTGCTCCGGTAGTTTCACGGATAGCTTCAAGCGTGTCTGCGCCTGCATCAATAGAGGCTTTAACTTTCTCTACATTCACGTTGTTGCATACACAAACTATCATGAAATAAACCCGGTTAATTAACGTTGATGTTAATGATAATGATTGTTATTTAATTAGTCAAACAGCTTTTGTTAAATTTTGGGAGAAATTCCCAAAAATGTTACTTGCGATGAATTTATATACATCGTAACGTAGCTATATCAGGCCTTAAGAGAATAGTATGAAAGCAGTATCAGCAACGGTTTTAATTGTGGAAGATCACCGTGATTTAGCAGCTAATGTGGGCGATTATCTAGAACTTGGTGGCTTTACTGTTGATTTTGCAACTGATGGCATCACCGCGCTGCAGTTATGCGAAGAACATCATTATGATGCCATTGTGCTGGATATCATGCTTCCCGGCATCGACGGCTTTGAAGTCTGCCGCAGGTTACGTCATGAAATGCATTTACATACACCAATCATTATGCTCACGGCTCGTGACACGATTAATGACAAAGTCAATGGCTTTGATCTGGGTGCAGATGACTATTTAATCAAACCATTTGAAATGCGCGAATTGGAAGCGCGGCTGATTGCGATGATAAGACGTCAGCGTGGTGAACTGGAGGGGGGCAAGTTAACGGTTGCCGACCTGACCTATGATTTGGATACCATGCGTGTCATGCGTGGTGATCAGGTTATCAAGCTGTCACCTATCACTTTGCATATATTGCGAATTCTGATGCGCGAATCCCCCAAGATTGTCAGTCGTGAACGGCTTGAAGCTGAAGTTTGGGGAGATGATACGCCTGACAGTGATACGTTACGCAGCCATTTGTACAACCTGCGAAAAAGCCTGGATAAACCCTTTCAGAATCAGTTGATGCATACCTTACCGGGCGTAGGCTATAAGCTCTGCAGAGAAGAAGATCTGTAAGCCCCATCGACCATGCAGAATCTTCAGCAACAGTAGCGAGCAGTAATCGATCCAAAATGCCTAATCAACGACTACGAAACTGGGCTTTGGGAAAGTGCACACTGACCTCGGTGCCTTCGCCCATTTTACTGGATAAACGTAAATTCCATTCGTAACGATTGCAAAGCCGTTTCACAATAGTCATACCAATACCATACCCTGTTGTCTGCTGCTTATCATCCGCACGGAAAAACGGTTTAAACACTTTCTGCATTTGATCCCTATCCATACCAATTCCACTATCTGCCACCGAAAAACCATCTGAACGAATAGATACAGTGATATTGCCACGTTGTGTATAGTTAAAGGCATTGCGTAATAAGTTGCCGATCAGGATAGGCAACACACGTTCAGCTGCCTGAACAACTAAAATACCGGATTCCTCTACATTCACAGTGATGGGTTTATCCTGGTGAATCATACGAAGGTTATCAAGTTCTGCAGCAATCAAATCATTGACCGTCACTTCCCGTAAAGGCAAAGCCTCCACTTGTTCCCTCGCCAATAACAGCAGTGTTTCAATCAGCGATTCCATATCCGTCAAGGTGCGGTACATTCGGTTCATTTCCGTTACCGCCTGATCGCCATATTTTCGTTCAACTAGCTCCAATGCCCCGCGAATAACCGCAATCGGAGTTCTTAATTCATGGCTGACATCACGGGTGAAATTCCGCTCCCGCTCAACAAAGTTTTCCAACCGGTTGGTAAACTCGTCCAATGCCCATACCAGACTGGAGACCTCATCATCAGGAATATTCCGTAGTTCATCCAGGTCCAGCTGTGGGAAGTTACCTTCACGAAAATCCACATCATTGACCGCACGGGACAGTTTCATAATAGGTGAAACCGCTTTATGTGACTGGCGATAGGCTATCCACGCCAACAAATAAAGCACCACCAGCACTAAAGCCAAAGGTAATAACCCAAACACCAGCGCCAAACGTGAAACCTTAACTTCATCAAAGATCAGATACAGACGACGATTAGCTTTATCTTCAACATACACAATTGGCTGCTGTCCGCCGAGCTCAGTTCGCTGTAGGCCCGGTCCAAGCTCCTGTAATGACGGCGGTAAATGCGAATAATCATTGCCCTCAGCCATATAGGCTTTCAGATTCATAGTATTGGGTAAAGGAAAGTCAGAATCCTCAGATCGCATATCCCAGAAATGTTGCGCCTCGCCCTCCAGTGCGGCGCGAACCAATACATCCTGCAGTGTAGCTTTTGCGGCATAAATACCCGCAATAGCGACCAGACTGATTAACGCTACCTGAATCAGAAAGACTTTAACCAGCTTGGCTTGCAGATTGGTATTGGATTTAGCCATTGCCTCAGTTTACCCGTTTGGAAAATAAATAGTGCGTAACCAGCCATTCAGTCCCATCGCGATAGCCAAACAACTCGGCACAGGCCATAAAAAACAACCGCCAGCGTTGGAGCCAGATAGCACCTTCGCCCTTGCCATAGGTCTGATCAAACAAATCTTTAATCTGGCGGGCATTCTTATCTGTGTTTTCCAGCCAGGCTTCGGCTGTTTTCTGATAATGCTGGCCGTTGACCAGCCATTGCTTTTCAATTTGCAACGCATCCTGAAAATGTAACAAGGTATCTGCCGAAGGCATTAAGCCACCCGTAAAGAAATAACGCCCCATCCAGTTATCATCGCCTTCCGTTTCAAATGGATAAACCACACTGCGATGGCAGAAAATATGTACAAACAATTTGCCCTCAGCATTCAGCCACCGACTGACTTTATCCAGCAATTGCTGGTAATTACGCATATGCTCAAACATCTCAATTGACACGATACGGTCGTATTGTGTGTCCAGTTCCAGTTCATTCACATCACAGGTAATAATATGGATATTGGTTAAACCACGGGCTAATGCCTGTCTTTCGATATATTCACGTTGCGAATTTGAATTTGACACTCCAGTAATACGTGAATAAGGGAAACGCTCAGCAAGATATAGGGTCAGCGAGCCCCAGCCACAACCAAGCTCAAGAATATCCTGACCGTTTTTAAAATCTCCGCGTTCGACATAAACATCCAGCATGGCTTTTTCAGCCTGATCCAGTGACACAGTGTAATCATCCCACCAGCAACCACTGTACTTAAGGTGTTTGCCCAATGACAGCTGATAAAACTCGGCCGGAACTTCATAATGCTGTTCATTCGCAGCTTGAGTTTCAATGGCAATAGGACTGTTGCGCAACATTTCAATGCATTGATTTTTAATTTCACTGGCGGCTTCAGGATCATAGGCATTTTCATCATGAAGTCTTTGTCTTAGCAGCTTGCGGATGCCGAGTCGTATTAACGCATCAGGCACCAGGCCTTTTTCGGCTATAGAAATAAGACTCATGTTTTTTTCCTCCAGGGAATAAATGCACTGGTAGTTTGTTGATAACGGCGATATTTATCGCCACGACTGCGAATTGCCTGTTGTTCGGTATATGGGATGCCGGTAATGAAATACAGAAATAACAGCATGATAAGCGGTGCCAACCATAACCAACCGCCATATTCCAACCCCATTCCCATTAATGGATAAGCAAACCAGTGCAACCATTCGAAAAAGTAATTCGGATGTCTGGAATAATTCCACAGGCCTTTCTCACACACCTCGCCTTTATTTTTGGGATCCGCTTTGAAAGCGGCTAATTGCTTATCCGCCGTGGTGACGCCGATAATGGCGATTATCGCTATCGCCAGGCCAGCATATTGAGCCAGTCCCAAATTTTCAATCTGTCCCTGACTGATTAACCAGACCGGAATGGCAAAACCCCAGGCCAGTAATGCCTGGAACTGGAAAAAGAAAAAATGGTAAAAATTGGTTTTATCGGCCCAGTAGTCTCGCAAGTATTTATAGCGGCCATCTTCATCCTCACCTAATACCCGTTGAGCAAGATGCAGTCCCAAACGTAGGTACCATAAAAACATAATACTGGCCGCCAGCAGACTTAATGGCAGATAACCATCACTGGTAATCAAATGAAACAATGCTAAAAAGCTCAGTGAAAATGCCCATAAAACATCAACAATACCGGCATTTTTACTGCGAAGTTGCCACAACCAGCCGCCCAGCATGATCAGTGAAACGATAAAAAAACTAAACCACAGCATGTTGCGTCCCTGATTCTTGATTTCGCCAAAAGAGAGTAAGTGTCAGTAATAATGGAATAACCAGTCCCCAGCTGATGCCAAGCACAATAATCAATATTTCCGGCTGCAACCATTGCAAGGCACCCAATCGACTGCCCGCATAATAGGAAACCGGACTGGCAACGGCAGATAATATCCCCGCCAGCAAACGATGTTTTAACAACCAGGACATTGAATGATTAAGGGTTAAGGCAAAATTAATCCACAAACACCAGATCCACCACGGAGCAATCGGTTCTATAGTTTGCGCCTGATAGGCCATCAAGCCCCAGGCAGACCAGCTGGAATCTAAAATGACACCAATTAAAATGGCGGCTAATACCAGTTTGTAATCCGTTAGTTTCCAGGGATAAAAGCGGAAATGAACAAATAAAAATGCTGCAGTAAATAATAGCGCCGGCGAATTCAAACCGGCTGCACCACTTAATACACAGGCGAACCAACCGATTTGAAACAGTAAAAAGTTGATGATAGTCAGTCGTTCAGGCATACGCTGGACACCACTGGGCTCGACGATTGTCAGCTTTGCTGAATAACAAATGCACATCACTGATACTGCGTTCAGCAAAACCGCCTTCGCAGTAACACAGATAAAATTCCCACATGCGAATAAACGATTCGGGATACCCCATGGCCCTTACCTTATCCAAAGCGCCATTAAAACGTTCACGCCAGGCTGCAAGAGTAATAGCATAACTGGGACCGATATCTTCCAGACTGGTAAGTTTGAGTTTGGCTTTGGCAGCCGAATTACTCAGCACTGTGACACTGGGGATAAAACTGCCGGGGAAAATGTAGCGCTTGATAAAATCCACTGATTTTACGGCCTGTGCATAGCGATGATCTTCCAGCGTAATAGCCTGGATAATCGCCAGGCCATCCGTCGTTAATAAAGCAGCACAGCGCTGAAAATAATCATCAATATAGTGATGCCCAACCGCTTCGACCATTTCAATGGAAATAAGCTTATCGAACTGACCTTGCAGATCACGATAATCCTCAAGCAAAACCGTTATTCGATCGGTTAATCCGGCTTTTTCAACGCGTTGAACAGCATAGTCATATTGCTGTCTGGATATCGTCGTCGTGGTGACTCTGCAGCCATAATGCTGTGCAGCAAATACCGCACAACCGCCCCAACCCGTGCCAATTTCCAATAAATGATCCGTGGCTTGCAAATCCAGCTTGTCACACAATCTCGCCAGCTTTTGCTGTTGTGCGGTTTCCAATGACTCGTTGCCGGTGTAATAAATCCCGGATGAATACATCATCCAGTCTTTATCCAGAAACAATTCAAATAAATCATTCCCCAGATCATAATGTGCAGCAATATTCTTGCGACTGCCACGCCGGCTGTTACGGTTTAGCCAGTGAAAGCCTTTTAATAACGCACCGGTAATTCTGGCAAAGCCCTGTTCGAGTTCATCAGTCAACGACTGGTTACGCACCAGAATCCGCACCAGAGCCGTTAAATCACTACACTGCCAGTCACCCTGCATATAGGACTCTGCTGCTCCGACGCTACCACCTTGCACTATGGACTCAAAAAAACGTCGGTCATAGACAGTCAGACATACAGACAAGTCCGCTTGAGGCTCACCCAGCTCATAGACTTCCCCTGCAGTATGAAGGTGGATGCAGCCTTTCTGGATCCGGCTGAGCTGACGAATAACCCCTTTTTCATAGAGTTTCGACAGACGGCTAATCTTGCTATTTTGCGTTTCAATGATGGCCGTTTTACTCATTTATCATCTCCATGATGGATAACAGGTTGAGTCACAGTCTCAGCTTGCTGATCAGGATGACTGAAAGTAGGCGTATGTTTTCCCCATAACCGCAATGCCTGCCAGTAGATTCTCAATACGACCCTGAGTGTCTGCATCGGATAACGAATCGGTAACCAGCGCATGCTTCTGGCGGTCATTGGCTGAAAATCAGCCTGTAAGGTTGCATCAAACTGACGCTCGCCTTCACGCAGTAACACCATATTGATATTAATGGCACCCTTATCCAGCTTAAATCGCCAGTGATATTGAATATCCATCGGCATAAAAGGTGAAATATGGAATTGCTTATCAAAATCAAACCGCCATGGCTGACTCTGCTGTTGATCGACTTTTAATACGTAGGCATGACGTTCGTTCCACGGCGTATTATTAATTTCCGCAACAATAAATTGGAGCTGTTGCTGATCAAAACAGAAATAAAAGGTCACTGGATTAAAGATAAACCCCAGATAGCGAGGGTGAGTAAGTATCTTCACACTTCCAGCGAAATTCTCGCCGCTACGTTCATAGATCAAATCGACCACTGCCTGCTTTAAATCGGTCTGTTCGGATTGCAGGTAGTCATTACGATAAAAACTAATCAGATTGAAACGTTCCAGTGACCAGAAGCGTGAGCGTTTGAAGTGTGTCTGCAATTCATCCAAGTCCAGCATCAACATCGCTAGTGGATATTGAAAACCATGTTTATTGGGTAAATGGCGTTGATGATTAACCCAGCCACGATAAATGCCATCAGGCAACATTGGCCACTCCCTGCTTAGATTCTTTGAGGGCATCAATAACCCGTAACGCACTGCTCACACCATCTTCATGAAAGCCCCATCCCCAATAGGCACCGCAATAAAATGTATGCTGCGTGTCGGCGATTTCCTGCCAGCGACGTTGGGCGTTGAGTGTTGACAGGTTATATATTGGATGGGCATAACGACGATGTACCAATACATTTTTCGGGTTAATTAGATGCCCTGAATTTAACGAGACAATCAGCTCTGCCGGTGCAACCAGACTCTGCAAGGTATTCATGTGATAACTGACCGTACACTGTTGCTGCAACTCTGGTCCTACCCGCACATTCCAGCTGGCCCATGCCTGGGAATTTTTGGGCAACAGGCTGATATCGGTATGCAAATGCATTTCGTTTTCCTGAAAACCTATGCCACCCAGAACAGCCACTTCGGTCTCACTGGGTTGATCCAGTATACGTAATGCCTGGTCGGCATGAGCGGCGATGATCACTTTATCAAAATGACGTTTTTCACCATCTACAGTCAATGTCACACCATGCAAATTACGCTCGATACGATGAATTGGCGTGCCAGTTATAAATTCAGCATTGCTCTGCTTTACCAGCGCATCAACATAGGACTTGGAACCACCCGTTACAACGCGCCACTGAGGCCGGTCGGTTAACGACAACATATGATGGTTATGCATAAAACGAATAAAATATTGCGCCGGAAAATCCACCACTGACATACTGGGGCCGGACCATAAGGCACATGCCATCGGAATGAGATGATCGTTAATGAATATATCGCTGTAGTTGTTGATAGCCAGATACTGCCCCAGAGTCAGACCATCATCATCTTCGTTCAAAAGAAGTGGTGCTTCACGATAAAACCGCACCAAATCCCATAACATTCGGTAAAAGCGGAAATTCAACAGATTACGTCGCTGACAGAATAATTTATTCAGATCACCAGCGTTATACTCCAGACCAGATTGGACATTACTGACACTAAAACTCATTTCTGTCGGCTGGCTTTCGACCCCTAATTCACTTAATAACCGGGTAAAATTCGGATAGTTCTGTTCGTTGAAAACAATAAAACCGGTATCCACATTAAATGATTTGCCGGCAAGCTCCAAACAATGTGTGTCCGTGTGCCCCCCCAGATAATTACTCGCTTCAAATACCGTGACATGATGCTGTTTTGCCAGATAATATGCAGAGGTCAAGCCAGATATACCCGCGCCAATTATCGCAATTTTCATACACTTTCCTCAGGGAGGATTTTCTTACTTTCACGCTTGTGGAGTGGCACTGTGCGTACGTCCCAGATAAGTCCCGATTTTTGCATTAATTTCAAAATGTAATAACTGATATCCACTTCCCACCAATAAAATCCCTGTCTTGCTGATGCTGGATAATGATGATGATTATTGTGCCACCCCTCTCCCAGAGTCAGTAATGCCAGAAATAGGTTATTACGACTCTCATCAGCCGTTTGATAGCGCTTTTTGCCCAGACAGTGCGCCATGGAGTTGATCAGTAAAGTGGCATGTAACAGAACAACCGTTGAAATAAAGTATCCCCACACCAGCATTTGCCAGCCACTGGTTCCGGAACCGGGGAAATACTTCTCCAACAGCACACCGAGAATAAATAATGCTAACGCCAATAACACCGGAACAGCCAGATCATAACGATCCAACCAACGTAGTTCTGAAAAACGCTGCCAATCCGGGACCAGCGTGTAATCGGCCTGATAGTGCTTGCCGGAGAGAAACCAGCCCATGTGACTCCAGAAAAAACCCTGCTTGGGTGAATGCGGGTCGGCAGGTTGATCTGCATGCCGATGATGCTGCCGATGATGAGCTGCCCACCATAAAGGCCCCCGCTGGGTGGCGCTTGCGCCGATCAAAGCAAACAGAAACTGTACCGGTCGAGTGGTTTTAAAGGATTTATGCGCAAAATACCGATGGTAAAACGCCGTGATGGCAAACATTCTTATCAAATACAATGCCACAGCCATGAGAACGGCCACAGCAGATATGCCAACAAAAAAGACAGCTAAACAGGCCAGATGTAAAACCAGAAATGGAATAACCCTCAACCAGTCAATACCATCCTCAGCGCTCTCGACAGACTCTGCTGAATAGGCGGCTTCACCATTGTCAAACCATTGTCGAATTGATTTCATGAAGTGTCTCTTTTTCGATGGTGCCAAGCTTAATCAGCAAAGCGTGAATTGCGTGTGAAGAATAGCTGCACATACTCTTCACCCCGTTTTCACAAGTGATACGTTTTGATGAACTACGAAAATAGTGAAACGGAAATATCACCATGCTCAAACAAGCTATTCAATCAAGATTATCGTGGTTATTGCCGTTTTTTATTCTGTTATCAGCCTGTAGCGGGAACACCATGCAAAGTGCCTACTTAGATGATTATAGAAAAGCTATCTCTGTTGAGGGTTCAAAACCAATAAATGAAGCTGAAGCCGTAAAAGGTTTCATTGCAGTATTTAATCAGGTTCAACACGGTGATGTAGCAACCATTATCAACGAAACCTACGCCGAAACCCTTTATTTTAACGACACCTTTCGCACCATCACCGATAGAAACGAGCTGATTGATTACATGCAGCAGACAGGTCACCAAGTGGATCATCTTGAAGTGCAGATTGAAGATATCGCACTTAGCAAACAGGATATTTATGTGCGTTGGGTGATGCGAATGCAGTTTTCGGTAATGGGAAAAAAAGTCGATAGCGAATCTATTGGTATCAGCCAGTTACGCTTTGATGAAGATGGCAAAATCATTCTGCATCAGGATTTCTGGGATGGTGTGGATGGCTTTTATCAATACCTGCCAATCATTGGTTATTCACTGAGAAAAATCCGGAATCAATTATGAAAAAACATGTTTTATGGGGCTTGTTGGTGCCATTACAGCTGGCCAGTGCCAATAGCTTTGAATCGAAGATTCAACTGGATAATACTACCCTGCAACAATGTTCTGCGGTACCGATAAAAGTCATGTTGTTTAATCTTGGCGATGTCGCGTTATATCGTGAACAGTGTCGCGAAGATAGTGAACTCACCAGCCAGATGGTTCAACTTTCGTTTATTTATAAGCGCGCTTTTGATGCCGAGGATTTTCAAAAATCCTCGGTGGAATTGCTCAAACGTAATGTAAACCAAACAACCTTTGAATCAATTGAATCAGCATTGGTGGAGTTTAATAGCGGGTATCAGCAAGCCGAACCAGGAGATCGATTCGATATACGCTATTCTTCAGCAGAAGGTTTAATATTATTCAAAAATGGCCAGCAGCTGAGCCAGAGCGACGATGCAAAACTAGGGGAAGTCTATTTTGATATCTGGTTTGGACAGGATCCCTTTAGTAAAGGCATGAAAAAGGATTTGCTGGCAGGACTAAAACAATAAACCCGCCTTTCGGCGGGTTTGATTAAATCAGACAGACGTTTCACCGGGCTGTAATAGCTTTTATCCTGAGAAGGTTCTGCAAATGTTACAAAGCCGGCTCTTCTGATACATCATCTTCTGTTGATAACTGCCCTGTGGGCGATTTCAGTTAAGGCGCTACCTGCAGCAGTTCCGGTTCTGTGGAGCCGGTATTGAGCAAACACCCATGCATAACGTGTTTATGACGCAAGGCAAATCGCCCTTCCGTGGTCATGAACTTCAACTAAGTAACTGTGCAGATTTTTGATAGCGTCCGCATAGTCGTCTTCATCAATGATAAATTGCATATCCACCTGACGCATTGACTGATGCATTGCCAGCACGCTGATATTTTTCTCAGCCAATGCGCTGACGGTACGTGCCAGAATACCAGGGATTTTCATATCACTGCCAATGGCAGAAACAATCGCTACTTTCTGCTGATTGATTTCAGCTTCAGGGAACTGTTCCTGTAAAGCCTCTCGGATCCGGCGGATATTCTTCAGACTGGCTGAAAGATAATGCGTGATGGTATTGGCATTAATATCTTTGGAAATGATATGTGCTTTATTTCTGCGGATCTGTGCCAGGATTTCACGGTCATAAACATCAATATTACCAGCCATATCCTGATCAAACAGCTCAAAGGCATAGACATGTTTGCAACCGGCGATAATTTCCACGCAGGGCTTGCTGCTGATGTAGTCACCGGTAATTAAGGTACCAGCGTGTTCCGGTTCAAAGGTATTGCGCACCCTCAATGGAATATTATTCTGCCGCAACCCTTTTGCTGCTTTAGGGTGAATGGCTTCCATACCAAGATTGGCCAGCTGATCTGCGACATCATAATTAGTTCGGCCAATCGGTACCGCATTATCTTCGCCGACCAGTCGTGGATCAGCACTGCTCAGATGAAACTCTTTATGAATAATCGCTTCGTTGGCATTGGTTAATACGGCAATACGACTGAACGTCATTTCGCTGTAACCACGATCAAAGGTAGACATCAAACCATCATCGCTGTGGGCATAACCGGTGACAATGGGTAACTCTTTACTGAGGTCAATTTTGGCAAACGCCTTATCAATACGCTCATCCAGCTTCATGTGTTTGTCAGTCTGCCAGCCGGTCAAATCCACATAACGGGCGTTGATCTTGTCTTTTTTCAATAAGGTGGCTGTATTCCAGGCACTGTGCGCTTCGCCGATACTGGCCAGCATTTCACGTACCGTAGCCAAATGCATATCCAGCGCAAAATGACCATGCTGGCAAAGACGTTGTAAATCGGCCAAAACACGTTCTGCATCTTCAAGCCGTTCGCCAATAAACTCATTAGCCTGCTTCAATGTTTTTTTATCTTTAAACAATTGCTGGTTGATGGAAAAAATCTCCTGCTTGAGCTTTTCCATCGCTTCTTGCCAACTGTCATCATTCAGACTATTGGCAAATTCAGCATACACGCCTGCTGTCCCGTTTTTCTTATGCTCAAGTAGCAGATTGGTGATACCACCGTATGCTGAAACAACAAATACACGATTGTAAATTGACTCGTTATGAACCGGTTTCAGAATAATATTGTCGCGCACCGCGACATAGTCGCTCATTGAGGTGCCGCCTATTTTTTCTACCGTATGAAATTGCATATCTACTCTCTGTTAATTCGTTGTACTCCGGACCAAACCGGAAAGGCTGCATTGCCTGTTATTCAGTTACTGCTTCAGCGTCTAGTTCATAGGCACCTTCAGCGTTGTGAACTTCTTTACCATTCAAAGGTGGGTTGAATACGCAGGCAAGGTGAAGTTCTTTAAATGCACGCAGGATATGGCGATCATGTTTATCCAGGTTGTATAAGGTTCCCGGTGTGATTTTGTAGACTTTGCCGTCATCCAGTGTTTCCACTTCACCTTCGCCACTGATGCAATACACTGATTCCAGATGATTCTGATAATGCATACGGAAATCGGCACCGGCATAAATTGTAGTGATATGGAATGAGTACCCCATATTGTCATCTTTCAATAACATACGGGTGCTTTCCCAATTACCATCCGGCGAAACGATACGACGAGAGGTTTGTTGTGCTTCTTGTAGTTGTCTGACAATCATGGCTTGTCCTCTGTTAATTACTTGTAAAGTCCGGTGACCGAAAGATCAGTCACCGAATTAGAAAGATAAGTAGATCCCGGTTGATTAACTTGCTGCTTTGTTATCGGCCGCTTCAAACGTATCGGATTTACTGGCTTCGTCACTCACTGAGTAATCACCTTCAAAAAAGTCTTTTTCTTCCGGAATACTATCTGCCTTATCACACACTTCCTTAATGGCTTTCTCCAGAATATCGATACCTTTTTTCAGGTTTTCATCGGTAATTGTCAGTGGACAGAGAAATTTCACCACATGATCATCGGCACCACTGGTTTCGATAATCAAACCGTTCTGGAAACATTTACGGGTGATTTGACCCGCTAATTCGCCGCTGACGCAGTTGATGCCACGGAACATGCCCCGACCATGTGAGTTGAAGTTACCTTCGCCATATCTGGTCACAATAGCATCAACACGATCAGCAATATATTGACCTTTACGTTGTACTTCTTTGGCAAATTTATCGTCTTTCCAGAAATAGTCCAGCGCGGCTTTAGCAGTGACAAATGCGTGATTATTACCACGGAATGTACCGTTATGCTCACCCGGAGACCATTGATCAACTTCCGGTTTCATCAGTACTACAGCGAATGGCAGTCCATAACCACTCAATGATTTCGATAAGGTGACAATGTCCGGGTAAATACCCGCTTCTTCAAAACTGAAGAACGTACCAGTACGCCCACAGCCAGCCTGAATATCATCAACAATCAGCAATACCTCATGGCGCTTGCAGATTTCTGAAAGACTTTGTAACCATGTCATTGAAGCAGCGTTAATTCCACCCTCACCCTGTACAGTTTCAACAATTACCGCAGCGGGCTTATCAACACCACTGCTGGAATCCGATAACATCTTGTCGAGCAGGTTGGTGGTATCTACATCATCACCAAGATAGCCATCATAAGGAATACGGGTTGAACCGTGTAAAGCGATACCTGCACCACCACGATGGGTTGAATTACCCGTCACCGATAATGCCCCAAGGGTTTGACCATGCCAGCCATTAGTGAAAGAGATAATATTTTCACGACCGGTTTTTTTACGGGCAATTTTTAATGCCGCTTCAACGGCATTGGTTCCGGTTGGACCGGTAAACATGACGATGTAATCAAGGTCACGGGGTTTTAGAATATTCTCGTTAAAACTTTCTAAAAACTCACCCTTGGCACGAGTGTGTAAATCCAGGCCTTGAGTAATACCATCACGTTGAATGTATTCGATCAGTTTCTCTTTAAATAACGGATGATTGTGACCATAATTCAGCGAACCGGCACCGGCCAGAAAGTCTATATATTCATTGCCGTCATCATCGTAAATCAACTCGCCTTGTGCCTTGTCAAATAAACGAGGGAACGCGCGGGCATATGAACGCACTTCTGATTCGATCTCTTCAAAAATTTTCATTCGCTTTTCTCTCCTGTGGAAATTTTGGTCATTGCTGACCTGAATTCATTATGGGTTAGGCAATTGGCTTGAATGGGCCAACTTTGACTAACATTTCAGTATCGTGTTGATTGGCAAAATGCTGATGACGATCAAACATAACACTACTGCTTATTTCGGTATCCAGCTTACGAGCCAGACTCTCAAATAACGCCCATGATGCTTTGTTATCCGGGGTTATTGTTGTTTCAATTCTTTTTATATCGCGGTTTTGTTCTCGCGAAAGAATCGCTTTTAACATTCTTCCGGCAAGCCCCTGACCTCGGGCTTTTTCGCCAACGGCTACCTGCCACACAAACAGTGTTTCAGGGCGTTTAGGAATGCGATAACCGGAAATAAAACCGACTAATTCATTGTCAAGAACAGCCGCAACGGCTGTTTCTGCAAAATGACTGCTTTGCAGTAAGTTGCAATACATTGAGTTGGTATCTAAAGGGGGGCACGCTGAAATGAGTTTATGCACAGCTGCACCCAACTCTGCCGTTGGTTGCATCAACTCTATAGGTAAGGGTGCGGGTTTGGTTTGGGTCATATTTATAATCAACTCTAATGTTTATTACACTAAGCACTAAATGTGCTTATAAAAAATAGAAATTGCCATTACATTTTTCATTAATCAATATAATCATACATTTATGACTTGCAGATGACAGAATCTAAATATATAGTACACTAAACAAATTAAAAGTCCAGACCACACAATGTCGCACAATTTAGTTTGATAACGTTAAAATGGGATGTAGTTTAAACCGGATTGTGTTTGAAAAGAGGTCTGCCCCAAGTTGAACCATTTGTAAAAAAACGTGGGAGAATATGCTGAATTCAATCCAAATTAATACCGAGACTATCGACGCGCTTGGACTAGACAAAGAGCAAAGGGAACACCTGTTGAATCACATTGAAGAAGTGCTTATTGCGTTACGCCGTGTTATCCGCGCTACCGATCTACATTCTAAATATCTGGCCAAAACCACCGGGCTGACGGCACCACAGATTCTCTTGTTACAAACCCTGCGAGATAAAGGGCAAGTCACCATCGGCGAACTGGCTCAGGAAATGAGTTTAAGCCAGGCTACGGTAACTACCATTCTGGACCGCCTGGAAAAACGTGGTCTGGTGTATCGTCAACGCTCACAAACAGATAAACGTAAAGTACATGCCTATCTGACCGAATCTGCTACCGAGACACTTAAAAGTGCACCAATTCCATTGCAGGATCGTTTTACCCGGGAATTCAGTAAACTGGATGAATGGGAACAGGCTATGATCATGTCTGCCTTAAAGCGTGTAGCACAAATGATGGATGCTCAGCATATTGATGCATCACCCGTTCTGGACATTGGTATGTTGGATCGTTATGGGGATGAGCAAGATGTCGTCAAAATACCGACCAGGCGTCGCTAAAGATTTTGCAGGCCCTGACCATTTTCTAATAAGCGTTCTATTTCACCCGCAGGAAGTGGTTTACTGTAATAATAACCTTGTAACTCTTTGCACCCCATTGTAGTAAGCATATCTACCTGCGCAATGCTTTCAACCCCTTCTGCAATGGTTCTCAAACCTAGATTATCTGCAAGCTGGACAATAGTTCGGGCAATCGCCGCATCTTTGGGATTGTCAACGATTTCATCAACAAAGCTTTTATCAATTTTCAAGGTATTAATCGGAAAGTTTTTCAGGTAGCTCAATGAAGAATAACCGGTTCCGAAATCATCAATGGCCAGCCCTACCCCCATTGCTTTTAATGCGTTTAATAATGGGATTGTCTCCATCACATCTTTAAGCATCGCCGTTTCAGTTATTTCCAATTCAAGAGAGGCTGCTGGCAACCCTGAATTATTGAGACTTTGTCCAACCTGCTCCAGAAGTAACTGCTGATTAAACTGCATAGCAGACAAATTCACCGAAACACGCCATTGAACATCAAATTGTTGCTGCCATCCCCGGGTTTGCAAACAGGCCTGATTTAACACCCACTCACCAATAGCAATAATCAAACCGGTCTTTTCAGCCACGTCTATAAATACTAACGGACCCAACAGACCTTTTATTGGATGCAACCAACGCAGCAAGGCTTCAAACCCTATGATCTGCTTCGTTTGCACATCAATCTGCGGTTGGTAAAACAGCAGAAACTCATTACGTTCCAATGCTTGGCGCAGATCCTGTTCCATCTGTAAACGCTCATACAGATAATCATTCATTTCTGCTGAGAAAAACTGGTAATTGTTACGTCCTAATTCCTTGGCATGATTCATTGCCACATCAGCATGCTGCATCAACGCCTGAACGTTGTCCCCATCTTCAGGGAAAAGAGCAATACCGATGCTCACCGTACTGAAAACATTATGCTCTTTGATATCAAATGATTTTTCAAATTTGGCCACTATCCGCTGGGCGATATTTGCCAGCACATCCACATTATCAATATTGGTCAGCATGACGGTAAATTCATCACCCGCGAACCGGGCCACACGATCATCCTTATCTTTGCTCACTGCAATCAAATCCGCATCTCGCAGACAGTCCTTAATTCTCGACGCAGCCTCACATAACAATGCATCACCGACCTGATGCCCATAGGTATCATTGATATGCTTGAAGTGATCCAGATCGATAAACATCAGTGTTAAGGACTGTTGTTTATGTCGGGCACGAGCAATAGCTGTTTCCAGCTGCTCAATAAACAGTCGTCTATTCGGCAAATCTGTAAGGGTATCGTAATACGTGTAATAAGCGAGCTCCTGTTCAGATCGCTTGAGTGAAGTTATGTCCTGCAACGTGCCAATAATCTTCCACCCATCATAATCTTCGGTAATTTCTGTTCGTTCATGGAGATAAAACAATTGACCGCTTCCTGACTGAATACGATATTCAATATCATAAGGATGCTTTTGATGAATGGCCCGACGAAGCGCCTGTTTGAATAATGGTCTGTCTTCAGGAAAAATGTGATGAAGAATCTGTTTAAATGAAAGGACTTTTGAGGATTTCTCTATACCAAAGATCCTGTAAAGATCAGCACTACATTCAATCTGATTCTGTTTGAAATCCCATTCCCAATAGCTTAGATGTGCAATTGCCTGAGCTTTATCCAGTTTTGAACGGCTCAGACTAAGTTCGCGTAAGGTATTATTGGCTTTTAGAATATATCGAACACGGTGTGCAAATAACGGCCATTTGAATGGTTTTGTAATGAAATCCGTCGCCCCCGATGCAAACGCCTCTTCAATATCATCAACTTTGTCATGCACAGTAACCATCACGATTGCTGCTTGTTGACCTTTAGGAAGTAAACGGAGCTGACGACAACAGGTAAACCCATCCATGCCAGGCATGGAAACATCCAGTAAAGTGATATCAGGCAAAAACTCGGCAAATAATTTTATCGCCTGCTGCCCATTTTCAGCTTCGATAATGGATAAGTTCGGATCCTGAAGTGATTGTTTCATCAATAAACGCGTGACCGGATCGTCATCGACGATAAGCACGGTATATAGGGATTGACTATCCATGTTGCCAGATACCTGAATTTCTAAGCATAGAAATACTGATATAAGAATGACGAAATAGAATCAGCGGCAGTTTATATCAGCAATGTAACCAAGACCATAAACTACCATAGCCTCAAACGCTTTAACCTGCGCTAGCGCACATTTCTCTAATGTTAGTTATGGAGCGGGATTTGGAATCGTTTTATGAATCTCTTCGATTGCTGTAACAACCTCATTCGACAGCATTAATGTTTCGCTGGCGATATTGGTCTTTAATTGCTGCATAGTGGTAGCCCCAATGATAGTTGCAGCTGTAAATGGTCGGCTATTCACATAAGCCAATGCCATCTGCGCAGGATCTAACTGATGTTGCTTCGCCAAATCGACATAAGCCTGAGTCGCTTTGACAGCCTGTGGATTACTGTACCGTGCATAATGTGGCCATAAACTCATTCGGGCAGTGTCGGGAGCATTATTCTGGAGATACTTCCCTGTCAACACGCCAAATCCTAAAGGTGAATAAGCCAATAGTGGAACATTCTCTCGATAACTGATTTCGGCACAGCCAATCTCGTAGGTACGGTTTAGCAAACTGTAGGGATTTTGTATTGAGGCAATCACTGGAAGATTCATCGATTGTGCCACTGAAAGAAACTGCATCAATCCCCATGGGGTTTCGTTAGATAAACCGATATAGCGAATTTTTCCGGATTTTATCTGCTTTTCCAATGCCTGCAGGGTTTCAACCACTGGCGTCATTGCTTCTTCAGCAGCATCGTGTTGATAACCTAATTTGCCGAAATAATTGGTCTGCCTTTCAGGCCAATGCAGTTGATATAAATCCAGATATTCGGTTTGCAAGCGTTGCAAACTATTGTCTAACGCTTCGCTGATATTTTTATCATCAAATCGTGATTTACCCTGACGTATGTGCCCAACCCAATCAGCACCCGGACCGGCAATCTTACTGGCAATGACCAAATCCTCACGACGACCATGCTGTTTTAACCAGTTGCCAACAATCGTTTCAGTAGCACCATAGGTTTCTGCTTTGGGTGGAATGGCATAAAGCTCTGCCGTATCAATGAAGTTAATACCCTGCGATACCGCGTAATCAAGCTGTTCAAATGCTTCCTGTTGGCTGTTCTGTTCACCATAAGTCATTGTGCCAAGACAAATCTGGCTGACTTTTAGATTACTATTGCCAAGGGTATTGAATTGCATAGTCGATCCTGTGATTTTCAGACGGTAGAAACAAAACAACGCCCATTAAGAGCGTTGTGATGATATCAGGGCTTGTTGATCTTTCATATCCACCACTGCTGGCGGAGATGAAAGATCAACAAGCCCTAAAGTTGCTAGTGGTCGGGACAGAAGGATTTGAACCTTCGACCCCTTGCACCCCATGCAAGTGCGCTACCAGGCTGCGCCATGCCCCGACAAGCAACAAAACAGTGGAATTATAACGTATTAAGCCAGAATCGTACGAATTTGTTCCAGTTCTTTCAGCATTTCATCAATCAGTTGTTTGCGGTTTTCGTTGCTGTGAGTTGCTTCGGATTTATGCTCGGTTTCCAATTGCTGGCGAGCACCACCAATAGTAAAACCCTGTTCATAAAGCAAGCCACGAATTTCGCGAATCAATACCACATCATGGCGTTGATAATACCGGCGATTTCCGCGACGTTTTACCGGTTTTAGTTGCGTAAATTCTTGTTCCCAGTAACGTAGTACATGCGGTTTAACCCCGCATAATTCACTCACTTCACCAATGGTAAAGTAGCGTTTACCAGGAATGGCCGGTAGTTCGTTGTTATTACTCGCCTCTAGCATAACTGTCCACCCTTGCTTTCAGTTTTTGGCCAGGACGGAAAGTAACGACACGACGGGCGGTGATTGGAATCTCTTCACCCGTTTTCGGGTTACGGCCAGGCCGTTCATTTTTGTCGCGTAATTCGAAATTACCAAATCCGGAAAGTTTTACCTGATCACCTTCTTCAAGTGCTCCACGGATTTCTTCAAAGAACATTTCAACCAGTTCTTTTGCTTCACGTTTATTAAATCCCAACTCTTCGTAAAGTTGTTCCGTCATATCGGCTTTTGTGAGTGCCATTCTTTACCCCTATTCTTATTATTGAACCGACGTTAGGTTCTGACCATCGCACCCAAATCGCTTTGCAGCTTTTGAGTGATTTGTAATATTAAAGCATCGACTTCATCGTCGGTCATGGTTCGCTCACCATGCTGAAGATGGAAGGCAACCGCAATACTCTTCTTGCCAAGCTCGACACCATCTCCAGAATAAACGTCAAACAATTGAATTGACTTAAGAATATCAGACTCAATGCCTTTCAGGCAATGCTCTATTTCAAAGGCAACAACTGAGTTGTCGACGACTAATGCAAGATCCCTGCGAATAGCAGGATAACGTGACAAAGCGGTAAATTTTGGAATGGCGGATTGTAAGCAAACCGCCAATTCCAATTCAAAAACATAGGCTTTACCACCAAAGCCTAATGGTTTATTCAGTTTTGGATGTATAGCGCCGATCCAACCTACAGCTTGTCCGTTCTGATAGATACGCGCAGATTGTCCCGGGTGCAATGCTGGATGAGCTTCAGCTCGAAATTCAACTTGACCGTCACCTATAGCCAAAAGCGCTTCAACATCCGCTTTCACATCAAAAAAATCAACTTTACGGCTTTTATCGGCCCACTGTTCAGGATTTACATCGCCGTAAATCAGACCACCAATACATTGATATTGATCGATGTCTGCCAGTTCTCCGCGAAATACACTGCCTACTTCAAACAAGCGGATACGATCGTGCTGGCGATTCAGGTTATACACCATCGCTTGCACCAGACCTGGCCAGAGAGAATGTCTCATTACCGATAAATCCGCAGAAATCGGGTTGGCCAATTTAATGGGGTCAGCTTCGCTGTCAGCAAAATGCTTTTGTAATGTCGGATCAACAAAACTATAAGTAATAGCTTCAAAATAACCACGATCTACCAATAAATTCTGTAAACGCTCTGTCGCCAGTTGTTTTTCGGAAATTGCGCTGGGTAACACACTAATTGCAGGACGAGTTTGCGGCAACCGATCATAGCCATACAGTCGTCCCAATTCTTCAATCAAATCGACTTCGATATTAATATCAAACCTGAAACTTGGCACAATAACCAGCCAGCCATCTCTAACTTGTGTAACTTCCAGACCCAAACGTGTCAGCTGTTCTTCTACTTCAGCAGCTTCCAGCTCAATTCCCAATACCCGTTTAATACGATTTGCACGTAGCAGAATTTGCGGCGTTTCAGGTAATGCACTTTCTTCACTGACTACAGTAAGCGGGCCTGCCTGACCACCGACAATCTCCAGAATCAAGCTGGTGGCACGTTGCATTGCTTGCTGTGCCAATTCGGGATCAACTCCACGCTCAAACCGATGAGATGAATCAGTATGCAAGCCATAACTTCTGGCTTGGCCAGCGATAGCATCCGGAGCAAAAAAAGCGGCTTCGAGGAACAATGAGCTTGTAGCAGAATCCACTGCCGACGCATCGCCGCCCATAATGCCTGCAAGTGCCAATGGTCCAGAAGCATCTGCAATGATCAGTGTTTGTTCAGCAATCTCAACTTGCTGACCGTCTAACAAAGTCAGTTTTTCATTAGCTTTAGCAAAGCGCACGGTAATTGCTTGTTGTAATTTTTGCAGGTCAAAAGCATGCATCGGCTGACCGAGTTCCAGCATCACATAATTGGTGATGTCGACAACGGCACTCAGGCTACGCAAACCGCTTCGACGCAGTTTTTCCTGCATCCACAACGGCGTTTTGGCTTTTGGATTAATATTTTCAATTACCCGGCCAATATAATTGGGGCAGGCTTGTTTGGCTTCTACCGAAACCGGAAATGTTGTCTGTATCGTCGCAGGCACTTCATTAATCGTTACAGGTGTCAGATTGGTACGACTGATCACGCCCAGTTCACGGGCAATACCGGCTACGCCCAGACAATCACTACGGTTTGGCGTTAAATCAACTTCAATGGTGAAATCATTTAATGCCAGATAATCACGAATATCGTTACCAACCGGAGCATCTTCAGGTAATTCCAATAATCCTTCCGAAGATTCTGCCAAACCAAGTTCTTTAGCAGAACACAACATTCCGAATGACGGTTCCCCGCGTAATTTGGCCTTTTTGATTTTAAAATCGCCGGGTAATACTGCCCCAACGACAGCCACTGGAATTTTCAGGCCTTCCCGAACATTGCTGGCACCACAGACAATATGCAATAACGCATCACCGGCAACATCCACTTCACAGACGCGCAATTTATCTGCATCAGGATGTGGGGCAACTGATTTTACCTGACCAACCAACACACCAGAAAAATCACCAGCAACCGGTGAAACAGAATCTACTTCCAACCCTGCTTGCGTCAGTTTCTCGGCAATCAACTGCACGTCAAAATCAGGATTTACCCATTCACGTAACCAGTTTTCACTTAATTTCATGGCGAACTTCCTATCCTATTTGAACTGACGCAGGAAGCGCAGATCGTTCTCAAAAAATAATCGCAGATCATTCACGCCATAACGCAGCATCGCCAGACGCTCAACGCCCATACCAAAGGCCAGACCCAGATATTTTTCACTATCAATGTTTACATGTTCGAATACTTTTGGATGCACCATGCCGCAGCCTAATACTTCCAACCAACCGGTATGACTACAAACACGGCAACCTTCACCACCACAGATCACACACTCAATATCAGCTTCTGCTGACGGTTCGGTAAACGGAAAATAGGATGGACGAAAACGTACATTCAACGGTTTTTCGAAAAAAGCCTGCAGAAAGTCTGCCAGAATGCCTTTCAGATCGGTAAAACTGACATTCTCATCAACCATCAAGCCTTCGACCTGATGGAACATCGGAGTATGCGTTAAATCAGAATCACAGCGATACACACGACCCGGGGCAATGATGCGTAACGGCGGTTGCTGTTCTTCCATTACACGGATTTGTACTGGCGACGTATGGGTACGCAGCAGCATTTCAGCGTTGAAATAAAAGGTATCATGCATCGCACGCGCCGGATGGCTTTCAGGAATATTCAATGCAGTGAAATTATGATCACCGTCTTCGATTTCCGGCCCTTCGGCAATTTGAAAACCAATTTGACGAAAATATTGTTCAATACGCTGCAAAGTTCGGGTCACCGGATGCAAACCGCCTACTTCGGCGTTACGACCAGGCAAGGTGACATCAACGGTTTCAGCCGCCAAAGCAGCATTCATGGCCTGTTCAGCAAGCAACTTGGACCTGACTTCAGTCAGACCTGCAACCTCCTGCTTGGCCAGATTCACTTCCTTACCAATGAGTGGCCGTTCTTCAGCACTGAGGTTACCCAGTTCTTTTACATACCCGGTAATCAAACCTTTTTTTCCCAGATATTCGACCCGGACGTTATCCAGTGTTTTAGCATCGGTCGCGTTTTCAATCGCGGTCTTCGCTGCCTCAACAATATCTTTTAATGCCAATAACTGCGATGACAGTTCAGCCATATTTCCTCCACCTGAGGATCAATCAGAAATAAAAAAGGGCCGTCATCAACGGCCCTTTCCTGTGCAACTAATAATATGATTCGCCTTAGCGAACCGAGTGATTAGTTAGCCAAAGCCGCCTTTGCTTTTGCAGCAATAGCAGCAAATGCAGCAGAATCGTGATAAGCAATATCTGCCAATACTTTACGATCGATTTCAATAGATGATTTTTTCAGACCATCGATCAAACGACTGTACGAAATTCCACATTCACGGGCAGCAGCGTTAATACGCGCAATCCACAATGTACGGAATACACGTTTTTTCTGACGACGATCACGGTATGCATATTGACCGGCTTTGGTAACTGCCTGGACAGCTACACGATAGACATTCTTGCGACGACCATAATAGCCTTTGGCCTGCGCGATAACTTTTTTATGACGGGCTCTGGCTGTTACACCACGTTTTACTCTAGCCATTGGAATACTCCTTAATTATAGAAGAGGCAATAATTTGCGGACTGACAAATGATCTGCTTTACAGATTGTCAGAGTGGAACGCAGTTGGCGTTTCCGCTTAGTGCTTTTCTTGGTCAGGATATGGCTGGTAAACGCTTGAGCGCGTTTGAACTTTCCGCTACCGGTGCGTTTGAAACGCTTCGCTGCACCGCTATGATTTTTCAATTTTGGCATTTGGAACTCCGCATTGTTAATTTAATTAATAGTTATTTTTTATTACTTGGCGCCAAAACCATAATCATTTGCCGACCCTCTTTCTTCGGATGCTGCTCAATAACCGACAGTTCTTTCAGATCATCGGCTACTCGTTCGAGCAGTTTCAGTCCTAAGTCCTGGTGGGCCATTTCACGTCCACGAAAGCGGAGGCTGACTTTGGTTTTATTACCTTCTTCGAGGAAACGTGTCAGGTTGCGTAGTTTTACCTGATAGTCACCCTCTTCCGTCCCTGGTCGGAATTTTATTTCCTTTACCTGTATCTGTTTTTGCTTTTTCTTAGCAATGGCTTTTTGTTTATTAGCCTCAAACACATACTTGCCGTAATCCATAATACGGCAGACTGGCGGTTCTGCCTGAGGGGCAATCTCCACCAAATCCAGCTCGGCTTCTTCCGCTAACTCCAAGGCTCTCGCCAATGAGATAACGCCTAGTTGTTCACCGTTTGCATCGGTTACACGAATTTCTTTGGCTGTGATTTCAGAATTCAGCCTTTTTTGATCTGTAGCGATGTTTTTAATCCTCTAAAATAATTCGACCGCGGCGAGCAACGTCTTCTTGAAGCAATGAAACGAAGCTCTCAAGCGACATAGCGCCTAAATCTTCGCCTTTGCGAGTACGTACTGCCACGGCATTTTCTTGTGCTTCGCGATCCCCAACAACAATCAGATAAGGTACGCGCCGCAATGTGTGCTCGCGTATTTTAAAGCCAATCTTTTCATTTCTCAAGTCCGTATCGGCTCTAAATCCCTGATTTTTCAATTGTTGGGCAATTTGTTGAACATATTCTGACTGTTTATCGGTAATTCCCATGACCATTACCTGACGAGGTGCAAGCCATGCCGGAAACGCGCCAGCATATTCTTCGATGAGTATACCGATAAAACGTTCAAGTGATCCAAGAATCGCACGATGCAGCATTACCGGTACCTGTTTCGAGCCATCATCGGCCACATAAGTTGCATCCAAACGGCCCGGCATCGAGAAATCAACCTGAATGGTCCCGCATTGCCAGACCCTTCCCAGACAATCTTTCAGGGAGAACTCGATCTTCGGCCCATAGAATGCCCCCTCGCCAGGTTGTAGCTCCCAGTCCAGATCTTTGGCATTTAATGCCTGTTCAAGTGCATGTTCCGCTTTATCCCAAACAGCATCACTGCCCACACGATTCTCCGGACGTGTTGAGAGTTTGATAATAATCTCGTTAAAACCAAAATCGGCATAGACGTTAAACAGAAGATCGATAAAGGTAGCCACTTCGGACTGAATTTGGTCTTCAGTACAGAAAATATGCGCATCATCCTGAGTAAAACCACGCAGGCGCATCAAACCATGCAAGGTACCTGACGGTTCATTACGGTGGCATGATCCAAACTCCGCCATCCGTAATGGCAAATCACGGTAGCTCTTCAGACCCTGATTAAATATCTGGACATGACAGGGGCAATTCATCGGTTTAACCGCGTAATCACGATTTTCAGAATGGGTGCTGAAAATCATGTCACCAAATTTGTCCCAGTGACCGGATTTTTCCCAGAGGCTGCGATCGACTACTTGCGGTGTCCGCACTTCCTGATAATCATTTTGAGCCAACACGTCGCGAATGTATTTTTCTACTTCGCGATAAATCCGCCAGCCATTGTCATGCCAGAAGATCATGCCGGCCGCTTCATCCTGCAGATGAAACAGATCCAGACTTTTCGCCAGTTTACGATGATCGCGTTTTTCAGCTTCTTCAAGACGGTGCAAATAAGCCTTCAGATCTTTTTTATCCGACCAGGCAGTACCGTAGATACGTTGCAGCATTTCATTTTCAGATTTACCACGCCAGTAAGCACCGGCCAGTTTCATCAGTTTGAATGCTTTGAGTTTGCCGGTATTTGGCACGTGCGGACCACGGCATAAATCCATGAACTCGCCCTGACGATACACTGACAACACTTCATCTTTTGGAATATCTTCAATGATCTGCGCTTTATATTCTTCGCCCATTTCACGGAAGATCTGCACGGCAGCATCACGAGTGACTTCTTCACGAACCACTTCAAGATCCTGTTTGACCAGCTCTTCCATACGTTTTTCGATCTTTTGCAAATCTTCCGGTGTAAAACCTTTGGGATAGGAAAAATCGTAGTAAAAGCCATCTTCGATAACCGGGCCAATCGTGACCTGAGCATCCGGATAAAGTTGTTTGACGGCTTGAGCTAACAGATGCGAAGTCGAATGTCGGATGATATCCAGCCCTTCTTCATCACGTTCGGTAATGATGGCCAGTTCTGCATCATCTTCAATAACGTAATTGGTATCGACCAGTTTGCCATTCACTTTGCCAGCCAGAGCAGCACGGGCTAGACCGGCACCGATATCGGCGGCAACATCATGAATTGAAACGGGATGATCGAACTGGCGTTGACTGCCATCAGGAAGGGTAATTGAAATCATGCTATATCCTTGGTTGTGGCCAATACGAGAGGCCTTAAAAACCAAAAAGCACCTGCAAGAGGTGCTTGATGTATATATCTGGTAGGCACGATTGGATTCGAACCAACGACCCCCACCATGTCAAGGTGGTGCTCTAACCAACTGAGCTACGTGCCTACTGTGAAGCGCGAAATTATACGCAGTCGGGCAGTTTTTGCAAGCGCTTTATACCACCGATAAAGCTAAAGTCTCGTAATACATTCCAGCAATTTAATGGGGTGCTATTGCAGAACAACAGGCCCTAATGCCATCTTTCTCACTTTGTCTAACTCATCACGTAACTTAGCCGCTTCTTCAAACTCCAGATTCTGTGCATGTTTATACATTGCACTTTCAATCTGTTGAATACGTTTGGCCAATTGTTGTGGAGACAGCGAGGCATATTTAGCATGCTCTTCGGCCACTTCGGCAAACCGCAGTTTTTCCTCTTTCTTGCTCTTCGAATCATCCATGCCACCACGAATCGATTTGATAATACCCATCGGCGTAATGCCATGTTTCAGATTATGAGCAGTCTGTTTTTCACGACGTCGATCAGTTTCATCAATCGCCCGCTTCATCGAGCCAGTGATCTGATCTGCATATAAAATCGCTTTACCATTGAGGTTTCGGGCGGCACGGCCAATTGTCTGAATCAACGATCGATCACTACGCAGAAAGCCTTCTTTATCCGCATCCAGAATCGCCACCAGTGAAACTTCAGGTAAATCGAGACCTTCTCTCAACAAGTTGATCCCCACCAGCACATCAAATTCGCCCAGACGTAAATCACGCAAAATTTCCATCCGTTCGACGGTATCAATATCCGAATGCAAATAACGTACTTTGACATTATGCTCACGCAGATAATCGGTGAGATCTTCAGACATACGCTTGGTCAATGTGGTGACCAGCACCCGCTCGTTAACAGCCGTGCGTTTCGTAATTTCGGACAGCAAATCATCCACCTGCGTACCCACCGGGCGAATTTCAACTTCAGGATCGATCAAACCGGTTGGACGCACGACTTGTTCAACGATATTACCGGCATGTTCGGCTTCATATTTCCCAGGCGTAGCCGAAACAAAAATGGTCTGTGGCGCCAGTTTTTCCCATTCATCAAACATCAATGGCCGGTTATCCAGGGCCGAAGGCAACCGGAAACCATAATTTACCAGCGTTTCTTTACGCGAACGGTCACCTTTATACATCGCGCCAATTTGCGGAATCATGACGTGGCTTTCATCAATAATCAGAATCGCATCATCTGGCAGATAATCAAATAAGGTCGGTGGCGCTTCACCGGCCTGACGGGTGGATAAATGTCTGGAATAGTTTTCGATACCGTTGCAGTAACCGAGCTCAAGCAACATTTCAATATCAAAACGGGTGCGTTGCTCCAGTCGCTGTGCTTCTACCAGTTTATTTTGCTCGTTTAATTCAGCTAATCGCTCACGCAACTCGTCTTTGATTGAATCTACTGCCCCCAAAATGGTTTCGCGTGGCGTGGCATAGTGGGTTTTCGGGTAAATCGTAATGCGGTTCATCCGTTGCAATACCTCACCGGTTAACGGATCAAAATAGCTGATCTGTTCGACTTCATCATCAAACAGTTCAACCCGCACCGCATCGCGTTCGGATTCCGCCGGGAAAATATCAATCACCTCGCCGCGAACCCGGTAGGTACCGCGGGAAAGTTCAATATCATTTCGCGAATATTGCAACTCGGCCAGACGCCGTAAAATTTCGCGTTGATTAATGATATCGCCCTGAACCAGATGCATGACCATCGCAAGATAGGCATCTTTATCACCCAAACCATAGATACACGACACACTGGATACGATAATTGCATCGCGCCGCTCCAGCATGGCTTTGGTGGCCGATAAACGCATCTGCTCGATCTGTTCATTGACCGACGCATCTTTATCAATAAAGGTATCGGAAGAAGGCACATAGGCTTCCGGCTGATAGTAGTCGTAATAGGAAACGAAATATTCCACCGCATTGTTCGGAAAGAACTCTTTCATTTCACTATAGAGCTGGGCAGCCAGCGTTTTATTGGGTGCCAGAACCATCACCGGACGCTGCACAGCTTGCGCAACATTGGCGATGGTGAAGGTTTTTCCCGATCCGGTGACCCCTAACAGGGTCTGCCACATTTCACCGTTGTTTAATCCCTCAACCAGCGACGCAATCGCAGTTGGTTGATCCCCCGCCGGTTCAAACTCGCTGACTAATTCAAATTGTTTTTTCATACTCTTTAGCAATGTCCGTGTTTATCGTATATTACGGTTTTCTAATCACTTATCGTTTCTCGAAGGACAGATTTTGACTATCAAACTCTCACAGCGCGTACAAAGCATCAAACCCTCGCCTACTTTAGCCATCACCGCACGCGCCGCGGCCTTGAGAGCCGAAGGTAAAGATATTATTGGTCTGGGAGCCGGTGAGCCGGACTTCGATACCCCGGATCATATCAAGCAAGCGGCTGTCGAAGCACTTAACAAAGGCCAGACCAAATATACAGCGGTTGATGGTACAGCTGAATTGAAAAACGCCATTATCAAAAAGTTTTCCCGTGATAACGGCTTAAACTATGAGGCCAATCAAATTCTGGTTTCATGTGGCGGTAAACAAAGCTTTTTTAATCTGGCACAGGCCTTATTAGAGTCAGGCGATGAAGTTATTATCCCGGCACCTTACTGGGTATCTTATCCTGATATGGTTTTACTCGCTGATGCCAAACCGGTCATCATCATCGGTGACCGTGATCAACGTTATAAAATCACCCCGCAACAACTTGAAGACGCAATCACTGACAAAACCCGTTTATTTGTTATCAACAGCCCTTCCAACCCAACCGGCATGACCTACACCAAAGCCGAACTCGAAGCATTGGGTGAAGTGCTGCGTAAGTACCCGGACATTCTCATCGCCACGGATGATATGTATGAACACATATATTGGGCCGATGAACCATTTTACAATATCGTCATGGCCTGTCCTGATCTCTATGACCGTACTGTTGTCATGAATGGTGTATCCAAAGCCTACTCGATGACCGGCTGGCGTATCGGTTATGCCGGTGGTCCTGCTCAATTGATTGGCGCGATGAAAAAGATCCAGTCGCAAAGTACTTCCAATCCGACCTCTATCTCGCAAGCGGCGTCTGTTGAAGCGTTAAATGGCGATCAAGGTTGCGTACAAACCATGCTGATAGAATTCAAAAAGCGCCATGACTATGTGGTTGAAGAATTAAACAAAATGCAAGGCATCACTGCTTTGGAAACAGATGGTACGTTCTACGTATTTCCGGATATCACAGGCGTTTTATCCAACAAACCGGAATTAAACGATGATATGGACTTTGCCGAAGCTTTATTGGTAGAAAAAGGCGTTGCTGTCGTTCCCGGAACGGCATTTGGCCTGAAAAATCATATTCGTTTATCCATCGCTACCAGCGAAACAAATCTGAAAAATGCCTTGCAACGAATCGCAGAATTTATTGGTTAACAAAAAAACTTAATAGAGGCTTGACCCATCCGGTTCGAGTCTCTATCATACCCATCTTTCTGTTCCCCGATAGCTCAGTTGGTAGAGCAAATGACTGTTAATCATTGGGTCGCTGGTTCGAGTCCAGCTCGGGGAGCCAATGATTATAAAGCCTCAGAAGATTCGTCTCCTGAGGCTTTTTTGTTCAATGTAACTCATATGTAACTTCACTGCGTGATACTGGAGTAACTATAGTGAACTCCAAGTATCTCACCTCCCCTATCTTTTACTCAAAACGCGCAAGTTGAAGATGTGTTTATTTCATTCTACGCATCTTGTTATACCACCACTCACGGATATCCATAATCGCTTTTGGCACAGGCTTTCTGCCGGTTTTCAAATCTTTACGGCCCTCTTCCCAGAATCTTTCCGCCGCTAACGCTTCAGGAAGCTTACGAACAAGGTATGGCTTAATTAGTTCTATAGTTCGAAGCGCATATTTACCGTTAATATGGAGCGTGTAACATTGCCTATTTGTACCCATGTTTCTTTTGTTTTTAAATATCTTTGCATGAATATCCAAAACATCAATTATCCGCTCTAAAACTTCTAGGTTGTTCTGCCCTATACTAATTCTAAGTGAATGTGTAATGCCGCCATGCTCGCCAGTTGAGCGAGACTTATATTTTTGCTTGTAGATATGTATACAACCTTCCCCATCAATAAATCCTGCGACCCACGCAGTCATGTGGGAACGAGATACCAAATCGTCATATTCAGCCATGTAACTCTCCAATAATATACACATTGTGTATTAGATAGGTTTAAAAAAACCGCGTCAAGCGGGCAATGCATAATCTACACAATGTGTACACCATTGTCAAGTACAGTGTATTTAATTTTATTTTTAATACAAAACAGCTCTAACAAACCCTCTGGCATATTACGATGATTATCTGTTGCTTCATCTAATTCCCAGCTCATCCAGGTACGCGGAGTAACGAATATATATTTAGCGGCTTCTTCTCGGCTTAAGCCTAAGTTGTCGCGTAATTTTCTAAGTTGTTTAGACGTTATGGGCATATGTTATTAAGTGGTTGACTGCATAATCATCATATTGTGCCATAAACAAGAATCGCTAATCGATTCATAACATTGCGCCCTTGACACAAAACTACACATTGTGTAACTATATTCGCATGAACAACTAACCAAAAAGCTACGCAGCTTCTGGTTATTTTTGCCCATAATTATACACTTTGTGTATTTATGATGATGCTAATGAGACATTTGAGGAGATAAAACATGATGGATTCAAATTTCAATGAATTTATTCCAAATTCTGCTCTTATTAAAAATGAGTGTAAGAATTCAAATGAAACTGAAGCTGAAGCTGAAGCAAATGAAGCAGATCAAGTTATTAATATTTTTGACAAGACCTCAGTAACTAAAGCAATCGATGCTGAGACAAACCGCAATAGAATAATGATATTGCGTGACTTGTTAAAAGAATCTGATCACAAGCCTCTTGCTATGTTCAACTCGGACATCATCAGCAAACTTGAAAATTTGGCAGAAAAATTTGGAAATTTCAATGAAGTCATTGCTAGGGTGAAAAGCACGCTATGTTTAAGCGGCCTAGAAGACCCCAAGACGCTCTACATCCCTCCACTTCTTCTTACAGGCCCACCAGGTGTAGGTAAAACAAGATTTATCTCTGAACTGGCCGCTGTGCTTGGAACTGACTTCTTCTCGTTGGATTTTGCATCAGTTTCATCTAGTTTCGTTGTGGCTGGAGGATATAGCAGTTGGATGGATAGCAAGCCGGGTTTTGTTAGCAAGAGTATTCGCAAAAGTACCTATGCCAACCCAATTTTTATGCTCGACGAAATTGATAAAGTAACCACCGATTCACGCCACAATCCTCTCGGGCCAATGTATGGGCTACTTGAACGGCACACTGCAAAACACTTTGTTGATGAATATTTGGAAATTCCTTTTGATGTGAGCTTCGTTATTTGGATCGCTTCTGCTAATTATCCAGAACAAATCCCTGAGCCTATTCGCTCTCGAATGATTGAAATTGCCATTCATCCTCCAACGACAGCTCAAGCGAGAGCGATTATTTGTTCAATTTATGACGAACTTTTAAATATGAATGCTTGGGGCAAGCATTTCGCTACGAAACTGGATAAAAAAGTTATCGATAAACTTTCTACTCTTTCACCTCGATTGGTACGCATCCAATTAGAAAATGCTTTGGCAAATGCTGTTCAGCGTTCTCCAGCAAATAAGCGACCAATAGTTGTGATCCCGAAGGACGTAACGATTGCTTCTAATAGAACAAAATCACGCGGCATCGGTTTTATGGCCAATATCTGACGTTTCTTTAGTTCAACACCAAAATTCATGAACAGCTAATGGCTCATTTGAAAGCTGCCTGTTCGACTGTTGTTGACATCAATCCGCGTGCCTGCGTGAGGCGCAAATCCCGAAAGGAATTTTTTATTTCACCATGACTCCAGCACCGAACTTCGCTGGACTACGCCTAAGCCCGCTACAGCAGGTTTATCAATAACTTAGGCTAATTCATCATATGCCGGTGCTTTCCGAAACTTGACCCGGCTTCCGACCGCTTGGCTCCTAACAGGCTCCTGGAAACGGGTCTTTTAAAGAAGGAGTCAGCTATGGCTAAGATAAAACTCACCAAATCTGCCGTCGATGCGGCACAACCCCAGGCGCAGCCCATTGAGTTGCGCGACACGCTTGTTCCCGGCTTTCTGTGCAAGATCACACCGGCCGGTCGCAAGGTGTTCATGCTTCAGTATCGTACAAATGCTGGAGAGCGCCGCAAACCTGCGCTTGGCCAGTACGGCGAACTGACCGTCGAGCAGGCCCGTTCGCTGGCGCAGGAGTGGCTGGCCCAGGTACGCCGGGGCGGCGATCCGGGTGCAGCCAAGACCGAGGCTCGTAAGGCGCCTACTGTTGAGGAGTTGTGCAAGAAGTTCATGGAGGACTACTCCAAGAAACGCAACAAGCCCAGCACCCGAGTCGGCTATCAAGGCGTCATCAACCGCTGCATCATCCCTCTGCTGGGCCGTAAGAAGGTTCACGACGTGAAACGGCCTGACGTTGCCGGACTGATGGAAAAGCTTTCGTACAAGCAGACCGAGGCGAACAAGGCGTTCAGCATCCTGCGCAAGATGTTCAACCTGGCCGAAGTGTGGGGTTATCGGCCTGACGGCACCAATCCGTGCCGCCATGTCCCGATGTTCCCTGCTGGCAAGTCCACCCACCTCATCAGCGACGAGGACATGGGCAAGCTGTTCCGGAAGCTCGACAAGATCGAGGTCGAAGGGCTAGAGAACTATGTCATCCCTCTGGCGATCCGCTTGCAATTCGAGTTCGCTGCCCGCCGCTCCGAAATCGTCACGCTCGAATGGGAATGGGTCGATCTGGAAAACCGTCGCGTCGTCTGGCCTGACAGCAAGACCGGCGGCATGTCCAAGCCCATGAGCGAAGAAGCCTACCGGCTGCTTTCGACGGCACCGAGGCGGGAAGGCAATCCCTACGTGCTGCCGTCGCCACGCCATCCGAGGCAACACCTGACTGCGGGTGAGTATTACAGCGGCTGGAGCCGCACCCTCAAGGCGGCGGGTGCGACGCATGTGGGGACGCACGGCATCCGCCACTGCTCGGCCACCGACATTGCTAACTCAGGTATCCCGGTGAAAGTTGGCATGGCCCTGACCGCGCACAAGACCGTAGCGATGTTTATGCGCTATGTCCACACCGAGGACGATCCGATACGCCAGGCCGCAGAACTGGTGACGAACCGGCGTAAGACGATCACGGGTGCGCAGCGTGCCGAGGAGGCTACAGCATGAGTAAGAAAAGGCTTTCGGCGGCGGGAAAAGGCCCCGCCGCCTTGCCGGCCGGTTATGTCGGTATCCACAGCGGTATTGTGGAACTGCTCGATGCCGCGCGACATGCGGCAGCGCGCAGCGTCAATGCGCTGATGACGGCGAGCTATTGGGAAATTGGCCGCCGTATCGTGGAGGCCGAGCAACGGGGCAAGCGGCGTGCGGGTTATGGCGAACAGTTGATCGCTCGCTTGTCCGCCGACTTGACCGCGCGGTTCGGGCGTGGTTTCAGTGCGGATAATCTGGAGAACATGCGGCGCTTCTTCCTCGCATATCCCCTGGCTGCAATTTCCGAGACAGTGTCTCGGAAATCTGGAAACGAGCTGCCTGCCGGGAAATCCGAGGTACTGTCTCGGAAATTGGACCTCGCCGAACTTGCGCTGGTCTTCACGCTGCCGTGGTCGGCCTACGTCCGGCTGCTGTCGGTCAAGGACGACCATGCCCGCCAGTTCTATGAAGCCGAAGCCCTGCGCGGCGGATGGAGCGTCCGCCAGCTCGACCGGCAGATTGGCAGCCAGTTCTACGAGCGCACAGCGCTGTCCAAGGACAAGGCCGCGATGCTGACCAAGGGAGCGGCGTCGAGGCCAGAGGATACAGTCACGGCCGACGACGCGATCAAGGACCCGTATGTGCTGGAGTTTCTGGATCTCAAGGACGAGTATTCGGAGTCTGACCTTGAAGGCGCTTTGATACAGCGGCTGGAAGATTTTCTGCTCGAACTCGGTGAGGGGTTCACCTTCGTCGGGCGGCAGCGCCGGTTGCGTATCGACCAGACCTGGTACCGGGTGGACCTGCTGTTTTTCCATCGCCGATTGCGCTGTCTGGTCATCATCGACTTGAAGCTCGGCAGCCTGACGCATGCCGATGTGGGCCAGATGCACCTGTACTGCAATTATGCCAAGGAGCACTGGACGTTTTCCGATGAGAACCCGCCTGTGGGCCTAATCCTCTGCGCCGACAAAGGCCATGCCCTGGCGAGGTATGCACTGGAGGGCCTACCCAACAAGGTCATGGCGGCAAACTATCGGACAGTGCTGCCGGATGCCGAATTGCTGCAAAAGGAACTTGAGAATACGCGGCAATTGCTGGAATCGCGCGGTGCGATTCATCCCAAGCATCATCAATGATAACTACGTGTCCCGGCGTACCGCCGTCGGGCTCGCGGGCTAGGCCCCGCGACTCTGCAAGTCACGGCCATCCGGCTTTGATCCCTGACTTCTCCGGCCCTTGAGGGCCTGCGCGCTGCGCTTGCCTGTTGGTGCCTTCGTTGGGGTTTGGGTAGGCAGTCTTGCTGTTTCTCTGAATGTACCACGGCGTTCTCGCCGTCAAGGGCTGCGCGTGCGGTGCACGCTTGCGTCGTAGCCGTCGGTGACCCCTGACTGCTTGCGCTGCGCCGTGTTGCCACGGTTCCAGGCAATTCCGCCTGAGAAACCGGAGCACAATCATGTCGCACTCATATCCTGTTACTGAATCTTCATTGTTGGTACGTGATGCACAAGGTCATTACCTGCCAGCTACACCGGATCAAATCCTGGCAGCGGCTCGTCAGGCTGTTGAACAAAAAATTCATCGCGGAGAACCTTTTACTGCCCCGGCGGTTGTTAAAAGCTATCTCTGGAACAAGCTGGTTGGCTTCGAGCATGAAGTCTTTGCAGTGCTTTTTCTGGACAGCCAGCATCGGCTGATTGAATACGTCGAGATGTTCAGGGGGACGATTGACGCATCTCCAGTGTATCCACGCGAAGTGGTCAAAGAAGCGCTACGGCTTAACGCAGCAGCCGTTATATTTGCACATAATCATCCGAGTGGCATGCCTGAGCCAAGTCATGCTGACAAGGCGATTACCGTGCGGCTTAAAGAGGCGCTGGCAATGGTTGACGTGCGCACACTGGATCACATTGTCATCGGTAGCGAGGATACAGCGTCTTTTGCTGAACGGGGGCTGTTGTGATTACAGGGGGCTTCGGCCCCCTTTTTGCTGTGATCTATGTCGAATTCTCCGTGGCAGCGTGTTCCTTATGCTCTGGAGTACCTACTATATGTGCTGCCCACTTTTATTGAATATGGTTAAACTCAACCAATGTACGATTGACGTATGTCGTCAAAACTCTTACTCTCGGGTCATAGCCTGTCCATTTCGAGGCGCAATATGACCGCAGCAGCCCATCATCCAGGTGAAGTTCTCGCCCAACGGCTTGAAGCTGTTGGTGTGTCGCCGACAGAGCTGGCGCGCCAACTCGGCGTCCCAGCCAATAGGATCACTCAGATAATCAACGGCAAACGCGGGATTACCAGCGACTCAGCACTTCGGCTTGCTCATTGGTTCAGCGATTCCCCGCAGTTCTGGATGAACTTGCAAGCACTGTACGATTTGGAGCTTGCCGAAGCTGAATCAGGAATGGCTATCAGATCGCTCCCTACTGGCCCAACTGTTTACGGCCATAATATCAACAAGCATATGAAGCCTGAATAGGGAAAGTTTTATGACGGAAGGGAGCAAATCCTTTGCTTACATTGATGAGTGTATTGGGAGGGGAAGTAGCGCATGACTGATGCACCCTCAGATATCACATTCCACTATCCACCGGAGCTGTTCAATCTGCTGGTGGATGTCGTGCCGCTACTCAATCGCTCGAAGCAGGATGTGCTGGTGTTCTTCCGGGGCGCAGGAGTGCCTGACAACATAACTTCTGATATTGCAGCTCACTTGAGGGCTGCACCAAAGGATGTCAACAAGTACCAGATGGTTCGCACGGTGCTTGAACGCCTCAATGCGAAGGGAGAACCCGCTCTCCGTGAACGGCGCGAGGTGCTGCGGCGCGTGGTGGACTTTGCGAACTTCGATTCATGCTGGCCCGCCGACCAACTCAAGGCTAAGGGTCTTGTCGCTAGTATCCGCGAAGTCGTCAACCAGAAAGACGCTTTCACGCGTATGAACAATGCCCGCGAAGAAGAACGGCAAGCTCGCCTCGCTGAGTCACAGCGGATCGCAGCAGAAAAGCGTGAGCGCAGTGTCAGGATCGAGAATGCCAAGCAGGGTTTATATGCATTGTTTGGCACTACTGCGACGGCACAGGAACGCGGGAAATTGCTGGAGACGGCTCTCAACAATCTTTTTCAAGCCTACGGCGTTCTCATTCGTAAATCCTTCCACTTGGTTGGTGAGGCTGGTGAAGGGATCGTCGAACAGATTGATGGGATCATTGAACTCGGTGGTGTTCTGTACTTCGTTGAAATGAAGTGGTATCGCAATCCGGTGGGTAAGCCTGAGATTTCAGAGCATCTTGTTCGCCTCATGTCGCGTACCGAGGTTCGAGGCATCTTCATTTCTGCCAGTGACTACACGGAACCTGCCATTCATACGGTACGTGAATTTCTGCAACACAAAGTTCTAGTCCTCTCGACGCTTCAGGAGATCGTCCGTCTGCTTGAGCAACAAGACGATCTCGCGGAGTTTTTCACAAAGAAAGTTCAGGCAGCGCAGATACACAAAAACCCGTACTTCTGCCCTCACGATAGCCAAGGACAAGGTGCGTTATGACGGTGAGTTGGAAGGACATCAATAAGCCGCCGAGCTCATCGACCGCCGTTACGGCCGCTCAGGTGGCGAATGGCCCTGTTATGCCGCCACAGCAAAGGCTTCTGACCTACTCGCCAAGCGAGTGGGAGGGCTTCGTCGAGGAGTGGGCTTATTACTGCCTCACGACGAAGTACAAGCACGTCCAGCGTTTCTCTGGTGCTGGCGACATGGGGATCGACGTCGCCGGGTTCGTCGATGACAAACGCCTTCAGGGGGCGTGGGAAAACTTCCAGTGCAAGCACTACGACCATGCCATCAGACCCAGCGATGTTTGGGCTGAGTTCGGCAAGGTCATCTGGTACTCGTACAAAGGTGAATACACGGTTCCCTGTCGCTATTACTTTGTTTCGCCGCGCGGCGCTGGCACGTCGCTTAGCCGCCTATTTTCGAATGCTACGAAGTTGCGTGAGGAATTGTTTGCGAACTGGGATAAGCATGTAAAAGCTGCGATCACTAGCACGCAAGAAGTGCTACTCGACTCGAAGCTCCGAGCCTATGTGGATGCCTTCGATTTCTCCATCTTCGACGCCAAAACTGCACTCCAGCTTGTTGACGATCACCGTGTCACGCCGGTTCACACAGCGCGCTTCGGTGGTGGATTGCCAATGCGGCCTGCATCCGAAAAGCCGCCCCAGGAACTCGCTGCCACCGAGAGTCGCTATGTGACGCAGTTGTTTGGTGCATATAGTGAGCACACGGGAACAATCGTGACGGACCCTTCGGCCCTGTCCGTGCCGAAGCTCAAGGATCATTTCCGCCGCCAGCGCGAGGCGTTCTATGAAGCTGAGTCGCTGCGCGTCTTCGCACGCGACAGCGTGCCGCCCGGCACATTCGAGTCTTTGCTGGACGACATTCACGATGGTGTTATCGACACACACGACGGGAATCATGCCGATGGTTATGAAAAGGTCTGCGCTGTCACCAAGGCAGCCCGCGATATGCAGATTACGGCAAATGCCCTCATCACTTGTACGAACCCCAAGGATAGAGACGGAATCTGCCACCAACTTGTGAATGAGGAGCGCCTTCGGTGGACACGATCATGAGCCAAGAACATAAGCCAATTACCTTCAATAGCCCACTTGAGGCTGGTATCCGTGCGGTCTCGATTCTAGGCGCTGCCTATCCGCAAACCTATGACCTCCAGCGGCTTGTCGCCCTTGACTACCTTCTTGTTCATACAGGCGATATTGACGGACCAGACAATTTGCACCCACCGACGCCAATGCACTCGGCTGAATTGCTTGTGCGTCGCAAATTGGTCGAGCAATCGCTGCTTCTGATGATGACTCGGGATCTCGTGGAGCGCGAAGTCACGCCCGAAGGAATCAAGTACGGCGCAGGTGAGAATGCTGCGACGTTCCTATCGTCAGTATCTTCCAACTATTTGCTATCCCTGAAGGATCGCGCTGTATGGCTTGTCGAAACCATTGGTGATCTGACGGATGAACAGTTCAAAGGCATGATGCGCCGTTTCTTCGATAAATGGGTCGAGGAATTCCAGAACGTTGAGCAGAGCCTGGGAGGTGAGGCATGACGGCAGTAACTCCCGGCTTACGCTTGCGCTTCCTCGGTTTCTTCGGGCCACAGAAGCCACCCGCAACGGTGACCTTCGGTGCCGGACTCAATGTCATTTACGGCGCATCGAATACTGGAAAATCTTTTATTGTCGAAGCTATCGACTTCATGCTCGGTGGAAAACCACCCCTGCGCGATATCCCTGAGCGCGTCGGTTACGACCTTGTTCTCCTGGGGCTTGAGACCCTTGATGGGAAGTCATTTACACTTTGGCGCAGCATAGATGGCGGTGGTTTTCGGCTCTACGAAGACTTGCACCAGACGCCGCCAACGCCCGACATCCCGTACTCGCAGCTTGACGAAAAGCACAGCGATAAGAACGACACTAACCTTTCCTCATTCTTACTGGATCTATGCGGCCTTGGTGGCAAGCGTGTTCGCAAAAACTCCCGGAACGAAACCATCAGCCTGAGCTTTCGTAACATTGCGCGCTTGATGATCGTCGATGAGACAGAGATCACACAACAAAGCTCTCCGCTCATTGATGGCAATCCCACCGCCAATACACCGAACCTGGCGACGTTCAAGTTACTTCTAACCGGGGCAGACGACTCCGCATTGGTCGCCGCCAGTAATAAGAGCGAGCCGGAGGAGTTGTCGCGTGAGGCGCAATTGCATCTTCTCGATCAGCTTCTTGACGACTATCGCGACCGGCTCAAGGAGTTGACCAAGAGTCCGAGAGAACTGGAGGAGCAGCTAGAAAAGATCGACACCTCACTTCGCCAACAGGCGGCCCAGGTAAACACCACAGAAGCTGAGTTTCAGGAGGCTGCTGGGAAGCGGCGAGAACTGCGCAAGAAACTGGAGGAAAGCCGAGAGCGACGTGCAGAGGTCGGTGCGATGCTTGAGCGATTCAGGCTGCTCGACAGACACTACGTGTCCGATATTGAAAGGTTACGTGCCATTGAGGAAGGCGGGACGCTGTTTAGCGTACTGGGCGCCGGGCATTGCCCTCTCTGCGGCGCGGACCCCGATCATCATCGCGCCGATACTGGGTGTAATGGAGACATTGATGCCGTCGTTCAGGCCGCACGAATGGAGATAGCCAAGATAGAAGTTTTGCGCACTGAGCTTGTAGCGACCGTCCAAAGCCTTGAGCGCGAAGGTGCCAACTTTGATCGCAGGATGCCTACTGTTGTTCGAGAGTTGGAGGCAATCTCTAAGTCGGTTGAAGAATTGATCGCACCTAAGCTCTCGACCTTTCGTAAGTCCTATTCCGACTTTGCCGACAAGCGGGCCGAGGTGCGCGAAGCGCTGGCACTCTACGCCACCGTGCAAGACATGGAGCGCCGTCGCACCGATCTTGAGAAGGGGACTGAGGACGAGAAGGCCGGGGTGGTTGCTAACGCAGACCTCTCAACCACTGTGACCCATAGTTTTGCCAAGATTGTCGAGGGCATACTGACTGGTTGGCACTTCCCAGAGGCTGGGGATGTGTACTTCGATTCCAAGACTCGGGATCTTGTCATTGCTGGAAAGTCGCGTAGTGCTTTTGGTAAGGGCCTTCGCGCCATTACGCATGCAGCCTTCACCCTCGGGTTACTTGCTTTCTGCCGTGCGCGCCAGACACCGCACACGGGATTCGTCGTGCTCGACTCTCCTTTGCTGGCATACCGGGAGCCAGACGGAACGGAAGATGATTTGACCGGTACTGACCTTCAAGATCAGTTCTACGCATACCTTGAAGCGCTGCCTGGTGACACACAAGTCATCGTTGTTGAAAACACCGACCCGCCTGATGCAATCATGAAGCGTGAGCAGTCTCTTATGTTCGGCAAGAACCCGCATCATGGTCGGTACGGTTTGTTCCCTTTTACAGCGGACCCTGCACAATAAGCGAGTATGGAAATGGGAAGGCACCAATGGCTTGGTGACGATCCAGCGTTCTTTATCGAATAGTACACGGTACAATTCCGTGCATCTCCGCTTCGCGGATCTGGTTACTCCAGATTCGCTGTCCGCTTATCCCTGACGGGACTGGCTTAGCCAGCCTTTCGCATCCCTGACACCTCCGCCCCTACGGGCCTGCGCGCTACGCTTGCCTGTTGGTGCCTTCGTTAGAGTTGAGTAGGCGGTCTTGCTGTTCCCTTCACTGTACTATTTTTAACGAAGTGAGATGCTTTAGATAGTTTAAACATATTAAGCCTCCTCTCAGTTCTAGAACATTAGCATTTCTCAACCGCAAGCTAACATGAACTCATTAATAAAAAAATGCTAATACATTAAATGCACTAAATATTGATAATTTGTGATTCGCATCACATAACTTTGCACGTAATGTATAAAACTTCTTACAGACCCTCTTCAGAAAATCACGCATCGTTCACATTAACAGTCATCTGATCTTGCTTTATGGACTATATTTTAGAGAATTTTCAACATGCAAAATAACCGGTCCGTGATTCTTCCACTCAGACTACGGCACAACATGCATTTTGGACCGCCCTAGGAATCATAGACCAGTAAAAAAGCGAGCTGGCGTACTAACAAACATAATCTCATTATGTGGGAGGTCCCCGGACAAAGTACCGTCCTCGTTTGGCTTCAAAAAAATGGTCGCCAGAAATGGTATCAAGTGAGGTTAATGCCTATGTCCCAGTCCAATCTCCGAACAAAGAATCAAAGCGCTTGAACGCCAGATTGAAGATGAAAAACCGGGAAATCTCGTGCTCAATGAAGTGATTGATTACGTTAATTCAACACAAGAGACACATCTGCGAACAAAGCTTGTCACTATATGCTCGAGTTGAGTAGACGCTCATCGGCCACAAAATAGGCGTGGATGCGTCCCTTAACACTGAATACACGCGCGCCTCAACGATTCGGCTGCTTGACCATACGAAGGTAAGGCTTGAGGGCCTTCCACCCCCTCGGGAAAAGCCCTTTAGCCTCATCGTCTGACAAGGAAGGTAAAATGATTACATCGTCACCATCATGCCAGTTCACCGGTGTGGCAACCTTATAGCCATCGGTCAATTGGATCGAGTCGAGCACCCGTAAGATTTCGTTGAAGTTTCGGCCCGCACTCTTCGGATAGGTCAGCGTCATTCTAATCTTCTTATTCGGATCGATCAGAAATACCGAACGCACTGCCGAGCTATCATCCTCCCCGGGATGCAGCATATCGTAAAGCCGAGAGATTGCTTTGTCTTCATCTCCAATAATCGGGAAGTTGACCGCGCGTCCTTGGGTCTCCTCAATATCGCTGACCCAGGCTTTATGCTCTTTCACCGAGTCAACCGAAATAGCGATTATTTTGCATTGCCGCTTGTCGAATTCTTCCTTCAGCTTGGCGGTCTCACCTAGTTCCGTGGTGCATACTGGCGTAAAGTCGGCCGGGTGAGAGAACAGGATCGCCCATCCGTCGCCAATCCAGTCATGAAAGTTAATCGTTCCTTCTGTGGTATTCGCCTCAAAGTCTGGGGCAATATCGCCTAGATGTATGTTCATGATGCTAGTTTCCTTGAGTTAAATTATAAAGTGGCGTAGACCGATGCTTCACCATTCATGATCGTATAAATCTCAAATGGTTCCTGCTTCTGCCCTGTCATACCGGGTGATCCTGACGGCATTCCCGGCAGGGATACACCACGGATCTCCGGCTGTTCATGTAAAAGCTTCTCAATTACGGTTACCGGCACATGACCTTCAACAGCATAGCCATCGACCAGCATGGTATGACAACCTTGCAGATTTAGAGGTATAGCCTGTTCACGCTTAAATTGCTCTAAATCAGGACTTTCCACAACAGTCACATTAAAGTCATTTTGGCGTAGATAAGCCGCGTAGTCATCGCAACACTGGCAACCCGGATTTTTATACAAAGTTGCTTCAACGGCTTCTGTAGCTCTCGTTGATTGCAATCCAGCGACTGTCAACAGTAGCAGACCCACAATAACTAGCATATATTGCCATTTGCTATATTTGTGATTACTCATCATAAATCTCTTTTTTTAGATTTGCTTAAAAACAGGAACTTTATTAGCGACAGGATCGCCAGGATCAAGGCAATAAACAGCAGCACCAGAAATGCCATACATACCAGCATAAAGCCACCGTCCATCATGCCGAATTCCTCCATCATTCCGGGGTAAGTTTGCTCAACCGCCAATGCAGTGTTTGTAAACAATGTCAGTAGTACCAATAAAAAAGAAAGCCCCAGTTTTTTCATGATTAATCTCCAAATATAAATAAACGTGTATTTGAGCTGCTTGGCGGCACGCGTGAGAATGCCTTAACTGCAACGGGAATAAATAATAAAGATCCAAAAACTAAAAGGATTCAAATATCATCCCTCTCGCATGTAATATTACGGCACTTACTCAACCGCTCGGCGTGCTCTATAAGGTGTTTTTCCTGGTGGGCCACGCCGAGTACTCTTGGCTTTGGCTTCAGATTTTGATTGTTGGCCCTTTTCAGTTTTGTGTTCCATGTAACGGCGGGGACCTTTCCCGGGTGGACCATACGGATGCTTATGTTTTGCCTCGGCAGGTTGAATAATTACTTTGTCAGAATTTGTCGACGAGTTGCGTTGAGTGTCAGCATTGACAATACTGTAAGACGTCGTCAATAAAGTAGCTAAGAGCATTCCAGCCCAAGATTTAAACTGTGTTTTCATGGTTGTTTACCTCAAGTAAAGGGTGCAAGACCCAGTTTTCCTATTTTTAGACAATTATTTTTAATCGCTCATTCCAAACTGTTTGCATATTGTCAGTTACTTGACTTCAGTAATGACATAACCTTGTTCTGCTTTCATAAACTCAAAATCAACCGTATCGCCCACATTAAGATTATTAAGTAATTGCTCATCCTGGACCATAAATCCCATGGTCATGGCAGGCCAGCTGAGGCTTTCAACCGGTTCATGAGCCAAAGTTACTTTTTTTGAGCTGGCATCGACTTTAGTGACGGTGCCTTTAGCTGAATGGGTGATCTGTTGATCCGATGTCTCCGCTTTTGGAGCCATGTTCTTCATATCGTCATGATTCATTCTCTGCTCCGCTAGTATCGAGGTTGCCGAAAAGGACAGAATGATCGTCAAAGAACTTACTAATAATTTTTTCATTTTAATTTTCTCCACTGCGTTAAAAAATATCCGGATCAAGAAACGCTAAATGACCCGGCGTGATTCATCACTCGTTATTTGCTTGTGATTGAATTGGTTGGTTTTTCGTCTGCCGCTGTGCACGCGGTCTACGAATCATTAGATAAATTACTGGGATCACCAGCATCGACAGCAGCGGTGCCGTCACCATGCCGCCAACCATTGGCGCAGCAATGCGCTGCATCACCTCACTACCAGTGCCGCTGCCAAACATAATGGGTAGCAGGCCTGCAAGGATAACGGTCGCGGTCATGGCCTTGGGTCTAACCCTGAGCACGGCGCCTTCACCGATGGCATCAAGCAGATCAGCTTCCGTTCCTTTATGTTGATCCAGCCGTTTTTGCCAGGCTTGCTTAAGATACAGCAGCATAATGACGCCAAATTCGGCTGCCACCCCGGCTAGCGCAATAAAGCCGACGACACTTGCCACCGATAAGTTATGTCCCAACAGATAGAGCAGCCAGATGCCGCCCACTAAAGAAAACGGCAAGGTCACCATCAGCAGCAATGCTTCACCGAAATTCTTAAACGTGAGGTAGAACAAAACAAAGATGATAAGCAAAGTGAAAGGCACCACTAGTTTCAGCTTGGCAGTGGCACGTTCAAGATATTCAAATTGCCCCGACCAGGTAACTGAATAACCGGTCGGCAAATCAACATTCTCGGCGACGGTTTGTTGCATATCAGCTACCGCCGAACCCAAATCCCGATCCCGAATATCGACATACACAAACCCCGCTAACCGCGAGTTTTCACTGCGCACCATGGGTGGACCGTCACTGATGCTAATGTTCGCAACATCTGACAGTATCAACTGCTGGCCGCTAATAGTCACGATAGGCAAGGTCCGTAACGAGGCTAGTGAATCCCGGATCTCCCGGGGGTAGCGAACATTAATGGGAAAGCGCTGCAATCCCTCCACCGTTTCGCCAATATTCATGCCTCCCACAGCCGAACTGATAATCAACTGCACATCATTAATATTAAGGCCATAACGCGCCGCGGCATCACGTTTAATATCAACATCGACGTAACGACCACCGGTGAGGCGCTCAGCAAAAACACTGGTGACCCCAGGTACATCTTTGAGGACTTTTTCAATGTCGCCAGCAATGCCATCAATAACGTTTAAGTCTTCCCCCAAAACTTTTACGCCCACAGGACTCTTGATACCGGTAGCCAGCATATCAAGTCTGTTACGAATCGGTGGTACCCAGATATTGGTCAGGCCAGGCACCTTCACTGTCCGATCTAATTCGGCGATCAATTTTTCTTTGGTCATACCCGGCCGCCACTCTTCACGGGGTTTGAACTGAATGGTAGTTTCAAACATAACCAGTGGCGCAGGATCAGTTGCCGTATCCGCACGTCCGGCTTTGCCATAGACGGTTTTTACCTCCGGCACGCTTTTGATCATTCGATTAGTCTGCTGTAACAATTCGGCTACTTTACCGGCCGAAAGACTGGGTAAAGCACTGGGCATGTAAAGCAGATCCCCTTCATCCAACGGTGGCATAAACTCACTGCCGATATGTTGTAAAGGCCATAAACTTGTCAGTAATAATACGCTAGCGACCACTAAGGTCATCTTTGGAAACTTCAGTACGCCTGCCAATATTGGTCGATACAAAGCAATTAAAACCCGGTTCAACGGATTAGCGTTTTCTGCTGGAATTTTGCCCCGAATAAGGTAGCCCATGAGTACCGGAATAAGCGTTACAGCAAGGCCTGCTGCTGCGGCCATCGCATAAGTCTTGGTAAATGCTAATGGAGAGAATAGTCGGCCTTCCTGAGCTTCCAAGGTGAAAATTGGGATAAAAGACAGCGTAATAATCAACAACGAGAAAAACAGCGCGGGGCCCACCTCGACGGCAGAATCACCTATCACCTTCCAGCGGCTGTCGCCCTCAAGCTTTGATCCGGGATGTTTTTCATACCAGCGTTCTAAATGTTTATGAGCATTTTCAACCATCACCACCGCTGCATCGACCATGGCACCGACAGCGATGGCAATACCGCCCAGCGACATGATATTAGCGTTGATCCCCTGCCAGTGCATCACAATAAAAGCCATCAAGATCCCCAGCGGCAGTGAAACAATAGCCACCAAGGCTGAACGAAGATGGAACAGGAAAATAAGGCACACTAATGCCACAACAATAAATTCTTCAATAAGCTTTTCAGTGAGATTATCGACAGCGCGTTCTATTAGCCCAGAGCGATCATAAACCGTCACAATCTCAACACCCTCGGGCAAACTCTTTTGCAGCGTTTTCAATTTGTCTTTCACAGCAGCAATGGTGGTCAGGGCGTTTTTGCCAGAACGCATCACGATGATGCCCCCCACAGCTTCACCGACTCCGTTTAGCTCGCTGATAGCCCGCCTAATTTCAGGGCCGATTTGAATATGCGCGACATCGCCCAATGTCACTGATATACCAGCATCAGTGGTTAGTAAGGGAATGGATTGAAAATCTTCCAAGCTTTGCAAGTAGCCCGAGGCGCGAACCATATATTCCGCTTCACCCATTTCCAGCACCGCACCGCCGGACTCTTGATTACCATTATTTATAGCCTCAATAACACGGGAAAGCGGTATGCGATAAGTGGCTAATTTGTCGGGATCGACAACCACCTGGTATTGCTTGACCATGCCGCCGACAGTTGCGACCTCTGCTACATTGGCGACGGTTTTCAGTTCGAATTTAAGAAACCAATCCTGCAAAGCGCGCAGCTGCGAAATATCCTGAGTACCGGATTTATCTACCAAAGCATACTGATAGATCCAACCCACACCGGTGGCATCCGGACCGATTGAGGAACTTGCCGTATCCGGCAGCCTTGACTGCGCCTGATTAAGGTATTCCAGCACCCGACTGCGGGCCCAATACAGATCGGTACCCTCTTCGAACAAGACATAGACATAGCTATCGCCGAAGAATGATAAACCACGAACCACTTTGGCACCGGGCACCGATAACATGGTCGTGGTTAATGGATAAGTCACCTGATCCTCGACCAATTGTGGTGCTTGTCCCGGCCAGCTCGTTTTAATTATCACCTGAACATCCGAGAGATCAGGCAGCGCATCCAGCGGCGTGCGTGATAAAGATACCAAGCTCCAGGCAAGCATCATCAGCGTCGCCAATAACACCAGAAAACGGTTGTCGATCGACCAACGTATGAGTCTAGCAATCATTTTGCACCTTCCATTTCAGTCTCGGCTGACAAAGGCTGCAGGTCGATAATTTTAGGTGCCGAGCCTTTTTCTAAGCGAAACTCAATTGCTATTTGCTCGCCCACTGTTAGCCCATCAGGATCCAGCGAGGATGACAGTTCAAAGTCCATGGTCATGCCCGGCCAATTTAAGCTGGGAATATCTGGATGGGTCAGCGTCAAAATCTGCCTGTCTATAGCTTCGATTTTAGCCTGCGTCTCATGACTCTCCATTGCCATTTCAGGAGCTTTTGAGAGCGGTTGAAACTCAACAATCAATGGCGCCGCGCCTTTTTCTAAACGAAAGGCAATTTCAATTTGCTCACCCACCGTCAGTTCATCTGGATTGAGTGATGACGAAAGTTCAAAGTCCATGGTCATACCCGGCCACTCCAGGGTGGGAATATCTGGATGGGTCAAAGTCAATATCTGCCCGTTTATGGCTTCGATTTGTGCCTCGGTCTGATGAGTCTCCATTGTCATCTCAGACATTGAATGGTCATCGGCTTTCGACGTGTTATCGTCACTTAGTCGGGCTTCAACACCTCTCAGGCTGGCTTCTGAATCCACCAAAAACTGACCTGATACCACAACCCGTTCACCTTCCTGCAGTCCTTGCTGGATTTGGGTTTTATCATCAGTTACGCGTCCGGTTATGACTTCAACCGGGCGAAAACTGCCGTTATCGAGTGCCAGCATGATTAAGGTGCGTTTGCCCGTTCGGATAAGCGCTTCGGTTGGCACCATCAGCGCATCGTTAATTTGTTTGCCTGCCAACTGCATATTGACGAACATACCCGGCGCCAATTCACCCTGTGGATTGTCCAACACCACACGCGCTTTAAGGGTGCGTGTTATAGGGTTCACTTCCGGTAATAATCTTTG